>Ga0310827_100005_pt1 | contig 1085383 bp, 1052 predicted proteins | sample WT_ome_2_FD_201309 | JGI IMG/M metagenome (GOLD analysis project Ga0310827, IMG submission 201309) | Sorghum-adapted microbial communities enriched on wild type (WT) sorghum from Joint BioEnergy Institute, Emeryville, California, United... ... | reverse complement strand
CGTTCCTTCCGCTGCTCCGACGCTCGGAACACCCCGCAGTGATCAACGTCAGCAGCGGTATGGGCTCGCAGGGGCTGACGCACGACCCCGAGCGCGTCGAATCGCAGTTCGCCAGCCCGCTGTACGGCTCGTCGAAGGCGGCGCTGACGATGATGACGACGCAGCTGGCGAAGGCGCTGCCGGACATCCGGATCAACGCCGTCGACCCCGGATACACGGCGACCGACCTCAACGGCTTCACCGGCACCCAGACCGTCACCGAGGGCACCGACGCGATCGTCGCGCTGGCGACCGAGGGCCCGGACGGCGGCACAGGTCGCTTCGTCGACCGTTTCGGCACCGTCCCCTGGTGAGACTCCAGCGCCGTGCCCTGGTGAGAAGGACGTCCACGCGTCGGCTGTGGGCACTCCCCGTCCTCGTCCCGGAGGGGCTGCCCGTGGACGGTCCGGCGCCGCACGCGATGTTGAAGGGGACGACCACGCGGTCGCCGGGGCGCAGATCCGGGACCGCCGAGCCGACCTCGCGGACGATGCCCATCGGTTCGTGACCAAGGATGTCGCCCTCGGTCATGAACGGCGCGAGCACCTCGTACAGGTGGAGGTCGGAGCCGCACAGGCCGGTCGACGTCACCTCGATGATCGCATCGGTCGGCTCCTTGATCACCGGATCGGGGACCTCGTCCACGCGCACGTCGCGCCGGCCGTGCCACACCGCTGCCTTCATGCCTGCCTCCTCGAGACGTGGGGTTGCTCCCGGCTACCCCGCACCGCCGCCTCCCATCCGCCGCATCACCGCATGACCCGACACTCGGGCGGGTACCTCGGTTCCATGGACACCGCCACCCAGTTCGGCCTCACGCTCTCCAGCGAGGAGCACGCGCCGCGCCGCCTCCTCGACATCGCCACCCTCGCCGAGGAGCACGGGTTCGACTTCGTGACGATCTCGGACCACTACCACCCGTGGATCGACGAGCAGGGTCACGCGCCGTTCCTGTGGTCGATGCTGGGTGCGCTCGCCGAGCGCACGTCACGCCTCGGCGTCGCGGTCGGCGTCACGTGCCCGACGGTGCGCATCCACCCGGCCATCCTCGCCCAGGCCACGGCGACGTGCGCCCTGCTGTTCGAGGGCCGCTTCACGTGGGGGGTCGGCAGCGGCGAGGCGCTCAACGAGCACATCCTCGGCGACCGCTGGCCGCCGGCCGACCTCCGCCTGGACATGCTCGAGGAGGCGATCGAAGTGGTGCGCGGGCTGTGGGGCGGTGAGCAGGTCACCCACCGGGGCACCTACTACACAGTCGAGAACGCCCGCCTGTACGACCCGCCCGTGCCCCCGCCGCCGATCGTGGTCTCTGCGTTCGGTCCGATCGCCGCCCGGCTGGCCGCGCGCACGGGCGACGGGCTGTGGACGACGGGGGCGAACGCCGAGATCATCGAGGCCTGGCGCGACGCCGGTGGCTCCGGCCCGGTCTACGCGCAGCTGTCGGTGTGCTGGGGCGACGACGAGGCAGCGGCGGTCGAGACCGCACACCGGATCTGGCCGAACACCACCGTGCCCGGGCAGCTCAGCCAGGATCTCCCCACGCCGGCGCACTTCGAGCAGGCGGCGTCGGTGATCACCGAGCAGCAGATCGCCGAGTCGATCCCGTGCGGCCCCGATCCCGAGCCGGTCGTCAGCCAGATCGAGGCGATGGTCGACGCGGGCGTCGACCACGTGCACGTGCACCAGATCGGACCCGATCAGGAGGGGTTCTGCCGCTTCTGGAGCGAGCAGATCGCGACGCGGCTACCCGGTCGCGGGACCTGAGCCCCCGGGCGCCCGCCGCTCGGACCGGGCGAGCACGCACCCGGTGAGCGCGCCGAAGGCGACGTGGTCGGCGAGCTGGGCGCCGCGCGGCAGGGCCCGGATCGCCGGGAACCGCCGGGCTGCGATGCCGAGGTCGAGGGTCCCGATGCCGATCCCGGCGAGCGCGCCCCACGCCGCCGCGTGACGGCGCGGGAGCGCGATGGCGAGGACGGCGGTCCACCACGTCGCGACCGCGGCGTGGGCGAGCACGCCGGCGGGCACGCTGCGCCTGCCGAGCAGCGTCCCGGCGGCGCGGGTGGCGTCGAGCACCGGCCGGCGCGTCAGCAGGACGTGTGCGGTGGACGGGAGCCCACTCAGGATCCCTGCGACCAGCGCGGCCCGGGCGATCGTGTCCGGTCTCAGCGATCGGATCGGTACGCCGATTCCCCCTGCTCGGGATCGATGCGCTCGCCGTGGCGGGCCTCCTGCTCGGCGCGGCCCTCGGCCTGCCGGTCGAACTCGGCGGCGGCCTCGTCGGGCGGAAGCTGCTCGCTCAGCTCGTCGGCCAGCTCGGCGTCGCGCTCGACGCTCTGGCCGAACCAGTCGTCGACCTTGCTGTCGGTGCCGGGCTCGGGGGTCGCGGGGGTCTCGTCGGACGTCATGCCCTGCGTCTGCCCAGCGCGGCGCATCCGTAGACGCGTGACGGCGCGTGTCGGGACGGTGCATGACGGATAGGCGGTCCCTCGTGGACGAACGCCGACGCCGGCAGCTGTGGCAGGCCGCCGTGGCGAGCGCGCGCAACGACGGTGCCGCACCCCGCCTCGCCGACGACGAGGAGCGCACGTACTTCGAGGGACTGCGCGAGCGGATCGCCGCGGACCCGGATCGCGACTGGCCGTTCGACGACGAACGATGAGCTCGCCCGCGCGCTCGGCGCCAGCCGGGGCACGCGAAGCTGGCGCGATGCCCCGTCGTCGGCCCTCACCCGACGAGCGGCTGCGCGCGTATCGCGCCAAGCGCGACTTCTCGGTCACCGCCGAGCCGCAGGGCACCGACGCGCCACCAGCGGCGGACGGCTGGCGGTTCGTCGTGCAACGGCACCGGGCGCGCCGCCTCCACTACGACCTGCGGCTCGAGGCTGGCGGAGTGCTCGTCAGCTGGGCCGTGCCGAAGGGCCCGACGCTCGATCCGTCGGCCAAGCGTCTGGCCGTGCACGTCGAGGACCACCCGCTCGAGTACTTCGACTTCGAAGGGGTGATCGCGGCCGGCGAGTACGGCGGTGGCGACGTGATCGTGTGGGACTGGGGCACGTGGGCGCTCGCCGAGGGCGACGATCCGCTGGAGGCGATCGCCGCCGGCGACCTCCACTTCACGCTGGACGGCGAGAAGCTGCGCGGCCGGTTCGCGCTCGTCCGCCGGGGCCGCGAGCGCGATCGCGAGCAGTGGCTGCTGATCAAGAAGCGCGACGACGACGCGATCGACGGGTGGGACCCCGAGGACCACCCGCGCTCGGTGAAGTCCGGCCGCACCAACGACGAGGTGCGCGCGGCCCCGGCCGCGAGCTGGTCCAGCACGGCGAGCTGGGCGGCACCGACGGAGGACGAGCTGGCGGCGCTCGACGCGCTGGGCACGAAGGGGACCTGGACCGTGGGAGGGCGCGACGTGCGCCTCACGAACCTCGACAAGGTGCTGTTCCCCGGCCGCGGGCGGGGTGAGCCGCTGACCAAGCGCGACCTGATCCGCCACTACGCCACGATGGCCCCGGCGATCCTCCCCTATCTGGCGGACCGGGCGGTGAACATGCACCGCTACCCCGACGGTGTCGGGTCCAAGGGGTTCTGGCACAAGGCCGTGCCGTCGCACGCACCGGACTGGCTGCGGCGGTGGCGCTACGAGGACGCCGATCCCGGCGAGACCCAGGAGTACATCGTCCCGGACTCGGCCGCCGCGCTGGCGTGGCTGGCGAACTTCGGGGCGATCGAACTGCACCCGTGGACGTCGAGGATCGACGCACCGCAACGACCGACGTGGGCACTGTTCGACATCGACCCGGGCGCGGACGACGACTTCGAGACGGTGCTGACGCTGGCCCGGCTGCACCGCACGGCGCTCGAGCACCTCGGCATCGAGGGCCGCCCGAAGGTGACGGGGCGCCGTGGCATCCAGATCTGGGTGCCCGTGGCGACGCGCTCCTCCTTCAGCGAGACCCGCGCCTGGGTCGAGTCGGTGTCGCGGGCGATCGGCGCGACCGTGCCGGACCTCGTCAGCTGGGAGTGGGAGGTGCGCCGACGCGGCGGAAAGGCGCGGCTCGACTACACGCAGAACGCGATCAACAAGACGCTCGTCGCGCCGTTCAGCGTGCGCCCGGCACCGGGCGCACCGGTGTCGGTGCCGATCGAGTGGGACGAGCTCGACGACCCGGACCTGCGGCCCGACCGTTGGACGATCCGCGACGTCGGCGAATAACGGGGGTTGCAGCGCGCCGGTGACCCGCTCGCACCGCTGATCGGGCTGCAACAACGGCTCCCGGCGTTGTGACTCCCCGTCCGGGGGCGGCGCCGGCCGGCGCGTACGATGCCCGGGGTGAGCGATCCCGAGGCCACCGGTTCCGACGTCCCCGAGCCGGACTGGGTGATCGTCCGCGACGGCACCGTGGACGAGGTGCTCACCACCGACAACACGTGGGGCCCGATCGACCGCGCCCGCTGGTTCGTGACCCAGGACGAGGCCCTCGCCGCCCTGGAGACCGACCTCCCCGAGGGCACCACCGGCACCCCCGTCCAGCAGCACCCACAGGGCCACGAGTAGCGGCGCGCCCGGCCGGTTCCCGCCGTCTGTGTCACCGCATCTGCCATCGAGCGCGGATCCGGTGACACAAACACCACACACCACCGGCCACCCGAACCTGTGTCACCGCATCTGCCATCGAGCGCGGATCCGGTGACACAAACACCACACACCACCGGCCACCCGAACCTGTGTCACCGCATCTGCCATCGAGCGCGGATCCGGTGACGCGAACCTGGCTCGGGGTCCGGGCGCGCACCCCGGTGCTTGAGTGCCTGGCATGACCGAGCACCTCCGCCGAGTGGCGGACATCGCGACAGGTCAGCACGGAGCCGTCACGGCGCGCCAGATCCTGGCCGCTGGGATGAGCTCGTCCGAGCTCCGGCGCCGAGTCCAGAGCGGCGCCCTCGAGCCGATCGGCTCCCACACCTACCGCAGCCCGTTCGTCGAGCGGACGCCGCTCCACGAGCTCGCTGCGCTCGTGCTCGACTGCGGCGACGGCGCGCTCGCGTCGGGGCCCACGGCGGCTGCGCTGCACGGCTTCGACGGGTTCGCGTTGCGGGCGCCCTTCCACGTCACCGTCCCGCGCGGGCGCAACGTCCAACGGGCCCACCACCACATCCACACCTCCACGGCGCTGCCGCTCATCGACCGCGCGTCAGTGCACGGCATCGCCACGCTGTCGGCGACGCGGACGCTGATCGACCTCGCCCGCCACGTCGACGAGCGAACGCTCACCGCTGCCCTCGACGCCGCGCTGCGCGACGGGCTCACGGCCGAGCACGCGCTGCACCGACGCATCGTCGAGCTCCGTGGCAGCGGGAGGTACGGCATCCCGAAGCTGCTGCGCGTGATCGAGGGGGTCGAGGTGACACGGGGCGGCCACAGCTGGCTCGAGCGCCGCTTCCTCGAGCTCTGTGCCCGCGCCGGGCTCCCGCGGCCCGAGACGCAGCAGGTGCTCAGCCGCGCGGGCGACGCGCTCGTGCGGGTGGACTGCCGGTTCCCCGGCACCCGGCTGGTCGTCGAGCTGCTCGGCTACCGCTGGCACCGCACCGTCGAGCAGATGGCGCGCGACGCAGCGCGCTCGAACGCCCTCCTCCTCGACGGCTACCTCCCGCTCCAGTTCACGTACGCACAGGTGACGACCGAGGAGTCCGCGGTGCTGGCGCAGCTGCGCACCGCCCTGGCCGCGGCCGCGTGACACGGCGGCGTTCGCGTCACCACAACTGCCGCCGACCGCGGAACCGGTGACACAAACCGGCCGCCCGCCCCAGCACCCCGGCTTCGTGTCACCACAACTGCGGTCGGTGGCAGCAGTGGTGACACAGCGATCAGCAGCCCGGACGCGGCACCGCCGCACCGGCCCGTGGGCCGGTGCGGCGGTGTGGATCGGCTCGCGGGGCCGGTCGGCTAGGAGACGAGGATGCTGACGGTGTTGCTCGACACCTCGACGAAGCCGGCCTCGATGTCGAAGCGCTCGATCGTGCCGTCGGGCAGGTACACGCGGGTCTCCCCCGGCGCCAGGGCACCGAGGAACGGGGCGTGGCCGGCCAGGAACGCCACGTCCCCCTCGGTCGTGCGCGTGATGACCTGGGTGGCCTCGCCGTCGAACAGCACGCGCTCGGGCGAGACGACGGCGACGTTCATGCCTCGCCGGCCTCCTTCAGGGCCTTCGCCTTGGCCAGCACCTGCTCGATGCCGCCGACGTTCAGGAACGCCTGCTCGGGCACGTCGTCCATCTCGCCGTTGACGATCAGCTCGAAGCTCTCGACCGTCTCGCTCACGGGCACGTACTCGCCCTTCAGACCGGTGAACACCTCGGCGACGAAGAACGGCTGCGACAGGAAGCGCTGGATCTTGCGCGCCCGATACACCGTCGCCCGGTCCTCCTCCGACAGCTCGTCGAGACCGAGGATGGCGATGATGTCCTGCAGCTCCTTGTACCGCTGCAGGATCTCCTGCACGCGGCGGGCGACGTTGTAGTGCCGCTCACCCACGACCTCGGGCGCCAGGATCGTCGACGTCGACGCCAGCGGGTCCACCGCCGGGTAGATGCCGAGCGCGGCGACCTGCCGGGACAGCTCCGTCGTCGCGTCGAGGTGGGTGAACGTCGTGAACGGCGCCGGGTCGGTGTAGTCGTCGGCGGGCACGTACACGGCCTGCAGCGACGTGATCGACCGGCCACGGGTCGAGGTGATCCGCTCCTGCAGCTGACCCATCTCGTCGGCCAGCGTCGGCTGGTAGCCCACGGCCGAGGGCATGCGGCCGAGCAGCGTCGACACCTCCGAGCCCGCCTGCACGAACCGGAAGATGTTGTCGATGAACAGCAGCACGTCCTGGTTCTGGACGTCGCGGAAGTACTCCGCCATCGTCAGCGCCGAGAGGGCGACGCGCAGGCGCACGCCAGGCGGCTCGTCCATCTGCCCGAACACCAGGGCGGCCTTCTCGAACACGCCCGACTCCATCATCTCGAGCCGGAGGTCCGTGCCCTCACGGGTCCGCTCGCCGACACCGGCGAACACCGACACGCCACCGTGCTGGGTGGCCACCCGGTTGATCATCTCCGTGATGAGCACCGTCTTGCCCACGCCGGCGCCGCCGAACAGGCCGATCTTGCCGCCGGCCACGTACGGCGTGAGCAGGTCGATGACCTTGATGCCCGTCTCGAACATGCGGGCCGACGGCTCGAGCGCGTCGAACGCCGGCGGATCACGGTGGATCTCCCAGCGCTCCATCTGCTCGTAGCCCTCGGGCGCCTCGTCGAGGGCGACGCCCCAGCAGTTCCACACGTGACCGAGCACCTTGTCCCCCACCGGCACCGTGATGCCACGACCGGTGTTGCGCACCGGGGTGCCACGTGTCAGGCCGTCGGTCGGCCGCAGGCAGATCGCCCGGACGCGCCCCTCGCCCAACTGCTGGGCGACCTCGGCGAGCACCGGCACGTCCTTGCCGTCGACGCGGATGTTGAACTCGAGGGCCGTGTTGATCTCTGGCAGCGCACCCCGCGGGAACTCGACGTCGATCACCGGCCCGGCGATGGCGACAACTCGCCCGTCGGTGGTGCGACCACTCTGGGCCGGGGCGTTCTCGGTGATGGTCATCCCACTCCTCCTGAAAGGGCCTGGACCTCGAGCTCGTCGAGGATGCGGATGGCGGTCGTCTCGTCGTCGCCGGCACCGAGCGCCTCGGCGCCACCGACGATCTCCATGATCTCGGTCGTGATCGCGTCCTGCCGGGCGCGGTTCATGATGCGGCTGAGCGTCTTGATCAGCTCCTCCGCGTTGTCGGTCGCGGCCTTCATCGCGCGCTGGCGGAAGGCGTGCTCGGAGGCCGCCGCGTTGAGCAGGGCGGCGTACACGCGCGCCTCGACGTAGCTCGGCAGCAGCGCCTCGAGGATGGTCGTCGGATCGGGCTCGAACTCGTAGTCACCGCTCGGCGGCTCGGCGCCGGGCGGCACCGGACCGCCGGGCCGGCCGTCGCCACCCTCGACCGTCTCGGTCGACAGCGGCACCAGCGGCCGCAGCACGACCTCCTGGTTGCCCGGGCTGATGAACCGGGTGTACACGAGCTCGACCTTGTCGACCTCGCCGCGCGTGAACAGGTCGATGACGTGGGCCGCGATGCGCTTGGCGTCGGCGTGCGACGGGTTGTCGGAGAACCCGCTGAAGGAGCGGCCGAGGCGGTACCCGCGGTAGCGGAAGTAGCCCTCGACCTTCCGCCCGACGGGGATCACCTGGTACTGCCTGCCGGCCTGGACGTCGGCCTTCACCTCGCCCTCGGCGGCGCGCTGCACGCCGGCGTTGTAGCCGCCGCACAGGCCGCGGTCCGCGGCGATCGCGACGTACGCCGTCGTGCGCACCTCGTCGCGCCCGGCGAGCAGGGGCGCGTCCTTGCCCGCACCGGCTGCCGCGAGATCCCGGACGACCTCGGTGATCTTCTCCGAGTACGGCACGGCTGCCTGGACGCGCTGTTGCGCCTTGACGATCCGCGACGCGGCGATGAGCTCCATCGCCCGCGTGATCTTCTTCGTCGACTGGATGCTGCGGATGCGTCCCCGCAGGATCCGTTCCTGGCCACCGGCCATCGGGACTCCGTCTACTCCGTTGCGAGGGTCTTGTTGCTCTGCGCCTCGCCGACCTCGTCGGCGTCGACCTGCGTCGGGTCGACCGCCCGGCTGCCGCCCTCGCTCGGGCGGAACTGCTCCTTGAAGGCGGCGATGACGTCGCCGAGATCGCTCGGCAGACCGCTCGTCTTCAGGCTCTCGAGCAGCCCGGCATGGCGCGTGCGCATGTACTCGAGCAGCTCGGACTCGAAGCGGCGGACGTCGGCGACGGGGATGTCGTCGAGGTAGCCGCGGGTGCCGGCGAAGATCGACACCACCTGCTCCTCGACCGGCATCGGCGCGTTCAGCGGCTGCTTGAGCAGCTCGACGAGGCGGTAGCCGCGGGCGAGCTGGGCAGCGGACACGGCGTCGAGCTCCGAGCCGAACGTGGCGAAGGCCTCCAGCTCGCGGAACTGGGCGAGGTCGAGCTTGAGCGTGCCGGCGACCTCCTTCATCGACTTGATCTGGGCGGCGCTGCCCACGCGGGACACCGAGTTGCCCACGTCGACGGCGGGGCGGACGCCGGACTTGAACAGGGCGTCCTGCACGTACACCTGACCGTCGGTGATCGAGATCACGTTGGTCGGGATGTACGCCGAGATGTCGCCGGCTTTGGTCTCGATGATCGGCAGCGCCGTCAGCGACCCGGCGCCGTTCTCGTCGGACAGCTTGGCGGCGCGCTCGAGCAGGCGGCTGTGCAGGTAGAAGACGTCGCCCGGATACGCCTCACGGCCCGGCGGGCGGCGCAGCAGCAGCGACACCTGGCGGTACGCCTCGGCCTGCTTCGAGAGGTCGTCGTACACCACGAGCGCGTGCTCGCCGTTCTCCATCCAGTGCTGCCCCATCGCGCAGCCGGCATAGGGGGCGAGGTACTTGAACGGGGCGGGGTCCGACGCCGGCGCCGAGACGACCACCGTGTACTCGAGGGCACCGTGCTGGCGGAGCGTCTCCACCGTCTGCGCGACGGTCGAGCCCTTCTGGCCGACCGCCACGTAGATGCACTTCACGCCCGTCCCCTTCTGGTTCAGGATCGTGTCGATGGCGATCGTCGTCTTGCCCGTCTTGCGGTCGCCGATGATCAGCTCGCGCTGACCCCGGCCGATCGGCGTCATCGCGTCGATCGCCTTGATGCCGGTCTGCAGCGGCTCGTGCACGGGCTTGCGGCCCATGATGCCCGGCGCCTGGATCTCCATGCGCCGCAGCTGCGTGCCGACGAGCTCACCCTTGCCGTCGATCGGCTGGCCGAGCGCGTTCACCACACGGCCGAGCACGCCGTCGCCGACGGGCACCGAGAGGATGCGGCCGGTCGACTTGACCGTCTGGCCCTCCTCGATGCGGTCGACGTCGCCGAGCACGACCGCACCGATCGAGTCCTCGTCGAGGTTGAGGGCGAGGCCCAGCGTGCCGTCCTCGAACTCGAGCAGCTCGTTCACGGCGGCGTCCGGCAGGCCCGACACGCGGGCGATGCCGTCACCGATCTCCGTGACACGCCCGACGGTGCGCGCCTCCAGCGACGGCGCGAAGCCCTCGAGGTTCTTGGTGAGCGCCGACGCGATGTCGGCGGCGGACAGGGTCAGCTCAGCCATGGTGGTTCCTTAGAGACGAGACTTCAGCTGGTCGAGGTGCGTGCGGACGGTGCCGTCGATGACGGTGTCGCCCACGGTGGCGACGAGGCCGCCGAGCACCGAGGGGTCGACGACCACCTTCAGATCGACGTTCTTGCCGGTGGCGTTGGCGAGGGCGGCCTTCAGGCGGTCCTGCTGGTCCTGGGTCAGCGGGACCGCGGAGCGCACCTCGGCGAGCGCCAGGTCCTTGGAGGCGGCGGCACGCTGGACCATGCGGTCGACGATCGCCGGCAGGTCGCGGGCGTGGCCGGAGCCGACCACCATCGAGATCAGCTGCACCGTCGTCGGCGTCGCCTTGCCTCCCAGCAAGTCCTCGACGATCGCCTGGCGCTTGGCCGGTGGGATCAGCTCGTTGGTCAGCGCGTTGCGCAGCTCCTCGCTCCCCTCGTAGAGGCGGGCGAAGCGGAACAGCTCGTCCTCGACCTCGTCGAGGGTGCCCTCGGCCCTGGCGACCTCGAAGAGACCGCGTGCGTAGCCGTCGATGCGGGTGTCGTTGCTCATGATGCGCTGGCACCAACCTTCGCGATGTAGTCCTCGATGAGGCGCTGCTGCGTGGCCTCGTCGAGCGAGGCCTCGACGACCCGGTCCGCAGCGGCGGCGGCGAGGCGGGAGATCTCGAAGCGCAGCTCGTCGGCGGCACGGGTGGCGGCGGCGGCGATGTCGGCGTCGGCCTTCGCCTCGAGCTCGGCGATCTCGGCCTGCAGCCGGGCCCGCCCGTCGGCGAGGAGGGCCTTGGCTTGCTCGTCGGCCTCGGCCAGCAGCCGCTGCCGCTCGGCCTCGATGTCGCCGAGCGCCTGGCGGATGCGCGCCGCCTCGGCGTCGGCGTCGGCCTGGGCCTGGGCGGCCTCGTCGAGCTCGGCCTGGACCTTGGCGGTGCGGTCGGCGAACGCCTTCTTGGCCAGCGGCCCGGCCTTCCACACCAGCAGGCCCACGATGATGACCGACGCCAGCGTGCCGTAGATCAGCTCGGCCTTCTCCGGCCAGAGCCAGTGGTGCGAGGTGACGCCCTGGTCGTCGACGTCGAACTCCGACGTCGGCAGCAGGCGGGATGCGGTGGCGACGACGTTGGCGTAGAGGCTCATCGGGCCACCCCCGCGCTCATCACCGCGGCCACGGCCTCGTCCACGACGGCCGGATCGGGCGCCCGCCCGAGGGCCAGCTCCCCGGCCCGGGCCGCGACGCTGCGGACGGCGGCGGCGATGTCGGCCTCGGCCGCTCGCCGGGCCTCCTCGGTCTGCGCCGCTGCCGCGGCCCGCTTCTCGGCGATGCGGGCGTTGGCCGCAGCGAGCTGCTCGGCGCGCTCGGCCTCGAGCGTCGCCCGGGCCGCCTCGATGCGCTGCTGCGCCTCGGCACGGATCTGGGCGAGCTGGGCCTCGTACTGGGCGACCGCCGCGCGGGCGTCGTCCTTGACGCGCTCAGCCTGCTCGTGACCGCCGCGGATCGAGTGGTAGCGGGCATCCATGCCCTTGCGCAGCTTCGGGTAGAAGACGTAGCGCAGCAGGATGGCGAACACCACGAACGACCCGAAGCCCCACACGATCTCCTTGACCTCGGGGAAGATCGGGTTGAGGTCTTCCTCGGGGAGCTCGGCGTGCTCCTCGCCGCCCTCACCCTCTTCGGCCGTGATGAGGACGGTGACCGCGTCGTTGGCGCTCACGGTTGCGACGGCTGTCAGCACGTCAACACCCTCTCTCTCGTAGGGGACGGACGGATCAGGCGAACTTCAGGAGGATGAACACCACGAAGCCGATCAGCGCCAGCGCCTCGGTGAAGGCGATGCCGAGGAACATCGTGGTGCGCACCATGCCGGCCGCCTCGGGCTGGCGGGCCATGGCCTCGACGGACTTGCCGACCAGGTAGCCGATGCCGATGCCGGGACCGATGGCGGCGAGGCCGTAGGCGAAGCCGGCGCTGATCGCGGCGGCGGTGTTCTTGGCGTCGGCCGGGTCCTCGCCGAAGGCCTGCTGGGCCAGGTGGCTGAGTGCTTCCATTTGGGTTGCTTTCTCCTGGACTTGCTGGGATGTGGGAGATCAGTGGGCAGCGGCCGCCTGCGCGGCGGGGGCGTGCTCGTGGGCGCCGTGCTCGGCGTGGTCGTCGCCGTGGCCCTCCATCGACGAGCCGATGTAGACGGCGGCGAGGATCGTGAAGATGTACGCCTGGAGGAAGGCGACGAGGATCTCGAACGCCGTCAGGAACAGCAGCATGCCGAACGGCAGGATGCCGAGCGGGATGAAGAAGGCCTGGTTCGTCTTCGCCTGGAACAGCGCCTCGGTCAGCAGCGAGAAGGTCACGAGCAGGATGTGACCGGCCATCATGTTGGCCATCAGTCGGACGGTGTGGCTGAACGGCCGGATCAGCAGCGTCGAGACGACCTCGATGACGCCGACCAGCGGCTTCAGTGCGGTGGGCACGTCCGGCGGCCAGATCAGGTGCGTGAAGTACTTGACGCCCTGGTGCTTGATGCCGACCCCGATGAAGATCACCCACACCAGCAGGCTCAGGCACATCGGGATCGCGATGCGCGCCGTCGCCGGCATGTAGAGGATCGGGATGATGCCGGGCGCGTTGCACAGGTAGATGAACACGAAGAGGCTGATCATGAACGGCGTCCACGCCAGGCCCTTCGTGCCCATCGTGGGCATCACGATCTGGTCCTCGATGAACTCGACGATGATCTCCGCCAGGTTGCGCACGCCGCGTGGCGCCCGGCTCGCGTCCTTGTTGGCGGCGAGCATGAAGATCACGATCCCGATCAGCGCCGCCAGGACGGCGATCAGGGCGACCTTGTTGAAGGTCGGGAAGAGGTCCTTCCACCGGAGGATGGCGTTGATCGGCGGGAACTCGAGTCCGAACACGTTGTGATCCGTTCCTGTGCGTCGAGGCGAGTGGGCGGCTTACGAGTGGCTGCGGGAAGGCTTGAGACCGGGGTGGGCCAGGGAGATCGCGACGTACTTCATCTCCCAGAACAACAGCCCGAGGTGCGTGACGATGATGGTCGCTCCGAGGGCCGGCAACGAAATCCAGCCGGCGTCACGAACGAGGTAGACGGCGAGGAAGATCAGGCCGAGGCGGATGAGGTAGCCGAACAGGGTGGCGCCCATCAGCAGCCCGAGGGAGATGCGGGCGGTGGTGGCGATGATCGCCGCGGCGAGGGCGAAGTTGGCGAGGACGAGGGCGATCCCGTAGACGGATGACAGGGCGCCGTCGCCGCCCCACAGCACGGCGCAGATGGCGACGAGCACGGGCCCGGCGACGAGGCCGCGCTTGATCATGTCCCGCGAGACGTGCACCTCGGTGGCGGGACCGTCGAGCCGGGTGGTGAACAGCTCCGGGTTCCCCTGGTCGGCGCTCATCGGGGCTTCCCCCGGTTCGCCGCGGCGGCGCGCTCGGCCTCGAGCTCGGCCATCCGGGCGTCGTAGCGGTACTTCAGGCTGAGGAAGGTGCCCAGCGCGGCGAACAGCGTGAGCGCGATCATGAGGATCGGCCGGGTGCCGAGCCAGGCGTCCAGGCCGAACCCGACGCCGAAGAAGAGCGCCACGGTCAGTGCGGCGTCCATCCCCCGGCCCAACGAGTCGTCGGGCCGCGGTGCGCGGAGGTTCTGGCGGAGGAGCTTCATCGGCGTTGATGATCGTTCGCCACGCCCGTACGACGCTTGTGAACGTGGGAACAAGCTAACGGACGCGTCGTCCCGCTCGCAATTCCCCGCGAGGTCATGTCGGCGAAACCTGCGACGCTGGCCGGATGCCTGACCGACCGAACGCCGCCGAGATCCGGGCCACGTTCCGCGCCCTGCACGTCCCCGGCACCCCGCTGGTGATGCCCAACGCCTGGGACGTCGGCACGGCCAAGCTGTTCGCGTCGCTCGGGTTCGCGGCGATCGCGACCACGAGCTCGGGCTTCGCCGCGACGCTCGGCCGGCCCGACGGTGGCGTGTCCCGTGACGAGGCGATCGCCCACACCGCGGCGCTCGCCGCGGCGACGCCGCTGCCCGTCAACGCCGACCTCGAGGACTGCTTCGCCGACTCGCCCGCGGGCGTGGCGGCGACGATCACCGCCGCCGCCGAGGCGGGCGCCGCCGGGGCGTCGGTCGAGGACTGGGACCGCACGGCGATCCTGCCGCTGCCTGTGGCGGCCGAGCGCGTCGCCGCCGCGGTGGACGCGGCGCGGCCGCACGGGCTCGTCGTCACCGCGCGCGCCGAGAACCTGATCCGCGGCGTGGACGATCTCGACGACACGATCGCCCGGCTGCAGGCGTACCAGGAGGCCGGGGCGGACGTGCTGTACGCCCCCGGCCTGGCGTCGGTCGACGACGTGCGCCGGGTCGTCGACGCGGTCGAGCGCCCGGTGAACGTGCTGCTCGTGCGCGGCGGACCGACGGTGGCCGAGCTCGCCGAGGCCGGCGCGGCGCGGATCTCCGTCGGTGGCGCGCTGGCATGGGTGGCGTGGGGTGCGGTGGCCGACGCGGCCCGGGAGCTGCTCACCGCCGGCACCCACGGCTACGACGATCTCGTCCGGGCCGGCGCCCGCGCCGCCCACGAGGCCCTCTCCCGCTTCTGACGTGCACCAGGTCCGCTCAGCGGGCCTGGTGCACGTCAGAGGTGCGGGCGACGCGTGACGCGGCACCGTTGCCGTTGCCGTTGGCCCGGCGCTGCTGGCGGACCGAGGGGTGCAGGGCGGTGTACAGGACGATGGCGATCGCCAGCATCCCGAAGGGCAGGTACGTCGGGTTCTCGCCCGACAGCACCGGATAGAGGACGAACGCGGAGAGCAGCGCCGTCCACGTCCACAGGATCAGCACGCTGCGCCGGTGCCCGTGCCCCAGCGCCATCAGGCGGTGGTGGAGGTGGCCCTTGTCGGCGACGTCGATCGCCCGCCGCTTGGTCGCCCGCCGGACGATCGCGAACAGCACGTCCAGCACCGGCACGCCGAGGATGAACAGCGGGATCACCAGCGGCGCCAGGAAGAAGTACGTCTGACCGACGAACGCCTGCTCGGTGTCGGCCCGGCCACCCACCACGCTGGTCGACACCGCCATCAACGTCCCGAGCAGGAACGCCCCGCTGTCGCCCATGAAGATCCGCGCCGGGTTGAAGTTGTGCGGCAGGAACCCCACGCACAGCCCGACCGCGAGGATCGCCATCAGCGGACCGATGTTCGGCTCCCGCAGCAGCGACAGGTCGCTCAGCTTCTGGCTGTACAGGAAGAACGCCCCCGCGGCGATCGCCACGATGCCCGCGGCGAGCCCGTCGAGCCCGTCGATCAGGTTGATGGCCTGGGTCATCACGAGCAGCCAGAGCACCGTGATCAACGGCGTCCAGTCGTTCGACAGCACGTAGACGCCGAGGAACGGCAGACGGAAGAAGTACATGGTCACGCCGAACCACACGAGGACCATCCCCGCCACCACGGTCGCCGTGACCTTGCCCGGCGCCGACATCCCCTTGATGTCGTCCCACAGCCCGGCGGCGACGATCACCGTCACCGCGAGCACCACGCCCTCGGGCTCGGAGTTGCGGGCGAACAGCGGGTCGAACTGGTCCATCAGCCGCGCCACGGCCATCGCCACGACGAAGCCGACGTACATCGCCAGCCCGCCGAAGGCCGGGATCGGCGTGGTGTGCACGGTCCGGTCGTTGGGCTCGTACAGCCACCCCTTGCGCCGCGCCAGCCAGCCGACGAGCGGGGTGAGCACGAACGTCGCGACCCCGGCCACGGCGCCGATGAGGAGATAGGCACCCGTGGACGGCATCGGGCCGTGAGCCTACGAGCGCGCCCCCGGCGGACCGAATCATCCCCCGGGTGGCGGGACAACGTCCCTGGTCGGCTCAGGTGTACACGGGGAAGCGGGCGCAGAGGTCGGCGACCTCGGCGCGGATCCTCGCCAGCTCCCCGGCGTCGTCGCGGTGGCGCAGGGCGCGGGCGATGAACCCGGCGATCCGGACCATCTCCGGCTCCTTCATGCCCTGCGTCGTCACCGACGGTGTCCCGATGCGCAGGCCGCTCGTCACGAACGGGCTGCGCGGGTCGTCCGGGATCGTGTTCTTGTTCAGCGTGATCCCCGCCTCGTCGAGCGTCGCCTGGGCGACCTTGCCGGTGAGCTCCTCGTCGAAGGGCCGCAGGTCGACCACCATCAGGTGGTTGTCGGTGCCGCCGGACACCAGGCGGAACCCCTCCTTGGCCAGTGCCTCGGCGAGCGCCGCGGCGTTGGTGACGACCTGGTGGGCGTACTCCTTGAAAGAGGGGTGCATGGCCTCGCGGAACGCCACCGCCTTGCCGGCGATGACGTGCTCGAGCGGCCCGCCCTGCCACCCGGGGAACACCGCCTTGTCGATCTTCTGGGCCAGCTCGGCCTTGCACAGGATGCAGCCGCCGCGCGGCCCGCGCAGCGTCTTGTGCGTCGTCAGGGTCACGACGTCGGCGTACGGCACCGGGTCCGGGGCGACCCCACCGGCGATCAGCCCGGCGAGGTGGGCGGCGTCGAACAGGAACAGCGCGCCGACCTCGTCGGCGATCGCCCGGAAGGGCTCGGGATCGAGGCGCCGCGGGTAGGACGTGGTGCCGGCGACGATCAGCTTGGGCCGGTGCTCGACGGCGAGGTCGCGCACCTGATCCATGTCGATGCGCTCGTCGCCGGGGGTGACCTTGTAGGCGACGAAGCGGTAGAGCATGCCGCTGGCGTTCACCGGCGAGCCGTGGGTGAGGTGCCCGCCGTGGTCCAGCGACAGGCCGAGCACCGTGTCGCCGGGCTCGAGCAGCGCCTGGTACGCGCACATGTTGGCGTTGGCGCCCGAGTGCGGCTGGACGTTGGCGTGCTCGGCGCCGAACAGCGCCTTGGCCCGCTCGATGGCCAGCGCCTCGATGTTGTCGATGACCTGGTTCCCGCCGTAGTAGCGCTTGCCGGGATAGCCCTCGGAGTACTTGTTGGTGAGCACCGACCCGACGGCGCGCATCACCGCGGGCGACGTGAAGTTCTCGCTGGCGATCAGCTGCAGGCCGGTGGTCTGGCGCTCGACCTCGCGGGCGATCAGCGCCTCGACCTCGGTGTCGGGTTCGATGTCGGTCGGGAACGGCATGGGGAGCTCCAATCAGCGGGCGGCCGGCGACGGTGACGGCGCGCCGGACGGGCGGGGCGGCGCCGGTCGGGCCGGCGCGTCGGACGTCGGTGGGCGCATCGTCAGAACTGCGCCTCGAGGTCGGCGAGCTGGGCGACGCGCCGGGCGTGGCGGCCACCCTCGAACTCGGTGGACAGGAACGTCGCGAGGATCTCCTCGGCGAGTCCCGTGCCGACGACACGGGCACCGATCGACAGCACGTTGGCGTCGTTGTGCGCCCGTGCCATGCGGGCGGTGTAGAGGTCGTTGCACAGCGCGGCGCGCACGCCACGGACCTTGTTGGCGGCGATCTGCTCGCCCTGGCCGCTGCCGCCGAGGACGATGCCGAGCTCGGCGCCGCCGTCGCGCACGGTCCGCCCGACCGCGGCGCAGATCGGGGGGTAGTCGACCGCCTCGGTGGAGTGCGTGCCGTGGTCGATCACGTCGTGACCGTCGCGCTGCAGGACCTCGATGAGGTGCTGCTTGAGCTCGTACCCGGCGTGATCGGCGCCGATCGCGATGCGTGCCACGACCTCGGATCCTACGAGCCGAACCCGTGCCTCCTAGGGTGCGATCGTGACGATCGATCCCCGAACCCCCGTCATCGTCGGCGTCGGCCAGTACCTGCACCGGGCGCAGGGCATCGAGGACGCCATGGAGCCGGCCGCGCTGATGGAAGCGGCGATCGTGGCGGCCGCCGCCGACGCCGGCCTGGCCGGTCCGCCGGCGTTCGACTCGATCCGCGTCGTGAGCTCGCTCTCGTGGCGCTACGGGAACCCGGGTTGGGTGATCGCCCAGCGCCTCGGACAGTCGCCGCGGGAGCTGGCCTACACCGGGGCGGGCGGCAACGTGCCGCAGACGCTGGTGAACCTGACGTCCCGGCAGATCCTCGCCGGCGAGCTCGACGTCGTCGTGCTCACCGGTGGCGAGGCGTGGCGCACCCGCACCCGGGCCCGCAAGCAGAACATCGCCCTCGACTGGCCGAAGGCGCCCGACGACCAGCCACCGGTGATGCTCGGCGAGGAGCTCGACATGACGCACCCGGCCGAGGCCGAGCGCGGCGTGTACCTGCCGGTGCAGATCTACCCGATGTTCGAGACGGCGATCCGGGCCGCCGCCGGGCGCGATCCCGACGAGCACCTCGTGCGGATCAGTGAGCTGTGGGCGCGCTTCAGCGAGGTCGCCGCGAAGAACCCGTACGCGTGGATCCGCGAGGCCAAGACGGCCGAGGAGATCCGCACGACCACGCCCCAGAACCGGATGATCGGCCTGCCGTACCGCAAGTACATGAACTCGAACAACGACGTCGACATGGCGGCAGCGGTGATCATGTGCTCGGCGGAGGCCGCCGAGCGGCTCGGTGTGAGCCGCGACCGCTGGGTGTTCCCGTGGTCGGGCACCGACTGCCACGAGCACCCCTACGTGTCCAACCGGGACACCTTCGCCCGGACGCCTGCGATCGAGATCGGTGGGAAGCGGGCGCTCGAGCTCGCCGGGCTGGGCATCGACGACGTCGCCATCGTCGACCTCTACTCGTGCTTCCCGTCGGCCGTGCAGCTCGGCGCCCAGTCGCTCGGGCTGTCGATCACCGAGCGGCAGCTCACCCGGACGGGCGGCCTGCCGTTCGCCGGCGGCCCGTGGAACAACTACGTCATGCACGCCATCGCCACGGTCGTGACCGATCTGCGCGCGCAGCCCGGCGAGAAGGGCCTGGTGTGGGCGAACGGTGGGTACGCGACGAAGCACGCCTTCGGCGTCTACGGCACCGAGCCACCGGCCGAGGGGTTCCGCTACGACCACCCGCAGGACGAGATCGACGTGCTGCCGCGGCGGGAGCTGGCCACCGGCGAGGACGCCGCCGGCCCGGCGACCATCGAGGCCTACACCGTGATGCACGGCCGCGACGGCGCCCCGGAGCAGGCGATCGCCACGGTCCTGCTCGACGACGGCCGCCGGGCCTGGGCGCTGTCGACCGATCCGGCGGTGATGTCGGCGATGTGCGACGGCGAGTGGGTCGGCCGCCGGGTCACGGTGTCGGCGACCGGCGACCTCCTGCTCTGAGCGGCGCGGTCGCCGGGCGACCGCGCCGCGGCATCGCCGCGGTACCCGGTGCCCGAGCGGCCGGCGTGCCACGCTGGGACCGATGCCCCGGCCGCGCATCATCCTCGACTGCGACCCCGGCCACGACGACGCCGTCGCCATCATCGTGGCCGCGCGCCACGCCGAGCTGCTCGGCATCACCACCGTCGCCGGCAACGCCCCGCTCGAGCGCACCACCCACAACGCCCGCGTCGTGCGCGACCTGCTCGACGTCGACGTCCCGATCCATGCGGGTGCCGCCCGGCCGCTGCTCGAGCCGCCGCACACCTCGCCGATGGTCCACGGCGCGAGCGGCCTCGACGGCGCCGACCTGCCGCCACCGCACCGCCCGCTCGACGGCACCGACGCCGTCGGCTTCATCGTCGACACGTGCCGGCGCGTCGACGACGTCTGGCTCGTCGGGGTCGGCCCGCTCACCAACCTCGCCCTCGCCCTGCGCGCGGCGCCCGACCTGGCGACGCGCATCGCCGGCATCTCGGTCATGGGCGGCGGCACGTTCGGCAACCGCTCCCCCGTCGCCGAGTTCAACATCTGGGCCGACCCCGAGGCCGCGGCGATCGTGTTCGACGCGGGGTGCCCGCTCGTCATGGCCGGCCTCGACGTCACCTATCAGCTCCTCGCCACCCCCGAGCGGATCGACGCGGTGCGCCGCTCCCCCGGCCGCCTCGCCTCCCTGTTCGCTGAGCTGTTCACCTTCTTCTCCGAGACGTACATCCGGCGCCACGAGCAGATCGCCGGGGCCGCCGTGCACGACCCGTGCGCCGTGCTCGCCCTGACCCATCCGCACCTGTTCGCGCGCGAGCGCCGGCACGTGGCCGTCGAGACCACCGGCAGCCTCACGCGCGGCATGACCGTGATCGACCGGCGCACGCTCGTCGACCGGCCGCCACCGAACACCGACGTCCTCACCCACGTCGACGCCGACGCCGCGTTCGCCGTCATCGTCGAGGCCATCACGTCGTTCGCCTGAGCAGCCACGGGAACCGCGCCCACGGCGTCGAATACCGTGCAACGCCGATGAGCGACGCGCCCACCACCTCGCGCCCGCCGGGCACGGACTCCTATCCCCGTGAGTCCGCCCGCACGCAGCGCTACACGCTCGGCGAACCCCGCAACGTCGTGGTGTCACCCGATGGGCAACGGATCGTGTTCCTGCGCAGCCGGGGCGGCACCGACCCGGTGAACTGCCTGTGGGTCGTCGACGCGCGGACCGGCGAGGAGCGCCTCGTCGCCGACCCGGTGGAGCTGCTCGGCGGCCGCCTGGACGAGGACCTGCCGCCAGAGGAGCGCGCCCGGCGCGAGCGGGCCCGCGAGCAGGCGTCCGGGATCACCACGTTCGCCACCGACGCCGGCGTGACGGTCACCGCGTTCGCGATCGCCGGGCGGCTGTTCGTCGGTGGGCTGCTCTCGGGGCAGTCGCGCGAGCTGCCGGTCGCCGGGCCGGTGTACGACCCGCGGCCCGACCCGCTCGCCCAGCGCGTCGCCTACGTGAGCGGGCGTCTCCTCTGCATCGGCGAGCTCGACGGGCGCTGGCGGGTGCTCGCCGGCGGGGATCCCGACGAGCCCGACACGGTGTCATGGGGCCGCGCCGAGTTCATCGCCGCCGAGGAGATGGGCCGCATGCGCGGCTACTGGTGGAGCCCCGACGGCACCCGCCTCGCCGTCACGCGGGTCGACGCGACGCCGATCCAGCGCTGGTACCTCGGCGACCCGGCCGACCCGGCGACGCCGCCGACCGAGATGCCCTACCCGGCGGCGGGCACCGCCAACGCGGACGTCACGTTGCACCTCGTCGACCTCGACGGGTCGATGGTCGAGGTCACGTGGGACCGCCAGCAGTACCCGTACCTGACGGAGGTCCACTGGTCCGAGGCCGGGCTCATCGCGGCCGTCCAGACCCGCGACCAGCGCGCCGTCGCCGTGCTCGATGTCGACCCGGCGACGGGCGAGACCACGCTGCGCTGGGAGGACCGGGACGACGTCTGGGTCGAGCTCGTGGCCGGTGTGCCGCGGCTGCTGCCCGACGGCACGCTCGTCACGTGCGCCGACCGCGACGGCGCGCGCCGGCTGATGATCGACGGCGAACCGGTGACGCCGGCGGACCTCCAGGTGCGCGCCGTGCTCACCACGGGCGAGACCGGCGTCGTGTTCACGGCCAACCCGCTCGACGACGCGACGTCCGTGCAGGTCTGGCGGTGGACCGCGGCGAGTGGCGCCGAGGCCCTCACCGACGAGCCCGGCATGCACACCGCGGCGGCAGGTGGCGACACGATCGTCGTGCGCACCGCCACGCTCGAGGAGCCCGGCGCGCAGTGGGCGACCCTCGACGGCGTCGAGCTGGCGAACCACGCGGCGACCCCGGTCGTGCGGGCTCGAGTGCACCTCTCCTTCGCCGGCCCCGACCGCATCGCCACCGCGGTCCTGCTCCCCCGCGACCACGACGGCTCGAAGCTCCCGGTCCTGCTCGATCCGTACGGCGGGCCGCACGCGGCGCGCGTCGTCCGCTCGCACAACCACCACCTCGCGTCGCAGTGGTTCGCCGATCAGGGGTTCGCCGTGGTCGTCGCCGACGGTCGTGGCACGCCGGGACGCGGGTCGGCGTGGGAGCGGGCGGTGCACCACGACCTCGCCACGCCGGTGCTCGAGGACCAGATCACCGCCCTGCGCCACGCCGCCGCCGAGCACCCCGAGCTCGACCTGTCGCGCGTCGCGATCCGCGGCTGGAGCTTCGGCGGCTACCTCGCCGCGCTCGCGGTGCTGCGGCGTCCGGACGTGTTCCACGCAGCCATCGCCGGCGCGCCGGTCACCGAGTGGCGGCTGTACGACACGCACTACACCGAGCGCTACCTCGGTGACCCGAACGCGCACCCCGAGGTCTACGACGCCAGCTCGCTGCTGCCGCTGGCGTCCGGCCTGCAGCGGCCACTGCTCCTGATCCACGGGCTCGCCGACGACAACGTCGTGGCGGCACACACCCTCCAGCTGTCGTCCGCACTGCTCGCCGCCGGGCGCCCCCACGAGGTGCTCCCGCTCGTGCGCATGACGCACATGGCCGCCGACGAGGTGGTCGCCGAGAACCTGCTCCTCCACCAGCTCGACTTCCTGCGTCGTTCGTTGGGGCTCGCACCGCGTGACTACGGTGCGCCGTGATGGAGAAGCGGCTCGCGGAGCTCTACCAGGGGGTCGCCGTGCACGCCACGGCGGACCGGGAGCACATGGCCGCGCTCGAGCTCCTCGCGGTGGTGATGCTCGCCGACCAGGACGTCGGTGCCGCCGAGCTGGACGTGCTGAAGGAGCTGACCGAGGACTGGCGCGGGGCCGCGTTCCCCGTCGAGCAGTACCTCGGCCAGGCCGTCGCGGCGGCGCGCGCGGCGTGGCAGAACGGCACGGTGAGCGAGCTGCTCGACTCGATCGACGAGCGGATCACGAGCCGGGTGCTCCGCCGGGCCCTGTTCTCGGCCGCCCGCGACCTCGTCGGCGCCGACGAGCACGTGACGCCCGAGGAGGGGTCGCTGCTCTCGGAGATCGCCGTCCGCTTCGGCTGAGCCGGGTCCGGGCGCCCGGCACACCTGCTGTGACCGATCAGCCACGGGGCGCGCTCACGTTACGGTTCTGTGACGTTAAGGTGCCCGGCTGACATCTCGCCAGGTGCGGCTGCGCCGTCGCCGCGTGCCGCTGACCCCCCTTCTGGATCGTTCGCATGCCCCATTGCCTCCGCGCTCTCGCGCGCCCCCGTCACCTCCTCGCCGCCCTCGCCACGGCCGTGATCGCCACCTGCTGGGTGGGCACGCCCGCAGACGCCGCCATCCCGGGTGACCGCCAGTCCCCTGCGGTCGTGGACGCCGCGTTCTGGGCGCTGGCCGCCCACGACACGTTCTCGGTGTCCGGCACGCCGGGGGACTTCGCCGACTACCTCGCCGCCCGCAACAAGGCGGCCGACGCCGTCGCCGCAGAGATGGGCCTGGACCACGCCGCCCTCCGCGACGCCTGGGCGCGCGCCGACCTGGCCCACCAGAAGGCCGTCCTCGCGGCCCTCGCCGAGCTCGGCAAGCCGTACCGCTACGCGACGTCCGACCCGGCCGTCGGCTTCGACTGCTCCGGGCTGACCGCCTACGCCTGGGCGCGGGCCGGCGTGGCGATCCCGCACCAGAGCGGCGCGCAGATCCGTGCCGCGGCACCCCGGGACAGGGCGACGGCGATGGCCGGCGACATCGTGCAGTACCCCGGCCACGTGATGCTCTACCTGGGCGTCGACGGCGCCATCGTCCACGCCGTGAACCACCAGGACGACGTGGAGCTCGACTTCGTCCGCCGCGACGTCCGCTTCGGCGACCCGACCGGCTGAGCGCGCGCCGCGCTCGCCGCCCGCTGCCGACGCGATCAGGCGGCGACGCGCACCGCGCCGGTGCGTGCTCGCGGCACGACGGTCACCGGACGCGGCCGATCGCCACGCGGTCGCGGCCGGCGAGGTCGGGGCGGATCTCGACCTGCGCGTAGCCGTGCTCGTGGAGCAGGGCCTCGACCGCCGGACCCTGGTCGGCGCCGATCTCGAGGACCAGCCACCCGCCGGCGCGGACGTGACCGGGGGCGGTCGCGACCAGCGTGCGGATGTCGTCGAGGCCGTCCGGGCCGGCGTACAGCGCGGTGGCGGGCTCCCAGTCGCGGACCGCCGGGTCCACGTCGGGCGAGCCGTCGGCGACGTAGGGCGGGTTGGCGACCGCCAGGTCGAGCACCGTGCCTGGCGGCAGGGCATCGAACCAGTCGCCCTCGGCGATGCGCACGTTGGCCGCCCGCCGGCCGATCCCGGCGAGGTTGGCGCGGGCGACGTCCAAGGCATCGGTCGACGCGTCGGTCAGCCACACCGTCACCCCGTCGACCGGCAGCTCGTCGGCCATCGCCAGCCCGATCGCGCCGGAACCGGTGCCGAGGTCGGCGACGGTGATCGGCGGGGGCAGCGTCCGGGCGAGGTCGATCGCCACGCCGGCGACCACCTCCGTCTCGGGCCGCGGGATGAGCACGCGGCGATCCACGGCGAGATCGAGGTGGCGGAAGCTCCAACGCCCGAGCACATAGGCGAGCGGCTCGCCGGCGCGGTGACGCTCGAGCATCGCGTCGAGATGGGCGACCATCCGCTGGGTGACGGGCTCGTCGAGCACGTCCTCGATGCGATCGGCGCCGCTGGCCACCTCGCAGAGCCAGCGCGCCGCCGGCCGCTCGCCGACCACCTCGATGGTCTCGGCGAACAGCTCCCGCCACGTCACGGCATCGCGGTGCTCCGTCACGTCCCCTCCGTCACGTCAGTCGGCGGTGTCGTCGGCGAGCTGGCGAGCGCGCTCGTCGGCGGCCAGCGCGGCGACGATGTCGTCGAGGTCCCCGGCGAGGACGTCGGCCAGTCGGTAGATCGTGAACCCGATGCGGTGATCGGTGACCCGGTTCTCCTTGAAGTTGTAGGTGCGGATCTTCTCCCCGCGGCCGCCGCCACCGACCTGCGAGCGGCGCTCGGCCGAGCGCTCGGCGTCGCGCTCGCGCTCGGCGGCCTCGAGCAGCCGGGCGCGCAGCACCTGCATCGCCCGCTGCCGGTTCTGCAGCTGGCTGCGCTCGTCCTGCATCGTGACGACGATGCCCGTCGGCAGGTGGGTGATCCGCACCGCCGAATCGGTCGTGTTGACGCTCTGGCCGCCGGGGCCGCTGGACCGGAACACGTCGATCTGGAGGTCCTTCTCGTCGATCTGGACGTCGATCTCGTCGGGCTCGGGCAGCACGAGCACGGTCGCCGCCGAGGTGTGGATGCGCCCCTGGCTCTCGGTGACCGGCACGCGCTGCACCCGGTGCGTGCCGCCCTCGTACTTGAACCGGCGCCAGGCGTCGGGCCCGGACACCACGAACGTGACCTCGTTGATCCCACCGAGGTCGCTGACGTCCGTCGACAGGGTCTCGGCCTTCAGCCCGTGGCGGGCGGCGTAGGCCCGGTACATGTCGTAGAGGTCGCGGGCGAACAGGTTGGCCTCCTCGCCGCCCTCGGCGCCGCGGATCTCGACGATGACGTTGCGCCCGGCGTGCGGGTCGGGCGGGACCATCAGCTCGCGCAGCTCCTCGGCGACGGCCTCCAGCTGGGCGTTGGTGGCCGCCAGCTCCCGCTCGAGCAGGGCCCGCTCCTCGCCCGTGGCCTCGGCGAGCAGCTCCCGGGCGGCCTCCGCGTCGGCGAGCAGGGCGCGCTGGCGGCGTGCCGCCTCCACGACGGGGGTGAGCTCGTGGTAGCGGGTCGTGACCCGGCGCAGCTCGGCGGGATCGGCCGTCACCCCGGGATCGGCGAGGCGCGCCTCGAGGTCGGCGTGCTCCTGCTCCATGGCCGCCAGGCGGGCGGCGACACGGGCAGGGAGAGCTCCCGGTGGTGCAGACACGGCGGGGCGAGGCTACCGGGACGCGAGTGCGGTCGGCGGATTCACATTTCTTGAGTTGTGATGACTCAAGAAAGCTGTATCATGACGGTGCCGGGATCCGCCCGGACGGCAAGCCAGCACGACACGGAACGGAATCCCGAGCAGTCGAAAGGAGTGGTCCGCGAGATGCTCATCCGCACCAGGTCGTTCCCCTCACTGACGTTCTCCGCGCTCGACTCGACCTTCGATTCGATCGACCGCGCGTTCGAGGAGCTGACGAACGCCTTCTTCGCCGCCACGCCGCGCAGCCCCGTCGTGGATGCGTCCTGGCATGACGGCGATCTCCACCTCACCGTCGATCTGCCCGGCGTGCCCGCCGAGAACATCGACGTCTCGGTGGCCGGCCGCACGCTGACCCTGAAGGCCGACCTCGACCACGGGCACTGGGAGCGCAGCATGACCATCGGCGCCGCGCTCGACCCTGAGAAGGTGTCGGCCACCTACCTGAACGGCCGCCTCACGGTCGTGGTGGGCGCCATGGAGAAGCCCGAGGTCCGCCGCATCGAGATCTCCACCTCGGCCCCGGCCCCGGCGGCGATCGAGAGCAGCAGCTCCGACGCTCAGCCGGCCCAGGAGCCCGAGAAGGAGACGACCGAGACGGCCTGATCGGCCAACCGGGCCAGCTCGTCCGTCACCGGGACGTGGTCCCGGGCGGGCACCACGAGCCAGGTCTCCAGATCCCCCCCGAGCCCGACGCCCGGCATCGCCGCCTCCGCGGCGAGCCGGGCGTCGAGCGCGTACGGCACCAGGTCGAGGTCGACCCCGACCGAGCACACGAGCAGCACGGGCGACCCGTCGTCGCGGGTGCCGAGCGCGACACACGGCACGCGGTCCTTGACGTTCGGTCGCGGCACGGGCGGCTCGGCCCGGCGCACCTCGCGCAGCCCGAGCAGCGACGGGTCCTGCTCCAGCTGCCACCGGATCAGCCGCTCCGGCACCAGCCGGTTGAGCGGATGCTGGGGGGCGTCCGGGCGGCGGTGCCGATCGACGGTGGCGACGACGCCGCGCAGGGCGTCGACCGTCGGGACGTCGCCGTGGAGGATGCCGAAGGCCAGGCGGTCGTGGGCGCCGACGCCGACCTCCAGCCGCACCGCGCGCGTCTCGGGGTCCTCGACGACCCGGCACACCTCGAGGCCGCGCACCTCGCCGGTGACCACGCCGTGCTCCACCACCGGCGTCGCGCCACCCTCGGCGATCGTGTCCACGAACGCCAGGTGCTCGGGTGCGGCGGGCGGTGGCGGCGGCAGCGGCTCGGCGACCGCCGGCAAGAGGGCACGCCCGTCGACGTGCCACACCTCGATCGGGAAGCGCAGCTGGGCGGCGCGACGGGCGAGGACGCCGGTGCCCCGCTCGGCCAGCAGGTGCAGTGAGGTCGCGCCCTGCCGGCGCGCCCAGGCCAGCGCGGGACCGAGGCTGCGCTCGGGATCGTCCTCGGCGAGCACCCACGCGGCGCCCTCGGCGACGAGCGCGGCGCCCGGCGGGTACACGCCGAGGGTCGCGTCGACGTCGCGGCCGAGGTGATCGCGGACGAGGGCCTGCAGCTTGAGGGCGCGGAGCCGGCTCCGCCGGTCCTCGGCGTCGGTCACGCCAGCGTGACGGTCGGGCTCACTTCGCCGACTTGGAGCGGCGGCCGTAGCGCTTGTTGAAGCGCTCGACGCGGCCACCCGAGTCGACCAGCTTCTGCTTGCCGGTGAAGAACGGGTGGCACTCGTTGCAGAGCTCGATGTGGAGATCGCCACCCTTCGTCGAGCGCGTCACGAACGTGTTGCCGCACGAGCAGCGGACGACGGTGGTCTCGTAGCGAGGGTGGATGTCGGTCTTCACGGTTGAGCTCCTGGCAGGAATGGGACGTCCAAGTGTACCGGTGTGACCGTCCCACCCCCGGGCCGGTCACACCGCTGCTCACATGCTCGGCTGCTTGGCGATCTCGTTCAGGAACTCGTCGTTCGTCCTGAACGTCTTGAGCCGGTCGATCAGCAGCTCGAGGCCCGGCGCCGCGTTGCCGTCGGCAGCGAGGCCCGACAGCACCCGGCGCAGCTTCCACACGAGCTGCAGCTGCTTGCGGTCGAACAGCAGCTCCTCGTGGCGGGTGCTCGACGCGTCGACGTCGATCGCCGGGAAGATGCGGCGCTCGGCGAGCTTGCGGTCGAGCCGCAGCTCCATGTTGCCGGTGCCCTTGAACTCCTCGAAGATCGCCTCGTCCATCCGGCTGTTCGTGTCGACCAGCGCGGTGGCGAGGATCGTGAGCGAGCCACCCTCCTCGACGTTGCGGGCCGCACCGAAGAACTTCTTCGGCGGGTACAGCGCGCCGGCGTCGATGCCGCCCGACAGGATGCGGCCGCTGGCGGGTGCCGCCAGGTTGTAGGCGCGGGCGAGGCGGGTGATGCCGTCGAGGATGATCACGACGTCCTCGCCCATCTCGACCATCCGCTTGGCCTTCTCGATGACGAGCTCGGCGACGTGGGTGTGCTCGTCGCTCGGGCGGTCGAACGTCGAGGCGATGACCTCGCCGCGGACGGAGCGGCGCATGTCGGTGACCTCTTCGGGCCGCTCGTCGATGAGCAGGACGATCAGCTTGACCTCGGGGTTGTTGGCCTCGATGGACTTGGCGATCGTCTTCATCACCGTCGTCTTGCCGGCCTTGGGCGGCGAGACGATGAGGCCGCGCTGACCCTTGCCGATCGGCGCGACGAGGTCGATGATCCGCGCCGTCATGTTCATCGGGTCGCGCGGGTCCTCGAGGCGCAGCCGCTCGTCGGGGAACAGTGCGGTGAGCTCCTCGAACCGCGGCCGGTGGCGCGCCGCCTCCGGGTCACCGCCGTTGACGGTGTGCACCTCGAGCAGTGCCGGGTTCTTCTCGTTGCGCCCGGCCGGCCGGCACACGCCGGTGACGTGGTCGCCCTTGCGCAGCCCGTACTGGCGGGCGAGCTTGACGGGGATGTAGGCGTCCTCCCGGCTCGGCAGGTAGCCCCTCACCCGCAGGAAGCCGTACCCCTCGTCGCGCATGTCGAGGTAGCCGGACACCGGCACCAGCTCCTGGGCCGGCACCTCCTGCTGCTCGTGGGCCTCGAGGACGTCGTCGCCCTGCGGGCCGTCCACGCCGCGGTTGCCCTTGCGACGCCGACGACGGCGGCGGTTGCGGCTCTCGCCCTCCTGCTGCGGCTGGGCCGGCTGGCCGCCCTCGCCCGGCGGAGTGGCGCGCGCCTCGGCGGGTTGCGGCTTCTCCGCGGTGGCCGGAGCGGCCGCCTCGGCGGCGGGCGGCGCCGACGTGTCCTCACCGGTCTCGCGCAGCGCCAGCTCCCACTCGGCGAGCGGCTCACCGTTCTCGTCGAGCACGGGCTCGGGCGTCGCGGGCGCCGGGGCCTCGGCCGTGGCGGCGGGCGCGCTCGGCGCGGCGTCCTTGCCGGCGTCGGTCGTCTCGGACGCTGCGGCGGTCTCCTCCAACGGCAGCTGGGCCGGCGTCGCCGTCGTCGTCGGCTCGGCCGCTGCTGGCTCGGCCGCTGCCGGCTCGGCCGCTGCCGGCTCGGCCTTCGCCTGCGCTGGCTGCTCGGCCGGCGCAGTGTCGGTCGTCGCCTCGGGCTGGTCGGCGGTGGCGCGCTCGGTGGTGTCGGTGCCGCTGCGTCCGTTGCCGCTCGCCGGCTCGGCGGGCTCGGCCGCATCGCCGTTCGCCCGTGTCGCCGCCCCGGTGGTCTCCAGGATCTGGCCGATGATGTCGGATTTCTTCGTCCGTGCGCTGGCCTTCAGACCGAGCGCCTTGGCGATCGCCAGCAGTTGCTCTTTGTCCTTGGATTCCAGGACGGACTGTTCGAGTGCCTCTGCGGCCACGAGTGCCTCTTCCTCGGTGAGACGACGTGGGTGGCAGACGCGCGGTCAGAAGCCGAAGGTGCCGGCTGCGAACCGGTGCTGTCGCCCCACGAAACTTGAATCGCACCCGTGCAGCACGTTCGGGGGAACGTGGAACGGGGTTGCTCCCTGGCATCCCAGGTGGGAACCACGATACCCACACCGTGGGATGACCGCAAACACCCCTGGCGAGGCGCACGTCACGCACGGTGCGACGGCGACCCCCGGTCCGCCGGCGGAACGCAGCTGACATTATCGTCAGTTGCGTCATGGACGGGGGGATTCACACCGACGCGCCGCGGGCGGAGGGCCGCCCGCACACTGCTCCCATCGCCCCGCTCGGCGGGATCCGCGTGCTGACGTGCGGCACGACGATCGGCACCGCGTACGCGTCACGACTGCTGTGCGATCTCGGTGCCGACGTCGTCGTGGCCGAGCCCGCCGACGGCCACCCGCTGCGGCGACGCGGGCCGTTCGCCGCCGGCGGCACGGCCAGCGCGGGCGCCGGCTACTTCCTCGCCGGCACCCGCTCGGTGGTGCCCGGTGCGGGCGTCGAGCTCGCCGACCTGCTCGCCGGTGCGGACGTCGTGCTGCGCACACCGGACGCCGCGCCGACCGAGGCCGAGCTCGTCGCGGCCGAGGCGGCGAACCCGGGCCTCATCACCGTCGACATCTCGTCGTTCGGCCGCACCGGACCGCTGGCCGACGCACCGGGCGGCGACCTCATGGTGCTCGCGGAGAGCGCGATGCTCTCGGTGATCTCGACCAACCCGGCGACCGGCCCGATGGTCCCGGTGCGCCACCGCGGCGAGCTCACCGAGGTGTTCGCCGGCTGCCACGCGGTGCTGGCACTGCTCGGCGCGCTCCACGCCCGCCTCGCCGACGGGCGCGGGCAGCGGATCGACGTGTCGGCGCTGGAGTCGATGGTCGGCACGATGGCGACGTCGCTGCCGATCGTCACCTACAGCGGGCAGGTGCCGGTGGCCGGAGGCAACCGCGCCGTGTGCCCGTGGGGCATCTACGACCTGCGCGACGGGCAGGTGCTCGTGCAGTGCACCGAGGACGCGCAGTGGCAGGCGCTGGTGCGGATGCTCGGTGACCCCGACTGGGGCCACCTGGAGATCTTCGCGACGACCGCCCAGCGATCGGAGCAGTACGACGCCGTGGAGGCGCTCGTCGCCGAGGCGGTCAAGGACTTCACCGTCGCCGACTTCCTCGCCACGGCCCACGAGGTGGGGGTCCCGGCCTGCCGCGTCCACACCCCCGCCGAGGTCCTGGCGTGGGACCACCTGCGCGAGCGGCGCTCGTTCCGCCGCCTCGAGCTGCCGGACGGCTCCACGGTCGAGGCGCCGGCCACCCCGATCCGCATCCGCGGGCTGGAGCCGCCCGCGTCCCTGCCGGTGCCGGCGCCGGGCGCGGACGACGGCCGCGTCGCGTGGACCCCGCGGTCCGCCGTCACCGGTCCGCCCTCGACCGACGCCCCGCTCGCCGGCCTGCGCGTCGTCGACCTGACGTGGGTGTGGGCGGGGCCGTTCGCGGCGATGCAGCTCGCCCACCTCGGCGCGGACGTCATCAAGGTCGAGTCGCACGGCCGCGTCGACGTCACCCGCCGGCTCGGCCCGTTCGTCGACGACGTGCCGGGCATCGACCGCTCCGGCTACTTCAACCAGTTCAACCAGGGCAAGCGCAGCGTGTGCTTCGACCCGACGACCGACGAGGGCAAGCAGCTGCTGGCGCGTCTGCTCGCCGAGGCGGACGTGGTGATCGACAACATGCGCGCCGGCGCGCTCGCCCGCATGGGCTTCGACGACGACCGCCTGCGCGAGCTGAACCCGCGGATCGTCGCCGTGTCGATGACCGGCTACGGCGAGACGGGCCCGGAGCGCGACAAGCTCGCCTACGGCTCGCTCATCGATGCGCTCGCCGGGATCACGGCGGACACCGGGCCGGTCGGCGGCGGGCCGACGGAGATCCCGATGTCGTTGCCCGATCCCTGCGCCGGGCTGCACGCGGCGATCGCCACGGTGGCCGCGCTGTACCGCATGCGCACGCACGGGATCGGCGCCGACGTCGAGTGCTCGATGCTCGAGGCGTGGCTGAGCGCGCTCCCCTGGCACGTGCTGGCGACGAGCGCGCAGGGCGCGCCGCCGCCGCTGATCGGCACGCGCGACGAGACGATGAGCCCGCACGGGACGTTCCCGGTCCAGGGCGACTACGCCTGGATCGCGATCGCCGTGCGCGACGACGCCGAGTTCGCCGCCCTGTGCGCGGCGATCGACCGGCCGGAGCTGGCGAGCGATCCGCGCTTCGCCGACCTCGCCGCGCGCAAGGCGCACGAGGACGAGCTCGAGGCCATCGTCGCCGCGTGGACCTCGGCGCGCACGCGCGACGAGGCGGTGGGCAAGCTGGTCGCCGCCGGCGTCACCGCGGCGCCCGTGCGGACGATGGACGAGGTGGCCGCGTCGGAGCATCTGCGCGCGCGGGGGTTCTTCGTCACGCTGGAGCACCCGGAGGCCGGCCGGCGGGCCGTCGCCGGGCCGCCGTGGCACCCGTCGCGCACCCCGATGCGCCCGGTGCGCCCGGCGCCCACGTTCGGCCAGCACACCGACGAGGTGCTGCGCGAGGTCCTCGGCATGGACGACGCCGAGCTGGCCGATCTCCACGCCCGCGGCGTCATCGGCTGATCCGCGCCATCGCGCATCTGACGCGACTTTGGTCCGCATACCGGACCAAAGTCGCGTCAGAAAGCGAACGGGACCGGGGTCAGGGCTCGAGCGTGCCGCCGATGGCCTGGTACCAGAGGCGGGTGAGGTGCTCGACGACCTCGGGCTCGTCGAAGTCCTCCTCCAGCACGAGCCACACGTAGGCGAAGCGATCGACCATCCCCGTCAGCGCCGTGGCCGCGTAGCGGGGGTCGACCGTCGCCGGGACGACGCCGCGCTTCTGGAGGCTGGCGATGAACTTCACGGCGCGCTCGGCGACGCCGCGGCGCATGTCCCGGCGCAGGGCGCGGAAGCTCTCGTCGTGGGTGGCGACCTGCTCGAGCACCGCCATCAACCGGGCGTGGTCGCGGTAGTAGGCGACGAACGCGGCGATGGAGCGGCGGATCGTCTCCACCGGATCGACCGTGTCGAGGGGGCGCTGCAGCTCCACGACCTGCGCGAGCAGCTCCTCGGCGAGGGTCCGGAAGATGTCCTCCTTGGACTCGAAGTACAGGTAGAAGGTGCCACGCGAGACGTTCGCCCCTTCGACGATCCGGCTGATGCTCGCGCCGTCGAACCCGTCCTCCTCGAACACCTCGCGAGCGACGCGCAGCAGCTTGTCGCGGGTCTCGCGGGTGCGGTCGGTGAGCAGCAGGTCGGTCGGCACGACCAGTACCCTACGCCGCTGCCGGGCCTTCCCGCCTGAATGCGCCGCGCAACGACCTCGACTGACAGTGATGTCAGCGTCGAGAGCCGGCGGTCAGGACACGGGCGTCGCGCCGAGGTAGCGATCGGCGAGCGAGCCGAGCACCCCGGCGAACTCCTCGACGGTGCGGCGGATGATCTCCGCCGCCGGCAGCACCTCCTCGATCCGCCCGGCGACGGCACCGACCTGCGGCAGCGACGCGTTGAGGTCGCCGTCCGCGTATAGGGCCATGATGTTGCCGAGCAGCTCCATCGGGTCGCCCTCGGCCGCCAGCTCGAAGCGCTCGGTCGTCTCCGTGCGCAGCACGCGGACGGGCCGGCGGTTGTGGCGGTTGATCAGCATGGTGTCGGTCTCGGCGGCCTCCACGACGGCCTGCTTCATGTTCGGGTGCACGCCGGATTCCGCCGAGGCGAGCATCCGCGTGCCCATCTGCACGCCCTCGGCGCCGAGCGCGAAGGCAGCGGCCATCGAGCGCCCGTCGGCGATGCCGCCGGCGGCGACGATCGGCACGTCGAGCTTCGACGCGATCAGCGGGAGCAACACCATCGTCGACACGTCCCGGGGGTTCTTGAACCCGGCGCCCTCGCTGCCCTCGACGACGAGCCCGTCGACACCCGCCTCCACCGCGCGCCGCGCGCCCTGCAACGTCGGCACGACGTGGAACACGATGAGCCCGGCCTCCTTGAGCACCGGGCCGTACTTGTCCGGCGACCCGGCCGACGTCGTCACGAACTCGATGCCCTCGTCGACGATCATGTCGACGATCGCCGGGTCGCGCAGGAACGCCAACGGCAGGTTGACGCCGAACGGCTTCGAGGTCAGCTCGCGCGTGCGGCGGATGTCCGCGCGGACGGCCTCGAGTCCGAGCGAGCCGGGCACCAGCCCCATCGCCCCGGCCTCGGACACCGCGGCGACGAGGGGGGGTGTGGCGACGTACCCCATCGGCGCCTGGAAGATCGGGATGTCGATGCCCAGCAGGCGCGTGACCCGGTTGTCGAACCTCGGCTGCGTCATGGCCGCACGTTAGCGATGGGTCCGCCCGGTCCTGACAGCAGCGTCAGTCGTGGTTAGCATTCGCCCATTCGAGTCGCCATTCGCACCACGAGGGGGTTCAGCGACCATGATGACCGGTGAGGAGTACAAGGCGTCGCTCTTCGATGGACGGGCGACGTTCTTCGAGGGCAAGCGGGTCGACGACATCCCGAACCACCCGTTCCTCGGGCCGCCCGCGCAGCGCGTCGCGGACGACTACGACTGGCTCCTGACGCAAGCGGTCGACGGCCACTCCCCCATCAACGAGGTGCCCACGTCGGCCGAGGAGCTGCGCGCCAAGGTGGACCTCGTCCACAAGGCCGGGATGATGGCCCACGTCACCTACACGTCGATCATGACGCTGGCGACGACGGCCGGGAAGCTCGCCGACGTCGCCCCGCAGTACGTCGAGCGCATCCACGGCTACATCGAGGACGCCCAGCGGCGCGACATCCGCATCACCCAGTGCATCACCGACGCCAAGGGCGACCGGTCGCGCCCGCCGTCGCGCCAGGACGACCCCGACGCCTACGTCCACGTCGTGGACCGGACCCCCGACGGCGTCGTGATCCGTGGCGCCAAGCTGCACATCACCGCTGCCTCCCTCGGCCACGACCTGATGACCATCCCGACCAAGGCGATGAAGGCGGGCGAGGAGGAGTACGCCATCGCGGCGATGGTGCCGGTCAACGCCCCGGGCGTGAAGATCATCAACACCACCTACGCGCCGCGCCATGCCGACCTGCGCGACTTCCCGGTGTCGGGCCGCGAGCACACGCCCGAGGGGTTCGTCATCTTCGACGACGTGTTCGTGCCCAACGAGCGGGTGCTGCTCGACGGTGAGGTCGCCCACGCCTCCCTGTTCGCCCACTCGCTCGGCCTGTGGGAGCGGCTCGGCGGACTCACCAGCATGGCCGAGGGGGCCGACATCCTCGTCGGGCTGGCACAGCTGATCGCCGAGGCGAACGGGCTCGCCGGCCAGGCGCACATCAAGGAGAAGATCTCCGAGATGATCATCCACGCCACGGTCGTGCGGGCGTGCTACGAGGCGGCGATCGCCCACTCCCAGGTCGGCCCGTTCGGCGCCGCGTTCCCGAGCGAGCTGTACACCAACGCCGGCAAGTACACGGGCGCGGCGAACTACCACCTGATGGTCCGCCACCTGCACGACATCGCCGGTGGCGCGGTGGTCACGGCGCCGTCGATCGCCGACCTGGAGAACCCCGAGGTCGGCCACCTCGCCCGCAAGTACATGTCGACGATGAAGGGTGTCGACGGCGAGTACCGCACGCGGCTGTTCCACACGATCCGCGACCTGACCGCGGACGCATACGGCGGGTGGCGCCAGGTCACCAACATCCAGGCGGGTGGCGGCCTGTACGCGCAGCGGATCGTGACCCGCAAGCACTACGACCTCGATCACGCCAAGCGCCTCGCCCTCCAGGCCGCCGGCCTGACCGAGGACGACGTCGAGTAGACCCTCGCCACTGACGCAACGCGCGCCTGATCGCTTGCGCAGGCGCGGGCACGGCATCCGGGGGTGCCACAGGACGGGCTCTGGTTGCACCCGCAACCGGAGCCCGTCCTGCTTCCATGGGACGACACCGCGTACACGGACGCGCACATGGAGGAGCCGATGGACCTGATCGACTGCCGCAGCCGACGACGCGGTCGGACGCAGGGAGGAGTGGCGCGATGACCGTCGCCCGCACCGTCGAGATCCCGTTGCCGGCGGGCAGCGTGCTCGACGGCGACCTCGTCGTGCCGGACGGCGCGGTCGGCGTCGTGGTGTTCGCGCACGGCACGGGCAGCAGCCGCTTCAGCCCGCGCAACCGCAAGGTGGCGGCGAAGCTCCAGGAGCGGTCGATGGCGACGCTGCTGCTCGACCTGCTGACCGCGGGCGAGGAGGTCATCGACTCCCGCTCGGGCGAGTACCGCTTCGACATCGACCTGCTCGCCGAGCGTCTCGTGGCCGCCACGACGTGGGTGCAGCGGGCACCGGAGACAGCGGGCCTGCCGATCGGCTACTTCGGCGCCAGCACCGGTGCGGCCGCCGCGCTCGTGGCCGCCGCGCGGCAGCCCGGGACGATCGCCGCGGTGGTGTCGCGGGGCGGGCGACCTGACCTCGCCGGTGCGGCGCTGCGCGTCGTCACCGCGCCGACGCTGCTCCTCGTCGGCGCCCGCGACGAGCTGGTGCTCGAGCTGAACCGGCGGGCCGAGGCGGAGCTGCGCGCACCGCACCGGCTCGACGTCGTCCCCGGCGCCGGGCACCTGTTCGAGGAGCCGGGCACGCTGGACGTCGTCGCTGCTGCAGCGAGCGACTGGTTCGCCGAGCACCTCGCACCGCGATCTCCCTGAGCCGCTGCTCGACCGGGCACAGCGGTACGGTGCGACGCTCGTGACCAGCATCGAGCGGACCTTCGTCGGGCTCCCCTCACCGGTGGTGGGCCGCGCCGGCGCCGGTGGGCACCCGTGCCAGGGCCTCTACCACGCGCCCGCGGACCGCCGGCCGACGACGGCGTTCATCGCCACGCACTACAACGTCGACTTCTCGGAGCACTACCTCGCCGACCTGCTCGCCGCGCGGGGCTACGGGTTCCTCGGCTGGAACACCCGCTTCCGCGGCGCGGAGCCGTACTTCCTGCTCGACCACGCGCTGGCGGAGATCGCCGTCGGTGTGCGGTGGCTGCGCGAGCAGGGCGTGGAGCGGATCGTCCTGCTCGGCAACTCCGGCGGCGGGTCGCTCATGGCCGCCTACCACTCCCAGAGCCGCGAGCCGAACATCCGCCCGGCGCGCGGCCGCACCGTCCTCCCCCAGGCGCTCGAGCTGCCGCCGGGCGATCTGTTCGTGTTCCTCGCCGCCCATCCGGGGCGCCCGGAGATCCTCACCGACTGGATGGACCCCTCGGTGACCGACGAGACGGACGTGACGGCGACGGACCCCGAGCTCGACCCGTACAACCCGGACAACGGCCCGCCGTACTCACCCGAGTTCGTCGCTCGCTACCGCGCCGCCCAACGGGCGCGCAACGAGCGGATCACGGCGTGGTGCCACGCCGAGCTGGACCGCCTGGAGGCCCACGGTGTGCAGGACCGGCTGTTCACCGTCTCGCGGACGTGGGCCGACCTGCGCATGATCGACGGCAGCCTCGACCCGTCGGATCGGCGCACGCCGTGGTGCTACGCCGGCGATCCGCAGCGGGCGAACCGCGGGGTGTTCGGCATCGGCACGGTCAGCACGTGCCGCACGTGGCTCAACATGTGGAGCCTGAGCGACTCGGACTGCCGGGCCGGCCCGCACCTGGCCCGCCTCGACCTGCCGACACTGCTCGTGCAGGCGTCGGCCGACAACGGGGTGTTCCCGTCGCAGGCACGGGAGATCTTCGAGCAGGTCGCGTCGCCCGACAAGCAGTTCGAGACGGTGACCGGCGACCACTACTTCCTGGACCCACCGGGCGCGCGCGACGAGGTCGCCGACCTCATCGCCGCGTGGGTCGCGGCGCACTGACGCCCGACCGCTCACGTCGGCCGGCGTGAGTACGCTCGCTGCCGTGGCCAGCTGGGGGGACTTCGAGCGGGCCGAGCCGGCGTTCGCCGCCCGGGTGCGGGCGCTGCTCGAGGCCGGCCGGCACAAGACGATCGCCACCCTGCGCGCGGACGGCTCGCCGCGCATCTCCGGCATCGAGTGCGAGATCGTCGGCGGGCAGCTCCAGTTCGGCTCGATGACCGGGTCGCGCAAGGGCGCCGACCTGCACCGTGATCCCCGCTTTGCGCTGCACGGCCCGACGTTCCACCCCGAGGAGGGCAACGAGCGGGCGTGGCCGGGCGAGGCCAAGCTCGCCGGGCGCGCCGTCCCCGCGGGTGGCGTCGGGGGCGGCGAGGAGGAGCGCGAGCCGCCGGGCGAGCTCTTCGTCGCGGACATCACCGAGGTCGTCGTCACCGGCCTGAACGAGGAAGCCACCCGCCTCGTCGTCGAGTCCTGGACGCCCGAGCGCGGCCGTCGGCGCATCGAGCGCGACTGATGCGCGCGTGCCGACGCGCTCCGGGCCCGCATTTCGACGCTGGCGCCGGCCCACCTTGACGCGTGACACCCCTGTCACTATCGTCCGCCTGACGCTTCTGTCAGTTTCATGACGGGCGTTGGGCAGACCTGTTCAGGCAAGCCGACTTCTGGGACAAGTGGGGGACACGATGTTCGCAGCCATGCGTGCGCCGCGGGGCGCCCGCTCGACCACGGGACGCCGGCTGCTCGGCGCCCTGCTCGCTGCCGGGCTCGTCGTCGCCGCGGCGTGCGGCGGCGACGACGACGATGACGACGCCTCGTCCGGGGTGACCGACCCGCCGGCTGCCACCACCGGCGAGGACGCCGCGCCGGACGGCTCCACCCCGGACGAGGGCACGACCGGTGAGGAGGGCACCTCGGGCGGGGGCACCGGCTCGGCACCGGAGGCGACCGTCGACGAGATCCGGATCGGCGTGCCGTCGCTGCAGGAGCAGTACGTCGACCCGCACTTCGCGGTGGGCGGGCTGCTCTTCCCGCTGCGCTACGCGATCAGCGAGACGCTGTTCCGCCAGGACCTGGACCTGGAGTGGGTCCCCAACCTGGCCACCGACTACGAGATCAGCGAGGACGGCCTCACCTGGACGTTCACGCTGCGTGACGACGTCACGATGCACGACGGCTCGACGTTCACGGCGCGCGACGTGAAGACCGCCGTCGACCGCATCCTCGGCTCCGACGACTTCGCCCACCTTGCACAGTTCAAGCAGTTCGTCACCGGTGCCAACATCATCGACGACACCCACGTCGAGGTCACGACGAACGCGCCGTACGCCACGCTGCTGTCGGACATGCCCGTGCCGATCCCGACGGACTACTACAACGAGGTCGGCGAGGAGGGCTTCCGCCAGCACCCGATGCAGGCGGGCGCGTGGAAGTTCGTGTCGCAGGAGCTCAACAGCAACGTCGTCTACGAGCGCTTCGACGACTACTTCGACCCGTCCCGCATGCCGAACTTCGAGCGGCTCGTCTACGAGATCGTGCCGGACGAGTCGAGCCGGCTGGCGGGCATGCAGACCGGGGCGCTGGACATGGCCTACGGCCTCACCTTCAGCTCGGCCGAGCAGCTCGAGGGCAGCAACGGCGTGCGCATCGTCGAGGTGCCCGACACCGCGCTGGCGTACATCTTCCTCCTCGACCAGAACTTCCCGGACGAGGAGTCGCCGCTGCTGGACCCCGACGTGCGGCGCGCCCTCCTGCTGGCGATCGACCGGGAGGCCATCGCCGCGTCGCTGTTCGGTGGCTACGCCCGGGTGCCCGACAGCATCGCCCCGCCGACCATGCTCGGCTACCGGGAGACCGGCGAGACGGCCCCCTACGACCCCGACGAGGCCAAGCGGCTGCTCGAGGAGGCCGGCGCGAGCGGGATCACGCTCACGCTCAACTCCTACAACAGCACGCCGTCGGTGCCCGACGTGGTGCGCCTGGCCGAGACCATCGCCGCCTTCTGGGAGGCCGTCGGGCTCGACGTCGAGCTGAACGTGGCCGACAGCGCGACGATCCTGCCGGAGTGGCGGTCCAAGAACCTGCGCGGCACCGGCCTGCTGGCCGGCCCGGCGCAGTTCTACGACGAGCCGTCCCGGCTGCTCAGCTCGTTCTTCGCCTCCAACGCGTCGTACCCGGGCCTCAACGATCCCGAGGTCGACGCGCTGCGCGACGAGATCGCCGCGGCCGTGCGCCTCGAGGACCGCGAGCCGCTCGGCACCGAGCTGCAGCAGCTGCTCGACGAGAACCAGTCCGCCCTGCCGATCGTCCTGGTGTCGTCGCTCATCGCGGTCGGCCCGAACGTGGCGGAGTTCGAGCCGATGAAGTCGAACCCGTACGCCGGGCCGCTGTGGGGGCTCGTCGCCAAGTGACGAACTGCTGAGCCGTGCTCCGCTACACCCTCGTCCGCCTCGGCCAGGGTCTGGTGGTGCTGCTCGTCGTGGTCACCGTCGTGTTCCTGTTGAGCCGGCTCAGCGGGAACACGGCGGAGATCATGGCGCCGCCGGATGCCTCCCCCGAGCAGGTGCAGGCGCTGGCGAAGAGCCTCGGCCTGGACCGCCCGCTCGTCGTGCAGTACGTCGACTACCTCGGCGACCTCGTGCGCGGTGATCTCGGGGAGTCCTTCTCCTACCGGGCGCCGGTGTCGAGCCTGATCGCCGACGCGCTGCCGAACTCGATCCGCCTCGGCCTGGTGTCGTTCGTCTTCGCCGCCGGGCTCGGGGTGGCCATCGGGTTCCGCTCGGCCCGCCACCCGGGCGGCTGGTTCGACCGCATCGGCAAGGGGGTGGCGCTGCTCGGCCAGTCGGTGCCGTCGTTCTGGCTCGGCATCGTCCTGGTGCTGATCTTCGCCGTCAACCTGCGGTGGGTGCCGGCGTTCGGCAACAACGGGTGGAAGAGCATCATCCTGCCGGCGATCGCCCTGGGCGGGTACGCCCTCGCCGCGTTCACCCGCCTGACCCGGTCAGCGGTGATCGAGGTCCAGCGGCGGGACCACACGCTGTTCCTGCGCGCCAAGGGCGTGGCGCCCGGGCGGATGCGCCTGCACACGCTGCGCAACGCGTCGCTGCCGATCGTGACGCTGGCGGGCATCCAGCTCGGTCAGCTGTTCTCGGGGGCGGTGATCATCGAGACGCTGTTCGCCTGGCCCGGCGTCGGGCAGCTGGCGATCCAGGCGATCACCGCCCGCGACTACAACGTCGTGCAGGGCGTGGTGCTCGTGAACACGATCATCTTCGTCGGCCTGCTGTTCCTCGTGGACATCTCCTACGGCCTGCTCGACCCGAGGGTGAGGACCCAGACCCGTGGTGCCGCTGGAAGCTGAGGACTCGACGCTCGTCGTCGCCGACGTCGGGGCGACGCCAGCCGGGGAGGGGGCACGCCGCCGGCGTCGCCTCCGCCGCGGGGGCACCCGGCTGCCCTGGGTGTCCGGCGGGATCATCGTCCTGTTCGTGCTGACGGGTGCGATCGGGCCGTTCTTCGCGCCGTACCACCCCGAGCACATCGATCTGATGAACAGCCTGAAGCCGCCGGTGCTGTTCGGTGGCACATCCGACCACATCCTCGGCACCGACCAGCTCGGTCGCGACGTGCTGTCCCGGCTGATCCACGGGGCGCGGGTGTCGCTGCTCGTCGCCCTCGCCGTCGTCGTGATCGCCGGCCTCGTCGGCGTGGCGATCGCGGTGATCGCCGGCTACCGCGGCGGCCGCCTCGACGCCTTCCTGATGCGGGCGACGGACGCGACGATGGCGTTCCCGGTGCTGCTGCTGGCGATCGTGGTCGTCGGTGTGTTCGGGCCGAGCACGCGCAACGTGATCATCATCCTCGCCTTCGCCGGCTGGGCGTCCTATGCGCGCGTGCTGCGCTCCGAGGTGATCAGCATCAAGACGAACGACTTCGTCACGATGGCCCGCACGATGGGCGGCGGCGGGCGGTGGATCGTCCGCCGCCACATCCTGCCCAACATCCTGCCGACGCTGCTGGTGCTCGTCAGCCTGCAGCTCGGCATCGCGATCATCGCCGAGGGCTCCCTGAGCTTCCTCGGCATCGGCGTGCCGCCGCCTGCGCCGTCGTGGGGCGGGATGCTCGCCGACGGTCGATCGCAGCTGACCAGGGCATGGTGGCTGCCGACGTTCCCCGGGCTGGCCCTGAGCCTGACCGTGCTGGCGGCGAACATGCTCGGTGACTGGCTGCGGGTGTTCAACGACCCGACGACGAGGCGGTGACGAGCGACATGACGGCAGCGACCGTGCTCGAGGTCCGGGGCCTGCAGACCGTGTACTTCCAGGGCGAGCAGACCGTGCCGGCCGTGCGCGGCATCGACCTGACGATCGCCGCCGGGGAGGCGACCGCACTCGTCGGCGAGTCGGGGTCCGGCAAGAGCACCGCCGCGCTGAGCGTGATGCGCCTGATCACGCCACCGATCGGCACGGTGACCGGCGGCGTCGCCCGCCTCGCCGGGCGCAACCTGTTCGAGCTGGACCCGAAGGCGATGCGCCACGTGCTGCTGCACGACATCGGCTACGTGCCCCAGGACCCGACGACGGCACTCGACCCGCTGTTCACGATCCGCACCCAGATCGCCGAGGCGGCGACGACGTCGTCGAGCCGCCGAGAGCAGGACGAGCTGATCGTGTCGCTCCTGGACCGGCTGGGGGTGAACGACGCCGCGGCGCGCCTGAAGGCCTACCCGCACGAGTTCTCCGGTGGCATGCGCCAGCGGGTGGCGATCGCGATCGCCCTGGCCAAGGATCCGCAACTGCTCATCGCGGACGAGCCGACGACGGCACTCGACGTGACGACGCAGCTCGGGATCCTCCGCCTCCTCGACGAGCTGCGCCGCGAGCGCCACCTGGCGGTGCTGTTCGTGACCCACGACCTCGCGGTGGCACGGCTGGTGTGCCAGCGCGTCGCCGTGATGTACGCCGGGCTGGTCGTCGAGGCCGGCCCGATCCAGACGGTGCTGTCGACCCCGCGCCATCCCTACACGCGGGCGTTGCTGGACGCCGACCCGGGCCTCGCCGAGGCGCCGCGCACGCAGCTGCGGGCGATCCCCGGTCAGCCACCGCCGCTGAACGACCTCCCGCCCGGCTGCCCGTTCGCACCGCGCTGCCCGCTGGCCGAGGAGGCGTGCACCCGGGCGATCCCGCCGACCGAGACGTTCGGGGAGGTCAGCGTGCGCTGCATCAAGGCGGGAGACGCGGCATGAGCGCGCCAATCGTCCTCGAGGCCCGCGGCGTGTCCAAGCAGTACCCGTCGCGCGACGGGTCGGGCACCGTGCACGCCCTCATCGACGTCGACCTCGCGGTCGTGAAGGGGCGCACGCTCGGCATCGTGGGCGAGTCCGGCAGCGGCAAGACGACGCTGACGCGGATGCTGCTCGACCTGGAGCGGCCGACGTCGGGCACCGTCCTGTTCGAGGGTGCCGACATCCACCGGTTCGGTCCCGCCGAGCTGCGCCGCTATCGCCGCCTGGTCAGCGCCGTGTTCCAGAACCCCTACAGCTCGCTCGACCCGCGCATGCGGATCTGGGACGCGATCACCGAGCAGCTGGCGATCGAGGGGTCGGCGAAGAAGAAGCAGCGCAAGGCCCGCGCCGAGGAGCTGCTCGAGATCGTGGGGCTGGGTGCGGCGCGTGCCGACCGCTACCCCCACCAGCTGTCGGGCGGGCAGCGTCAGCGCGTGGCGATCGCCCGGGCGCTCGCCCAGCACCCCGAGGTGATCATCCTCGACGAACCGCTGTCAGCGCTCGACGTGTCGGTGAGCGCCCAGATCGTCAACCTCTTGTTGCAACTGCAAGAGGAGCTCGGCGTCACGTACGTGTTCGTCGGCCACGACCTGCGCCTCGTGAAGCACCTGTGCCACGACCTCGCCGTGATGTACCACGGCCGTGTCGTCGAGCAGGGCGACGCCCAGCAGGTGCTCACGAACCCCGCGCACCCCTACACCGCCGCGCTCGTGGCGGCGTCCGAGCTGACCTCGCTCGACCTGCTCGCCGAGGACGACGACACCACGGCGCCGATCGAGGACGTCACGGTCGGCTGCGCCTACCGCAACCGCTGCGGGCGCGCCGATGCCCGCTGCGCCACCGTCGTGCCCGAACGGCGCCACCTCGGCGGCGACCGCGCCGTCCGCTGCCACGTGCCACTGCACGTCGGCTCCGCCGCCCCGGCGACGGATCACGCGGCGTCGGTCTGATCGCCGAGACGCCGCCGCGACGTCAGCCGACGCGGCTGACGCTGGCCACGTAGTCCTCGACGACACGCAGGTCGTTGGGCACCGTGTCGAGCCGCTCGGGACGATCGAACAGGTCGGCGAGGTGATCGGGCAGCGCCGGGCGCATGCCCGTGGCCCGCTCGACCGCGTCGGGGAACTTCGCCGGGTGCGCCGTGGCCATCGTGACGACCGGGTGCGGCCCGGCGAGCCGGCGCGCGGCGAGCGTGCCCGTCGCCGTGTGCGGGTCGATGAGCATGCCCGTCTCGGCGTGGACACGGGCGATCTCCTCGAGGATCTCGGCGTCCGACGCGCTGGCGGCGCGGAACGCGGGCGTGATCCAACGCTCCATCGCCTCGGGGTCGACCGCCAGGCGGCCGGTCTCGCGGAAGCGCACGAGCTGCTCCCCCGTCCGCGCCCCGTCACGGTCGTTCATCACCCACAGCATCCGCTCGAAGTTCGACGACACCTGGATGTCCATGCTCGGGCTCAGCGTCGGCACGACCTCGGCGATGGACATGTCGGCGTGGTTGACGAAGCGGGTGAGGATGTCGTTGGCGTTGGAGGCGATGATGAAGTCCTCGATCGGCGCGCCCATCCGGCGGGCCACCCACCCGGCGAACACGTTGCCGAAGTTCCCGGTCGGGACGCAGGCGGTGACCGGGCCGTTCAGGGCCCGCGACGTCGTCACGTAGTAGACGATCTGGGCCATCACCCGCGCCCAGTTGATCGAGTTCACCGCCGACAGCCGCATCCGCTCGCGGAACGCGGTGTCGTTGAACATCGCCTTGACGAGGTCCTGGCAGTCGTCGAACGTGCCCTCGACGGCGACGGCGCGCACGTTGGGGGCGTCGACGGTCGTCATCTGCCGGCGCTGCACCTCGCTCGGCCCGCCCGCCGGGTAGAGGATGACGATGTCGACGTGCTCGCAGCCGAGCACGGCCTCGATGGCGGCCGAGCCGGTGTCGCCGCTCGTCGCACCGACGATCGTGACGTGGTCCTGGCGGGCGCCCAGGACGTGGTCGAAGAGACGTCCGACGAGCTGCAGGGCGACGTCCTTGAACGCCAGCGTCGGACCGTGGAACAGCTCGGCCAGCCACTGGCGGTGGTCGATCTGCACGAGCGGCACGACCGCCGGGTGCCGGAACGTCGCGTACGCCTCGTGGCACATCCGGGCGAGGTCGTCGGGCGCGATGTCGTCGCCGACGAACGGGGCGACCACGAGGCGGGCGGTGTCGGCGTAGGTCGGTGCCGCGTCGAGCTCGGCCGGCGTCGGCAGGAGCGGCCACTCGGCGGGTACGTACAGGCCGCCGTCGGCGGCGAGCCCGGCGAGCAGCACGTCGGCGAAGCCGAGCTCCGGCGCCCGGCCGCGGGTGGACACGTAGCGCGCCGACCGCAGCGGGCCGTCACCCGGGGAGCCGTCCACCACGGTCATCCACCGATGACGCGCAGCAGGCCACCGACCCGCTGCACGACGTCGAGCTCACGGAGGCCGTGGACCGTGGCCTGCACCGCCGACTCCTTGGCGTCGTGGGTGATGAACACCAGGCGGGCACCGTCGCCGATCCCCTCCTGCTCGGCGGCGCGGATGCTCACGCCGTGCTCGGCGAACACGCCGGTGACGGCGTGGAGCACGCCGGGCCGGTCGGTGACCTCGAGGCCGAGCAGGTACTCGGCCGACGTCTCGTCGATCGGCCGGATGCGCGCCTTGGCGAACGACCCGAGCGTGCCGTGGGTGCCCTTGGTCAGGTTGACCGCGGCGTCGATCACGTCGCCGAGCACGGCGCTCGCCGTCGGCATCCCGCCGGCGCCACGGCCGTAGAACATCAGCTGCCCGACGGCCGCCCCCTCGACGAAGACGGCGTTGAAGCTCTCCCGGACGCTGGCCAGCGGGTGGTGCACGGGCACCATCGCCGGGTGCACGCGCACGGCGATCTCCCCGGTCTCGTCGTCGAGCTCGGCGATCGCCAGCAGCTTGACGACGTAGCCGAGCCGGCGGGCGACCTCGATGTCGGCGGGCGTGATCTTGCTGATGCCCTCGTGGTAGACGTCGCCGGCGACGACCTTGGCGCCGAACGCGATCGTCGCGATGATCGCCGCCTTGGCGCCGGCATCGAAGCCCTCGACGTCGGCGGTCGGGTCGCGCTCGGCGTAGCCGAGGTCCTGGGCCTCGGCGAGCGCCTCTGCGTAGGCGACGCCCTGCTCGGTCATCTTCGTGAGGATGTAGTTCGTCGTGCCGTTGACGATCCCGAGCACCCGGCGCACCGGTTCGCCGCGCAGGCTCTCGCGCAGCGCGCGCACGAGCGGGATGCCACCGGCGACGGACGCCTCGAAGAGCAGGTCGACACCGTTGCGATCGGCTGCCTCGAACAGCTCGACGCCGACGTTGGCGAGCAGCTCCTTGTTCGCCGTGACGACGGGCTTGCCCGTGGCGAGCGCGGTGGTGATCAGCTCGCGGGCCGGCTCGATGCCGCCGATCACCTCGACGACGACGTCGACGTCGGGGTCGTTGACGACGTCGAACGGGTCGCGAGTGAGCACGCCGGGGCCCAGCTCGACGTCCCGGTCGCGCGAGAGGTTGCGGACGGCGACGCGGGTGACGTCCAGCTGCACGCCCGTGCGCGCCTCGATCTCCTTGCGCTGGGCGCTGACCAGGGAGACGAACGCGGCGCCGACGTTCCCGCACCCGAGCACGCCGATGCGAACCGCGCGCGGGTGGTCGCTCACTGGGCGGCTCGCTTGGCTCGCATCGCGGTGCTCACGACCACTGAGGCTACGGCGCCGTGCCGAGCTCCTCCCAGTGCGTTGAGGGCGTGCCCCAGCTGCGCGGATCGTCGTCCTCCGGCGGCGTGGTGTCGCCGAAGCAGATGCCGAGGTCGCGGGCGGCGAGCATCGTGTCGCAGTCCAGGGGCACGGACTTGAGCCGGCTCGTCGCCTCGATGAGCGGGACGTACTTCACCGTCGGCGGGTCGAGGGCGACCATCACGCCGTGCTGGCCCGCCTCGAGCGCCCGCACCGCGGCGGCGCCGAAGCGCAGCCCGAGCAGGCGATCGTACGCGGTGGGCGACCCGCCGCGCAGCAGGTGACCGAGCACGACGGTGCGCGCCTCCTTGCCGGTCAGCTCCTCGAGGCCGCGGGCGACGACCTCGCCGATGCCCCCCAGGCGCTCCGCGCGGCCGATCTCCCGCTCGCGCACGACCACCGAGCCGCCCTTGGGCGCGGCCCCCTCGGCGACGACGACGATCGAGAACTTCGCCCCGCGCCGCTCGCGCTGAGCGATCGTCGCGGCGACGGGCTCCAGCTCGAAGGGGATCTCGGGGATGAGGATCGCGTGCGCGCCGGAGGCGACGCCGGCGCTCAGCGCGATCCAGCCGGCGTAGCGGCCCATCACCTCGACGACGATCACCCGGCCGTGGGAGGTGGCCGTGGCGAAGAGGCGGTCGATGCACTCCGAGGCGAAGCTCACCGCGGTGTCGAAGCCGAACGTCTGCACCGTGCCGTCGAGGTCGTTGTCGATCGTCTTGGGCACGCCGACGAGGCGCAACCCGGCCTCGTGTAGACGGTTGGCGATGGCCATCGAGCCGTCACCGCCGACGGTGATGAGCGCGTCGATCTCGTGGGCGGCGAAGGCGGCGACGAGCTCCTCGGTCCGGTCGACCTCGATCCACGTCCCGTCGGGCTGCTGCACCGGGTAGGCGCACGGGTTGCCGCGGTTGGTGGTGCCGATGATCGTGCCGCCCTGGTGGGTGATCCCGCGCACGGACTCGCGGGTGAGCCGCACGACGCCCCCACGCGGGTACTGCTCGGGGTGCAGCAGGCCGTTGAACCCGTCGCGGATCCCCACGACGTCCCAGCCACGGTTGCGCGCGGCCAGCGTGGCGGCCCGGATGACGGCGTTCAGGCCGGGGGCGTCACCACCGCCGGTGCTGATCGCGATGCGCTTGATGTCGGCCACGGCGCGGACTCTACGGGCGCAGCAGGACCCGCCCGAACGCTCGGCGCTCCTCGATGTACGCATGCGCCGCGGCGGCCTCGGCGAGCGGGAAGACCCGGTCGATGACGACGCGCAGCTCCCCGGCCGCGGCGCGCTGCAGCAGGCGTTCGATCATCGCCCGCACGCGCGCCGGGTTGCGGGCCATCTCGGCGCCGAGGAACACACCGGTGAGTGATGCGTTCTTCTCCATGAGCGGCCACACGTCCGGCGGACGGGTCTCCCGCCCGGCCCGGCCGAGCCAGCTGATCCGGCCGCGGTAGGCGAGCGCGGCGATGCTGGCCTCGAGCGTCGAGCCGCCGACGGGATCGATGACGAGGTCGACACCGTGGCCGTCGGTGAGCTCGCGCACCCGGGCGGGCACGTCCTCGCGGGCGTAGTTGATGCCGTGGTCCATGCCCAGCTCGTGCAGCCGGGCGAGCCGTTCGTCGCTCGACGCGGTGGCGATCACCGTGCTCGCCCCGGCCGCCTTGGCCAGCTGGATCGCGGCGAGTCCGACGCCACCGGCGCCGGCCTGCACGAGCACGCGCTCCCCCGCCTGGAGGTGGCCGAACTCGAACAGGCAGTCGTCGGCGGTGCCGAACTCGATCGGCACGCCGGCGGCCCCGTCGATCGAGAGCCCGTCGGGGATCGCGTACACCGACTGCGCCGGGACCGCGGCGAGCTCGGCGTGGCTGCCGTGGGGCATCGTGGCGACGACCGGTTGGCCGACCTCGAAGCCCGTCACGTCGGCGCCGAGCTCGCGGATCCGCCCGGCGGCCTGGTAGCCGACGACGTGCGGCGTGGTCACCATCACGCCGCCCGCGCGGTGCAGCAGGTCGCCGCCCTGGATGCTCACCGCCTCGATCTCGATGAGCACCCCGCCGGGGCGGAGCTCGGGATCGGGCACGTCGACGTACTCGAGCACTTCGGGCCCGCCGGTCCTGGTGTACGCGGCTGCCTTCATCGCGGCTCCTCCTTCGCTCAGGTGCGGACGATGTCGTGGTACTTGCGCACCGCCTCGATGACCGCGTCGAAGCGCCGGCGACCGAGCACCGCCCCCTCGCGGCGGACCGTCGAGGGCTCGATGTCCAGCAGCCGGTCGACCTTCGCGTAGCTCGGCCGCCCGCGCCGGTCCCAGGCGCCGGTGCCGACCTCGATCGTGTCACGGTTGGGCTTCGACGTGAGGGCGACCCCGGACAGCAGGTCACCGTGACGGCCGATGATGACGACGGGGCGATCCTTGCCGAGGGTCGGGTCCTCCTCGAACGGGACCCACGTCCACACGACCTCGCCGGGATCGGGGTCGCCGTCCATGCTCGGCGAGTACTCGATGCGGACGCGGCGGTCGGCCGGGCGCGCGGATGGCTCGCGGCGCCGCCTCGTGCGCCCGGTGTTGGGCTCGACGTGGCGCAGGGTGGCGACGACGCGGCGGAGCGCGCCGGGGATGTCCAGCCATCTGGGCATCCGGTCAGGGTAAACCGTCGCCCGCCCCTGATCCCGCGCACAGCGGCGCGCCGGCGCGCGGCACCGGCTCAGCCGAGATCGGTGATGAGCAGGTCCTCGTAGGTCTCGCGGCGCACGACGAGACGTGCGTCACCGTCGCGGACGAACACGACCGGCGGGCGCGGGACCTTGTTGTAGTTCGATCCCATGGAGTGCCCGTAGGCACCGGTGACCGGCACGGCCAGGAGATCGTCGACGGCGACGTCGGGGGGCAGCTTGGCGTCGAACAGCAGGACGTCGCCGGACTCGCAGTGCTTGCCGACGACCCGGGCGCGCATCGTGCGGTCGGCGGTGACCGCCCGCGGCAGGAACGCCTCGTACCCGCTGCCGTAGAGCACAGGCCGCGGATTGTCGCTCATCCCGCCGTCGACGGCGATGTAGGTGCGCACGCCGGGGATGTGCTTGATCGTGCCGACCGTGTAGACGGTGACGGCCGCGGCGGCGACGATCGCCCGGCCCGGCTCGACGCTGATGTTCGAGCGGACGTCCAGCGCACGGCAGGCCTCGTGCAGGACCTTCGCCCACACGGCGATGGTCGGCGCCTCCTCCCCCTCCACGTAGGCCACGCCGAGCCCACCACCCAGCACGAGCTCGGGCAGATCGAGCGGCGCGGCGAACGCGGCCATCACCTCCGCCGCCCGCCCGAAGCTCTCGGCGGCGAACACGTTGGAGCCGATGTGGCAGTGCAGCCCGATGAGGTTCACCGACCGTGCGCGCTGCGCCCGGGCGACGGCGCGCGCGGCGTCGCCGTTGTTGAGGTTGAACCCGAACTTCGAGTCGTCCTGTCCGGTGGCGATGTACTCGTGGGTGTGGGCGTGCACCCCGGGCGTGACGCGCACGAGCACGTCGGGGACCACGCCGAGCTCGGCGTGCAGCGCGTCCAGCCGGTCGAGCTCGTCGAAGCTGTCGACGACGATGTAGCGCACGCCGGCGGTGATCGCCTCGCGCAGCTCGGCGACGCTCTTGTTGTTGCCGTGCATCGTGCACGCCGAGGCAGGGACGCCGGCGGCGAGGGCCGTGTAGAGCTCGCCGCCGCTGGCGACGTCGAGGAGCATCCCCTCCTCGTGTGCCAGGCGGGCCATCGCCTTGCACAGGAACGCCTTGGTGGCGTAGATGGCGCGGCCCTCACCGAACGCGCCGACCGCCTCGCGGCAGCGTTCGCGCAGGTGCACCTCGTCGTAGATGAACAACGGGGTGCCGTACTCCGCGGCCAGTTCGTCGACCCGGCAGCCACCGATCGACAGCGCTCCGTCGGCGCCGATGACGGCCGTGTCCGGCAACAGGTTCCGCGGCAGCACGCTCATCGCGGCCTCACGGTAGGCGGCGCCGGTAGCGGATGCGCCCTCGTTGCCGCGATCGGCTCGCGACACCGACGCGAAACCCGGTTGGTGTCAGCGCGTTGCCGCGCGCATCATGTCCGTGGTCCCACGTGCCCGGAAGGAGGTGCCCCGATGCTGATGAACGACGCGACGCTCGATGCCATCGCCGGCGGCGCCGACCTCGGGTGCCCCGGGGGCGATCCCACCGGCGTCGGCCGCGCCCGTTGACGTGACGCCGGCCGCGCGGCCGGTGTCCCGACGATCCCACCTCCCGGCAGCACCGCGCTGCCGATGATCCTGCCTTCCCCATCCGTCCCGAAAGGACCGGCCATGTACCCGCACCCCGAGGTGGTGCGCGTGCTGGCAGCGGAGCGCGAGGCGCGCGTCCGCCGTCAGTTCCGTGCCGCCCACGAGGCCAAGGTCGCCCGCCGGGCTCGCCGCCGAGCCCAGTGAGCACCGATCAGCCGCATCGTCCGTGAGCCACGGACGCCACCACCCATCGACCACCCCCAGCGCACCGGAGACTCGCCATGTACAACGTCCATCCGATCCTCATCGAGCGGTTCGTCGAGACCCGCACCCGTGAGCTGCAGCGCATCGCGGGACACACGCGGGTGTACCGCGAACGATCTCGTCCGCGATCGCTCTGGCGCCGAAGGCCCTAGGCCGGGCGCGCTCGGCGGTCACGACCATCCCCACCTCCCGCGCCGGACGGTGGGCCGATCGCTGCCTACATCTGCTCCGGGGCCTCGATCCCGAGCAGCTGCAAGCCGTGGGCCAGCACCCGGGCGGTCACGTCGCTCAACGCCAGGCGACTCGTCCGGGTGCTGGCATCCGGTGCCTTGAGCACCGGGCAGTGCTCGTAGAACGCGGTGAAGTCCGTCGCCAGGTCGTAGAGGTAGTTGCACAGGCGGTGTGGGCTCGTGCGCTCGATCGCCTCGTGCACCGCGGTGCCGAACCCGAGGACCCGCAGGGCGAGGGCGCGCTCCTGCGGCTCGGTCAGCACCGGCGGCGTGCCGCGCACGTCCTCCCGGTCGATCCCCGCCCGGCGGAAGATCGAGCAGATCCGGGCGTGCGCGTACTGCAGGTACGGGGCCGTGTTGCCGTCGAACGACAGCATCCGGTCCCAGTCGAACACGTAGTCGCGGATCCGGTCGGTCGACAGGTCGGCGTACTTCAGCGCGCCGATGCCGACCTGGTGGCCGACGCGCTCGCGCTCCTCGGGTGGCAGCTCCGGGTTCTTCTCGGCGACCGCCGCCTTCCCCCGCTCGATCGCCTCGTTGATCACGTCGATGAACTTGACCGGGTCGCCGCTGCGGCTCTTCAGCATCTTGCGGTCCTCGCCCAGGACGTTGCCGAACGCCACGTGCTCGGCCCGCGCCGGTGGGACCAGCCACCCCGCCATCCGGGCGACGGCGAAAACCATCGCGAAGTGCTGCGCCTGTGGCGCGCCGACGACGTAGAGCAGCCACGTCGCCTTCACCCGCTCGACGCGGTCGAGGACGCAGGCGAGGTCGCTCGTGGCGTACGTGTACGCTCCGGCGCGGCTGCGCACGATGAGCGGCAATGGCTCGCCCTCACGGTTCGTGAACCCCGGCGGGAACACGACCAGCGCACCGTCGGACTCGACGAGCAGGCCCTTCTCGCGCAGGCGCTCGATGACCACCGGCATCAGCGACTCGTAGCGCGACTCGCCGGCGATGTCGTCGTCGGTGAGCAGCACGCCGAGCTTGCGGTACACCTCGTTCCAGTGCTCGGCGCTCTGGGCGACGAGCTTCTCCCAGAGGGCGATCGTCTCCGGGTCGCGCTGCTGCAGCAGGACGACCCGCCGCCGGGCCCGCTCCTGGAAGTCCGGGTCCTCGGCGAACTTGCGGTTGGCCTCCTTGTAGAAAGCGTCGAGGTCCCCCAGGCCGAGCGAGTCGGCGCGCTCGGGGCCGAGGTCCACGAGGTGCTCGATGAGCATGCCGAAGGGCCGGCCCCAGTCACCGATGTGGTTCTCGCGCACGACGTCGTGGCCGACGGCGGCGAGCATGCGGGCCAGGGCGTCACCGATCGCCGTGGTGCGGAGGTGCCCGATGTGCATCTCCTTGGCGACGTTCGGCGCGGAGTAGTCGATGACGACGCGCTCGGGGTTCGGCGTCGGCTCGATGCCGAGGCGGTCGTCGGTGGCCACCTCCGCGACGAGGCGGCCGATGAACGCCGGGTCGAGCGTCAGGTTGATGAAGCCGGGCCCGGCGATCTCGGCCGACGCGACGCCGTCGAGGTCGGCCGTCTCGACGACGGCCTGGGCGATCTCGCGCGGGTTGCGCCCCAGACGCTTGGCGAGCGGCAGCGCGCCGTTGGCCTGGGCGTCGGCGTGGTCGGAGGGACGCACGACGGGGTCGGTGCCGGGGGTCCCGGCGACGGCATCGAACGCCGGCTGGAGCCGGTCGGTCAGGAGGTGCAACGGGTCGGCCATGGGTGCCGGCCATTGTGCCCCGCGACCGCCTGGATGCCGCGGTCCGATGGCGTGCCCGTCACACGGTGGCCGTGGCGCCGTCGACGTCGGCGTCCGGCGACGGGGTGCCGGGGGCGAGCTCGACGGTGAGCACCTCCTCGAGGCGCTGGTCGTGGCCGTCGTGCACGGCCCGGTCGACGGTGAGCGACGCCGCGCGGCCGGCGAGGTCGAGGGACATCACGCCGTTGTCGAACCACACGCCGTGCTCGACGACCCAGTGCACGGCGACGTCCTCGACCCCGCTCCAGCGGGCCAGCCGGTGGGCCACCGCTGCCGGGGCCTTGCGGTTGAGCAGGCGGAAGGCGGCCTTGGCCGGGCGCTCGATGACGTTGCGGAACGGGGACATCGTGAGCTGGTGGATGGCGGTGCCGGGGTGGGCGACGCGGGCGAGCTCGGCGGTCGCCGTGTAGCTGGCGTGCACGTCGCCGCCGAGCAGGAGGATCGTCGACGGCGGGTCGGGGCGCTGGACGATCTCCTCCAGCAGCGTGACCACCTCGGCGAACGAGGCCCGCCACGCCGCCCAGTGCTCGAGGTCGAGGAGCTGGCGCAGGCGCTCGCCGATCCACTTCCCCGGGCGCCCCCAGGCCCCCTCGGAGATCGCCTCGTCCCACCCCTCGAGGTGGTGGATGCCCGGCAGCAGGAGGAACGGCAGCGTGGACGCCAGCACGAGGTGCTCGTCGGGGTGGTCGGGGTCAAGGACCTGTTCGCGCACCCACGCCCACTCGACGGCGTCGACCATGCGCCGGTCGTCGGGATCGAGCTGACGCGAGCAGCGCCCGTCGATGGCGACGAGCCGCACCCGTCGGCCGGCCCCGCCGAGGTCCCGGCAGAAGCTCCAGCGCATCGTCGTCGGGTCGCAGTCGGCGCGCCAGGCCATCTCGTCGAGGTGGCGGGTGCGCTCGGCGTCGGTGCCGAGCGTCAGCATGCGCTGGTAGGTCTCGTCGGCGTCGAGCTGCTCGGGGCTGAGGTTCCCGAGGTGCTGGTACACCCAGTACGAGGCGTAGGCGCCGGTGACCCGGTCCCGCCACCAGGGCTTGGCGGTGACCTCCCGGCGCCAGGAGAGCGAGGTGTTCCAGTCGTCGCGCAGGTCGTGGTCGTCGAGGAGCATGCCGCTGGGCACCGTGGACAGCAGCCAGCGCACCGCCGGTGGCGTCCACGCCTCGTGGTAGAGCCAGGTGTACTCCTCGAAGTCCTGGATCTCCTCGGCGATCTCGGGGTCCCGGCCGTGGTGCACGGCGCGCAGCCGCTCGCGGATCTCCTCGGAGGGCTCGTCGGCGTAGACCTGGTCGCCGAGCAGGAGGAGCAGGTCCGGCCAGGTGTCGTGCGGCGCGCCGGCCATGCGCGCGGCGAGTGCGACGAGGGCGTCGGCGCCCAGCTGCTCGAGGTGGGCGGCGTCGAACGGAGCGGAGCGCCGGCAGCTGCCGAACGACAGCCGCAGCGGGGCGTCGGGATCGGCGGTGCGGATCACGCTGGGCGGGAACGGTGAGCCCGGCAGCGGCCACACCGGGTGCCCGTCGAGCTCCACCCGGTAGGGCGTCGCCGTGCGGGCGGGCAGCTCCTCGACGCGGACCAGGGCGTAGTGGTGGCCGTGCACCGACCACGTCGGTGCCACCGCTCGCACCTCGCCCGCGAGCACCGCGACCGCACAGGGTCGGTCGGTCTCGACCCACACCGTCGCCCGGTGCTCGTCCACGTAGCGCAGCAGCGGCCCCAGCAGCAGCCGCGGGTGATCGTCACGTTCCTCGTCTGCCACCCGCATCGGCCCGCGACGCTACCGCCGGCCCCGCGGCGAGGCGGGACCGCCCGGTCGAGGTCACCGACGGCGACACGACCTCGGGACCGGCCCTCGGGATCGGCGCAGCGGCCGCTAACCTGCCACCCTCGTCGAGACCCCGCCCTCGTAGCTCAGGGGATAGAGCATCGGCCTCCGGAGCCGTGTGCGCAGGTTCGAATCCTGCCGAGGGCACTGCCGTCCTGCCGAGGGCACTCCCGCCGGCAGGAACGTCCTCACGGGCGCGTGACGTCTCCCCCGCGCGCCGAGCTCGGTTGTCAAGGTGCGTCGGGATCAGGCGGCGGCCGGAGGTGGGCGCTCGACGTGGGCCGTCGCCGTCCCGCCGGGCGGACGCACCTCCACACTCCGATCGGGGCGGAGCGTGAGGTGGTGGCCGCCCTCGTGGGCCCCGTGGTGATGCCTGCTGCACAGGGGCACCAGGTTGTCGAGATCCGTGTTGCCGCCCCGGTGCCAGGGGACGAGGTGGTGGACGTCGCAGTCCGCGAACCGCACCGTGCACCCCGGGAACGCACACGTGGCGTGCATGGCGCGCAGGGCGTGGCGCTGCGACCGGGTTGCCGTGCGGCGCTCCCGTCCCACGTCCAGCACGACCCCGTCGCCACCGAGGACGACGGGGATGACGGCGGCGTCGCAGAGCAGCCGCCGGACGGTCGCCGGGGGCAGCGCCGCGCCGTCGTGCGGCTCGCACACCGACGCCTCGTGCAAGCCCTCGACGAGCGTGCGGTGATCGATGAGCACCGAGACCTCGGGCACCCGGCGGCCGAGTGCTCGGGCACCCGTCATCAGCGCGACGGCCGCGTCAGCCAGCAGCTGCTGGAACGTCCGGTGCTGCCCGGAGGACTCGTCGTGCTGTTGCTCCGAGCGGACCGCGGCGTCCAGCGCCGCGGCGACCCGCGCGTCCGTCTCGGGATCCAGGGCCAGGTGGGTGTGGTGCATCCCGGTCTGCCGGTCCACCCAGCGGCGCAGCGAACGCTGACGCTTGCGCTGCTCGTGGCGCGACATCCCCTCGTCCGGCAGGAGTCGTCGGGCGAGGTCGCGCATCGTCCGCTCGAAGCGCTCGACGCTGGAGGCCGCCGCGAGTGACGTGACGACGTCGTCGAGCTCCGTGAGCCGGTGCCGGCCCTCGTCCCCGAGCTCGTGCAGGGCGCGGCCGACGGCGTCGACGTGACCGGCCGAGATCTCGCCGGCCGCGAGCGCCGCGCCGAGCCGCTGCATCACGCCGAGCACCTGCCCTCGCCGGTCGATCGCCGTGGCCTCGCGTCCGGCGCGGCGACCGGCGCGACTGATCACCTCCGTCGGCCGCTCACCGCCGTCGGCGCCGGCGAGCGCACGGAGCCGGCCGGCCGCCCGCGCCTCGAAGGCATCGAGCCAGGCGCGCATGCGAGCGGCCTCCTCGAGTGCCGATGTCGTCGCCACCCGATCGCACGCGTCGAGCTCGACGCGGGCCAGGCGGTCGAGCCGTCGAGCGATCGGATGAGTGCACATGCCACGATCGTACGAAGGGGGTGTCACAGCGAGCTCCGGGCGACGCGACACCGCCACGTGCGGGTGCGCGTTGCGGTCGGAGCGGGGTGCTCGGCAGCAGGCGCCATGTCCGCCATGTCCTCGACGCCACCGACCCGAACATGAGCAACCTGCACACCCACGGGCCCGAACGCTCACCTTCACAACACGGCCGACCCGCAACCCCCACCAAACATGAGCAACCTGCGCACCCACCGGCCCGAACGCTCACCTTCACAACACGGCCGACCCGCACCCCCACCAAACATGAGCAACCTGCACACCCAGCAGCCCAAACGCTCACCTTCACGACACGGCCACGGCGAGCCCGAAGCCGGCGCGACCGCGCCCTGCGGTGCACGTCCCGGGCTCAGGTGTCGCAGCTCTGCGCGCGGTCCCAGATCTCCTTCAGCCCGACGCAGCCGCAGCCGGCGCTCTCCGAACCCCGGGCGACGAAGCCGCCCCAGTAGAACAGCATGCGGATGCCGTTGCGCATGCCCGTGCGCAGCGCGCTGACCGCACGCAGGAGGTCCTCGACGTCCGCCGTGTCGCCGGAGCAGATGCCGGGCGAGATCACCGTCGCGGTGAGGTGCGATCGGACGTACGCCGTGGCCGACTGCCACGGCCAGGAGATCGGATCGGCGCACTCGTGCGGGTAGCCGCGCTTGGCGACCTCGTCGCCGTGATCACGGTCGAGGAACTCGTCGTCCTGCCCGGACACGCCCCGGACGAGCTGATCGGCGAGACGGATGACCTGCTCGTCCCACGAACCGACGAGCGACGAGCGCTTGCGCGCGTACACGTCGAGCAGGCCGGCGAACGTGTCGGCCGTGTCGACCTCGCGGTGGACGACGTACGGCACGAAGATGGTGACCGCGCGGTTCTTCCGGCGCTGGCGGGCCGTGCCGTTGGGACCCGGTGGGCCCGTGGCGGTCCGCAGGTCTGCGTCGGCGAAGTGATCCCGCACCCGCGCCGCCCTCTCTCCGCGCACCCGGGCTCCTCGTGGCAGTCCGCGAACCCGAAGACGACGGCCTCACCGGGACTGGAGCAGCGCAGCACGCCCCCGACGCGCTGCGGGATCAGGCGGTCCGGATCCAGGTGCTCCTCGATCCGGAGGATGTCGGCATCGGTCAGCCGGTCGAGGGTGTCGTCGTCGACACCGAACCCGACCACGTGGATGTGCTCGCCACCGGGCACGCGGTCGACGGTCACCTGGAGCGATCCGTCGTGGGAGCCGGCCTCCTCGCCAGGGTCGCGGTCCGGACACACGTCGGCGCGTCCGAAGCAGTCCGGCGGCGACGGCACCGAGCCGCCCGTGAGGAAGAAGTCGAGCGCCAGGAGCGTCTCGGGGCCGACGATGCCGTCGGTCGGCACGGCGACCGCGTCCTGGAAGGCGCGCACGGCGGCGACCGAGTCAGCCGAGTACCGATCCCCGGTGGGCGGCGTCAACCCACTGGCCGGTCGGGGTGCTCGCACATCCAGTTGCGGATGACCTGGTGCACGAGCTCGACGGAACGGCCCTTCGCGTCACCCTTGGCACCGGCCTGACCGGCCGTCGCCAGGAAGCTGTTGTCGCCGATGCTCGACGCGCGCATCTGGCACAGCCACATCTCGGTACGCCACTCGCCCATCGGGTTCGGGCGTGGGCCACACGGGCGCGCGGGTCCGGTCGCCTCCGCTGACGTCGCCGGCGCCGGCTCGCGGGCGACGGTCGGCACCTCGTCGTCCGAAGAGCCCCGCGGGTCGCCCTGCTCGCAGCGCGTGCAACAGGCGCCGCTGCACGACGGCGGCGGTCGCCCGGTTGCCGGCACTTCGTTGCATCGAGACCACATCGGCCAGTCCGAGTGCGGCCCTCCTCGCGACCCACCCGGTCGGGTGGGACCGCGGCCGGGGCCTATGGCGTCACGATGTTGAACCAGAACGAGAACGTGTCGAGCAGATCGTGCAGCTCGCGCACCGCGTCGGCGTCACCGTCGAGCTCGACGACGCCGGCGGCGATGGCGTCCGGCAGGGTGCTCGTGCCGAGGATGATGTCGTCCAGCGCGGCCCGCGCCATCGTGAGGGTCGCGTCCGCGGCCGGGTCCTGCCGGTCCAGCGAGTGGCTCAGCGAACCGTTGGCCAGCGCGAGCACGGCGCGGTCACCCGTGTCACGGAGGGCGATGTTGACGGTGATCCGCTTCCCCGTCGCCCTGGGGCCGTTCAAACGGATGCCCAGGTAGTCGAGGAACGTGTCGAGCTTCATCGCCCGCACCGAGTCGGGGCTGGCGGTGTTCGGGGTCGGCAGCTCCCGGACTCCGTCGCGCAGCTCCTTGGCACCGGTCAGGTAGAAGTTGCGCCACGGCCCCGTCTCGGCCTGGTAGCCGAGCTGCTCGAGGGCGTCGGCGAGCAGCTCCCTGCCGTCGCGGTGGCTGGGGTCCGCGAACACGACGTGCTTGACCACCTCGGCGACCCAGCGGTAGTCGCCCTCCTCGAAGGCGACGCGCGCGGCGGCCACGACCCGGTCGGCGCCGCCCATCAGCTCGACGTACTTCGCCGCCGCGTACTCCGGCGGGCGCGTGTGCAGGTTCGCCGGGTTGCCGTCGAACCACCCGAGGTACTTCGTGTAGGTGGCCTTGACGTTGTGGTTGACCGAGCCGTAGTAGGGGCGCAGCGCCCAGTGGTTGGCGAGCTCGGGCGGGAACTCCACCTGCTCGGCGATCTCCACGGGTGGAAGCCGTGGTTCGCGAGCCGCAACGTCTGGTCGTTGATGTAGCGGTAGCCGTCGCGGGCCTTTGCGAGCATCTCGCGGACCCGCTCGTTGCCCCACACCGGCCAGTGGTGCATGCCGTACATCACCTCGGCGCGGTCGCCCCATCGGTCGATGAGCTCCTGGAGGAACTTCGACCACGCCTGCGGGTCGCGGATCGGCGCGCCGCGCAGCGTGTAGGTGTTGTGCAACGTGTGGCAGCAGTTCTCGGCCGCGCAGACGGCGGCGAGCTGCTCGATGTACCAGTGCATCTCGGCCGGCGCCTCGGTGTCCGGCGCGAGCTGGAACTCGAAGTCGAGGCCGTCGATGTTCATCCGTTGACCGGTCTCGGTGATCTCGTGCGTCGGCGGGATCAGGGTGACCGTCCCGCTCGACGTGGTGAGACCGAGGCCGGCTCCGACCTGCCCCGTCGGTCCGGGCTGCAGCAGGTTGCCGTACATGTAGCTGGCGCGGCGGCTCATCGCGTTCCCGGCGAACACGTTCTCGGCGACCGCCGCCTCGAGGAACCCGACCGGGGCGATGATCATCACCTTGCCGTCCCGCACGTCTTCCTCCGACACGACGCCGCGCACTCCGCCGTAGTGGTCGACATGGCTGTGGGAGTGGACGACCGCGACGACGGGCCGGCGAGGACGGTGCTGGAAGTAGAGCTCCATCGCCGCCCGAGCCGTCTCGACGGAGATGAGCGGGTCGAACACGATGAGGCCGTTGTCACCCTCGGCGATGGTGAGGTTCGACAGGTCCGCGGAGCGCACCTGGTAGAGGCGGTCGACGACCTGGTAGAGCCCGCCCTTGACGACGAGCTGCGACTGACGCCACAGGCTCGGGTTGACGGTGTCGGGTGGATCGTCGCCTGCTTCGAGGAACGCGAAGCGCGACAGGTCCCAGACGACGTTGCCGTTGCCGTCGTCGACGACACCGCCCTCCGGCAACGGGGCGATGAAGCCCCGGTCGGCATCGTCGAAGTCCTGACGATCCGCGAACGGCAGGCGCTCGAGGACCTCGTGGTTGGCGGCGCGGGTCGCGGGGGTGGCGTGCTTGGGATCGGTCATGTGTCGGCTCCAAGTGGTGTGGTGGGGTGCGTTCGGTGCCGTCGCGCGGGATCGGCACGGCGATCGCGCGAGGGCGACCGGGTTCGGCGGACCCGTCAGGCGAGCAGCTTCGCCTTCTGGGCGTTGAACTCGTCCTCGCTCAGGACGCCGTGGTCGCGGAGGCCGGCGAGCTTGGCGAGCTCGTCGGCGGTCGACGTGCCGGTGGATCCGGCCGTCGTGCGCACGTAGGGTCGAACGCCTCCTTCTCGGCGCGCGCCTGCTCGGTGTCGCGTGCGGTCATGTCGCCGCCGTGGGCGATGAGGTAGACGAGCACGCCGAGGAACGGCAGGACGATGACGAAGATGGACCACAGTGCCTTGGCCCAGCCGCCCATGCGGTCGTTGCGGAAGATGTCCGCGAACACCCTGACGAGCAGGATGATCCAGGCGAGCCACAGGAACAGCATCAGCATCGTCCAGAAGAAGCCGAGCAGCGGGTAGTCGTACGCGATCATGGGGTGACCTCCTCCGGGTCGGTTCGAGATCCGGGACGGGCTCCCGGGTGGTGCCCCCGTCGGCGAGGGCTGGCGGATGGGATGGTCTCGGGCGGGTGGTTCAGGCCTCCTTCGGGACGTGGTCGGAACGAATCGCGTGCAGGGCCTCCTCGATCGTCGGAGCGACCTCGAGCAGGCTGCGGTCGGCGGTGGCGAGCAGGTCGCGGACCTGGCCGACGTCGTGGGCGATCACGAGCCGCTGCCCGTGGCGGTGGAGCTCGGCGGCGAGCTCGTCGAGCATCCGGACCGCGGTCACGTCGACGAACGGGATCGCCTCGGCGTCGAGAACGACGGCGAGGGTGCCCGGCTGCGCGGCGCGGTCCTTGATCACCGCCCTGACGACGTCCGCGTTGGCGAAGTAGAGGCCCGACTCCACGCGCAGGACGTGGACCCCGGGCTCCGGGACGTTCTCGGGGTGGCGGTCGAGGTCGCCGAACTGGTGCGGAGCGTCCGGGACGCGTCCGAGCTCGGCGACGTTCGGCCGCGCCGACCGGTACAGCAGCAGCAGGACCGAGACGACGACACCGATCACCAGCCCGGGGAGGGTGTCGAAGACGAGCACGCCGAGCAGCGCGGCGAGTGCGGCGATGAAGTCGGGACGGGCGGCGACGCCGTAGATCCGGCCGAGGCGAGGCGACGCGAGCTGCCACAGCTGGCGCAGCGCACCGAGATCGACCAGCTCGATCACCGCGGCGATGACGACAGCCGCGAGCGTGGCCTCGGGGAGGTCCTCGAACAGCCCGGTCAGGAGGAGCAGCGTGACCACCGTGAGGGCGCCCACGACGAGCCCGGACACCTGGCTGCGCGCGCCCGCCGCGCCGTTGACCGCGGTCTTGGAGAGACTGCCGTTGACGATCATGCCGCTCGCCAGCCCGGATCCGATGTTGGCGGCGCCCAGGCCGACGAGCTCGCGGTTGGGGTCGATGTCGTCGTGCGCCCGTGAGGCATAGGTCTTGGCGGCGCCGAGTCCCTCGGCGAAGCCGACGAGCATCAGTCCCGCAGCGGCGGCCGTGGCGGCGAGATAGTCGTCCAGGCCCCGATCGACGGGCAGGCCGACGCGCGGCAGCCCGCGGTCGATCGAGCCGACGATCTCAACGCCCTCCTCGTCGAGCTCGAACAGCATGACCGCGGCGATGCCGAGCACGACGGCCACGAGCGAGCCGGGAACGACCGGCAGCCACCGGCGCAGGCCGAGGACGACGACCAGCGACGTGGCACCGACGACGACGGTCCACCCGTGGGCGTCACCGATGTCGCCGACGACGTCCCAGAGCTTCTCGAAGAAGTTGCCCTCACCCTTCTCGATGCCGATCAGGCCCGGGACCTGACCGATCACGATGGTGAGGGCGAGGCCGATGATGAAGCCCTTCAGCACCGGTTCGGAGATGAAGTTGGCGAGGAAGCCGAGGCGCAGGAGGCCGGCGAGCAGCGCCAGCACGCCGGTCGTCAGGGCCAGCACCCCGGTGAAGGCGAGGACGTCGTCGGGTCCACCCGTCGTCAGGTCGGCGACGGCGGCGGCCGAGAGGGCCGCCGTCGCGGACATCGGTCCGACGACGAGGTGGCGGGAGCTGCCGAACATCGCGTAGAGCAGGAGGGCCGGGGGCGCCGCGTAGAGGCCGACGACGGGTGAGACCCCGGCGATGGTGGCGTAGGCGAGTGCCTCGGGTACCAGCACGGCCCACACGGTGAGCCCGGCGACCACGTCGCCGCGCAGCCAGGTCCGGTCGTAGGGCGCGAGCGAACGGAACACCGGCCAGCGCCGCGGGCGCGCGCGTGCGACCGGCTCAGCCATGGCAACCTCGCTCGTCGGCCCCCCGGGTGACGAGCTGCTCGGGTGGAAGGGGAACGCCCGCCGGTGTGACGCTGACCGGCTCCGGTGGGCGGACGGCGGCAGGTCCGAGAGAGCCGGCGGCGCACGGCTCGCGCCCGGGGTTCGAGCTGATCGCGACGACCGACGCGGCGAGGATGAGACCGAGCAGCCCGGCGACGGTGCCTCCGGCGACGGTCGCGAAGGCGACGTGCCGCTGTGCGTCTCGCGTCCGGTGCCTGCCCACGTCAGCCTCTTACGGCCTCTCGCTCGACGTGACGCTCAGCAGGGTGAGACCGAGCGAAGCAATCCGATGCTGCGGCACCCACCCCGGATGGAGGCGCTCATGACGACCAGCCCGATCAGCGTCCCGGTGGAGCTCGCCGTGATCGAGTTCCCCGGCAGCAGGTTCAACGGGGAGATCGTGCCGGCGCTGGCCGAGCTCGTCGACGCTGGGGTCGTCACGGTCCTGGACCTCGTGATCATCACCAAGGAGCAGGACGGCGCGGTGACGTCGTTCGAGATCACCGATCTCGACGAGGAGCAGTTCGGTTGGTTCGACTCCGTGGACGGTGAGATCGACGGGCTGCTGTCCGAAGACGATCTCGCGCTGGCCGCGGAAGCGTTGCGACCGGGGACCACCGCCGCGCTGATCGTGTGGGAGAGCTCGTGGGCGCGTCGCCTCGTGCAGGCGGTCGCCGCGTCGGGTGGCCGCGTCGTGGCGCACGACCGGTTGAACGTCGAAGCAGTCGAGTCGGCACTCGCCGACGCGGCTGCGAGCTGATGGAGGTGCGACATGTTGAGGCGACCGATGGCTCGGCGGCCGGTCGGACGTGGCGGCCTGCTGGGCACCGCCGCGCGCACGGCAGTCGTCGCCGGCACGGCGACCGCGGTGGCCGGCGGTGTGGCGCGCCGCCAATCGGTACGGGCGGAGCAGGCGGCGCACGCCGACGCGTACCAGGCACACCAGGTCGCTGCGGAGCAGGCGGCCATGGCCGAGCCCCCGTCCCCGCCGGTGCCTCCTGCGGGTGGATCGGGCTCGATGGCCGACCTCGAACGGCTGGTGGAGCTGAAGGCGCAGGGCGCGCTGTCCGACGCCGAGTTCGCCGCCGCCAAGGCCAAGCTCCTCGGCTTGTAGGTCGATCGTGGGCCCAGCGATCGGGGAGCTCCTCCCCTCGGCGATCGGGGTGGCGCTGAGTCCCGTGCCGATCATCGCCGTGATCCTCGTCCTCGGCACGCCGAAGTCCGGGTCGAGCGGCCCTGCCTTCGCGTTCGGTTGGATCGCGGGCCTCGCGGTCGTCGCCGTGGTGATCGTGCTCGCTGCCGGCGGCGCCGACGACCCGGACTCCGGGACGTCGACGGCGGTCGACATCGTCACACTGCTGCTCGGCGTGCTGTTCCTCGTGATGGCGCTGAGGCAGTGGCGCAAGCGGCCGCGCCGCGGCCGGGAGGCGGAGATGCCCGCCTGGATGCTGACGATCGACCGCGTCACGCCCGCCCGATCACTGGTGCTCGGCGGCGCGCTGTCCGGTCTGAACCCGAAGAACCTCGCGCTGACGCTCGCTGCCGCGACCTCGATCGCCGAGTTCGGCCTCGACGGTGTGGGCACGGCGGTGAGCCTGCTGGTGTTCGTCCTCGTCGGCTCGCTGACGGTCGCCGGCCCGGTGGTCTTCGACGTGCTGGCGGGCGAGCGGGCAGCCGCGCCGCTCGCCGCGATCAAGGAGTTCCTGGCCGCGCACAACACCGTGATCATGATGACGGTGCTGCTGGTCCTGGGCGCCAAGCTCATCGGCAAGGGCATCGGCGGACTGACGGACTGATCCGCGATGTCGCACCCGCCCCAGGAGCAACGCGGTGACGAGTCGACCCCCACCCACGCACCGGCGCTGAGGGACCTCGACGACATCGGGGCGGGGTCCGCTGCACGGACCGGCGGAGCACCGTCAGCATCGCGGGAGCGTGCCGGCAGACTCGAGATCGCCGAGGCGTTCCTCGTCGCGGTCGCGGCACTGCTCACGGCGTGGGCAGCCTTCCAATCGACGAAGTGGGGCGGCGTCCAGGCCGACAGCTTCAACCGCGCCGGCGCCGCGCGCACCGAGTCGGTGCGCGCCTCGAATCCGGCGAACCGCCAGACCGTCATCGACGTCACGTCGTTCACGTCGTGGGTCAACGCCGTTGCGTCGGAGCGCCGCGCCGGCATCGAGAACGGGCTGCAGGACGACGGCTCGTACGCGGCGGTCGCCGGGACGCAGTCGGCGTTCCTCCACGACCGGTTCCGGCCGGAGTTCACGCTCGCGTTCGATGCATGGATCGCGCAGCGGCCGCTCTCCGACCCCGATGCCGCGAGCACCCCGTTCGAACTGGGGGAGTACCGGAACGCCGCCGCGGAGGAGGCCGCGCAGCTCGAGCAGGACGCCGATGCAGCTGGCGCGACCGGCCGGCAGGCGAACCAACGAGGCGACAACCACGTGATGATGACGATCGTGTTCGCCCTGGCGCTCGTGCTGGTGAGCGTGGGCGCCAAGATGCAGTCGATCCGCATCCGCACAGCCATGGCGATCGCATCCGGCTGCGCCATCGCCCTCGGTGCGATCGTGCTGTTCTCGTTCCCGGTCGAGCTCTAGCGTTCGCGTTCCCGCTCGGGCTCCCGACGGCTCGCCCGGGACTCGGCGACCGCACCGGCCGCGCGCCGACGCCCGGCACGGCACCGATCGCAGCCCGGTCGTCGATCCGGGCTGCGATCGGGAGCCAGCTCCGACCTATGCCGGGCTCAGCAAGCCGTAGTTGCCGTCGTAGCGCTGGTAGAGGACGTTGCCCCGACCGGTCTCGGCGTTGACGAAGAACACGAACGGCAGCCCGCCGGCCTCGAGCAACGCCCTGGCGTCGTCGACGGTGCCGGTGGGTGGCGGTTGGTCGACGACCTCGACCTCGATCGCGAGCGGTCCCGCCTCGTGGTCGACGGGGCGTGCTCGCTGGAGGCGGTACCGACCATCGTCCAGCCGTTCGAGCACGGCGTCGGCGTCGCTGGCGAGGTCGTGGAAGAGCCAGAAGTCGTAGTCCAGCATGTCCATGTCGTCGGCGGCCTCGTCCGGCGTCGCCGGCATCGTGGCGAACGTCTTGTGGCGCACGATCTCACGCTCTTCCACGGGACGTTGGGCGAACAGCGCGCGTGCGCTCCGCAGGCCGCCACGTCGTTGCAACGAGAACCGTCGTGCGCGGAGGCGCTCGGCGCGGTGCTGGATCTGGTCGCGCAACCGATCGGCGAGCTGATCGATCGCCTCGGTCATCGTCGCCGCAGCCACCTGCGCGCGCAGCAGCTTGCCGTTGATGTCGAGCGTCGTCTGCGCGATCGCCGGGCGGACCTCCTTCGAACCGGCCTCACGGCTCAGGCGCACACGGGCGAACAGGATCGGCGCGCCGACGTGCTTGACGACGGCACCGACCCGCTTCAGCGCGTACTCGACGTCGGCTTCGTCGACCTCGCCCCGCTTCGCCACGGTGATCGGGGGGCTGGACGTCTGGGTCAACGTGACCACCTCCTCGGCCGTCAGCGTGGCAGACGGCCGGCCCCACGCCTACGGACGAAGGTCCCGACACCGCGCCACGGCTCGTCTGGCACGGCCTCCGGCACGCGTGCCCGCCCGATCGTGACGTTCGGCCCTGGTCACCCACCCGTTCCCCGGCGCACGGTGGTCACGATGCCAGAGGCCTCCGACCACGCGGCGCGGGCGGGGCTTCCCCACGCCCTGCTCGCGCTCGCCGCGACGCTGCTCGGCGCCGGTCTCGGCGCCCGCCTGCTCGGGCAGCCCGAGGTCGCCGACTGGTGCTGGATCGGGGCGACGGTCGCCGGCCTGGCACCGGCCACGTACTGGGTCGTGGAACGCGCCCTCGCCCGCCAGCTCGGCGCCGACGTCGTGGCGGTCCTGGCGCTCGCGGGCACGCTGGCCATCGGCGAGTACCTCGCCGGGGCGGTGATCTCGCTGATGCTCGCCTCCGGGCGGGTGCTGGAGGACCGGGCGTCGCGGCGGGCGCGGCGCGAGCTGCGAGCGCTGCGCAGCCGTGTGCCGGTGACGACCCACCTCGTGACCGACGACGGGCTGACCGACGTCCGCGTCGACGACGTCCGCCCGGGCGACCTCGTCGCGGTGCTCGCGGGCGAGGTGGTGCCGGTCGACGGCCGGGTCGAGGAACGGCCGGCCGTGCTCGACGAGTCGGCGCTGACCGGCGAGTCGCTGCCGGTCGAACGCTCCGTCGGCGACGACGTGCGCAGCGGCGCGCTGAACGCGAGCCACACGATGCTGCTGCGCGCCACCCGGCGGGCCGAGGAGAGCACGTACGCGGGTGTCGTGCGGCTGGCCGAGCAGGCGGAGGCGGATGCGTCGAGTGCCCGCACCATCCGCCTCGCCGACCGCTACGCGGGCGTGTTCCTCCTGTGCAGCCTGCTCGCCGCGGCCGCCGCGTGGATGGTCTCCGGGGAGGCGGCGCGGGCGGTTGCCGTCCTCGTGGTCGCCACGCCGTGCCCGCTCATCCTCGCCGTGCCCGTCGCGATCACCTCCGGGCTCTCCCAGGCCGCCAGCCGCGGCGTGCTCGTCAAGGGTGGGCTCGTGCTCGAGCAGCTCGCCGACGCGCGCGTCCTGCTCCTCGACAAGACGGGCACGGTGACGGCCGGCCGGCCGGCGGTGACCGACGTGATCTCGATCGGCGGGATCGACGAGACCGAGCTGCTGCGCCTCGCCGCGTCGCTCGATCAGACGTCGCCGCACGTGCTCGCCCGCGCCGTGGTCGCCGCGGCCCGGGACCGCCGGCTGCAGCTCTCCATGCCGGCGGGCGCCGCCGAGGAGGTGGCCGGTGCCGGCATCCGCGGTGTCGTCGACGGCCACGTGGTCGCGCTCGGCAAGGCGACGTGGGTCGCGCCCGGTCGCGACCAGTCGTGGTCGCGTGCCATTCGCCGCACCGCCGACCTCGACGGGCGGCTCACGGTGTTCGTCAGCGTCGACGGCGAGCCCGCCGGCGCGTTGCTGCTCGCCGATCCGGTCCGGCCCGACGGCTCGCGGATGATCGCCGCGATGCGCGCCGAGGGCATCGACCGCGTGATCATGGTGACGGGCGACCGCGCCGACGTGGCACGAGGCGTCGGTGTGCTGCTCGGCGTCGACGACGTCCTCGCCGAGCGCTCCCCCGCGGACAAGGTCGCGGCCGTCGCGGCAGCACGCGCCGGTGGCCCGACGATCATGGTCGGCGACGGGATCAACGACGCCGCCGCGCTCGCCACGGCGGACGTCGGCATCGCCGTCGGCGCCGCAGGGGGCACCGCCGCCTCGGAGGCCGCCGATGCCGTGCTCGTCAGCGATCGCCTGGATCGGGTCGGCGAGGTCATGGGCATCGCCCGCCACGCTCGGCGCGTCGCCCGCCAGAGCGCCGGCGCGGGGATCGGGCTCTCGGTGATCGCCATGGGCCTCGCGATCGGCGGGTGGCTCCCACCCACTGCCGGCGCGCTGCTGCAGGAGCTGATCGACGTGGCCGTCATCCTCAATGCGATCCGCGCCCGCCGCGCGCCCGGCGTCCGGCGCCGGGTGCAGCCCGAGGACGTCGCGCTCGCCCAGCGGTTCTCGGCCCAGCACGCGCTGCTGCTCCCGAAGCTGGCCCGGCTCCGCGCCGCGGCGGACCGGCTGGGCAGCGCCCCCGGACCGGCGGCCCTCGCCGAGGTCCGCGCCGTGGTGCGGTTCCTCACCGACGAGCTCCTCCCCCACGAGCAGGCCGAGGACGCGCAGCTCTATCCGGTCGTCGACCGCGTGCTCGGCGGCCACGCTCCGACGGCGACGATGTCGCGAGCCCATGCAGAGATCACCCACCAGATCGCCCTGCTCGAGCGGGCGTTGGTCGACGTCGGCCCCGAGGACCTCGACAGCGCCGAGATCCGTCGCCTGCAGGGCCTGCTCTACGGCCTGCACGCGATCCTGGAGCTGCACTTCGCACAGGAGGACGAGGGCTACCTCGGGCTGCTCGAGGCGGGGGGCGTGGACTCGACGCTCCCGGCCGCGCGCTGACTCGGCGTGGCCGCGCGGCCGGCCGGTGTGTCGCCCGCCACACGTGCGGTGGGCGGTGCTGTGGATGAAGCAGTGGATCTTGTGGACGAGCGGCGGTCTCGCCGTCGCTGATCGGCGCTGCACCGGTGATCGCTGTTCACCATCTTTCCTCCGCAGCGAGACCACGGTCGCGGTCCTCGGCCGTCACCCGCTCAGGTCGCCGGCGGCACGAATCGGTCGACGCCTGCGGGTGATGGCGATGCGGGCGGATCCAGCGAGGCCGCTCCACGGTGCGCGGCCCGCCACGAGCACGAGCATCCATGTTTCAGGATGACGCTGCAGCCCGACGCGATCCCGTCACCGCGGGTCGTGGTGTGTCAGTGCAGCTGCACGCGCGGGCGTGGCGGCGTGCGCACACGACCGTCGACCGAGCTCCTCCAGTCCGCCGCGACGACCACCGCCACGACCACGGCGAGCGCGAGGTGCCAGGCGCCGAGGAGCGGGCCGAGCCCGGGCCGGTCGAGCTCCAGGACGGGCACCGTCGCGTTGAGCACGATCGCGACCAGCGCCGCGGCACGACCGGCCGCGGTGAACGGGTGCCCGCTGAGCAGCCGGGCGGCGAGGACGATCGCCGTGAGCACGGCGATGCTGAACGTGTGCAGCCACAGCGGGCGTTCGCTCGCGATCTCGTCGATCAGCCGCCACCGGAACGTCGCCACGTCGACGATCGCCACCACCAGCGCGGACAGGGACGACCCCACGAGCGCGGCGATCGCCCCGACCCGTCCCACGCGTGCACGGTTCACGTCCCGATCGTGCGCCGGTGAACCAGCCTGCCGACAGGGCCGGAGGTCCCGACCGCGACACCGACCGCGACACCGACGAGCAACGGGCGTGCCGGCAGCCTCAGTGGTCGAGGTGCACCGGGTGACCCTCCCAACCCTCGATGCGGTGCGCTGCCTCCTCCAGCAGGTGGTGGGCCAGATCGATCAGTGCCCGGGCGGCGGCGATCTCCTCACCGACCGCCGGCACATCGGGGTCCTCGGGCGCCCGCCGGGCACGCCCCCAGCCGTGGTGCTGGCCGTCAGGGTGCTCGAGCACGGCGTCCGCGCGGGTCTTGTTCTCGTCCTCGCGGAACGTGATCTCCACGGTCCATCGCAGCTCGTCCATCTGGCTCCTCCTCGCGGGACTCGTCACTGGACCCAGCCTGCGCCGGCTCCGCCACCGGCGCCAGGGCCCTAGGTCACGCCACTGGGCGCGACCCACCTCACCCCGGACGGATGTCGCGGTGCTCGACGGCCCACGTGCCCACGGCGACGAGGGCCGCCGTGACGGCGACGAGCACGAGTGGCCAGGCACCGGGGATGCCGTCGGAGACGGGCTGCTCCCCCAACGCCCAGTACCAGGGCGAGGCGCGCCGGGCGCTGCGCAGCCCGGCGACCAGCGGCACGAGGAAGCTGAGCACGTAGCCGCTGACGAGCACGGCGATCGCCAGTCCCGCCGACGCGGCGCGGGTGGCGCCGAACCCAGCCGCCGCGTACCCGACGGCGCCGTGGAACGCGGCGAGCAGCGCACAGCCGAACGTCGCGCCCACGACGCGGCCCACGCCGGCCTCGTCGAGCGAGAACACCGGCAGCGACACCACCATGACCACCGCGGTCGCGACGGTGACGGCGCCGAGCAGGAGCATCGCCGCGATCCAGCGCGTGAGCCACACCGCCGTGCGGCTCACGGGCAGCGCGTGCAGGAACTCGAGGCGTCCGGCCTGCTCGTCACCGGACGTCAGCGCGGTCACGCCCGCGATGGCGAAGCCCGACAGCAGCAGCGGCAGCATCAGGGCGTACAGCTGGCCGTCGAGATAGCCGGCCGGCGTGGCGATGTCCTGCGCGCCGAACGCCTCGAGCAGGGCACCCATCTCCTCGAAGCCGGCCAACGCCTCGCTGTCCTCGAGGCTCGGCCAGAACGCCGCCGACACGACCGCGAAGAGGACGATGCCGAGGCCCCACCACATCGCGGCGCGACGAAGTGCGGACGCGGCCCGCGCGAGCAGCTCGCGATCGGTCGCGCCGATCATGACCCTCCCTCCGTGTAGTAGTGCAGGAACGCCTGCTCGAGATCGGGTTCCGCCAGGACGAGGTGCTCGACGTCGTGGCGCGCGAGCACGGCCAGCAAGCCGTTCGGATCGCCCTCGACGATGCCGCTCGCCTGCTGCTCGCGCACGGTGAGCTCGACCACCCCCGGCGCGGCGTGCAGCTCGGCGGTGGGCACATCGCCCCGGAACCACACCGTGAACGCCTGGCGGGCCGTGCGGCGCAGGGTGTCGAGGGGGCCGCAGGCGACGACCTTGCCGGCGCGGATCACGATCACCTCGTCGGCGCTGCGCTGGACCTCGCTCAACATGTGCGACGACAAGAACACGGTGCGCCCCTCGGCGCGGACCTCCTCGAGCAGGGCGGCGAGCTCGGCCTGCACGAGCGGGTCGATCCCGGACGTCGGCTCGTCGAGGATCAACAGCTCCGGACGCGCCATCAGCGCGCCCACCAGCCCGACCTTGCGGCGATTGCCACTCGACAGGCCCCGCGTCCTGCGGGTCCGGTCGAGGTCGAGGCGCTCGCAGAGCTCGTCCACGTAGCCCGGATCCACACCCCCGCGCAGCCTGGCCCACGAGCGCAGCGTCTCGTCGACCGTGAGCCGTTCGTCGAGGCGGAGCTCGCCCGGCAGGTATCCGATCCGCCGGCGCAACGGTGGGCCGGCACGATGCGGGTCGCTGCCCAGCACCCGGACGGTGCCGGCGTCGGGACGCGCCAGATCGAGGAGGATCCGGATCGTCGTCGACTTCCCGGCGCCGTTCGGCCCGAGGAATCCGACCACCGTGCCGCGGCGCACGCTGAGGTCGAGGCCGTCGAGGGCCCGCACCGGGCCGAAGCGCTTGACCACGCTGCGACAGGAGATGACCGCCGTGTCGGCAGCGTCCGGACCCGCCACCGCCCGGGCCGCGTCGCCGCTGCCCGCTGTCACGCCCATCGCGCCCTCGCGTGTGGACACGCCAGCCCGGCGAGGATCCGGTCGGTGACGAGCACCACGGCGATGTCGTGTGCGCGCGTCGGCGATCGCGGCCGGCACGGCGGCGACCCGATCACCGGCATCGGTGAGCGTGCCGTCGCCCGACGAGACCGCGCGGGGCGTGTGCCGACGCCTTCACGGACCACGCTGCGAGCATGCCCCGAGCCCGGCGCCGAGGCGAGAGGCCAAGGTCCCGACCGGAACGATCGGTACCCGACCAGGAGCGACGTCCCTCGCCAGGGAGACCGCGAGATCGCTCATCTAGATTCGGCTCCGTCGAGCCGAGGGGGATGGTCGGTGCGCCACGAACGTCAAGTCGAGCTGCTGGAACGGGTGGCCGCCGCGGGCGAGCACCTGGTCGGGTTGCACGGCGAGCACTCCATGGTCAACCCGGCCGCCGCGTACACGGATCCCGAGCGCTTCGCGCTGGAGCAGCGCGTGCTCTTCCGCGACGGCCCAACCCTGCTCGGGCTGAGCTGCGAGCTGCCGAACCCCGGCGACTACCTGACCGCGACCGTCGACGGCATCCCGATCGTCGCCGTCCGTCAGACCGACGGTTCGCTGCGGGCCATGGTCAACGCCTGCCGGCACCGCGGCGCCCCGCTCGTGACCGAGCGCGCCGGCAACCTCGGGCGCAGCATGGTGTGCGCCTACCACGGCTGGACGTACGGCACCGACGGCCGGCTCCTCGCCCGCCCGCTGTCGGCCGGCGCGTTCGACGACGTGACGATCCCCTGCGACCTGCACCAGGTCGCGGTCGCCGAGCGCTACGGCCTGGTGTTCATCCGCGCCGGGTCGGCGGAGCCGATCGACGTCGACGAGGTCCTCGGCGGCGCCCAGGACGACCTCGGTGCGTTCGGGCTCGATCGCTACACCCACGTCGAGACGCGCGTCGCCGAGTGGAACATGAACTGGAAGCTCCTCCTCGACACGTTCACGGAGAGCTACCACATCCGCTGGCTGCACAAGGCCTCGATCGCCCCGTACTTCAACTCCGACTGCGTGATCTACGAGCCGTTCGGCCGCAACTGCGCGTCGATCGGCCTGCGCGCCGACGTGCTCGACGAGCTGCGCAAGCCGAAGGAGGAGTGGTCGATCCTGCCGTACGGGACGATCCAGTACCTGCTCGTGCCGAACGCGCTCGTCGTGCACCAGCTCGACCACATCGAGCTCTGGCGCGTGGAGCCCCTCGACGTCGGCCGCGTCCGCGCGGCGACATCGCTGTTCGCGCCCGCGCCGCCCGCTGACGAGTCGGCGAGGCGGTACTGGAAGAAGAACCTGGATCTGCTGCTCGACGTCACGGGCAACGAGGACTTCCCCATGATGGAGCGCATCTACGCGACCCTGCGCTCCGGTGCCCTGCCCGAGCTGGTCTACGGGCGCAACGAGCCACCGCTCGTCCACTTCCACACGACGATCAACGAGCTGCTCGCCACCGCCCCACGGTGAGGCCGACCAGCTGGGGGTCGGCGCGACCACCAGCGTGAGCATCGGCCCGGTCAGCGGTCGGATCGCTCGTGATCGGCCTCGCCGGCCGGCCCCGGACTCAGCCGGCCATCTCGCTGGCCGCGTCGAGACGGCTGAGCTCGACGAGCGTGTGGTGGTACGCCGGGTGCAGCTCGAGGGCGCGAGCGAAGTCGGCGCGCGCCTCGGCGATGCGGCCGAGCAACCGGTGACAGACGCCGCGGTTGTGCCACACGACGGCGCGCGTCCCGTCGAGGGCCACGGCGAGGTCGTACCAGCCGAGGGCCTCGTGCGGTCGGCCGACGTCGACGAGCACGTTGCCAATCTCGTTCACCGCGGGCTCGAAGCACGGGTCGAGGTCGAGGGCGACGGCGAACAAGTGCAGCGCACGGTCGGGGTGGCCGAGATCGCGATGGGTGAGCCCGACGTTGTGCCAGTGCAACGGGTTGCCCGGATCGAGTCGCAGCGCGCGCAGGAAGTGCGTGAGGGCCTCGTCGAGCGCGCCCTCCGTCCAGGCCACGCCGCCCAGGCCGCGCCAGGCATCCGGGTCGTCGGGGTGGCAGGCCGCGGCACGCTCGAACGCGGCGCGCGCCGTGGCGAGCTCACCGCGGCGCCAGGCGTCGAACGCGGGCGCCAGCGCCGGGTCCCGCGGTCGCCAGTCGTGCCAGTTCACGTTCGCGCGAGCGTCCGGTAGCACGCCGACAGCAGCACCAGCGACTCCCCCTCGGCGAGCGGAGGCCGGCCGTGGGCCTGCTCGGCCCCGTTGAGGATGACCAGCCGCCCGGGGTGACCGGTGATCCGCAGCACGACCTCGTCGGCGATGTCGGTCCGGCAGACGTGCAACTGGTGACCCGGACCCGGCGCCGGGCCGGCCCACGTCGCCTCCAGGTACAGCAGGAACGCCACCGTGCACGAGATCGGGTTGTCGCAGTGGAACCCGAGGTAGCTGCCGGGCTCGTCGTAGTAGGTGAAGCACGACGTGCTCCAGTCCGGCAGCACGAGGCGACCGGTGACGGCCTGGATCAGGCTGCGCGTGGCGCCGGCGGACATCAGCTGCCGGGTGACCGGGCCGAGCTGGGCGCGCATCGTGATCTGGTTGGCGACGCTCTCGTGACCCGGGCTGGGCAGCCGCCACCCGCTGACGGCACGCTCGGTGCGCGCCTCGGCGACCACGGCGTCGAACACCGCACGGTCGAGCGCCGGCGGGCCGATCACGGCGGCGCCCGTGGCAGCGAAGTCCGCCGCCAGCTGCGTGAGCTCGTCGTCCTCCACGGTGAACGGGGTGAACGAGCGCACGGCCAGATCGGTCATCCCACGACCTCCAGCGTCCTCCCGACCGCGTCGCCGAGCACGTCGAGGACGACCGACCCGAGCGGGGTCGGCTGCGCGTGCTCGGTCAACGTGGCCCACGCCTCCGTGACGTTGCGCGCCTGCCGATCGATGACCTCGTCCCAGACCGGTGCGCCCCACGGGCCTGCGCGCAGCCGCCGGTACCACTCGACGACGGACAGGAAGGCGTGGACACCCAGCAGCAACCCGCGCAAGGGGCGTGGGTCGCGACGCCACGGCGAGCGGAAGCCGCCCTCGTCGAGGTTGTGCAGCAACGGGTCGAGCTCGAGGACGCGCTGGAGGCGGAGGTGGCTGCACTCGTGGCACAGCAGGTCCCCGACCTTCTCGGGGCTGTCGGCGGTGAGCAGCACGAGCCCGGGCTCCTCGACCGGCGCGTGGCTGCGCGCGTGGTCGCGTGGTCGGAGCAGCACGACGCCCTGGGTGAGCCGGGCGACGTCCGCCGCCGCCTCCGGCCAGACGAGCTGCAGGAGGTCGATCCCCGCGGCGAGCACCTCGGACGCGGCCGGCACCTCGTGCCCCCCGAGCGGGTCGAAGCCGGCCGTCAGTGGCGCCAGCTCGGGAACGCCGTTGAGGAGCGGGATGCCGGCGACCGACGGCAGCCGGACGATGCGGTCGGTGTGCCCGACGAACGGTTGCTCGCGGTCACCGATGAGGATCGTGGTGCTGACGCCGTCCGACCAGGTGATCGTGACGAACCCGTCGCGCGTGCGCGCGGCGACCGGGCCGCCGGCCGAGGCGACCAGGGCGTTCAGGTGGCGCAGCCACATCCCGTCGCCGATCGTGGACTCGTCGAGCACGACGACGTGCCCGTCGGCGTCCGGCGCGCCGATCAGCTCGGCCGGACCGGCGCGTCCCCGCCGCTCGGCCTCCCGGATGGCCGTGGCGGCGTCCACCGTGGACGCGGGTGGTGCCGGGAACAGCACCCCGGACGGGTCGTTGGCGAGCATGTCGGTGAGACTCATGCGACCCCGGCGGAGAGCAGCTGGGTGTCCACGATGACGGCGCCGGCCGGGAAGTACCCGTTGGCGCCGAGCACGGCGAGGGCCGCCGAGTCGAACGTCAGCCGGCGCATCAGGTGCGGGTACATCGTCTTGTAGAACGCGCACTCCGGGGTGCGGTGGCGCACCGTCCCGTACCGCTCGTAGGCGGTGGCGGAGCATCCGGCCTGGCACAGCTCGCGGTACGGGCAGGTCGCGCAGCCATCGAGCGACGTGGGACGCCGGCCGCGGATCTGCACCAGCACGGGGTGATGACGACCTGCCGCGGACAGGCTCTCCACCGAGTCGTCGAGCACGTTGCCGAGGCGCCAGTCGGGTGTCTGCGTCGAGCGGCCACACGGATAGATGTCGCCGTTGGCGGCCACCGACTGGAACGTGTCCCCAGCACCGCAGTGCGAGCGCATGCACCGTGTCTTGCGCTGCTTGCTGGTGAGGAAGTCGCACATCGCGGCGACGTTGGACTCGAGCAGCGGCAACCCGCGGGCGACGACGCGCTCGAGGAAGGCCTGGAAGAAGTCGATGACCTCGTGCTGCTCGAGACCCAGCTCGTGCCAGCGCTCCCGTGCCGTCCCGAGGTAGACGACCGGGTTCATCCGGAAGTGCAGGATCTCGTTGTCGATCAGGAAGTCGATCAGGCCGTCGACGTCGCCGACGTTCGAGCGGTTGAGCACGACGAGCCCGCCGAACGGGACGCCGTGTCGTTGCAGCGCGTCGATGCCTGCGATGAGCTGGTCGTAGGAACCGTGGCCGTGGATCGTCGGGCGGCTCATGTCCTGCGCGGGGCGCGGCCCGTCGATCGACACGCCGACGCGCACGCCGTGCTCGGCCGCCCAGCGCACCTTCTCGTCGTCGAGCAGCGTCGCGTTGGTCTGGACGTTGACGAACACCTGCCGGCCCGCGGCACCCGGGTGCCGCTCGATGTAGTCGACCAGCTCGCGCAGGAGCTTGAACTTGAGGAACGGCTCGCCGCCGGCGAACTCGAAGCCGATGGTCCCGGCCTCCTCCATCGCGAACGCGAGGTCGATCGTGCGCCGCGCGATCTCCGGGGTCATCGACGGCATCGACGGGTTCGCGCCCGCAAGGCAGTAGCCGCAGGCGAGGTTGCACTTCTCCGTGATCAGCAGCTCGACGAGGTGCCCCTCGACGTAGTTCGCCGAGTCGGTGAACATCCGCTCGTCGACGGCGCGCCGTCCGTCGATCGCGACGAGCCCGCGCCGCCACATGGCGGCGATCGCGTCCGGCGCGCCCGACCACTGGGCGACCAGGTCGGCGACGGTCGCGCCGCCGTTCCGCCCGGCGTGGGTGGCCTGCAGCAGCGCCGCTTCGCGCTCGTCGACGAACGCCCACGCGGCGCTGTCCGGATGGATGGCGAGCTGCTCGCCGTCCAGCTCGAGCAGCTCGGTCCCGGCAGCGGTGACGGCAGCGTCGGGCCGCAGGGACACGGACCCGTGCGGCTCGTAGGTCTTGGCGAACCACGACGGCAGCACGTCGGCCTCGTAGCGCTCGAGCTCAGGCTGTGCGATCCAGCGCATGGGACTCCTCTCGGAAGGTGACCAACGTGGCCCCGGCGGGGAGCTCCGTCGTCCGCAACGGGCTCGTGCGGCGGAAGCGCTCCCAGAACCCGTCAGCGGTCGTCTCGACGAGCGACGGATCGAACACGATCCGGTCGTCGACGACGCGTCCGCCGACGAAGACGATCACCCCGTGCTCGCCGGCGTGGACGATCGGGGACGGGAGCAGGGTGCGGATCCGCTCTGCGGTCGCCGGCGCCAGCGCGTCGAGCACGGCGAGGTTGCGCCGGGCCAGGGTCAGCGACGGCCTGCAGTCGGGTCGGCACGGGAAGTGCTGGATCAACGTCGGACCCAGGAAGCGAGCGGTCACGTTGAGCTCCCACGGGCCGTTGCCGAGACGGAGCGCGGCGAGGTCCCCGGCGTGATCGCGCTGGGCCTCCTGCCAGGCAGCCGGGAACGACCGGGCGCAGCACGCGGGATAGCCGAGGAGCAGGCCGAGCGCCTCGTCCCACCCGAACAGCAGGCTCAGCCAGGCGAGGGCGACGTCGTTGTCGTTGCCCCGCGCCCCGACCACCACGGGACGCCAGGCGCCGGACCCGGGCCGCGCGGGGCGGCGTCCGGCCGCCAGGTCGGCGAAGGCGCCCTTGCCGGGCTCGGGGTGCACGTCGAACTCGTACGGTCCGAGCACTGCGGGCAGCTGCCGCGCCCGGGCCCAGCGCACGAGCGCCAGGGCCGTCGCCTCGTCGCCGTGCACGACAGCGACCGGCTTGGCGCCCGCCCGGGTCAGCACCAGCTCGACCGGGGCGTCCATCGTCGGCGCCGGCCCGGGCGGTCCGAACAGAGCGTGCTCGGAGAGGAGCACCGACACCTCGTGGTGCCGCACCCCGAGCTCCAGGTCGGCGGACGGCAGGACCAGCCCGAACCGGTCGCGCAGCGTCGCGTGCGGGCTCCGCCGCAGGGCGCGGCGCAGGACGACGTCGGTGCCCACCGCCATCACGACGGCGGACAGGCGCGCCGCCATCGCGGCCGTCGACCACACGAGCGGATCCCGTCAGCGCGTGATCCGGAACCCGCGGATCTCGAGCTCCCGCGGCCCGCCCTGTGCGGGCAGGGTGACGCGTCCGCCGTCGGGCAGGGTGACCAGGACGTTGTCCGGACCGAAGCGAGTGGAGGGGTCGAAGTTGGCGTGACCCGGCTCGTTCACGAACCCCGGCGGCCCACTGTTCACATGCACACCGGCATTCCCCAAACGACCCACATTCCCCACGTTCGTCACCGCGCCCCCGAACCGCGACGACGGATCGAAGTTCGCATGACCCGGCTCGTTCACGAACCCCGGCGGCCCACTGTTCACATGCACACCGGCATTCCCCAAACGACCCACATTCCCCACGTTCGTCACCGCGCCCCCGAACCGCGACGACGGATCGAAGTTCGCATGACCCGGCTCGTTCACGAACCCCGGCGGCCCACTGTTCACGTGGACCCCCGCCAGGTTGCCGGGCGAGGCGGCGAGCGCCGGGCCGACCGTCGGGGTGGTCGCGCGCTCACGGATGGCACCCGGGCCGAACACCTTCGGGTCGAAGTTGGCGTGACCCGGCTCGTTCACGAACCCCGGCGGCCCGCTGTTCACGTGCACGCCGACGTCACCACCGGGCTTGATCCGGGACGGGTCGAAGTTGGCGTGACCCGGCTCGTTCACGAACCCCGGCGGCCCGCTGTTGACGTGCACGCCGGCGATCTCCCCGGGGCGTGACGCCACGATGCCCTTGATCAGCATGCGGGAGACCTCGGAGGTGATCATCGCGCCGAGCTCGGCGATGCTGAGGTCGGCGACCTTGGCGTCCGGCCGCAGCGAGCGCACCTCCACGGGTGTCGCCTCGGCGTCGGCGCTGGTCGCCTCGTCGTCTGCAGGTTCCTCGGCGCCACCCCCCGGCTGCCGGCTCCGTCCACGGCGAGGCTCGTCTGGCACTGCAACCCCCTCCCCATCGATGTGTGGTACCGCTCACTCTGCAGGAGGCACGGCGGGGTGTCCAGTCAAATCCGCGCCTGGAAGGACGGTGTGAGCGCAACGGGCGACGGGACCCGACAGGACCTTGGTCCCTACCGCGGCGACGAGCCGGCGCGGTTCGATCCTCGCCATGTGGAAACGGCACGGAGCGCTGGAAGCACCTGCGCCCGACGCGCGCCGCGACGAGCCTGACGCGCAGGGCGCCACCGCGACGATCGAGCTGCGCCTGCCGGACCTCTACGGCGCACGAACCGTCGCCGTGGCAGGTGACTTCACCGCCTGGGTGCCCGTCAACATGCCCCGCCGGGCCGACGGGCAGTTCGGCCTCGACCTGGTCGTGCCCACCAAGCGCCGCTGGCGCTACCGGCTGTGCCTCGACGGCACGACGTGGATGAACGACCCCGACGCCGACGACTTCGACCTCGACGAGCGCGGGGCCGGGGTCTCGGTGCGTTGCACGTAGGAGACGTCGACGAGCCACGACATCGCGGTCGCCGCGACGCGCCTCGCGTCGCGGCGACCGGCGCGACCCGATGGATGCTGTCTGGAACGAACGAATGCGATCTGCTGTCCGGTCGAGCACCTCGCGACTGGGTGATGAGCCGCCCCGTCACGACGGCTCATCACCCACCCGCCGAAGGGCGGGCCGCGAGTCAGCCGTTGTCGCGTGTCCGGGTACGCGACGCCGGATCGGGTCGGCGGTCCCTGCCGTCTCGCGGTCGCAACGCCAGCGTGACAAGGCGACGGGCCGCAGCGCCAGGGACCAAGGTCCCGATCCCGCCGGCGGGCGGGACCTTCGGCACTGGCGCGAGGTGGCGTCGTGGCGCGTCGATCGCGGTGAAAGGAGACGACGATGAGCGTCAGCGAGCTGGGAACCCTCTCCCGTGATCACGACGAGGCAGGTGTACGCGTCGGCGACATCATGCGCACTGACGTCGTCACGGTCGCGCCGCGCGTCCCGGTGCCCGAGGCGATCCAGCTCATCCTCGCCCGCGGGGTGAGCGAGCTCGTCGTCGTGGACCAGGACCGACGGGTCGTCGGGGTCGTCACCGAGCCCGACATCCTCGCCTGGTGCGTGTTCCACCCGGCGAGCGAGCAGCTCGGCGGGATCAACGCGTTCGCGAGCACGTGGCGCAACCGCTGGTGGCGCAAGGCGGCCGGGACGACCGTCGAGATGCTGATGACCGCGCCAGCGCTCACCACGACGCCCGATGCGTCGATCGAGTCGGCCGCCGCGCGGATGGTGACGCTCTCGCTGCGGCGACTGCCCGTCGTCGACGAGGCCGGCCGGCTCGTCGGGCTGGTCAGCCAGCGCGACCTGCTGCGCGCGCTCGCCGACGGGCAGGATCCGGTCGGCGACGACGGTGACGCGACCTGAATCCGGGACCTCCGCCCCTACTGGCGGCGCCGCATCGGGGGCACGCTGAACGTGAACCTGCTCGGCAGAGCAGCTCCCACGGAGGATCGAGATGGGTCACGGTGATGTCTTCACGGTCGGCTACGACGGGTCGCCAGGCGCTCGGCGCGCGCTCGAGTGGGCGGCGGCCGAGGCCGCCCGCCGCCACGGCAGCGTGCGCGTCGTCGCCTGCGTCATCGCGCCCGTGGCGGCCGAGCCGTGGTACGTGCCGCCGGCGGTGATCGACATCCACCAGGTGCAGGAGGACACGCTCCGGCACCTCCAGGAGGCCGTCGTGCCGTTCCGTGCGCAGCACCCCGGCGTGCGCTTCGACCTCGAGGCGCGGCTCGGCCCGGCACCGGGTGAGCTCGTCGACGCCGCCGGCGAAGACGGCGTGCTCGTCGTGGGCTCCCGGGGTCACGAGCGCTTCGACGCGCTGCGGCTCGGCTCCGTCGCCCACGCCGTCGCCCGCCGCGCCCGGTGCCCCGTGGTGATCGTGCCCGACGTCGACGTGGCGCAGCTGCACGGGCGGGTCGTCGTCGGCGTCGACGGGTCCGCCGATGCCGACGAGGCGTTGCGCCTGGCGTGCCGCGAGGCCGAGCTGCGCGACGCCGAGCTGCTGCTCGTCCACGCCTGGGACTACCCGTACGCGACCGAGCTCGGGACGTCCGAGGCCTGCGATCGGGCCCAGGTGGACGGGGCGCTCGTGCTCGAGGAGGCCGTCCGCAGGGCACGGGACCTGTGGGCGGGTCCGATCAAGGACAAGCTCGTGCGGGGCCGTGCGGCATCGGCCCTGCTCGAGGAGGCCGGCACGGCAGACCTGCTCGTCGTCGGCTCCCGGGGGCGCGGCGCGGTGCGATCGTTCCTGTTCGGTTCGGTCTCCACCGAGGTGAGCGATCGCGCGCCGTGCCCCGTCATGGTGGTGCGCGCCGAGGCCGCCGATGCCGACCGCTGAGGTCTCCGGGCCGATTCGCACCATCGAGCTCGGCGCCCACGGACACCTCGTGGTGCGCCCTGCTCGACCCGACGATCTCGACGCGCTCATGGCGCTGTACGACGGGTTGAGCCCCGAGGACCGCCACCGCCGGTTCTTCTGCGCCTACCGGCCACCGGCGTCGTGGTTCCGCTCGCAGCTCGAGGCCGGCGCGGCGAAGGGCCGGCGCCTGGTCGTCGAGCACGTCACGGACCGTGGGCGCCGGCTCGTCGCCGAGGCCGGCTACGTCCGGCTCGACAACGGCAACGGTGACCTCGCCATGGTCGTCGACGAGTCGTGGCGGGGTTGGCTCGGCCCGTACCTGCTCGACGAGCTCGTCGCCGTCGCGGCCGAGGACGGCGTGCCGAACCTCGAGGCGGACGTGCTGACGACGAACGGCCCGATGCTGACGATGCTCCGGCGACGCGGCGCCGTCGTGGTGGAGCACGACGGCTGGGAGACGGTCCGCCTGCGCATCGGCACGGGCGGACCCGCGCCCACCTGGGACGGGTCCGGACCGGGCAGACGGGTGCTCGTCGAGACACCGGGTGGCCGGTGGCCGGCCGCGGAGGCAGCGCGCGAGGCGGGGCTGGCGGTGCTGACCTGCCCGGGGCCGGGCCCGCACCGTCGCTGCCCGGTGCTCGAGGGCGGCTCGTGCCCGCTGGTCGACGCAGCCGACGTCGTCGTCGTGCGCTCCCCGCCCGGCGACGAGCGGTGGGAGGCGCTGCTCGCCGCCCATCGGCAACGACACCCCGACCTCGCCGTGCTCCTCGAGGAGCTCGGCCGCACGACCAGCGAGGACGACACGGCGCTGGTGCGGGCGCTCACCGACCCGACGCGGCGCCACCGATCCTGATCAGCCCGCACGAGCGAGGCAGGATGGAGGCCATGGCTGAACCGTCGCCGCCCGAGCGCGTGCTCGACCACATCGGCGAGGGCACCGACCTGATCGTGCCTCTCGCCAACGGTGAGCCGGTGGCGTTGCTCGACGCGATCGAGGCGCACGCCGACCAGTTGCAGGGCGTGCGGGTGCACCAGATGCACGCACTGCACGACCGCCCGTACCTGCACGGCGCGTTCGGCGACCGGCTGCGTCACGTGTCGTACTTCCTGTCGCACGTGACGCGGCCGTGCTTCGAGGCCGGGACGATCGACCTCGTGCCGGCGAACTTCTCCGAGATGCGCGAGATCCTGCGCATCCAGACCCGCGACCCGCTCGTGATCGCGGCGAGCTCCCCGATCGACCGGCACGGCTACTTCAGCCTGGGCGTCAGCGCCGACTACACCGCCTCGTTCATCGGCCGCGCCCGCTTCTTCCTCGAGGCCAATCGGCAGATGCCACGCACGTTCGGGCGCAACCAGCTGCACGTGTCGCAGGTCGTCGGCTGGTGCGAGGTCGACCGCCCGCTGGTGTCCGTCCAGCCGGCGATCCCCGACGAGACCGACGTCCGCATCGCCGAGCTCGTCGCCGAGCGCATCCCCGACGGGTCGACGATCCAGATCGGCATCGGCGGCACGCCCAACGCGATCCTCGCCGCCCTACGCGACCACCGCGACCTCGGCATCCACACCGAGCTGCTGTCGGAGGGCATCGTCGACCTCATCGAGGCCGGCGTCGTCACGGGCGTGCGCAAACGGCTCAACCGCACCAAGGCGGTGGGCACGTTCGCGCTCGGCACCGAGCGGCTGCACCGGTTCCTCGACGACAACCCGGCGCTCGAGCTGTGGCCGGTGTCGTACGTGAACGATCCGCGGATCATCGCGACCGAGCCGGGCTTCGTCTCGATCAACTCCACGCTGACCGTCGACCTGCTCGGCCAGTGCGCGTCGGAGACCCGCCAGGGGCGCTACTACTCGGCGAGCGGCGGGCAGGCCGACTTCGCCCGCGGGGCGATGTTCTCCGAGGGTGGGCAGGGCTTCGTCGTCCTGCACTCGACGACGAAGGACGGCTCGATCTCGCGGATCCGGCCCACGCTGTACCCGGGCGACGTCGTGACGACCGTGAAGAACACGGTCGACAAGGTCGTCACCGAGTGGGGTGTCGCCGAGCTCCGCGGCCGCTCGATCCGCGAGCGGGCCAAGGCGTTGATCGCGATCGCCCATCCCGACCACCGCGACCACCTCCGGCACTGCGCGAAGGAGCTCGGCTACCTCTGACCGCGCCGTGTCCCGCACCCGCATTCGCGGGCGAACGGGACCTTCGGCACTGTCGGCGCATGCCCACCGGGCGGACGATCGCCGAGCAGGCCCACGACAAAGGGGGTGCGCCCATGCGAGCGAGGGCGATCGTCGGTGCGCTGGCACTGGCCGTGGTGACGGCGTGCGCGCCGGCACAGGTGGTCGACCGGGGGCCGCGGAACGTGCGCGAGGTGACGCTCACGTTCGACACGGCCTATGACACCCGGTACACGGGGGCGATCCTCGACGTGCTGAAGCAGTTCGACGTCGACGCCACGATGTTCGTGACGGGCGAGTGGGCGCAGGCCAACCCGGCGCTGATGCGGCGGATGGTCGCCGAGGGACACCTGATCGGCAACCACTCCCACAACCACCCGGACATGACGGGGATCAGCGACGACGCCGTCCTCCAGCAGCTTCGTCGCGCCGAAGACATCGTCGTCGCGCGCACGAGCCGCTCGACGAAGCCGTACTTCCGCCCGCCCTACGGCGCCCAGAACGCCCATCTGAACCAGCTGCTCGGCAACGAGGGCTTCCGCTACGACGTGCTGTGGACCGTCGACTCGTGGGGCTGGCGCGGGCTCACCGGGCCACAGGTCGTCGCGCGCTGCCTCGATCGGGCGGCTCCCGGCACGATCTACATGTTCCACCTGGCCTCACCCGCCGACCTGTGGGCGCTGCCGTGGATCATCCAGTGGCTGCGCGACCACGGCTACGAGATCGTCCGCCTCGACGCCTGGTACCGCTGACCCCCGGTCGCGCATCTGACGCGAGTTCGGTCCGCTGAGCGGACCGAACTCGCGTCAGAAGTGGGAGGCGGGAGTTTCGGCGTCAGGCTCGCTCGTCGGCGAGCGTCGTCGCCGGCTCCTCCTCCAACAGCGCTGCCGGCCGGATGAGCACCACAGGGCAGGCCGCGTGGCGCACGATGTCCGCAGCCACGCTGCCGTGCACGAGCCGCTCGATGCCGATGCGCCCGTGCGTGCTCGCCACCACGAGCGCGGCACCGACCTGCCGCGCGAAGCGCGCCACCTCGCGGCCGACGTGCCGGTCGTGGAGGACCTCGAACTCGACCTCGCGGCCGAGCTGGTCGCCGAGCTGCAGCGCCAGCCGGTGGGCGTACGCGGAGTCCATCACGTCGGCGGCGACCACCGCCGTCTCCGCGAGGTCGGCGGGCTCGCTCACCGAGACGACCCACGGCCGCAACGACAGCGCGTCCGCGATCTTCCCCCCGATGCCCAGCGCCGCCTCCGACAGCGCCGACCCGTCGGCCGGGATCACCATCGCATCCCACTCGTCCAGGCGATCGACCTCCACCGTCGGGCCGACCATCATCACCGGCCCGTCGGTCGCGTCGAGCACGTCGGTGGCCACGCTCCCGAACAGCGCGCCGGAACGGCCCCGCGCGTGGGTCGCCATGACGACCAGCGTGTTCGGCGACTCGCTCGCCCGGCGAGCCAGCGCCGCCGGGACCGTCGGGTCGGCCACGTCGATCGCCGTGGGCGGGTGCAGGTCGCGCAACGGGCTCGCGAGGAGCTCGGCCTCCAGTCGTCGCTCGGCCTGCAGCGTCTCGTCAGGACGGTCGACGACGTGGACCAGCTCCAGCGACGCCCCGAGGCGCGCGGCCACGTGGCGGGCGACCTCGGCGCCGCGCCAGGACGCCTCCGTGCCGTCCACCGCCACGAGCAGTCGTTCGAACATCGCACACCTCCCAGTGCTCCTGGCACCACGGTGCGCCCGACGGCACGCCCCGGACCAGGGCCGAACGTCCCGCGCGCGGCACGCCGGCACGCCCGCCGCGCTGGCGAGGACCTTCGGCCCTTCTCGTCGTGGCGACGCAGGGGCACGCTGGACGTGGAGCGACGCATCGGAGGATCTCGTGACCGACGACGCCTACGACCTGCTGGCGCGACTGCTCGGCCGCATCGCACCGGAGGTCGACCTCGACACGATCGACCGGAGCGCGCCGCTGCAGGACGTCGCCGATCTGGACTCGATGGACTTCCTCAACCTGATGGCGGCGCTCCACGAGGAGACGGGCATCGACGTGCCCGAGCGGGACTACCCGAAGATCGCCTCGATCGACGGCTTCGTCACGTACCTCTCCAGGGCACTGGCCGACCGGACGGGCTGAGGACGGGCGGCACGAGGATGCAGGAGGATGCGATGAACCACTACCACGGCGTGCTCGCCGAGCTGCGCGAACCGACGCGGTCGCTGCGGCGGGCGATCCCGGACACGTGGGCCGGCTTCTTCGTCATGCACGAGAACGCGATGGCCGATGGGGAGGTGCCGGCCCGGATCAAGGAGGCCGTCGCGCTGGCGATCGCCGTCGTCAAACGCTGCGACGGCTGCATCGCGTACCACGCCCGCGCCGCGGCGAAGGCGGGCGCCACGCACGCCGAGATCGCCGAGATCCTCGGCGTCACCCTGCTCATGGACGGCGGACCGGCGAGCGTCTACGCCCCGCGCGCGTGGGCCGCGTTCGAGGAGTTCCGCGCCGAGACCACCGCCACCACGCCGGGGTGACGGTGCGCCCCACGTCGACGGCAGATCCGGCCGCCGTGTGGGCAGCGGCCCGTCGCGAGCTCGACGGGCTCCCCGGCGGCCGTGGGCTCAACATGGCCCACGAGGCCGTCGACCGGCACGCCGCGTCGGCTGCCCGCGCCGGGCGCGTGGCCATTCGATGGCTGGCGCGCGACGGCGGCGTCGCGGACACGACCTACGCCGACCTGCGCGCCCGGACGAACCGTCTCGCCAACGTCCTCGACGCGCTCGGCGTCCGCGCCGGCGACCGCGTGTTCACGCTGCTCGGCCGCGTCCCTGCGCTCTACGTGACGGTGCTCGGCGCACTCAAGCACCGCAACGTCGTGTGCGCGCTGTTCGCCCAGTTCGGCCCGGAGCCGATCCGCCAGCGCCTCCGGCTCGGCGAGGCGCGCGTGCTCGTGACGACGGGAGCGCTGTACCGGCGCAAGGTCGCCCCGATCCGCGACCTGCTCCCGCGGCTCGAGCACGTGCTCGTCGTGGGGCGCGACGCGCCCGACGGCACGCGCTCGCTGGACGAGCTGCTCGCAGACGCGGCGGACGATTACGTCATCCCGCCGACCGATCCCGAGGACCTGGCGCTGCTGCACTTCACGAGCGGCACGACCGGCACCCCGAAGGGCGCGCTCCACGTCCACGAGGCGATCGTCGCCCACCACCACACCGGCTCGGCCGCGCTGGACCTGCGCGACGGCGACGTGTACTGGTGCACGGCCGATCCGGGATGGGTCACCGGGATCTCCTATGGCATCCTCACCCCGCTCTCCCACGGCGTCACGGTCATCGCCGACGAGGCCGACTTCGACGCCGAGCGGTGGTACCGCACCCTGCAGGACCAGCGGGTGACCGTCTGGTACACGTCGCCGACGGCACTGCGGATGCTCCGCCGGGCCGGCACGGAGCTCGCCCGTGACCACGACCTGTCGCGGCTGCGCTTCGTGGCGAGCGTCGGCGAACCGCTCGATCCGGGTGTGATCGACTGGGCGCAGGAGGCGCTCGGTCTGCCCGTGCACGACACGTGGTGGCAGACCGAGACCGGAGCGATCATGATCGCCAGCCCCGTCGGCTCGGACCTCCGTCCCGGCTCGATGGGGCGGCCGATCCCCGGCGTCGAGGTGGCGTTGCTCGCCCGCGGCACCGACGGGCGCGCGGCGGTCCGTGACGGCCGCGTCGTGGTGCTCGACGAGCCGGGCGTCGACGGTGAGCTGGCCCTTCGTGCCGGATGGCCGTCGATGTTCCGGGGCTACCTGCACGACGACGCGCGCTACGCCGCCTGCTTCGCCGACGGTTGGTACCTCACCGGCGACATCGCTCGGCGTGATGCCGAGGGGTGGTGGTGGTTCCTCGGTCGTGGCGACGAGGTCATCAAGTCCGCCGGTCACCTCATCGGCCCGTGCGAGGTCGAGCGCGTCCTGCAGGCGCACCCCGCCGTGCTCGAGGCCGGTGTGATCGGTGTCCCCGATCCCGTCGCCGGTGAGATCGTCAAGGCGTTCGTCACGGTGCGCCCCGGCGTCGCCGCCGACGAGGCGCTGCGGCTCGAGCTGCTCGGCTACGCCCGCTCGCGCCTGGGCCCGGCGATGGCGCCGCGGGCGATCGAGCTGACCGACCACCTCCCGACGACCCGGAGCGGCAAGATCCTGCGCCGCGTGCTGCGGGCACGCGAGCTGGGGCTGCCCGCCGGCGACCTGTCGACGCTCGAGCCCACGCCCTGAGGTCGTCGCCCGCACGGACCTTCGGCCCTGGCCGGGGAACGGACCGGTCCGATTCGATCGGTGTGTGGGCCTCCGACCGACCTCACCGATCCTCACGTTCCTCGGCGCCGCGGGCACCGTGACGGGCAGTCGCTTCCTCGTCGAGCACCGCGAGACGCGGGTGCTGCTCGACGCCGGGTTGTTCCAGGGCTTCAAGCAGCTGCGGTTGCTGAACCGGGAGCCGTTCCCGGTCGAGCCGGCGACGCTCGACGCGGTCGTGCTCACCCACGCCCACCTGGACCACAGCGGCTATCTGCCCGCGCTCGTGCGCGCCGGGTTCCGCGGACCGGTGTACGTCACGGCCAACACCGCTGCCCTGGCGGCGATCGTGCTGCGCGACGCCGCGCGCCTGCAGGAGGAGGACGCCGACTACGCGAACCGCAAGGGGTTCTCGCGGCACCACCCTGCGCTGCCGCTCTACACCGTCGCCGACGCCGACGCCGCGATCCGCCTGTTCCGGCCGGTCGAGTTCGGCCGGCCCACCCCGGTGGCCGACGGGCTGCAGGTGACGATGCGGCACGCCGGACACATCCTCGGCGCGGCGTCGCTGCTCGTCGAGCTCCCCGGTGGCCGCACGTTGTTCGTGAGCGGCGACGTCGGCCGCCCGGAGCACCCCCTCCTGCGGTCACCCGACCCGTTCCCCGATGTCGACGTCGCCCTCGTCGAATCCACGTACGGGGACCGCCGGCACCCACCCGAGCCCGCGGCGCTCGAGCAGCTGGCCCGGCTGATCAGCCGCACCGCCGGGCGCGGCGGCGTCGTCGTGATCCCGGCCTTCGCCGTCGACCGCACCGAGATCATCCTGCGGGCGATCCGCCAGCTCGTGCAGGAGCAGCGGATCCCGTTCCTGCCGGTCTACGTCGACAGCCCGATGGCCCTCGACGTGCTGAACGTGTACCGGCGGGCGATCCGCGACGGCGATCCGGAGCTGCTGCCGATCGACGCCGACCCGGATCCGTTCGACCCGGGCACCCTCCACGAGGCGCGGGCGCTCGAGGCGTCGATCGCCCTGCATGCGCTCGAGTACCCCTCGATCATCATCTCCGCGGCCGGGATGGCCACGGGCGGACGCGTCGTGCACCACCTGTCGCACCGCTTGCCGAACCCGCGCAACTCGATCGCCCTCGTCGGCTTCCAGGCCGACGGCACCCGCGGCCGGTTGCTCGCCGATGGTGCCCGCACGATCAAGATGCTCGGGCGCCACGTGCCGGTGCGCGCCGAGGTCGAGATGATCGAGGGGTTCTCGGTCCACGCCGACGGCGACGAGCTGCTCGAGTGGGCACGCCCGGCGCGCCTGCCGAGCACGACCTACGTCGTGCACGGTGAGCCCGACGCGAGCGCCACGATCCGGGATCGCCTCGACGAGGAGCTCGGCTGGGTCGCGGTCGTGCCCCGCCATGGGGAGCGGGTCCGCCTCGACTGACGCCCCGCAAGAGGACGTAGGTCCCTGGCGCCTCACGGCCGCGGCGAGGTCCCCTGGGGAGGGACGAGACGAAGGAGTCGCCGATGAACGAGCTGGCCGGAAAGGTCGCCATCGTGACCGGTGCCGCGGCCGGGATCGGGCGCGCCGCCGCCCAGCGGTTCGCCGCCGCGGGCGCGGCGGTGGTGCTCGCCGACGTCGACGACGCCCGCGGTCAGGCGGTCACGGCCCGCCTCGCCGAGCAGGGTCGCGACGCGGTGTACGTCCACGCGGACGTCGCGTCCGATGCCGACGTCGCCGCCATGGTCGCGGCGGCGGTGGAGCGCTTCGGCGGGCTCGACGTCGCGTTCAACAACGCCGGGATCGAGGGGGTGCCCGCACCGACCCACGAGTGCACGCCGGAGAACTGGCATCGCACGCTCGCGGTGAACCTCACCGGCGTCTGGCACTGCATGCGCCACGAGATCCCGGCGATGCTCACCCGCGGCGGCGGTGCGATCGTCAACTGCGCGTCGGTCGCCGGCCTGGTCGGGTTCGCCGGGATCCCGGCGTACACCGCGTCGAAGCACGGCGTGGTCGGGCTCACGAAGACGGCGGCGCTCGACTACGCCACATGGGGCATCCGGGTGAACGCCATCTGCCCCGGTGTCATCGCGACGGAGATGGTCGACCGCTTCACCGGCGGGCAGGAGGCAGCGGCCGCCGACATGGTGGCGCTGCAGCCGGTGGGACGCATGGGTCGTCCCGAGGAGATCGCCGAGGCGGCAGTGTGGCTGTGCTCGGACCGCGCGAGCTTCGTCACCGGTCAGGCGATCGCCGTCGACGGCGGCTTCGTTGCTCACTGACCCGGGAAGGAGGGCCGATGCTGACCGCGAACCCCGCCGGGCGAGCGCTCGTCGTGTGCGAGTCGATGTTCGGCAACACCCGCGCCGTCGCCGAGGCGATCGCCGACGGGCTGCGCAGCCACGTGGCCCGCGTGGACGTCTGCACGGTCGCCGAGGCGCCGAGCTCACTCGACGGCATCGACCTCGTCGTCGTCGGCGGCCCGACGCACGCCTTCTCCATGAGCCGCACGGCGACCCGGGAGGCGGCGACCGAGCAGGGCAGCACGGCGCCGACGGACATCGGCGTGCGCGAGTGGCTCGGCCGCCTCGCCCGGCCGTCGACCCCCACGTACGGCGCCGCGTACACGACGCGCTTCCGCACGTGGTATGCGGGACGGGCGACACGTGCGATCAGCAACCGCCTGCGCCGGCTGGGCTGTCCCGTGCTCGCCACGTTCGACGCGACGGTCACGGGTGTACGGGGCCCGCTCGCCGAGGGCGAGCTCGACCGGGCCCGCCACTGGGGTGCGATCCTCGCCACCCGCCTGCACATCGCGGCAGCGGCCGCCACCTCCTGACGGCGCCGGCCGACGATCGAGCCCGGAGACGGTTCGTCGGACCCCGGCGCGGCGACGGTCCGCCGGATCAGAGGTAGCCAGCCGGTGGGTCGAGTGGTGAGCCGACGGCGCCGCGCAGCAGGCGACCGGTCAGCACCTCGACGGTGATCCCCAACGTGCGCGTGCGCGCACCCGGCGCCCAACGCGGCGGTGGCGGCGTGAACGGATCGGTCGACGGGACGTGCAGGCGTCCGTGCACCACCACGCTCCACCCCGAGCGCGTGCGGTGGTCGATCATGTCGACCTCGAACGCGACGCGCTCCCCGATCCGCGTCGTCACGGCGGCCGTCTCGTCGGTGTTGAAGACGACGACGTCGTCGACCAGCACGTAGTTGACGGGCACCACCCGCGGCTCGCTGCCCCCCGTGGCGATCCGCCCGACCTGCTGGGTCCGCAGCAGCGTGCGGCAGGTCGCCGGGTCCAGCTCGAACAGCTCGGCATCCGCGTTCATCGCGACTCCTCCCGGGGCAGCGACACGTGGGGGCACCGCCGCCGGTGCGCCTCCACGTCGGCTGCCACACCAGGAGTGTCCCGCGAGCGCCTGCCCGTCACCAGGGCCGAACGTCCCGCCCCCACCGGTCAGACGCTGCGCGCGGCGTCGCCGCTTCCGGTACCGCCACGCACGCCGTCGAGCACGGCGTGTCCCTGCTGGTCGACGAGGCGCGTGAACACCTGCTGGCCGTAGCCGAAGATCGCGGCCCAGGCGAGGATCTGCGCCGAGCTGTCCAGCGCGCTCAGGCCGGGGATGAACTGGCCGCGCATGAGCAGCAACCCGACCACGGCGGTGACCGCGCCGGTCGGCAGCTTCAACAGCGCCAGCGCGAGCGGGACGCCGTAGGGCTCCGAGGTGCCGCGGATGCTGCGGATGGCCGCCGCCGCGGCGATCGAGGCCGCGGTGAGCCCGACCACGGCGATGACCGCGATGTCGAACCGACCCACCGTTGCCTCGATCAGCACGTCGATGTCGGCCGCGTCGCGACCGTCCGGGCCCGGCGCCGTGATGGCCTGGTCCGGCGACTGCTCCATCGGGCACACGACCGTGAAGCTCGTCTCCTGCTGCGGCGCGAAGCACAGCGGCAGCGCCGAGGGGTGCATCGCCCCGATCAGCACGAGAGCCACCGCGACGATCGTCATGCCGAGCGTCGTCAGCACGACGACGTTGCGGAAGCTGCGCACCCTCGTCTGCTCGCGCAGGGCCGCCGAGCTCGCCCCGCGATGGGCACTGACGAGTGCATGGCGGTGCTGGTCGATCTCTGCGCGCCGGTGCTCGTCACGCACCCGGTGCGCCTCGGGCGTCTCGTCCTCGACGTCCGACGGGGCCAGCCGCTTGGCGAGCCACTCGACCTCCGTGCGCCGCGGGTCGCCGGCGCGCAGGTGACGCCGGATGTGATTCAGCACGCTCGGCAGCTGCCCGAGGATGTACGCCGGTCGAGCCATCTGCAACAGGTCTGCCTCGGCGGCGTCGAGGTTGCTCATGGCCCGCTCGATGCGGGTGCCGTTGGTGCGGCGTGGGTGCTGCTCGGTCGCCGCCTGCCGGGCAGCGTCGAGGTGGGCGAGCATCGCACGAGTGAGCGCGGCCATCGCCTCGGCCTCCTCTGCGTTCGACGGGGTGCGCCGCGCCCAGCCGAGCAGTGCCTCGAGCTCCTTGACGCGGGCCAAGGTGCCCTCGCGCCAGGCGACGCGCACCGGCCCACCGACGGGCCGCGCCGCGACGTCGATCTCGGTCGCCGGTGCGCCGCACAGCACGCCGTTCGTCGCCGGCCCACCCGCTGCCAGGGCCGTCCCCACGTCCACGGTCATCTCGGACCTCCCTCCACCCGACCGTGGTCGTCTCCGCGCGGCGTCCGCGTCCGGCGGCGCGGATGCCGCGTCAGCCGACGGCCAACCGGTCGATCACGGCCCATGTCCTCGGGCCGCACTTGCCGTCCTGTCGCAGCCCGTGCTCACGTTGCACGTCGCGCACGCGCCGCTTGGTCTGCGAGCCGAAGGAGCTGTCCCGCGCGATGGCACCGCCGCAGCGGTGGAAGATCACCGACTGCAGGTACAGCACGGCGTCGCCCATCGCGCCGACCTGCAGCTCGGCCTTCTCGGCCAGCGGCCACAGCCCCCAGACCCCGTTCACGAGATCGGTCACGATCGCCGGTGCCGGCTCGACGCCGTTCGTCGAGGGGTTGACCAGACCGAGCTTCTCGGCCACCGGCCGCCCGTCGTCCCAACCCCACTCGCCGGCCTCGATGTGGATCCACCCGGCCCAGGCCTGCCCCATCTGGGTGCCACGGGGTTGGGTCTTCCAGCCGCCGTTGCGGTCGTGGGCGCGCTCCGCCTTCCAGATCGCGCAGCCGACGTAGTCGTGGATCTGCTGGATGTTGAGCTCGGCACTGTGCTCGATGAGGAACGGCAGCACCTCGCGCAGCAGCACCTGGCGCCCGGGTCCCGGGCCCAGCGGGCCGTCGGGGGCCATGTAGCGCCAGTCGAACGCGGCGCCGCGGTGCGACGACGGCAGCGATCCGCCGACGATCGGGCGGTCGTGCCACATGTCCGGGACCGACAGGTACTGACCTCCCCAGCGCTCGAGGAGGTGGTCCCGGATCGGGGACAGCGAGCGCGCCGCCGGCGGTCCCTCCGGTGGCCCGGGCTTCCCGACGGGACGCTGCTGCCAGTTGCGAGTCCTCGATGCGACGGTCACGGTCCCCTCCCGATGTGACGCGACCTCCGATGGAAGCGCGCCAGCGTGCACCCTGGGACGCCGTCGTGCATCGGAATTCGATCGTCCCCAAATCCGGGCGGGCCCGGAGGCGGCGGCGTATCGTCTCCGGCGCTGCGCGCAGCGCTCGCCGTTGCTGGTGTGCGAGCGGCTGAGGACGCGAGGGGGCCCCATGAGCGAGACCGCGACCACGGTCGTCGAACCCGACGAGTTGCCCGTCCCGGACGGCGAGCTGCGGCTCGCCCTGGCGATGCGCGGCGGGGTGAGCCTCGCCGTGTGGATCGGCGGCGCGGCCGCCGAGGTCGACCGCATGTGCCGGGCAATCGACGAGCGTGACGCGTACTGGGCGTGGCTGCGCCGGCTGAGCGGCTACGACGCAGCCGTCGTCGACGTGATGAGCGGGGCAAGTGCGGGTGGACTGAACGCGGTGATCGCGTCGGCGGCGATGGTCTACGACTTCCCGCTCGACGGCCTGCGCCGCCTCTGGGTGGAGGTCGGCGCGCTGCGCAAGATGATTCGCCGGCGCGGATGCGCGCGCCACGACGGCAGTGACGGGATCTCGCTGCTCGAGGGCGACGAATACTTCCTCGCGAAGCTGGACGAGAACCTGCGGGCGCTCGTCGAGTCCGGCCGCAACGGCAAGGCCGGGCGAGCCCGCCGCGTCGACGTGACGCTCGCTGCAACCCTGCTCGAGCCGATCGCGGTGCAACGGGTGCGCGGCATGGCCGACACGACCGAGCTGCGCTACGAGTCGACGTTCCGCTTCCGTCACGGCGGACCGGTGCGCACCGACTTCTCCCACGAGCCCGACGCGCGGCGCGATGCGATCTCCCGTCTGGCGCTCGCCGGGCGGGCGACGTCGTCGTTCCCGGCGGCCTTCGAGGCGGCGCAGGTGCACGCACCGCGCCCGTCGACGTTCTGCGCCCGGGTCGCGTCCCGCATCGATGGCCAGGTCTCGATGTCGGGCGTCTTCGGCGAGTCGACGGCGACCGGGCGAGTGTTCTGCGTCATGGACGGCGGCGTGCTCGACAACATCCCGATCGCTCGCGCGATCGACGGCATCGTCGAGGCCCCGGCCGACGGCCCGACGCGGCGCGTCCTCGTGTACGTCCAGCCCGGCTCCGCCGGCGTCGCGCCCGACGCGCCGACCGGCCCGCCGGATCGCTCCACGACGGCGGTCGTGTCGGCGCTCGTGCGCACGCGGGTCCAGGAGGAGACGATCGCGGTCGACCTGCGCCAGCTCGACGCCCACAACCGACGCGCCCGGCGGGCGCGGCTCGGCGCGGTGGCGGCGATCCGTGCGCTCGAGCCGCACCCCCTGCGGGCACCGACCGACGCGCCGGCCGACCGGGCGATCCAGCTCCTGCTCAACCGCTACAGCGCCCAGCGCTCGGGCCAGGAGACGAGCGCGATCACCCAGCTGCTCGACGACCCCGTCGGCACCCTCGGCCACGACCCGTTCCCGACCCTGGAGGGGCGCTCCTCCGTCGAGGTCGACCGTCGCTGGCGGGCGCCGCTCAGCGAGGCGTGGGAGACCGTGTGGGCGCAGCAGCTCGGCGCTGCGTTGGCCCGGCACCTGACCGAGCGGATCTCGTCCGCGATCTCCAAGCACGGGCACGCGCTCACCGTCACGGCCGGACCGCTGCGGCGGCTCACGATCATGCTGATCGACGCGTGCAACGCCGTGCACCGCTGCGCGGCGACGGAAGCCCAGCGCGATGGGGCCAACCGCCTCAAGGCGGCCCTGTACCGCGTCCTCGCCGTGCACACCGAGCTCGTCGACCGCCCCCGCCGCCTTGGCTGGGTCGTGCTCGCGGTGCAGCGCAACGACCCCGGCGAGACGTGGGTCGACGACGCGCTGACCCGGCTCGACGCCCTCACCGCGGACGCCGCCGCGCTCGGGCTCGACGACTTCCTCGACGCCGAGTCGTGGACGCCTGGGACCTCGACGCCGCTCGCCCACGCCGACGCCGTGATGCGCGAGCGCCTGGACTGCCTGCTGCTGGACCGGCCGCTCGACGGCGAGGGTGGCGTGGACGTCCGCGAGCTCATCCTCGATCGTCTCGCCGGCGCCGCCGCGCGCCTCGCCGGCGTCACGCACCTCGACGTCGCGGGGCTGGCGCGGCTCACCGAGCAGAACGACCTCGGCGCCGGGTTGCTCGCGTGGCTGCGGTCATCGCCGGAGGCGTCGCAGGAGGCGTGGATCGGGCGGCTCGCCGCGCTCGATGCCGCCACGTTCGATCCGGAGTCCCCCGACGGTCCGGGCCACCGGCCGATCGACTTCGTCCGGCTCAGCGGCGCCAACCCGACGCCGCTGGCCGCGGCGTTCCCGGCGCTGCTCGGCGCGGCGGTCCCCGATGATCCCTGGGCGGACATCGTCGTGCGGCTGCAGGCCGACCCGCCGGAGCTGACCGACGACGTCAAGCTCGCCGGCAACACGCTCATGAACTTCGCCGCCTTCCTGCGCGAGCACTGGCGAGAGAACGACTGGATGTGGGGTCGCATGGACGCCGTGGTGACGCTCGTCGACGTGCTGGTCGAGCCGGCCCGGCTGCGCCGCCTCGTCGCCGCGATGCCGCTGGATCCGGATCGGCTCGAGCGGTTGCAGCGGTGGTTTCGCCGCGCGGTCGTCGAACCCGACGGCCCGGCGACGTCCGACGAGTGGCGCTCGTTCCTGGACGCCGCGGTGTGGCGGCCCCGTGCCGACGCGATCGGCGCCGCGCTCCGCAGGGCCGTCGCCGAGGTGGACGGCGACCGGGACGAGCACGGCGACCCGGTCGTGCTCAGTGCGGCCGACCTGCGGCCGCTGCGCGCCGCGCTCGTCGCGACGCGTCAGTGGCAGATCCTCGCCGAGCTCCTGCCGCCCGTCCGCGACGGCGAGGGGCCGCTCGACCCCAAGACGGTGGTCGAGCGCGCCAACACGTACGCGGTCGGCACGGAGACGGTGCAGGACCCGCCCGACCCGAGCGACCGTGAGCTCGTCCAGCAGCTCGCCGGCGCGACCCGGGCGATGCTCGAACGGCCCGCCACCGGCGCCGTGAGCAGGGCCACCCGCGCCGGTGCGCTCGTGGTCCGGCTGCTCGACTGGCTGTGGCTGGACCCGACCGACCACCCGCGCCGGTGGGGCGTCGTGCTCGCGTTGCTCGGGTTCCTCGGCGTCACCATCCCCGTCGCGCTCGCGGTCGACGGCACCGCCAACGGCATCGTCTCGGGGGCGGCCGGGATCGGTGGGCTCCTGGTCGTCACCGGTGCCGCGCTGCTCGTCGCTGCCGGCCTGCGCATCGCCACCAGGACCACCACGTTCCGCCGGGGGCTCCTCCTGCTCCTCGCCGGTCTCGTGGTGGGCGTCGGCGTCGCGGTCGCCGGGGGCCTGGTCGCGCTGAGCGTCGTCGCCGCGGTGATCGCCGTCCCGATCCTCGTCGCCGGCGTCGCCATCTCCGCGACGGCCTCGGTCGTGCCCCGGCTCGTCGGGCAGGCCCGTCGAGCGCGCGCCGGCTCCCCCACGACGGCACACGCCTCGGACCGCGCCGTCGCCTGACGTGCCCTCGTCGACGACCGGGGCGACGGTCGGCATCGCGACCGGCGCCGGGTCGAGCGGCGCACGCGACGCATGAGGGCTCGGCGGGCCGTGCGCCAGGGCACGAGCCGCGACGGTGCCCGGCGGCTCGTACCACATGCCACGGCGGCATCGATCCCAGCGCTCGCGCGAGCGGTCCGCCCGGCGCCGGGATCGTCGAGCCGTTCCGGGCGAGCCTCCGCCGGCGCGTCGTGCCGTGCGCCCGCCTCCGCTCCGGGCGCCGGGATCGGGGAACATGACCGAGCACATCCGCCAGACCCGCAGCCGATCTGCAACGAGGAGACCCATGGCCACGCTCGTCCATCCCGACCGCTTCGCAGGCAAGACCGCCGTCGTCACGGGTGGCGCATCAGGGATCGGTCGGGCGATCGTCACCCGCCTCGTCGCCGAGGGTGCGCGGGTCGTGGCCGGGGACATCGCCGAGGCGGGCCTCGCCGAGCTCACGCGCGAGCTGGGTGACACGGTGCGCGCCGTGCCCGCCGACGTCACCGTGGAGGACGACGTCGAGCGGCTCGTGCGCACGTGCGTCGACACGTGGGGCGGGGTGGACCTCGCGTTCAACGTCGCGGGGGCATCCCGACCGGCGCTGATCGTCGACCTCACCGAGGAGGACTGGGACTTCACCGTCGACCTCTGCCTCAAGGGCGTGTTCTTCGGCATCAAGCACGCCGCCCGGGCGATGATCGCCAGCGGGCGCCGCGGTGCGATCGTCAACATCGCCTCGCTCAACTCGCGGGTGCCGATGTTCTTCGGTGCCGCGTACTGCGCCGCCAAGGCCGGCGTCGTCGCCCTCGGCCAGACGGGCGCGCTCGAGCTCGCCGAGCACGGGATCCGCGTCTCGACCGTGTCGCCGGGGCTGACCGCGACGCCGCTCACCGCACCGATGACCGGCGTCCCGGCGGTGACCGAGGCGTTCCGCGAGCGCATCCCGCTCGGCCGTGCCGCCCAGCCCGAGGAGATCGCCGCCGCCGCGCTGTTCCTCGCCAGCGACGACGCCGCCTACATCTCGGGCGTCAACCTGTTCGTCGACGGGGCGTGGGAGCAGAGCACCTACCCCGACCTGCGGCCGCTGATCGCCGACATCCTGGCGCACGCCGAGGCGACGAGCACGGGCGACACCTGACGAGGTCGCGCCCCTCCGGCACGTGTCCCACGGCGGGGCGTCGAGTCCGCACGTACATACGGTTGTGCATATATACGGCTCAGCGTATGCTCACGCCATGGCCGATGACGTGGCGGTGCTGGCGGTGATCGCCGAGCCGACGCGCCGGCGCATCCTCGACGCCATCCGTGACGGCGAGCGATCCGTCGGTGAGCTCGTCGAGCGCGTCGGCATGCACCAGCCGGGCGTCTCGCGGCACCTCAAGGTGCTGCGGGATGCCGGGCTCGTCGAGGTGCGCCGCGACGCGCAGCGCCGGCTGTACCGGCTGCGCCCCGAGCCACTGATGGAGCTGGACCGCTGGCTGGAGCCGTACCGTGCCGAGTGGAAGGCGCGCCTCGACCGACTCGAGCAGCACCTGCAGCGGACGGCCACGCCCGTGGGCGGCTCCCGCCGGACGTCCACCGCCGCGGGGACGACCACGACTGCCACGACCAGGGCCACGACCAGGAAGGAGCGTCGATGAGCGAGCGCACGACCGCCTACGACGGGACGATGGAGCGCACCGCCGAGGGCGGCGTGATCCGATTCGAACGACACCTCCCCTACCCGATCCGCGAGGTCTGGGCGGCGATCACCGAGCCCAGCCGCCTCGCCGAGTGGTGGCTGCCCTTCGACGCCGACATCACGATCGACCTGCGCGAGGGCGGGAGGATGGTGCTGGCCGGGCGCGGCGAGGACGCACCGACGATGACGTTGACGATCCGGCGCGTGGAACCGCCGATGCTCCTCGAGCACACCCACGTCGACGACGGCTCGTTCATGCGCTGGGAGCTCGAGCCCACGAGCGACGGCTGCATCCTGCGGCTGACGCACGTCGTGCCCGACCCGGACATCGCCGTGGACAACTGCTACGTCGTGGGCCTCCACACGTCGCTGTCCCGGCTGCGTCCCTGCCTCGCGGGCACGCCGGTGCCCTGGGACTGGGACACCTTCGCCGAGGCCCAGTCGCACTACGCGGCGCGGGGCCTCGCGCCCGAGCCGGCTGCCGGCTGATCCTCGCCACCCGACGAACCCAGAGGAAGATCACGATGCAACAGCAACAGCTCCTCCGCGTGCACAACTTCGCGGTGTCCCGCGACGGCTACGGGGCGGGCGAGGGACAGACCCTCGAGCGACCGTTCGGCCACGCCGACCCACTCGAGCTGATGTCGTGGGCGGTCGTCACCGCCAGCTGGCCGAACCGCACGGAACCCGGCGGCACGCGCGGGATCGACGACTACTTCGTCCGCGACTTCCACCGGAACATCGGCGCCGAGATCATGGGCCGCAACAAGTTCGGTCCGCAGCGCGGCCCGTGGCAGGACCACGAGTGGAAGGGGTGGTGGGGTGATGTCCCCCCGTTCCACACCCCGGTGTTCGTCCTGACCCACCACCCGCGGCCGAGCTTCACGCTCGCCGACACGACGTTCCACTTCCTCGACGCCGCGCCGGCCGAGGCGCTGGAGATCGCCAAGCAGGCCGCCGACGGCAAGGACGTGCGCCTCGGCGGTGGTGTCGCCACGGTGCGGGAGTTCCTCGACGCCGACCTGATCGACACGTTGCACGTCGCCGTCGCACCCGTCGAGCTCGGCGGCGGCGAGCGGCTGTGGGAGTCACCCGAGGAGCTCGAGGACCGCTACCACCACGAGACCGTGCCGAGCCCGAGCGGCGTCGTCCACCACCTCTTCTGGCGGCGGGAGCCCTGACGCGCCCGGGCGGGCGACGCCGAGCCGTTCTGGGCGGGATCTCTGCCATTTCGCCTTCTGGGCGGGATTCCTGCCAACTGTTGGCGGGATTCCCGCCCAGATCGGGCACTCAGAGCACGGCCGCGGCGTAGCCGGTGTTGAGGGAGAGATCCAGCCCGAGACGGTAGCGCATCGTGGCGTCGAACCCGGCCTGGGTCGCCGGGGACAGGCCGACGGACCAGTTCCACTGCGGTCGCACGAACGGCTGGCAGTAGAACCCGAACAGCAGTGCCCGATCCTCTGACACGGTCACGTTCCTGCCCGACGTGTGCCAGACGCGTCCCTCCATCGCCACGATGGAGCCAGCGGGCGCCTCGAACGGCACCAGGCGGGCGGCCAGGTCATCCGGCAGCTCCTCGCGGGTCCGGCAGCGGTGGCTGCCCGGGACGTGCAACGTGGCCCCGTTCTCCGGGCGCATCTCCGTCACGCACCAGATGATGTTGATGCAGTGCGCACGATCCCACGGCGGCGGGACGACCAGCGACTGGTCCGAGTGGACCGACATCGAGCCGCTCCCCGGGCGGGCGATGTTCGCCGTGAAGTTCGAGATGATGTAGTCCGCGCCGAGCACGGCGCCGACCAGGGCATCGGCGACGGGGTGCTGGATCAGCTCGACGAAGACCGGATCGAGGTCGAGCAGGTTCCACACGCGGACGTTGTGCTCGTTCGGGTCGAGCTGCTCGGCGCGGGTGCGCAGACCGCGCCGATCGCACTCGGCGGCACCCGCCCACAGGCGATCGAGCACCTCGGCGCACTGCGCCGCGTCCAGCACGCCGGGGACGATCGCGTACCCGTCCGCGGCAATCCGCGCCACCGCATCCTCGATCACCCCGTCCGGCAGGGTCGTTGCGGTCGTCAGGATGCTCACGGCCCCTCCTCGGTCACGGCGACGGGACGCCTTCCCCCGGCTCGACGAGCGAATCTAGGAGCCCGCCGGCCGAGCCTGTCAACGCGGCGCTCCCGTGCCGATCGGCGCCGAGGTCCGTGCTTGACTTCGAGCGACCGGCCCCGGCACGCCGAGACAGGAACGAGGGACATGCGCTTCGCCACCCCACTGGTCGACCACGAGATGCCCGTCTCCGACGCCATCGTCGCCGCGCTCGCCGACGCCGGCGTGGAGCTCGTCACCGGCATCCCCGGTGGTCTCACGGGCCCGATCTGGACGAGCCTCCACGACCACCCGACCATCCGCACGCTGCTCGTGCGGGAGGAGTCGCTCGGCTCCTACCTCGCCGAGGCGATGGGGCGCCTGACCGGCCGGCCCGCGGTGGTGATGGGCCAAGGCGAGTGGATCGTCGGCAATGCGGCGCAGGGCTACCTCGAGTCGCTGATGGGGTCCTCACCGATCGTCATCCTCACCGAGATGTCCGACGCCGGGCCGCTCTCCCACCACGGCCCGTACCAGGCGGGCACCGGCGACTACGGCAACTGGGACGCGCGCAAGGCCTTGGAGGGCTTCACGAAGCGGGTGATGGTGAGCCACCACCCGGCGCAGGCCGTGCAGCACGTCCAGCTGGCGATCAAGCACGCCATCACCGGCGACCCCGGTCCCGTCGGCGTGATCTTCGCCGGCTCGGCGCTGCGCGGCACCGTCGGTCCGGACTCCCGGCCCCGCGTCTACCGGGCGAGCGGGTACCTCGACGTCGCCCCGCCGGCGACCGACCCCGCGGACGTCGCCGCCGTCGCCGACGCCATCAGCGGCGCGGCGCGCCCGATCATCGTCGCCGGCAACGGCGTGCGCGTGGGACAGGCCTGCGACGCGCTCGCGCGGGCGGCGGAGGCCTACGGCGTCCCGGTCGCCACGACGGCGCAGGGCAAGGGCGTGTTCGACGAGCGCCACCCCCTCGCCGTCGGGGTGATGGGCGCGTTCGGCTGGCCGGGGGCCAACGACGCCGTCGCCGAGGCGGACGTCGTGCTCGCGGTGGGCACGAAGCTCGGCACGGTCGACACGATCGACGAGAGCGACAAGCTGCTCGACCCGCGCCGTCAGCGCATCCTCCAGGTCGACGTCGAGCCGCTCGTCCTCGGCTGGACGACCCCGCTCGAGCGGGCGATCCTCGCCGACGCGGCGACGTTCCTCGACGCCCTCGCGAAGGCCGCGCCACCGGACGCCAGCCGTCGCACGGTGCACACCGCCGCCGAGCCGGCCGTGCACGACGCCGCTCGGTCCGACGAGGTGCCGTTCACGCCGCAGCGACTCATCGAGACGCTGAACCAGCGGCTGCCGGAGTCGGCGATCGTCACGTCCGATGCCGGCGAGAACCGCCTGTTCATGATGCGCTGGTTCCGCTCGCACGGCCGCGGCCGCTACCTACAGCCGGCGTCCGGCGGCGGCATGGGCCACGCCGTGCCCGCGGCGCTCGGCGCCAAGCTCGCCTTCCCGGACGCACCGGTCGTCGCCGTGTGCGGCGACGGGGGCTTCGCCATGTCCCTCCACGGCCTGATGACGGCACGCGAGCAGGACATCCCGATCGGCATCGTCGTGATGAACAACCGCGCGCTCGGCTGGGTGCTGCACGGCATGGGCCGGCGCGCCGTCGCCGCCGAGTTCGGCGACTTCGACTTCGCCGCGATCGCCCGGGCGATGGGGTGCGAGGGGATCCGACCGACCTCCGTCGCCGAGCTGGAGGACGCCGTGGACCGCCTGGGCGCGCTCACGGCCCCGCTCGTGATCGACGTCCCGACCGGGCTCGCCACGTCCTTCCGCGACGTGCTCGACCCGATCGACAAGCGCCGGGCGGCGACCGGCTACTGAACGACCACGAGGAGCACGATGGGCAAGCTGGACGGCAAGGTCGCGATCGTCACGGGCGCCGCACGCGGGCTCGGACGGGCGTACGCGCTGCGTCTCGCCTCGCTCGGCGCGCGCGTCGCGGTGAGCGACCTCGACCTGCACTCGTACGCGGAGTTCGCCGGCGAGGCCGCGGCGATGACCGCCGACACCACCGTCGACGAGATCAAGGCGGCCGGCGGCGAGGCGATCGGCTTCGAGCTGGACGTGGGGAACCGCGACGCCGTGTTCGCGATGGCCGCCGACGTCGTCGACGCCTGGGGACGCATCGACATCCTCGTGGCCAACGCCGGCGGGGGTCGGGGCACGCCCGCGGAGACGACGGCGACGCTGGTCCCGCCCGACCTGCTCGAGCTGGTGACGCGCATGAACCTGTTCGGCACCATCCACTGCTGCTCGGCGGTTGCGCCGACGATGAAGGAGCAGCGCTCGGGGAAGATCGTGACCGTCGCGTCCTACGCCGGGCTGGTCGCCGGGATCGGCGGTGGCTACGCCCACTACGGCGCCAACAAGGCGGCGATCGCCCACTACACGCGCTACCTCGCCCAGGAGCTGGGCCCGTACGGCATCAACGCCAACTGCATCGCACCGGGCTTCATCGAGACGGCTCGCATCGTCGAGACGCTCGGTGGGAGCGGCAACGTGAGCAAGGAGATCGCCCTGCGCCGCAACGGCACGCCCGACGACTGCGCCAAGGTCGTGGAGTTCCTCTGCACGGACCTGTCCGACTACGTCACCGGCGCGGTGATCCCGGTCGACGGCGGCTGGAACCGCGCCGCCTGACGTCGGGCCTGGGTCGGGTCAGTCCGTCGCCAGCCCGGCCAGGCGCAGCCCGCGCTCGCAACCCTGCTCGACCATGACGCGGTAGCGGTCGACGTCGTCGGGGATGGTGCCCATGTCACCGTCGATGTAGCGGCGGTAGACGCCCTGGCAGATCGCCGCCGAGCGCCACGCGTGGAACGCCGCCCAGTAGTCGAGATCGGCGAGGTCCCGTCCCGACCTCGCCGCGTAGCGCTCGCAGAGCTCGTCGCGCGTGGGGAAGCCGGGCGCCGACGACGCCGCGCCGGGGCGCACCGTGGAGACCTCGTCGGGATGCACCCACGAGTTCAGCAGGTACGACACGTCCGCCAGCGGGTCACCGGTGGTGCACAGCTCCCAGTCGAGCACCGCGCGGACCGTGCCGTCCTCACCGTGGATGACGTTGCCCAGCCGGAAGTCGCCGTGGACGATGCCGGCGCCGTGCTCCTCGGGTCGGTGCGCGGTGAGCCAGTCGCGCAGCCGGTCCATGCCCGGCAGGTCATGGGTCTTGGAGGCCTCCCACTGGCGGCTCCAGCGCTTCAGCTGACGGTCGATGAAGCTGCTCGGACGCGCCAGCTCGCCGAGGCCGACCGCGTCGACGTCGACGGCGTGCAGCGCGACGAGCGCGTCGATCAACGTCTCTGCCGCGCGCCGACGCGCCTCGAGGTCCGGGAGCTTGGCCTCGACGTCCGCGGCGTCGTGGAGGACCACGCCCGGGACGTAGGACATGACGTAGAACGGCGCACCGTTGACCTCGACGTCGGTGCACAGGCCGAGCATCGTCGGCACGGGCACCCCGGTGCCGGCCAGCGCGGCCATCACGCGGTACTCGCGCGCCACGTCGTGGGCGGACTCGAGCACGGCGCCCAGCGGCGGGCGGCGCAGCACGTAGCGCTCACCGGCGGCGTCGGTGACGATGTAGGTCAGGCACGAATGCCCACCCGTGACGCGTGCGAACTCCAACGGCGGCACCGCGGACGGCACGTGCGCGGCGAACCACTGCGTCACCGCATCGATCTCGATCCCACTGACCGCCGATTCGCCGCTCATGCGCCTCCGTCTCCTCGTGCCCGCGCTCGGGCTGCCGGACACCGACCGCGGACTCTAGGGAGCGGCGACCACCGAGGCCCCATCCGCGCGCACGGTCGACACCGGCGGCGGGTTCGGGCGAGAATTGCGAATCAGTCGCAAAAATCGTCGCGGACGGAGGGGAGGATCGGTGGCGCAGGTGCGAGACCGGCGGGTGTGCCGTCGCCTGGCACTCGTGTCCGCGGCCGCGCTCACCCTCCTCGGGGCCTGCGGCGAGGGCGACGCCCGATCCGGCGACGAGCCGGCGGCGCCGGAGGCCGGCGCCGCCGGTGCGCAGTCCCGGGATCGCACGCTGACCCTCGCCATCGGCGGGGAGCCCGACGACGGGTTCGACCCGACGCTGGGGTGGGGCCGGTACGGCTCCCCGCTGTTCCAGTCGACGTTGCTCGCCCGTGACGACGACCTCGAGGTCGTCCCCGACCTGGCCACCGACTACACGGTCAGCGACGACGGCCGCACGTGGACCGTCACGCTGCGTGACGACGCCATGTTCTCCGACGGCGAGCCGGTCACCGCCCACGACGTCGCCTACACCTTCGACACCGCGGCGCGGCGCGGTGGCCTCACCGACGTGACCGTCCTCGAGGACGCGGTCGCCGTCGACGAGCACACCGTCGAGCTGCGCCTGCGGCAGCCGCAGAGCACGTTCATCAACCGGCTGATCACGCTCGGCATCGTCCCGGAGCACGCCCACGACGAGCGCTACCCGCGCAACCCGATCGGCTCGGGGCCCTACGAGCTGGTGCAGTGGGACCAGGGACAGCAGCTCATCGTCGAGCGCAACGAGCGCTACTACGGCCCGCGACCCGCCTTCGACCGGATCGTGTTCCTCTTCACCGACGAGGACGGCAGCCTCGCCGCGGGACGCGCCGGCGAGGTCGACATGGTCGCCGTTCCCGCCTCCCTCGCCACCGGCGATCTGCCCGGGATGCACCTCGTCGCCGTCCCTGCGGTCGACAACCGCGGGATCATGCTGCCGTTCGTGCCCGACGACGGCGAGACGACGGCGACGGGCGCCCCGATCGGCAACGACGTCACCGCCGACCTCGCGATCCGTCGGGCGCTGAACGTCGCCATCGACCGCGACGTGCTCGTCGAGGGCGTGCTCGAGGGGTTCGGCTCACCCGCCCACGGTCCCGTCGACCGTCTGCCGTGGTTCGAGCCGCGCTCGGTCATCGACGACGGCGACCTCGACGCGGCGCGGCAGCTGCTCGCAGAGGCCGGCTGGGAGGGCGACGGCGACGAGGTGCGGACCCGGGACGGCACGCGGGCGGCGTTCCGGCTGCTCTATCCCGCCGGCGACACGGTCCGCCAGGGCCTCGCCCTCGCCGTGGCCGACATGGTCCGCCCCGCCGGCATCGAGATCGACGCCGTCGGCGCGAGCTGGGAGGAGATCGAGCAGCGCATGCACGCCGACGCCGTGCTGTTCGGCTGGGGCAGCCACGACCCGACGGAGATGTACAACCTGTACCACTCGTCGCTGGCCGGCGTGGAGTACTGGAACCCCGGCTTCTACCGCAACGAGCAGGTCGACGAGTACCTCGACCTGGCGATGGGCGCGCCGGACCAGCAGGAGGCCGAGGTGTTCTGGCGCGCCGCCCAGCTCGACGAGCACGGCGTCGGGTTCAGCGCGCCCGCCGACGCCGCCTGGGCGTGGCTCGTCAACCTCGACCACACGTACTACGTGGACGACTGCCTCGACGTCGGGACGCCCCGCATCGAGCCGCACGGACACGGCTGGCCGATCACCGCCGGCATCGCCGGCTGGCGCTGGACGTGCTGAAGCTGCCCGGCAGCAGTGCCGACCCGGCACGGCCGGCGCCGTCCACGCCGCCGGCCCGATCGGCGCGCACGGGCCTGGGGCGGTTCCTCGCCCGGCGAGCGATCCGGCTCGCGCTGCTGCTCGTCGCGGTGACGACGATCTCGTTCGCGCTGATGCAGGCGTCGCCGATCGACCCGATCGACGCCTACATCGGCGCCGACGCCGCGCTCGTCGGCCCCGAGCAGCGGGCGCGGATCGCCGAGCGGTGGGGCCTCGACGACCCGCCGCTCGAGCGCTTCGGGGCGTGGGCCGGCCAGCTGCTGCGCGGCAACCTCGGGCACTCCAGCGTGTTCGGTCAGCCCGTCGCCGACGTGATCCGGGACCGCTTCGTGACGAGCCTGCCGCTGATGGCGACGGCGTGGCTGCTGTCGGGGACGGTCGGGTTCGCCGCCGGGCTGCTCGCCGGGGCACGACGCGGCTCGTGGTGGGACCGGGTCGTCACCTGGTCCGCGTACACGCTGGCCTCCACGCCCACGTTCTGGTTCGGGCTCCTGCTGCTCACGGTGTTCGCCGTGCAGCTCGGCGTCGCGCCGGTGTGCTGCGCCGTGCCGATCGGCGCCCTCGCCGACGAGGTCACGCTCCTCGACCGCCTCCACCACCTCGTCCTGCCCGCGCTCACGCTGAGCATCGTGGGGATCCCGCCGATCGCCCTGCACACGCGCCAGGCGACGGTGACGGCGATGGCCAGCGACTACGTCGCGTTCGCCCGCGCCCAGGGCGAACGCGATCGGGGGATCCTCGTGCACCGGGTGGTGCGCAACGCGGCGGCGCCGGCGCTCCTCCTGCAGTTCGCCTCGCTCGCCGAGCTGTTCGGCGGTGCCGTGCTCGCCGAGCAGGTCTTCGCCTACCCCGGGCTCGGCGAGGCGACCGTCACCGCGGCGACGCGTCAGGACGTCCCGCTCCTGCTCGGCATCGTGCTGTTCGCCACGGTGTTCGTGTTCGTCGGCAATCTGCTCGGCGACGTCCTGCACGCCCGCCTCGACCGGCGGGCCCGGCTCGGCGACCTGCGGGCGGGTGCCGCGTGACCGCCGAGGTCGTCGACGCCGCACCGGGCGACTGGGCCGTCGGTGGTCTGGACCGGCGCCGGCGCACGCTGCTCACGCTGCTGATCATCACCGCCCTCGTCGCCGTGGTCCTCGTCGCCGGGACGATCGCCGGCGACGCCGCCACGACCACGCACCTCGACCAGCGCCGGCTGCCGCCCTCGCTCGCCCACCCCTTCGGCACCGACTGGCTCGGCCGCGACATGTTCGCCCGCACGCTGCGCGGGCTGCGCCTGTCGCTGCTCGTCGGCGCGCTCGCCGCGTCGGCCTCGGCCCTGATCGCGCTCGTCGTCGCGTCGGTCGCCACGCTCGGACGCGTCGGCGACGCGGTGACCGGCTGGCTCACCGACCTGTTCCTCGCCCTCCCCCACCTCGTGCTGCTCATCCTGCTGTCGTTCGCGATCGGCGGCGGCCTCACCGGTGTCGTCGTCGCCGTCGCCCTGACGCACTGGCCGTCGCTGTCGCGCGTGCTGCGCGGCGAGAGCCGCGCCGTGATGTCGTCGGACTACGTGGCCATCGCCCGCCAGCTCGGACGTAGCCGTGTGGCCATCGCCCGCCGGCACCTCGTCGGGCACCTGGCGCCGCACTTCGGGGTCGGGCTGATCCTGCTGTTCCCGCACGCCATCCTCCACGAGGCGGCGCTGTCGTTCCTCGGGCTCGGGGTCGACCCGTCCACGCCGGCGATCGGCATCATCCTCGCCGATTCGATGCGCTACCTGTCCGCCGGCATGTGGTGGCTGGCGGTGCTGCCCGGCCTGGCGCTGCTGCTCGTGGTCAAGCTCGTCGACACGCTCGGCAACCAGGTGCGTGCCCTCCTCGACCCGCGCAGCCACCATGCCTGAGCCGACGCCGTCCCGCCGCGTGCCGCTCCTGTCGGTCGAGCAGCTGCGCGTCGCGTTCGTCCAGTACGACCGGGGGCTGCGGCGACGCGTCATCGAGGTGATCTCGGGCATGGACCTCACGGTCGCGCCGGGCGAGGTGGTGGCGGTCGTCGGCGCGAGCGGTGCGGGCAAGACGCTGCTCGCCCACGCCGTGCTCGGGCTGCTCCCGCCCAACGCGCTCGAGGCGGGCCGGGTCTGCGTCGACGGCGTCGAGGTCCCACCGGCGCGGCGCCGCCGCCTCGCCGGGCGCGACATCAGGTTGCTGCCGCAATCGGTGACGTATCTCGACCCGATGGCGTCGGTCGGGAGCCAGCTCCGGCGGGCGGCGCGCCTCGCCGGACACGCCGACCCGGCCGCCGCCGCGGCGCGGGCGCTGGCCGAGCGGCAGCTCGCACCCGGCGTCGCCGCGCTGCGCCCGCACGAGCTGTCCGGTGGCATGGCCCGGCGCGTGCTCGAGGCGATCGCCACGATGGGCGCGGCACGCCTGCTGTTCGCCGACGAGCCCACCCCCGGGCTGCATCCCGAGGCGGCGGCGGCGACGCTCGAACGGCTGCGGGCCATGGCCGACGGCGGCACCGCGGTCGTGCTCATCACCCACGAGCTGACGGGCGCGCTGGCGGTGGCCGACCGGGTCGTCGTGTGCCGCGCCGGCCGGACCGTCGAGGACGCACCCGTCACCGCGTTCCGCGGCGACGGTGGTGCGCTGCGCACGGCGTACGCACGTGCCCTGTGGCGGGCGCTGCCGGCCAACGGCCTCCACCGCGCGGACGGCACGCCCGTCGCGCGACGGGCGGTGGGCTGATGCTGCGCGGCGTGGCACTGTGGTTCCGGTACCGCCCCGGCACCCCGTGGGTGCTGCACGGCACCTCGGTCGAGCTCGCGCCCGGCGAGATCCTCGGTCTGCAGGGGCCGAGCGGCTGCGGCAAGAGCACGCTCGGCCGGGTGCTCGCCGGGATCGCCGCACCGCAGCACGGTCACGTCGAGGTCGACGCGGGCCGGACGCCCACCGGTGCCCATCCGGTCCAGCTCGTGCTCCAGCACGCCGAGCGGGCGATGGATCCCCGCTGGCGCGTGCGCGACGTCCTCGCCGAGACCGGCGCCACGCCGGCGGCGATCGCCGCGATCGAGGACGCGATCCTCGACCCCGCCTGGCGCGACCGCTTCCCGCACGAGATCAGCGGCGGCGAGCTGCAGCGCGTCAACCTCGCCCGGGCGCTGCTCGCGCAACCGCGCTACGTGATCGCCGACGAGATCACGTCCAGCGTCGATCCCCTCACCCAGGCCGACATCTGGCACGTCCTGACGACGCACGCGGCCGAGCACGGCGTCGGGGTGCTCGCGATCAGCCACGACCGCGCGCTCCTCGACGCCGTCTGCGACCGGACCGTCACGTTCGACGCGATCGACGGCGCCACGACCACCACGTGAGGGGCCCGCGTCCCGAGCCGCCGCGCAGACTTCCCTCGGCGCGGCGGCTCGGGGCCGCCATCGGCCAACTTTCCGGTGTGGCGGACGGAAATCGTCCGCCACACCGGAAAGTTGGCGAATCCGGACGTCACCTTGGCCGGCGGCGGCGTGACGGTTGGCGATGGTGCGTGACGCGACGCGCGGATCGTCGACAGCGGCGATAAGAGTCACGGGGTGACGACCGATGGGTTCTCGCCATATGCCGGGCGGTCGCCCGTGGCGGCGGTCGGCGGACCCGGTGATGCCGTCGTCCTGGTCGAGGGCCAGACGTTCCTGTTGTCCGACCGCAACGGCGACATCAACCCCGATCTCCCCCACGGCCTGTTCGTGCTCGACCGCCGCGTGCTGTCCCGCTGGGAGCTGCGCGTGAACGGCTATCGCGTCGAACCACTCGGCGTGGACGTCACCGAGCCGTTCGCGGCCACGTTCGTCGGGCGCGGCCGTGCGGCACGTGGCTTCGCGGACGCCGATCTCGTCGTGTTCCGCTACCGCCACGTCGGCGCCGGCCTGCGCGACCGCATCGTGGTGACGAACCACGGGCTCGCACCGGTCACGTTGGTGGTCGAGCTCACCTGCGACGTCGACTTCGCCGACCTGTTCGCCGTCAAGGAGTCGCGCGTCCAGCCCGCACGCACGCGCAGCCTGACCGTCGACGAGCACGGCATCGAGTACGCCACCGGCGCCCAGCGGCCCCGCCGCACGTCGCGGGTGCGGCTCGGCGGCGACGTGTCGGTCGAACCCGGCGTGGCGACCTGGCGCACGGTCCTCGAGCCGGGCGCGTCGTGGGAGACGATCGTCGACGTCGTGACCTCGGTCGACGGCAACGTGATCGAACCGCGCCTGCCGAGTCCCCACGACGGCGGCGAGTCGTTGCCGACGCAGCGACTCAACCGGTGGCGGGCGACGGTGCCGCGGGTGGAGACCGATCACGTCGCCCTCGAGCTCGCCCTGCGTCAGGCCGGCGAGGATCTCGGTGCACTGCGCATCTTCGATCCCGAGCACCTCGACGAGCCGATCATCGCCGCCGGCGCGCCGTGGTTCATGACCGTGTTCGGCCGGGACTCGCTGATCACCGGCTGGATGTCGCTGATCGCCGACCACAACCTCGCGCGAGGCGTCCTCGAGGTGCTCGCCCGCTTCCAGGGTGAGGACGTCAACGACGAGACCGAGGAGGAGCCGGGCAAGATCCTCCACGAGATGCGGTTCGGCATGTCCGGCCAGCCGTCGCTCGCCGGCGGGGACGTCTACTACGGCACGATCGACGCCACCCCGCTGTTCGTCATGCTGCTCGGCGAGCTGCGCCGCTGGGACGCCGGCACCGACGTCGTCCAGCGGCTGTTGCCGAACGCCGATCGGGCGATCGCGTGGATCGAGCAGTTCGGCGACCTCGACGGCGACGGCTACGTCGAGTACCGCCGCCGCTCCGAGCACGGCCTGGAGAACCAGGGGTGGAAGGACTCCTGGGACGCCATCCGTCACGCCGACGGCTCCCTCGCCCGCCCGCCGATCGCGCTGTGCGAGGTGCAGGGCTACGTCTACGCGGCCTATCTGGCGCGCGCCGAGCTCGCCCTGGCCGACGGTGACACGGCCACCTACACCCGCTGCATGGAGCGGGCCAAGGAGCTGCGCCGCCGGTTCAACGAGGACTTCTGGGTGGACGAGCTGGGCACCTACGCGCTGGCCCTCGACGGCGACAAGCGTCCCGTCGCCGCCGTCGCGTCCAATGTGGGCCACTGTCTGTGGACCGGGATCGTCGAGCCCGAGCGCGCCGCTGCCGTCGCCGACCGCCTGCTCGACGACACGATGTTCAGCGGGTGGGGCGTGCGGACCCTCGCCACGTCGATGCGCGCGTTCAACCCGGTGAGCTACCACAACGGGTCGGTCTGGCCCCACGACAACGCGCTCGCCGTCTCCGGCCTCGTCCGCTACGGCTTCGTCGAGCACGCCCACCGCGTGATCACCGCCCAGCTCGACGTGGCTGCGGCCTACGGTGGGCGCCTCCCCGAGCTGTTCGCCGGGTTCGGCCGCTCCCAGCTCGGCGTGCCGGCGGCGTACCCGACGTCGTGCTCGCCGCAGGCGTGGGCCGCGGCAGCGCCGCTGCTGTGGCTGCGGGCCATGCTGCGGCTCGACCCGTGGGCGCCGTGTCAGCGACTGTGGCTGTCCCCGGTCCTGCCGGAGAGCATCAACCGCCTCGAGGTCGCGGGCATCTCGCTGGGGGACGCCGAGCTGACCATCGAGGTCGACGGCGACGACGTGCACATCGACGGCACGGCCGGCTACGAGATCGTCACCGCGCCGCGCCCACCGCTGCAGACCCTCCTCGAGGAGGCCGGGCAGCCGACGCGCTGACCGTCCGGCCGGACGGTCAGCGGCGCGTGGGCACGGCGTCAGGCACGCACGCCGTCCACGGCCGCCGCGCCCGCGGGCTGCGGGCGGGCGACCCCGTGCCGGCGCCGGCGGAAGCGCTGGCCGGCGATCGCCGCTCGGTACGCCTGCACGTGGTCGGCGACCATCCGCTCGGTGGAGAATCGCTCGGCGGCGTCGCGGCGGCACGCCGTGCGGTCGAGCGCGTGCACCGACCGCAGCGCGTCGACGAGGCCGTCGATGTCGTCGCGGATGAAGCCGGTGACACCGTCGATGACCAGCTCGGGCACGGATCCGTGCGGCGTGGCGATCACCGGGGTGCCCGCGGCGAGCGCCTCGATCATCACCATGCCGAACGGCTCGGGCCAGGCGATCGGGTTCAGCAGGCACATCGCGTTGCCGATGAGCTCCTGCTTGGCGGCCCCGCCGACCTCCCCGAGGTACTCCACGCCGTCGCCGAGCAACGGCTCGACGTACTGCTGGAAGTAGTCGAGCTCGGCCGGCTCGCGCAGCTTCGCCGCGATCTTGAGGGGGATCCCGGCGCGCCGGGCCACCTCGGCGGCGGTGTGCACGCCCTTGTCGGCGTTCATGCGGCCGAGGAACAGGGCGTAGCCGCCGTCACCCGACCCGATCGGCACGGCGTCGACGTCGAGGCCGTGGTGGATGACCGCGGCGACGCGCAGGTCGCCGGCGCTGGCCGCGTGGTGATGGGAGATGGCGATCACCGGCACCCGCCCGGCGATGGCCCGGTAGTAGTCGCCGAGCTCACCGGCGAAGGGCCCGTGGTTGGTGGTGATCACCGGGATGTCGAGGTCGCGGGCGTAGATCGGCCCGGTGAGCGTGTGGTCGTGGACGATGTCCGCGCCCCACTCCTGCACGGCCTGGTAGGCGTGCACGACGTGGTGCAGCTCGGTGGCCGCGCCGGCGTTGACCGTGCCGGCGGCCTCCTCGCGCACCCACCTCGTCGGCACGGGGCAGGTGCTGTCGCCCGTGGCGAACAGGAGCACCTCGTGGCCGGCGGCCTGTAAGCCCCTGGCGAGGCAGTCGAGCACGGCCTCGGTGCCGCCGTACGCGGGCGGCGGCACCGGCACCCACGGCGGGGCGATGATCGCCACGCGCAGTGGCCGGTCGGGATCGTCCCCGTCGAGGTCGGGGCGATCGAGGCCGCGCCGCCAGTCCCGCCCGTCGACGCGTCCGGTCGGCGACGGGCGCAGCTCCACGGCGGGGCGGGTGCTGCGCGCGGTCGGCACGGCCGGGACGACACCGTCACGTGGTGGCCCCTGCGGGGACGGCACCAGCCGCCGCGGGTGGCGCGCGTCGGCCGCTCGGGTGAGCTCCCCGTCGGCCCGGATCATGCGGCCAGTGGGATCGGAACCAACACGAGTGTCGTCAGTGCAGCTCATTCGTCCTCGGGGCCACGATGTGTCAGTTCGATGACGGACTCTAGACCGACCCAGAAAAGCTGCCAACTCGTGACTCAAGTTCTCTGACACCGGCGTGCGAGCATGGGCGCGGCCGATCGACGCAGCCGGTCCCCAGCACGGCCCGATCGTCAGCTGCTGGTCGCCAGCCGGCGGGTGGTGCGCGGGTCGCGGTGGCCGAGCTGGGCCTGGATCGCGCTGAGGTCGCGGCCGGCCCCGAGGGCGTGGGCGACGAGGCTGCGGCGCAGGGCGTTGGCCGAGACCGGCACGTCGAGGCCGGCGGCGACGCCGAGGCGCTTGAGCAGGTGGTCGGCGCCGAAGCGGGTGAGGCGGGCACCGCGGTGCGCCGAGCTGGCCGTCGTCAACAGCGGGCCGCTGCGCACCTCGCGGCGACGCTCGTCGACCGCGCCGGACGTGCGCTCGTGCAGGGTCACCTCGTGGTCACCGCGGCTGCGCAGCGTGACCCGCAGGGCGGGCGGGGCACCGGCGAGGTCGCCGACGTCGATGGCCAGCGCCTCGGAGAGCTTGAGGCCGTCCAGCACCAACAGCCCGGTGAGGATCGCCGCGCGGTTGTCCCGGCGCTCGGCCACGTCCAGGAGGGTCAGGGCCTGGTCCGGCGTCAACGTGGGCGTCGAGCTGACGCGCTCGACGGTGGGGCGGGTGACGGCCTGGACCGGGTTCGTGGCCACCGCGTCGGCGCCGACCGCGAAGGCGAAGAACGACGACAGCGCGGCGACCCGCCGGGCCACCGTCGCGGCGCCGGCATCGCCGCGCCCCTCGACGGCCTCGACGTAGGCCGCGATGTCGGCAGGGGTGGCCCGCAGCGGCGTGACCCCGGCCTCCACGCACCACTCGAGGAAGCGGTCGAGGTCGAGCGCGTAGGCAGCCCGGGTCCGCGGCGACCGCTGGGCGTCGAGCCACGCCTCGGCGAGGGCGGCGAGCTCGGCGTCGCGGGGGACCTGGCGCCGTCGAGCCATCACCTCCATTGTGCCGTTGCCGCCGACCGGCGCGTCGTTATTATGTGCAGCGCAGTCGTGAGCGATCGCCGCTCACCCTGGTGGGCGGCCCGAGGGGAGGTCGAGGAGTGGTCGTCGCGGGCGTCCCGTTGCACACCAACCGGCAGCGCGCGCGGACTCGGACGGGCACGTTGGCCCGCCTGCTGGCCGCCACCGGACTGGCCCTGGGGCTCTCACTCGCCGGCGGCGGCGCGGTGACGGCCCAGGAGGCCGGCCCGGTGATCGTGACGACGCCGTACCCGAACGTCGCCGTCCAGCCCGGGTCCACGATCTCGTTCGATCTCACGGTCGAGGCGCCGTCACCGCAGCGGGTCGGCATCGAGGTGGCCGGTGCGCCGGAGGGATGGGTCACCACCCTCCGCGGCGGCGGCTACGTCATCGGCGCCGTCACCGCCGGCCCGGAGGACGACGCCGCCGAGTTCGAGCTCGAGGTCCGCATCCCGCTCGACGCCCAGCCCGGCACGTACCCGCTGCGCGTGCGGGCAAACGGCCCGAGCGGCACGTCGGAGACCACGCTCGAGCTCGTCGTGCAGGAGGAGGTCAACGCCGGGGTCAACATCACCGCCGACTTCCCGTCGCTGCGGGGCGCCCCGGACTCGACGTTCTCCTACACGCTCACCGTCGAGAACAACACCCCGGCCGAGCAGACCTTCACCTTCGACACCCGCGGCCCGCAGGGCTGGGAGGTGACCGCCTCGCCGACGGCCCAGTCGCAGGCCAACACCGTGACGGTCGAGGCCGGTGACACCGAGAACGTCCGCGTCGAGGCGCGGGCACCCGACTCGACCGAGGAGGGCAGCTACCCGATCGAGGTCACCGTGTCCTCGGCCAGTGGCGCCCGCGGCTCGATCGAGCTGACCGCCGAGGTCACCGGCTCACCGAAGCTCGAGCTGACCACCGCGGACAGCCGCCTCAACGCCAGCGGCGAGGCCAACTCGACCACGCGCGTCCCGCTGATCGTCGCCAACAGCGGCTCGGCCGCACTGGAGAGCGTCAACCTCGCCGGCACCGCCCCCGACGGGTGGGAGGTCAGCTTCGAGCCGTCCACGATCGAGCTCGTGCGGCCCAACGACACGGCGCAGGCGGTCGCCGTCATCAAGCCGCGGGCCGGCGCCGTCGCCGGCGACTACTCGATCACGCTGCGGGCCAGCGCCGGCAGCGAGTCGAAGAGCATCGAGCTGCGCTACACCGTCGAAGGCTCGCGGGCCCTCGGCATCGCGGGCGTCGCCCTGATCGTCGCCGCCGTGGCCATCCTCGGTGGAGTGTTCTGGCGCTTCGGTCGCCGCTGACGCCATGCGCACCACCGTCGACTCGGCGCCCACCAACGGGGACCGGCCCGGGACGGCCGCCGCGGCGGTCGAGGCCAACGGCCTGACGAAGCACTACGGCGAGAAGGTCGCCGTCGACCACCTCGACCTGCGCATCGGGCGCGGCGAGATCTTCGGGCTCCTCGGGCCGAACGGCGCCGGCAAGACGACCACCATCCTCATGCTGCTGGGCCTGAGCACCCCGACGTCGGGCACCGCCCGCGTCGACGGGCTCGACCCGACGCGCGACGCGCTCGAGGTCAAGCGGCGCGTCGGCTACCTGCCCGACGACGTCGGCTTCTACGACGAGCTCACCGGCCGCGAGAACCTCGCCTACACGGCGACGCTCAACCGGCTCGGCCGGCGCGAGGCGCGCGAGCGCATCGACGCGGTGCTCCACGACGTCGGCCTCGCCCCCGAGGACGCCGACCGCAAGGTGCGTGGCTACTCGCGAGGCATGCGCCAGCGCCTCGGGCTCGCCGACGCACTGGTCAAGGACCCCTCCGTCCTCATCCTCGACGAGCCGACGGTCAACATCGACCCCGCCGGCGTCGAGGAGATGCTCGCCCTCGTGACCCGGCTGCGCGACGAGCGCGGGGTCACCGTGCTGCTGTCGTCGCACCTGCTCAACCAGGTCGAGCAGATCTGCGACCGCATCGGCCTGTTCATCGACGGTCGCCTCGCCGCGCTGGGCAGCGTCGAGGAGCTGGCGAGCTCGACGACGTCGCGCTGGTCGGTCGAGCTGCGCGCCGAGGGCGACCCCGGTGCGATCGCCGACGCGGTGCGCAAGGTCGCCGGCGTGACGGCGGTGCAGCGCGACGGCGACGCGTGGCAGGTGACGGCCACGCGCGACGTGCGCGCCGAGATCGCCGGCGCGGTCATCGACGCGGGCGGCCGACTCACCCACCTCACCCGGACCGGCGCCGACCTGGACGCGCTGTACCGCCACTACTTCCGACGCGAGGACGGATCCGATGGCGACGATCACTGAGGAGCATCCCGTCACCGAACCGCAGCAGCAGGGCGACGCCGCACCCGAGCGGCGGCGCCCGCCGCGCCTGCGCGGCGGCTGGCGGATCGTCGCGCGCAAGGAGCTCGCGGATCACCTGCACTCGATCCGGCTGATCATCCTGCTGGTCCTCGTCGCCCTCGCCGGCCTCGCCGCGGTGCACGCGGCGAGCGGCCCGATGCGCGACGCCGCGGAGGAGGCCACCCAGCTCCCGTCGCCGTTCCTGCTCCTCTTCACGCTCTCACCCGAGCGGATCCCCGCGTTCCACGAGTTCGTCGCCATCCTCGGCCCGCTGCTCGGCATCGCCTTCGGGTTCGACGCGATCAACGCCGAGCGCTCCCAGCGCACGCTGCCGCGCCTGGCGTCGCAGCCGATCCACCGCGACGAGATCATCAACGGCAAGTTCGTCGCCGCCACGACCGTGATCGCCCTCGCCCTGGCGGCGCTGCTGCTCGTCGTCACCGGGTACGGCGCGCTGCGCCTCGGCATCGGCCCGACGATCGGCGACGTCGTGCGCCTCGGCGCGTTCTGGCTCGTGTCGCTCGCGTACATCGCGTTCTGGCTGGCCCTGGCGATGCTGCTGTCGGTGGTCACCCGGCGCGCCGCGACCGCGGCGCTCGCGGCGATCGCCCTGTGGCTGGTGTTCACGATGTTCGCCGGGCTCATCGCCGGCGCCATCGCCGACGCCGTGCGCGACGTGCCCGAGAACGCGACGACCGAGCAGGTGCTCGACAACGCCCGCTTCGAGCTGAACCTGCGGCGCCTGTCCCCCGACCAGCTCTACCGGGAGGCCACCGGCGTGCTGTTGAACCCGGCGCGCCAGAGCACCGGCATCCTCGTGATCCAGGAGCAGGACCGCGCCCTGCCGAGCGCGCTCGACCTGCAGCAGAGCCTGCTGCTCGCCTGGTGGCAGGTCGTCGCCATCGTCGCCGGCACGATCCTCGTGTTCGTCGCCGCCTACGTCGTCTTCATGCGCCAGGAGCTGCGCGCCTAGCGAGTCCGGCGCGCCCGCGGCCGCGGTGAAGATGAGCGGTCTGCACGATGAGCGGCCGCACCGCTCACCTTCGGCCACAGCCCCCTCCCGAAGATGAGCAACCCGCACCGCCAGCAGCCCCATCGCTCACCTTCAGCCACAGCCCCCTCCCGAAGACGAGCAACCCGCACACCCAGCGGCCGCACCGCTCACCTTCGGCGGGGACCCGCCGCCGGGCCGAGCTGCTCGAGCGCACGTCGTGCGAGGGACGACGTGTCACACTGCGGCGATGGCCACCTACTTCATCGCCACGTCGAGCATCGTCGACGAGGAGCTGCTCGCCGCCTACGAGGCCGAGGCGGGCGCCACGTTGGCCGGTCGCGACATCAAGCTGCTCGCCTTCTCCCGCGCGGCCAAGGCCATCGAGGGCGAGCCTCCGGGCGAGCGCCTCGTGCTGCTGGAGTTCCCGGACGAGGCTGCGTTCCGCGAGTGGTACGAGTCGCCGGAGTACCAGGCGGCGCTGCCGAAGCGGCTGAGCTCGACCCAGGGCTTCGCCGTGCTCGTCGACGGCGTTGGCTGACCACGCCGGCGCGCGCCCTCGGCGCCAGGGTCGTCAGGCCGTACGGCCGAACCGGGCGATGCTGCCGGCGGTCTCGCCGGCGCTGTCCGGGCAGACCACGGAGAAGATCTCCGTGCCGTGGATCGTGCTCATCACCTGGCGGCAGCGCGCCCGCACACCTCCGACTCGCGGTCAGCTGCTGGCGCATGGCGGCTGCCTGCGGGCCGTTGACCTCCTCCAGCAGCGCTCCCTGCTGGGGACGTCGGGCTGGGTCGGGGACGGCATCGGCCCGAGCCAGGCCTTGATCCGGGGGTCGATGCGCGGGTCGTCGGCGAGTCTGCTCACGTGACCTCCTCGTCGGCGGCACGGTGGGGGCGCCCGGCTCCCGGCGCCCAACGGGAATCGTCGGTCCGCGGCGTGGGCCACGATGGAGCGGTGACCTGGGGGGAACGACCGTTCGCGACCGCGGCGGCGCACTACCTGCGCGGCCGGCCCCCGTACTCGCCCCACCTGGCCGACGTGCTGCGCACGACGCTCGGGCTCGACGGCACCGGCGTGCTCGTCGACGTCGGCTGCGGCCCGGGCGTGCTGGCGGTCCAGCTCGCCGCGCTGGTCGACACCGTGATCGGCGTCGATCCCGAGCCGGCGATGCTCGCCGAGGCCCGCCGCCACGCCGCCGCCCACGGCGTCCACGTCACCTGGATCGAGGCACGCGCCGAGGACCTCGCCCCAGGCCACCTGCCGGCCGCGCGGCTCGTCACGTTCGGGCAGTCGCTGCACTGGACCGACCGCAGTCGCGTGCTCGCCGGCGTCCACGAGCTGCTCGTGCCCGGTGGCGCCGTCGCCTTGATCACCCCCTCCATCGATCACGGCACGCGACCGGCCCTGCTCGCCCCGGCCATCCCCCACGCCGACATCGAGGCGCTGATCCACGAGTACACCGGCTGGACCCGGTCGCCGCAACGGCGGACGTCGGCCGAGGCGCTGCGTGCGTCGCCGTTCGCGGCCGCCCACACCGTGCACGCGCCGGGGCCACCCGACGTGGTGCGATCCGTCGACGAGGTCGTGGCGAACTACCTGTCGACGTCGTTCGCCGCCCCGGCTCGCCTTGGCGACCGGCTCGACGCGTTCGTCGCCGACCTCACCGCGCTGCTGCACTCGGCGTCACCGGCGGGGCGGTTCCACGACTGGCCGGGCGACACCGAGATCGTCTGGGCCACCACGCCGACCGACTGAGCCGCCGCAGGCGCGGCGTCAGCGCCACGACGGTGCCTCGACGCGGCGGCCGGCGAGCCGGGCGGCGGCGAAGTCGCGTGGTCCGGCCGGGCGCAGGCCGAGCGCCTCGTCGGCGAGGTCGGCGAGGCGGGCGCCGACTGCGGGGGCGAACTTGAACCCGTGCCCGCCGAAGCCGACGCCGACCACGACCGGGCCGAGCCGGTCGAGCACGAAGTCGTCGGTCGGGCTCGACGCGTACAAGCACACCGTCGTGCGCACCGCCGTCGGCTCGACGCCGGGGAGCCACGCGCGGGCGTGGTCCTCGATCGCCGCGACCGCGCCGGGCACCTCGTGGGGCCGGTCGTCGGGGACGATCGCCGGGCCGGTGCCGTGCAGGCCCGCCTTGACGAGCCCGTCCGGTGCGCCGAGCCCGTACGCGAGCGGCGCGCCGCGCTGGATGAAGCTCGGCCACGGCCCGGTGGTCGGACGGAACCAGGCGACGGTCTCGGCGGTGACGGTGATCGGCGGGACGAGCGCTGCGGCGACGTCGGGCTCGAGCAGCGGCGCGGTCCACCCGGCCGCGGTCACCACTGCTGCTCGCGCCGTGAGCACCTCGTCGCCGATCACGACGGTGACCCCGTCCCCGTCGCGGCGCACCGCGGTCACCGGCGCGCCGAAGCGCACCTCCGCGCCTGCTGCCGCGGCGAGGTCGTAGCACGCGGCGAGGGTGCGGTCGGCATCGACCCGACCCCCGTCGGGTTGGTGCACGACGGGACCGGCCACACGCAGCCCGGGCCAGCGCGCCATCGCCTCGGCCGCGTCGAGCTGCTCGACGCGCACGCCCGCCTCGGCGCACGCCGCGGCCATCGCGGCCAGTTCGGCCTCGTCACCGTGGTCGATCACCCCGGTGCGGTGGAGCAGCGATCCACCAGGGCCCGCGGCTCCCAGGTCGCGCCACCCGCGGAGGGATTCCTGTGCAAGTGCAACGTACGAAGGATCGGTGTAGCCGAACCGGAAGATGCGCTCGGCGCCGTGCGACGAGCCGCGCTCGTGCCCGCGTGCGAAGCGGTCCACGAGCAGCACGGCACGCCCACGGCGCGCGAGCGACCACGCCGTCGCCGCGCCGGCCATGCCGGCGCCGACCACGGCCACGTCCAGCACGGGCCCTACGACCGCTTCGGGCGCTCGCCGACCGGTCCGCCCGCCGCCTTCCACGCCGTGAACCCGCCGTCGACGTGGGCGACGTTGTCCATCCCCATGTCCTGCAACGTCTTCGCGGCGAGGGCACTGCGCCAGCCACTCGCGCAGTAGAGGACGAACTGGCGATCCTCGCCGAAGATCGGCTTGTAGTACGGGCTCTCCGGGTCGACCCAGAACTCGAGCATGCCGCGGGTGGCGTGGAAGGCGCCGGGCACCATCCCGTCGCGGTCGACCTCGCGCGGGTCACGGATGTCGACGAACGTGACGCCCTCGTCGCCGTGCAGCCGGATCGCCTCCTCCGTCGGCACCGTGCGGATGACCGCGTTGGCCTCGGCGAGCAGCTCCTTGATCCCCTTGGTGATCGGCATCCCGCGACGGTACGCCGCGCGAGCCGGGGTGGATCACGCGGGGGCGGTCTGGCCCTGCGCGGCGAACGGGACCGCGCAGGCCTGATCCGTCTCGATCCGCTGGTGGACGATCGGGTTGGCGTGGGCGCCGGCCGACCATGACGGGAACACGGCCGAGTAGATCCCGCCACCGCCGGCGACGAGCAGGAGGATCTGGTCCGGGCCGGGCACGGCCGGCAGCTCGTCGTCATCGTCGCCGGGACCGACGAACGCGGGGTTGAGCGCGCGCAGCTCACCGCGCCGGTTCGTCGCCAGCCGCTGCAGCTCGCGCTGGACGTCGGCACGGCTCATCCCGGCCCGGGCGAGCACGGCCGCGTGCTCCGGGTTGAGGGTGACCGCCACCGACCCGGTGCGGAAGAAGGCGTTGTTCGAGCCCGGGTTGGCGATCGCCCGGGCGAGCAGCCGCAAGAGGCGCTGCGGCGAGTCCGGATCGTCGGCGTCGTCGACGAACACCACCGAGTGCGGTCCCTCGACGCCGATCACGGTCACGACCGAGTCCTCCGGCGCGAAGCCGGCCGCCACCGAGCACGGCTCCCACGGCGAGGCGTCGACGTCCTCGGTGAGGCACATCGTGAACTTGCCGGGATGGCCGAGCAGTGCCATGTCCGAGATGCCGGGACGCGCCCCGCCGATGTTCATGAGGCACAGGCGCACGGCGCGCCCGATCGACGCGTTCGCCCGGTGCCCCGGGCCGAGGGCCCCGAAGCCGCCGACGAGACCGCACGCCCGCGCCAGCGGGCCGCTCACGACGATCAGCGGCGTCGTGGAGTGGGTGGTGCTCTGCGCCTCGGACAGGTCGTACTCGGGGCGCAACAGGGCCTGCAGTGCGGCGACGACGATCGGCATGTGGTCCGGCTCGCAGCCCGCCATCACCGCGTTGACCGCCACCTTCTCGATGGTCACGGACGCGCCGAGCGGCCCCATGATCCCGAGGCTCGTCGTCGGATCGGCCACCGCGGCGAGCACCATCCGCTCGACGCGCTCGGGCGTCGGGACGACGACGGGCAGCCCGTCGGTGCACCCCATCGCGTGGAGCTGGGCGAGGGCGTCGGCCTCGTCGACCGCGGTCAGGCGGCTCATCGCACCACCGGTTCGTTGTCGCCGTGCTCATCGCCGCGCAGCACCGCGACGATGCGCGGCGCGAGCTTCGCCGCGAGGGCGGCCATCGCGTCGTGCCCGCTGCCCGCCACGGGGTGCGGCAGGCGCAGGCGGGGCAGGTCGGGCATGCCGTTGGAGAGGGCGATGAGATCGCCCTGCTGCCAGAACAGCTCCGTCACGAGGGCCACTGCGGGCCGCTGCCGTCTGGCGATCTCGATCCCGTCACGCACGGTGCCGGACGTGCAGCTGCCTCAATGGCCGTAGGCGGCGACGACCGCGCTGCACTCGCGTTGGATCTCGTCGAGGTGCTGCGGGCTCGCCAGGGCACTGGCGTTGCCCTTGTTCCAGAGCCGCACCTGGAGGCCGGGCACGAGCTCGCGCAGGGCCGCGCCGACGTGCTCCAGGAAGCTCACCGAGTCGGGGAAGCCGTTGGCGAACAGGCCCACGGTCTCGCCGGGCTCCAGCGGGGCGCGCAGTCGGTACGGCTCCAGCGGCGCGGTCGGCGTTCCCCGAGGATCCAGGAACTCCATGCGGTCATCGTCGCGCGCCCGCCGCCCCCGGACGAACCCGTGCCCGACCCGGGCCACCGGCTCGCATGCGGTTCCGGCGGTCGGTGGCCGGCGCGCGGGACGCGGCAGCGTCAGCGGGCGTCGGCGCCGACCGGCTCGCCGTCGACGATCTGGTCCAGGTACTCGCTCATGCCGATGCCGCGCTGGCCGTTGCACTCGAAGCGGGTCATCGCCTCGGTGATCCGGGTGAACAGCTCCTTGCCCTCGGGGTCCGTGCGCCGATTGCGCAGCGGGATCAGCGACAGCACCGTGCCGGTGACCTCGTAGGTGTCGTGGTCGGTGCGGACCGTGCAGCGCATGCCGGTCTGGTATCGCCGCTCGTCCCAGTCCGACTCGATCGTGGCCTCCCGGATCAGGTGGTACTCGTCGCCGACGAGGACCATCCCACCCGGGCGGCCGTTGACGATCGAGATCATCATGGCGAGGTCCTCGGAGAACGTCATCGGCAGCCAGCGGTACCAGTCGATCGCCTGCCAGTACCGCGGACCCCACGACTTGTCACGCAGGCCGAGCCCGTCGACGTCGATCGTCTCCTCCCCGACGACCATCGTGCCCGTCACCTTGCAGTGCTGCTCGTAGTGCGCCTTGGCGAAGCTCTTCTCGGGGTCCTGCTCGAGCTCGCTGCCGTCGGCGCGCACCGGCCGCCCGCCGTACATCGGCGAGACGCCACGGACGTCGAGGTCGACCTCGCACGGCACCCATGGGTTCTCCTTGAACGCGACCCGCGGCGCGGCCATCTGCGCCGGCTCCTCGAGCAGGCACACCTTGCCCCGGTAGCGCACCGTCAGGTGCTTGAACGGCTCGACGACCTCGATCGACAGGCCGCCGGCCTCCATCTTCTCGTTGGTGTCGATGTGCGGCCGCCCGTACGCGAAGCCGACCCGGCCGCCGGGCAGGTAGATGCACACCGTCGTCTCGGCGTAGCCCTCGTTGACCCGGTTGCCGAGGCGGAACCACCCGCCGACCTCGCGCTCGACGTCGAACGCGTTGAGGTACATCGACTCGTTGTAGTTCGGGACCGGATCCGGCTCGTGCGGATACTCGTCCTCGGGCTCGAGCACCATCACGATGTCGTCGCGCCTCGCCATGCCTGCACGATCGCGCACGACGGCCCGGGCGCGTGCATCAGCGCGTCAGGCGGAGCCGCGGATCCGCTCCACCGCCTGCTGGATCCGGCGAGCCCGCATGTCGGGACGCTTGGCACCCTCGACGGACCGCACGAGCTCGCGCTGGGTCGGATGGCTCGCCGCCGCGAATCGGTCGAGCGCGTCCGCCGCCTCGAGCGCGGCCCGCAGGTCGTCGGGGATCTCGACGACGCGCGGCGCGTCGTCCCGTTCGAGCGTCACGGTGATCGTGTCGCCGGGGCGCTTGCCGATCTCGTTCTGGATCGACGTGAGCACGCCGATCAGCTTCGCGCCGCCCATCGTCACCACCGAGCCGCGGTAGGCGACGCCGTCGAACGTGGCGCGCACCTTGATCCGGCCGCCCCCGCCGAGTTGCGTCACGACGTCGTCGGGAACGCGCACGACCGCGCCGCCACGCGCCGACTCCTCGATCGTCGCGCTGAACGTGACCACGCGCGTGGTCTAGCACCCCCTTCCGTCCGGCACGAGCCGCCACCGGGTGGCGGGCAGCGCCTGGCGCCGACGGCGCCGCGCGACGGCGTGTCGCGCCGAGAAAGAGATCGCCCCGTGCTCGTCGCGCCGGTCGACGAGCACGAACGGGCCGTCGCCACGACATTGACACTGACGCACCTGTCAACAGTTCTTGACAGCGACGCCGGTTCCGAGGCACAGTCTCGTGGCCGCCCGGCACGGGGACGCCGGGCTCGGCCCATCAGGGCCGGCGATTCGAGCAGGGGAAGCGCGAACTGGGGGTGTGGGCGATGCAGGGATCGCCTGTGACCTGCGACCGATCGCGGGTGTCGACAGGGTCCGACTGTGCTTGAGGTGACCGATGTGTCAGTGCGCTTCGGCGGCGTGCTGGCACTGGATCGAGCGACGTTCTCCGTCGAACCCGGCCAGATCTGCGGGCTCATCGGACCCAACGGCGCAGGCAAGACGACGCTGTTCAACGTGATCTCCCGGATCTACGACCCCTCCGGCGGGTCGATCCGGTTCAACGGTGCCGACGTGCTCGCGACCCGGCCTCACCGGGTCTCCCAGCTCGGCATCTTCCGCACGTTCCAGAACCTGGCGCTGTGGCCCGGGCTCACGGTCCTCGAGAACGTGATGGTCGGCGCGCACTCGCGCACCAAGGCGAACTTCGTGACCGCGCCGCTGCGGCTGGGCACACGCCGCGAGGAGCGCGAGACGGCCCGGCGCGCCTACGAGCTGCTCGAGCAGCTCGACCTCGCGCACGTCGCGTTCCAACCGGCGGCCGGGCTGCCGTTCGGGACGCTGAAGCGCGTCGAGATCGCTCGCGCGCTCGCCGGCGAGCCGCGCCTGCTGATGCTCGACGAGCCTGCAGGCGGCCTGAACCACGCCGAGCTCGACGACCTCGCCGCGCTGATCCGGCGCATCCGCGACGAGTTCGACCTCACGGTGCTGCTCGTCGAGCACCACATGGGGATGGTGATGGGGATCTCGGACAAGGTCGTGGTGCTCGACTTCGGCCGCAAGATCGCGGAGGGCGCACCGAGCGAGGTGGCGACCGACCCCGTCGTCATCGAGGCCTACCTCGGGGAGTCCTGACGATGGCGCTGCTCGAGGTCTCCGATCTGACGGCCCGCTACGGGCAGATCCAGGTGCTGCACGACGTCTCGTTCGTGGTCGAGCCGGGCGAGGTGGTCGTCATCCTCGGCGCCAACGGCGCGGGCAAGACGACCACGCTGCGCGCGCTCTGCCAGATGGTCTCGACCAACGGCTCGATCAAGCTCGACGGCGAGGAGCTCGTCGGCCGCGCGACGAGCGACATCGTCCGCCTCGGCGTCGCCCACGTGCCGCAGGGTCGCGGCACGCTCAACGACCTCTCCGTCGAGGACAACCTGCTCGCCGGCGCGTACGTGCGCCGCGACCACGAGGTCGCCGACGACATCGAGCGCTGGTTCGACATGTTCCCCCGGCTGCGCGAGCGGCGCTCCCAGCCGGCCGGATCGCTGTCGGGCGGCGAGCAGCAGATGCTCGCCGTCGCCCGCGCGCTGATGTCGCGCCCGAAGCTGCTGCTGCTCGACGAGCCGTCGCTGGGCCTCGCGCCGTTGATCGTGCAGGACATCTTCCGCGTGTTCGGCGAGCTCAACGCCCAGGGCATGACCATGCTGCTCGTCGAGCAGAACGCGAACGTCGCCCTCGACCTCGCCCACCGGGCCTACGTCCTGGAGGCCGGTCGGATGGTGCTGTCCGGCGCGGCGAACGAGCTGCGCCACGACGATGCCGTCCGCAAGGCCTACCTCGGCTACTAGGAGCACCTCGCCCATGAGCATCCCGACGAACACCAACGGCGCGAGCGGCGGCAGCGGCGTGACCGCCGCGGCGAACGACGCCGTCCGCGCGGGCATGACCGCGCTCGCCGACGTCGGTCGGCACCGCCGGTGGACCGGCGTCGTGGGCCTGGTCCTCCTCGTCGCGTTCGCCGTGTGGGCCATCAACGACGGCGGGCTCGACCTCCTCCTCCAGCGCACCATCGACGGCCTCGGCAACGGCTTCGTCTACTCGGCGATGGCCCTCGCGCTCGTCCTCATCTACAAGGCGACCGGTGTCGTCAACTTCGCCCAGGGCGAGATGGCGATGATGGGCGCGTTCGGCGCCTACGCGATCGCCAACGCGTTCGACATCCCCGGCAGCATCGCCGTGCTCATCTCGATGGTCCTCTCGGCGATCGTCGCGGCGGGCATCGAGCGGGTGTTGATCCGCCCGTTCGACCCGTCCAACCACCTCGCCATCGTCATCGTCACGCTCTCGCTGTTCCTGATCCTCAACGCCATCGCCGGGGTCATCTGGGCGTTCGACCCGCGTGCGTTCCCCTCGTTGTTCCCGGGACGCAACGAGGGCTTCAGCATCCTCGGGGCCGACATCGAGTGGGCGGACCTCGGCACCTGGATCACCGTCCTCGCCGCGGTCGGCCTGGTCACGCTGTTGCTCACCAGGACGAAGATCGGTCTCGCCTTCCGCGCCGTCTCCTCCAGCCTCGAGTCCTCGCAGCTGCTGGGGATCCACATCGGCCGCACGATGCAGTTCGGCTGGGCGCTCGCTGCCGCCGTCGGCACGCTCGCCGGCTCGCTCGTCGCCCGCACGACGCTGCTCGAGCCGAACTTCATGGGCCGCGTCCTCATCTACAGCTTCGCCGCCGCCACGCTCGGTGGCCTCGACAGCCTCGGCGGCGCGGTTGTCGCCGGGATCATCATCGGCCTCGTCCAGACGATGGGCGGTCAGTACATCGATGCGATCGGCTCGGAGCTCGCACCGGCGCTCGCCCTCGGGGTGATCGTCCTCATCCTCATCGTGCGACCCTCCGGCCTCTTCGGCAGCCGGCGCATCGAGCGAGTCTGAGCACAGGGGGACCTCGATCGATGGCGCTGATCACGCTCACCGAGAACAGCCGGGCGCACCGGGTCTACGTCACCGCCGCGTGGGTGCTCGCCGCCCTCGGGATCCTGTACGTGGTGTTCGCGTACGCGATGCCGGTCACGGTGTTCTCCCTCGACAAGGGCTTCCGCATCTCGCAGATCAACGACGTCGTCGCCTACGCCGTGGCGATCCTCGGCCTGAACCTGGTGATCGGCTACTCCGGGCAGCTCTCGCTCGGGCAGTCCGCGTTCGTCGGCCTCGGCGCGTACACCACCATCATCCTCGTCGCCGACCACCACTGGCCGTACCTCGCCACGCTGCCCGTGTCCGCCGGGCTGTGCTTCGTCGTCGGACTCCTCGTCGGCATCCCCGCACTGCGCATCCGCGGCCTCTACCTCGCCATCGTCACCCTGGCCGTGGCGTACGTGTTCCCGACGCTCGTGCTGCGGTTCGAGAGCCTGACCGGCGGGCCCAACGGCAAGAAGCCGGCACGCAACGAGGCCGAGCTGATCCCGCCGTCGTGGATGCCCTTCGCCGACGAGGGCCGCCTCGCCCAGCCGCTGTGGGTCTTCTGCCTGCTCATCCTCATCGCCACCGCGCTGTTCCTGCTGGCCCGCAACTTCGTCCACTCGCGGCCCGGCCGGGCGCTGATCGCGGTGCGCGACAACCAGACGGCCGCCTCCATCTCCGGGGTCAACCTGCCGCTGTACAAGACGATGGCGTTCGGCGTCTCCGCCGCCTACGGCGGCATCGCCGGGACGATGCTGATGATGAACCGGCCCTTCGCCAGCGACGTCCAGTTCGGCCTCAACCTGGCGATCTTCCTCCTCGTGGGCCTCGTGGCCGGCGGGGCGGGCACGATCTCGGGCGCCATCCCCGGCGCCCTCATCTACGTGTTCGTCCCGTACTTCGTGAACGAGTGGACGTTGAACCAGGACGGCATGCCGCCCGGGCTCAAGCAGGTCACGATGCCGCTGTTCGACTGGCTGGAGAACCGCCAGGGCGCCAGCGCCATCAGCGGCGTGTTCTTCGGACTCGGTCTGCTCGCCCTGGTGTTCCTGCTGCCCGGTGGCTTCATCAGCGGCATGCGCAAGCTGCGCAACCGGATCATCGCCGTCACCCCCAACCCGACCTGGCTCGACCGCACCGCGCGCGAGCGCCGGCCGGTCGCGCTCGCCGAGCCAGTCGAGACGCCCGAGCCGAACGTCCTCTCCAACTGAGCCTCACCACCAGCACACACCAGGGGGAACCACCATGCGACGAACGTGGCGCAGGCCCGTCGCCCTCGCGATCACCGCGGCACTCGTGCTCGCGGCGTGCGGCGACGACGACGACGATGACGACGGCGGGACCGACACCGCCGCGCCGGCGTCCACCGCGGGCGGTGCGACGCCGGGCACCGAGGGCGGGTCGGACGACACGGCGCCCGACGAGGGCTCGGACGACACGTCCACGGGGACGACCGGCGACACGGGCGGCGACGGCGGCGACGCCGAGGGCGGCCCGTACGGCCTGATCGACGGCATCTACCAGGGCGCCGGCGGCTTCGAGATCGACCCCGCCGACTGCCCGGAGGACTGGGATCCGCACCAGGGCATCACCGACGACGAGATCGTCTTCTTCATGAGCCTGCCCAAGGCGGGCCCGTTCGCCGGCTTCGGTCTCATCTCCGACGGCGTGCAGAGCTACTTCGAGTACCTCAACGAGCAGGGTGGCATCGACGGGCGGATGCTGCGCCTGGAGGTCAAGGACGACGGCTACCAGCCCGACAAGACCAAGACCAACGTGGACGAGGCGCTCGCGTCGGGCAAGTACGCCGCGCTCGTCGGTATCCTCGGCACGCCGAACAACCTCGCCGTCTGGGACGACACCAACGACGAGTGCATGCCCCACCTGTACAACGCGACCGGCGCACCGGAGTGGGGCGACGTCGAGAACCACCCGTGGACGACCGGCATGCAGATCGACTACTTCACCGAGGCCGGTCTGTGGGCGAAGTGGCTGCAGAACGAGCACCCCGACGCGACGACGGTCGCCGCCATCGCGTTCAACAACGACTTCGGCAAGAGCTACGTGAAGGGCTTCGATCGGGCCATCGAGGGCACCGACATCGAGGTCATCGAGCAGCAGTACCACGAGCCCACGGCGCCGGACCTGACGAACCAGTTCACGACGATGGCCGCATCGGGGGCCGACGTGGTGCTGGTCGAGACGTCGGGCACGTTCTGCACGCAGGCCATGGCCGAGCTCGAGAAGAACACCCGCTGGGACCCGATCGTCATCATCTCCTCGACGTGCGGCTCGCTCAGCCAGTTCTTCCAGCCGCTCATCGACCAGGGCCTCACCGGCGAGGGCGTCCACCTGATCCAGTACGTGAAGGACGTCAACGACGAGGCATGGGCCGACGACCCGTTCGTCCAGCTGTTCCACGAGACGCTGCAGGCCCAGGGTCTCGACAGCAGCCAGACGACGTACGCCACGGGCTGGCTGTTCGCCTGGTACCTCGAGCAGGTGCTGCGTGACGCGGCGACCTACGAGGGCGGGCTGGATCGCGGCAACATCATGCTGGCGGCCCGCAACCAGGACGTGCAGCACCCGCTCGTCCTCGACGGCATCCGCCAGCGCATCGTCGGCTACGAGGACGCCTACCTCAACGAAGGCGGGCAGATGGCGGTCTACGAGGTCGAGGATCCGACGCAGTTGGGCACGTTCGTCCGCATCGGCGACCTGCTCGACTCGGACGGCTCGATCGGCACGTACGCCAGCATCGCCGGCGACTGATCCGCTCGGCCCGGCGTCGATCCCAGTCCCTGCCCGCGGATCGGCGCCGGGCCGGGCACCCGCACGTGCGGGTGCCCGCTCGCCCGGCGCCTGCGTCGTCCGTGGCGCGCTCGCGTCAGATCAGGCCGAGTGCGCTCATGGCCGTGGCGACGCGCTGGAAGCCGGCGATGTTCGCGCCGCGCACCAGGTCGCCCGGCGCGCCGAACTCCTCGGCGGTCTCCGCGCACAGCCGGTAGATGCCGGCCATGATCTCGGCGAGGCGCTGCTCGGTGTGCTCGAACGTCCAGGAGTCCCGCGACGCGTTCTGCTGCATCTCCAGGGCGGACGTGGCGACACCGCCGGCGTTGGCCGCCTTGCCCGGACCGAACTTGACCCCGGCCTGGGTGAACGTGCGCACGGCCTCGGGCGTGCAGGGCATGTTCGCCCCCTCGGCGACGAGGATGCACCCGTTGCGCACGAGCGTCGCGGCGTCCTTGCCGGACAGCTCGTTCTGCGTCGCGCAGGGCAGGGCGATCTCCGTCGGCACCTCCCACACGTTGCCGTGCGGCACGAGGCGGGCATCCGGGCGCCGCTCCGCGTAGTCGGCGATGCGGCCTCGCTCCACGAGCTTCACCTGCTTGAGCACGTCGAGGTCGATGCCCTTGGGATCGACCACGTAGCCCGAGGAGTCCGAGCAGGCGATCACACGGGCGCCGAGCTGCTGGAGCTTCTCGATCGCGTAGATCGCCACGTTGCCCGAACCCGAGACCGTGGCGGTGTGGCCGTCGAGCGACTTGCCGTCGGCGGCGAGCATCTCCTGCACGAAGAAGACGACGCCGTACCCGGTCGCCTCGCTGCGCACGAGCGCGCCGCCCCAGTCGACGCCCTTGCCGGTGATGACGCCGGACTCGTAGCGGTTCGTGATCCGCTTGTACTGGCCGAACAGGTAGCCGATCTCGCGGGTACCGACCCCGATGTCGCCGGCCGGCACGTCGGTGTACTCCCCGAGGTGCCGGTACAGCTCGGTCATGAAGCTCTGGCAGAACCGCATGATCTCGCCGTCTGAGCGCCCCTTGGGGTCGAAGTCGCTGCCACCCTTGCCGCCGCCGATCGGCATGCCGGTGAGGGCGTTCTTGAAGATCTGCTCGAAGCCGAGGAACTTGATGATCCCGAGGTTGACCGACGGGTGGAAGCGCAGTCCGCCCTTGTACGGGCCGAGCGCGCTGTTGAACTCGACGCGCATCCCGCGGTTGATCTGCACCTCACCCTTGTCGTCCTGCCACGGGACGCGGAAGATGATCTGCCGCTCCGGCTCGCAGATCCGCTGGACGATCTTGTGCTCGGCGAGCTCGGGGTGCTTGGCGATGACGGGCCCGAGGCACTCGAGGACCTCGCGCACCGCCTGGTGGAACTCGAGCTCGCCCTGGTTGCGCCGGACGACCTCGTCGAAGACGGCCGCCAGCTTCTCGTCGATCATGCGCACCGGACGCAGGTGGTCACCCCGGGCAAGGCCTCGAGGCGCTCCGCACCGATCGGGTTGCCGCAGACCTTGCACCGGCCGTAGGTGCCGGCCTCGAGCTGCTCGACGGCGGTCTGCGCGTCCTGGAAGCTGCGGCGCGCCGCCTCGAGCATGGCCCGGACGTTGTCGCGGTCCTCCTGGATCGTGCCGGGATCGGCCAGCATGGCCGCGTACTCCTCCTCGAGCCGCTGGAGCTGCTCGCGCGCGTGCTCGAGCTGGGCGTGCAGCTGCTCGGCGGTGTGGTCGGCCGTGCTCGTCGTGTGCTGAGCGGAGATGGACATGGCGGGATCACCTCGGTCGAGGGACGGCGAGCCCGGCGGCGACGCTGCGGCCGGGTCCTCGCGGACGATGCCACCAGTGTACGGCCCCAGTGTTGACCAGCAGCATTTCAGTTAGCAGTGCTAAAGCTGGCGGCCGGGCCGTCAGTCGCGGGCGATCCAGTACAGCGCGGCACGGGTCGGGCGCAGGTTCTGCCACGAGCGCACCGGGAACGCCTCGGCGAGCAGGGAGTCGCCCGCTCGCAGCACGGGCATGTCGTCGCCGACGCTCACCTGGACGAGCCCCTCCACCACCGCCACCAGGTGCGGTGGCCCCTGCGAGACGGGCGGCTGACCACGACCGCCGGGCGCCAGCACGACCGAGTACGCCCGCAGCCCGATGGCCGCGTCGTCGGCGAGCGCGACCACCCCGAGCTCGTCGTGCCCGCGGTCGTGGCGGGTCAGGCGGTAGCCGCTGTCCGGCTCGGCGCTCACCAGGCGGTCCAGGCTGACCCCGAGACGGTCGCTGATCTCGATCAGCGTGTCGAGCGACAGGCCACGCACCCCCGACTCCGCCTGCGAGATCGCGCTCGGCGTCACGCCGGCGGCCGCCGCCAGCTGCGCCTGCGTCAACCCCAGGTCGCGGCGCAACCGCTGCAGCCCGCGGGCGAGGCGCCCGGCTGGCGGCTGGCCGGTCAGCACGAGCTCGTCGCCCTGCACGTCCACCCGGTGGACCGATCCCTGCGTCGACCTCGGCCGGCCTTCGGCCTTGACCACGCGCACGTCCCGGTCGGTGAGCTCGAGCGCGCACTGGGTGACCTGCCGGCACGCTCGCAGCACGGCGCCGCCGACGTCGGCAGAGAAGCGCCAGAACGTCACCGCGCCCGTCTCCAGCATCGCCGGGCAGGCGCGGGTGAAGAACGCCCGCGCCGCGTCCGGGCCCCACCGGGCCACGAGGTCGGTGAAGCCGTCGACGACGATCGACATCGGTGGCTGGTGCGCCATCAGCGCGTCGAGCTCGTCGGCGAGCGCCGCCGCGGACGCGAGCCGGCTGCCGGGTGTGGCATCGAGGCGCTGCACCCCCTCGGGGAGCCGCCGCTGCAGGTCACGGCGCGTCACGGCGACGAACAGCGTCGGGCGATCCGGCACCGATGCGAGCAGGAACGCCCGCTCGATCAGCCGGTAGCGATCGTCGTCGGCGGCGGCGACCCAGATGACGTTGTCGCCGTCGAGGAACCCGCCGCCGAGCAGCCGGTCGAGGGCGGGGATGCCCGAGGGCACGGTGCGCGCCTGCACCGCGCGGAATGTAGCCACGCTGATGTGCGCCGGTTGCCCGACCAGCAGGACCGGCCGGGTCGGCCCGGTGCCCGCCCCCTCGGCCGGCCGTTCGCGTCACCGGACGCTGGGTCGCGGCCCCCACGGGGTACGGGGCAGGTGATGAGCGACAGCACCTCTCCTCCCTCGGCCGCGCCGGGCCCTGCCGGCATCACCGTTCACCGCGTCGTGGCCGTGAGCGCGGCCTACGCGTGGCGGCTGCTCGCGATCGGGCTGCTCGTCGCCGGCGCGGTGTGGCTCGTCGGCGAGCTCCTCGTCGTGCTCGTGCCGCTGGCCGTCGCCGCGCTCCTCACCCGGGCGCTCGTCCCGGTGTCGTCACGGCTGCGCGACCGCGGCCTGCGCCCGGCGCTCGCCGCGACGGCGACCTTGCTCGGGTTCCTGCTCCTCGTGACCGCGGCGGTCGGCGTCGTCGGCTGGGCCGTCGCCGGCGAGGTGAGCGAGCTGGGCCCGACCATCAGCGCCGGCGTCGACGACATCACCGACTGGCTCGTCGAGGACGCGCCCTTCGACATCAGCCGGCAGGACGTCGCCCGGTGGCGCGCAGAGGCCGGCGACGCGCTCACCGCGTTCGTGCGCTCGAGCGGCGGCTCGGCGCTGTCGGGCGCGCTGCTCGTCGGCGAGCTCGTCATCGGCACGCTGCTCGCGCTCGTCGTCACGTTCTTCTTCCTCAAGGACGGGCGCCGCTTCGTGGACCGTGCCGTCCGCGCCCTGCCCGCGCCGCGGCGGCCGCTCGCGTCGCGCGTCGGCGACCGGGCGTGGGAGGCGCTCGGCGGGTACCTGCGCGGCGCAGCCCTGCTCGGGATCGTCGAGGCGGTGCTGATCGGCGTCACCTCCCTCCTCGTGGGAGCCGACCTGGTGGCCCCGGTGATGCTCATCACGTTCCTCGCCGCGTTCGTCCCGATCGTCGGGGCGATCGCCGCCGGCGTCGTGGCCGTGCTCGTCGCGCTCGTCACCGCCGGCACCGTCCCGGCGCTGATCGTGGCGCTCGTCGCCATCGTCGTGCAGCAGCTCGACAACGACCTGCTGGCTCCCGTCATCTACGGCCGCGCCCTGCAGCTGCACCCGCTGGTCGTGCTGCTCGGCATCGCCGCGGGCGGCGCCCTGTTCGGGTTCGTCGGGACGATCTTCGCCGTGCCCGTGCTGGCGGTCGCCCTCAACGCCGTCGACGAGGCCCGCCGGATCGAACCCGCCGACGGCACGGCGGGCGCGGCGCCGACGTGACTGCTTGACTGATGCCATGCCCCGGCTGTTCGTCGCGGTCTGGCCGCCCGAAGAGGTCGCCGAGGAGCTGCGCAGCCTGCACCGCAAGGAACAGCGCGGCGTCCGCTTCGTCCCGCCCGAGAACTGGCACATCACCCTCCGCTTCCTCGGCGAGTCGGACATCGACGAGGTGGCGGCCGCGATCGACGAGGCCACGCTCGTGCCCGCCTCGGCCCGCCTCGGCCCGGCCGTCGACGTCATCGAGGAGCGCTTCCTCGTCGTGCCGGTCGCCGGCGTCGACGAGCTCGCCCACGCGGTCGTCGGCGCGACGCGCGACCTCGGCGAGCGTCCACCGAAGCGGTTCAAGGGGCATCTCACCCTCGCCCGGCTGAAGCCCTGGGCGACGATGCCCCGCGTGCTCGGCACGTTGGTCAGCGCCGAGTTCGAGGTCGAGGAGATCGCCCTCGTCGAGAGCCGGCTGCACCCCGACGGTGCCCGCTACGAGACGCTGGACACCTGGCGGGTGCCGGTCGCCTGAGGGAGGGACCGTCAGGGCAGCTCGATCCGGCCGACGAGGACGCGGCGGCCGGACGAGCCCTGGTCCCCGTCGTCGGCCTCCTCCGTCACCGTGAGCACCGGGTAGTCCTCGGGCGACACGCCGGCCCACAGCACCACGTCGGCGCCCTCGTTGAACGTCCCGATCGGCACGAGGCCGCCGTCCGGGCTGCGCAGCCAGGCCTGGTAGAAGCGGCCGCCGTCGAGGCGCGGCAACCCGGTGGCGTCGAGCTCGATCCGCCACCCGGAGGCGGTGCGCTGGACGCGAGCCGTGCCGGTTGCGTCCGGCAACAGCTCGGTCGGCTCGAGCGCGACCTCCGTCAGGGCGTCGTCGCCGCGGCCGAGGAGGGCGACACCGACGACGGCGAGGGCGATCACCGCGGCCGCCGCCGACAGCACCAAGCCGAGCCCCCGGCGGCGGCGTGGCGCCAGTGGGACCACCTGGCCGTCCGGCGCACCGAGCGCGGTCGGTGCCGGGGCCGGTCGCGCGTCCGCGCTCGTCTCGCTCGGCCCGCGAGCCGCGGCCTCGGCCGCGATCGCCGCCACCACGGCGTCCTCGAGACCCGCGGACGGCGTGGCCCAGGTCGTCTCGTCGGCGAGCAGCGCCCGCACGGCGTCGAGGTCGGTGCGCGTCGCGTCGTCGACCCCGGCGGTGTCGTCACCCGCGAGGTAGGCAACGCGGTCGTCGTCCTCGGTCATCGGGGCACCATCCTTGCCAGGGGATACGCACTCGATGCGCGCGCGGTTCTCACCCGGCGTCCTCGCGGAGGTGGCCGAGCAGGCTGGCGAGGCGGTGGTGGGCCCGGAACGAACGCGACTTCACCGTCCCGACGGGCGGGCCGAGGCGCTCGGCGACCTCCGCGTGCGTGAGCCCCTCGAGGTGCTGGAGGCGCATGATCTCCCGCTCGTCGGGCGGCAGCGTGTCCACGGCGGCGCGCACCTCGGCGATCTCGTAGCTGCGCTCGACGCCCACCGGCAGCTCCACCATCCCCGGCGCGGCCGCCGGGACCTCGTCGAGGCTGGTGGTCGGGCGCCGGGCCTCGCGCCGGTGGAGGTCGATCGCAGTGCGCCGGGCGATCGTGGCCAGCCACGGACCGAGGTCGCGGGTCGTGTCGAACGAGGCGGCCGCGCGCCAGGCCTTCACGAAGGTCTGCTGCGTGGACTCCTCGGGGAGGTCGCGGCGGCCCAGTGCCCCGAGCGCGACGGCGAACACGAGCCCGGCGTAGGCGCGGTAGACGGCGCGGACAGCGTCGGGATCCCCGCGTCGGAATCGGACGAGCTCGTCCGCCGTCAGCACGGCGTCGCAACGTACCGCGCGCTCGGGACACGCGAGGCGAGCATTGCGCGCTGCAACGATCCGCGCGTCGCGCGTCGGGTTTCGCAGGTCGCAGCGACCGGGCAGGCGGACCGGGACACGCTTCCCGGAGGAGGGCCCATGCTCAGGCTGCGACACCAACAGAACGACGAGATCGCTGCGATCTCGCCGGAGGCCGAGGCCCGGATCCGGGCCGACGAGCGCCGGCGGGTGCTCGCCGACCGTGACGAGCGGACTGCACCGCTCCCCCCGCCGGCACCGGAGGACGCGGCACCGGAGGACGCGATGGCCACGCACCGTCCCGCGGCCACCGCCCGCACGACGCGCCCGGACGACGACGTCCGCGACGAGGCGTGGCGCCACGACGACCGTGCTGACCGCGAGGCGCACGAGGAGATCGTGAGCGAGCGCGGCTTCTCACCGGGGCAGCTGCTGATCCTCGCAGCAGGCATCGCATCGGTCGTGCTCGGCGTGATCGCCGTCGTCCGCACCGGCCTCGACGGCGCGCTGTCCGAGCCGGTCGAGACGGTGCTGTGGTGGGATCACAGCGCGCTCCTCGGGCTCGTCGAGATCGGCGCCGGCGCGTTGCTGATCCTCGCCGCACTGCACCCGCTGCTGCGCTGGCTGGGCGGCCTCGTCGGGATCGCCGCCATCGTGGGAGGCATCGTCGTCCTCGCCGATGCGGAGTGGGCCGTGGACGACCTCGGCACCGAGCGCGACTTCGGGTGGGTGCCGATCGTGCTCGGCGCGGCAGCCGTGCTGGGCGCGCTGATCCCACGCGTCCGCCACACCCGCCACGTGACGGTGCACGAGCACGACGCCGTGCACTGACGACGCGCCCGCACGCTGCCTCGTGGGGCCGGCCGCCAACGGCCGGCCCCACGGCGCGTCCGGGCTCGGTTGCGGCCGCCGTCGCCGCACGTGAGATCGTGACCGCATGGGGAACACCGAGATCCGCGGGCAGACCGCACCGGGTTGGGAGGGCGTCGCCGAGACGCTGCGGGCCAGCATCGAGGCGGGTGAGGACGTCGGCGCGTCGGTCGCCGTCTGGCACCGGGGCGCCCCGGTCGTCGACATCGCCGCGGGCAGCTTCACGCGAGACGGCGGCGCCTACGACCGCCGGACCTTGCAGCTCGTCTTCAGCACGACCAAGGGCATCACGGCGATCGCCGTCGCCATGTGCGTCGACCGGGGCCTGCTCGACTACGACGCCCCGGTGGCCGAGTACTGGCCCGAGTTCGCGGCCAACGGCAAGGAGCAGGCGACCGTCGCCCAGCTGCTCAGCCACCAGCTCGGCCTGATCACGGTCGACGGGCTCACGCTCGAGCAGGCGCTCGACTGGGACACGGTGACCTCGCGCCTGGCCGCCGCCGCACCCGACTGGCCGATCGGCACCGGCCACGGGTACCACGCCCTCACGTACGGCTGGCTCGCCGGCGAGCTCGTGCGCCGCGTCGACGGCCGCTCGCTCGGCACGTTCGTGGCCGACGAGATCGCCAAGCCGCTCGGCGTCGACCTGTGGATCGGCCTGCCCGAGTCGGAGGAGCCGCGGGTCTCCCCACTGATCCAGGACCCGCCCACGGACCTCGACCCCGCGACCCGCGCCGCGATGGAGGCGATGATGGGGCCCGACACGCGCGGCGGCCGGGCGCTGTCACTGTCCGGCGCGTTCGGCATCGGCGGCACGTTCAACCGTCGCGACGTGCACGCTGCGGAGCTCCCGGCGGCCAACTGCATCACGAACGCCGCGGCGCTCGCCAAGGTGTACGCCGCCACGCTCGCCCCGGTCGACGGGGTGCAGCTCATGAGCGACGCCGTCCGCGAGCGTGCCCGCACGCAGATCACGCCCGAGGGCGAGCAGGACCTCTGCCTCCTGATGCCGACGACGTTCGGACTCGGCTTCATGGTCCACGGACCGTTCACGCCGTACGCCGGCCCCGGCTCGTACGGGCACCCGGGAGCGGGCGGATCCGTCGCCTTCGCGCAGCCGGAGCGGGAGCTGGCGTTCGCCTACGTGATGAACAAGATGGCCACCAACCTCGCCAACGACACACGGGCACAGCGGCTCATCGACGCGGCGATCGCCGCCGCCGACGCCGGCTAGTCCGTTCCCGGACCGGGCCCGTTGCACGTGCAGCGGGCCCGGTCCGAAATGGGCGCGGGGCACCCAGCGGAGGACTACCGTCCCGCCTCGGGCAGGGGAGGCTCGAGAGAGGGAGACGCCCGATGGCGTTACGCAGGCCGCCGCGCCGCGTGCTGCGCGGTCCGATCGACCCAGACCGCTTCGCCGCCGGGTGGCGCCTCATCGGTCCACTGCCCGGCTTCGATGCCCGCCGGGAGCTGCCCGAGCAACCCTCGTTCAGCGTCGACGTCACCCGCGGCCGCGACCTCGTCGCGCTCGGCGTCGACTTCTACGACTGCGAGCTGCGCACCGGAGGCGACACGCCCGTCGTCACGCCCGCGGCCGGTGGCAACGCCCGCATGGTGGTCCACCTGGCGTTCCAACATCTCGGCGAACGGGCGATCTACGAGACGCCCGCCCCGGTCCCGAACGAGCTGGACCCGGACCAACCGGCGCCGCCGGTCGACCCCAACGTCGACCCGCCGGGGATGACCACCCCGTGGCCTCTCGACGACACCGGGGCACGCCCCGCGCGCAGCAGCCGCCTCGTGTTCGCCATCGACCCGGCCGAGAAGATCGAGTTCAGCTCGCGCGGGATCCTCGACGCGATGCGCCGGCTGCCGATGCTCGTGCACCCGCTGGCGCTCCCCCGCCCGGTCCGGGCGACCTCGGCGGTCGTGGACCCGGCGGCAATGCTCGTCCTGCCCGGTGGTCTCGCCGCCACGCTCGGTCCCGACGCGGTCGCCGTCGCGCCGGCGCGGGCCGCCGACGTCCGGGCCACGGACCCGGTCGCGCAGTTCCGCAACCTGCGCCACACCCGGGCGATCCTCGCCACGCGCAGCGGGCTCGCCACGGCAGCCGCAGCGGGCGCGGCGACCGGCGGCACCACCTCGATCAACGTCAACGGACGCATCGAGGTCGTCTCGCCCATCCTCGGCGAGGGTGCGTTGGTCCGCCCACTCGACCGCGTCACGATCCCGCGCCCCCGCGCCCAGCTGAGCTCCCCGCCCACCGAGCTGCAGACGGCGATCGAGGCGCCGTACCGCCTCGTGATCTCCCCGAGCGTCCTGGGCGGCTGGACCCACGCGACCACCCCGGTGGGCGCCGACGCGGCCGGGCACCGCGTCGAGCTGTGGCACTCCCGCCTCGGCGTGCGCCGACGTGCTCGAGGCACCGGAGGTGATCCCCGTCGTGCGGCCGGGCAGCAACGAGGACTGGCGCGTCACCATCGAGGAGTGGGAGCGCCTGCCCGGCGACCCGGCGGACCTGGCCGAGCCACGGGGCGCGCCGGTGTGGGAGCGCCGGCTGATCTACGCCGACGAGATCGCCCTGTGAGGCGGTCGGCCGGTGGCCCGGTCACCGGTCGCCACGGCCCTGCCGGGCGGTCAGCGCACGAGGTACGCGATCGACACGACAACGCCGATGACGACGACGACCCAGCGCAGCGCGCGTCCCGGGATGACGCGGGTGAGCAGGCCACCGACGCCGCCGCCGACCATCGCGGCGGGGGCCATCACCGCGGCGAGCGTCCACTCGACCCTTCCCGAGAACAGCAGGAACGCCGCGGCGGCCAGGTTGATCGCCGCGGCGAGCGGTTGCTTCACCGCGTTGAGCTGCACGAACGGGATCGACGAGAACAGCCCGAGGACGGCGATCAGCATGATCCCGAGCCCGGCACCGAAGTAGCCGCCGTACGCGCCGGCGAGGAAGATCCCGGCGAGCTCGAGCGGCACCATCCGCTCCTCGCCGCGGTGGTGCACGACCCAGCGGCGCAGCGGGTCCTGCACGGCGAGCAGCACGCACGACAGCAGGATCAGGTACGGCACGATCGCCCGGAACAGCGAGTTGCTCGTCAACATGAGGAGCAGCGCGCCGAGGAAGCCGCCGGCCGCGCTCGCCACGAGACGACTGCGCAACGGCTGACCGGTCGCGTCGATCTGGTTGCGCAGCGCATGGGTGCCGCCGACGTAGCCCGGGCACAGGGCGACGGTGTTGGTGGCGTTGGCGTTCACCGACGGCACGCCGACCGCCGTCAGCACCGGGAAGCTGATCAGCGTCCCGCCGCCCGCCAGCGCGTTCACCGCGCCTGCACCGACGGCGGCCGCCGCCGCAGCGACGTGGGCGAGCGCGGAGACGTCGGCGGCCATCGCCCCCGATCCTGTCCGACAACCTGCACCCCGCGCGAAACCTCGCACATCTGACGCGACTTTGGTCCGCTCTGCGGACCAAAGTCGCGTCAGATGTGCCGGATGGCGCGGACCGGGTCCGCTCAGCGGACCTGGTGCGCGTCGGCTGCGCGCGGGAGCGGCTCGCGCGAGCCGCGACGCTTCAGGCGCAACGGGAGCAGGAACCACACGACGGCCATCACCGCCACGACCGGCACGGTCAGCTGGAACGCGGAACCGTTGTCGAACACGTAGCGGGCAACCGCCCACATCGCCGACACCAGCGCCAGCCCCAGCAGCACGAGCCCCACCACGAGGAAGCGGATGCTCCACAACAGCCGGTCGCGCCGCGCCCGGCGGTCACCGAAGCGGTGGAGGAACGTCGGCCCGACGAGGAAGACCACCGAGAACATCGCGCTCATCAGCGCCGTCTCGTACGCCCGCCGCCCCCAGGTGTCGAGCTCGGCGAAGCCAGGGGCGAACGGCACCGTCAGCAGGAACGCGAGCAGCACCTGCACGCCGGGCAGCACCACCCGCAGCTCCTGGAGCAGCCCGTAGTAGCGATCGCGCAGCTCGCGGCGGTCCCGGTGGTCGTCGAGGTACCTGGTGTCGTCGTCGGACGGCAGCGCCCGATCCTCGTCCTCGGTCACCCATGCCTCGCCCGACTCGTCGTCCATGGTCCACACCATGGCCCACCGGGGAGGAGCGAAAACACCGAGCCGAGCGGCACGCCACTGAGTAGACCGTCACGTGCCCGCCCCTGCGTGGGCGGACGAGGAGGAGCCCCGCAGATGATCGAGCGTCGCCAACGACCGGACGGCCACGTCGAGCTGACCTTCCGCCTCGCTGCCGATCATCCTGCGGAGCCCGTCGCCGTGGCAGGCGACTTCAACGAGTGGACGCTCACGGAGCTCGAGGACCGTGGCGGCAAGCTCGAGGCGACGGTGGTCGTGGGCGCGGGGCGCCGGTACCAGTTCCGGTACCACTCGAGCGATGGTCGCTGGTTCAACGACGACGAGGCCGACGACTACACGCCCAACGAGTTCGGCGGGGTGAACTGCGTCGTCGACGTGACCGCGACGGCATTCGACACCGACGCGCCTGCCCCGAACGAGCTCGGCGCGGATCGCCCCGTCGGGGAGTGACCGCGCGACCGGCGCTCAGCCCAGCTGCGCTTCCAGCAGGCCGAGGGCGGCGGTGGCGAACGTGACCATGTTGCCGAGGCGGTCGTCCGAGCCGGTGAGCAGGTGGTGGGTCACGATGATGTCGCCCGGACCGGCCACGGCCAGCCAGGCGTGCCCGGCCGGGTCGCCGTAGCGGTTCCCCGTCGGCCCCGCCGCGCCACCCTCGCCGATCGCCCACGTGCACCCCAACCGGGCCACCGCCGAACGGGCGAGGTACGACGCGAACGCCTCGGTCGCGCCGCGCAGCCCCGGCGGGGTCGGCACGGCGCCCTCGAGGAACGCCCGGTTCGCGGCGAGCGTGTAGATGACCGCACCGCCGGCGTAGTACGCCGAGGCGCCCGGCACCGACAGCAGCGCCGCCGACACGAGACCACCGCACGAGCCCTCGGCGACGCCGACGGTCTCGCCCCGCTCGACCAGCCGGCGTCCGACTCGTGCTGCAACTGCGAGGAGCTCCGGATCCACCGCCGGAGTCTGGACGCGCCGGTGCCCGGCCGGCGAACCGACCGGGCACGCGACGGGTCCGGAGCGTCAGCGGCGGGCGAAGCGGCGCGTCGCCAGCGGCAGGAAGACCGCCACGAGCACCGCCGACCACACCAGCGCGCGCACGGCGAACCAGCCGGCGGAGTGGCCGAGGGCGGCGACCGCGTCGTCGCCGAGGGCGAGCGCCCGCACCGAGCCGATCATCGGCGTCACCGGTTGATGCTCGGCGATCGGCTGCATCCAGCCCGGCATCGACGCCACCGGCACGTAGGCGCTGGACACGAACACGAACGGGAACGCCAGCATCGACATGCCGTTGGCCGCCCGGCCGGACCCGGCGACAAGGCCCATGAAGATGAACGGCCACGTCCACGCGAACCCGTAGACGAGGCACAGGACGACGGCGAGCAGGGCGTCGGTCGCCGACCCGTGGAACCGGAATCCGGTGGCGAATCCGACGGCGACGGTCACGAACACGTTCCACCCGACGAGCCCGGTGTCCGCCAGCGAGCGGCCCAGCAGGACGGCCGAGCGCGGGATCGGCAGCGAGCGCAGCCGGTCGTGCATCCCGCCGGCGACGTCCTCCGCCGTGCCGACGGCGCCGCCCATCCCCGAGAACATCGCCGAGGCGGCGGCGAGCCCGGGGATCAGGAAGTCGACGTAGGCGACGTCGCCGGTGGCGATCGCGCCGCCGAACACGTAGCGGAAGATCAGCAGGAACATGATCGAGGTCAGCGCCCCGACGACGATCAGCTCCGGGGTGCGCACGAACTGCCTGAGCGTGCGCCCGGCGAAGGTCGACGCGGTGGCGACGACGCCGGCGCGGCCGGCCGGCGCAGGCACCGGGGTGAGGTCGATCACCGCCTCGGCGGTGGTGGGGACGGTGGTCACGGTGGCGGTCATCGGGTGCTCCTTCAGGCGGCGACGGCGGCGGTCGTGGTGGACGGGTCGGCATCGGTGGCGTCGGCCGGGTCGTCGGACGCCGGGCGGCCGGTGAGGGCGAGGAAGACCTCGTCGAGCGTGGGCCGGCGCAACCCGACGTCGTCGATGAGCACGCCGGCGATCGCCAGCGCCTGGACCGCGGCGGTGAGCTGATCGGTCCCCGCCGCGACCGGCACGGCGACGCGCCGGTTGGGCGCGTCGACGCGCGGCTCGTCGCCGCCGATCGAGGCGAGCAGCTCGGCCGCCCGCCCGAGGTCGTCGACGCGCCGGACCCGGATCTCCACCACGTCGCGGCCGGCCAGGCGCTTGAGCTCGTCGGGCGTGCCGGTGGCGATCGCCCGGCCGCGGTCGACGATCACGACGTGGTCGGCGAGCTGGTCGGCCTCCTCCAGGTACTGCGTCGTCAGCAGCACGTCCGTGCCGGCCGCGACGAGCGCCCGGATGGCGTCCCAGAGCTCGATGCGGCTGCGCGGGTCGAGCCCGGTGGTCGGCTCGTCGAGCAGCAGCAGGCGGGGCCGCCCGACGAGGCTCGCCCCGAGGTCGAGGCGCCGGCGCATCCCGCCGGAGTAGGTGCGCACCAGCCGGTCGGCGGCCGCGGTCAGCCCGAGCTGGGCGAGCACCGTCTCGGCGGCCCGGGCCGCCGCGGCACGGCCGTGCCCGAACAGGCGGGCCACCATGATCAGGTTCTCGCGGCCGGTGAGCGCCGGCTCGACGGCGGCGGCCTGGCCGGCGAGCCCGATCACCCGGCGCACCTCCTCGGGCTGGGCGACGGCGTCGATCCCGGCGACCCGCAGCACCCCGTCGTCGGGCACGTGGAGCGTGGCGACGGAGCGGACGAACGTGGTCTTGCCGGCACCGTTCGGGCCGAGCACGGCGGTCACCGCACCGGCGGGGGCGACGAGGTCGAGACCGTCGAGGGCAGTCACGTCGCCGAACTGCTTGCGGACGCCTCGGGCCTCGATCACCGGGGCGGCGGTGGTGTGGGAGCTCATGTGGCCATCGTCCGCGCGAAAGGTGGTCATCTGATGACCACATCTGCTGCGAAGCTGACGGCATGCGTGCCGACCGCCTCGTGGCCACCCTGCTCGTCCTCCAGGCACGGGGCAGGGTCACGGCCGCCGAGCTCGCCGCCGAGCTCGAGGTGTCCGTGAAGACGGCACGGCGCGACCTCGAGGCGCTGGCGATGGCCGGCATCCCCGTGTACTCGCAGCCCGGCCGCAACGGCGGATGGCAGCTCCTCGGTGGCGCCCGCACCGATCTGAGCGGCCTCACCGCTGCCGAGGCGCGGACGCTGTTCATGATCGCCGGGCCGTCGTCGACGGCGACACCGGAGGCGAAGGCGGCGCTGCGCAAGCTCGTCCAGGCGCTGCCCGAGACGTTCCGCGCCGACGCCGAGGCCGCGGCGTCGGCCGTCGTGCTCGACCCGGCGAAGTGGGGTGGCACACCGAGGCAGCGCCCACCGCACCTCGACGCGCTGCAGCGCGCCGTCCTCGACGGTGTGCAGGTGCGCCTCGGCTACGCCGACCGGCGCCGTAGTGAGACCGAGCGCGTCGTGCACCCCCTCGGCCTCGTCGAGAAGGACGGCATCTGGTACCTCGTGGCCAACACGGCCAACGGCATGCGCACGTTCCGCGTCAACCGGGTGCGCTCGGTCGAGCCGACCGGCGACCCCGTCGAGCGCCCACCGGACTTCGACCTGGCCACGACGTGGGAGTCCGTCGTGGCGACGATCGAGGAGCGGCGCAGCGCGGCGCGGGCGGTGGTGCGGGGTCCGTCGTGGGCGGGCCACGCCCTGCGCAGCCAGTTCGGCCCGAGCACGAAGGTGCTCGCCGAGCTCGACGACGGGCGCGTCGAGGTCGAGATCGGCGCCCCCAGCCACGAGTTCCTCGCCGAGGGCCTGGCCGGCTGGGGCGACCGCCTCGAGGTGGTCGCCCCGCCCGAGCTGCGCGCCCGGCTCGCCGAGATCGGCCGCCAGCTCGTCGCCCGCTACGCCGACCAGCCCGGGACCTGAGCCCACGGCCCGGGTCACCGGAAGTCCCGGCTGGCGTGGATCGTCGAGCCGGGCACGGTCAACGCGGCGAGGTGCTCGGCGACGACGTTGATCACCCCCTCGGCCCGCTCCAGGCGCCCGCGGACCGTCATCGCCGGCGCCTCCCGGGCGACCCGCCGGAAGCGGGCCCAGCACCCCTTCGAGACGACGACGTTGATCAGCCCGGTCTCGTCCTCCAGGTTGAGGAACGTCGTGCCCTGGGCGGTCATCGGGCGCTGGCGGTGGGTGACGACGCCGGCGACAGTGACGCGCGACCCGGGCTCGACGTCCCAGAGCCCTTTGGCGGTGACCACGCCGAGCTCGTCGAGCTGCCGGCGCAGGAAGCTCGTCGGGTGCCCGTCCGGCGCCATGCCGGTGGCCCACAGGTCGGCGACGGCCTCCTCGACCGGCGTCATGCCCGGCAGGCGCGGGGCGGTGGCCCCGGTGACGATGCCCGGCAGGCACCCGGGGCGGGACTGGGCGACGGCGCCGACCGCCCACAGCGCGGCGCGGCGGTCGAGGCCGAAGCACTCGCCGAACACCCCGGCGGTTGCCATCGCCTCGAGCTGGCGCAGGTCGAGGTCCGGGACGCGGCGCACGAGGTCCTCGAGGTCGCGGTACGGGCCGTGGGCGTCCCGCTCGGCCACGATCGCCTCGGCCAGCTCCTCTCCGATCCCGCGCACCGACCCGATCCCCAGCCGCACCGCCGGCTGCGGCCCCACCCCCGGCCCGCCCCCCGCTGCGGTCCGATTCGCGTCGGCGGCGGCGACGGTGGACTCGAGGGGTTCCAGGGTGGCGCCGGCGTGGGAGGCGTTGAGGTCGGGGGTGCGCACCACGACGCCGTGGCGGCGGGCGTCGCGCACCAGGGTGTGCGGGCTCCAGAAGCCCATCGGCTGGGCGTTGAGCAGCGCCGCGCAGAACGCCGCCGGCTCGTGGTACTTGATCCACGCCGACGCGTACACGAGATAGGCGAACGACACCGAGTGGCTCTCGGGGAAGCCGTAGTTGGCGAACGCCTTCATCTTCAGGTACAGCTCGTCGGCGATCTCCCCGGTGATCCCCCGCTCGGCCATCCCCGCGTACAAGCGCTCGCGCAGCCGCTCCATGCGCGCCGCCGACCGCTTCGACCCCATCGCCTGGCGCAGCTCGTCGGACTCCGCCGGCGTGAACCCGGCGACGTCGATCGCCATCTGCATCAGCTGCTCCTGGAACAGTGGCACGCCCAGTGTCTTGTGCAACGACTTCTCCAGCAAGGGATGCAGGTACGTCACCGGCTCCTGGCCGTTGCGCCGCCGGATGTACGGGTGCACCGACCCGCCCTGGATCGGTCCCGGCCGGATCAGCGCCACCTCGACGACGAGGTCGTAGAACTCGCGCGGCTTGAGCCGCGGCAACGTCGCCATCTGCGCCCGCGACTCGATCTGGAACACCCCCACCGTGTCCGCCCGGCACAGCATCTCGTACACCTCGGGCTCCTGGGGGATCGTCGCCAGGTCGATCTCGTAGCCGCGGTGCTCGCGCACGAGGTCGATGGCGTTGTGCAGCGCCGACAGCATCCCCAGCCCGAGGAGGTCGAACTTGACGAGCCCCGCCGCGGCGCAGTCGTCCTTGTCCCACTGCAGCACGGAGCGGTCCTTCATCCGCGCCCACTCGACCGGGCACACCTCGATCACCGGCCGGTCGCAGATGACCATCCCACCGGAGTGGATGCCGAGGTGCCGCGGGGCGTCCTCGACCTGCAGGGCGAGGTCGAGCACGTCGTCGGGGATCGCCCCGGTCGTGTCCTGGCCGTTCGCCCGCGCCGCCTCCTGCTCCCGCTTCGTCGACGCCACCGTCCCCCACCCGTCGACGCGCTTGGACCAGGCGTCCTGCTGGCCCGGCGCGTAGCCGAGCGCCTTGGCCATGTCCCGCACCGCCGACTTCGCCCGGTACGTGATCACGTTGGCGACCTGCGCCGTGTGGTGGCGCCCGTGCTTGGCGTACAGGTACTGGATGACCTCCTCGCGCCGGTCGCTCTCGATGTCGATGTCGATGTCCGGCGGACCGTCGCGCTCGGGCGAGAGGAAGCGCTCGAACAGCAACCCGAGCGACACGGCGTCGGCCGCGGTGATCCCGAGCGCGTAGCAGACCGCGGAGTTCGCCGCGCTCCCCCGCCCCTGGCACAAGATGTTCGAGCGGCGGCAGAACTCGACGAGGTCCCAGACCACGAGGAAGTAGCCGGCGTACCCGAGCTGCTCGATGACCGCCAGCTCGTGGTCGATCGTCCGCCACGCCCGGTCGCGCAGGTCCGGATCGCGGCAGGGACCGGTGCGCGGGCCGTAGCGCCGGGTGGCGCCCTCCTCGACGATGCGGCGCAGGTACTGCATCTCCGATAGCCCGTCGGGACACGGGAACGGCGGCAGCGACGGGGCGACGAGCGACAGGTCGAACGCCGCCGCCCGGCCGATCTCCGCAGCGAGCTCGACAGCACCCGGGTAGCGGGCGAAGCGGCGGCGCTGCTCGGCGCCCGAGCGCAGGTGGGCGCCGGCCGCGGCGGGCAGCCACGGGTCCAGCTCGGCGAGGCTGCGCCGCGACCGCACGGCCGCCAGCGCGGCGGCCAGGCGGCGCTGGGCGGGGGTGGCGTAGTGGGCGTTCGTCGTGGCGACGCAGCCGACGTCGAGGCGAGCGGCGAGCTCGGCGAGGGCGTCGTTGCGCGCCGAGTCGAGCGGGTCGCCGTGGTCCCACAGCTCGACGAGCACGCGGTCGCGCCCGAACGCCTCGATCAGCCGCTGCAGCTCCCGGCGCGCCGCCGACGGGCCCTCCTCGACGAGCGCCCGCGGGACCGCCCCCTTGCGGCAACCGGTGAGCGCCCACACGTGGCCGGCGGTGTGGCGGGCGACGTCGGCGAGGGTGAACTGCGGCGCGCCCTTCTCCCCGGCGAGGTGTCCGAGGCTGAGCGTCCGGGAGAGCCGGGCGTAGCCGGTCGGGCCGTCGGCGAGGAGGACGAGGTGGTCGCCGGGCGGATCGGGCACGGCGAGGTCGGGGATGCGGCCGGTGGCGACCTGGGTCGTCGTCTCCTCCTCGAGCAGCGTCACGTGCTGGTCGGGTGCGAGGCCGGGGGTGAGGGTGAGCTCGGCACCGAACACGGTCGGCAGGCCGACGGCGCGGGCGGCCTCGGCGAAGCGGACCACCCCGTAGAAGCCGTTGTGGTCGGTGAGGGCGAGGGCGTCGAGGCCGAGGCGGGCGGCCTCGGTGGCCAGCTCCTCGGGGTGCGACGCGCCGTCGAGGAACGAGAAGTTGGAGTGGCAGTGCAGCTCGGCGTAGGGGACGGTGCCGGGGCGCCGGCCGGCGGCGACGTCGTCGGGCGGCTCGAACGGCTGGCGGCGCCGGCTCCACGCCGGACCGTCGCCCCCGGCGTTCCACGAGGGGCTCCCCGGGGCGCGCCCGTCGCGCCGCTTCCCGGAGAGCGCCGCCTCGAGCTCGCTCCAGGTCCACGACGGGTTGTTGAACCCCACCCCCACGAGTATCGAACGGGCGTTCCACGAACGCAAGTTCGTCGTCGGGTGATCCTGCCGCCGCCGCCCTCGGCCCGGTCGGCGGTCCCGGCGTCGCGTCAGGTGTGGGCGCAGCGGGTCGCCAGGGCGCGCAGGATCGGGGTCATCGCCGGTTCGGCGATCGCCGGGGCGGCGTCCCAGGCGAACCAGTGGACGTCCTGACTCTCCCCGGCCGGCGGGGCGGGGTCGACGTCGTCGGCGGTGAGCAGGTAGCGCAGGTCGAGGTGGGTGTGACCCCGCCCGCCGTCGTGCACGTCGACGTGCACCAGCTCGGGTGCGTCCCCGACCAGGCGCAGGCCCGGCAGCCCGGTCTCCTCGCGCGCCTCGCGCAGGGCACCGTCCCACGGCGTCTCCCCTGGGTCGACGTGGCCGCCGGGCTGGACCCAGATCCCGAGGCGCCGGTGCCGCAGCAGCACGATCCCCCGCGGCCCCACGATGAACGCCGAGCCGGTGAGGTGCACGGGATCGGCGTGCTCGTCGAACGGCCGCTCGAGCCGGGGCACGACGGCGAGGATGTGCTCGATGCTGGCCCGCTCGCGCTCGTCGACCGGCACGCGCGCCGCCACGTCGGCCAGCACGCGCCCGACCAGCGCCGCCTCGTCGCCCATCGCCACCTCCGCCATCGCAGCCGCCCTCAGTTCCCCGATGGTGTCGGTGGCAGCGGGTGCCCCGTCACCACGATCGACACCGGCTGCGCCCCCTCCGGGCGCTGCTCGCGCACGGTGCGGTCGGCGTAGCGCTCGAGCAGGGCGTTGATCTCCTCGCCGAGGCGGGCGAGCTCCTCGGCCGTCAGGTACGTCGTGATGTCGTACACGAACGCGGCCTGGCGCCACTCCTTCGGGTACGCGGCGCGGGTGAGGTCCCACTCCTGCCGGCGCTGGTAGGCGCGCTGGGCCATGTGCTGCGACAGCCCGAGGGCGGCCGCCGCCGTCGCTGCGTCGTCGCTGTCCATGTCCCACGCCGTGCCCCGTCCGACCCGGCGCCACGGACGCTCGCGACCGCTGCCACCGGGTGCCTCCTCGACGAAGCCGTACTTGGCGAGCGTGCGCAGGTGGAAGGACATGTTGGCGGGCGACTCGCCGAGGAGCTCGCCGAGCTGCGTCGCGGTCATCGCCCCCTCCCGGGCGAGCAGCTCGACGATGGCGACCCGCAGGGGGTGCGCCAGTGCCCGCATCTCCTTGGCGTCGGTGAGCCGGCGGTACTCCCCGGCGGCCGGCGCGGGCGGCTGCTCCTGCGACGGGGTCATGTCCCCATCGTGGCCGGTGACTGCCCGTGCCGCGCCGTCGGCGGGGGTGCTGCGAGGCGCTGGCCCCAGCGCACCAGTGCCTGGCCGAGCCGGACGCGCACGGCCAAGCGGCGGACCGGGCGAGCACGCCGGCCCGCCGCGGCGGTGCGGAGCTCGGCGCCGTGGAGCCGGGCGAGCTCGATGGCGATGTCCGGATGCATGCGGCCTCCAGTAGTGAAATGACTGTTTCGAAGCATATGTTTCGAAACAGTCATTGTCAACCGGCTCCGTCAGTCGTAGGACGCCACCAGCCACCACGAGCGGTGCTCGGCCACGACGAGGTATGCCGCCCCTGCCGCGGTGACGACCTGCAGGCGGGCCAGGCGCCGGTGACGGCGCGGGTCCCACCATCGCTCGTCGACGGGCCACGGCCCGGCCCACCCGGTGACCGCCTCGGACCGCCCCGGTCCCCGGTCGCCGGCGATCGTCAACGTGGCCGGGGCCGCGCTGATCTCGCCGCGCCCCGACACGACGACCGGACGGCCTCGTGCGTCGAGCAGCTCGACCGGCTGGGCGTCGGCAGGTACCACGGCCGGGGACGGCGCCGGCAGCGAGCCCGGCCACGGCCCCGCCCGCCCGGCGCGGCCGGCGCCTGCCGCGGGGTCACCGCCGGGCCCACCTGCCGGGACCGGCCCGTCGAGCGGCACCGGCCGCAGCCGCTCGGCGGTGTCGTCGGGATCGGTGAGGTCGGTCGAGGAGGCCGGCACCCAGCCGTAGCGGTCGGCCGGCATCCGCCCGCCCTGCCACGCCGGCACGAGCACCCCCTGCTCCCCGACCATCCCGGCCAGCCGGGCGACCGCGCGCACGGCCCGCTCGTCGGCGTCCGACGCGCCGCCCCACAGGCCGACCTGGTCGCCGGTGGCGCCACGCACCTCCGCCGGGGCCAGCCGCAGCAGCACCACACCGGCGGTGGGCTCCCCCGATGACATCCACGCGTCGAGCTGCCAGCGCAGCCGCTCGACCATCGCCGGCGCCGACAGCCCCGCCGCCCGGTACCACGCCCGCTCGGAGCGCTCCCCGTGCTCGGTCTCGGCGGTGACGACGAGCCGCGTGCACACCCTGCCCTCGACGGCCAACGCCGCGGTGAGCTCGTCGGCGAGGTGCTTGCCGGTGAACACGAGCGGCTCGAGCTGGACGACGGGGTCGTCGAAGGTCCGCTCGACGCGGCGCTCGGGTGCGGGCTCGGCCCCACCGGGTGGGCGGGGGTCGCGGCCCGCGGCCAGCTGCTGGGCATGGTGCCCGGTCGGCCCGAAGCGAGCGAGCACGTCACCCGCGGGCAGCGCGGCGAGGTCACCCAGGCGGGTCAGGCCCATCCGGGCGAACAGCCCGACCAGCTCGGGATCGGCCTCGCCGGTGAGGTGCAGCCAGGCCACCGGCAGCGGGGCGAGGAACTCGGCGGCGCGCCCGGGTGGCACCACGAGCGGCCGACGCGTCGCCTGCCGCGCCGCCACCGTCGCGGCGAAGCGCCCGTCGGCGATGCCGATCTGGCACGCGGCCGGCGACGCCGCTGACGCGGCCGGCGACGAGGGCAGCGCAGCGGCGACCGCGGCGAGGAGTTGCCCGGCCAGCGCCTCGTCGCCGCCGAAGTAGCGCGAGGGTCCACGGGCACCGAGCTGCAGCCAGCCCGGCTCGACGACCTCCAGGCGCGGGGTGAAGCGCCCGACCGCCCGCACGACCGGTTCGAACGCCCGGGCGTCGCGGTCGGGATCGTGCTCGAGCAGGGCAGCGTCCGGGCAGCAGCGCTGGGCATCCCGGCGGCGCTGCCCGATCACGACCCCGTCCGCGGCCGCGGCCGGTGAGCAGGCGATCACCCGGTTGGCGCGCAGCACCACCGCCGGCACGTCCGGGGCGACGCCGGCGGCGACCACCGGCCAATCGGGGCACCACACCGTGACGACGCGGTGGCCGGCCACCATGGCGTCACCCCACGGACCGCAGCACCGGCTCGACGGCCACCGGCGCGCCATCGTCCCGGGCACCCACCTCGTCGCGGGCGGCGACCCCGCCGCCGGGACCCGGGAGCCACAGCGCCGCCCGCCGTGGCCGTGGGACGCGCCGGCCGGACGCCGCCACCGTGACGCGGCGGCCGCGCAGGTACCCGGCACCCTGCTCCACACCGTCCCACGCCGCCCGCGACGCGCGCATCGTCACGTCGACGGCGAGCAGGCCGGGATCGCCGAGCACGAGCAGCACCGCCTCCTTGGCCTGCACCCGCGCCTGGACCCGGCGCAGCACCCCGGGGGCGATCCGCCGCGGCACCCGGGTGATCACGACCTCGAACCCGTCGACCGTCGCGGCGACGAGGTCGGCCCACGCCACGGCGTCTCCGGGCACCTCCACGCGCACCACGCGCTCCAGGGGCACCCCGAGCTCGGCTGCCGCCTCGACGCCCAACCACGGCACGTCGACGACGGCCAGCCAGGCGCCCGCCTGCGTGGCACCGGCGGCAAGGGCGAGGGTCAGCGACGTGGCCGCGATGCCCTGGCACGCCACGGCCCGCCCCCGGACGAGCCCGCCCTCGGGCAGGAGCGGCTGCAACGGGTCGAGGACCGGGAGCGTGCGCTGACCCGCCAGGGTCGTCGGGGCGACGGCAGCAGCCAGGTCCACCCCGGGGAGTCTACGAACACACGTTCGTCGACGCAACAGGTGTTCGCCCCGGATCCCGGGGACCACCGGCGCTCAGCCGCCGTGCTTCGCCTTCCAGCGCTCGCGCGCCGCACGGCTGCGCTCGAGGAGGTGCATCGGGACGCGCTTGGCCGCCTCGGCCAGCGCGTCGTCACCGCCCCCGCCGCCGTCACCGCCCGCTGGCGCCGCCGCCGGCTCCTCGGGCTGCAGGTCCTCGAACGTGGGCGGTGCCATGCCCGGCTTCCAGTACTGGTACAGGTGCCGCACCACGTCGGCCAGGCCCTCCGATGTCGCCCCCTTGGCCAGGTCGACGGTGACGATGTTCGAGTACACGTGCACCGCGGCGACCTTCCCGGTGGCGAACAGCCGCCGCGCCAGCTCGGCGGCCGGGTGCGGGCCCGTCGCCTCGGCCGGTGAGCGGAAGCGCTCGTGGCCCATGCCCGTCAGCACCCGGTTCAGCTCGAAGCGCACGACACCAGGCAACGAGCTCGGCTTCTCCGTCACGGCGACCAACTGACCCATCGCCCGGGGAGCGTACATGTCGGCCTCGCGTCGGGCCGCAACGACACCTGCCCGTGCCGCGGCCACCGTCAGGCGCTGAGCCCGATCTCGTGACCGTGGCGCACCGCCCACGCGGCGATCTCGGCCCGGGTCGACAGGCCGAGCTTGGCGAGGATGTTGGAGACGTGCACGGCAGCCGTCTTCGGGGAGATGAACAGCCGCTCGGCGAGCTGGCCGTTCGTCAGGCCCTCGGCGACCAGGGCGGCGACCTCGCGCTCGCGCGCCGTGAGCTCCCCGCCCACCACCCGTGCCGCACCCACGCCCTGCAGCCGCCGGTGCAGCGCCTCGGCGCGGTCCTTGCGCACGCCGGGCCAGCGGGCGAAGTCGTCCTCCAGGGCGCGGCGGACGGCGACCAGTGCCCCGGCCCGGTCACCGGTGCCGAGCAGGGCCTCGGCGAGCGCCGTGCGCAACGTGCCGACGATCGGCCTGGCCAGGCACGGGTCCGGCTCGACGAGCACCGCGCCGAGCGCGGCCGCCGCCCCGGCGTGGTCACCCTCGGCGAGCGCCAGCAGCCCGGCCGCGTGGGCGCGCAGACTCGGCCCGGACGGGTGCGGCCCGAGCCACCCCTCGAGGACGCGGCGGCGGATCTCGGCGGGTGCCACGTCGAGGGCGAGGAGGCTCTCGACGAGGATCACGACGCGGTTGAGGACGTCTGCCGTGTCGAGCAGCATCGGCCCGGCGACGAGCTCGTCGACGAGGCGCGGTGCGGCCTCCCGGTCGCCGCGGGCGGCGGCGACGGCGATGTCGAGGCGCCGGTAGTAGGCGCGCTTGCGCGCCGGACAGCTCGTCACGAACGCGGCGAAGGCCTCGACCGCGTCGGTGACGCGCCCCTCCTCGAGCGCGACGCCGACCTGCGCCGACGACAGCCACTTGCGCTCCGGACCCCAGTACTGGCGGCCCTCGACGGCGACGCGCCGCAGCGTGGGCAGGTCACCCGCGTTGAACGCGGCCTCGAACTCGTACAGCAACGTCGCCGACTGCCCGAGCTTGTCGAAGCCGATGCGTGCGCTGACGTCGCGCAGCTCGGCGCGCAGGGCGGCGGCCTCCGGTGCGTGCGAGGGCAACAGGCCGAGGCCGTTGTTGATCGCCCGCGCCAACAACACGGCGTCCCCGGCCCGGCGCGCCGCGGCCAGGCCCTCGTGCAGCGCCGCCAGCGCCTCCGCCCGCGAGCGGCCGTCCACCATCGCGCCGGCCCGCTCGACGAGGGCGCGCGCCTCCGTGAGCACGTCGCCGACGGCGCGGGCGTCGTCGAGCGCCCGGTCGGCCCACGAGATCGCCTCCTCGGCGCGGGCGCTGATCATGTGCACCTGGGCGATCGCCCACGCGGCCTGACCGCGCAGGGCGCGGTCCTCCGTCGCCGCCCACATCGCCTCCAGCTCGGCGATGCCGGCGAGGGCGGCGTCCTCGTCACCGAGCTCGTGGTGCAGGCGGGCGACGAAGCGCCACGCGGCGATGCGCTCGGCCGGGTCGGCCGCGACGGTGGCCCAGCGGCGCGCCGTCTCGAGCGCCTCGGCGGCGAAGTCGAGGCGCCACGCCGCCTCGGTCGCCACGGCCAGCAGCCCGACGTCGTCGGGCGCCTCCGACAGCCCCTCGGCCGCCAGGCGCAGGGCGGAGAACGTGAGGCCCTCCTCGAGGTAGCGGGCGGCGCCGCGGCGGGCGATGGCCGGCACCTCGTCGTGACGGCCGGCGCCACGGGCATGGAAGGCGAGGGATGCGTGATCGGGCTCCGGCGCCCGACGCACCGCCTCCACGCAGCGCTCGTGGAGACGCCGACGCTCCCGGCCGAGGAGCTGCTGGACGATGGCGTCGGCGACGAGCCCGTGGGAGAACCAGAACTGGTCGTCGCACACCTCGACGACCACGCCGGCGTCGACGAGACCGCGCAGGGCCTCGATCAGCTCGGCCTCGCCGACCTCGGTGACGACGAGCAGCGCCTCGAAGGACGCCGCCCGGCCGTACACGGCGAGGGCCTCGGCAACGCTCCGCCAGCTCTGGTCGAGCACGGCGAGCTGCTGGCGCACGGCCTCCTCCAGCGACCACGGCAGCTCGGCCTCGAGGAGGTCCGAGACGATGGCGCGGGGGCCCACGACGCGCATCAGCTCCTCGATCACGAACGGGATGCCACCGGAGCGCCGGTGCAGGGCCTCGACGAACGCCGACGTCGGTCGGGCGCCGCTGTCCGCGGCGATCGCCGCGACCATCGCGCCGACCTCGCTCAGGTCGAGGCGGTCGAGGCGGACCTGCTCCACGGCGTGGCGGCGCTCGAGGCGCAGCACCAGCTCACCGCCGGGCTGTCCCCGGGACAGGTCGTTGGGCCGGTACGTGGCGATGACGACGAGGTTCGGCCACGGCTGCTGGGCGATGCGGTCGACGAGGTTGGCGCTCGCCGCGTCGATCCAGTGCAGGTCCTCGACGACGAGCACCGTCGGGCCCTCGCTGACCGCGGCGGCGACGAGGTCGAACACGGCCGCCGCCACCTCGTCGGGGGGGACGTCGGGCCCCACGAGCGATGCGACGGCGTCGAGCGGGCGGCCCATCGAGCCGGGCTGGGCGGTGACGGCGATCGGCGTGACGGACGCCGGCAGCGACGCCAGCAGCTCGCGCACCAGGCGGGTCTTGCCGATCCCGGGCTCACCCGACACCAGGGCGACGGCGACCTGGTCGTCGCCGGTGGGCACCTCGGCCGCCTCGACGATGCCCGCGAGACGTGCGAACTGACGCGCCCGGCCGACCATCACCGGGCTCATCCCCGCGCGTCCGCTGAGCACCGTCTCGACGCTAGATGCGGCCCGCAGCCGGGAGCGCCCCTGATTTCGCCGCCCGCCGGTCACCGGCAGGTCAGGCCACACGTCGCTCGGGTGCGGCCCGGTCGCCCTCCCGGGGAGGAGTGAGGAGGGCGACCGGGGGCGACGGGGTGCCGGCGGCGCGGACGGTGCGCCGGCGCGCCACCAGGCGCTGCCACCGGCTCGGGCGCGACGGTGCCCGGCGCTCGCGGACGAGCTCCTCGTGACGGAGCGTGGCGATGCGATAGGCGAGCTCTGGGTGCATGGATCGGGTCCTCTGCAGCGGTGTGGTGCGGGCACCGCCATCGTGCGCGCCCTAAGGCACCGCGCCGCATCGGTCGACCGACGTATTTCCCCGGTTCACCACGCGGCACGCCGGACGCCGCAAGCGACCGCGAACCGATCCATCGTGCACGCATACACTTGACCCGAACAACCATGCGTCTCCCCCGCACGTCGCTGCTTGCCCGCCTGCGTGGCGCTGACGTGCCTCCCGTGATCGTGCTGGAGGCACCGTCGGGATACGGCAAGTCCTGGCTCGCCCGTCGGGCGGTGCCCGAGGACGTGCTGCGCCTGCGAGGGGACCTCGGCCCCCTGGCGCGGCCCGCGGCGCCGCACCGCACGACGGTGCTGATCGACGACGCCCACCTGCTGCCGCCGGATCAGCTCGACGTGCTCGTCGAGCGCATCGAGGACGCCGAGGGTGACGCCCGGTTGGTGCTCGCCGGGCGGCTCCTGCCCCAGCAGGTGCACGAGGCGGCACAGCTCGTCGACGGGTTGATCGTCGACGCCGAGTCGTTGCGGATCACCCCGGCGGAGGTGCTCGAGGTGCTGCCCGACGCGAGCACCACGATGGCCGAGCGGCTCGTCGACGCCGCCGACGGCAACGTGCGGGTGATCGCGACGTCGCTCGACCAGGCCGTGCGCGACCCCGCCGCGGACCCGGTCGCCGTCGCGTCGCAGATGGTGCGCGTCGCGGCCGAGGTCGCGTTGCAACAACTCACGGCGCACGAGCGCTCGATCGTCGCCCTCCTCGCCCGCGCGCCCGGGATCGACTGGCACCTGCTCGACCAGCTCGGCGGCGACGGGTTCGTCGCCAAGGCGGTGTCGGTCGGCATCCCCTTGCGCCGCCAGCTGACCGGGGCGCTCGAGCTGGCGTCGGCCTCCGCGCTGCGCGGCACCCCGATCGAGCCGGCCACGGCCGCCGCGCTCGCCGAGGACATGCTCGAGCGCGGCCGTGCGCTGGAGGCGATCGCCCTCGTCCTCGACGCCGGCGAGCACGACCGGGCCGTCGAGATGATGAAGGGGATGAGCGAGTCGGTCGTCGAGACCGTCGAGCCCCGTCAGCTGCTCAGCATGCTCGCCCGGCTCGGCTCGGCGGTCGAGCGCGAGCCGGCGCTGCTGCTGATGCGTGCCGGCGCGACGCGGTTCATCGGCCAGGTCGACCAGGCCGTCGCCGACCTGGACCGCGCCGTCGAGCTCGCCAAGGACGCCGACCCGCGGCTGCGGCGGCGGGTCGCCATCGAGGCGGCGCGGGCGCGGCTCGCCGAGGGCCGGCGGGAGGAGGCCGAGCGGATCGCCCGCGAGACCCTCACCGAGCTCGGGGAGGGCGAGGAGCGGACCTATGCCCGCGCCCACCAGGTGCTCGGCGACTGCGCGTCCAGCTCCGATGCCCGCGAGGACCTGCAGCGCGCGGCGGAGAGCTACCGCGTCGCGGCCACCGCGTGGGAGAGCTGCGGCGAGTTCGCCCGCGCCCGGATGTGCCGCACGACGCTGTCCCTGGGGGTGCTCACACCCCTCGGCCGCTTCGACGAGGCGCTCGCCCAGGTCGGGCAGCTGCTCGCCAGCCCGGACCTGTCCGACGCGGAGCGTTGCTACGCGATCGTCACCGAGGGCTTCGTGCTGTTCAACGCCAACCGCCTCGACAGCGCCGAGGCGCGCTTCGAGCGCATCGCGGATCTGGGCTACCTGTACGACAACCCGCGCCTGATCGCCAGCGCGGCCTGGGGCATGGCGCTGATCGCGGCACGCCGGGAGGACCTGGCGGCGACGCTGCGCTGGATCGCCACCGCCCAGAACACCGCGCTGGGCGAGGACGACGACGTGCTCGGCGTGTCGTTCATGTGCGACGCGGCGAACATGCTCGGTGCCCTCGGCGAGCTCGACTCCGCAGCCGCCTATCTGGAGCGGGCGATCGCCCGCCGGCCCGTCTACCCGGGGCAGGTGCTGTCGACGAAGTACATGCTCGACTGCCGACGCGGGATCCTCGGCGACTACGAGGAGGCGCTGCGCCAGACGGTGCCCGCGGCGCTGTGGCAGTTGAAGCTGCTCACGGCCTACGCACTGGCCGTCAACGGCAGGACCGACGAGGCGCGGGCGATGCTCGACGAGGCCACGCGGGAGCTGCTCGCCCTCGGCTACGGGGACTTCGCGTCGCTCGGTGAGCGGCGCATCCACGAGGAGCTGCTCGGGATGCTCAAGGGCACGGCGCCGGCACCCGAGCCGGCTCCGGCGCCCGCCACGACGACCGCGTCGGCGCCGCCCGGTCGGCGCCTGCTCGTCTTCGGCGGCCCGATCTCGGTGCAGGAGGAGAACGGCAACGTCATCGTGGTGCCACCGGGCAACCCGCAGCGCCTCGTCGGCGTGGTCGTCGCCAATGGCGGGTCCGCCACGCTCGACCAGGTCAGCGACGCGATCTGGCCCGGCGACGACGTCGAGGCCAGCCGGGCCCGGCTGCGCAACGTGCTGCTGCGCCTGCGGCGCGCCGTCGGCGACGTCATCGTCCGCAGCGGCAACGGGCTGCGCCTGGCTCCGGGGATCACGTGCGACCTGCACGAGTTCGAGCGCAAGGCGGCCGATGCCCTGGCCACCGCACGTGCCGACCCGGACCTCGCCGGGGAGCTGGCGACGGTGGCGGTCAACGAGGGCGACATGCCGGTGTTCGTCGACTTCGAGTACGACGACTGGGCGGTGTCGGCCCGCCGGCGCGTCGAGCAGCAGCTGATCAGCCTGCTCGACCTGCTCTCGGTGCAGGCGGAGGACGCCGGCGACCTGCAACAGGCGCAGGCGCTGGCGGAGCGGGCGCTGCGGCTCGACCGCTACACCGACAGCCGCTACGTGCGCCTCGCCGAGCTGCTCACCCTGCAGAACCGGGTGGCCGCGGCGATGGCCGTGCTCGACGATGCGGCCGCGGTGGCCCGGGAGCTGGGCCACGGGACGCCCTCGGCGGCCAAGCACCGCCGCGACGAGCTGCTGCGCCGGGCCGTGTCGGGCGTCTGACCCCCGGGGTGGCGGGTCAGCGCGCCGTCGTCACCAGTTGCGCGGGCCGGCGAGACGGACGTGGGTCCAGTTGCGGGGTCCAGCCATCTTCATCACCAGTTGCGGGGGCCGGCGAGACGGGCCTGGGACCAGTTGCGCGGGCCGGCGAGACGGACGTGGGTCCAGTTGCGGGGTCCAGCCATCTTCATCACCAGTTGCGGGGGCCGGCGAAGCGGGCCTGGGACCAGTTGCGGGGACCGGCGAAGCGGGTGTTCGCCGGAGCGAACGAGCGATGCGAGCGTGTCTTCACGGCAAGCAGCATGCAGGGACCCGCGTTTCACCCGCGTCCCACGCCGCCCGGCGGGACGGCATCTCACGCGGGGGATACCGCCCGTCGCGCATCCTTCTCCCCATGACGACGCTCATCTCAGATGCTCCGGCGCGCACGTCCGTCGCTCGGCGGACGTCACCTGACCGGGCGCGGCTGCCGGAGCACCCGATCCTGGCGATCGGTGATGGTGCGGTCGTCGCGCTGCGTCAGCGCCGTGTGCTGGACCTCGGTGGGTTGGCCGTGCGCGGTGAGTTGGAGGGCACCCGGCTCGTCAGCGCGCACGACCTGGCCAATCGCCCGTGGTGGATCCCGGCTGCCGCCGTCTGGTCCGATGCCGAGACCGACGAGCGCCCCGAGCATCCCCGCTCGGTGGGCATGGCGACCGATCACGACCGCGACCGGGCGGTCCTGACCGGCCTCAGCGACCGGCTCGGCTGGGAGGCCCTGCACGTGTACGACCACGGGGCGTCGCTGGCGACCCTCGACATCCCCGATCCCACCGTCCAGGCCGTCGTGTTCGACGGCCGCGTCGGCCACGACGTGCCGACCGTCGTGGTCATCGGCGACCGGTTCACCCGCTGGGGTGCCGGCGCCACCGTCGAGTCGGCGTACCGTCGGGCGATGTTCCACGACGTCCCGACGCCGGACGCGACGCGGGAGCTCGCCGACATGGCCCGCCTGCTCGCCGACGCCGGCCTCGAGGTCGCCGTCGTGGACCTCGGGACGCCGCTCATGCAGCAGGCCGGCATCTCCCGGGTGTCCGTGCAGCTCATGCCGGTGTGACGTGCCGGTGTGACGTGCCGGCGTGACGCGACGTCGGCCGGCGTGACACGTCCCGGGACGGACGTGGGACGCGGTTGGCGTTCAATGGTGTCGTGGCGGCGGTGGTACGTGGTGACCATCCGTCGGAACGTGTGAAGTTGTCCGCCCGCCCTTCGCAGGTCGGACGGATGCGTCTGAGGCCGCAATCCTCCGCCGCCACCCGCAGCGTGTCAGCGGCGTCGTGGCCGTGGCGTCAGCCACGGCCACGACGCTTTTGATGTGTCTGGCCGCTGATCCGCCCGCTCGCCTGCGCCCATCCGCTCGGTGCACGTGCCCTCCGGCACACTCGGTACCGTCGCGCCCGTGATCAGCATCGACGAGTTCCAGGCCGAGGTCAGGGCCTTCCTCGACGCCAACGCCCCCAAGAAGGAGGCGGAGCGGAAGTTCGTCTGGGGCGAGGGCTCGGACAGCGTGGGCATGTTCGAGGAGCGCACCCGGGAAGCCGAGCTAGAGGGTCTCGCCCGGGCCAAGGAGTGGCGCGCGAAGCGGTTCGACGCCGGCTTCGGCTGGATCACCGGCCCCGAGGAATACGGCGGCCGCGGCCTGCCCGCCGCGTACCAGCGGGCCTACGACGCCCTGGAGGCCGAGTACGAGGTCCCCAACCAGTCGTACTTCACGATCGGGCTCGGGATGGTCGCCCCGACGATCCTCGCCCACGGCACCGACGTCACCAAGGACGCCTACCTGAAGGCGCTGCACCGTGGCGACATCGTCGCCTGCCAGCTGTTCTCCGAGCCGGGCGCCGGCAGCGACCTGGCCAGCCTGCAGACCCGCGCCGAGCGCGACGGCGACGAGTGGGTCATCAACGGCCAGAAGGTGTGGACGTCCGGTGCCCACTACAGCGACATCGGCGAGATCATCGCCCGCACCGATCCCGACCTGCCCAAGCACAAGGGGCTGACCGGGTTCATCGTGGACATGCGGGCGCCGGGCGTGGAGATCCGCCCACTGCGCCAGATGACCGGCAGCGCCCACTTCAACGAGGTGTTCTTCACCGACGTCCGGGTGCCCGACTCGCACCGCCTCGGTGACGTCAACAACGGCTGGAACGTCGCCCTCACGACGCTGATGAACGAGCGCGCCGCGATCGGCGCCGGCGGGGGCGGTGGCGACCGCGCCCACCTGCTGAGCCGGGCGATCGAGCTGGCCCGGGTGCTCGGGCTCGACCGGGACCCGGTGATCCGCCAGAAGCTCGCCGACCTGGTCATCCACGCCCGGGTGATGAAGTACACGAACCAGCGGGCGATGGATCGCCTGCGTGCCGGCCACACGCCGGGGCCGGAGATGAGCATCGCCAAGCTCGCCAGCGCCCAGCAGACGACGCGCCTCGCCAACGTCGTGGCCGAGATGCTCGGAGCGAAGATCACGGCCGACACCGGCGAGTGGGGCACGTACGCCTGGGCGCAGCTGCTGCTCGGCGCTCCGAGCAGTCACATCGCCGGCGGCAGCGACGAGATCATGCGCAACATCATCGGCGAGCGCGTGCTCGGGCTGCCGAAGGACCCGGGGATCGACACGACGAGCCCGTTCCGCGAGCTGAAGGTCGGCACCCAGACGAGCTGACCGCCACGGCGGACGCGCCGCCGGACGCTCGGGTCCCGCGGGTCAGAGTGCGGCGGCGAGCAGGTCGGGGAACTCGTCGGGCGTGCACGCCGTGACGGTGGCACCCAGCGCGGCGAGGGCCTCGGCCTCGTGGTGGTCGTAGGCGGGAACGCCGTCGTCGGCGAGCGCGAGCAGCACGAGCACCTTCACGCCGTCGCGGACCAGCTCGGTGACCCGCCGGCGCATCGTCGTCGGGTCACCGCCCTCGAAGAGGTCGCTGACCAGGACGAGCACGGTCTGGCGCGGTCGGGTGATCTGGCGCCGGCAGTAGCCGAGGGCGCCGCCGATGTCGGTGCCGCCACCGAGCTGGACGCCGAACAGCACGTCCACGGGGTCGCCGAGCAACGGGGTCATGTCGGCGATCGACGTGTCGAACACGATCAGGCTGGTGCGCAGCGCCGGCATCCGGGCGAGCACGCACGCGAACAGCGACGCGTGGACGACGCTGCCGGCCATCGACCCGCTCTGGTCGACGGCGATCACGACGTCGCGGGCGAGGCTGCGCTGGTGGCGGCCGAACCCGACGAGGTGCTCGGGGACGAGGGTGCGGTGCTCCGGGAGCCAGTGGCGCAGGTTGGCGCGGATCGTGCGCACCCAGTCGATGTCGGCGGGGCGGGGGCGGCCGCTGCGGCTCGCCCGGGCGAGCGCGCCGCGCACCGCCTGGCGCGTGCGGTCGGCGAGGCGCGCCTCGAGCTGGGCGAGCACCCGCCCGATCACCTGGCGGGCGGTGGCGCGGGTCTCGTCGGGCAGGGCCCGGTTGAGCTCGACGAGCAGCGTGACCAGGTGGAGGTCGGGCTCGAGCTCGTCGAGCAGCTCGGGCTCGAGCAGCAGCTGGCGCAGGTCGAGGCGCTCGACGGCGTCGCGCTGGAGCACCTGCACGACCGGGGTCGGGAAGTAGCGCCGGATGTCGCCGAGCCAGCGGGCCACGGACGGCGCGGATCGCGAGAGCCCGCCGGTGCGGCCGCTGCCGCGCCCCCGCGCCACCTGGCGGTCGTAGAGCGCGCCGAGCGCGGCGTCGATGCGCTGGTCGTCGCCGCGCAGCTCGACGTTCGTGCCGTCGGCGTCCCCGCCCCCGAGCACGAGTCGCCAGCGCCGCAGCCGCTCCTGCTCCGACACCCGCCCGCTCACCGCCCACCCCCGTCGGCCCGGTCGTTTCTGACGCGACGTTGGTCCGCATGTGAGACCGAAGTCGCGTCAGATGTGGATCCGGCGCGTCTGACGCGCACTGGGTCCGCTGGGCGGACCTCCTGTGCGTCGGATGTGGCCGGGGGGAGGCCGAGGAGGGTGCGGACCGTCGCCAGGGCGGCGCGGGCGCGGGGCTCGTCGACGTCGTCGCCCATCGGGGCCGCCCGCTCGATGCGGCCGGTGGCGAGCAGCGCGCCGAGCTGGCGCCGCTCCGCAGGCTCGAACGCCCCGAACGTGCGCCGCAGCAGCGGCACGACGTCCTCGAACGCCTCGGCGCTCAGCGACGCGATCCACGCGTCCACCGCGGCGAGCAGGTGGGCGTCGTGGAGCAACACCGTCCCGCTGCCGGCGAGGAACCCCTCCACGAACGCGGCGCCGCTCGCGGCCGGTGTCCCCGGCGTGAGCGCTCGCCCGAGGCGTGCCTCGACCTGCTCGGGGGACCACCGCCCGGCGTCGTGCAGCAAGCGGGTGGCCCGCCCCTGCACGAGGCCGTGCACGCGGCGGTGCTCGGCGATCCGCTCGAGCACCTCGGGGAACGCGTCGCGCCGCGCCGGGTGGTCGACGATCGCCAGCGCCGCCTGCGTCGCGCTCAGCCGCTCGATCATCGACCGGGCGGCATCGTCGTCGAGCGCCTCGACGGCACGGCCCAGCCCGGCGAGGACGCGCACGACCAGCTCGTCGAAGACCACGCGCAGCCCCGCCGGCTCGGTGTTGCGCACGTCGCCGTAGCGCAGCGCCGACGCGAGGGGCCGGAGCGCGTCCATCAGCTCGGCGACGTCCGGCGAGCGCGCCGCCAGTTCCCCCAGCACGCGCACCGCGGGGCGCAGGGCGTCGGGAAGGTCGGCGAGCAGCGCGACGTCGACGGCAGCCGCCGCCTCGGCCAGGCGCGTCGCGGCGGTGACCCGTTCGATGAGCCGAGACGCCGCCGCCGCCACCACCGTCGTGCCGTGGCCGGCGAGCTCGACCACCCGCACCGACAGCTCCGGCTCCCACGCCAGGCGCCACGTCTCTCGGAACGTCCCGCTCGACCCACGGCCCTCCTCCAGCGTGCCCCATGGGATGCCGAGCGCCTGCAGGCGGTGCAGCAGGTGCGAGCGGGCGAGCCCGGTCGGCGTGCGCAGGTCCAGCTCCACCACGCGCACGTCGGCGGTCGGCTTGAGGCGGACCGCCCGCTGCGCGGCGGCGAGGTCGCGGGCGAGGGGCACCTGCGGCGCGTTCGGTGGCACCTCGCCGATGGCGTTGCCGACGACCAGCTCGTCGACGACGAGAGGCAGCCCGCCGAGCACGGCCTCGGCCGCGTCGAGGACCTCGGCGAGCCCGGCGCGCGGCCGGCGCCGCAGCGCGGCGAGTGTGTCGGCGAGGCGGGACGCGGCGATCAGGTGGTCGGGCGAGGCGCCGATGCCCTCCCGGCGCAGGGCGTGCGCGGCGTGGACGAAGAACCTCGACACCCCGTCGGGACCCGGATGGCGGAACACGTGGTCGTACCACCCTGGGCTGGCGACGCCGGCGCCGTAGCCGGTGGCTCGCCGCAACCGGCGGTGCGTCCACGGCACCCACGTGACCGCGACCTTGACCTTCGGGCGCCCACGGAGCAGCGCGCCGTCCGCGGCGTTCGTCGCGACCGTCGGGTCGAGCGCCGGCACGTGCCAGGCGCCGCACACCACGACCACCGTGCGGTCGTCGCGCAGCCAGCGGCGGATCCGCCGGCGCATGTGCGCCTCGCGTCGGGCATCGAACGGCGGCGTGGTCGTGTCGGCGCGCACGGCGGCCATCGCCTCGGCCACGGCGTCGAACACCGGCTCCCCGTCGCCGCGGTGCTCCACCAGGTCCTCCCACCAGCGCTCCGCGTCGGGCTCACCGGCCGCCGCGGCGAGCGCGCCGAGCGGGTCGACCGGCACGTCGTCGGCGCCGCGGTGCGGTTCCTCGCGCTCGTCGTCGGCGTCGGCCAGGGTCTGGGCGAGCGGCAGGTCGATCGCCTCCACCGCCACGCCGTGGTGCAGGGCCCAGCGCACCGCCTGCCACTCGGGGCTGAACTCGGCGAGCGGGATGAACGCGGCGCGCTCGGGGCGGTTCACGACGTAGCCGAGCAGGGCCACCGGCGGGACGAGTGCCGGGTCGGCGATCCAGCCCAGCGCGTCGTCGGCGTCGGCGGGCGCCTCGACCAGCACGACGTCGGGGCGCAGCTCGTCGAGGGCGCGCAGCACCGAGCGCGCCGAGCCGGGGCCGTGGTGGCGCACCCCGAGCAGGTGCAGCCCCGGCACCGGGCGGGCCGGCGTCTCAGCTGAGGTCGCGGCAGGCCTCGTAGAAGTCACCCCAGCCGTCGCGATCGCGCACCACCCCCTCGAGGTACTCACGCCAGGCGACCTCGTCGTGCAGCGGGTCGCGGACCACCGCGCCGACGATGCCGGCGGCGATGTCGCTCGGCCGGAGCCTGCCGTCGCCGAAGTGCGCGGCCAGCGCGAGGCCGTTGGTGACGACCGAGATCGCCTCCGCCGTGGAGAGCGTGCCGCTCGGCTGCTTCAGGCTCGTGCGCCCGTCGGCGGTGACGCCCCCGCGCAGCTCGCGGAACACGGTGACGACGCGGCGGATCTCCTCGGCCGCGTCGGGCAGGTCGGGGAGGGACAGCGCCGCGCCGAGCTCCTTGACGCGCCGGGCGACGATCTCCATCTCCTCCTCGGCGGTCGCCGGCAACGGCAGCACGACGGTGTTGAAGCGGCGGCGCAGGGCGCTCGACAGCTCGTTCACGCCGCGGTCGCGGTCGTTGGCGGTGGCGATCAGGTTGAAGCCCTGGACGGCGGCGACCTCGGTGTCCAGCTCCGGCACCGGCAGCACCTTCTCGGACAGGATCGTCACGAGCGCGTCCTGCACCTCCGAGGGCATGCGCGTGAGCTCCTCGACACGGACGATGCGGCCGGTGCGCATCGCCCGGTAGACGGGGCTGGGCACGAGTGCCTCCTCGGAGGGGCCCTCGGCGAGCAGGCGGGCGTAGTTCCAGCCGTAGCGCAGCGACTCCTCGGTCGTGCCCGCCGTGCCCTGCACGAGCAGCGTGGAGTCGCCGCTGATCGCCGCGGCGAGGTGCTCGCTGACCCACGTCTTGGCCGTGCCCGGGATGCCGAGCAGGAGCAGGGCGCGGTCGGTGGCCAGCGTGGCCACGGCGATCTCGATCAGGCGGCGCTGACCGACGTACTTCGGCGTGATCACGGTGCCGTCGGGCAGCACGCCGCCGAGGAGATAGGTGACCACCGCCCACGGCGAGAGCTTCCAGTTCGGCGGGCGGGGGCGGTCGTCCACCGCGGCCAGCGCGGCGAGCTCCTTGGCGTAGGCCTGTTCGGCGTGGGGGCGCAGGACGCCGGGGGCCTCGATCACGACAGCTCCTCGAGCATGTGGGCGCGGGTGGCGGCGAGCTCGGCGAGCGAGTGGCACATCCCGCTGACGCTGAAGGGGATGTCCTCGGTGGCGGCGAGCGCGGACGCCAGCGGCAGCAGGGCGTCGGTGCGGACCCTGGCGACGAAGTTGACGAGCACGGCCCGATGGGCCTGGTCGAGGCTGCCGGCGCGCAGCCCGCCGCGGACCGCGGCGACGACGCGCTCGGGTGCCGCGGTGAGCAGGGGCAGCAGCTCGGGCGGGACCGCCAGGCCGGGCAGCGGGTCGTCGACCGCCGGTGGGCGCACCCGCCCGGCGTTGGCGCGCAGCTCCGGCCGGTGCTGCAGCAGCCACGTGGCGACGGCGCCGCCCATGCGCAGCACGCGGGCACGGCGGGTCGCGTCCCGGCGGTGGCGGCGCAGCAGCTCGACCAGGACGTCGGGCGGCAGCGCCCACCCGCCCCGCTCGACGACCGCCAGCCACTCGTCCTCGAGCACCGGCCACGACGCGACGATCTCGCGCCAGCGCCGTGCCGCGGCCACCGGCAGCATCGGCCGCGCCGGCTCGGGCGCCGGGGGCGCGAGGGGCGGCGCGGGTGGCAGCGGTCGCAGCCCGCCGCGGCGCGCGGCGACGCAGGCGCTCACCAGCGTGAGCAGGCGCAACGAGGGTGAGGGGGCGACGGCGTCGTCGACGAGGTCGGCCAGCGGGCCCGGCGGCGGTGCGGGCGGGTCGCGGCGGTCGCTGCCGAGCAGGGCGACGGTGACCAGCTCGTGCCAGAGGTCGGCGATCGTCGCGTCGGCGCGGCTGGGTGCCGTGGTCGTGGTGGCGCTCATCACGCGGCGCTCACGAAGGACGGATCGGCGCGCGGCCCGACGTCGAGCGCGCGGTCGGGCAGGTGCACGGTCAACGGGACGACGCCGTCGGTCGTCCACTCGACGGTGAGCGTGACGGGCGCGCCCGCGGATGCCGCGAGGACGGTGGCCAGGCTCGGCGCGTGCTCGGCGATGGCGAGCGAGCCGTGGTCGTCGGTGAGCAGCCAGCGGGGGCCCTGGCGAGTGGGGGTGGCGCGCAGCGTGACCGGGACCCGGTCGAGCCATGGCTCCCTGGCGAGCGCCGCGCCGAGCTCCTCGCACGCACCCCGGACGTCGGTGGCGGGCGGTGCGACCGGGTGGGTCACCCCGCCGTGGCGCGCGCCGAGCAGGGCACGCCAGGAGCCGCCCGGGTAGCGGTGCAGGTCGGCGGGGAGCGCGTCGCCGACGACGAGCGACGTGTCGAGCGCCTGGCGGTACGCGGCGAACGACAGCACCATCGCCCACCTGCCGGTCTCCCGCCCGCGCAGCCACGTGCGGCGGACCTCGATGCGGTCCTCGCGGGTGTCGCTGCGCCCGGCGACGATCCACGTGTCGGTCTCCGGCACGCCGGCGAGCACGTCGGCCTGGCGCACCTGCCAGCCGCACGCGGTGGCCACGGCGTCGGCGAGCCCGCCAGGGAGCTCGGGCACGCGCTGGCCGGCGACGGCGAGCAGGTGGAGCACGCCGAGCTCGGCGAGCACGACCTCGTGCCAGTCGGGTCGGGCGCCGACCACGCCGGCCAGACGGCGCACGCGGTTGGCGAGCGCACCGGCGCGGGCGTCGACGAGACGCGCGGCGAGGTCGTCCCACGTCGCGTAGCGGGCGAGGGCGGGGTCGGCGAGCCCGGTGCGCATGCGGTCGTCGAGCCAGCGGTCGAGCTCGACGAGCCCGGCTCGCAGCCGGGCGACGCGCTCGTCGCGCTGACGCTCGAGGTCCGGCGGCGGCCTCCCGGGTGGTTCGCTGCCGGTGTCGTCCGCCGGTGGGTGCGCCGTGGACCCGGCCTCCTGCGTGCCCGTGGCCGCGGTGGCGTCGGGGCCGTGACGGCGGGCGTGCCCCTCCACCCAGGCGCGGACCCCGGCGGGCGCGCCGGCCTCGGGCACCTGTCCCTTGACCCACATGATCAGCAGGGCGAGGGCGTGCTTGCACGGGTGCGAGCGGCTCGGACACGAGCAGCGCCAGGCCACGTGGCGGTGGTCGACCATCGTGTCGTACGGCTCCCGGCCGGACCCGCGGCAGCGGCCCCAGACCGCGGTCTCGTCGGCGCCGAGGGCCACCCAGTGCGCCGGGGTGGCGATGGCGTCCGCGGCGGCGAAGCGGGCGGGCGTCGGCGCGACGGCGACGACCTGCTCGATCGACCACGGCATGCGATCGACACTACCGAGGGGGTGTCACGCGCTGGCCGAACCCCACGATCTGGGCGGGATTCCTGCCCTTTCGCCACCTGGGCGGGATCCCTGCCAGCTGCTGGCAGCGATCCCGCCCGGTTCGCGCACGCGGCGTCAGGAGGCGGGGACGCGGTGCAGCTCGGCGCGCAGGTGGTGCGTCAGCGGCCGGCCGACCGCGGCCATCGCGAGGGTGTACGTCAGCGCGTCGCCGGCCTGCTCGTAGCGGCGGACGACCTCGTCGACGCGCTTCGCCGACGCCGTGCCGAGCAGACCGGTGGAGTGCAGCGACAGGAGTCCCGCCTCGAGCGCGCCCGCGGCCGCCTCGACGATGCCGAAGCTGTGCGCGACCACGAGCTCGACGCCCTCGCCCGCGGCGCGCAGGAAGCCGCTCTCGGCATGGCGTGGCTCGCCGCTGACCGCGTCGCGGGTCGTGCTGCGCCAGTGGGCGACGGGCCGCCCCGGCACGGGCAGCACGACGAGCTCCTCGGTGTAGGTGAACGGCTCGATCGTCGGGTACTCGCCGGCACCACCGCCGCGCCAGGTGCCGGCGAGTGCGGCGAAGGGGTGCTCGGTGCCCACGCGCCGCAGGCTACGCGTCCACCGTCCGTGACGACGGCGTGACAAATGCGGCCCACCCGCAGGGCCTGCTGAGTACCGTCCGCGCGGACAGCGTCCTGGGGAGGGAGGCGTCATGCCGGACTCGACGCGACTGGAGCCCTTCGCGGTCAAGACGTACCGCTACCTGCGCATGGCGATCGTGGTCGTCGTGCTGTCGCTGCTGGCGTCGGTGGTGATCGAGCGGGTGCGCGCCGGGTGCTGGCAGGGCTCGATCAGCGCCTACTACTACACGCCCGCCCAGGCGGTCTTCGTGGGTGCGCTGGTCGCGCTCGGCGTGAGCCTGGTGGCGATCAAGGGCAGCACGGACCTGGAGGACGTGCTGCTCAACGTCGCCGGCGTGCTCGCCCCGATCGTCGCGTTCGTCCCGACCGCGCCGCCGTCGGACAGCTGCGCCGCGACGGCCTTCGCCGCCGCCGACTCGGCAGAGACGTCCATCAACAACAACATCCTCGGCCTCGCGATCGGTGGTGTTGTGGCGATCGTCGCCGCCTACGTGGCCGCCCGGATCCAGGGCAAGGCGACGCGGCGCCGCGTCGACCGGCCGACCGTGATCGGGCTCGTGGTCGCCGCGGTGCTGCTCGTCGCCGGGCTGATCTGGTGGGGCTGGTTCCGCGACAGCTTCGTCGAGCGTGCCCACGGTGGCGCCGCGGTGGCGATGTTCGGCTTGCTCGGCGTGGTGATGGTGCTGAACGCGCGCAGCGCCGGCCAGGGCTACCGCCAGTGCTACGCGGTCACGGCGGCACTGATGGCACTCGGTGTCGCGATCGCGATCCTCGGCAAGGTCGTCGACGGCGACTGGCGCCACCAGATCCTGTGGCTGGAGCTGCTGCAGCTCGTGCCGTTCGGCATCTACTGGGGTGCCCAGACGCTGGAGCACTGGAACGGCGGCGTCCCCACTGGTTCCGAGCGGCAGGCCCGGACGGAGATGGTCGGCATGGCACCCCACGACACCGGCGCGCCCGTCGCCCACGCCTGAGCCTGCACCACCCGGCCGCATCGAGTGCACGTGCACTCGCCGGGCTGCACGTCCGCGGCCGCGAGCTGCTCATCGGCGACGTCTGACCGGGGCAGGCGCCCCACCGGCATCCCTCCACCGGTCGCCGGTCCGGCCCGGGTAGCAGCGGGCGAGCGGTGGGTACCATCGGGCCATGGGCAACGCGCCGGACGATCCCCGGCTGGCGGGCACCGCCATCGCACCGTCGGTCGTGGACCTGATCGGCAACACACCGCTCGTGCGGTTGCGCCGGATCAGCGAGGTCGAGCAGATCCCGAGCGTGCTCGCCATGAAGATGGAGACGACGAACCCCGGTGGCTCGTCGAAGGACCGCCCGGCGCTGGAGATGATCCTGGCCGCCGAGCGCGAGGGCCTGCTCCGGCCCGGCGGCACGATCGTCGAACCGACCAGCGGGAACACCGGCGTCGGCCTCGCCATCGTGGCCGCCCAGCGCGGGTACCGCTGCGTGTTCGTGATGACGGACAAGGTGGCACCGGAGAAGATCGCGCTGCTCCAGGCCTACGGCGCCGAGGTCGTCGTCTGTCCGGTCGCGGTGCCGCCCGAGGACCCGCAGAGCTACTACTCCGTCGCCGAGCGCCTGACGCGGGAGCTCGACGCGTTCCGTCCGAACCAGTACGCCAACCCGGCCAACCCGCTGGCCCACGAGAAGACCACCGGCCCCGAGCTGTGGGAGCAGACCGCCGGGCGGATCACCCACTTCGTCGCCGGCGCCGGGACCTGCGGCACGATCACCGGCGTCGCCCGCTACCTGAAGTCGAGGAACCCCGCCATCAAGATCATCGCCGCCGACCCGGAGGGCTCGGTGTTCTCCGGCGGCTCGGGCCGCCCGTACCTGGTCGAGGGCGTCGGCGAGGACTTCTTCCCGGCCGCGTGGGATCCCGACCTGTACGACGAGGTCATCCCGATCAGCGACGAGGAGAGCTTCCTCACAGCGCGCCGCGTCTCGCAGATCGAGGGCATCCTCATCGGCGGGTCCGGCGGGATGGCCGTCGCCGCAGCGATCCGCGTCGCCAAGCGGGCCGGTCCCGACGACATCGTCGTCGTGCTCAACCCGGACTCGGGCCGCGGGTACCTGTCGCGGATCTTCAACGACGAGTGGATGGCGAACTACGGGTTCCTGCGCGAGTGCGACGAGTGCGTCGGTGCCGTGCTCGACACCCGCCAGTCGTTCGACGAGCTGCTGTACGTGAACCCGGAGCAGACGGTGCGCGAGGCGGTCGAGTTGATGCGCCGCCACGGCGTCAGCCAGCTCCCGGTGTGCAAGAACACGCCGCCGTTCGCCGCCGCCGAGGTCGCCGGCGCCGTCGACGAGCTCGAGCTGATGGAAGCCATCGCCCGCGACCCGTCGGTGATGGGGACGCCGGTCGAGAAGGTGATGGGACCGCCGCTCCCGACCATCGGGATCGGCCAGCAGGTCGAGCGGGCGATCAAGATGCTCGAGGCCGCGCCGGCCCTCCTCGTGCTGTCCGGTGGCCGGCCCCGGGCCGTGCTCACCCGCACCGACATCCTCAGCTACTTCGAGGCCGTCGCCGGCGACACCGAAGCACGCCAGACTGCGGCACAGCCCTATGGGTGACGAGCAGATCGACACCGCGTACGGGTTCGAGACGCTGGCCGTGCACGCCGGCCAGCAGCCCGACCCTGCGACCGGTGCGGTCGTCGTCCCGATCTCGCTGTCCACGACGTTCGCCCAGGACGGCGTCGGCGGGCACAAGGGCTTCGAGTACTCGCGCTCCGGCAACCCGACCCGCACCGCCCTGGAGACATGCGTCGCGGCGCTGGAGTCCGCCCGCCACGGCCTCGCGTTCGCCAGCGGGCTGGCCGCCGAGGACAACGTCCTGCGGCTCGTGCCGCCGGGCAAGCGGGTCGTGCTCGGCAACGACGCCTACGGCGGCACGTTCCGCCTCATCGCCCGCGTGTGGGGCCCCACCGGGATGCAGTGGACCGCCGTCGACCCCACCGACGTCGACGCGCTGGCCCGCGAGTGGCCGGCGGACACGGCGATGGTGTGGCTGGAGACGCCGACGAACCCGCTGCTCACGTGCATCGACATCGAGGCGGTCGCCGCTGTCGCCCACGAGCACGGCGCCCTCGTCGTCGTCGACAACACCTTCGCCACGCCCTACCTGCAACGACCGCTCACGCTCGGCGCCGACATCGTCGTGCACTCCTCCACCAAGTACCTCGGGGGGCACAGCGACGTGGTCGGCGGCTTCGTCGCGGTGAACGACGACGAGCTGGCCGAGCGGCTGCGCTTCACGCAGAACGCCGCGGGGGCTGTCCCCAGCCCGTTCGACTGCTACCTCGTGCTGCGCGGCCTGAAGACCCTCGCCGTGCGCATGGACCGCCACTGCCACAACGCCCGCGCCGTCGTCGACCTGCTCGTCGGGCATCCGGCAGTGGAGCGGGTCCTGTACCCCCAGCTCCCCGACCACCCCGGTCACGCCGCCGCCGCTCGGCAGATGCGCGACTTCGGGGGGATGGTCAGCTTCACGTTGCGCGGTGGCGCCGAGGCCGCCAAGCGCGTCGCGGCGGCCACCGAGCTGTTCGTGCTCGCCGAGTCGCTCGGCGCCGTGGAAAGCCTCATCGAGCACCCCGGGGAGATGACCCACGCATCGGTGGCCGGCTCCCCGCTGGAGGTGCCCGCCAACCTGCTGCGCCTGTCGGTCGGCATCGAGTCGACGGCCGACCTCGTCGCCGACCTCGAGCAGGCGCTCGACGCCGCATGATGGAACACACCCCCGCCCACGACACCACCGAGATCCCCGTGGTCCGCCCGACCGCGTCGCCCGACGACGAGGGCAGCAGGCGCCGGATCCCCAACCGACCGATCGTCGTCGCCGCCAACCGGCTGCCGGTGACGCGCAGCGCGCAGCATGAGTGGACCCCGAGCCCCGGCGGGCTCGTCCGGGCGCTGCTGCCGCTGCTGCGCACCAGCGGCGGCACCTGGGTGGGCTGGACCGGTGAGCCCGACGACGTCCCCGACCCGTTCGTCTACGACGGCGTGAACCTGCGGCCGATCCTCGTCACCGCCGAGGAGGTGCAGGACTACTACGAGGGGTTCTCCAACGACACGCTGTGGCCGCTCTACCACGACGCCCTGCGCGACTCGACCTACAGCAACGAGCACTGGGCGGCGTACCAGACCGTCAACCAGCGCTTCGCCGACGTGCTCACCGAGGTCGCGCCCGACGAGGCGATCGTCTGGATCCACGACTACCACCTGCAGCTCGTGCCGCAGATGCTGCGGGCGAAGCGGCCGGACGTGCTGATCGGGTTCTTCTTCCACATCCCGTTCCCGCCCGTCGAGCTGTTCATGCGGCTGCCGTGGCGCACGGAGATCGCCGCCGGGCTCGCCGCGGCCGACCTCGTCGGCTTCCAGCGGGCCACCAACGCGGCGAACTTCAACCACGTCTGCGACGAGCTGATGATCCCGCGGACGCGGGCCGGCGCGTACCCGATCTCGATCGACGTCGCCGAGCTCGAGGCGATCGCCGCCGGCCGGGCGACGCGGCAGCGCTCCAACCGCTACCGCACCCGCCTCGGCGAGCCCGAGGTCGTGCTCCTCGGCGTCGACCGCCTCGACTACACGAAGGGCATCAGCCAGCGGCTGCGGGCGTACCAGGCGCTGCTCGACGAGGGCGTGCTGACCACGGAGCGCTGCGTGATGGTGCAGGTCGCCACCCCCACCCGGGAGGGTGTCGAGCACTATCAGACCGAGCGCCGCGAGATCGAACAGATCGTGGGCGAGATCAACGGGGTGCACGGCCGGCTCGGCTATCCGGCCATCCACTACCTGTACCAGTCGCTGCCGCTGGAGGAGCTGGTCGCCCTCTACCGCACGGGCGACGTGATGCTCGTGACGCCCTTGCGCGACGGCATGAACCTGGTCGCCAAGGAGTACGTGACGACGCGTCTCGACGGTGACGGCGTGCTGGTGCTGTCGGAGTTCGCCGGCGCCGCCGACGAGCTCACCGACGCCGTCCTCGTGAACCCGCACGACAGCAACGCCCTGCAGGAGGCCATCGTGACGGCGGTCGAGATGAACCGCCACGAGCGGCGCGCCCGCATGGCGCGCCTGCGCGAGGTCGTGCGCAAGAGCGACGTGCAGACGTGGGCGGATCGGTTCCTCGCCGATCTCACCGCGACGGGCGACCAGGGATGAGCGGCCCGTCGAGCTCGGCGGCCCCCGAGCACGCCGAGGACCCCGAGGCGGTCGCGGCCGTCGCCGCCGCGCTCCCCCGGCCGCTGCTCGTCGGCCTGGACGTCGACGGCGTGCTCGCGCCGATCGTGGCCCACGCCGACGACGCCGTGCTGCTGCCGGGGATGCTCGACGCGATGCGGGCGCTCGCCGAGCGGGTCACCGTCGCCGTCGTGTCGGGCCGCAGCATCAGTGACCTGCAGCGCTTCGGGTTCCCCGACAACGTGGAGGTGTTCGGGCTGCACGGGATGGAGCGCTACGGGCGCACCCTCGAGCTGGCCGAGCACGAGCGCGAGCGCCTGGCCCGGCTGCACGCCCTCGCCGCCGAGGCCGCGCACCTCGCCGGCGAGGGAGCGTGGGTCGAGGTCAAGCCGGCGAGCGTGGTGCTGCACGTGCGCGAGGCGAGCCCCGTCGACGGCGCCCGCTCCGCCGAGGCGTTGCGCCAGCGCGCGGCGGACATCACCGGGGTCCACATCCTCCCGGGCAAGGGGGTCGTCGAGCTGCTCACCCGGGCGACGAGCAAGGCGACCGCGATCGACGAGCTGCGCAACGAGGTCGGGGCCCGGGGCGTGGTCTTCGCCGGGGACGACCGCACCGACGAGGAGGTGTTCGCGGCGCTGGCCGGCGAGGGCTGCACGATCCGGGTCGGTCCCGGCGAGACGGCTGCCCGCCACCGCCTCGCCGGGCCGCCGGAGGTGCTGCGCTTCCTGCGCGCCCTGACCGCGCTCGTCTGAGCGCGGTGCGTCACGACGACGTCACCAGGACCGGAGGACCCGGCAGCGCGACGTGTCAGTCCTCGAGCTGGCCGCGCGCCGCGCCGGCCGGGAAGCGGGCGTTGTGGAGGTTGACGTAGTAGCCCTCCGGGTTCGCGGCGATCGCCTCGAGGACGGCGGGGTCGGCCTCCACGCAGCCGTCCAGGTGGCCCCGCTCGAGGGCATCGTGACGGGCGTCGGCGGACAGGTCGGCGAGCTCGAACAGCGGGACGACGATCCCACCGTTGACACCGGCCGCGCCGACGTGGATGTGGCCGCGGTTGGGCGTGCCGACGCGGTCGAAGCGCACCGAGAAGCACACCTCGCCGTCGCGCACGTCCAGCGTCACCCTGGCCTGGCCGCGGGCGTCGAGGTCGGTGGCCGGCACCTCGTTCGTCCCCCGCAGCTCGGCGCGCAGCCGCTCCTCACCGCCGCGGGCGATCACCGCGCCGCTGACCCCCATCGCCGCCAGCAGGACGGCCGTTCCCGCGAGCAGTGCCGGCCGCCGTCTCCCACGTCGCGTCACGCTGGAACCTCCCCGTGCTCACCCGTGCCCCCGGCACGGCGCGCGACCACCCCGGGTCCGCACCTCTCCTACGACCGTGACGCCGATCGGGATTGCGCGGGTTGCCCGGCACCCCGCGGCGTCGTGCAGGATGGCGCAGGGGCACGCACGAGAGGAGCTGGTGGTGGTCGACGTCGCTGCAGTACCGGAGGCGATGGGCAACGCATCCCGCGAGCCGGGTGCGCTGTCGCATCTGCGCATCTGCGACCTGTCCGGCCAGCTCGCCGGCGCCGGCGCGACGCGGGTGCTGGCGACGTTCGGCGCCCAGGTCATCCGCATCGAGGACCCGGTGACCAAGGGCCTGTGGGACATCGTCCGTCAGATCGGCCCGTACGTGCACGGCGACACCAGCCCCGACGGCGGTTCGGGGTTCATCAACCACAACGTCGAGAAGCTCGGCATCACGCTGAACCTCCGCACGGAGCGCGGCAAGGAGCTGTTCGCCGAGCTCGTGAAGCGCTCCGACGCGGTCACCGAGAACTTCGCCGCGGGCGTGATGGAGCGGCTCGGGTTCGGCTACGACCGCCTGCGCGAGCTGCGCCCGGACATCGTCTACGTGTCCAACTGCGGCTTCGGGCACACGGGGCCGTACCGCCCGTTCAAGTCGTGGGGCCCGATCGTCCAGGCCGTCTCCGGGCTGACCCACACGTCCGGGCTGCCCGGACTCGAGCCGGCCGGCTGGGGCTACTCGTACATGGACCACACCGGCGCCTACGTGATGGCGATCGCCCTCCTCGCCGCGCTGTACCACCGGCGGCGCACCGGCGAGGGGCAGTGGGTCGACCTGGCGTGCATCGAGGCGGGGATCGCGATGACCGGCCCGGCGGCGCTCGACGCGATGGTCAACGGCCGGATGCAGCGCGGTGAGCGCAACGACACCGTGCACTCCAACCGCGACCCGTACCAGGGGATGGTCCCCCACGGGATCTACCCGTGCCGGGCCGAGGACTCGTGGATCGCCATCGCCTGTCGCAACGACAGCGACTGGGCTGCTCTCGCCGACGTGATCGGTGAGCCGTGGGCGAAGGACGCCGCGCTGGCGGGCGTCGGCGGCCGGCTCGCCCGCCAGGACGCCCTCGACGCCGACCTGGCGGCGTGGACCAGGACGTTCGATCGCGACGAGCTCGTGGCGCGGATCCGTGCGGTGCACATCCCGGTGGCCCCGGTGAAGCGGCCGCCGGAGCGCTGCGACCACGACCCGGAGAACGAGGCGTGGGGTCTGTGGCCGACGGTGACGCACGCCAAGCACGGCGAGCTCCGCGTCGACGGGCAGCCGGTGCACCTCTCGGCGACGGACTGGCGGATGCGCCGGGGTGGGCCGGTGCTCGGGCAGGACAACGAGCGGGTGTACAGCGAGGTGCTCGGGCTGAGCACCGCGGAGATCGGTCGGCTCGCCGCCGAGGGGGTCATCTGATGGGGCCGTTGGACGGACTGCGCGTCGTCGAGCTCTCCCACGAGCACGTCGCCTTCGCCGGCAAGCTGGTCGCCGACCTCGGGGCGACGGTGACGGTCGTCGAGCCGCCGGGCGGGTCCGTGCAGCGCACGTACGGACCGTTCGTCGACGACGAGCCGGGGCCAGAGCGCAGCCTGTGGTGGTGGCACTACAACACGTCCAAGCGCAGCGTCGTCGCCGACCTGCGGTCCGACGCCGATCGGCTGCGCGCCCTGCTCGCCGAGGCGGACGTGTTCCTCGTGGCGGAGCTCCCGGCGGTGCTCGCCGAGGTCGGGCTCGACTGGGAGACGCTGTCGGCCGCCAACCCACGCCTGGTGATGGTGTCGATCACGCCGTTCGGCGCCGAGTCGCCGCGCTCGAGCGAACCGGTCACCGACCTCACGCTGCTCGCCGAGGGCGGCCCGGTGTGGAGCTGCGGCTACGACGACCACACGCTCCCACCGGTGCGCGGCGGCGGGAACCAGTCGTTGCACATGGCGGGCAACTGGGCGGTGATGTCGCTGCTGATCGCCCTCCTCGCCCGCGAGGAGACCGGCCAGGGGCAGTTCATCGACGTGAACATGTACGCCGCGGCCAACGTCACGACGGAGATGGCGTCGTACGGCTGGCTGATGTGCCAGGCCGAGGTGCAGCGCCAGACGGGCCGGCACGCCGCGCCGACGCTCACGCCGCCGGTGCAGGTCCGCTGCCGCGACGGTCGCTATGCAACGACCGGGGTGCCGGCGCGCGACCCGGAGACGTTCCGCAAGATCCTCGACCTGCTCGACCGGCTCGGGCTGCGCGAGGCGTTCCCGTCGTCGCCGATCCTCGAGCTCGGCGCCGAGCGCGACGAGCCGCTGAACTTCGCCGACGTCCAGCACGACCCGCTCGTCGCCGAGATCCTGACGGCCGCCCGCGACGTCGTGTGGTTCCTCGGCGAGCACCTCGACGCCTACGACTTCTTCGTCGAGACGCAGTCGATCGGGCTGGCGACCGGCATCATCTACTCGCCGGGCGAGGCGATGCAGGACCCGCACTTCGTCGAGCGCGGCTTCCCCGTCGAGATCGAGCACCCCGAGCTCGGCCGCGCGTTCACGTACCCGGGCGCGCCGTACCGGTTCACGACGACGCCGTGGCACGCCACGCGGGCGCCACTGCTCGCCGAGCACCAGGCCGATCTCGGCTGAGCCGGCGCGCACCGGCGTCGGGATCCGGCCTCCGACGCCCGTTCTGGGCGGGATCCGTGCCAACAGCTGGACCTCGCCGCCGCATGGGTCACCACGCCGCGCGCCTCGGTGCACGCGTTGGTCGCTTCGAGGTCACGGCACGCATGGACGACGTGGTGGATCCCCCGCTTCACGGTGACTGGCATGGTGGTCGCCGCCCAGTCGATCCGCTTCTGAATCTCAATTCACGAGAGCTCAGAAGCCGGTGCGCAGCCGATGGACGGGACGCGAGGGCAGAACCTCCTGGCGCGTGCTGCCGAGCTGATCGACCTCGAGACGCACGATGTCACCTGGCTTGAGCCAACCCCGGAAGTTGTCGGGATCGACGGCGAAGTGCTCGATCAGGCAGCCCGTGGGAACGGTGCCCGAGCAGATCGCATCACCGGGGAGCACCATCGTCCCGCGCGAGGCGTAGGCGATGATCTCGCCCCACGACCAATCCATCTGGTCCCAGTAGCCCTGGCTCACCTGCTCGTCGTTCACGTACGCCCGCATCTCCAGGTGGTACGAGTTTCCCTTGCGGTACGGCTCGAGCTCGTCGGGCGTCACCAGCATCGGTCCGAACGTGTTGGCCCCGTCCTTGCCCTTCGACGGGCCGAGCGTGAGCCTCATCTCGTGCATCTGGAGGTCACGGGCGCTCCAGTCGTTGAAGATCGTGAAGCCGGCGATGTGCTCGGCCGCCTCGTCGGGGTGAAGGTCGGACCCCGCCTTGCCGATGATCGCGGCGATCTCCAGCTCGTAGTCGAAGCGCTCGCACCCGGGCGAGATCTCGACCGGATCGTACGGCCCGACCACCGACGCGGTGTTGGAGAAGTAGAAGGCGGGGATCTCGTTCCACGCCTGGTCGATCTCGCCTCCGATCGCCTTGCGCGCGTTGCGCAGGTGGTCGAGGAACGTCAGGAAGTCCCGGATCTGACGGGGCCGCACCGGCGGCCCGAGGCGGGCCCCGTCGAGGTCGACCACCTCGTGGGGCTTCTCCCGCGCCAACTCGGCGGCGGCGTCCATCTTCTCGCCGTCGTCACCGAGCAGGTCGATGACGCTCGAGCCCGCTCCGAGTCCGTGGATCTTGCCGTCCATCACCAGACCGGCGCACTCGACTCCGCTGCTGGACTGGTACATCACCCATCTCATTGGTCGTCCTCCTCGTGGTTGGCGGTAGCGATGGAGTGCTCGGGCGCGCCGGCATCGGTGGTGACCGGAGCGAGCAGGAACTTGCGGATCTTGCCGACCGAGGTCCGCGGGAGCTCCGCGACGATGTGGTAGGCGCGGGGTCGCTTCGACGGCGCGAGATGGGACTCGGCCCACCGCCGCAGGTCGTGTTCGAAGTCGGGCCCGGCTGCGCTGCCGCCCGGCGTCGCGGCGTCGCGCGGGACGACGTAGGCGACCGGCACCTCGTCGCGGATCGGGTCGGGCGCCCCGACGACGGCGACCTCGTGCACGTCCGGATGCTCGGCGAGCACCTGCTCGACCTCGATCACCGAGACGTTCTCGCCGGCCACCTTGAGCAGATCGCTGCGGCGTCCGGCGAAGTGGTGAAAGCCGTCGTCGTCGACCACGGCCCGGTCGCCGGTGTCGAACCAGACGAAGCCGTCCTCCGCGCGGGAGACGAAGGCTGCGGCGGTGGTGTCGGGGTCGTCCAGGTACCCGCGGAACAGGGTGGCGCCCGGGTAGCCGCCCACCTGGATGGCGCCCGGCTGGTTGACGACGGGCCGTCCGTGCTCGTCGACGACACGGACATGGCACCCGAGAGCAGGCACACCGATCGTGTTCGGCCGTGAGCCGACGGGCGGGTTGATCAGAACGGCCGGCGCCGTCTCGGTCATCCCGTAGATCTGGCGGGGACGGCAGCCGAGCAGGCGGCTGATCGCGGCGAAGTGCTCGGCCGACAGGTTCTGGGCGAACCAGGCGTGACGGAGGGCGAGCGGTTCGGCGTCGGGCGGCGTCCGGGCGAGGATCATGCGGATCGGCGCGGCGAACAGCGACGCGTGCGTCGCGCCGTGCCGCCGGGCCTGCTCGACGAAGCGGGACGCGCTGAACGCGCCCATCAGCGCGACGCTGGCGCCGACCGAGATCGCCGACGCGAACGAGTAGTACTGGGCGTTGGCGTGGAACATCGGCAGCACGACGAGCTGGCGGTCGAAGCGGGTCAGCGCGCAGGCTGCCGCCATCACCTCGCCGGCGAACGCGTAGTTGGCTTGCGTCAGCTCGACGCCCTTCGGCGCCGACGTCGTCCCCGACGTGAACATCACCGCCAGGCGCGTCCCGGGCTCCGACGCCACGGCGTCGATGCCGCGATGGTCGGCGAGGCCGGCGAGCGTGGCGTCGTCCTCGTCCACGGCCACGACCGCCACCTCGAGCCCGGCCCGGTCGACGGCACTGCGGTACTCATCGAGCCGCTCCGGCGCACAGATCCCAACGGCAGGCGCCGTCCGGCCCACGTGGCCGGCGAGCTCAGACGCACGGGCCTGCGGGTCGCTCGGCACGATCCAGGCGCCCGACGTGGCGCACGCGAGCCAGGTGGCGACGAAGGCCACCGAGTTGCCGTGCACGAGGTGGACTGCTCGACCCGGCGCGAGGCCGCGCGCCGCGAGCCCGGCCCGGACGCGGGCCACGAGCTCGTCGAACTCCCGATAGGTGAACGTCGTGACGGAACCGTCCCGGGCTTCGTGCACCAGGAACGGCCGGTCACCGACCTCCTCGACCGCGGCCGCCCACCGCCCCCCGAACGTCTGCCGCACGGTCACGCCAAGCAGCGCAACGGCCGGCCGCCGTTGTAGGCGAGCATGTCCCTGATCGCTTGCTGGAGATCGATCGGGCCGCCCGGCTCCCCGCCGCTCTCCTCGTACATCGCCCGGCGCAGGTTCCCGACGAGCCGCTCCGGATCGCTGAGCTCGGCGAACTCGCCGAGGTCGGACTCACGCGCCGCCTCCAGCGGGCCGACGCCGGCCTCGCCCGCCCGAGCTGCGAGGTCGAGGACGAACCGGTCGTAGCGCTCGAGCAGGTCGAGCACCGACGGGTCGCACACCGGCCCGTGGCCGGGCACGATCACCTCGGCGTCGAAGGCCCGCACCCGGGTGATCGCCTCCAGCGACCCCCGCACCGAGCCCATGAGCATGAACGGCGTCCCGCCGTTGAAGACGAGGTCGCCGGCGAACAGGATCCGCCGCTCCGGAAGCCAGGCGACCACGTCGTTGGTCGTGTGCGCCGGCGTGCCGATGTAGTGCAGCTCGACCTCCAGGTCGCCCGCCCAGACGGTGATGTGCTCGTCGAAGGTGACGATCGGGGGCGCCAGCTCGAGGTGCCCCCAGTCCGGTTCGCCGCGGCCGGGGGCCTCGAAGATGCCCGGGTAGTGGTTGAGTCCGGTCGCGAGCAGCAGGTCGCGGCAGTTCGTGTGGCCGACGATCGTCGCCGGGTGGGTGAGGTAGTTGCCATGGGTGTGGTCGCCGTGATGATGGGTGTTGACCACGACACGCAGCGGCTGCGACGACACCGACGCGATCGCCTCCAGGAACGCCCGCGTCCGCCGCTCGGTCGCGCACGTGTCCACGGCCACGATCCCGTCCGGTGCGGCGATGAACCCGGCGTTGTTGATCCACCAGGTCCCGTCGGGCTGGATGTAGGCGTAGACCCCCTGGTCGACCTCCTCGAGTCGCGGCGGTCCCAACCCGCTGTCGTCGTCGTGGCCGAGATGGCTGCTCATTGCGGTTCCCCCCACCCCCTGCTCGGCGGACCCGAACTTGACATGTTGCAATCTATAGATTGTCGATACTAGCTTGCCATCCGGGGGACCATGCGACAAGGGGGGTCATGTTGAAGCGATCAGGCGTTGCGCTTGTCGGAGTGCTCGCACTCCTCGCCGCGTCGTGCGGCGACGATGACGACGACGCGCGCGGCGCGTCGGCGGGGACCGAGCAGCCGGCGGCGCCGGCGACGTCGGAGTCCGCCGGCGCGAGCGCCACCACCGCCGCGGCGGTCGACACGACCGTCGCGGCGCCCGAGGGTGACCCGGACGCGGTCATCCGCTTCTCGTGGGGAACGCCGGCGGGCAGCAACTACGACCCGCACGTGGCGTTCAACCAGTTCGCCAACATCTACCTGTATCCCGCCTACGACCGCCTGACCGAGCTGACCCCCGACGGTGAGGTCATCCCGATGCTCGCCGAGTCATGGGAGTTCGACGAGGACGACACCGTGCTGCGCCTGCACCTGCGCGACGGCGTCGTGTTCCACGACGGTGAGCCGTTCAACGCCGAGGCGGTGAAGGCGAACATCGAGCGGGGCAAGACGCTCGAGGCGTCGGCCGTCAAGGCCGACCTCGCCTCCGTGTCGGAGGTCGTCGTGGTCGACGACCTGACCGTCGAACTGCACCTGTCCAGCCCCGGCGCGAGCCTGCCGGCGCTCCTGGCGGACCGCGCCGGCATGATGGTGAGCCCGGCGGCGTTCGACAACCCGGACCTCGACCTTCGTCCCGTCGGGGCCGGTCCGTACCAGGTGGTCGACCACACGCCGGGCACCGTCATCACGTTCGAGCGCTTCCCCGACTACTGGGATCCCGACATGCAGACGCTCGGCGGCGTCGAGATCCAGATGCAGCTCGATCCTGACGCCCGGCTGCGCTCGCTCCAGGACGGCCAGATCGACGGCACCACGTTGAACCCGGACCAGGTCGACGCGGCCGAGTCGGCCGGCGTCGTCGTCGCCACCCGCCCGACGATCGGCTCGTACCTGCTGTTCCTCAACAAGTCCAAGCCGGGCCTCGACGACCCCGTCGTCCGCGAGGCGATCAGCCTGGCGATCGACCGCGCGGCCATCGCCGAGAGCCTGCACAACGGACTCTGCACGCCGTCGGCCCAGGTCTTCCCGGACGGCTACTGGGCCGCCAGCCCGGACGTCGAGGTGCCCCCGTTCGACCCGGAAGGTGCCCGGCAGCTGCTCGCCGACGCCGGCTACGGCGACGGGCTCTCCTTCGACGCCGTCGTCGTCAACGTGCCCTTCTACCTCGCCCAGCTCGAGGCCATCCAGGCGATGCTCGGCGAGATCGGGATCGACCTCAGCGTGACAGCGCTCGAACCGACCGAGCTCCTGTCCCGCTTCAACACCGGCGGGGCGGACATGTACTTCACGCAGTACCCCGGCTCGGTCGACCCGGCCAAGACGGTTGCATCGATCTTCGCCGCCGAGTCGAGCCTCAACCCGGGCGGCTACACGAACCCGGAGATGGAGGAGCTGGCCGCGCAAGGTCTGGCCGTCGTCGAGCAGGCCGAGCGGGCCCCGATCTATCAGGAGCTGTCCCGGATCGCGGCCGAGGACAACTTCCACGTCGTGGTGTGCAGCGCCCAGTCGGTGTTCGCGAGCAACGAGCGGGTCCAGGACATCGAGCCCACGCTCGGCGGCTCGTTCGACTTCCGGGGCGTGAGGATCGCCGGATGAGCATCCCGGGCCGTTGAGCCCGCCGTCCGCACCTCGAGGAGGCCGGTCGTGCTGAGACTGATCATCCGCCGGTTGGCGGCGCTGATCCCACTCATGTTCGTCGTGACGATCATCGTGTGGGGTCTGCTCCTGCTGATCCCCGGGGACCCGGCCCGATCGCTCGTCGGCGACACGGCCACCGCGGAGGAGGTCGACGCGGTCCGGGAGGAGCTCGGCCTCAACGACCCCGCCTACGTCCGCTACGGCCGCTGGCTGGGCGGGGTCGTCCGCGGCGATCTCGGCACCTCGCTGTTCACGAGCTACGAGGTCCGGGACGCGATCGCCGACCGACTACCCGTGACCGTCTCACTCGTCGGGACGTCCTTCCTGCTGTCGGTCCTGATCGGTGTGCCCACCGGCGTGGTCGCCGCCGTCAATCGGGGCCGGTTCCTCGACCGGTTCCTGACGATCGGCACGTCGGTGGGAGTCGCCGTCCCCAACTTCTGGCTCGGGCTGGTCCTAGTGACGTTCCTGTCCATGAAGCTCGGCTGGTTCCCGGCCGGCGGCTACGTCGGGTTCACCGACAACCCGTTCGAGTGGGCCCACCGCATGGCCCTGCCGGCGATCACGTTGGCCCTGGCCGCGGCGGCCGAGATCAGCCGGCAGACCCGTGCCGGCATGGTGGACGTGCTCGAGCGGGATTTCATCCGCACCCATCGCGCCAAGGGGATCCCGCAGCGGAGGATCATCCTGCGCTACGGCTTGCGCAGCGCCCTGATGCCCGTCGTCACCGTCGCCGGACTGCAGATCGCCCGCCTGTTCGGGCTGTCGACGATCGTCGAGCAGATCTTCAACATGCCCGGGGTCGGTCAGCTGGCCATCGACGCCGTGTTCAAGCGCGACGTACCGGTCATCCAGGGGGTCGTGCTGATGGTCACGCTCGTGGTCGTCCTGGCCAACCTCGTGGTCGACATCTCGTACGGGTATCTCAACCCGAAGGTGCGCGACGAATGAGCGCTCGGCCGACCCCCCGACGAGTGGGCGAGAGCCCCCTGCGCAGGTTCCGGCGCCGCTTCCTGCGTGAGCGGGGCGCCGTGGTCGCCCTCGCGTTCCTCGTTGTCGCCGTGCTGTGCGCCATCTTCGCCCCGGTCCTCGCGCCCCACGACCCGGACGCCCAGTCGCTGAGCGACCGTCTGCAGGGGTTCAGCCGTGAGCACCTGCTCGGGACGGACGATCTCGGGCGGGACGTGGCGTCCCGGATGCTCTTCGCGGCCCGCGTGTCGCTCATCGCCGCGGTGCAGGCGACCGTCGTGGGCGTGATTCTCGGCGTGCCCGTCGGGCTCGTCGCTGGCTACGTCCGCGGGTGGTTCGACAACGTGACGAGTCGCGTCGCCGACGCCGTGATGTCGATCCCGGCGCTGCTCCTCGCCCTCGCCATCGTGGGCGTCCTCGAGCCGAATCTCACCAGCGCGATGATCGCCATCGGGATCGTGTACGCGCCCCGGCTGTTCCGCGTGACCCGCGCCGCCGCCCTGGCCGTGCGCGAGGAGACCTACGTCGAAGCGGCGCACAGCGTCGGCAGCAGCCCGATCCGCATCGTGCTCGGACACGTCCTGCCCAACGTGCTGTCGCCGCTGATCGTGCAGATCTCGCTGTCGATGGGCTTCGCCATCCTGTTCGAGGCGAGCATCAGCTTCCTCGGGCTGGGCGTCCAGCCGCCGGACGCGTCGTGGGGGTCGATGCTCGGACGATCGACGCGGTTCTTCGAGCAGAGCCCGCACCTCGTGATCGTGCCCGGCGTCGCGATCATCCTCACGGTGCTGGCCTTCAACGTGATCGGCGACGGCATCCGCGACTCGCTGGGCCGGGAGACGAGGCGGACGTCGTGACGCTGAACGGGCCGCAGCCGCCGCTGTTGTCGGTACGCGACCTGGAGGTCCAGTTCGCCACCGACGAGGGCATGGTGCCCGTCGTCCAGGGCGTGTCGTTCGACGTCGCGCCCGGGGAGGTCGTCGGCCTCGTCGGCGAGTCCGGCTGTGGGAAGTCGGTGACGTCGCTGTCGATCCTGAGGCTGATCAACGACCCGCCCGGTCGCATCACCAAGGGCGAGATCCACTTCGACGGCCGGGACCTGCTCACGTTGACCGAGCGGGAGATGCAGGAGATTCGCGGCGGCCGCATCGCCATGGTCTTCCAGGAGCCGATGACGAGCCTGGATCCAGCCTTCACCGTCGGAGAGCAGATCGCGGCGACATACCGGCGCCACCGCGGGGGCAGCCAGCGCGCGGCCTGGGCGCGCGCCGTCGAGATGATGAACCTCGTCGGGATCCCGAGCGCCCACCGCCGCGCCAAGGACTACCCACACATGTTCTCCGGGGGGATGCGTCAACGGGTGATGATCGCGATCGCCCTGTGCTGCGAGCCGCCCCTGCTCATCGCCGACGAGCCCACCACGGCCCTCGACGTCACCATCCAGGCCCAGGTCCTCGATCTCCTCCAGGACCTGCAAGCGCGCATGGGCATGGCGATCGTGTTCGTCACCCACGACCTCGGCGTCGTGTCGCAGGTGTGCGACCGCGTCGTCGTGATGTACGCCGGACAGGTCGTCGAGACCGGAACCACCGGCCCGCTGTTCCAGGGACCGAGGCATCCCTACACCCACGGGTTGCTGCAGTGCCTCCCGTCGGAGCACATCGGCGAACGCCTGCGTCCCATCCCCGGGACGGTGCCGCCGCCCACGTTCATGCCGCCAGGCTGCCGGTTCCACCCCCGCTGCCCGCACGCGCAACCTGGCCGGTGCGACGTCGATCCGGTTCCGCTGCTGCCCATCACGAGCACGCGGAGCACGCGGTGCGTGCGCGCGGAGGAGCTGGTCCTCGAGGGGGTCCCGTCGTGACCGCACTGCTCGAGGCCGAGCACCTGTCCAAGACGTTCGTGACCCGGCGCAACCTCCTCGGCCGGGCGACGACGACGGTGGCCGCGGTGGTGGACTTCTCGATCACGATCGAACCGCGCCAGACGGTGGGCCTCGTCGGGGAGTCCGGCTCGGGGAAGTCGACGGTCGGGCGCCTCATCGCCCAGCTCGTCCCCGCCGACACGGGGACCGTGCGCCTCGCAGGCCGCGAACTGTCGGCCCTGCGCGGCCGCGAGCTGCGCGTCGCACGCCGCGACGTGCAGGTGGTCTTCCAGGATCCGTTCTCCTCGCTCGATCCCTCGTGGACGATCGGCCACGTGGTCACCGAGGGACTGCGCGCCCAGCGCATCGCGAACCGACGCGAGCGCGAGGAGCGGGCCGTCGAGCTGCTCGAGCTCGTGGGGCTGCGGTCCGACCACGTGCGCCGCTACCCCTACGAGTTCTCCGGCGGGCAACGTCAGCGCATCGCCATCGCCCGGGCCCTCGCCCTGGAACCCAAGCTGCTGATCTGCGACGAGGCCGTCTCGGCCCTCGACGTCTCCACTCAGGCGGCGATCCTGTTGATGCTCGAGGACCTCCAGGAGCGACTCGGGCTCAGCTACCTGTTCATCTCCCACGACCTGTCGGTAGTGCGCCACGTCAGCGACCGGATCGCGGTGATGTACCTCGGCCGGCTCGTCGAGGAGGGCCCGGCGGCAGCGATCTACGAGGACCCGCAGCACCCCTACACCCAGGCGCTGCTGTCGGCGATCCCGCACGTCAGCCGGTCCAAGGCGCGGGCCCGCATCCCGCTGGTCGGCGACCTCCCGACGCCGACCAATCCGCCGCCCGGGTGCGTCTTCCACACGCGCTGCCCGCACGTGATGGACGTCTGCCGGGAGGTGGTCCCCGTCAGCCAGGCCGTCGGCGCCCGCTCCGTCGCCTGTCATCTCGTCAGCCCGATCTCGTCCCACGAGTCCAAGGAGGAACCCCATGTCAGCGCACAACTCGGGTCGGCCGCTTCCCCAGAACCCACCCGCCAACTACCAGAAGGGCCTCCAGGAGGTCGGTGACGGCTGCTTCGCGTGGCTCGAACCCGACGGCAGTTGGGGCTGGAGCAACGCCGGCCTGATCACCGGCGACGGGGTCTCCCTGCTCGTCGACACGCTGTTCGACGTGCCGCTCACGCGCAACATGCTGGACGGCATGAAGGCGATCACGGCGACCAAGCCGATCGCCACCGTCGTCAACACGCACTCCAACGGCGACCACTGGTTCGGCAACCAGCTGCTCAAGGATCGGGAGATCATCGCCTCGTCGGCCGCGCTGGAGGAGATGCCCACGGCCGGCCCCGACCGCCTCGAAGCGTTGCGCCAGCTGCCCGGGGCGACGGGCGACTTCGCCCGCGAGATCTTCGCTCCCTTCGACTGGTCGGACTTCGAGCAGACGTTGCCCAACCGGACGTTCGACGGCCGTCTGGATCTCGACGTCGGCGGCACGCAGGTTCAGCTGCTCGAACTGGGACCGGCCCACACCGCCGGCGACACGATCGCCTACGTGCCCTCGGCCAAGACGGTGTTCACCGGTGACCTGCTGTTCATCGGCGGCACGCCGATCGTCTGGGCCGGACCGCTGTCGAACTGGGTGCGCGCCTGCGACCTCATGCTCGACCTCGACGTCGACTACGTCGTTCCGGGCCACGGGCCGGTCACCGACAAGACCGGCATCCAGCAGGTGCGCGATTACCTGACGTTCGTCGACGCCGAGGCGCGCAAGCGCCACGCCGCAGGCATGACGCCGGAGGAAGCGATCGCCGACATCGCGCTCGGCGAGTTCGGGAAGTGGGCCGAGCACGGACGCATCGCCCAGAACGTGCTGGCCGTGTACTACGAGCTCGACCCCGACCTGCCTCGGCGTGACGTGCTCAGCGTGTTCAGCGAGATCGGCCGGCTGGAGGGCTTCACCGAGGACCGCTAGCCGCGCCCGTCGAGGCGCTTCAGCTCTCGCTTGAGCACCTTGCCGACGGCGTTGCGCGGCAGCGCGTCGACGACGACCACGCGTTCGGGGACCTTGTAGTCGGCGAGGCGCTCCCGGGCCCATTGGAGGATCTCGTCGGTCGTGGCGTCGTCGTCGGGATGCAGCACGACGAACGCGACGATCGTCTCGTTGCCCGCGTCGTTGTTGATCCCGACGACTGCCGCGTCGCTGACCGACACGTGCTCGAGGAGCACCCGCTCGATCTCCGGCGCGGACACGTTGTCCACGCCCGGCTTGATGAGGTCCACGCCGCGTCCGAGGAACCGGAAGTAGCCGTCCGGCTCACGAACCATCCGATCGCCGGTGCGCAACCATCCGTCCCGCATGACCAGCGCCGTCTCCTCCGGGCGCTGGTGATAGCCGGCCATCAGCGTCCGACCTGGCTCGCCGCCGACGACCAGCTCACCGGGCACGCCGTCGGGCAGCGTCCGCCCGGCCCGGTCGATGATCTTGACCTGGGCCCACACCGTCGCCCGACCGATCGTGTCGGCCCGGTGCTGCCCGTAGGGCGGGTCGCCGATCGTCGGCGCGATCGTCTCGGTCATCCCGTAGACCTGCAGCGGCATGACGCCGAACCGTCGCTCCAGCGCGGCCCGCTCGGCGGTGGTGAGATGCTGGGCGAACAGGAGCACCCGCAGCTCGTTGTCGGCATCGCACTTCCGCTCCGGGGTGTCGAGCACCTGGCGAACGTGGACGGCGAACAGGCTGGCGAGCGTGGCACCGGACCGGTGCGCCTCGGTGGACCACGACTCCGGCCGGAACCGGTCGACGACCGCCACCGACGCACCGACCGACAGCGCCGACATCAGCGAGTAGCCGAGGGCGTTCAAGTGGAACAGCGGCAACGTGATCAGCCAGCGATCGTCCGGGCGCATCCGTAGATGACAAGCGACCGCGTCACCCGCGAAGACGAAGTTGCGGTGCGTCAGCATCACGCCCTTGGGCCAGCCGCTCGTGCCCGAGGTGTAGATGATCGCCGCCAGGTCGGTGTCGCTCACCGCCGGTGCGGATGGATGGGGCTCGACCCCGTCGAGCGCGGACCACAGCTCGAGGTCCCCCGGGGACGACGCCCCGCCGACGGTCACCACGTGGCCGATCTCCGGCGCCATCTCACGCGCCGCCGCGACGACGTCGGCGCTCTCCGCCTCGACGACGCTGATCACACATCCGGCATGGGACGTGATGTAGGCCACGTCGTCGACCGTCGCGGCCGGATTGACCGGCACCGCGACCGCGCCGAGGAGGTTGATCCCGAAGAGGGACACCAGGTACTCGACCGAGTTGTGCATCTGCAGGTGCACGGCGCTGCCCCGCCCGACGCCGAGCGACGCGAACAGCCCGGCGGCGCGGTGCGCGAGGTCGTCCAGTTCGCGGAACGTCAACACCCGGTCTCCGTGCTCCCCGAGCGCGACCACGAAGATCTCATCGGGATGCTCATCGCTCAGCTGGCACAGCCGCCCGGCCGGCGTGAGGCCGCCGGGCACCGGAGCATGGTTCGATCCTGTGCTCGACCTCTCACCCATCTCGACACCCCCGAGCGCTACGACTGGTTGCTGAGCTGCTCCATGTACGCCGCGGCGAAGTGCGCGATCTCGCTGCGAATCCCGTCGACCGCCGTTTGTCTGTCGCCTTCGAGCACGGCGGTGACGATCTGCTGGTGCTCCTTGGCGAGCAACTCGCGGTCCATCCCGTCCACCGTGGCCAGCCGGTAGCGGGCGTCCTGGTCCCGGATCGTGGTCGCGAACCGCTTGAGCCGCGGGGAGGTGCAGGTCTCGGTCAGCACCTCGTAGAACGTCCGATAGGCCTTCTCGCTCTCGGCGGCAACGTGCGGATGGGCGCTCCACGCGGCGAGCAGCTCGGCCGACGCCGCAGCCACGCGCCGGCGCCACTCGTCGCCGCCTGCCTCGATCGCCCGCTGCACGCATTCCGGTTCGAGCAGAGTGCGCAGCTCGGTCAGCTCTTCGCTGTCCTTGGGCGAGAGTTCCGTCACCCGCGCCCCGCGTTGGGGCACGAACTCGACCAGACCCTCGCCGGCGAAGCGGTGCAGTGCCTCCCGGAGCGGGGTCGGACTGACCTGGAACCGCTCCGCGAGCTGCGCAGTCAGCAACCGCTCACCCGGTCGGAGATCGCCGTTCAGGAGCGCCCGACGGAGTTGGTCCTCGACCCATTCGATCCGGCTGACCGGCCCGTCGGCCACGGCGTCCTCCTGTACGGCTTCGATCGGTCCCCAGTCGGCGACCCACCAACCGAGCCTACTGGCGCGGGAGTCCCCGGACCCGGCGGCCTGGCGCCAGGCCGCTCCCTTCTACGCTCACCGCGTGGCCTACCGGTAGCCGGGCGGGTTGCAGGCCGCGATCGCCGCCGCCCGGGCCGACCACGAGGTCACCGTGCTCGAGCGGGAGGCGGAGCCCGGAGGTCAGGTGCGCCTCGCGGCCAGCGTGCCGAACCGGGCCGAGCTCGGCGACATGGTGCGCAACCAGATCACCGAGTGCCGGCGCGTCGGCGTCACGATCGAGTGCGGGGTCGAGGCCGACGTCGAGACGGTCCTCGCCCGCCGCCCGGACCACGTCGTCGTCGCCATCGACGAGATCGGGTGCCACCACGCGACGTCGGACGCCGAGCTGCTCGCCGACCGCGGCTGCCGCGTCGAGGTGGTGACCCCGGGCATGGTGGTGGGTCAGGACCTCGGCATCACGCTCGACCTGGAGCAGTGGTGGATCCGGGCCACCGCGAAGGGGATCGTGCAGTCCACCCATCTCGTGCCGATGAGGCCGACGTGCTGCTGCCGAGCACCGACATGCACGAGCGCGACGACCTGAACATCGTCGACATCGGCACCAGCGCCCGGCCGTTCGCGCAGTACACGCCGGCGGTCGTGCCGCCGCGGCCCCAGCAGGTGTGGACCAGCGACGGCCGCGTCGACTGCTGCCCGCCCTCGTTCGCCCCGGCCATCGACCGCTGCCACGAGCTCTTCGCCCAGGAGCTTGCCACCCGTGACGACGGACGGCTGCGGCTGATCCACGGACGCGACCCCTGGATGCACAACACGTGGTTCGCCAACGTGCGGCGCATGAAGCGCGGCGGGCGCACGACGAACCCGTTGCACCTGCATCCGGATGACGCCCGTGCGCTGGGCCTCGCGGCGGGTGACCGGGTGGTGGTGGCCAGCGACCACGGCGAGATCACCACCGAGGTCGCACTCGACGACGAGCTGCTGCCGGGCGTCGTGTGGATGGTCCACGGCTGGGGACACGGCGCCAGTCCACGGCTGCGCGTCGCGGCGACCGATCCCGGCGCCAACCCGAACGCGCTGCTGCCGTCGGGGCCGGGCAGCTTCGAGCCGTTGAGCAGCCAGGCGCACATGACCGGGATCCCCGTCACCGTCCGCAAGCTGGAGGACGCCGTCACGGCGGCGACGTGAACGGGCGCCGCCCGGCGACGGACACGAGCAGCGGCGTGTACGCGGTCGGTGGATCGTCGCCACCGTCGGCGAACGCCTCCAGCACGGCGAGGAGGTCGGCCTCGGTGAGCAGGCCGCGCCGGAGCATCAGCGGGGCGAGGCGGCGCAACGGCGGCTCGAACACCGCGGCCAGCGCCGGGATCGGCAACGCCCGGGCGAACGCCTCGGCGTCGACCTCCTCGAGGCCGGCGGCCGTCAGCAGGCGGACGAGGTCGGCCCCGGTGAGCGGGTTGACCCCCTGCGCCTGCAGCGCGGCGATCATCGCCGCGTTCACCGCCGCCCACGCCGGGTGGTGCGGCGCCGACAGCGCCATCACGCGCACGTCGTAGTCCTCGACGACGAGCCAGCCGCCGGGCCGCAGCGCCGCGGCGAGCCTGGCCACCACCGCCTCGTGGGGCGGGAGGTGCTCGAGGACGAGCCGGCAGTGCACGAGGTCGTAGCCGCCCGCCTCGAGCGGGTCGTCGGTGACGTCGTGGTGGCGGACCTCGAGCGTCGGCCCGGCAGCCGGCGCCAGCCAGCGGGTGTCGACGTCGGTCGCCACGACGTGCCCGGTCCGCCCCACCCGCTCCACCAGCCACCGGGCCACCGACCCGGTGCCCGCCCCGATCTCCAGGCAGCGCCAGCCGGCACCGACGCCGACCCCGTCGAGGCGGCGGAACGTCGCGTCGTCCCAGAGCGCCTCGTGGGCCTCGAGCCGGGCGCGCTCCTCGTCATCCGCGTCGAACAGGTACGCCGGCCGCGACCCGGCCGCCCGGTCGCTCATGTGACGACGACCTCCTCGACCATCCCGTGGTCGTAGTGGGGCGTCCCGTCCGCAGCGGGCACGGCGCACACCACGACGTAGCGACCGGGCTCGAGGTCGAGCTGCAACCGTTGCGTCGCGCCGGGCGGGATCGCCTGCATCCCACCCACCGCCTCGGCGGGCAGCGGCCGGCCCGCGTGCAGTGCGGCGAGGACGTCGTCCACGGTGTCGCCGTCGCCGAGACGGGCGACGACCATCTCGTGGACTTCGGCCGTCGAGGCGTTCGTGATCGCCAGCGTGGCGCCGCCGTCGAGCTCGTCGGGGAGCTCGAAGCCGTAGTCGACGAGCCGCACCTCGTGGTCGGCGGGGCCGAGCGGCGCCCGCTCCGCGCCCGGCGCGACCTCGAACGCGCGCATCATCCCGTGGGCGAGATGCGGCACGCCGTCGGCATCCGGCACGAGGCACAGCAGCACGTACGTGCCCGGCCGCAGCTCGACGACGGCGTCGGCGCGCGAGCGCGCACCCGGCGAGACCAGGCCGGTCCCGCCGACGAACGCACCGACCTCGGCCGCTGCGGCCGGCCCGCCCGACGCGAGGGCGGACGCGAGGTCCTCGACGTCCGCGCCGTCGTCGAGGCGGAACAGCTGGGCGTGGTGCTCGAGCGTCCCGGCGTTCTCCAGGACGATCCGCGTCGGCCCGGCCGTGACCTCGTCGGGCACGTCGAAGCGGAACTCGTGACCGCCGTCCGCAGTGCCGGCCACGACCCGCAGGACGACGTCGTCGGCATCCGCGTCACCGTCGCATCCGCCGAGCACGGCGACGCCGGCCAGCGCGGCGAGTGCCGCGGTGGCACTTGCGAGCCGACCGGCGCGCCGGGCGCTCACCGCCGGCTCCCGTGGCCGTGCCGGGCGCCGGGCCGCGCCGCGTCGAACCGCGCCAGCCACGCCGCACCGAGGCGCCGGGCCTCGGGGAGCCCCGCGCGCGCCTCGGGTGGGACGTGCCGCAGCGTCACCTCGACGGCGGCGGGTGGACCGACCTCGTCGAACAGCGCCACCAGCACGTGCGTCCACTGTTGGGGTGCGGTGGTGACGGCGTGCAGCGAGAAGTCGTCCCACTGCGCGGTGGTGACGTGGCGGCGCAGTGCCGGGAACAGCACCGGCTCCTCGTGGTCGAGGTGCCGGTGCACCGCGTCGCGCACGGCGACGGCGGCGCCGGCGGCGACGACGGCGTCGAACGGGCCGGGGCCGAGCTGCAGCGACTCCAGCGTCCGCAGGGCCGTCTCCAACCGGTCGTGCTCCGCGGTCAGGTCGTCGAGGGCGCCGCGCAGCTCGGGCGCGGCGGCGGTGAGCCGTGGCCACAGGTCGCGGTCCTCCAGCTCGTGGTGGTGGCGGAGCACGTCGACGACGAGATCGCGCAGGTCGCGGACGGACGCCGGGTCGACGTGGGGGTGCGCCGACGCCGCGGCGAGCAGCGACGTGACGGTGCGGTGGACGTCGTGGACGAGGCGGGTCTCGAGGACACCGGGATGCTCCGGTGCCCGGGTGGGCGCCGGAGAGGGGGACGGCGCCGGGGAGGGGGACGTGGACATCAGGTCTGCATGGGTGTTGCGTTGCACCTGCCCCACGTTCCACCGGCGCGGCGGACGTGCCCATCCCGCAGCTGCGGGGACTCGTCGTGGCCCGCGGACCCCGCAGCTGCGGGATTGCCGGATCCCGCCCGGGGGCGCAGACTGGGTGTGATGCGCCCCACCGCCGCGGCTCTCCGGCGGCGCGCCGACGACCTCGTCGTGCACGTCGGGCGGGCGCACAGCGCCGCCGACGTGTTCGCCCGGGCATCGTCCCGCCTCCGCTCCCTCGTCGACTTCGACGCGGCCGCCTGGCTCGCGTGCGATCCCCTGACGGGGCTCCCCACGTCACCCGTGCGCTTGGAGCACATCGACGGGGTCTCCCAGGCGCGCTGCTCGCGGCACTGGCAGGAGGAGCTCCTCGGCGCGGACGTGAACACGTTCCGGCACCTCGGCCGCGCCGCGCGCCCGGCCGCCGGGCTGCGCGCGTCGGTGGACGACCCGCGGGCGAGCCGTCGCTTCCGCAACTTCCTGCAGCCACTGGAGCTCGACGACGAGCTGCGCGGCGTGCTGCGGGTCGGCGAGGCGCCGTGGGGCACGGTGACGCTCTGGCGGCGCCGCGGACGGCCGCCGTTCACCGACGCCGACGCGGCGATCGTGGCACGGCTGTCGGCGCCGTTGGGCGAGGCGCTGCGCCGGTTGGCCCGGCCCGGTGACGACCCCGGCGTACCGCCGCCGCACGACCGCCCCGGCCTGCTGGTGTTCGACAGCGACGGCGAGCTGCTGTCGGTGAACGAGGAGGCCCGTCACTGGCTCGCCGAGCTGCCCGAGGAGCCGACGCTCGCCAACGACCACGGCGTGCCGGTGCCGGTGTGGCTGCTCATCACGATGTTCCGGGCCAGCGCCATCCGCTACGGCGCCGGCGACGGCACGGCGCGCACCCGGGTGCGGACGCGCCGCGGGCGATGGCTGGCGTGCCACGCGTCGTGCCTGCGGCGCAGCGACGGCACCGTCGGTGACACCGCGGTGGTGATCGAGCCCGCACAGCCCGCGTCCGTCGCCCCGATCGTCGCCGAGGCCTACGACCTGTCACCGCGCGAGCAGGAGGTCATCTCGCTGCTCGCCCGGGGCGCGGGCACGGCGGACATCGCCGCCCGGCTGTACCTGTCCCGCCACACCGTGCGCGACCACCTCAAGGCGATCTACGCCAAGGTCGGCGTCTCCAGCCGCGGCGAGCTGATCGCCACGCTGTTCAGCGAGTTCTACGAGCCGACCCACGGCGAGGGGATGGTCACCGTGGGCACGACGCGCTGACCGCACCGGCCCGACGCGCCCGGACGTGCTGGGCGGGAATCCCGCCATCGCCGCATCTGGGCGGGATCCGTGCCAGCAGTTGGCAGGGATCCCGCCCAGATGGCGAAAAGGCAGGGATTCCGCCCAGATCGCGAGGGGCCGCGGCGTCGGTCGCGTCGGCGTCCGTCAGTCGGCGAGGACGTCGAAGAGGCTGGGTTGGTCGACGCCCGGGCGGTACACCCGGGAGATCCCGCTCCACGGCACGTAGTGGTCCATGAAGACCCACGTGCGGCGATGGATCCCGCTCGGCCCGTAGCCCTGCAGCGCGGCCTTGTGCACCGGGCACGGGTAGCCCTTGTTCGTGTCGAACGACCAGTGCGGGTAGTGCTCGGCCTGGGCGCGCATCTCCCGGTCGCGCACGACCTTGGCGAGGATGCTTGCCGCCGCCACGCTCAGGCAGCGGGCATCGGCCTTCACCCGCCGGGCCACGAACGGCACGTGCGGCGAGACGAAGTCCCACATCCCGTCGACGACCGCCGCGTCCGGTGCCACGCCGAGCTGCTCGATGGCCCGCTGGGCGGCGAGCTTCTGCGCCGCGGACATGCCGAGCTCGTCGCACTCGGCCTGCGAGGCGCTGCCCACGCCCCACGCGACGCACCACGAGCGGACGCGGTCGAACAGCTTCTCCCGCTCCTGCTCGGTGAGCAGCTTGGAGTCGCGGATGCCGTTGACCCGCTTGTCCTTCGGCAGGATCGCCGCGCCCACCGTGATCGGCCCGGCCCACGCCCCGCGGCCGACCTCGTCGATGCCGACGACGACGTCGTGGCCGAGGTCCCACAGCTCCTTCTCGACGCTGCGCGTCGGTGCCCGCTTCTTCGACACCGCCGGGCGGCGAGTCGCCGCCTTGCGCGCCCGCGCCGGCACCGCGCCCCGCGTCGTCATCGCAGGATCAGCTCGGGTGATCCGTCCTCGATCACCCCGACGGTCCAGAAGCCCGCGGCGACGAGCTCGTCGGCGGCCGCGGGGTCGACCGCGGCCAGCAGCCCGCCCGACGTCTGCGGGTCGAAGACGAGCGCCTCCGCCACCGCCGATGCGCTCGACTGCACGTGCCCGGCGAGGTAGTCGCGGTTGCGGGCGTCGCCACCGGTGCGCACGCCGCGCGCCGCGGCCTCGGCGGCGCCGGGATAGGTGACGAGCCCGCCGGTGTCGACGACGAGGCGCACGCCGCTGCGGTCGGCGACCTCCCAGCCGTGGCCGGCGAGCCCGTAGCCGGTGACGTCGGTGACGGCGTGGACCGCGTCGCCCAGGGCCTGCAGCTGCTCCGACGCGGCCCGGTTCAGCGTGCGCATCCCGGCGATCGCCGCGGCCTTCTCCTCGTCGCTGCCGGCGGCGAGCGTCAGCCCGGTGCCGATCGGCTTGGACAGCAGCACGACGTCGCCCGGACGGGCCCCGGCCTTGCGGAACACCCGGTCGGGGTGCACGAGGCCCTGCACGGCGAGCCCGAACACCGGCTCGGGATTGCGGATGGTGTGCCCGCCGGCGACGGTGCCGCCTGCCTCGGCGACCACCTTCGCCGCGGCGTCGAAGATCGTGGCCATCGCCGGACGGGGGAAGTGCTCGGGGAACGCGGCGACGTTGATCGCCAGCACGACGCGCCCGCCCATGGCGAAGACGTCGCTGCAGGCGTTGGCCGCGGCGATGGCCCCGTAGTCGGCGGGGTCGTCGACGAGCGGCGGGAAGAAGTCGGTGGTGGAGACGAGCGCCGTCGTCTCGTCGATGCGGTAGATGGCGGCGTCGTCGAACGGGGCGAGCCCGACCAGCAGCGAGGGGTCCACCGTGCCGGGGAGCTCGCGGACCAGCTCGGTGAGCACGGCGGCGCCCCACTTCGCCGCGCAGCCACCGCACGACGTCCACTCCGTCAACCGCAGGTCGGTGGCGGCCAGCGGCTCGGCGGTCATCGCCCCGAGACTAGAGCGCCGCGCTCGGCGACGCGGCGCCCGTCGGGCCGGATCGTCGCCGCGGACCGCCGGCCGCGCTGCACAAGCTCACAATCACGCGGGGTGCCAGCGGGGAAACGATACTGACCCTTTCCGTTTCGGCCGAGGAGGTCGGGGGTGGTGGTGGCGACCGGGGACGCGATCGACGAACGGGTGCACGCCCGGCGCTGGTGGACGCTCGGCGTGCTCTGCGTGTCGCTGCTGATCATCACGCTCGACAACACGATCCTGAACGTGGCGATCCCGTCGATGATGGACGACCTCGGCGCGTCCAACACCGACGTGCAGTGGATCGTCGACGCCTACACGCTCGTGTTCGCCGGGCTGCTGCTCACGACCGGCAGCCTCAGCGACCGCTTCGGGCGCAAGGGCGCGCTCCAGCTCGGCATCGTGGTGTTCACCGCCGGCTCGGTCGCCGCGGCGCTGTCGACGTCGACGCTGCAGCTGACGCTGAGCCGGGCGGTGATGGGCGTCGGCGGGGCGCTGATCATGCCGTCGACGCTGTCGATCCTCGCCAACGTGTTCCGCGACCCCCGCGAGCGCGGCCGGGCGATCGCCGTGTGGGCGGGCTGCTCGGGGCTCGGCGTCGCCATCGGCCCGGTCACCGGCGGCATCCTGCTGCAGCACTTCGGGTGGAGCTCGGTGTTCTGGATCAACCTGCCGATCGCCGTGCTCGCGCTGGCGCTCGGCGCCGTCCTGGTCCCGACGTCCAAGGACCCGGGGCACACCTCGCTCGACCCGCTCGGTGCACTGCTGTCGATCGTCGGCCTCGGCGCCCTGCTGCTCGGCATCATCGAGGGCCCGAGCCACGGCTGGACCGCACCGCTCGTGCTCGGCGGGTTCGCCGTCGGCGCCGTCGCCGTCGTGGCGTTCGTGCGGTGGGAGCTCCACACCCCGCACCCGATGCTGGACATGCGGTTCTTCCGGAACCCCCGCTTCACGGCGGCGAACGGGGCGATCACGATGACGTTCTTCGCCATGTTCGGGTCGATGTTCCTGATGACCCAGTACTGGCAGCTCGTGCACGGCTACAGCCCGCTCGACGCGGGCGTGCGCATGGTGCCGTTCGCCCTCACGATGTCGGTGACCGCACCGGCGTCGGCCCGGCTGGTCGAGCGCCTGGGCACGACGCGGGTCGTCACCGCCGGGCTCGTCGTGGTGGCCTGCGCGCTGACGTCGATGTCGTTCCTCACGCGCACGACGCCGTACCCCGTCGCGATCGCGATGTTCTGCCTGATGGCCGTCGGCATGGGCATGACGATGGCGCCGGCCACGGAATCGGTGATGGGCGCGCTCCCCCGGGACAAGGCCGGCGTCGGCTCCGCCGTGAACGACACGACGCGCCAGATGGGCGGAGCGCTCGGCGTCGCCGTGATCGGCAGCGTCGTCACGAGCATCTACGCGAACGGGGTGTCCGACGTCGCCGCCGACTTCGGCCTCGTGGGCCGCCCGCTCGCCGTCGCCCGCGAATCACTCGGCGGCGCGCTCGCCGTGGCCGGTGGCCTCGGTGGGCAGGCCGATGCGTTCGCCCGCGAGGCCAAGGACGCGTTCGTCGCCTCCCTGAGCGGCGGGCTGCGCCTCGGCGCGGTCGTCGTCCTCGGCGCGGCGTTCGTCGCCTGGCGCTACCTGCCCGCCCGGGCCCACGACCCGGCACCGTCCGCGAGCATGGGGGCCGTGCCCGACCAGCCCACCCCCACCGACGGACCCGATGATGCCGCCACCGCCCCCGCCCCGGCAGGAGGTCACTGATGACCGCGGAACCGTCCGATGGCGTCGTCCGTCGCCCCAAGCGCGGCCGGCCCCGCCGCGCCGACGCAGACGGGGCGATCCTCAGCGCCACGCTGGAGCTGCTCGCCGAGGTCGGCGTCGCCGGGCTGTCGATGGACCTGCTCGCCCAGCGCGCCGGCGTCGGCAAGGCGACGATCTACCGCCGGTGGGACTCCAAGGAGGCGTTGATCCTCGACGCCCTGCGGACGATGACGACGCCACTCCCGGTGCCCGACGAGGGATCGCTGCGGGCCGACCTCCACGCCTACATGGACGCCGTCATCGAGCATTTCTCCCCGGGCCGCGGCTCGGACGTGCTGCCGCACCTGATCGAGGCCAGCTGCTACGACGCGCAGCTGCGGGCCTCGCTCGACGACTACCTGCGCGAGCGGCAGTCGACGACCCGCCTGTTGCTGCGCCGCGGCATCGAGCGCGGCGAGCTGCCCCCGGACACCGACATCGACCTGCTCACCGACGTGATCCTGGCGCCGTTCTTCTACCGCCTGCTGCTCACCGGCGCCCCCGTGGACCGGGACTTCACGCACCGCCTGGTCGACTTCGCCCTGCGCTGACGCCGCGCGTCAGCGCCGCCGACGCCACAGCGTCTCGCCACGTGGCTCGGTCGTGCGCCAGTCCGGATCCATCACCGGCGCGCGCAGCTCGACGGGATCACCGTCGAGCTCCCACAGCACCGCCGGGTGCTCGCCGTGCCACCGCACGGCGAACGAGACCGTCGAGCGTGGCCCGGCCGACAGCCGGTGGGCCTCGAGGTTGGCGCCGCGCCACGCCGGCGGCACGCCGTCGGGGAGCAGTGCCCCGTCGCGCACGAGCAGTCGCTCGATCGCCGCGACGTCGCGCACACCGTCCGCGGGCGTCGACGGAGGCGGTGCCGCCGCTGGGCGCGACGCGAGGATCCGGGCGAGGTCGCGCAGCGCCCGCTCCTCCCCTGCGGCCGCCAGCACCGGTGCCGCGGCGGCGAGCGCGGCATCGACGTCCCAGCCGGACTCGCGGGCGACGGCGGCGACCGCCCCGGCGACGTCGGGCACGATGTCGTCGAGGTCGTCCGACCCCAGCTCGCGAAGGCGGACGAGCTCGGCCACGCCGAGGAGGAACCCCACGGGGTCGTCGTCCGCGGCGGGCGGGCCGGCGAGCAGCAGCTCGGCCCGCGCCGCGACGAGGCGGTCGGCGACGCGCTCGTCGGGCAGCACGACCCGACTGGCCGCCTCCGAACGGGCGACCCAGCCGCGCGCCGTCGCGTCCGCACTGGCCGAGCCCGGCGGCAGCGTGCCCGGACCGCCGCCGCCATGGGCGAGGGCGATCGTGACCGAGGCGCGGTGGCCGACGGGCAGCACGATCGTCGTCGGTGGCAGCTCGATGCCCTGGATCGGGACGTCCGCGGGCGGGCGCACCGTCAGCACGTCGTTGCGGGTGAAGGCGCAGGCGATCGGCAGCGGCGAGTCGTTGGTCACCTCGACGAGGGTGCGCCCACCGCCGTCGGCGACGGACCAGATCCGCTGGACGGCGTCGCCGCCGGGGATCCGCACCCGGGTCTCGAACACCGGCGCCCCGCGCAGGCGAGACTGGCGCACGGCCACCTCGCGGTCGGGCGAGTGCCAGCGGTCGTCGGCGGCGATGTACCAGGCGAGCGGCGGGGAGCCGTCCCAGGGCACGATCGTGCCGGTCGTGGTCACGTCGGCCCGGAACGACGTGCCGAGCACACCCGTCGTCCCCGCGATCTCCCTGGAAGTCGCCACTCGCGTCACCTGCAGCACGCTACGGGCAGGCAGAGGCCATACGATGATCCGGTGCAGACGGCCGTCCTGCTGCCGGTCAAGGCGTTCACCGCGGCCAAGGGGCGGCTGTCGGTGATCCTGGACCGCTTCGCGCGCGCCGACCTCGCCCGCTGGCTGGCCGGCCGGGTCATCGCCGCCGCGGACGAGCTGCCCGTGTTCGTCGCCTGCGACGACGACGAGGTGGCGACGTGGGCCGGCGAGCACGGCGCCGACGTGCTGTGGAGCCCCGGCCTCGGGCTCAACGGGGCCGTCGACGCCGGCAAGGCGACGATCGCCGGCAAGGGCTTCGAGCACGTGATCATCGCCCACGGCGACCTCCCGCTGGCCGACCACCTGGCGCCGCTCGCGGTCCCCGGCTCGATCACGATCGTCCCCGACCGTCGCCGCGACGGCACCAACGTCATCGCCATGCCGCTCGACGTCGAGCTGCCCGCCGCCTACGGCGGGGGCTCGTACCTGCGCCACGTCGCGTCGGCACTGGCGACCGGGCGGCGCCTCGAGGTGCGCGCCGACCCGCGGCTGTCGCTCGACGTGGACACCCCAGCGGACCTCCGCCACCCCGCCGTCCTCCCCCATCTGCCCGCATGGCTGCAAACGACCCTGGACAACCTCCCCTGACCGCCCCGCGCCCGTTCACGCGCGATCACCCCACCCCCCGATCGGCCCTGGCGGTCGCGGCGCACCCGGACGACGCCGAGTTCGGCGCCGGTGGCACGCTCGCCAAGTGGGCCGCGGCCGGGTGCACGGTGCACCACCTCGTGCTCACCGACGGCTCCAAGGGCACGTGGGACGTCGCCGCCGACCTCCCGGCGCTGGTGGCGCGCCGGCACGAGGAGCAGCGCGAGGCCGCACGTCGCCTGGCCGGGGCGAACGCCGGCGAGGTGCGGTTCCTCGGGCGCGTGGACGGGGAGCTCGTCGCCGATCGGCAGACGGTCGGCGACGTCGCCCGGATCATCCGCGAGCTGCGCCCCGAGGTCGTGCTCGGCCACGACCCGTGGAAGCGCTACCGGCTGCACCCCGACCATCGCAACGCCGGCCTCGTCGTGTGCGACGCCATCGTCGCCGCCCGGGACCCGCACTTCTTCCCCGAGCACGGCGTCCCGCACCACCGCCCGCGCGCCCTGTTCCTGTGGGAGGCCGACGAGCCCAACCACGTCGAGGACGTCACCGCCACGGTCGACCGCAAGCTCGCCGCGCTCGAGGCGCACGAGAGCCAGTTCGAGACGACGATGCACGCGTCCGGCCACGACGACCTCGAGCCGTTCCGCACGCGGATCCGCAACCGCCTCGCCGAGCTCGGCGCGCCGCACGGACTGGCGGCCGCCGAGGTGTTCGCGCTGCTGACCGACCTCTAGGAAGCTCTAGGCGCCCGCCGGCGGGCCGCGGCGGACCGGGGCACGCGGCCGGCACGCCCGGGGCCTGTGGGGCGCGCCGGCCAGCGCCGGTCAGGATCCGCTCAGCGGGGGCGGAGCCGGCCGGCCGCGCTCGGCGGCGTACTCCGCGGCGGACTTCTCGATCGCCTTGATCGTCGCGTTGACGAAGGCGTGGTCGGCGCCGACGATCCAGTCGTGCGACGCCTGGGGCGCGGCGAGCTGGCCCTGGAAGTGCGGCATCACGTACTGGGCGAATAGCTCGTAGGAGCGCTTCGTCGCCTCGAAGTCGGCGAGATCACCGCCGAACATGAGGAAGCAGCCGAACCCACCGGACTGATCGAGCAGGCGCTGGATCTGGGCGATCGCCATGTCCGGCGTGCCGATCACCGCCGTGCCGTTCTCGTTCATCTCCTTCACCCGGCCCTCGTAGGACGTCGCCGTGGTCGGCGTCGTCGGCACGACGTGCGCCAGGTAGTCGAAGACCCGCTCGAGCCCGTAGCGGCAGTTGTCGAGCGCCTCCTGCTCCGTCTCGGCCACGTGCACCGGCCCCATCATCCGCCACTTCGAACGGTCCACGGTGGTGCCGTGCTCGGCGGCCTGCTCCTCCATCACCTGCCAGTGCGACGCCAGCACGGCGAAGCCCTCCGGGCTCGTCGCGGCGATCGACAGCAGGCCGACGCCGTGGCGGCCGGCCAGCTTGGGCCCCGACGGGGAGATCGACGCGGCCACGGCGATGTCGAAGTTGCTGTAGGGCCGCAGCTGCAGGCGCCCCTCCCTGACCGTGAACCAGTCCGTCTCCGCCGAGACGATCTCACCCCGGAACAGGGCCATGATCACCTCGAAGCTCTCCTCCATCATCCGCCGCTGCTCGTTGGGATCGATCCCGAGCATCGCCGCGTCAGAGGTGAGCTGACCGGGGCCGACGCCGAACATCATCCGCCCGCGCGTGAGGTGATCGAGCATCACGATGCGGTCGGCGAGGATCAGCGGGTGGTGGTAGGGCAACGAGTTCACGCCCGTGCCGAGCTTGATCCGCGTCGTGCGCTGGGCGGCGGCGGCGATGAACACCTCCGGCGAGGCGATCGTCTCGAAGCCGCTGGAGTGGTGCTCACCGATCCACGCCTCGTCGTAGCCGAGCCGGTCGAGGTGCTCGATCAGCTCGAGGTCGCGGTGCAGGGTCAGCGTGGGGTTCTGCCCCGTCGGGTGCATCGGCGGCAGGAAGATGCCGAAGCGCAGCCCGGGGTTGGGCGCATCGTCGACACGGCCGTGGATCTCGATCATCGTTGGTGACGCTCCTTGCGGTTGCAGCGAACGTCGTCACCTTGAACGATCCGGGGTCGCCGGGACGAACCGTGGCTCAGGCGAACTGCCCGGGTCGGCGGCCCTGCCCGGGCGGCCCGGCGAACGCCTGGGCGATGTCGAGCCACTCGTCGGCGTTGGGCCCCTGCGCGACCACGGCGAGGTCGGCCCGGTGGCGCCGCTGGGTCACGAGCAGGCAGAAGTCGAGCGCCGGTCCGGTCACGCGGTCCTCGGCGTCCTCCGGCCCCCAGGTCCACAGCTCGCCGGAGGGCGCGACCAGCTCGACGCGGATCGGCGCCTCGTTGGGCTCGCGCCCGTTGGTCACGTAGCTGAAGCGCCGGGCGCCGACACCGATGTGGGCCACGTGGCGCAAGCGGTCGGTCGGGGTGCGCTCGGCACCGAGCGCGTCGGCGATGTCCTGACCGTGTGCCCACGTCTCCATGAGGCGCGCCGTGATGAACGACCGCGCGCTCATCGCCGGTCCGTACCACGGGACGCGCGCCGTGGGGTCGACGGTGCGCGCGTGGGCGACGAGCGCGGCGCGATCGGCCCGCCACCGCGCGAGCAGCTCGTCCGCGGGGAGGTGGCGGCCCTGCTCGTTGGCGGCGTCCGCGCCGGTGCGCATCAGCTCCTCGGCATCGCGCTGGAACGCCTCGGGGTCGGTGAGCGCCATGAGGGCGCGCTGATCGAAGAACCAGAGGTGGGTGATCTGGTCGCGCACCGTCCAGCCGGGCGCCGGCGTGGACACGTCGAGATCCGCCCCCTCGACGATCCGGTCGAGATCGTCGTGCTCGGCGGTCAGATCGTCGCAGATCTCGTTCACGACGACAATCTGCCATCCCCGCAGGCCGCGGCCAGCGTCGGCAGCACCCGGGCGTGCCCGGCTGCGACGCTGACCAGCGGGCCGCGGGTCAGGCCGAGGCGGCGGTGCGGGCGGTCCGCTTGGCCGGCGCCCGCTTGGCGGCGGCCTTCTTGGCCGTCGACTTCGTGGCCGCCACCTTCTTGGCGGGGGCCTTCTTCGCCGCGGCCTTCTTCGCCGGCGCCTTCTTCGCCGCGGACCGCTTCGCCGCCGCCTTCTTCGTCGCCGCCTTGGTGGCGGTCGACTTCTTGGCCGCGGACTTCTTCGCCGTCGACTTCGTGGCCGCCGTCTTCTTGGCCGCGGACTTCTTGGCCGCCGACGTCTTCTTCGCCGCGGCCTTCTTGGCCGGCGCCTTCTTCGCCGCGGACTTCTTGGCCGCCGCCTTCTTGGCGGGGGCCTTCTTCGCCGCGGTCTTCTTGGCGGCGGGCCTCTTCGCCGTCGCCTTGCGCGCCGTGGCCTTCGTCGCGGCCACGGTCACTTCTTCCTTCTCGGGTTCAGCGCAGCCTTGAGCGTCGAGCTCGGCGTGAACTTCATCGCCGTGGAGGCAGCGATCTTCACGGGCTCACCGGTCTGCGGGTTGCGTCCGGTCCGGGCCGCGCGCTTCGTCGTGCTGAACGAGCCGAAGCCGGGCCAGGAGATCTTGTCGCCCTTCTTCGTCGCCTTCGTCACGTGATCGAAGAACGCGCCGATCGTCCGCTCGGCATCTGCCTTGGACACACCGGCCGCCTTCGCGACTGCGTCGATGACCTCTGCCTTGGTAGCCATGGATCCTCTTTCGAGATGGTCGGTCCGAGCGGGTGCTCGGCTGTGTGATGGGACCGATGCGGCCCCGCGCCCGAAGGCTGGGGCAAATCGAACAAGGGAGTGGGCCTGCACGCAAGCACTGATCCGATTGCAGTTGCAATCGTAGCCGCTGAAGTCCTTGCGGGATGCAGGTTCGGCAGGCCGGCGGGGCCTCATCCGCCGGATTCAAGCGCCTTTCGGAGCCTCTCGGCCACCTCCGCAGCCTCACCGGCGGCGTACTTCCGGCGGGGCCAGAAGAACCCCCGCAGGCCGTCGCCCTTGGTCCGGGGGACCACGTGGACGTGCAGATGGGCCACGCTCTGGCTCACCACGTTGTTGTTGGCCACGAACGTGCCCTGGGCGCCGAGCGCCCGCGGGATCACCGCCGCCAGCCGCTGCACCCGCTGGAAGAACGGCCCGACGTCGCGCAGCTCGGGCAGCGTCACGACGTGCTCGACGGGGACCACGAGCACGTGGCCCGGGAACAACGGCGAACGGTCGAGGAAGGCGACCGCGACGTCGTCGCGGAGCACCACCTCGGCCGGCGCCTCGCCGGCGACGATCGCACAGAACGGACATGGCTTGCCGTGCGAGGAGATCGGCGTGGCGAGCGGGGGCACGCGTCGTCACGGTACCGCGCGCCCGGCGCCGATCGGCACCGCCGGCGCACGGATCCCTGCACGGCGCTCCCGACTGCGATACAACTGGCGCCGTTGGGCACCACCCGTCTCGCACCCACCAGCCATCCCGGGGTCGTGGCTCCACGCCCCCGTCCCGGATCCTCCAAGGAGTGGCGTTGACCGACCTCCTCCCGGCGGCCGCGACGACGGGAGGAGCGCACGATGCGCGCGTCGCCCGGCGCACGCGCGTCGTCCTCGACACCTCCGTCCTCATCGCCGACCCGACCTGCTGCGCGGCGTTCGGCGACGAGCCCGTCGACATCGTGATCCCACTGACGGTCGTCGAGGAGCTCGACGGCCTGAAGACCCGGCCCGACGACGTCGGGCGCGCCGCGCGCACCGCGCTGCGGGCCATCGAGGACCTGCGCGTGCGCCACGGTGGCTCGCTCGCCACGCCCGTCCCGATCGGATCCGCAGCCCGCCTGCAGATCGAGCTCAACCGCATTCAGAAGCACCGGCTCGTCGAGCACGGCCTGGACCCGTCCAGCCCCGACAACCGCATCATCGGTGCCGCGCTCGGCCAGGCGGAGCGCGGGCCGACGACCATCGTCTCCAACGACGCCGCCCTGCGGATCAAGGCCGCCCACCTCGGCGTCGCCGCGGCGGAGCACCGCCCGGCCCGCCAGCGCCCCGCACCGGCCTCGACCGGCTGGCGCACGATCGAGACGTCAGCACGCCTCATCGACGACCTCTACGCGCACGGCGCGATCGAGGCGCACGGCGTGGAGGCCGACGCGCTCGGGGAGAACGAGTTCACCGTCCTGCGCGCCGGCTCGCAGTCGGCGCTGGCGCGGCGCGTCGGCACCGAGCTCCGGCTCCTCGGCCACGCCGCGCCCGAGGCATGGGGCCTGCGCGCCCGCTCGAAGGAGCAGCGCTTCGCCCTCGAGCTGCTGCTCGACCCGGCGATCGAGATCGTCGCGCTCGACGGCAGGGCCGGCACCGGCAAGACGTTGCTCGCCGTGGCCGCGGGCCTGGAGCAGGTCGTCGAGCAGGGGCGTTACGAGCGCCTGGCGATCTACCGGCCGCTGGTGCCCGTCGGACGGGCCGACGTCGGGTTCCTACCCGGTGGCCTCGACGAGAAGCTGGACCCGTGGATGGCGGCGATCCACGACGCCATCGTCGCCCTCACCGACCACCGCTCGAACGCCGACGCCCGCCATCTCGTCGAGGAGCTGACCGCCCGTGGCCAGCTCTCGCTCGAGTCCGTGACGTTCCTGCGCGGCCGCTCGCTGCAGCGCCAGTTCGTCGTGATCGACGAGGCGCAGAACCTCGAGCCGACGACGCTGCGCACGATCCTCACCCGCGTGGGCGAGGGCACGAAGGTCGTGTTCACCGGCGACACGAGCCAGATCGACGCGCCGTACCTCGGCGAGTCGAACAACGCGCTCGCCGTGCTGACCCAGGCGTTCGCCGGGCAGGCGTGCTTCGGGCACGTGACGCTCACGGCGTGCGAGCGCAGCGGCGTCGCCAGCCTCGCCGCCGAGCTGCTGTAGGGCCGCGCGGCTGGAGGGTCCGAGCTGCAGCGGCGTCTCCCGGCGTGACGTCGCTCGGTTCGTCAGCTGGCCGCGTCGAGGTCGGCTCGTGCCCCGTGCAGCGGGATCGCCGAGAAGCGGCCGCTCGCCCGCACGTACCACAGGGCGGCGAGCACGCGGCGATGGTCGCGGCGGGTGTCGGGCAGCTGCAGCTTCATGAAGATGTTCGCCACGTGCTTCTCCACCGCCGCCGTGCCGATGACGAGCTCCTCGGCGATGGCGGAGTTCGTGCGCCCCGCGGCGATCAGCTCGAGCACCTCCTGCTCCCGGCGCGTCAGGTCGCCGAGGCGGCGGGGGCGCGACGGCACGAGCGTGAGCGGTCGGTGCGAGATGCGCGGCATGCGAGGCTCCGGGGATCGGGGGTGACGGATCCGTGTCCGCCGACGACGGTACGCCCGCCCCGGCCCGCCGGCCAGCTCCATTTCCGACGACCCCGCCCAGACCGTACGGCTGACCGGATCCACATCTGACGCGACTTCGGGGTCAGATATGACCCCGAAGTCGCGTCAGATGTCGCGGCAGGCCGGGGAGTCGGCGTGGGGGTGACACCCTCGGCGTAGGGTCAGGGGCGTGGGTCAGCCGCGGTTCGCTGTCGTCGACGTCGAGACGTCCGGGCTGTCGACGACGCGCCACCGCATCCTGCAGATCGGGCTCGTCACCGTGGAGCTCGACGGCACCGTCGTCGACCAGTGGTCCACGCTGGTCGGGCTGCGCTGGCCGTGGAGCCGCGTCGGCCCGCGCCGGGTCCACGGGATCACGCGCCGGGCACTGCGCGGCGCGCCCAAGGCGCCCGAGGTGCTCGCCGAGCTGCGCGACCGCCTCGCCGGGGCGATCTTCACCGCGCACAACGTCGAGTTCGACGCGATGTTCATCCAGCGCGCCGCCGCCCGGGCCGGGATCGACATCCCCCTCGAGCGCCGGCTCTGCACGCTGCAGCTCTCCCGGCTGCTCGACCCGGACCGCCAGCTCGCCCACGGCCTCGCCGACGTCTGCGCCCGCTACGACGTGGTCCTCGAGCGGCACCACGACGCGCTCTGCGACGCCCGGGCGACGGCGGCGGTCCTGCCGCACCTGCTCGCCGCCCACGGCGTGGTCGACGAGGCCGACCTCAACGCCCTCTACTCCCCCGTCCCGCTCGCCGCCTCGAGGTAGCGGGCCAGCACCCGGCGGGCGACGTCCACGGCGCGCGTGCGCCACTCGGCCGGCGCGAGCACCTCCGCCTCGGTGCCCAGGCGCACCAGCAGCCGGTCGAGCCACCGCTCGCTGGCGACGGGGAACGTCGCGTCGATCCGGCCGCCGCGCCGCTCCACCACCTTCTCCACCGGGTAGCGCTCGACCACCCAGCGCGCCGCCGGCGTCAGGCGCAGCGTCACCCGGGGCAGGCCGGCGTCGGCGAACCAGTCGTGCTCCTCGGCGACCGTGCCCGGCTGCTCGGGCTCGTCGTGCTCGCCCGTGCGCTCGATCGACTCGAAGCGGTCCACGCGGAACGTGCGCCGCTCCCCCGAGCGCCCGTCGTCGGCCGCCACGTACCACTCACCGCGGTCGTGGAACACCCGCCGCGGCGTGATCGTGCGCTCGGTGACCTCGTCGCGCGACGGTGTCCAGTACCTCACCCGCAGCCGCTCGCACGACTGCACGGCGGCCGTCAACGTCTCGATCATCTCGGCGACGGCGGGCGGCATCGGCAGGTCGACGACCACGGCGTCGTCGCCGAGCGCCTCGGCGAGCTTCGCCAGCCCCCGCCCGAGCGGCCCCTCGGGGTCCGCGCCGGGCAGCTGCATCGCCGCCCGCCCGGCAGCCACGAGTGCGAAGCCCTCCGGCGCCGTCAACCGCAACGGGCGGGTGAACAGGCGCGGCACACCGACGTGCACGACGTCGTCGTCGATGTAGACGTCGATCATCTCGTCCACGAAGGGCGGCAGCCCGCACATCGCCGCCAGCTCGAGATCCCGGGCCACCTCGGCCTCGGTCAGCGCGAAGCGTCGGGCCACCTCGGCGAGCGGGACCTCGCCGCGCTCCATCAGCCACGGCAGCATCACGAGCAGGCGACTCAGCCGCTCCTCCGCGGTGCGCCGCCCGCTGCGCCCATCGGTGCCCTTGCTCATCGCGCCACGATCGCTTCCAGCCAGTCGACGACGGCCGCCCGCACGTCGGGCGGCCCGAGCACCTCGGCCTGGTCCAGCAGGCCGAGCACCCACGAACGGAACGCCGGCACGTTGGCGCACGGGACGGCGACGTCGATCGAACCGTCCGCGTGGCGCTGCACGACCCGGTCTGTGCCGAGCTCGCGCTCGACGCCCCTCGCCCGCGCGGCGAACACGCGCACCCGCGCCACGGCCTCGTCGCCGCCGGCGCCGAGCTCTTTGGGATCGGCCGGGAACGCGGCGCGCAGGTCGACGTCGGCGGGGCGCTCGAACGGCGCGTCCGCGTCGATCCTGACGTCGCCCTCGATGCGGTCGACCCGGTAGGTGCGGAGCGCGTCGTGCTCGTGGTCGCGGCCGACCGCGTACCAGAAGCCGTTGCGCAGCAGCAGCCCGTACGGGTCCAGGCGACGCGGCTTGCCGCGATAGGCGAACGACACCGCCAGCCGCTGCGCGGCGGCTTCGCGCAGGGTCGGCAGCGCCGGCAGCTCGGGCACCGTCGCGGTGACCGCCACGTCGCCGGCAGCGTCACCCTCGATCGTGTCGAGGCCCAGCTTCCACAGCGCCTCGCGCCCCTGCGCCGGGCGCACCGCGGCGACCGCCACCTGCAGTGCCCGCATCTCGTCGGGCTCGAGGTGGAGATCGGCGAGCTCGTAGCGCTTGCGGTCGATCCAGTACGCGGTCGCCCCGGCACGGTCGCCGGTGAGCACGGTCGACTCGATCGGCACGCCGATCTCGCGCAGCGCCGCCTTGTCCCGCTCGAACGCGGCCCGCCGCGTGCTCTCCTTGCCGACGTACTGCCCCTCGAGCTCGTCGGCGATCTCCGCCAGCGTCAGCGGGCGCGGCGTCTCCAGGAGCAGCGCCAGCAGGTTCGTGAGCCGCTCGACCCGGTCGACGGCCACGTCACGCCCGCGATGCGATCGCCGAGCGCACCAGCTCGACGACCTGCTCGCCAGTCGCCCCGGGCGTGAGCACACCGGCGACGCCGGCCTTCAGCAGCTCCTCGACGTCCTCGTCGGGCACGATGCCGCCGACGACCACGGGGATGTCCGAGCCCCGCTCCCGCAGCTTCTGCACGACGAGCGGGGCGAGCGTCATGTGTGCGCCGGACAGCATCGACAGCCCGACCGCGTCGACGTCCTCGTCGATCGCCGCGGCGGCGACGGTGTCGGGCGTCTGGAACAGCCCGGTGTAGATCACCTCGAAGCCCGCGTCGCGCAGGATGCGTGCCACCACCTTGACCCCGCGGTCGTGGCCGTCGAGGCCGACCTTGGCGACCAGGACCCGGCCGTGCTCGCGATGCTCCATCAGCGGACCCTCCTACTTCTTGCTGTAGTCGTAGAAGCCGCGGCCGGCCTTGCGCCCGAGCAGGCCGGCCTCGACCATCCGCGACAGCAGCGGCGGCGGGGCGTAGAGCGGCTCCTTGAACTCCTCGTACAGGCTCTGGGCCACGGCCTGGGTGGTGTCGAGCCCGATCAGGTCGGCGAGCGCGAGCGGACCCATCGGATGGTTGCAACCCTCGACCATGCCGGTGTCGATGTCCTCGGCGGTGGCGAAGCCGGACTCGAGCATCCGGATCGCCGAGAGGATGTAGGGGATCAGCAGCGCGTTGACGACGAAGCCGGCGCGGTCCTGGCTGCGGATGACCTTCTTGCCGAGCTGCTGGGTGGCGAACGCCTCGGCGGCCGCGGCCGTCTCCTCCGAGGTGAGCAGGCTGGTGACGAGCTCGACGAGGCGCAGCACCGGCACCGGGTTGAAGAAGTGGATGCCGACGACCTTCTCCGGCCGCTCGGTGGCCATCCCCAGCTTCATGATCGGGATCGAGCTGGTGTTGGAGGCGAGGATCGCCGACTCGTCCTCGACGATCTTGTCCAGCGCCCGGAACACCTCGACCTTGGTGGCCTCGTCCTCGACGACGGCCTCGACGACGAGCTGGCGGTCGGCGAGCTCGTCCATGTCGGTGGTCAGGCGCACCCGGGCGAGCGCCGCGTCGCGCGCCTCATCGGTCAGCTTGCCGGCACGCACGCCACGGTCGAGCGACGTCGTCAGCCGGCCCAGCGCGGCCTCGGCGGCGGACGCGTCGACCTCGCGCACGACCACGTCGAGGCCGGCGCGGGCACAGACCTCGGCGATGCCGGACCCCATCAACCCACCGCCCACGACACCAACGCGCTCGATCGCACTCACGCCGACGGATGGTACCGGGCCCCGGTCGCGGCACCCGTGCGCCAGCGACGATGATGGAGCCCATGACCGACGCCTTCCACGCGGGGTCGCGGGGGTTGCAGGACCGCTTCGACACGCGCCGCCTGGCCGACCGCCTGCACGACCTGTTCCGCTCGCGCTGGACCCTCGAGGAGGTCCGCCCAGTCGTGGAGTCGGCGAGCATGTTCTTCCTGGCGACCGCGGACCGCCAGGGCCGCCCGCAGTGCTCGTACAAGGGCGGGGCGCCCGGGTTCGTGCAGATCCTCGGCCCGATGGCGTTGTGCTTCCCGAGCTACGACGGCAACGGCATGTACCTGTCGGCGGGCAACATCGTGGAGAACCCGGCGATCCAGATGCTGTTCATCGACTTCGAGCGGCCCAATCGCGTCCGCGTCTCCGGCCGGGCGACGATCAGCGACGACCCCGGCCTCGTCGGTCGCTTCCCCGGCGCCCAGTTCGCCGTCCACGTCGACGTGGACGAGGTGTTCCCGAACTGCCCGCGCTACATCCACCGGGCGTCGTCGCACGAGCTGTCCCCGAACGTGCCGGGTCCCGACGGTGCCGCGCCGATCGCCGAGTGGAAGTGCATGCCGGTGTTCAACGACGTGCTCCCCGCCGGCGACCCGGCCCGTGGCGCCGCACCGCGACCCTGAGCTGTCGCGCCGGGCGCTGCTCGCGCTCGGCGCCGGGTTGCTCGCCGCGGCGTGCTCGGGTGACGACGAGGCGGCACCCGACGACACGGCGCCGGCCGGTTCCTCGCCACGGCCCTCGTCACCTCCGACGAGCCCCGCGCCCGCCACCGCCGCACCCACCACGGCCGCACCCACCACGGCGCCGCTGCCGGCGGATCCGTTCCGGCTCGGCGTCGCCTCCGGTGACCCCGACGCCACGTCCGTCGTGCTGTGGACGCGCCTCGTCGGGACGGAGCTCCCGGACACCATCGACGTCACGTGGGAGCTGGCCGCCGACGACAACTTCGCCGAGCCGCTCGCCACCGGCACGGTGACGGCGTCCGCAGCACACGGCCACAGCGTGCACGTCGTCGCCGAGCTCGACGGCCCGGTCGCCTATCGGTTCCACGCCGGCGGTCACACGAGCCGGGTCGGCCACGCCGCACCCGCCACGGCGCGGTCGTCGCTGAAGCTCGCCGCGGCGTCGTGCCAGCACTGGGAGACCGGCTTCTACACGGCCCACCGCGACCTCGCTGCCTGGCGGCCCGACGCGGTCGTGTTCCTCGGCGACTTCGTCTACGAGGGCGCGGCGCAGCCGGTGGGTGACGACCGCGTGCGCGCCCACGACAGCCCCGAGCCCACCGACCTCACCGGCTACCGCGCCCGGTACGCCCTGTACCTGTCGGATCCCGACCTGCAAGCCGCGCGCGCCGCGTGCCCGTGGTTCCCGATCTGGGACGACCACGAGGTCGAGAACAACTACGCCGGGCTCGTCCCGCAGGACCCGGCCGAGGCCGACGCCTTCCCGGCCCGCCGGCTCGCTGCGTACCAGGCGTGGTGGGAGCACATGCCCGTCCGCATCGAGCGCCCCGAGGCGGGCCGCCCGACCGTCGTGCACCGTGCGGCGCGCTACGGCGACCTCGTCGACCTCGTGCTGCTCGACGGGCGCCAGCACCGCAGCGACCAGGCGTGCGGCGACGTCACCCTGTCGACGGACCCGCCGTGCCCGGAAGCGCTCGACCCGGCGCGAACCATGCTCGGGCCCGAGCAGGAGCAGTGGGTCGCCGACACCTTGGCCGCGTCGGGCGCGACATGGGTCGCCCTCGCCCAGCAGACGGTGCTCACGGACCTGCGCCTGCCGAACGGGGCGATCCTCAACTTCGACCAGTGGGACGGCTACGCACCGGCCCGCGAGCGGCTGCTCGCCGCCGCGGCGCCGGTGGCCCGGCGCCTCGTCGTGCTCACCGGCGACATCCACCTCGCCGGCGTCGGGCACCTGCCGGGCATCGGCACCGAGTTCGTCACCACGTCGGTGTCGTCACGCGGGCTGGTGCCGGCCGAGCTCGAGCCGCTCGTCGCCTCGCTCGAGCACATCGTCGCGGCCGAGCTGCGCCACCGCGGCTACGTCCGCCACACGGTCACGCCGTCGTCGTGGACGGCGGAGTACCGGATCGTCGCCGACGTGCACGACCCCGACTCGGCCGTGTCGACGTGGCGCACGTTCACCCTGCAGGCGGGCGCCAGCGACGCGGTCGCGTGAGCGCCGGGGACCGGCGGCCTCGACGGCGTCGGTCCTGACGAGGCGCCCGCGCGAGCTGCGCGAGCATGGCGCCATCGCGTCAGCCGTACAGGGGGGACCACGATGACGCTCGCCATCGACGCCGGCCGCACCGACATCCCGTTGCTCGACGAGACGATCGGGGCCAACCTCGCCCGCACCGTCGCCGCCCACGGCGACCGCGAGGCGCTCGTCGCGCGCCACCAGGGCATCCGATGGACGTACGCCGAGTTCGCCGAGCGGGTGGCCCGCTGCGCTCGCGGCCTGCTCGCGCTCGGGCTCGAGCCGGGTGACCGGGTCGGGTTGTGGAGCCCGAACTACGCCGAGTGGACGCTGCTGCAGTACGCCACCGCCGACATCGGCGTGATCCTCGTCAACATCAACCCGGCGTACCGCACCCACGAGCTGCAGTACGCGCTCGCCCAGTCCGGGTGCCGGATGCTGTTCGCCGCACCGTCGTTCAAGACCTTCGACTACGTCGACATGGTCGAGCAGGTGCGCCCGGAGCTGCCGGCGCTGGAGCGGGCGATCTTCTTCTGGGAGGACGACTGGGACGAGCTCGTCGCCGGTGCGGGCCACGTCACCGAGGACGACCTGCGCGCCCGGCGAGCGCTGCTGCGGCCCGACGATCCGATCAACATCCAGTACACGTCCGGCACGACGGGCTTCCCGAAGGGCGCCACGCTCACCCACCGCAACATCCTCAACAACGGCTACTTCGTGACGCTGCTGCAGGGCTTCCAGCCGGGCGACCGGCTGTGCATCCCGGTGCCCTTCTACCACTGCTTCGGCATGGTGATGGGCAACCTCGGCTGCACCACGCAGGGGGCGACGATGGTGATCCCGTCGGACTCCTTCGATCCCGCGCACGTCCTCGAGACGGTCGAGGCCGAGCGCTGCACCGCGCTGTACGGGGTGCCGACGATGTTCATCGCCGAGCTGAACCACCCCGAGTTCGACCGCTTCGACCTGTCGAGCCTGCGCACCGGTGTGATGGCCGGCTCGCCGTGCCCGGTCGAGGTGATGAAGGCGTGCGTCGACCGCATGCACATGAGCGAGGTGACGATCTGCTACGGCATGACCGAGACGTCGCCGGTGTCGACGCAGACGTTGCCGGAGGACTCGCTGCACCACCGCACGGCCACCGTCGGCCGGGCGCACCCGCACGTCGAGATCCGCATCGCCGATCCGGCCACCGGCGCCACGTTGCAGCGCGGGGAGACCGGCGAGTTCTGCACGCGCGGGTACTCGGTGATGAAGGGCTACTGGAACGACCCCGAGCGCACCGCCGAGGCCATCGACGCCGACGGCTGGATGCACACCGGCGACCTCGCCGTGATGGCCGAGGACGGCTACGTGAACATCGTCGGGCGGATCAAGGACATGGTGATCCGCGGCGGCGAGAACATCTACCCGCGCGAGATCGAGGAGTTCCTGTACACCCATCCCGATGTCGAGGACGTGCAGGTGATCGGCGTGCCCGACGAGCGCTACGGCGAGGAGCTGATGGCCTGGATCAAGCCGCGCCCGGGTGCCACGCTCGACGCCGAGGCGGTGCGCGAGTTCTGCCGTGGCCGCATCGCCCACTACAAGATCCCGCGCTACGTCAAGCTCGTCGACGGCTTCCCGATGACCGTCACGGGCAAGGTGCAGAAGTTCAAGATGCGCGAGCAGGCGATCGCGGAGCTCGGCCTCGGCGGCGCGGCCGCGACGAAGACCGCCTGAGCAGCGGCCCCGCCCGGTTTCTGACGCGACTTTGGTCCGCTCAGCGGACCAAAGTCGCGTCAGATGCGCGGGGAGCAGCGCGTCAGAAGCGCGAGGCGATCTCCTCGGGCGAGTAGCCGAGCTCGGCCAGGACCTCGGCCGTGTGCTCGCCGAGCGACGGGGACGGGCCCGGGTGCAGCGGCTCGTCGTCCACGTCGATCGGCGTGGCGATCATCCGGTACGGCTCCTCCCCCTCCGCCACGGGGAGCTCGACGAACGCGCCCGACGCCTCGACCTGCGGATCGGCGAGCGCGTCGGCGGGCGTGTTGATCGGCGCCCACCACACGTCGTGCCGGTCGAAGCGCTCGGCCCACTCCGCCATCGGCCGCTTGGCGAACGCCACGTCGAGCTCGGCGATCAGCTCGGCCGCGTTGACCGAGCGGTCCCGGGCCGTCCGGAACCGGGGGTCCTCGGCCAGCTCCGGGCGCTCGATCGCCGCCAGCAGCCCCGGCCAGTGCCGGTCGGACTCCAGCCCGAGCAGCCAGAACCCGCGGCCGTCCGCCGCGGCGTAGCAGTTGACCAGCGGCTGCGGGTGCGCCTCGCGCGGACGCGTGCGCTGCAACTTGCCGAGGCGCAGCAGGATCCCGAGATCCCAGCCGGCGCAGTACAGCCCCGTGCGCAGCAGGCTCGTCGACACGAGGTGCCCGCGCCCGGTGCGCTCCCGGTCGAACAGCGCGGCGCAGATCCCGCCGGCGAGCGTCATCCCCGTGACGTGGTCGCCGAAGCCGCTGCGGATCGCCGGCGGCAGCTGGCCCGGTGGCACCACCGACGACGCGAGCGACGAGCGCGCCCAGAACGCGCCGACGTCGTAGCCGGGACGGTGCGCATCCGGCCCGCGCATCCCGTAGCCGGTGATGATCCCGTAGACGATCGACGGGTGCCGCGCCCGGACGGCATCGGGATCGAGGCCGAGCCGCTCGAGGGCGGCGAGGCGCACGTTGGTCACGAACACGTCGGCACGCGCGAGCAGGCGCTCCATCGCGTCCCGTCCCGCCTCGGTGCGGAGGTCGAGCACGACGCTGCGCTTGCCCCGGTTGTCGAGGTCGAACGGCGGCACCGCGACCTGCTCGCGCGCGCCGATCGCCCCGAAGATCTGCCGCTGCGGATCGCCCGAGGGCGGCTCGACCTTGATCACGTCGGCGCCCCAGTCGGCCATCACGCCGGCCGCCGCCGGGCCGGCGACCCACTGCGTCAGCTCCACGACCCGAACCCCGTCGAGGATCATGACCCGGACCATACGAGCCGCGCGCCCACGGCGACGACCGCAGCGCCCCGGGTTCCGTGTGAGCGATCAGCCGCGCACCGCGCCTGATCGCTCACACAGAACGTGAGGACCGCGACAGGCCGCAGCCGCAGACCGTTCCCAACCGCCCGGCAGATCGAGATGGCGTGCCGAACGAGGGGACATCGCCCGGCACGCCACCTCCCGCATGACGCCCCGGGGGGCGTCAGACGGTCGCTGCGATCGGCGGCTCGACCCGCTCCTTCGTCACGGGGTCGATCCGCGTGCCCGGCTGCGTGGTGTGCAGGTGGCACGCCACCCACCCGCCACCGGGCACCTCGATCGGCTCGGGGCGCACCTGGGCACAGATGTCCATCGCGTGCTTGCAGCGGGTGCGGAACGTGCACCCCGACGGCGGGTGCAGCGGATCGGGGATGTCGCCCTCGAGGATGATCCGCCGCCGCCGCCGCTGCACCACCGGGTCCGGCACCGGCACGGCCGACAGCAGCGACTCGGTGTAGGGGTGCGCCGGCTGGGTGTACACCCGCTCGGTCGGGCCCTCCTCGACGATGCGCCCGAGGTACATCACCGCCGTGCGGTCGGCGAGCCAGCGGATCACCGACAGGTTGTGCGAGATGAACAGGTAGGCGACGCCGAGCTCGTCGCGGAGCTTCTCGAGCAGCTCGAGGATCTGGTTCTGGGTCGACACGTCGAGGGCGGAGACCGCCTCGTCGAGCACGACCAGCTTCGGGTTGAGGGCGATCGCCCGGGCGATGGCGATGCGCTGGCGCTGGCCACCGGAGAACTCGTACGGATAGCGCTCGGTGTACGTCGGCGACAGACCGACCTGGCGCAGCAGCTCGCGGACGCGGTCGTCGCGCGCCTTGCCCTTCAGGCCCTCGTGGACGCGCAGGGGCTCGCCGATGATGTCGGCGATCACCGACGACGGGTCCAGGGACGAGTACGGGTCCTGGAACACCATCTGCATGTTGCGCCGGAGCGGGCGCAGCTGCCGGTTGCTCAGGTTCGTGATGTCCTTGCCGTCGATGACGATCCGACCGCTGTCGATCTTCACCAACCGCAGCAGGGCGCGGCCGGTGGTCGACTTGCCGGACCCGGACTCGCCGACGAGGCCGTAGGTCTGCCGCGGCTGGATCGTGATCGAGACGTCCTGCACCGCGTGCAGCTTCAACTTCGGCTTGAACAGGCCCTGGCTGATCGGGAACGTGACGCTGACGCCCTCGGCCTGCACGACCGGGACCCCGCCGTTGTTGGACACCTGGGAGGTCGGTGCGGTCGTCATGACGAAGTCTCCTCGTTCGTGGCGGCCGGCGCCGACGCCCGCACGCCGAGCTCGATCTCACCGACGCGGAGGCAGCGGGAGACCTGCGTCGGGGTGACCGACCGGAGTGCGATCGCACCGGACTCGCCCGTCCGGCACGCGTCGACGGCGAAGTCGCAGCGCGGGTGGAAGCGGCAGCCCGAGGGGAACGCGCCGACCATCGGCGGGTGCCCCGGGATGGAGTGGAGGTTGCCGGTGCGGGCGGCCATCGCCGGCATCGAGCGCAGCAGCCCGTCGGTGTAGGGGTGCGACGGCCGGCCGAACAGCTCGTCGACGGGCGCCTGCTCGACGATCTGCCCGGCGTACATCACGACGACGCGGTCGCAGATGTCGGCCACCACCCCGAGGTCATGGGTGATGAACAGGATCGCCATCCCCATGTCCTGCTGGATCTCCTTGATCAGCTCGAGCACCTGCGCCTGCACCGTCACGTCGAGCGCGGTCGTCGGCTCGTCGGCGATCAGCAGGGTCGGCTCGCAGCACAGCGCCATGGCGATCATCACGCGCTGGCGCATGCCGCCGGAGAACTCGTGGGGGTAGGACCGGGCCCGGCGCGCGGCGTTCGGGATGTGCACCCGCGAGAGCATCTCGATGGCCCGCTTCTTGGACTCCTTGCGGGACAGCCCGAGGTGCCGGCGCATCGTCTCGGCGATCTGGTCCCCCACCGTGTAGGCAGGGTTCAGGCTCGTCATCGGCTCCTGGAAGATCATCGCCACGCGATCGCCGCGGATGTCCTCCAGCTGCCGCTTGGTGAGCGTCAGCAGGTCGGTGCCCTCGAGCTTGATCGACCCGGACGTGATGCGGCCCGGCGGCTGCGGGATCAGCCCCATGACCGCCATCGACGTCACGGTCTTGCCGGAGCCCGACTCGCCCACGATGCCGAGGGTCTCACCGGCGCCGACCTTGAAGCTGACGTCCTGCACGACCGTGGCCCAGCCCACGTCCGTGAGGAAGTCGACGGAGAGGTGCTCGACGCTCAGGACCGGGTTGTCCGGCTCGGGGACCTTCGCGTCGACGACGTCACCCGTCGCAGGGGTCGTCATGGTGTCGCTCACTTCTCACGCCTCACTTCCCGCCCGATCGAGTCGCGCAGGCCGTCACCCATCACGTTGTACGACAGCACCGTCAGGGCGATCGCGACGCCGGGCCACACGATCAACCAGGGCTGACGGGAGAAGTTGTTGTACGCCCGGCCGAGCATCTGCCCCCACGACGAGTCGGGCAGCTCGACGCCGAGGCCGATGAAGCTCAGGCTGGCCTCGGCGAGCAGCGCGAACCCGGCGGCGAGCGAGATCTGCACGAGCAGCGGCGGCAGCACGTTCGGCAGCACGCGCGTCCGCACGATCCGCATCGTCGGGGTGCCGATCGATCTCGACGCCTCGATGAACGTCTCCTCCCGGACCTCGAGCACCGAGCCGCGCACGATGCGCAGGAAGTTCGGGAAGAAGATGATCCCGACGGCGAGCATCGCGTTGGTGAGCCCCGGGCCGAGGATGCCGACGATGGCGATCGCCAGGATCAGCGGCGGGAACGACTGCACCGCGTCGGTGATGCGCATGATGATCAGGTCGACGAAGCCGGAGAAGTAGCCGGCGATCAGCCCCGGCACGACGCCCAGGACCAGGGCGATGGCCACGGCCTGGCCGGACGCCAGCATCGCCACCCGGGCCGCGTAGATGAGGCGTGACAGGGTGTCACGGCCGAGCTCGTCGGTGCCGAGGATGTGGCCCTCGGTGAACGGGTCGGCGAGCGTGTTGGCCAGGTCCTGCTTGTTCGGGTCGTGGGGGGCGATCCAGGGCCCGATGATGGCGATGATCGTCAGGAAGACGATGAAGCCGAAGGCGATCATCGCGCCCCGGTTCGACTTGAAGCGGCGGATGAAGCGGCGGCGCGCCGAGATCGGCGCCGCCGCCATGATGTCGGGCTCGTCCGCCGCAACCGGCCCCGTGGCGACACCGGCGACGTCGTCGATGGGCTGCTCGATCATCGGGTCACCCCTTGCACTCCGGTCGGGCTCAACAGATGGTCGCTCATCGCACACGCACCTTCGGGTTCAGGAAGCCATAGGCGAGGTCGACGAGCAGGTTGCAGAACAGCACCAGCAGCGTCGCCATCACGACGATCCCCTGGATCAGCGGGAGGTCGCGCTTCTGGACGGACGTGATCGCCAGCTGCCCGACCCCGGCGATGCCGAACACCTGCTCGACGATCACGGAGCCACCGAGGGCGAAGGCGATCTGCGTGCCGAGCACCGTGACGACGGGGATCGCCGCGTTCTTCAGCGAGTGCTTGAGGATGACCGTGCGCCCGCGCAGCCCCTTGGCCCGGGCGGTCCGCACGTAGTCCTGGCCGAGCACGCCGATCAGCGAGCTGCGCAGCTGGCGGGTGATCACCGCGGCCGGCGACAGCGAGAGCGTGATCCACGGCAGCACGAGGTGCTTGGCCCACTCCCCCGGCCCCTCGCTGAACGGCACGAAGCTCGTCGCGGGGAACCACGGGTTCCAGATGGCGAAGAACAGGATCAGCAGCATGGCGACGAAGTAGTTGGGCATCGCCAGTGCCGATGCGGCCCCGAGTCCGACGAGCCGGTCGGGCCATCGTCCGCGGTAGATGGCCGCCACGATCCCGGCGGGCACGCCGAGCAGGACCGACAGCACGATCGCCCCGCCGGCCAGCGACAGTGTGGCCGGGATGCGCTGGACGATCGCGTCGGTCACCTTCTGCGACGAGAAGAGGGACGAGCCGAGGTCGCCCCGGATGGCGTTGCCGACCCAGCGACCGTACTGCTCGATCACCGGGTCGTTGAGCCCCAGGCGCTCCCGGGTCGCCTCGATCTGCTCCTCGGTGGCGTTCTCCCCCGCCAGCGTGACGGCGGGGTCACCCGGCACCAGCAGGATGAGCGAGAACACCATCAGCGACACCAGGAACAGCACCGGGATCATGATGAAGATCCGGCGGATGATCAGTTGGAGCATGTGGTGCCTCCTGCTGGGGCGGTGTCGGGACGCTGGGATCGGGACGGGACGGGTGGGGGGTCGGACGGGCCGCGGTCAGGCGGCGGGATCACGAACCGGTCATGCAGGTCTCAGGCCGACATAGCGGAACTCCGGCTTGCCGGACAGCCAGGTCTGGATGCCGAGCACCCGATCGGTGAACACGCCCGGCGTGATCGGGTAATAAAGCACGACGTCGAGGGCGTCCGCCACCACCGCCGCGGACGCCGCCTTGAGCGCCTTGATGCGCTCCTCCTCGGACTGCACGACCTTGGTCGCCTCGATCGCCTCCTGCACCGCCGGGGTGGTGTGGCGCCCGGGGTTGGAGAAGCCGTCGGGCCCGAACAGCAGCTGCAGGGTGAGCGTCGGGTCGGGCCGCCCGCCCCACGGCGAGATCAGGCCCTCGCCCTCCTGCTGGGCGTAGAAGATGTCGGCCGTCTGGGCGGGCTCGACCTGGCGGATGTTCGCCCGGATGCCGACCTCGAGGAGCTGCGCCTGGACGATCTCGCCGAGCTGGGTGATCTGGGGGATCGTCGGCACGATCATCTCGAACTCGAAGCCGTCGGCGTAGCCGGCCGCCTCGAGCAGCTCGCGGGCCCGGTCGGGGTCGTACGGGTACGTGTCCGTGCCCGTCTCCTCGTCGTAGGCGATGTAGCCCTCGGGGAAGCTCTGGCACGAGGCGTTGCCGAGGCCGAGGAGCAGGCCGTCGATGATCGCCTGCCGGTTGACGGCGTGGTTCAGCGCCTGGCGCACCTCCAGCTTGGAGAACGGCTCGAAGGAGCGGTTCAGCTGGAGGTGGTAGTAGGCGAGGCTCGTGCCGTGGCGGATGACGAGGCCGGCGCGGCGGGCCTCCTCCTCCTGGGGCGGGTCGACGAACGTGCCGTCGACCTGACCGGAGCGGATGGCGTTGAGCCGGGTGATCGGGTCGCCGTTGATGAAGTACTCGAACCGGGCGCACCGCACGGCGTCGGGGTCCCAGTAGTCCTCGAAGCGCTCGTAGATGATGCGGTCGTTCTCCCGGTAGTCGGTGACCCGGAACATGCCGGCGCCGACCGGGCGCTGGTCGAGGTCGGGGTTCTCGAACGCCGCCGGGCTGATCATCATCCCCGGGCGATCGGAGAGCACGAGCGGCAGGTGCGCCCCGTCGTCGTTGAGGTGGAAGCGCACGGTCAACGGGTCGACGACCTCGACGGACTCGATGATCTGCAGGTCGGGGGCGACGGCGGAGCCCTCGATCGTCTGGCCGCGCTCGATGTTCGCCTTGACCGCCTCGGCGTCGAACGGGGTGCCGTCGTGGAACAGGACGCCCTCGCGCAGGTTGAACGTCAGGGTGCTCCCGTCGGGGCTGAACTCCCACGACGTCGCCAGCCCCGGCTCCGGCCCCGCGTTCGGGGTGTTGTGCACGAGGCGGTCGTAGACGAGGAAGAGGCTGGTGTTGTCGAAGCTCGACGTCGCCCGGTGGGCGTCGAAGCGGCTCGGCCCGACGGAGTAGTAGTACCGGAACGTCGCGTCGAGGTCGTACTCGGCGATGTCCGGGATCTCGTCCGAGGCAGGCGTGCTGGCCGGCGTCGAGCCCGACGTGGTGTCAGCGGGCGCCGAGCCGTCGGTCGGCTCCTCCGGCGTGTCGCTGGTGCCGGACGTCGCGGCGGTGTCGTCGTCGTCATCGCCACCGCACGCCGCCATCACGAGCCCGGCAGCGAGCGCCAGGGCCGTTCGCCTGCTGAATCGGTGCATCCTCGGGTTCCCCCACGGTGGTCTGGTCTGTGGCAGCCGCCGGCGGCGACTGAGCGACCGGGCGTCGGGGGAACAACGACCCGGTCGGCCGCGCGCGTGACGGGCCTCGTCGGCCCGTGCGCCCCGACGCCGGGGCGCACGCGTGCGTACGCTCGGGCGCGCCGTGTCCCCTTCTGAAACGGCTCGCTGGGGCACGAGCTTCGGGCGAGGGTGACGACCGTGTCAAATCGTGACGTCGTTCACGCCCACCCGGTCCGAAAATCGAGCCGACCGGCGCGGGGCGTGACTCGCCGCCCCGCGGGACACAATGCGGAGATGACATCTCCCGAGTCCCCCGGCCCACGGCGCTGGGTCGGACGCCCCTACCCCCTCGGCGCCACCTACGACGGCTCGGGTACCAACTTCTCGCTCTTCTCGAGCGTCGCCGAGGGCGCCGAGCTGTGCCTGCTCGGCCCGAACGGTGACCGGTCCGAGCTCCGCGTCGAGCTGACCGAGGTCGACGGCCACTGCTGGCACGCCTACCTGCCCGACGTCCGCCCGGGCCAGCGCTACGGCTACCGCGTGCACGGCCCGTGGGACCCGGCCAAGGGCCTCTGGTGCAACCCCAACAAGCTGCTGCTCGACCCGTATGCCAAGGCGATCGACGGGGAGGTCGACTGGGACCCGGCGTGCTTCGCCTACGACTTCGACGACCCCGACGCGATGAACACCGCGGACAGCGGTCCGCACGTGCCGCGCGCCGTCGTCGCCGACCCTTACTTCGACTGGGGCAACGACCGCCCGCCGCAGCACGGGATGCACGACACGGTGATCTACGAGGCGCACGTGAAGGGCCTGACCCAGCGGCACCCGGCGATCCCCGAGGAGATGCGCGGCACCTACTCGGCGATCGCCCACCCGGCGATCATCGAGCACCTCACGTCGCTGGGCATCACGGCGATCGAGCTGATGCCGGTGCACCAGTTCGTCCACGACCACCACCTCGTGCAGCGCGGCCTGCGCAACTACTGGGGCTACAACTCGATCGCCTTCCTGGCGCCGCACAACGGCTACACGATGGCCGGCCACGACGCCGCGCCGGGCGACCTCCCCCACGTGATGGGCTCGCAGCCGCAGAGCCAGGTGCAGGAGTTCAAGACCATGGTCAAGACCCTGCACGGCGCGGGCATCGAGGTGATCCTCGACGTCGTCTACAACCACACGGCCGAGGGCAACCACATGGGCCCGATGCTGTCGATGCGCGGCATCGACAACCACGCCTACTACCGCCTGATGGAGGACGAGCCGCGCTACTACCTCGACTTCACGGGCACCGGCAACAGCCTGAACATGCGGCACCCGCACGTGCTGCAGCTGATCATGGACAGCCTGCGCTACTGGGTGACGGAGATGCACGTCGACGGGTTCCGCTTTGACCTGGCGTCGACGCTGGCGCGCGAGCTGTACGCGGTCGACCGGCTGTCGGCGTTCTTCGACCTCGTCCAGCAGGACCCGGTCGTCTCCCAGGTGAAGCTGATCGCCGAGCCGTGGGACATCGGCGAGGGCGGCTACCAGGTCGGGAACTTCCCGCCGCAGTGGTCCGAGTGGAACGGCCGCTACCGCGACACCATCCGCGACTTCTGGCGCGGCGAGTCGGCCACGCTCGCCGAGTTCGCCTACCGCTTCACCGGCAGCTCGGACCTGTACGAGGCCGACACGCGCCGGCCGACGGCGTCGATCAACTTCGTCACCGCCCACGACGGCTTCACCCTGCGCGACCTGGTCTCCTACAACGAGAAGCACAACGAGGCCAACCGCGAGGACAACCGCGACGGCGAGTCGCACAACCGCTCGTGGAACTGCGGCGTCGAGGGCGACACCGACGACCCCGAGGTCCTCGCCCTGCGCGGACGCCAGCGCCGCAACCTGCTGAGCACGCTGCTGCTGTCGCAGGGCGTGCCGATGCTCCTCGGCGGCGACGAGATCGGGCGCACCCAGCACGGCAACAACAACGCCTACTGCCAGGACAACGAGCTGTCGTGGTTCGACTGGGAGGACGTCGACGAGGAGTTCGCGGCCTGGTGCCAGCGGGTGACCCGGCTGCGCCGCGAGCACCCGGTGTTCCGTCGCCGCCGCTGGTTCCAAGGCCGCCAGATCCGCGGCATCGAGGACCTCGCCTGGTTCCGCTTCGACGGCGAGGAGATGAGCGAGGAGGACTGGGAGACCGGCTACGCCAAGAGCATCGGGGTCTTCTTGAACGGCGAAGCGATCGCCACGACGGACGCGTATGGTGGCCGGATCGTCGACGACAGCTTCTCCGTGATCTTCAACGCGAGCGAGACGGCGCTGCCGTGGACGCTACCCGGGGGCAAGTGGGCGAGGGACTGGCTCATCGAGCTCGACACCAATGATCCCGCCCGCGGCGCCGACCACCCCGAGCCGGTGGCGGTCGGCGAGCCGCTCGAGGTCGCCGCGCGCTCGATGGTCGTGTTGCGGGCCCCGGTCCCGGACTCGGCGAGGCGGTGAACGGCGAGGCGCTGCGCGAACGAGCCCGCGAGCTCGGCGTCGAGACGGGGTACTGGGACGTCTCGGGCACGTACCACGAGGCCTCCGACGCGACGCTGCAGGCGATCGTGGACGTCCTCGAGGCCGACGCTGCTGCGGCCGCCGACCCGGCGAGTGGCCCGCCGGTCGTCGTGGGACGACCCGAGCGCATCGCCGTCGGCGCCGCGACCGAGGCGGTGCTCGAGCTCGCGGACGGCACGACGTTGGCGCTGCCGGTCGCCGACGGGCACGTCGCCCCGCCCCCCGACCTCCCGGTCGGCTGCCATCGCCTGGCGCTCGCCGGCGCCGCCGACGTGACGGTGGTGGTGCCGCCGCCGACGATGCCACGCGCGACCCGGTTCGCGGGCGGCGCGTCGCTGTTCGTGCCGGCCTACGCCCTGTGGGAGCGCTCGGCGCCGCTGCCGTCGTTCGCCCATCTCGGTGCGCTCGCCGCGTCCACCCACCCGCTCGGCATCGACGTCGTGACGACGCTGCCGTTGTACGCGGCGTTCCTCGACGACCCGTTCGATCCGAGCCCGTACGCCCCGGTCAGCCGGTTGCACTGGAACGAGGTGTACATCGACGACGCGACGCTGCCGGTCGCACCGGTCCCCGACCAGGAGCGGCTGATCGACTGGCGCGAGCTCGCCCTGCGCCGTCGCCGCCAGCTCGTGTCGATGGTCGACGACCTCGATCCGTTCATTGAGGCGGGTATCGCCCGCTTCGTCGCGACCCACCCGGACGTCGTCGACTACGCGAAGTTCCGGGCCGCCCGGCCCGAGCGGGGCGACGCCGGGGCCCCGGCCGCGGCGATCGAGCGCAGCCACCTGCTCGCCCAGTACCTCGCCGACAGACAGCTGGCGGCGATCGAGGGCCGTGAACGCGCCGCCCTCGCCCTGGACCTGCCGATCGGCACGCACCCCGACGGCTTCGAGACGGCGACGCACCCTGAGCTGTTCGCCGTCGGGATGACGGTGGGCGCGCCGCCCGACGAGCTCTTCGACGGCGGCCAGGACTGGGGGTTCCGGCCACCGCTGCCGGCCGCCGGCCGGCGCAGCGGCCACGCGCTGTGGCGCGCGCTCGTCGCCCGCGCCGGCGAGCACGCCTCGCTCCTGCGCATCGACCACGTGATGGGAGTCCACCGCCTGTGGTGGGTACCGGATGGCATGGCCCCGACCGAGGGTGCCTACGTGCGGTACCGACGCGACGAGGTGCTGGCCGTGATCGCTGCCGAGGCCGCGCGCACGAAGACCACGATCGTCGGCGAGGACCTGGGGACCGTGCCCGACGAGGTCCGCGAGGCGATGGAGCGCTGGGACGTCCTCGGGCTCCACGAGGACCAGTTCCACGTGCACCGACCGCTCCCCCGCATCCCGGCGCGCAGCGTCGCCGGCCTGCGCACTCACGACATGCCGGCGTTCGCCGCCGTGCTCCGCGACGACCCCACCGGGCTCGCCACCTACCGCGAGCACCTGGCGGCCGAGCTCGGCCGCGCGGTGGGGCCCGACGACGTGCTCGACGCCGCGCTCGAACGGCTGGCCGCCAGCGACGCCTACCTCGTGGTGGCCGACCTCGACGACCTGATCGGCGAGACGGAGCCGCACAACGTGCCCGGGCGCGTGCTCCCCTCCACGTGGCGCCGGCGACTCCCCCGCCCGGCGTCGGAGGTCCTCGCCGACCCCGACGTGCGCCGGCGCATCAAGCTGCTCACCCACCGTGACACCCGACGTGACGAACACCGCTCCGGAGGTCCCGCGTGACGGACGTACCGCCCAGCCCGCTCGGTGAGCTCGACCTGCACCTGTTCAACGAGGGCACGCACCGCCGCCTCCATCGCTGCCTCGGGGCCCATCCCGACGGCGAGGGCACGTGGTTCGCGGTGTGGGCGCCGAACGCCTCGTCGGTGGAGGTGCTCGGCGACTTCGACGGCTGGCGCGGCCAGCGCCTCGAGCCCGTCGGCAGCTCGGGCATCTGGTCAGGGTACGTCCCCGGGGCGCGCCCCGGGCAGTCCTACCGCTACGCGATCACGACCCGCCACGGTGAGCGACTGGAGAAGGCCGATCCCGTGGGCGCCGCCCACAACGTGCCGCCCTCGACGGCGTCGGTGATCGCCGACCTCGACTACGAGTGGCACGACGCGGCGTGGATGAGCCGGCGCGGATCGACGGTCCGTGCGGATGCACCGATCTCGATCTACGAGGTCCACCTCGGGTCGTGGGGGCGCATCGCCACGCCGGGCCGGCGCTTCCCGACGTACGCCGAGCTCGCCGACCCGATCGCCGACCACGTGCTCGCCCACGGGTTCACCCACGTCGAGCTGCTGCCGATCATGGAGCACCCGTTCTACGGCTCCTGGGGCTACCAGACCACCGGCTACTTCGCCCCGACCGCCCGCTACGGCAGCCCGCGCGACCTGATGGCGATGATCGACCGGCTCCACGAGCGGGGCGTGGGCGTGATCCTGGACTGGGTGCCGTCGCACTTCCCGATGGACGCCCACGGCCTCGCCCGCTTCGACGGGACGCACCTCTACGAGCACGCCGACCCCCGCCAGGGCTACCACCCCGACTGGACGTCGGCGATCTTCAACTACGGGCGCAACGAGGTGCGCGCGTTCCTCGTGTCCAGCGCCTTCTGCTGGCTCGACCGCTACCACGTCGACGGGCTGCGCGTCGATGCCGTGGCCTCGATGCTGTACCTCGACTACTCGCGCCGGCCCGGCGAGTGGGTGCCGAACCCCGAGGGCGGCCGGGAGAACCTCGAGGCGATCGCCTTCCTGCGCCAGCTCAACGACTCGATCCACGAGGAGTTCCCCGACGTCGCCACGTTCGCCGAGGAGTCCACGGCGTGGCCGATGGTGACCGGCCCGACCGAGCAGGGGGGCCTCGGCTTCGGCTTCAAGTGGGACATGGGCTGGATGCACGACACGTTGCAGTACATGCGCCGTGACCCGGTACATCGCCGGTTCCACCACGACGAGGTGACGTTCCGCAGCGTGTACGCCTTCACCGAGCGCTACGTGCTGCCGCTGTCCCACGACGAGGTCGTGCACGGCAAGGGCTCCTTGCTCGGCAAGATGCCCGGTGACGAGTGGCAGAGCTTCGCCAACCTGCGCGTGCTGCTCGGGATGATGTGGGCACAGCCGGGCAAGAAGCTGCTGTTCATGGGCGGCGAGCTGGCCGACCCCCACGAGTGGAACCACGAGGGGATGCTCGACTGGGGCCTCCACGACGCCCCCGGTCACGACGGCGTGCGGCGCTGGCTCGCCGCGCTCAACGAGCTGTACCGCGCCGAGCCCGCCCTCGCCCGCGGCGACGCCGACCCGGCGGGGTTCCGCTGGGTCATCGGCGACGACGAGACCCACAGCGTGTTCGCCTGGCTGCGGACCGATCCCACCGGCGAGGCGCCACCGGTGCTGGCGCTCGTCAACGCCACCCCGACCGTGCACCACGGCTACCGCATCGGCGTGCCCGAGCCGGGTCGCTGGGCCGAGCTGCTCAACTCGGACAGCGAGTTCTACGGCGGCAGTGGCGTCGGCAACCTCGGCGGTGTGGTCGCCGACGATCATCCGTGGCACGGCTTCGAGCACTCGATCTCGGTGACCGTGCCGCCCCTGGCGGTGGTGCTGTTCCGCCCGGAGCGCTGAGCCCGCTCAGCGGAACGGGTTGTACGAGCTCTTCCCGGCCGGCTCGGACGGCTGGGCGGCGCGGTCCGATGGGGTGAGCTGGCCGCTCGCCTCGAGCACCGCGCGCCCGTACTCCGCGGCGACCAGGTCGAGGTCGAACACCGTGTGCGCGGCGATCATGTGCATGTCGCGGTGGATCCGTTGCAGCTCGTTGTCCAGGTAGTGCACGCTCGCACCGGCGGCCTCCAGCACGTCGCGCACGATGTCGCGGCAGGCGCGCACGACCTGGGCGATCACCAGGCGCAGCCGCATGTGGTCGAGCATCGACAGCTGGATCTCGCCGCGCGCGTGCGCTGTCATCTGCCGCGCGGCCGTGCGCATCGAGAGCTCGGCGTTGTCGGCGCGCACGAGCAGGTTGCCGAGACGGATGTGCGTCGACTCCAGCTCGCTCTGGCGCTTCGTCGTCCCGAACATCACCCGCGTCGGGAGGCGCTCCTGCCACACCGCGATCGCCCGCCGGGCACAGCCGATCGACGGGATCGCCGCGGTCAGCGACAGGAACGGGCGCATCGGGATGCGGTCGAGGTACGGGGCGTCGAGGGGGAGCTCCCAGGTCGGTGGCGACACGCCCGACATCCGCGCGGGTGGCACCTTCACGCCGCGGGCGATGATGTCGCGGCTGCCGGTCGCCGCCATGCCGTCCACGTGCCACGTGTCCTTCACCTCGACCTCGTCGATGGGCACGAGGAACAGCCGGGGGACGGGGTCGTCCTCGAGTCGCGCCGAGAGCAGCACCCAGTCGGCGTGCACGACGCCTGTGGCGAACTGCCACTGGCCGGTGACCTCGTAGTGGTCGTCGCGGCGGACGGCGCGGCCGCTCGGGTTCACCGTGCCCGGCGCCAGGATGTACGGCTGGGCACCGAAGATCTCGTCCTGCAGCTCCCGGCTGAATCGTCCGAGGATCCAGTTGTGCTCCATGTAGAAGGTCGTGATCCAGCCGGTGGACGCGCACGCCTCGCTGATCATCGCCCCGATGTCGACGAACAGGTCGAGGTCGATCTCCAGCCCGCCGTAGCGCTTCGGGACGAACGCGCGGAACACGCCGGTCGCCCTCAGCGCGTCGATGACCTCGTCGGCGGGCTTGCGCTGCTGCTCGGCGGATGCCGCGTGCTCGGCGATGAGCGGCACGATGGCGCGGATCCGCTCGCGCAGCTCGTCCGGTGAGATGTCCGGCCGATCGCTGCGTCCCGACATGGTCATCCTTCCTCCTTGCGGATGCCGACGTACCGGAACTCCGGTCGTCCCGGTCCCATCGCGTCCGCGCCCAGGACCCGCTCGCTGAACGCGTAGGACGTGATCGGGTAGTACAGCACCACGTCGAGTGCGTCCGCAACGACCTGGGCGGACGCACGCCGGCAGGCCTCGATGCGCTCCTCCTGCGTCTGCACCGCCGCCGTCGCGCCCGAGGCGGTGATCTGGCACAGCCACGACTGCCTCTACCAATCGCGCGCCGACAACCTGGCAATGCTCAAGCGGGGCATGGAGACCCTGCAGAAGGTCGAGTTCCGCGATCGGCGCATCCGCGTGTTCGAGGGTGGTTTCGTGCAACAGCACACGATCTACGTGACGCGAGAGAACGGCTTCGTCGGCCGGATGGACGTGTGCTTCGTCGCCTACGTGCGCGACGGGATGATCTCGCGGGCCTACGAGTACTTCGACCACGGCCAGCGCGAGCAGTTCGTCGGCCCGGCGGCCTGACTCGTCCGGCGCCGGCGCCGACCGCGATCGTGGGCACATGACGTACGAGGACGTGAAGTACGAGATCGCGGACGACGGCGTCGCCACGCTCACCATCAACCGGCCCGAGGTGATGAACGCGCTGCGCCCGCAGACGACCCGGGAGATGGCCCAGGTGATCGACGACGTGCGCACGAACGACGCCGTGCGCTGCCTCGTCATCACCGGCGAGGGACGCGGCTTCTGCGCCGGCGACGACTTCCAGGCGATCTTCCTCGCCGAGGACCGCGGCAACCGCCGGATCGAACGCCAGATCAACCGCATCAAGCACGGCGAGGCGTCGCTCGACGTCATCTTCGGGCTGGAGAAGCCGACGATCGCCGCGATCAACGGCCCGGGGGTCGGCTACGGCATGGACATCGCGCTCTACTGCGACATCCGCATCGCCTCGCCGCGGGCCAAGCTCGGCTGGTACTTCGTGCGCCGCGGCGTGATCGGCACGATCGGCGGGACGTTCATCCTCCGGCAGCTCGTCGGGCTCTCCAAGGCACTCGAGCTCACGCTGACGGGCGACCTCGTCGACGCCGACGCGATGCTGCGCCTCGGCCTCGTGTCCAAGGTCGTGCCCGAGGACCAGCTGATGGACGAGACCTACGCCCTCGCCCGCAAGATCGCCGCCGGCCCGCCGCTCGCCCAGCAGGCCATCAAGCGGGCGTTCCACAAGAGCTTCGAGATCCCGTGGCACGCCCTCGGCGAGTACCAGCAGGCGCTGGGCGACGTGCTGTGGGAGACCGAGGACCACATGGAGGGCGTGCAGTCCTTCCTCGAGAAGCGCGACCCCGTCTTCAAGGGGCGCTGACCGACCGGCCCCCGGTGCCGGACCGCGCGGGCCCGGCACCGGGCTGCATCAGGCGATCGTCGACGTCGGCGGCAGCCCGAGCATCCCCCGGCCGTGCTGCTCGAAGACGACGTCGTGGTCGAACACGATGTGGCTCGTGGCGACCATGGTGTCGCGCAGGATCCGCTGCAACGGATGGTCGAGGTAGTGGATCGACGTCCCGTTGGCCTCGCAGACCATCAGCACGGCGTTGCGGCACAGCTCCGCGGCGTACGCCATCTGCGCGCGGAGCCGACTGCGGAACGGCACCTGGGCGTCCCCGCGCAGCTCGGTGCCCCGGAGGTTCTCGTACATCGTCTGCCGGCAGAGCATGTCCGCCGTGGACACCATCGTGTCCGCCTTGGCCAGGCGGATCTGCGACGCTTGGCTGTCGGCCTGGCGCGTCTGGACGCCCCGCTTCGTGTGCGACTCCATCCGCTCGAGATGGACCTCGACCGCGGAGCGGGCGAGCCCCACGACGACCATCAGCACGGTGAAGGTCAGGAGCGGTGACAGGGGGACGCGGTAGATCGGGTTCGGGTACCGCTCCGCGCCCGGCCCGGACCCGTCACGGTTCTTGAGGGCGAGCTCGGCACGGTGATCCGGCACGAAGACGTCGACCGCCTCGAAGTCGTGGGTGCCGGTGGCCCGCATCCCGTCGGCGTGCCACGTGTCGAGCACCGTGACGTCGTCGGCAGGGATCATCACCGTGCCCGTCCTCACCCCCTCGGGGGTCTCGAAGTTGACGACGGCGCTGAACCAGTCCGCGTTCGTGCTGCAGGTCGCCCACTTCCACCGCCCTGACACGCGCCACCCCCCGGCGACGCGCACCGCGCGCCCGGGGGGCATCGTGCCGCTGGCGTAGATGCAGTACCGTCCACCGCCGAAGATCTCCTCTTGCAGCTCCGGGGAGGCATGGACGAGGTGGCGGTTGTGCATCATGCCGAAGCTCGCCACCCAGCCCGTGGAGCCGCAACCCTCGGCGAGCGCCATCGTGGCGTCGCACACCTCGTCGACGGACGCCTCCAAGCCACCCCACTCCCTCGGGACGAGGAGGTAGAAGTAGCCGGACCGCCGGATCTCGTCCCACAGCCGATCGATCGGCCGCCGCAACCGCTCGGCCTCGAGCGCGTGCGCGCGGAGCGCCGGCTTCAGCGCGCGGCACCGCTCGACGACCGTCCGTGGTGACAGCGCCCGGAGCTCCTCGAGGGGCAGGAAGTCGTCGCCCCTGGGGCGGTACACCTCGGCGACGCGCTCCTCGCGCTCCCTGACCACGCTCTCGTTCACCGCTCCTCGCCTCCTTGTCCCCCGCTCGACCATCGTGCACCGGGGAGACGGGTGCTGACGGCGGTCCCACGAATTGTGTACAACAATGAGAACACCCCCCGGCCCGCCAATCGCAATCCCCACACCCTAACGGATTGCACACAATCGGAAGGACCGAACATGGAGATCACGGAGCACGCCACGGGGCTGACCTTCCCCGAGGGGCCGGTCGTGCTGCCCGACGGCTCGCTGTACGTGACCGAGAGCCCGCTCGGGCGGATCACGCGCATCGCCCCCGACGGCACCACGTCCACGGTGGCCGAGGTCGGCCTCGGCCCGAGCGGGCTGGCGTTCGGCCCGGACGGCCACCTGTACTGCGCCAACAGCGGGGGCAGCGCCGGGCACCGCGCCCTGAACCGCGTGAACATGCCGCGACCGAGCTGGCCCGAGTTCAAGGGTGGGCTGATCCAACGGATCGATCCGTCCACCGGCGAGTTCAAGACGCTGTACGACCGCTACGGGGACGGCCAGCTGATGCAGGCGCCCAACGACCTCGTGTTCGACTCCCACGGGGGCATGTGGTTCACGGACCACGGGCGCGACGACGAGCGCGGCCGCAACTACGGCGGGATCTTCTACGCCACCGTCGACGGCACGCACATCGAGCGCATGGAGCTGTCCTTCGTGTCGCCCAACGGCATCGGTCTGTCGCCGGACGAGCGGACCCTCTACGTCGCCGACTCGTTCCTCGGACGGCTGTGGGCGTTCGACGTCGACGCGCCGGGGAAGCTCGGTCCCTCCCCTTCCCCCGTCGTGCCGGCCCGCGTTGTCCAGACGCTGCCCGGCTACCAGATCCTCGACAGCCTGAAGGTCGAGGCCGGCGGCAAGATCTGCGTCGGCACGATCATCAACGGCGGGGTGACCGTCTTCGACGAGGACGGCGCGACCGAGCACGTGCCGATGCCCGACGTGATGATCACCAACCTCTGCTTCGGCGGCGCGGACATGCAGGACGTCTACGTCACCGCCTCGACGACGGGGAAGATCCTGCGCTGCCGGTGGCCGCGCCCGGGGCTGCGCCTCAACTTCAACCCGTACTGATCGTCACGCATCGGCGGCCCGCGCGGCCGCCGTCACGAGAAGGCGCTGACCACTTCGTCGCCGAGCCGCTTGATCGCGTCGGCGCGGTCCCCCTCGAGGAACTTGAAGTGGATCAGGGCGTGACGGATCCCGAGCTCCTCGAGCGCCTTCAGCTCGTCCGTGCCGGACGCGGGCGCCCACATGCAGATGAGCTCGATCTCGTCGAGGTCGCGGCCGACGTCGGCGCAGGCGCGCCGCAAGTCCTCCACCATCGGGCGCAGGTCGCGGGCGTAGTAGCCGGGCATGTACCACCCGTCGCAGTGCCGCGCGATCCGCCCGCAGGTCTTGCTGTTGTAGCCACCGATCACAATCGGCACCTTGCGCTCCCGCGGCACGGGATAGCTCTTGAACCCGTGCCAGTCGAGGAACTCCGACCGGTGCTCGACGACCTCGCCGGACCACACCTTCTTGATCGCCTCGAGGTAGTCGTCGAAGCGGGCGCCGCGGCGCGCGAACGGCACGCCCATCGCGTCAAACTCCTCCTTCAGCCAGCCGAGACCGACGCCGTAGGTGAAGCGGCCGTTGGAGAGCAGGTCGAGGCTGGCCGCCTGCTTGGCGACGATCAACGGGTTGGACTGCGGCAGCACGTTGACGCCGGTGGCGATCCGCAGCGTCGTGGTCGTCGCCGCGATCGCCGACAGCACGGCGGTGGAGTCGAGGAAGTTGGTCTCCGGCGACTCCGCCAACTTTCCGGTCTTCGGGTTCCCCGCGTACCAGGAGTCGTAGTGCAGCGGCATCACGATGTGCTCGTACGTCCATACGGACGTGAACGAGTTGGCCTCGGCCAGGTGCGCGTAGCCGAGGATCTCCTCCAGCGACGTCATGCCGACGTTGATCGGTACGAGCCCGAAGCGCATGTTCCCCTCCAGCGTCCCCCTGCGAGCCGCGGTGCTCCTACGGCGTGCCCGACCGTACCACGGGCCAGGGCACATTGCGCGCAATGTGTTCGGGACAGGCCACCATGCAGTCCCACCCGCGCGATTGTGTGCAATCGATGCGGGCGGTCTGGCATCACCTCCGGACGATGACGGATCCGTGCTCCGGACGCGTCACGGGGTGGCGCGGTGGGCGCGGTACCAGTCGATGAGCGCCGTCGTGGAGGCGTCGTGCTCGCCCCGCGCGTCACCGGTGAGCTCGGGCGTGATCTTGTTCGCCAGCTCCTTGCCGAGCTCGACGCCCCACTGGTCGAAGCTGTTGATGCCCCACACGGCGCCCTGGACGAACACGATGTGCTCGTAGAGGGCGATCAGCTGCCCCAGCACCGACGGCGTCAGCTGCGGCGCGACGATCGTCGTCGTCGGGCGGTTCCCCTCGAACGAGCGCCACGGCTCGTCGGGCCGGTCGCGGCCGAACGCCAACGCCTCGGTCTGGGCGATCAGGTTGGCGACGAGCAGGTCGTGGTGGTGGCGGTACGGGTGGTGCGGGTTGGCGAAGCCGATGAAGTCGCACGGCACCACGCGGGTGCCCTGGTGCAGCAGCTGATAGAACGCGTGCTGGCCGTTCGTGCCCGGCTCGCCCCACACGATCGGGCCGGTGTCCGTCGTGACCGGGGTGCCGTCGAGGCGCACGCTCTTGCCGTTGGACTCCATGTCGAGCTGCTGGAGGTAGGCGGGGAAGCGGGCGAGCTCCTGGGCGTACGGCAGCACTGCCTTCGTGGCGAACCCGAGCACGTTGGCGTTCCAGATGCCGATCAGCCCGAGGAGGATCGGGGCGTTGCGCGCCGGCGGCGCGGCGCGGAAGTGCTCGTCGACGGTGCGGAACCCGGCCAGGAACTCGGCGAAGCGCTCGCGCCCGATGGCGATCATCAGCGACAGCCCGATCGCCGAGTCGACCGAGTAGCGCCCGCCGACCCACTCCCAGAAGCCGAACATGTTGGCGGTGTCGATCCCGAACGCGGCGACCTCGGCGGCGTTCGTGCTGACGGCCACGAAGTGCTCGGCGACGGCGTCCTCGCCGAGCGCGTCGACGAGCCAGGCCCGGGCGGTGCGCGCATTGGTCAGCGTCTCGATCGTCGTGAACGTCTTCGACGACACGACGAACAGCGTGGCTGCGGGGTCGAGATCGGCGAGCGCGCCGGCGATGTCCGCACCGTCGACGTTGGACACGAACCGGAACGTGAGCTCCGGGTGGCGGTAGGCGTCGAGGGCGCGGGTCGCCATCGCCGGACCGAGGTCAGAGCCGCCGATACCGATGTTGACGACGGTGCGGATGCGCTCGCCGGTGGCACCGCGCCACGACCCGTCGCGCACGCGCTCGGCGAACTCGCCCATCCGGTCGAGCACCGCGTGCACGTCGGCGACGACGTCGTGGCCGTCCACCTCGATGCGCGTGCCGCGCGGGGCACGCAGCGCCACGTGGAGGACGGCGCGCCGCTCGGTCACGTTGATCGGTTCGCCGGCGAACATCGCGTCGCGCCGCTCGGTGACACCGGCGGCGTCGGCGACCGCCAGCAGCGCGTCGAGCACGGCGTCGTCGATGCGCTGCTTGGAGTAGTCGATGCGCAGGTCACCGACCTCGATGCAGTAGCGCTCGGCACGCCCCGGGTCGGTGGCGAACAGCTCGCGCAGGTGCGGTGGGCGGGGTAGGCGGAGCAGGGCGGCCCAGGCCGGCGTCGTGGTGATGTCGGGTCGGTCCATCGGGCGGTGACCTTAGGTGTCGGCGGCCGCGCCACCGCGGGGTTCCGGGAGCTCGGCGGCCGCCGCCGGGTCGAGCACGACCGTCGTGGCGACGTCGGGCACCCGGGCGATCGGCAGCGTCGCGTCGCCGGTGAGCCAGCGCGCCACCACGGGGGCCTTGGCGGCCCCGGTGGCCAGCACGACGCGGACACGGGCTGCGTCGATCACTGGCGGCGTGAGGGTCATGCGGACCAGGCCCTGGTACCGGCGGCTCAGCGCGACGGGCGCGCGCTGCTCGATGACCGGGTCCCCCGGTGGCCACGACGCGGTGTGCCCGTCGGGGCCGATGCCGAGGTGGACGACGTCGAAGCGCTCGGGCAGCGTGGCGGCGTACTGCTCGGCGGCCGCGGCGAGGTCGGCCGCGGTCACCGGCATCAGGTGGACGTCGGCAGGGAAGCCCGCGAGCTGCAGCGCGTTGCGCGCCGGATCACCGTCGGGTGCCACGCGCTCGTCGACCTGCCAGACGCCCACGTCGTCCCACGGCAGCTCGGCGGCGGCCAGCGCGGTCAGCAGCGCCTCGCCCCGCGACACCGCCAGCGACGCCGTCCCACGGGCCTCGAGCGCGGCGCGCAGCCGGCGGACGATCAACGCCGCCGCGGCGTCGGCGGCCTGCGGGTCGATGACCACGTCCACGTCTCGCATCCGCCGAGCTTGCCCGGGCGGCGGGTTCGTGCACTCGCAACGCTCAGCCAGCGGTTGGCGGCGCCGTTCGCCGGGGTAGCCGGGTCGCCATGACCACGACGCTGCACACGGGCGAACGCCTCGCGAGCTCCTGGCGGGACCCGCTCGGTCGGGCAGGCCTGGTGGCTCAGGGGGTGCTGTACGTCCTGCTCGGCGTGCTGGCGATCCAGTTCGCCCTCGGCGAGACGTCGAGCGACGAGGTCAACCAGACGGGCGCGTTCGAGCAGGTCGGTGCCCAGCCGTTCGGCCGGTTCCTCCTCGTCGCCCTGACGCTGGGGCTCGCGGCGATGGCGCTGTGGCGGCTCGTCCAGGCGGCCGTCGGTGATCCCGTCGAGGGCGACGACGCGAGCGACCGCGCCGAGTTCTCGGTGAAGGCCGTGATCTACGCGGCGCTGACGGCGACGGCGGCGAAGGTGACCGTGGACAACTGGTCCGGTGGTACCGAGGACCAGGCGAGCGGTGACCGCCAGCAGCAGGAGGCGGCCTCCACGCTGTTCGACCTCCCCGCCGGACGCTGGCTCGTCGGCATCCTCGGCGTCGCCCTCGTCGCCGTCGCCGCCGTTCAGGCGTACCGGCACGTGGTGAACACGACGTTCATGCAGCGCCTGGATCCCCCGCCGCACGCGGCCGGGGCGATCGAGGCGTTCGGCCGCGCCGGCGACGGCGCCCGCAGCGTCGTGCTGGCGATCTCCGGTGCGTTCTTCGTCGTCGCCGCGGTGCAGCACGACCCCAACGAGAGCAAGGGCATCTCCGGCGCGCTCGCCGAGCTCGCCGGCCAGGGCTGGGGCCGCGTGCTGCTGTGGGGCACCGCCCTCGGCCTGTTCGCCTTCGGCGTGTTCTGTCTCGCCGAGGCGCGCTACCGCCGCCGGACGTGACCGACCGACCGCCGAGCGCCCGACCTCAGATCGTCGGGGTCTCGGTGTGGCGACCGAACACGTCGGCGAGGGCCGTCATGATCTCGCCGAGCGAGGCGTAGGTCTGGACGGTGTCGATCAGCACCGGCATCAGGTTGCGCTCGGGATCCGCGGCCGCCTCGCGCAACTCGGCGAGCGCCCGCTCGACGCCCGCCTGGTCGCGGTCGGCGCGCACCCGGGCGAGGCGCTTGCGCTGGCGCTCCTCGTCCTCGTTGGTGATGCGCAGGATCTCGATGTCGTCTTCCTCGTTGCCCTCGGTGAAGGCGTTGACGCCGACGATCGTGCGACGCCCCTCGTTGAAGGCCCGCTCCAGCTCGTACGCGGAGTCGGCGATGCGCCCCTGGAACCAGTTCTCCTCGATGCCGCGGATGCACCCCTCGAGCATCGAGCCGTTCCCGAGCTCGTCGATGTGGGCGAAGATCTCCTCGGCGCGCCGCTCCATCTCGTCGGTGAGCGCCTCGACGTAGTACGAGCCACCGAGCGGGTCGGCGACGTGGGCGACGTTCGTCTCGTAGGCGATCACCTGCTGCGTGCGCAGGGCGATGCGCGCCGCCTTCTCCGTGGGCAGGGCGAGCGCCTCGTCCATCGAGTTCGTGTGCAGCGACTGCGTGCCGCCGAGCACGCCGGCGAGCGCCTCGATCGCCGTGCGCACGATGTTCACCTCGGGCTGCTGCGCGGTGAGCGAGACACCGGCCGTCTGGGTGTGGAAGCGCAGCGTCATCGACCGCTCCAGCTGGGCGCCGTAGCGCTCCTTCATCCACCGCGCCCAGATGCGCCGGGCGGCGCGGTACTTGGCGATCTCCTCGAAGAAGTCGATGTGGGCGTTGAAGAAGAACGAGAGCCGCGGGGCGAACGCGTCGACGGGCAGCCCCGCCTGCTTCGCCAGCTCGACGTAGGCGAAGCCGTTGGCGAGGGTGAACGCCAGCTCCTCGACGGCGGTCGAGCCGGCCTCGCGGATGTGGTACCCGGAGATCGACACCGAGTGCCACTTGGGCATCTCCGCCGCGGTGAACGCGATCGTGTCCCGCACCAGCCGCATCGACGGCCGCGGTGGGAACACGAACTCCTTCTGTGCCTGGTACTCCTTCAGGATGTCGTTCTGGAGGGTGCCGCCGAGCCGTGAGCGGTGGATCCCCCGCTTCTCCGCCTGGGCGATGAACATGGCGAAGATCACCGCCGCCGGCGAGTTGATCGTCATCGACGTCGTGATCGACCCGAGGTCGATGTCGGCGTAGAGGTCCTCCATGTCGGCGAGCGTGTCGACGGCGACACCGCAGCGGCCCACCTCGCCGAGGGCCATCGGGTCGTCCGAGTCGAGACCGAGCAACGTCGGCATGTCGAACGCCGTGGACAGCCCGTCACCGCCGGCCTTGATGATCTCCTTGAACCGCCAGTTGGTGTCCTCGGCGGTGCCGAAGCCGGCGAACATGCGCATCGTCCACAGCTTCGAGCGGTACATCGACGCGTACGGGCCGCGGGTGAACGGGTACACCCCGGGGAACTCGCCGTCGTCGGGCCCGTAGACCGGCTCGAGCGGGATGCCCGACATCGTGGTGAACGTGGCGTCCCGGAGCTTGGACGCCTCGTACGCGGCCTGCCACTGCTCGCGCGGGGTCATGTCCCCACAGTAGTTGGACGTCCAAGGAAACGCTACGGGCCCGGGTCCGCCCAGGGGTTCGGCACGTCCGGCTGCATGTCCGCGGCGCGCACCCGGCGCAGCACGGCGTTGATCGCCGCCGCCTCGGACTCGTCGAGCATCGCCAGGCCGAACTGGATCTTGTTCAGCGGCTCGGTCGCCTCCAGTGCCACCTGCCTGCCGGCGGGGGTGATCGCCGCGAGGATGCGCCGCTTGTCGCGCTCGTCCCGGCGGCGGCGCACGAGGCCACGCTCCTCGAGCCGGTCGACGGTGTTGGTGATGCTGGCCGGGTGCACCATCAGGCGGTCGCTCATCTTCCCGAGCGGCATCTCCCCGCGGCGCGAGAACGACAACAGCATCAACGCCTCGTAGCTGGAGAACGTCAGGCCGAACCTGCGCAGCTCGTCCTCGACCGCGGCCAGCACGAGCTGGTGGGCGCGCATCAGCGACGTCGCGGCGGCCATGTGCTCGCCGACGCCCCAGCGGTCGATCCAATGGCGCCGCGCCTCGGCCACCGGATCGATCGGCAACGGCTGAGAGGGCACCTCGCGACGATACGAGATGCCCGTAGCGTCACGGGGCGTGACGAACGACGGGCCCTCGGGCGTGCACGCCGCGGTGGCGGCGTACCTGCTGTGGGGGCTGCTCACGATCTACTGGAAGCAGCTGCACGACTTCGACCCGTTCGAGCTGATCGGGTGGCGGATCCTGTCGGCGGCACTCGTGATGGCCGTCGTGGTCACCGCCCGGCACCGCTGGCCGGTGCTGCGCGGTGCGCTGGGCGACCGGGCGACGGCACTGCGCCTGGCGCTGGCCGCCGTGCTGTTGACGATCAACTGGACCGGCTACGTGTGGGCGGTCGCCAACGACCGGGTCCTCGAGACCGCGCTCGGGTACTTCATGGCCCCGCTGGGGACGATGGTGCTCGGCATCACGGTGCTCGGCGAGCGGGCGTCGTGGTGGCACCGCACCGCCCTCGCGCTGGCGGCTGCGGCGGTGGTCGTGCTCACGCTGTCCTACGGGCGGCCGCCATGGGTGGCCCTGATCATCGCCGCGTCGTGGAGCATCTACGGGCTGCTCAAGCGGCGCGTCGCGCTGACGCCGGTGGAGAGCCTCGCCGGCGAGACGTTCGTCCTCGTCGCCCCTGCCGCGGTGCTCGTCGCGGTGCTCGCCGGTGCCGACGACAGCGTCCCGGCGGGCGCCACCGCCGGCGAGGCCGGCCTCGTCGCCCTCAGCGGCGTGGCGACCGCGGTCCCGCTGTTGCTGTTCGCCCTCGCCGCCCAGCGCGTGCCGTTCACGCTGCTGGGCGCGCTCCAGTACCTGGTCCCCACCATCAACCTGCTGCTCGGCTGGCTCGTCTACGACGAGTCGATGCCCGCCGACCGCCTCGTCGGCTTCGCCCTCGTGTGGGTCGCCCTGGTCCTCGTCACCATCGACCGGGTGACGGCGTCACGCCGGTCGGCGCGGTTCGCGGCGCGCGACCTGTCGCCGACCGCCGGTCGGTAGCCTGCGCGCGCATGCCCGGACGAACCGCCCGTCGTCGCGCGTTGGCGGGGGTGCCGATCGCCGCCGGAGCGGTGCTCGTCGCGTGCGGCGGTCCACCCACCGCGGGGGACATGGCCGAGCGCGCCGAGGAGTTCATCGAGGAGGAGCTCGAGGAGGATCCCGACGCGGGCGGCGTGACGTTCGACGACGCCGAGTGCGAGAAGCCGGCGTCGACGGACACGAACACCACCTTCACGTGCACGTCGGTCGGGTCCGACGGCCGCGAGTACACGTTCACGGTGACGATCGTCGGGCGCAACTCGCTCGACCTCGTCTCCCAGCCGCCGCTCCCGGGCCGCAACGCGGCGACGACCACCACCACCCCGGGGTCCACACCCGCGTCGACGCCCGCTGGCGGCACGGCCACCACCACGACCCCGACACCGGCGACGAACGGCGGCTGATCGCGGCTCAGCCCCCGTCGGCGGGCGTCTCTGCTCCGGCGGTCCGGTTCCGGCGCTCGGCGGGCCGGGTCAGCAGCGTGCCGTTGAAGAACCGTTGCAGGGCGTCGACGGCGGCGGCGTGGCGCCGGGCGTCGCCCGTCACCGCCGACAGCCGGGCGAGGCCGGACACCACGGCGTTGAGCAGGTCCTCCACGGCGCGCACGTCGACGTCCGGGCTGAGCTCTCCACGCTCCGCGGCGGCGACGACGAGGCGACGGAAGAACAGGTTGTTGCGCCGCTGCAACGGCCGCAGCAGCTCGCTCAGCTCGGGATGCCGCTGGGCGTCGCTCGCCACGCCGACGACGAACGCCGGTGCCGCCGGATCGTCGCGGTTCATCCGGTCCGTCGCCTCGAGCAGCGCGGCGTACTGCTCGACGAGCGTGTGCCGGCAGGCGACGGCGCGCTCCAACTCGGCGAAGACGCGGTCGAACACCGCCTCGTACACCGCCGCGTACAGCTCGGCCTTGGACGGGAAGTAGTGATAGATCGCCGCGCCGCTCAGCCCGCAACGCTCGGCGATCGCCCGGTTCGTCGTGCCGTCGTACCCCTGCGTCGCGAACAGCTGCATCGCCGTGCGCAGGATCAGCTCGCGCGTCTCGGCGGAGTCGTGGTCACGCGGGCGTCCGCGCTGCCTCGCCGGTGAGCTGCCGATGGTGCTCGACGTGTCCGTGGCCGACAGGCTACGACGTCGCGCCCGCCGCGGGCTGATCGGGATGGCAGACGCGACACGGCGCGAGCCTCCGCGCCTCCGCGTCGGCACGGCTCATCGGCACGGCCGCGTCCTGCGTCGCGGCGAGCGTGCAGTCCGGCCGGTGATAGCTGCTCGAACCGGCGAGCACCTCGCCCGCGGCCGCCGTGCGCGCGGCGGGCGGATCGGCCGCCGCGACGGCCCGGCGCAGCTCGTCGATCGACGCCTTCAGCTCGACGCGGTCGCTGCGCAGGCTGTAGGCCACCATCAGGGCGGCCCCGACGACCACCAGCCCGAGCCCGGCGAGCCCGCCCGACACGACGTACGGCATCTGCTGCTCGACGCGGTCATAGGACGCCGCACCGTTCCACCCGAGGAAGATCAGCACGAAGCCGACGAGGCAGTACACGATGCCGATGACGCCGCCGAGCTTGGCCCACTGGTTCTTCACGGTCGCCTCCAAGGGGTCGAGGGTCGCAGGGTCGCACGCACGGTCGCTCAGGTGCTGCCGAGGTAGGTCGCCCGCAGGTCGGCGTGGCGCAGCTCGTCGCCGACACCGGTGAACACGAGGGTGCCCTTCTCCATGATCAGCGCCCGGTCGGCGTAGGGCAGCACGCCGACGTTCTGCTCGACGATGATCACGGTCACCCCGTCGTCGTTGATCCTGGCCACCACCTGGAACACGACCTTGGCCAGTGCCGGGCTGAGCCCGAGCGAGGCCTCGTCGATGAGGAGCAGGCGCGGGCCGGACATCAGCGCGCGGCCGATCGCGAGCATCTGCTGCTCACCGCCCGACAGGGTGCCGGCGAGCTGGTCGACGCGCTCGGCCAGGCGCGGGAAGTACCCGAACACGAGGTCACGGCGCTGCTCCAGCTCGGCGCGGTGGCGACGGCGGGTCCACCCGCCGAGGCGCAGGTTGGCGGCGACGGTCAGCTCGGGGAACACGCGGCGCCCCTCCGGCACGAGGGCGATGCCGGCGCGCACGAGCTGCGCCGGTGACCGCCCGTCGATGCGCCGGCCGTCGAAGCGGATGGCCCCACCGTCGGGGCGCAGCAGCCCGGCGATCGTGGCCAGCGTGGTCGTCTTGCCCGCGCCGTTGAGCCCGAACAGCACCGCCGTCTCGCCCTCGTGGACCTCGAAGCTGATCCCGTGCAGCACGGGGAAGCCGTAGCCGGCGCGCAGCTCCTCGACCTCGAGCAGCGCCATCAGCCGCCCTCCTCCGCGGCGTCGGGCGGGTCCGCGTCGGGCAGCTCGGCGTCGACGAGGTCGGCGAACGCCTCCAGCTGCGCCTCCACCGCGAGCACGGCCGGGTCCGGGTCCTCGCCGAGGTAGGCGGCCACGACCTGCGGGTGCCGGCGCACGTCGTCGGGCGCGCCGTGGGTGACGAGCTCGCCGAAGTCGAGGCAGTACACGTAGTCGCAGATGCGCAGCACGAGCGGCACGTGGTGCTCGATCATCAGGATCGACAGCCCGAACTCGCGGCGCAGCCGCAGCAGCAGGTCGCCGAGCTCGTGGGCCTCCTCCGGACCCATCCCCGACGACGGCTCGTCGAGCAGCAGGATCTCCGGCTCGCTCGCCAGCACGGTGGCGATCTCGACGCGCTTCAGCGTGCCGTACGGCAGGCCGGCCACCTGGGTGTCGAGCAGTTCGGCCAGGCCGAGCGCGTCGGCGAGCTCCTCCGCGTGGCGGTGCAGCTCGCGCTCAATCGCTCGCGCCGTCGGGCTGCCGAGCAGGCCCGCGATCGGGCCGTAGCGGGCGTGGCGGTGCTGCGCGGTGAGCAGGTTGTCGCGCACCGTCGCCCCCTTGACCAACCCGACGTTCTGGAACGTGCGCCCGATGCCCAGTTCGGCGCGGGCGTGCACCGGGAGCCGGGTGATGTCGCGGCCGCGGTGCAGGATCCGCCCGCTGTCGGGGCGGTGGAAGCCGGTGATCAGGTTGAACAGCGTGGTCTTGCCGGCGCCGTTGGGACCGATGATCCCGACGATCTCCCACTCCCCGAGCGCCACGCTGACGTCGCGGTCCGCCTGCACCCCGCCGAAGCGGATCGACACCTCGACCGTCTCAAGCACGGGCATCGCTGATCGGCACCTCCTTCAGCCCGCGGTCGCGGGGATCGAAGCGCCGGCCGCCGAGCCAGCGCACGAACGGGCGCAGCTGCTGGCCGATGCCACCGGGGAGCACGGTGAGGTTGAGCAGCAGGAGCAGCGGGCCGAGCACGAGCGGCGCCAGCTCCGGCGTGAGGTCGCGCGGGGCGGGGATGTCGGCGAGCAGGTCGTCGAGGCCGGGGATCTGCTCGATGAGATACGGCAGGAGCGCGAACAGCGCGCCGCCGATGACGAGCCCGGTGCGGCTCCGCAACCCGCCGACGACCGTCATGATCACGAACACGAGGGCGAGGTTGAAGTTCCAGACGTTCGGCGACACGAACGTGTCGTTGGAGGCGATCAGGGCCCCGGCGAGCCCGGCGAATGTGCCCGACAGGACGAACGCGAAGAGCGTCGCCAGGCGCACGTCGATGCCGAGCGTGGCAGCGACCCGTGGGTTCTCCCGGACGGCGAGCAGGGCGCGCCCGGACTTCGAGCGCATCAGCCGCCAGTCGACGTAGAGCACGAGGGCGAGGAACGCGAGGCACAGGAAGTAGTAGCGCCACTCGGTGTCGAACCAGTCCGGCTTGGGCGCCGGCCGCCCGGCACCGCCGCCCGTGAGCTCCTGGATCTGGAAGATGTTCTGCTCGGCGACGAGGCCGTAGGAGAGCGTGACGAGCGCGAAGTACAGGCCGCGCACGCGCAACGAGACGCCACCCAGCACGAGCGCCTGGGCGCCACCGACGGCGGCGGCCCCGACGACGCCGACCCAGAACGAGTGCCCGTGGACGGTCATGAGGTAGGCGGAGGTGAACGCGCCGATGCCGACGAACGCCTGATGGCCGAGGGAGATCTGCCCGACGTAGCCGACCAGCACGTTGAGCGACAGGGCGACGATCGCGTAGCAGACCGCCGTCGTGAAGTCGACGAGCTCGGTCGCCGGGCGCGACAGCGGGAACACGAGCACCAGCCACGCCACGCCCGCCAGCACCACGGCGCGCGCCACCCAACCGGCGGGTGATGGCCGGAACGGCCGCTGCCGCTCGCCGCTCTGGCCCTCCCGGGCGTCCGCGCGCTCGTCGACGGTCATCACGCCCGCTTCCCGAGCAGACCCTGCGGGCGGACCACGAGCACGGCGAGCAGCACGACGAACACGACCAGCGTGCTCGGGGTGCCGGGGATGTCCTCGAACAGCGGCGCGCTGGTCGCCACCGACTGGATGATCCCGACGAGGACACCACCGAGGAACGCCCCGGGGAGGCTCGTCATCCCGCCGAGCACGGCGCCGGTGAACGCCGGGATGAGGTAGGTCGACGTCATGATCCCCGGCCCGAAGCTGCCGCCGTCGGGCACGGCGATGAGCGCGGCGAGCCCGCCGAGCAGCGCGGCGAGCACCCAGGTGAACGCCGACAGCCGGCGCACGCTGATGCCGACGAGCTCGGTGGCGGTGGGCTCCTGGCTGGCGGCGATGATCGCCAGCCCGAGGTTGGTGCGCGTGAAGAAGAGCCCGAGCAGCACGGCGAGCACCACGACGGTGGCGATCAACCACAGCCGCTGGTCCGACACCTGGACGCCGAGCACGGTGACCCGGTCGACCCGCTCGAAGGCCTTGGCGATCGGCTTGCCCTGGGCGCTGCCGAACCAGATCTCGACGGCGATCGCGAGCAGCGCCACGCCGGCGGTGGCGACGAGCAGCGTGACGCGCGGCGCGTCGAACAGCGGGCGCACCACGAGCCGCTCGGTCACGAACCCGAACAGCCCGGCGGCGACGAGCGCGCCGGCGAACGCCCACCAGTACCCGACCTCGAAGTCGAGCAGGTACAGCACGTACAGGGCGACGGTGCCGAACTCGCCCTGGGCGAAGTTGAACACGCCGCTCGACTTGTAGACGAGCACGAGCCCGAGGGCGACGAGCCCGTAGGCCGACCCGGTCGTCACCCCGATGACGAGCGCGGCGTCCTCGTCCGTCGCCAGGAGCGTGACGACGAGCGCCGCGGTGATCGCCAGGCCGATCAGCAGGTCGCGGCGCGCGGCGAGCAGGCCCATGGTCAGGACGGGACCGGGATGAACCGCTGGGCGGTGACGTACTGGCCGACGTCACAGTTGGCGTCGAGCAGGTGCGCCCCGGTGCCACCGAAGTGGTCGTCCACGCTGAACCGGACCGGCGGGTAGATGCCGTTGTCGAAGCCGGGGCTCGTCACGAGCGTGTTCATGAACGCGGCCCGGCCGAGCTCCGGCCCGGTCGCCTCGAGCATCTGCGCCAGCACCTTGTTCAGCGCCCACAGCTGCAGGCCCACGTCGTCGGCCGGCGCGCCACCGGCGTAGGTCGGGTACGCCGCGTTGAAGTCTGGGTCGAGCTCGTCGATGACGTCGAGGCCGGGGACGGGTGAGAAGAACTCACCGGTCTCCACGTTCGGGCAGCCGATCGCCGTGACGGCGTTGAGCCCGCTCGTGATGCCCGGCCCGATCCACACCGGCGCGTAGCTCTGGTTGGCCGCGCTCGCCGCCAGGCCGAGCACGTACACGACGGGTGACGTGAGCAGGATCACCGCCCCGAGGCCGGCGTCCTTCAGGGCCTGCACGACCGTGGCGGCCTCGGCCGGCGAGGCGTCCTTGTTGATGCGCTGCTCGTAGGGGATCCCGAACCCGGCCGCCGCGGCGGCCTCCTTGATGGCGACGAAGGCGTCGCCGAACGACGGGGTGTCGGCCACGACGAGGCCGGCCTCGGTGATGCCCAGCTCCTGCAGCCGGGCGATGATCAGCGGCGCCTGCTCGGCGTAGGTGACCGTCGTCGCGAAGTACGTGTCGAGGTCGGCGAGGCCCTCCTCGTTCACGCCGGCCGACAGGTACGGGATGCCGTTCTCGTCGGCGTACTGGGCGCACGCCGTGATCTGGTCGGCGCCGGCCCCGCCGACGAGGAGGAACGCACCGTCCTGCTCGACCATCTCCCGGCAGACCTGGACGGCACGCTGCGGGTTGAACTCATCGTCGCGGAACACCACGCGCACGGTGCGCCCGTACAGCCGGTCCGGCGCGCTGTCGGCGAGGAACCGCCAGTAGACGTCCTTGCCGATGTCGAAGCTCTCCTGCGGGATCGGCGACGCCCCCGTCACGGGTGCGTGCACGCCGATCACGATCTCGGTGTCCGTCACCCCTGCGGTGTCGTTCGGGCCGGGCTGGTAGGGCCCCACGGGCGGGGTTGTGGTCGCCGGCGGCTCCGTGGCGGGCGTGCTCACCGCGCCCGTGGCCGGAGACGTGACCGGCACGCTCGGCGCGGCGCTCGGCGGCACCGAGGCCGGCGGGAGCGAGGCGACCGTGGGGGCGACCGTGACGATCGTGTCCGCGGCACCGTCGTCGGCGGCACTGCCGCTCACGCCCGCCTTCTGGCCGCACGCGGCAGCGAGCGTGGCGACCGCGACCGCCACGGCGAGGGCGCGGCGCGTCATCGTCGGCCCCCGCGCCGGGGTGGCGTGGCGGGGGGATCACCGTCGGGGCCGAGCACCCGCGCCGTGACGTACGCCGCCACCAGCGCGACGGGGATCAGCAGCCACACCGTCCAGTCCCACCCACCAGTCAGATCGCCGGCAGCGACGGTTGGGATCATGGGGTTTCGCCTCCGATCTCGCCGGCCGTCCGTCGTCGCGGGGCGATGGTAGTTGCCGTCGGCAAACGCCCGGCGCGATGCCGCTCCCCGGGGCTCCCCGGGCACACTGGCCCGATGGCCGATCCCGACACCGAGCCGCAGGTCGCGGCGGCGAGCACCGGCGTCGACACCGACGTCGCCGACCACGATGACGACGACGTGGTCGTGCTCTCGTGGTGGCAGCACCCGGTCAACGTGATCGCCCTCGTCGTCGCCGTCGCGCTGATGGGCGGGATGGTCGGCTGGCTCATCGGTGACGACCGCCACGCCGAGCGCGGCAACGACGTCGACGTCGGCTTCCTCCAGGACATGCGCGTCCACCACGAGCAGGCGGCGCAGATGTCGTTCATCTACCTCGGCCTCGAGGACACGTCACCGGGACTGCGCACGGTGGCCGGCGGCATCCTCGTCGGGCAGAACATCGAGATCGGCCGGATGATCCAGATGCTGCGCGACATGGGGCGCGCCGAGGCCAACGAGACCGGCCAGGCGATGGGGTGGATGGGCATGCCGGTCCCGGAGGACGAGATGCCGGGGATGGCGACCGACGAGCAGCTCGCGGCGCTCGCCGCGTCGAGCGGGGCCGAGGCCGACGAGCTGTTCGTCGAGCTGATGACGGCCCACCACGAGTCCGGGATCCACATGGCCGAGTACGCACGTGAGCACGCGTCGCTGGAGAAGGTGCGCTCGTTCGCCGAGTCGATCATCGAGGGCCAGCGCGGCGAGATCGCCGAGATGGAGCAGCTGCTGGCGGGCTGAGCGGCGCTCGGCGATGGCCTCGTGCCCCGGCGCTGCGGACGGCCGCTCGTACACTGCGGCGGGGTGAGGGTGGCACGCCGGCTCGCAGTGCTCGGGGTGGCTGCCATCCTGGCCACCGGGTGCGCCGCCGACCCGGGGGTGGTGACCCAGTCCGCGGACCGCATCGAGCCCCCCGCCACGACCGAGCCGGCGCCGTCCACGACGGCGAGCACCGTCGCGACCACGGTCCCGGCGACGGCGCCACCGACCACACCGCCCCCACCGTCACCGCCGTCGAGCGCGCCACCGGCGACGACACCGCCGCGCCCACCGGGTGAGCTCGTCGACGTGGGCGACGCCAAGGCGCCGCGCGACTACGACGAGTTCGTCCGTCTGGCGCTCACGGACCTCGAGCGGTGGTGGTCCGAGCAGTTCCCGGTGCTCTACGGCGGGCCGTTCACCCCGCTCGCCGGCGGTGTCTACGCCGCCTACCCGGAGCGCACGGACCCGATCCCCGGCTGCGAGACGGACGTTCCGACGCCGTACGAGGACATCGCCCAGTACTCCGCGTTCTACTGCCGCGACGGCGACTTCATCGCCTACGACGACGGCGCGCGGGGCATCCTGTACCAGCTCGCCGAGGAGTTCGGTGCCTCCATCCTGGGGGTCGTCTTCGCCCACGAGTACGGCCACGTCGTGCAGGACCGCGCCGGCGCCCTCGACCGGGACCTGCCCACGATCACGACCGAGCAGCAGGCGGACTGCTTCGCCGGCGCCTGGGTCGCACGGGTCCGGCGCGGCGAGTCACCACTGATCTCGTTCGACGACGGTGACGTGCGCAACGGGCTGGTGGCGATGATCACGGTGCGCGACCCGATCGGCGTCGACCAGTTCGACGAGGGCGGGCACGGCTCGGCGTTCGACCGGGTCGGCGCCTTCCAGACCGGCTTCCTCGCCGGGCCCGGCCGCTGCACCGAGCTCCTCGACGACCCGCTGCCGCTCGTGCCGAACGTGTTCCGCCCGGGCGCCATCAGCGACGGCAACGCGGCGTACGAGGAGGTGCGCTCGTTCGTCCCGGCCGACCTGCAGTTGTTCTGGGAGGAGGCGCTCCGCGCCCGGGGCCTGGTGATGCCCGTGCTGACCGTCGTGCCGGTCACCTCGCGCGCCGAGGTCACGTGCGACGACCCCGCCGGCGCCTTCAGCACGGGTGCCCTGTACTGCCCGGCCACCCAGGAGGTGTTCCTCAACGACCCGCTCGCCCGCGACCTCTACGACCGCTTCGGTGACTTCGTCGTCGGCTACCTGCTCGGCGTGGCCTACAGCGAGGCGGCCCAGGTGGTGATGGGCAGCCCGCTCACGGGAGAGGCCCGGTTCCTCGCCAGCGACTGCTTCACGGGGGCATGGGCGTCGACGGCGATCCCCGGCCCCGACGGGGAGCCGGCGCGGATCGCGATCGTCGAGCCCGGCGACCTCGACGAGGCGATCCAGAGCGCCCTCGTCGTCGGTGACGAGTCCGACAGCGACGACGTCTTCGGCAGTGGCTTCGAGAAGATCGCCTCGTTCCGCGAAGGTGTGCTCGATGGGTTCGACGCGTGCACGGCGAGGATCGGCGGCTGAGGTGGTGCGCGGGAACGGCGCGTCGGACGGCGGTCCCGTCCTCGCCGCGCTCGACGTAGGGACCAACAGCTTCCACCTCGTGGTGGCCCGGGTGGTGGGCGGCGATCGCTTCGAGACGATCACCCGGGAGAAGGAGGTCGTGCGGCTCGGCCACGGCGGCGGCGACATGAAGGAGCTGGCACCCGACGCGATCGAGCGGGGCATCGCCTGCCTCCGCCGGATGCGCCGGATCGTCGAGAGCTATGGGGCCACGCTGCGCGCCGTGGCGACGAGCGCGGTGCGGGAGGCGGGCAACGCGGCGACGTTCATCGAGCGCGCCCGCCGCGAGGCGGGCATCGACGTGGAGGTCATCTCCGGCGCGGAGGAGGCGCGGCTGATCTACCTCGGCGTGCTCCAGGCACTCCCCGTGTTCGACCGCCGCCTGCTGCTCGTCGACATCGGCGGGGGCTCGACCGAGCTGCTGATCGGCGAGAAGGGTGAGACGCTCGCGGCGCGCTCGTTCAAGGTCGGCGCGGTGCGCCTCACCGACCGCTTCTTCCCCGGTGGCGACGCGACCCCGAAGCAGGTCACCGCCTGCCGCGAGTACATCCGCGGGTTCCTCAGCAACTTCGAGCGGGAGGCCGAGCAGCACGGCTTCGAGGTCGCCGTGGCCTCGTCGGGCACGGCCGAGGCCGTCGCCCACGTCGCCCACGCGATGCGCGGCGCCGAACCGCTGCACACGTACAACTGCTACGAGCTGTCGGCCGACGACGTGCACGCCGTGGTCGCCGAGCTCGCCCGCCACCGCACGGCGAGCGCGCGGGCACGGGTCAAGGGACTCGAGCCGCAGCGCGCCGACATCGCCGTCGCCGGGGCGCTGATCCTCGAGACGGTCGCCACGTGCTTCGGGATCGAGTCGTTCACCTACAGTGACGCGGCGCTGCGGGAGGGCGTGCTCGTCGACACGCTCGAGCGCCTCGACGCCGGGGCGCGCCAGGTCGGCATCGACGGCATGCACCACCTGCGCGACGTGTCACGCCGCAGCATCCGCCAGCTCGCCGAGCGCTGCGACGAGGACCCGGTGCACTCCGCGCACGTCGCCCGCCTCGCGGTCGAGCTGTTCGACGCGCTGCAGCCGGTGCACGGCCTCGGGCAGGCGGCGCGGGAGTACCTCGAGGCGGGAGCGCTGCTCGCCAACGTCGGGCTCGTCGTCGCCCACAGCAAGCACCACCTGCACGGCTACTACGTGATCCGCAACAGCGAGCTCGCCGGGCTCACCGACCTGGAGATCGAGATCATCGCCCAGATCGCCCGCTACCACCGCAAGAGCGAGCCGAAGCCGTCGCACCCCGAGTTCGCCGCGCTCGACGCCGAGCACCAGTCGCTCGTGCGCACGCTGTCAGGGATCCTGCGCGTGGCGATCGGCCTGGACCGCAGCCACCGCGGCCTCGTCGAGTCGGTGCGGGCGGACGTCCACCCGCGGCGTGTGGTGATCTTCGCCCGTCCCCGTGACGGCGCCGACATCGGGCTCGAGCTGTACGCCGCCAACGAGCGCAAGGGCCTGCTCGAGCGCGTGACCAACCGCCGCATCGAGCTGCTGCCCGGCTGACCCGGCCGACGTGCCGCCGGCGGGGCTCAATCGACGGTCACGTGTGCGACGCCGGTCACGGCGCCGTCGCTGATCGTCACCCGGGCGACCGTGCACGCCGGAGCCCGTCGCCGCAGGATCGCCGAGCCCGGGTTCACGTGGTGCTGCTCGTGACCGCCGCTGACGTCGACCTCGTGCCACGGCAGGTGCGAGTGCCCGAACACGACGAGGCCGCATGCCGGGAACCAGCGCCGCAGCCGCCGCGTGCGGCCGGCGGCGCCGCCGCTGTCGTGGACCACGCCGACGCGGCACCCGGCGACGTCGGTCTCGATGCGCGTCGGGAGGTCGAGGCGCCCGACGTCGTTGTTGCCGAGCACCGCGAGCAGCTCGGCGTGCGGCGCCCGCTCGCGCAGCGCCTCGAGCACGGAGGCGTCGACGATGTCGCCGGCGTGCACGATGACGTCGATTCCGCGGAGCGCGCCGTCGATGCGGGTCAGTGGGCGGTCGGCCTGCCCCGGCCCGAGGTGGGTGTCGGCGAGCAGCAGCAGCGTGGTCGCGCTCACGGGGCGGCGGTGTCGGGCCGGAGGCGCTGGAGCTCGCCGCGCAGCGACAACATCTCGCGCATGATCGTGACGATGATCCGCGGCGACGCCAGCGTCGACTCGCCACGCGTGCGCGGGAAGTAGTCGACACCCATCTGCAGGATCCCGTAGCCCAGCCGCGTCGTGCGGATGAACAGCTCGGCATCGATGAACGAGCCCTCGCTCTTCAGGTGCACGCGTTCGAAGATCCGCCGTCGGCACAGCTTGAAGGCGAAGTTGATGTCCCGCGCCTTCACCCGGAACATCCAGCGGATCATCAGGTTGTAGAAGAACGTGTAGATCGCCCGGAGGTAGCCCTCGCCGGTGCGGTCGAAGCGGTACGCGCTGACCATGTCGACCTCGTAGTCGCGCAGCAGGCGCACCGCCCGCGGCACCTCCTCCATGTCGAACGGGAGGTCCGCGTCGGAGTACAGGATCAGGTCGCCGCGGGCGTTGGCGAAGCCCGTCTTGATCGAACCGCCGAGCTTGCGGTTGCGCTCGTGGTGGATCACGCGCACGTGCGGGTCCTCGGCGGCGAGCTTGTCGGCGAGCTCGGGCGTGCGGTCCGTCGAGGCGTCGTCGACGATCAGCAGCTCGTAGTCGGCGATCGTGCCGTCCGTCACCATCCGCTCGCAGACCCGCTTGGCCATCGTCACGGCGCGCTCGACGTAGTGCTCCTCGTTCCACATCGGGAAGAAGATCGACAGCACCTCGCCGTCGGGCGCCGGGGACGTCACGGCGGGCAGGGTAGCGGCGCGGCGTCGCGGCCGGCCTGCAGCGGTACCGTGCCGGCGGTGGACACGTCCACGTCCCGGCCATCTCCTCCCCCACCCCCATCCACGACCCCTCCGCCACCCCCGAGGCGCCCGGCGGACGGCACGCACCGGCCCGGGCAGCTCACGTCCGCCTGGCGGGTGGTCACGCTGGCCACGTGGGCGCTCGTGTTCGTGGCCTGGAGCGGCGTGTGGAAGGCGAGCCGGGAGCTCGGGCTGGCGACGTGGTGGCTGGGGCCGATCAGCGCACCACGGCCGCTCGTCGTCATGCTCCTGCCGTTCGTCGCGCCCGCGGTCGTCGGCGTGCTCGCGCTGAACAACGCCCGACGGCTGCCGTGGCTCGGGCTCGGCGCCGCGGTGATCGCCGCGGTCATCGGTGTGGTCGACCTCTCCTACGTGCGGCGGCTGGGCATCGTCGAGCTGGTCATCGCCGCGTGCGGCGCCGCCGTGTCACTCGCCTCGTTCACCGGGATGTACCGCGCGTCCGGCGAAAGCGACACGACCGCTGGGTAGGTTCCCTCGGCGATGTCCAAGGTTCTCACGTCGCTGCCCGTTGGCGAGCGGGTCGGCATCGCCTTCTCCGGCGGGCTCGACACGTCGGCCGCCGTCGCGTGGATGCGCGACCGCGGCGCCATCCCCTACGCCTACACCGCAGATCTCGGCCAGTACGACGAGCCCGACCTGAGCGGCGTGCCGGCGCGGGCGAAGCAGTACGGCGCCGAGGAGGCCCGCCTCATCGACTGCCGCCCGGAGCTCGTGCGCGAGGGCCTGCTCGCGCTGCAGTGCGGGGCGTTCCACATCACCACGGCAGGGCGCACGTACTTCAACACCACCCCGCTCGGCCGCGCCGTCACGGGCACGCTGCTCGTGCGGGCGATGCACGAGGACGGTGTGGACATCTGGGGCGACGGCAGCACCTACAAGGGCAACGACATCGAGCGCTTCTACCGCTACGGGCTGCTCGTCAACCCGCAGCTGCGGATCTACAAGCCGTGGCTCGACCAGCAGTTCGTCGACGACCTCGGCGGACGCGCCGAGATGAGCGAGTTCCTGCAATCCCGCGGCCTGCCGTACCGCGACCCGAAGGAGAAGGCGTACTCGACCGACGCCAACATCTGGGGCGCGACGCACGAGGCCAAGGCGCTCGAGGAGCTGTCGACGGGCATGGAGATCGTCGAGCCGATCATGGGCGTCGCCCACTGGCGCGAGGACGTCGAGATCCCGGCTGAGGACGTGTCGATCCGCTTCGAGGAGGGCTGGCCGGTCGCCATCAACGGCCGGGAGTTCCCCGACCAGGTCGCCCTCGTGCTCGAGGCCAACGCCATCGGCGGACGCCACGGGCTCGGCATGAGCGACCAGATCGAGAACCGCATCATCGAGGCCAAGAGCCGCGGCATCTACGAGGCGCCGGGCATGGCGCTGCTGCACATCGCCTACGAGCGCCTCGTCACGGCGATCCACAACGAGGGCACGATCGAGAACTACCGGACGATGGGGCGCCGCCTCGGCCGGCTGCTGTACGAGGGGCGCTGGTTCGACCCGCAGAGCCTGATGCTGCGCGAGCCGCTCCTGCGGTGGGTCGGCGCGGCGATCACCGGCGAGGTCACGCTCCGGCTGCGGCGCGGCGACGACTACTCGATCCTCGACACGACCGGCCCGCACCTCACGTACCAGCCCGAGCGGTTGTCGATGGAGAAGGTCGAGGACGCCGCGTTCACGCCGCTCGACCGCATCGGCCAGCTGACGATGCGCAACCTCGACATCGAGGACTCGCGCGCCAAGCTCGAGGTGTACCGCAGCAGCGGCACGCTCGGGCGCGGCGGCGTGCTCGAGCTCGATCCGACGCGCGACACGAGCGCCGAGCGCGACGCCGGCGACGCGTGACGCGTCAGCCCGGGGCGCGCACCGCCGCGATCAGGGCGCTGAGCAGCCGGACGCGCTCGGGCATCGTGGCGGTCTCGGCGTACTCGTGCTCGGCGTGGGCGCCGCCGCCGGTGGCGCCCAGCCCGTCGAGCGTCGGCACACCCAGGGCGGCCGTGAAGTTGCCGTCGCTGCCCCCGCCGACCGACGTGCCGAACGGCACGCGCACGCCGATCGCCGTGGCGACGCGCTGAGCCAGCGCGAACAGCTCGGCCGTGGCCGACTCCGGCATCGGCGGGCGGTTCACGCCGCCGAGCACCTCGAGCCGGGCCTCCGGATCGACGGGCTCGAGCGCGGCCATCGCCGCCTCGATCCGGCGCGCCTCGTCGAGCTGGGTGACGCGCACGTCGACGCGGACGCGCGCCTCGGCGGGCACGACGTTGTCGGCCGTGCCGGCGTGGGCGACCGTCGGCGTCACGGTGGTGCCCAGCTCGGGCCGGGCGAGCTCGGTGATCGCCAGCACCTGACGGGCCGCCTCGACGAGCGCGTTCACGCCCTTCTCCGGTTCGAGCCCGGCGTGCGCGGCGCGGCCGTGCACGACGACCTCGAACGTGCCCGTGCCCTTGCGGCCGATCTTCAGCGCTCCACCGTCGGCGGCCGGCTCCAGCACGAGGACCGCACCGCAGGCCCGCGCGCGGTCCTCGATCAGCGCGCGCGAGGCGCCCGAGCCGACCTCCTCGTCGCTCGTGATCAGCAGCTCGATGCCGGAGCGGTCGCCGAGCGCGGCGATGGCGTGGATGGCGAGCACGATCCCGCCCTTCATGTCGAACACGCCGGGGCCGGTGACCCGGCCGTCGGCGACGCTGAAGGGCCGCGTCGCCAGCGTGCCGCGGGGGAACACCGTGTCGTGGTGGCCGAGGAGCAGCACCCGTGGCGTGCCCTCGCCGCGCCAGTGCACGTGCGGGCCGGCGGCGCTCGGGATCAGCTCGGGGGGCGTGCCGAGGCGTCGCTCGATCAGCGCGGCGATCGTGGCCGCGGACGCCTCGATCGCCGGCAGGTCGAGCGACGGCGACTCGACCTCGACGAGCGTCCGCAGGTCGTCGAGCAGCTCATCCAGACCGAGCGTCATCCCGTGCACGCTAGGCGGCACCGGTCGCGCGACGCTCATGGCATGGACGACTCCTCGACCAGCTGCTCGACGCCCGCGGCCGGTTCCTCGGCACCGGCCGGCAGCCTCGCCGTGACCGGTTCGGTCGCCACGTCGCGGAGCCTGGCGGTCGCCGGTTCGGTCGCCACCACGGGCAGCGCCGCCGTCGCCGGGTCCGTGGCCACGACCGGCTCCGCCGCGGTGGCGGGCTCGGTGGCGACGGCGGGCAGCGTGGCCGTCGCCGGGTCGGTCGCCACGGCGGGCAGCGCGGCGATCGTCGGCAGCATCCTCACCCTGCTCGGCATCGGCCTGCGCCGGTGCGTCGCCACGCTGGCGTGCATCGGCTGCCGGCGCTGCATCGCCTGCGTGGCGTGCATCGACTGCGTGGACTGCATCGGGTGCGTCGGGTGCGTGGGCCTGCGCGGCGCGGTCGGCAAGGTCGGCGTGCGCGCCTGATCAGGCGAGGCGCATGCTGGCGACGCCGGCCGCGATCAGCACCAGGCCGATCACCTGCGGCGCGCCGAAGCGCTCGTCGAACCACCACCAGCCGAGCCCGGCGGCGACGGCCGCCTCGAAGCCGAGCCCGATCAGGTAGGCGGCCGACAGTCCCTCGGTGCGCACGGCGGCGGCCAGCAGGTAGGCACCGGCGAGGAAGAGCAGGCCGAGGACGACGAGCGCCCAGACCCGGTGGGCACCGTCCGTCCACTTCATCACCGCGCCACCGACGCCGAACGCGATCGAGGCGGCGAGGATCAGGCCCATCACTCGTCCAGAGCCGCAGCCTGGTGGTCCTGATACCAGCGGGCGATCGGAGTCGGCCCCGAGCGGTGGGCGTGTGCTCCACTGTCGCGCCGATGAGCGATGAGCGCCGGCGCGAGCTCGGGGCGTTCCTGCGCGCCGGGCGGGAGGCGCTCACGCCGGAGCAGGTCAACCTCCCCCGCGGCCGGGCCCGGCGCACCCCCGGCCTGCGCCGCGAGGAGGTCGCCCTGCTCGCCGGCGTGTCGGTCACCTGGTACACGTGGCTCGAGCAGGGCCGGCGGATCAACGCGTCGACGGACGTGCTGCGGGCGATCGGCCGGGCGCTGCGCCTCGACGAGGCCGGCCAGGAGCACCTGATCTCGCTGGCCCAGCCGACGTCGGTGACCGCCCCGCCGATCTCGTCACCCGAGGAGGTGCCGAGCGCGCTGCGGCGGCTGATCGACGCGTTCGAGCCGGCACCGGCGTACGTGCTCGGGCCGCACTGGGAGTTCGCCGCGTGGAACGCCGCGCAGCGCCGCCTGTACCCGCCGATCGAGCAGCTGGAGGGGATCGAGCGGAACCTGATCTGGGTGCTGTTCGCCCACGAGGACGTGCGGCGGCTGATCGTCGACTGGGACATCCACGCCCGCCAGGCGCTCGCCGAGTTCCGCGCGGCGACGACCGCGGTCCGTCACGACCCGGTCGTCGTCGAGCTCGTCGAGCGCCTGTCGGAGGTGAGCGCGGCGTTCCGGGCGTGGTGGCCCGAGCACGACGTCGCCCGCTTCGAGACCCGGATCCGCCGCTTCGACCATCCCCGCGCCGGGCTGCTCACGTTCGAGTACCAGCAGCTCACCCCCGCCGAGTGGCCGGCGCTGCGCGTCGTCGTCCAGCTCCCCCTCCCCGGGGACGACTCCGCCCGCCGCCTCGCCGTCCGCCACGACGCCTTCTGAGCGCTCGCTGCATCAGATGTGCTCCCGTGCGCTGCAGTTTCTGACGCGAGTTTGGTCCGCATGTGAGACCGAAGTCGCGTCAGATGTTCGACTGGGGGTGCCAGGTGGGTGGGAGGTCGGCGAGCGTCGGGGGGTCGGCGCCGCGGCGGGTGACCACGGCGGCGGCGACGGCGTGGGCGGCGCCGACGGCGGCACGCACGGCCTCGGGATCGGCGAGGCCGGCGCGCCCCCGGCTGCGCCCCAGCCACCACACGACGAACCCGGCGGTGAACGCGTCCCCCGCCCCGATCGTGTCGGCGACGGCGACGGGCTCGACCGGCACGGTCACGGTTCCCGTACGGGTGTGCACCCGCGTCGGCGCCGAGCCGTCCGTGACGAGCACCGCCGCCGGGCCGAGCGCGAGCAGCTCCTCGGCCGCAGCCGCCGCGTCGCGCCCCGGCCGCCACCACGCGAGGTCCTCGACGCTCGCCTTCACCACGTCGACGCGCCCGAGCAGCCGCCCGAGACGCGCGGCCCACGCGTCGGGATCGTCGACGACGGCGGGCCGGCAGTTCAGGTCCACGACCACCAGCACGGACGGGGGTGCGACCAGCACCGCGGCCTCGATGACCGACGCCATCGGCTCCACGGCGAGGCCGAGACCGCCGGTCACGACGGCGTCGACGCCGGGGCCGAGCGTGATCGGCGCCAGCGCCGTGATGCTCGTGCCCGCGAGGTAGAAGCGGTACGTCGCCGTCCCGCTCGCGTCGAGCTCCGCCAGGGCCAGCGTGGTGGGCCGGTCGGTGTGCTGCACCAGCTCCACGCCCACCCCGGCGTCAGCCAGCCCGGCGGCCAGGCGCCGGCCGAACACGTCCCCCGACAGCGACGCCCAGAGGGCGACCGGCGCGCCGAGGCGCCCACACGTGCGGGCCACGTTGTACGGGGCACCACCGGGCACGGCGGTCAGTGCACCGTCGGGGCCGACGACGAGATCCACGAGCGCCTCCCCCGCCACGACGATCACCCGGCCATCGTGCCAGCGGACCCGTGCGTGGAACGGATTGCTCACGGGGAAGGCTGAACGGGCACACATGTGCCGTCCGGCACGATACGGTCAAGACAGATGGATGGGGACTCCATGGACACGCTCTCCGATGCGATCCGCCGGCTCCAGGCCGACGGCTACACCGGGAACTGGTACGCCACGCCGGAGGGCAAGCTCCGCTGCAACGAGTCGGGCGAGGAGCTCGATCCCGCCGAGGTGCACGTGGATCACGTCCTGCGCTTCGAGGGCCAGTCCGACCCCGGCGACATGATGATCCTGTACGCGCTGCGCACCGAGTCGGGGTCGAAGGGTCTCTACTCCGCCGCCTTCAACGCCGACACACCACCGGGGGACTCGCGAGTGATCACCCGATTGCCCGCCGGGCACGACGGGACACTCGATCTCTGACCCACAAAGGGGGACCATGACCGACCTCGCCGAACGCTCCGCCACCACCGGGTACGAGCTCGAGGATCGGTTCCGGCTCGAGGACGGTCGGGTCTTCCTGTCGGGCGTCCAGGCGCTGGCGCGCCTCCCCGTCGACCAGCTGCGCATCGACCGCCGGCGAGGCCTCAGCACGGCGGCGTTCGTGTCCGGCTACCAGGGCTCGCCGGTCGCCACGTTCCAGGAGGAGGCGTCGGCCGCGGCGGCCACGGTGCCGGACCTGCCGATCGTCGTGCGCCCGGCCGTGAACGAGGAGCTCGCCGCGACGGCGGTGATGGGCAGCCAGCTCGTCGACTCGCTCGGCGACAAGCTCTACGACGGCGTGGTCGGCGTCTGGTACGGGAAGGCACCCGGCCTCGACCGCGCCGGCGACGCCATCCGCCACGGGGTGTTCGCCGGGACGTCCCGCCACGGCGGGGTGATGGCGATCGTCGGCGACGACCCCGCCGCCAAGTCCTCCACGCTGCCGAGCTCCAGCGACGCGACGCTGGTCGACCTGCACATGCCCGTGCTGTTCCCCGGCGACGTGCAGGAGGCGCTCGACCTCAGCCGTCACGCCATCGCGCTGTCCCGTGCGTGCGGCATCTGGGTCGGGCTGAAGCTCGTCACGCCCGTCGCCGACGGCACGGGCACGGTCGACGTCCACCCCGACCGAGTCGTGCCGGTGATGCCGACGATGGAGGTCGACGGCACCGTCTTCGTCCCGCACCCGAGCGGGCGCCTGCTGACGCCGTACACGCTCGAGATGGAGCGCGAGTTCCAGCAGGTCCGCTCCGAGATCGCCCGCCGCTACGGCGTCGCCAACCGGCTCAACCGCGTCACGGTCGCCACCGAGGACGACTGGATCGGCATCGTCGCCAGCGGCCACACGTACCACGAGCTGCGTGAGGCGCTCGGACTGCTCGGCCTCCGCCGCGACGAGGACCTGCGGGCCGCCGGCATCCGCTTGTTCCAGCTGCTGATGCCGGTGCCGCTCGACGAGCAGCAGATCCGCGACTTCGCCCACGGCCTCGCCGAGGTGCTCGTCGTCGAGGAGAAGAACCCGACGCTCGAGCTGCTCGTGAAGAGCGCGATGTACGACTCCCCCGACCGGCCGCGGGTGGTCGGCCGCCACGACGAGCACGGGCAGCTGCTGATCCCCGGCACCGGGATGCTCGATGCCGACCGGCTGCTCGGGCCGCTGCGCCAGCGGCTCGCCGCGCGGCTCGAGGACCGCCTGGCGCCGCTGCCGCCGCCACCGACGCGATCGCGCATCCCGCTGACCGTGAACCGCACGCCGTTCTACTGCAGCGGCTGCCCGCACAACGTCTCCACGCGCGTCCCCGAGGGCACGCTCGTCGGCGGTGGCATCGGCTGCCACGCGATGGTCGCCCTGATGGAACCCGAGCGCGTGGGCGACATCGCCGGGCTCACCGCGATGGGCAGCGAGGGGGCGCAGTGGATCGGGATGGCGCCGTTCGTCGAGCGCAAGCACCTCGTGCAGAACCTCGGTGACGGCACGTTCTTCCACTCCGGTCACCTCGCCGTGCGCGCCGCCGTCGCCGCGGGCATCGACATCACCTACAAGCTGCTCTACAACGGCACGGTCGCGATGACCGGCGGGCAGGACCCGCAGGGGCAGATGTCGGTCCCGGAGGTCGTCCAGTCACTGCTCCTGGAAGGGGTCGAGCGGATCATCGTGACGTCCGACGACCCCGGCAAGTGGGAGGGGACGGACTTCGGGCCGCTCGCCGCGGGCCGTGTCGAGGTGCGCGACCGCTCCCGGCTGTTGGAGAGCCAGCTCGAGCTGTCCCGGGTCCGCGGCGTCACGGTGCTGCTGCACGACCAGGAGTGCGCCGCCGAGAAGCGCCGCGAGCGCTCTCGCGGGCTGCGCCCGAAGCCGGACTTCCGCGTCGTGATCAACGAGCGGGTGTGCGAGGGCTGCGGCGACTGCGGCGACAAGAGCAACTGCCTGTCCGTGCAGCCCGTCGACACGCCGTGGGGCCGCAAGACGCGGATCAACCAGACGAGCTGCAACTTCGACCTGTCGTGCATGGACGGCGACTGCCCGTCGTTCGCCACCGTCACCGTCGACCCGGACGCACCCCGCGCCACGCCGCGGGCGGCCACGGCCGGTGACCCGGTCGCCGGGCTCCCCGACCCCGTGCCGCTCGTGCCCGCCGACGAGTTCACCGTCCGCTTCTCCGGCATCGGCGGCACCGGCGTGGTGACCGTCAGCCAGGTCCTCGGCACCGCGGCGATGCTGGACGGCTTCGTGGTCCGCGGCCTCGACCAGACGGGGCTGTCGCAGAAGGCGGGGCCGGTGGTCAGCGACCTCCGGATCAGCCGCAACGAGCTGCCGGCGTCGAACCACGCCAACAGCGCCGGCGTCGACTGCCTGATGGCGTTCGACCTGCTCGTCGCCGCCAGCGACGCGCACCGCGTCGGGGCCAGCCCGCAGCGCACGATCGTCATCGGTTCGGTCACGGCGACGCCGACGGGCTCGATGATCGCTCACCCGACGACGCCGTACCCCGACGTCAGCGCGCTCACCGCGCGCATGGACGAGGTGTCGCGCGTTGGGCACAACCGCTACCTCGACGCCGCAGCCCTGGCGACGGGGCTGTTCGGCGACGCGATGTCGGCGAACATCCTGCAGCTCGGCGTCGCCGTGCAGGCCGGGGCGATCGCCGTGTCCCCGGCGTGCATCGAGCGGGCGATCGAGCTGAACGGCGTGGCCGTGGAGCGCAACATCGCCGCGTTCCGCTGGGGCCGGCGGTGGGCGGCGTTCCCCGCCGAGGTCGAGCAGGCAGCGGGGATCACCCACCCGGCCCGCCCGGAGACCACCGACGAGCTGGTCGAGCGCCTCGCCGCCGATCTCGCCGACTACCAATCGCCGCGCTACGCCCGCCGCTTCCGTGACCTCGTGGCGGTGGCACGCGAGGCCGAGCGCCGTGTCGATCCGTCGAGCACGGCCTTCACCGAGGCCGTCGCCCGGTACGGCCACAAGCTGATGGCGTACAAGGACGAGTACGAGGTGGCGCGACTCCTGTTGCTTCCCGAGTCACAGGCCGCATACGAGGCCGTCGGCGGGCCGGGCACGACGGTGACGTGGCGGCTGCACCCGCCGATGCTGCGGGCGCTGGGCCTCAAGCACAAGATCAAGCTCGGCCCGTGGGCCCGGCCGGTGCTCGCCACGCTGGCCCGGGCGAAGCGGCTGCGCGGCACGCCGGCCGACCCGTTCCGCTGGGCCGAGGTGCGCCGGGTCGAGCGGGCGATGATCCCCGAGTACGAGGACGCCGTGCGCCGGCTGGCGGCCCGGCTGCGGGCCGACAACCTCGCCGAGGCCGTCGAGATCGCCAGCCTCCCCGACCAGGTCCGCGGCTACGAGCACCTCAAGCTCGAGCGCGCCACCCGCTACCGCCAGCAGCTCCGCGACCGCCTCGCCGCGTTCCACTGATCCGCTCCTGATCCGCTCCGCGAACTTTTCGCGAGCACGGACCCATTGGTTCCGTTCTCGCGGAAAGTTGACGAATGCGGACCGGGAGCCGGCGGCACGGCACGGGGGTCACGAGACCGGGCGGTCGAGCTCGCCGACGAGGGCGGCGCCGACGATCCCGGCCTCGTTGGACAGGGCGGCGGGCACGATCGGCGTGCCGACGTCCAGCAGCGGCACCCACTTGTCGGCCTTCCGGCTGGCACCACCGCCGACGATGATCAACGACGGCGAGAACAGCTTGACGACGGCCTCGAGGTAGCGCTGGACCCGCTTGGCCCACTCCTTCCACGACAGGTCCTCGCGCTCGCGGGCGGACGCCGCGGCCCGGGACTCGGCGTCGTGGCCGTCGATCTCCAGGTGGCCGAGCTCGGTGTTCGGCACGAGGATCCCGTCGACGAACAGCCCCGAGCCGATCCCGGTGCCGAACGTCAGCACGATCACCACGCCCTTCACGTCCCGGCCGGCACCGAAGCGGACCTCGGCCAGCCCGGCGGCGTCGGCGTCGTTGACCACGTGCACGTCCTGGCCGACCGCCGCGGTGAACAGCGCGTCGGCGTCGGTGTCCAGCCACGAGTCGTCGACGTTCGCCGCGCTGTGGATCACGCCGTGCTGCACGACGCCGGGGAACGTCACCCCGATCGGCCCCCGCCACCCGAAGTGGGCGACGAGCTCGGCGACGATGGGCGCCATCGCCTCGGGCGTCGCCGGCCGCGGCGTGGGGATCTTCAGGCGCTTCTCGGTGAGCGTGCCCACCCGCGTGTCCACGGGCGCCGCCTTCATGCCCGTCCCGCCGATGTCGATGCCGAAGGACGTCGCCGTCACGCACGCCGATGGTACGTGCCGGCCTCCGCGCCCGACGGGACCCGGCCCCGGCCGGCCCGAACGGGTCAGTGGGCCCGGTCGTTGCGCGTGGCCGGCGTGCCGAGCTCGGCGAGGAGGTCGCGCGGGGTGAGCGTCGCTGCCTCCTCGGGGCTGGCGGGCGGCGGCGCCGCGAGCAGGGCGCGACCCGGGTCGCACGGATCGTGCGCGTTCGGCACGGCGCGGCCGTCGGGGTGCACGAGGAACGACTGTCCCTGACTGAGTGCGTATTGCGGCTTCCCGGGCTCGCCGACGTCGATCACGATCGTGCGGCACGTGGCCGACGTGTCGACGGTGGCCGCCGGCACCGCGGCGGGCGTCCAGGCGTCGGGCCGCCCGAGCAGCTCGCGGTAGCGGTTCATCCACCGCCGCTGGTACTCGCGCGGCGTGATCCGGTTGCCGGCCTCCGGCTTGGGCACCGTGTCCCACTCGTCGCCCACCGGGACGTGACCGATGTACCAGGTCACCGGGACCGTGGAGACGTCGCCGCCGTTGCGGGTGAGGATCTGGGCGACGAGCTCGGCGGCCTTGGCGTCCTGCACCGCGGGCGGGGCGTCCTTGGCCCGGGCGTAGCCGCCGTAGCCACCCCACGAGCTGTCCAGGAACCCGTAGGCGCCCGACGCCGTCGACCCGCGCGCCTCGACGGTGTAGTTGCCCCCGGACTCCATGTACCTGATCGTCGCCAGGATCACCGCCAGGTCGGCAGGGACCCGGGCGGTGTCGGTCCCCACGTCGCGGCAGTCGACGCCCTCGTCGTAGCGGGGGTCACCGACGCGCAGCGCGGCGGCGTCCACCGGGGTGAAGCCCTGGGTGCTGATCCAGAACCGGGCCGCGACCTCCTGCGTGTTCGGGCGGCCACCGGTCACCGTGAACGGACGCCACCCGGCGGGCAGCTCCACCTGCTGCCACCCGGTCTCCAACCACCCGGCGGGGGCTGCGGACGCCGCCGACAACGTCGTGGTCGCCCGCTCGACCTCGGCGGCCGCAGCGTCGGCCGACACGGCGGCATCCGTGTCGAGGGAAGCGCTCGGGGCGCCCAACGCCTCGACCGCGACCTCGGCGCCGCCACCGGGACCCGTGGGCTCGCCGGACTCGGCGGGATCGGGCAGGCCGACGGTGCCGACGGCGCAGTTGTGCGCCCGCTGCGCCGCACGCAGGCTCCAGAACGGGTTGATCGCCCGACCCTCGGGCGTGTGGATCTCCACATGGGCATGGGGCACCGACCCCTCCGAGTTGCCCGAATCACCCATCCACCCGAGCTGCTGACCCGCCGTCACCCGCACCCCCGCCTCGATCCCCGGCAACACCCGCCACGTCCCGTCATCGGCACCGTCATCGGTCCCCGGCGTGTCGTTGTTCAGGTGATAGACGTGATACTCCCACCCCTCCTCGTCACGGATCACCACCCCATACCCGGCCGTCGGATGATCGACGAGGTGATCGACCACCCCGTCGTGCATCGCCAACACCGGCTGCAGCCGATCCCCGATCAGATCATTGCCCTTGTGCGCCCGCCGGCACCCGTCACGGCACGCACCCCAGTCGTTCCCGTACGTCACCGGCCCCGCCACCGGGAACACGATCGGCCGCACCTGGCCCGACTCGACGGCCCCATCGGGCACGACGACACGGCCACCCGGCGCCTCCACCGGCGGCTCCACCGGCTGGCTCTCGATGTCCTCGTCGGGCGGCGGCGGTGGCGCCGTCGTGGTCGTCGTCGCCTCGACGGTCGTGGTGGTGGCCTCCGGTGTGGTCGGCGTCGTGTCGGGGATGGACGAGCCGGGGGGCGTCGTCCCCGGAACGTCCGTCGAGTCGGTGGGGTCGCTCGATCCGGGTGTCGTCGGGGTCGTGTCGGGGGCGCTGCTGTCCGGCGTGCTGCTGTCGGGCGTCGTGGGGTCCGAGCCGGGCACGCTCGAAGGTGCCGACGAGTCCGGGGGGCTCGTGCCGGGGTCGGTCGGCGGGGGCGTCGAGCGCGGTGGCGTCGTCGGCGACGGGGCCGGCACGGGTTCGATCGGCGCACCCGGTGCCGGCGGCACGCACGGGCTCTCCGTGGTCGTGGTGGTCGTGGTCGTCGTCGACGTGCAGTCGACCGGGGGCTGCGGGCCGGCGACGGCGGCGCCCCAGGCGGCGAGCGGGAGCAGGGCGACCGCCGTGGTGACGACGATCGTGCGCCTCATGGCAGCACCACCAGGTCGCTGGTCAGCGGCACGAGGGCGCTGACCGGGCTCGCCGGCTGTGTGGACTCGGGCAGGTCGATCGAGGCGGCGAGCACGCTCACGGCGAACGGGCGCGTCGCCGCGGCCTCGAGGGAGAGCGTCGCCGCCGTCCGTCCGGGCACGAAGTAGCGCGCCGGGACGCGGTTCACGTCGAAGTCGACACCGGAGCCGGAGCTCGGCCGCTTGCCGTCGGACGAGGCGGTCAGCTCGTCGGGGCCCGGGTCCTTGGTCCGCACCGGCGCCCCGAGCACGCAGATCGTGTCGTTCAGGACGTCGGTGATCGAGTTGCACGCCGGGTCGTCACCCAGCACCACGCCGAGCGGCGGCGGCGCGTCACCGGGGAGCACGTTGTTGCCGACGGGCTGCCCGTCGAACAGCAGGCTCTCGGGGCCACGGTGTTGGGCGTGCGCGGCGAGGTGGAACGTCTTGGCGAACACCGGCTCCCCTGCGCGCACCTCCAGCCCGTCCACGCGGATCCCGACGGCGCCGTCCGTCAGCACCTCGAAGCCGTCGTACCAGGCGACCCGGCGGGTGGTGAAGCGGGCCCGCTCCTCGGGGGCCAGCGCGGCGAGGTCGGCCTCCGGGTCGAGCTCGTAGGCCGCGACGATCGTCCACGAGGCGTACGGCAGGTATGCCGCGGCGCGCTCGGACATGATGTCGGCGACGGTGTAGGTGCCCGGGCCCTGCTCGCGGACGAACTCGGTGACGTCCCAGACGGCCTGGCGCATCGCCGCCGCGGCCCGGCTGGAGGTCCCGGCGCTCTCCCGGACCTTCGGGATGCCCGGCGTGTCCGCGCCGAGCTCGACGTACTCCCCCTCGCCCGGCCCGTCGAGCCGCACGCGCACCGGGCTCACCGCCGGCGACAGCGACGTGTTCACGTACAGTCGGGCAGCGACGACGCGCGCCCACTCGGGGAGGTCCAGCGTGGCGGAGCTGGAGTTCTCGCCGCACGCCGCAGGCACGTACCGACGACCGACGCACAGCAGCGTGTCGTCGCCGTCGACGTCGGCGTCGGCGACGCGTCGCCACCCACCGGCAACGAGCAGGTTGGAGTTGCCGGCCATCACGAGGTCGCCCGCCAGGACGTCGTCGATCACGGGTGCGAGCGGCGCTTCCGACGGCGCGTCGTCGGCCGCTGCTGGCGGGGACGTGAGCGCGCCGAGTGCACCGACGATGCCGATGATCGTCCCGACGAGGGCCGCGCCGTGCCGCCCCACGCGGGCCCGTCCCCGTCCTGCCCTCACGTGTCTCCCTCCATCCGCCGCTCCCCGTGCACGCTAGTGGACACGGGCGACGGCGGCCAGGCCGACCCCCCGGGCGCGGGGGCGGCGCGCGGGGCGGCGCGGACGCTCGGTCAGTCGGACGCCGGCAACGGCTTGGCGTCCTTCAGCGGGATCTTGGTGCCGTTCACCGCCAGCGTGCCCTGACCACCCTTGGTCGCCAGGAGCTCGAGCCCCGAGGCCTCGTCGTAGTAGCGCTTGCCGATCGGGGTGGGCTCGGCGAAGTTGGGATCCAGGGTCAGCCCGGTCGGGATCTCGCTGCCGACCGGCACCATCGGATGCCCGCCGCACTGCAGCTCGACGGCAGTGTTCGGCGCCTTGACGACGATCACCTGCGTGTCGTCGACGACGCTCTGCCAACGCGACCCGGCCTTGAGTTCTTGATCCGTCATAGCGACCCCATCCTGGCATGGCGGTGTGCCCGACGCCACGTCCGGGGCACGAGCACCAGCGTGCGGGGCCGGGCTCACCCCGTCGCGGCGGTGGCCGCGGTCCAGAAGTCCTGGGCGATCGGTGGCCGCGCCGGCGCCGACCACGCCCGGTTCGTGAGGAGGATGCCGATCATGCGGTGCACCGGGTCGTTGGCCCACGACGATCCGAGCCCGCCGTCCCAGCCGTAGGTCCCGACGGGGTGGGCGATGCCGGTCCGGCGGACCCGCACGCCGACGCCGAGCCCCCACGCGACGTGGCCGTCCGGGTCCGGGCCCTGCGGCACGTGGGGGGTCACCATCGCTGCGACCGCCGCCGGCGACAGGATCCGCACACCGTTGGCGATCCCGCCGTCGAGCAGCATCCGGGCGAAGACGGCGACGTCGTCGACCGTCGACACCAGGCCGGCCGCCCCACTGGGGAAGGCAGGCGGCGAGCTCCACCGGCCGTCGACCGGGTCGAGCATGCGCACCGCACCCGACGGCTCCTGGATCCACAGCGGCCCGAAGCGCGCGCGGTGCTCGGGTGGCACCCAGAGCCCGGTGTCGCGCATCCCGAGCGGCTCGAAGATGCGGTGGCGGAGGAAGTCGGGGAACGACCGGCCGGAGGCTCGCGCCACGAGCACGCCGGCCACGTCGGCGCCGACGTCGTACAGCCAACGTGCGCCCGGCTGGTGGGCGAGCGGGAGCGTGCCGAGCCGCCGCATGAACTCGTCGGGCGGTGGCGGCACCTGCGGCTGCGGCGGGCCGCCGCCCAGGCCCCGGTCGGCGAGGCGCTCGACGAGGGGTTGGGGCCGGCCCCAGTGCGCCATGTCCATGCCCAGCCCGAGCCGCAGCGTGAGCACGTCCCGGACGGTGATCGGGCGGTCGGCGGGGACGGTGTCGTCGAGCGGCCTGGAGGGGTCGCGCATGACGCGCCGGTCGGCCAGCTCCGGCAGCAGGTCGTCGACGGGGTCGTCGAGCCGCAGCACGCAGTCCTCGACGAGCGTGAGCACGGCGACCGCGGTGATCGGCTTGGTCATCGACGACAGCCGGAAGATCGTGTCCCGCCGGATCGGCGTGCCGTCGCCACCCTCCTCGGTCGTGCCGGCCACGCCCACGTGGAGGTCACCGTGGCGGGCAACGGCCCACACCGCACCCGCGGCGCTGCCGCGCTCGATGTGGGCGCGCGTGACACGGTCCAGTCGGGCGAGGCCGTCAGGCGCGAGGCCGCTGCGGCGCAGGGCGTCGAGGGGCGCGTCCGTCGAGGTCGATCCGCTCACGCCCGGTTCGACGGCGCCCACCGCCGGGACTCATCGCGCTCGCCCGTCCCGGTAGTGCGGCAGCGCTGCGGTCGTTTCGCCCGCTGCCGCCGAGGGGTACCCCCTCCTCGGTCCGTCGCCCCCGACGGACCTCGACGGAGGTAACACCCACATGGAGTTCTTGCTCTGGATCCTCGCCGTGATCCTGGTCATCGCGGGGATCGTCGCGATCGTGCGCAGCCAGCTGCTGTGGGGGATCGTGCTGATCATCGTCGGCCTGCTGGTCGGGCCGGGCGGGGTGTCGGTCTTCTCCTAGCACTCAGCCCGCTGCGGCCTCGCCGGCCGCCGACGCGTCGTGTGCGACGCGCTCGACGGTGGTGAGGAGGCCGCGCAGGTCCGGGAGCACGGCGTCGCAGATCGACGGATCGTCCGGCTCGTCGAGCCGGTTGATCCACACCCTGGTGATGCCCAGCTCCCGGGCCGGGCGCATGTCGTGCAGGTAGCTCTGGGCGACGTGCACCCACTGGTCAGGCTGGAACGACCAGCGGAAGCGCTCGAAGTGCCCGTGCGCCGGCTTGTACGAGCCGACGTGCTCGGCGGTGACGACGGCGTCGATGTCGACGCCCAGGCGGCGCTGCGTGGCGCCGATGATGTCGCGGTCGCAGTTCGTCAGCAGGGCCAGCCGCCAACCCGCCGCACGCAGCGCACCGAGCTCCTCGGCGACCTCGGGGAACGGCGGCCAATAGGCGATGGTGTCGGCGAGGATCGTCGCGTCGTCGTCGCGCAACGAGAGGCCGAGGTCTCGCGTCGCCCGCCGCAACGTCTCGGTGAGCACGTCGCGGTAGCGCATCGTCGGTGCCGCCTGCTCCACGTCGAGCTCGTGGACGTGATAGCGCTCGAGCACCTCGGTACCGTGCCCGGGGAACAGCAGCTCCGCGGACGTCGCGATCCCGTGGCGCCAGTCCACCAGCGTCCCGAAGCAGTCGAACGTGACCCAGCGTCTCGTCGCCATCGTGGGCGCCATGCTACGACTGGCGCGATGACGACCACGGTCACCGATGCGGCCGCCCTCCGCGAGGAGGTCCGCGCCTGGCTCGCCGAGCACTGGGACCCGAACATGCCGCGCCAGGAGTGGCTGGCACTCGTCGTCGACGCGGGGTACGCCGTGCCGACCTGGCCGACGGAGTGGTACGGGCGCGGCCTCGACGGCAAGACGGCGGAGGTCATCGCCGAGGAGTTCCGCCGCGTGGGCGCCCCCGGCGCGGACCAGGACAAGCACAACCTCTGGGCGAACACCGTCCTGGCCTTCGGCACGCCGGCGCTGAAGGAGCGGTTCATCCGCCGCCTGCTGCTCGACGACGTGAAGATGTGCCTGCTCTACTCCGAGCCCGGCGCCGGGTCCGACCTCGCCAGCCTGCAGACCCGCGCCGATCCGGACGGTGACGAGTGGGTCGTGAACGGGCAGAAGGTGTGGACGTCGGGCGCCAAGGAGGCCGAGTACGGCATGCTCGTCGCCCGCACCAACTGGGACGTCCCCAAGCACCAGGGGATCTCGTTCTTCTGGTGCCCGATGCGCCAGCCCGGCGTCGAGGTCCGGCCGATCAAGCAGATCACGGGCGAGAGCCACTTCAACGAGGTCTTCCTGGACAACGTGCGCATCCCCGGCGACCACCTGGTGGGTCCGCTCAACGGGGGGTGGCGGGTGCTGCAGACGGCCCTCGCCTACGAGCGCTCCGTGATGGGCGACCTGGCGCGTGGCCCGCGCAGCGCGGGCGGCCAGGCGCCGGGCCAGGGTGACGACGCCAAGCAGCAGACCGCAGCACCGTCGGGTCCACCGGCCACCGAGGTCGACCTGTGGGCGCTCGCCCGGCAGATGGGCCGCGACCAGGACCCGACGATCCGCCAGGCGATCGCCCGCGTGCACTCGCTGCGCCAGGTCAACAAGTGGAACGCGCAGCGCGCCAAGACGCAGCTCGAGCAGGGCTCGTCGTCGCCGATCCTGTCGCTCGGCAAGTTGGCGATGTCGCGGATCCTCCACGAGGGCGCCCACGTGCAGCGCCTCATCGTGGGCATGGAGGCGCAGCTGTACGGCAAGGAGCACCCGCTCGGCGACGACGCCAACTTCCTGTCGCTGAACGCGTTCTTCACGTCGATCGGCGGTGGGACCGACCAGATCCAGCGCAACATCATCGGCGAGCGCGTCCTCGGCCTGCCCCGCGAGCCCGAGGTCGACCGTGACGTGCCGTTCAGCCAGGTGCGCAAGGCGACCGTCGCCCCCTCGCCGCGCGGCCCGTCAGCGGACTGATCGTTCCCGCCGGCCCGGCTGACCTGGGCCTCATGCGCCTTTCAAGGCGCGCCCGCCAGCCTCGGGGTCGAGATCAAGGAGACCTCGACCGACATGGATTCCGCGCTCCCCCCGGCACCCGCGCTCACGGCGGACGAGCTCGCGCCACGCCTCGCGGCGCTCCGCCACCGCGTGGACGGCGCGGTCCTGCTCCCCGGTGACCCCGGCTTCCGCGAGGCCGCGCTGGCGTGGAACCGCGGGGCCACGCACGACCCGGCGGTGATCGTCGTCGCCGAGGACGTCGGCGACGTCATCGCCGCGGTGACGTTCGCTGCCGACACCGGGCTCGGGCTGGGCGTGCAGGCGACGGGCCATGGGGTCGCGCTGCCGGTGAACGGCGTGCTCCTCGTCACCGCTCGGATGACGGGGATCGAGGTCGATCCCGAGGAGCGCACGGCCTGGATCGAGGCCGGCTGCCGGTGGGGCGAGGTCCTCGCAGCGACACAGGAGCACGGGCTGGCGCCGTTGCTCGGCTCGTCCCCGGAGGTCGGGGCCGTCGGCTACACGCTCGGCGGCGGGCTCGGCTGGCTGGCACGCAAGTACGGCCCGGCGTGCGACGCGGTGCGCTCGTTCGAGGTGGTGCTGCCGAGCGGCGAGCTGGTCTACGCGTCCCGCGACGAGCACACCGAGCTGTTCCACGCGCTCGCCGGGGGCGGGGGTGGCAGCGTCGGGGTGGTCACCGAGATGGAGGTGCAGCTGTACCCGGTGACGACCGTGTACGGCGGCGATCTCACGTATCCCGCCGAGGCGGCGGCGGAGATCCTGTCGGCGTGGTCGGCGTGGGTGGCCCACGCACCCGACGAGCTGACGTCGAGCGTGGTGCTGATGAACGGGCTGCGGGGGCGGGCGACCACGGTGGTGCGCGGCTGCTGGTGCGGCGACCCCGACGAGGGCCGTCGCCTGCTCGATGCCTGGCGCCGGGCCCATCCGCCGCTCGTCGACGGCTGGGACGTCGTGCCGCTCGCCGACCTGGCGTCGCTCAGCAACGACCCCACGGCGCCCACGTGGCGGCTGATCACCGGCGGCTGGCTGGCGATCGCACCGGGGGCGACGATCCCCCACGAGGTCGGTGCCGTGCTGGCCGCAGCGACGTTCGGGGCGCCGGGCGACGGGGCGACACCGCCCGTGCTGCGCTACTGCGAGGTGCGCCAGGGTGGCGGCGCGATCTCCCGCAGTCCGCACCGCGGCGACACGTCGATGGGCAACCGGGACGGCGCGTTCCTCCTCCACCTCGTCGGGGTCGCCGACGAGCACCACGGGCCCGACGAGATCGCCCGCCACCTCGACGCCACGCGCGCGTCGCTCGGCTCGCACCTGTCGCCGCGCAGCTACCTCAACGTGCTCGACGGCCCCGCGCGTGCGGCCGCCGCCCATGCGGCGATCGACAGCGACGACCTGGCCCGGATCGTCCGGGTCCGCACGGCGGTCGACCGGGAGAACGTGCTGCGCTACGGCGTGGATCACCTCCGCTGCCGCGGCACCCAGTGAGCCCGCTGGGCGGTGCTGATCTCTGACTAGTGTCAGAGATCGTGGACGCGATCGCCCAGGTGCGTCGCTTCAACCGCACCGTCACACAGCGCATCGGCGCCCTGCACGACCGCTACCTCGCCCGCAACCGCCCACTCGGTGCGTCCCGGGTGCTGTGGGAGATCGGCGAGGACGGGACGGACCTGCGCACGCTGCGCGCCCGCCTCGACCTCGACGCCGGCTACCTGAGCCGCCTCCTGCGGTCCCTCGAGGCCGAGGGACTCGTCGAGGTGGGGCCGAGCCCCTCCGACCGCCGGGTCCGCATCGCCCGCCTCACCCGGCGAGGCCGTGCCGAGCGGCGGCTGCTCGACCGGCGCAGCGACCAGCTGGCGGCCTCGCTGCTCGCCCCCCTCTCGGAGGCGCAGCGTGCCGAGCTCGTCGACGCGATGCGCCGCGTCGACCGGCTGCTCACGGCCGGGCTGGTGCGCGTCGAGGTGGTCGACCCGGCCGGCGCCGACGCCCAGGCGTGCCTGCGCGCCTACTTCGCCGAGCTCGACGAGCGCTTCCCCACCGGCTTCGACCCGGCGCTCAGCCTGCATCCCGACGTCGCCGGTCTGCGCCCACCCGCCGGGCTGTTCGTGGTCGCCCGCCTGCACGGCGAGGCGATCGGCTGCGGTGCCCTCACGTGGCAGGACGGCGGCACGGCCGCCTACCTCAAGCGCATGTGGGTCGCGCGCGAGGCGCGCGGGCTGGGGGTGGGGCGCCGGCTGCTCGCCGAGCTCGAGTCGCTCGCCGCGGCCCACGGTGCGTCCACCGCCCGCCTAGAGACGAACGCCACGCTCGTCGAGGCGATCGCCCTGTACCGCGCGGCCGGCTACCGGGAGGTCGCCCCGTTCAACGACGAGCCCTACGCCGACCTGTGGTTCGCCAAGCCCCTCCCCGCGACAGCTGACGCGCACCCGGTCCGCTGAGCGGACCGGGTGCGCGTCGGATGTGGTCAGATGCCGAGGTCGAGGCGGTTGTAGTCGTACAGCTCGGCCATCTTCTCGGGCGACCAGCGGAACTCGTCCTCGCGCCCGGCGAAGGGCTGGTACACGAAGCGCGGCTCGTGCGGGAACCGCTGGGCCCGGGCGTCGATCGCGTAGGCGATCACCTTCGAGCGCTCCTCGATGCGCGCCTCGTCGTACACGGCGACCTCGTTGTGCACGCCACCGCTGCGCACCCCGAGCACGCTGCGGCGGCGGTGGAAGCCGAAGTTGATCGTCACGCGCGGCTGCGGACTGGTGTTGGCGAACGAGCCATGCACACACTGGCGGTTGGTGACCGCCACGTCGCCGGGCGCGCACACGAGCGGGACGGCGTCGGGCAGCCGGTCGGACCCGGCGGCCTCGACCATCGCCTTGATGTCCACCTTGCCGAGGCGGTGCGAGCCGGGCACGACCCACAGCCCGTTGGCGGACGTGCAGCCGTAGAGCTGGGCCATGAAGTTGAAGCCGTGCGTGCCCGAGTCGAGGTCCGGGCTCTCCCAGTGCGTCCAGCCGTCCTGGTGCCAGGCGACCGAGCCGCCGAGGCCGGCCTGCTTGATCCACACCGCCTCGTTGAACGGCACGAAGTCGGGACCGTTGACGGCGGCGGCGAACGCGAGCAGCGCCGGATGGCCGTACAGGCGCAGGCACGCCTCGGAGAACTGCAGCGAGCCGAGCACGATCTGCAGGACGAGCTCGGGCGCCTCCGGCGGTGGCGTCGGCTCGTACATCTTCGCCGGGTGTCGTCCGTTGGCGGCCTTCGTGCCACCGAACGGGTCGGAGAGCGGTCGCACCCACCCGAGGTTGTGCTCGCGCCCGTCGGCACCGAGCGCTGGGCGGCCGTGGCGGTCGACCGGTGACCCCTTGGTGACGGGGGCGCGGTCGAGCATCTCGATGACGTCGCGCTCGAGGTCGTCGAGCTCATCCTGGCCGAGCAGCCCGGTGAAGATGTAGAAGCCGTGCTCCTCGTAGGCCTCGAGGATCGCCGGGTCGACACGGCCGTCGGCGTCGACGCGCAGCGGTCCGCGGTTGCCGAGCGCAGCGGCCCGGGCCTCCCCCTCGGCCCGGTAGCGAGCCATCGCCTCCTCGGCCTCGCCGTAGTCGACGATGAGCACCTCCAACAACGGCAGCTTCCCCATGCCCGCACGCTACGACGCGCCCGCACCCCCACCCGTCACGGAGCGCGCGGTGCGCGCCGATCCACATCTGACGCGACTTTGGTCCGGTATGCGGACCAAAGTCGCGTCAGAAACGGTCGGGCCGGGTCAGCCGAAGCGGGCGACGAGGTCGCGCCCGACGTCGGCGAGCTGGTCCGGGGGCACGGCGGGGAGCACGACGTGGCTCACGCCGAGCTCGGCGAGCTGCTCGATGCGCTCGTCGAGCTTGGGCCCGGGACGGGCGGCGCCGCTGGCGAGCAGCTCGAGCGCATCGGGGTCGCGGCCGGCCGCCTCCGCCTCGGCGCGGGCGAGGGCGAACAGGTCGCGGAGCTCCTCGATCGTGCCGCTGGCGGGGAAGAACCCGTCGCCACGCCGCCCGGCGCGGCGGGCCGCGGCCGGCGAGTGCCCGCCGATGACGATCGGCACCGTCCCGTTCGCCGGACGGGGCCGCACGATGCAGTCGTCGAACGACGTGAAGCGGCCGTGGAACGTCGACTTCTCGGGATCGGCGCTCGGTGCCCACACCTCGCGCAGCACGTCGATGAACTCGTCGAGGCGGGCGCCGCGCTCGTTGAACGGCACGCCGAGGGCGGCGAACTCCTCGGCCAGCCAGCCGACCCCGACGCCGAGCGTGACCCGGCCACCGGAGAGGTGATCGAGCGTGGCGATCTCCTTGGCCGTGACGAGGACGTTGCGCTGGGGCAGCACGAGCACACCGGTGCCGAGGCGGATGCGCTCGGTGCGGGCGGCGACGTACGACAGCCAGATCAACGGGTCGGGCAGGTCGAACGCCTCGGCCCCGCCGGCCATCTTCCCGCTCGGGTCGTACGGGTAGCGCGACCGGTAGCCCGACGGCACCACGACGTGCTCGACGGTCCACAACGTCTCGAAGCCGCCGGCCTCGGCGGCCTGGGCGAGGGCGACGGCACCGTCGGGCGACGAGCCGAAGCCGGTGTTGGCGAACATCACGCCGAACTTCACGACGGCGCCTCCTTGCGTGCGGGGGACGAGTGGTCGGCTGATCCTAGGGAGCCGGGCGCGGCCGGCCCCGCACCGAGCAGTGGCCGCCGGCGCTCACCCCTCGACGGGCACGAACACGTGACCACCGTCGGCGGACACGATGCGTCCCGCGCCGGGCCCGCCGAAGTGGGTGCCGATGACGAGGAGTGACGAGTCGGCGTGGGCGTCGAGGAAGTCCCGCCGCGTCTGTTCGGCCTGCCGGGGGTCGGTGTCGAAGCGGGAGCACCACTCCGGCGCCGCGACCTGCACGGCGTGGTGCATGAAGTCGCCGGTGATCAGCGCCTCCTGCCCGCCCGACGCGAGGCGCACGCTGCAGTGGCCGGGCGTGTGGCCGGGTGTCGGCACGAGCGTGACCCCTGGCGCCAGCTCGGCGTCGACGTCGACGAGGTCGACCAGGCCGGCGTCGACGACCGGCTGGATCGAGTCGTCGTGCTCGGGGCGGTTGCGGTGCGGCTCGGCCGACCAGTGGTGGTACTCGGGACCGGCGAAGACGTAGCGGCTCTCGGGGAACGTCGGGCGCCACTCCCCGTCCACCAGCGTCGTGTTCCAGCCGACGTGGTCGACGTGCAGGTGGGTGCACACGACCACGTCGACGGCGAGCGGGTCGAAGCCCGCCGCACGGAAGCGCTCGAGGAACGGCAGGTTCAGCTGGTTCCAGGCCTTCACGTCACGCTGCTTGTCGTTGCCGATGCACGTGTCGACGACGATCGTCCTGCCGCCCGCCTGCACGACGAGCGCCTGCACGCGTGTGAGCAGCATCCCGGCCTCGTCGACGAACGAGCCGACGGCCCACCCGTGGCGCTGCAGGACGACGTCCGGGGTCGCCTCCGGGAAGAGGAACGGCCCCGGCGCCGGTCCGTCGACCTCGATGACGCTGGTCACGGTGATGTCCCCGATGGTCCACGTGCGCACGGGCAGAGCGTCGCACGAGTGCAACGCGTCGGCGGCACCGAGCGTGCGAGTCGGCGGGCGATGGGTAAGGATGGACTCTCCATCGCACGGAAGGACGTCGACATGGACCATCGCTTCAACAACCGCAAGCTGAAGCCGGACGTGGGGCACCCCAACGGCCGGTCGTCGGAGCGATGGTTCCGGATCCAGGGCAACAAGGTGAAGCCGGACTCGGGACACCCCGAGGGACGCTCGACCCGTGTCTGGTACCGGATCGTCGGCGACAAGCTGCGTCCGGCCGCGGGCCACCCGAACGGCCCGTCGACGGAGAACTGGTTCCGCATCGAGGGCACGCGGGTGAAGGCGGCCGCCGATCACCCGGAGGGCCCGTCGGCGACCAACTGGTTCCGCATCAGCTCCTGACCTCGGTTCACGCCGACCGCACGCGGCGGCGGACCGACGATGTGCGATCGGGCCCCCGCACCCATGGCGCGCACGATTCCGCCAACTTTCCGGTGTGGCGGACGGAAATCGTCCGCCACACCGGAAAGTTGGACGTTCTGGCGGGTGAACGCGCGGCTCACGTCGAGCGCACGAGGTCGCCCCAGGGGCGGCGCGGGTCGAGGTAGTGCCGCAGGTTGCGCCAGGACGCCGCGGTGTCCTCGGTGTCGGGGTGGTGGTCGCGCAGCTCGCCCACGTAGCACGCGATCTCGCCGAGATCCCAGCCCACCCGGTAGCACGTGAGCGCGTCGGGCAGCACCGGCCGTCCCGTCGCAGCCGTGTAGGCGTCGAGCACGGCGGCGTCGTCACCGGCGAGGATCCACAGGTCGCGCTCGGGCGGGGCGACCAGCACCGTGTCCCAGTCGACGAGCACCACGCCCCGGGAGGTGACGATCGTGTTGCCGGGGTGCGGCTCGCCGTGCGTGAGCACGTACCGCTCGGGCCGGCGGCGCACGGCGTCGGCGAACCGCTCGTGCAGCTCGATCAGGCGGGCGACCAGCACGGCGTGACGGCGGAGCAGCTGCCGCGCCCGTTCGCCGTAGGGGCCGCCGTCCCACGGTGTGCCGAGCGCGTCGAGGGCGGCGTGCAGCTCGTCGATGGCGGGTGGCGTCAGGTCGTCGGCACGGGCGTGGGTGCTGGTCGCGTCGTGGACGGCGACGACCCGCTCCAGCACCTCCATTCGCTCGGCGCGGGAGCCGTACTCGCCCCAGTCGCGCGGCTCACCGACGACGTACGGGTAGAGGCTGGCGGCGAACCGGGCACCGATGGCGACGAGCACGTCGCCGTCGAGCGAGCGGAGCGGCGCGACGACGAACCCGAGGCCGGCGTCGGCGAGCTCGCGTGCAGTGGCGAGGGCATCGCGCAGCCGGCGCGCGGCGGCGCCGGTCGGCTCGCCGTTGGCGCGGCCGCGGACGACGAGGTCGTCGACGGTGAGGAACCACCGCGCCGCCCCGGCGCGGACCTCCCAGTGATGGCTGCCGAACCCGACCGGGAGGTGCGCGATGCGGTCGGCGGCGACGCCCCAACCCGTCGCCAGGACGGCGGTGAGCTGGGCGTCGCTCAGCGGTGGTGGCGTGTGCACGGCTGGATGCCCGCCCTCAGGACGCGACCCAGCTGACGGCGCGGTCGAACTGGGCGTTCGGGAACGTGCGCACCTGGCCGCGCAGGCGGAAGCGCAGCACGGCCACGCCCACGCGCACCTTGGGGTCGTCGGTCACGACCGCGCCGCGGTGGAACCGGGTCGCGCGCAGCTCCTTGGTGAGGTCGCCCCACGCGCCCTCGCCGAAGCCGGTGAACTGCGGCCCGAGGTGGAGCAGCAGGCGCAGTCGCGCACCACTCGTGCCGAAGCGCGCCAGCTCGGGTTCGATGTGCGCGGCGTAGTCATCGACGGTGAACACGCCGACGGCGCGCATCCCGATGACGCCCTCGGGGAGCCCGGCGATGCGCTCGATCACCGCGCGGAGGGTACGCGGCGGAGGCGGTGGCGGCGGCAGATCGCGCCCGGTCGACGGCGACAGCCACCGCGGGAGCGGGCGAGACCCGCGGGTGCCGTCACGGCTCGCGCCGCGTGTCGTCGATCCGGCCGGTCTCCACCGCCGCCACCTCTGCACATGCCACGAGCGCCCCGGCGGCGGAACCCCGCGAGGAGGGGCGGGCGGACCCCCACACGCTCGGTTCCGTTGGGGACGGCGCGGCGCCCGTCGACGCCAGCTCCCGCGGCATGCGCATGCGCGACAGTCCACCCGGGCCTCGTCCCACGACCGTCCCGCGCCGTGACGCGTCGCCCGGCCAGGGGACGGCACGGGCCGCTAGGCGGACGCGGTGATCGTGCCGGCGCGCGCCGTCGGGACGTAGCCGTCGTCGGGGGTCCAGGTGACGGTCCCGTTGACGATGACGGCGTCGACGCCCACGGCGCGGCGGATCCACCTGGTGCCGCCGCCGGGGAAGTCGTGCGAGGGGATCTCCGGGCCGCGTCCGATCGTGTCGGGGTCGAACACGACCACGTCGGCGGCGTAGCCGGGGCGCAGCTCGCCGCGGCCGGGGATGCCCCAGATCGTCGCGGGGTCCGAGGTGATCTTCTTGATCGCTGCCTCGAGGGTCAGCGCGCCCGTCTCGCGCACGTAGCGGGAGAGCAGGAACCCGGTGTCGCCGTAGGTGGCGAACGAGCCGACGTGGGCACCGCCGTCACTCGCGCCGATGTGCACGAGCGGGTGGGCGAGCAGGTCACCCACGGCCTGCGGATCGGCGTGGCCGAGCTGGGCGCGCATGAACCAGGTGCCGAGCTCCTCCTCCACGGACAGGTCGATCAGCAGCTCCGCGGCGGTCGTGCCACGTTCGGCCGCCACCTCGCCCAGCGTGCGCCCGACCAGGTCGCGGTTGCGATCGAGGGCGACGTCGCGGATGAGGTAGTTGGCGGGGTCCATCCCCGGTCCGCGCATGGCGACCGCCTGCTGCATCCCGGCGATCAGCTGCTCGCGCACCTTCGGGTCGGCGAGCGCGGCGAGCTTCTCCTTCGGGTCGTTCATGGAGAGCACCTGCCACCACCCCGGGATGGCGAGGAACATGATGCTGCGCTGGGCGAGCGTCCAGGAGATGTCGATCGGCCGGGTCTGCACCTGGGGCCACACCCGTGCGCCGCGGGCCCACACCCGCTCGACGGCGGCCATCACCTGGTCGGTGGCGTGCGGCGCAGCGGCGGTGTGGAACAGCGGCGACAGCGTGGTCGGGATGCCGTGACGGACCGAGAGGTCGGCGAGCATCTCGACGCGGCTGACCGTCAGGCCGGGGTCGAAGAACTCGTGGACGATCTGCAGCATCCGGCCGCGCTCGCCCAGCACGGCGCAGAGGGCCTCGAGCTCGCGGTGCTCGGCGAAGCGGCAGGGCACCGGCAGCAGGTCGTCCTCGATGTCGACGTAGCTCGTCGACAGGCCGAGCGCGCCGGCGTCGAGGCACTCGCGCAGCACGTCGCACATCGCCCGGATCTCGTCGTCGGTGGCCGGGCGGCGCGGGTTGTCGCCGAGGACGTACATGCGCAGCACCGAGTGCCCCACGAGCGGGCCGACGTTCAGTGCGAGGTCGCCGCCGACCGCGTCGAGCATCCCGCCGAACGACTCGCCCCACCGCCAGTCGACGCCCTGGGCGAACGCCTCCTCGGGCATCTCCTCGATCAGCCGGAACATGCGTGAGAACCGGTCGCGGTGGTCCGGGCGGACCGGGGCGAGGCTCAGCGAGCAGTTGCCGGTGACGACCGACGTGACGCCGTGCTCGATGGCCGGGAAGGCGTACGGATCGAAGCAGAGCTGGGCGTCGTAGTGGGTGTGCGGGTCGATGAACCCGGGCGCCACCACCTTGCCGGTGGCGTCGATCACCCGATCGGCCTCGGCGCCGCCGAGGCGCCGGCCGACGCTGGCGATGCGCCCGCCGCGGATGCCGACGTCGCCGCGGTAGGCGGGCAGGCCCGTCCCGTCGACGATGGTGCCGTTGCGGATGACGAGGTCGAGCACGGGAGCCTCCAGCAGGTCGTGGTCGTTCAGGGCGACGTGGGTGCGGACGGGTGCGCGGGGACGCCGGACAGCTCGGCCCAGGGGCGGCCGACGAGGTCGTCGAGGGAGGCGACCTCGGCCCGCGCGAGGAGCGCGCCGAGCGCCTCCTCGTCCAGGCTGATGGTCGAGGTGGCGCCGTTCGGGTGGCGCAGCGTCACGACCAGCTCGGCGCGCCCGTCGTGACCCGGGCCGATCGCCGTCGACACGACGACGGGTCCGGCCGGTGCGCTCACGGTGTGCCCGCCGGCTCGACGTAGACGATGTCGGTGGGCAGCATCCCGCCGAGCGCTTCGATCAGCGGCAGGCGCACGGCGAGGTGCGGGTTCCAGCTGAGCAGCGTGGCGCGCGGGTCGTCGTGGTCGGGCAGCAGGCGCGCGGCGAGCTCGTCGAGCCGCTCACCCGCCCGCGGGTACGTGTACGCGCGGGTGACGAAGCCGCTGCCGTGCTCGACCTGCGTCATGCCCCCGTCCCCCTTCCGGTCCCGGATCGGTCCGCCTCGCAGTCAGTGTGGTCGACGGGCCCGGCGGACGCGCAACCGGAACGACAGGTGGTTCAGCTCGGCGGTGCGCTCCCCGGCGTCGCGTCGCTGTCGCCGCCGGGTCGCTTGCCGCGGTCGAACAGCTCGCCGACCTCGCGGCCGATCAGGTCGACGGTCTCCGACAGTGCCTCGTTGAGCGCCCGGGCTGCCTGCTTGGCCTGCGTGCTGACGTCGGGATCGCGCAGCACCTCCACCGACCGCTGGCCGATCTCCCGGCCGGCCTCGACGAGACGATCGAGCGCCTCGCGCAGCCCGTCCATCCCGCTCGACCCGTCGCCGGCGGGCTCGTCGGCCGCGGCGGTGTCGCCGGCGGCGCGGTAGCGCTCGCGCATCGCCTGGCCGAGCTTGGCGAAGCCATCGGCCACCTCGTTCCACGCGTCCCGCAGCGGACGGTCGTTCGTCGACTCGGTCATGGCCACCTCCTCGTGGTGCCCACAGCCTCCCGCGGATCGGCCGGCCCGTGGGCGCGGTTTCCGCGGCCCGTCCGTGTCAGCCGGTGAGCAGGAGGCCGAGCTGGCGGGAGTGGGCGATCAGCGTGCCGTCGGGCGCCCACAGCTGCCCGTCCTCCTCGAGGAAGCCCTCGGTCGACACGGTCGTGCGGAAGAGGGTGGCCATCCAGTCCTCCGGCTGCATCCGCTGGAGGGCGCGGATGTTGCGGATGTGCACGGTGAGGTCGATGGTGGGCACGCCGAAGCGATCGACGAGGCGGGTGAAGATGGCCGGGTACCACGCGTCGGCGAGTGCCGCCACGAGCGCGGTGTCGTAGGGCCGCGGCTCGGCGAGGCGGATCCACCCGCCGGTCTCGGCGCGATCGGAGGGCCCCTCCCACGGCGCGCCCTTGACGTGGCGGAACTCGTAGCGCTCGCGCATCGGCACCGGGTTCGGCACCTGGGCCGCGTCATCGACGGCGTCGGGCGGCGGGTAGCCGGGGAAGCTGGGGTCGGCGAAGTCCGGTGCGTCCGGGTTGAGCACGGCGAACGCCGCCTGCGCCGTGGCGATCAGGCGGTCGCCCTGGACGAGCCGCGCCGACAGGTAGTGGACCACCCTGCCCCGGCGCTCGGACGTGACGGTGATGCGCGCCGGGCCTTCGACGGCCGGCGCCTGGTAGTGCACCGTGAGCGAGCGGGCGTGGCGGTCCGGGTCGGCGACCTCGGCGCACAGGGCACGCATCAGCAGGGCGGCGACGTAGCCGCCGTTGGGACCGCGCTCGATCCACCAGCCGCGGTCGATGCGCGCGTCGTACGCGCCGGCGCCGAGGGGAACGACGGCGGTGTCGGTGTCGAAGCGCGACGGCATGGCGGCGGACAGTAGAGCGGGGTCCGCGCAGCGGTCGAAACGCCGCCGCCGGCGCAGCGCTCAGCTGCGGCGGTGCCGGGGCACGCGCAGCTGCCGGGCGACGGCGCGGGCGAGGGCCTCGGGGTCGTCACCGAGGCGGCTCGGGATGTTCCCGTTCAGCCAGAGGACGGCGAAGCCGTGGACGATGGACCACGCGGCGACGCCCGCGAGCACCTGCTCGCCGCTCGCCGCGCGGCTGCCGTACAGGAGGTCGGCGGTCCGGCGCCGTGCCGCTCGCAGGTCGTCGTTCGACGCGTCGTAAAGGGCGGGCTGGTACATGACCTCGAAGTGGGCGCGGTGGGTGACGGCGAACCGGACGTAGGCGACGCCCATCTCGAGGAAGCTCGGCCGCGCCGTCTCGAGCTCGTCGGCGAGGAGCTCGAAGCCCTCGGCGGCGATGGCGGTGAGCAGCCCGGCCTTGTCGCCGAAGTGGTAGCCGACGGCGGCGTGGGTGACGCCGGCGCGCCGGGCGACGTCGCGGAGGGTCATCGCCGCGGCGCCGAGCTCCTCGATCGCCTCGGTCGCCGCGGCGAGGAGGTCGCGGCGCAGCTCGCCGCGAGGTCGTGATGGCGGCATGGCCGGCACCTCCCTTCGGGAACCCACTTGAGGGCTTTCCATTGGAATGTTATGCTTTCCATTGGAAAGTTAGCCGTCGCCGGTCAGCGGGGGCAAGACCGCGAGAGGAGACCGCCATGACGACCGCGTTGCTCGAGGGTTGGGACATCGCCGCAAGCGCGGGCATCCCGTGGAGCCCGTGGGGCGAGGGGAACCTCGCCCGCGCCAAGCTGCTGGCGAGCGGCGACGGGTACGTGCTCGCGCTGGTGGAGGCCAAGGCGGGCTACACCGGCACCGCGCACGAGCACCGGCACGCCGAGATGCTCTACGTCCTCGCCGGCGCCATCCGCAACCAGGGGCGCCTGATGGGTGCGGGCGATGCGTACGTCGCCTCGGCCGGTTCGCAGCACACCGACTTCTGCGCCCTCACCGACGCCACCTACCTGAGCATCTTCAAGCTGTGAGCCGCGGCGAGGGGAGCCACCGTGTCGAGTGAGAGCCTGCGCACCGCGGGGGTGCTGCTCATCGTCTATCCGACCGTGGTGTTCGGTGGTGCCAGCCTGCTGTGGCACTGGATCACCGCCCGTACCGACTACTACGGGCACCGCGTGCGGCGCGAGCTGTGGCGCGCCGGCCACGCCCACGCCGGCGTGCTGCTGATCCTGTCGCTCGTCGCGCTCGTGCTCGTCGACCACACCGACCTCGGCGACGGCTGGAAGCAGGTCGTCCGCATCGGGTTCCCGGCCGCTGCGCTGCTGCTGCCCATCGCGTTCTTCCTGTCGATCGTGCACCCGCGGGCCGAGCGGCCGAACCGGCTCGTCAACCTCGCCTACGTCGGCGGTGTCGTGCTGTCCGTCGCCATGGTGACGCTCGGCGTCGGCCTGCTGCGGGCCGCGTGACGCGGTGCTGACCCGCGGGAGCGCCGCGACGTGGCGGCACGTGGCCTGAACCTGAGCGATCACGCCACGTCGCTCGGCTTCCCGTGGCTCAGCCCACAGCCAGCGCGCCGACGCCGACGTCGCGGGTGCGGTTGACGTGCAGGCGGGCGTGCGCGACGGCCTCGTCGAGGGAGTCGAACAGGTGGCGCTGGTGGGCGAGGCGGTCCAGCGCCCCGACCGCGCGCAGGATCCGCTCGTGGTGCGGGCGGACGCCCTTCAGCAACGTGGTGATCCCGCGGGACTCCAGCTCGGTGACGATCTCGCCCAGAGCCTGGGCACCCGTGGCGTCGAGCGACTGGACCTGGGACAGGCACAGGATCATCACGCGCACGTCGCTGACGGCGGTGAGCTCGGTGATGAACCGCTGCGCGGCGCCGAAGAACAGCGCCCCGTCGATGCGGTAGATCGCGATGTGCTCGTGCAGCAGGCGGGCCTCGTCGTCGGGACCGATGTGCTCGTCCGCCGGCAGCGGCTCGCGCGCCGCCTCGCTGGTCCGGGCGACGTGGCGCAGGGCGAGGAACGCGGCGACGGCGACGCCGATCTCGACGGCGACGATGAGGTCGAACGCGACCGTGGCCGTGGTCGTGGCGACGAGGACGAGCGCGTCCGAGCGCGTCGAGCGCGTGACGGCGCGCACGTTGTGCACCTCCACCATGCGGTAGGCGGTGACCATCAGCACGCCGGCCAGGGCGGCCAGTGGGATCTCCGCGACCAGGTCCTTGGCGAGCAGCACGACGAGGAGCAGCACGACCGCGTGCGACGCCGCGGCGACGCGGGTGCGCGCCCCGGCGCGGACGTTGACCGCGGTGCGGGCGATCGCCCCGGTGGCCGGCATCCCGCCGAACAGTGGTGACGCGAGGTTGGCGAGCCCCTGGCCGAACAGCTCGCGGTCGGGGTCGCTGCGCCCGACGTCGGCCATCCCGTCGGCGACCTCGGCCGACAGCAGTGACTCGATTGCCGCGAGCAGAGCCACTCCGTTCTGGGCGGGATTCCTGCCTTTTCGCCATCTGGGCGGGATCTCTGCCAGCTCTTGGCAGGGATCCCGCCCAGTTCGCGCCACCCGGCCGCGAACGGCGGCCTCATGCCACGGCCACCTCGTCCAGCCCGGCCAGCAGCTCGACCTCGTCGGTCATCGACGAGCTGAGCCGCAACAGCAGCTCGTTGATCTCGGCGTCGTCCCAGTCGTTGGCGGCGATCCGGTCGACCGTCTCGAACAGCGGCACGCTGAGCCGGTCACGGGTCACCTCGTACTCGGCCAACGCCGCGCCCAGGGCAGCCTCGGACGAGAACCCGCTGCCGATCGCCCGGGCGAGGAGCTCGGCGTCGCGGAGGGCGTCGGTGAGCCCGTGGGCCCCGATCGGGTCCTTGAAGTACCCGGCGTCACCGACGAGCGCCCAACCGGGTCCGCTGGCGGTGCGCATGAACCCGGGGTGCCCGCTCCACGTGCGCGTCGACGCGGGAGGCGTGGCGCGGGCGAGACGGTCGGCGAGCTCGGGGTCGCCGAGCCTGACGAGCCGCATGATCGCGCCGATCCCGCCCCGGCCGATGGTGGCCCGGCGCCCGCTGGCGAAGATGCAGCACTGCCCACCGTTGGTGGGGATCACGCCCGAGCAGGCGTCGGCGCGGAACACCCACTCGTAGCCGTCCGCCTCGATCCCGGACCAGTACCCGTACGTGCACGCGGTGGCATTGGTGCCGCGGCGGGTGATCGCCGCGCCGGCGAGCCGGGCGACGGTCGAGTGGATGCCGTCGGCACCGATGACGAGGCGGGCGCGCACGATCTCCTCGCCACCGTCGGGACCGACGGCGCGCACACCGGCGACCCGTTCGCCGTGCCAGACCAGCTCGGTGACCCGCCGCCGGTGGCGCAGCTCGGCCCCCGCCGCGACGGCGGCGTGGGCGAGCAGCGGGTCGAGCACGGTGCGCCGGGGCGCGTAGAGCGCGTCGACGCCGTGCGCCGGCTTGACGCGGATCTCGGTGCGCCGGCCGTTGACGACGAACGTGGTGCGCCGCACGGGTGGGGTCCCGGCCGCGACGAGCGCGTCGAGCAGCGCCCAGCGGGCGAGCTGGAGCACGCCGCCGCGCAGCATGGCGTGGGTCGACAGCGTGTCGCTCCCCTCGCTGGAACGCTCGAGGACGACGACGTCGAGGCCGCGCCGGGCGAGGAGCATCGCAGTGGCGGCGCCGGCGACGCGTCCACCCACGACGACGACGTCGTGGACGCGGCCGGTCGGACGAACACCGCGACGAGCGATGGAGCTCCGGGGGATGTGGTGGTGGTCGGTCATGGCAGGCTCCGTTCAGCGCGGCAGCGCGAGCAGGTCGTGGGTGGGTGCGACGCGGTCGCCGGAGGCGCAGATGTGAGCGGCGACGAACGCGGCGTCGCGTCCGACGCCGTCGATGAAGTTCGAGTTGCGGTGATGCTGGAAGCGCTGGCCCAGCACGTACAGGCCGTCGACCGGGGTCACGCCGCGGCGCTGGCGGATCTCGCCGCGCTCGTCGAGGACCGGCACGTGCAGCCAGGGGTAGCGCCGACGGTGGCCGGTGGCCCACACGACCGTGGTGATCCCCGCGGCGCGCAGGTCGAGCGTGTCGGGCACGTCGAGGGCCGGGAGCCCGACGACGGGCTCCGGGTCGAGGACCTCGCTGGCGAGGCCATTCGTCTCGATGGCCTCGTCGATGCGGGCGAGCAGCGCCCGCAGGCGGTCGTCGGCCGCCGCGGCCACGGCGGGGAGATCGGTCGTGACACGCACGCGGTGGCCGTCGGCCCCGCGCACCCGCCCCACCAGGCGGACCCCCGCGGCGTGGAGCGTGGGCAGGTCGACCTCGCGGAGGTCGTCGCTCCCGACGAGCTGGAGCGAGCCCTCGGTGCGGGCGGCGGCGACGTCGGCGACCTCGTCGACGGTCCGGTCGAAGGCCCCGATGTGGTCCAGCCACCAGAAGATGTCGACGCCGCGATAACGACGCGGCACGCGGGCGTGGGTGCCGACCGCCAGCGTGACCTGGCGGCCGCTGCGGCGCAGCTCGTCGGCGAGCTGGACCCCGGTGGCCGAGGCACCGACGACGAGGACGTTGCCGTCGGGCAGGACGTCGGGGTTGCGGTAGTCGCGCGGGACGACCTGGCAGATCGACGGGTCCAGCGCGCCGGCCGCGGCCGGGACGGCCGGCACGTCGCACCAGCCCGTGGCGACGACGACGTGGTCGGCACGGATCGGCCCGTCCGTCGTGAGCACGTGGAACCCTCCGTCGTCGCGCGTCACGGACACGACGGCGGTCTGCTCGAGGACAGGGGCGCCGAACGAGGCGGCGTAGCCGGCCAGGAACGCGGCCGTCTCGGCCGCGGTCATGAAGCCGTCCGGATCCGGCCCGTCGTAGGCGTGGCCGGGCAGGCGCGTCATCCAGCTGGGGGTGAGCAGGCGGAGCGAGTCCCACCGCTCGCTGTACCAGCGCTCGGCGATCCGCCCACGCTCGACGAGGAGGTGGTCGTGGCCCCGGTCGCGCAGGCAGCGACTCAGGGCGAGCCCGGCCTGCCCGGCACCGATGACGAGGGTTCGGGTCGTGCGCATCGTCGTGCTCCACGACCGCCGGCGCCTGCGGCCGGTCCCCCGGCCCGCAGACGCCCGACGGTCGAGCTCAGGCCGCGTCGACCTCGATGGCGACGGGCACGCCGTTGGTGACGATGTCGTAGACGGCCGAGCGGGCCCGGGACTGCTCGACGACCTCGCGCAGCTTGGCCGGGTCGTCGCCGGACAGCTTGAAGCTGACCCGGATGCCCTGGAACCCGTTGCGCACCTCCCCGCGGCCGAGACCGAGGATGCCGAGCAGGTCGATGTCGCCCTCGACCACGGACTCCACGGAGGTGAGGTTCACCTTGCGGGCCGCGGCGATGTTGGCGATGCCGGCGGTGAGGCAGGCGGCGAGCGCGTGCAGCACGTACTCGACGGGCGTCGGACCGTTGTCGGCGCCCACGAGCACGGCCGGGTGGTCGGCGTCGAACACGTGCGCCGACGCGTGCTCCATCTCCTGCTTGGCGCCGTAGAAGCCGTGGATCGTCGAGCGGTTGTGCGTGCCACTGACCCAGCGGTTCTGCGCACGGAACCGGAACTTGGCGATCTCGTTGTCCTCCTTGACGGCGTCGAGCGTGGCGAACAGCGTCGCCGTGTCGACCCCGTTGCGGATCGGGCTGTCCATGACGTCGGGCATGTGCACTCCTTCGGGGAACCCCTCGCGGGGTGGTGGTCGTGATCACCCCGCCGGCGGCGGGGCACGACGACCGTCGCGACCGCCCCTTCCCGACGCCTTCCTGCCGCGGCCTGCGGGTGGGGAAGGTCCGCGGAAGGCCGGCGCCGGAGCGTCGGGCCCATGTCCCCTCCCGCGCTCGCCAGGGCCACCGTCCTGCGCCCCGGCATCGCCGACCGCTCCCCCGCCGCCGACGGCGTCGCCGGGATGCTGCCGCTGGTCGTCGCCTACGCCCCGTTCGCCGCGGTGATCGGCGCGACCGTCGCCGATCGCGGTGACGCGCTCGCCGGCTGGGCCGGGAGCTGGCTGGTCTACGGCGGCAGCGCCCACCTCGCCGCGATGCGCGCCCTCGACGACGGTGGCGTGGTCGTGGCGATCCTCACCGGCCTGCTCGTCCACGCCCGCCTGCTCGTGTACTCGGCCGCGCTGGCCCGACGCTGGGCGGCGCAGCCACGGTGGTTCCGGGTGGCGGCAGCCCAGTTCGTCATCGACCCGACCTGGGCGGCGGCCGAGGGGTTCGCCGAGCGCTGCGCCGACCCTGTCGCGCAGCGACGTCACTTCCTCGCCGCCGCCGTCACGCTCGGCATCGGCTGGTCGCTCGCCATGGCCGCGGGCGTGCTGCTCGGCGACCGGCTCGGTCACGTCGACCTGGAGATCGCCGTGCCGCTGTGCCTGCTCGCGCTCGTCGGCGACGCACTGCGCGCCCGGGCCGCGCGGCGCGTCGTGCTCGCCGCCGGGGTCACCGCGTGGCTCACCGCGGGCTGGCCGTCGGGCACGGGCATCCTGACCGCCATCGCCGTCGGCGTGCTCGCCGGGCGCAGGACCGAGGAGCGTGCGGCGTGACCAGCTGGTTCGTGATCTTCGGCGTGGCGGCCGGGAGCTTCTTGTGGCGCGTCGCGCCCCTCCTGCTCCTCGGCAGCGCCAGGTCGCGCCCGTCGTCGGACGCAGCGATCCGCGACGCGGGGACCGCGGCGATCACGGCGCTCATCGTCGCGGCGACCTCCGCCGCGGCCGACGATGCCGGTGCGTGGCCACCTGCGGTGCTCGCCGTCACCGCAGGCGCGGTGCTCGCCGCCCGGCGGGCCCCGATGATCGCCCTGCTCCTCGCCGGCGGCGCGGTCTACGCTGTCGCCGCCGGCGTCACCGGGGCGATCACGGGGTGACGAGCGGCAGAGGGAGCGCTCGGAGCATGGCGACGATCGACATCAGACTGCTCGGAGCGTTCCGCGTCGACGTCGACGGCGTCGGCGTCGCACCGTCGGACTTCCGCCGCCGCCACGCGGCGGCGCTCGTCAAGCTGCTCGCCCTCGCCGAGCGCCACCGCCTGCACCGCGAGCAGGTCATCGACGCGCTGTGGCCGTCGGAGGCGGTGGACGAGGCGAGCCCCCGGCTGCACAAGGCGGCGCACTACGCCCGCAGCGCCCTCGGCATCGCCAACGCGGTCGTCCTCACCGGCGAGCACGTCGCCCTGTGCCCGGGTCACGACGTCCGCGTCGACGCCCACGCGTTCGAGGAGCTCGCCACACGTGCGCTCGCCGCGGGCGACCGGACCCTCGCGGGCGAGGCCCTCGACCTGCACGGTGGCGAGCTGCTCCCCGACGACCGCTACGAGGACTGGGCCGCGGTTGCCCGGGACCGCCTGTGGGCGCGCTACGTCGACCTGCTCCGGCTCGACGCCCGCTGGGACGACCTCCTCGCGATCGACCCGGGCGACGAGGAGGCGCACCTCGCGCTGATGCGCCATCACGCAGCGCGCGGCGACCACCACGCCGCGCTACGCCAGTTCGAGCGGCTCGACCGGGCGCTGCGCACCGAGCTGGGCGTCGCCCCGGGCCCGGAGGCGGTCGCCCTGCGCGAGCAGCTGCTCGCCGCCCGCGACGTCACGCCACCGGGCCGGCGCAGCGCACTCGTCGGCCGCGACGCCGAGCTCGCCACGATCGACGCCGCCCTCGACGACGCCGCCGCGGGGCGCGGGCGCACGATCGTCGTGACCGGGGCGCCGGGGACGGGCACGTCGAGCCTGATCGCCGAGGCGATCGCCCGGGCAGGGGACCGCGGCATGCGCATCGCCCACGCCGTGGCCGCCCGCGTCGAGGGGGGCTGGGCCTACGCCACGGTGCTCGAGGGGTTGGCGGACCTGTGCCGGCGCCACCCGTCGCTGCTCGACGGCCTGGCCGACGCCCACCGCGAGGAGATCGAGCACGTCCTCGCCGGCGCCGACGCCACCTGGAGCGGCGAGAGCACACACCAGCGGCTGTTCGTCGCGGCCGGCGAGCTCGTGCGCCTCGGGTCGGCGACGCGCGGGCTGCTCGTCGCGCTCGACGACCTCCACGACGCGGACGACAGCAGCCTGCGCCTGATCCACTACCTGGCCCGCACGACCGGCGGGCAGGGCGTGTGCTTCCTGCTCGGGGCCCGGGCCTCGAGCCGGCCGTCGGCACCCAACGACACGCTGGCGAGCCTGCATGCCCGCCACGCGGCCACGGTGGTGCACCTCGGGTCGCTTCCCCGTGACGCCGCGGCCGAGGTGGTCCGCCGTCACCTCGTCGACCCCGACCCCCACGTGGTCGACGCCATCCTCGAGGCGGCGGAGGGCAACCCGTTCATGCTCACGGCGCTCGCCCGGCGCGCCGGCACCTCGGCGCCGGGCCTGCGCGACGCCGGTGTGATCGCGGGTGTCGGCCCGCGCACCCGCATGTCGTTGCAGCGCGTCGCGGTGGTCGGCACCGACTTCGACACCGACGAGTTCGTCGCCCTCTCGGGGGTGGACGAGCAGGAGGCGTTCGAGCACCTCGACGAGGCGCTCGAGGCCGGGGTGATCGAGCCGACGAGCCACGCCTACCACTTCCGTCACGCGCTCGTGCGCGAGGCGCTGCTCGACGAGCTCCCGCCGCACCGGCGGCGGCAGGTCCACCGCGAGGCCGCCCGGCGGTTGATCGAGCTCGCCGCGTCCCCGGCGCGCATCGGTCACCACCTGATGCAGGCCGAGCGCGCCCCCGAGGCGGTCCCCTACCTCCTCCGTGCGGCCGAGATCGAGGCGGCCGCCGGCGCCTACCGCGACGCCCTCGCGCTCATCGACGCGGTCCGGCCGCACGCCGTCGGCGAGGAACGGGCGGCTGCGCTCTGCCTGCGCGGCGACCTGTTGAACGCGCTCGGTGACCCGCTCGCCGCGTCCGCGTACCGCGAGGCGCTCCAGGGCGCGGACCCTGCCGCCGCACCCCGGCTGCGCGCCCGCCTCGCCCGCACGGCCGTGATGTCCGGCGACCTGGAGACGGCAGCGGCCGCACTCGACGGGTTGGAGGCCGACGGCGGCGAGCACGACGCCGACATCCTGCTGGCCCGCGGGAACTACGCGTACTTCGTCAACGACTTCGAGACAGCCGCCGACGCCGCGCGCCGCGCCGAGCGGCTCGTGCTCGCCGGCAGCCACGACTGGAAGGTCCTCGACCTGGTGTCGCTGCAGGGCCTGCTCGCCCACCGCGCCGGGGAGTGGTTCGACCGCATCCGCCTCGAGCTGCGGCGGACCCGGGCGACGCCCGACGTCGCCAACGCCATCTTCGACGGGCACCTCTGCGCCACCGAGTACATGCTGTACGGCCCGACGCCCTACGGCGAGGTGATCGAGGTCGGGCTCGACATCAAGCGGACGGCGCGCCGCAGCGGCGCCCTGCGTGCCGAGGCGTTCGCCGCCGCGCTCGTCGGCGAGGCGGCGCTGCTGTCGGGTGACCTGACGCTCGCCGAGGCCGAGCTGAGCGAGGCGCGCGAGCTGCACCGCGACCTCGGGTCGCGGGCCGGCGAGGCGGTCTCGCTGCAACGCCTCGCCGAGGTCCACATCGCGCGCGACGCACGGGCGTCGGCCAGGGAGCTGCTGCACCAGGCGCTGCGCCTCGCCCGCAGCTCGCTCGTCGCCAACCACGTCCTGCAGCGCATCTACGGCGCGCTGGTCACGGCCGAGGAGGATCCCGAGGCAGCCCGGGTCGTCGTCGACCGGGCGCAGGCGACGCTCGGCTGGGACGAGGTCTGCCCGTTCTGCGACATCATGTTCTCGGTGCCCGCGACGATCGCGTGCGCCCGGTGCGGCGACCTCGAGCACGCCGAGCGTCACCTGGCCGCGGCGTTGCGGTCGGCCGTGCTGTGGGCGGGCACGTCGTGGGAGGCGGGCGTCGCCGAGGCGAAGGCCGCCGTCGCCCTCGCCTCCGGCGACGTGGACGGTGCCGTCGCGCTGCTCGACGACGCCGCCACCGGGTTCGAGCGCGCCGGCCAGCCCCTCGACGCAGAGCGCTGCCGCCGGAGGCTCGCCGCGCGATGAGCGCCACCCGCGCCAGCGCCGTGGGCATCCGCGTCCTCGGTGGCTTCGAGATCACCGTGGACGGCGAGCGCGTCGTCACGGGCTCCATCGGCCGCCGCGACGCCGACCGCATGGCCAAGTTCCTCTCCCTGGGGCGCGGGCGGAAGGTGCATCGCGAACAGCTGATCGACGCACTGTGGCCCGACGTACCCCTCGGCGCCGTCGCCAACCGGCTGCACAAGGCGGCGCACTTCGTGCGCAAGGCGGTCGGCGTCGCCGACGCGATGGTCCTCGCCGGCGAGACGGTCGCCCTGTTCCCGCACTGCGAGGTGACGATCGACGCGGTGGACTTCGAGCAGGCGGCGGCGCGTGCGGTCGCCGCAGACGGGCCGGAGCAGCGACGCCTCGCCGCCGAGGCGATCGACCTGTACGGGGGTGAGCTGCTGCCCCACGACCCGTACGAGGACTGGGCGTTCCATCACCGCCAGCGCCTCCAGCTCCGCTACCGCGAGCTGCTGCGGCTGACGGGCCGCGATGCCGAGCTCGTCGCCCTCGATCCGACCGACGAGGACGGCCACGTCGGGCTGATGCGCGCCCTGCTGCGCGGCGGTGACCGCAGCGGCGTGCTGCGACAGTTCGCCGTGCTCGCGGAGATCCTCGAGCGCGAGCTCGGCGTCGGCCCCAGCGTCGAGGCGTGTGCCGTGCGCGACCTGGCGCTCGGCCCGGCACGTGGCGACGTCGGTCTCGGCGCGGCGGCCCCGAGCATGCCCGCGCCGCGCCGCTCGCGACCCAGCACGTCCACTTCTGCACGACCCCCGACGGCGTTCGGATCGCGTACGCGACGAGCGGCAGCGGCAGCCCGATGGTGAAGGCGAGCAACTGGCTCACGCACCTGGACCACGACTGGGCGAACCCCGTGTGGAGCCACTGGTGGCGGGCCCTGTCGGCACGGCACACGCTCGTGCGCTACGACGAGCGCGGCTGCGGGCTCTCCGACTGGGACGTGGGCGACGACTCCTACACGCTCGAGGCGTGGGTGCGCGACCTCGAGACGGTCGTCGACACGCTCGGGCTCGAGCGGTTCCCGCTGCTCGGCATCTCCCAGGGTGGCCCGATCGCGATCACCTACGCGGCACGCCATCCCGAGCGCGTCAGCCACGTGATCGTGTACGGCACGTGCGCCCGGGCCACGTGGGCACGGGCGAGCGACGAGCAGCGGCGCGAGCTCGCCGCGCTGGGGGAGCTGATCAGGACGTCGTGGGGCAGCGACCGGCCCGGCTTCCGCCAGATCTACGACGCCAGGTTCCTCCCCGACGGGCCGCTGGAGATGTGGCGCGCCTTCGACGAGCTGCAGCGCCGCTCGACGTCACCGCGCAACGCCCACCGGCTGTGGCGCGCGTTCGGCTCGCTCGACTGTGCCGAGACGGCGCGCTCGCTCGAGGTGCCGACGCTGATCCTGCACGCCACCGACGACCAGGTGTGGTCGTTCGAGGAAGCCGAGGAGCTCCACGCGATGGTGCCCGGCAGCCGGCTCGTCGCCCTGGAGAGCAGGAACCACATCCTGCAGGCGGACGAGCCGGCGTTCGGGCAGCTCCTCGCCGAGATCGACGCGTTCCTGGCGACGTGACCTCGGCGCGACCTCGCGCCGTTCTGGGCGGGATTCCTGCCATCTCCCGATCTGGGCGGCATCACCGCCAGCTGTCGGCAGCGATCCCGCCCGGTTCGCGCCACCCGGGCGGCGCAGGCGCCGGCGCGCGACCGGTCAGAGGGCCGGTCGGGCGCGGTGGAAGTCGGTCTCCCGCTGGAACCCGTCGGCGACGAGCAGCGCCTCGGCGTCGCGGCCCGGCGCCGCCACGCACTGCATCGACAGCGGCATGTTGAAGAGCGAATCGAACCCGGTCGGGATGGCGACCGCAGGCGCGCCGCTCAGGTTCCACACGTTGGTCTTGCTGCCGCTCGACGGGCGTGCCTGGGGCGGGTTCGGGCCACCGCTGCGCGTGGCGATGTTGTCGGCAGGGTGCACGAGCACGTCGATGTGGTCGAACACCGACAGGATCGTGTCCCGCCACAGGCGCCGCACGCGCTGCGCCTGTGTGTACGCGTGGCCCGGCATGAGCACCCCGGCGGCGACGCGTGAGCGGTAGGCCTCCGACATCGCCTCCGGGCGGGTCCGCAGGTTGTCGTGCTGGAAGGCGGCGACCTCCCCGCTGCGGATGATGTCGTAGATCGACGAGGTGCTGCTGAGCCGGCCGCCGAGCAGCACGTCCGTGCTCACCGGCACGATCGTGGCGCCCTGGGCCTTCAGCACGTCGACGGCGGCGAAGAAGGCGGTGAGCTGATCGTCGTTCGGGACACCAAGGAAGTAGTCGCCCTCGACGGGCACCCCGACGCGGACCCGGCGCAGCGGCTTGGCCCCAGACGCGGTGTCCAACCGCTTTGTCAGCTGGTAGCCGGCGACGGGCCGGGTCTGCGGGTCGAGCGGGTCCTGCCCGCCGATCGCGTCGACCACGATCGCCGCGTCGCGGGCGCAGTGCACGAGCGGACCGGCATGGTCCATCGACCAGGCGAGCGGCATGATGCCGTACAGGCTGATCGTCCCGTACGTCGGCTTGAAGCCGGTCAGACCGCAGTTCGCCGCCGGGCCTCGGATGGAGCCTCCCGTGCACGTGCCCATGCCGACCATCACCTCCGACGCGGCGACGGCGGTCGCCGAGCCGGTGCTCGAGCCACCCGCCGCGCGCTCGAAGTCCCAGGGATTGCGCGCCGGCCACGACGTGGCGGTCGCCAGCTCGCTCGTACCGGTCTTGCCGACGATCACCGCACCCGCCTGCTCGAGCCGGACCACCGCCGTCGCGTCGAACGACGGGACGAAGCCCCGGTACAGGTCCGAGTTCCCCTCGGTCACCTTGCCCGCCGTCAGGTAGATGTCCTTCACGCCGACGGTGATCCCGTGGAGCGGTCCCCGGTACCTGCCGCGTGCGATCTCCGTCGCCGCGGCTCGCGCCTGGGCGAGGATCTCCTCGGCCGGGTACAGGTTGGCGAAGGAGTTGATGGTCGGCTCCACGGCCTCGATGCGCGCGAGCGTCGCCTCGGCGAGCTCGACCGGCGACAGCTTCTTGCGCTTGATCAGGTCGGCCGCCTCCCACACCTCCAGGTCGTAGAGCGGCACGTTCGACGGCCGGCGCTTGCGCGGCCCCGGCGCGCCGACCTCTGCCGCGACATCGGCACCGGGCAGCGAGGCGAGCACGGATGCGGAGGCGGCGACGGCGGCGACGCCCGCGAGGAGCTCACGGCGGCCGAGCGTCGTGGTGTCGGCGGCGCTCACTGCAACCAACCCGGGATGACCTGGGTGGCGGGCACCGGCGTCTCCTCCTGGGGCATCTCGGCCAGCACGGCCTCGCACTCGGCGAGCCCGTTCAGCACCCCGGCGAAGACGGTGGTCGGCAGCTGGTGCTCCCCCAGCCCCCACAGCGGCGCGAGCTGCCGCGCCAGCTCGAGCGCGGACTCGTCGGTGAATGCCATTCGCGACCTCCCATGGCATCGATCGATCCGGTCGGCCGCGGATCCTCTGCGTCGCGTGTTGCCCGACCGTCACCGAACGATGAACGCTCGATGTCGCTGCACGCACAGCGATCGCGAGTCGCTGCGTCGCTCAGGCGTCGCCTGCTGCCGCACGGAGCACGTCGGCGGTCGCGGCATCAGCCGGGAAGAACGTCTCGACCGCGATCTCGTCGAGCGTGACGTCCTGCGGCCCGCCGAACACGGTCACCGTGTACAGCAGGGCGAGGTCGCCGGCGGGGGTCCGCAGGCGGAGCGGCACGACGAGATCGTCGCCGTGCCCGGGCACCTCGAGGTCGGCGCCCTCGGGCGCCGGGTACGACTCGATCTCAGCGAGCAGCTCGGCCAACCCGGGCGCCCCGGTGCGGTCGAGCTGGCGGCGGATGCGCCGCACGACGTGACGTCGCCACTGCTCGTAGTTCCGGATCTGCGGGGCGAGGCCACTCGGGTGCAGTGCCAGGCGCAGCACGTTGGGCGGCTCACCAGCCGGGTGATCACCGCCCGCCGCCAGCAGCGTGCGCGCGGCCCGGTTGGCGGCGAGCAGCTCCCACCGGACGTTGACGACGAGCGCCGGGTTCGGCTCGTGGCCGGCGAGCACGGCCTCGACCGCGTCGCGAGCGGCGCCGAGGCAGTGGACCGGGCGCTCCTCGTGCACCGGCGCGTACCCGGCCGCGAGGTAGAGGGTGTTGCGGTCGCGCAGCGGGATGTCGAGCTCGTCGGCGAGCCGCTCGATCATCGCCCGGCTCGGCATCGACCGTCCGGTCTCCACGAAGCTCAGGTGCCGCGCCGACACCTCGGCGGCGATCGCGACGTCCAGCTGCGACCGGCGGCGCCGCTCGCGCCACTGGCGGAAGAGCTGTCCGACCGGTGCGGCGCTGGTCGTCACGTGCCCAGCGTGCCGGGTGCGCCACCGCCGGGCAACTACCTCCGACGTAGTCGACACCCTGCACGACTCGTGCGCACGATGCGGTCATGACCTCCACCACCACCCACGACGCCGTCGCGCGCTACGTCGAGTTCTGGAACACCGAGCCGGGAGACGGCCAGCGCGAGCTCGCGACCCACGTGTTCGGCCCGACCGTCCGCTACCGCGCCCCGCTCGGCGAACGCGACGGCATCGACGGCCTCCTGGCCCTCGCCCGTGAGTTCGACGAGCAGCTCGGCGAGCTGACGATGACGGCCCGCCGAGCCCCCGACGTCCACCACGGCCGCGCCCGCATCGCGTGGCGTCTCGACCGTCACGGCGCGTTCTTCGCCGAGGGCACCGACGTCCTCACGTTCGACGACGGCGGCGCCGTCGTGGAGGTCGTCACGTTCATCGACACCCCGCCCGCCGGCGCCGACCTCCACGCTCACCACGGACCGCGCAGCCGCGCGGCGTGAGCGACCAGCGCGCGATCCACGTCGCGGTGCGCTCACGCCGGCCCCCGAGCGCTCGCCACCGCCCGCTCGATCGCCTGGCGGAGCCACCGCGCGTCGGTCACGGCATGGCCCTCGTAGTCGTTGTTGAAGTAGCAATAGACGTCGCGGCCCTCGTCGAGCAGGCCGGCGAGCCGGGCCGCCCACGTGCGCAGCCGCCGGTGCCCGTACGCGCCGTAGTACTTGCGGGTGAGCGCGTCCGGGCCGTGGAACCGCACGTACGTCCAGTCCGTCGTGAGCACGAACGGATGGTCCGCCAGCAGGTCGTGCACGCAGAGCGCGGCGCCGTGGCGGGCGAGCACCTCGAACACGTCGTCGTGCAGCCAGGTCGGGTCGCGCACCTCCACCGCCCAGCGGGTCGTGCGCGGGGCGACGGCGAGGAACTCGTCGAGCCGCTCGGTGTTGCGCCGCCATCGCGGCGGGAGCTGCACGAGCGTCGGCCCTGCGGCAGCACCGAGCAGCTCGACGCGGGTCATGTGGTTCGGCAGCCACGATGCCGCGTCGCGCAGCTTCATCCGGTGCGTCCCGAACGCCCCGAGCTTGAGCGCGAACACGAACCCCGGTGGCACCGCTGCCGCCCACCCGGCCACGGTCGACTCGCTCGGCAGCCGGTAGAAGCTGTTGTTGACCTCGACGGTGTCGAACAGGGTGGCGTAGTGCCGCAGCCACTCGCGCTGGGGCAGCCGCGGCGGGTACACGATCCCGCGCCAGTCGCGGTACTGCCACCCCGAGCACCCCACGAACGCGCGGCCTCGGGTGCTCATGCCCCAACGTCTATCCGACTCCGGCCGCCACGATGCACGTGCCGGCGCGAGCGCGCTGACCGCCACCGACGGTTGGCCCATAGAGTCCGCGCATGACCGCGACGACGTTCGACAAGCTGTACATCGACGGGACGTGGACGCCCTCGGCGTCGACCGAGACGATCGACGTGATCGACTCGGTCACCGAGGAGGTGATGGGCACGATCCCGTCGGGCACGCCGGCCGACGTCGACCGTGCGGTCCAGGCCGCCAAGTCCGCCTTCGCCACCTGGTCGACGACGCCGGTCGAGGAGCGCGCCAAGTTCCTGTCGCGCATCGGCGACGCCCTGGCCGCGCGTACCGACGAGCTGGCGACCCTGATCTCCCGGGAGACCGGGATGGCCAGGTGGCTCTCCAAGGCCGTGCAGGTGGGGCTGCCGATCAACAGCTTCAGGACCGCCGCGTCGATCGCCGAGACGTACTCCTACGAGGAGACGATCGGGAACTCCCTCGTGCTGCGCGAGCCCATCGGCGTGGTCGGCTGCATCACGCCGTGGAACTACCCGCTGCACCAGATCGCCGCCAAGGTCGCCTACGCGATGGCAGCGGGCTGCACGGTCGTCCTCAAGCCGTCCGAGGTGGCGCCGCTCGACGCCTTCGTGCTCGCCGAGGTGATCGACGAGGTCGGCCTGCCCGCCGGGGTGTTCAACCTCGTGTCCGGGCTGGGCGCGACCGTGGGCGAGGCGATCGCGTCGCACCCCGACGTCGACATGGTGTCGTTCACCGGCTCGACCCGCGCCGGCAAGCGCGTCGCCCAGCTCGGTGCCGAGACGGTGAAGCGCATCGCCCTCGAGCTCGGCGGCAAGTCGGCGAACGTGCTCCTCGAGGACCTCGACGACGAGACGTTCGCCAAGGCCGTCAGCGACGGCGTCGGCAAGGCGTTCCTCAACTCCGGCCAGACCTGCTCGGCGCTCACCCGGATGCTCGTGCCCGCCGACCGGCTCGCCACCGCCGAGGAGGTCGCCGCCCGCACCGTCGAGCAGATGCGCGTCGGCGACCCGTTCGAGGAGGGCGTGCACCTCGGCCCGCTCGCCTCGGCGGCCCAGCGCGACCGGGTGCAGGGCTACATCCAGAAGGGCATCGACGAGGGGGCCAAGCTCGTGATCGGTGGGCTCGGCGCGCCCGAGGGGCTCGAGCGCGGCTTCTTCGTGCGCCCGACGGTGTTCTCCGAGGTGCGGCCCGACATGACGATCGCTCAGGAGGAGATCTTCGGGCCGGTGCTGTCGATCATCCCCTTCACGAACGAGGACGAGGCCGTCGAGATCGCCAACGGGGTCATCTACGGCCTCGCCGGCGGGGTGTGGTCGGCCGACAAGGACCACGCCATCGCCGTCGCCCGCCGGCTGCGCACCGGCCAGGTCGAGATCAATGGCGGCGCGTTCAACCCCAACGCCCCGTTCGGCGGCTACAAGCAGTCCGGCATCGGCCGCGAGTACGGCACGCACGGGTTCGAGGAGTTCCTCGAGGTCAAGAGCCTGCAGCTCTGACCCCACCGGTCGGCACGTCGGCGCCGGGCCCGGTCGCGAGACGACCGGGCCCGGTCGCGCCACGGCCACCCGCCGGGGTGCCGAACGCCCGCCGGCGGGGTACGTGCCGGGCATGCCCGATGCCGACGACACCACCGAGACCGCCACTGACACGGCCGCCCGCCGGCTCGGCGAACGCCTCGGCGCGACCGGCCGGCGCATCGCCGTCGCCGAGTCCCTCACCGGCGGGCTGCTCGTCCAGGCGCTGGCACGCGTCGAGGGGTCCGGCGAATGGCTGCTCGGTGGGCTCGTCGCCTACCACCGAGACGTCAAGCACGAGGTGCTCGGCGTGACCGACGAGATCGTCGTGTCGGCACGGGCGGCAGCGCAGATGGCGACCGGCGTGCGCCGGCTGCTCGGTGCCGACGTCGCCATCGCGGTCACCGGTGCGGCCGGGCCCGACCCGCAGGACGGTCGACCACCGGGCACGGTGTTCGTCGGCATCGACGCCGGTGACGGACCGCGCACCGTCGAGCTGTCGCTCGAGGGTGAGCTCGAGGAGATCTGCGCCCGCACGGTGGTCGAGGCGCTGCGCCGCACCGCCGACGCGATCTGAGGCTACGCCCACCGGGCACGCCGACGTGCCGGCACCTACGATCCCGGTGTGTTCGACGACACGTGGGCCACCGCGACCGCCACCGAGCAGGCCCGGGCGATCCGGGCCCGCGAGATCTCCAGCCGCGAGCTCCTCGAGCTCTACCTCGACCGCGTCGAGCGGCTGAACCCGGCGATCAACGCCGTCGTGACGCTCGCTGCCGACCGCGCCCGCAAGGAGGCCGCGGCGGCCGACGAGCGCACTGCCCGCGGCGAGGACCTCCCGCCGCTGCACGGGCTGCCGATCACGATCAAGGACGCCATCGAGACCGCGGGCATCCGCTCGACGGGCGGCGCGGTCGAGCTGCGCGACCACGTCCCGGACACGGACGCCCCGGCGGTCGCCCGGTTGCGCGAGGCCGGGGCCATCGTCTTCGGCAAGACCAACCTGCCGCGCTGGTCCGGCGACGTGCAGAGCTACAACGAGCTGTTCGGCACCACGAACAACCCGTGGGATCTCACGCGGGTCCCCGGCGGCTCGTCGGGCGGGGCGGCTGCTGCCGTCGTCGCCGGGCTGACGTCCTTCGAGCTGGGCACCGACATCGGGGGATCGATCCGCCTGCCCGCGCACTGCTGTGGCTCGTTCGGGCTGAAGCCGAGCTACGGCGTCGTGCCCCAACGCGGCTACCTCGACAGCATCGGTGGCGGCACGACGGACGCCGACATCAACGTGTTCGGGCCGCTGGCACGCAGCGCCGAGGATCTCGACCTCCTGCTGTCGGTGCTGGCCGGGCCGGAGCCGGCGCGGGCGCTCGCATGGCGCGTCGAGCTCCCACCGCCGGCGGTGACGTCGCTCGCCGGCGCCCGGCTCGCGGTGTGGCTCGACGATCCCGCCAATCCGGGCGAACAGGCGATGGTGGCGGTGCTGCGCGCCGCGCTCGACCGCCTCGCCGACGCCGGCGCCCACGTCGAGGAGGTCCGACCCCCGGTCGACCCGGCGCAGCAGTTCGAGCTGTTCCTCGCTCTCGTCGGGGCGGCCGTGTCGGTGAGTGACCCGGAGCACGGCGAGGAGCTCGCCGGCTCGCACTACGCCTGGCTGATGCGCGACCGCGAGCGCGCCGCGCTGCAGGCGACGTGGGCCGAGTGGTTCGAGCGTTACGACGCGCTGCTGACGCCGGTGCTGTGCACGACCGCGTTCCCTCACCTGCAGGAGGGCACGTTCGCGACCCGGCGGCTCACGGTCGACGACGCAGAGCGGGACTACGTGCTGGTGACGTGGTGGACGGGCATGTTCGGGGTGCTCGGCCTGCCGGTGGCCGTGCCACCGGTCGGGCGCACGCCGGCCGGGCTGCCCGTCGGGATGCAGGTCGTCACGCCGTTCCTGCGGGATCGTCAGGCGATCCGCCTCGCCGGCCTGATCGCCGAGGTCGCCGGCGGCTACGCGGTCCCGCCCGGCTGCTGAGCGAGCGACCTGCCGCCGATCCACGTCGAGCGCCAACCCGACGACGCACCACGCTCCGTGTGAGCGATCAGACGCGATCCGCGTCTGATCGCTCACACAGAAGCCTGGGCTCGGCGGGACCCAGCGTTCGCGTCACAGATCTCGCGGTCGACCGCGGTTGCGGTGACACAGACCGTGACGCCGGGTTCCGAGGGCGCGGACGACGACCCCGGCGACGAGCACGACGATCCCTGCCACGACCGAGGCCGCCGGCAGGGCCACCGCGAGCGCGACGCACCCCACGAGCCCGACCACGGCGATGGCGTGCGGCCAGCGACGGTCCGGCGGGCGCAGCGTCAGCGCGGACGCGTTGGCCAGCGCGTAGTACGTGAGCACGGTGACGCTCGAGAACCCGATCGCGCCGCGCAGGTCGACGATCGCGACGAGCACGGCGACGACGGCGGCGACGGCGAGCTCGGCGCGCAGCGGCAGCGCCCGCCGGTCGTCGACGGCATCGAACCAGCCCGGCAGCTCACGGCGCCGGCCCATCGCCAGCACGGTCCGCGACACGCCGGGGATCAGGTTCAGCAGCACGCCGAGCGCGGCGAGACCGGCCCCGACGCGCACCACCGGGCCCAGCGCGTCGATGCCGGCCGTCTCGACGACGGCGCGCAGGGGGGCGTCGGTCGAGGTCACCGTGGCGACCGGGAGCGTGGCGAGGACGGTGGTGCCGACGACGGCGTAGAGGGCGAGCACGGCGCCGAGCGCGAGCGGGATGGCCCGGGGGATGGTGCGCGCCGGATCGCGCACCTCCTCGCCCAACGTCGCGATGCGGGCGTAGCCGGCGAAGGCGAAGAACAGGAACCCTGCCGCGCGCAGCAGCCCACCCGGATCGGCGTCGATCGGCGTCAGCCGGTCGATCGTGGCGTCGCCCGACCAGCCGGCGACGACGCACGCGGCGAGCACGGCGACGGTCACGGCGAGCAGGACGCGGGTGACGGCGACGGTGCGGGTGAGCCCACCGAGGTTCACCGCGGTGATCGCGACCACTGCGAGCACGCCGACGAGCCGCTGCTGCTCGGGCCACAGGTACGCGCCGGCGGTGAGCGCGAGTGCGGTGCACGACGCGGTCTTGCCGACGACGAACCCCCAGCCGGCCAGGTGCCCCCACGCCGGGCCGAGCTGACGGCGGGCGTAGACGTAGGTGCCCCCGGACTCCGGGTGGATCGCGGCCAGCTGGGCGGACGCCAGCGCGTTGCACAGCGCCACCACCCCGGCGAGTGCCAGCGCCACGAGCAGCCCGGTGCCCGCGGCGTCGGTGGCCGCGCCCCACACCGAGAAGACCCCTGCCCCGACCATGGACCCGGCACCGATGACGACGGCGTCGCCGACGCCGAGCCGACGGACGAGCCGCCCCTGTCGCTCCACGCCGTCCGACCGTAGGGCACGGGTGGCGCCCGGGGGGACGAACTCGGCAGCGCGATCCACGTAATCCTGACTAGACGAGTCGGGATTCCGCGGTTATCGTCCTGTCGTCCCCCGCGACCGACCACCGGACGACCGGCCGAGAGGTGCCCACCATGACGACCGCCGTACACCAGGCCAGCGCGCCACCCGCCCACCCCGACGCCGACGCCGGCTCGCGCCCCGACCACACGTCGCCCGCCCCTACCGGCCTCCGGCTCGTCGACCCGACCCGGCTGGCCAACGACGCGTCGCGATCCCGGATCCCGCGGTCGATGCAACGCCTGCTCGGTCCCGCCCTGCTGGTGGTCGCCTGGCAGCTGGCGTCGAGCTGGGGCGTCTTCGACCCGCGCAGCGTCCCCAGCCCCGGCTCGGTGCTGCGCGCCGGGTGGGAGCTGCTCGAGCGCGGCGACCTCCAGGCTCACACGCTGGCGTCGCTGCGGCGCGTGCTCCAGGGCCTCGGGCTCGGCCTGACGGCCGGCGTCGTCCTCGCCGTCGTCGCCGGGCTGTCGCGGCTCGGTGAGAGCGTGGTCGACGCGAACATGGAGATCCTGCGGGCGGTCCCCAACTTCGCCCTGCTCCCCGTGCTGATCGCCTGGTTCGGCATCGGCGAGCAGCCCAAGGTGGTGCTGATCTCGCTGACCGTCGTCGTGGCGATCTACATCAACACCTACGCCGCCATCCGCAACGTCGACGCCTCCCTCGTCGAGGCGGCGCGCACGTTCGGCGCCGGGCGGTGGGAGCTGGTCCGCACCGTGATCCTGCCCGGCGCCCTGCCGGGGTTCCTCGTCGGGCTGCGCCTGGCGCTCACCGGTTCGTGGCTGGCGCTCATCTTCGCCGAGACCGTGAACGCCCCCGAGGGGCTCGGGCGGTTGATGAGCGACGCCCGCGAGTACTTCCGGCTCGACGTGATCTTCGTGCTGCTGACCGTGTACGCCGGGCTCGGCCTCGCCTCCTTGGCGATCGTGCGCTTCCTCGAGCGCCGCCTCCTCACCTGGCGGAGGGCGTTCGATGGCAGCTGAGCTGGCCACCCGCCCGGACCTCGCGGTGCGGGTCAACGGCCTCACCCGCGCCTTCGGGGACCACGTCGTGCTCCGTGGCCTCGACCTCGAGATCGCGAGCGGCGAGTTCGTCGCCCTCCTCGGACGCAGCGGGTCCGGCAAGAGCACGCTGCTGCGGGTGCTGGCCGCCCTCGACGGCGACGTGACCGGCGAGGTGCTGGTGCCCGAGCGGCGCGCGGTCGTGTTCCAGGAGCCGCGCCTGCTGCCGTGGCAGCGCGTGCTGCGCAACGTCACCGTCGGGCTCCCCCAGACCCGTGACACCGAGCGCCGGGCCCTCGACGCGCTCGCCGAGGTCGGCCTGGCCGGCCACGCCCGGGCCTGGCCGCGCACGTTGTCGGGCGGCGAGGCCCAGCGCGCCGCACTGGCCCGGGCGCTCGTGCGCGAGCCGCAGCTGCTGCTCCTCGACGAGCCCTTCGGCGCCCTCGACGCCCTCACCCGCATCAAGATGCACGCCCTGCTGCGCCAGCTCCACCAGCGGCACCGCCCGGCCGTGCTGCTCGTCACCCACGACGTCGACGAGGCGATCACGCTCGCGGATCGGGTGCTCGTCCTCACCGACGGGCGCCTCTCGCTGGACGTGTCCGTCGAGATCGAGGGCCACCGCAGCCGCATCAACCACCAGTTCGCCGAGCTGCGCGCGCGGCTGCTCGCGGAGCTCGGCGTCCTCGAGGACTGATCCCCCTACCCCCGGAGAACCACCGTGCCACCGACCTCACCCCGCCCGCGCCGTCGCCCGTTCCGTGCCCCTACCCTGGCGGCCGCCGCCCTGGCCCTCGTGCTCGGGGCGTGCGGCTCGTCCGACGACGCATCCGACGACGCCTCGGCCGCCACCGTCCCGGCCACCAGCCCCGCCGCGGAGGACGCGGCGGACCGCGACGAGACGTCCACCGCGACCGACGACGAGATCCCCGACGGCCTCACGCTCGTCGTCGCCGAGCAGAACAGCAGCGAGTCGATCCCGTGGCACCTGTCCGGGGCCGGCGAGGGCGCCCCCTACGACGTCGAGTTCGCCAACTTCAACGGCGGCGCCGCGGTCATCGAGGCACTGCGCGCCGGCGGCGCCGACGTCGGCTACCTCGGCGAGGCGCCGATCCCCATCGCCGTCGCCGCCGGCGTCGACGACATCGTCGCCGTGGCGATCTCCGCCAACCCGGGCAGCAGCGGCAACTACTACCTGGTGGCCAACCCCGACCGCGGCCTGGAGACGGTGCAGGACCTGAAGGGCAGGAAGGTCGCCTACCCGCCGGGGACCGGCCGCCACATGATCCTCGCCGCGATCCTCGCCGACGCCGGGCTCACGCTCGGCACGGACGTCGAAGCGGTCGAGCTGGCGGGCACCGAGGTCGCCCCGACGTTCGCCTCGGGCGCCGTCGACGCGGCGATGATCCTCGGCGGTCAGCTGTTCCGGCTCGGCGAGCCGCCGATCCTCGACGACGGCGCCGGGTACAACTGGGGCCTCAACGTGCTCGCCGTCCGCAGGGACACCCTCGACGACCCGGGCAAGGTCGCCGCGATCCGCGACTACGTCGGGCGGACCGTGGCCGCCCACAACTGGCAGGTCGACCACGTCGACGAGTACGTCCAGGGCGTCTACGTCGAGCAGCAGGGCCTCACCGCGGAGCAGGGCCGGCGCCTCGTCGACGAGGCCGGCTTCGGGTCGTACTACCCGATCGACGACGCGCTCGTCGCCGTGTTCCAGCAGATCGCCGACGGCCTCCACGACACCGGCGCCATCGCCGAGCCCGTCGACATCTCCCCGTACGTCGACGACCGCTTCAACGACGTCGTCGTCGCCAGGAACGAGGCCGACGGCGTCGTGCCAAAGCCACTGACTCAGTGAGCGATCCGGGCGAACCGCTCCGACCACACCCATCCATCCATCCAGCGACCCCGAACAGGAGCCACCATGACCGACACCGCCGAACGCATCGGCCTCGACGTCCGACCGCTCGCCGGCTGGATCGGCGCCGAGATCCACGGCGTCGACATCTCCCAGCCGTTGAGCGACGAGCAGGTGCGCGAGATCCGCCAGGCGCTTCTGCAGTGGAAGGTCGTGTTCTTCCGCGACCAGCAGCTCGACCACGCCGCCCACGTCCGCTTCGCCCGCCAGTTCGGCCGGCCGACCCCTGCCCACCCGCTGTTCGACGCGATCCCCGACCCCGAGTACCCGGCCGTGTACCCCGTGTTCCGCGACCGGTTCAAGGCCCGCTACGCGGACCGCGGCTTCGACCGGGTGGCCTGGCACGCCGACGTGACCGCCGCGCTCAACCCGCCGGCGGCGTCGATCCTGCGCGCCGAGGTCGTGCCGCCCTACGGCGGCGACACCCAGTGGTCCAACGCGGTGGCCGCCTACCAGGGGCTGTCCGAGCCGTTGCAGCAGCTCGCCGACGGCCTGCGCGCGGTCCACCAGTTCAGCCTCCCGGACACCGCCACCGACGACTACCGCCGGCGGCACGCCCAGCGGCCGCTGCTCACCGAGCACCCGGTCGTCCGCGTGCACCCGGAGACCGGCGAGAAGGCGCTCTACGTCAACCCGTCGTTCACCCGCTACATCGTCGGCCTCTCGCCGTTCGAGAGCCGGTCGCTCCTCGAGCTCTTCTACACCCAGCTGGCCCGCCCCGAGTACACGGTGCGGTTCAAGTGGGAGCCGGGCAGCGTGGCGTTCTGGGACAACCGCTCCACGGTGCACCTCGCGCCCACCGACTTCCAGCACCTCGACCACGACCGGCGGCTCTACCGCGTGACCCTGGTCGGCGACGTCCCGGTCGGTCCCGACGGCCGGCCGTCGATGGCCCTCGACGGCGAGCCGTTCGAGGCGCTGCCGGACTGAGCCCGGGCCGACGTCGGCGCCGGGCGGTCGAGATCGCTCGCGCCCGGCGCGATGAGTTCGCGGCCGCCACGGCGTCGACGTCACATGGCCACGACTGCGCAGCCCCGGCAACCCCACCCGCCCGCGGCGACGACCGACACCGTCGTCCTCGTCGGCACGACGAAGGGCCTGTTCACCCTGCGCTCCGCCGACCGGGACGGCTTCGCATTGGCGGGACCCGACTTCCCCGGCGAGGAGGTGTACGCCACGTGCATCGACACCCGGGGAGGCCGGACACGGCTGTTCGCCGGCTCGGTGAGCAACCACTGGGGGCCGGTGCTGCGGCGGTCCGACGACCTCGGTGCCACCTGGACCGAGGACGAGCGCGCCGCCCTCCACTTCCCCGCCGACTCGGAGGCCGCGCTGGCGCGGATCTGGCAGCTCACCCCCGGACCGGTCGACGAACCCGACGTCGTGTACGCGGGCGTCGAGCCCGCCGCCCTGTTCCGCAGCGACGACGGCGGCCGCACGTTCTCGCTCGTCCGTGGCCTCTGGGATCACCCGCACCGGCCGCGCTGGGAGCCCGGTGGCGGCGGGCTGTGCCTGCACACGGTGCTCGTCCACCCCACCGACCCGCGGCGGCTGCTCGTCGCCATCTCCGCCGCCGGCGTGTACCGCAGCGAGGACGGCGGCGCGACGTGGGAGGCGGCCAACCGCGGGATCGCCGTTCCCTGGGTGCCCGAGGGCGAGGATCTCGAGTTCGGCCAGTGCGTGCACAAGGTCGCCCGCGACGCCGGTGATCCCGAGCGGCTCTACCTCCAGCACCACGGCGGCATCTTCCGCAGCGACGACGGCGGGCGGACGTGGCAGCCGATGACCGGCATCGCCGGGATGGACTTCGGCTTCCCGGTCGTCGCCCACCCGACGCGGCCAGGGATCGCCTACCTGCTGCCGCTCGAGAGCGATGCGTTCCGCTGCACGCCGGGCGGCCGCTGCGTCGTGTGGCGGACCACCGACGCCGGGGCGAGCTGGCAGCCGCTCACCACGGGCCTCCCCCAGGAGCACGCCCACCTCACGGTGCTGCGCGACGGCTTCACGACCGACGGCTGCGACCCCGCCGGCCTCTACTTCGGGACGCGCACCGGCGAGGTCTACGGCTCCACCGACGACGGCGAGACGTGGCGGCTGATCGCCCATCACCTCCCGCCGGTGCTGTCGGTCCGCGCTGCGCCCGTGGTCGGATGACGGTTCCGATGCTCGTGCGCGTGCGCGTCCCGACCCAGCTGCGCGACGTCGCCGGCGGGACACGCGCGGTGGACGTCGAGGTGGCCACGGCGCCCGCCACCGTCGCCGACGTCCTCGACGCGCTGGCGCGGCTGCGGCCGGCGCTCGAACGGCGGGTGCGGGACGAGCAGGGACGGGTGCGCCAGCACGTCAACGTGTTCGTCGGCGCCGACAACATCCGCGACCGCGACGGCACGGCCACGCCGCTGCGGCCCGGCGAGGAGCTGTCGATCGTCCCCGCCGTGTCCGGCGGCTGACCTCCGCCGTCCCGGCCCCGCTCGCGCGCCGGCGGGGCCGGGACCCCGGAGCGAGATCAGTTGCGGGGGACCTGGCTCCAGGGCACGTCCTTGTCGACGCGCGGCTCGCCCGGCAGGCCGAGCACCTGCTCGCCGAGGATGTTCCGCATGATCTCCGACGTGCCGCCCTCGATCGAGTTCGCCCGCACCCGCAGGAACGAGTAGCGCAGGCCGCGGGCACCACCGCGGATGTCGAGGTCCTCGGGCCGGCGGAACGTGTAGTCGAACCCGACCAGCGCGTCGGCACCGAGCAGGTCCATGGCGAAGTCGTAGACCGCCTTGTTCAGCTCCGAGTAGGCGAGCTTGGCGATCGACATCTCCGGGCCGGGGTTGCCGGCGCGGGCGTTCTGGGCGGCGCGCTGGTTCGTCAGACGCCCGACCTCGGCCTGCACCCACAGCCGGACCAGGCGGTCCCGGCGCGCCGGGGTGCGGGCCCACTCGGGCAGCGACTGCCACACCTCCACGAGGTCGTTCGCCACCCCGCCCCGCCGCGACGCCCCGCCGGCACCGCCCGTCCCGATGGCGTTGCGCTCGTTCATCAGCGTGGTCAGCGCGACGCGCCAGCCCTCCCCGACGTCACCGATGCGGTGGGCGTCGGGGATGCGGACGTCGGTCAGGTAGACCTCGTTGAACTCCGCCTCGCCCGTCATCTGGCGCAGCGGCCGCACCTCCACGCCCGGCGCGTGCATGTCAAGCGCGAAGTACGTGAGGCCCTTGTGCTTGGGGGCGTCGGGGTCGGTACGGGCGACGAGCATGCCGAAGTCGGCGAGGTGCGCCAGGGTGTTCCACACCTTCTGGCCGTTGACGATCCACTCGTCCCCGTCGCGGACGGCGCGGGTGGCCAGCCCGGCGAAGTCCGAGCCGGCGCCGGGCTCGGAGAACAGTTGGCACCACCGCTCCTCGCCGGTGAACATCGGCCGCAGGAAGCGTCGCTTCACCTCCTCGCTGCCGTGGGTCACGATCGTCGGACCGGCGAGGGCCATGAAGAACGTGCTCGGGTCGGTCGGCTTGGCGCCCGCCTCACGGAGGCGCCGCTCCACCAGCCGGTTGAGCTCCGGCCGCACGCCCAGCCCGCCGTATCCCGGCGGGAAGTGAACCCAGGCCAGCCCGGCGTCGTACTGCGCGCCGCGGAACTCCTTGGGGTCCATCGTCGTCGGGTCGTGCTCGGCGAGGAACGCGTCGATGGCCTGGTTGACCCGCTCGGTCTCCGGGTCCGGTGCCACCGCCGGCGCCGTGGTGTCGGTCGAAGTCATGCCCGCAGTGTCGCAGGCAGCCCGCCGCGCGCGGACATCACGCGCGGCGCCCGCCACCCACCCGGCCGACGAGTCGCCGGCGGCGGTCCGCGGCGACGGCCGCCCGGGCGGCGTTCGCCCCGCACGCGCCGTGCACGCCACCGCCGGGGTGCGCCGAGGCAGAGGCGAGGAACAGCCCGGCGACCGGCGTCTCGGCGCGGCCGAGCCCGATCGTCGGCCGGAACACGAGCTGCTGGTGCAGCTGCGCGGTGCCGAGGCTCTTGTCGCCGCCCAGCAGGTTCGCGTCGGCGCGCTCGAGGTCGCGGGGCGTCTGGATCGAGCGCCGCCGCACGAGGTCGCGGAATCCCGGCGCGTACGCCTCGATGCGCGCCTCGATCCGGGCGGCGAGCTGCTCGGCGTGCGCCGGCTCGACGACGCCCGGCAGGTCGCCACCGGCGTCGCCGCGGACGTCCTGCGGCACGTTCGTGTACGCCCACACCGACTCGGTGCCCGCCGGGGAGCGGCTGGGATCAGCGGTCGTCATCTGGCCGACGAGCACGAACGGGTGCGCCGGCAGCCACCCGGCGGCGAGCTGTGCGGACGTGATCGTGAGCTCGTCGAGCGAGTCGGCGAGGTGGACGGTGCCGGCCCGCCCGACCGCGGGGTCGCGCCAGGGGATCGGCCCGTCGAGCGTCCAGTTGAGCTTGAACGTCGCCGCGCCGCGCTGGTACGTCCGGTGGAGGTCGGCGGCACGCCCGCGCACGGTGCCGGGCGGGAGGAGCTCTCCGTACAGGGTGGGTGCGACGACGTCGGCGAGCACGGCGCGGCGGGCATGGACCGTGGCACCCCCCGCAGTGTGCACGCTCGTCGCCCGGCCGTCGGTGACGGAGATGCGCACGACGCGCTCACCGCAGCGCAGCGCACCACCGCGGTCGTGCAGCCGGGCGACGAGCGCAGCGGTGAGTGCCCCGGCGCCGGTGCGCGGCACCGGCCAGCCGTGGGCCTGGCCGATGGCGGCGAGCAGCCAGCCGAAGAGCGCGCTCGTCGGCGTGTCCGGGGTGATGTCGGCGTGGAGCGCCGAGCCGGCGACGAGCAGCGTCGCACCGTCACCGCGGAAGTGCTCCTCCCCCAACCGGCGCACCGACAGCGTCGCGAGGCGAGCGACGTCGGCGAGGTGCCGGCGTCCGAGCGTCCACAGCAGCCGGCCGCCGGCGCGCACGGGTGGGAACGGCGCCATCAGCGCATCGACCAACGGACGCTCGATGCGGTCCCACAGCTCCTGCAGCTCGAGCCAGGCGTCACCGTCGCCGGGTGCGAACGCGTCGAGTGCCGCGGCGGTCGCCGCGCGATCGGTGCTGAGCAGCGCCGTGGGGCCATCCGGCGTCGGGTGGGCGACGACGGCGGGCGCCTGGCTCCATGCGAGCCCCCACCGCTCGAGCTCGAGCCGGCGGAAGTGCGGTGACACCGCGCCGAGCGGATAGAACGCGCTGAACAGGTCGGTGACGAATCCCGGCTCGAGTGACTCGTCGCTGCGCACGGCACCGCCCGGCTGCGCCTCCGCCTCCAGGACGAGGACGTCCCAGCCGCGGTCGGCGAGATCGTTGGCGGCGACCAGGCCGTTGGGCCCGGCGCCGACGACGACGGCGTCGACGACCTCGCTCACGAGCGGCGGGCACCGACGGTGCGGATGCTCACGGCGTGCGGGACAGCGCCTCGCCCACGACGGCGTCGAGCCGGCACAGGGAGCGGTGGTTGCGCATGTGGATCGACGGGTCGAGGAGGGGACGCACGAGGTTGCCGATCACCTTGCGGGACGGCTCCTCCTCCATCGTCACGACGCAGCAGTCGCCGTCGCCGACGACCCGGAACGTGACGTACGCGCCGATCAGCGGTCGCGCCCGCACGTGCAGGCGGAGCATCTCGCCGTGGACGATGTCCACCACCTCGGAGTGGTCCGCCAGCGTGATCGGGCCGATGCCCACGCGGTGGTGGAAGCGGCTGCCCGGCGCCGGCCAGGTGTCGTCGACGTCGCGGATCTCCTCCGCGCCGATCAACCACTTCGGGTACGTCGTCGGGTCGACGAGGAGATCGAACAGCACCTGCTTGGGCGCATCGAACGCCCGGCACACGTAGGCCATGGCGACCTGCTACCCCTCGGCACGCCGGTCCACGCACCAGGTGTCGCGCCCGCCGCTCCTGGGCACACGCCGACGTCATGCCGACGATCGAGATGCCGACGGCGCGGGAGGCACCCGCGCCCGCGGTGCCCCGCGACCCGTGAGCGCCGAGCTGGGGTGCGCGGTCGTCCTGTTCACCCGTGACCTCCGGATCCACGACCACCATGCGCTGCACACCGCGCTCGGCCGGGCCCGGCACGTGGTGCCGCTGTTCGTGCTCGACCCCGCGCTCGCAGGTGCCGGGCCCAACCGGGTGCGGTTCCTGCTCGACGCGCTCGCCGACCTGCGCGGCGCCCTGCGCCGCCGCGGCGGCGACCTCGTGATCCGCCGCGGCGACGTCATCACCGAGACGCTGCGCGTCGCCCGCGAGCACGGGGCTCGCGCGATCGTCACGTCCGCCGACGTGTCGGGGCTCGCCCAGCACCGCGAGCGCCGCCTGGCGAAGGCCTGCGACCGGGCGCGCATCGAGCTCGTCCGCTGCCCCGGCGTCACGGTGGTGCCGCCACACCAACTGCGTCCGCGCGGCGGCGACCACTACCGCGTGTTCACCCCCTACTGGCGTGCCTGGCGGGCCGTGCCGTCGGCACCACCCCTCCCCGCCCCGGCCCGCGTCCCGGTGCCGACCGAGCTGGTCGCCGGGCGGCTCCCGCCGCTCGAGGAGCTGGCCGCCGGGTGCACGTCACCGGCCCTGCCGCCGGGCGGCGAGACCGCCGGCCGACGGCGACTCGACGCGTGGGCCGACGAGCTCGCGGCGGGTGCCGAGCAGCAGGACGACCTCGCCGCGGACGCCACGTCCCGTCTGAGTCCGTACCTCCACTTCGGGTGCGTGTCGCCCCGCGACGCCGCCGCGGCGGCCACCGGCACGGGCAGCGAGGCGTTCCTGCGCCAACTGTGCTGGCGCGACTTCCACCACCAGGTGACGGCCGCGTTCCCGGCGATCACCACCGAGGAGTACCGGCCGCGCGGCGACCGCTGGGAGCACGGCGGCGAGGAGCTCGCGGCGTGGCGGGAGGGCCGCACCGGCTACCCGATCGTCGACGCCGGCATGCGCCAGCTGCTGCACGAGGGGTGGATGCACAACCGTGCCCGGCTGATCACGGCGTCGTTCCTGTGCAAGGACCTCTACGTCGACTGGCGCCTCGGGGCCCGGCACTTCATGACGTGGCTCGTCGACGGCGACGTCGCCGACAACTACGGGAACTGGCAGTGGGTCGCCGGGACGGGCAACGACACCCGGCCGCACCGGGTGCTGAACCCGCTGCGCCAGGCGGCCCGGTTCGACCCGCACGGCGACTACGTTCGCCGCTACGTGCCCGAGCTCGCGAGCGTGCCCGGCGCCGCCGTCCACCGGCCGTGGGAGCTCGACCCGGAGGTGCGCATGGCCATCGACTATCCCGACCCGATCGTCGAGCACGACGACGCGATCGCCCGGTTCCGGGCGGCGAGGCAGCACTGATGACCGCCGCCCCGGTGACGCTCGAGGCGTCCTACGCCCGCTGCCGCGAGCTGGCCAGGCGCCACGGCACGACGTACTACCTGTCGACGTTCGCCCTGCCCGCGGTCAAGCGGCACCACGTGTGGGCGCTGTACGCGTTCTGCCGCCTCGCCGACGACATCGTCGACGACCTCGGCGACGCGCCCGTGGCCGAGCGGCGCGCCGCGCTGACCGCGCTGGGTGACCGGCTGCACTGCGACGTCGCGGCGGGCCGCTCCGACGATCCGGTCCTGCGGGCGGTCGTGCACACGATCCGCGCCTTCGGCATCGACGCCGACTGCTTCCGGCGGTTCCTGCACTCGATGGCGATGGACCTCGACGTGAGCTCGTACGGCACGTGGGACGACCTGCTCGTCTACATGGACGGGTCGGCGGCGGTGATCGGCGAGATGATGCTGCCGATCCTGGAGCCGGTGCGTGACGAAGCGCGGGAGCCGGCGCGAGCGCTCGGCGTCGCGTTCCAGTTGACGAACTTCCTGCGCGACGTCGGCGAGGACCTCGAGCGGGGGCGGGTGTACCTGCCGACCGAGGATCTCGAGCGCTTCGGCGCCGACCCGCACCGGCGCGTGGTCGACGACGCGTGGCGCGAGCTCATGGCCTTCGAGATCGATCGGTGCCGGGCGATCTACGCCACCGCCGACGCCGGGATCGATGCCCTCCCGCCGGCGTCGGCGCGCTGCGTCGCCACGGCGCGCACCCTGTACGCGGGGATCCTCGACGAGATCGAGCGCGCCGACTACGACGTGTTCACGCGCCGCGCGCGCGTCCCCCGCCGCCGCAAGGCCTGGGTCGCGGCCCGCGCCGTCGCGGCGACCCACCGCGGCTGACACCCCCGATCGGCTCGGCCCCGCGATCTGGGCGGGATTCCTGCCATTTCGCCATCTGGGCGGGATCGCTGCCAACTGTTGGCACAGATCCCGCCCAGATCGGGCCGCTCGGGGCGTGGGCAGCAGCTCGGCGGGCGGCGGCTCGGCGGGGGCGGCCGTCAGCGGCCGGTGAGGCGCTTGACGATCCGCACGACCGTGCCGACGCCCGGCGCGCTGGTGATCGACGCCTCGTCGGCGAGGGCGCGGATCAACGGCAGCCCGCGGCCGCGTCGCGCGCTCGGCGCGGGCATCGCCGCGTGGAGCACCTCGTGCGACGCGCCGTGCCCCTGGTCGGTGACGACGGCGATGAAGCGGTCCGGGTTGACGTCCAGCACCACGTCGTAGTGGTCGCCGGCGCCGGCGTGCTCGACCGCGTTGGCGCACGCCTCGCTGACGGCCAGGCAGGCGTCGCTCGTCACCGCGGCCGGCGACCCGACCAGGTCGAGGGCATGCCTGGCGAGCTCGCGGACGTGGGCGACGGTGCGTGCCTCCCGCGGCAGCGTCAGGGCCAAGAGCAGGCACACGCCGCCCAGCGTCGGCGTGCCGGCACTCATGCCGCGCCGCCGGCACGGCGGGTGGGTCGGGTGCTGGTGGTGACGTTCATGGCAGGGGCGTCGCAGCGACGTGACCGGCGAGCATTGGACACGCGCCCGCGCAACGAAACGTGGCGCGTCGAAAAGTCACGGATTCGTCACACGCTCAGTCGCGGCGGATCCGCAGCAGCTTGTCCCGATGGTGATGGCCGCTGACGATCTCGACCCGGCTCGCCCGCACCCCGAGGTGCTCGGCGACGACGGCGCGCACCGCGGCGTTGGCCTGTTCGTCGACCGGCGCCGCCGTGACGCGCACGAGCAGCCGGCCATCGCGCTCGCCGTCCACCTCGTTCCTCCGGGCGCGCGGGATGACCCGCACCGCGAGCAGCTCCTCGCTTCCGCTCACCGCACGGACCCTACGGAGCGGCGCCGTGACCCCGCCACCGCGGGACGTGACTGCGTTTGGTATAGATTTTCAACTAAGCTCCGGGCATGAGCCTCACCTCCCCGACGGTCGATCCGACCTTCGAGCACACGACGGCCGTCACCCCCGATCCGGACGTCCCGGGCCGCTTCCACGCGCACTACGACGAAGGCTGGGCGTCGCTGCGCGGCATCCACGGCGGCTACCAGACCGCGGTCGCGGTGCGGGCGGCCGAGGCGATGTCGCCCGGGCGCGCCGTGCGCACGATCTCGGCCTCGTTCCTGCGCCCGGGCGCGATCGGTCCCGCCGTGCTCGACGCCACCGTCGTGCGCACGACGCGCACGTTCACCACCGTCCTCGTGACCGTCTCGCAGCTGGATCGCCCGATCCTCACGGTGCGCACGACGGCCAACGAACCGGTCGAGGGCCACGACTGGTCGACCCCCTCCGACGACGGGCCGTGCCCGCTGCCCGAGGCCGTGTCGTTCACGCCACCGCCCGAGGTGCGCCACTTCCGGCAGGCGGATTTGCTGCTCGACCCGACCACGATCCCGACCGGCGACGCCGACGAGGCCCGCATCGCCGGGTACGTCCGCCCGAAGGCGGGCAACGTCATCGACGCCGCCTGGCTCGTGATGGCCGGTGACTGGTTCCCGCCGTCACCGTTCCGGCGCGTGGAGCTCCCGATCGGCGGCGTCAGCGTCGACTACACGGTCCACGTGCACCACACGGTCACGCTCGGGCCCGACGAGTGGCTCGCCGCCGTGTTCACCACACCGACCAGCACCGCCGGCCTCGCGCTCGAGCACGGCCGCCTGATGACGCTCGACGGCCAGCCCGTGGCGGAGACGTTCCACACCCGCTGGACGGGCTGACCCCGCGCCACGGCACACCGCCCGGTCCGGATGGGCGCGGTCAGGACGCGCAGCGAATGCAGCGGGTGGTCGTGGGCAGGGCGGCGAGCCGCGCGGGGTCGATCGCGTCGCCGCAGTCCGCGCAGCGCACCTGCTGTCCGGTCTCGAGCACCCGGCGCATCGCCGCCAACGCCTCGAGGTCCGCTCGCGCCTGGTGCAGCAGGGCGATGGCCTGGGCGCGCTCGTAGGCGATGGTCGCCCCCTCCGGATCGTGCTCGTCGTCGGTGGCGGTCAGCTCGGCGCCCTCGACGATCGCGGCGACCGTCTGTTCGAGTGCCGCCACCTGACGTTCGGCGCGCGCCTGTGCCTCCTCGACGCTGGCGAGCAGGCCATCGAGCTCGGACGCGTCCATCGCGCGAGCGTCGCGTCGGCGCCCGTCCAGTGCAACCGGTTCAGCCTCGCCACGGGCGCGGCCGTCGCGCCGTCCCGCGCTGCACGACGGGCTCCTGCTCGCGCAGGATGGAGGGGTGACGATCGTGCTGCGCGCGATGACCGACGACGACCTGGAGTGGTTCGGCGCGCACGTGCGCGGGGTCGTCGTCGCCGACCTGGTCACGGCCGGCTACGACGAGCCCGAGGCGCGCAAGATCGCCGACGAGCAGGTCGCGGCCGTCCTCGTCGATGGCCGGCTCCCACCCGGTCACCAGGTGTGCCAAGTGGTCCGCGAGGACGACGCCATCGGCCACGTCTGGTACGGGCCGGACCCCGGCAGCGCGACAGGGTTGTGGTGGATCTACGAGCTCGAGCTCGAACGAACCGCCCGCGACGCGGGGATCGAGGACCAGGTGCTGGCACTCGTCGAGGACGACGTCCGCCAGCGGGGCGGCACCGCGATCGCCGTGCGCGTCGCCGCCCACCAGGACGCGCTGCGCCACCGCTACCAGCACGCCGGCTTCCGCGCCGTGTCCACCCTGATGCGCAAGGCCCTGTGAGGGCCGCTCGACCACGTCCCGAGCCCGCCGGATCACCGCGCGACCGTCCCGTGGCCGAGGTTTCGGTGTCGCCCGAGTGGGAATCGCCGACCCGTCCAGCGCAGACGACAGGCAGGAGACAGGAGGTGTCCCTCATGGCGGTCGACGACGAGGCTGCGTGCCGGGCGGTCTACGACGAGCTCGTCGCCGGTTGGAACGAGGGCAACGCCCGGCGGTTCGCGGCCGCCTTCGCCGAGGACGGTGAGCTCGTCGCCTTCGACGGCACCCGGTTGCGGGGCCGGGCGACGATCGAGGCGTTCCACCAGAGCCTGTTCGACAAGTGGCTGAAGGGGACGCGCCTGACCGGCGGGGTCGACACCATGCGGATGCTGAGGCCGGACGTCGCGGTCATGCACGCGATCGGCGGCACGATCAAGCGCGGCAAGACCATGCCGGCACGGGCGCGCGACTCGATCCAGACGCTCACGCTCACGCGGACCGACGAGGGCTGGCGCATCGCCGCCTTCCAGAACACGCGGGTCCACCCGATCGGCAGTGGCTTCCTCGCCTTCCTCCACTGGTCGATCGGCGACGCGCTGTGGGCGTTGCTGCGGCTGAGCACCGACCCCACCGCCCACGTCGAGACGGTGGCATCCGGACCGTCCCAGGGCGAGCAGTCCACGCCGAGCGAGACCCGCGAGTCAGCGGGCTGAGCCGGCCTCACGGGGCGGCCGCGGACCGCTCCCGACGACGAGGGAGCGGTCCGCGGCCGTGCCCGCGGACCGCTCGACGTGCAGCGCGCCCGTCAGTCGCCCGGCGCCGGGGGCAGATCGCCGTCCAGCCACTGCAGGGCGAGCTCGAGACGGGCGATCCGCCAGCCGGCGTCCGTCCGGCGCAGTTCGTGCTCGACCCGCAGCCCTGATCTCCGGTGCGGCGCCCGCCCGGGCTCGAAGAAGTAGACGAGCTGGTTGGCCCGGACCCTGGCTCGATCGCCGTCGACGTCGATCACCAGATCGCCGTGCACGTGCTGCACCCGCTCGTCGCCGGTGTCGGCCACGAACCGGGAGATCGCGTCGAGGCCGCGCAGCGTCGCTCGTGGGCTGACCACCTCGGCGTCGGCCAGGTAGAAGTCCTCGGGCCGACCCGCTCCGCCGTCGAGCCAGTGCCCGAACCGGGCGATGAGCTCGGCGATGGCCTGGCGGTCGAGCAGCATGTCGGTGGTTGCGGTCGCCATGACCACTCCTCTCACGGTGTTGGTTGTGCCAACGGTGTCGTTGGCACGACCAACCATATCGTTGGGTGCGCCAACCACCTCCCTGGGCGACAGTCACACGGCGACCCGAGCGCTGCCATCGAATGCGCGAGGAAGTAGCGTCGCCGGCGAGGGAGAGCGGGTGAGGAGGGACCGGGTGCCGATGCTCGGCGCCGACGATCACGTCCCGCGCGCTTGCCGGGGCCGCGCACCACGACGTGCTCGCCCTCGACGAACACCGCAATGGGAGCTGCTGGGCGGCGCGGCGGCCGACCCGGCGGTGATCCGTGCGGAAGGGCCGCGAGGCGGCGGCGCCTACCGGCTTCCTGGCGGTGCTCGCCAACATCGGTCGCCGACGTCGAGATCGCCCAACGGCGCCTCGACGGCGAGTCCGTGGCCGCCATTCCCGCCGGGCCCTATGCACATCTGAGGCGGTCCAGCCATTGGTTCGACGAGCAATCGCATCGGGCTCCGCCAGCTGACAGTGCTGTCGGATCGCGGGGAAGGACAGGCTTCTTCGCCATCGCGCGCGCTCGCTTCGTCAGGTGCTTCGGTGCGCTCGTAGCGTGACAGCGGTCGCAATTCAACGAGCAAGGGAAGACGGATGTACCTCCATCGTTCGCGCACGGTGTCGCGCTGGGGCGTGGTGCTGGCGGCGGCAGCGCTGGCCGCTGCCTCCTGCGGTGGCGACGACGACGGCAGCAACCCCGCTCCGGCGCCCGCGGCAACCGAGAGCAGGCGCAGCGCCGGATCGACGTCGGCCAACGCCGGGGCGGAGGCAGGCAGCCCGTCGGCAGGTACCAGCAGCATCGTCCCGGTCGGCGGGCCGACCATCGATCCTGCGGCGGTCGCGGATGCGGATCGGGAGGGGTCTCTGAAGGTCGCGTGGATCCTCAACCTGGACACGCTCGACCCGCTGCGCAACGCGAACGCACAGAACATCGCCTACAACCTCCTGTCGTACGACACGTTGATCTACCGTGATCCCCTCGGTGACCTGCACCCTGGCCTGGCCGAGTCGTGGGAATGGGCGGACGACGGTTCAACCTTCACGATGAAGATCCGCGAGGATGTGACGTTCCATGACGGTTCGAAGCTCGACGCGGACGTCGTGAAAGCGAATCTGGAACGCCTGATGGCCATGCCGGATTCACCGGTGTACGAGGCCGTCCGCAACGTCGAACAAGTCGAGGTCACCGACGCGTCGACGGTCGTTCTCCGGATGAAGCAGCCGGATGCGACGCTCGAGTACAGCCTCGCGGACCGGGCCGGGGCGATGGTCAGCGGCCGCGCGATCGCCGACGGCGTCGACCTCGACGCGCAGGAAGCCGGAGCGGGACCGTACCGCGTGGTCGAGTTCAGGCCGTCCGACGGGATCGTCTACGAACGCTTCGACGACTACTGGGGCGACCCCAACGCGGCGGTCGCCAAGCGCGTCGAGCTGGTCGGCATCGCCGGCGGCAACGCTCGCGCGAGCGGCCTGATCTCAGGTGATTTCGACGCCGCGCAGATCACTCCGTCGCAGGTCGCCCAGGTGCAGAACGCCGGGATCGAGATCGTGGCGAACACGTCGTTGTGGTTCATCCAGGTGTACCACAACCGTTCGCGTGACTTCTTCGCCGACCCGGACGTGACACGGGCGATGTCGATGGCCATCGACCGTGATGCGATCTGCGCGGCGATCTACTACGGCTTCTGCCAGCCGACGATCAAGATGTTCCCCGACGACTACTGGGCGGGGAGCCCCGACATCCCCGACGACTACTTCGCCTACGACGTCGAGGAGGCAAAGCGGCTGCTCGCCCAGGCCGGCTACGCCGACGGCTTCTCCTTCGAGCTGATGTTCGCCGCCGGGTCCGACCCGTACCCGCAGCTCGCCGAGCTGCTGCAGGCGCAATGGGGCGAGATCGGCCTGGACGTCACCATCCGCCCGGTCGACATCAGCCAGCTCGCCACGTCGTTCTTCGTCGACAAGCAGGCCGACGCGCTGATCGGCGGCTCGGGCGGGCCGGAACCGACCTCCCTGTTCCGGACGCTCTTCACGTCGACGGGCTTCGCCAACCCCGGCGGGGTGACCGCCGAGGGCATGGACGAGCTCGTCGACCGGATGTCCCGGGCGATCGACCGCGAGGAGCGAGCCGAGATCGTGCGCGAGGCGTCCCGGCTCGTCGTCGAGAACGGGCTCAACACGTTCCTGGTGTTCCCCGAGTACAGCTGGGGCATCAGGGACAACGTCGTGAACTGGCAGCCGAACGCCGTGATCAACTCGCCGATCCTGCGCGGCGTCGGCGTCAGGTAGCCGCCGCTCTCGATCCCAAGACGGAGTCGCCCCGGCCAGCCGAAGACGCTGGCACGCCTGGCCGAAGGCGCCGCGAGCTGAGACGACGGGCGTCCACAGCCCGTGGCGCAGGGGAAGCACACCGCCTACCCCACGTGGTTTGCCTGAGCCGGTCGTCTACGCACGAGCAGCAGGCGCTCATCTGCAGCGCGCACTCGCCCGAGTCGGCTCGACATTCCCGAACGGCCTCGACGTCGCGCTCAGACCGGGGCGGTCGTCTCGCATGTGTAGACGCGAGGCGGCTCCCGCGACCTCCGGGCGGCGCGGCCGGGGAGGTGTCAGCGGGCCGGCAGCATGGCGACCCCAGTTGCGGGGCGTCGACCCGCCAGTCGACCGACGTTGCCGGCCGCGGTTCTGGGCTCGGTCGAACGGCCGGCGCCGCTATGCACCTCCACGACTCCCGGGCCCCTCACAGGGCCCCGAAGGCGCCACACCGAAGGCTTCAGCGCGACCCGTCCCCGCCGGACGCGCCGCGGCAGCCGCCTCCGCGGAACCCACCACCCCAACCGGCTCAGCTGCGGCGACGATGGCGATGACGGCAGAGCCCGATGCCGAGGCGGCGCGGCCGACAGGTTGGTCGGCTCCCCGTTCAGCGGTCCTCAGTCGACGTGAGGTAGACGGTGTACGCCTCACCGCGTGCTCGGAGCGCCGCGAGCTCGTCGATGGCGCGCTGGTCGATGCCGGCATCGGCAAGGGCCCGTCGTCCGCGCTCGTGGTCGAGATCCCCGACCGTGAACTCGGTGTCTGGGCCGAGCTCCAGCTGCATGGATGCCCACAGCGCCTCGGTCCTGTCGCGCTGTCGGTCGGTCAGAGGGTCGTATCGCGCGAGACGTGTCGCAGAAGCGGGAGGCTGCGCGCCGTCCGCTGCGTCATCGTCGCCGATGAGAGTGAGAACCCGTGTGGCGCGAGCGCGGTCGGCGAGGTGCCACGAGTCGAACCAACCGTCATACTCGCGCGGGACCTTGACATTGATGCCGCGCTCGCGGAGGTAGAGGACGAGGCCCATGCCGACACCACCCCAGGTCCGGCGATCGGCCCATTCGAGCACGTAGGTGGCGTCCGAATGAAGACGCCGTTCGACCTGGGCGCCCATGGCCGCCACAGCGACACCGCTCTGCTCGTCGGGGAGGTCGAGCGACGGGACCCGCCAGGCGAGCGAGACGGACAGGATCGCAGCTGCCGCCAGGGCGAGCAACTGCACGACTGCTCGGGTGCGGGGCGACGCGATCAGCAGCATCGCCGCTGACCAGGCGATCGACAGCCAGACGAGTGCGCCGATTGCCCACCAGAACCGCAGGAGGTAGTCGAACGGCAGCCCGGTCACGCGTGCGGAGGCCACAACGCCAGCGACGACGCTGACGAGCGCGAGCGCCGCAAGGCGTGCCGCAGACATGAGCCCGCGCCGCGCGGTGAGCACCCCGAGTGTCGCCAGGACGATCAGAAGCGAGAGGGCAGGGAGCGGAGACGGCGTCGGTCGAACCGGGTCGAACTCCTCGCCGGTGATCCACGCGCCGGGGACCCGGAGTTCGACCAGCATCGCTCGCCAGCCGGCAGCCCATCCGACGGGCGCCTCCGGCGGATCGCGAACGAACGCAACGATCGCCCGAAGGTTTCCGTCACGAGCGAATTGCTCGACGACAGGAGGAAGCCAGACCACGACCGCCACGAGGGCCGACACAGCCATGGCGCGATGAAGGACTCGCCTCAAGTCGGGATCTTCAGATCTCGGGTTGGCGCGAAGTGGTCGCCACGAGAGGAGGAGGCCAGTGAACGCGGCCGCGAAGACCACCGGCGCAAACCCGACATGGGATTGCACGATGAAGGACCCCACGCCGACCAGCCATGGGAGGACCGTCACATCGCGCTCGGCCAGCGACCAGGCAAGCAGCATCACGGTGAACAGCGGAAGCAGGCCGACCCATGGGTTCCAGGGGCTGATCCAGAGGTCTGCGGACAGCGTCGAGGCGAGTACGATCACGATCAAGGCAACGAGCGCAGCCAACACAGGGCCGCCACGACGCCAACCGAGCCAGACGGCACCGAGGCTCGCGAGGGCGTTCATCAGCAACACGCCCGCCAGCGCCCCGATGTTGCCGGCCAGCCAGGTGAACGGGGCGAGCACGTAGAAGAGGAGCGGTCCTGGATGATTCCAGCCCCACCGTGACCAGGGACCGGTCAACGGCGTACGCATGCCGCCAACCTCATGCACTTGCAACATCTCAAGGGCGATATCGCCGGCAGGTGTCCACGAACGACCGACGAGCTCGATTGCGGCCGTCAACATGGGGATCGCGACGACTGCTGCTGCGATCACTGGGGAACCCGTGAGGCTCCTCCAGGAGAGCGGGGAACCCCTGGAACGGGCAGCGAACAGCATGGGCCTCGTCTGTGACTCACTCGCAGAGACGTCCATCGCAGGCTGAACGATGGCACGCGGAGGCTGTCCCTCGCGCTGATGCTCTGGGGCATCCGTCGATGGCGCCGGGGCCGCCCCCGTTGATGGCCCCGGCGCCGGCTCAGTCGGGTGCCCGTGTCGCTCGCGTGATCGAGGACAGGACCATCAGATACTCCTCGTACGCAGCGCGCCCGCGCTCGCTCAGGGAGAGCCACGTGCGAGGACGCTTGCCGTCGTAGCCCTTCTTCACGTCGACGTAGCCGGCGTCCTCCAGCACGGTCAGGTGCTTGGAGAGGAGCGAATCGCTCACCTCCACCAGATCGCGGAGACGTCGGAAGTCGATGGAATCGGCAGCAGCGAGGGCCGCCATGATCGACAGCCGGACCGGCGCGTGGATCAGGTCGTCGAGTCGATGACGGGGATGACGGCCGGCTGTCATTCCGAGAGGGTCCGCCACGCCGCGACGAAGCAGGGCACCGACGGCAGCACGGCGAGCACCAGGTACCAGGCGGGCGCGTCGGCGACGTCGCCAGCGACTGCCGCCGCCGCGGCGACGGCCATGGCCACCACGTAGGCGGTGGTTGCAGTCCGATCCACCCGCGCCGCCTGGCGACCCCACAGGCCCCGCTTCGTCTCCCACACCGCCAGCACGCCGGCCAGCAGCGCGAAGGCGATCGCGATCGCCGTCCGCGCCGCGCCCGCGGCCACGTCGGTGACCGCGACGACGAGGAAGACCGGCGTCGCCAGGCCGAGCGTCAGCCACACCCACCCGTGCCATCGCCCACGGCGACGGACGGTGGCGGCCATCGACTGCGCCTGCTCCCAGGCAGCGACGGGATCGAAGCCCTCGTGACGCTCCATTCGTGCGACCTCCCGATCCGAACCGACTTGAATGCTATTCAAGTAGTTGCTTGACTAGCAACCGCTGGAGGCCGCCCACGTCCGCACGCCGCGGGCTCCTTGGGAACACGGAGGATCCATGAAGCACCCTCGTCGCGCGGCAGTCCTCTTGACGATGTCGTTCGTCGTTGCCGCCTGCTCGTCCGATGCGCCGGTCGACTCGCGCCGCGGCGCGACCACCCCCGAGACATCGGTGGCCGAGACCACCGCTCCATCTCCGACCATCCCGGTCACGACGATCCCGGACACGACGATCCCGGACACGGAGGTCGGCGCGGCTGCGACGTGGGTCCTCGATCTGCTGGCGTCCGACCGCGATCCCTCCGTCGAGGAGGTCGCCGAGCGGTTCGCAGCCAGCTTCTTGGCCGAGGTCCCGCCCGACGAGTTCATCGCATCCCTCTCCGTCCTGCGGGCCGAGGGGCCGTTCGAGATCTTCTCCTACCTCGGCGACGGATCCACCGCCGAGATCGGCCTGCAGGGCGGAAGCGGCCAACGCTTCCGGATGGTGATCGCACTGACGGACCAGGCCATCAGCACCCTCGTCCTCCAACCGCTCCGGGACGTGCCGGAGATCGAGCGCTGGCCGGACGTCGATGCCGCGCTGGACGCCACCGGCGCCGAGGCCCACGTGCTCGCGGCTCGGCTCGTCGACGGGGACTGGGAGCCCGTCCACGAACGTGGAGCGGGACAGGCGGGCCCGATGGGCTCGGTCTTCAAGCTGTACGTCCTCGGCGCCGTGCAGCGGGCGGTGCTGACCGGCGACATCTCCTGGGAGCAGTCGCTCGAGATCGACGACTCGATCCGCTCCCTCCCCACCGGAGTCCTCCAGGACCTCCCGTCGGGGACCACGGTGACGGTCGCCGAGGCGGCCGAGAAGATGATCTCCATCAGCGACAACACCGCCACCGACCTGTTGATCCGTCTGGTCGGCCGGGACGCGGTGGAGGAGATGGCCGACGAGATGGGGCATCACGATGCTGCGCTGCTGCACCCCCTCCTCATGACCCGGGAAGCGTTCCGCCTGGGGTGGACCGATCCGGCACTGCGCGACCGCTACGGAGCGGCCGACGCAGCGGAACGGCGCCGCATGCTCGCCGGCCTGCCGGACGATCCGCTCAGCCTCGACGACCTCACCCTCACCGACGTCGCGTGGCGCCACGACATCGACTGGTTCGCGACGGCGTCGGACATCCTTCGAGCGCACCGATTCCTCCAGGCCGCCGCCGCGGACGATCCCACCGTGAGACGCATCCTGGCCATCAACCACGGCGTCGAGATCGACGCCGAACGGTGGCCCTACGTGGCCTACAAGGGGGGTTCGAACCCCGGCGTCCTCGCCATGTCCTGGTACCTGGAGGACCCGAGTGGTGTCCCGCACGGTCTCGTCGTCCAACTGGCATCCGACGATCCGGCGACGACGGCCGACACGGGCTACGTCGCAGGGGTGGCGGCTCAGGCGATCCGACTGCTCGCCGAGGACTGACCGACGGGTGCCCGGGGTGGGGTTCGAACCCACACGGAGTTGCCTCCAGGGGGGTTTAAGCCCCCCGCGTCTGCCAGTTCCGCCACCCGGGCCTCGGCGCCGGCAACGCTACGACGCGGCGGGCGTCACTGCCCGTCGATGCGGGCGAGCATCTCGTGGTCGACGAGGTCGGCGTACTCGGGGTGCCGGTCGATGTAGCTCCGCACGAACGGGCACAACGGGACGATCGGCTCGCCGCGCCGGCGCTCCTGGTCGAGCATGCCGCTCGCGAGCGCGGAGCCGAGGCCCTTGCCCTCGAACGCCGGGGCGATCTCGGTGTGCACGAAGTACGCCCGACCGCCGCGGCGGTGGTACACGGCGAACCCGGCGAGCTCGCCACCGACGCGGATCTCGTAGCGGTGCTGGTCGGGCGCGTCGACGACCTCACGGGGTGGCTGATCGGTCACGGGGTCGGCCATGCCGCCCACGCTAGGTCCACCGATAGCGTCGACTGATCGTGGACCGGGACCAGGTGTTGTGCGAAGCGGCGCGTCGGCGCACGTTCGCCATCATCAGCCACCCCGACGCCGGCAAGACGACGCTCACCGAGAAGTTCCTGCTCTATGCCGGCGCGGTCCAGCGCGCCGGTGCCGTCAAGGCCCGCGACGGCCGCCGCGCCGCGACCTCGGACTGGATGGAGCTGGAGCGCCAGCGCGGCATCTCGATCAGCTCGGCCGTGCTCCAGTTCCCGTACCGGGACCACGTCGTCAACCTGCTCGACACCCCCGGCCACCGCGACTTCTCCGAGGACACCTACCGCGTCCTCGCCGGCGTCGACGCCGTGGTGATGGTGCTCGACACCGCCAAGGGCATCGAGTCCCAGACGCTCAAGCTGTTCGAGGTCTGCCGTTCGCGACGGCTCCCGGTGCTCACGTTCCTCAACAAGTACGACCGCCCCGGCCGCGAGCCGCTCGAGCTGCTCGACGAGATCGAGGCGCAGATCGGGCTGCGCCCCACGCCCGTGACGTGGCCCGTCGGCATCGCCGGCGACCTGCGCGGCGTGATCGACCGGCGCACCGGCGAGTTCATCCGCTTCACCCGCACCGACCGCGGCGCGTCGCTGGCCCCCGAGGAGCTCGTGCCGGCCGAGGTGGCCGCCGCCGAGGAGGGCACGGCCTGGCAGGTCGCCCAGGACGAGCTCGCCCTGCTGGACGCCGTGGGCGCCGACGTCGACGTCGAGTCGTTCCTCGCCGGCGAGTCCACCCCGCTGTTCGTCGGCTCGGCCCTCACGAACTTCGGCGTTCGCATGCTCCTCGACGCGGTGGTCGATCTCGCCCCGCCGCCGTCGCCCCGCGTCGACATCAAGGGCGAGTCGCGCCCGCTCGACGCCGGGTTCTCCGCGTTCGTGTTCAAGGTCCAGGCGAACATGGACCCCTCGCACCGCGACCGGCTGGCGTTCGCCCGCATCTGCTCGGGTCGCTTCGAGCGCGGCATGACGGTGGTCTGCGACCGCACGGGCCGCGAGCTCACGACCAAGTACGCCACCACCGCGTTCGGCGCCGACCGGGAGACCGTCGACGTGGCCTACCCCGGCGACGTCGTCGGCCTCGTGAACGCGACCGGCCTCAACCTCGGCGACACGATCTACGCCGCCGGGCCCGACGGGGTGCCCGTGACGTTCCCGCCGATCCCGCGCTTCTCGCCCGAGGTGTTCGCCACGGCCCGCCCGCTCGACACGTCGCGCGCCAAGCAGTTCCGCCGCGGGCTCGAGCAGCTCGACGAGGAGGGCGTGGTGCAGGTCCTGCGCGACCCGGACCTCGGTGAGTCGAGCACGATCCTGGCCGCCGTCGGGGCGCTGCAGTTCGAGGTGTTCGGCCACCGCCTGGCGAGCGAGTTCAACGCCCCGGCCGAGATCCTCACCGCCGGCTACCAGGCGATCCGGCGGACCGACCCGACGTCTGCCGCCCGCCTGCGCGAGATCGGTGGCATCCGCATCCTGGTGCGCTCCGACGGTGAGCTCGTGGCGCTGTTCGAGAACCGCTACCGCCTGGCCCGCCTCGAGCAGGACGAGCCCGAGCTCACCCTCGAGCCGCTCGTCGCGGGCGGCGCGATCCCCGAGCTCTGAGCCGCGCCGGCCGCCACCTGTCAGGCGACGCGGCTCACGCCGTGGATGTCGTCGGCATCGGTCACCACCTCCCACAGCTCGGTGCGGACCCTCGTGGCCGCAGGCGGTGCCAGGCCGTTGACGGCGACGACCCCCTCGATCATGTCGGCCAGCACCGCCGGCCAGGGCCGGTCGCGCAGGCGCACGGCGACGACGCCACCGCCTGGTCGGCGACGCAGCGTGCGGTCGGCGCCGACGATGCGGGGCGGGCAGCGGTAGCTCGGCGCGACGAGGCCCCGCCGACGCGCCTCGCGCGCGAGGGTCCGCGCTGCGTGGGCGAACCGGGCGGTGGTCGACAGCTCCATGGCGACGATCATGCGCACAGGGGTGCGCGGGTGAGCCCGGCGGCGACGGTCCGCGCCCGGCGTGACACCCCCTGAGTACCGTCGGGCCCGTGCTCACGCCGGCTCAACAGCGCACCCTGGACGCGCTGCGGCGCAGCGACGACGAGCCCGTCGTGTTCGCGCCCGAGCTCGCCGAGGAGCTGCGCCACGACGCCACCACCGCCCTCGCCGAGCTCGCCGCGCGGCTCGACGACCGCGAGCTCGCGGTCAACAAGTTCAACGTCGCCGAGGTCCTCGCCTGCGAGGCCCACTTCCTCGACCCCGAGCCGTTCGTCTGGACGCCGGCCATCGCCTGCGGCAAGGTCGCCCACCGGGCCATCGAGCTGCGGCTCAACTGGCGCGGCGAGCCGACGCCCACCGACCTCGTCGACGACGCCATCGCCCGCCTCGCCGACGAGGACAGCAGCATCGGCGACTGGATCGCCGGCCTCTCCCCCGGCGACGAGGCCGACCTCCGCGGCCGCGCCATCGCCCGGGTCACGCAGTTCATCGAGTGCTTCCCTCCACTGCGCCGCACGTGGCACCCGGTGACCGAGGCCCAGGTGCGCTGGCCCGTCGACGGCCCGATCACGCTGCGCGCCAAGGCCGACATCGTCATCGGACGAGCGGTGGGCAACGAGAGCCGCAAGGTGCTCATCGACCTGAAGGCCGGGCGCATCTGGCACCGCCACCGCGAGGACCTGCGCTTCTACGCGCTCGTCGAGACGCTCGCCCGCCAGGTGCCACCGCGCACGGTCGCGTCGTTCTCGCTCGAGGCCGGCGAGGCCGTGGTCGAGCAGGTCACCGAGTCGATGCTGCGCTCGGCGCTGCGGCGCACGCTCGACGCCGTCGAGCGGATCATCGAGCTCACCGTCGAGGGCCGCCCGCCGCGGCCGGGCCCCAGCCCGGACTGCTTCCGCTGCCGGGCACTCGGGCCGATCGACGCGGACGACCCCGGGCTCGACGCGGCCGACGACGCCGTCGTCACCGCACGTGGCTGACGACGCACGGCTGCGCCACCGCTAGGGCGTCATCAGCGCGACCGGCAGCCCCAGCCCCACCTCGGCGCGCACGGTGGCGATCCGGCGGCCTGGTTGCACCGCGTCCTTCACCTCGCCGATGCCGTCGGGGCCGATCAGCGCGGCGGCCGCGTCGAGGTCCTCGACGTTGAGCACGAACCCCCAGAACGAGGCAGGCCCCTCGGGCAGCCCGGCACGCTCGACGACCTCGACGATCAACCCGCCCCCGCCGAGGCGGTGGAAGCCCTGGCGGATCTCACCGACCTCGCGCACCCGCCGCAGCGGTGCCCCGGTCGCCGCCTCGACGGCCTGGCACGTGCGTGCCAAGTCGTTGGTCGTGACCACCACGTGGTCCAGCCCGATCGCCCCGTTGCGGTGCTCGACGTACACCGGCGTCGCCGGCGCGGCGGCCTCGGTGGCCAGCCCGTCGATCGACGTGACGGACTCGTCGATGCCCGACAGCTGCCAGCGCACGAGCCCCGGCGGGGCCGACGCGTCGATGCGGATGCCGGGGCCGAACAGCGGGATCGTGCCGTCCACGACGACCAGCCCGAGACGCTCCCACGGCTCGGGCGGACCGCCGACGACGAGCCACTCGGCGCGGGCGCTCACGTCGCCTCCAGCCCGAGCTGCCAGCCGAGGAACGTCAGTCCGTCGGCGAGCTCGTCGGCGCGCTTGCTGACCGGCTTGCCGACGCCGTGCCCGGCGCGCTCCTCCTGGTACAGCAGGATCGGCCGCTCGTCCTGACACGACGACGCTGCCTGCACCCGGGCGGCCATCTTGCGGGCGTGCAACGGGTCGACGCGGGAGTCGCGCTCGGCGGTGGTGAACAGCGTCGCCGGGTAGCAGGTGCCGTCGACGACGTGGTGGTAGGGCGAGTACGCGTACAGCCAGGCGAACTCCTCGGGGACGTCGGGATCGCCGTACTCGCTCGTCCACAACCGGGCGATGAGGAACTGCGGGAAGCGGATCATGTCCAGCAGCGGCACCCCGCACCACACGGCCCGGCACAGGTCCGGTCGCTGCGTCATCGCCACGCCGACGAGCAGCCCGCCGTTGGAGCGGCCGAGCACGGCGAGGCGTTCGCGCGACGCCCGCCCGGTGGCCACGAGCCAGTCGGCGCCGGCGTGGAAGTCGTCGAACACGTTCTGCTTGTGCTCGCGGCGACCGGCGTGGTGCCAGGCCTCGCCCTCCTCGAGGCCGCCACGCAGGCCGGCGACCGCGTAGACCCCACCGTTGGCGCACCACGCGGCGATCTGCGGCGACCACACCGGAGTCTCGCTGATGGCGAACCCGCCGTAGCCGTTGAGGATCAGCGGCACGTCCGGGCCGGGCTGCACGTCGCGCCGGTGGATCAGGAACAGCCCGATGCTCGTGCCGTCGAGCGACGGGTAGGTGTGTTGGGTGACGGTGAGGTCGGGCACGACGCCCCCGGCCGGAACGGTGATCCACGGCGTGGCCACGGTCTCGCCGCGCCGGACGAGGTGGGCGGAGGTCGGCGCCTCGAACGCCTCGACGACGACGAACGCGTCGCCCGTGTCGCGATCGGCGGTGAGTGCGCTGACGGCGACGGCGTCACCGAGCCCGTCCACGGTGCCGAGCGGCTGCCCGCCGGCGTCGTAGAGGCGCACGGTGTCGACGGCGCGCCGGGTGGTCACGACGAGCAGCTCGTCCGCGGCGACGGCGACGGTGCCGATCACCTCGTCGCCCTCGGGGACGAGCGTCGTCCACGCGTCGGCCTCGGGCGTGGCGAGCGCGGCGCGCACGACCCGGCCCTTCGGTGCGTGCCGGGTGGTCACGCCGACGAGCGAGGTGCCGTCGGCTGCGAACGACAGTGAGGTCGTGACCTCCTCCCCGGCGATCAGCGTGCGCCACGTGCCGCTCGCCCGGTCGAGGAGGTGGACGTCGACCCGGGCCCAGCCGACGAGGACGTGCACGAGCAGCCAGCGCCCGTCGGGTGAGACCGTGACGTCCGGCCAGGACTGCGGGTCGGGGTGCTCGGCCCACACGACCGGGTCGTCCTCCCACGGCGTGCCCAGCACGTGGCGGTGCACGGTGCGGTGGTACTGATCCCCCTCGGGATAGCGCGTGTACACGAACCCGCTGCCGTCGGGCTCCCACGCCAGGCTGCAGGCACGCGTGTTCGGGATCGCCTCACCGAGGTCGCGGCCGTCGCGGGCGTCGAGGACGCGCAGGACGGAGTCCTCGCTGCCACCCTCGCTCGTGCCGACCGCGACGAGCGAGCCGTCGCGTGAGGCGTGGAACCAGTCCATGGCGTGGGCGGCGTCGTCGGTGCCGACGGCCGGGTCGAGCAGCACGACCGGCTCGACGCTCGGGTCCGTCGCCGAACGACGGGTCAGGAGGAACTGCTCGGCGCCGGCGGGACGCTCCAGGCAGAACAGGTGCGGCCCGCGGACCTGCAGCGCGCCGACGACGGGCAGCTGCATCAACGCGACGAGGCGCTCGTGCCACCGTCGCCGGTCGGGACGGGCATCGAGCGCCTGCCGGGTGTGTGCGTTCTGGGCGGCCACCCACTGGCGGACCTCCTCCGACTCGCCGTCCTCGAGCCACCGGTAGGGGTCGGGGACCGCGACGCCGTGCAGGATGTCGACGACGTCGTCACGCCGCGTGGGCGGGACCGTCGTCATCGGGGTGACGCGGGGTCAGCCTCGCCCCAGGTTGGGGCGCTTGCCGTGGTTGGCCTTCGAGCGGCGCAGCCGGGCCTTGCGCTTCTTCGTCTTCTTGGACATCGGGGCGGCAGTCTACGGGTGCGGGCCCTGGCTCCCTCAGCCCGGACCTCCACGCAGCGTCGTCTCGGCCCGGTGCGCGTCAGCTCGCTGCGTCGACCGGAACCCAACCGTCCCCGACGGGCACGCTCAGCCCGGCGCGGCGCAGGTCCTCGAGCACGAGGTCCACGGGTGGCGGCAGCATGTCGCCGGTCACCAGCACGTCGAGCTCGTCGGCGAGCTCGTGCTCGAGCACCGGTCGGCCGACGCGGGCGTGCAGGCGGTGCAGGGCCTGCACGGTGAGCGCATGCTGTGCGCTGGTCGGAGCAACTGCGAGCACGGAGGTCCTCCGGGGAGTTCAGGGCGCGAACGGCACCTCAGGCCACCGTCGCACGCGGGGGCGTGCCTCCTCACGTTCGCGGATCGTCCGGGATGCGCGCACCCGGGCAACCCCGTGACTTCACCGTGCTGTGGGCAGCGCGGCCTCGATCGCGGCGATCAGCGCCGGGTCCTCGGGCGTCACCGTCGGGCCGAAGCGGGTGACCGTGCCGTCCGGGGCGACGAGGAACTTCTCGAAGTTCCAGCGGATGTCCCCGCTGTGGCCCTCGGCGTCGGGCACCTCGGTGAGCTCGGCGTAGATCGGGTGCCGGCCGGGCCCGTTGACCTCGATCTTCTCGGTCAGCGGGAACGACACGCCGTAGGTCGTCGAGCAGAACGTGGCGATCTCCTCGGCGCTGCCCGGCTCCTGCCCGCCGAACTGGTTGCACGGGAAGCCGACGACGCTGAAGCCACGGTCGCGGTACGCGCGCTGCAACGCTTCGAGCCCCGTGTACTGCGGGGTGAGCCCGCACCTGGACGCCACGTTCACGAGGAGCAGTGCCTCGCCCTCGTGGCCGGCCAGGACGCCGGGTGCACCGTCGAGGGCGTTGATCGGGTGCTCGAAGATCGTCATCCACCCAGCATTGCCGACCGCCCGGCCCCCGGTGCACCGATCCTGCGGGCGTCGGTCACGCAGTACGGTCGCCGGGATGGGGATCTCGGGGACGTGCGACGAGCGGTTCGGCGCGGTGCGGGAGGCCTTCGAGGCCAACTTCACGCCGCGGGAGGACACCACCTACGACGAGGGTGCGTCGGTGGCGATCTCCGTCGACGGTGCGCTCGTCGTCGACCTGTGGGGCGGCACGGCGAACCGCGACGCCGGACCGTCGCTGCCGTGGGAGCGCGACACGATCATCAACGTCTGGTCGACCACCAAGACGGTCGCCGCCCTCGCCTGCCTGGTCCTCGCCGATCGCGGTGAGCTCGACCTGTACGCACCGGTCGCGCGCGTCTGGCCGGAGTTCGCGGCGGCGGGCAAGGAGCGCATCGAGGTGCGCCACGTCATGAGCCACACGGCGGGGCTGTCCGGCTGGGAGCAGCCGGTCACCTACGACGTGCTCTACGACCACGAGCGGGCGGCCGGCCTGCTCGCCGCCCAGGCGCCATGGTGGGAGCCTGGCACGGCGTCGGGCTACCACGCCGTCACGCAGGGCTACCTCGAGGCCGAGCTCGTGCGGCGCATCACCGGTCAGACGATGGGCCAGTTCGTCGCCGCCGAGATCACCGGCCCGCTCGGCGCCGACTTCCACATCGGCACGCCCTCGTCCTGTGACGACCGCGTCGCCCACGTCGTGCCCCCACCACCGCGGCCGGTGCCCGAGGGCATCGGCCCGGACTCGGTGCTGATGCGGACCTTCGCCAACCCGGTGCTCGAGGCCGAGCGCTCGTGGGACATCGCCTGGCGGCGCGCCGAGATCCCCGCCGCCGGCGGGCACGGCAACGCCCGCTCCGTCGCCCGGATCCACACCCCCATGGCGTGCGGCGGCGAGGCCGACGGCGTGCGCCTGCTCCGCCCGTCGACCATCGACGCGGTCTTCGACGAGCAGTGCAACGGCATCGACCTCGTGCTGCAGATCCCGCTGCGCCACGGCATCGGCTTCGGCCTGCCACTGCCGGAGCTGCCGCTCGGCCCGAACCCGCGGACGTGCTTCTGGGGTGGCTGGGGCGGCTCGCTCGCCGTCATCGACCTCGACGCGCGGATGAGCTTCGCCTACGTCATGAACACGATGGGCGACGGCACCGTCGGCGACCTCCGTGGCGCCGGCCTGCTCGCCGCCGCCTACGCGAGCCTGGATCAGGCCTGACGGCCGACGGTCAGCGGGCGAGGCCGGCGACGAGGGCGCGGATGCGCGCGGCCTCCTCCGGTCGCACGTTGGGGTCCTGCAGACGCTGCTCGGCGACCGCGGGCACGAGGGCGATGGCGTCGGCGCGCCCGCAGGCGTCGACGAAGCGGTCGATCATCCGGCCCCGGAACAGCCGCACGAGCGCGCCGGCGACGCCGCCCGCGTCGACGCTCGACGTGGCGCCGATGATCCACGACTGGGCGACGTCGGCCGCCGCTGGCCCGAGCGCCACGTTGGACCAGTCGATGACCACCGGACCGCGGCTCGTCAGCATGATGTTGTCGGGGTGGAAGTCCAGGTGCAGCACGGCCTCAGGCGGGCCGAACCGCACCGGGAGGCCGGCGAGCCCGTCGACCGGCACGGCTGCCAGCCGACGGTGCAGCTCGGCCCACAGGTCGCCGTGCCGCCGCAACCGCCACGGGCGGCGCTCGAGATCGGTGAGCATCGACACACCGTCGAGGTGCTCCATCACGAGGTCACGGCCGGCGGCGTCGTACACCTCGGGCACCGGGAAGCCGGCCGCGGCGAGGTGGCGCATCGCGGCCGCCTCTCGCTCGACGAAGTCGGGCGTCGCGCGCTCCTCGCGGTAGCGGCGCAGCACCCGCCCGTCGCCGAGGTCGTACACGTCGGCGGCGCGCCCGCGGCCGACGAGCGGCCCGGGCTCAGTCATCGTGGCCGGTGGTCCAGGCCAACAGGTCGTCCGCCGACAGCGTGTTGATGATCCGGTCGAGCGGCACCCCGCGCTCGGCGGCGCGGTCGCAGCCGTGGGGCTGCCATTCCAGCTGGCCGGTGGCGTGGGCATCGGTGTCGATGGAGAACCAGCAGCCGTGCTCGATCGCGAGGTCGAGCAGCTCCCGCGGCGGGTCGAGCCGCTCCGGCCGGCAGTTGATCTCGACGGCGGTGTGGAACTGCTTGCAGGCGGCAAACACGTAGTCGGCGTCGAACGTCGACGGTGGCCGGCGGCCGATCATCCGCCCGGTGCAGTGGCCGAGGATGTCGACGTGCGGGTTGGCCACGGCGACCACCATCCGCTCGGTCATCTGCTGGCGGTCCATCCGCAGCTTCGAGTGCACGCTGGCGACGACGACGTCGAGCCGGGCGAGCAGGTCGTCGTCGAGGTCGAGCGAGCCGTCCTCGAAGATGTCGACCTCCATCCCGGTGAGGATGCGGAAGCCGTCGAAGCCGGCGTTGAGCTCGTCGATCACGTCGAGCTGGCGCTCGAGGCGCTCGCGGTTCAGGCCGTGGGCGACGGTCAGCCGGGCGGAGTGGTCGGTGAGGACCATGTACTCGTGGCCGAGCGCCATCGCCGTGGCGGCCATCTCCTCGATCTCGGCGCCGCCGTCGCTCCACGTCGAGTGGAGGTGGCAGTCGCCGCGCAGCGCGTCGCGGTAGCGCTGGCCCTCGGGCGTGATGGGCACCTGGGTCGTCGCCTCGAGGTGGACGAGGTAGCTGGGCACCTCCCCGGCGAGCGCCTCGGTGATCACCCGGGCGGTGGACTCGCCGATGCCGTCGAGCTCGGTCAGCGTCCCGGCGGCCGCCCGCTCCTCGATCTCGGCGGGGTCGGTGGTGCGCACGACGTCGCGGGCCCGCTGGAACGCCTTGGCGCGGAACCCCTTGTCGTGTGCCCGGTCGAGGCAGTGGAGCACGCGGTCGAGCGCCTCCTCGGGGGTCATGCCGTCACCGTACCGGCCGTGCGCGCGGGTCCGAATCCGCCAACTCTTCGCGAAAACGGAACCATCGCTTCCGTTGTCGCGGAAAGTTGACCGATCCGGCGGTCAGTCGAGGGCGACGTGGGCGCCGTGCCACGCGCCTCGCGGGTCGGCGGCGCGGGCCTGGCGCAAGGAGATCGCCGAGAAGGCGACGGCCGCGGCCCACCCGGCGACGATCACGCCGTACACGGTCGCCGACGGGCCACCGGTGACCTCGAACTCGCGCAGCAGGGTGCGGGCGTTGGTGAGCACGATCACGCCGCCGACGAGCGAGCCGAGCAGCTTCGGCGGGAAGCGGCGCACGAGGTAGGCGGCGAGCGGCGCGGCGACGAGCCCACCGGCGAGCAGGGCCAGCACGTAGCCCGCCTTGACGCCCTCGTTGCCGATGCCGACCAGGAAGCCGATGCTCGCGGCGAAGGCGACCAGGAACTCGCTGGTGTCGACGGAGCCGATGACCTTGCGCGGCTCGACGCGGCCCGCGACCAGCAGCGTGGGCGTGGCCACCGGGCCCCAGCCACCGCCACCGGTGGCGTCGACGAAGCCGGCGACGAGGCCCAGCGGGGCGAGGAACCGGCGGCGCAGCTGCCCCCGCTCGGGCCGCGCCTCGATGCGCCCGAACGTGAACCGCAGCAGCACGTAGAGCCCGAGGATGAGGAGGATGGCGGCCATCCACGGGGCGGCGGCCTCGGTCGACAGGCTGGAGAGGAACGTCGCCCCGGCGAAGGCGCCGATCGCCCCGGGCACGCCGAGGCGCGCCACCATCCGCCAGTCGACGTTGCCGAACCGCCAGTGCGAGATGCCCGACGCCACCGTGGTGCCGAGCTCCGAGAGGTGCACGGACGCCGACGCGGCGGCCGGCGAGAGCCCCGCGGCGAGCATCAGGGAGGAGGAGGTGACACCGTACGCCATGCCGAGCGCGCCGTCGACGAGCTGGGCCGCCAGCCCGACGATGCCGATCACGAGCAGCTTGCGCACGCCAAATCTCCTCAAACTTGATCAGATTCGTCGGATTTCTACCTGACGGAATCACTTCCCGCAAGTCGGCATGCCGGCGCGTCGTCGCACACGGCACGTCAGGGGCCAGGCGGCGACGGACCGGTAGCGTCGGCCCCCGCATGGAACGCTTCGGTCTCGTGGGCCTGCCCAACGCCGGCAAGAGCTCCCTCTACAACGCCCTCACCGGCGGAGGCGCGCTCGCCGCCCCGTACGCGTTCGCCACCAAGGACCCGAACATCGGCGTCGCCAAGGTCCCCGACGAGCGCCTCGACCGGCTCGCCGAGATGTCCAAGAGCCGCAACGTCGTGCACGCCGCGGTGCAGGTCGTCGATATCGGTGGCCTCGTCGAGGGCGCCAGCAAGGGCGAGGGTCTGGGCAACAAGTTCCTCGCCAACATCCGCGAGGTCGACGCCATCGTCCTCGTCCTGCGGGCGTTCGTCGACGACGACGTGATGGGCCCGTCCGACCCGCTCGAGCACCTGCGCGTCGTCGAGCTCGAGCTCGCCCTGGCCGACCTGGAGACCGTGGAGCGGCGGCTCGCCCAGGCCACCAAGCAGGCGAAGTCCGACCGCTCGGTCGGTGACGAGCTGGCCGCGCTGCAGGTCGCCCACGACGCCCTCGCCGCCGGCCGCCCGCTCTACCGGGCCGGCCTCACGACCGAGCAGCGCGAGCTGCTCGCGCCCCACTTCCTGCTCACCAACCGGCGGGTCCTCGTGGTGGTCAACGTCGGCGAGGAGGACCTCGAGCGGATCCCCGAGTTCGAGGCCCGGCTCGCCGCCGAGCTCAACGAGGCGGGCGACAACGTCGAGGTCATCGGCATGTGCGTCCAGTTGGAGGCCGAGGCGGCGGCGATCGAGGACCCCGCCGAGCGCGCCGAGATGCTGGAGGCCTTCGGGCTCGGCGAGGGCGCGCTCTTCCGGATGGTGCGCAGCGCGTACCACCTCCTGGGCCTGCGCACGTTCTTCACGACCGGCGAGAAGGAGTCGCGCGCCTGGACGTTCCACGTCGGCTCGACCGCGCCGCAGTGCGCCGGGCGCATCCACAGCGACTTCCAGCGCGGCTTCATCCGCGCCGAGGTGATCCAGTGGGACGAGCTGCTCGGGATCGGCTCCTGGGCCCGGGCCAAGGAGCTCGGCAAGATCCGCCTCGAGGGCAAGGACTACGTCGTCCAGGACGGCGACGTCATCGAGTTCCGCTTCAACGTCTGACCCGGGACCGCCCGGCGCGGCCACCGAGCTCGGCCGCGAGCACCTCGCGCAGCACGACCGCCTGGTTGTGCTCGGGATCGGCCGCCCCGTACACGAGCGTCAGGGTCTGCGTCGCGGCGATCCCGGCGAGGCGGGCCACGTGCGGGTTGCCGGCGAGCTCGGCCCGGTAGCGCCGGCGGAACTCCTCCCACCGCGCCGGGTCGTGGCCGAACCAGCGGCGCAGCCCGGTGCTCGGCGCGACGTCGCGGCACCACTCGTCGACGCGCAGCGCGTCACGCGTGACACCGCGGGGCCAGATCCGGTCCACGAGCACGCGGTAGCCGTCGTCGGGGCCGGGGTCGTCGTAGGCACGCCGGAGGCGGATCTCGCTCATCGCGCTGCCGGGACGACGGTCGCACCGAGCTGCCTGGCGTGCACGGCGGCCACCCGGCGGGCGAAGGCGCGGGCCTGCTCGACCTTCGGACCGACCCAGCCGCCGTCGAGCGTCTCCTCGAACAGCTCCAGCCAACGCTCGAAGTGCGCAGGTGTGAACGGCGTCAGCGCGTGGACGCGCCGGTGGGCGCGGAACGGGTTGCCCTCGTAGCCCGGCAGGCCGAGCAGGTTCCGGCACCAGTACGCGGTGAGCTTGGGCAGGTGCTCGGCCCAGTCGACCCGCGCGACGTCGTTGAACACCGGGCCGAGCAGGTCGTCCTGGGCGACGTCGAGGTAGAAGCGGCGGACCATCTCGGCGATCTCGGCCGGATCGTCGAGATCGCGCCCCCGCCATGCCGGCACGGCGTCGACTCGACCCATCAGCCCTCCTCGCCCCGCAGGGTTTACTCAGCGCTCGAGTAGAAGAATACTGGGTAACGTCGGACGTACGGTCCGACGCGATCCCAGGGGAGCCAACCATGACGACCGACACGCCACGCGGTGCGGTGGACGAGGGCGGCGAGGCGCCCTGCCACGCCGGGCTCTTCGGGTACCAGCCGCTCGAGGTCACCAACGCGCTCCTTGCCGCGCTCGTGCGGCAGATGGGCGACGCGGTGCTCGTCTGCGACCGAGACGGCCGGATCGTGTTCTGGAACGACGCCGCGACGCGCCTGTTCGGCTGGTCCGCCGACGAGGCGGTCGGCGCCAACCTCGACCTGATCATCCCCGAGCGCCTGCGGGAGCGGCACTGGGAGGGCTGGCAGCGCGTCATGCGCACCGGCGTCACCAAGTACGGCGACCAGCTGCTCGAGGTCCCCGCGAACCACCGCGACGGCAAGCGCCTGTCGATCGCGTTCACCGTGTCGCTGCTGACGAGCGCCGAGGGTTCGGTGCGCGGCATCGCCGCCGTCATCCGCGACGACACCGAGCGCTGGCAGCAGCGCCGGGCCGCGCGCGAGGAGCTGGAGTCGCTGCGTGCCCAGCTGGAGGAGGCGCGCCGGGGCGCACCCGCATCGACGGCCTCCGGCGCCGACTGAGATGCGCTGCCCGATCCGCTGACCCATGGCCACCGTCCGCCGCCGACGTCGCAGCGAGCAGCTCGGCCGCCAGGCCCGCGCCCTCGCCGATCCGACCCGCTTCGAGATCTTCTGCTACATCGACGAGTCGGCCCACCCGGTCGGCGTCGCCGAGCTCACCGAGCACTTCGGGCTCAACCACAACGCCATCCGTCAGCACCTCGCCAAGTTGCGCGATGCGGGGTTGATCGTCGAGGAGGTGGCGCCGCCGCGCGGCCCTGGGCGCCCCGCCCTGCGCTACCGCCCGGCGCCGGGAGCCGTCGAGCGCTGGGAGGGCACCAACCCGTATGCGAGCCTCGCCGAGATGCTCATCGAGCTGTTGCGCGGCGCGGGCACGCCCTACGAGGTCGGTCTCGAGGCCGGCGCGCGCCTGGCGCGGGAGTACGGCACGGATGTGGACGCGGTCGAGGTGGTCGAGGCCGTGGCGCGCCGCTTCGGCTTCGAACCGCGGCGCGTCCCGCGCCGCAACGGCGTGGACGTGGTCCTCGACCGCTGCCCGTTCGCCGACTCGGCGGTCCGCGCCCCCGAGATCGTGTGCGAGCTGCACCGCGGCCTCGCCCAGGGCATCGCGTCGGTCGCCACGGGTGAGGTGAACGTCACCGGGCTGGTGGTGAAGCCGCCCCACCGCGCCGGGTGCCGGCTCCAGCTCGCCGTCGGCGCGCCTGCCTGATCCCGCCGTCCGGCGTCCGCCCCCGAGACCCTCGGTGCGGCGTCGCGGCCTTGCACATATTTCTAGTCGCGACTAGATATTTATCGGGGCCGATCCGAAGGGGAACGTGCATGGGAGCCGCTGGCTGATGGCTGTCGTCGACGAACCGCTCGCGCTGCGCCGAGGTGCCGGCACCGCACCGCCGGTGACTACGGCGCAGGCGCTCGGGGCCTTCGCCCGACCCGTCCGTGCCAGCGGCTGGCGGTCCTGGTTGTTCACCGTCGACCACAAGCGGATCGGGATCATGTACGGCGTCGCGGCGATCGTGTTCTTCGTCGTCGGCGGCATCGAGGCCCTGCTGATCCGCGCCCAGCTGTTCCAGCCGAACGGCAAGGTGCTCTCGGCGGACCTCTACAACCAGATGTTCACCATGCACGCGACGAGCATGATCTTCCTCTTCGCGATGCCGATGGCCTCGGCGTTCGGGAACTACTTCGTGCCGCTGCAGATCGGTGCTCGCGACGTCGCGTTCCCCCGACTCAACGCGTTCAGCTTCTGGTGCTTCCTCGGCGGTGCGCTGGTGGTGAACGCCTCCTGGTTCCTCGGCGGGGCCGCCGACGGCGGCTGGTTCATGTACGCACCCAACTCCGACGTCACGTTCTCGCCGTCGAACGGCATCGACCTCTGGGCGCTCGGACTGCAGATCACCGGCATCGCATCACTCGTCGGCGCGATCAACCTGATCGTCACGATCCTCAACATGCGCGCCGAGGGCATGAGCATCATGCGCATGCCGACGCTGACGTGGATGACGATGGTGACGCAGTTCCTGCTGCTCTTCTCCATCCCGGTGATCGGCGTGGCGCTCGTGCTGTTGACGTTGCAACGGCGCTTCGACGCGACGTTCTTCTCCGTCGCCGAGGGCGCCGATCCGCTGCTGTGGCAGCACCTGTTCTGGATCTTCGGGCACCCGGAGGTCTACATCCTGATCCTGCCTGCCTTCGGGATCGTGTCGGAGATCCTCCCCGTGTTCAGCCGCAAGCCGCTCTTCGGCTACCCGTTCGTCGTGCTCTCCGGCGCGGCGATCGCCTTCGCCGGCTTCGGTGTCTGGGCCCACCACATGTTCGCCTCCGGGCTCGGCCCCGTGAGCGTCGCCGTCTTCTCCGTGATGACCATGGCGATCGCCGTCCCCACGGGCGTCAAGATCATCAACTGGTCGCTCACGCTGTGGGGCGGCAAGCTCCGCTTCACGACGGCGATGCTGTTCGCCATCGGCCTCATCGTGCTCTTCACGATCGGCGGCCTCTCCGGCGTCAGCCATGCCGTCTCGCCGTCGGACACGCAGCAGACCGACACCTACTACATCGTCGCCCACATCCACTACGTGCTCTTCGGTGGCACGGTGCTCGCGTTCTTCGGCGCCTTCTACTACTGGTGGCCGAAGATCTCCGGGAAGTGCCTGAACGAGAAGCTCGGCCGCTGGAACTTCTGGCTGATGGCGATCGGCATGAACCTCGCGTTCGGCCCGATGCACATCATCGGCCTCCAGGGCCAGCCGCGCCGCATGTACGTGTGGACCGAGGCCCGCGCCGGCGACGGGTTCTTCAACCTCGGGTTCTGGAACCGCGTCTCCACGATCGGCGCGTTCGTGCTCGCGATCGGTGTGGCGGTGTTCCTCGTGAACGTCGTGTACACGCACCGCCGCGCACCGCGGGCTCCGCTCGACCCGTGGGACGCCCGCACGCTCGAGTGGATGACGACCAACCCGCCGCGGCCGCACAACTTCGGCCGTCTGCCCACGGTGCACGCCCTCGACGAGTTCTTCCACCGCAAGTACGAGGACGTCGGCACCGACGGCGAGCAGGTCCTGCGCCGCGTCGCGACTGCCGAGGAGATCGTCGCCGAGCTCGACCGCCACCCCGACGAGCACGTGCACCTGCCGTCGCCGTCGTACTGGCCACTGGTCGCTGCGCTGGGCATCGTCCTGGTCGCCACGGGGATCGTCACGCACCTCGCCGTCTCGATCCTCGGTGTGGTGATCGTGGTGATGGCGCTGTTCGGCTGGGCGCTGGAGCCAGCCGTCGCCCCGCCGGAGGACCTCGAGCCCCCGGCACCCGACGCTGCTGCACCAGCGCTCAGCGGCCTGTCCGGTTCGGAGTGAAAGGGAGCGCGATGTCGACCGGGATCAACGAGGTGATGTCATCCGAGCGCCGAGGGTCGTCGCTCGGCGCGGTCCGCGGGCCGCAGCGACTCGGCCCGCTGACGCCGCTCGTCGGCGAGTGGGAAGGTGACGTCGGCGTCGACGTCTCGTACCACAACGACGACGGCGTGATCGGGGAGACCACGTACTTCGAGAAGGCGTGGTTCAGGCCGATCCAGCGCCAGGAGAACGGCCAGCAGCGTCTGGAGGGTCTGAGCTACGGCATGACCGCCTGGCGCCACGGCGAGGAGGCGATGAACCCGTTCCACGACGAGATCGGATTCCTGCTGTGGGATCCGGCCGAGCAGCAGGTGATGCGGACCGTCGTGTTCGGGCGGGGCATCGCCATCCTCGCCGGCGGCGAGGCGAGCGCCGGCGACCGCGTCCTGCACTTCGACGCTCGGCCTGGAGATCCGTGCTACGGGATCCTGCAGAACCGCTACCTGCTGCGCCGAGCCGAGCTCAAGGACTTCCACAGCACGTTCACGTTCAACGAGGACGGGACGTTCACCTATACGTCGGACCTGTGCCTGCGGCTCGCCGCGACCGGTGGCGAGGTGCACCACACGGACACGAACACGCTGCACCGCGTCCGGCGCTACCACCCGAGCGTCCAGTACGACTGACGTCCCCCGGCCGCGCTGCGGACGAGCGAGCCACCACGCCCGGACGGCCGCGTCAGCCGCACCGGACAGGCGACGCGTCGGCTCACCCGGTGGTGACGATCCGGACGGGGTCGAAGGCGATGATGACGCGGTCGCCGCCGAGCCGGAGGATCGGCTCGGCCGGCGTATCGTAGTGGGCGGCGACCTTCGGCAACAGCGCCTTGTCCGGGTCAGGGATGAGCTCGACGTTCGCCCGCACCTCGATCGTGCGGTACGGGTTCGCCGGGTCGAGCACGAACAGCGTCGCCTTGGGGTGCCGGACCAGGTTCTTGTACTTCTGGCGCTCGGTCGTGGTCGAGGTCTTCAGCACGCCGTCGTCGTCGAGGAGGTACCAGACGGCCGTGGACTGCGGCAGCCCGTCCGCGCCAACCGTCGTGAGCACGCCGATGTACGGCGAGCGGAGCAGGTCGGCGTGGGATTCGGGGAGATCGAACTGTTGGCTCACGGGCTCGCCCAACACCTTGGACGCACCGCACATTCCGGCCGCCTGCCGGAGCGCGCCGCGCCGGGCTCCGGCCACGCGACGGTGGTCGGGCACGCGCCCGTGCGCGCCGACGAACGGCGGTCCGGGTGCACGGGGGTGACCCCGGGCGACCTGCCTCGGCCCGCACCGGCCCAGGAGTGCCGGTCCACGAGCGCCGATGCTCAGTCGCTGCGGCGCCGGCGGAACGCGTCGACGGACGCGGAGAACCGCTCCAGCAGCTCGGTGAGCCGGCGCACGTCGGCGGCCGACCAGTCGGCGAGCAGGCCACGCAGCCCGGCGATGCGCCGGTCACGCTCGGCGAGGTAGCGCCGCCGGCCCTCGTCGGTGGGCACGAACTTGCGGGCCAGCCCACCCTCCGGGTCGGCAACGCGCTCGACCATGCCCTTGCGGACGAGCGCCGCGGTCTGCCGGTTGATCGTCGACTGGTCGAGCCGGAACGCCTCGGCGAGCTGACCGATCGACATCGGCCCGCTGCGGTGCAGCTTGCCGAGGATGAAGTAGGCGCTGCGCTCGAGCGATCTGCCGAGATCGCTGAACGCGCTCATCGTCGGCTGCCGCGCGAGCTCGACGAGCGCGGCCTCGAGGCGCTCGGTGTCGATGTCAGCCATGGCTGCGTGCGCTCCCGGTCGGCGCCGCGGTGGCCGCGGGCTGCTCCCGCTCGTGACGCACGGGGATCGACGCGGCGAGGAGCAGCGCGAGCAGGCCGGCGACGGTGCAGATGACGAGCGCGACGCGCGCACCCGACTCCGACAGCACGTCGCGGCCGCCCAGCGAGACGGTCATCTGCCCGATGACGGCGCCGACGACCGCGCTCGCGGAGGACGTGCCGATGCTGCGGGCGAGCGAGTTCAACCCGTTGGCCGCGGCCGTCTCGTGGACCCCGACGTTGGCCATGATCAACGTCGGCATGGCGGCGTAGGCGAACGCCACGCCCATGCTGACGATGCAGCTGAACAGCAGCACCGACCAGGCGGACGCGGTCGACAGCGTCAGCTGCACGACGACGTTGCCGATGCACATGACGACGATGCCGACCATCAGTGACGTCTTGGCGCCGCGCGCCCGCGTCAGCGTCGCCGCGACCTGGCTCATGCCGACCATGATCAGCCCGGCGGGCGCCATCCACAGGCCGACGGCGAGGATGCTCAGCCCGACACCGAACCCGGTCGCCTTCGGCAGCTGCAGCATCTGCGGGGCGAGGAGGTTCATCGCGTACATCGTGAACCCGGTCATGATCGACGCCAGGTTGGTGAGCAGCACCGGCCGCCGGGCCGTGCTGCGGAGGTCGACGACGGGCGAGTCGACGCGCAGCTCCCACCATCCCCAGACCATCGCCGTCACCAGCCCGATCGCCGTGAGCGCGACGACGGTGCCCGACGTCCAGCCCCAGCTCGCACCCTTGGAGATGACGAGCAGCAGCGCGACGAGGAACACCGTCAGCCCCACGACACCCGCATGATCGACGGTCGCCGGGACGCGGACGGGGGACTCGGGGACGAACACGGCGACGGCCACGAAGCACACCAGCGACACGGCGGCGGCGAACCAGAAGAGCTCGCTCCAGCCCCAGCGATCGGCGATGAACGCGGCGATCGGCAGGCCGAGCGCACCACCGGCGCCGAGCGACGAGCTCATCAGCGCCACGGCGCTGCCGAGGCGGACGGGTGCCACGATGTCGCGCATCAGGCTGATCCCGAGTGGGATCGCGGCGACGCCGACGCCCTGGATGCCGCGCCCGATCACCGCCACGAGCAGGGTGTCGGCGAAGGCGCACACGATCGACGCGACCGTGAGCAGGGCGACGCACGTGAGGAGCATCCGCTTCTTGCCGAACATGTCGCCGAGCCGCCCCATCACCGGCGTCGCCACCGAGCCGACGAGGAGCGTGATCGTGATGATCCAGGACGTGTTCGACGCCGAGGTGCGGAACAGCTGCGGCAGGACGGGCGTGAGCGGCACCACGAGGGTCTGCATGATCGACACGGTCGTACCGGTCAGCGCCAGGGCGGCGACGACGCCGGTGCCCGCGCTCGCCGGCGCTGCAGTGGTGCTCATCGGGTCCCTTCGTGACGGTCGGGGTGACGGCGCGCCTCGGCGCACGACGGCCGTGCACCCTACACACCGTGTGCATCGTGCACATCGGTCGAGCTGCCCGTGACCGTCACGAGCCGCGCTGAGCCCCGCCGACCGGCGAGGCCAGACGGGTCCTGCGGCGAGCGGGGATCCGCCGCCAGCAGGTCAGCCGGCGAGGCGGGTCCGGCGGGTGGTGGCGAGCAACCTGTGGTCCGGGAGGTGGATCCAACCCTGGGCGCTGCTGGTGGCGCTGTGGAGCCTTCTCCGCAGCTCGGACACTCCGCACCTGGTGGACATGCCGCAGGCGTGCGACCACGCGAGGCATCCACTGACCGGCAGCGAGCCCGACCTTGCGAACCGGATCGTGGTCGTGCTCACCGACGGGTTCTGGGGCGACCACGACGAGCTGGCCGTGGACGCCATGGTCAAGCTGATGCGAGAGCGCGGCGTCGTCGTTGGGGTGGCGCTGCTCGGGCACGGCCTGGTGACGCCGCGAGGCGACTGGGACGTGGCCGCTCGACTCGGGAAGCCCGAGGACCTGGTGCCTATGGTCCGGGAGATCGCTGCCGCTGCGATGCGCAACCGTCTGTCGGGAGTGTCGTTGTGAGAGGTGAACTTGTGCGTGCGGCGGGCCGCCCGCCGGTCATCGCCTTCTGGGTGGTGCCCGGGGCCTGCCGCCACGCGAGCGAGACCTGTGGCTGCCCGTGTTCGGCCCGACCGCGCTGCTCGTGGTCGCGAGGGCCATGGGCTGGCTCGAAGGCCGCGACGGCGCGGTGTGCGTCGAGGCGGAGAAGCTGGCGGCGGTGCTCGCCCTCGTGTTCGGCGCCATCTCGTGGCGGCGGGCCGTCGTCGTCACCCGCGACGGGTTCAAGGCCGGGAAGGCCATGCCGATCGCCGGGACGGTGCTCGGCGTCCTCGCCATCGTGCTCGGCATCGTCGGCGCGTCGATCGTGAACGACGTGGTGAACGACATCGACCGGTGCCTGTCCGAGCTCACCGCCGAGGCGTGCAGCGACTGACCCGGGGGGCGATGAGGACCGTGACGAAGGTGGCCGTGTTGATCGCTGCGGCCGTGACGTGGCCGGGATCCGCTGGGTGTCGTTCCCGTTCACCGGCTACGACGACGCCAACCGCGGGGCGGCGATCCTGGAGGTGATCCGCGGCGATCGCGTGAGGTACGACCGTCTCGCCCGCCAGCGGGTCTGGTTCCATCACTGCCGCGAGCCAGCCATGCACCGCATGGCGCTCACCATCGCGGTGACGTCCGGGGTCTGGGCGATCACAGGCTGATCGCCCTGCTCTGGCCGTCGGCTCGCCCGAGAGCGGCGACGAATCGTGACCCGAGAGGCACCGATCAAGCGCCCACATCGAGAACCGCCCCGGTCCCCCACTGCTCCGGCGGTGCTGGGGCCGGGGCCTTCCTGGCTGTCACGTGCCACCCCATGCACGTCGGGCAGCGGTGGGCGCGCACCGGCACCCCCGCCGTTCCGGTCAGTCGGCTTGGCTCGGCGCACCACGGTCCACGCGTCTTCCACGGTGCGGTACCTGACCTTCCCCGTCGCCTGGCGGCGCCGACGTGACCGGCCGATCCGTCGCCCCCCCTGCGCTCACCGCCTCGGCCGCCTCGTCACGTCCTCGTGCGCCAGCACCGCGGCGACCGGCTCGGCCACGCCGCGGGCGAGCCAGCGGGGTGAACAACTCGGAGTAGGGGAACTCCTGCTCCTGCTCGCGAGCAGGCGTCGCAGGGTTCGGGCTCACTTCCGGGCCCTCCGCCGCTCGCGGAGCACCATCAGCGCGGAGCAGTTCGCCCACACGTTCTTCTGCCGCTTCCCGGTCGGCCGCTCGCGGTGGCCGATGACGTGCAGCTCGACGACGAGGCGGGCGCCGGCGCGCTGGGCGGTGGCGTCCACGAGAATCGTCTGCGGCGCGTGCCGGCCCGACAGGTTCGCGTCCTGGCACTTCACCAGCACGGGGTCGCGGGAGAGGCGCACCGTTTGCGGGGCCCCCCAGCGGGCGCGTCGTCCAATGGTCACTCGTTGACGTTGTGTCGTCACCGGCTGACTATTCTCGATCGCGTGCGGCGTCCCACGCGGACACTCCTCGCCGGCTTCGTCGCGCTCGCCATCGCGGCGGGCGGCTGCGGTGACGACGATGACGCGTCGTCCGTCGGCGACGTCACGGTGTTCGCGGCGGCCTCGCTCACCGACGCGTTCACGGAGCTCGGCGACGCGTTCTCGGCGGCACATCCGGGTGCCGATGTCACGTTCAACTTCGCCGCCTCCTCCGAGCTCGTCACCCAGATCGGCGAAGGCGCGCCCGCCGACGTCTTCGCCTCGGCCGACCTCGCCGACATGGCGAAGTTGACGGAGGCCGGGAACCACGCGTCGGAGCCGGTGGTCTTCACGACCAACCGTGCCCAGATCATCGTCGAGCGGGGCAATCCGCGGGGCATCACGACGGTCGCCGACCTGGGGCGCGACGACCTCGTCGTGGTCGCCTGCGCGCCCGAGGTGCCGTGTGGGCGGTACGCCCAGCAGATCCTCGACAAGGCGGGGGTCACCGTCACGTTCGCGTCACTGGAGGAGAACGTCCGGGCGGTCGTGTCGAAGGTGACGCTCGGCGAGGCCGACGCCGGGATCGTCTACGCCACCGACGTCGCCGGCGCGGGCGACGCCGCCGACGGCGTGGACATCCCCGCGGCCGTCAACGTCGTCGCCGAGTACCCGATCGTCGTGACCAAGGACGCGCCCCACCCCGACGTTGCGCAGGCGTTCGTCGACTTCGTCCTCTCGGAACCGGGCCGGACCATCCTCGAGTCCCACGGGTTCGTGCCACCGTGACATCACGCCGGCGCCTCCCCCGCCGCAGGACCATGCCGCTGCCCGCGGTGCTCCTCGCTGCCCTCGCGGTGGCCTTCTTCGCCCTGCCACTGCTCGGACTGCTGTGGCGCGCGCCGTGGTCCAGCGCGTGGACGTACCTCACGAGCGACACCGCCACGACTGCGCTGCGGCTCTCGCTGTGGTGCTCGCTGTGGGCGACGGCGCTGTCGCTGCTGTTCGGCGTGCCCCTCGCCTGGCTCCTCGCCCGCTCCGAGCTCCCCGGGCGGGGACTGATCCGGGCGCTGTGCACGCTGTCGATGGTGCTCCCGCCCGTGGTGGGCGGCGTGGCGCTGTTCTTCGCCCTCGGTCGGCGTGGGCTCGTCGGCCAGTACCTCGACCAGTGGTTCGGCCTCCGCCTCCCGTTCACGACCACCGGGGTCGTCGTCGCCCAGACCTTCGTGGCGATGCCGTTCCTCGTGCTCACCGTCGAGGCCGCGCTGCGCCAGCTCGACCCCCGTCACGAGGAGGCCTCCCGCACGCTCGGCGCGTCGCCCTGGTACACGTTCCGACGCGTGACACTGCCGGCGATCCGCCCCGCCCTCGTCGCCGGTGCCGTGCTGTCGTGGGCGCGCGCCCTCGGCGAGTTCGGTGCCACGATCACGTTCGCCGGCAACTTCCCCGGCACGACCCAGACGATGCCGCTCGCCGTGTACCTGTCGCTCGAGCGCAACCCCGAGGAGGCGATCGTCCTCGCCCTGGTGCTGATCGTCGTGTCGTTCGCCGTGCTCGTCGGGCTGCGCGACCGCTGGCTCGCGCAGCAGATCCGGACCCGTCCCGTCGCCGCATGAGCCTGCGTGCGGAGATCGCCCTACGCATCGGCAGCCTCGACCTCGACGTCGCGCTCCACGTCGCGCCCGGCCGCGTGCTCGCCCTGCTCGGACCGAACGGGGCGGGCAAGAGCACGATCCTGCGGTGCCTCGCCGGGCTGACCCCGATCGACCGTGGTCGCATCACGATCGACGGCACGGTGGTCGACGACCCCGCCACCGGCGTGTTCGTCGAGCCCGAGCGGCGCCCGATCGGCGTCGTGTTCCAGGACTATCTCCTGTTCGAGCACATGTCGGTGCTGGAGAACGTCGCGTTCGGGCTGCGCGCCCGCGCCCTCCCGAAGCGGGACGCGCGCGCCCGCGCGGCGGCGCTGCTCGAGCAGGTCGGCCTCGCCGACCACGCCGCGCAGCGGCCCCGCGCCCTGTCGGGCGGGCAGGCCCAGCGCGTCGCGCTCGCCCGCGCGCTCGCCGTGTCCCCTCGCCTGCTCCTCCTCGACGAGCCCCTCGCCGCCCTCGACGTGGGCACCCGCGCCGCGCTCCGCCGGGATCTGCGCCGCCATCTCGACACGTTCGACGGGATGCGCGTCCTCGTCACCCACGATCCCCTGGACGCGTACGCGCTCGCCGACCACGTCGCGATCATCGAGGCCGGTCGGATCGTGCAGGCCGGCACGCTGACCGAGATCACCGCCCATCCCCGGTCGCGCTACGTCGCCGACCTGGTCGGCGTGAACCTGATCACCGGCACCGTCCGCGGCAACGTGCTGACGACCGACCGGGGGACGACCGTCGTGGTGGCCGACGCGACACCGGGCGAGGCATACGCCGTGATCCGTCCGCACTCGATCACGCTCACGCGGCACGCACCCGCCGGGACGAGCGCGCGCAACTGCTGGCCCGGCACGATCGCCGACATCGACCAGCTGGGAGACCGCGCACGCGTCGCCATCGACGGACCGCTCCCCCTCACCGCCGAGATCACCCTCGCCGCCCTCCGCGAGCTCGACCTGCGCCCCGGCGACGACGTCCACGCCACCGTCAAGGCCACCGACATCGAGGTCGCGCCGGCATGACCACGCGGCACCGCACCGAGCCCTCGACCCGCGGCGAGCACGACGACCTCCTCCTCGGCGAGTGGGCCTGCCTCGGCATCCTGTACCGGGCACCCGCGCACGGCTTCGCGATCGCCGCCCGCCTCCGGCCCGACGCCGACATCGGTCGCATCTGGTCGCTCTCGCGTGCGCTCACCTACCGATCGCTCGACCAGCTCGCCGCTCGCGAGCTCATCACGCCGATCGGACAGGAGCGTGGCATCGCCGGGCCCAACCGCACGATCCTCGCCGCCACCCGGCGGGGCCGGGCACGGTTCCGTCGATGGGTGCGCACACCTGTCGAGCACGTGCGCGACCTGCGCAGCGAACTGCTGCTCAAGATCGTGCTCGCCCGGGAGAACGGCATCGACATCGCGCCCATGCTCGCTGCGCAGCACACCCGGGTCCGTGACGTCCTCGCCGGGCTCGACACCGACGACGACCCGACCGACGTGGTGCGCCTGTGGCGACGCGAAGCCGCTGCCGGCGCGCTGCGCTTCCTCGAACGGCTCATCACCTGAACCGCCACGCGATGCCCGCATGAACGTCAGCGAGCTCGCCACGGCCGCCGCGCTCGACGGCACGCCCGGCGTCCTGGTGCGCGCCGTCCCGAGCGGCGGCACCGTGTCGGAGCCGCCGATCGAGACCGCCTGGCGAGGGTCCAGCTCGTCGGCACCTCGCCGAGCCGCCGGTCGCCGACGTGTCGGTCAGCGGCCGCAGGTCGGCTCGAACGGCGCCCCGGCGAAGCGCTGCTCCGTCCAGTCGAACAGCTCCGGGAGGAGCGGCGAGTCGGCCTGCACCAACGGAACGTGGTCGAGGCCCGGGTAGGTGCGGTAGTCGACCGCCTGCCCTGCCGCGCAGCGCGCCTGGACGTAGGCCGCTTGCACGACCGGCGAGATCAGGCGGTCACCCTCGCCCTGGGCGACGAGCAGCGGTGCGTCGACGGGCAGCACCGGGACGTTCTCGCCGAGACGCTCGAGCAGCGCTCCGGTGGCGGGATCCTTCGAGAACACCGACTCCCCCGTCACCTCCGAGCCGATGGCCGACAGCAAGACCGCCGGCTCCGACAGGCAGCGTCCGACAGCGGCGTCGAACGTCGGGCGGGCGACGGGCCGCACGTAGTCGTCGACGTCCACGTCGTCGTAGGCGTTGGCGTAGCCCTGGACGATGAAGCTGGCGAAGATCGACCCGCCGGTGACCCTGCGGAGGCTGTCGGCGAGCCCGAGCAGATCGCTGGCAGGCGCCAGCGCTGCAACACCGACGACGCCCACGTCGGGGGCGTACGCCGGCGCCAGGCCACCGGTCCACAAGGCCGCGCCCCCGCCCTGGGAGTGGCCCCACACCACCGTCCGGTCGGCGAGCGTGACGTCCCCCAGCTCGCGCGCGGCGCGCACCGAGTCGAGCACGCTGCGCCCGGCCGGCTGCCCGACCAGGTACGGATGCCCGCCGGCGGTGCCGAGGCCGATGTAGTCCGTGGCCACCAGCGCCCAGCCGCGCTCGAGCACGCCGCCGAGCGCGAAGAACGCCCCGGCGCCGAACGGGTCGGGGAGCACGGACGGCGCGCACGTCCGCGCCACGCCGGTGGTGCCGTGGGCGAGGGCGATCACGGGGAGCGGCTCGTCGCCGCGCTCGACCGGCACCACCACGAGCGCGCTGGCCAGCGCGGGCACGCCATCGGCGCGCGTCGTGGTGTAGAGGATGCGCCACGCCTCGGCCTCCTGGGGCATCGTGCGCGTGAAGCGCTCGGCGCGCACCAGACGGCCGGGCTCGTCGGGCACCTCCTCCGGCGCGTCGTAGAACGCGTCGAGCGTCGGTTCACCGGCGTTGAGCCACGCGCTCAGCACCGCGAGCGCGAGCGCCACGAGCAAGGCCACGCCCGAGCCGACCGCGTGCGCGTAGCGCCGGACCCGGCCCCGTGGGTGTCCGGCCGCCGTCGGTCCACCGCCGTGGCGATCCCGTACCGAGGACCACGCCAGCCGCAGGCCGAACCAGACGAGGCGGGCACCGAACACCACCGCCACGACGAGGACGGTGACGCTCGGCCAGCTCAGCGCCAGCACGCCGAGCACGACGCCGGCGGCCCCGCCGAGCACCGCGGCGACCCGCTCGTCGATCGTTCCGCGGATGCCACCGACCACGTCGAGCACACCACCGAGCAGCAGCCCGGCGCCGACGACCACGGCGAGGGCGCGGACGGTGATGCCGGGCCACGCGACCACGGCCACGGCGACCGCCAGCCACAGCACGGCCTCCACGAGCCCGGCCCAGCGCGAGGTCCCGCGCCACCACACCGTGAGGCCGGAGACCGCCATCGCGACCGCGCCCACGGCGACGAGCGCGACGAGCACGGACAACGAATCGAACGGGCGGGCCACCAGCACCGCACCCAGCACGGCGCACACCAGCCCCGCCAGCGCCACGAGCCACCAGGGCACCCGCCGCCACACCCCTCGATCCGCCATCGGCTTACTCCCTCCGTGCATCCAACCTCGACGAGGCGACCCGGCGGCCGTGGCGGGTGCACCCTCGAGGGCGACACCACCGGGCCCGCTCGTGCGTCGGCCGGAGCGCCTGCACCATTATGGTTGCGTCTGCATCGTGTCGTGACGCTCGTCCGCCGGCGACAGCCCCCAGGCACGGCCGATGAGCCGCGAGGTCGAGCGCCGACGAGTGGAGGTCGACCATGGAACGGGCCCGCTTCGAGCGGGATCGTGCGCCGCACGGGACAGCACCCCGACATCGCGAGGTTCGTGCGCTCGCACCGGTGCGTCGCTCGGCACCGATCCTCGCGCCCGGCACACGGCCCGCGATGGCGCCCACACCTCTCGAGGGGGTGACCGTCGAGGAGACCAGGCTCAGGCGTTCGATGGCGCCGCCGGCCGCGACCGGTCGCTCCGACGTGATCCGTCGCCAGATCACCGACCAGGAGTGGGGCCAGCGGATCGCGCCCACCCACTCGGCGAACGCCTCGACCACTGGGCCGCCATGTTCCGCGACCCACCACTCGACCCCCCCGGACCACGATGCCGACGTCCAGCCGATCGAGGTCGCGCCGGTTCACTGAGGCCGAGCCCACCGCCCGGCTCAGGACGCGACGTGCAGCACCGCGGCGCCGTTGACGCGGTCGTGGGCGAGGTCGGCGAGCGCGCGGTCCGCCGCGTCCAGCGGGTACGGCGTGGTCGTCACGTGGATGCCGATCTCGGCGGCGATGCGCAGGAACTCCTCGCCGTCGGCGCGCGTGTTGGCGGTCACGCTGCGCAGGCGCCGCTCCTGGAACAGGTGCTGCTGGTAGTTGAGCACCGGGATGTCGGTGAGGTGGATGCCGGCGATCGCCAGCGTGCCGCCACGGTCGAGGTGGGCCAGGGCGACCGGCACGATCTCCCCCGCCGGGGCGAACGTGATCGCCGCGTCGAGCTCCTCGGGCGGCGTGTCGTAGGTGTCGCCGGCCCACGTGGCACCGAGCTCGAGGGCCAGCTCCCGCGCCGCCGGCGCGCGCGTCATGACGTACACGCTGGCCCCCTCGGCGAGCGCGACCTGGGCAGCGAGGTGGGCGGACGCACCGAAGCCGTAGATCCCGAGGCGACCGCCCGGCGGGAGCTGCGCCTGGCGCAGCGCGCGGAAGCCGATGATCCCCGCGCACAGCAACGGTGCGGCGTGCTCGTCGTCGAACGCGTCGGGGATCGAGTAGGCGAAGCGCTCGTCGACGAGCGCGTACTCCGCGTAGCCGCCGTCGGCGTCCCAGCCGGTGAACCGCGGCTCGAGGCAGAGGTTCTCGTCGCCGCGCCGGCAGAACCGGCACTGCCCGCACGTCCAGCGCAGCCAGGCGATGCCGACGCGGTCGCCGACGGCGAAGCGCGTGGCCGCTGCGCCCACGGCATCGACGGTGCCGACGACCTCATGCCCAGGCACCACGCCGTGGCGACGCGGTGGGAGATCCCCTTCGGCGAGGTGGAGGTCGGTGCGGCACACCCCACAGGTCGTGATGCGGACCCGCACGTCGTGTGGACCAGGTTCGGGGACGTCGCGCTCGACGGCGACGAGCGGCCCGCCGTCGATCGGGCCGGGCCGGTCCACGATCCACGCTCTCATCGCCTCGTGCTCCGTCGTGTCGTGCCGATGCTCCCAACGTGCACGGCACCAGCATGCCGGACGTCACGTGCCGTGAGCGGGCTTCACGCCGCCCGCAAGCACCGCTCATGTGGCGGCCCGCACCCTGAGCGCCATGAACGCCGCCGCACCCGTCATCGCGCTGGACCACCCAGCGGCTCTGGACGCGGCGCGGGTGGGCCGCGCGGCCGCCGACCTCGCCGCCGCGCGCGTCGCCGGCCTGCCGGCCGCGCCCGGCGTCGTGCTCACCACCGACTGGCCGACCGACGACCTCGTCACCGCTCGCCAGGTCTGGCGCATCGTGTCCCACGACGGCGGCCGCGCCCTGACCGTGCGCTCGTCGAACCCCCGGCGTGCGGCGCGGTCCGCGCCGCCTCAGGCGATCGAGCCGGTGACGGTGGTGCGCGGTCTCGACGCGTTCCTCGCCGCGATCGCCGAGGTCCGCGCGTCGGATCCGGTCATGCCGGTGCTCTTGCAACCAGTTGTGCCGGCCGCGTGGTGCGGTGTGCTGTACGCCGACGAGCATTGGGCACCGCGCACGCGCCCCGTCGTCGTCGCCCGCGCCGCGCATGGCACCACGCGCGACGAGTGGACCGGCGAGCTCGATCATGCCGGCCGCGTGCGAGCCGAGCTGTCGGCAGGCGCCACCGCGCCGCCGGCCGCCGTGCTGGCGCGCGTCGCCCGCCTCGCCGCCAAGGTGACCGAGCGCTTCGGCGGACCGCACGATCTCGACTGGGTCGCCGATCCCGCCGGGCGGGTGCAGCTGCTGCGCCTGCGCCCGGTGGTCGCGGCGGCGCGCTCGGACCTCGTGCCCGGTCCCGGCGAGATCGTCACCGCCGCCTGAGCGGCCCCGGCGCCGCGGACGCACCCTTGACCGCGTCCCGGTCGCGCGGGAGGATGGTCCCAGACAGGTCCACGAGGGCCTGCCGTACGACCCGAAGAGCAACTCTGAGGAGGTACGGACACCATGAGGTTCGCCGAGCACCCGGAGCGTTCTCCTCCGGACTGACAGGCGAGCCAGCCTCGGCTGGGCCGTCAACCGCCTGACCCGTTCCGATGTGCGAACCACGGATGCGGAGGATCCGGCGCCGCGCGCGCCGATCGCTCGCCACCGGGCTCGTCCGACCTTCCGGCGGGCGGGCGCCCACACGGCCGGCCGAGATCCGAAGGGACGTCCCGCTGACGCACCTCACGGCAGTCGTCAGCGGGGCGTCTCGCGTCCCGGCGCCGGTGTGTCACCCGACCCAGCCGGCCGCCGCCCCGAAGATGCGCAACCGCGCCACCAACAACGCAGCCTGCTCATGATCAACGCCAACGCGGCACCAAACATGAGCAACCGGACCCCCAGCGACGCACCGTGCTCATGATCAATGCGAACGCTGTCCCGAACATGAGCAACCGGGCCGCCGGCGACGCAGATCGCTCATCGTCAGGGCCGGCGCGTGTCGGCACCGGCGGCCGCGCACGTCGTACAGTCGGCCGATGCGCATCGGTGCCCTGCTCTTCCCGACGGATCGCTCCATCCGCCCGGATCGACTCGCCGCCGAGCTCGAGGCCCGCGGGTACGAGTCGCTGTGGGTCACGGAGCACACGCACATCCCGACGAGCCGGCGCACGCCGTGGCCCGGCGGGCCGCAGCTGCCCGAGGAGTACCGCCGCACGCTCGATCCGTACGTGGCCCTCACCGCCGCCGCCGGCGTGACCGAACAGCTGCGGCTGGCGACGGGGATCGCCCTCGTCGCCCAGCACGACCCGATCGTGCTCGCCAAGACGGTGGCGTCGCTCGACCTGCTGTCCGGCGGCCGGGTGCTGTTCGGGATCGGCGTCGGCTGGAACGAGGACGAGATGGAGCACCACGGCGTCGATCCCAGGCGACGCCGGTCGATCGCCCGCGAGCACATCCTTGCGATGCGCGAGCTGTGGACCAGGGAAGAAGCATCCTTCGAGGGCGAGTTCGTGCGCTTCTCGCCGTCGTGGAGCTGGCCCAAGCCGGCGCAGACACCGCACCCGCCGATCATCATGGGCGGCGCCGGCGGGCCCGTCACGTTCCGCCACGTCGTCGAGTACTGCGACGGCTGGATGCCGATCCACGGACGCCGCAGCATCGAGGACAAGCTGGCAGAGCTGCGCGCCGCCGCCGAGGCCGCAGGGCGCGACATGGCCACGATCGAGCTCGGCGTGTTCGGCTGCCCTCCGGACCCCGCCGTGATCGAGCGCTACGCGGAGCTCGGGTTCGCCCGCTGCGTCCTCCCCGTGCCGCCGACCGGCGCAGACGATGCCCTGCGCGCCCTCGACAAGCAGGCCGACGTGGTGGCGACCTACGCGCTGGACTGACCGCACGCCGACCGAACGGAGCCCGGGCACGTGCCGCGAGTGCTGGGTGTCGATCTCGCCTGGGGGCCGGGCCGCCCGGGCGTGCCGCCGAACGAGACCGGCGTCGTCGCCGTGGACGAGGACGGCACCGTCGTCGACGCGGGGTGGACGCGCGGCGTGGCCGAGACGGCCGCGTGGATGGCCACGTGGGGGCCGACCGACGCGATCGCGATGGTCGACGCCCCGCTCGTCGTCACCAACCCCACGGGCATGCGCGACTGTGACCGGGAGATCGGCCGCCGCTACGGCCGCTGGAAGGTGTCGGCCAACGCGGTGAACCTCGGGCTGCCGGGTGTGCTCGCCGGCGTCGCCCTGGCCGCCGAGCTCGCCCCGGCGGGCTGGCGCATCGACGACGGGCGCGCCGGGCCACGGTGCCGCGGGCGCTGGCTGACGGAGTGCTTCCCGTACCTCGCGCTCGTCGGCACGCCCGAGCTCGGCTACGACGTCGAGCGGCCGGTCTACAAGCGGCGGCCCCGGCACCTGACGCCAGCCGAGTTCCGGCAGCGCCGGGCGGCGAACACGGACGAGATCATCCGCCGCCTCGCCGGCGTGCAGGACCCGCCCCTCGGCCTGCGCACTCACCCCGTCACCGCCGCCCTGCTCGACGAGCCCACGCCCCTCGCCGATCGCCCCGCCAAGCACCGCGAGGACCTCCTCGACGCCGCGCTGTGCGCGTGGACCGGGCTCGTGTGGCTGCACCACGGGTTCGCCCGCTGCCAGGTGCTCGGCACCAGCCCTTCGACAGTGATCGCCCCGTGCCGTCCGGAGCAGCGCCGGTGACCCGGGTGCGGACAGACGGGTACGGACGGCGCCGATCGGGCAGCATTGGGATCGTGGCGGCAGTCATCCACGCGGTGCGGCGGCGGATCCCCCTGCGCCGGACCTGGTCGCCTGCCTTCAACCGCTTCACGGTCGCGACCGCGCTGTCGGCGGCGGCCGACGCCCTCGTGGCCATCTCCCTCGCCGGCTCACTGTTCTTCAGCCTGAGCCCGCAGGCCTCGCGCGAGCAGGTGCTGCTGTACCTGCTCATCAACATGGCGCCCTTCGCCCTCCTGGCGCCGCTGGTCGGCCCGGCCATCGACCGCTTCCGCCTCGGCCACCGGTGGATCTCGGCGATCATCTTCGCCCTCCGGGCGATCTGCGCCGCCGCGCTGGCGTTCACGCTGCTCGATCTGGCGCTGTACTTCTTCGCCCTCGCCCTGCTCATCGGCGCGAAGGCGTTCGGCGTGGTCGCCAAGGCGCTCGTCCCGGAGCTCGTCGACGAGCCCGAGCACCTCGTCGCGGCCAACTCCCGCCTCGCCCGCCTCAACGTGATCGCCGGGGGCATCGGCGGGGCCGTCGGTGGCGCCCTGCTCGCGCTGAGCGGCTCCGCGGTCACCACGCTGTTCCTCGCGTGCACGTTGTTCGCCACGGCCGGGGTGCTCAGCCTGCTCCTGCCGTCCATCGGCCGTCGCGAGGAGCTGCCCCCGAGCGCCGAGTACGAGGAGCTGCACGCGCCGACGATCGTGGCGACGTCGTGGGCGTTCACCATGGTCCGCGTCGCCGTCGGGTTCTTCGTGTTCGGGCTGGCGTTCGCCCTGCGCCGGGCGAGCGAGCCGGCGTGGATGTACGGCCTCGCCGTCGCCGCCTACGGCGCCGGCACGTTCCTCGGCAACACCGTCGCGCCCGTGCTGCGCCGGCGCTTCGGTGAGGACCGGCTGATCGCCGGTGCGCTCGGTGCGCTCGCGGTGGTCATCGCGTTCGGCGCCCTCGGCGGTTCGCGAGCGCTGATCGTGCTGGTGTCCGCGGTCCTCGGCGGCGTCGCCTCGGTGGCCCGCCAGGGGTTCGACGCGATGGTGCAGACGCACGCACCGACGGCCACCCGCGGCCGATCGTTCGCCCGCTTCGAGACCAGGTTCCAGCTCGGCTGGGTGGCCGGCGCGGTGGCCGCCACGGCGATCGCCATCCCGGCCCGCCTGAGCCTCACCGTGCTCGCCGTGCTCCTGCTCCCCGCCACCTACCTCTACATCCACACGCTGCGCGAGGGGCAGGCGGCACACGCCGAGGATCCGTTCGATCCGCTCGAGGTCACCCGCCGGCGCCTCGACCACGCCACCGAGTGGCACCGCCGCGACCAGGACCGGTTGGCCGTCACCGAGATCGTCGGTGTGGTCGATCTGGCGCGAGCCTGCGGCCTCCCGCTCGACCAGCCCAGCGTCGAGCGGCTCGACCGGCTGCGCGACGCCGTCCTGACGACGTGGCCGCTCGACAGCCGGGAGGTGGAGTGGGCACTGGCCTACGGCGCCGTCGTCGTCGACCAGCTGGACGCGTCCGGGCTCACCCGCCCGAGCGATCCACCCGACGCGGCCGCCCGCCCGCCCGGGGATCCGCGGAACGGTGCGGCCAGCGCTCAGGAGTCGGTGGGCACCACCGACGACGACGTCACCGTCCACTGCGAGGACCGGCGGGCCAGCGTCAGGATCACCTTCGACCAGTCGTCCTCGGAGCGATAGATCTCGACCGGCAGGTCGACCGGGTACGTGCCCTCGGGCAGCTCGCCGATCGCGATCAGCACGCCCTCGTCGCGCACCGGGACCTTCTCCTCGTCCTCGAGCAGGGCCTCGGAGCGCTCGTCCGCGAAGCGGATGTCGACGTCGCCGTCCAGCTCGGCCGCCACCTCGGCCTGCACGTCGGCGGGGATCGCCGACTCGCCGACCCCGACCACGTACACCACCGGGACGACCTCGGGGTCCTCGCGCGGCGGGAGGTCGGCGACGACGTCGCGGATCGTCGCCACGTACACCTGGGCGGCCCGGGATCCCTCCTCGCCGCTCGCGCCCCCGCACGCCGTGCCCAGCACGGCGCCGAGACCGGTCACGAGGACAGCCCCCGCGACCTTCGCTCTCACGCCCATCGAGATTAGTGAAGCCGCCAGCTCAGCTCCCGCCCGGTTGGTCGCCCGCCGCGGCCGTGCGCAGATCCATGATCCGCTCGATCGGACCGTAGGGCCACCCGTCGGGCAGGTCGCGCGGCAGCGCCGGCATGCCGACGATGGTCTGGCGCCGCTCCCCGCCCTGGATGTAGCCCAGGGTCTCCCGGGCGGCGGCGATGATCCCCTCCGGCGTCTGGAGGACGTCGACCTCCTGCTGCAGCTCCTTGTTCACCTCCTGCAGCTCGGCGAGCTGCTCCTCCAGCCGTCCGAGCTCCTCGTTCTGGGCGAACCAGGTGCGCACCGGCAGACCGAACAGGGCCGCACCGATCGCCACGGCCAGCACCAGCCCGACGGCACCGAGCAGCAGCGCCGGCCGCCGGTTCTTGGTGATCCGCTGCTCGCGGGCGATCGGCCGGGTGAGATCACCCAGCCGAGATCGCCCGACATCCGAGGCAGCACGCCGCGGCTTGCGGATCAGCGTCGTCGTGCGTGCCTCGCTCACGTCAAGGAGTCTGGCAGGAAGACCAGCCGGATCCGGGTCACTGCGCCGACGTCACGCCCACTCGGCGGGCGATCAGCGCCCGCTGAGCGCGTCGCGGCCGCGGAACGCGGCGGACTCGCCGAGGTCCTCCTCGATGCGCAGCAGCTCGTTGTACTTGGCCACGCGGTCACTGCGGGCCGGCGCGCCGGTCTTGATCTGCCCGCAGTTCGTGGCCACCGCCAGGTGGGCGATCGTGGTGTCCTCGGTCTCGCCGCTGCGATGGCTCATCACCGACGAGTAGCGGTGGCGCGTCGCCAGCTCCACGGTCTCGAGGGTCTCGGTCAGGCTCCCGATCTGGTTGACCTTCACGAGCACCGAGTTGGCGACACCCCGTTCGATCCCCTGGCGCAGGCGGCGGGCGTTGGTGACGAACAGGTCGTCGCCGACGAGCTGCACGCGGCCGCCGATCGCCGCGGTCAGCGTCGCCCAGCCGTCCCAGTCGTCCTCGGCCATGCCGTCCTCGATCGACACGATCGGGTAGGTCTCCACGAGCCGTGCCCAGTACTCGGCGAGCTCGTCGGACGTGAGCACCTTGCCCTCGCCGGTGAGGTGGTAGCGGCCGTCGCGGTACACCTCGCTCGTCGCCGGATCCATGGCGATGGCGATCTCCTCGCCCGGCGTGAACCCGGCCGCCTCGATCGCCTCGATGAGCACGCGCACGGCGTCCTCGTTCGTCGGCAGATCGGGCGCGAACCCGCCCTCGTCACCGACGGCGGTGCTCAGCTTGCGGTCGTGGAGCACGCGCTTCAGCACGTGGTAGGTCTCGACGCCCCAGCGCAACGCCTCCGAGAAGCTGGGTGCGCCAACGGGCATGATCATGAACTCCTGGAAGTCGATGGAGTTGTCCGCGTGCACGCCGCCGTTGAGCACGTTCATCATCGGCACCGGCAGGACGTGCGCGTTGGTGCCCCCGACGTAGCGGTACAGCGGGATCTCCAGCTCGTCGGCCGCTGCCTTGGCGATGGCGAGGCTGGTGCCGAGGATGGCGTTGGCGCCGAGGCGTGACTTGTTCTCCGTGCCGTCGAGCTCCACGAGCGCGGTGTCGATGGCGCGCTGGTCGAGCGCGTCGGCGCCACGCAGCTCCTCGGCGATCTCCCCGTTCACGTGGGCGACCGCGTTGGCGACGCCCTTGCCGCCGTAGCGCTCGCCGCCGTCACGCAGCTCGACCGCCTCGTGCTCGCCCGTGGATGCCCCGCTCGGCACCGCGGCGCGCCCGGATGCGCCCGACGCCAGCACGACCTCGACCTCGACGGTGGGGTTGCCGCGGGAGTCCAGGATCTCGCGGCCGACGATGTGCACGATCTCGCTCATTGCCCGGTGACGGTAGTCGGGGGCCTCCCGCGCGAACCTCCCTGCCATGGATCTCCAACTCACCGGCAAGCGGGCGATCGTGACCGGCGGGAGCAGGGGCATCGGCAAGGCGGTCGCCCGGACGCTCGCCGCGGAGGGCTGCGACGTGGCGATCGTGGCGCGCACGGCGGCGGACCTCGAGGCGACGGCCGCGGAGCTGCGCGCCGCAACCGGCCGCACGATCGTGCCGATCCCGGCCGACACCGGCGACGACGAGTCGGTCCGCGCGATGGTCGCCACCGCCACCGAGGCGCTCGGCGGCGTGGACGTCCTCGTCAACAGTGCGGCCAAGCCGCTCGGCCAGGCGCCGCCGCCGAAGCTCGCGGACGTCACCGCCGAGCTGTTCTGGGACGACATGAACGTCAAGGTGCTCGGCTACCTGCGCTGCGCCCAGGCCGTCGCACCCGGGATGATCGCCCAGGGGTGGGGGCGCATCATCAACATCTCCGGCCTCGGCGCCCGCTCCACCGGCGCGGTGATCGGGTCGATGCGCAACGTCGCGGTGGCGGCGATGACGAAGAACCTCGCCGACGAGCTCGGGCCCCACGGCATCAACGTCACCGTGGTGCACCCCGGGCTCACCCGCACCGAGGCGACGCCCGGCGTCGTCGCTCGCCTCGCCGCGGCGCGCGGGATCAGCGAGGAGGAGGCCGAGCGCAGCCTCGTGCGCAACTCGATCCACCGCCTCGTCGATGCGAGCGAGGTCGCCGACGTGGTGGCGTTCCTCGCCTCGCCCCGGTCGATCTCGATCACCGGTGACGCCATCGCCTGCGGGGGCGGCACCCCCGGCGTCATCCACTACTGACGGCGGGCGCCGGCGGCTACGGGCTCGCCGCGGGTTGGCGCGGTGCCGCGGTGCGCCGCGCCCGGCGGGCGGCGCCGCGGGCCGGCGCGTGCGCCCCGGAGGTGACGATCGCCCGGACGAGCCGCTGCACCGTCACGATCACCTCGTCCTTCGAGCGCCCCCGTGCGGACAGCGACTTGGCCAGCCACGTCGTCAGCGCCAGGATCGCCTCGACCCCGACGTCCACCTCGTCGACCGTGAACGCCCCGGCGGTCACGCCCTCCTCGACGACGCGGCGGACGATGAGCCGCACCTGCTCGCGCTTGGCCTCGATCAGCTTGCGCTCCGGCGCCGGCAACCGGTTGTGGTCGCGCCAGGCCACGTTGGAGGCGAGCTTCGCGTAGTCGTCGTGGATCTGGCCGGCGATCATCGTGCCCACCAGCTCGTCCAGACGGGCGAAGGGGTCGTCGCCGACCGCACGGAGACGCCGTTCGATCCGGGCGAGGGAGACCTCCCACGCCTCCTCCAGGAACTCCCGCAGCAGGTCCTGCTTCGACGGGAAGTGGTAGTAGAGCGCGGCGACGCTGACGCCGGCGCGGGCGGCGATGTCCCGGACCGAGGCCGCCTCGTAGCCGACCTCGCCCATGACCGCCACGGCGGCGCGCATGATCGCCACCTTGCCCGGGCGCTGGCGCCCGACGGAGTCCTCAGCCCACGCCATCAGTGCGCACGCGTGATCCGGTCCGCCGTCCGGTGCCGGACCGGATCACGGTCAGCGACCTCCGACGGCGACGGGGACGGCGGGATGGGCACCGTTCCCCGAGACGTGCTCGACCGGGAAGTGGCAGGCGACGAACTGCCCGACGCCGAACGGGCGCAGCGTCGGCTCCTCCTGGGCGCACACGTCCGCGGCCCGCGGGCAGCGCGTGCGGAACCGGCAGCCCGACGGTGGCGCGACCGGTGAGGGCAGCTCGCCGGAGACGGCGAGCTGCCGCTGGCGCGGGTCCACGGACGGGTCCGTCACCGGGATCGAGCTCATGAGGATCTGGGTGTACGGGTGCCGGGGCCGCGTGAACAGGTCGTCCGGCGTGCCGACCTCGCACACCTTGCCGAGGTACATGACCACGACCCGGTCGGAGATGTTCTTCACGACGGCGAGGTCGTGGGCGATGAAGATCAGCGACAGGCCGTACTTGACCTTCAGGTCCTCGAGCAGGTTGAGCACTTGCGCCTGCACCGACACGTCGAGCGCCGACACCGGCTCGTCGCAGATGATCACCTTGGGGTCGAGGATCAGCGCCCGGGCGATCGAGATGCGCTGTGCCTGGCCGCCCGAGAACTCGTGCGGCCGGCGGTCCAGGGCGACGTCCGGGTCGATGCCCACGTCCTCGAGCACCTGGCGGACACGGCCCTCGGTCTCGGCCCAGAACCGCTTCTTGTCCCGCCGGATCCGGATGCTGCGCGGGATCCCGGCGATCGGCATGCCGAGCGTGAGCACGAGCCACACCGCGGCCGTCACGACGAACATCGCCACGAACGGTGCGGCGACCACGAGGGCGGCGATCATCATCACCGTGCCGATCTGGCCGCCGAGCCCTCCCTGGCGGATGCCCTCGGCGTTCTTCTCGCCGAGCGCCGTCGCGACCACCCAGACGATGAGCCCGGCGAAGAACGTGAACAGCACGGGCACGGCGGCCCGGCGGATGAACCGGTGCCGCCAGATGCCGAGCATCCAGGGCACGTAGCGCTCCCACGCGCGGATCCACCACGACCGCTTGAACGACTCGAGCCAGCGGATCACCAGCGGCTCGGCGACGATCTCGCGGATGCGCCGGCGCGGGTTCAGCGACGAGATGGCGTCCTGGAAGATCATCTGCAGGCGGGTGCGCACCTGCCGCATCTCGTCGGTGCTCAGCGTCGACATGTCGACGCCGTCGAGCAGGATGCGCCCGGACGTCGGCGGGGGGACCCGCATGATCGCCTTGCCGGTGGTCGACTTGCCGCACCCCGACTCGCCGACGATGCCGAGCGTCTCGCCCTCGACGAGGTCGAGGCTGACGTCGCTGACCGCGTGGACCGTGCCCCGGTGGCTCGGGAACTCGACGACGAGGTGCTCGACCTCGAGCACCCGGTCGCTGCGGTCCGCGCGCAGGTGAGCCGTGCCGCTGCCAGCCATCAGATGCCGCCCTCCCGGACGTCGAACTTCGTGCGCAACTGATCGCCGAGGATGTTCAAGGCGATGATCGTGAGGAACATGAACAGGGCGGGGAACAGCACCATGTGCGGCGACCGCTCGAGCTGCGAGCGCCCGTTCTGGATCATGATCCCCCAGCTGACGCCGCTGACGTCGCCGATGCCGAAGAACGCCAGCGCGCCCTCGAGCACGATCAGCACGGCGAGCAGCGTGAACGCGAACGACACGAGCGTCGGCACCACGTTCGGGAGGATCTCCCGCACCATGATCCGCTTGTTGCGGGCACCGAGCGTCCGCGCCGCCATCACGAAGTCGCGGTCGCCCCACACCATCGTCTGGGCGCGGGTCACGCGCGCGATGGTCGGGATGACCAGGAACGACAGGGCGATCGTCACCCAGAACATCTGACGCCCCGGCGACGCCTCCCCCGGCGGGGCGAGGAACGACACCAGTGCCAACAGCAGGACGAGGCCGGGGATCGCCAGGATGACGTTGATCACGGCCTGGATCGCGGTGTCGAGCGCCCGGCGGTAGTAGCCGGACACCATGCCGACAGCGGCGCCCATGACGAGGCCCAACGTGGTCGCCGTCGCGGCCACCGCCAGCGAGCGGCGGGCACCGTAGATCGTGCGGCTGAACACGTCGTGGCCGATGTTGTCGGCGCCGAACCAGTGCGCCTTCGAGGGGCCGTCACGGGCGACACCCCGGAACGTCGCGTTGGGGTCCTTCAGCGGCAGCAGGTCGGCGAAGATCGCCGCCAGCACGAGCGCGGCGAGCCACACCACCGCCGCCCAGAACCAGAAGCCCAGGCGCCGCCTGCGGTAGACGGCCTCCGGCTCGGCGGCCTCGGAGAGCGGCAGGCCCTCGTCGGACTGGGCTTCGACGACATCAAGCGCGGACATGGCGGACCCTCGGATCGAGAACGGCGTACATGAGGTCGACGAGGAAGTTCATGATGATGAACCCGAAGGCGATCACGACGACGACGCCCTGCACGACGAGGAAGTCCTTCTGGAAGATCGCCGTGCCGATCGTCGTGCCCAGCCCCGGCAGGTTGAAGATCTGCTCGATGATCAGCGACCCGCCGATCAGCGTCGCCACGCTGAGGCCGAAGACGGTGAGCAGCGTGAACGACGACGGCCGCAGGGCGTGACGCCACAGGATCTTGCGGTCCGGCAGGCCCTTGGCCTTGGCCGTGGTGATGAAGTTCTCCTGCAGCGTCGAGATCATGTCCGAGCGCAGCACGCGCATGTAGGTGGCCGACTGGGCGATCGCCAGCGACAGCGCCGGCAGGAACATGTGCTTGAAGTGCTGGACGGGATCACGCCCGAACGGCACGTACCGCGACGCCGGGAACCACTCGACGCCCACCTCCTTGCCGAAGACGGACAGGCCGCCGAGGGCGAAGAACAGGATCAGCACGACCGCGAGCACGTAGTTCGGCACCGACAGGCCGGTGAGGGCGAGCGTGCTGGCGATGCGGTCGCCCCGCTTGTTCGCCCGATAGGCCGCGTACACGCCCATCGGCACGGCGATCACGAGGGCGAGGATCGAGGAGTACAGCATCAGCTGCAGTGACACGGGGATCGCGTTGGCGATCGCCGTCGACACCTCCTGCCCCTGGATCGCGGACCTGCCGAGATCACCACGCAGCGCGTCGCTCAGCCAGAGCAGGTAGCGCTCGTGCATCGGCTCGTTGAGGTGGAACTCGCGCATGATGTCCTCCACGCCGGCCTCGGTGGCGCCGGGGCCGAGGAGGATGAACGCGAGGTCGCGACTGTCACCACGCGAGTTCTGCAACCAGAACGTGAACGCGGTGACGACGAAGATCGTCGGGATCACCACGAGGAGCCGACGCAGGACGTACGTGCCGTTCACGATCGTGGCCCCTGCGACCACGAGGGCGAACGAGATGAGGAACGTCCAGATCATCGGGACCCCGGCGAACCCGCCGACCACCAGGACGGCCACGGCGAGGACCACCGCGACCGCCCCGGGGCTCCGGGTCAGGATCGACATCTGCCTGCCTCCATTGGGTTACTCACACTCCCCGTCGTCGCACCAGAGCTGGGCGATGTTGTGGCGGCCGGCGCCGACGAGGCCGGTCGCCGGGGTGCCGTCGACGAGCACCGCGCTCTCGACGCCGTTCACGTACGGCTGCTCGATGACGCCCCACAGCGCCCAGGTCGTCCACCAGTTGTAGACCTGCTCGCCGAAGATCCGGTTCACCTCCTCGGCCGCTTCCTTCCGGGCGACGGGATCCGGGTTGGACTTGATCGTGTCGAGGGCGGCGTCCATCTCCGGGTCGCGGATGCGGCCGAAGTTGAGCGCCAGCGTCCCGACGGGCGTGGACGAGGTGCTGTGCCACCACAGGCGCTGCTGGTCGGGGTCCAGCCCGCTGTGGCTGCGCCACGCCAGGGCGTTGAAGGTGCCCACGAGCCCGAGGCCGATGTACTGGCCCTGCTCGACCGGCGTGATCGACGCGGTCACCGCGTCGCCGAACACCTCCTGCCACATCGAGATGATCAGCTCGTTCGACTCGACGTTGAACGGGTCGTTCGTCGTGTTGAACGAGAACTCGATGCGATCGGTGCCCAGCTCGCTCAGGCAGGTGTCGAACTCCTCCAGCGCGGCGTCCGGGTCGTACTGCGGGTAGCCGGTGTCCTCGAGGTAGCCGATCGAACCCGGCGGGAACGGGCCGTTGGCCGGCTCGACGAGGCCCGCGCCGCGCTCGTCGGCGAGGCGCTGGTAGTCGATGGCGTGCGCCAGCGCGCGGCGGCAGTGCACGTTGAGCAGCGGGCTGTCGGCGTTGGTGCCCTCGGGATCGAGGTCGCCGGCGGCGTGGTTCAACATGATGTAGTTGGTGTCGCCGTACCGGCTCGTCGAGATCACCTCGAACTCGCCGTCGTCGAGGAACTGGCTGATCGTGTCGCTGTTCGACGTGTGGATGATGTCGAACTGGCCCGAGCGCAGGCCGTTGGCCCGGCTGTCGATGTCCACCGCGACCACGACCTCGATGGCGTCCAGGTACGGCAGCTCCTCACCGGTGATCCCGTTCGGGCCCCGCCAGTAGTCCTCGTTGCGCACGGCCCGGAACGAGTTGCCGTTGCCCGGCGTGTACGACTCGAACACGAACGCCCCGACGCCGACCGGCGCCGCCGGGTCACCGTCGGGCGGCGTCGCCGCCAGCTCGGCGTCGTAGACCGGCGATCCCTCCTGGCGCTGCGGGACGTCGGGCAGGCTGGCCAGCCACTCCTTCGAGAGCATGTAGCCGCAGGATCCGCCGGCGAAGTAGCCGGGCAGCGCGACCCACGGGCCACCCTGCACCGTGATCGTGACGGACTGCCCCTCCGCCTCGACGTTGGCGATCGGCGCGTACGCGCTCGCCGTCAGCGGGGACGCGCGGCAGGCGTCGATGTTGAACTTGACCGCCTCGCCGTCGAGGGGCGTGCCGTCGTGGAAGCGGATGCCCTCACGGATCGTGAGCGTCCACTCGGTGTAGTCCTCGTTGGCCTCCCAGTCCTCGACGAGGTTGCCGACCAGCTCACCGTCCTCGGTGTACGCGAACAGCGTGTCGGAGACGGCACTGAGGGCGACGTAGCCGCTCGTCGCGTAGCTCGCCCGGTAGTGCGCCCACGCGTTCGCGGTGTCGGCCTCGACGCCGTAGACGAGCGTGCCGCCGTGCACCGGCTCGCCTTCGTCCTCCTCGAGGTGGTGCTCGCCGGGGCCGGGCAGGAACGTCGTCGTCGGCTCTCCGCTCCCACCGGTGCCCTCGGGCTCCGTGCCCTCCGGCTCGGTGCTCCCGGGCGCGGCATCGCTCCCCGGCGTCGTGTCGCCCCCGGTCCCCTCGGTGACCGCCTCGGTGCCGCTCGGTGCCGAGTCGCCGCCGTCATCGTCGTCGTCGCCGCACGCCGCGGCCACGAGCGAGAGCACCGACAGTGCCGCCAGCACCTTCGATCGCCGCTTGTTCCGGATCAATGTTCCCCCATGAGTGTGTCCGTGGGCCCCCGGCCCACTGCTGCTGCTGCCCCGGCCGCATGCCGGCCCGCTGACGCCGGTGCGTCGGCGGCTGATTCAGTCCTGTGCCGCCGCGCCCTGCTGTGTCCCGGTGCTCCCGGCCTGCGCATCGGACGCCGGTGCCGGCGTCGTTGCAGAAGCACTGGCGGTCTCCGCTGCGAGGAGGGCGCTGAGCTCGATGTCCTGACGCTCCTCGCTCGCGAGCAGGGCGACCGCCTGCGGCAGCCCGGCCTTGATGTTCCGCTCGAGCGCCTCGGCGTTCTCCGGCGTCCCCAGCGGCTGGTGACAGGCGAAGCGGTGGCCCTGCGCGCCGACGGCCTGCAGCTCCGGGCGCTGCGTCCGGCAGATGTCCGAGACGTACGGGCACCGCGGCGCGAACGCGCAGCCGGGCGGCGGGTTGATCAGGTCCGGCGGACGACCCGTGATGACCCGCAGGCGCGTGTGGCTCGGATTCTCGAGCTTCGGGATCGAGCGCAGCAGCGCCTCGGTGTACGGGTGGCGCATGTCGGCGAACAGCACCGGGGTGGGCGCCTGCTCGACGATGCGCCCGCCGTACATCACGGCGATCTCGTCGGTCCGGCCGGCCACCACGCCGAGGTCGTGGGTGATCAGCACCATCGCCATGAAGCGGTCGCGCTGCTGGTCCTGGAGCAGGTTGAGGATCTCCGCCTGCACCGTCACGTCGAGCGCGGTCGTCGGCTCGTCGGCGAAGAGCAGCCGCGGTCCGCAGGCCAGGGCGAGCGCGATCATGACCCGCTGGCGCATACCGCCCGACAGCTGGTGCGGATACTCGGAGAAGCGGCGCTCGGCCTCGGGGATGTTGACCGAGCGCAGCAACGAGACGGCCGTCTCGCGCGCCTCGTGCCGTCGCATCCCCAGGTGCATCTGCAACGACTCGGTGATCTGCTTCCCGATCGTCATGACCGGGTTCAGCGAGCTCATCGGGTCCTGGAAGACCATGGCGATGTCGGCACCGCACAGGCGCCGCATCTGCTTGTCGTCGAGCTGCATGAGGTCCTGACCCATGAACTCGACGCGCCCGGAGCGGATGACGTTCTCCTTCGGGAGGAGTCGCATCACCGAGCGGGAGAAGATCGTCTTGCCCGATCCCGACTCGCCCACGAGTCCGAGCGTCGTGCCCCGGTTGAGGCTGAGGGTGACGCCGTCGACCGCCCGCACGCGGCCGCGGGGCGTCAGGAAGTGGGTCTTGAGATCGGTGACCTCCAGGACGGTCTCGGACTCCGCCTCCTGCACCGCTCGCGCGGTTGCCGTCGCTCGGCTCACTCGGTCCCCCTTCTGGCCGTCTCGGCCCTGCTCGTGCCCGCAGCGGCACGCCCGTCAGGACGGTGCCGCCCCCGCAGTTCCAACCCCATCGACCGGATCTTAACGATCGCTCAGTTCGCGGTCAGCATCGGACGTGCACTTTGTCACACGGTCGCCATCTCGTGAAGACGCGGCCCCCCGGACGTGGGACGGGCGGGTCCGGCGGCGTACCGCCGGACCCGCCCGATGCCCGGGATGTCCTGGCCTCAGTGCCGCGACGTGGTCACTCGCAGACCCCGTCGTCGCACCAGATCTCGTTCATCTGGTGCCGGCCGGAGAACGCCAGGCCGACGCCCTGGCCACCGTCGGGCAGGGTGTTGGCCTCGAGCCCGTTCACGTACGGGTGCTCGATGACCGCCCACAGCGCCCACGACGTCCACAGGTTGTAGACCTGCTCGCCGAAGATCCGGTTGACCTCCTCCGCCGCGGCCTTGCGGACGGCCGGGTCGGGGTTGGTCTTGATCGTCTCCAGGGCGGCGTCCATCTCCGGGTCGCGGAAGCGCCCGAAGTTCAGCGCCAGCTCACCGATCGGGGACGACGACGTGCTCTCCCACCAGTACGCCTGGGTGGCCGGGTCGATGCCGCCGTGGTTGCGCCAGGCGAAGGCGTTGAAGTTGCCGGTCAGCGCGAGGCCGATGTACTGGCCCTGCTCGATCGGCTGGATCGACGCGTCGATCTGGTTGCCGAAGATCTCGGTCCACATCGAGATCATCAGCGTGTTGGTCTCCACGTTGAACGGGTCGTTCGTCGTGTTGAACGAGAACTCGATGCGATCGGTGCCCAGCTCGCTCAGGCAGGTGTCGAACTCCTCCAGCGCGGCGTCCGGGTCGTACTGCGGGTAGCCGCTGTCCTCGAGATAGCCGAGCATCCCCGGCCCGAACGGACCGTTGGCGACCAGGACGAGCCCGGCACCGCGCTCCTCCACCAGGCGCTCGTTGTCGGTGGCGTACGCCAGCGCCCGGCGGCAGTGCACGTTCAGCAGCGGGCTGTCCGCGTTGGCGCCGTTCGGGTCGGCCTCGCCCTCGGCGACGTTGAGCAGGATGTAGTTCGTGTCGCCGTAGAGGCTCGTGGCGATGACCTCGAACTCGTCGTCCTCGAGGAACTCGGCGATCGTGTCGCTGTTCGACGTGTGGATGAGGTCGAACTGGCCCGAGATCAGCGAGTTCGAGCGGCTGTCGATGTCGACGGCCACCACCGCCTCGATAGCGTCGAGGTAGGGCAGCTCCTCACCGGTGATGCCGTTCGGGCCCCGCCAGTAGTCCTCGTTGCGCACGGCCCGGAACGAGTTGCCGTTGCCGGGCGTGTACGACTCGAACTTGAAGGCGCCGAGCCCGACGGGCTTCAACGGGTCACCGTCGGCCGGGGTCGCGGCCAGCTCCGGGTCGTAGATCGGCAGCGCCTCGTTGCGCTGTGGCACGTCCTCCAGGCTGCCCAGCCACGCCGGCGACATCATGTAGGCGCACTGCCGCTCGGTGAAGCTGCGGGGCATCGCCACGTACGGGCCATTGGTCGTGATCGTGACGGTCTGGCCCTCCGAGGAGATGTCCTTGATCCAGGTCAGCGCCGCCCCGGTGAGCGGCGAGTACTGGCAGGTCTCCATGTTGAACTCCACGGCGGCCCCGTCGAGCGGGGTGCCGTCGTGGAACCTGATGCCGTCGCGGATCGTGAGCGTCCACTCGGTGTAGTCCTCGTTGGCCTCCCACGACTCGACGAGGACGCCGGCCGGCTCGCCGTCGGCGGTCACGCCGAACAGCGGGTCCGACAGCGACGCCAGCAGCACGTAGCCGGCGGTCGCGTAGCTCGTCTTGTACGGCGCGAACAGGTTCGCCGTGTCGGCCTCGATGCCGTACACCAGCTCGCCGCCGTGGACCGGCTCGCCCTCGTCCTCCTCCACGTGGCTCTCCCCCGGCGGCAGCAGGCGGTTGGCGACGTCCACGCTGCCGTCGCCGCCGTCCGCCGGCGTCGAGCCATCGGTCGTGTCGTCGGTCGTGTCGCCCGCGCTGTCGTCCGGTGCCGTGCCGTCCGTCGTCTCGCCGCCGGCGTCCGTGCCGTCGGTGCCGGCATCGGTCGAGGCGACCTCCTCGGTGCTGTCGCCGCCGTCATCGTCGTCGTCACCGCCACACGCCGCCGCGGCGAGCGTGAAGGCGGTGAGCACGGCGAGCAGCCTCGATCGGCGCTTGGTTCGGTGCAATTTCGCTTCCCCCCTGCTGGAAGTCGTCACCCGTGATCGGGCACTTGTACGGTCGGCCCCCGGAACATCGTGGGCCCGCCCCGCCAGGATCATGGCCGATGGCAACGGCCGTTTCCTAACCGTCGGGCCGCGCGTCGCGATGCCTGGCGCGGAGGAAGGCGCCGGCAGCAGGGGCGGACGCGCAGCCGCGACGGCCAACGATTGGCTAGGCGGTGTGGTTGAGGGCGAGCTCGGTCGCCGGGTCCCCGGCGATGCGCGTGTGCCACATCAGCCGCGGCTCGCGCATGTCGAACGGCGTCGCGCGATGCATCAGCCGGCGGTTGTCCCACACGATCGTGTCGCCGACCGCCCACTGGTGGTAGTAGACGCGCGGCGGCTGGCACGCCCACTCGTTGAGGCGGTCGAGCAGCGCCTCGGACTCGGCGGGGTCCATCCCGACGATGTCGTACGCGTGGCGGCCGATGAGCAGGTTCGGGCGACCGGTCACCGGGTGCACCTTGACGAGCGGCCGCAGTGGGGGCTCGAGGCCGTGGTAGCCGTAGCCGACGTAGCCACCGTCCTCGGTCCGCCGTGATGGGAGGTAGCCGGCGCGGCCCTGGCTGTACTCGAGCGAGTGGTGGGCGACCTTGTCGGCGATGAGCTCACGGGTCTCGTCGTCGAGCGCCTCGTACGCGGCGCGCATGTCGGCGAACCCCGTCGCCCCGCCCGAGCTGGGCACGATCTCGGCAGAGAACACCGCGCCCTTCGCCTGGATCGGCATGTACGTGCTGTCGTGGTGCCATCCCTCGTTGCCGCGGAGCGACTTGACGATGTCGTCGTCCGGCTCCGAGTGGACGTTGCCGTCCTTGTCGAGGTTCGAGATCGGCGCCGCCTCGAACTCGAGGTCACCGAAGCGGCGGGCGAACGCGTTCTGGGACGCACGGTCGAGGAACTGGCCGGGGAAGACGAGCAGCGCGTACTCGATCCACGCGTCGTACAGCTCCTTCCACGTCGCGTCGTCGAGGTCGCGCAGGTCGACGTCGGTGACCGTCGCCCCGAACCCGGCATCGAGCGGTTCCAGCTGCATGTGCACCACCCCCTTGGTGCGATCGAGCGTACGACGCCCCGGGCCGCTGGATGATGCTGGAGGGTCATGGACCTGAACCACCTCAACCTGCGCGTCCGCGATCCCGCCGCGTGCCGGGCGTTCTACGAGCGGTTCTTCGGGTTCCGGTTCGCGTTCGAGGCCGACGGCGGGCCGTTCCTGCGCAACGACGCCGGGTTCCTGCTCGCCCTCGTCCCCGTCCGGGAGCACCAGCGCCTCCCCGACGGCTTCCACATCGGGTTCAACCTCCCGGCCCCCGCCGACGTGCTCACGCTGCGCCTGCGCCTGGAGGCCGCCGGGGTGAGCGTCGGCCCGCTCGAGGACGCCCGGCCGGACGAGTCGTACGTGACGTTCCGCTGCTGGGACCCCGACGGCACCGAGATCGAGGTGTTCTGGGACGGCGCCGCCCCCGGCGCCCGCTGACCGCCTCCCGCGCGTGCGCGGCCCGCTCGCTCGCGCACCTGCACCGCGCGCACGGCCACGACGACGCGCGCTCGGTCCGCCGGGATGTCCCGGCGCTCGGCGTCGACGCCTCGGCCGTCAGCGGCCGACGCCGGAACGGGCCGCGGCCAGCAGGTTGTCGCGGGCGTCTTCCGCGGTCAGGTACCCGGCGCGCACGTTCTCGCGATCGACCGATCACGTCCGGCCTCGGCGGACTCGCCCACACCCCGACCATCGACCTGCGGGCCTACACCGACTTCGCCGGCTCCGACGCCATCGCCGACATCCACACCTCGTTCTGGTCGGTGGCGATGCACGAGCGGCTCGTGCGCGACGGTGTCGATCCCCGCCTGCACTCGCGCTGGATCTTCCCGTCCAACGACGGGACGCGGGCCGGCGCCGCGCTCGACGCGATGGACGCCTGGCTGGAGGCGATCGCCGCCGACACCCGCCCGGGCACGCCGGCGCAGAAGGCGGCGCGCAACCGTCCCGACGAAGCGGCACCGGGCTGCTGGCCGTCACCCGGCAGCGCCAAGATCACCGACCTCGACGCCTGCTACGCGGGACCGTTCCCGTACACCGGCGATCCGCGCACCGTCGCCGGCGCGCCGATCACGAGCGACATCGTCTGCCAGCGCCGGATGCCCCGCCGCGGTGACTACTCGGTGACGTTCACCGACGCCCAGTGGGCGCGCCTGCTCGAGATCTTCCCCGACGGCGTGTGCGACTGGAACCGCCGCGGCATCGGGCACGACCGCCTGGCCGGCACCTGGCAGTCCTACGACTGACGCGGACTGCGTCCGAGCATCGCTCGTGTCACCGTTTCCGCCGTCGACGGCGGAAACGGTGACACGGACTTCCGGCGGCCCACGACGGGCCGAGCGCGCGTCAGGCCTCGGCCGGGGTGGGCTCGTCGGCCGTGACACCGAGCTCGTAGAGGCGCTCGATCGCCGCCTCGTCGAGCCCGGCCTCGGCGAGGATCTCGCGGTTGTGCTGGGCGAACAGCGGCGCCGGGCGGACGAGGCGGGCCTGGGTCCGCTCGAAGCGCCACGGCCAGGTGGTCGTCGGGTAGGCGCCGACCACCGGGTTGAGGATCGTCTGGTAGAAGCCGCGCAGGTAGATGTGCGGATCCGGGAGGATCTGCCAGTTCGCCAGCACCGGCGCCGCGGGCACGCCGCGCGCCTGGAGCATCTCGGCCACCTCGTACTGCTCGAGGTCCGCCGTCCACGCCGAGATCGCCGCGTCGAGCTCGTCGTGGCGCTCCCAGCGCGCCGACAGCTCGGCGAGCGACTCGTCCGCGGCGAGGTCCGGGCGCCCGATCAGCTCGGCGACGGCGCGCCACTCCTCGGCCGAGCGGACGGTGATCGCCACCCAGTTGTCGGTGCCGATGCAGCGGTACACCCCCTGGGGGGCCCACCGCGGGTCGCGATTGGCCATCGGCGGGCGCACCTTGCCGGTGCGCTGCAGCTCCATCAGCGCGTCCACGCAGTAGGTGACGCCGCACTCGTTGAGCGAGATGTCGATGAACTGACCCTCGCCGGTGCGCTCGCGGTGGCGCAGGGCGGCCATGATCGCCACCGCCGCGTAGTTGCCCGAGACCGGGTCGGCGTAGAACAGCGTGGTCCGCGACAGCTGGCCGTCCGGGTAGCCGGTGATCGACGTGAGCCCGCTCGTCGTCTCGATGTTGGCGCCGTAGGCGACCCAGTCGCGGTGGGGGCCGTCGGCGCCGTAGCCCGACATCGAGACCATGATGATCGAGGGGTTGACCGCCTTGAGGTCCTCGTAGCCCAGCCCGAGGTTGGGCATGACCCGCGCGCTGTTGTTCTCGAGCACGATGTCGGCGGTCTTGACCAGCTCGAGGAACGTCTGGCGGCCCTCGGGCTTGGCCAGGTCGATGCAGACGCCGCGCTTGTTGCGGTTCATCTCGTAGAAGTACATGGCCCGGTGATGGCCCTGGCGCTGCAGGTCCTGGAACGGGCCGACCCAGAACAGCGCCCGGGTCGCCGGCCGCGTCGCCCACTCCACCTTGACGCTGTCGGCGCCGAGGTCGGCGAGGAACCGCCCGGCGACCGGGCCTGCCCAATTCGTCGTCACCTCGATGACCCGCAGGCCCTCGAGCGGCGGGCCGGTGCGCTCCCCGGTGACCGTCACCGCCGGCGCCGCGGGCGCGGTCGGCGGCGGACCGTTGTGCTGACCGAGCGATGGCGCCGGCCCCCGGCGCGCCGAGGGCGTCTTCGACAGCTTGTACGGCTGGCCGGGGTAGACGACGTCGCCCTCGCGCTCCCACCAGTTGCGCGCGGCGAGCTGCTCGTCCTCGAGCACGCCTTTGCCGTCGAGCACCGGCGTGACCGCGATCCGCAGCAGCTGGCCGAGCTCGACGACCTCGGCGACGGTCTTGTCCTTCGCCCACTCGGCGACGGCCTCGAAGATGCGCGGGATGTTGGCGTGCCAGGTCGGGAGGTCGACCGTGAGGTTCTCCCCGGCCAGGTCGGGCCGGTCGATCATCACGAACAGCTCGTCCTTGGGCACGATCCGCATCACGTACACGAACCCGTCGGCGCAGCGGATGAGGTCGAACGGCTGGCGGTCGAGCAGCTGACCGCACGCCGCCCACGACGACACGAGCCAGGCGTGGGCGGTGAGCGTCGCCTCGAGCTCGGAGATCTCGACGAGCTGGCCGCGGCCGCTGCGCTCGCGATCGTGCAGGCCGACGAGTGCGGCGAACGCGGCGTGGCTGCCGGCGTGCAGCTGGGCGTGCGGGCCGGGCAGCCAGATCGGCTCGCGGTCGGGCGCCCCGGTGAAGTACAGGTACCCGCCCATCGCCCACGTCACGAGGTCGCTGGTCTCCCACTCGGCGTAGGGCCCGGAACGGCCGAACGGCGAGATGTCGACCACCACGTGGCGCGGCGAGCGGCGCTCGACGGCGAGCCCGTGCCACGCCGACGAGCCGTCGGTGAGGACGATGTCGGCCGCGGCCAGCCAGGCCGCCGCGTCGTCGTCGGTCGCCGGCGTGACGGACTCCTTGCCGCCCGAGAGGTAGTCGAACAGGTCGTGCTCGCGCAGTGGGCTGCCGGACGCCGGCTCGAGCAGCACGACCCGCGCGCCGAGGTCGGCGAGCAGCTTCCCGGCGAACCCACCGCTCACGGCGCCGGACACGTCGATCACGAGCACACCTTCGAGGGCCGTCATGGCGCCGAGTCAAGCACTCCGCCCGCCGCACACCCGAACCGGTCGTGACGGCGCGCCGCAGCCGGTCACGACGGCCGGGCGTCGGACTCCGGTGCACCCGCCGGCCCGGCGTCGGGCGCCGAGCGTGCGTCCGGCGCGGGCTCGGGTGACGGCGCCCGGCCGAGGTCACCGAGGAACAGCTCGCCGGTGGGGCTGCCGAGCTCGAGGTGCTCGTCGGGCGCCGGCTCGAGCACCTCGGGGATGTACGTCGCCAGCGCTTCCTCCAGCGACACGTCGCGCTGCAGCCGCTCGCTCAGGTACCACCGGTGCTCGAGGAGCTGATGGTAGATCTCCGCCGCCTGCAGCTTGCCGATCAGCGGCTTCGGGATCGCCGCGATCGTCGGCTCGAAGACCTGGTCGAGCCAGCGGACGGCGACGATGTTCTCTGGCGGTGACGTGCCAGTGCGGGCGCGCAGCTCGGCACCGAAGCGGTGGATGTCGTCCAGCAGCCGCCGCGCCTGGTTCTCACCTGCCCACAGCCCGGTGAGCTCGAACAGCCGCTCCTGGTGGTAGCCGCTCTCCACGACCCGCGGGATCAACCGCAGCCGGCTGCCGTCGGCGGTCTCGTGCACCTCCATCTCGCCGACGTCGAAGCCGAGGGCGCGCATCCGCCGCAGGCGCTCCTCGACCCGCCACACCTCCGACGTGTCGAACTCCTCCGTGCCGGTCACTTCCTGCCACAGCGACTGGTAGCGCGTCTCGAGGTTCTCGGCGACCGCCCACGGATCGATGTCGGGGACGAGTCGGCCGCCCATCTGCAGGTCGAGGAGGTCGCCCGCGACGTTCTCGGTGGCGATGGTGAGGTCGTGCTTGCGCTGGCCGTCGCTGAGCTGCGGGTAGCGCTCGCTCGTCTCGACGTCGATCACGTAGGCCTCGAGGGCGCCGGCGTCACGACGGAAGAGCGTGTTCGACAGCGAGCAGTCGCCCCAGTAGAAGCCGGCGAGGTGCAAGCGCACGAGCAGCACGACGAGCGCGTCGAGCAGCTTCTCGCCGAGGTAGGGGATCGTCAACCCGCGCCCCGACAGCAGCGTGCGGTACGGCAGCGAGTAGTCGAGGTGGCGGGTGATCAACAGCCCGTCCTGGTCACCGGGGCGCTCGGTCACGACGGCGCACACGATCACCGTCGGCAGGCGCTCCTCGACGAGCTGGCGCAGCAGGCGGTACTCCCGCAGCGCGAGGTGGTCGGGCAGCTCCTTGACCACGTACGACGTGCGGGCGTCCTCCGGGCCCAGCTCGACCAGCCGCACGACGTGGCGGTGCAGGCCGAGCACGCCGTGCATGTGCGGCAGGTCCCACTCCTCGAGCGGCTTGGCGAACGGCAGCGTCGCCAGGTGTGGGTGGTCGGCCGGGTCGGCGAACTGCAGCCGCATGGGCTCAGTCTCGCGTCGCCCGCTCCCCGTGCTGGCCCTCTCGCTCCTTGACCTCGTCCCAGAGCGCGTCCAGCACGGCGAGGTCGACGCGCGCGTGCAGGTCGATGCCCCGCGCCGCGGCGAGCGCCTCGACGGCCTCGAAGCGCCGGCGGAACTTCCCGGCGGCCTCGCGCGCCGCGACCTCGGCGTCGACACCGGCGTGGCGGGCGACGTTGACCACAGCGAACACGACGTCGCCGAGCTCGTCCGCGATCCTGGCCGCGTCCCCGGACCGGATCGCGTCGCGCAGCTCGGCGAGCTCCTCGTCGACCTTGGCGAGCGGGCCGGCGACGTCGGGCCAGTCGAAGCCGACCTTGGCCGCCTTGCGCGCCAGCTGCTGTCCGTAGGCGAGCGCGGGCAGCGAGCGGGCGACGCCGTCGAACACCGACGTCCGGCCCTTCTCCGCGCGCTTGATCTGCTCCCAGTTGGCGACGACGGTCCCGGCGTCGTCGGCGGCGACGTCGCCGAACACGTGCGGGTGGCGGCGCACGAGCTTGTCGTGGATCCCGGCCGTGACGTCGGCGATCGAGAACCGCCCCTCCTGCTCGGCGATCGTGGCGTGGAACTCGATCTGGTACAGCAGGTCGCCGAGCTCCTCGATCAACGCCTCGTCCGTCGCCGGGTCGTCGGGATCGAGCGCCGAGAGCGCGTCGACGAGCTCGAACGTCTCCTCCACCAGGTACGGCACCAGTGAGGCGTGGGTCTGCTCGCGGTCCCACGGACACCGTTCGCGCAGCGTGCGGGCGAGCTGGTGGAAGCGGACGTAGCCGGCACCGACCGGCGTGCCGAGATGGGGCACGTACACGCACGTGAGGTGGTCGGGCTCGACGGCGCGGTCGAGCTCGCTCCACGTCGTGTGGGTGATCAGCTCGTCGGGCGTGCCGAGGCGCTGGAGGATCACGACCGGCTCGTCACCCTCGGCCTCCTCGACGGCGAGCTTGATGTCGGAGAGCACCCAGTCGGCGTGCGTGTGGGCGATCAGCAGCGGTCCGGTCGCACCGGCCGCGGCAGTGGCGAACTCGTGGCCGTCGACGAGCCGGACGCCCGCCTCGACCGGGTCGATGTCCAGGCGGGCCCACGCCACGTCGAGGAACGACATCGCCGGCAGGACGTCGCACCGCACGCGGTCGTCGGCGCGGAGCGCCTGGACCGAGCGCTCCAGCACGAGCGGCGAGCCCGGCACCGCGTACAGCACCTCGCCGTGCTCGTGGGCCGCGGCGACGAGCGCGTCGACGATCGCCGCGTACACGTCCTCGAAGCGATCCGCCGACTCGTAGAGGTGGTCGAACGTCGCCGCGTCGGGCACGAGATCGGCGCTCGGGTGACGAGCGGTGCGCAGGTAGCGGTGCGGGATCCGCTCGATCGCCCGGCGCGTCTCGGCCGTGACGTGCTCGTGGCCTCCCGGCCCCAGGCCGACGACCGTGACCGTCGGTCCGGCCATGGCGTCAGAGGGCGACGACGGCCCCGACGGCGGGGTCCCAGCGGCCGTAGCGCGGGTCGACCCGGACGTCGAGGTCGCGCAGGAACGACGTGAACAGCAGCCGACCGGCGCCCTCCTCGAACACCGCGGCCAGGCCCTCGGCGATCTCGTCGTAGGGCCGGGCGACGATCACGTGCCAGCCGACCGCGGTCTCGGCGACGACCGGCGCCGAGCCCGGCGCCAGCGTCAGGGCGGCGTCGACGAACGACTGCGGCAGGCCCTGCTGCACGGCGTCCACGACGCCGACGCACCCGCGACCCGGCATGAGCTCGATGGCCCCGCCGTTCTGGGCGGCCGAGGAGTCCTGCGACCGCTCCATCGCGACCTCCTCGACGTCGGCGCCGGCCTCGATCTCGGCGGCGACGTCGCGCGCGGTCGCCTCGTCGTCGAGCTGCACGTGCCGCACGCAGAGCACCCCGAGATCGGCTGGTGACTCCTCGTAGCGGGCCTGCAGGGTCGCCGCGTCGGGCGCGGCGACGCGCTGCAGCGCCGTGCTCGCGGCGTTGAGCTCGACGATCAGCTCGAGGACCTCGGGCTGGTCGCGCGCCGGGTCGTCCTCGGGCACGGTCCCGAGGAACGCCTGGCGGTCCTCGTCGGTGATCGACTCGCCGTGCTGGGCGAGGAACTCGTGCGTCGCCGCGACGGTGACGAACGCCGACAGCACGTTGCGGGCGATGGCGGCGTCCACCGTGCCGGTGGCCTCGTCCGTGCTGATCCCCGAGCTCGGCGCCGAGGCGAGCTCGTCCAGCACGGACTCCAGCCGTTCGACGGACATCTCCTCGTCGGCGACACGAGCAGCGATGTCGGAGTCAGGAACGGCGCCGCAGCCCGAGGCCACGGCGGCCGCAACGAGAGCGGCTCCCGCGGCCGCGATGCGCTTCACGGCGCCCGACGCTACTCAGGCCGCGCCCCGGGACCGCCTGCGCGGCGCCGAAAATCGCGCTCACCCCGACGCACCGGCGGCGGCCGGCGCCTCGGCCGGCACGAGCTGGCGGAGCAGCTCCACGAGGTAGCTCGCCGGCTCCCGCGTGCGCGGGATCGGCACCACCAGCTGGCGCGCCTCCTCCTTGTAGATCGCGTCCCTGGCGAGGCGGCGCAGCCGCGTGGCCTGGCTCAGCTTGAGCTCGAGCGGCGCCAACCGGGCCTGGTGCGAGGAGACCAGCACGTCGTCGATCCCGAGGCGGTGGCACTCGGCACGCAGGTAGCCGACCGTGAGCAGCGCCTCCGCCGGCTCGGGCAGCGGGCCGTAGCGGTCCTGCCACTCGGCGCGGATGTCGTCGACCTCCTCGGGCGTGGTGACGGCGGCCAGGCGGCGGTACGCCTCCAGGCGCAGCTCCTCCTTGGTCACGTAGTCGGTGGGCAGGTAGGCGTCGGTCGGCACGTCGAGCTTGATCTCCGCCGGCGGCCGGATCGGCTCACCCTTCATCTCGGCGACCGCCTCGGTGACCATCTGGCAGTACAGGTCGTAGCCGACCGCGGCGATGTGCCCCGACTGCGCCTCGCCGAGCAGGTTGCCGGCGCCGCGGATCTCCAGGTCGCGCATGGCGATCTTGAAGCCGCTGCCGAGCTCGGTCGCCTCACCGATCGTCTTCAGCCGCTCGTAGGCCTCCTCCGACAGCACCGTGTCCGGCGGGTGGAACAGGTAGGCGTACGCCCGCTGCCCGCTGCGGCCCACACGGCCGCGCAGCTGATGCAGCTGCCCGAGGCCGAGCAGGTCGGCACGCTCCACCACGAGCGTGTTGACCGTCGGCATGTCGATGCCCGACTCGATGATCGTCGTGCACACGAGGACGTCGTACTTGCCGTCCCAGAAGTCCACGACGACCTGCTCCAGCGCGCCCTCGTCCATCTGCCCGTGGGCGACGGCGATGCGCGCCTCGGGGACCAGCTCGCGCAGGCGGGCGGCGGCGTGCTCGATCGAGCTGACGCGGTTGTGCACCCAGAACACCTGGCCCTCGCGCAGCAGCTCGCGCCGGATCGCCTCCACCGCGACCCGCTCGTCGTACCCGCCGACGTAGGTGAGGATCGGCTGCCGATCCGCCGGCGGCGTCTGCAGCAGCGACAGGTCGCGGATGCCGACCAGGCTCATCTCGAGGGTGCGCGGGATCGGCGTCGCCGTCAGCGTCAGCACGTCGACGTTGGTCTTGAGGTGCTTGATCGCCTCCTTGTGGGCGACGCCGAAGCGCTGCTCCTCGTCGACGATCAACAGGCCGAGGTCCTTGAACTTGACGTCGTCGCTGAGCAGGCGGTGGGTGCCGATGACGCAGTCGACCTCGCCCGATGCGATGCCGGCGATCACCTCGCGCGCCTGGGCCGGGGTGAGGAACCGGCTGAGCGTCTCGACGCGGATCGGGTAGCCGGCGAAGCGGTCGGCGAACGTGTTGCCGTGCTGCGTCGCGAGCAGCGTCGTCGGCGTGAGCACGGCGACCTGCTTGCCGTCCTGGATCGCCTTGAACGCGGCGCGGATCGCGATCTCGGTCTTGCCGAACCCGACGTCACCGCAGATCAGCCGGTCCATCGGGTACGGGCGCTCCATGTCCGCCTTCACCGCGGCGATGGCCGCCCGCTGGTCGGGCGTCTCGACGTACGGGAAGGCGTCCTCCATCTCCGCCTGCCACGGCGTGTCCTGGGAGAACGCGTGGCCCTGGGCGTTGACCCGCTTCTGGTAGAGGACGACGAGCTCCTGGGCGATCTCGCGCACCGCCGAGCGCACCCGGCTCTTGGCCTTGGCGAAGTCGCTGCCGCCGAGCCGGTGCAGCGTCGGTGCCTCACCGCCGACGTACTGGCGCAGCACGTCGATCTGGTCCGACGGGACGTACAGCTTGTCGCCGCCCTTGTAGGCGACGAGCAGGTAGTCGCGCTCGACACCGCCGATCGAGCGCTTGACCATGCCCTCGTAGCGGCCGACCCCGTGGTGGGCGTGGACGACGTACTGCCCGGGCTTGAGGTCCTCGAAGAAGCCCGAGGTGTCGCGCTTGCGGGGGCGCGGTCGGCGGTGGGCGCGGCGCCGGCCCGTGAGGTCGCTCTCGGCGACGATCGCGAGCTTGGCGTTGGGCAGCGTGACGCCGTGGTGGAGCGGCGCCGTGACGACGTGTCCGCCCGGCCGCGTGAGGTCGCCCTCGTCGCCGCGGTGGACCGGCAGGTCGAGGCCGTGCTCGCCCAGCAGGCCGGCGAGCCGCTCCGCCGAGCCCTCGCCGTCGGCGGCGACGACGACGCGGTAGCCCTCGGCGATCAGCTGGGTGAGGCGACGGACGAGGCCCGACCCGTCGCCGGTGACGGGACCCCAACCGGAGGCCTGCACCATCGGCGTGTCCGGCGACTCCGGCGCCGAGTCGACCGACCACGCGGCGACACCGCTGGCGAGCAGGCGGTCCGGCTCGGCGTGCAGCCGAGGGAACGGCTTGTCCGGGTCCCGCTCCCAGGTCGACGCGAGTGCCTTGGCGAGGTCGTCCTCCTCGGCCAGGAGGTCGATCGCCCGGTCGCGCATGCGGCGCGGCTCGACGAGCACGACCTTCGCCGCCGGCGGCAGCACATCGGTGAGCAGCTGCTCGGCGTCGGTGAGCCACGGCAGCCAGCTCTCCATACCGTCGAAGAAGGCGCCCTCGCTGAGCCGCTCCCACTGCTCGCGGCCCCACGGCTCGGCGCCGATCAGCGTCGCGGCGCGGGCGCGCACGTCCTCGGTCGGCATCAGCTCGCGCGCCGGGAAGATGCGCGCCTCGGGGAGGTCGTCGATCGAGCGCTGGTCGTTGACCCCGAAGCGGGTGAGACGGTCGACCTCGTCGCCCCACAGGTCGATGCGCACCGGGCTGTCACCGGTCGACGGGAACACGTCGATGATCGCCCCGCGCCGGGCGAACTCGCCGCGGTGCTCGACGAGCTCCTCGCGCCGGTACCCGAACGCGACCAGGCGGGCGACCAGCTCGTCGGGATCGATGACGTCCGCGGGGTGCACGACGATCGGCTCGACCTCCGTGGCGCCCGGACCGAGGCGCTGGAGCAGGGCGCGCACGCCGGTGACGATCACGGCCGGGCAGCGCTCCGGGTCGCGCAGGCGCCACAGCACCTCGAGCCGCCGGCCCATGGTCTCGACCGACGGGCTCACCCGCTCGAACGGCAGCGTCTCCCACGCCGGGAACACGGCGACCTCGTCGGCCGGCAGGAACTGGGCGAGGTCGTCGCCGAGCTGGGCCGCCGTCGTGCCGGTCGGGCAGGCGACGACGAGCGGGCGCTTGCTGGACAGCCCGGCCAGCGCGGCGATCGAGATCGGGCGGGCGACCTCGACGATCGCCAGCCGCGCGTCGGGCTCGCCGAGGGCGCGGGTCAGCCCCGGCTCGTCGCGCAGGAGCGGGGGGAGATCGGCCAGTCGCACGGCAGGTCCACGCTATCGACGGCGGCGCACGTCAGCCGGCGCTGTCGGCCGGTGCGGCGACCCGGCGCGAACGCCCCGTTCCCGTCACCGCATCTGCCGTCGACCGCGCGTGCGGTGACACGGATGCCGCCGCCGGCACCCACGTGAGCGAGCGGGCGCGTGGACGGACCGACCGTCAGCCGGTGCCGTCGTCGCCTGGCGGGGCGTTGTTGGTCTCGGGGTTCGTCGGCTGGTTGTTGAGCACGGTGCCGCCGGGACCGCCGGTGCTGTCGAGCACCTCGTCGGTCGCGCCGGGCATCACGCTGCCGGAGGACGGTGGCTCGGGCGGACCGTCGTCGTCGCCGCACGCGGCGAAGCAGGTGAGGGCGAGCACCGCGGGGACGACGGCGAGCAGGCGGCGGGAGGTGCGCATGGCCGCAGCCTGCCCCGCGCCGGGCTCGGCCATGCCTCGGGCTCGCCGCGTAGGGTCCGTGCTGCCGGCGCAGGGGGTGCCGGCCGGGAGGTGCGACACGGTGAGCGAGATCGAGCTGCTGGCGTACGGCTACGGCCTGGTCGAGGGCCCGCGCGTCGACGCGGACGACAACCTCTACTTCTCCGACGTCCACGGCGGCGGCGTGCGGCGGCGGCGGCCCGACGGCACGATCGAGCTCGTCGTCCCCAAGCGGCGCGGCGTGGGCGGCATCGCCCTGCACGCCGACGGCGGCATCGTCGTGTCCGGACGCGACATCTGCCACGTCCGCGACGGCCGGTCGCGGACGGTGTTCGCACCCGATGCGCCCGGGCTCAACGACCTCGTCGTCGACGCCGCCGGCCGGGTCATCTGCGGCACGATGCGCTCCGACCCGTTCTCGATGGAGGGCCCACGGATCGCCGGCGAGGCCTGGCTCGTCGACGTCGACGGCACCGCCCGCCAGCTGTACGACGACGTCGCCCTCACGAACGGGATCGGCTTCTCCCCCAAAGGGACCGTGCTCTACCACGCCGACACCACGCGAGGCGTGTGGGCCCACGACTACGACGACGGCGCGGTGGGCAACCGGCGGCTGTTCCTCGACGGGCCGGCGCTCGGGCTGTCTCCCGACGGGCTGGCAGTCGACGAGGCCGGCACCGTGTGGGTCGCCGACGTGTCCGGCAGCGGGGCCGTGCGCGGCTTCGCCCCCGACGGCACCGAAATCGGACGCGTCGAGGTGCCGGCGCGGATGGTCACCAGCGTCTGCTTCGGCGGGGCCGACCGGCGCGACCTCTACGTGGTCACGGGCGACAACACCGAGGATCCCGACCGCAAGGGCTCGATCTACCGCACCCGCGCCGAGGTCCCGGGCTGCGCGATCCCGCTGGCGCGGGTCTGACCCTCCTGCCGCCCCGCTGCAGCCAGGTTGCAGCCGTCCCCCGAGAGGGTGTCGGCTCGGCCGTGAAAGGCGGCCGAGAGGGGAGATCAAGGAGATCCACATACGCAGAGTCCGACGCGCGGGCGTCGTCGCGGCCGCGCTCGTCGCCGTGGCGTCCGTTGCATCCGCGTCGTCACCGCCCGACAGCGGACCCGTCCACGCGTGCGTGAAGACGCCGAACGGCAACGTCCGGATCGTCGACCTGTCGGGCGACCACCGGCTCGGCGAGTGCCTGCCGAACGAGACCCCGCTGACGTGGAACCGCGAGGGCATCCAGGGACCGGCCGGGCCGCAGGGACCACAGGGACCGCAAGGACCCAAGGGCGAGAAGGGCGACCCCGGCACGCCCGGGCCGCAGGGACCACAGGGGCCGAAGGGCGAGAAGGGCGATCCCGGGCCGCAGGGACCACCGGGGCCACAGGGGCCCAAGGGCGAGAAGGGCGACCCGGGCCCGGCCGGCCCCGGTCGTCGCAGCACCGCCGGGATCGTCGAGGCCGACGGCACCGCGCGCCACGGCACGGACTTCACCGTGGCGCGCACCGGACCCGGCCACTACCACGTCACGTTCCCGCCGGGCACGTTCGCCGACCTGTTCGCCGTGTCGGTCGAGGCGCTCGCGGACACGCCGCAGCCGCACGCCGTGTACCCGCTCAACGCCTACCCCGACGGGTCGGGACACTTCAGTGTCCAGTTCGCGAACGGCGACACCATGTTCATGTTCACCGCCGTCGAGATCGACGACGGCGGGTGGTGACACCACGCCCGGGGCACTGACCGGGCACCTCGATCCTTCGGCGACCCCGTGGCGGCCCTACCGTTGGCTGCCATGGGGTCGCTCGACGGACGTGTCGCCATCGTCACCGGGGCCAGCCGGGGCATCGGCGCCGAGATCGCACGGCACTTCGCCGCCGAGGGCGCGGCGGTCGCCGTGTCCGCCCGCACCACCGAACCGGGACAGAGCGTCTTCGAGGGCACGATCAACGAGACCGTGCAGTCGATCCTCGACGCCGGCGGCACGGCCATCCCGGTGGCCGCCGACCTGGCGCGCGCCGAGGACCGCGCCCGGCTCGTCGAGGAGACGGTCGCCCAGCTCGGCCCGGTCGACGTGCTCGTGAACAACGGCGCGGTCACCTGGTTCGGTCCCGTCGAGACGTTCCAGGAGAAGCACTTCCGGATGATGTTCGAGGTGCAGGTGCGGGCACCGTTCGAGCTCTCGCAGCTCGTCCTTCCGGGCATGCGCGAGCGCAAGTGGGGTGCGATCCTCAACATCTCCTCGAAGGGGGCGCTGCACCCCGCCGGCCCACCGTTCCGCAGCGGCCCCGGCGGCACCGTGTACGGCATGGTCAAGGCCGCCCTCGAGCGGTTCACGACCGGGCTCGCCGCCGAGGTCCACGCCGACAACGTCCGCGTGAACGTCCTGTCGCCGACCTCGATCGTCCCGACGCCGGGCGTCACGCACCACCGCCTGCTCACGCCGGAGCGCCAGCACCTCGCCGAGCCACCCGACGTGATGGCGCGCGCCGCGCTCGCGCTGGTCACGGATCCGCCGGGCCTGACCGGTCGCATCGCCTACAGCCAGCAGCTGCTGTGGGAGCTCGGGCTCGGACCCGAGCCGCTCCCCGAGCTGCTCGTCGACCGGCACCCACGCATGGGCGGCCCCGTCGAGGAGGACTGATCCGCGGGACAGGCCGCACGATCCGTCGGGCGCGGCCCGGGAACGCCAGGATCGCGCGATGGACTTCACCCTCCCGCCTGACCTGGTCGACTTCCTGCAGAAGATCGACGACTTCATCGAGCGCGAGATCAAGCCGCTCGAGCAGGAGAACGACAACATCCGGTTCTTCGACCACCGCCGGGAGGACGCCCGCACCGACTGGCACCGCGGCGGCCTGCCGAACCCCGAGTGGGAGGAGCTGATGCGGGAGGCGAAGCGGCGGGCCGACGAGGCGGGCATCTACCGCTACGTCTTCCCGAAGCGCCTCGGTGGCATGGACGGCACGAACCTCGGCATGGCCGTCATCCGCGAGCACCTCGCGGCCAAGGGCCTCGGCCTCCACTGCGACCTCCAGACCGAGCACACGATCGTCGGCAACCCGCTCGGGATCATGCTGATGGAGCAGTACGGCAGCGAGGAGCAGAAGGCCGAGTGGCTGCCCAAGCTCAGCGAGCGCGGCGGCGGCTTCGCGTTCGGCATCACCGAGCTCAACCACGGCTCCGACGCCACGTGGATGGAGACCAACGCCTACCGCGACGGCGACGAGTGGGTGATCAACGGCAACAAGACGTGGAACACCGGCCTGCACGCCGCCACCCACGACGTCATCTTCGCCCGCACCAGCGGTCAGCCCGGCGAGGCCCACGGCATCACCGCGTTCCTCGTGCCGACGAGCACGCCCGGCTTCGAGATCGTCGAGTTCCTCTGGACATTCAACATGCCCACCGACCACGCGACGATCCGCCTCAACAACGTGCGCGTGCACAACTCGACGATCTTCGGCGAGGAGGGCCGAGGGCTCCAGATCCTGCAGAGCTTCGTCAACGAGAACCGCATCCGGCAGGCGGCCTCGTCGCTCGGCGCGGCGCAGTACTGCATCAACGAGTCGGTGAAGTACGCGAAGGAGCGCAAGCCGTTCGGCAAGCCGCTCGCCGCCAACCAGGGCATCCAGTTCCCGCTCGTCGAGCTGCAGACGCAGTGCGACATGCTGCGCCTCTTGATCTGGAAGACCGCCTGGCAGCTCGACACCGAGGGCGAGTTCTCCGCGTCGCAGCAGGTGTCGATGTGCAACTACTGGGCGAACCGCCTGTGCTGCCAGGCCGCCGACCGGGCGATGCAGATCCACGGCGGTCTCGGCTACAGCCGGCACAAGCCGTTCGAGCACATCTACCGGCACCACCGCCGCTACCGCATCACCGAGGGCGCCGAGGAGATCCAGATGCGGCGCGTCGCCGGCTACATGTTCGGCTACATGGGCCAGAAGCAGCCCAAGGGCGTCGTCACCGAGTCGTCGTCCTGACCGGTCGCGCTGCCCGGCGCGTCAGCGCGGCCACGTCGGCTCGCGGCGCGCCGGGTGCAGCGCGAGCAGCCGCCGGGCACGGTCGAGGTCGACGGCGCGGCGGCCGTCCACGAGTGGCTGGCACGCCGGGCACCACACGCTGACGCGCCCCCACGGGCTCTCGCGCTCCTCCCAGCCGTCGAGCGTCGTGCCGCACACGGGGCAGCCGCGGCCGCGCTTGCCGTAGATCCAGCGGTCGTCGCGGCGCAGATTGCGCCCGGTCGTGTTCTGCGGGCCGAGCGCGGCGTTCGCCCGGATGACCGCGGTGCCGAGCGCGAGCAGGCCGGCCAGCCCGTCGACGGTGCCGACCGGCTGGTTCGGCGAGACGGCGACCACGAACGGCAGCTCGACGGCGTAGACGTTGCCGAAGCCGGCGACGTTGCGCTGGTCGAGCAGCGCCCCGGCGAGCGGCACGCTGCCGTCCGCGCCGAGCCGGTCGAGCACCTCCTCGAGGTCGGGCGGCCGCGGACCGCACAGGTCCGGTCCGAGGTGCCCGACGACGCGGTCCTCCTCCGTCGTCGGCACCACGCCGAGCACCGGCACGTCCAGGCCGGTCAGCCGGCCGTCCTCCAGCCACAGCTCCACGCGCCGCCGCCACTCGGGCTCGGTGGCGGCCGGGCCGACGCGGAACGAGCCGTCCATTCGCAGGTGGGCGAACAGCGTGCGCCCGTCGTCGAAGCGGATCAGGAGGTGCTTGCCACGGGCGTCGGCCTCGCGCAGCACCGCACCGGTGAAGTCGACGTGGACCAGGCGCGGGTCGCGCGTCACACAGCGCGTGCAGCGCTGGCCGGCGAAGCGGGTCGTGATCCGCTCCGCCAACCGGCGGATGGTGTCACCCTCCGGCATCCCGCACGTTGTAGCGCTGCATCGCCGCGTCGACGCCATCGGTCACGATCGCCTCCACGGCGTCGGCCGCCTGCTGCACGGCGACGTCGAACGCGGTGCGCTCCCTGGCCGACATCCGGCCGAGGACGTGCTGGGCACCGCGCTCCTTGCCCCCCGGCGGCTTGCCGACCCCGATGCGCACGCGCAGGAAGTCCTGGGTGCCGAGGTGGGCGACGATGCTGCGCAACCCGTTGTGCCCGGCCAGCCCGCCGCCGGCCTTGACGCGCACGACCGCCGGAGGCAGATCGAGCTCGTCCTGCACGACGACGATCCGCCGCGGGTCCTCGATGCCGTAGCGGCGCGCCAGGGCCCGCACGGCCCGCCCCGACTCGTTCATGTACGTGAGCGGGAACGCCAGCACGACGCGCACCTCGTCGTCGCCCGTCCCGATGCGGCTCTCGGCGACGAGGGCGTGGTCGCGCCCCGCCTTCAGCTTGTCGCCACGCCGGCGCGCCAGCTCCTCGACGACCTCCTGGCCGACGTTGTGCCGCGTCCGGACGTACTCCTTGCCCGGGTTGCCCAGTCCGACGATCAGCCAGTCGAACGGGGTCTTGCGCCTCACTCGGACGCGGCGTCGCCCTCCGTTGCGGCGCCGCCCTCGGCCGCCTCGTCAGCGCCCTGCGCCTCGGCCTGCTCCGCCTGCTCCTCGGCGACCTCGGCGTCCGCGGCCTCGATCGCGGCGGCCTCGGCGCGCATCGTGAGGACGGTGACGATCGGCGTCTCCGGATCGCCGGTGGGGCGCACGCCCGCCGGCATCGGGACGTCACCGAGGCGGATCACGGAGTCCATGTCCATCCCGCTCACGTCGACCACGAACTCGGCGGGGATGTTGCGCGGCGTCGTGACGACCTCGATCGAGTCGACCGCGGGATCGACCAGCCCGCCGTGCGAGGTGACGGCCGTGGCCTCACCCTCGAGGCGCAGCGGTACCGACACCGTGATCTCCTCGTCGAGGTTGACCTGCATGAAGTCGACGTGGGTGACCGTGCGCCGCACCGGGTGGCGCTGCACCTCCTTGACGATCGCCGGGTACACCGTGCCGTCGACCTCGAGGTCGAGGACGGTGTTCAGCCCGGCCGCGCCGGACAGCGCGATGCGGAGGTCACGGCGCCCGACGGCGACCGGCAGGGGCGTCATCCCCTGGCCGTAGAGGACGCCGGGAATGATGTCGTTCTTGCGCAGGCGTCGAGCGGCGGCGCTGCCCGTCGGGCGGCCGGTGGTGGCGACGAGCACGGTGGAAGCCATGACGATGAACCTTTGACGTCGATGAAGTGAGAGCGCGGCGGAGCCGGGAAAGACCAGCGCACGATGCTACCGCCGGGGCCAGGTGCTCCCACCGGCCGGACGGGGACGGGATCGTCAGGCGAGGTTCTCGCCGTCGAAGATCTCGCTGACGCTGGTGTCGTCGAACACCGCGGACAGCGCCTCCGCGATCAGCGAGGCGATCGACAGCACCTCGATGCGGTCGATCTGCTTCTCCGGCGGCAGCGGCAGGGTGTTCGTCAGCACCACCCGCTCGATCTCGCTGTTCTTCAGCCGGTCGATCGCCGGACCCGACAGCACGCCGTGGGTCGCCATCGCCCACACCTCGGTGGCGCCGCGGGCCTTGAGCAGCTCCGCCGCCGAGCAGATCGTGCCGGCGGTGTCGATCATGTCGTCGGTGAGCACGCACAGCCGGCCCTTGACGTCGCCGATCACCTCGGTCGCCTGGGCGACGTTGGCCGAGCCCTTGGGCCGCCGCTTGTAGCAGAACGCCAGGTCGGCGCCGCAGTCGGCGAGGTGCTGCGCCATCCGCTCGGCGACCTTGATCCGCCCGGCGTCGGGTGAGACGATCACCGGCTCGCTGCAGTGCTCGCGGATGTACTTCTCGAGCACGGGCATCGCCGTCAGATGGTCGACCGGGCCGTCGAAGAACCCCTGGATCTGGCCGGCGTGGAGGTCGATCGAGATCATCCGCTTGACCCCCGCCGCCTTGAACATGTCGGCGATCAGGCGGGCCGTGATCGGCTCCCGGCCCTCGGCCTTGCGGTCCTGGCGGGCGTAGCCGTAGAAGGGCGTGACCGCCGTGATCCGCTTCGCCGACGCCCGGTAGGCGGCGTCGCACATGATCAGCTGCTCCATGATCGCGTCGTTCACGGAGCGGCCGTCGACGCCGAAGTGCGGCTGGAGGATGAACACGTCGGTGCCGCGCACGCTCTCGCCGAAGCGCGGCCGGATCTCACCGTTGGAGAACTCGACGATGTTCGGGTTCCCGAGCTGGATGCCGAGGTGGGCTGCGACCTCCGCAGCGAGCTCCGGGTGCGTGCGCCCGGAGTACAGGGCCAGCTTCTTCGTGGTGACCTTCTCCATCGCGCCTCGGCTCCCGTCGCTAGTCGGTAGGGGCAGTGTAGAAGGCCCCGGTGACGAAGCCCCGGGTGACGTGGGACCCCGCCGGGAGGTGGCAGAACGGGCCGACCTCCGCGTCGTCGCCCACCTCGGCCTCGGTGCCGACGGAGTACTGGACCTTGCAGTTGCGCCCCACCACGCAGTCGTCGAGGCGGGTGTCGGGGCCGATCTCGCAGCCGTCGCCGATGACCGTGTTGCCCTTGAGGATCGTGCCCGGGTACAGCGTCACGTCCCGCCCGAGCTCGACGGTGACGTCGATGAACGTCTGGCGTGGGTCCACCATCGTCACGCCGTTGAGCAGCCAGCGCCGGTTGGTGCGCGCCCGCAGCTCCCGCTCGGCGAGGGCGAGCTGCCAGCGGTCGTTGACGCCCTGGGTCTCCTCGCCGGGCGCCTGGACCCGGCCGACGCGGTAGCCCATCCCGCTGAGCACGCCGATCACGTCGGTCAGGTACAGCTCGCCCTGGGCGTTGTCGGGGGTCAGGCTGCGCAGCGCCGGGCCGAGCAGGTCGCGGCGGAACGCGTAGATGCTCGTGGCGACCTCCTTGATCGCCCGCTCCTCCATCGACGCGTCGCGCTCCTCGACGATGCGCAGGACCCGGCCGTCGGACGCCGTGATCACCCGGCCGTAGCCGGTCGGGTCGTCGACGACGCTGGTGAGCAGCGTGGCCGCGGCGCCGCTCGCGACGTGGGCGGCGACGAGCTCCTCGAGCGTCTCGGGCTGCAGCAGCGGGGTGTCGCCCGGCATGACGACGATCGTCGACTCGTCGTCGAGGTCGTCACCCGGGAACGCCGTCATGCCGATCGCCGCCGCGTCGCCCGTCCCGCGCTGGGCGGGCTGCTCGACGAACACGACGTTGGCCCACGCCGGCGCGAGGTCCTGGACCTCCTTGGTCACCCGCTCGGCACCGTGACCGACGACGATCGCGGTGCGCTGCGGCTTGAGGCGCGAGAGGGCCTCGATCACGTGCACGACCATCGCCCGCCCGCAGATCATGTGGAGCGGCTTGGGTCGCTGCGAGCGCATGCGGGTGCCCTCGCCGGCGGCGAGGATGATCGCCGAGACGCTCATCGGGCGATCTCCTCGCTCGTCCACCGGCTGCTGGGGGGCTGCGGTCGGGCTGCCATCGCTCCGGGGAGAGGAGTCGAACCCCTATTCACTGAACCAAAATCAGTTGTCCTACCAATTGAACGACCCCGGATCGGAACCTTCAAGGTATCGCGCGGCGGCGCCGATCGACCGGTAGCCTCCCCCGGCGTTATGGGTTCGCTGATCAAGAAGCGCCGGAAGCGCATGCGCAAGAAGAAGCACAAGAAGATGCTCCGCCGCACGCGCCACCAGCGCCGCAAGTAGCCACGCGCTGGCCCTCCGGCCGCTTCGCACGCCCTCGTCCGCACACGCGGGACGAGGGCGTTGTCGCGCCGGTGCGCGGACCGCGCCCGGTCAGGCGGACGAGCCGGTCCCGGGGACCGTGCGGGCGACCAGGACCGCAGCCCCTGCCGCCCGCAGCGGCGCCAGTGCCGCCTCGTGCTCGCCGTGCACGAACCAGCTCGCCCCACTGCCAGCGAGCACCGGCTCGAGCCCGGCCGCCTCGATGATGCGCGCCCGCCACGCCGCCAGCTCCGGCGCGACCGAGATCGCCGCCGGCTCGAGGTCGTTCGGGCCCGCACCGGTCGGACCGCCGAGCTCGTCCCAGCGCCGATAGACGGCCGGTGTGCTCACGTGGATCGGGGGCACCACGAGCGTCACCACGAGCGCCACGTACGGCAGCGGCTCGACGACCTCCCCGATCCCGTGCACCCGGGCGCGGCCGCCGACGAGGCAGAACGGGAGGTCGGCACCCAGCCGGACCGCCGTGGCCGGATCGGTGACACCAGCCCAGCGCAGCACGGCGGCGGCGTCCGCGGACCCGCCACCCAACCCGCCGCCGTGGGGGATCCGCTTGTCGACGTGGACGTGCGCCCGGCGCCCGGCGAGCGCCAGCGCCCGGGCCACGAGATTGGTCCCGTCCGTCGGGACCCCCTCGGCGAAGGGACCGCTGACGGTGATCCCCTCGCCGTCCGGGTCGATCGTCAGCGCGTCGGCGAGGTCGAGGGTGACCATCTCGGCGTCGAGCTCGTGGTAGCCGTCGTCGCGCACGCCGGTGATCCGCAGCGCCAGCGTCAGCTTCGCCGGGGCGCGCACCGTCACGGTCATCCGTGGACCGCCTTCGTCAGGCGCACCCAGGCGTCGAGGTCGAGCTCCTCGGGCCGCGCCGTCTCGGCGACGCCCGCCGCGGCGAACTGCGCCGCGGTGACCACCCCGGCGAGCGAGCGGCGCAGCATCTTGCGGCGCTGCCCGAACGCCGTGCGCACGAGCGCGAACAGGGCGTCGGGGTCGACGTCGGGCGGCGGCCGGCGCACGATCTCGACGAGCGCGGACTCGACGTTCGGGCGGGGCAGGAACACCGACGCCGGCACCGCGCCGGCGAGCCGCGCCCGCGCCCAGAACGCGACCTTCACGCTGATCGCCCCGTACGCCTCGGACCCCGCGCCGGCGACGAGCCGCTCGCCCACCTCGCGCTGGACCATCACCAGCATCCGGGTGATCGCCGGGACGTGGTCGAGCAGGTCGGCGAGGAGCGGCGTCGCCACGTTGTAGGGCAGATTGGCGACGAGCACCCACTCGTCGTGACCGGCGAGCAGCGCCGGCCAGTCGAGCCGCATCGCGTCGGCCTCGACCACCGCCACGTTCGGCAGCCCGGCCACGACCTCGCGCAGGATCGCCGCCAGCCCCGGGTCGACCTCGACGGCCGTGACGTCCGCGCCGGTCTCGGCGAGGGCGAGGGTCAGCGACCCGAGCCCGGCACCGACCTCCACGACGTGCTCGCCGGGGCCGATGCGCGCCAGGTGGGCGATGCGCCGCACCGTGTTCGGGTCGGCGACGAAGTTCTGGCCGAGGTCCCGGCGGGGAGCGAGGCCGTGGCTGGCGAGCAGCTCGCGGACGACGGGGCGGGAGTGGGTCATCGCCGCGCCGTGCCGGACCTCCGGCGGCCCGACCCGGGCGCGCTCATGGGGTGGAACGGATCTCGACGTGGATCGGCGCCGTCGTCGGATCGGCGATCGCGGCGAACGCGGCCGGGCTCATGACCAGCTCGCCCTGCGGCTGGTTCGGCGGGCGCAGCGCCGTCCAGCAGTCCGTGGTGCGGTGGTTCGCGACGTTCATCACGGTGACGTGGCTGCCGGCGGGCACGCCGCTGAAGAGGCAGGTGCGCGGGTCGCTGACGGAGCGGCGGAAGATCGCCGTCGCCGTGGCCAGCGTGACACCGGCCCCGGAGCCGATCACCGGGGCTGCCGGCGGCGCCGCGGGGCGGGGGGCGCCGGCGACACCGAGGAAGCCCGGCGCCACGGAGCCCATCGGGTCGATGGTCTCGGTGGTGGTGGACGCCGCCGCCTCCCCGGGCGCGAGACCGACCGCGGCGACGCTCGGGCGGGTCGCGGTCTCGTCCCGGTTGACGAGCCACACCGCGGGGAGCGCCGCCACCGTGAGCGCGCTGGCCCACACCAGCCGCCTGCGGTCACGGTCGTCGAGCCTCACGGTTGCTCCCAACTCAGGCGGACCGGACTCCGACGCCGGCCCGCTCTGCAGGGCGAAAACCGTATGGAGCGGTCGGGGGGAACGCAAACCAGGCGACGCCGGTCACCCGGCCGCATGGCCGCTGACCAGGGCGAACGCGGCGAGCGCGTTGCGCCGCGTGGCGTCGCGCACGACGTCGACCTGCACGCCGTGGACCTCGGCGAGGACCGCTCCGACGTGGGGCACCCACGCCGGGCGGTTGCGCTTGCCCCGGTGCGGCACCGGCGCGAGGTACGGGCTGTCGGTCTCCACGAGCATCCGGTCGAGCGGCGTGAGCGCGGCAGCTGCGCGCACCTCCGGCGCCCCCTTGAACGTGACGATGCCCGAGAAGCTGAGCAGCGCCCCGCGGTCGAGGCACCGGCGCGCCTCGTCCGGCCCGCCGGTGAAGCAGTGGAAGATGGTGCGCGGTGGCACACCCTCGGCGTCGAGGATGTCGAACGTGTCCGCCCACGCCTCGCGCGTGTGGATCACGAGCGGCAGGCCGAGCTCGTGGGCGAGGGCGACCTGGGCGGCGAACGCCTCGCGCTGGGCGTCGCGCGGCGAGTGGTCGTAGTGGTAGTCGAGGCCGCACTCGCCGACGGCGACGGGCCGTGGCGCGCCGGCGAACAGGTCACGGATCGTGTCGACACCGAAGCGGGCCTCGTGCGGGTGCAGCCCCACGGTGGCGTGCACGTCGTCGAAGCGGGCGGCGACCTCGAGCGCCTCGAGCGACGACGCCCGGTCGCACCCGACGGTGACCATCGCCGTCACCCCCGCCGCCCGCGCCTCGGCCACCAGCTCGGCGGCCGCGTCGGCGGGCAGGTGACAGTGCGAGTCGACCCAGCCCGTGGTGGCCGCGGCCGTCGCGTCGGCGCCGCTCACGGCTTGATGCGCGGGAACAGCGCCGGGCCCTTCGTCACCGGCAGGCCGCCCGGGTACCCGCCCCACTCGACGTCGCGCGGCACGCGCTGGTCGTGCACCGAGCCGGGCAGGCCGAGGCGCTCCCAGATCGTCTGGGCGGTGCCGGGGATCGCCGGCGAGGCCAGGATGGCGACGATGCGCAGCGCCTCGACGGCGTCGCCGAGGACCGCCTCGACGGCCGGGCCCGGGTCCATCTTCCACGGCTCGTGGGCCTCGAGGTGGGCGTTCGTCGCGCGCACGAGCTGCCACGTCGCCTCGAGGGCGCGGCTCGGCTGCACGACGTCCCACGCGGCCCTGACCGCGGCGACCGTGTTCGCGGCGGTCTCGGCGAGCGCGCTGTCGGGCGACGGCGCCGGACCCGTGCCGCCGCACTTCGACGTCACGACCGTGGCGACGCGCGACGCCAGGTTGCCGAGGTTGTTGGCGAGGTCGGCGTTGTAGCGGGCGACGAGGCCCTCGTAGGTGAAGTCGCCGTCCTGGCCGTAGGGCGTGTCGGCCAGCACGTAGTAGCGGAAGCCGTCGACCCCGACGGTGTCGACGAGGTCGAGCGGCTTGACGACGTTGCCCGTCGTCTTGCTCATCTTCTCGCCGCCCACGAGCAACCAGCCGCCGACCGCCCAGCCCTTCGGCAGGTCCACGCCGGCCGACATCAGCATCGCCGGCCAGTACACGCAGTGGTGGCGGATGATGTCCTTGCCGATCAGGTGGTAGTCGACCGGCCACCACTGGGCGAAGCGCTCCTCGTCGGTGCCGAAGCCGACCGCGGCGAGGTAGTTGGTCAGCGCGTCGAACCACACGTAGGCGACGTGCTTGGGATCCCACGGCAGCGGGATGCCCCAGTCCAGGCTCGTGCGGCTCACCGAGAAGTCGCGCAGCCCCGAGCGGATCAGCCCGAGCGCCTCCTTGCCGCGGAACTCCGGGACGATCGCGTTCGGGTGCGCGGCGTACCACTCGAGGAGGCGGTCCTGGAACCGCGAGAGGCGGAAGAAGTAGTTCTCCTCCTCGAACTCCTCGACGGGCAGCTTGTGGATCGGGCACAGCCCGCCCTCGAGCAGCTCGTCGTCGGTGTAGTACTCCTCGCAGCGGACGCAGTACTTGCCGCGGTAGAGATCGAGCTCGATGTCGCCGGCGTCGTAGCAGCGCTGCAGCAGCTCCTGGACCGCGGCGCGGTGGCGCGGCTCGGTCGTGCGGATGAAGTCGTCGTTGGCGATGTTGAGGTGCTTCCACGCCTCGGCGAACTTCGGCGCGATCGAGTCGGCGAAGGCCTGCGGGGTCATCCCCGCCTCCTCGGCGGCGCGCTGGATCTTGAGCCCGTGCTCGTCGGTGCCCGTGAGGTACATGACGTCGTCGCCGAGGAGTCGGTGCCAGCGCGAGAGCGCGTCACCGACGATCGTCGTGTACGCGTGACCGAGATGCGGTTCGGCGTTCACGTAGTAGATCGGCGTCGTGACGTAGAACCGGGGCACGGGATTGAACGCTACCGAGCGGTGCCCTGCGCGGCCCCGGCAGATCCGCCCCGACCCCGGCCGGCACCCCCGATCCCACATCTGACGCGACTTTGGTCCGGTATGCGGACCAAAGTCGCGTCAGATGTCGCGGGGCGGGACGATCCGCGTGACGTCAGGCGGTGCGGCGGCCGTAGACGGTGCCGGCGGCGAAGCTGACCCCGGCGATCGCCGTCGCTCCCGCCGCGGCCATCGAGCGGCGGATCACCGACTTCGTGCGCTGGCTGAAGTGCACGATCGGCCAGCCGTACGCCCGGGCGTGGCGCGCCAGCCGGGCGTCCGGGTTCACCGCGACCGGGTGGCCGACGGCCTGGAGCATCGGCAGGTCGCTCGCCGAGTCCGAGTAGGCGTAGCACTGGGCGAGGTCGAGCCCGTCCCAGCGGGCGATCTCCTCGATCGCCTGCACCTTCCCGGACCCGTAGCAGAACGGGCCGGCGAGCTCGCCCGTGTAGACGCCGTCGACGACCTTGCCGCGCGTGCCGATCCCCGCCGTCATGCCGAGTGAACGGGCGAGTGACTCGACGATCTCCTCCGGCGCCGCCGACACGATGTAGGTGTTGCGGCCGGCGTGGCGGTGCAGGTCGAGCAGCCGGCGCGCCTCGGGGCGGATCTTGGCGAGCAGCTTCGGCAACACCTCGGCGTTCAACGCCATCAGGTCGTCCTGACGCATCCCGCGCACCGCGCCGAGGATCCGGTCGCGCACCGCCTCGGTCGTCTCGTCGTCGGACCCGAACAGCTTGAACGCGATCGCCGAGGCGGCGTCCCGCACGAACTGGCGCGTCGGCACCAGCCCGGCCTTGCGCGCCGTGCGCGCCATGATGAACGCCGACGACCCGGCGATCAGCGTGCGGTCGAGATCGAAGAACGCGGCGCTCGGCCCACCGCTCACCATCCGCCGGTACGCCGACTGCTCCGGCGCCTCGTCGCCGCGCGCGGCACCGCGCTCTGCGGCCGCCGCCGCGGCGTCCTCTGCCTGCTCGGTGACGGACACGTCGCTCAGCGCGATCACCGGCCTCTCGGGGGTCAGCTAGGTCGGGCTCGGGTCGTCGGCAACGCTAGCCCCGCTCCCCTGCGCCGGCTCCGCGACCGCCAGGTCGTAGGCCACGCGCTTGGGCACGCCGAGGCGCCGGGCGACCACCGCCGCGGCGTCGCGCCGGGACCGGCCGGCGGCGAGCTCCTCGCGCAGCGCGGCCCGCACCGCATCGTCCGACGGTGGGGCGTCGTCGGCCGGGGCACCCTCGATCACCAGCACGTACTCGCCGCGCGGCGCACCGATGCGGACGTCGCCGAGCGTCCCCCGCACCACCGTCTCGTACAGCTTCGTCAGCTCGCGGGCGACGACGACGCGCCGGTCCGGCCCGAACGCGTCGGCCAGGTCGGCCAGCGTCCGCTGCACCCGGTGCGGCGCCTCGTACAGCACGATCGTGCGCCGCTCGGTCGCCAGGCCGGCGAGACGCTCCTCCCGGGCCCGGCCGGCGCGGGGCAGGAACCCCTCGAACACGAACCGCGACGTCGGCAGCCCGCTGATCACCAGCGCCGCGAGGAACGCCGCCGGGCCGGGCACCGCGGTCACCTCGAAGCCGGCGTCGAGCACCGCCGCGGTCAGCCGTTCGCCCGGATCGCTGATCCCGGGCGTCCCGGCGTCGGTCACCACCGCCACGTCGCCGCCCTCGGCCAGCACCTCGAGCACCTCGGGCACCCGCGCCGCCTCCGTGTGCTCGTTGCAGATCGCCAGGCGCGCGCCGCTGATCCCCGCGTGGGCCAGCAGCCGACCGGTCCGGCGCGTGTCCTCGCAGCAGATCAGCGCCGCCGAGGCGAGCACCTCGCGCGCCCGCGGCGAGAGATCGCCGAGGTTGCCGACCGGGGTGGCGACGAGCACGAGCCGCCCCGCCCCGGCCGGCGCCCGCTCAGCCACCGTTCCCGACGTCCGGCGCGGGACCGTCGCGCAGCTCGACCACGTCGCCCGGCGCCAGCTCCCACCGCTCGAACGCGCCGGCCTCGGCCTCGATCACCCAGCACGCCTTGGGGACCGGCAGCCCGATGCGGTGGCGCTGCATCCGCACCGACTTCACGACCACCCCGTGCTTGTCGACGTAGGCGACGTCGACGGGGAAGCGCATCCCGATCGTGTGCACCCACCGGCACGGCTGCAGCACGAAGGCCCCCTCGAGGTGATCGCGCTTCAGCAGGCCGAGGCGGCGGTCACGAGCGCTGGTGGCGACCTCGGCGGACGCGAGCACGTGCCCATCGCTCACCAGCCAGCCCATGCGCGGGATTCTGGCACCGTCCTGCCGCGAGCGGTGATGGCGCATCACCGCCAGATAACCAGCCGCGCGCCCCCGCTCGCGCACCACCCACGCCACGATCCGCGCCAGCGTCCGCACCACCTGCCGCGGCACCCGGGGTGGTGCGGGCAGGGCAGGATGGCGAGGGCATCTGACGCGGTCACTACAGTGCGCCGGCGAGGGCGGCGCCGTGCGACCGTCGTCGACCGCACGTCACCACGTACGACACAGGGGGTTCGAGTGCCCGGCAGCATCCTCGGCGAACGGGTCGTCCGCAAGGAAGACCCGAAGTTCCTCACGACCGGCGGCGTCTACCTCGACGACTTCGAGCCACCCGAGCTGGTCGGCGCGGCACACGTCGTCTACGTCCGCTCCACGGTCGCCCACGGCAAGATCGTCTCGATCGACACGAGCGAGGCCACGGGGATGCCCGGCGTCATCGCCGTGCTGACCGCCGCCGACCTCGGCCTCGAGCCGATGCCGTCGCCGTACAACCCCGCCGTGGCGCGCACCGTGCTCGCCAGCGACAAGGTCCGCTACGTCGGCGAGCCGGTCGTCGCCGTCGTGGCCGAGACGCGCGCCCAGGCGACCGACGCCGCCGAGGCCGTCATCGTCGACTACGAGCCGCTGGAGGCGCTCGTCGACATGGAGCAGGCGCTCGCCTCGTCGACGCTGATCTACGAGGCGGCCGGCAGCAACGCCGTGTTTGACACGACGGCGCTCGGCATGCCCGACCTGAGCGGCGACGAGTTCTTCGCCGACTGCGAGGTCGTCGTCTCCGGCCGGTTCATCAACCAGCGCGTCGCGCCGTGCCCGCTCGAGGTGCGCGCCGCCGCGGCCGCGTGGGTCGACGGGCGCCTGTACCAGTGGGTCTCGACCCAGCACGCGCAGGGCATCAAGAACGTCTACGTCGCCGCCAACAAGCTGGAGCCCGACCAGGTCCGCGTGATGACCGTCGACGTCGGCGGCGGCTTCGGCGCCAAGATCGGCACCTACCCCGAGGAGATCGTCCTCGGGGCGATCGCCAGGCACGTCGGCCGGCCGGTGCGCTGGACCGAGACGCGCAGCGAGTCGATGATGGCCCTCGGCCACGGCCGCGGCCAGATCCAGAACGTCACGATCGGCGGCACCCGCGACGGCAAGGTGACGCACTACCGGCTGCACGTGCTGTCCGATGCCGGGGCCTACGTCGACATGGGGGCGATCCTCGCCCCGTTCATGACCCGCCCGATGGCGTCGGGCGTCTACGACATCCCGAACATCGAGTGCCGCACGACGTCGGTCGTCACGAACACGACCCCGACCGTCGCCTACCGCGGCGCCGGCCGGCCCGAGGCCACGGCGGCGATCGAGCGGGCGATGGACCTGTTCGCCCTGGAGATCGGCAAGGACCCCGCCGAGGTCCGCCGGATCAACCTGATCCCGCCGTTCACCGAGCCGCACACCACCGCCGTCGGCCAGACCTACGACGTGGGCGACTACGCCGGCTGCCTCGACAAGGTCCTCGCTGCCGCCGGCTACGAGGAGCTGCGCGCCGAGCAGGCCCGCCGCCGGGCGTCGAACGACCCCGTGCAGCTCGGCATCGGCGTGAGCGTCTACGTCGAGATCACCGGCGGCGTCGGCAACGGCGAGAACGCCAAGATCGAGGTCCACGAGGACGGCACCGCCACGATCTACACCGGCACGTCGCCGCACGGTCAGGGCCACGACACGGCGTGGTCGATGATCGCCAGCGCCCGCACCGGCATCCCGATCGACAGGTTCAAGCTGGTGTGGGGCGACACCGACCTCGTGCCCCAGGGTGACGGCACGATGGGGTCGCGCTCGTTGCAGCAGGGCGGCTCCGCCGTGCACAAGGCGGCGATCGAGCTCGTCGAGGCCGCCAAGCCGCTCGCCGCCAAGGCGCTGGAGGCGGCCGTCGAGGACATCGAGCTCGACCTCGACAACGGCACGTTCCACGTACGAGGCACGCCGGCGGTGTCGAAGACGTGGGCCGACCTCGCCCAGTTCGCCAGGTCCGAGGGCGCCGAGCTGACGATCGACACCCGCTTCGACGCGCCGGGGCCGACGTTCCCGTTCGGCGCCCACGTCGCCGTCGTCGAGGTCGACACCGAGACCGGCCAGGTGAAGCTCGTCCGCCACGTCGCCTGCGACGACGCCGGGACGATCATCAACCCGCTGATCCTCGAGGGCCAGGTCCACGGCGGCATCGCCCAGGGGGCCGCCCAGGCGCTGCTCGAGGAGGTCCGCTACGACGAGGACGGCAACCCGATCACGTCGAACCTCGCCGACTACGGGATGATCTCGGCGGCCGAGCTGCCGAGCATCGAGCGGATCCCGATGGAGACGCCGACGCCGATCAACCCGCTCGGCGCCAAGGGCATCGGCGAGTCGGGGACGATCGGGTCGACCCCGGCGATCCAGTCGGCGGTCATCGACGCGGTCAGCCACCTCGGCGTGCGCCACATCGACATGCCGGCGACCGCCGAGCGGGTGTGGCGGGCGATCCAGGAGGCCAAGGCCGCGCAGTGAGCCACGACCCGCGGACGCCGCCCGGGGCGGCGTCCGCGGGCGCGTCGCCCACTTCCCCCGGTACGGTCACCGGGTGACCCGACGGCGGACGCACGCCCTCATCGACCTCGACGGGACGCTCACCGACTCGTTCCCGGCGATCACCGGCGCGCTGAAGTGCGCGCTCGCCGACGTCGGGCTGCCGATCCCGGCCGACGAGGAGCTGCGCGCCGTCGTCGGCCCGCCGTTCGAGCTCGGCCTGCCGCTCGTCGGTGTGCCCCGGGCCCGCCTGCGCGAGGTGATCGACCGCTACCGCGTCCACTACGAGGGCGGTTGGCTGTTCCGCTGCGAGCTGTTCCCCGGTGTCACCGAGATGCTCGCCGATCTCGTCGACGCCGGGGTCACGCTGTCGCTGGCGACCGCCAAGCCCGAGCCGACGGCGGTGCGCATCGTCCGGCACTTCGGGCTCGACCGCTACTTCGCCGTGCTCGCCGGGGCGACGTACGAGCCGGGCCGCCGCACCAAGGACGAGGTGATCACCCACGCGCTGCACCACCTCGGCACCACCGCCGGGCCGCACGTCGTGATGGTCGGCGATCGCGACCACGACGTCCACGGCGCCGGTGTGCACGGCATCGACTGCATCGGCGTGCTGTGGGGCTACGGCGGCGCTGAGGAGCTGACGTCGGCGGGCGCCGTCGCCCTCGCCGCGACCCCCGCCGACGTCGTGGCCCTCGTGACCGGGCGACCGCTGGCCGGGGACGTGCACGGCGCCCTCGGCCCCGTCTCGGTGGACGGTGACGGCACGCCGTCGGTGGACGGCGATGCGGAGGTCACCGCGCCGCGGACGTCCGCACTGGGCGCTCATCGGCGGGGGTCGCTAGCGTGACGTCTCGCATGGCCAGCGGGCTCGACACCACCGACCGGCCCCGTCGTCGGATCGCCGCCCCGACCCAGCGGTCCGCCGCCGACGTGTTCATGCGTCGGCTGCTGTGGCTGCCGGTCGACGCACCGGCGGGCACGGCCGAGGGCGCCCGCAAGGCGTTCCAGACGTCGCTGCTCGTCGCGACCGTCCGGTGCCTGCTCATGTACATCGTCTTCCCGTTCGTCCTGCCCGCGCTGGGGCTGGCCCGGGGCGTCGGGCCGGCGATCGGGTTGGTCATCAACCTCGCCGCGATCGTGTGCATCGTGCTGTCGATGCGGCGGTTCTTCCGCGCCGACCACCCGAAGCGGTGGTCCTACACCGCCCTCGGCGGCACCGTGCTGGTGTTCCTCGTGGTCATGGTCGCCCAGGACGCCGCCAGCCTGCTCTCCTGACGCCCGGGCGGGCTGCGGGGCATCGGCCGCCTCCCCGCTTGCCGTCGGGCTTGCTGTTTTCGGCACGTTAGGAGTACCTTACGACGGCGATGGCGCTGGTGTGTCTGTGTCACGGGGTCAACGAGCGCCGGGTTCGTCGCGAGATCGAGCACGGGGCGACCACGATCGAGGAGGTCGCCGCGCGCTGCCTCGCCGGCAGCTGCTGCTTCGGCTGTCACCCCACGATCGACGCGCTGATCGAGGAGCACCAGCAGACCGTCGTCAGCGTGGCCGGCCGCCGGGGTCTCCGGCTCGCCACCTGAGCGTCGTCAGGAGCCCTTCACGGGCCCCTCAGAGGGTGCTTTTCCCCTGGTCAGGGGCACGATTCACGAAAAAGATCATGATCGGTGTCGTGCCCCCGGCCGCCTAGGGTGTCCCGCATGCAGGGAGACGCGGAGATCATCGAGCTGCTCAACGAGGTGCTGACCGCCGAGCTGACGGCGATCAACCAGTACTTCGTCCACGCCAAGATGTGCGAGCACTGGGGCTACGAGCGCCTCGCCGAGCACGGCCGCCACGAGTCGATCGACGAGATGAAGCACGCCGACCGGGTCATCGACCGGATCCTCTACTTCGAGGGCGTGCCGAACATGCAGCGGCTCTTCCCCGTGCGCGTCGGTGAGACCGTGCCCGAGCAGTTCGAGTTCGACAAGCAGCTCGAGTACGAGGCCGTCCAGCGCCTGAACCGGGGCATCGCCATGTGCGTCGCCAAGGGCGACAACGGCACCCGCGAGCTGCTCGCCGACATCCTCGTGGCCGAGGAGGAGCACATCGACTGGATCGAGACCCAGCAGGAGGCGATCCGCCAGATCGGCCTCGAGCGCTACCTCGCCCAGCAGCTCCACGACTGACCGCCCACGCCGTCGCGTCTCCCCGCGCGTGCCGCACCCCGGGTTCCCGTGATCACGACCACGCCGGCGCCGACCACGAGCGATCGGGTGCGCCAACCGTCCGATCGCTCATCGTCACGCTGGTGCCGGCGCGCGCCGCGACGACGGGTCCTCGGACGGCGCCACGCGCACCACTGACGACCCGGTGACGGCACGGCGCCGTCGCCTCGCGGCGTTCGGAGGCCGTGTGGCGCTTCTGCCATGATGCACAGGGGACAACACTTCCGCTCGAAGGGGGCAACACGTGGAGATCAGCGTCACCGTCAACGGGGTGCAGCACACGCACGACGTGGAGCCGCGCACGTTGCTGGTCCAGTACATCCGGGAGCAGCTCGGGCTGACCGGGACGAACATCGGCTGCGACACCTCCTCGTGCGGAGCGTGCACGGTGCACCTCAACGGCGAGTCGGTGAAGAGCTGCACCGTGCTCGCCGTCCAGGCGGACGGCGCCGAGATCACCACCATCGAAGGCCTCGCCAGCGACGGCCAGCTGCACCCCATGCAGCAGGCGTTCATGGAGCACCACGGGCTCCAGTGCGGCTACTGCACGCCGGGCATGGTGATGGCCGCCGTGAGCCTGCTCAAGGAGAACCCCCACCCGACCGAGCAGGACGTGCGCATCGGCCTGGAGGGCAACCTCTGCCGCTGCACGGGCTATCACAACATCGTCAAGGCGGTGCTCGCCGCCGCCAACGCCTGAGCCCACACCGCACCACGGGAGGTGCCCGCGATGACCGCGACGGCGACCTCGGACGCCCCGACGGGCGTCATCGGCCAGCGGCTGCTGCGCCGAGAGGACCCTGCCCTGCTCACCGGCGAGGCGCGCTACACCAACGACCTCGCCGTCCCGGGAGCCCTGCACATGGCGGTCGTGCGCTCGCCCTACGCGCACGCCCGCATCGTCAGCATCGACACCTCGGCGGCCCGCGAGATCCCCGGCGTCGTCGCCGTGTACACCGGCGAGGACCTCGCCGACGCCTGGGCCGCGCCGATGCCGTGCGCCTGGCCCGTCACCGAGGACATGAAGTCGCCGGCGCACTACCCGCTCGCCCGCGGGAAGGTCTGCTACGTCGGTGACGGCGTCGCCGTCGTCCTCGCCGAGACCGAGGCGGCGGCCCGTGACGCCGTCGACGCGGTGGTCGTCGAGTACGACCCGCTGCCCGCCGTCGTCGACCCCGAGGACGCCCGCTCCGACCGCGTCGTGATCCACGAGGAGCTCGGCACCAACACGAGCTACACGTGGTCGCTGAAGGTCGAGGGGACCGAGGGCCAGATCGACCGCGCCTTCGCCGAGGCCGCCTACACGGTCAGCGAGCGCTACGTGCAGCAGCGACTGATCCCGATGGCGATGGAGCCGCGGGCGGTGGTGGCCGTGCCCCAGCCGTTCGGCGGCGACATCACCCTCTACTCGGCGACGCAGGTGCCGCACATCCTGAAGATCATGTCGGCGCTCACGCTCGGCATCCCCGAGCACCAGGTGCGCGTCGTCGCCCCGGCGGTCGGCGGTGGCTTCGGCTCCAAGCTCAACGTCTACGCCGAGGAGCTGCTGTGCATGGCGCTCGCCCGGCGCCACCACGTGCCGGTGCGCTGGAACGAGACCCGCTCGGAGAACGCCCAGGCGACGATCCAGGGCCGCGGCCAGATCCAGCACATCGAGCTCGCCGCCGACGCGGACGGCAAGTTGACCGCGCTGCGCGTCCGGCTGACCGGCGACATGGGGGCGTACCTCCAGCTCGTCACGCCGGGGATCCCGCTGCTCGGCGCGTTCCTCTACGCCGGCGTCTACGACCTGCCCCAGGCGTACGACTTCGAGTGCACGTCGGTGTTCACCACGATGACGCCGACGGACGCCTACCGCGGCGCCGGCCGCCCGGAGGCGACGTACGCGATCGAGCGGGCGATGGACGCGCTGGCGAGGAAGATGGGCATCGACCCGCTCGAGCTGCGCCGGCGCAACTACATCCCCGCCGACCAGTTCCCGTACACTGCGTGGAGCGGCCTCGTCTACGACTCGGGCAACCACGAGGCCGCGGCGGCCAAGGCAGCCGAGCTCGTCGGCTACGAGGAGCTGCGCGCCCGCCAGCGCCAGCAGAACGTGCCCGGTGCAACCAAGCGCCTCGGCATCGGCATCTCGTCGTACTTCGAGATGTGCGGTCTCGCCCCGTCACGCGTGCTCGCCTCGCTCAACTACTCGGCCGGCGGCTGGGAGGCGGCGACGGTGCGCGTGCTGCCGACCGCCAAGGTGCAGGTCGTCACCGGCACCTCCCCGCACGGCCAGGGCCACGAGACGGCGTGGTCGATGATCGTCGCCGACAAGCTCGGCATCAGTCCCGACGACGTCGACGTCCTGCACAGCGACACGGCGATCGCCCCACTCGGCCTCGACACCTACGGGTCGCGCTCGCTGCCGGTCGGCGGCGTGGCGATCGCGATGGCGTGCGACAAGGTCATCGACAAGGCCAAGCAGATCGCCGCCCACCAGCTGGAGGCGAACCCCGACGACCTCGAGTTCGAGGGCGGGGCGTTCCGCGTGAAGGGCTCGCCGGACAGGACGATCCCGCTCGCCGCCATCGCGTTCGAGGCGTTCACGGCGCACGACCTGCCCGACGGCCTGGAGCCGAACCTCGAGGCGTCGGTCACCTATGACCCGCCGAACTTCTCGTGGCCGTTCGGCACGCACATGTGCGTCGTCGAGGTGGACACCGAGACCGGCGCCGTCGACGTGCTGAAGTACGTCGCGGTCGACGACTGCGGCGTGCAGATCAACCCGCTCATCGTCGACGGCCAGGTGCACGGCGGCGTCGTGCAGGGGCTCGCCCAGGCCCTGTTCGAGGAGGCCGTGTACGACAGCGAGGGCAACCTCAAGACGAGCACGCTCGCCGACTACCTGGTGCCGGCGGCGAGCGACGTCCCGCCGATCACGCTCGACCACACGGTCACGCCGTCGCCGACGAACCCGCTCGGGGTCAAGGGCATCGGCGAGGCCGGCACGATCGGCGCCGCCCCGGCCGTGATCAACGCGATCGTCGACGCGCTCGCCGACCTCGGCGTGCGCGACGTGCCGATGCCGGCCAGCCCGTACAACGTGTGGCGCGCCATCCAGGACGCGTCCGCGCGTGCGTCCGGCACGGCCGGCACCGATCTCGGCGACCATCCTGGGGCCACCGCCAGGACCACCACCGCCAGCTCCGAAGACGTCACCACCGATGGAGGCCAGCCATGATCCCCGCCCCGTTCGACTACGTCCGTGCCGGCTCGGCCGAGGAGGCCATCAGCCTGCTCGGCGAGTACGGCGACGAGGCCAAGTTCCTCGCCGGCGGGCACAGCCTGCTGCCACTCATGAAGCTCCGGCTGGCCCAGCCCAGCGTGCTCATCGACATCGGGCGGATCAGCGACCTGTCCTACATCCGTGACGCCGGGGACCACGTCGCGATCGGTGCGCTCACCCGGCACCACGACGTCGAGACCTCGGAGCTGCTGGCCGAGCACGTACCGCTGCTGAAGCACGCGGCGAGCCACGTCGGGGACCCCCAGGTCCGTCACCGCGGCACGATCGGCGGGTCGATCGCCCACGCCGACCCGGCGTCGGACCTGCCGGCGACGACGCTCGCGCTCGGGGCCACGTACGTCGCCCAGGGCCCCAACGGCACGCGGGAGATCCCGGCGGCGCAGTTCTACGAGTCGTTCCTGACGAACACGCTGGCGCCCGACGAGATGCTGACGGAGATCCGGGTGCCGAAGATGCAGGGCGCCCGGTGGAGCTTCCAGAAGTTCAACCGGCGGGCCCAGGACTGGGCGATCGTGGGCGTGGCGGCCTGGCGGCGCAACGGTGAGGCGGGCGTCGGCCTGGTGAACATGGGCTCGACGCCGATCCTGGCGACGAGCGTGGCCCGGGCGATCGCCGAGGGTGCCTCCCCCGCGGAGGCCGCCGAGCACGCCGCCGACGAGGCCGATCCGCAGGCCGACCTGAACGCCAGCGTCGAGTACCGGATCCACCTCGCCAAGGTGCTGACGCGCCGCGCCCTCGAGGCCGCCAGCGCCTGACCGCTCGCTGCTGACGCCCACCAGGTCCGCTGAGCGGACCTGGTGGGCGTCAGAGGCGCGTCTGCAGGGGCGTCCGCGTCAGAGGAGGGCCTGGTAGGCCCCGCCGTCGACGTGGAGCTGGACGCCGGTGATGAAGCTCGCCTGCTGGCTGCACAGGAACGCGACGACCGCCCCGAAGTCGTCGGCGTCGCCCATCCGCTGATCGCCCGGGCCGTCCGGGTAGAGCGCCTGCACCCGCTTGGTCCAGTGCAGCCCCGGCTGCACCGAGTTCACCGTGACCCCGTCCGCGGCGACCTCCCGGGCGAGGGTCTTCAGGAAGCCCGTCGCCCCGGCGCGCGCCGTGTTGGAGAGGATCAGGTTCGGCATCGGCTGACGCACCGCGAGCGACGTGATGGCGACCACGCGGCCCCACCCGGCCCGCTGCATCGGCGGCACCGCCGCCTTGCACATCGCCACCACCGACATCAGGTTCAGGTCGAGCGCCGCCGGATAGGCGTCGACGTCGGTCGCGGCGAAGTCACCCGGCGGCGGACCGCCGGCGTTCGTGACCAGGATGTCCACGCCGCCGAGGGCCTCGGTCGCCATGGCCACGAACCGCGCGGCGCCCTCGGCGTTGCCGACATCGCACACGAGCGGGACGCACCCGTGCCCGACCTCGGCGGCGGCCGCCTCGATGCGGCCCTGGTCGCGGCCGCAGATCGCCACCTGCACACCTTCCGCGGCCAGCGCCTTGGCGGCCCCGAGCCCCAACCCGCTCGACGCCGCGGCGACGGCCGCGCGCTTGCCCGTGATCCCGAGATCCATCGCCCGCAAGGTAGACGGCCGTGGCGGTCCGTCGGGGCCTTCTACACTCCGGCGGAGCCCGTCATGCGAGCCCCCGACGACAAGATCGACCGCCGGCACCTCGACGCGATCGCGGACGCCGAGCTGTTCCCCTACTGGTACGACGACGCGGACGAGCCGGAGTCGAACCCGACGCTGGTGCGCACCGAGAGCTGCGACCTGTGCGTCGTCGGCGGCGGCTACACCGGGCTGTGGACGGCGATCATCGCCAAGGAGCGCGACCCGTCGCGCGACGTCGTGCTGATCGACGCCGCCGAGATCGGCTCCGGGGCGAGCGGCCGCAACGGCGGGTTCGTGGAGTCGACGCTCACCCACGGCATCGCCAACGGCCAGGAGCGCTTTCCCGACGAGATCGAGCTGCTCGAGCAGCTCGGCCTGGAGAACCTCGACGCGATCGAGAACGCGATCCACCGCTACGACATCGACTGCGACTTCGAGCGCACCGGGGTGATCGACGTCGCCACGACGGCCCACGCGCCGAGCTACCTCGACGAGCTGCGCGAGGACGCGATGCAACTGCGCCGCCTCGGCCAGGACGCCCGGCTGCTCGACGCCGAGGCGATGCGCGCCGAGGTCGACTCCCCCACCTACATCGGCGGGCTGTGGCGGATCGGCCGGGCGGCGCTCGTCGACCCGGCGCGCCTGGCGTGGGGGCTCAAGGCGGCGGCCGAGCGGCTCGGCGTGCGCATCTATGAGGACACCAAGGCCACCGGCCTGCGCCGGGACGGCGTCGGGGTGCTGGTGACGACGCCGCTCGGGGCGGTGCGGGCGGCGCGCGTCGCGCTCGGCACGAACGCGTTCCGGCCGCTGCTGCGCCGCATGCGCCACTACATCGCGCCGGTCTACGACTACTGCATGGTGACCGAGCCGCTGACGCAGTCGCAGCTCGACTCGATCGGCTGGCGCAACCGGCAGGGCATCTCGGACATCCCCAACCAGTTCCACTACTACCGGTTGACCGAGGACAACCGGATCCTGTGGGGCGGCTACGACACGATCTACTACTGGCGGGGCCGGGTGGCCCGGGAGCTGGAGAGCCGCCCGGAGACGTGGGCGACGCTGAGCCGGCACTTCTTCGAGACGTTCCCACAGCTGGAGGGTGTCCGCTTCACCCACATCTGGGGCGGCGCCATCGACGTGTGCAGCCGGTTCTGCGTGTTCTGGGGCACGGCGATGTCGGGCCGGGTCGCCTATGCGCTGGGCTACACCGGGCTCGGCGTGGCCGCGTCGCGCTTCGGCGCGCAGGTGATGCTCGATCTGCTCGACGGCCGGCGCAGCGTGGCGACGGCGACGAACTTCGTGCGCACGAAGCCGCTGCCGTACCCGCCGGAGCCGTTCCGCTTCCTCGGCATCCAGCTCACGCGGTGGTCGATGCGCCAGGAGGACCGCACGGGCAAGCGCAACCTGTGGCTGCGCACGCTCGATCGGCTCGGGCTCGGGTTCGAGAGCTGAGAACTTCAGTGCTCACTTATATAAGTGAGCACTGATACCTTCGCCGCATGGACCTGATCACCGCCATCGACGCGGTCCGCCGCGAGATCCAGGACGCCACGACCCCGACGGGCGGGCCCGGGCGCAAGGTCGTCGCCGAGCGCACGTACCCGGCCCCCATCGACGACGTCTGGGACGCGCTGACCAACCCCGGACGCATCACCCGCTGGTTCCTGCCCGTCTCCGGCGACCTCCGCCTCGGCGGCACCTACCAGCTGGAGGGCAACGCCGGCGGCACGATCCGCGCGTACGAGCCGCCCACCCACCTCGGCGTCACGTGGGAGCTCGGTGGCAACACGAGCTGGGTCGACGTCCACCTCACGGACACCGGCGACGGGACGCGGCTGCGGCTCGAGCACGTCGCCCCGATCGACGAGGAGGCCGAGCGGTTCTGGGACGAGTACGGACCAGGCGCCGTCGGCGTCGGCTGGGACCTCGCACTGCTCGGCCTCGGGCTGCACCTCGCGTCCGGTGCCGACGAGCGGATGGCCGACACCGACCCGCGGCTGCACGAGCCGACGCGGCGCAGCAGTGCGGCCTGGGGCGAGGCCTCCGTCGCCTACGGCACCCCGCCCGAGCAGGCACGTGCGGCGGCCGAGCGCACCACCGCGTTCTACACCGGGGGCTGAGTGGACGCCTTCGACGTCCTCGGCGACCCGATCCGGCGCCGGATCCTCGAGCTGCTCCTCGACGGAGAGCGCACCTCCGGCGAGGTCACGGCGACGATCCGCGACGAGTTCGGCATCTCACAGCCCGCGGTGTCCCAGCACCTGCGAGTGCTGCGCGATGCCGGGTTCGTGCGCGTGCGCGCCGAGGGGACGCGTCGCCACTACGCCCTCGACGCCGCACCGATGCACGCGGTGGACGCCTGGCTGGCCCCGTTCAAGCGGTTCTGGGAGCAGCGCCTCGACGCACTGGGCACCGAGCTCGCCCGCGGCAGGCGCGAGCGCCGGCGGCGCTGACGGCGCACCCGACCCGTGCCCGGACGGTGCGGATCTGGGACGCTTCGGGCCATGGACGTCTACACGCACGGTCACCACGAGTCCGTGCTGCGCAGCCACACGTGGCGCACCGCGGAGAACTCCGCCGGCCACCTCCTCCCCCACCTGCGCCCCGGGCTCGACCTGCTCGACGTCGGCTGCGGCCCCGGGACGATCACCGTCGACCTCGCGGCGCGGGTCGCGCCCGGGCGCGTGCTCGGGATCGACCGCGCCCCCGAGGTCATCGACCAGGCGCGGGCGATCGCCCCGCCCAACGTCGAGCTCGCCGTCGGCGATGCGTACCACCTCGACGTCGCCGACGCCTCGTTCGACGTCGTGCACGTGCACCAGGTGCTCCAGCACCTGTCCGACCCGGTCGCGGCGGTGGCCGAGGCGCACCGCGTGCTGCGCCCGGGCGGCATCCTCGCCGTGCGCGAGAGCGACTACGCCGGGTTCTTCTGGGCCCCGCGCGACCCGCGCCTGGACCGCTGGCTGGCCCTCTACCACGAGGTCACCGCGCGCAACGGCGCCGAGGCCGACGCCGGACGCTTCCTGCCGGGGTGGGTGCGCGCCGGCGGGTTCAGCGACCTCACCGTGACGAGCTCCACCTGGACGTTCGCCGACGCCGAGTCGCGCGCCTGGTGGGGCGGGCTGTGGGCGGACCGGGTGCAGCACTCGGCCTTCGCCACCCAGGCCGTCGGCTACGGCCTCGCCGACGAGGCCGAGCTGGCCGAGCTCGCCGCGGCGTGGCGGGACTGGGTCGACGCCCGCGACGGGATCTTCGTCGTGCCGTCCGTCGAGGTGATCGCCCGCCGCTGACGCCGCGGCGGGCGCGCCGAGCACCCCGAAGATGAGCGACCGGGCCACCCAGCGACCACATTGCTCATGATCACGGAGCGCCCGACGCCGAACATGAGCAACCAGGCCACCCAGCAACCACAACGCTCATGATCACCACGGGCCCGACGCCGAAGATGAGCGATCGGGTCGTCAGGCGACCGCACTGCTCATGATCACCGTGCCGGTGCGCACCGGGACCGCGACGCCGCCCACGGCCCGGACGCGAGCCGCCGCGCCGCACCGCATCCCACGTCGTCGGCGGGCTCCACCGGGGGGCCGATCCACTCATCCCAATGCGCGCTCGAGGATCACCACCGAGCGCGGGCCGACGTCGTAGGCGTCACCCGTGAACGGGACGCCGGCCGGCACGATGTCGTCGGGGGGCGGCTGCGCGGTGTCGACGACCCGGCGCCACGGTCCAGGCTCCGGCACGGCGAAGCGCAGCGGCTCCCACCAGGCGTTGGCGATGACGAACAGGTCGCCGACCGCCCACGCCAGCGACCGCGACTCGTGACCGTCGTCCAGCGGCCCGCCGGCGCCGAAGAAGCGCACCTGATCCCCCCACCAGTCGGGCTGGGCGAGCACCGGGTGCCGGTGGCGCAGCGCGACCAGCTCGGCGCAGAACCGCTCCAGCCCGGCGAAGGCCCCGGCGCGGTCCCAGTCGAACCACGAGGTCTCGTTGTCCTGGTTGTAGGCGTTGTTGTTGCCGCCCTGGGTGCGGCCGCACTCGTCGCCCATCCCGACCATCGGCGTGCCGTGGCTCATCATCACGAGGCACCAGGCGTTGCGCAGCTGGCGGTGGCGCAGGGCGAGGACCTCCTCGGGCACGCCGTCGTCGCCCTCCCAGCCGCAGTTCCACGAGCGGTTGTCGTCGGTGCCGTCGCGGTTGTCCCAGCCGTTGGCCTCGTTGTGCTTGTGGTCGTAGGCGACGAGGTCGTACAGCGTGAACCCGTCGTGACACGTGAGGAAGTTCACGCTCTCGAGCGGGGCGGCGACGAGGTCCGGGCTGCCCTGCACCCGCTGCACCATCGCTGGCACCGTGCCCGGCTCGCCACGGAGGAACGAGCGGCACGAGTCGCGGAACGCGTCGTTCCAGTGCCGCCATCCCGGGCTCGGCCAGGCACGCCCGAGCAGGTGCGTGCCCGCCGCGTCCCACGGCTCGGCGACGAGCGTGACACCCCGCGCGTCCGCCCACGCGGTGAGCCGGTCGAGGAACGCCGTGTCGTGGGCGAGCACGGCGGCGAGGTCGAAGCGGAACCCGTCGACCCCGAGATCGGCGAAGCGGTCCAGCGACCACGTGACGAGGTCCTGGACCACGGGGGAGGTGACGTCGATGTCGTTGCCGCACCCGGTGGTCTCGACGTACGAGCCGTCCTCCCGGAGCCGGTAGAAGGCCCGCTCGTCGAGCCCGCGCTGGCTGTAGGTCGGGCCGGTGTCGGGGTCGACCTCGGTCGTGTGGTTGAACACGACGTCGAGCCACAGCTCGATGTCGTGGTCGTGGGCGGCGGTGACCAGCGCGGCGAGCTCCGCGGCGGGATCGTCACCCGCCGCGTACTGGCGGTGCACGGCGCCGAACGCGAGCGGCATGTAGCCCCAGTAGCTCCCCTCCTGAGGATCGTTCTGCTGCACGGGCAGCAGCTCGAGCACGGTGATGCCGAGCCGCTGCAGGCGCGGCAGCTCCCCGACGAGCGCGGCGAACGTGCCGGCGCCCTCGACGTGCCGGCGCACCGTCATCCCGCGCACGTGGGCCTCGTAGACGACGTGCCCGCGGCTCGTGCGGCGGTTCGGCCGACGCGGCCGTGGGGCCCGCGCGACGGCGAGCGGGCCGCGCCCGGCGTTGCTCACCCCGCGTCGCGTGGCCAGGGCGCGGTCATGGCCTGGCGGGAACCACACCTCCGCCGCCCACGGGTCCAGCAGCACCTTGGACGGATCGAAGCGCGGGCCCTCGCCCTCGGCGACCAGGCCGTAGACCGTCCCCTCGGGGACCGCACCGCGGAACGTGCCGCTCTCGTCGCGCTCGAGCTCCCGGCGGCCCAACTCGGTTCCGTCGCGGTCGAACTCGACGAGCGTGAGGCGCGTCGCGCCCGGCGCGGGGACGCGCACCGGGATCATGACCGTGCCGCTGACCGCCGCCGACGGGTCCATCCGGCCCGACGGTACCGGCCGCCCCGGACCCCCTGCCCGCCCGCTCGGGCTGAGATGCCCGCGCGCCGGGCATGATGGCGTGGTGACTTGGAGCGAACCGGCATCCGTCGACGAGGTCGCGGCGGCGCTGAAGGCCCACGCCTACTGGCCGGACGAGGGCCTGGCGACCGCGCTGTTCCTCGCCATCTCCCTGCGCCGGCCCCTCCTGCTGGAGGGCGAGGCCGGGGTGGGCAAGACGGAGCTGGCCAAGGTCCTCGCCCGCTGGACCGGCGGTGAGCTGATCCGCCTCCAGTGCTACGAGGGCATCGACGCCGCCCAGGCCGTCTACGACTGGGACTACGGCCGTCAGCTGCTGCACCTGCGCGCCGCGGAGGCGAGCGGCGAGTCCGCCGGGCGCACGACCGACGCCCTGGAGGCCGAGCTCTACCAGGAGCGCTTCCTCGTCAAGCGGGCCCTGCTGCGGGCGATCGAGCCCCGCGAGGGGCCCGCACCGGTGCTCCTCGTCGACGAGATCGACCGGGCGGACGACGAGTTCGAGGCCTACCTCCTGGAGGTCCTCTCCGACTGGCAGATCACGGTGCCCGAGCTCGGCACGTTCCGCGCCGAGGCGCCGCCGTTCGTCGTGCTGACGAGCAACCGCACCCGCGACGTCCACGACGCGCTCAAGCGGCGCTGCCTGTACCACTGGGTGGAGCATCCCGGCTTCGAGCGGGAGGTGGCGATCGTGCGGCTGCGCGTCCCGCAGGTCGGCGAGGCCCTCGCCCGGCAGGTGGCCGGTGCCGTGGCCGCGCTGCGGTCACTGTCGCTGTACAAGCCGCCGGGGGTCGCCGAGACGATCGACTGGGCGGCCGCGCTCGGCCGGCTCGGGGTCACCGAGCTCGACGAGCACGCCGTGGCGACCACGCTCGGCGCCGTGCTCAAGTACCGGGAGGACCACGAGCGCGTCGCCCAGCACGGCTTCGCCGACATCGTCAAGCAGGCGCTGGCCCGATGCGACGGGTGACCGGATCGTGACCGCGACGGCGACCGCACCACGCACCACGCCCGAGGCGATGGCGGTCACCTTCGCCCGCGTGCTGCGCGGCGCCGGCCTCGCCGTACCGGTGAGCACGGTCGTGGCGTTCGCCGAGGCGCTCGGCGTGGTCGGCATCGAGCGCCGCGACGACGTGTACTGGGCGGGCCGGGCGACCCTCGTGCGACGCCCGGAGGACCACGCCCTCTACGACCGCGCGTTCCGCGTGTTCTGGGAGGGCGCGGGCGGTGCCGGCGGCGAGGAGGAACCGCCCCCGCAGACCGTCACGCTCGCCGTCGACAGCGACGAGTCCGACGACGGCGAGCAGCCCGACGCCGCCGAGGCGAGCGACGACCCCACCCTCGAGCTGCGCTTCAGCACCACCGAGGTGCTGCGGCACAAGGACTTCGCCGCGTACGACGAGGCGGAGCTGGCCGAAGCCCACCGCCTGATGACGCGCATGCGCTTCACCGGCTCGCCACGGCGCTCGCTGCGCCTCACCACCACGCGCCACCGCACGTCGCGGCCGGACCTGCGGCGCACGGTCCGCGCCGCGCTGCGCACCGAGGGCGACCCGATCCGCCGCCACTACCGCGCCCCGGCGACCCGCCACCGCCGGCTCGTGCTGCTCCTCGACGTCAGCGGCTCGATGGAGCCCTACGCCCGGGCGCTGCTGCGCTTCGTGCAGGCCGCCGTCGCCGGTCGCCGCCGGGTCGAGGCGTTCGCCCTCGGGACGCGCCTCACCCGCATCACCCGCGAGCTCGGCACGCGTGACCCGGACCTCGCTCTCGCCAAGGCCGCCGAGCGCGTCGTCGACTGGTCCGGCGGCACCCGCCTCGGCGACGGCCTGCAGCGCTTCAACGAGGCGTGGGGCGTGCGCGGGATGGCCCGCGGGGCGGTCGTCGTGATCCTCTCCGACGGCTGGGACCGCGGCGACCCGGCCGTGCTCACCGAGGCGATGCAGCGCCTGCGTCGGGTCGCGCACCGGATCGTGTGGGTCAACCCCTTGAAGGTCACCCCCGGCTACGCGCCGCTCGCGCGGGGAATGGCGGCGGCACTGCCGTTCGTTGACCAGTTCGTAGAGGGCCACTCCCTCGACGCGATGGAGCGATTGGCCGACATCCTGGACACCCCATGAGCACCACGGAGGCCTGAGCGATGCGCGAGATCCTGGACGAGCTGGACCGTTGGCGAGCCACCGGGTCACGCATCGCGATCGCCCGGGTCGTCGACGTCGAGGGCTCCGGCCCGCGCGGACCCGGTGCGGCGATGGCGGTGAACGACAAGGGCGAGGTCATCGGCAGCGTGAGCGGCGGCTGCGTCGAGGGCGCCGTGGTCACCGAGGCGCTGGCGATCCTCAACGGCGAGGCCGAGCCGCGCGTCGTGACGTTCGGCTACAGCGACGACGAGGCCTTCGCCGTCGGCCTGACCTGCGGCGGGACCATCCGGCTCTTCATCGAGCCGCTCGACTGGTGAGGGGAGCCATGACGATCTTCGAGCAGCTGCGCGACCGCATCCACAACGACCAGCCGGTGGCGCTGGCGACCGTCATCGACGGCCCCTCGACGCGCGCCAAGCTGCTCGTCATGCCCGACGCGCCGCCCGTCGGCACGCTCGGCCACCCCGACCTCGACCGGGTCGTCGCCCGCGACGCGCTGGCCGAGCTGGAGGCCGGCCGCTCCGGCGTGCGCCACTACGGGCCCGAGGGCCAGACCACGCCCGAGGACCTCGAGGGCTCCCCGATCGTGCGGGTGTACGTCGAGTCCTACGCGCCACCGCCGCAGATGTGGATCTTCGGCGCCGTCGACTTCACCGCCGCCCTGGCCCGCGTGGCCAAGGTGCTCGGGTACCGGGTGACCGTGTGCGACGCCCGCGAGATCTTCGCCACCCGGCGGCGCTTCCCCATGGCGGACGAGGTCGTCGTGTCCTGGCCCGGCCCGCTGTTCGAGGAGCGCGGGCACACGTTGGGGCCGCGCGACGCGGTGTGCATCCTCACCCACGACGCCAAGTTCGACGTCCCGGCGGTGAAGGGGGCCCTCGCCACCCAGGTCGGCTACATCGGCGTGATGGGCAGCCGCACCACGCACGAGAAGCGCCTGCAGCGGCTGCTCGAGGCCGGCGTCGACCACGCCGATCTCGACCGGCTGATGTCGCCCATCGGGCTCGACATCGGCGCCCGCACGCCCGAGGAGACGGCGATCTCGATCTGCGCCGAGATCATCGCCCGGCGCACCGGCAAGGCGGCACCCAGCCTGCGCGACTCGACCGGCCCGATCCACGCCTGACGGGCGCCGCGGTCCGTCAGCCCGTCGGGTCGCCGAAGCGCACGGCGCGGGTGACGAAGCTCAGCTCGACGTCGTTGGCCGGGTTCGACGCGTGGACGATCGCCCGGTCGACGCCCAAGTACATCATCACGTGGCCCGGGTACTGCAGCAGATCCCCGGCCACCGCCGTCGACTCGTCGCGGGGCGCCGCGGCGTTGATCTGGGCACCGCTCTGGCGGGCCAGCTGCACGCCGGCGCGCCCCCAGGCGAACGCGGTGAGCCCCGAGCAGTCGAAGCCGATGCCCGGCGCGGACGTGGCGCTGCGGTACTGCACGCCGAGCTGGGTCAGCGCGGCGAGCACGGCCTTCTGGTGCTGCAGGTCGGCGCGCGACCACGCCAGGCGCAGGGCGGTCGGGTCGAGCTGCATCTCCGCGGCGACGGCATCCGCCGTGGCCTCCCGTGCCCGCAGGTAGGCCACGAAGTCGGCGGGCGTGCCGGTGATCTCGAAGCGCTCGTGGGCGGCGAGGGCCGCCGTCGCCCGGTCGACGACCCGCGGCGAGTGGTGGTCGCCGGCGATCCGGGCGGGCCGCGGGGCGGCCGACGCGGGTGCGGGGGCGAGCCCCGCCCAGGCCGACAGGGCGATGGCGCCGGCGGTGACGCCGATGCGGAGCCGCCGGCGGCGAGGTGCTGGTCGCTGCTGCTCGTTCGTGTCGTGCATTCGTCCGTCCGTGTGCCGTGCGCGATGCAGGTGCGCGGGGCCGGGAGCACGCACACGACGGCGCTGTCGGTGGCGCTGGCGGCGGGCAACCTACGTCACGGAATCGCAACGTTGCAACTGGAGCGTCATCGTTCCGTCGCCATTCCGTCGCCTCGCGGACATCACCTCGTCACGATCCACGGCACCGCGTGTCGGCCGGCCGGCGCGGAGCGGCGAGACTCGTGGTGTGGGAACCGTCGTCGCCGTCGTCCTCGCCGCCGGCGCGGGCAGCCGCTTCCGCGGGCCGACCCACAAGCTCGACGCCACCGTCGGGGGACGCGCCGTCGTCGCCCGCGCCGTCGAGACCGCCCTCGCCGCCGGCATCGGGCCGGTCGTCGTGGTGACGGCCGGGCAGCTGCGGACCGACCTTCACCCGTCCGTCGTGCACGTGATCAACGACCGCTGGGCGGAGGGCCAGATCACGTCGCTGCGCACGGGCATCGAGGCGGCCGACGCGCTCGGTGCCGACGCCGTGGTCGTCGGGCTCGGCGACCAGCCGTTCGTCACCGCCGACGCCTGGCGCGCCGTGGCGGCGACCGACGCACCGATCGCCGTGGCGACCTACGACGGCCGGCGCGGCCACCCCGTGCGACTGCGCCGCGACGTGTGGCCCCTGCTCCCGGAGACGGGGGACGAGGGCGCCCGTTCGCTGATGCGCCTTCGACCGGATCTCGTCGCTGCTGTACCGTGCGATGGCTCACCGATCGACATCGACACCGTGGAGGACCTCCGGCGATGGCAGAACGACTCGTCAACGAGTTCACGGTCAACCGGCCCATCGAGGAAGCCTGGGCGGTGATCACCGACGTCGAGCGGATCGCCCCGTGCCTGCCGGGGGCCCAGCTCCAGGAGATCGAGGGTGACGTCTACCGCGGGGTCGTCAAGGTCAAGCTCGGCTCGATCACGCCGTCGTTCAAGGGCCAGGCCCAGTTCATCGAGCGCGACGACGTCAACCACCGGGCAGTGCTCAAGGCCGAGGGCCGCGACACCGGCGGGCGCGGCAACGCATCGGCCGAGATCGAGGCGCAGGCCGAGAGCCTGTCGCCGACCAGCACCCGCGTCATCGTGACGACGGACCTGCAGATCACCGGCAAGGTCGCCCAGTTCGGCCGCGGCATCATCGGCGACGTCTCCAAGAAGCTGATGGCCCAGTTCGCCGGGAACCTCAACACGATGCTCGACGAGCAGTCGACCGACGAGCAGGCGTCCGGCGCCGAGCCCGCGGCCACCGGTGCGCCGGAGGCCCCTGGGGAGGCGACGGCCGGCGACGGTGGCGGCGCGGCTGCCACGGCGGCGGCGACGTCGGGCACGGCCGAGGCCGCGGCGTCCACGAGCGGTGCGGCCTCCGGGTCGACGGCCGCGTCCGAGCCGCCGAAGTTGCGCAAGATCGACAGCCCGGCCACCGAGCCCGTCGACCTCGCCGGCGTGGCCGGCCCCGCCGTGCTCAAGCGGCTCGCCCCGCTGGTCGCCGGGCTGTTGCTGCTCGTGTTCCTCCTGCGCCGCCGCCGGCGCTGACCCCCACCGGGCCGCCGTGGACGACGACGCCGCCCGGGTCCGGGCGCTCCTGGGGCGCGAGCCGCAGGGATCGTTCGAGGTCGTCGTGCGTGACGACGACGGCGAGCCGGTCGTGATCCGCAACGCCCCGTTCCTCGACGACGGCACCCCGATGCCGACGCGCTACTGGCTCGTCGGGCGCCGCGAGGTCCTCGCGGTCAGCCGGCTCGAGGCCGCCGGTGGCATCCAGCGCGCCGAGGCCGAGCTCGACCCCGCCGCCGTCGCCGACGCCCACGCGCGCTACGCCGCCGAGCGCGACGCGCTCGTCCCGCCGGACGCCCCGGTCCGGCCGTCCGGCGGCGTCGGCGGCACGCGCCAGGGCATCAAGTGCCTCCATGCCCACTACGCCTGGTACCTCGCCGGCGGGGACGACCCGGTGGGTGCGTGGGTGGACCGGCAGCTGCGGATCCGCCTCGACGTCGAGGTCGGCCCGTCGTCGATGTCGTTCTCCCACGCCGGGCGGGACCTGCGCGTCCCGGTCGGGCCCGAGCTGCTGCTGGCGACGGACCTCGTCGACCCCGACCCGCCGTCGCCCGAGCAGCTGACCAACGCCATCGGCCGCGTCGTCGACCACGTGGACGACGTGATCCGCCACGTCCCCGCCGTCATCGACGCGTCCGAGGTGCACGTGCGCGGCGACGAGATCTGGCACCTCGCCGTCGTCGAGCGCGGCGCGCCCGTGCCCCCACCGCGCGTCGTGCTGGAGCGGGACGCCGCCGAGGAGGTGTTCCGCGCGCTCGCCACCGAGTCCCGCGCCGACCGCCTCTACAACCCCGGCCTGGAGCCGGCACGGGTCGACACCGTGCTGGCCGCGAGTTGTGTCATCGTGGGATTGATGCGACGGCTGCACCTCAGCGCAGTCACGATCGAGGCGGCGTGAGGGCGATGGCCAGGCACCCCTCCACCTCGCCCCGGGTGCCGACGCCCCTGCGGCTCTACGGCCGGCGCGTCACGCTGCGCCCGCTGGTGCCGACGGACTTCGCCGAGTGGAGCGAGGTGCGCCGGCGCAACGAGGCCTGGCTCACGCCGTGGGAGCCGCGGCGTCCACCCGCCGCGCTCGACCCGTCCCGCAACCGCGAGGCGTTCATCGCCCGCTGCACCGCCCGCGACCGTGACGCCGCGGCCGGCGTCGCCTACGGGTTCGGGGTCTTCGTCGACCACCGCCTCGCCGGCGAGGTCAACCTCAACCACGTCGTGCGCGGGGCGATGCAATCGGGCGTGATCGGCTACTGGATCGACCAGGCGCGCGCGGGGCGCGGCCTGATCGCCGAGAGCGTCGTCGTCGTGTGCGCGTTCGCCTTCGAGCAGCTCGAGCTGCACCGGCTCGAGATCTGCATCGTGCCGCGCAACCGCAACAGCCGCCGGGTGATGGAGAAGCTGGGCATCCGCGAGGAGGGGATCGCCCAGCGGTTCCTCGAGATCAACGGCGTGTGGGAGGACCACGTCCGCTACGGCATCACCGCCGAGGAGTGGGCCGAACGCCGCGACGAGCTCCACGCGGCCTGGCTCTGACGCTTCACCGACCCCGGCCGCGCCCGGCGGCTCGGCTGCCGGGCGGGACCCCGGCCGGCGGCCGGGATCCCGCCTCCGATCCGTCCCGAGTGGGGATCAGCCCTCGCCGACGAGGCGCATCGCCGCGGCCTTCGCCTGGCGCAGCGCCGTCCGGCGCTTCCACATCTTCTGCTTCCAGTGCCGCAGCGAACGCTTGCGCTTCGCCAGCTGCGCCCGGGCCACCTCCGGATCCTTGTGATGGATCGGCTTCCACGCCATGCCCGGCTCGTGCACGTCGGCGGGATCGAGCCCGGCCGACACCTGCTGAGCGACTTCTTGCAGCTCGACGTGGATCCGGTGCCGCTCGCCGTGGGCCTGGGCCCGCAGCTCTTCCTTCGACGGCGGCACCACGTCGGTGAGGCGGTGGCGCTGGCTCATCTGGGACCTCCTCGTTACGCCGTCGCCGGCGCTGTATCTGGCGGTGTGAGCTCCCTCCGCGCCACGCACCCTAGCCGAGCGGTGTGACGGCGGGGCGCCGGTCCCGGTCAGCCCTTCCTGGAGGAGATCCGCGCCTGCAGCGCGGCGATGCGCTCCTCGAACCACGGCTGCTGCGTGCTCCACAGCTGCGGCTCCAGCTCGCGCTGCACGGCGCTCGGGTGATCGGTGATGTCGGCCATCGCCTGGATCGTCGCCTTCGTGCGGATGAGCAGCTCGCGCGGCACCGACGCGGCACGGGCCGCCATCTCCTGTGCCGTCGCCAGCAGCTGGTCGTCATCGACGCAGCGGTGCACCAGCCCGACGCGCTCGGCCTGCTCCCCGTCGAGCACCTCCCCGAAGAGGACCGTCGCCATCGCCGTCTGCGGACCGGCGATGCGCCGCAGCATCCACGTGTGCCCGCCACCGGGGTGGATGCCGATCTGCAGGAAGCGGGTGTCGAACCGCGCCCGCCGACCGGCGATGCGCACGTCGCAGCCGAGGGCCATGTTCATCCCTGCCCCGACGGCGGCGCCGTTGACCGCGGCCAGCGTCGGCAGCGGACTGCGGGCGATGCGCAGGAAGCCCTCGTAGACGGTGCTCAGACTGGCGCTGTCGGCCTCGCGCAGGTTGCCGAGGTTGGCGCCGGCGCAGAACGCCGGCGGCGCACCGGTGACGACGACGGCGCCGACGGACTCGTCGGCTTCGAACGCGTCCATCGCCGCGACGATCTCGGCCACCATCGGGGCGGTCAGCGTGTTGCGCTCGTCGGGGTTGTTCAGCGTCAGCGTGCCGACGCCGTCGGCGATCGAGGTGAGCACCAGGGCCATGGCCGCGTGTCTAGTCCAGCCGCACCACCCCGACCGACTCCACCACCCGTCCCCGGTCGCACATCTGGAGCGCCGGTGACGGTCCGGGACGGACGGGGCGGCGGGGTGGGTAGCCTCGCAGCAGATGCTCGATCACGTGTTCACCGATGCCATCAGCGCGTTGCGGGACGCGTTCGAAGCGGCATTCCTCGAGCGGCAGGCGTTCGAGGAGCACTTCCAGGTCGACGTGCTGCTCGGCGACATCACCTGGGAGACCAGCTACGGCCTCCCCGGCGAGGGGCAGCCGCCGCGGGTCGTCGCCCACATCACCTTCGACTGGCCGTCGTGGAGCCAGACCGCCTACCGCCGCTGGTACGTCGACGAGGAGCTGGACACGCCCCCGGCGATCGAGATGGAGATCGTGCTGCGCGTCCAGCGCCTCGCCGAGCAGCCGCGTCCCGAGGACGTCTTCGCCTGCCTCCCCGAGGCCAGCCCGCTGATCGGTGACAACCGCCTGGAGCGCGCCGGGCTCACGATCGAGATCAGCCACCCCGACCCCGCCGAGGACCTCGACGACGAGGAGCGGGGCGAGCTCGAGTACGCGGTCGAGATCACCTACGAGGGCATCTACGAGCTGGCCGAGGAGACGCTCGCCGACGGCACCAGCTCGCTGCTCGACGAGCACTTCGGCGCCCTCGGCGGCTGGGTCGCGTCGACCCTGGTGCGCCTCGGCGACCTGCGCTTCGCGTACCTGCCCGCGGACGACACCGGCAGCGACGGGTGAGCGCCGCGCGCGGCGCGGCTGCACCCGACACGGGCACGGCGACCAGAATGCGGCCATGACCGAATCGACGTCCGCCGCGCCGCCCGTGCTGCTCGACGTGAGCGAGCGCATCGCCACGATCACCCTCAACCGGCCCGAGGCGCGCAACGCCCTGTCCAGCGAGCTGCTCGCCCTGCTCCCGAAGGTGATGCTCGAGGCGGACAGCCGGGACGACGTCGACGTCCTCATCCTCACCGGCGCCGACCCGGCGTTCTGCGCCGGCCTCGACCTCAAGGAGCTCGGCTCGTCGGGGGGCAACCTCGGCGCCGGCAGCGGGGCGGACGGCTCGCGCAACTCGACCGGCAACCGCGGCCCGTTCCCGAAGCTGACCAAGCCGCTCATCGGCGCGATCAACGGCGTCGCCATCACCGGCGGCTTCGAGCTGGCGCTGAACTGCGACTTCCTGATCGCCTCGGAGCGAGCGAAGTTCGGCGACACCCACACCCGCGTCGGCGTGATGCCGGGCTGGGGGCTCACGGTGCTGCTCCCGCAGGCGATCGGCGTGCGCCGGGCCCGCGAGATGAGCTTCACCGGCAACTTCATGTCCGCCGAGGAGGCGTACCACTTCGGGCTCGTCAACCACGTCGTGCCGCACGAGGAGCTGATCCCCTTCACGCGCAAGATCGCCGCCGACATCATCAACAACGACCAGGACGGCGTGCGCCAGATCCGCGCCACCTACGCGGCGATCCACCACGATGACGACGCGTGGGAGCAGGAGGCGCGCGACGCCCGGGCGTGGCAGCGCACGATGTTCAGCCCGGAGAAGGTGGCCCAGCGCCGGGCCGCGATCCAGGCACGCGGCAAGCAGCAGTGACCCTGGCGGGTGCCGGTTCCGGCGTCGCGCCCACCGAGGCGGTGACGGTGGACGGCGACGCCCGGTCGGCCGGGCGCGCCGAGGGCGGGCGCACGCTCGCGTGGTCGATCGCCCTCGCCGTCGTGGTCGCGTGCGGTGCGGTGGGCGCCGTGCTGCTGCACCGCAACGGCCACAACCAGGGCGACGACTTCGCCATGTACCTGCGCCAGGCTCGCAGCATCTTCGACGGCGACATCGCCCAGGTGGTGGCGGACAACCGCTTCACGGTCATCAACTCGGGCGCCGCGTTCAGCCCGTACGCGTACCCGTGGGGCTTCCCCCTCCTGCTGTCGCCGTTCGTCAAGTGGTGGGGCCTCGACTACGACCGGCTGAAGCTGGTCGAGGTCGCCTGCTTCTGCGCGTGGGTCGTGCTCGTGCACGGCATCGTCCGTCGCCGCGCCGGCCGCCTGCTCGCCCTCGTGCTCGCGGCGGTCATGGCGACAGCACCGGTCCTGCTGGCCCACACCGACCAGCTGCTCTCGGAGTACCCCCACGCCGTCGCCGTCGGCGTGTTCCTGTGGTGGTTCGACCGCGTCAAGCTGCGCCACCCACTCGTCGCCGCCCCGGCGAGCCAGCTCGTGGCGCTCGGCGTGCTCGGTGCGGTCGCCTACAACGTGCGCCGCGAGAGCGTCGTGCTGATCGGGGCGATCGCCATCGTCCAGCTCGTGGAGCTCGCCCAGCGGTGGCGCCGGTCGCCGCGCCCCGCCGTGCGGTGGCAGACCCTGGCCACCCCGCACCTGGCGATGATCGGCTCGATCGTCGGGTTCCAGCTGCTCCTGCCGTCGATGTTGATCCCCGACGCCGGCGACAGCCCGCGCAACATCGGCGCCCGCATCGGTGACTGGACGGGCATCCTCACCCAGCACCTCGGCATCGGCCACCACCCGGCGATCGGCGCGACGATCCTCGTGCTCGCCGCCATCGGGGTCGTCATCGGGTGCATCCGCCGTCCCCACCTCGACGTGCCCCTCGCCGCCGTGGCGCTGCTCAGCGTCGCCACGGTCAGCACCCACTTCCGCGTGGTCGGGCGCTACTACTTCCAGGTCCTGCCGTGGGCGCTGTACTTCGCCGCCGTGGCGATCGCCGGCGGGGTCGAGCTCCTCCGCCGTCTCGAGGTGCGCCGCGTCGGCACCGCGGTCGCGGCGGTGCCGCTGCTGTACCTCGTCGCGGTGCACGCGGTGATGCTGCCCCAGCACATCGACGAGGCGCGTGAGTTCAACCGTGGCGGGCGCCAGCAGTGGGGCCCGACCGATCCGACGCTCGCCCCGATCTTCGACGCGGTGCAACAGCACACGCCACCCGACGCCGTCGTCGCCTTCTTCCGGGCCCGGATGATGACCCTGCTCACGGACCGTCGCACGATCCAGACGTCGAACTTCCAGCGCGTCCTGCAGCGGGCCGACTACTTCGCCCAGCGGCGCAACTCGTCGTACTCCCAGCCGAGCGTGACCGACGCCGAGGCGATCGCCGCGGGGCTCGTGCCGGTGTGGTCGGACGAGACCTGGGTGCTCTGGCGCGTGCCCGAGCCGACGCCGCTGAGCGCCGGCTGAGTATTGCCGTTGCGTTACGACCCGCCACGGGTAGCCTGCGCCCAGTGGAGACGTGGGCGGCGCCGGCCGGACCTGTCGAGGGGGCCGATCGCGCCCCGGAGCTCGACGTCAGCGTCGTGCTGCCCGTCTACAACGAGCGCGGTCACCTGCGCGCGGAGATCGACCGGATCCGTGCCGCCCTGAGCGCCTCGCCGTACTCGTTCGAGATCATCGTCGTCGACGACGGGTCCGACGACGGGTCCGAGGTCGACCTCGCGTCGGTCGAGGGGATCCGCCTGATCCGCCACTCGCGCAACCGCGGCTCGGGCGCCGCGCGCCGCACCGGCACCACCGCCGCCCGCGGCCGGGTCGTCGTGTGGACCGACGTCGACATGACCTACCCCAACGACGAGATCCCCCGGCTGGTGAAGGAGCTCGACGGTGTCGACCACGTCGTCGGGGCACGGCGCACCGAGGAGGGCACGATGCGGGTCTTCCGCGTGCCCGCCAAGTGGTTCATCCGCAAGCTGGCGTCGTACCTGACGGAGACGGACATCAAGGACCTCAACTCCGGCATGCGGGCGTTCCGGCGCGACGTGGCGATGCAGTACGTGCACCACCTGCCCGCCGGGTTCTCCTGCGTGACGACGCTGACGATGTCGTTCCTGTCGAACGGCTACTCGGTCAAGTACGTGCCGATCGACTACTTCCCGCGCGCGGGGCGCTCGAAGTTCCACTGGTGGCGGGACACCAAGCGGTACCTGCTCCAGGTCGTGCGGATGACCTTGTCGTACAACCCGCTGAAGGTCTTCCTGCCGCTCGGCAGCCTGCTGCTCGTCCTCGGCCTGGTCAAGCTCGGCTACGACTGGATCGCGCACGACTTCCGCCTGGCGACCAACACGCTCCTCATCTTCCTGGCAGCCCTGCAGTCGATCACCGTCGGGCTGCTGGCCGATCTCATCGTGCGGGCCACGAAACCGGCGAAGCAGGTACCTCCAGCATGACCACGCACCTCGACCGCGGCGCCGCGCCACCGTCGACGACGCCGACCGGGAACACCTACGACAAGTACGGGACCACGAACCCGATCGAGCAACGGCTGATGCGCGGGTTCCTGCGCGCCCTCGACGAGATGCTGGCCGGGCTCGCGCCGCGGCGGATCCTCGAGATCGGCGTCGGGGAGGGCCACGTGATGACGCGGGTGCGCGAACGCTTCCCCGGCGTGCCCCTCGTCGGCCTCGACCTCCCCGACGACAGGCTGGGCACGGCGTGGCGGGAGCAGGGCCTGCCGTGCATGTTCGGGGACGCCACGACGCTGCCGTTCCCCGACGACTCGTTCGACCTCGTGCTGGCGATCGAGGTGCTCGAGCACGTGCCCGCGTGCGACGCTGCGCTCGCCGAGCTCTCCCGGGTGTGCTCGGGGACGTTCATCGCGTCGGTGCCGTTCGAGCCGATCTGGCGCATCGGCAACATGGTGCGCGGGCGCTACCTGCGCCAGCTGGGCAACACGCCCGGGCACGTCAACCACTGGACCCGGTGGGGGTTCCAGCGGTTCGTCGAGACGCGCTTCCACGTGCAGCAGACGCGCAGCCCGCTGCCGTGGACGATGGCGCGGGCGATCCCCCGCTGACGCGCCGCACTGCTGACGCAGCGAACCGCTGACCCGATCAGAGCTGGGCGCCGCGTGCGCGCAGGTCGGCCTTGACGACCTCGAAGATGTCGACGGCGAGGATCTCCGCCCCGTTCTGGTTGAGGTGGAAGCCGTCGCTCGCGCGCACGGCCTTGCCGACACCGTCACGGGGGTCGACGACGTACTCGGCCCAGCCGCCGTTGCCGCTCGAGAACCGGGCCCACGTGTCGACGAAGTGCACGTGCGGGCGGGTCGCCAGCGCGGCGCGCACCGCCTCGTCCTGCACGGCGAGGCGGGCGGACATCTCCGGGCTGTCGTCGTTGGGGATGCCGACCCAGATCACCGTGCGCCCGCCCTCGGCGAGCATGTCCACCACCTCGCCGACGCGGCGCGAGTACTCGGCGGTCCACTCCTCCTTGGAGCTGATCGGGTCGATCCACTCCGGCGGGTTCGTGCCGTCGGGCCGGGAGAGGCCCTGGGCGTCGTTGCCGCCGAACGTGACGACGACGATGTCGGGCTGCAGCTCGGGGAGGACGACGGCCAGGTGCTGGGGCCAGTTGTAGAAGTCCGGGCGGGCGAGGCCGGACGAGACCTTGTAGTCGACGGTGGTCCGGGCGACCCCGGTGGCGTCGATGAGCTGCTTGAGGTACGGCCCGAACGTGCCGGCGTCGCTGTCACCGACCACGAGCACCGTCGCCGGTGACTCGGCGCTCGGTGGGGTCGCCGCGGCCGCGGTGGACGTCGACGCCGGGGCCGTGGTCGGCGGCGGCGCGCTCGCCACCGTCTCGGGGGGCGCGCCGGTGGACGGCGTGGACGGAGCCACGGACGCGGCCGTGGCCGTGGTGGTCGTCGACGGCCCGGCGGCCGCGACCGGCGCCCCGCGCACGGATCCGGACGCGTCGGCGCCGCCGCCACCCAGTGCGCCGATGGCCTTGACGATGCCGAACCCGGCGCTCAGGAGGAGCAGCGCGGCGAGCGTGCCGACCCAGATCCGCCGGATGAGGTAGCGCTGCCGGCTGACTCGCCGGCGCGCGGGTCGGGAAGGCGTCGAAGGGGGCACCGCGGCCCCCATCCTACGAGCGCGGCCCCTTCCCGATCGGGTCACCACGTGGGCCGCGCGAGCACGCCGCCGTCGACGACCAGGACCGCGCCGGTGATCCACCGGGCGGCGGGCGAGGCGAGGAACAGGCAGGCGTCACCGACGTCCTCGGGCTGGCCGAGCCGGCCCAGCGGGCAGGCGGCCGACCAGCGCGCCACCCCGTCGGGCCACTCGGTCGCCAGGCCCGGGCGCTCGATCAGCCCGGGGGCCACGGCGTTGACCCGGATCCCTGCGGGGCCGAGCTCGAGCGCGGCAGCGCGGGTGTGGGCGGCGACGGCCGCCTTGGCCGCGACGTAATGGCTGTGCCCGTCGGCCGGCTGCAGCGCCTCGATCGACGCCACGTTGACGATCGCCCCGCCCGCGGCCATGCGCGCCGCGGCGGCCCGGGTGCCGTGGAACGTGGTCGTCAGGTTGCCCTCGACGACGGCGGCGAAGTCCTCGGGCGACATCGACATCAGCGGCGCCACCGGCTGCACGCCGGCGTTGTTCACCCATGCGTCGAGACGCCCGAACGCGTCCACGGCCGCCGCGGCGACCGCCTCGGCGCCGGTCGCCGTCGTCAGCTCGGCCGTCACGACCACCGCGCGGTCACCGGCCGCCGCGGCGAGCTCGTCGGCGGCATCGCGCCGGGTGCGGCAGTGCAGGACGACGGCGGTGCCGGCGTCGAGGAACCGGCGAGCGATGCCCTGGCCGATGCCCGGCGACACCCCGGTCACGACCGCCACCCGGCCGCGGAGGTCGAGCAGCCCGGCGACCGCCGGTGCGGTCACGGCCGCTCACCCCGCGCCGGGCGGATGACGCGCGCCTCGGTCACGATCGCCGTCACGAGCTCCGCGGGCGTCACGTCGAACGCCGGGTTGAGCGCGGCGGAGCCCGCCGGGGCGATGCGCCGACCGGCCAGCGTGAGGACCTCGTCGGGGGCGCGCTCCTCGATCTCGATGTCGGCGCCGGTCGGTGTCGCCAGGTCGATGGTGGACTCCGGTGCGGCGACGACGAACGGCACCCCGGCGCGGGCCGCGGCGAGCGCCAGCGGGTAGGTGCCGATCTTGTTGGCGACGTCGCCGTTGGCGGCGATGCGGTCGGCGCCGACGACGACGGCGTCGGCCAGGCCGCGGGCGATCACCGACGGGCCGGCACCGTCCACGACGATGCGGTGCTCGATCCCCAGGTCGACGAGCTCGAACGCGGTGAGCCGCGCCCCCTGCAGCAGCGGGCGGGTCTCGTCGGCGGTGACCGACACGAGCGTCCCCCGCTCGTGCATCGCCCGCACGATGCCGAGTGCCGTGCCCCACTCGACGCACGCCAGCCCACCGGCGTTGCAGTGGGTGTGCACCCGCGCCGGCCTGCCGAGCAGCTCCTCGAGCAGGTCGGCGCCGCGCTCGGCGAGGGCGCGGTTCGTGCGCACGTCCTCCTCGCACAGCTCGACCGCCTCGGCGACGACCGCGTCGGTGCCCTCGTCCAGCCTGGCGACCACGCGGCGCACCGCCCACGACAGGTTGACGGCGGTCGGCCGGGCGGCGGCGATGCGCTCGGCCTCGGCGCGCACCCAGTCGGCGTCACGTCCCTCCCGCTCGGCCTGCTGGGCGGCGATGGCGACGGCGAACGCGCCGGCGACGCCGATGGCCGGTGCGCCACGGACCGCCAAGCGGCGGATGGCGTCGATCATCGTGTCGACGTCGCGCACCTCCAGCCACTCGACGGCCTCGGGAAGGCGGGTCTGGTCGATCAGGACGGCGTGGTCGCCGCGCCACTCGATGGTGCGCATCGTGCCGGATCGTAGGATCCCGGGGCGTGGCGCCCACCGTGACCGCCGACCACGACCCGTTCGCGCTCGCCGCCGAGGCCGCCCGCGTGCTCGCCGAGCGCACGGGAACCGAGCGCCACGACGTCGCCGTCGTCCTCGGTTCGGGGTGGTCGCGTGCCGCCGCCCAGCTCGGTGACGGGCCGTCCGTGACGCTCACCGACGTGCCCGGGTTCGTGCCCCCGTCGGCGGGCGGGCACGCCGCCACGGCCCGCTCCGTGGAGCTCGGCGGTCACCGCGTGCTGGTCTTCCTCGGCCGCGTCCACCTGTACGAGGGGCACCACCCCGCGGTCGTCGCCCATCAGGTGCGCACCGCTGCGCTCGCCGGCTGCCGCACCGTCGTGCTGACGAACGGCGCCGGGTCGCTGCGCCGGGAGTGGCCGATCGGCCAGCCGGTGCTGATCCGCGACCACATCAACCTCACCGGCCGCTCGCCGCTCACCGGGCCGCCGCCGCCGCCCCCGTACGGGCCGCGGTTCCTCGACGTCAGCGACCTGTACGCGGCACGGCTGCGGGCGCTCGCCCACACGGTCGACCCGGACCTCCCCGAGGGGGTCTACGTCGGCTTCCCCGGACCGCAGTTCGAGACCCCGGCCGAGGTCCGCATGGCCGGGATCCTCGGCGGCGACCTGGTGGGCATGTCGACCGTGCTCGAGGCGATCGCCGCCCACCACATGGGGATGGAGGTGCTCGGGCTGTCGCTCGCCACGAACCTCGCCGCAGGGATCAGCGAGGTGCCGCTCGACGGTGCCGACGTGCTCGCCGCCGGCGAGGCGGCCGGGGAGCGGATCGGGCGCCTCCTCGCCGCACTGCTCGCGACCGACGGCATCGTCAGGCCATGACGATCGAGCTCGCGATCACCGACGCCACCGTCGTCACGATGGACGACGCCGGCACCGTGCACCACGGCGCCACCGTGCTCGTCGACGGTGGGGTGATCACCCACGTCGGACCGGCGCCCAGCGCACCGGTCGACGCCGCCCGCACGATCGACGCGCGCGGGGCGATCGTGCTGCCCGGCTTCGTCAACGCCCACACCCACCTCGCGATGACGATGTTCCGCGGGCTCGCCGACGACCTCGACCTCGACGGCTTCCTCGCCCGGCTGCTGCCCGCCGAGGGCGCCGTGCTGTCACCGGAGACGGTGGCCGCGGGGACGCTGCTGGCGATCGCCGAGTGCTTCCGCGGCGGGATCACCAGCGCCCTCGACATGTACTTCTTCCCGGAGGTGGCGATGGAGGTCGCGGCCGCCGCCGGCTTCGACCTGCGCAGCGGTCCGGTGTTCGTCGAGTTCCCCGGCGCCGACCGGCGCCGCTTCGACGAGCGCCTGGCGTGGGCCGGTGAGCTGCTCGCGTCGGTGCCGCCGGAGCGGCGCTGGGTGTTCCCGCACAGCACCTACCTGCTCGACGAGGCGCAGCTCACCGCCGTCGGCCGCCTCGCCGGCGAGCTCGGCGCCCGCGTCCACGTGCACGCCTGCGAGACCCGCGCCGAGCTGGCGCAGGTGCGCGAGCGGCACGGGCGCACGCCGATCGAGGTGCTGCGCGACACGGGCCTGCTCGGCCCGGGCACGGTCCTCGCCCACGCCGTGCACCTCTCCGACGCCGACCTCGGGACGGTCGCCGCGAGCGGCGCGGTCGTCGCCCACTGCCCCGCCTCCAACCAGAAGCTGGCGAGCGGGTTCGCCCGGGTGCGCGACCTCCTCGCCGCCGGGGTGCCGGTGGCGCTCGGCACGGACGGCGCGGCGTCGGCGAACGACCTCGACCTGTGGCTGGCGATGCGCCTCGCCGCGTACCCGCTGGCCGCGCGGGAGGGCCCCGGGACGGTCGGGGCGGCCGACGTCCTGGCGATGGCCACCCGGGCCGGGGCGCGGGCACTGGGCGCTCCGGAGCTCGGCACGATCGCGGTGGGCACCCGCGCCGACCTGGTCGTGCTCGACCCGTCGTCGCCATCCCTGGCACCGGCCTACGACCCGGTCGCCACGGCGGTGTACGCAGCCTCCCGGGCCGACGTGCGGTGGGTCGTCGCCGGCGGCCGGGTCGTCGTCGACGACCGCGAGCTCACGACGATCGACGTCGACGCGGCGATCGCCGCGGTGCGCGGCCTCGGTCCACGGATCCTGGAGGCGACGTCCCGATGAACGTCGGTGAGGCCCGCGCCGCCGTGCACGACGCGTGCCTGCGCATGGTCGCCGACGGCCTCGTGATCGGCTCGGCCGGCAACATCAGCGTGCGCGTCGACGAGGACCGCTTCGTCGTCACCGCCGCCGGGGTGCCCTACCACCGCCTGACCGCGGCCGACCATCCGCTCGTCGACGTGTGGACCGGCTCGTGGGACGGCCCGCGGCGGCCGACCAGCGAGCTCGCCCTGCACTTGGGGATCCTCCAGGCGATGCCCGAGGTCGGGGCCATCGTGCACACCCACTCGCGGCACGCCGCGGCGTTCGCCGTGGCCCGCCTGGACCTGCCGTTCATCTGCAACGAGAGCATGGCGACGCGTGCGGAGCGGGTCCTCGTCACGGACTACGCGCCGCCCGGGTCGGCGGACCTCGCCGAGCAGGCGCTGGCGACGTTCCGCCGCCAGCCCGGCAGCCGTGCGGTGCTGCTGGCGAACCACGGCGTCGTCGCCATCGCCCCGAACCTCGACGACGCCTACGTCGTGGCGCAGTCGGTGGAGTGGACCGCGGAGATCTGCCACCTCGCCCGCACGCTGCTCGCGGCCGGCGCCGGCGAGCACGTCCTCGACCGCGACGTGCAGGCGGCCATCGCCCGCAACTACGGCGTCACGATCGCCCGGGAACGGCGATGAGCGCCGCCGACGCCGCCGCGGTCATCGCGCGCTTCGGCCTCGAGCCGCTGCCGGTCGAGGGCGGGTACGTCCGCCGCTACTGGCCCTCACCGGACGCCACGACCCCGCAACCGGGCTCGGCGATCCTGTTCCTCGTCACCGACGCCCCCGAGGGCCGCTCGCGCTTCCACCGGCTGACGATCGACGAGATCTGGCACCGCTACCTCGGCGACCCGGCAGAGGTCGTGCTGCTCGAGCCGGGCGGGACGAGCCGCCACGTGGTGCTCGGCCCGGACCTCGACGCAGGGCACGAGCCGGTGCTCGTCGTCCCCGCAGGGACGTGGATGGCGTGCCGCACGCTCGGTCGCTGGAGCCTGCTCGGCACGACGATGGCCCCGGGCTTCACGCCGGACTGCTTCGAGGACGCCGACCCGGAGCAGCTGCTCGCCGGGTGGCCGCACGAGGCGGACGCGATCGCGGCGTTGACCTGACCCCGCGCCCGTGGCGGATGACCGCTTCCGACATCTTCTGTTCACAGGCGCGAGCGTTCCGGGCAGGCGGCTGCGGACGTAGGATTCGGCCCACCCAACCGACCAATGAAGGAGCGTAGGGGGAGATGAAAGCCAGGAAGTTCGTCGCGATGCTCGCGGCGGCCGGGCTCGCCCTGGCGGCGTGCGGAGACGACGACGACGATGCGGGCGGCGCTGACACCACCGAGTCGGCGGGCAGTGAGACCACCGCGGCGGGCGCCGACTGCCCCGAGCGCGAGCCACTGGAGAGCGTGAACGTCGGTCTCGTGACCGACGTCGGCCGTGTGGACGACAAGTCGTTCAACCAGTCGGCGTGGGAAGGGGCCCAGCAGGCCGCCGAGGAGCTCGGTGGTGAGGCCAACTACATCGAGACGACGGCCGCCACCGACTACATGAACAACATCCAGCAGCACATCAACGGCGGCGCCAACGTCGTCATCACCGTCGGCTTCGCCCTCGCCGAGGCCACCGCGGAGGCCGCCCGGGCGAACCCCGACGTCGTGTTCATCGGCGTCGACCAGTTCCAGGGCGAGACCATCTGCAACCTGACCGGGCTCGTGTTCCACGAGGACCAGTCCGGCTTCCTCGCCGGCGCGCTCGCCGGGCTGCTGACCGAGACCGGCACGATCGCCGCCGTGCTCGGCACCGACCAGGTGCCGCCCGTGGTGGCGTTCAACGAGGGCTTCCGCAACGGTGCCGCCTACACCAACCCGGACGTGAACGTGATCTCGACCTACCACCCCGGTGGTCTGGACGTCGCGTTCACCGACCCGGAGTGGGGCGCCCAGACGGCGCGCCAGGCGCTCGACAACGGCGCGGACATCATCTTCGGGGCCGGCGGCCAGACCGGCAACGGCGCCCTCATCGAGACCGCCCGCCAGGAGGGCGCGCTCTGCATCGGCGTCGACACCGACCAGTGGGAGACGGTGCCCGAGGCGCACCCCTGCCTCGTGACCAGCGCGATGAAGCTGATCACGCCAGGTGTCGTCGACCTCGTGAAGCAGGCGGCCGACGGCACGATCCAGGGCGGCAACTTCTTCGGTGACGTCGGCCTCGCCGACTACCACGATCACACCGACCGCGTCCCCGACGAGGTCAAGGCGCAGATCGAGGAGCTCACCGAGCAGGTGCTCGCCGGCGAGGTCGAGACCGGCTACGGGTCCTGAGCGGCCCACATCCCTCCATCTGACGACGGGGTGCGGCAGACTCTGCCGCACCCCGTCGCCGAGCCGGAGTTCGCGCCGATGCGTCTGACACAGCGGGCAGAGAACATCGTGCTGCCCATCGCCGCGGTGATCTTCGCCCTCCTCATCGGAGCCGTGCTCATCTGGCTCAACGGCTCCAACCCCTGGACGGCCTACACCGCCCTCATCGACGGCGCGCTGGGCGGCAAGAGCGACATCGCCCGCACCCTCGCCCGCGCCACGCCCGTCACGCTCACCGGCCTCGCCGTCATCGTCGGCATGAAGGGCGGCCTGTTCAACATCGGCGCCCAGGGCCAGCTGCTGCTCGGCGCCACGTTCGCCGCCTGGGTCGGCTACCGCTTCACCGGCCTGCCCGCCGCGGTCCACGTGCCGCTCGGGCTCCTCGTCGGGGCGATCCTCGGCCTGATCCCCGCCGCCTTCGCCGGCTTCCTCAAGGCCTACCGGGGCGCCCACGAGGTGATCACGACGATCATGCTGAACGTGATCCTCGTGAACATGACCGAGTACCTGGTCGGTGCACGCGGCCCGTTCCACGACCCCCAGGCAGGCGCGATCTCACGGACACCTCGGATCCAGGACTCGGCGGAGATCCCCGACGTGTGGGGGCTCCCGTTCGGCTACGCGCTGGCCGTGGTCGCGGCGATCGTGATCTGGTTCCTCGTCGAGCGCACGACCATCGGGTTCCGGATCAACACGGTCGGCCAGAACAAGCACGCCGCCCACTACGCCGGCATCTCGGCGGCCCGCGTCACCGTGCTGGCGATGGCGATCAGCGGCTTCCTCGCCGGGCTCGGCGGCGCCATCGAGACCCAGGGTGTGTTCGATCGCTACGAGGCCGGGTTCAACGTCGGCCTCGGCTTCGACGGCATCACCGTCGCCCTGCTCGCCCGCGTCCAGCCGCTGCTGGCGATCCCGGCCGCCCTGCTGCTCGGCATCATGCGCGCCGGCCAGAGCCAGATGGCGTACCAGGCCGACGTGCCCCAGGAGATCATCGACGTGATCCTCGCGATCATCCTGCTGCTGGTCTGCGCGCCGATCGTGGTGCGCTGGCTGCTGCGGCTGCGCCGGCCGCGCGACGAGGCGGGGCCGGTCCAGCTCACGTCCGGGTGGGGGTCGTGATGGCCGCCACCGCCCGAGCCAGCCGGATCAACTGGCGCAAGGTCCTCGCCGTCCTGGTGCCCGTGGCGATCGTCGTGATCGTCGCCTACGCCTTCTACTACGGCAACTCCGAGGCGAAGACCGGTGCGGTCCTCAACCGCACGTTCCGCAGCTCCACACCGCTCGTGCTCGGTGCGATGTGCGGCCTGCTCGGCGAGCGCACCGGCATCGTGAACATCGGCATCGAGGGCCAGCTCCTGATGTCGGCGTTCACCGGCTTCTACACCGCCGCGGCGACCGGCAACATCTGGGTCGGGGTGCTCGCCGGCGTCGTCTCCGGCGCCGTGCTCGGGCTGTTCCTCGCCCTGTGCGCGGTGACGTGGAAGATCGACCAGATCATCGCCGGCACGGTGATCAACATCTTCGTGGCCGGCATCACGTCGTTCCTCTACACGCAGGGCAAGCGCAGCCCCGGTGGCCTCGACCAGATCGCCGTCCCGCTGCTGTCGGACATCCCCCTGATCGGCGACGTGGTGTTCCGCAACACGCCGATCGCCTACCTGGCGATCGTGCTCGTCATCGTGCTGCACGTCGGGCTGTTCCACACGCGCTGGGGGCTGCGCAGCCGGGCCGTCGGCGAGCATCCCAGTGCGGCCGACACCGTGGGCATCGACGTGTCGGCCCGCCGCTACGTGAACACTGCGCTGGCCGGTGGGCTGGCCGGGCTGGGCGGCGCGTTCCTCTCGCTCGAGGCGGTGGGCACGTTCGAGCGCGGCATGAGCGCCCAGCGCGGCTTCACCGCCCTGGCGATCATGATCTTCGGGCGCTGGAAGCCGTTCCTCGCCTGGGCCGGGGCGCTGTTCTTCTCCTTCACCAGCGCGATGGCCGCGCAGCTGCAGTTCGATCAGGTCATCGACGTCCCGCCGCAGTTCATCAACATCCTCCCCTACGTGATGGTGATCCTCGTCCTGGCGCTGTTCGCCGGACGGGTGCGGCCCCCCGCTGCGGCCGGTCAGCCCTACGAGAAGGAGTAGCGGTGGCGCGCAGCGACCTCGACGACCAGCCGATCGCCCTGGAGGCGCGGGGCCTCACGAAGCGGTTCCCGAACGTCGTCGCCAACGACGACGTCAGCATCACGCTGCACCGCGGGGAGATCCTCGGCCTGCTCGGCGAGAACGGCGCCGGCAAGAGCACGCTCGTGAAGATGCTCTTCGGGCTCTACCACCCCGACGAGGGCGAGATCGTGATCGGTGGCGAGCCGGTGCGCCTGCGCAACCCCGGCGACGCCATCGCCCGTGGCGTCGGGATGGTGCACCAGCACTTCCAGCTCGTGCCGGTGTTCACCGTCGCCGAGAACATCATCCTCGGCGCCGAGACGCACAAGGGTCCGTTCCTCGACACCCGGACGGCCGACGAGCGGATCCGCGAGCTGTCGGCGCGCTACGGCCTCACCGTCGACCCCGACGCCCTCGTCGAGGACCTGCCCGTCGGCACCCAGCAGCGCGTCGAGATCCTGAAGGCGCTCTACCGCGGCGCCGACATCCTCATCCTCGACGAGCCGACCGCGGTGCTCACCCCGGCCGAGACCGACGAGCTGCTCAAGGTGATGCGCGACCTGGCCTCGGCCGGCGCGGCGATCATCTTCATCACCCACAAGCTGCGCGAGGCGATGGCCGTCTGCGACACGATCACCGTGCTGCGTGGCGGCAAGGTGGCCGGGACCACGACGCCGCAGGAGACCGACCGCGCCGGGCTGGCGAACATGATGGTCGGGCGCAACGTCGTGCTCCAGGTGGAGAAGGGCGAGGCCCACCCCGGCCGGGTCGTGCTCGACGTGCAGGGTCTCGTCGTCCACGACGACCGCCGCCAGCCCGCGGTGAACGGGCTCGACCTCGAGGTCCGCGCCGGCGAGATCGTCGGCGTCGCGGGCGTCGAGGGCAACGGCCAGCGCGAGCTCGTCGAGGCGCTGTGCGGCATGCGTCCGGTCCGCGCCGGGGAGATCCGCCTCGACGGGGAGGTCATCAGCGACGGCAAGTCGCCGCGACAGGTCAACCGCATGGGAGTGGCCCACATCCCCGAGGACCGCGAGAAGCACGGCTTCGTCGCGTCCTTCTCGGTGGCGACGAACCTCGTGCTCGAACGCTTCGACGAGCCGCCGTTCGCCCGGGGGATCGTCCGCGACTTCGGTGCCGTCGAGGCCCATGCGCACGAGCTCGTCGAGCGCTTCGACGTCCGGCCCCGGGACATCCACAACCCGATGCGCGCCCTGTCGGGCGGCAACAAGCAGAAGGCGATCGTCGCCCGCGAGCTGACCCAGGGGGCCAAGCTCGTCGTCGCCGCCCAGCCGACGCGCGGCGTCGACGTCGGCTCGATCGAGTTCATCCACCGCCAGCTCGTCGACCAGCGCGACGCCGGCGTGGCCGTGCTGCTCGTGTCGGCAGAGCTCGACGAGGTGCTGTCGCTCGCCGACCGCGTGGCGGTCATCTACGAGGGGCGGATCCAGGGCGTGCTGCCCATCGCCGAGGCGACCCGGGAGCGCATCGGCCTGCTCATGGCCGGCGACACCGTCGAGCACGCGCTCGAGACCACGGCTCCCGTCGTCGACGACCCGCTCGACCCGAGCGACGACCCGCGGCTCCTCTAGCGGGTGAGCTCCGCGGTCGCCGACACCACGATCCCACCCCGGGGCCGCTGGGTCAGGTCCACCCGGACGCGGTGGGGCTGGGCCGTCTGCATGATCTCGCCGGCGATCTCGGCGGCCAGCGCCTCGGCGAACACCGGACGCTGCCGGAAGCGCCACAGGTACAGCTTCAGGCTCTTCGTCTCCACGCACCAGCGGTCCGGCACGTAGGTGATCTGGACCGACGAGAGATCGGGCTGGGACGTCACCGGGCAGATCGACGTCACCTCGTCCGAGGACAGGCGCACCTCCGTGACGTTGGCCGGTGCGGGGAACACCTCGACGTGGTCGATCGGTTCGCGCACCGTCGACCCGAGGACGGTGAGCTCGTGGTCGGTCGTGATCTGCACGACGTCAGGCTACGGCTGGCGAGCGCCCCGTCTACGCTCAGCCGGGACATGTGCACGATCACGGCGTTCACCGACCGCGCCGACGGGCGCCGGGCCGCACGATGACCGCGCTCACGCCGGAGATCCTGGCGCGGGCACCCAAGGCCGTGCTCCACGACCACCTCGACGGCGGCCTGCGTCCCGAGACGGTCGTCGAGCTGGCCGCCGAGTACGGCTACCGCGGCCTGCCGACGACCGACCCCGAGGAGCTGCGCCGCTGGTTCAACCGGGGCGCCAAGCGCAACGACCTCGTGCTGTACCTGGAGACGTTCGCCCACACCGTGGCCGTCATGCAGCACAAGGACGCCATCGAGCGCATCGCCTACGAGTGCGCCCAGGACCTCGCCGCCGACAACGTCGTGTACGCCGAGGTGCGCATGGCGCCGGAGCTGTGCACCGAGGCCGGGCTCACGCTCGACGAGGTGATGCAGGCGATCCTCGACGGCTTCGCCCGCGGGTCGGCCGGCACGGACCTCACGATCTACGCCATCGCCACGGCGATGCGCACCGCGGCGAGGGGCCTCGAGATCGCCGAGCTGGCGGTGCGCTGGCGCGACGCCGGTGTGGTCGGCTTCGACATCGCCGGCGCCGAGGCCGGCTACCCACCCACACGGCACCTCGACGCGTTCGAGTACGTGAAGCGGGAGAACTTCCACGCCACGATCCACGCCGGTGAGGCGTTCGGCCTGCCGAGCATCTGGGAGGCCGTGCAGTTGTGCGGCGCCGAACGGCTCGGCCACGGCGTGCGCATCGTCGACGACATCACCGGCCCGCCCGGCGCGGAGAAGCTCGGCCGCCTGGCGTCGTACATCCGCGACGCGCGCATCCCGCTCGAGCTGTGCCCCACGTCGAACGTCAACACCGGTGTGTGCCGGTCGATCGCCGAGCACCCGATCGACATGCTCCGCCGGCTGCGCTTCCGCGTGACGCTGAACACCGACAACCGCCTGATGAGCGACACGTCGATGACGAAGGAGATGATCCAGCTCCACGAGCACCTCGGCTGGCGCCTCGACGACTTCGAGTGGGTCACGATCAACACCGTCAAGAGCGCGTTCGCGCCGTTCCCCGAGCGGCTGCGCATCATCAACGGCATCATCAAGCCGCGCTACGCGCTGCTCCGCGCCGAGCTGGCGTTCGGCGCCTGACCGAGGAGACCCGTGGACCCCGTCACCGTCACCGTCGTCGACCACCCGCTCGTCGCCGATGCGCTCGCCCGCATCCGTGACAAGGCCACGCCGAACGCCCTCTTCCGCCAGAACCTCGAGCGCATCGGCACGCTGCTCATCGCCCGGGCGACCGAGGAGCTGCCGACGGTGACGACGACGGTGGAGACGCCGCTGACGGAGGCCCCGGCGCGACGCCTCGCCGTGCAGCCGGTGGTCGTGCCGATCCTGCGCGCCGGGCTGGGGTTCGTGCACGCCGCCCAGGAGCTGCTGCCCGACGCCGACGTCGGGTTCGTCGGCATCACCCGCGACGAGACGACGTTCGCCCCGAAGCCGTACGTCAACAAGCTTCCCGAGTCACTGAGCGGGCGCCCGGTGATCGTGGTCGACCCGATGCTGGCCACCGGCGGGTCGCTCGTGCACACGATCGAGCTGCTCCGTGAGCGCGACGCGCCCGAGCCGATCGTCGTCGTGTGCGCGCTGTGCGCGCCGGAGGGGATCGAGCGGGTGCGCGAGGCGGGCGTGGCGGTGCACATCGTCACCGCGGCGGTCGACGATCACCTGAACGAGCACGCCTTCATCGTCCCCGGCCTCGGCGACGCCGGCGACCGCCAGTTCGGCCCACCCGCCTGAGGCCGGTCACCCCGCCTGCAGCAGCTCGGCGAGGGCGGTGAGGAACGGGGCGGGGTCGGCGTCGATCGCCTCGCCGTAGAGCTTCACCTTCGGCTCCGTGCCGCTCGGGCGCACCTGGACCCGCACGCCGCCCTGGAGCACGAGGCGCACGAGGTTCGCCTCGGGGAACGTCGTCACGTCGGCGACGGCCACCCCGGCGAGCGCCGACGGGGGGTGCTCCTGCAGCGCCCGCACCCGCGCCGCGCCGACGTCGGGGGGCATCCGCACCGCCAGCTCCCCCACCACGTGGCGCCCGTAGCGGGCGGCGATGTCGTCGAGCCGGGCCTGGATCGTCGTGCCCTCCTCCTGGGCCAGGGCTGCGATCTCGGCCATCACCACCGCCGCCGAGATGCCGTCCTTGTCGAGCGGCCGGCTGGTGACGAGGTATCCGAGCGCTTGCTCGTAGGCGAACACGAGGCGCAGCTCCGGGCGTTCGAGCACGGCTCGGGCGATCCACTTGAAGCCGGTGTACGTCTCGGCGAAGTGCACGCCGTAGTCGGCCGCCATCGTGGACAGCAGCGACGACGACACGAGCGTCGTCACCACCAGCCGGTCCTCGCCGTCGGGGCCCGGCTCGGTGTTCGCCAGCAGGTGGTCGGCGAGCAGCCAGCCGACCTCGTCGCCGCCGAGGCGCCGCCACGAGCCGTCGGGCTGCGGGATCGCCACGCCGAGACGGTCGGCGTCAGGGTCGTTGGCCAGCGCAACGGCCGCGCCGCTGCGGTCGGCGAGCGCGATCACCGCGTCCATCGCCCCCGGCTCCTCGGGGTTGGGGAACGCCACGGTCGGGAACCGCGGGTCGGGCTCGGCCTGGGAGGCGACGACCATCGGCTGGGGCAGCCCGGCGGCCTCGAACGCCGAGCACAGCGTCTCCAGGCCGACGCCGTGCAGCGGCGTGTAGGCGACGACCACGGGGGTCACGGCGGGACGGACGCGCACGGCGCGCATCAGCTCGACGTAGCCGTCGACGAACCCGTCGTCGAGGACCGAGATCAGCGGGTCGTCGTCCGCCGCCATGGGCACCGTGGTCGGGTCGACCGCGGCGATGCGGGCGGCGATCCCGGCGTCGTGCGGCGGCACGATCTGCGCCCCGTCGCCCAGGTACACCTTGTAGCCGTTGTCCGCCGGGGGGTTGTGCGACGCGGTGACCATCACGCCTGCGGCGCAGCCGAGCTCCGTGATCGCCCAGGCCAGCACCGGCGTGGGCAGCGGACCCGGCAGCAGGTGCACGCGCAGGCCGGCCGCGGCGAACACCCGTGCCGAGTCGCGGGCGAAGGCATCGCTCTTGCGACGGGCGTCGTAGCCGATGACGACCCCCCGCTCCCGGGCCGCCGGGTCGAGCTCGTGGACGTAGTCGGCGAGCCCGCGGGCCGCCTGGCGCACCACGAGCCGGTTCATGCGCAGCGGTCCCGCACCGATCGGCGCGCGCAGACCGGCGGTGCCGAACGTCAGCGTGCCGGCGAAGCGGGCGGTGAGCTCGTCGTCGGGGCCGGCGAGCAGGGCGGCGAGCTCGGCGCGGATGTCCTCGTCGGGCTCCGCGGCCAGCCAGCGTTCAGCGAGGGACCGTGCACCGCCCGGCGTCACGGCAACAGGGTACGCAGCTCGACCAGCGGGCGCGGACCGACGTGGCTGATGACCTCGGCGGCGGCGATCGACCCGATGCGCCCGCACTCGGCGAGCGTCCTGCCGTGCGTGAGGCCGTACAGGAACCCGGCGGCGTAGAGGTCCCCGGCCCCGGTCGTGTCGAGGACCCGGGGGACCGGTTCCGCGGGCACCTTGATCACGTCGTCGGCGGTGACCACGTAGGAGCCGTTCCGGCCGTCGGTGATCGCCGCCAGCTCGCACTCGGTGCGCACTCGCTCGATGGCGTCCTCGAGCGAGTCCAGCTCGTAGAGCGACCGCAGCTCCTCGGCGTTGCCGAAGAGGATGTCGACCTCCTCGCGCACGAGGGCGGCGAAGTCATGGCGGTGCCGGTCGACGCAGAACGAGTCCGACAGCGTGAGCGAGACCCGCCGCCCGGCCTCGTGGGCGACCTGGGCGGCGCGGCGGAACGCCTTCTTGGCGTCGTCGCGGTCGAACAGGTAGCCCTCCATGTACAGCACCGCGCCGTCGGCGATCGTCTCCTCGTCGAGGTCGTCGGCCGAGAGCAGGCTGGACACGCCGAGGTAGGTGTTCATCGTGCGCTGCGCGTCGGGCGTCACGACGATGATGCAGCGCCCGGTCGGGACGCCGCCTGCCGGCGCGCCGCGCCGGAACGTGACGCCGAGGGCGTTGAGGTCGTGGCCGAACACCGCGCCGAGCTCGTCGTCGGCGACCTTGCCGATGTACGCCGCGCGCCCGCCGAGGCTGGCGATGCCGCACATCGTGTTCGCCGCCGAGCCCCCGCTCATCTCCACGGCCGTGCCGAGCGCCCGGTACAGCTGCACCGCACGGTCGGTGTCGATGAGCTCCATCGCACCCTTGACGAGGCCGTGCTCCTCCAGGAAGGCGTCCCCGGCATGGGCGATGACGTCGACGAGCGCGTTGCCGATGCCGACGACGTCGAAGCGAGGGCTCGGCACGGCCGGACAGGCTACCGAGGCGCCGGGGCGTGCCGGACCGATCCCCGCCCTGGCCAGGGCCGATGGGCGGCGCACGCACGATGGCCCGCGCACCCCCACGGTACGGTTGATCGGGTGACCGCCACGACCGCCGCTGCGCTCGATCCGTACCGCCTGCCCCGGGGGGCCGTGCCCACGCACTACGCCGTCGAGCTGGCACCGGACCTGGACGCGGCGCGGTTCGACGGGCGCGTCGAGATCACCGTCGACGTCCGCGAGCCGGTCGAGTCGCTCGTGCTGAACGCCGCCGAGCTCGACATCCACGAGGTCCGCGTCGACGGGAGCGACGTCCAGTGGCACCTCGAGCCGGCGACGGAGCGGCTCGTGGTCAGCCCGGTGGGCGGGCTGGAGCCCGGTGACGTGTCGCTGGTGATCTCCTTCACCGGGGTGCTCAACGACAAGCTGCGCGGCTTTTACCGCAGCACGTTTCGCGACGAGGCCGGCACCGAGCGGGTCATCGCCACGACCCAGATGCAGGCCACGGACTGCCGCCGGGCGTTCCCGTGCTGGGACGAGCCGGACTTCAAGGCCACGTTCGGCATCACGCTGGTCATCGACCCGTCGCTGCTGGCGGTGTCCAACAGCCCGGAGGTCGAACGGACCGAGCTGCCCGACGGCCGGGTGGCCGTGCGCTTCGCCGACACGATGGTCATGAGCACGTACCTCGTCGCGTTCGTGGTCGGCCCGCTCGAGGCCACCGACCCGATCGACGTCGACGGCATCCCGCTGCGCGTGGTCCACGTGCCCGGCAAGGGCCACCTGACGGGCTTCGGCCTCGACGTCGGGGCGTTCTGCCTGCGCTGGTTCCAGCAGTACTACGGCATCCCGTACCCGGGCGAGAAGGTCGACCTGCTGGCGCTGCCGGACTTCGCCGCCGGGGCGATGGAGAACCTCGGGTGCATCACGTTCCGGGAGAACGCCCTGCTCGTCGACCCGGCGACGGCGACGCTGGACGAGCAGCAGCGGGTGGCCGACGTCGTCGCCCACGAGCTCGCCCACATGTGGTTCGGCGATCTCGTGACGATGCGCTGGTGGAACGGCATCTGGCTGAACGAGGCGTTTGCCACGTTCATGGAGCTGATCGCCTGCGACGCCTACCGCCCGGACTGGGGGCGCTGGACGCTGTTCGGCCTGGAGCGCTCGGCGGCCTTCGAGACCGACTCGCTGGCGAGCACCCGCCCGGTCGAGTACCCGGTGCGCTCCCCGCAGGACTGCGAGGGCATGTTCGACGTGCTCACGTACCAGAAGGGCGGGGCATTGCTGCGGATGCTCGAGCAGTACCTCGGCCCGGACCGCTTCCGCGAGGGCGTCAGCCACTACCTGCGCAAGCACGCCTACGGGAACACCGAGACCAACGACCTGTGGGACGCCATCGAGGAGACCACGGGCGAGCCGGTGCGGCGGATGATGGACTCGTGGATCTGGCAGCCCGGCTACCCGCTGGTCAGCGCCTCGATCGACGGGAACGAGCTGGTGCTGCGCCAGCAGCGCTTCGCCTACGACCCGAGCACGCTCGACGGCGACAGCGCTGCCACCACCTGGTTCGTGCCGGTGCACGTCCGCATCGGGGCCGAGACCCGCATCGTCGTGCTCGACGGTGTCGAGGCGCGCACGCCGCTGCCGGACCCGTCGGTGCCGGTGGTCGTCAACGCCGGCGGCCACGGCTTCTACCGGGTCGCCTACAGCAGCGAGCTGCGCAGCCGGATCTCGGGTGAGGTGCTCGGCTCGCTCGACACGCTCGAGCGCTACAACCTCGTCGACGACGCCTGGAACGAGGTCGTCGCCGGGCGCCTGCCGGCTGCCGAGTTCCTCGCCTTCGTCGAGGGGTTCGCCGGGGAGCGCGACCTCGCCGTGTGGCAGGCGATCGTGCTCGGTCTGCGCCACCTCGGGCGGCTGCTCGACGACGAGGCCTACCCGCGCTTCCAGGCCCGGGTGCACGCGCTGTTGGCTCCGGTGGTCGCCGAGCTCGGCGACCCGGAGCCCGACGAGGACGACCTGCGCGGCAAGCTGCGCGGCCTGCTCGTCGCCGCGTTCGCCATCCAGGGCAACGACGCGGCCACCCAGGCCCGGGCCCGCGCCTGGTACGACCAGGCCGAGGCGTCACCGGGCAGCGTGGACGCCGAGCTGGTCGCCGCGGCGACGACGATCGTCGCCGCCACCGGCGACGAGGAGATGTACGAGCGCCTGCTCGCCGGCTACCGCCGGGCCACCACGCCGCAGGAGCAGCTGCGCCACCTCAACGCGCTCGCCGAGTTCGACTCCGAGGCGCTCATGCGGCGCACCTGCGAACTGGCGATGAGTCCGGAGGTGAAGACGCAGAACGCCCCGTTCCTGCTCAACTTCTGCATCGCCAACCGCAAGCACGGGGCGACGGCGTGGCGGTTCGTGCGCGAGCACTGGGACGAGGCCAACGCCCGGTTCCCGTCGAACACGATCGTGCGGATGGTGTCGTCGGTGCGCCTGCTCACCGACGAGGCGGTGGCCGCCGACGTGCAGGCGTTCTTCGCCGAGCACCCGATCGAGCAGGCCCAGAAGACGCTGCAGCAGATCCTGGAGCGCCAGCGGGTGAACGTCGCCCTGCGCGCCCGCGAGGCCCAGCGCTTCGCCGCCGGCCTGTCCTGAGCCCCGCCCGGCCGCGCTGGAGGTGCGCGGGGCGCGGCTCACGGGCGGGCGTCGATGCGGACGCAGCAGGCACCCGGTGACGGCGCGAGCCGGGCGCGGCGACCGGCGTCCGCAGCACCCTCGAGGACCCCGGCCAGGAACTCGAGGTTCATCCCGCACACGAGCTCGCGGTGGGCCTCGGCGAGGCGGTGGAACGGGCAGTTGGCGAGGGTGATCCCGCCAGCCTCGTCGACGACGGGCTCGTAGCCGTGGCTGACGAGCACGTCGAGGACGACCGCGTCCGACCCATCGGCGCCGGCCTCGCGGGCGACGGCAGCCCGCCCGACCCGCCGGCCGGCCGCCTGCGCCGCCCCGCGCACGCAGTCGGCGACGGGGCGCGCGGTCCTGGTCGACTCGTCGATGGCCGCGGCGAGCACGGCGCCGGCGAGGTCGTAGTGGCGCGGGGGCATCGACGCGTGCAGCTCGTCGGCCGCGAGGCGGTACCACTTGGACGGGCGGCCGGCGCCGGGACCCTGGCGGCCGGTCGTGCGCTCGAAGCGCACCTCGACCACGCCGGCGGCGGCGAGCTTGTCGAGGTGGAACGCGGCGACGGAGCGGGCCACGCCGAGGACCGCCGCGGCGTCGTCGCGCGTGGTCCAGCCGCGGTCGGCGAGCACCCGGTACAGCTGCCGCCGCAGCGGCTGGTCGAGCGCGGCCATCGCCGCGATGCGTTGGCCCAGCTCAGGTGCGTGGTCCACCCGCGCATTCTAAAACACAGGAGTGTTGACGGAACAGGGCGGCAATTCTAAAGTCAGGAAGAGTCACCTTTAGAAGGAGGTTGCCGATGGGCACCACCCTCGTTCGACCGAGCGTGCAACCCGCCGATCGGACCCAGCTCGCGGACCCCACCTACCAGGCGTTCGCCCTGCTCCGCATCGGGTTCACCGTGGCGCCGATCCTGTTCGGCCTCGACAAGTTCGTCGACTGGCTCGTGGACTGGCGCACCTACCTGGCGCCCGAGATCGACGACCTCGTGCCCGGCAACGCCCACCAGGCGCTGCTCCTCGTCGGCGTCATCGAGATCCTCGCCGGGCTCCTCGTCGCGATCCGGCCACGGATCGGTGGCTACGTCGTCGCCGCGTGGCTGCTCGCGATCATCGTCAACCTGCTGCTGCAGGCCGACTTCTACGACATCGCCCTGCGCGATCTCGGGCTCCTGATCGGCGCGCTGGCCCTCGCCCGCCTGGCCACGGCGTACGAGCGCTGACCCTGCCCACCCGGGCCGGGTCGGCCGGGGACGAGGGCACCGACGCGGAACGGCGCTGTGTGATCACACACAGCGCCGTTCGAACGTTCTGCAGAGCGTGGGCGGCCTGATCGCCCGGTCAGCGGACCGGAGCGTGGCGCCGGGTGGAGCTGAGGGGAATCGAACCCCTGGCCTCAACAGTGCGATTGTTGCGCTCTACCAACTGAGCTACAGCCCCAGCGGACGGGCTCGCAGTGTACCGGCGCTCAGACCGCGTGCGGCCAGCGATCTTCGGGCCGGCGAGCCTCGGGACGGCGGCGGTGGGCCGACGAGCGGGGTGCGTGGCGCCGGACGTCGCCCGCCTCACGGCGCGGCGCCCGGGGGGCGGGACGGTGCCGCACGGCGAGCTCCCGCTGGCGCAGGTGCCCGAGCAGGCACACGTAGCCGAGCAGGGCGGCGAGGGCGGCGATCGCCACCCACACCATGGCGTCGGTCTTCGTCGTCACCGCCAGGAAGATCGAGCACGCCGCGGTGAGGGCGAGCACGAACAGTACGTTCGCCCGGCGCCGGCGAACGACCTCGCGGGTCGGGACGGCACGGCGGGCCGGGCGCTCGGCGTGGCTGCGCGAGCGCGTCGGCTCGTAGCCCCACACCGGGTCGGGGCGCCGGCGCTCGGCGGCCCCGGCGAGCCGTACGTGCGAGCCGCTGTGCGCCCGGCTCGGCATCACCGGGCGGCTGGGCATCACCGGGCGGCCCGGGGCGGCCGGCCGGCTCAGCGGCGAGGGCGCGAGCGGGCGCGCCATCGACCGCATGGTGTGGCCCCGTGCCGGCACTGCTCGCTGGAGGCTCGACAGCTGGTTGCGGAAGTCCGAGACCGAGGAGTTGGGTCGATTCTCGATCCGGGACCGCAGCAGCGGCGGCACCAGGACCGCCGCCCACGCAGCGGCGACGACGAGCAGGACCAGTTGACCCATGTGTGTGATCGCCCTTGAGTCGTGAATACGTCAGCGCCCGTGCGATCCAGGCGACATCGAGGGCTGACGCGGCCTGGTTGGGCGTTCTTTACGATTCTACGACACTCGTTGACGGCGAGGCAACGACCGTGCCGTCGCCCGACACATCTCCGTCATGATCGCCGGGCCGTTCGGGGGTCTCGCCGCGCCGGTAGTGGCCGGAGCGCCCACCGGACTTCTCCCACAGCGTGAGGTCGCCGATCACCATCGTGCGGTCGGCGGACTTGCACATGTCGTAGACGGTGAGCGCCGCGGTGGCACAGGCGTGGAGGGCCTCCATCTCGACGCCGGTGCGATCGACGGTGTCGACCTGGGCCTCGATCGCCACGAAGTCGTCGCCGATCTCGAAGTTCACCCACACCGACCCGACGAGGAGCGGGTGGCACAGCGGGATCATGTCCGCGGTGCGCTTCGCCGCCTGGATCCCCGCCACCCGGGCCACGGCCAAGACGTCGCCCTTCTTGACCTCCCGGTTGGCGATCGCCGCCGTCGTCTCCGGCTTCATCATCACCTTGCACCGGGCAACGGCACGCCGGTGCGTCGGTTCCTTCGGGGTGACATCGACCATCCTCGCTCGACCGAGTGGATCGAGGTGGGTGAACGAGAGGTCACTCATGGCGACCAGTCTCGCACATGGGACCCGCGGCGCCCCATGGCCCGACGGCCGACGGGTGACGCCGCCAGATCGTGCCCTTGGTCCCTGGCCGTCGCACGCAGGGTCCGGTTCGATCGAGGCATGAGCGGATTGTGGACCGTCGTGGCCGTGGCGGTCGGCTGGTTCGTCCTCGGCGCGGCGATCGGGATCTGGGAGGCGCGCCACGGGCACTGGCGTCACGGCTGGCTCGTCACCGGCCTCCTCGGCCCGCTCGCGCTGCCGCTGGCGCTGCACGCGCGCCGGGTCGCCGCGCCGGAGCCCGTCGTGCTCGACGAGGGCGGCGCCGCTCGCGGGTCGCTCGACGTGCTCGTCGGCATCGACGGCTCGGCGCACTCGGTCGAGGCCGCCCAGGCCGCGGTCGAGCTGTTGGGGAGCGCCGTGGGCCGCCTGACACTCGCCACCGTGCTGGATGTCGACACGGCCAGGCCGCCGGCCGAGCGCGTCCTGCACCCCCAGCCCTACCCCGAAGAGGTCGAGGCGCGCCAGGTCCTCGACGCCCTCGCCGCGGCCCCGCCGCTGGCGCGGCTCGAGCCGGGATCGGTCCTCCTGGCCGGGGAGCCCGCCGAGGCACTGGCACGCTACGCGAGCGACGAGGGCTATCACCTGATCGTCGTCGGCCGCCGCGGCCGCGGGTGGTCGAAACGGCTGTTCGGGAGCTGCGCGTCGGCGCTGGCGCGCGACGCGGCGGTCCCGGTGCTGCTGGTGCCGGGGAGCGCAGCGGCGCCGGCCGACGCCCCCGACGCTCGCCACTCCGTCCACCCGCACGCCGCGGTGACGTGATGCCGCCGCGCGGGAGGTCGCCATGACCTCCTGGCTGGTCGTGTTCGTGCTGGCCGCTGCCGTGGTGGCATGGGCCGGGACCCGGGTCGCTCACGCCGGCGACGAGCTCGCCGAGCGAGCCGGCCTCTCCCGGCTGTTCGTCGGCACGCTCCTCGTGGCGATGGCGACGTCGCTCCCCGAGGTCGTGACGGACGTGGCCGCCGCGGTGGGCGACGCACCGGACCTCGCCGTGGGCGACCTGTACGGCAGCAGCATGGCCAACATGGCGATCCTGGCCGTGATCGATCTCGTGCGGCGCCGGCAGGTCTGGCCAGCGGCCCAGATCGGGCATGCCCGGGTCGCCTCGATCGCCATCGCACTGACCGCCCTGGCGACGCTCGGGACGCTCGCGCCGTCGGGGCTGTCGGTGGCGTGGATCAGCGTCGACACGCTGGTGATCGGCGTCGCGTACCTGGCGGCCGTGGCGTGGTGGCGCCGCTCACCGGTCGGCCGGTCCGAGGGGACCGGGCTGCTGCCGCAACCGACGGGCTGGTCCGGTCCCGACGAGCCGGCGGTGCGTCCGGTCGTGGTGCGGTTCGTCGCCGCCGCGGCCATGATCCTGCTGGCCGGGCCGGTGCTCGCCCGGGCCGGCGAGGAGCTCGCCGCGGCCACCGGGATCGGGCTGACGTTCATCGGCAGCGCCCTGGTCGCCACGACGACGTCGCTGCCCGAGCTGGTCGCGTCGATCGCCGCGGTCCGCATCGGTGCGCACGATCTGGCCGTCGGCAACCTCTTCGGCAGCAACGCGTTCAACATGTTCGCCCTCCTCGTCGTCGACGTCGCCTACACCGACGGACCGGTGCTCGCCGTCGTGGACCCCGCACAGGTGGTCGCCGGGATCGGGGCGATCCTGCTGATGGCCCTCGCCGTGTCGGCGATCGTGCACGGCACCGGGACCCACGTCCGACGGCTGGAACCCGACTCGCTCCTCCTGCTCGCGGTCTACGCCGCGGCGCTCGCCCTCGTCTGGCGGGCCAGCTCGTGACGGCGCTCAGCCGCCGATCTGGGACATGGAACGCCGGGGGCGGACGAAGTCGACCTGGTTGATCCTGTGCCCGGCCCACTTCGTGCCGACCGCCCGCTCGATCCGGGCGGCGAGCTGGTCGTCGCTCTCCCCCGCCCGCATCGCCCCGCGCAGGTCGAACTCCTCGGTGGCGAACAGGCAGGTGCGGAACTGGCCGTCGGCGGTCAGGCGGACCCGGTCGCAGTCGCCACAGAACGGCTTGGTGACGCTCGGGATCACCCCGACGGTGCCGCGGCCGTCGAGGTAGCGCCACCGATCGGCCGGGGCGGCGCCGCGCGCCGGGAGCTGCTCCACGGGGTACACCGCGGCGATGCGGGCGATGATCTCGTCCTGGCCGACGACCGAGCGGTCGGCCCACCCACCGGACGCGTCGAGGGGCATGAACTCGATGAACCGCACCTCGACCCCGCGCTCCCGGCCGAACGTGGCGAGATCGACGATCTCGTCGTCGTTGACCCCGCGCTGGACGACGGTGTTGATCTTCACCGGGGCGTAGCCGGCCTCGAGCGCGGCGTCGATGCCGTCGAGCACCCGGTCGAGCTCGTCGCGGCGGGTCATCTCGGCGAAGCGGTCGCGTCGCAGCGTGTCGAGGCTGATGTTCAGCCGGCGCAGACCGGCCGCCCGCAGCTCGGCGGCGTGCTGGCGCAGCGTGGCCCCGTTGGTGGTCATCGCCACGTCGACCGGGCCGTGCGGGCCCTGCAGCGCGGCGAGCTTGGCGACCAGCCGGGGCAGCCCGTGGCGCACGGTCGGCTCACCGCCGGTGAGCCGGATCGACTCGACGCCGTAGCGCTCGACCATCAGCCGGGCGAGCCGCTCGATCTCCTCGAACGTGAGGACCTCGCTGCGCGGCAGCCACTGCAACCCCTCCTCGGGCATGCAGTACGTGCAGCGGAAGTTGCAGCGGTCGGTGACCGAGATGCGCAGGTCCCGGATCACCCTGCCGAACGGATCGACGAGATCCACCGCACCACCCTACGGCGCCGCGGCGGTGCGGCGCGCCCTCGGGCCCTACCAGCGCAGGAGGAGCACGGCGACCTCGGCGCCGGCCGGGAGGCCGGGACCGTCGGGCACCACGGCGAGCGCATCGGCGAGGGCCGTCGCGGCGAGCTGGTGGCTGCCCTGGGCGCCGACCGGGCGCACGTGGTAGCGCCCGTCGTCGGCGAAGGAGCCGGTGACGCGCAGGAAGTGCACCTTGCCATCGGGCTGGCGGGGCAGCTCCTCGTCGGTGATCGCCACCAGGCTCGTGCGGCTGACGTGGCGGTGGCCCATCATCCGCCGCAGGGCGGGGCGGGCGAGCAGCTCGAAGCTGACCAGCGAGCTGACCGGGTTGCCGGGCAGCCCGAACACCGGGGTCCCGTCGAGCAGCCCGAAGGCGAACGGCTTGGCCGGCTTGATCGCCAGCTGCATCCACTGCATGTCGGCGATCCGCCCGAGGACGGCCTTGACGACGTCGTAGTCGCCCATGCTGACGCCACCGCTCGTGACGATGGCGTCGTTCCGCGCGGCCGCGTCGCGCAGGACGGCCTCGAGCGTCGCGTCGTCGTCGGGGACCACGCCCCGGACGTCGACGACGCAGCCCGCCTCGGCGAGCAGCGGGGCGAGCATCGTGAGGTTGCTCTCGCGGATCTGGCCGGGGCGCAGCGGCGAGCCGTCGGTGACGAGCTCGTCGCCGGTCGACAGCACGGCGACCCGGGCGGCGCGGTGGACCGACACCCGCCGGGCGTTGATGCTCGCGAGCAGCCCCAGCACCGGCGGCCGGACGACGGTGCCGGCGCGCAGCACGACCTCACCGGCGCGGACGTCGTCGCCGGCGGCACGCACGGCCGAGCCCGGCTCCAGGGGCCGGTGCAGCCGGACCCGCCCGTCGCCGAGGCGCTCGCTGTCCTCGACCATGGCGATGGCGTCGGCCCCGGCCGGGACCGCGGCGCCGGTCATGATCCGCACGGCCTGTCCCGGCCCGAGCTCGCCCTCGAACGGGGCGGCGCCCGCGGCGAGCTCGCCGACGACCGTCAGCTCCACGGGCGCCGTGGCGACGTCGGCGGCGCGCACCGCGTAGCCGTCGACGGCGGAGTTGGCGAACGGCGGGACGTCCTCGGTGGCCCGGACGTCGGCGGCGAGCACCCGTCCGAGCGCGTCGGTGAACTCGATCTCCTCCGCCGGCAGCGGCGGGCACGCCTCGAGCACGAGCTGCTGGGCGTCCTCCAGGTCCGTCATGGCCGCCACGCTACGAACCGCGCCCGCCGCGCGCCATCGGTGCCCGCCCGGTGACCGGTGGCCCGCTTCGCGCCGCCGGCCGCCGGGTAGACGGCGACGATGCACCGTTCGCCTCCCCCGCTCGGCCTGCCGCGCCCCCGTGGCCCGCTCTCGGCCTGGGTCCTCGACCGCCTGCGCGGGCTCGAGCCGCCGGCACCGCCGGTGGAGGGTGCCGACGGGTTCGGCGGCGACGTGCAGCTGGCGCTGTACCTCTGCTACGAGACCACGTTCTCGGCGCTGCCGGGCGCGTGCCGGGACCTCGAGTGGGACCTCGACCTGCTCGGCGTCCGCGGCAGGCTGGAAGCGTGCTTCGAGGCGGCGCTGCGCGACTCGCTGCCGCCGCTGCCCACGGGGACGTCCGAGGTCGGCGACCTCCTCGACGCGCTGCTGGCGAGCGACGGTGGCCCGTCGGTCTCGTCGTTCGTCGAGCACGCCGGCACCCTCGAGCACGTGCGCGACGTGGTCGTGCAGCGCTCGCCGCTGCAGCTCAAGGAGGCGGACCCGCACACGCTGGGCATCCCCCGCCTGGTAGGGCGCGCCAAGCACCTCCTGGCCACGATCCAGGCGGGTGAGTACGGCGCCGACGAGCCCGGCCGCGAGATGCACGTCGCGCTGTTTGCGGCGACGATGCGGGCGCTCGGCCTCGACGACCGCCGCCACGCCTACCTCGACGTCGTCCCGGCGACGTCGCTCGCGATCAGCAACCTCGTGTCGCTGTTCGGCTTCCACCGGCGACGGCGCGGCGCCCTCGTCGGCCACCTCGCCGTGTTCGAGATGGACTCGTCCGTGCCCGCCGGCCGCTATGCCCGGGCGCTCGAGCGCCTCGGGGCACCGCCGGCGGCCCGCCGCTTCTACGACGTCCACGTGCTCGCCGACACGGAGCACGCCGTCATCGCCCGGGAGATGGCCCAGGCGCTGGCCCGCGACGAGCCGGCGCTGCGCGACGACATCGTGTTCGGGGCACGCTGCGTGGTGGCGACCGAGCGGCGCTTCGCCGATGCGCTGCTGGCGCGCTGGGCGATCAGCGGGGTCCTCGTCGACGCGTGACGCTCCCGCACGGCTGCGGGCATCCTGGACCGATGACCGGCTTCGCGCCCTTCTCCGCCGACGGCCACGACGTGCACTGGCGGACGTGGGACGGCGCGCACGTCGAGCACCTCACGCTGCGGTGGGAGAACGAGGCGTGGACGGCGATCGGCCGCGTCGGTCGTGAGCGCGTCGAGTACGTGCTGCGGATCGGCCCGACGTGGCGGGTCCGTCAGCTGCTGCTGTTCCGCGATCTCGACGAGCCGGACCTGTGGCTGGCCACCGACGGGCGCAACCGGTGGGGCGAGATGAACGGCGCCCACCGCCCCGAGCTCGACGGGTGCGTGGACATCGATCTGCCGTGCTCGCCGTTCCCGACGACCGTGCCGATCCGTCGCCTGCCCCTGGCGAGCGGCGAGGCCGCCGACGTGCCGGTGGTGACCGTGGACGTCGAGACGCTGGCCGTCGAGCCGGCGACGCGCCGCTACGAGCGCCTGGACGTCCGCCGCTGGCGGATCACCGACGCCCACACCGGCGACGCCGTCGAGTTCGACGTCGACGAGCACGGCGTGGCGCTCGACCAGCCGGGGCGGTTCCGGCGGGAGGCGTGACGGCCCGGCGGAACGGGGCTACGCCCCGTCGTGGACCGGCAGCTTGGCCAGGAACTGCTTCAGGTCCGCACCCCAGTCCGGGTCGCGCAGCCCGAGCTCGATCGCTGCGGTGAGGAACCCGAACGGCGTGCCGGTGTCGAAGCGGTCGATCGTGCTGACGACGCCGTGGAACGGCGACCGTGCGGCCTGGGCGCGCAGCGCGTCGGTCAGCTGGATCTCGCCGAGCGCACCGATGCGCCCGGCGGCGATCTCGTCGAACACGTCGGGCGTGAGCACGTAGCGACCGATGATGATGAAGTCGCTCGGGGCCTCGTCCACCGGCGGCTTCTCGACGAGATCGCGCACCGCGACCACGCCGTCGGGGTCGACGGGGCCGGCGGGATCGATGACGCCGTAGCGGCTGACCTCGTCGTGGGGCACCTTCTTCAGCGCGACGACACTGCCGCCGGTGCGGGCGCACACCCCGTTCATGTGGGCGAGCAGTGACGAGTCGCCCATCAGCTCGTCGGGCAGGAGCACGGCGAAGGGCTCGTCACCGATCGCCTCCCGGGCGCAGCCGACGGCGTGGCCCAGGCCCTTGGGCTCGTCCTGGTAGACAATCGTGGTCCTCCAGTCGGCCCCGATGCTGCGGATGCGCTCGGCGAGCTCGGTCTTGCCGCTCTTCTCCAGCGTCTCGACGAGCTCCGGTGCCGGGGCGAAGTACTGCTCGATGGCCGGCTTGCTGCGGCTGCTCACGATCACGATGTGCTCGATGCCGGCACCGAGCGCCTCGTCGATGACGAGCTGGAGCGTGGGCGTGTCGCCGATCGGCAAGAGCTCCTTGGGGATGGCCTTGGACGCCGGGAGGAACCGGGTCCCCAACCCTGCGGCCGGGATCACGGCGCTGCGGACGTGCATGGTGCGAGACCCTACCGAACGGTCCCTGCGCCACCCCCGGGCCGGCGTGCGGGCCGTCCCGGGCGGCGTGGACCCGGCTCGGCCGCGGCGCAGCCGGTAGCGTTCGAGGCGTGCCCACGTACGTCTACCGCTTCATCGAGACGGGTGAGACCATCGAGGTCCAGCAGGCGTTCTCGGACCCCGTGCTGACCGAGTACACGCACCCGGGCACCGGTCGGGTGATGCCGGTGAAGAAGGTGTTCACGCCCGTGGGCGTGACGTTCAAGGGCAGCGGCTTCTACAAGACCGACAGCCGCGGGTCGTCGTCGAGCTCGTCGAGCAGCTCCGCCAGCTCCTCCGATTCGTCCTCGGGCAGCAGCGACGCCTCCGGGTCCAGCGAGTCGAGCGCGAGCACGTCGAGCTCGTCCTGAGTGGCGCCCGCTGAGCCGGCGCGCGTCGGGCGCCGGGCCGGCGGCGATAGCGTCGGCCTCGCCGGCATCCCCCCGGATCGTCTTCCGATCACGGGAGGATCGACATGCACGTCGTGGCCCGAGCGCGCACCGTGCTCGCCCGACATCCCTGGTTGTACTGGCTGACCGTGCTGGCCGCGGGCGGCGCCGCGGCGCTCGTCCTCGACGGCGCGGCGCGCCGCGTCGACGAGGCCCGCGCCGCGTGGGGGCGTCCGGTCGCGGTGGTCGTCGCGACCGCACCGCTGGCGCCTGGTGACCCCCTGGCCGGCGCCGTCGAGGAGCGCCGGCTGCCCGCCCCGTTGCTCCCACCCTCGGCACTGCACGCGGTGCCCGACGGTGCCGTGGTTCGCCAGCACGTCGCGGCCGGCGAGGTGCTCGTCACCGCGGACGTGACCGCCGAGGACGGCCCGCAGGCCCTGGTCCCCGACGGCTGGGCCGCGGTCGCCGTGGCTGAGGCGGTGCCGACCGGTGCCCGTGCCGGCGACGCCGTCCGGCCCGTCGCCGGCGGCGCCGAGCTGGCCGATGCCGGCGTCGTCGTGGGCCATCACGGTGACGCCGTGCTCGTCGCCGTCCCGAGGCAGGACGCGGCCGCCGTCGCCCACGCGGCGGCGACGGGCGAGCTGGCGCTCGTGCTCGTGCCGTGAGCCGCCGGCGCTCAGCGCCAGCTCGTCGCCAGGAGCACCAGCACCACGAGCCCGGCGGCGATGCGGTACACCACGAACGGCATGAACGTCCGCGTCCGGACGAGCGCCAACGTGCCCCAGATCGCGGCCCACCCGGCGGCGCCGGACGTGACGATGCCGACGAGCATCGGCACGACGAGCTCGTCGGGGACCCCGTCGCGCAGCAGCCCGACCATCTTGAACACCACGGCACCCCCGGTGACCGGGATCATCATCAGGAAGCTGATGCGCGCCGCGGCGTCGCGGTCGAAGCCGAGGAAGCGCCCGGCGGTGATCGTGATCCCCGAGCGCGACGTGCCCGGGTTGAGCGCCAGCGCCTGCGCCGCGCCGACGGCGAGCGCGTCCCGCACCCCGTAGTGCTCGATCGGTCGCCGGCCGCTCGCCCGGTCGGCGACCGCCAGCAGCAGGCCACCGAGGATCAGGGAGACGGCGATGATGCCGGGCGTCCCCAGGTGCTCGTCGATCTGCTCCTCGAACAGCGCCCCGACCGCCGCCGCCGGCACCGTGGACAGCAGCAGGAGCCAGCCGACCCGCCCGTCGGTGCTGATCGGCTCGTCGCGGCGAACCAGGACGCGCAGCCCGGCGGTGACGTACCGCCCGAGCTCGCGGCGGAAGTAGAAGATCGTCACGATCACCGTGCCCAGGTGCAGGGCGACGTCGAACGCCTTCTCGATCGACTCGTCGTCGAAGTCGTCCCAGCCGAGCAGCCAGGGCACGAGCAGCAGGTGGCCGCTGGACGAGATCGGCAGGAACTCCGACAGACCCTGCACGAGCCCGAGGACGATGGCGTGCAGGATCGGCACGGCCGGTCTGTCTAGCGGATGCGGGGCAGGGTTGCCGTGCGGACGGCGGACGGAGCCGGTCGGGTCGCGGTCACGTGCCCGACATCGTCACGTCGTGGATGACGAGGCTGACGCCGGCGGCGCGCATCGGCAGCCAGTCGACGTCGCCACCGACCTCGGCGACGTCGAGCAGCATCCGCTGCAGGGTCGAGGCGATGGTCAGCTCGCGCACCGGCTCGGCGAGAGCGCCGTGCCGGATGAGCATCCCCGACGCCCCCGTGGAGAAGTCGCCGCTGATCGGGTTCACGCCCGAGTGCAGCCCGGACACCGACTGCACGAGCAGCCCGTCGTCGATGTCGGCGATGATCTCGGCCTGGCTGCGCGTCCCCGGCACGAGCTGCAGGGCGAGGCAGCCCACCCCCGGCGTGCCGGCGAACCCCGCCCGCGTGGCGTTGCCCGTCGACACGGTGCCGGCGCGCCGCGCCGAGTAGCTGGAGTGCACGAACTGGCGCAGCGTGCCGCCGTCGATGAGGACGTTGCGGCGGGTGGCCAGGCCCTCTCCGTCGACCTCGGTCGCCGTGTAGGCGTGGGGGTTCGTCGGGTCGTCGACGAGCGTGACGAGCGGCGAGGCGACCTGCTCACCGAGGCGGTCCCGGAACAGGCTGCGCCCCTTGACGACGGCCTCGCCGTTGAGGGTCGAGGAGATCACGCCGAGGAACTGGGCGGTGACGAAGGGGTCGAGCACGACGGTGAGGCGCTTGCTCGCCGGCTTGGTCGCGCCGAGCAGCCGCGTCGCCCGGTCGACCGCGTCGCGCGCGGCCTTCTCCAGGTCGAACGCGTCGGGATCGCGCCCGACGCTGAACCCGAAGCCGGTCTGCGTCTCCTCACCGTCGTCGGCGAGCGTGCTGACGCTGACGTAGCAGCCGTTCTCCCGCCCGTTCTCGCGGATCCCGGTCGTCGTCGCCACGGCCACCTCGCCCCAGGCGTCGGCGTAGTTGGCGTCGTCGACGCGGATGCGGGGGTCGCCGGCCAGCGCCAGGCGCTCGAGCTCCTTGGCCAGCTCGATCTTGCGCGGTGTCGGGAACGACGCGAGCGCCTCGTTCCACAGCGACTGCGGCGTGCGCGGCACCCCGTCGGGCTCGGCCAGGCCGGCCCACTCGTCGACGGTGCCGAGCTCGGCGTTGTCGCGTGCCTCGGCCAGCACGTCGTCGACGGCGGCGGGGTCGAGCGTGCCGGCGTAGGCGAAGCCGGTGCGGCCGTCGCGGATGACGCGCACCCCGATGCCCTCGCTCTGGGCGGACACGAAGTGCTCGACCTCGCCCTGGTAGATGCGCACCTCGGTCTGCCCGCCGCGCGACACGTACGCCTCGATCTGCTCGCCGGGCCGGGCCTGGGCCACGACCTTGTCGGCGAGCGCCTGCAGCTCGGTCATGCCGCGGTGCCCCCGATCGTCAGGGCGGCGACGCGCAGCGTCGGCTGGCCGGTGCCGACCGGGACACCCTGGCCGTCCTTGCCGCACGTGCCGGGCCCGCCCATGGCGAAGTCGTTGCCGACGGCGTCGATGTCGCGCAGCGCCTGCGGGCCGTTGCCGATGAGGTTCGCCTCGCGCAGCGGCTCGGTGATCTCGCCGTGCTCGATGAGGTACGCCTCGGTCATGCCGAACACGAAGTCCCCGCTCGCCGTGTTGACCTGACCGCCACCGAGCCGGGCGATGTAGACGCCCTTCTCGGTGGAGCTGATGATGTCCGCGGGGTCGCTGGTGCCGGCGGTGACGAACGTGTTCGTCATCCGGACCATCGGCAGGTGCATGTAGCTCTGCCGCCGGCCGTTGCCGCTCGGGGCGCGGCCCTGCTTGCGGGCGCGCAGGAAGTCCCACATGTAGTCGGTCAGCACGCCGTCCTGGATCAGCACGTTGCGCTGCGTCGGGTGGCCCTCGTCGTCGATCGACAACGTGCCCCACTCGCCTGCCATGGTGCCGTCGTCGACGACGGTGACGAGCGGGGAGGCGACGAGCTCGCCGACCTTGCCCGTGTACACGCTGGCCCCCTTGGCGATGTGGTCGGCCTCCAGCCCGTGGCCGCACGCCTCGTGGAACAGCACCCCGCCGGTGCCGTGCTTGATCACCACGGGCATCGTCCCCGACGGCGCCGGGCGGGCGCGCAGCTTGGTGATCGCCTGCCGCGCAGCGTCCCGGGCGAGCTCGGTGACGTCGACCGTGTCGAAGAGCTCGAACCCGACGGTGTGGCCCATCGAGGCGTAGCCGGTCTGCATGCCGGTGTCGCCGTCGGCCACGGCGCTCACGCGCACCAGCAGGCGGACGACCTCGTCCTCGGCGAGCAGCCCGTCGCTGTTGGCGACGAGGACCCGCTTGCGGCTGTCCGCGTAGCCGGCCGACACCTGGACGATCTCGGCGCCGGCGGAGCGGGCGGCGTCGTCGAGCCGCTGCAGCAGCTCGACCTTGGCGGCCTTGGCGATCTCGTCGGGGAAGCGCTCGACGGTGCTGTGCGCCGCGACGTCCTGGCGCGAGAGGGCGATGGTGCGGGCGCCACCGCCGCCCTGGCGGGCGGCCGCCGCGGCGGCCTCGGCGGCGGCGAGCAGGCCACGCTCGGTCAGATCGCTGGTGTGGGCGAACCCGGTGGTCTCGCCGGCGACGACGCGGATGCCGGCGCCGCGGTCCCGGCCGCTCGTCACCTGCTCGACGCGCCCGTCGTCGAGCGCCGCCGACGTGGAGCGCTTGTCCTCGGCGTAGATCTCGGCGAACTCACCGCCGGAGCGCATCGCCGCCGACAGCACCCGCTCGAGGACGTCATGGTCGATCACCGGGCTCACGCTATCGGTGGGAGCACGAGCGGATCCGGCGGTTCGGGACCGCTGTCGCACGAAGTGGGTCCCGGCCGGTGGCGGCGTTAGCGTGGCGCGCCGTGGCGGTATCGACTGGCCTCCGTGGTGAGGCGGAAATGGTGGTCGGCGACGCCGACACGGCACGTGCCTGGCGATCCGGGACGGTCGACGTCCTCGCCACCCCGCGACTCGTGGCCCTCTGCGAGGAGGCCAGCGTGCGGGCGGTCGCCCCGGTCCTCGCGGAGGGCACGACCACGGTCGGGATGAAGGTCCGCCTCGACCATCTGCAGCCGTCCGCGATCGGCGAGCGCGTCGTCGCCGAGGCGGTGCTGGCCAAGGTCGAGGGGCGCCGGCTGACGTTCACGGTGTCGGCCTCCGACAGCCGCGGGCTCGTCGCGGTGGGCAAGGTCCTGCGCGTGGTCGTCGATGTCGATCGCTTCATGAGCAAGACGACGCGCTGACCGCGCAGCTGCTCACGCCACGCAGAACTCGTTGCCCTCCGGGTCCGCCATCGTGACCCAGCGCTGCGGGCCGAGCTGACCGTCCCAGAGCTTCGTCGCGCCGAGCTCGATCAACCTGGCGACCTCGGCGGCGCGCGCCTCGTCTCCCCCGTCGACGTGCAGGTCGAGGTGCACGCGGTTCTTGACGGTCTTCGGCTCGGGCACCTGCTGGAACAGCAGGCGCGGGCCGCGCCCGCTCGGGTCGGCGCACGCGGCGGCGCCCTTCCAGGCGCGTCGGCCGTCGATCTCGACGGTGTCCTCCTCCAGCGACGCGTACCCGGCTTCCACCATCCGCAGGACGAGGTCGTGGTGGTCCTCCACCTCGTAGCCGACCGCGGCCGCCCAGAACCGGCACAGGCGATACGGGTCGGCGCAGTCGATGGCGATCTGGAACGTGGGCGTCGTGGTCATCGGGTTCCTCCGAGCGCGTGGCGATGGGCGTACAGGTCGAGGAGCAGGGCGATCTCGGCGCCGTGGTGCAGCGCCTCCCGGTTGAGGTGCAGCACGAGCGCGGCCATCGGCTGATCGGCGTAGGGTCCCTCGGCCGGACCGCACGGGCGGGCGAGGTCGGCGGGGCCGAGCGACGCGACGCCGGCGGTCCAGGCTGCGTGGTGCTGGTCGAGGAGGGCGAGCATCCCGGACGCCGTGAGCGGCCAGTCGACGGTGTCGTACCAGACGCGGCCTGCGCCGAAGTGGTCGGCGGCGCGCTGGCCGAAGACGACGGCGAGGTGTGCGAGGCGCCAGGCGATCGTCGTGGGCGGCGGCGGTGTGGGCTCGGGCAGGGCGTAGTCGACGACGACGTCGCCCGCCCCGACGGCGTGCGACGTGGTCGCCTCGGCGCGCGGCCTGACGCTCCACATGCCCGGCACCGGCTCCCACAGGTACTGGTCGTCGGTGAGGCCGTCGAGCCGCGGCCGCAGCACGGTGTCCCACTGCAACGCGAGCTGGTCGGCGAGCTGCTGCGTCCAATCGACCTCCATGCGGCGCACCGTACGGACCAATGAGGACCGTTCCTGTCCTCGTTGCGGCAGCATGTGTCCGTGGTGGCCGCCGACGCCGATCCCTCGACCACGGGCCGCGCGCTGCGGCTGCTGTCGCTCCTGCAGGCCCGGCCGCGGTGGTCGGGGCCGGAGCTGGCGGACCGCCTCGGGGTCACGGTGCGCACCGTGCGCCGCGACCTCCGCCGGCTGCGCGACCTCGGGTACCCGGTGTCGACCGAGGCCGGCGCCGCCGGCGGCTACCGGCTCGGCGCGGGCGGCAGGGCGATGCCACCGCTGATGCTCGACCGGGACGAGGCGATCGCCGTGGCGGTGTGCCTGCGCTCGGCCGACCCCTCGGCCGGGGGCGGCGAGGCCGCGCTGCGCGCGCTGGGCAAGCTGGAGCAGCTCCTGCCGTCCGCACTGCGCCGGCAGCTCGGCGCACTCGGCTCGATGACCGCGCAGCTCGGCCGGCGCGACACCACGCCCGACCCGGCGCTGCTGGTGACGCTGAGCCGGGCGTGCCGTGACGGCGAGCGGCTGCGGGCCCGCTACCGCGACGGCCGCGGCCAGGAGTCGGAGCGGACGCTCGACCCGTACCGGCTCGTGCAGACGCCGCGCCGCTGGTACCTGGTCGCCCATGACCGCGGCCGGGCGGGCTGGCGCACGTTCCGCGTCGACCGGCTGCTCGAGGTGCACCCGACCGGCCACCTCGTGCGGCTGGTCGACCCACCCGATCCGGTCGCCTTCGTGCAACGGGGCGATCACCGCGGCGCCGTACCGCTACCACGCCCGCATCGAGCTGGCGGCACCGCTCGACGCGCTGCGGGTGCGCATCCCACCGACCGTCGGCGTGCTCGAGCCGATCGACGACGAGCACACGATGCTCACCACCGGCGCCGACGACCTCCACGCGATCGTCGTGCACGTGGCGGGTCTCGGGGTCGACTTCCGGATCCACGAGCCCGACGCGCTGCGCGCCGCAGCGGGGGCGATGGCGCGCCGGCTGGCCCGCGCCGCCGGTGCGGGCGCACCTGGCGGCGTCAGCTCGGGGTGACCGACACCGGGCTCGCGCACGGGCCGCGCAGGACGCGCACGGCGAGCTGTCCGTTGTGCAGCGTCGCCTCGAGGCCGGCGCCGTAGCCGGCGGGGAGCTCGAGCACGCGCTCGTAGCCGCCGTACTCCCACTCCTTGCGGAGGTACTCCCGCGGTGCGGCGCTGCGCACGTGCGCCCAGAAGCGCAGCAGCGCCGGATCGCCCGGGGACAGCTCGACGCGCACGTCGTCGTGGGTGACCGCCGGCAACGGGGCGACGACCACGAGGGCCTCGGACGCCTCGTAGACGTTCACCGGCACGCTCTGCGGTCGCATCGTCGCCTCGGTCGCGGCCGTGGCGTCGGCGACCTGCTGATGGGACACGTTCATCTGCCGACGCTACCCCCGGCGACAGGGCGACGAATCCCGCCGGCGCCCAGATCGCCGTGCGGTCAGCCGAGGTTGGACGACCGCGGGTAGACGTCGGCGGGGTCGGTCACGACGTTGACGACGTAGGGCACGCCGCTGGCGAAGGCCCGGTCGAGCGCCGGGCCGACCTCCTCGGGATCGGTGACGAGCTCGCCGCCACCACCCAGGGCACTGACCACCTCGTCGTAGCGGCAACCCGGTTGCAGGTCGCACGCCACGTCCCAGCCGTAGATCGCGCGCATCGGGTGCTTCTCCAGGCCCCACATGCCGTTGTTGCCGACCACCATCACGACCGGCAGACCCTGGCGCACGAGCGAGTCGGCGTCCATCAGGCTGAAGCCGGCGGCACCGTCGCCGAGCAGCGTCACGATCTGGGCGTCGGGGCGCACGACCCGTGCCGCCATCGAGTACCCCAGCCCGTTGCCGAGGCACCCGTAGGGGCCCGTGTCCAGCCAGCACCCCGGCTGGTACACCTCGACGTACTTGCCGGCGTAGGAGGCGAAGTCGCCGCCGTCGCAGATCACGACGGCGTCTCGGGCCAGGCGCTTGCGCAGCTCGCCGTAGATGCGCGTCGGCTTGATCGGCCCGCCCGATGCCTCCAGCAGCGGCGTCTCCTCGACGCGCGCCGCCTCCTCGGCGGCGCGCAGCTCGCGGATCCAGTCCTCGTGGTCGGCGCGCGGCCCGGTGTGGTCAGCGAGCGCGCGCAGCGTCGCGTCGATGTCCCCGGCCACCGTGGGCACCTGGACGTGGGCGGCGCGCTGGGACTCGGCGTCGACGACGTGGGCGACGGCCGCGTCGCCGAAGCGGCCGAAGCCGAGACGGAAGTCGAGCGGCGTGCCGATCACGACGACGAGGTCGGCGCGGGTCTTGAGCAGCCCGCGGGTGCGCAGGAAGGCGAGCTCGTGGTCGGCGGGCAGGGTGCCCCGGCCGAGCCCGTTGGTGAACACCGGGACGCGCAGGTGCTCGACGGCGGCGGCCAGTGCGTCCCAGGCCCCCGCCCAGTAGACGTCGCTGCCGACGACGAACGCCGGGCGCTCGGCCGTGGCCACGAGGCGGGCGAGCTCCGCAACGGCGTCGGGGTCGGGCGCGGCGCCGCGCATCCGGGCCGGGTCCACGGCGGGGAGGTCACCGACGGAGGGCCCGAAGACGTCGAGCGGGAAGTCGACGAACACCGGGCCGCGGTGCGGCTCGGTGGCGAGGGCGACGGCGTCGTGGACCATCGCCCCGGCCTTGGCGGGGTCGAGGACCGTCGTCGCCGACTTCGTGATCGAGGGAGGATCGGGACGTGGTCGAGCTCCTGCAGCGACCCGGCGCCCCACCGCCGCTGCGGTGCCCGCCCACCGAGCACCACGAGCGGCGAGCCGTTGAACCACGCGGACGTCACCGCCGAGACGCCGTTGGTGACGCCCGGGCCGGCCGTCAGCGCGGCGACGCCGGGCCGGCGCGTCAGCTTGGCGTAGGCCTCCGCGGCGAACGCCGCCGACTGCTCGTGGCGGGTGTCGACGATGCGCACCCCCTGCTTCCGGCACGCCTCGTACAGCGGCCAGATGTGCCCGCCGTTGAGCGTGAACACGACGTCGACGCCGAAGCGCCGCGCCGCCGCGATCGCCTGCTCGCCGGCGTGGCCCTCGACGTGCTCGGGTCCCTGCCCCGTCCCTGTGCTCATCGCGCTCCCCCTCGTCGCCCGGTCCGCGGATCCTCCACGAAACGCGACCGTAACGGCACGTAGCCTGAAGCATCTATGTCCGTGGTCGAGGCGCCGGCGATCCCCGAGCGACGCCATCGGCTGCACTGGTGGAAGGAAGCGCTGATCGCCGCGGCCTTCTACCTCGTCTACTCCTGGACCCGGAACCTGTTCGGGTCGAACGCGCTGGACCCCGGGGAGGTGCCGGTCCGGGCCTTCCGCAACGCCGAGCGCGTGATCCGGGCCCAGCAGTTCCTCGGCCTGTACCACGAGGAGGCGATCCAGCAGGCGTTCCTGTCGCACCGCTGGTTCATCCAGTTCTGGAACACGTTCTACGGCACGGCGCACTTCGTCGTGACGCTCGCCGTGTTCATCCTGCTGTTCTGGAAGCGCCCCGGCGTGTTCCCGGTGTGGCGCAACAGCCTGGCGATCATGACCGCGATGGCGATCATCGGGTTCGCCCTGTTCCCGCTGATGCCGCCGCGGCTGCTCGACGAGCCGTGCGACGAGTACGGCGGGGCCTGCATCACCTCCGAGCTGCGCGGCAGCGACGACACGTTCGGCTTCGTCGACACGCTGGCCGAGTTCGGCGGCCCGTGGTCGTTCGACTCCGACACGATGGCCGACATCTCCAACCAGTACGCGGCGATGCCGAGCATGCACATCGGCTGGTCGACGTGGTGCGCGGTGGCGATGTGGCCGCTGCTGCGGCGGCGCTGGCAACGGGTGGCCGTGTTCCTCTATCCGCTGGCGACGTTGTTCTGCATCATCGTCACGGCCAACCACTACTGGCTCGACGGGCTCGGCGGCCTGTTCTGCTTCGCCGTCGGCACGATCGCCGGGTGGGGGCTGCACAACTGGAACCAGCACCGCCTCGACCGCAAGCACCTCGCCGCGCTCGGGCTGACCGGCGAGCGCACGCCGTCCGGCTCGCTCCGCTCCCCCGGCCAGTAGCGGCCGACCAGTCGCGGCGCCCGCCGCTCAGCGACGCTCAGGCGATGTAGTAGCCGCCGTCGATCGTGATGATGTCGCCGGTGTGGTAGCTCGCCGCCGGGCTGGCGAGGTACGCGGCGATGCCGGCGAAGTCGTCCCCGGTCCCCCAGCGCCGGGCCGGGGTGCGCGGCATGTTGCGCTCGATGAACTTGTCCCAGTGCAGCACGGGCGAGGCCATGTCGGTCTCGATCCAGCCCGGGACGATGGCGTTGGAGCGGATCTTGTAGCGCGCGAACTCCACGGCGATCGCCCGCGACATCGCCAGCAGCGCCCCCTTCGAACCGCCGTAGTGCTGACCACGGGGCTGCCCGAGGAACGCCGAGCCCGAGCTGGTGAACACGAGCGAGCCACCCGACTGGTCGCCCTGCTCCCACCGCTGGACCATGTGCCGGCACGCCTCCCGGGCGGTGTACATCGCACCGTCGAGGTTCACGCGCAGCACCCGCCGCCACTCCGCCTGGTCCATCTCGAGGAAGCTCGACGCCCGCCCGCCGACGCCGGCGTTGACGAAGCACGAGTCGATGCGGCCGAGCTCGCGCACCGTCTCCTGCATCGTCGCGACCACCGCGTCCTCGTCGCCGACGTCGCAGATCGCGGCGTACACCCTGCCGCCGTACTCCGACAGCTCCTCGACCGCTGCCTCGTTCTTCTGCGGGTTGGTGCCCCAGATCGCGACGGTCGCTCCGCACTGGGCGAGCCCCCGGGCGTAGCCGAGCCCGATGCCGCTGTTGCCACCAGTGACGAGGGCCACGTGGCCCGTGAGATCGAAGAGGCTGCTCATGGCGCCGACCGTAGATGGCGACCTCCCCGCGGGCCCGCATCGCCGGCGCAATGTTCCTCCGCCCGGCGCGGGGTAGCGTCGACGTGTGCTCCTCGACGGGATCAACGACCCCGCCGATCTGCGCCGCCTGTCCCAGTCAGAGCTGACCGAGCTGTGCGGCGAGATCCGCGACTTCGTGGTGGCCGCGGTCGCCGAGACCGGCGGCCACCTGGGCTCCAACCTCGGGGCCGTCGAGCTCACCCTCGCCCTGCACCGCGTGTTCGACTCCCCCACGGACGCGATCCTCTGGGACACGGGTCATCAGGCCTACGTGCACAAGCTGGTGACCGGGCGGCGCGAGGGGTTCTGCCAGCTGCGCCAGGCGGGCGGGCTGTCGGGGTACCCGTCCCGCGAGGAGAGCGCCCACGACCACGTCGAGAACAGCCACGCCTCGACGATCCTGTCCTATGCGTACGGCCTGGCGATCGCCCGGGACGCCGGCCGGGCCCCGCACCGCCACATCGTCGCCGTGCTCGGTGACGGGTCGATGACGGGGGGCATGGCCTACGAGGCGATCAACAACATCGGCCACAGCCAGCGCCGGGTGATCATCGTCCTCAACGACAACGGGCGCAGCTACGCCCCGACGGTGTCCAACCTGACGGCCTTCGCGCCGGCCCCCCAGCACGGCGACCACCCCCGCCTGATCAGCCGCATCGGTGATCGGCTGTCGCACCTGCTGACCGAGATCCGCCTGAACCCGACGTACGTGCGGCGCCAGCGCAGGTTCGAGGAGATGCTGCGCGATGTGCCCGTCGTCGGGACGCCCGCCGAGAAGGCGGTCGACGCGGTGAAGGCGGCGGTGCGCGAGGTGCTCCAGCCGCCGGCGTTCTTCGAGGCGCTCGGCGTCCGCTACGTCGGCCCGGTCGACGGTCACGACATCCCGGCGCTCGAGCACGCGCTCCAGAACGCCATCGAGCTCTCCGAGGACGGCCCGATCCTCGTCCACGTGCTGACCCAGAAGGGCCGCGGCTACCCGCCGGCGGAGGACGACGACGAGAAGCACCTCCACGACGCGCCCGTCTTCGACCCGGCCGTCGGCCCGCCGAAGGCCGTGCCGACGGGGTACACGCAGGCGTTCGCCGAGGCGATCATCAAGGAGGCCGAGGCCGACGAGCGCATCGTCGCGATCACCGCGGCGATGGCCGGGCCGACCGGCCTGCTGCCGTTCCAGGCGCGCTTCCCCGACCGCTTCTTCGACGTCGGCATCGCCGAGCAGCACGCCGTCACCGGGGCCGCCGGCATGGCGATGGGCGGGTTGCGGCCGGTCGTGGCGATCTACTCGACGTTCCTCAACCGGGCGTGGGACCAGGTCGTCTACGACGTCGCCCTGCACCGGTTGCCGGTGGTGTTCTGCATCGACCGCGCCGGCGTCACCGGGCCCGACGGTCCGAGCCACCACGGCGTGTACGACCTCGCCCTCCTGTCGCGGGTGCCGGGCATGCGGGTGCTCGCCCCGTCGAGCGCGCAGGAGCTGCAGCAGATGCTGTCCGACGCGATGCACCTGGCCGACGCCGGCCCGGTCGCCATCCGCTACCCGCGCGGCCAGGCGCGCCACGTCGCCGAGCACGACGTCGGGGTCGGGATCCGCGCCCGGCGCACGCGCGTCGCCGCCGGTGACCCGGCGGACGCGGTGTGCATCCTGGCGATCGGCAAGTTGGTCGAGGCCGCCGAGAAGGCCGCCGACGCGCTCGCCGCCGACGGGCACGGGGTGACGGTCTGGGACGTGCGCTGCTGCGCCCCGCTGGACGAGGACATGCTCGCCGACGCCGCCCGCCACCGGGCCGTCGTGACGTGCGAGGACGGCATCCGCGACGGCGGCATCGGCACGACGATCGAGGACCGCATCGGGGCGATCGACCCGGCAGTGCCCGTCACCGTGCTCGGGCTGCCGACGGCGTTCATCCCCCACGACGGCCGCCCGGAGCGGATCCTCGCCCGGTACGGGCTCGATGCCGACGGAATCCAGGCGACCGTGCGCCGGTTCCTCTAGGCGATGGCTCCGCTCCCCCGCTCCGTCCTCGACCTCTCCACGGTCAGCGAGGGCCAGACCTCCGCCCAGGCGCTGGCCGACACCACGACGCTCGCCCGCCGCGCGGAGGAGCTCGGCTACCTGCGCTTCTGGGTGGCGGAGCACCACAACATGGCGACCGTGGCGAGCACGTCGCCGCCGGTGCTGATCGCCCACCTCGCCGCGCTGACCTCGACGATCCGCGTCGGCTCCGGGGGCGTGATGCTGCCGAACCACGCGCCGCTGGTGGTCGCCGAGCAGTTCGCCATGCTCGAGGCGCTGCACCCCGGGCGGATCGACCTCGGCATCGGCCGTGCCCCGGGCACGGATCCGGCCACCGCGGCGGCGCTGCGGCGCACGCCCGACCTGGCGGCGGAGAACTTCCCGCGCGACCTGCTCGATCTGATGGGCCTGCTCGGCGACCCGCGCGTCGAGGAGGGCGCGTGGACGCGGTTCCGGGCCACGCCGGCGGCCACGTCGAGCCCACAGATCATCCTCCTCGGCTCGAGCGACTACTCGGCACAGGCGGCGGGGCAGCTCGGGCTCGGCTTCGCGTTCGCTCACCACTTCGACATGGGCGGCGTGGAGGAGGCGTGCGCGCTGTACCGGCGGACGTTCCGCCCGTCGAAGCACCTCGCGGCGCCGTACACGATCGTGACCGCCGGGGTGCTCGCCGCGGAGACCGCCGAGGAGGCCGAGTACCTGGCCGGCCCGGCGCGGCTGGCGATCCTCGGCATCCGCACCGGCCGGCGGATGGCGCTGCTGCCGCCGGACCAGGCGGCGGTGCACCCCGACATCGAGGTGGCCCGGCGGATGCCGTCGAACCGCATCGTCGACGACGGACCGGGGGCGGTCGCCCGCTTGATGGAGCTCGCCGAGCGGACGCAGGCGAGCGAGCTGATGATCTCGACGATGACGTACGGGCTGCCCGAGCGCATCCGCACGCTCGAGCTGCTCGCCGAGCACTGGCCGACGGCGTGACCGACACCGACCCGGGCGACACCGACCCGAGCGACATCGACCTGGGCGCCGAGCTGGCGCTGGCGCTCGAGCTCGCCGATCTCGCCGACGGCATCACGCTGCCGCCGTTCCAGGCGCGCGAGGTCACCTACGACTGGAAGGCCAACCAGACCGAGGTGACCGCGCTCGACCGCGGCGCCGAGGCGGCGATCGCGGAGCACCTGGCCAGGGCGCGGCCCGGGCACCGCCTGCTCGGCGAGGAGTTCGGCGTGGCCGGTGCCGCCGACTCGCCGTGGCAGTGGATCGTCGACCCGATCGACGGGACGTCGGGCTACGTGCGTGGGATCCCGGTGTGGGCGACGCTGCTCGCCCTCGCCCACCGTGACGAGGGCGTGGTGGTCGCCGTGGTGTCGGCGCCGGCGCTGGCCCGCCGGTGGTGGGCGACCCGCGGGGGCGGCGCGTTCGCCGACGGCCGGCGCTGCCGGGTGTCGACGGTCGCGGCGGTGACCGACGCGCAGATCAGCATCACGCTCAACGACGGGTGGGACGCGCTCGGGTTGACCGACGCCGTGGTCCGCCTGGCCCAGGAGGCCCGCCGGGCGCGGGGCTTCGGCGACTTCTGGCAGCACTGCCTCGTGGCCGAGGGTGCGGTGGACGTCGCCATCGACGCGGTCGGCGTGGCGCCCTACGACATCGCCGCGGTGAAGCTGATCGTCGAGGAGGCCGGCGGCACGTTCACCGACCGCCACGGCCGGGCGACCCACGAGAGCGACACCGCGATCAGCTCCAACGGCCTCCTCCACGCCGAGGTCCTCCGCCGCCTCACGTGATGCCCCTCCCGTCAACCTTCCGCGAGAACGGCCCCACAGGTTCCGTTCTCGCGAAAAGTTGACGGAGGCGGCCGCTCAGGGGACGGCGGGGCCGCGGATGACGCGGCGGGCGAGGTCGGTGGTCAGGCGGGTGGGGCGGGCGCCGTGCTCGACGTGGTGCAGCAGGCGGTCGATCTCGTCGGCGACCTGACGGGCGCGGCGGCGCCCGCCCAGGGCGATGCCCGTCCCGGCGAGGAGGCTCACCGGCGCGGCGAGCAGCGCCAGCGGGCCGAGCAGCACGGCACCGACCACCGCCCCGGCCGTCGTCGCGCCGGCCACCGCCGCGCCGGCCGCACCGCGCAGGCGGCGCTCCCGCCGGCGGTCGGCCGTGACGCGCACGACGCACGATCCGGTGCCGCTGTCGACCGCGGTGGCGTCGATCCGGGCGAGGTCGCCGAGGAGGCCCTCCCCGGTCACCTGACGCATCGTGCGGCACACCGATCCGACGACGCCACGGCGGCGGGTCCACGTGCCACCGCCGGCGTGCAGGCGGTCGCGGCGCAGGTGGTGCCCGGCCACCAGCCAGGCGTCCAGCTGGCGCAGCACGTCCTCGGCGGAGCCGTGCAGCTCCTCGTCGACGACGACCACGGGGTCGCCGAGCAGCCGCCCACGGCGCCCCGGGGGCGGGCCGAGCCGTTCGAAGGCGATCGCCCGGCGCACGACGTCCTCGTCGAGGCCGGCCTCGGTCGCGGCCGCCACGACGGCGTCGACGTCGAGGCGCTCGTCGCGCCCGGGGTCGGTCGCCTCGAGCTCCGCCGCGCGCCGCAGCACGCGGCGGACCGCGTCGAGGTCGAGCGCGGCCGGCGGCGGGCCTTCCACGGGGGGAAGGTTACGCCGGGGTCAGGCCGCCGGGCGCCCGAACCACAGGTCGCGCAGCGGGAACAGGTAGGTGTCCGTCACGACGTTGAGGATCCGCCGGGCGTGGGTGAAGTGCTCGGCGATCGACTCGAGCACCTGCACGTTGGCGCTCGGGAACACCGCCCGCTGCACGGCGAGGCGGTACCAGCGGGCACCGAGCCGCTCGAGCAGCTCGAAGGGCCCGACCGTGCCGAGCTCGGACGGCTCGGGCTCGATGCCGGCCGAGCGCAGCAGGCGCACCTCGGCGGACGCGCGCCCGAGCGTGGTGTTCGCGGTGTGGTCCGGGAACACCCCGGTGAGGAACAGGGCGAGGTCCCCGAGCCGACGCAGCACGCCGGACACCTCGGTCGGGGCGACCGACTCGAGCAGCTCGACGAGGTGCACCGGGTCGAGCTCGCTGAAGCGACGGCGCCGCCAGCCGCGGCGCGTCTGCTGCCACGTCGAGCCGCTGACGACGTGCGTGTACGACGACAGCAGCTCGATCAGGTAGTAGCGGCGGACCGGGTCCGCGAGGAGGTCGCGCAGTGGCTGCACGGCGAACACGGGCAGCCGTTGCCGCGGCCCGATCCACTCTTCCACGTAGGTGGCGGTGGCGAGGCGTTCGGCGGTGCGATGGATCGCGACCGCGAACGTGAGGAACGGCGAGACGGTCCCGAGCTGCTCTGGAGCCCGGTTCTCGCCGAACACCACGGCGTCGAGCTCCGGTGAAGCCAGCACGGCGTCGAGGCGGCGGTCGCCGCCGACCTCGGCGAGGACAGCGAGATCGGCCGTGGTGAGGTGCTCCCGATAGGCACGTTCGAGATCCCACGACATCGGTGCTGAACGTACCGCGCCCTCGGGCGAGCGAGTCGCGGTTCCACCGGGCGCTCGACGGGGGCCCCGCCGGCCGTCCTACGGTGAGACCGTGGCGCCTCCGCAGCACGACCCCCACGGCCCGCACGGCCACGGCCACCACGGTCACGGCCACCACCACATGGACTTCGACACGCCCGAGGCGGTGGCCCACGCGACCGCCGAGGGCGAGGTGCTCGCCGGGCTCGTCGCCGCGGCGGTCGCCCGCCTGGCGTCGGAGGCCACGGCGCGCGGCGTGACGGTGCGCCGCGTGCTCGATCTCGGCTGCGGGCCGGGCGTGGCCACGTGCCTGCTCGCCGAGCGCTTCCCGGACGCCGAGATCGTCGGCGTCGACGGCGCCGAGGCGATGCTGGCCGCGGCGCGGGCGCGCATCGCCGACCGGGGGCTCGCGGACCGGGTGACGACCCGGCGGGCGGCGTTCCCCGACGACCTCCCGGCGCTCGGGCCCGCCGATGTCGTGTGGGCGTCGCTCGTGCTGCACCACGTTGGTGACGAGGTCGCCGCGCTGCGGCAGGTCCACGACCTGCTCGGCACCGGTGGGCTGCTCGGGCTCGTGGAGCGCGACGAGCCGATGCGCGTCCGCGTCCCGGGCGTCGAGCGGGCGGTGTGGGACCGCCTCGACGCGGCGTGGGCCCGGTGGTTCGCCGGGATGCGCGCCGAGCTGCCCGGCGCCCGCCCGTCGGACCCGTATCCCGAGATGCTCGCCGCCGCCGGGTTCGAGGTCGTCGTCGACGACGTGCTCACGATCGAGCTCGACCCGCCGCTCGACGGCCCGGCGCGCCAGCACGCCCAGCGCCACGTGGACCGCACCCTCGAGGGCCTCCGCGAGCACGCCGCCGCCGAGGACCTGGCGGTGATCGAACCGCTGGCCGGCGACGGGATCCTGCGCCGCGACGACGTGGGCTTGCGGGCGACGCGCCACCTCTACGTCGGCGTGGCCTAGGGTCACGCCACCACCGATTCGTGGGCGACTCGAGCGAGGGGGGTTCGGTCGATGGGGTGCAGGGGGCGCAAGCGGGCGGTCGCGCTGGTCGGCGCGCTCTGCCTGTCGTTGCTGGGCGCGGGCACGGTCACGGCGAGCGACCCGCCACGCGAGCTGCCGCCGCGCGCGGCGCTGTTCCGCGTGGGAGCGGCGTCGCGGTCGGTGCTGCCGACGATCGACGGCTCGCACGACTACCTGGCTGCCGTCGATCCCGATCCGGCGGACCCCTTCTCGCCCGGGCTGTTCGTCCCCGCATGGGACCAGGGCCGGGTGGCGGTCGGCAACGGCGACGCCCGGTCGCACTGGGTGCACGACGACATGGAGGTCACCGCCGTCGCCATCGAGGAGCGCCGCACCCGCGAGATCCACGTGCTCGTGGCGTCGAACCTGTACATGGTCTTCGGCACCGACGGTGACGCGATCCGCGACCGCGCCGCCGAGCTCGTCGGCCGCCAGGCGGCGAGCCGGATGCACATCGCCATCTCTGCCGATCACAACCACCACGGCCCGGACACCGCGTTCGACGTCAACCACGAGTGGTACGACCTGTTCATCGAGCAGGCCGCCCAGGCGATCGCCGAGGCCGTCGACGAGCTGCGCCCGGCCCGCCTCGACGTCGCCGAGACCGAGCACCACTTCGGCCTGCGCGACGGCCGCGACCCGCAGGTGCACGATCCGACCCTCGGCGTGCTGCGGGCGACGGCGACGAACGGGCGGACCATCGCCACGTTGCTGTACTGGGCGAACCACCCGGAGACGACGCTGTTCTGGGAGCCACCCGCTGACGCCATCGAGCCCGTCCGCGAGGACTGCGCGCGGATCGGCCTGACGCCCTGCACGTTCGAGGACCGCTACTTCACCGCGGACTACCCGGGGTGGGCGACCCGGATCATCGAGGAGGAGCTCGGCGGCGAGGCCGCGTACTTCAACGGTGCCGTCGGCGACCTCGTGACGCCGCTCGGGGCCAACGCGTGGGAGGTCGACGAGGACGCGCCGCTCGGACTCGGCCTCGTGCCACCTCCGGGTGCCGAGCCGCCGCTCGGCGCGGCGGACTTCCGGGAGCGCAACTTCCGGCGCGCCTACCTGATCGGCCGCGAGCTGGCACGCGCCGCCCTCACCGCGCTGGAGACGGCGGAGCCGGTCACCGACGAGACCATCGAGTACCGGGTCGAGCCGTTCTACACGCGCATGTCGAACATCGGGTTCCGCCTCCTGCTCGTGCGCGGCCCCGACGGCTTCACGCGTCTCGGGCACCGGCCGGCACCGCTGTACACGTGCCCGGCGACCGGGCCGAAGAACGACCGGACGTGCACGCCCGACGGGTTCGCGACGGCGCCGGACCCGCTGCTCGGCACCATCCGCGTCGGCGACCACATCCGCTCGCAGGTCGCCCACCTGCGGATCGGCCCGATCGGGCTGATGTTCATCCCCGCCGAGATCGGGCCGGAGCTGACGATCGGCCTGCCCGCCGGCTACGTCGACGACCCGGCGCCGTGGCACGCCGACGACATCACGCTGCACGCGTCCGGCGCCGCCTACTCGACCGTCGGGTACGTGAAGAACCGGATGGCCGACGAGTACCGCTGGATCGTCGGCCTCGGCAACGACGAGCTCGGCTACGTCGTGCCGCTCGCCGACTTCCGGGTCCGCTGCGTGGCCGACGAGCTCGCCGGCCCGGGCACGTGTGCCGCGCTGCACGCGGCCGGCGTCATCGAGCACCCCGACGCGGTCGCCGGGGCGACGTGCAAGGCGATCACCGAGGACCCGTCCCTGCTGGCCCGCTACGGCGAGGCCGCCGAGGCGGTCGCCGCGAGCTGTCGCTACGGCCAGGCGCTGGGCGAGGCCGAGGACCACTACGAGGAGACGAACGCGGCGGGCTGGGACCTCGAGGCGGACATCCTCGGTGCGGTCGCCCGGTTGACGGGCAATGCCGATCCGGCGCGCGTCAACCCGGACTTCCCGGGCTGGTGGATGGGCCTCACGCCGGGCTGAGCCGGGTCGGCGCAGGCCACCGTGGCGATGAGCGGGTGGCGCGCCCACGCGCCCGATCGCACACGTCCGACGACGACGCCGGGTTCGTGTCACCGCGACTGCGACCGCGGCGGTGGTGACGCGAGCTCGCAGGCGCCGCGCCGACGACCGCGCGGGCGGGTTCAGCGGGCGGCCTGGCAGGCCGCGCAGGTGCCGCGGAAGAGCACGTCGACGGCGTCGACGCGGAAGCCACTGGCGCCGGCCACCGCCGGTGCGTCGATGGCCGCGGCCTCGACGTCGAACAGCGCCCCGCACGAGGTGCACAACAGGTGGTGGTGGGGCGTGGTGCCGGCGTTGGGGTCGTAGCGCAGCGGACCGGGGGCGTGGCGCACCTCGGCGATCTCGCCCATCGCGACCAGCTCGTTGAGCGTGTTGTAGACCGTGGCCAGCGACACCTCGGGCAGGATGCGCCGCGCCCGGCGGTGCACCTCCTCGGCGGTGAGGTGCACGTGCTCGCCCTCCAGGGCCTCCGCCACGGCGCGCCGCTGCGACGTCAGCCGCCACCCGCGTGCACGCAGGCGCTCGAGCAGGGTCGTACCGGTCACCGACTCCAGCCTACGGGAGCGCGCCCGGTGGGCCCCGGTGTGCCATCGGGCACGCGCGGGCCGCGCGCGGGCACCCCCGCGCGCGGCGCGCGAGATCAGGCGTCGGGCTCGTCGCCGACGATCGCGACGAAGCTGACGCAGGCGCCGGGGCTGCCACCCAGGTTGTGGGTGAGCGCCTTGCGCTTGCCGGCGGCGATGCTCTTGATCTGCCGCTCACCGGCCTCACCGCGCAGCTGCGTCCAGGCCTCGAACAGCATCCGCAGGCCGGACGCCCCGATCGGGTGACCGAACGACTTCAGGCCACCGTCGGGGTTGACGGGCAGCTCGCCGTCCAGGTCGAAGGTGCCGGCCAGCACCTCCTTCCAGGCGAAGCCACGCTCGGCGAAGCCGAGGTCCTCCATGAGGACGAGCTCGGTCGGGGTGAAGCAGTCGTGCACCTCGGCCATCGCCAGCTCGGCGCGCGGGTTCGTGATGCCGGCCTGCTGATAGGCGTCCTCGGCCGAGCGGACGACCTCGGTGAACGTCGTGTAGTCGTAGTTCGGGTCGATCGGGCCGGCGGCGGGACCGGCGATGAACGACAGCGCCTTCACGTACAGCGGGTGGTCGCTGTACTTGTGGGCGTCCTCGGCGCGCACGATGATCGCCGCCGCGGAGCCGTCGGACACGCCCGAGCAGTCGAAGATCCCGAGCGGGCCGGCCACCAGTGGGCTGCAGGCGATGGTCTCCTTCGGGACCTCCTTGCGGAACTGCGCCCGCGGGTTGAGGGCCCCGTTCTTGTGGTTCTTCCACGCGATGCGGGTCAGGACCTCCTTCATCTCGTCCGGGTCGACGCCGTACTTCTTGGCGTAGGCCGGGGCGAGCAGGCTGAAGGAGGCCGGCGCGGTGACCGTGGCCTGGGTGCCGTCGTTGGCCGGCGGCGTGACGACGAGACCGGAGTAGCCCGAGTCCTTGAGCTTCTCCACGCCGATCGCCATCACCACGTCGTAGGCACCGGAGGCGACCGCGTAGCAGGCGTTGCGGAACGCCTCCGAGCCGGTGGCGCAGAAGTTCTCGACGTGGGTGACGGGCTTGTGATCGATCTTCAGCGGGCGGCTCAGCGTGAGCCCCGACAACCCCGACCCCATCGTGCCGAGCCAGAAGGCGTCGACGTCGTCGAGGGTGATGTTCGCCGACTTGAGCGCCTCGCTGGACGCCTCGATGAGCATGTCGTCGGTCGAGCGGTCCCAGTGCTCACCGAAGGCCGTGCAGCCCATCCCCACGATGGCGACTGCGTCGCGGATCCCGTGTGAGGCCATGTCAGTTCTCCTCGCTGTTCGACGGCCGAACCGTTTCCCTGTGCCCGGTCGACATCACCGACCACCCCCGTCGGGCGTCACCGTGATCGGCTTCGCCTTCCAGAAGTAATTGTGCACGCCGCCGCTCGTGTAGAGGCGACGGAACGTCATCTCCACCCGGTCGCCGATCTTGACGTTGTCCGGGTCGACGTCGGTGAGCTCGCACTGGAAGCGGCCACCGCCGTCGAAGTCGATGATCGCGGCGACGACCGGCGGGCTGAGGCTGAACGCCAGGCGGTCGACGGTGAACGTCGCGATCGTCGCCTTGACGTCGGCCATGCGCACCTCCTCCATGTGGTCGATCTCGCCGGTGGTGAGGCTGACCCGGGAGGGCGGCAGGTAGACGAACCCGGTCGAGTCCCGCGTGCCGGTGAAGGCGTACTTCCACCGCTCGCTGCGGGCCGACGGCGGGGCGGCCGGTCGGTCCGGCTCGGGACGCCGCGGCGGTTCGCGGTGCAGGAATCCGCGCCAGGTGAGGAACTGGGCGTAGCTGAGGTCGTCGCGCGTCGAGGCGATGCGCTGACGCACCGACACCGGCTGGCGCCGGGTGGGCAGCAGGTCCGTGGTGCGCAGCAGCCAGACGTCGCAGCCGTCGGCGAGGAGCACGACGGCGATCGTCTGGTTCGGCTCGGCACGATCGAGCACGTCGGCGAGCATCAGGGCCCAGTGCGCCGTGCCGGTGTTGCCGACCTCGTTGGCGAGGTCGTCGACGAGCGTCTCCGGGCGGGCGCCGATGACGCGGCTGGCGGCCTTCACGGCGCGCGTGTGGGGGCCGGTGACGATCACGTGGTCGACGTCGGCGAGGGCGAGGCCGGTGGCCTTCTGCGCCTGGGTGACGGCCTGCTCGGCGAGCGGCACGTAGGCGTGCTCGCCGAAGCGCTCCTCCCAGACCTGGGAGAAGGACTCGCCCGGGGTGCGCCAGCGGTCGGTGAACTCGGCGGTGACCGACGCCGAGCCGAGGACCTCGACGATCTCGTTGCCGTCGCCGAACGCGAGCGTCACCGCGCCGTCGCCGCCGCTGGCCTCGTCGGCGGAGCCGGGACGGCCGGTGCGGACGTCGGCGAGGACCGCCAGCCCACCGGCCGCCTGGGCCAGCAGGGCGGCCCCGAAGCCGGAGCGGATCGCGCCGACGGTGTCGAACGCGGGGATCTCGTCGGCCAGGTCGAGGGCGGCGTGGATCGCCGTGGCGTTGGTCTTGTCGGCGTAGGCCGGCGCGGTCGTCGCGAACGCGACGAGCGCGGGCCGGTAGCCGTCCGGCGCGGTGGCGAGGGCGACGCGCCCGGACTCGACGCCCATCGACGTGGAGTCCTCGTCGTAGCTGGCGACGCTGCGGGCACCCTTGCCGCCTCCGCTGCCGAGCGACTGTCCGATGGCGCTGCGCTGCAGGCGCCAGTAGGGCAGGTACGCCCCGTAGCTCACGATCCCAGGCATGGTGCGACCGTACCGACTGGAGCCACCGCGCGACGAACGCAGCCCCGCGGCGACTTCTGCTTGACAATCGCTGACTGTTAAGCAAACCTAACGACGCCATGGAGCCCCGTGCGACCACCGCGCTGTCGGCCGGCGGCCTCGCCGCACTGCGCCGCGCCGCGGTGATGGCCCACACGATCGGCACGATCACGCTGCGCCTCGCCGCCGGTGCGACGCGGATCGTCGACGTGCGGCCCGACACCGCCCCCGACCCCGGCGCCACGCCCCGCGTGATCGACCCGTGCGGGTTCCGCACCGCCGTCGCCCGGGCGTGGGCCGATCACGAGCGCGGCCACGAGGTCGGGCTGGTCGGCCTCGGCCCCACCGACGAGCTGCGGATCGAGTGGTCCGTCGCCGCGCCCGGCGAGCACCTCGGCCTCGGGGCGGTGCGCGCCGTCTGCGCCGGCCGGGTCGTGTGGGCGTTCGCCTCGCTGCTCGCGCCGGCCGAGCTGTCGGCGGTGCTGAGCGGCATGGGCAGCGAGCACGGCGACATCGTCGAGCGGGCGACCGAGGGGCTCACCGCCCGCCTGGTCCACGACGAGCTGCTCGGGGCGAGCGTCGTCCACGTCGAGGTCGACCGCCCGGCACCGTGCAGCCCGTCGCCGAGAGCGACGCGGGTGCTCGACGAGGTGCTGCGGCGCATGGTGGCCGTGGTCGGCGCGGCCGAGCTCACCCGGGAGCTGGCCGGCACCTGATCGCCGGTGCCGCCCGCCCCGGCCGTGGTGACCCGGGCGCGGGTGGCGCCGGTGCCGCCTGGTCGAGCAGCGGGGCCGGACGGTCACGTGTGGGACGGGCCGTCGGGCACGTCGAGGTAGAAGCTCAACCGGTCGACGAAGCACCAGAACCACTCCTCGCCGGGCTCGAAGCTGCGCACGAGTGGGTGGCCGGTCGCCTCGAAGTGGGCACGGGCGTGGCGGTTCGGGGAGCTGTCACAGCACCCGACGTGGCCGCACTGCTGGCACATCCGCAGGTGCAGCCACCGGCCGCCGGTCTGCAGGCACTCGTGGCAGCCGTCGTCGCTCGGGACGAGCGTCGACAGGTCGGCCGGCAGGGTGTCGAGGTGGGTGCACGTCGAGCTCATCGGTCGGCTCCGTTCGCGAGGCGGGCGGCGAGATCACCGTTCGCCCATCATGGCCGCCGGGATCGGGCGTACGATCGGGCGATGCCGACGCGAGGGTTCACCGGTCGCCGTTCGCGCGACCCCCGTCTGCCGCCGGGGCAGTACGACGCCGGCGACACCTGGCCGGTGCTCAACGTCGAGGTCACCCCGCACCTCGACCTCGCCACGTGGACGTTCCGCGTCGAGGGACTCGTCGAACGGCCGACCACCTGGACGTGGGACGAGATCCGAGCGCTGCCACCGTCGAGCTACGAGGGCGCCATCCACTGCGTGACGACCTGGTCGAAGTTCGGGATGCGCTTCGACGGCGTCTCCGTCGACACGCTGCTCGAGATCGCCCGCCCGCGCCCCGAGGCTGCCCACGTCATGGCGTTCAGCCACACCGGCTACACGACGAACCTCCCGCTCGCCGACGTCACCGGGGGCAAGGCGTGGATCACGTGGTCGGTCAACGGCGAGCCGCTGCCGGCCGAGCACGGTGGCCCGGTACGGATGATCGTGCCGCATCTCTACTTCTGGAAGAGCACGAAGTGGGTGGCCGGGCTGCGCCTCATGCAGTACGACGAGCCGGGGTTCTGGGAGCGCAACGGCTACCACGACCGCGGCGACCCCTGGCTCGAGCAGCGGTACCAGGGCGACTGACCTCGCCGTGGCCGCCGGCGCGTGGTACACGGCGACCGTCGTCGGGATCCGCGACGAGACGCCGACGGTCAAGACATTCCGCCTGCGGCTCCCCCACCCGAGCCGTCACCGGGCGGGCCAGCACGTCGTCCTGCGCCTCACCGCACCCGACGGCTACACCGCGCAGCGCTCGTACTCGGTCGCCTCGGCACCGGACGGGAGCGACGAGCTCGAGCTCACCGTCGAGCTGATCCCCGGCGGCGAGGTGTCGTCGTTCCTCCACGAGGTCGTCGAGATCGGCGACGAGCTCGAGCTGCGCGGGCCGCTCGGCGGCTACTTCGTCTGGGACGGTGACACGCCGGCGCTGCTCGTGGGCGGCGGGTCCGGTGTCGTCCCCCTGATGGCGATGCTGCGTCTCGCCCGGCGCACCGGACGCAGCGACCTCGTGCGCCTCGTCGTGTCGGCGCGATCACCGGCGACGCTGATCTACGCCGACGAGCTGCCGGGGCCGGAGACGACGGTCGTCTACACCCGAGCCGCGCCGCCCGGCTGGCCGCGACCGGTCGGGCGGCTGACGGCCGCCGACCTGCCGGCGCTGGACGAGCTCGGGGACGTGACGGCGTTCGTGTGCGGATCGTCGGGGTTCTGCGACGCGGCCGGCCGCCTGCTCCTCGCCGCCGGGCTGCCGCCCGAGCGCATCCGCATCGAGCGCTTCGGCCCCACCGGCTGACCTCCTACGCTGCGCCGGATGGGCCGCCTCGACGCGCTCGATCTCACGCCGCGCCTCGGGGGCAAGGAGTACAAGGCGCGCCTCGAGGCCGCGCAGCAGCGCTGGTTGCAGTTGCGCTTGCACCTGGGCGGCGAGATGGGCACCGGTGAGCTCGGGCCCGGCCTGCTGTTCCTGTTCGAGGGCAGCGACGCGGCGGGCAAGGGCGGGGCGATCAAGCGGATCGTGGAACCGCTCGACCCGCGGCACTACCGGGTCTCGACGTTCGCCAGGCCGACGTTCGACGAGAAGCGGCACAACTTCCTGTGGCGCTTCGCCCCGCTCGTGCCCGGCCTCGGGGGCCTGTCGCTGTTCGACCGCAGCTGGTACGGGCGCGTGCTGGTCGAGCGCGTGGAGGGGTTCGCCACGCCGGCGGAGTGGCAGCGGGCGTACCGGCAGATCGTCGACTTCGAGCGGATGATCGTCCAGGAGGGCGTGATCCTCGTGAAGTGCTGGCTGCAGATCAGCCCGGAGGAGCAGCTGCGCCGCTTCCGCGACCGCGAGCAGGATCCGCTGCGGCGCTGGAAGATCACCGCGGAGGACTGGCGCAACCGCGAGAAGCTCGCCGAGTACACGGCCGCCGCGGAGGAGATGTTCGCCCGCACCGACCACGACCTCGCCCCGTGGGATCTCGTGTCCGGCGAGCAGAAGCGACACGCCCGCGTGACCGTGCTGGAGACGATCATCCGCCGCGTCGAGGAGGGCTTCACCCGCTGGGGCTGGGAGGTCCCCGCTCCCCTCCCGCCCACCTGACCCGAGCTTCTGCGTGAGCGATCAGACGAGTTTCGCGACTGTGCGCTCACGCAGAGCTCGTACGGGGCGGGCGCAGGGTTGGCGCCGGGTCGCGGCGGGGCAGTTGACTGCGGCCGATGCGCGCCGCGATGTTGCACGAGTACGGACCGCCGGAGAACCTCCGCATCGAGGAGGTCCCCGATCCCGAGCCGAAGCCGCACCAGCTCGTCGTCGACGTCCACGCCTGCGGCGTGAACTTCCCCGACGTCCTCATGGTGCAGGACAAGTACCAGTTCAAGCCGGCGCTGCCGTTCGCCCCGGGCGGGGAGATCTCCGGCACCGTGTCGGCGGTGGGCTCGGAGGTCACGGGCTGGCAGGTCGGCGATCGCCTCGCGGCGGGCGTCGGCACGGGCGGGTTCGCCGAGAAGGTGGTCGTCGACGCCTCCCGCGCGTACCGCATCCCCGAGGGCGTCGACCTCACGATGGCCGCCGGGTTCCTCACGACCTACGGCACCTCGTACCACGCGCTCAAGGACCGGGCGCACCTCGCCCCGGGCGAGACGCTGCTCGTGCTCGGCGCCGCCGGCGGCGTCGGGCTGGCCGCGGTCGAGCTCGGCGCGGCGATGGGTGCGCACGTGATCGCCGCCGCCTCCACCGAGGAGAAGCTCGCCGTGTGCCGCAAGTTCGGCGCCGCGGCGACGGTCAACTACACCGAGGTCGACCTCAAGGCCTGGCTCAAGGAGTACACGGGCGGCAAGGGCGTCGATGTCGTCTACGACCCCGTGGGCGGCGACCTCAGCGAGCCGGCGCTGCGCAGCACCGGCTGGAAGGGTCGCTTCCTCGTGATCGGCTTCGCCGGCGGGGCGATCCCGCGGATCCCGCTCAACCTGCCGCTGCTGAAGGGCTGCTCGATCGTCGGCGTCTTCTACGGCGAGCACGGCGCGCGCAGCCCCCACGAGCAGCGCGCCCTCGTCGAGGAGCTGATCGAGATGCTCGCGTCCGGACGGATCAAACCGGAGGTCACGGCCCAGTTCTCGCTCGACGAGGCCCCCAAGGCGCTGCGCGAGCTGATGGACCGCAAGGTGATCGGCAAGGCCGTCGTCGTCCCCTGACCGGGGGGCGACGGCGGTCACCGGCCGGCGACGCGGACCGGCCCCGGCGGGCTCAGCTGTAGTACGGGTTCTGGCCGGTGGAGTGGTCGGTGAGGTCCCGGACGCGCTCGATGCCGGGGACCTTCTCGGCGAGCATCGTCTGCACGCCGTCGAGCATGGTCATCCGGCTCATCGCGCAGCCGTGGCAGCCGCCGCCCATCGTCATGTAGGCGGTGCCCTTGCCGTCGTGCCCCACGTAGGTGACGAACCCACCATGGGCGGCGAGCGCCGGGTTGATCTCGTTCGCCAGCACCGCCTCGATCTCCGCCGACAGCTCGTCGTCGCGCGTCAGCCCCTCGATCTCCGGCGGGGCCGGGCGGTTCGGGTTGCGGATGACGAGCCCCTGCGTCTCGGTGTGGTCGAGCACCGCGCCGCGCAGCGACTCGATGTCGCGCTGGGGGATGATCACCTTCAGCGCGCCGTGGGTGCGCACCTCGTCGGTCAGCGAGGCCGACAGGTACTCGTCGAAGCTGAGGTCGTAGCGGAAGTCCTCGCCGGGGCCGCTGGCGATCTCCAGGCGCAGGCCGAGCTGCTCGGCGTCCGGTTCGGCGTCGCGCAGCTCGAGGAGCTTGGCGAGCGCGGCGGGCGTGATCTCGATGATCGGCTCGCTGCCGCCCGCGGCGGTGGCGACTCCGAGTCCTTCGAGTGGCGACATACCGCCACGCTATCGCCAGGCCGGGCGTGGCGTCCGGATGTGCACCGGGTGCCCGATCGTCGCTGTGGCAACCTGAGCGACCGTGACCGAGGGCAGCCGCCGCGCGGTGCTGTACGCGTTCTTCGCCAACCTCGGCATCGCGCTCTCCAAGTTCGTGGGCTTCCTGATCACCCGGTCGGCCGGCCTGCTCGCCGAGTCGATCCACTCCCTCGCCGACACCGGCAACCAGGCGCTGCTGCTGCTCGGCGGCAAGCGGGCCGCGCGGGCCGCCGACCGCGAGCACCCGTTCGGGTACGGCCGGGAGCGCTACTTCTGGGCGTTCGTCGTCGCCCTCGTGCTGTTCTCGATGGGCGGGCTGTTCGCCCTCTACGAGGGCATCGAGAAGGTCCGTCACCCCCACGAGGTCAGCAACCTGGGCGTCGCCATCGGGATCCTCCTCGTCGCCATCGTGCTGGAGTCGATCTCGTTGCGCACGGCGATCAGGGAGGCCAAGCACGTCAAGGGTGAGCGCGTCGGCTGGTGGACGTGGTTGCGCCGCTCGAAGCAGCCCGAGCTGCCCGTGGTCCTGCTCGAGGACATCGGCGCCGAGACGGGCCTCGTGTGCGCCCTCGCCGGCGTGCTGCTCGCGCACGTCACCGGCGAGCCCCGCTGGGACGCCGTCGGCTCGATCGCCATCGGCGTGCTGCTCGTGGTGATCGCGATGATCCTCGCCATCGAGATGAAGGGCCTGCTGATCGGCGAGTCGGCGTCCGACGAGGTCCTCGAGCAGATCGTCCGGGCGCTCGAGTCCTCCGACCAGGTGCGCCGGCTGATCCACCTGCGGACCCAGCACCTCGGCCCCGACGAGGTGCTCGTCGCCGCCAAGCTCGAGTTCCACGCCGCGCTGACGAGCGCCGAGATCGCGGTGGCGATCAACGAGGCCGAGGCCAGGCTGCGCGCCCAGGTGCCGATCGCGCGGGTCGTCTACATCGAGCCGGACCTGTACCGCGAGGCGGCGACGTCCTGAGCCGCCGGCGTCACCCGGTCGTGCGCTGCTGGAACCGGCGCAGCGTGGCGGGGACGACCGCGGCGAGGAGCAGCGCGCAGTAGACCCACGATGCGGCGACGGGATGGGTCATCGGCCAGACGTGCTTGGTCACCGGCGTCACCGGGTTGCCGAACAGCTCGCGGGCCGCATTGGCGAGCGTGCTGACCGGGTTGAGCGAGGCGACCCACTGCAGCGGCTCGGGCATCGAGGCGATCGGCACGAACGCGCCCGAGATGAACGTGATCGGGAACACGACGACGAAGCCGATCCCCTGCACTGCGTCGGGCGAGCGCACGACCATCCCCAGCCACGTGCCGAGCCAGACCATGACGGCGCCGAACACGACGAGCAGGACGAGGCCGTGGCCGACGCGCCACACGTCGGTGTGCGTGCGCCACCCGGCGACGAGGCCGCTGAGGACGAGGATCGTGATCGCCACGAGGGATGCGGCGAGCTCGGCGAGGACGTGGCCGAGGAGGTACGCCGAGCGGGCCACGGGCAGCGAGCGGAAGCGGTCGATCACGCCCTCCTGCAGCTCCGTGGCGATCGTCATCGCCGGGCTGAACAGCCCGAAGGCGAGGGTCTGCACGAGGATCCCCCCGATCATGTACTCGCGATAGCTGCCCCCCTCGATGACGACGGCCCCGCCGAACACGTAGCCGAACAGGAACACGAACATGATCGGCTGCACGGTGACGTCGAGCAGCTTCTCGGGGATCTGGCGGATGTGCGCGGCGTGGCGCCGGGCGAAGACGAGGGCGTCGGCGACGAGCGCCCGGGCGGGGTGACGGACGGCCGGCTCGGCGGCCACCGGGGTGACGGTCGCGGTCATCGCGCACCTGCCGCGGTGAGCGTGAGGAACACGTCGTCGAGCGTCGCCTGACGCCGGTTGACGTCGGTGACGTCGAGGCCTGCCTCGTCGAGCGCCCGCACCACGTCGACGACGCGCACGTCGCGCTCGACGGTGGCGGTGACGGTGGCCCGGTCGCGGTCGATCGCCGGCTCACCCGCGGAGAACGCGGCGAGCACGCCGGCGGCGGCCACGAGCTCGCCCGGCGCAGGCAGGGTCACCTCGATGCGGTCGCCGCCGACCGCCCGCTTCAGCTCCGCCGGCGTGCCCGCGGCGACGGCGCGCCCGTGGTCGAGCACGACGATGTGGTCGGCCAGGCGGTCGGCCTCCTCGAGGTACTGGGTGGTGAGCACGAGCGTGGTCCCGCCGTCGACGAGCTCACGCAGGAGCGCCCACAGCTCCTCGCGACCGCGTGGGTCGAGGCCCGTGGTCGGCTCGTCGAGGAACAGCACGCGGGGCGTGGCCAGGAGGCAGGCGGCGAGGTCGAGGCGGCGGCGCATGCCGCCCGAGTAGGTCTTGAGGAGCCGGTCGGCGGCCGCCTCGAGCCCGAAGCGCTCGAGCAGCTCCCCGGCGCGGCGGCGGGCGAGCGGCTTGGGCAGCTGGTTGAGCCGGCCGATGAGCTCGAGGTTGAGCCGGCCGCTGAGCAGCGGGTCGACGGTGGCGTGCTGGGACGCGACGCTGATCCGGCGCCGCACGGCAGCCGGCTCGCGCACGACGTCGTGGCCGGCGACGGTGGCCCGCCCCTCGGTCGGCAGGGCGAGCGTGGTGAGCACGCGCAGGGTGGTCGTCTTGCCGGCGCCGTTGTGGCCGAGCAACCCGAGCACGGTGCCGGGTGGCGCGTCGAGGTCGAGGCCGCGCAGCGCCCACTGGTCGCCGTAGCGCTTGCCGAGTCCCTCGGTGCGCACGCCGTCGTGCGCCGGCCGGTCGTCGCTCGCGACCCCCGGCGCGCCGTGCCCGGGCACGCCGCCCGGCGCGTTGTTCGTATGACGTACTGCACTGTCGTACATAGTACGAAAACTCTTAGCAGTACACTGTACGAATGGCAAGCGACGAGACGCGCGACGCCCGGAGACGCCCGCGGAGCCCCGCCGCTCGCCGCGCCGAGCGCCAGGCGGAGCGCATCGCCAAGGTCGTGCACAAGGTCGAGGCGGCCTCGGCGAAGGTGGCGCGCAGGGCCGCCGAGCTCGAGGAGGAGCTCGGCCAGCAGCTCGCCCAGTACGACCTCTGGACGCGCCCCGAGCCGGGCGCCCGCCGGCCGCGGCTCTCCCGCGACGAGATCGCCCGCGTGGCCGTGCAGATCGCCGACACCGAGGGCTTCGACGCGCTGTCGATGCGCCGCATCGCCGCCGCGCTCGGCGCCGGGACGATGACCCTCTACTACTACGTGCGGACCAAGGACGAGCTGCTCGCCCTCGTCCGGGACGCCGTCATGGCCGAGCTGCTCGTCCCAGAGGACGAGCTCGCGACCGACTGGCGCACGGCCATCACCCGGATCGCCCACCGGTCCCGCGACGCCCTGCGCCGCCACCCGTGGTCACTGGAGATCCGCGAGGAGCACGGACCGAGCCCGAACGCGACGCGCCACTTCGACCAGTGCCTGCAGGCCCTGCAGGACCTCGACGTGCCGCTCGCCGACAAGTTCGAGCTGATCACCGCCGTCGACGAGTACGTGTTCGGCTTCTGCTTCATGGAGCAGACGAGCGCCGAGGACCTCGAGGCGACAGCACCCGCGATGCTGCGCTACGTCGAGGCGCTCGTGGCCACCGGCGACTACCCGGCGCTCGCAGCGATCGCCGCGACCCACGGCGTCGTCGGCGCGTTCGAGGAGATCCGCCGCCGCTACGCCGACCCCGAGCGGTTCAGCCGCAACCTCGCCCGCCTGCTCGACGGGTTCGCCGCGTCGTTCGGCCGGGCGTGACCGCCACACGTGACGGCGGGCAGGACCGCCGCCTGCGGCGAACGCGCCCGCTGGTGGCAACCTGGGCCGGTGCACCTCGGGACCCGACGCGCCGGCGCCTCCGTCCTCGCGTGCCGCGCCCCTTCCGCCGGTGATCCTCCGGTGCGGGGGCGGGCGAGGTGAGCACCGCGGCCCTCTCCCGCCGGCGCGCCCGGCTGACGGCCATCGCGCCGATCGGCATCCTGGCGATGGTCCTCGCCGTGCTCTGCTTCTCGAGCAGCTCGACGATCATCAAGTGGTCGGACGTCTCGGGCTCGGTGCTCGCGTTCTGGCGGATGATCCTCGCCGTCGTCCTGTGGTGGATCGTCATCGCCGTGCGCCGCGCCCGCACCGGCCGTCCGGCGCCGTCGGCGTCGACGTGGCGCGCCGTGTTCCCCGCCGGGCTGCTGTTCGGCTTGAACATCTCGCTGTTCTTCACCGCCATCGGCAGGACGAGTATCGCCCACGCCGAGTTCATCGCCGCGCTGAGCCCGGTCGCGCTCGTCCCGCTCGGCGCGCTGCTGTTCCACGAACGGCCCGACCGGCGGGCGCTCCCGTGGGGCCTGGTGACGCTCGTCGGCCTGGCGATCGTGCTCTTCCTCGGCGGCGACCAGGGCGGGGCCAGCCTCGGCGGCGACATCATCGTCGTCGGCACGCTGATCACGTGGATCGGCTACCTGCTCACCGGTCGCCGCGCCCGCGCCACCGTCGACGTCGTCGACTTCATGGCGACGATGATGCCGATCGGCGTGCTCACGTCCGGGCCCGTGGCGCTGCTGATCGCCGGTGACGAGATCTGGCCGATGCCGGCCAAGGGCTGGATCGCGGCATCGCTGCTCGCCGTGCTCACGGGGATGCTCGGCCACGGCCTGATCGCGTTCGCCCAGCGCGAGCTGCACATCGCGACGATCGGGATCATCCAGGTGGCCCAGCCGGCGCTCGCCGTCTGCTGGAGCTACCTGATCCTCGGCGAGGAGATCGCCGCGGCACAGCTCCCCGGCATGGCGCTCGTCATCACCGGGCTCGTCGCGTTCACCGTCATCAGTAGCCGCCGGGCCGCGCCGCCCGCTACGGTCACCGACGACCAGCACGGGGAGCTCGCAGGACCAGCGGGCTGAGAGGGCGGCTGCTGCCGCCGACCCGAGAACCTGATCCGGGTAATGCCGGCGGAGGGAGCACGCAGATGAACGTCCAGCGATCGTCGGCCTCGTCGACGATCGTCGTCGTCACCGGTGCGGCGCCGCTGGACCGCCGGGCGGTCGCGGCGATCCCCCGGGACGCCGTCGTGGTGGCCGCCGACGGCGGCCTCGATCACGCCCGCGACGCCGGCCTGCGCCCCGACGTCCTGATCGGCGACCTGGACTCGGTGTCCGCCGTCGGCCTCACCTGGGCGGAGGAGCACGCCGAGATCGTCCGCCACCCCGTCGACAAGGCGGCCACGGACACCGAGCTCGCCATCGCCCACGCCGTGTCGTGCCGACCCGAGCGGATCCTGCTCGTCGCCGGCGCCGGGGACCGCCTGGACCACGCCATCGCCGCGCTCGGCGCGCTCGGCGCGCCGCCGCTCGCCGCGGTGGGGTCCCTCGAGGCGTGGTGGGGCGCCGATCAGCTGCACGTCCTGCACGGCCCCCGCACCGTCGAGCTCGACCTCCCTCCGGGCACCGTCTTCTCGGTGCTCGCCATGCACGGGCCCGCCCGCGGCGTGTCGGTGGGCGGCGCACGGTGGCCGCTGGTCGACCACCACCTCGAAGCGCTGGTGGGCCTCGGCGTGAGCAACGTCGCCGAGGACACCGTCACCGTCACCGTCCGCGACGGGATCGTCACCGTCGTCGTCCCAGGAGCTGCCTCGTGAACCGCACCCGCCCACGTCTCCTCGCCTCCGTCCTCGCCGCCGGCGCGCTGGCGCTCGCCGCGTGCGGCGACGACGGCGCCGACCCCACCGACGACACCACACCCGGCGCCTCGGCAGGCACCTCCCCGGGCTCGGCCGGCACAGCTCCGGGCACCGGCGACGACCGCCCGGCCGAGTCGATCACGTTGGTCGTCTACGACTCGTGGACCGACGCCCTCGACGAGGTGCTCGCCGAGTTCACCGCCGAGACCGGCACCGAGGTCGAGGTGCTGCGCGCGGGCGACACCGGCACGATGGTCTCCAAGGCCGTGCTCACCGCCGGCAACCCGGAGGGCGACGTGATGTTCGGCGTCGACAACACGTTCCTGTCGCGCGTGCTCGACGCCGAGGTGTTCGTGCCCTACGAGGCGGCCGGACTCGATGCCGTGCCCGCCGAGCTGCGCGAGGTGACGCCGGACTTCGAGGCGACGCCGATCGACTTCGGCGACGTCTGCATCAACTACGACATCGAGTGGTTCGAGGAGGCGGGGCTCGAGCCGCCCGCCGACCTCGAGGCGCTCACCGACCCGGCGTACGAGGACCTGCTCGTGGTGCAGAACCCGGCGTCGTCGTCGCCCGGGCTGGCGTTCATGCTGGCGACGATCGCCGAGTTCGGCGAGGACGGCTGGGTGGACTACTGGGCGCGGCTGCGCGACAACGGCGTGCAGGTCGTCGACTCGTGGGAGGACGCGTACTACGGCGCCTTCTCCGGGGCGAGCGACGGTGACCGGCCGCTGGTCGTCAGCTACGGCACGAGCCCGCCCGCCGAGGTCGTGTTCGCCGACCCGCCGATCGACGCGCCGACGACCGGCGTCGTCGACACCACGTGCTTCCGGCAGATCGAGTTCGCCGGCATCCTGCGCGGCACCGACCACCCCACCGAGGCCGGGGCGCTGATCGACTTCATGCTGTCGGAGCGCTTCCAGTCGGAGCTGCCGCTCAACCTGTTCGTGTACCCGGCGAACGCGGACGTCGAGCTGCCGGAGGTGTTCACCGCCCACGCCACGGTGCCCGAAGACGTCGCCACGCTCGACCCGGCGGCGATCACGGAGCACCGCGAGGCGTGGATCGAGACGTGGACCGACACCGTCCTGCGCTGAGCCCCGCCCGCCGGCGATGAACGGGGTGCGCGCGAACGCGCTGCCGCGCTGGCTCGTCGGCACGCTGATCGCGCTCCCCGGCGGGTTCCTGCTGCTGTTCTACGCCTGGCCGTTCGCGACGCTCCTCGCCCGCGGGCTCTCGCCCGACGTGGTGGCCGACGTGCTCGGCGCCCGCCAGACCTGGCGCGTCGCCTGGTTCACGCTGTGGCAGGCGCTCGCCAGCACGGCGCTGACGATCGTGATCGGCCTGCCGCCGGCCTACGTCCTCGCGCGCTTCCGCTTCGCCGGGCGACGCCTGCTCACCGCGCTGCTGGCGTCGGCGTTCGTGTTGCCCACGGTCGTGATGGGCGCGGCGGTGCTCGCCCTGCTGCCACCGTCGTGGGAGCGCGGCGTCCCGGCGATCCTGCTCGCCCACGTCGTGTTCAACCTCGCCGTGGTCGTGCGCACCGTCGGCGCCGTCTGGGACCACCTCCCGCCCGACCTCGAGCACGCCGCGGCCACCCTCGGTGCCCCGCCGTGGCGGGCGTTCCGCGAGGTCACGCTGCCGCTGCTGCGCCCGGCGATCCTCGCCGCCGCGTCGATCGTCTTCGTCTTCACGTTCACGTCGTTCGGCGTGATCCGCGTGCTCGGCGACGCGGGCACCGCGACGCTCGAGGTCGAGGTCTGGCGACGCGCGACGCAGCTCGGCGACATCGGTGCCGCCGCCACGCTCGCCGTGCTGCAGCTCCTCGCCATCGCCGCCGGGCTGTCGTGGTCGGCGTGGCAGCAGCGCCGCCACAGCCGGGCCCTCGCCCTGCGCCCACGGGCCCGGCGGGTGCGCCCGCGCCCCGGGCGGCAGCGCCGGCTCGTCGCCGCCGTGGCGATCGTGACGGCGCTGCTCGTCGCCGCGCCGCTCGTCGCCCTCGTCGAACGGTCCCTGCGCGTGCGCGACCGGCACTCCCTCGCCGCCTGGCGCGCCCTCGGCAAGGCGGAGCTGCGACCCGGCGTGTCGTCCGGCGTCGACCCACTGGCGTCGATCGGCATGTCGCTGCGCACGACGGCCGCGGCGACGGTGATCGCGGTGGCCGTCGGGGTGATCGCCTCGCTCGCCATCGCCGCGGCGCGCCGCGCCGGCCGGCTGCTCGACGCCGGGCTGATGCTGCCGATCGCCACGTCGGCCGTCACGATCGGCTTCGGCGTGCTGATCACGTTCGACACGCCGCCGGTCGACTGGCGTGCGTCGTGGTGGCTCGTCCCGATCGGCCAGGCGCTCGTCGCCGTGCCGTTCGTCGTGCGCACCGTGCTGCCCGTGCTGCGCGGCATCGACCCGCGCCTGCACGAGGCCGCGGCCACGCTCGGTGCCTCCCCGATCCGGGCGTGGCGGGAGGTGACGTGGCGGCACCTGCGCCGCCCGGTCGTCGCGGCCACCGGGCTCGCCGCGGCCATCTCGCTCGGCGAGTTCGGCGCCACGAGCTTCCTGTCCCGCAGCGGCACGCCGACGATGCCCCTCGCCATCGAGCGGCTGCTCGGCCGCACCGGTGCCCTCTTGCAGGCGCAGGGCTACGCGCTGGCGACGATCCTCGCCGTGACCACCGTCGTCGTGGTCGTGGTCCTCGACGTCACCGGCGAACGGCGACAATGACGACCCGTGCTGACCGTCCGTGACGTCACCGCCGGCTACGGCGGCACCCCGGTGCTGCGCGACGTGTCGCTGACCGTCGACGACGGTGAGATCGTCGGTCTGCTCGGGGCGTCGGGCAGCGGCAAGAGCACGCTGCTGCGGGTGATCGCCGGGCTCGTGGCGCCGATGGCGGGCACGGTCCTCATCGACGGCGAGGACGTCACGACGGTGCCGACGCACCGGCGCGGCGTCGGGATGGTGTTCCAGGACGAGCAGCTGTTCCCCCATCGCGACGTGGCGGGCAACGTCGCCTTCGGCCTGCGGATGCACGGGTGGCGCAAGCCCGACATCGACCGACGGGTCGCGGAGATGCTGGCGCTCGTCGGCCTCGCCGGCTTCGAGCACCGGGAGGTGACCAGCCTGAGCGGCGGGGAGGCCAAGCGCGTGGCCCTGGCCCGCTCGCTCGCCCCCTCACCGCGCGTGCTGCTGCTCGACGAGCCCCTGACCGGCCTCGACCGCGAGCTGCACGACCGCCTCGTCGTCGACCTCGCCCGCATCCTGCGGGCGACGGGGACGACCGCGTTGCTCGTCACCCACGACGCGGACGAGGCCGCAGCGATCGCCGACCGCGTCGTGCACCTGGACGAGCTGCGCGGTGCCGCCGGCGGCGACCCGCCGCTGCGCGTCGTCGAGCTGCCGGCCGAGGCCACCCACGGGCTGCGCCGGCGCGTGCTGCGCGGCAACGACCCGGCCGCGACGGTGGTGTTCAGCGGTGACGACGACCCGACGACGCTCCACCTCGGCATCGAGGGCGCCGACGGCGAGCTGCTCGCCGTGTCGACGTGGCTCGTGCAGCCCGGTCCCGTCGACCCCGCACCGACCGACCGCAAGCTGCGCGGCATGGCCGTCGCCGACGGCTGGCGCGGCCGGGGCATCGGCAGCATCCTGCTCGAGGCCGGGCTGCGCCGGGTGTTCGCGGCGGGGGCCAGCGCGGTGTGGGCGAACGCCCGGGACACCGCGCTCGGCTTCTACGAACGCCACGGCTTCCGCGTGATCGGCGAGGGCTTCGTCGACGACGTCACCGGCCTTCCCCACCACCCCGTCCGGCGGACCCGGGACGCGCCGGCGGACGCGAGCGGCTACCAGAGCACACGCGCCTCGACGAGGTCCGCGAACCGCGACGGGTCGACACCGAGCTCGTCGACGACGACCTCGTAGGTGTGCTCCATCCACGTCGGGGCGCGGCGCAGCGGCAGCCGCTGGCCGTCCCACGTGACCGGTTCGTGGATCGCCTTGGCGGTGATCCCGCACGGCAGCTCGACGTCGGCCCACAGGGCGGCCATCACCGGGTCGGTCTGATGGTCGCGCAGGTCCTCGACCGCGCTGACCGGCACACATGCCGCACGCAGCGCAGCGACGCTCTCCTCCCGTGTCCGCGTCGCGGTCCACGCGGCGACGTGCTCGTCGGTCGGCGGCGCGCCGATGACGGCGGCGAGCCGTTCGCGCTCGGCGTCGTCGCGGCAGGCGATGGCGACCCAGCGGTCGTCGCCCGCTGCCGGGAAGATGCCGTGCGGGTCGCACCACGGTGAGCGGTTGGCGATCCGGCCGGGCGGCTCCCCGCCGTTGAGCACCTCGGCCAGCTCGACGTCCATCAGCCGCACCGACGCCTCGTACTGCGACAGCTCCAGGTAGGCGCCCTCGCCGGTGCGGTCCCGATGGTGCAGTGCGGCGAGGAGCTGGATCGCCGCGAAGTACGGGACGGTGAAGTCGGTGTGCATCGTGCCGAGGCACTGCGGCACGCGCCCCTCGAAGCCGGTGTGGGCCGCGATCCCGCTCATCGCGACGAGCCCGTTGCCGTAGGAGCGCCAGCCCGCGTCGGGGCCGCTCACGCCCATCACGGCGAGGTTCGCCACGATGACGTCGGGGCGCAGCGAGCGGAGCGTGGCCCAGTCGAAGCCCCAGCGGTCGAGGCGGTCCGGGGTGAAGTTGGCGACGACGACGTCGGCGGTCGGCACGAGTCGGCGGATCAGCTCCCGGCCCTCCGGGGTGTCGACGTTGATCGTGACGGCGCGCTTGTTGACGTTGACATCCTGGAACACGCCGTTGGTGTCGAGCGACACGGTCTCGCCCGGCTGCGGCCCGACGTGGCGGATCGGGTCGAGGCGGTGCTCGGATTCGATCTTCACGACGTCCGCGCCGAGGTCGGCGAGCAGACGGGTGCCGAGCGGCCCGGCGATCGCCCAGCTGAAGTCGAGGACGCGGATGCCGGCGAGCGGCTGGCGGGGATCGCCACCGCGGCCGCCAGCCGTCGGCGCCCGGCGCGGCAGCTCGGCGAGCAGCGACTGGTCGGCGCCGAGCACGGGCGCCGGGCCGCGCGCGCCTCGTCCGCTCGTGGAGCGGAACGGCGAACCGGCGAGCCGCACGGTGGTGCCGTCGGGCGCGGGCACGTCGACGAAGAACGAGCGGGCGGCCAGGTGGGCGTCCTTGGTGACGTCGACGACGTCGTTGACCGGCAGCACGAGCAGCCCACGGGCCTGGCCCTCGGCGATGAGCTCGGCGCGCGGGGTCGCCGCGGCGAGCGCGGCGATGACCCCGATGATCACGTCCTTGTGCTCGGACACGTGCACGGGGTCCTGCCACTCCGGTCCGGCGAGCACGTGCGACCCGAGGACGCGCTGCGCCCACTCGACGAAGCGAGGGAAGTGCGGCGGGTGGATCGTGAACGACGTCCACAGGCCGTCCTTGCTGAGCACGGTCGACCCGCCGGCGATCTGGGTGTGGCGTGACGGCACGGTGCCGTGCCAGAGGAAGGCGTTGCCGTTGGCGCTCTGCAGCGTGGTCATCGCCACGGCTTCCTGCGCCGAGACGACGACGTGCCCGGCGCGACCGGTGCGCCGCCGCGCGGTGACGAGCGCGAGCGCCGCCTCCGCCGCGGCGAGCGCGGCCTGCTTGAACGCGAGATCCCCGGCGGCGTGGTGCGGTGGGTCCTCGGGCACGCCGTTGAGCACGGTGAGCCCACCCGCTGCGGCGACGGTGAGATCGGTGACCGGCTCGACGGGGCCGCCGCGGCGGAACACCACCTCGACGACGCCGATGCGCGGGTCCCGGCCGGCGGCCGCGATGAAGCGCGCGGTCGCCGGGGTCGGCTCGAGCGGGCCGATCACGACGTCGACGCCGGCGAGGATCGGTTCCAGCGCGGCCCACGCCTCGTCGCTCGACGTGTCGATGGCGATGCTGCGCTTGCCGGCGTTGTGCACCGCGTGCCAGCACGTGCCGCGCCGGCGCAGCACGTCGCCGCGATGGTCCTCGACGCGCACGACGGTGGCGCCGAGCTCGGCGAGCAGGGCACCCGCGAGCGCGGTCGCCTCGTCGCCGAGGTCGAGCACCACCACGTCCTCCAGGAACCTCACCCCCTCGTTCCCCATGGGCTCCGACCCTAGGAGGGCGCGGCGTCGCGGACCGCGCCGGACGACGTTCCCGATCCGCCTGCGGAGGGTAGCGCGAGGCCCGTGCCACCGGACCCCACCCACCACGACGCCGCGACGGCGCCGGCACGGCGGATCGTCACGCTCGACCACGTCGACGACGATCTCGTCGAGGCCATCGGTCTCGCCTCGGAGGCGCTGGAGTACATCGAGCGGGCGCGCGGCGCCCTGTACGAGTTCCACCAGCTCACCGGGCACGCCGACTTCGGCTTCGAGGAGGCCGCCGAGCGGCTCGAGGAGGCGGGACACGGCGACGACGCCGAGGTGCTGCGCCGCGACGTGATCGGCCGCAACGTCCTCGACGGCCGCTGGACGTTCCAGATCATCGAGGAGTTCGAGGCCTCCTACTACCGGCCGGTGCGCGACGCCGTGCAGCGCCTCGCCGACACCTACCTGGAGGGGCACCGCCACGTGTACGAGGCGCGCCTCAAGCAGGCCCGCCGGACCCACGGCCGGCGCATGCACGAGGAGGCGCCGACGGTCACGACGCACCTGCCGCAGGCCGAGTAGCGCACGCGGCCGCAGCGGCTAGCGCGCCGCTAACGCGCCCGGCGCACGGTCTCCCTGTCCAGGGGGTGGAGGTCACCCCGGACCGGACAAGGAGACCAACGGACATGAAACCAACGGACATGAAGAGGCAGCTCGGGATCGCCCTCGTCGGGTCGGCGCTCGCCGTGGCCGGCGCGGTCGGCGCGACCGGGGGGACGGCGTCCGCCGGGTGCGGCGCGACCGTCGAGGTCCACAACACCAGCAACCAGACCGTCACGGTGCACTGGCACCACAGCGACTCGCAGGCCGACGTGAACCCGCTCGCCGGCCACGTGGGCGGGCCGTGGAAGGAACTGTTCACCAGCACCAACACCAGCACCGTCGCCCCGGGCGCGAAGGCGTCGCGGGCGGTCGTCCTCGACTTCGGGTGCAACACCCCGCACCGCTTCCGCATCGAGTGGCTGCGCGGGGGCAGCTCCGGGTTCGCGACGTCCAACTGGATCAGCGGGTCGTTCGCCCACATCGACGTCCCGTGACGGGGCGCAACCGCCCTCCACGCCCGGCGCCGGGGTGCCCGGCGTGGAGGGTGCTGCGCCGGCAGGGCGTTGCGGCCGGCGCGCCGCTACGTTCAGCGGCGTGCCCGAAGAGCAGCAGACGAACCTGGTCGCCCGGTGGCGGCTGGCCGAGGAGCTGTCGCCGCGCCGCGCCGAGCTGCGCCGCCTCGCCGACGCCGGCCGCCTCGTCATCGAGCGGATGACGTCGACGGACGCGCCCCATGACGTGATCGAGCGAGCAGCGGAGCTGCTCGAGGAGGCCGCCCGGGTGCTCGACGGGCACGGCAAGGTACGCCGCTACGAGGGCTTCGCCGAGTCGGCGAACGCGGGCGGGGCGCCGCACGCGCACTTCGACCACAGCCCGGTGATGGGCATGGCGAACCCGATCGCCCCGCCGACGCGGCTGGAGTTCGGGGACACGTCCGTCGTGCTGCACGTCCGCTTCGGCTCGGCCTACGAGGGCCCGCCGGCGTCCGTGCACGGCGGCATCCTCGCCGCGACGTTCGACGAGGTGCTGGGCATGACCCAGTCGCTCAGCGGGAGCCCCGGGATGACCGGCACCCTCACGATCAAGTACCGCAAGCCGACGCCGTTGCACCGCGACCTCCGCTTCGTCGGCACGCTCGAGCGCGTCGAGGGGCGCAAGATCTTCGCGTCGGCGAAGTGCTACGACGGCGACACCGTGACCGCCGAGGCCGAGGGCCTGTTCGTCAGCGTCGACTTCCAGCGGTTCGCCGAGATGATGGCGGCACGCGACGGGTCGCCGCCGCCCGCCTGATCCCGCCGTCGGCGGCCGGCTCGCCCAGCCACGGTGGCGGGCCGACCACGGTCACCACCCGAGCGGTCAGCCGGCGCACGCCGTCGGCGATCCCACCGGGCATGACGAACACGGTGAGCAGCAGCGCGCCGCCGAAGAGGATCGTCGCCGCCGACGTGCCCGCCGGGCGCAGCCGTTCGAAGACCGGTCCGAGCACGTGGCGCAGCACCGGTGGCAGGCCACGGTGGTCGTCGGTCCACTGGCCCACGTAGTACGGCACGAACACGAGGACGGCGGCGCCGGGCAGCGCGCCCGCGATCGTGCCAACCCCGCCGACGACGAGCCCGACGACGAGGAGCAGCGTGAGGCGCGTCCCGAATTGGCCGTCGGTCGCGAACGGCCGGTCGAGCATCAGCATCCCGCCGGCGAGGCCCCCGTACGCGGCGCTGAGCGCGAACGCCGCGGCCCTCGCCCTGGCGACGTGCATGCCGCTGGCGACGGCTCCGAGCCGGTGGTCGCGGACGGCGACCAGCGCCCGGCCGGGCCGGCTGCGCACGACGGCGCGGGCGGTCCAGAACGCCGCCGCGGCAAGCGCGACCAGGATGCAGAAGACCCAGAGCGACCGGGCGAGGCGACCCTCGTCGGCGAACGGCAGCCATGACGGCGGGCGCAGTCGTCCCTCCCCGCGCCGCGGCCCCTTGCCGTTCGTCCCACCGGTGAGCGACTCGAAGCGCAGCACGAGCGCGGGGAAGACGTAGGCCATCGCCAACGTCGCGATCGCCAGGTACGGGCCTTCGATCCGCGACACCGGCCACCCGATGACGAGCCCGACCGCGAGGCACACGGCGACCGCGACGGGGAGCGCGGCGAACCAGCTCCAGCCGTGATCGGCGACGAGGATCACGGTCGTGTAGGCACCGAGCCCGACGAACGCCGACTGGCCGAGCGAGAGCTGACCGGAGCAGCCGACGACGACGTTGAGCCCGAGGATCGCCACGGCGTAGGCGAGGAGCTCGTTGAGCTGGCCGATGCGGGAGGCGCGGTCGAGCGAGGCCGGCGTCCAGCCGAGCTCGGGTGCCAACGGCACGGCCACCACGACGGCCGCCAGCACCACCCACACCGACGCGACGACGACACGATGTGTCCACGATCCGCGCCGCAGCTCGATCGGCAACCGGGCGCGTCGGGGCGCAGCTGCGGTCACGTCCGCTCGCCCACGGCACCCATCGCGCCATCCTGTCCGACGCCGTGGCCTTGACGGCAGCGCAGCGTTCGTGGCACGTGTGGCGCGTGAGCGACGAGCCGGAGATGACGATCGGCGAGGTGGCCCGGCGGGCGGGCGTGACGACCTCGACGGTCCGCTACTACGAGCGGATCGGGCTGCTCGCCCCGGATCGGCGCCAGGGTGCGCATCGTCGCTACCGCGAGGCCACCCTCCGGCGGCTCGTGTTCATCGGGATGATGCAGGACGCCGGGCTGTCGCTCGACGAGATCGCAGGTGTGCTCGAGGCGCGCACGAGGGACGAGTGGAGGGACATCGCCCGCGGCCGTCTCGCCGAGCTCGACGCCCAGATCGAGCGCCTGCAGCGGGCCCGCACGTACCTCGAGGGCGCGCTGCGCTGTCGCTACGACCACCCGGCGACGGAGTGCGAGGTGATGGGGAGCGAGATCGATCGGCGTCTCGCCGAGGGCGCGGCGCGGGTGCGGCGCGCGTCGTGATCCGGTCGGGCTCGGGGGCGCTGCGACGACGTTCCGCTTCCGGCCCCTCGTGACACCCACGCAGGCGGGACACCGCGCCACCGCACGCCACGAGGAGGACACGACGTGCCGATCGATCCCGATGCCACCCTGCTGCGCCGGCGGGCTGCCGACCTGCGCCGCCTGGCCGCGCACCTGGCCGCCACGCCGCTCGACGACGTGCTGCGCGCCGCCGGCGCGGCGACCTGGGTCAGCCCGCGAGCCCGCGAGCTCACCGACCGCCTGACCGTCGACCGTGCCCGCTTGCGCGACGCGGTCGACGACCTGCGCCTGCACGCACACTGGCTCGAGCGTCAGGCGGACGCCGCCGAGGCCGCGGCCGCCGCATCGCTCGCGGTCGGCTGACGTGGCCGAGCTCGCCTACGACCCGGCTCGCGTCGCGCTGCTGCGCGCCCGGGCGGTCGCCGCGCTGCAGCACCTCGGTCGCGCCGCGGCCGACGACTCGGCGGCGGCGTCCGCGCTCCGCGTGGCCGCGCGGGTGCGGGCCGGGATCGAGAACGAGTGGCTCCCGGTGATCGATCGCGTGCTGGCGAGCGTGGCCATGCTCACCTGGACGACCACCGCCCCGGCGTGGGTGCAGGGGCGGCGCGGTGCAGCCCTCGGGCGAGCACTCGCGGCCCGCGCCCGCGCGCTCGCCAGGGACACCCGGGTCGAGACGGTCGAGGCGATGCTCGCCGCACTGCGCCATGCGTCGTCCGACGACGCAGCGATGCGCGCCCTGTTCCGCGAGCTCGGGCCGGACGGCCTGCTGGAGCTGCTCAGTGCGCTCGCCACGACGGACACGACGTCCACGGCGCTGCCGGAGGCCCTGCGGGCGGCCTTCGTCCGCACGTGCGCGGCGGGCGGGTTGCGCCACGGGTTCGCCCGCGGCCTCGTGGACGCCGCGGCGGAGGCACACGTGCGATCCGGCCGCGACGGCGCGCACGCGCTGACCTTCGCGTACCTCCTCCGCGGCGGGCAGCTCCCCACGACGTTCCTCGTCGACACCGCCCGCGCCCTGGTGGCCGCCGAACGCCGCTTCGCCGGGCAGCAGGGCCTGCAGCCCGATCACGGGTGGTCGCTGTGGACGGTCAGCGTCCGTCCGCCGCACGCCCTGGCCCCCGAGCTCGCGGACCCGAGCGGGCTGCTCGCGCCGGCCGCAGGCGATCCGATGTACGCACTGCTCGCCCAGCTCGCGCGCGACGGGCGTGCCGGCCGCGTCGTCTTCGGCGACCACGACCGCGCGGCGTACCTCTTCGGCGGGCGCGACGTCCTCGCCGACGGGGGCGCGGCGATCGTCGCGGCCGCAGCGACCGCGGCGGCAGGCGACGACGTCGGCCCGGGTGCGTCCCCGCGCACGTTGGCCCAGGCGTCGCTCGTCGCGTCCGGCTTCGTCAACCACTTCGGGCGGGCCAACGCGACCCGGGCGTCGGGCGAGGTCACCGCGCTCGCCGCCGCGCGGATCGTGGGCACGCACCTGTACGCAGCCGACGTCGCGCTCGCAGCACCCGGGGTCACCGACGACGAACGGCTCGGCGCGCTGGACCCGGCCGACCGGCGCGCGCTCGAGGAGGCCGGGACGCTGACCGCGGACGGCGCGCCGCCGGTGACGGGTGTCGTCGCGCTGCCCCACGACGTGCTCGGCCCCGACGATCCCCGGCCGGCTGCGCTGCTCCAGCAGGAACCGCTCGGTCACGTGCTCGACCTGGCGGTGAGCACCGACATGAGCGCCCAGCTGCTGCGCGGCGCGCTCGCCACGTACCAGCGCGGCCTCGCCAGCGCCGCCGCTGCTCGCCTCGCCGCCGGCGAGATCGCCCGGCCCGATCGCTACCTGGCCGAGGTCACCGCCGATGCGGCCCGCCTCGACGCGCGGATCGGCCAGCGCGTCGGCCACCAGGCGGAGCGCCGCGGCCGCGGCGCCGACGCCGCCCTGACGTTCTGGATCCGCGCCATCGGTGACGGAGGCGGGCGGCTCGGCGAGCTGCTCGGCCGTCCGGGCGCGGCGGTGGTGCGCGCGGTCGCCGCGCCGGTGACGGACGCCGCCACGAGCGCGCTCGCCGACGCCGAGCGCGAGGCCGCCGCCGACGCCGACGGGCGCGCCCGCCTGGCGAGCGAGCAGCTCGCCTACGTCTGGGCGCGCGAGCTGCACAACGCCGGGGTCATCGACGCCCGTCTGCCCGCCGAGCTGGCACCTGGCGGTGTGCTACCGGCCTACGGCGAGCTCGTCCGCCGCGTGGTCGCGCACCCCGACTGGACGATGGAGCGGGTCCTGCGCGCCCTCGACGTCGCACCGAGCCGCGTCGGCGTCGAGCTCGACATCGAGGCACTGCGCGACGCCATGGCCACCGCCCAGCTCCCGGCGTACCGCGAGCTCGACTGAACGCTCGCCGCATCCCTCACATCAGGTTGGCGGGCGCGAGGCCCTCGATCTCGGCGCGCCCGAGGAGCCACGCCAGGCGCACGTGGTCGGGGACGGCGAGCGCTTCACGTGGCAGGCCGGTGAGGCCCATCGGACGGCGGGCGTTCCAGCGGTAGTCCATGTGCACGAGGTCGTGGCGCACGTACGCGGTGGGCCAGTCCGCCGGGCCGTAGCCGAGCCCGAGGTCGGCGCGGTGCACCTCGACCTCGCGCCAGCGCAGCAGGACGAGGTCGCTCACGCGCAGCTGCCGGCCGTCGGGCTCGATGCAGTGACCGTCCCAGCGCCTGTGGGCATCCAGCGCGGCGTCGAGGCGCGCGGTCGAGTCGCGGACGTCGGCGACGAGGACGTCGGCCGGCCGGTCGTGACCGGCCTCGATCTCGGCGGTGCGCGTCGCGGTGCCGCCCGGGTACCGCTCGACCACGTGCCCGCGCTCCGCCGCCTCGAGCGCGCGCGTGACGCTGTCCGCGTTGCGCGCGAGGTGCGTGAGCACGTGCCCGACCGTCCAGCCGGGCAGCAGGCTCGGCGCCGCCGGGTCGAGCGCGCCCCGCCGCTCGAGGTCCGTGAGCATCTCGACCAGCCCGCGGTGTGACGCGGCGAGCCCGGCGAGCTGTCCCTCCAAGGCCCGGGGAACCACCGCGACACCATACGTGCCCGACGTGCCAGGCTTGCCGCCATGCAGCTCGGGATGATCGGCCTCGGCCGGATGGGCGCGAACATGGTCCGGCGCCTCGAGCGGGCGGGGCACCGTTGCGTCGGCTACGACGTCGATCCGCAGGCCGTCACCACCGTCGCCGCGGAGACCGGCATGGCCGGCGCCGAGTCGCTGGAGGCGTTCGTCGCCCAGCTCGCGCCGCCCCGGCACGTGTGGATCATGGTCCCGGCCGCGTTCGTCGACGCGACGATCGCCGCCCTCGTGCCGCTGCTCGACCGCGGCGACACGATCATCGACGGTGGCAACTCGTGGTACGTCGACGACATCGCCCGGGCCAAGCCGCTCGCCGAGGAGCACGGCATCGACTACGTCGACGTGGGCACGAGCGGCGGCACACACGGCCTCGAGCGCGGCTACTGCCTGATGGTCGGTGGACCCGAGACTGCGGTGCAGCGGCTGGCGCCGATCTTCGATGCGCTCGCCCCCGGCGTCGAGGCCGCGGCGCGGACCCCGACGCGCGCGGCGACCGATCCCGAGCCGACCACCGCCGAGCGCGGGTGGTTGCACTGCGGACCGAACGGCGCCGGGCACTTCGTCAAGATGGTGCACAACGGCATCGAGTACGGCCTGATGGCCGCCTACGCCGAGGGCCTCAACGTGCTCGCCAAGGCGGGCATCGGTGCCGAGACCCACGAGGCCGACGCCGAGACGGCGCCGCTCGTCCACCCGGAGCGATACCGCTACGACTTCGACCTCGCCGCGATCACCGAGGTGTGGCGCCGCGGCTCGGTGATCGCCAGCTGGCTGCTCGATCTCACCGCCGAGGCGCTCGCCGCCGACCCGCGTCTCGACGGCTTCGCCGGGCACGTCAGCGACTCCGGCGAGGGCCGCTGGACGATCAACGCGGCGATCGACGAGGGCGTGCCCGTACCAGTGCTGTCGGCGGCGCTGTTCCAGCGGTTCAGCTCGCGCGGTCGATCCGACGTCGCCGACAAGGTGCTGTCCGCGATGCGCGCCGGCTTCGGCGGCCACGTCGAGCGAAAGGAGTCCACGCGGTGACCAGTCGATCGCCCGAGCTCACGCTGTCCAGGCCGGGCAACCAGCCCCCCGCCGACGCCCTCGTGCTGTTCGGCGCGACCGGCGACCTCGCCAGGCGCAAGCTGTTCCCCGCGCTGTACCAGCTCGTGCGGCGCGGCGAGCTGAAGGTGCCGGTGATCGGCGTGGCGCGCAGTGACTGGACCGACGACGACTTCCGCGAGCACGCCCGCCAGGCGGTGACCGAGCACGTCGAGGGTGCCGACGAGCGCGTGCTCGACGAGCTGTGCGGCCGCCTCGACCTGATCCAGGGCGACTACGGAGCGCCCGAGACGTGGCGCTCGCTGGCCGCCCGGCTCGACGAGTGCGGCTCGGAGGTCGCCGTGTTCTACATGGCGATCCCGCCCGGGATGTTCACATCGGTCACCGAGTCGCTGGCGAGCGTCGGGCTGAACGCGCGTGGGCGGATCGTCGTGGAGAAGCCGTTCGGGCGCGACCTGGAGTCGGCGCGCGAGCTGAACCGCACGCTGCACGAGGTCTTCCCGGAGGAGCGCATCTTCCGCATCGACCACTACCTCGGCAAGGAGGCGGTGGAGGACCTGCTCGTGTTCCGCTTCTCGAACATGCTCCTCGAGCCGTTGTGGAACCGGAACTACGTGCGCAGCGTCCAGGTGACGATGGCCGAGTCGATCGGCGTCGAGGGGCGGGGCAGCTTCTACGAGGAGGTCGGGGCGATCCGCGACGTGCTGCAGAACCACCTGCTGCAGGTCGTGTGCCTGCTGGCGATGGAACCACCCGTCGCCCCCGACAGCTCGTTCCTGCAGGACGAGAAGGCCAAGGTGCTGGCCGCGATGGAGCCGATCGACCCGCGGTGCATGGTGCGCGGGCAGTACGTCGGCTACCGCGAGGAGGAGGGCGTCGACCCGCACTCGACGGTGGAGACGTTCGTGGCCACGCGGTTGCAGATCGACTCGTGGCGCTGGGCGGGTGTGCCGTGGTACGTGCGCTGCGGCAAGGCGCTCAGCCACACCGTCACCGAGGCGGTGGTCGAGCTGCGCGACCCGCCGAAGCTGCTGTTCGACGAGTCCGGTGGACCGCCGCCGTCGCGCAACCTCGTGCGCTTCCGGCTCGGCAAGAACGACGGTGTCACGTTCACGCTGCAGGCCAAGACGCCGGGCCAGCACCTCGACAGCGAGCGCGTCGACCTGAGCGTCGACTTCGCCGCCGCGCTCGGCGAACGACAGGAGGCCTACGAGCGGTTGCTGCGCGACGCGATCGACGGCTCACCGCGGCGCTTCGCCCGCTACGACGTCGTCGAGCGGCTGTGGAGCATCGTGCAGCCCGCGCTGGACGACCCCGGCGACGTCCATCCGTACTTCCGTGACTCGTGGGGCCCCGCCGAGGCCGACCGCGTCCTCGGCGGCGACCGCTGGTTCGAGCCGTCCTGAGCGCCGGTCCCGCGCGCTCGGGGAGCCGGGCGGGCCTAGGGTGGCTGCATGCCATTGGAAGGTGAGTACGCGCCGGGCGCCCTGGACTGGTCGCGAGAGCAGGCCGAGCTGTACGAGTCCTCCGGCGGGACGAAGGGGACGACGCTGCGCGGCATGCCCGTCGTGCTGCTCACCACCCGCGGCAACAAGACCGGCGCGTTGCGCAAGACGCCGTTGATGCGCGTCGAGCACGAGGGACGCTATGCCGTCGTCGCCTCGTTCGGCGGTGCGCCCAAGCATCCGGTCTGGTACCACAACATCGTCGCCCACCCGCACGTCGAGCTGCAGGACGGCCCGGTGAAGCAGGACATGATCGCCCGCGAGGTCACCGGCGCAGAGCGCGACGAGTGGTGGGCGCGGGCGGTCGCGGCGTTCCCGCCGTACGCCGAGTACCAGGAGAAGACCGAGCGCGTGATCCCGGTCTTCGTGCTCGAGCCGTTCTCGCCCTGATCGGGCTCCGTCCGCCCCGGCGGTGGACGGGAGGCTGACGTGACGTTGACGCGCACGGGGTCCGCGCAGCGGACCCCGTGCTCGTCGGACGTGGGATCACGTCGCGGGCCAGGTCGGCGGTCAGAGGGTGTCGCGGCGGGGGATCACGACGACGGTCCCGTCGGGGTCGTGGTGGACCGTGACGCGCACGCCGTAGAACTCCGCCAGCGTCTCGGCCTGGAGCACGTCGACGGCGGCGCCGCGTGCCACGCACTGCCCCTCGTGGAGCAGCGCCAGGCGATCGCTGTAGAGCCCGGCGAGGGTCAGGTCGTGCATCGCCGAGATCACCGTCAGCCCCTGCTCCTCGCGGAGCCGGGCGACGAGCTCCAACGCCTGCTGCTGGTGCCCGATGTCCAGCGCGCTCGTCGGCTCGTCGAGCAGCAGGATCGGCGCCTCCTGGGCGAGCGCCCGGGCGATCACCAGCCGCTGGCGCTCGCCGCCGCTCAGCGCACCCAGCCGGCGCTGCGCGAAGTCCTGCAGCTCCAGCCGCTCGAGCACGGCGGCCGCCTTCTCCTTGTCCTCGCGCCGCTCGGTGCCGAAGTAGCCGATGTACGGCGACCGTCCGAGCAGCACGTACTCGAAGCCGGTCATGTCGTCGGGGATCGTCGGCGACTGCGGCACGTAGGCGACGAGCGCGGCACGGCGGCGGCGCGAGCACGACGCCAGCGACACACCGTCGACGAGCACGTCGCCGCGCGCCTCGACGACGCCGACGATCGCCCGCAGCAGCGACGACTTGCCGGCGCCGTTGGGGCCGATCAGCCCGAGCCACTCCCCCGAGCGCACGGTCTCGCTGAACGGCACCAACGCCTCGCGCCGGCCATAGGAGACGGCGACGTCGCGCAGCTCGAGCGTGCTCACGACGGCCGCCTCGCCGAGGTGCGCAGGACGAGGATCAGGAAGGGCGCACCGAGGAACGCGGTGACCACGCCGATCGGCGTCTCGGCCGGCTTCGTCAGGACGCGCCCGGGGATGTCGGCGACGATCAGGAACGTGGCGCCGAACAGGAACGACAGCGGCAGCACGCGCCGGTAGCTCGCCCCGGCGACGAGGCGCACGAGATGCGGCACGGCGATGCCGACGAACCCGATCAGCCCGCTCACCGACACGACCGCGGCGGTGCCGAGCGTCGCTGCGACCACCACCACGAGCCGGACGCGCGCGACCGGTGCGCCCAGCGTGGTCGCCTCGTCCTCGCCGACGCGGAACACGTCGAGGTGCCGGCGATGCGCGAGCAGCACGAGCGACGACACCGCGACGTAGGGCACGACCAGCCGGACGTCGGCCCAGCGCGCCGTCGAGAGGCGCCCGAGGATCCACGTGAACACCTCGCGCACGACGTCGACGTTGCGCTGGAGGATGAACGTCTGGATCGCGCTCGCCAGGGCCGACACGGCGACGCCGGCGAGGACGAGCGTGACGCTGCTGCGCCCGCTGCCGAACGTGCCCCCGACGAGGTACGTCACCGTGACGGTGATGATCGCCACGGCGAACGCCGCGGCCGGCGCCGGGTCCACCGGCCAGTCCTGTGTCGCCGAGCGCATCACGGTGAACACGAGCGTCGCCCCCAGCCCGGCACCGGCGGCGGCGCCGAGCAGGTACGGCTCGACGAGCGGATTCCGGAACACGCCCTGGTAGCTCGCCCCGGCCAGTGCCAGCATCGCCCCGACGAGGCCGCCGAGTAGCACGCGGGGCATCCGCACCGACCACAGGATGTTCCACTCGATGTCGGACACGCCGCTGTCGACGGAGACGAGCGGCAGCCGGTCGAGCAGCTCGAGTGGCACCCGCCACCACGCCGGGCCGGCAGGACCGATCATCACGCCGGCGAGCACGGCGAGGACGACCGATGCGATCCCGGCCGCGTACCACCGGCCGTTGCGCGCCAGCTCGGGCGTGACCGTGCCTGGTGTCGCGCCTGCACCGGCCGGGCCTGCCGCGGGCGTGACGGCGACGTCGTCGGGCGCCGCGCCGGCCGGGCGCGGCTCAGCCGGCGGCGACGAGGACCTGCTCGACGGCATCGCGCACCTGGGCGGCGTACTCGACGAAGCGGGGCGACCAGCGCGAGGCGAGGTCGTCGTCCATCGCGAAGACGTGCCCGTTGGCGACGGCGGTGATGTCCGCCCAGCCATCGCGTGCGGCGACCGTCTCGAGGTTCTCACCGCAGCACTTGGCGTCGGCGAGGAAGATGAGGTCCGGGTCGGCCTCGATGATCGTCTCCGCGTTGAGCTGCGGGTAGAGCGTGTCGTCCGCCGCGGCGTCGGCGATGTTCTCGAGGCCGAACATGGCGTAGATCCGCCCGATGAACGTGCTCGACGTGGCGCTGTAGCCGTCGGGCGTGAGCTCGTGGTAGAGCGCGAGCGGCGTCTCGGGCTCGGGCAGCGAGGCGACGAGCTCGTCGAGCCGGCGCTGCGCGTCGGCCACGAGCTCGGCGGCCTCGGCGACGTGGCCGGTGATCGCGCCGAGCTGCTCCCACTGGGCGAAGGCGTCCTCGAACGTCTGCGCCGACGGACCGTCCCACGCCGTGATGCCGAGCTCCTCGAGCTGGCTCGCGGTGGTCGGGTCGCCCGACAGCACGACGAGGTCCGGCTCGTACGCGGCGATCGCCTCGACGTTCGGGGTGAAGCCGGACAGCTCGGTCCGCACCTCGGCCGCCTCGGGTGGGTGGTTGGACTGCTCGTCGACCGCGATCACCTGCGGACCGGCGCCGATCGCGAACAGCGTCTCGGTGTGCGTCGGTGACAGCGACACGATGCGAGCGGGCACGTCGGCGCCGGGTTCGGTCGTGCCCGAGCCGTCCGGTGACGTCGACGACGCGCTCGTCGCGTCGGTGTCGGGATCAGTGATCGGCGCTCCCGCCGTCGTGCTCGCCGCGTCGCGGCCGGATGCGGACGGCGACGTCGCGCCGTCGTCACCACATGCCACGGCGAGCAGGACCAAGCCAGCGATCGCGCCGGCCTTCCACGGCTTCCTTGCCACGTGTGTGCCTCCACGTCGGTTGGAGGACAAGAGACCGGCAGCGTCTCCGCGAACCGCCCTTGCCTCGAGGGTCTGGGTTTCGCACGCAGGGCCAGGCGACCGGACTCGTCCACGCGCTCGGGGCGGTGGCTTCACCGTTGCGGGTCAGTGCCGGGATCTCACCGGACTTCGCTGGGTCCTGCGACCGGGGCGCCAGGGTAGCTGTCCGGAGGTGCCGTCGTACACTCCGCTGTCGTGCCGGGCCACGGTTCCCTGACGTTGCTGCTCGGTGGCGCGCGCAGCGGCAAGAGCGCGCTCGCCGTCGAGATCGGCCGGCGTCATGCGGGTGCAGTGACGTTCCTCGCCACCGCTCCGGTCATCGAGGGTGACGGCGAGCTCGCCGCGCGTGTCGCACGTCACCGCGCCGAGCGCCCGCCGTGGCCGACGATCGAGGAGCCCCTCGACGTGGCCGGCGCGCTCGCCCGCGCCGGCGACGACCTCGTCGTGGTCGACTGCCTCACGCTGTGGGTGAGCAACCTGCTGCACCGGGGTGACAGCGCCGCGGAGATCGAGGCCCTGTCGGCCACGACCGCGGCCGCGGCCGCGGCCCGGCAGGCGCCGACCGTCGTGATCTCCAACGAGGTCGGCCTCGGCGTGCACCCGGAGACCGACCTCGGCCGCCACTACCGCGACGTGCTCGGCCGCGTGAACCAGCAGTGGGCCGCGGCGGCCGACGTCGCCCTGTTCCTCGTCGCCGGCAAGGCGATCCCCCTCACCGATCCCTGGACGTACCTGCGATGACGACGAAGTTGCACGAGCTGCTCCGTGACCTCCCGACGGCGGACGCGTCAGCGGCCGCGGCCGTGCACGAACGAGCGGCCGAGATCCTGCGGCCGCACGGTGCCCTGGCCTGGCTCGACGAGCTCGCCGAGTGGGTGGCCGGCTGGCACCGCACCCCGCAGCCCCGCGTCGAGCGGCCGGTGGGGCTGATCTTCGCCGCCGACCACGGTGTGGCCGCGGCCGAGGCGGTGAGCGCGTACCCGACCGAGGTCACCGCGGCGATGTTCGACGCCTACCGTCACGGCCGTTCGACGATCTCCGCGTTCGCCCGTCAGGTGGGCGCCACGGTGGTGGCGGTGGACGTCGGGATCGGCAAGCCGACCGGCGACATCCGCGTCGAGCCGGCGCTGGAGCCGGAGCGCTTCGACCAGATCGTCGAGGCAGCGGTCGCCGCGGTCGACCGGCTCGACGCCGATCTGCTCGTGCTCGGTGAGATGGGCATCGGGAACACGACGGCGTCGGCTGCCGTCTCGGCGGCGCTGGCCGGTGGCGAGACCGCGGCGTGGGTCGGTCGTGGCACCGGTGTCGACGACGCCGGCCTGGAGCGCAAGCGCGCCGCGGTGCAACAGGCGGTCCGCCGCATCGCCGGCGTCACCGACCCGATCGAGGTGCTGCGCGAGGTGGGAGGTGCCGAGCTCGTCGCCATCGCCGCGGCCACCGTCGCCGCCCGGCACCGCTCGCTGCCGGTCGTCCTCGACGGCTACGTCGTGACGTCGTCGGTGCTGCCGCTCGTGATGATCGAGCCGAAAGCGCTGGATCACTGCATCGTCGGGCACTGCTCGGCCGAGCCCGGGCACCGCCGCCTGCTCGAGCGTCTCGGCAAGCGCCCGCTGCTCGATCTCGACATGCGCCTCGGCGAGGGGAGCGGGGCGATGGCCGCCGTGCCGCTCGTGGCGATGGCGTGCGCCGGGATCACCGAGGTCCCGACGTTCGGCGAGTGGTTCGGCGCGCCGCGGTGACGCCCGTCGCCCGATCCGCATGCCGCTGAGCGATCGCACGGGGTTCTTCGGGGCGGTCCAGTTCCTCACGCGCGTCCCGGTCCGCCGTGCGTCGGCGGCGGACACCGCGCAGGTGGTGGTGTGGTTCCCCGTCGTCGGTGCGCTCGTGGGTGCGGTGGTCGGAGCAGTCGCGGCCGGGCTCGGCGAGCTGGTCGCTCCGGCGGTCGCCGCCGCGGTCGCCGTGCTCGTCGGCGTCGTGATCACGGGCGCGTTCCACGAGGACGGCCTCGCCGACACCGCCGATGCCGTCGCCGGCGGCTGGACGACCGAGCGGCGCCTGGAGATCCTGAAGGACCCGCGCCACGGCAGCTACGGCGTGGCCGCCCTGTGCGGGTCGATCGTGCTGCGCGTCGTCGCGGTCGCGTCGCTCGGCCCGGCCGCCGCGCTCGGCGGGCTGGTCGCTGCCCACGCGCTGGCGCGGGGCGCCGCGGTGGCGACGATGGGGATCGTGCCGGTCGCCCGCCGCGACGGGCTCGGCGCCGACTTCGCGCGTGGCGTGTCGGCCCGCCGCGCCACCACGGGTGCGCTCGTCGCGGCCGCCGTCGCCACCGCCGCCGTCGGCTGGTGGGCCGCCCCGCTCGCGCTCGCCGCGGCGGCGGGCGCTGCGGCCGTGGTGGCGCTCGCCCGGCGGGCGTTCGGCGGCATCACCGGCGACGTGCTCGGGGCGATCGAACAGGTCGCCGAGTGCCTCGCACTCGTCGTGGTCAGCGGGCTGGCCTCGCGCCACGCGGTGTGGTGGGCGTAGCGTCGCCGCCGTGGCGCACTGGCTGCTGAAGAGCGAACCGGACGTGTTCAGCTTCGACGACCTCGTGGCCAAGGGCCGCGAGGGATGGGACGGGGTCCGCAACTACACGGCGCGCCTGCACCTGCGCGCGATGCGCAAGGGCGACACGGCGATCTTCTACCACTCCAACGCCAAGCCGCCGGGGGCCGCCGGGATCTGCAAGATCGTCGGTGAGGCCGAGCCGGACCCGACGCAGTTCGACCCGACGTCGAAGTACTACGACCCCAAGGCCACGCCGGAGAACCCGCGGTGGGACTGGGTGACGGTCGCGCCGGTGCGCCCGCTGAAGCGCTTCGTGCCGCTCGACGAGCTGCGCCTGCTGCCGGAGCTCGCCAACTGCCCGCTGCTCGCCCGCGGCAACCGCTTGTCGGTGATGCCGCTCACCGACGAGGAGTACGACGCGATCCTGCGCGCCGGCGGCGTCCGCCCGCCGCGCCGCCGCTCGTGACGCGCCGGCTCAGCTGCTGACGAGCTCGGCGAAGCGGGAGATCCCCTCCACGAGGTCGTCGTCGCCGAGGGCGAACGAGAAACGGGCGTAGCCGGGCGCGCCGAACGCCTCGCCGGGCACGAACGCGACCTTCGCCTCCTCCAGCACGAGATCGGCGAGCTCGAGGCTCGTCGTGCACGTGCGGCCGCGGATCTCCCGGCCGAGCAGGCCGCTCACGTTCGGGAAGCAGTAGAACGCGCCCTGCGGCTCGAGGCACGTGACGCCGTCGATCGCCGAGAGCATCTCGTGCATCTTCTTGCCGCGCCGCTCGAACGCGGCGCGCATCATCGTCACGGCCTCGAGGTCCCCGGCGACCGCGGCGAGCGCGGCGCGCTGGGCGACGTTCGACACGTTCGACGTGGCATGGCTCTGGAAGTTCGTCGCCGCTTTCGTGACGTCCGGCGGGGCGATCATCCAGCCGACGCGCCAGCCGGTCATCGCGTAGGTCTTGGCGACCCCGTTGACGATCACGCACTGGTCGGCGAGGTCGGGCACCAGCGCGGGCATCGAGGAGAACCGGTGCGGCCCGTAGGTCAGGTGCTCGTAGATCTCGTCGGTGACCACCCACACGCCGCGCTCGAGCGCCCACTCCCCGATCGCCTTGACCGCGTCGGGCGGGTACACGGCGCCCGACGGGTTGTCCGGGCTGACGAACAGCAGCACCTTGGTGCGCTCGGTGCACGCCGCGTCGAGCTGGTCGACGGTGACCTGGAAGCCCGTCTCCTCGGTCGTCTCGATCACCTTCGGGACGCCGCCCGCGAGCGCGATCGCCTCGGGGTACGTCGTCCAGTACGGCGCCGGGCAGATCACCTCGTCACCGGGGTCGCACAGCGCGGCGAACGCGGTGAACACGGCGTGCTTGCCGCCGTTGGTGACGAGGACCTGCGCCGGGCTGCAGTCGAAGCCGCTGTCGCGCTTGGTCTTGTGGGCGATCGCCTCCTTGAGCTCGGGGAGCCCGCCGGCCGGCGTGTAGCGGTGGTTGCGCGGGTCACGGCACGCGGCGACCGCCGCCTCGACGATGTGCTCGGGGGTCGGGAAGTCGGGCTCGCCGGCGCCGAACCCGATGACGGCCTCCCCCTGCGCCTGCAACGCCTTGGCCTTGGCGTCGACGGCGAGCGTGGCGGACTCGGCGATGGCGGAGAGGCGTTGTGAGACCCGGGTTCCTCGTGACACAGGGCAAGCCTTTCGGAGCTGCGGAGGTCGCCTGCCATGCTGTCGCAGTGACGTTCACTGCGTTCCCTGGCCACGCAGGCGCCTGGCCGTCGGTCGCTGGCGACTTCCGCAAGGTACAGCCATGAGTGCACCCGCGCCCACCTCGTTGACGATCCCGGCGGACCTCCTCCCGGCGGACGGCCGCTTCGGCTGCGGCCCCTCCAAGGTGCGCCCCGAGCAGCTCGACGCGGTCCTCGCCGCGGGCCGGACGGTGATGGGCACGAGCCACCGCCAGCCGCCCGTCAAGCAGGTCGTCGGGGCCGTGCGCGAAGGGCTCACGGAGCTGTTCCGGCTGCCCGACGGCTGGGAGATCGTCCTCGGCAACGGCGGCACGACGGTGTTCTGGGACGCCGCGTCCTTCGGGCTCGTCGAGCGGCGCAGCGAGCACCTCGTGTTCGGCGAGTTCTCCTCGAAGTTCGCCGACGTGTGCAAGGCGGCCCCGCACCTCGACGACCCGGTGATCATCGCCAGTGACCCCGGTGACCACCCGGCGGCCGAGGCGGCCGACGGGGTCGACCTGTACGCGCTCACCCACAACGAGACCTCGACCGGCGTGGCGATGGACCTGCGCCGCCCGGCCGGCACCGACGGTGCGCTCGTCGCCGTCGACGCGACCTCCGGTGCCGGCGGCCTGCCGTGGGATCCGGCCGAGGTCGACGTCTACTACTTCGCCCCGCAGAAGTGCTTCGCCGCCGACGGCGGCCTGTGGCTGGCCGCCTGCTCGCCCGCGGCGGTCGCGCGCATCGAGGCGATCGCCGCCTCCGGCCGGTGGTGCCCGGCGTCGATCGACCTCGGCATCGCCCTGTCGAACAGCCGCCAGGACCAGACCTACAACACGCCGGCGGTCGCCACGCTGCTCCTGCTGAAGGCGCAGCTCGAGTGGATGCTCGCGTCCGGCGGGCTCGAGTGGTGCATCGAGCGCAGCCGCGCCTCGTCGTCGCACCTGTACGCCTGGGCCGAGTCGCGCGAGTGGGCGACGCCGTTCGTCGCCGACCCGGCCAAGCGCTCGGCGGTCGTCGGCACGATCGACCTCGACGCGTCGATCGACGCCACGAAGCTGTGCGCGGCGCTGCGCGCCAACGGGATCGTCGACACCGACAGCTACCGGAAGCTGGGCCGCAACCAGCTGCGCATCGGCATGTTCCCGGCGATCGACCCGGCCGACGTCGAGGCGCTGACCGCGTGCATCGACTACCTCGTCGACCATTACGCCGAGTCGCTGGGGTGATTCACTGGGGCACGTGGACCCCGACGAGGTGCTGACGCTCGACACGAGCGGCCTGGCGCCGCTGCACCACCCGGTGCTGCTCGTCGGGCTGACCGGGTGGTTCGACGTCGGTCGGGCGGCCACGACCGCGCTGTCGCACATCGCCGACCACGGGGTCGTCGTCGCCGAGATCGACGCCGACCCGTTCTACGACTTCACCCAGGAGCGCCCGACGGTGGAGATCGTCGACGGCGACACCCGGCGGATCTCCTGGCCGGTGAACGACTTCCGCGTCGTGCGCACCGGCGGGGCGCGGGATCTGGTCGTGCTCAACGGGGTCGAGCCGCACCTCGCCTGGTCGCTGTACGTCACGTGCATCCGGCGCGTGTTCGACGCGCTCGGCTGCGAGGCGGTCGTGACCGTCGGCGCCACCGCCGACGCTGTGCCGCACACGCGGATGCCGCCGGTGGTCGGCAGCAGCGCCGACCCCGAGCTGGCGCGCCGCCTGGCGCTGTCGCCGCCGACCTACCAGGGCGTCACGGGGCTGATCGGCACGCTGCACGTGGCGATGGAGCGGGCCGGGATCCCGACGATCTCGCTGCGCGTCGGTGTGCCGCACTACGTCGGCCACCTCGAGCACCCGCTCGCCGTCGCCGCGCTCGTCCAGCACCTCGCCCACGTGCTCGGTGTGCCCCTGTCGATCGACGTGCAGGAGGCGGCGGAGCGGTGGGCGCGGCGACACGACGAGGCCATCGCCGGCGACGAGCAGCTGCGGGCGTACGTGCGGATGCTGGAGATCGAGTACGACCGGCGCGCCGAGGCGGCGCTGCGCCAGGCCGACGACATCGCCGAGCAGTTCGAGGCGTACCTGCGCGAGCACCGCGAGGACCCCGGCGGGTCACGCTCCGACGACGAGGGGTAGGGCGCGCGGCGAACGGGTACCGGCCCCACATGGAGCGTCAGGCCCCGCGCGACGAGCGCAACCTCGCCAAGGTCCCCGCGACGCTGGTGACGGTGATCGCCGTCTTCGTGGTCATCGCCGTGATCGGCATCATCCTGCTGGTGACGTAGGCGCCCAGCCGGCGCCCGCCCCGGGCGGCCGGTCGCAGCCCCCGGTTCGTGTCACCGCATCCGCCGTCGAGCGCGGACGTGGTGACACAACCCCGTTGGCGGCGTGCAAGCGCAGCTCAGCCCTTCGCCGCGGCGAAGCCCTTCTCGAGGTCGGCGATGATGTCGTCGATCGTCTCCAGGCCGACGCTCAGGCGGATGAGGCCGGGGTGGACGTCGGACTGGGCCTGCTCCTCGGGCGTCAGCTGACTGTGCGTCGTGCTCGCCGGGTGGATCGCCAGGCTGCGGACGTCACCGATGTTGGCGACGTGGCTGTGCAGCTCGAGCGCCTCGATGAACCGCTTGCCGGCCTCGAGGCCACCCTCGATCTCGAAGGAGATGATCGAGCCGTAGCCCTTGCCGCCGCCGTACTTCTTGGCCCGCTCGTGCCAGCGGTTGTCGGGCAGCCCGGCGTAGTTCACCTTCAGCACCTGGCCGTGGTTGGCGAGGTACTCGGCGACCTTCTGGGCGTTCTCGAAGTGCCGCTCCATGCGCAGGCTCAGCGTCTCGATGCCCTGCAGGATGAGGAAGGCGTTGAACGGCGAGATCGCCGCGCCGATGTCGCGCAGGAGCTGGACGCGGGCCTTGATCGCGAAGGAGCCGGGGCCGAGCGCCGGCCAGTAGGCGAGACCGTGGTAGCTGGGATCCGGCTCGGTGAAGTTCGGGAAGCGCCCGGAGGCGGCGAAGTCGAACGTGCCGCCGTCGACGATGGCGCCACCGATCGAGTTGCCGTGGCCGCCGAGGAACTTGGTGAGGCTGTGCACGACGATGTCGGCGCCCCACTCGAGCGGGCGGATCAGGTACGGCGAGGGCACCGTGTTGTCGACGATCAGCGGCACGCCGACCTCGTGGGCGACACCGGCGATCCCCTCGATGTCGAGGACGTCGTTCTTCGGGTTGGGAATCGTCTCCCCGTAGAACGCCTTCGTGTTGTCGCGCACGGCGGCGCGCCACTGGTCGAGGTCGTCGGGGTCCTCGACGAAGCTGACCTCGATGCCCAGCTTGGGCAGCGTGTAGTGGAGCAGGTTGTAGGTGCCGCCGTACAGCGACGCGGACGAGACGATGTGCGAGCCGGCCTCGGCGAGGTTGGTGATCGCGAGCGTCGTCGCGGCCTGCCCCGAGCTCACGGCCAGCGTGCCGGGCAACCCGACCGCCGTCGTCACGCCACCCTCGAGCGAGTTCAGGCGCGCCTCGAGGACGGCCTGGGTCGGGTTCATGATGCGCGTGTAGATGTTGCCGATCTCGGCCAGGGCGAAGAGGTCCGCGGCGCGCTGGGTCGTGCCGAGGTCGTAGCTCGTCGTCTGGTAGATCGGCACCGCCCGGGATCCCGTCGTCGGGTCGGGCACGGCACCGGCGTGGATCTGGCGGGTCTCGAAGCCCCACTGCTCGCTCATGGCCGCGAGCCTACGTCGCGACATTCCCGACCGAAAAGGTCAGAAATAGCGCGCGCTGCACCCACCCGGACCGCCCGACGGCTCCGGGGTGCGTGCGGAACGGGCCGACGTGTGCGGGGCGGCGGACGATCTCCGACTGCCGCCCCGCGCACGTCGGCGGATGCGGTCAGGTCGGGGTCAGGACTCCAGGCGGGCGGTCGCGCTCCCGCGCACGACCTCGACGCCGTCCTGGTTCTTGGTGACGACCTCGAGGTCGACGAGGTCGACACCGTCCTCCTCGCGGATCGCGGTGACCGTGGCGGTGGCCGTCAGCGTGTCGCCCGGCCAGACCTGGTGGGTGAAGCGCACGCCGTAGTACGTGAGCATGCCGTCGCCGACCCAGTCGGTGAGCAGCCGGCCCGTGGCGCCCATGGTCAGCATCCCGTGGGCGAACACGCTCGGGTACCCGGCGACCTTCGTCGTGAAGATCTCGTCGGTGTGCAGCGGGTTGTAGTCACCCGACGCCCCGGCGTACTGCACGATCTGCGTGCGGGTGAGGTTCTCGACGATCACCTCGCTGCGGGAGTCGCCGACCTTGACGTCGCTCTTCTTCAGCGCCATGTCCGCAGGCCTCCTCAGTTCTCCACGGGCCGCTCGGTGCGCACGCCGACGCCGCGGGCGGTGATGACCAGCTCGCCGTTCTGGTCGCGGTACTCGGTGATCGACTCGCTGAACACGAGCTTGCCGGAGCGCTTGCCCTGCTTCTCCCAGGTCTTGCCGGGCTTCGTCGTCGCGGTCAGCACGTCGCCGGGCCTGATGTGGCGGTGGTACGTGAAGTGCTGCTCGGCGTGCAGGCCGCCGCCGCCCCCGCCGCCACCACCTCCGCCGCCGCCCTCCTTGGGCTTGGCGCCGGTCGGCTCCTTGCCCGAGCCGAACCAGGGCTGGCCGATCTTCGGGCGCAGCGGGTAGTCGGGGTCGAACTGGGCGCTCGCCTGGACGAACGTCGGCGGTGCGATCATCTGCTCCGGCGGCGTCTGCAGGACGTCGTAGATCGGGTTCGGGTCCCCGATCGCCCGGGCGAACATCGTGATGTGCCCGGCCTCCACGGGGAAGCGTTCGACGGCCATGATCCCCCTTTCAGGATCTCGTGCGCGGTTCGCGATCGCGGCCGGTTCTAGCAGCCGGGCCGCGGCGAACCCGTGCCGGGCGGCCCCCGGCGGGCGAGGCGGACGTCACCACCCGCGCGACAGCGACGATGCGACGTTGCCGTAGAGCGCGGCGAGCTCGACGGGCAGCGAGTGCACGTCCTCGATGACGACGTAGGACTGCGCCGGCAGCATCGTGCGCAGGTACTCGTGACCGGCGGGGTCGATCGTCAGCAGGTACGGGACGACGCCCGCGTCGACCGCCTCGCGCAGGGCGTGGGCGGTGTCCTGGAGGCCGTACTCGCGGTCGGTCCGGTCCGGGCCGTAGTCGACGTCCTGTGGGTAGCCGTCGGAGATGACGATGAGCAGCTTCGTCCGCGACGGCTGCGCGGCCAGCTTCGCCGTGGCGTGGCGGACGGCCGGGCCCATGCGCGTGTACTTGAGCGAGCGCATCGCGGCGATCGCCGCCCACGTCCGCGGCGACGTGCGGTCGTCGAACTCCTTGGCGACGTGGATGTCGACGCGGTGGCGGCTCTCACCGGAGAACCCGTACACGGCGAGGCGGTCGCCGAGCAGCTCCAGCGCGTCGCACATCACGGCGACGGACTCCTTGGCGACGTCGAGGACACGGCGGCGGACCTCCGGCGGTGGCAGGTCGTCGAAGTCGAGCCACCCGCCGCGGTAGGGCCCGATGCCCTCGTCCTCCTCCTGCTGCCGGGCGCGTGCCGCGGCCTCGGCGGCGTCGGCCTCCTCGTCGGGGATGGGCGAGCTCGTCGACGCGCTGAGATCGACGAGGAACGCGGTCGCGACGTCCCGGGCACCCCGGTCGCGCCGCACGTGCAAGCGGTCGTCGACGGTGTGCCCGCTGCGACGGTCGACGCGCGCCTCGATCACCGCCTCGAGGTCGAGCTCGTCGCCGTCGTCGGCATGGTGCACGCGCACCCATCCCTCGGGGCGCATGAACGAGAGCTGCCGGCGCAGCCGGCTGATCAGCGCCCCGTGGCGGCGGCGCACCTCGCCGATGAACGAGCGGTCGTCACCGTCGAGGCGGCGCTCCACGACCCGGCACCACGCGGGCCGCGTGCGCCCGGCGAGGTGGTCCCACTCGTCGTAGTAGTAGATGCGAGTGTCGCGCTCGTCGTCGGCGGGCGGCACCACGGCGTCGCCCGACCCCCCGCGTGCGAGGTCGTCGAGATCGATCGGCAGGTCCGGGTCGATCGCGTCGACGTCCGCGAGGCGGCCCGCCCGTGGGCGGTCCGCCTCCACCTGCTCCATGTCCTCGGCCGGCGGCCGCGGGACGTCGCCCACCGGGCGGTCGTCGAGCGGCCGGGTCGTGCCGTCGCGGTCCTGCTCCGGAGGCCGCACGAGGGCCAGCGGCGTGTCGGCCTCCTGGTCGATCGTCTCGGCCAGGAGGGCGACGATGTCGACGGCGGCCGCGGCGCTGTCGTCGGCGTCCGCGATCCCGGCGATGCGGTCGAGCAACGTCACCAGCGCCGGGGCGAGGCGCGGGCCGGCGCGCTCGAGCAGCTCGTCCCGCGACGCGCCGAGTGCATGCAGCTGCAACGACTCGACGAGCGCGGTGCGCCACTCGAGCGGTGGCGCGGCGGGCGCCCGCGCCCGGGCGGCGGCGAGGACGGCGTCGAGGTGCCGCCGGGCGCCCGGGTAGTGACGACGCGTCGCCTCGTCGATGCGGCGGTCCTCGAGCGCCCCGAAGATGCGCCGGGCGAGGAGCGGATGTGCCGACGCGTCGAGTGCCCGCTCACGCGCCTCGCGGCCGTCGCCGAAGGTGCCGAACTCGACGAACCCGGTGTGGTGCAGGACGATCGCCCGCAGCGTCCCGAGGTCCTCGGCCTGTGCCGGCACGCGCACCACCGCCTCGTCGAGCACCGACGTGCGCCACGGCCACAGGGCGGTCGGATCGTCGACGACCTCGATCGGGACGGCGGCCCCGGCGACGCCGTCGGCGAACAGCCCGAGCACGCGCTGATGCTCGGTGAACGAGATCATGACCGTCCGAGCGCACCGGTCATGGGAGCAGCACGTCGACGATCTCGCTGACCGCGCGCTGCACGTCGACGTCGTCGCTCACGGCGCGGGCGATCGCCACGTCGCACGCCCGGCGCGGCTCGACACCGCCGCGGACGAGCTGGGCCGCGTACACGAGCAGGCGCGTGCTGACGCCCTCGTGGAACCCGTGCTCGCGCAGGTTGCGGGTCTTCGCCCCGATCAGCGCGAGCTGATGGGCGAGGTCCTGGTCCACCCCGCCCTCGTGGGCGATGATCGCCGCCTCGACGTCGGGCTCGGGGTAGTCGAACTCGAGGCTGACGAAGCGCTGACGCGTGGACGGCTTGAGGTCCTTGAGGACGCTCTGGTAGCCCGGGTTGTAGGAGATCACGAGCAGGAAGTCGGGGTGCGCCTCGACCAGCTCGGCCGTCTTGTCGATCGGCAGGATCCGGCGGTGGTCGGTGAGCGCGTGGATCACGACGGTCGTGTCCTTGCGTGCCTCGACGATCTCGTCCAGGTAGCAGATCGCGCCGGTGCGCACCGCCCGGGTGAGCGGACCGTCCATCCACACCGTCTCGTCACCCTGCAGGAGGTAGCGCCCGACGAGGTCGGTCGCCGTCAGGTCCTCGTGACACGCGACGGTGATCAGCCCCGGCCTGTCGCCGTTGCGCGCCTGGTGCCCGAGACGCCACGCCATGTGCTCGACGAAGCGCGTCTTGCCACAGCCCGTCGGCCCCTTGAGCAGCACCGGCAGCCGGGCCTCGTACGCCGCCGTGAAGATCTCGACCTCGTCGCCGACCGGCAGGTACCACGGCGCCCCGCCGTGCTCGCTGGGCGTCGACTCGCTCATCCCGGGATCATCGCCTCGTCCGCGGCCGGCACGCCACTCGGTCCCGCCCCGGCTGGCCGGGCGCGGCCCCACCGGGACCGGGCCCGCCAGCCGCTGCCGCGGTGCCGTCAGCTGGCGCCGCCGCTGGCCTCCGTGACACTGGTCTTGCCCTGGTTGATCCACGGCATCATCGCCCGCAGGCGGGCACCGACCTGCTCGATCGGGTGCTCGCGGCCCTGCTGCTGCAGCCGGTGGTAGTTCTCCCGGCCGGACTCGCTCTCCTTGATCCACTCCTCGGCGAAGCGACCGTCCTGGATCTCCTCCAGGATGCGGCGCATCTCGGCGCGGGTCGCGTCGGTGATGATGCGCGGGCCGCGGGTGAGATCGCCGTACTCGGCCGTGTCCGAGATCGAGTAGCGCATCCCGGCGATGCCCTCCTCGTACATGAGGTCGACGATCAGCTTCACCTCGTGGAGGCACTCGAAGTACGCCATCTCCGGCGCGTAGCCCGCGTCGACGAGTGTCTCGAACCCGGCCTGCACGAGCGCCGTGAGCCCGCCGCAGAGCACGACCTGCTCACCGAACAGGTCGGTCTCGGTCTCCTCCTTGAACGTCGTCTCGATGACACCCGCGCGCGTCCCGCCGATCGCGTCGGCGTAGGACAGGGCGAGCTGCTTGGCCTGCCCGGTGGCGTCCTGCTCCACGGCGATCAGCGTCGGCACGCCGCCGCCCTCGGTGTAGGTGCGCCGCACCAGGTGGCCCGGGCCCTTGGGGGCGATCATGATCACGTCGACGCCCTCGGGCGGGGTGATCCGACCGTAGCGGATGTTGAAGCCGTGGGCGAACGCGAGGGCGTTGCCCGGCTGCAGGTGGGCCGCGATGTGCTCGTCGTAGATCTTCTTCTGCTCGGTGTCGGGCACGAGCAGCATGACCACGTCCGCGGCCGCGGCGGCCTCGGCGATCGGCAGCACCGTGAGGCCCTGGGCCTCGGCCTTGGCGACCGACGAGGACCCCTCGCGCAGGCCCACGACGACGTCGACGCCGGAGTCCTTCAGGTTCAGCGAGTGGCCGTGGCCCTGGGAGCCGTAGCCGATCACCGCCACCTTCTTCGCGCGGATCAGCGACGGGTCGGCGTCCTCGGAGTAGTACACGTTCGCGGTCATCAGCCGGTCTTTCCTTTCACGGCGCGCAGGCGCGTTTGACGATCGAGCTTGGGCAGCGCGACGCGGCCCGTCCGTTGCAGCTCCACGATGCCGTACGGCTCGAGGAGCTCCTCGAAGTCATCCAGCTTGTCCGGATGGCCCTCGAGGCTCACAGTCAACGCCTCGGCACCGACGGCGAGGATCTTGGCCTCGAACACGTTGACCAGCTCGATCACCTGCCCGCGCGTCTCCGGCTGGGCGCGCACGGTGACGAGGAGCAGCTCGCGCTCGACGGAGTGGCGCGGATCGAGCTCGGAGATCTTGATCACCTCGACGAGCTTGAACAGCTGCTTGGTGATCTGTTCGAGCGGCGCCGACTCGACGTCGACGACGATCGTGATGCGGCTCATGCCCTCGTGCTCGGCCGGTGCCACGGCGAGGGAGAAGATGTTGAACCCCCGCCGGGCGAACAGGCCGGCGACGCGGGCGAGCACCCCGGGCTTGTTCTGGACGAGGACCGAGAGGATGTGATGGCTGATCGCGCCGTCGCTCATCCGCGCCGCTCCTGGCGCGCGCCGGTCGGCGCGGTGCCCGCCGTCGACGGGCCGGCCCACGCCACCGGCTCGGCGGACGTGCGCGCCCGCCGGTGCTCGGTGTGCTCGATGCGGTCGTTCATCATGGCTGTGCGTCCTTCCTCAACGCATCCGGCGTCACGCCGTCTCGATCCCGGTGCGCCGTTCCCGCCGGCGCACCCGTCTGCCTCGTGCCGGTCACCGCAGCGCGTCCCGGTGCGCCATCTGGCTCTCCGGCAGCACGATGTCGTCGTTGCTGGCACCTGCCGGCACCATCGGGAACACCTTCTCCTGCCAGTCGACGCGGAACTCCACGACGACCGGGCGGTCGTTGATCGAGTTGGCCTTCTCGATCGCCGGCTCGACCTCCTCGGGCTCCTCGACGCGGATGCCGACGCAGCCCATGGCCTCGGCCCACTGCACGTAGTCCGGCGCCTCCGGCGACAGGTACACCTCGCTGTAGCGCTCGTCGTAGAACATCTCCTGCCACTGGCGGACCATGCCGAGGTAGCTGTTGTTGAGCAGCCCGACCTTGATCGGGATCCGCTCGACCGTCGCCGTGACGAGCTCCTGGGCGGTCATCTGGAAGCAGCCGTCGCCGTCGATCGCCCACACCGTGCGGTCCGGGCGGCCGACCTTGGCGCCGATGGCTGCGGGGATGGCGAAGCCCATCGTCCCGAGCCCGCCCGAGTTCACCCACGTGTACGGCTCGGTGAAGCGCCAGTACTGCGACGCCCACATCTGGTGCTGGCCGACGCCGGAGGCGAGGATCGTGCCCTTCGGGGCGGCGTCGCGGATCTTCTCCAGGCAGTACTGCGGCTTCAGCGCCTGGCCCGGCTGGCTCGGCTCGTAGGTCAGCGGGAACTGCTCCTGCCACCCCGAGATCCGGCTCTTCCACGCCGAGGTGTCGGCCGGCTCGACCCCGCCCGCCATCAGGTCGCGGACCGCCTGGATGATCTCCGCGGTGACGAGCTTGCAGTCACCGACGATCGGCACGTCCGGGCGGCGCACCTTGCCCTGCTCGGCCGGGTCGATGTCGACGTGGATGACCTTCGCCTCGGGGGCGAACGCGTCGACACGGCCGGTGATGCGGTCGTCGAAGCGGGCGCCGAGCGTGATCAGCAGGTCGGCGCGCTGCAGCGCGGCCACGGCCGTGGCGTTGCCGTGCATGCCCGGCATGCCGAGGCACAGCGGGTGGTCGTCCGGGAACGCGCCGCGGGCCATCAGCGTCGTGACGACGCGGATGTCCAGCAGCTCGGCCAGCTCGCGGACCTCCTCCGCGGCGCGCGCCTTGAGCACGCCACCGCCGATGTACAGGATCGGCCGCTGCGCCTCGAGGATCAGCCGGGCGGCCTCCTTGATCATCCGCGGGTGACCCTTCGTCGTCGGGCGGTACCCGGGCAGTGACGCGGCGACCTCGTCGTCGCTCGGCCAGTACCAGTCCATCGTGTTCTGCAGGACGTCCTTGGGGATGTCGAGCAGCACCGGGCCCGGCCGGCCGGTCGAGGCGAGGTGGAACGCCTGGCGGACGGCGAGCGGCACGTCCTCGGCGCGCATCACCAGCTCGTTGTGCTTGGTGACCGAGCGTGTGATGCCGACCGTGTCGCACTCCTGGAACGCGTCGCTGCCGATCGCCGACGTCGACACCTGCCCGGTGATCGCGACCATCGGGATGGAGTCCATGTAGGCGTCCATCAGCGGCGTGACCAGGTTCGTCGCCGCCGGCCCGGACGTCACCATGGCCACGCCGGGGCGCCCGGTGACGTGGGCGTAGCCCTCGGCCATGTGGCCGGCGCCCTGCTCGTGGCGCACGAGGATGTGGCGGATGCTCGACTCGAGCAGCGGGTCGTACGCCGGGAGGATGCAGCCACCCGGCAGGCCGAAGATCACCTCGACCGCCTCCTGCTCGAGGCTCTTGATGAGGGCTTGGGCGCCGGTGAGTTGCATGGGACCGTGCTCCTGGGCGGGTGTGCGGTGGCGGGTGGAACGGGACTCGACGAACGGGACGACTCGGCGACCTGGGCCGAAAAAGCGATCGACCTCCCGGCTGCGGGAGGTCGAGAGCGCACGCGGCGGGTGGAGCCGGTGCGCTACAGGATGAGTACGAGGGCGACGAGCGAACGACGCATCAGAGGGAGTCTGCCAGAACGCGCGCCCCCGACACAACCCGTCGTGTCCCCTGGCTGCGCCCGCTGCGAGGCCGCTGCGGTGGCCCCGGCACGGGTCGCCCCGAGCTCCCGTCCGGTCCGGTGCCCGCCCCGGGCCGGCCGGGAGCTCAGGTGGCGGACACGAGCGCGCGCCGGATCGGGAGGGACGGTCGGCGCGTCGCGCGCGCCGGGCACACCGTGGCCAGGTGCCTCCGAGACGTGGACGCAGTGCGCCACATGCTGAACCGCCCGTTCCTGCCGTGCTCGCCCGCTCGGCGTCGCCGTGATGTGTGCTTCCCGCCCTCCGAGCGGCGGCTCGGAGGTCGCCGGGGACGCTAGCAGTCGCGAGCGAGGATCGCGCGGTCGGGGGCGAGGTCGGTCAGACCTCGATGCCCTGCATCGCCGCCGCGGTGAGGGTGTTCTCCATGAGGCAGGCGATCGTCATCGGGCCGGTCCCCCCGGGGTTTGGGGTGAGCCATCCGGCGACGGGCGCCACCGACTCCTGGTCGACGTCGCCGACCACGCCGGCGGTGGTGCGCGACTGGCCGACGTCGATTACCGCGGCCCCCGGCTTCACGTGGGCGGCAGTGATCATGTGGGCCTGGCCGGCGGCGGCGACGAGGATGTCGGCCTCCCGGCACACGGCCTCCAGGTCGGTCGTGCGCGAGTGCGCCATCGTGACGGTGGCGTCGACGCCCTTGCGGGCGAGCAGCAGCGACAGCGGCAGGCCAACGAGCTGCGAGCGCCCGATCACGACGGCGCGCCGTCCGGCGGTCTCGATGCCGTAGCGCTCGAGCAGGCGCATCACGCCGAGCGGTGTGCAGCCCACCAGGCCCGGCACGCCGCGCACGAGCCGGCCCATCGACCGCTCGGTGAGGCCATCGACGTCCTTCTCGGGCGGGATCAGGTCGATCACCGGGTCCGGATCGAGCCCGGACGGCAGCGGCAGCTGGACGAGGATCCCGTGCACGGTCGGGTCGGCGGCGAGCTCGGCGACGGTCGCCTCGACCTGCGCCTGGGTGGCCGTCGCCGGCAGGTCGACGTGGCGCGGGCGCAGCCCGATCTCGGCGGCCTTGGCCTGCTTGCTGCGGACGTAGCGCCGGCTCGGCGGGTCGTCGCCGACGAGCACCGTGGTCAAGCAGATCGGCGGCGAGCCGGCTGCCTCGATGCGCTTGCGCAGCCCGTCGAGCAGCTCGTCGCGCAGCGCCTTGCCGTCCATCACGATCGCCGTCACTGCGCCGACTGTAGGCGCTCGGCCACCGGCCGCCGCGGTGACCGACGGCCGTCGTTGCGAGGCGCAACCGTTTGGCTGCGGCCGGGCGGGAATAGCCTCGGCGCTCGTGACGACACCACCTTCTCCCACCGTGCAGCCCGCTGACGGGCGCCTCGGCGTGCTGACCGTCGGCCTGGGCGCGGTGGCGTCCACGTTGATCGCCGGCGTCGAGCTGGTGAAGCGAGGGCTCGGCCAGCCGATCGGCTCGCTCGCCCTCATGGACACCATCCGCCTCGGGAAGCGCACGGAGGACCGCAACCCGCTGATCAAGGACTTCGCACCGATCGCCAAGCTCGAGGACGTGGTGTTCGGCGCGTGGGACCCGTTCCCCGACGACGCCTACGTCGCGGCCCAACGGGCCGGGGTGCTGGACACCGGCAAGCACATCGAGCAGATCGCCGACGTGCTGCGCGAGGTGCGGCCGATGCCGGCCGCGTTCGACCGCACGTACGTCAAGAACATCGACGCCGACAACACCAAGGGCACCGTCAAGAAGCGGGCGATGCTCGAGGCGATCCGCGAGGACATCAACCGCTTCCGCGAGGAGAAGCAGGTCGACCGCATGGTCATGATCTGGTGCGCCTCGACGGAGGTCTACATCGAGCCCGGTCCGGCGCACCAGAGCCTGGAGGCGTTCGAGCGGGCGATCGACGCCGACGACCCGACGATCGCCCCGTCGATGCTCTACGCCTACGCGGCGCTGCTCGAGGGCGTGCCGTTCTGCAACGGCGCGCCGAACCTCACCGTCGACATCCCGGCGCTGCGGGACTTCGCCACCGAGCGCGGCATCGCCATCTCGGGCAAGGACTTCAAGACCGGCCAGACGCTGATCAAGACGGTCCTCGCCCCGATGCTGAAGGCGCGCATGCTCGGCCTGCACGGCTGGTACTCGACGAACATCCTCGGCAACCGCGACGGCGAGGTGCTCGACGACCCCGACAGCTTCAAGACGAAGGAGGAGTCCAAGCTCGGCGTGCTCGAGCACATCCTCCAGCCGGACCGCTACCCCGAGCTGTACGGGAACATCTACCACAAGGTCCGGATCAACTATTACCCCCCGCGCGGCGACAACAAGGAGGGGTGGGACAACATCGACATCTTCGGGTGGCTCGGCTACCCGATGCAGATCAAGGTCGACTTCCTCTGCCGCGACTCCATCCTCGCCGCGCCGCTCGCCCTCGACCTGGTGCTGTTCACCGACCTCGCCCAGCGGGCCGGGCTCGGCGGCATCCAGGAGTGGCTGAGCTTCTACTACAAGAGCCCGATGGCGGCACCGGGCCTGATCGCCGAGAACGACCTGTTCATCCAGCTCACCAAGCTGAAGAACACGTTGCGGTGGATCATGGGTGAGGACCAGATCACCCACCTCGGCCGCGAGTACTACGCGGTCGACCCGACCGACTCGTGATGGACGCCGGCGGCGCGGCACCCCGACCGGGGCACGCCGCGCCGCCGGCACCGCACCGGTGGGTCCTCCACGTCGACCTCGACCAGTTCCTCGCCGCGGTCGAGATCCGGCGGCGCCCGGAGCTCGCCGGCCGCCCCGTCGTGGTCGGCGGTGACGGCGACCCGACCCGCCCCCGCCAGGTCGTGGCCACCGCGTCCTACGAGGCGCGGGCGTTCGGGGTGCGCTCAGGGATGCCGCTGATCCAGGCGCTGCGGCGCTGTCCCGACGCCGTGTTCCTGCCGTCGGACCATCCCGCGTACGACGCCGCGTCGGCCGAGGTGATGGCGGTGCTGCGCTCGTTCGGCTGGCCCGTCGAGGTGTGGGGCTGGGACGAGGCGTTCGTCGGCACCGACGTCGACGACCCCGAGGCGCTGGCTCGGGACATCAAGGCGCAGGTGCTCGCCGAGACCCGCCTGTCGTGTGCCGTCGGCATCGGGGAGACGCGCCTGCTGGCGAAGACGGCCACGGGGTTCGCCAAGCCCGGCGGGATCGCCCGGCTCACGCGCCGCGAGTGGATCCCCACCATGGGCGAGCGGCCGGTGACGGCGATCTGGGGCATCGGCGAGCGGACGGCGGCGCGCCTCGCGACGCTCGGCATCCACACCGTCGAGGACCTCGCCCGCGCCGATCACCACCGCCTCGCCGCGGCGTTCGGCCCGACGATCGGCCCGCACCTGCGCATCCTCGGGCTCGGCGGCGACGACAGCCCGATCGTCGCCGAGCCGCCGGTCGCCAAGTCGCGCAGCAAGGAGCGGACGTTCCCGCGTGACATCACCGGGGCCGACGCCATCGCCGCCGAGGTCGACCGCCTCGCTCGCGCCGTCACCGAGGAGGTCGTGGCCGCGGGTCGGCGGATCACCCACGTGGCGGTGAAGGTGCGCACGGCGTCGTTCTGGACGCGCTCGAGGATCGCCAAGCTCCCCGACGGGCCGACGACCGACCCCGACGTCGTCGCGGCGACGGCGGCGGCGGTGCTCGGGCGCTTCGACCTGCGCGGCCCGGTCCGCCTCCTCGGCGTCCGGGTGCTGCTCGAGCCACCCCCTCCCACATCTGACGCGAGTTCGGTCCGCTGAGCGGACCGAACTCGCGTCAGATGTGGGATCGCCGCTCAGGCGTCGGTCACGACGTGGTGGACGCGGGCGTCGTGGGGCTCGGTCGGCAGGTCGTCGAGCAGCTGCTCGGCGAAGGCCACGCCGACGGTCACGCAGTCGGGGCGCAGCCGGGGCAGGAACCGGTCGAAGTGCCCACCGCCCTGCCCGAGGCGGCGGCCGTCGGCCGTGTACGCGAGCCCGGGCACGACGGCCACGTCGAGCACCGTCGGATCGAGGTCCCCGGGCTCGACACGGAGGTGATCGTCGTCGACGACCGGCCAGTGGGCCGCGACGTCGTGCTCGCGGCACCACGCGAACCACTCCGTGGTGTCAGGCTCGGTCGGCAGCGACTCGAACAGCAGCACCCGCTGGCCGCCGTGCAGGCCCGTCACCTCCAGGACGCGGGCCCAGATCCGTGCCGAGCGCGCGGCCCGGTCGGCGGGATCGGCCGCGATGGCGCGCCGGAGGGCGCGCATCTCGGCCCGCAGCGACCGCTTGTCCCGCACGTGATGAAGTGTCGCACGGCTGCCTACGATCGAACCGATGACGGAGCAGACCCCTGCGCAGATCGATCCCGCCCAGTTCCGGAAGGTGCTCGGGCACTTCCCGACGGGCGTGACGATCGTGACGGGGTGGGCCGGTGACGTGCCCGCGGGCTTCACGATCGGCTCGTTCACCTCGATCTCGCTGGACCCGCCGCTGGTCGGGTTCTTCCCGCAGATCGACAGCGACACGTGGGAGGCGATGGCTCCGGCCCAGCGCTTCTGCGTCAACGTCCTGCGCAAGGACCAGGCGGCGCTGTGCTGGCGCTTCGCCAAGAGCGGCGTCGGTGACAGCCGCTTCGACGAGGTGTCGTGGCACCGGTCGCCGACGGGCTGTCCGATCATCGAGGGGGTGGGCGCGTGGATCGACTGCACGGTGGACCGGCAGATCGAGATCGGCGACCACTACCTCGTCGTCGGACGGGTGGTGGACCTCGACCACCACGCCGACCCGCACACGCCGCTCGTGTTCTACAAGGGGACGCTCGGCGGCTTCCTCGCCGCCGAGTGACCGCAGCGCCATGAAGCTGCCGCGCGACTGGGTCAGCCTGGCGCCCAACGGGATCGGCCACCAGAAGCCGAACCACTACCTCGAGATGGCCAAGGTCGCGTGGAAGCTGCGCGGCGAGCGGCGCAAGGCGTGGCAGATCCTCACCAAGGGCGTGTGCGACGGCTGCGCGCTCGGGGTGGCCGGGCTCCACGACTGGACGCTCGACGGCGTGCACCTGTGCACCACCCGCCTGCGCCTGCTCGAGGTCAACTGCGCCGAGCCGTTCGACCACAGCGTGCTCGGCGACGTGTCCTGGCTGCGCAACCTGACCTCGACGGAGCTGCGTGAGCTGGGGCGCCTCGCCCACCCGATGCGCCGCCGGCGGGGCGAGCCGGGGTTCCGCCGGGTGACGTGGGAGGAGGCGATGTCGGCCATCGCCGGGGCCATCCGCACCGCCGGCGGTGACCGCACGGCGATCTACCTCACGAGCCGCGGCCTGACGAACGAGGTGTACTACGTCGCCGGCAAGGCCGCCCGGGCCATGGGCGTGGCGAGCATCGACTCGGCGGCGCGCACGTGCCACGCGCCGTCCACGGTCGGCCTGAAGCAGACGATCGGGGTGGCGGCCAGCACGTGCTCGATGCAGGACGTCCTGGACACGGACCTGGTCGTGCTGTGGGGCACGAACGTCGCCAACAACCAGCCGGTGTTCACCAAGTACCTGTACCTGGCCCGCAAGCGGGGGGCCCGGGTGGTCGTCGTCAACCCGTACCTCGAGCCGGGTCTCGAGCGCTACTGGGTGCCGTCGAACCTCGAGTCGGCGCTGTTCGGCACGCGGCTGTGCGACCTGCACGTGCCGGTGCGCCCGGAGGGTGATGTGGCGCTGGCGAACGCGCTGCTGCAGGCGCTCGTCGAGCGGGGCGCGGTGGACCACGAGTGGATCCGGGCCCACACCGAGGGGTGGGACGAGCTGACCGCCCACCTCGCCGGACTCGACCGTGACGACCTGCTCCACCGCGCCGGCATCGACCGTGAGGTGTTCGAGCGCTTCGTCGACCTGTATGCCTCCTCGCGCCACGCCGTGTTCGTGTGGAGCATGGGCATCACCCAGCACCGCCACGGTGTCGAGAACGTCCGGGCGATCGTCAACGTCGCCCTCGCCCGCGGCAACGTCGGTCGCGACGGCGCCGGCCTGATGCCGATCCGCGGGCACTCGGGTGTGCAGGGCGGGGCGGAGATGGGCGCCTACGCGACGTCGTTCCCGGGCGGTGATCCCGTCGATCCGGAGCACGCCGCGCAGTGGGCCGAGCGCTGGGGCTTCGACGTGCCCGGGCAGCCCGGGCTGACCGCACCGGAGATGGTCGAGGCGGCCGAGCGCGGCGATCTCGACGTGCTGTTCGTCGACGGCTCGAACCTGCTCGAGGTGCTGCCCGACCCGCCGCGCGTCGAGGCCGCGCTCTCGCGCGTGCCGTTGCGCGTGCACCAGGACATCGTGCTGACCTCGCATATGTTCGTCGAGGGCGACGACGTGATCCTGCTGCCGGCGGCCACCCGCTACGAGCAGGAGGGCGGTGGCACGTCGACGACGACCGAGCGGCAGATCGCCTACAGCCCGCAGATCGTCCCGCCGCCGGGCGAGGCGCGCTCGGAGTGGCGGGTGTTCGCCGACCTGGCGGCACGGGTCCGGCCGGACCTGGCCGAGCACTTCGCCTGGCCCGACAACGTGGCGCTGCGCCGGGAGATCGCCCGACTGGTGCCGATGTACGCGGGGATCGAGGACCTCGAGGAGGTCGGCGACGCGGTGCAGTACGGAGGGCGGCACCTGTGCAGGGACGGCGACTTCCCGACGCCGTCGGGGCGTGGGAACTTCTCCGTCGTCGACGTGCGGCCGCCGGAGCTCGGCCCGGACGAGTGGTACGTGTCGACGCGCCGCGGCAAGCAGTTCAACTCGATGGTGATGGGATCGACGGACCCGCTGACCGGCGCCGACCGCGACGCCGTCTACATCGACAGCCACGACGCCGGGATGCTCGGCATCGCGGAGGGTGATCCCGTCGAGCTGCGCAGCGCGACCGGCACGTTCACCGGCCGCGCCAAGCTCGTCCGGCTGCCGAGTCGAACGTTGCAAGTGCATTGGCCTGAGGGGAACGTGTTGCTGGCCGGCGACGAAGCCCACCGCGACCCGACGAGCCGGGTCCCCGACTACAACGCCGTCGTCACGCTCCACGCGCCGTTGGCGCGGCCGGCATGAGGCGCGTGGGCCTCGCCGTCGCCGCCGACGTCATGGCCGTGCTGCTGTTCGTCGTGCTCGGGCGCAGCTCGCACGACGAGGCGACGACGCTCGGCGGCGTGCTCGAGGTCGCCGCGCCGTTCGTGATCGGCGTCGCCGCCGGCTGGGCGCTCACGCCCGAGGCGCGCTCGCGGCCGTTCCGGTGGCAGACGGGCGTCGGCGTGTGGCTGGCGACGGTCGTGATCGGCGCCCTGTTGCGCTGGTCGGTGTGGGACCGCAGCACGGCGCTGTCGTTCGTCCTCGTCGCCGGGGCGTTCCTCGCGCTCTTCCTCGTCGGGTGGCGTCTGGTCGTCTCCGGAGCGACTCGTCCGCGCGGCGAGATACGCTCGTGACGGCCGCCACTGGAGGCGGGACGCTGAGACGGAGGAACCGCCATCAACCTGTACGTGGGCAACCTGCCCTATTCGACCACTTCTGACGAGCTGGCGGCCCTCTTCGGCCGAGTCGGCGTCGTCACCTCCGCCCAGGTCATCATGGACCGGGACACCGGTCGCTCGCGGGGCTTCGGCTTCGTGGAGATGAGCGACGAAGACGGCCGTCGGGCCATCGACGAGCTGGCCGGCACCGCCATGGGCGGGCGTTCGATCACCGTCAACGAAGCCCGCCCCCGCGCCCAGCGCGGTGGTGGGGGTGACCGCGGCCCACGCCGCGATCGCTACTGACCGACGACTGACAACCCGATCGCCGCCGGCGGGCGCACCCGGTCGCACCGCGTGCGCCCGCCGGCGAACGGATCGGCTCAGCGCGTGTTCGTGACCGCGCCGACCTCGGCGCCCTGCACGAGCTTCGCGTACTTGCCCAGCACCCCCGTGGTGTAGCGCGGCGGGTTGGGCGTCCAGCCCTGCCGACGGCGGGCCAGCTCGGCATCGTCGACCAGCAGGTCCAGCGACTTGTTCGGGACGTCGATGCGGATGCGGTCGCCGTCGCGCACGAACGCGATCGGCCCGCCGTCGACCGCCTCGGGGGCGACATGGCCGATGCAGAAGCCCCACGTGCCGCCGGAGAACCGGCCGTCGGTGATCAGCGCGCAGTCGGCGCCACGCCCGGCGCCCTTCAGCGCGCCCGTGATGGCGAGCATCTCGCGCATGCCCGGGCCGCCCTTGGGTCCCTCGTAGCGGATCACGAGCACCGTGCCCGGCTGGATCCTGCCGGCGAGGATCTCCTCCATCGCCGCGTCCTCGCCGTCGAAGACGCGCGCCGGGCCCTCGAACACGAGCTGGTCCTCGGTCAGCCCGGCCACCTTGACGACCGAGCCGCGCGGCGCCAGCGAGCCGCGCAGGATGTTGATCCCGCCCTGCGGGTGGATGGGCGCGTCGAGCGGGTGCACGACGACGCCGTCGGGTGCCGGCGGGTCCAGCTCGGCGAGGTTCTCGGCCACCGTCTTGCCGGTGACGGTGAGGCAGTCGCCGTGCAGCAACCCGGCGTCGAGGAGGTGCTTCATCACGACCGGCACGCCACCGACGCGGTCGAGGTCGGTCATGTGGAACTTGCCGCCCGGCTTCATGTCGGCGATGTGGGGCACCCGTGCGGCGATGCGGTTGAAGTCCTCGAGCTCGAGCTCGACGTGCGCCTCGTTGGCGATCGCCAAGAGGTGCAGCACGGCGTTCGTCGAGCCGCCGAGCGCCGACGTCACGGCGATGGCGTTCTCGAACGCCTTCTTGGTCATGATCTTGCGCGGCGTGATGCCGAGCTCGAGCATCCGCACGACGGCGGCGCCGGCGGCCTTGGCGTCGGGACCGCGGCGCGGGTCGACCGCCGGCGGCGAGGCCGAGCCCGGGATGCTCATGCCGATCGCCTCGCCGATCGAGCTCATCGTGTTGGCGGTGAACATGCCGCCGCAGGCGCCCTCCCCCGGACAGGCCCGCTTCTCGATCTCGAGCAGCTCGTCGTCGCTGATCGTCCCCGCCGCGTTGGCGCCGATGGCCTCGAACACGCTCGTGATGTCGAGCGCCTGGCCCTTGTACTCGCCGGGCAGGATCGAGCCGTTGTAGACGAGCACGCTGGGCAGGTCGAGGCGGGCAGCGGCCATCAGCATCGCCGGCATCGACTTGTCGCAGCCGGCCATGCCGACGAACCCGTCGAGGCGCTCGGCGAACACCACGGTCTCCACCGAGTCGCAGCTCACCTCACGCGAGACGAGCGAGCCGCGCATGCCCTCGTGCCCCATCGAGATGCCGTCCGACACGGTGATCGTGCCGAACTCGAGCGGCACGCCGCCGGCCTCGCGGATGCCCTCGCGGACGAACTCGGCGAGCTTGCGCAACGTCATGTTGCACGGCGTGATCTCGTTCCACGAGTTGGCGATGCCGATCTGCGGCTTGCCCCAGTCCTCGTCGGTGAGGCCGATCGCCCGCAGCATGGCACGGGCGGCGGCCTTGGGCTTGCCGTCGGTGACGTCCCGCGAGCGGGGCTTGATGTCGACGGGGTGCTCGGCGCTCATGCACCGGAGGGTAGTCACGCGCCGTTCGCCGACCCAGGTGGCAGCGCCACCGGTGAGCCGCGGCGCGCCTACTGGTGGCTCAGACGCAGGGCGTGGCTGACCTCGCCGGACAGCTCGGCGAACTCCGGCTCGAAGCGCAGGTCGTGGGAGCGCGGGTAGCCGAAGGGCACCTCGAACGTCTCGAGGATCCGTCCGGGCCGCGCCGACATCACGAGCACCCGCGTCGAGAGGAACACCGCCTCCATGATCGAGTGGGTGACGAACAGGGCGCCGAAGCTCTTGCGCTGGAACAGGCCGAGCAGCTCGTCGTTGAGGCGCTCCCGGGTGATCTCGTCGAGGGCGCCGAACGGCTCGTCGAACAGGAAGATGTCCGGCTCCATGACGAGCGACCGCGCCAGCGACGCCCGCATCCGCATGCCGCCGGACAGCTGCTTGGGGTACTTGTCCTCGAAGCCCTCGAGGCCGACGAGCCGCACGTTCTCGGCGACCCGGCGGGCGCGCTCGGCCTTGTCCATGCGGTGGAGCTCGGCGAACAGCTCGACGTTGCGGCGCACGGTCCGCCACGGCAGCAGCGTGGCGTCCTGGAAGACGTAGCCGAGGCTGTCGCGGTCGACCTCGACGGTGCCGGTGGTCGGCGTGTCGAGGCCGGACGCGATCCGCAGCAGCGTCGACTTGCCGCAGCCGGACGGGCCGACGATCGCCACGAACTCACCGGGACGCACGTCGAGCGTCGTCTTGGCGAGGGCGAACGTGCCGTCGGGGAACGTCTTGGAGACGTCGCGGAACGACAGCGTCCCTCGCCGGGTGGAGCTGTCAGGCATCGTGATGGGTGTCGTCTCGGTGGTCACAGTCGGTCCGTTCAGTGCATGATCATCCCACCGGTGACGTTGAACGCCTGACCGGTGCAGTAGGCGGCGTCGTCCGACGCCAGGAACAGGGCCATCGCCGCGACGTCCGCCGGCTCGGCGCAACGCCCGAGGGGTGAGGCCGCGCACCACTGCTCGACCATCTCCGGGGTCCGGGTGTCCGCGCCCATCTCGGTGAGCACGAAGCTCGGGCAGATCGCGTTCACCGTGATGTGGTGCGGGCCGAGCTCGACGGCGGCGGCCTGGGTGAGCGCCACGACGGCGGCCTTGGAGGCAGCGTAGTGGGCCTGTCCGGCCGCGGCCTGCTTGGCGCCCATGCTGGCCATGTTCACGATGCGCCCGCCCCGGCCGGCGGCGATCATCGCCCGCGCCGCGACCTGGGTCGTCACGAGCATCGAGCGGGTGTTGACGGCGAACACGTCGTCCCACTCCTCGACGGTGATGTCGAGCAGCGGGGTGATGCGCAGGATGCCGGCGTCGTTGACCAGCACGTCCACGCCGCCGAGCGCGTCGATCAGCCGTTGGACCGCGGCGCGCGTCGCGGCGACGTCGCGCAGGTCGGCGAGCTCGACGGGGCCGCCGAGCTCGGTGGCCACGGCCTCGACGTCGGGTGAGACGTCGAGCGTGGCGACGCGGGCTCCTTCCCGGGCGAACGTGCGGGCGATCGCCGCGCCGATGCCCCGTGCCGCGCCCGTGACGATGCAGCGGCGCGCGGCGAGGCGCTGGCCGCCCGCGACGGGCGTCGGTGACGGGTCCCGGACCATGACGGCGGACCATCGTAGGAGGCGGCGCCGCCGGCGGTGCGGGCCGCCCGTGAACGCTTCGTGACGAATGCCGGCGCCCGGGGAGGTTCTTGCCTCCCTCTCACGATCCTCCTGAGACGATCTGACGGTTCGCCGCCACCATCGTCGGCGTGTACGACCCGCTCCTCCCCCGCTCGGCACGGCCGGAGTCGTCCCGTCCGGAACGTCCACCGCTGGCGCCGCCGTCACGGCCCGAGGAGCGTGCGCCCGGGTCGCTCCCGCCCTGGGCGCACCCGTCGGCGCCCCCTGGCGCGCCGACGGCGCCGGCCGGCCGACCCCACCGCGGCCGCCGGCGCCCGAACCGGTGGGCGGCGGTCGCGGGCATCGCGCTCGTGGCCGCCCTCACCGGGGCCGCGAGCGGCTACCTCGCCGGCCGGGCGGCTGGTGACGGGGCGGGCGCGTCACCAGCCACCCGGGCGGACTCCGTGTCCGTCGCGCCGACCGTCGGGGCGATCGACGTCGCCGCCGTGGTTGCCGCGGTGCAGCCGTCGACGGTCTCGATCGCGACGAGCATGCACCAGCGCATCGGCCCGTTCACGCAGTACGCCGAGGGCGCGGGCAGCGGGATCGTCCTCGACGAGGAGGGGCACATCCTGACCAACGCCCACGTCGTCGCCGGGGCCGACTCGGTGACCGTGCACGTCAACGGCGAGGACCGCTCGGCGCAGGTGCTCGGCGGGTCGCTGGCCGACGACATCGCGGTGCTGAAGCTCGACGACCCGAGCGGGGTGGTGCCGGCGACGTTCGCCCGGGAACCGGTGGCCGTCGGGGACCCGGTCGTGGCGATCGGCAACGCGCTGGCGCTGGAGGGCGGCCCGACGGTGACGGCGGGGATCGTCTCGGCGCTCGGCCGGACGATCGAGACCAGCCAGGGCCGGCTCGACGACCTGATCCAGACCGACGCGGCGATCAGCTCGGGCAACTCCGGGGGCCCGCTGGCCAACGCCCGCGGTGAGGTCGTCGGGGTGAACACGGCCGTCGCGGCGAGCACCGGCACGCGTCAGGCGTCGAACATCGGCTTCGTGATCCCGATCGACCGAGCGCTCGAGATCGCCGCCCGCTACCTCTGATCCGCTCGCCGGTCCTCCCTGGCGGGTGCACCGGGTGACGGCGCGGCGCGGTGGGTTCAGTAGCGTGCGTCACGTAGGGAGGTAGCGCACCATGGCTCATGATCTGGTCATCCGGTCCGGCCGCGTCATCGACGGCTCCGGGGCACCGGCCCGCACCGCCGACGTCGCCATCGACGACGGTGTGATCACCGCCGTCGGCAAGGTCACCGAACGCGGACGGCGCGAGATCGACGCCGACGGCGCCCTCGTCACCCCGGGCTTCGTCGACATCCACACCCACTACGACGGCCAGGCCACCTGGGACACCGAGCTCGCCCCCTCCAGCTGGCACGGCGTCACCACCGCCGTCATGGGCAACTGCGGCGTCGGCTTCGCCCCCGTGCGCCCCGAGGACCACGACCGCCTCATCGAGCTGATGGAAGGCGTCGAGGACATCCCCGGCATCGCCCTCCACGAGGGCCTGTCGTGGAACTGGCAGTCATTCCCAGAGTACCTCGACGAGCTCGACCGCCGCCCCCGCGACATCGACCTCGGCGCCCAGATCCCCCACGGCGCGCTGCGCCTGCACGTCATGGGCGAGCGCGGCGCGGCCCGCGAGCCGGCCACCCCCGACGACATCGCCCAGATGGCCGACATCGCCAAGCAGGCCGTCGAGGCCGGCGCCCTCGGCTTCAGCACCTCACGCACCCTCAACCACCGCAGCAGCCGCGGCGAGCTCACGCCGTCGCTGAACGCCGAGCTCGACGAGCTCGTCGGCATCGCCGAGGCGCTCGGCTCGATCGGCAAGGGCGTGCTCCAGGTCGTCAGCGACTTCATCGACATGGACGGCGAGTTCGAGATCTTCCGCACGATGGCGGCCCGCTCGGGTCGGCCGATCTCGATCTCCATCGCCCAGAGCCCGGTCAAGCCGGACATGTACCGCGAGCTGCTCGACCGGATGACCGCCGCGCGCGAGGCCGGCGTGGCGATGCGCGGCCAGGTCGCGGCGCGGGCGATCGGGATCCTCCTCGGCTTCGAGGCGACGCTCAACCCGTTCATGCTCGCCCCGGCCTGGAAGGAGCTGCGCGACCTGCCGATGCCCGAGCGGGTGGCCCGCCTGCGCCGGGAGGACGTGCGCCGGGCGCTCATCGAGCACCAGGCCGCCGACCCGAAGGGCTCGGTCACGAGCGGCCGGCTGATCAGCCGCTTCGAGCTGATGTTCCGCCTCGGCGATCCGCCGGACTACGAGCCGGACCCGCAGACGTCGGTCGCCGCCACGGCGCGGCGCGAGGGGCGCTCCCCGCTCGAGGTCGCCTACGACTGGATGCTCGAGCGCGACGGCCACGCGCTGCTCTACATGCCCTTCGCCAACTACGTGAACGGCTCGCTCGACGGCGTGGCCGACCAGCTCGCCCACCCGTCATCGGTCGCCGGCCTGTCCGACGGCGGCGCCCACGTCGGCACGATCTGTGACGTCAGCTTCCCGACGTCGCTGCTGCAGTGGTGGGGCCGCGACCGGCCGCGGGGCCGGCTGCCGCTGGAGCTGCTCGTGCACAAGCAGACCCGGGCGACCGCCGAGACCGTCGGCCTGCTCGACCGCGGCCTGCTCGCGCCGGGCTACCGCGCCGACGTCAACGTCATCGACTTCGACGCCCTGCGCCTGCACGTGCCCGAGTTCGTCTACGACCTGCCCGCCGGTGGCAAGCGCCTGCTGCAGCGGGCCGAGGGCTACCTGCACACGTTCGTCGCCGGCACCGAGGTCCGCACCAACGGCGAGTCCACCGGCGCCACCCCCGGCCGGCTGATCCGCGGCGCCCGCCCGGCCCCGGCCTGAGCCGCCACGACGCGGGTCGCGCATCCTCACGAGCGGTCCGCCCCGATCATGAGCACTGCGACCACCGGCGGCGCAGCTCGCGCATCTTCCGGCGCGCGCCCCGGTTGATCATGAGCAATCGAGCCGCCGGCCCCGCAGGCCGCTCATCTTCACACAGCCGTCCCGGCCGAAGATGAGCAACACGACCACCAGCGACGCACACCGCTCACCATCCGGCGCGCACCCCCGCCGATCATGAGCACTGCGACCTCCGGGGGCACGCATCGCTCATCTTCACACAGCCGTCCCGGCCGAAGATGAGCAACGCGACCACCAGCGACGCACAACGCTCACCATCAGGCCGCGGGCCCGCCCGATCATGAGCAAACACGACCACCAGCGGCGCACGACGCTCACCTTCGGGCGCAGGGCGCTCGAGCGGGGTCAGGGCTGCAGCACGGGGTCGTCGATCGCCCGGGCGCTCAGCTCGCGGCGGTTGCGGACGCCGAGCTTGCGGAAGATCGCCGTGAGGTGGGCCTCGACCGTGCGCGGGCTGATGAACAGCTTGGCGGCGAGGTCCCGGTTCGAGGCCCCGGCGACGACGAGCCGGGCGACCTGCAGCTCGTGGGGCGTGAGCAGCTGGTGGGCGGCAGCGTTCTCCCCGATCACGCCGCCCGCCGCGCGCAGCTCGGACGCGGCCTTCTCGGCGAGCACCCGGGCGCCGATGCCGCGCAGCAGCTCCACGGCGCGTTCGAGGTGCTGGCGGGCCTCGGCCCGCCGCCGCGCCCGGCGCAGCCGCTCGCCCCACACGATCTCGGTGCGCCCCTCCCCGACGAGGTTCCCGCTCGCCGCGGCCGCCTGCACGCTGGCGGCGAAGTGCTGCGCGGCCTCGTCGTCGTCGGTGGCGAGCATGCCCTTCGGCCGGCCGATGCCGACGGACAGCAAGAGCTCCATCGGCACGGCCTGCTCGAGCTCGGCAACCACCCGCGCCGCGCCGGCGCGGTCGCCGGTGCGGATCATGACCTCGGCCCACTCCGGCTCCCAGCGCACCAGGCCCTGCCCGATCGGGCACAGCTCGGCGACCTCCTCGTAGATCGCCAGCGCGTCCGACAGGCGACCCTCGTTGAGGGCGAGGTAGGCCAGGCCGATCGGGCCCAGCGCCCGCCGCTCCGGCTCGGGCACCTCGCGCAGCAGGGCGGCGGCGCGCTCGCACACCTCGCGGTCGCCGACAGCGGCCGCGCACAGCGCGATCACCCCCGCGGCGAGGGCGGCGAGCTCCGGGGTGTCGTTGGACTCGGCGAGGTTGATCGCCTCCAGCCCGGCCGCCATCGTCGCCGGGAACGAGCGCCCGTACTGCACGACCGCCTGGGCGCCGAGCACGCTGATCAGCGGGCGCACGGCGCCGCGGGCGCGCAGGTCCGCGTCAAGGCTGTCGAGCAGGGCGTCGACGGCGGCGGTGCGGCGAAGGAACCCGAGCGCCGGGGCGAGCACCTCGGCGAGGAACAGGGCGTCGGTCTGCGAGCGGACGTCGTCGGTGAGCTCCTGGTAGCGGTCGAGCAGCGGCTCCCCCTCCGGCGAGCCCTGGGCGACGAGCAAGGCGCCGTGCATCACGTCGATGCGCCGGGCGCGCGCGTCGTCGACGCGCTCGCGCAGCGGCAACAGCTCCTCCACCGCGCCGGCCATGTCGGTGAAGGCGCCGTCGCGGATGTACGCCGCGAGGGCGTCGAAGAGCAGGTCGACCGCCACGTCGGGCGCGGCCCCCGCGACCTCGGCCGCCGCCCGGCGCAGCGCCGCCGTCGGGTCGGCGACGCCACCGGCCGATGGTGGCAGCCGGCAGCGCAGCTGCTGGCGGCGGATCCGCTCGGTCAGCTCGTCGGCGCCGGGGTGCTCGGCGACCACCCCGTCGGCGCGTTCGAGCAGCCGCCCCGCCGCGGGCGCCATCCCGGCCTCGAGGATCGCCTGCGCGGCGAGGCGCAACCGCCGCACCCGGTCGCGCGGGTCGGGAGACAGCCGGCTCGCCAGCTCCCACGACCGGGCGGCCGTCGCCGGCGCGCCACGTTGCATCGTCGCCTCGGCCGCCTCGTCCAGCGCCCGGGCGACCTCCTCGTCGGGGCCGACCGCGGCGCGCGCGAGGTGCCAGGCCCGTGCCGGCGACCCCTCCGGCAGCGTCCGGGCGAGCGCCCGGTGTGCCGCCCGGCGGTCGGCCCGCGGTGCGTCGTGGTAGGCGGCGGACCGCATCAGCGGGTGCCGGAACGTCAACCGGTCGCCGTCGAGCACGACGACGCCTGCCTCCTCGGCCGCCTCGAGCTCTGTCACGCCGAGCCCCTCCTCGCGCAGCGCGTTGAGGATGCGCACGAGGTCACCGTCGGGTTCGGCCGCGGCGTACAGGAGCGCGCGCAGGACCTTCGGGGGCAGACGCTCGAGCAGCAGGTCGACGACCCGCTGGCCGGACGCGCCGATCGGCAGCGGGTCGGGCAGCTCCGCCCGGCCGGCACGCTGCTCGGCGTCGAGCATGTGCGCCGCCTCCTTGAGCACGAGCGGGATGCCACCGGCGGCGGCGATGAGCTCGCGCCGGACGCTCGAGGCGGTGACCCCGGCGTCGCGCAGGATGGCGTCGGCGTCCTCGTCGGACACCGCGTCGAGGACGACGACGGGGCCCGTGTCGGTGCGGGCATCGGCACCGGTGCGGCGCGTCGAGACGATGGCGACGCGCTCGAACTGGAGGCGCCGGGCGATGTACGACAGCGTTCGCCGGGTGGGCAGGTCGACCCACTGGAGATCGTCGACGATGATCAAGATCGGCGCCTGCTCGGCGGCGTCGACGAGGAGGTCGCGGGTCGCCAGGGCGACGGCGAACGGCTCCACGGGCTGGTCGCTCCCCTCCATCGCCAACGCCGAGCGGATCGCCGCGGCGCGGGCGGGGGCGAGCCGGTCGAGGCCGCCGAGGAGGCCGTCGAGCAGCTCGGCGAGGCCGGACCAGGCCAGCTCGACCTCGGCCTCGACGCCGCGCAGACGGATGATCCGCATGTCGGGCTGGTCGCTGGCGACGAGCGCCGCCGCCTCCTCGACCACGGCGGTCTTGCCGATCCCCGACTCCCCGGCGATCGTCAGCGCCCCGCCCTGGTCCGCCGCCGCCCCGGCCGCGAGGCCGGCGATCGCATCGACGACGTCCTGACGCCCGTGGAGGACGGTCTTCTGCTCGGCGGGCGGATGGGCGGATCTCATGGTGGGGCGGGAGGACACGGGGTCTCCCCGATGCCGGGAAGCGGTCGTCGACGCAGACTAACCGTCGGTTTTCGGCAGCAGCCGACGCCGAGCGGGCGGCAGGGCAGACGAGGAGTCGAGATGGGCGCGGGTGCCCGATTTGCAGCGGAGCGGGATCGCTGGCCGGAGCACTGGCGCGTTGCCGATCTGGAGCTGGAGTCGGACGGGCTGCTGTCCGTGCTCGACCCCGCCGAGGAGCTGCGCACGGTCATCCCGGCGATGCGCTCGACGGCCGGCAACGGCACGCGCCAGGCGCTGATCTGCGTCACCGACCGGCGGGTGGTGATGGTCACGCGCCCCCGTGCCGGCGTGGAGACCGTGCAGGTCACCGACGTCACCCACTGCGCCCCGCAGGTGCCGCGCGACGCCCGGGTCGTCGTGCACGACGACGACCAGGTCGCGTTCGACGTCGACGACGAGTCGATCGCCCGCATGTGGGCGACGATCGACGCCATCGGCGCGTGAGCGCCGCGGCGGGCCGCCCGCGGCGCCGCCTGTCGGCCGATCGGGTCAGCCGCGGCGGGCGCGCAGGATCGCCGACACGGCCGCGCCGTCGGCCTTGCCCTTCGACGCCTTCATCACCGCGCCGACGAGCGCGCCCATCACCTTGTCGTCGCCGCCGCAGAACTTCTCCCAGGCGGCCTGGTTCGACGCGATCGCCTCGTCGACGAGCGCCTCGAGCGCGCTGGTGTCGAGCGCCTCGAACCCCTTCGCCTTGGCGATCGCCTCCGGGTCGCCGCCGCCGTTGGCGACGAGCTCGGCGAGCACCTGCTTGGCCTGGGTGGCGGTGAGCTTCCCGGAGGTCTCCAGCGTCGTCAGCGCGGCGAGGTCCGCCGCCGGCACGGCGGGCTCGGGGCCCTGCTCGGCGAAGGCCTCCTTGACGTGGACGAGCGCCCGGGCGGCGTCGCCACCTGCCTCGCCCACCGCGAGCACGTAGCGGTCCTGGCCGCGCTCGACCACCACCATCACCGCCTCCGAGTCCGGCGCCACCCCGGTCGCCGCCGCCAGCGCCCGCCGACGGTCCGCCGGCAGCGGCGGCAGCTCGGCGCGGATCCGCTCGATCCACGCCTCGTCGGGGACGAGCGGCACCAGATCGGGCTCGAGGAAGTAGCGGTAGTCGTCGGCGTCCTCCTTCGTGCGCAACGTGTGCGTGCGGCCGTCGTTCTCGTCCCAGTGGCGGGTCTCCTGGCGGACCTCGTCACCGGCCTTGAGGAGGGCGATCTGGCGGCGCGCCTCGTACTCGATCGCCCGACCGAGCGAGCGCACCGAGTTGAGGTTCTTGATCTCGCAGCGCGTGCCGTACGGCTCGCCGGGACGGTGCACGCTGACGTTGGCGTCGACGCGCATCGACCCCTCCTCCAGCTTGGCGTCGGAGGCGCCGATGGCGACCATGATCGCCCGCAGCTCGTTGACGTACTGGCGGGCCTGCTCGGGCGTGCGGATGTCCGGGCGGCTGACGATCTCGACGAGCGGCACGCCCGCCCGGTTGAAGTCGATGAGCGAGGCGTCGCTGCCGTGGAGGCGGCCGCCGGCGCCACCGACGTGGGTGGACTTGCCAGTGTCCTCCTCGAGGTGGGCGCGCTCGATGCCGATGCGCGTGCCGTCGGGCAGCTCGAGCCAGCCGTCGACGTTCAGCGGCACGTCGTACTGGCTGATCTGGTACGCCTTCGGGAGGTCGGGATAGAAGTAGTTCTTGCGGTGGAAGGCGCACGGCTGGATCCGGCAGTTGAGCGCCAGGCCGATGCGCATCGCCAGCTCCACGGCGTGCCGGTTGAGCACCGGCAACGCACCCGGCAGTCCCAGGGTCACCGGGTCGATGTTCGTGTTCGGCTCGTCACCGAAGCGGTTCGGGGACCCCGAGAACAGCTTCGTGGCGGTGGCCAGCTCGACGTGGACCTCCAGCCCGACGACGAGCTCCCAGTCGCCGAACATGTCGTCCGTGCTCACCTCGTACCTCCCTGACGCGACGGCTCACCCGACGTCGCGTCGTCGCGCATCCGGGTGATCGCCTGCTCGACGGGCGTGACCATCAGCCTGCCTGCTCCTTGGTGGCGGCGTCCTCGAGGGCCTGGGCGACACGGAACATCGTCGGCTCGCCGAGCGTCGGGGCGAGCACCTGCACCCCGACCGGCAACCCGTCAGCACCGGTGCCGAACGGGACGCTCATCCCGGGCCCGCCGGCGAGGTTGGTCGGGATCGTGTACGTGTCGCACAGGTACATGGCGAACGGGTTGTCGGTCTTCGCCCCGAGCGGGAACGCCACCGTCGGTGACGTCGGCGTGAGCAGCACGTCGGCGTGCTCGTAGGCCCGGGCGAAGTCGTCGGCGATGCGCCGGCGCACCTTCAGCGCCTTGCCGTAGTACGCCTCGTAGTAGCCGGCCGACAAAGCGTAAGTGCCGAGCATGATGCGCCGCTTGACCTCGTCGCCGAAGCCGGCCGCGCGAGTCGCCATGTACATCGCGTTGGTGTCGGGGGCGTCGACGCGCAGCCCGTAGCGCACCCCGTCGTAGCGGGCGAGGTTGCTCGACGCCTCGGCCGGCGCGATCAGGTAGTAGGCGGTGAGGCCGTAGGTGAACGCGGGCACCTCGACGTCCACGATCTTGGCGCCGGCGTCGGCGAGGGCGTCGAAGGCCGCGTCCAGCCGGGCCAGCACGTCGGGATCGGCGCCGCTCGGCAGGTCGGTGATCCGCCCGACGCGCAGCCCGTCGACGCCGTCGTGCAGCGTCGGCGTGATCGCCGGCGGCGGCAGGGGGATGGACGTCGAGTCGTGCCGGTCGTGGCCGCCGATCACCTCCGTCACGAGCGCGGCGTCGGCGACGGTCGTCGTGAACGGTCCGATCTGGTCGAGGCTGCTGGCGAATGCCACGAGGCCGTAGCGGCTGACGACGCCGTACGTCGGCTTCACGCCGACCACGCCGCACAGTGCGGCCGGCTGTCGGATCGACCCGCCGGTGTCGCTGCCCAACGCCACGGGGGCGAACCCGGCGGCGACCGCCGCGGCGCTGCCACCGCTCGAGCCACCCGGCACGCGGCTCGGGTCGTGGGGGTTGCGGGTCGGGCCGAACGCCGAGTTCTCGGTGCTCGAGCCCATGGCGAACTCGTCGAGGTTGGTCTTGCCGATGATCACGGCCCCGGCGGCGCGCAGCCGTTCGACGACGGTGGCGTCGTAGGGCGGGCGCCAGCCCTCGAGGATCCGTGACGAGCACGTCGTGGGGATGCCCCGCGTGCACAGGTTGTCCTTGAGCGCCACCGGCACGCCGGCGAGGGGCCCGGGGTCGTCGCCCGCGCGGACCCGCTCGTCGATGGCCGCCGCGGCGGCGCGGGCCTCGTCGGCGAGGACGAGGTTGAAGGCGTGCAGCTCGTCCTCGCGCGCGGCGATGGCCGCGAGGTGCTCCTCGACGACGTCGACGGCGGTGCGGGTGCCGGCACGGACGGCGGCGGCGATCTCGATGGCGGTCATTCGGCGAGTCCGATGATCGGCGGGACGCGGAAGCGGCCGTCCACGACGTCGGGTGCCGCGGCGAGCACCTCGTCACGGTCGAGGCACGGCTCGACGACGTCGTCGCGCAGCACGTTGCTCAGCGGGTACGGCTGGGTCATCGGCTCGACGCCCTCGAGGTCGAGCTCGTCGATGTCGGCGAAGTGATCGAGCATGTCGCCGAGCTGGGCCGTCATCCGCGTGATCTCCTCGTCGGTGAGGGCCAAGCGGGCGAGCTTGGCGACGTGGATCACGTCGGCGGTCGTGATGCGGTCGGACACCGCGGCGAGGTTACCGGCGCCCTCCCTGACCTGGAGGGACGACATCCCGGCCCGGGGGTGCGGGCACCGGTACATTCCCGGCGATGGCCACCGTGACGTTCGCCGGGGCGACGCGCACCTATCCCGGGCTCGACCATCCGGCGGTCGACCACCTCGACCTCGAGATCGCCGACGGTGAGCTGCTCGTGCTCGTCGGCCCCTCCGGCTGTGGCAAGTCGACGACGCTGCGGATGCTGGCCGGGCTGGAGCCGGTCGACGAGGGCACGATCCGCATCGGCGACCGCGACGTCACGCGGGTGCCGCCCAAGGACCGCGACATCGCGATGGTGTTCCAGTCCTACGCGCTGTACCCGCACATGACGGTGGCCGAGAACATCGGCTTCCACCTGAAGGTGAAGCGGGTGCCCAAGCCCGAGCGCGAGCGGCGGGTGCGCGAGGCGGCGGCGATCCTCGACCTCGAGCCGTACCTGGATCGCAAGCCGGCGAAGCTGTCGGGCGGGCAGCGCCAGCGGGTGGCGATGGGCCGGGCGATCGTGCGCCAGCCGCAGGTGTTCCTGATGGACGAGCCGCTGTCGAACCTCGACGCCCAGCTGCGCGTGCAGACCCGGACGCAGATCGCCGCGCTGCAGCGCCGGCTCGGGGTGACGACGGTGTACGTGACCCACGACCAGGTCGAGGCGATGACGATGGGTGACCGGGTCGCCGTGCTCGACCGTGGCGTGCTGCAGCAGTGCGCGACGCCCAAGGACCTGTTCACCGACCCGGTCAACCGGTTCGTCGCCGGGTTCATCGGCTCGCCGCAGATGAACCTGTTGGAGGCCAGGCTCGACGGTGAGGTCGCCCGCTACGGGACGCTGACGGTGCCGCTCACGCCGGCGCAGCGTGCCGCGCTGACGTCGGACGCAGTGACGATCGGGGTGCGCCCGGAGGACTGGCGGCTGGCGAGCGAGGGCGGCCTCGAGGTGCAGATCGCGGTGGTGGAGGAGCTCGGCTCGGAGTCGTTCCTGTACGGGGTCGACCCGGCGGCCGAGACGGTGACCGCCAAGCCGATCGTCGCCCGGGACGAGGGCCTCAGCCGGACCCGGGCCGGCGACCGCGTCCACCTCGTCCCCCGCCCCGACCGCATCCACCTCTTCGACGGCGTCACAGGCGCCCGCCTCTGACCGACGTTCCCGCCGCGCTCCTTTCGTCAACTTTTCGCGAAAACGGAAGCACTGGTTCCGTTTTCGCGGAAAGTTGACGATTCCGGAGCTCAGGACGCCGGGTCGGCGGGCTCGTCGGCCTCCTCGGCCGGGTCCTCCGACGCTGGTTCCGGCGAGGTGTCGGGCTCAGCCGCAGCGTCGTCGGACTCGGGCTCCCCGGGGAGATCCGCGGTGGCGACGGCGATCGCCGCGGTCTCGTCGTCGTCGGTGTTCACCGGCTCCGGCGGCGGCGCGTACTGCCGCTCGGGAGGAAGCCGCACCGACCACAGCAGGTAGGCCGCACCGCCGACGAACATCGCCAGGGCGACCCACTGGTTCCAACGCAGCCCGCCGAGCTCGTCGGCCGGGTCGATGCGCAGCCCCTCGACCCAGAACCGCCCCGTGCCGTAGCCGAGGACGTACACGGCGAGCAGCTGCCCGTTCGCCACGCGGCGCCGCCGGTCGATGAACAGGATCAGCGCGGTCAGCCCGAGGTTCCACAGCGACTCGTACAGGAACGTCGGGTGGAACGTGGTGCCCGGCGGGTAGCGGCCGTCGGCGGGCAGGTGCTCGGGGTCGATCCTGAGCGCCCACGGCAGGTCGGTCGGACGGCCGTAGAGCTCCTGGTTGAACCAGTTGCCCCACCGCCCGATCGCCTGGGCCAGCGGCAGGCACGGGGCGACAGCGTTGAGCCCGGGCCCGAGCGGCACCCCGCGCCGGTGCGCCGCGTAGACGCCGGCGAGGATGCCGGCCGCCATGCCGCCGGGGATGCCGAGACCGCCTTCCCAGATCTTGACGGTGTCGCCCCAGTTGCCCTCGAAGCGCTCCCAGTCCGTGAGGACGTGGTACAGGCGGGCGCCGATCACGCCGGCGACGACGCCCCACACGGCGATCGCGTTGGCGTCGTCGCGGGTGCCGATGTGCCGCTGCTCGAGGCGACGGCCGAACAGCCACACCGCGGCGACGACGCCCAGGGCGATCATCAGCCCGTAGGCGTTGAGCGTGAGCGGGCCGAGCTCGATGCGGCCCGACGGGGGGCTCGGGATGCTGGTCGGCACGTGCACGTTCAAGCGGTGACCCGGGTGGCGAACGCGGCGGTCTCGACGTTGATCACGTCGCGGTCGAAGTCCTGGGTGGCCACGTGGTAGCTGCGCTCGAGCCACCGGTGGTCGACCTCACCGCCGTAGTGGGCGGCGAGGTACTCGCTCTGGCTCGGCTCGACGACGTGGTCCTGGCGCGACGTGAACAGCAGCAGCGGCATCGTCAGCTCGCCGTAGCGGCCGGCGAGCGGACGCAGCCCCGACTCCATGAAGTCCTTGAGCGGGCGCAGCGGTGTGCCGTCGTACGCGCTCTCGTGGCTGTCGGGGTCGGCGATGTCGCTGCCGATGCCGGGCATCACCTCGGTGCCCGCGGCGAGCATCTCGTCGACCGCGGCGAGCACCTCCGCGGCCTGCGGCGTGGTCGCCGGGTTGATGCACACGATGCCGGCGACCTCCGGGTGCCGGAGGGCGGTCCACAGGGTGAGCGTGCCGCCCATGCTCAGCCCGGCGACGACGATCTTGCCGGCACGCGCGGCGAGCCGCTGGTATGCCGCCTCGACCTCGGCCGTCCAGTCGGCCCAGCCGGTCGTAAGCATGTCCTCGATCGTGGTGCCGTGCCCCGGCAGGCGCGGCAGCTCGACGTGGAACCCGGCGGCGGCGAGCGACTCGGCGAGCGCGCGCATCGACGAGGGGTTGCCGGTGAAGCCGTGCAGCACGAGCGCCCCGGGCGCCCGCCCACCGGTGGGATCGGGCGCGGTGTGCGACCACGCCTCGGCACCGGGCAGGACGGATGGGGACTCGCTCGCCATGGCGACGTTTCTACCCCAGGGCCGCGGTCGCCGCGGCGCACCATCACGCCGCGCCCCCGCCGTGACTTGACCCGCCGGTCAAGTCCGTAGTGGACTCCATCGCCATGAGCGCCGTCGCCGACGGAGACGAAGTCGGCCGCGACGCGCCCCGACCCGAGGACCGCCGCCACACCGAGCACGGCCGCGAGCGCAAGCAGCAGCTGATCGACGCCGCCGCCGAGCTGTTCGCCGCCAACGGCTACGCGGCGACCCGCATCCAGGACATCTGCCGCCGGGCCGGCGTCGCCAAGGGCCTGTTCTACTGGTACTTCCCGACCAAGCAGGACCTGTTCGCCGAGCTCGTGCGGACGATGCGCCAGCGCCTGCGCAAGGCCCAGGCCGCGGCGATGGACCCGTCCGCTGACGCCGTCACGCGCCTCCGTCAGGGCAGCGAGGCCAGCGTGCGCTTCCACGTCGAGCACGCCGGCTACTTCTCGCTGCTCGACGTCGAGCTCGCCGACGCCGCCCACGCCCGCGTGCTGCGCGAGGGCGCCGAGGTGCACCTGCGCGACGTGCTCTCGCTCGTGCGCGAGGCGCAGGCGGCCGGGCTCGTCGACCCCGGCGAGCCGGCCGTTGCCCTGGCCCACGGGGTCCTCGGCGCGGTCTCGTCGTTCACCCACGCATGGCGGGCCGGGCGCATCGACCTCTCCCCCGACGAGCTGGCCGAGTTCGTCGGGGCCTGGGTCGAGCGCGCCCTGACGGGCAGCTCGATCCGTGACGCAGCCGGGACGCGCTGACCCGCCACCGCCGGCAGGCGCCGATCGTCGCGGGCCCTATCGTCGGACGGTGTCGCCGCGCCACCGCACTCGCCACCTGGAGGCGTCGGCGATCGCGGCGATCGGGCCGGTCATCGTCATCGCCCCGTTCTGCGCGCTGGCGCTGCTGGTGTGCTGGAGCGTCGTGCGCCTCGTGTGGGACGTGCCGTACTGGTGGTTCGCCGGCGGCTACGCGCTCGCCGGCGTGCTGCTCTTCGTGCGGCCGGTGCAGGCGCTGGTGCTGCCACCGCTGCTCGGCGCGCGCCAGCCGACCGAGGCCGAGCTCGCCCGCCTGGCGCCCCTGTGGCAGGAGGTGGCCGTGGCCGCCCAGCTGCCACCGGACCGCTACCTGCTGCGCGTGTTGCCGAGCGACGAGCTCAACGCCTACGCGTGCGGCGGCCACCTCGTCGTCGTGACGACGTTCGCCGTCAACGAGCTGCCGCGGCGGGAGCTCGCCGGCGTGCTCGCCCACGAGCTGAGCCATCACCTCGGGATGCACACGGTCGCGCTCACCGTCGGGCACTGGCTGTCGCTGCCGGTCGTCGCCCTGGCACGGATCGGGTTCTGGTTGCAGAACGTCGCGACCGCGGCGACCCAGACGTTCGCCCGCGGCTCCTCGGGCCTGACCATCCTCGGGCAGCTCGTCGCCGGCCTGCTGCGGGTGGTGTCACTGCCGTTCGTGGTCGCCCTCTACGCGTCGGACGCCCTCGGCAACCTGGTCGCCCACCAGGCGGAGTTCCAGGCCGATCGGCGCGTCGTGAAGATGGGGTTCGGACGGCACCTGAGCCACGCCCTGCGGCGGGTCATCGAGCTCGGCGGCGGCCACCGTCCCGTCGGCTGGCGGGCCCGCATCGCGGCGTCCCATCCACCGGCACGCACCCGTGTGGCGCGCATCGACGCGATGCTCCGCCACCCCACCGAGACGTCCCGCTCGCGCATCTGACGCGACTTTGGTCCGGTATGCGGACCAAAGTCGCGTCAGAAGCAAACGGCTCCGCGAATCTCACGTGGTGGCGATGTCGGCGACGGTGGCGTCGAGGAGGCGGACGAGGTCGGCGGGGGCGACGCCGAGGTCGAGGCCGCGGCGGCCACCGCTCACGTAGATCGTGTCGTACAGCTCGCACGTCTCGTCGATCACGGTCGGCAGGCGCTTCTTCTGGCCGAACGGGCTGATCCCGCCGCGCACGTAGCCGGTCACCCGCTGGGCGACGGCGGGATCGCACATCTCGACCCGCTTGCGCCCGAGCGCCGCGCCCATCGCCTTCAGCGACAGCGAGCAGGTGACCGGGACGATCCCCACCGCCTGCGCGCCGTCCGCGGTGACGAGCAGCGTCTTGAACACTTGATCCGGGTCGACGCCGAGCGCCTCGGCGGCCTCCAGCCCGAAGCTGCGCGCCGACGGGTCGTGCTCGTACTCGTGCAGCGTGAAGGGCACCCCGGCGGCCTCGAGCGCGCGGATCGCTGGCGTCACGGCCGGCATCCAAGCACGCCGGCCCGGCGCGGGCACACTGACGTCCATGCGCCTCGCCGTCGAGCCGTCCCTGCGCCCGGAGGACTACCCGTTCCGACACCGCATCCGGGTCCGCTTCGCCGAGACCGACGCCATGGGCATCGTCCACCACAGCCGCTACATCCCGTACTTCGAGGAGGCGCGGGTCGAGTACCTGCGGTCGATCGACCGGCCCTACACGCTGTGGCGGGAGCAGGGCCTCGACGCGGCGGTGCTCGAGGTGTTCGTGCAGTACCGCCAGGCGCTGCGCTTCGACGACGTGATCGACGTGCACGTGCGCCTCGCCGCGGTGACGCGCACCACGTTTCAGATGGCCTACCTCGTGACCCGCGACGACCAGCCGGTGGCGACCGCGGTCACCGTGCACGGCGCCGTGACCTCCGACGGCCGCCCGACGCGCCTGCCCGACTGGCTCGTGGCGATGGGCACGGACGGGGACCGCTCCCACCCTCCCCGGTAGGGGAAACCCCCCGCCGAGGACACCGGCGGGCTCCATCGAACGCGGCGCCGCCGATCTTCAAGCTCGGGAGGCATGGAAACGCTCTCCTCCCCCACGACGCGCGCCGAGCCGCTGCCCGAGTGGGCGGCCCCCGTGCCACTCGCCGCCCGCACCGAGGACGCCGTCAAGGACTACGGCAAGGGCAGCACCGCGGTGCGCGCCCTCAACCACGTCACTGTCGGCCTGCCGGCCGGGCGCTTCACGGCGATCATGGGCCCGTCCGGGTCCGGCAAGAGCACGTTGATGCACTGCCTCGCCGGGCTCGACACGCTCACGTCCGGGCGCGTGTTCCTCGGTGACCTCGAGCTCAGCTCGCTCTCGGACCGTGAGCTGACCCGGGTCCGCCGCGAGCGCATCGGCTTCGTGTTCCAGGCGTTCAACCTGTTGCCGACGCTCGACGCCTACGAGAACATCACGCTGCCGATGGCGCTCGCCGGGCGCAAGCCCGAGCGGGCCTGGATCGACGCGATCGTCGAGACCGTCGGGCTCACCAAGCGCCTGACGCACCGGCCCAGCGAGCTGTCCGGTGGGCAGCAACAGCGCGTGGCGGTGGCGCGTGCGCTGGCCTCGCGCCCCGCCCTGGTCTTCGCCGACGAGCCGACCGGGAACCTCGACAGCCGCACCGGCAGCGAGATCCTCACGTTCATGCGCCGGGCCGTCGACGAGCTCGGCCAGACGATCGTCATGGTCACCCACGACCCCGTCGCCGCCAGCGTCGCCGACTCCGTGCTGTTCCTCGAGGACGGCCGGATCGTCGACTCGATGGTGTCCCCCTCCGCCGATCGGATCCTCGATCGGATGAAGCAGTTCGGGAGCTGAGATGTTCAACGTCACCCTGAAGGGCCTGTGGGCCCACAAGCGACGCCTGATCGGCACGTCGTTCGCCGTCGTGCTCGGCGTCGCGTTCCTCACGGCCACGCTGGTGGTCGGCGCGACGATGCGCACCGGGTTCGACAAGGCGTTCGCCGACGCCAACGCCGGGCTCGACGTCGTCGTGCGCAGCAGCGAGCAGATGGGCTCCGACGAGACCGCCCAGCGCGCCGGGATCGACGCGTCGCTCGTCGACGAGATCGCCGCCGTGCCGGGTGTGCGCGCGGCGGTGCCGTCGGTCGAGGGCGTCGCCACGCTGATCGGCGCCGACGGCAGCCGCGTCGGTGGCAACGGCCCGCCGACCGTCGGCGCCAGTTGGATCGAGGACCCCGAGCTCAACGCCTACCAGCTCGCCGAGGGGCGGGCGCCCGAGGCGCCGGGCGAGGTCGTCGTCAACCGCGGCGCCGCCGAGCAGGGCGACCTGCACGTCGGCGACCGCACGACGGTGCTGACACCGGCCCCGGTCGAGGTCACGATCGTCGGCATCGCCACGTTCGGCGACGATGCCGACGGGCTCGGGCCGATCACCTACACGGCGTTCACGCTGGCGCAGGCGACCGAGCTGTTCGCCCAGCAACCGGACACGATCTCGGCGGTGCTCGTCGCAGCGGAGGACGGTGTCACCAGCGAGACGCTGCGCGACCGGATCAGCGAGCTGCTGCCGGCGCGCATCGAAGCGCTGACGCAAGCAGAGCTGACGGCCGAGCAGCAGGAGGAGATCCGCGCCGACTTCCTCGACATGTTCTCGACGATCCTGCTGGCGTTCGCCGGCATCGCCCTGGTCGTCGCCACGTTCAGCATCCACAACACGTTCTCGATCCTCGTGGCCCAGCGCACCCGTGAGTCGGCGCTGCTGCGGGCGATCGGGGCGTCGCGGCGCCAGGTCGTCACGGCCGTCGCCCTCGAGGCGCTCGTCGTCGGCGTCGTGGCGTCGGTGATCGGCTTCGGGGCCGGGCTCGGCATCGCCGCCGGCCTGAAGCAGCTGATGGCGTCGGCCGACCTCACCGTGCCCGTCGCCGGCCTGGTCGTCACCGCCGGCACGATCGTCACCGTGGCGATCGTGGGCATCGTCACCACGCTCGTGGCGAGCGTGACCCCGGCGATCAAGGCCTCCCGGGTGGCCCCGCTGGCGGCGCTGCGCGACGTCGCCGTCGACCGCTCCGGCACCTCCAAGGTGCGCGCGGTGCTCGGGGCGGTCGTCACCGTCGGTGGTGCCGTGGTGGTCGCCATGGCCGACACCGCCGAGGACGGGGCGATGAGCCGGGCGGGCCTCGGCGCCCTGGCCATGCTCGTCGGCTTCGTCATCCTCGGCCCGGTCGTGGCCCGCCCGTCGGCGGCCGTGCTCGGTGCCGTCGCGGTCGCGACCCGTGGGATCACGGGGCGCCTCGCCCGGCGCAACGCGATGCGCAACCCCAAGCGGATCGCAGCGAGCGCGGCGGCGCTGATGGTCGGCACCGCGGTCGTGGCCCTGTTCACGACGTTCGGTGCGTCGGTCAAGGCGTCGTTCGACGACCTCGTCGCCGACTCCTTCGGTGGCGACCTCGTCATCGCCCAGGACGATTTCAGCGGCGCCGGGATCGACCCCGGGTTGGCGCCGGCCCTGACCGAGCTGCCCGAGGTCGATCATGCCGTCGGGGCCTCGATCGCCACGGTCGAGCTCGCCGGTGAGGGCGCGGAGCCGATGGCGACCGATCCGGCCACGCTCGCCGAGGTGCTCGACCTGCAGGACCTCGAGGGCTCGCTCGCCGACGTCGGTCCCGGTGAGATCGCCGTGGGGGCCCGCTGGGCCGAGGACCACGGCGTCGAGCTCGGCGACGTCCTGCCGATGCGCTTCGTCGACGGCACGACGATCGACGTCACGGTCGCCGACGTGTTCGAGCGCGAGGACGTCATGAGCAGCCTGATCATGACGACCGAGGACTGGGCGCCACATGCGGGACAGCCGATGGACGTCGTGGTGCTCCTCTCCTTCGCCGACGGGGTCGACCCGGCGGCGGGCAAGGCGGCGGTCGCCGAGGTCGCCGAGCGGTTCGGGGCACCCGAGCCGCAGACCCAGGAGGAGTACGTCGACGCCATGAGCGCCGAGATCGACCAGGCGCTCTACCTCATCTTCGGCATGCTCGGCGTCGCGGTGATCATCGCCGTGATGGGCATCGGCAACACGCTGGCACTGTCGATCCACGAGCGGACCCGTGAGCTCGGCCTGCTGCGGGCGATCGGGCAGTCCCGGTCCCAGCTGCGGTCCTCGCTGCGCTGGGAGTCGGTGATCGTCGCGGTGTTCGGGACGATCGGCGGCCTCGGGCTGGGCACGTTCCTCGGCTGGGGCCTGATGCGGGCCATGCGTGCCGAGGTCGGGTTCGGCGAGTTCGCCCTGCCGGTCGTGCCGCTCGCGGTGATCCTCGGGCTGGCCGCCGTGGCCGGCGTGATCGCCTCCCTGCGTCCCGCCCGCCGTGCGGCGCGGATGGACGTGCTGGCGGCGATCGCCACGTCATGATGGGCCCTGCGATGTTCACTCCGTTCCGGCCGTGGCGCCACCCCGCTCGCCTCCTGCGCAGCGTGGGGTACGTCCTCACCGCGATGCCACTGGCGGGGGTGGCGTTCGGCACGGTCGTGGCGCTGTTGGCGACGTCGGCCGGCCTGGTCATCACGTTCCTGCTCGCGTTGCCCTTCGCCTGGCTCCTGTTCGTGTGGAGCCGGGCGTTGGGCCACGTGGAGCGGTCGCGCGTCGACGCGCTGATGGACGAGGTGATCCCCGACCCCGTGCCGCCGCTGCAGTCGAAGGGCTGGGTGCGGCGGCTCGGGGAGCGGGTCACGTCCGCCGTGCGCTGGAAGGAGATCGGCTACCACGTCGCCCGCCTGCCGGTGGACGCCGCGTCGTTCTCGCTCGTCGTGGCCGCCTGGTGCGGGGCCCTGGCGCTGGTGTTCCTGCCGGCGTACGTGAGCGACCTGCCGGGTGACTCGGCGAAGTTCTACTTCTTCGAGGTCACGGCGGGGGCCGGGGCCGGCGTGTGCGCGCTGGTCGGCATCGTCGGCGTCGTGTTCGTGGCCCCGTGGTTGACGATCGGTGTGAGCCGGATGCAGTTGGCGCTGGCCCGGGCCCTGCTCGGGCCGAGCTCCGAGGCGGTGCACGCCGAGCAGGTCACGCGGCTCGAGACGAGCCGCACGGCGGCGGTGGACGCCGCCGAGGCCGAGCGGCGGCGCATCGAGCGGGACCTGCACGACGGAGCGCAGCAGCGGCTCGTGGCACTGGCTGCCAATCTGGGGGCGGCGCGCGAGAAGCTCGAGCACGACCAGATCGAGGAGGGCCGCTCGATGGTGGCGATCGCCCACGAAGAAGCCAAGGCCGCACTGCGCGAGATCCGTGACCTCGTGCGCGGCATCCATCCCGTGATCCTCGAGGATCGCGGCCTGGACGCCGCGCTGTCCGCTGTCGTTGCGCGCTCACCGATCCCGGTGTCGCTGGACGTGCAGATCGACGAGCGGCCGCCCGCCGCGGTGGAGAGCGCGGCGTACTTCGTGGTCCAGGAGGCGCTGACCAACGTCGCCCGTCACGCCAAGGCGACGCGGGCGCAGGTGAACATCGCCCGCGCCGGGGACCGGCTCGTGATCGAGGTCCGCGACAACGGCGTGGGCGGCGCCACGATCCTCTCGCCCGAGGAGGCCGACGCCCGCGGCAGCGGCGGTGGCAGCGGGTTGCGCGGCCTGCGCGACCGGGTCACCGGGCTCGGTGGCGTGATGTACGTGATCAGTCCGCAGGGTGGTCCCACGACCGTGCTGGTGGAGCTGCCGTGCGGGTCGTGATCGCGGAGGACTCGGTCCTCCTGCGCGCCGGGCTGACCCGCATCCTCGCCGACGCCGGTGAGGAGGTCGTGGCCACGGTCGGCTCGGCCGACGAGCTGATGGCCGTCGTCGAGCGGCACCAACCGGATCTGTGCATCGTCGACGTCCGGATGCCGCCGACGCACACCGACGACGGCCTGCGTGCGGCGATCGCCATCCGCCAGCGGTGGCCGCAGATCGGGATCCTCGTGCTGTCGCAGTACGTCGAGGAGCGCTACGCGACCGACCTGCTCGCCGGCGAGTCCAGGGCGATCGGCTACCTGCTCAAGGACCGGGTGGCCGACGTCGCCGAGTTCCTGCAAGCGGTCCGGCGCGTCGGGGAGGGCGGCACCGCGCTCGACCCCGAGGTCGTCGCCCAGCTGCTCGCCCGGGCGCGCCGCCAGGACCCACTTGATCGACTGACACCGCGCGAGCGCGAGGTGCTCGCGCTGATGGCCGAGGGACGCAGCAACCCGGCGATCGCCCGGGCGCTGGTCATCTCCGACAAGGCGGTCGAGAAGCACGTGAGCAACATCTTCACGAAGCTCGACCTGCCACCGACCGAGGACGACCACCGGCGCGTGCTGGCGGTCCTGCAATGGGTGAAGAGCTGACATGACGAAGCTGATCGAGACGCGACCGACCGGCCCGGCGGTGCCACTCCCGCCGCCGATCGGGCTCGGCGGGCAGCCGCCGAAGCGGACCCCGTCCGGCGTCCGCGCGCTGTGGAAGGTGTTCGCCGGGCTGTTGATCGTCGCCACGCTGGTGTGGGGCCCGTATCAGGTGGTGACGTTGCTCGCCCACGAGGAGCGGGTCGAGGAGGAGTCCTGGCCGGCGGACGGGATCGAGCGGCTGCAGATCGACAGCGCCAACGGGCGCGTCGAGATCGTGGCGACCGAGCGCGCCACGATCGACGTGCGCGCCGAGATCAGTGACGGCTTGCGGCCGACGGGCGAGTCGCGCACCCTCGTGGGCGACACGCTCCACCTGCGCGCGACCTGCCCGCTCTTCGGCTCGAACTTCTGCTGGGTCAACTACGAGGTGCTCGTGCCCCGTGGCCTCGAGATCGTCGTCGACGGGCACAACGGCTCGGTGACCGTGTCCGGCTCGGAGGCGCCGCTCACGCTCGACTCGGAGAACGGCTCGATCCGCGTCGACGACGTGAGCGGTCCCCTGCACCTGACGTCGGACAACGGACGCGTCGAGGGCACCGGGCTGCGCTCGGCGGTCGTGCTGGCCGACTCCGACAACGGCAGCGTCACCCTGGAGTTCGACGAGGCACCGATGACGGTGAACGCGTCGACGAGCAACGGCTCGGTCGAGGTCGTGGTGCCGGACGACCGCACGGCCTACCGGGTGGAGCTGGACGCGGACAACGGCCGCGAGCGCCTGGAGGTGCCGACGGACCCGAACAGCTCGCGCACGCTGACGCTGCGCACCGACAACGGCAACGTCACGGCGCGCATCCGGTGAGCCCCCGCCGGTCGGGGCTCAGCGCCGGCTCCAGCGGTCGGCGGCCTCGATCGCGACGCGCACGGCGCCGTCCACCGCGGCGTCCTTGACGTCGAGCTGCGGCTCCTCGGCCTGGCCCCGCTGGGCGATGATCCCGCACACGCAGCCGGCGCTGAAGCCGTAGACGACGCCCATCTTGAACAGCGTCCCGGCCTCCATCTCGAAGTTGAGCACGCCGAGGTCGCGGTACTCGTCGATCATCCCGCGCAGGCGGCGCAGCAAGCGTGGGTTGGCCGACGACTCGGTCCGCTCCTGGCCCTCGTAGAACGTGTCGGCGGAGGCCATCACCCCGACGTGGTGCGGGACGCCGAGGTCCGCCGCCGCGCCGGCGAGGGTGACGGTGAGGAAGGGGTCGGCGACGGCCGGGAACTCGGGCGGGGCGATGTCGGCCGCGGCGCCCTGGTTCGTGAGCGCGCCGGAGCCGATCACGACCTCGCCGGCGCGGACGTGGTCCTGGACCGACCCCGCCGTGCCGATGCGGATCACGGTGCGGATGCCGACCTGGACGAGCTCGTTGACGACGATGCTCATCGACGGCGCGCCCATCCCGCTGGTGGCGCACACGACCGGCGCGCCGCCCGGGAGGGTGGCGACGAAGGCGTCGAGGCCGCGGTTGCGGGCCAGCTCGCGCCCGTCGGCGAGGTGCCGCGTGGCGATCAGCTCGGACCGTGCGGGATCGCCGCTGAGCAGGGCGATCGCCGTCCCGGCCGGCAGGTCGGCGGCCCCGAAGCCGATGTGGTACTTGCGGTCGTCGCTCGCCACGCGCCGGACACTACGCGCGCCGACGAGGTGGCGGATCTCCCCGATGCGGTCGGGGTTGCACCGGCCACGTACGCTCGTGAACGTGAGCGAACAGATCCCTCTCGTCGACTACCTGGTGCTCGGCGACAACCCGCACCTCGTCGCCACCCAGTGCGCCGACTGCGGGGCGACGTACTTCGACCGTCGCAACGCCTGCGCCGGGTGCTTCAGCACCAACTTCAAGAAGGTGGACGTCGCGACCGAAGGCACGGTGTCGACGTTCACGATCGTCCACATGGCGGCGCCGGGCATCCCCGTCCCGTTCGTCTCGGCGGTCGTCGACTGCGACGGGATCCCCGTTCGCGGCAACATCATCAACGTGGAGCCCGACCCCGACCACGTGTCGTTGGGCATGAAGGTCCGCCTCGCGACGTACTCGCTCGGTGAGGACGACGAGGGCAAGGAAGCAATCGGGTTCGGTTTCGAGCCGGTCAGCAGCAACTGAAAGGCGAACGGGAGCACATCATGAGCGCGAGCGACGACATCTGGATCCTCGGCATCCACATGACCAAGTTCGGGAAGCACCCGGACAAGGACACCGTGGACCTCGCCGCCGAGGCCGTGCAGGGCGCCCTCCAGGACGCCGGGGTGACGATGCGGGAGATCGGGGTCATCGGCGCCGGCAACCTGATGGGTGGCGGCGGCTTCGGCCAGCAGTTGCAGAAGCAGATCGGCCAGACCGGCGTCCCCGTCTACAACGTGTCCAACGCGTGCGCCACCGGCGCGACCGCGCTGCGCACGGTGATCATGGCTGTGAAGGCCGGTGAGGTCGACTACGGCCTCGCCGTCGGCGTCGAGAAGCTGGCCGGTGCGGGCCTGCTCGGTGCCGGTGGGCGGCCGAAGTCCGACGCCAAGAAGTGGGAGCCGCAGGGCCGCTACGGCGCGGTGGCCCCGACCGACGGGCGCATCGGCACCGACACGATGCCGGGCGTGTTCGCCCAGATCGGCATGGAGTACGGCCGCAAGTACGGCGGCGTCAGCTTCGAGCTGTTCGCCCGGATCAGCGAGAAGAACCACGCTCACTCGACGCTGAACCCGCTGGCCGCCTACCAGAAGCGGTTCACGCTCGAGGAGATCATGAACGACGTCATGATCGCCTACCCGAACACGCGACCGATGTGCTCGGCGAACTGCGACGGGGCCGCGGCGGCGGTCGTGGTGAACGGCTCGACGCTGAAGAAGCTGTCGCTCGAGCAGCAGCGCCGCGCCGTGAAGGTCAAGGCGTCGATCCTCACCACGGATCCGTGGGAGGAGGCCTGCCAGGTCCTGCCGAACGTCAACACGCTCACCAAGAACGCCGCCAAGCAGGCCTACGAGCAGGCCGGCGTCGGCCCCGAGGACCTCGACCTCGTCGAGCTGCACGACTGCTTCGCCACCGCCGAGCTGGTGCACTACGACAACCTCAACCTGTGCGAGGAGGGCGGCGCGGTCGACTTCTTCCTGTCGGGCGCCCCGTGGCGTGACGGCAAGCTCCCGGTCAACGTGTCGGGCGGCCTGCAGTCGAAGGGGCACCCGATCTCGGCGACGGGCATCGCCAACATCTGGGAGATCTGCCACCACCTCCGCGGCGAGGCCGGCGATCGCCAGATCGAGGGTGCCAAGGTCGGCCTGGCCCACGTCATCGGGCTCGGCTCCGCCTGCGGCATCCACATCCTCGAGAAGGCCGCGGCCTGAGCCGCTGACGTCCGCTGATCCGGCCCGGATCCCGGCGACGCGCCGGGGTCCGGGCCGTGTCGCGTCCCAACTGCCGCGCCCTGACGATCTGGGCGGGATCCCTGCCATTCCGCCTTCTGGGCGGGATCTCTGCCAACAGTTGGCAGGAATGCCGCCCAGATCGGGCCGCGCCGGCGGCCTCAGGGGGTGTCGGCGGGCGGCCAGGCGGCGTCGGCGAAGACGGTCAGGCGGGGGAAGAGCATCCGCTCGAGCGCCGGGCGGTCGTGGAGGTGCTCGGCCCACAGGCATGCCTGGACACCGAGCAGGTTCGCGGTCTCCGCCGCGCTCCAGCCGTCGGTCGGATCCCAGGCGGCGACGTCGGCGACGGACGTGCGCCCGGCCCAGCTCATGCCCGGCTCGTACCAGTCGTCGCTCGCCGCCATGTCGAGGTACGAGACGGTCGCCGGAGCGGCGACGACGGCATGCCCGGCCGCGGCGAGGCGCCGGCACCCGGCCGCGTCGCGCCAGCCGACGACGTAGCCGTCACCGGGCTCGAGCGCGTCGGCGGCCTCCTCCCACACGCCGACCTCCCGCCCGTGCACGCGGCGCACGTGCTCGACGAGCCGGCGCAGGAAGGCGATCGCGATCTCGTGGGTGCCCGACGCACCCTGCTCGGCTGCCCATCGCTGTGCCGCCGGCGAACCGCGCCAGGCACCCGGCGCGACCTCGTCGCCGCCGAGGTGCAGCCACTGCCCGGGGAACAGGTCGGCGAGCGTGCCGATGACGGCCTCGACGAACGGCCACGTCGCGTCGACGCCGGGGTTGAGGACGTTGTCGACGAAGTGCTGGACGCTCACCGCGCCGCTCGTGTCGTCGGGATCGGCGAGCTCGGGCAACGCGGCCAACGCGGCGTGGCAGTGCCCGGGCAGATCGACCTCCGGCACCAGCACGACCCCCGCCGCGTCGGCGTGCTCGACCCACCGGCGGATCTGTGCCGGCTCGTACCAGCCGCCGTAGGGCGCCGGACCGGAGCCGAGGAGCGGTGGGACGGCGAGCCCGGCGCCGCGCCACGCACCGGTCGCGGTGAGCCGGGGATATCCGTCGACGGGCAGGCGCCAGCCCTCGTCGTCGGTGAGGTGCAGATGCAATCGATTGAGCCCGTGCCACGCGGCGACGTCGATGAGCCACTCGACGTCGGTGGCGGGGAGGAACTGACGGGCGAGGTCGACGTGGACGCCGCGCCAACCGAACCGAGCGGCGTGCAGCCCGGCGGGCGGCGCCGTGCCCTCGCGCGCGGCACGGACCAGCAGGGTCAGCGCGCGATCGATCGCATGTCGCGACCCGGCCTGCACCAGCCAGCCGTGGCCGTCCGCCACCAGCCGGAAGGCGTCGGCGTCCAGGCCGCGGCCGAGCTCGGCGCGCACGGGGTTCGCCCCGGTCGCCGAGATCACCGGCGGGCAATGCGGGTGCAGCCGGGCGTCCATCGCAGTGACCGTGGCACAGGCGTCGGCCGCGAGCCCGCCGTCAGCGCGGTAGCTCGTGGCCGGCTCGACAGCGACGGCCACCCGCCGGGTGACGCCCGTGCGCACCACGACCACCTCGCCGCCCGGCAGCGTCAGGAACGCGCTCGCCGGGCCGTCGTTGGCGTGGCGCGGCCGGTGCCCACACGCCGCGAGCAGCTCCCAGGTCCCGCCCGGCTCGAGGATGGTGCCGGCCGGTGGGGCGATGACGTGGCAGCCCGAGTGCCGGCGCACGAGCCGCGCCGGTGGCGCAGGGTCGAGCTGCACGATGCTCGTCAGGGTCAGCTCGAAGTCGGCCAGCGGCGACGGGCCGGTGTTGACGAGCCGCAGCCGCATCGACCCGCTGCCCTCGACGGCGGGCAGGTACCAGGACTCCAGTCTCACAGCGCCTGCCACGACGGCTTGCCCGCGTAGACGTCGCGGTAGTAGTCGGCGAGCCGCAGCCCCGACGCGGCCTCCTCGTCGACGATGACGGTGACGTGTGGGTGCAGTTGCAACACCGATGCCGGGCACATCGCGGTGAGCGGGCCCTCCACCGCCGCCGCGATCGCTGCGGCCTTCGCTGCGCCGGTGGCGACGAGCACGAGGTGCCGGGCATCGCGGATCGTCGCCAGGCCCTGGGTGACGACGTGGCGGGGCACCTCGTCGAGCGAGGCGAAGAAGCGGGCGTTGTCGCGCCGCGTGGTCTCCGTCAGCGTCTTGATGCGGGTCCGCGACCCGAGCGAGGAGCCCGGCTCGTTGAAGCCGATGTGCCCGTCCCGGCCGATGCCCAGCAGCTGCACGTCGACGCCGCCGAGCTCGGTGAGCAGCGCCTCGTAGGCCGAGCACATCGCGGGGACGTCGGGGCACGTCACGTCCGGGCCGTGGAGGCGTGAGGGGTCGAGGTCGACGTGGTCGACGAGCTCCCTGCGGATCACCGTCCGGTAGGCCTGTGGGTGGTCCGGTGGCAGCCCGAGGTACTCGTCGAGCAGCACGGCGTGGGCGTGCGCGAAGCTGATCTCGCCGCGACGGTGGCGGGCGATCAGCTCCCGGTACGCGCCGAGCGGTGAGCTCCCGGTCGCCAGACCGATCACCGGCGACGGCGCGGTGGCGAGGACCCGGGCGACGATGTCCGCGACGAGCACGCCGGCCGCGTCGGCGTCGGGCACGATCACGACCTCCACGCGACCTCCCCGCCGATGATCGTCGCGACGACGCGCAGGTCCCGATCCAGCACGGTCACGTCGGCACGTGCACCTGGGGAGAGCCGGCCCCGGTCGTGCAGCCCGAGCAGCTCGGCCGGCGTCGACGTGACCGTCGCGACCGCGTCGGGGACGCTGCAGCCGGTGAACGCGACGAGGTTGCGCACGGCCTGATCGAGCGTGAGCACGCTGCCCGCCAGCACGCCGGCAGCGTTGCGTGGCCCGCCGTCGCGGACGCCGACGGCGACCGAGCCGAGCTGCCCGGTGTCGGCGTCGCGGGCGGCGACCGCGTCCGTCACGAGATTGAGCCGCCGCGGTCCGAGCGCCTGCCACGCCATGCGCACGGCGACGGGGTGCACGTGCACGCCGTCGCAGATCAACCCGGCGACGACCGAGTCGTCGGCGAGCGCAGCGCCGACGGGGCCCGGGTCGCGGTGACCGAACGGCCGCATGGCGTTGAACAGGTGCGTGACGTAGCGGGCACCTGCCGTACGCGCCGCGGCGAACGTCTCGGCGCTGCAGTCCGTGTGGCCGATCGCCACGCACACACCGCGGTCGGCGAGGGTGCGGACGATGTCGAGGGCGCCGGGCAGCTCGGGGGCGAGCGTGACGAGGCGGACGCCGGCGGCGGGACTCCAGTCGGCCACGAGCTCCGCGGCGGCGGGCGCGAGGTGCTCGGCCGGGTGGGCGCCCTTGCGCGCCGCGGCGAGCATCGGCCCCTCGAGGTGCAGCCCCAGTGGCGCGGCGCCGTCGACGTCGCCGAGCTCGGCCCACGCGGCGAGCGCCGCGGTGCGCAGTGCCGGCTCGCAGGTGATCACCGTCGGCACGAACGCGGTGACGCCGTCGCGCGGCAGCACCGCGGCGAGCTCGGGGATGCGGTGGGGCTGGGTGGTGACGTCGATGCCGGCGGCGCCGTTGATCTGCACGTCGATGAAGCCGGGTGCGATCCAGCCACCGGCGGCGTCGACGTCCAGTCGCGCCCGCCCGGCGTCCAGGGCGGCGATCCGGTCCCCGACGAGTACGAGGCTGCCGGGCCGCGGGCCGCCGGGCGTGACGAGCATGCCGCCACCGACGACGAGGGTCACGGGGCGCCGCTCCGGTGTCGCTCGGCGAGCGCGAGGACGGCGCCGAGGCTGCCCACGGGCACGTCCGCGGGTACGACGGTGAGGCGGCGTGCCAGACCCGTGGCGACGAGCGTCGGTGACGCCGCTTCCCGCGCCTCGAGTGAGGCGCGGACCGCCGTCACGACGGCCGGGGACCTGGTCAGCCCGCCGCCGAGCGCGACGACGTCGACGTCGAGCGTCATGACGCACAGTTGTACCGCCCACGCGACGACGGCGGCCATGTCGGCGAGGCGCGAGCCGGTGGCACCGTCCGCGCCGAGCGCGCGGCCCGACCCGACGGCCTCTGCGCAGCCGCGCTGGCCGCACACGCACACCGGGCCGTGCGACCACATCGGGATGTGCCCGATCTCCCCCGCCGCGCCGGACGCGCCGCGCCACAGCCGCCCGCCGATCACGAACCCGGCGGCGATCCCCGTGCCGACGTTGACGTACGCGAGCGACGCCGTCGCACTGGGGGCGACGACGTGGAACGCGCCGAGCGCCGCTGCGTTGACGTCGTTCTCGACGTGGACGGGGAGGCCGGTGCGCGCGGCCAGGAGCTCGCCGAGCGGGACGGGTGCGTCGATGCCGAGGTTGAGCGCCGACGCCACGACGCCGTGCACCGCGTCGACGTGTCCGGGCACGCCGACGCCGATCGCGGTCGCCGCGCCCTGGACGGCGCGGACGTGCTCGGCGATCGCCGCCACGACGGTCTCGGTGGCACCCCCGGTGGGCGTCGGCCCGGTGGACGTCTCCTGCGGTTGCAGCGCGGCGTCGAAGCGCACGGCCCGGATGGACGTGCCGCCGACGTCGACGCCGACGAACGAATCGGTCACGCCTACCCCTTGACCGCGCCCGCCGTGAGCCCGGCCGCGACCCGCCGCTGGACGATGAGGAAGAAGACGATCACGGGCAGGGCGAGCAGCGTCGAGCCCGCCATCACCCCACCCCAGTCGGTGCCCCGCGCGCCCTCGTTGAACGACTGCAGCCACACGGGCGCGGTCTGGGTCTCGGGGCGGTTCATGATCACGAGGGCGAAGATGAACTCGTTCCACGCCTGGATGAACGCGAAGATCCCCGTCGCCACGAGCCCGGGCGCGACGAGCGGGAGCGTCACCCGGAAGAACGCTCCCATCCGGCTCGCCCCGTCCACCATCGCCGCCTCCTCCAGTTCGAACGGCACGCCGGACACGAACCCGCGCAGCGTCCAGATGGTGAACGGCAGCACGAACACGAGATAGGTGAGCGACAGACCGATCACGGTGTTCGTCAGGTGGCGACCGTCGAGGATGCGGTACAGGGAGATGATCAGCGCCTCCGCCGGGATCATCTGCACGACGAGCACCGTGGCGAGGAACGCCTTGCGCCCCCGGAACCGGAACCGGGCGAGGGCGACGGCGGCGAGGAACGCGATGAGCAGCGCGAGGACCACGACGATCCCGGTGACCATCGCGCTGTTGCGGACCGACGTCCAGAAGTGCTCCCGCTCGAACACGCGGCGGAAGTTGTCGAGGGTGAGCCCGGTGGGCAGGAGCGACGGGTCCGGTCGCTTGATGTCCCCGGGCCGGCGCAACGCCGTCAGCACCATCCAGTAGACGGGGAACAGGGCGATCAGCGTGACGACGACGCCCGCCACGTTCAGCGCCACCCGGCGCCCCCGCCGCGTCGGCGTCCGCACGCTCACGCGTCCTCCTGCCGGAGCATCGCCCGCAGGTACGTCAGCGTGAGCAGCACGGTGATCAGCACCATCACGATGGCGATCGCCGCGCCGATGTCGTAGCGATTCTGGCCGATCGACACGTTGTAGGACCACACACCGAGCAGGTTCGTGTCGCGGGTGACGCTGCCGGCCCGCTGGAGCACGTAGATCTGCGTGAACACACGGAAGTCCCAGAGGATCGACAACGACGTGAGGATGAGCAGGATCGGCTTGAGCGCCGGGAACGAGACGTAGCGGAAGCGGTCGACGAACCCGGCGCCGTCGAGCATCGCCGCCTCGTGCAGCTCGACGGGGATCTGGGTCAGCCCGGCGTAGACGGTGAACGCCACGAACGGGACGCCCATCCACACGACGATGATCGTGGCGACGGCGAAGAAGCTGAGCGGATCAGCGAGCCAGCTCTCCCCCTGCCGCCCCAGCACCGCGTTCACGAGACCGTACTGGCTGTCGAACATCCACTGCCACAGCACCGTCGCGGTGAGCGGCGGGATCGCCCAGGCGATGATCAGCGCGGCGGAGACGACGAGCCGCATCACCGTGCCGAGCGTGTCGAGGAGCAGCGCGACGAGCACGCCGAGCACCATCGTCAGGGCCACGTTCACCGCGCAGAACAGGACCGTCCGCCGCAGGACGGTCCAGAAGTACGAGTCGCCGAGGATCGTGCGGAAGTTGTCCACGCCGACCCACGGGGCCGGGCGCCCGAACACCTGGGGCAGCCCGTACTCCTGCAGCGCCATGACGACCAGCCGCACGAGCGGGTACCCGAGCATGAGCACGAGCACCGCGACGGCCGGCGCCAGCAGCGCGTAGGGCAGCGCCGCGCCACGCCGGCGGCGTCCGGCAGCAACGGGGGTGGCCGCCGCCGTCACGCTCGGCACGTGGGTGGTCACGGCGCTGCCCCGTTCCGCTCAGCCGTTGAGCGTTGCTTCGATCGCCGCGTCCGCCTCGGCCGCGGCCTCCTCGATCGGTGTGCCCTGGGCGATCCGCGTGAGCATGTCGGGCAGCACGTTGGCCGCCTCGACGCCCGTCCACTTCTCGCTCGACGGCACGAACCGGCTGTTCTCCGCGGCCTTCGCCTGTGCCTCGGCGGCCTCGCTCCCGGTCACCTCGTCGAGCTCGGAGCGCAGCGCGGGGATCAACCCGGCCTCCGCCATCCGCTGCTGGTAACCAGCCGAGGCGAGGATCTTCAGCAGGTCGAAGGCAAGGTCCTGGTGCTCGCTGCGAGTGGGGATCGCCAGCACCGAGCCGCCGAGGAACACCGGTGCGGTCGTGCCCGGTGCGCTGCCCGGCATGGCGAAGACGCCGATGTTCGGCTCCATCTCGGGACAGCCCTGCTCCGGGTCGACGATCTGGCCCGGCTTCCAGCCCGGCGCGGGCATCATGCCCACCTCGCCGTTGCAGAACGCCGTGAAGTCCTGGGAGTCGTCGGCGTCGGCGGGCGCCGCGTTGGCCTCGTCGAACACCCGCTTGAACAGCTCGAGACCGGCGATCGACTCGGGTGAGTCGAGCGTCCCGACCCACTGGTCGCCCTCCTTGACGGCGATGTCGCCGCCGGTCTCCCAGATGAACGACACAGCGGCGTGCCAGTTGCGCGCCGGCAGGTAGATGCCCGAGAAGTTCGGGGTCGAGGCGTTGGCCTCCTTGAGCGTGACGCCGGCCTGGATCCACTCCTCGAGCGTCGTCGGGAGCTCCAGACCGGCGGCCTCGAACAGGTCCTTGCGGTACACGACGACGCGAGCACCCGCGTAGTAGGGCACGGCGTAGATCCGCCCGTCGTAGGTGCTCGCCTCGAGCAGGCTCTGCAGGAAGGCGTCCTCGCCGCCGAGCTCGTCGAAGCGGTCGGTGAGGTCGACGACGGCGCCGGCAGCCTCGAACGACTGCGCCTGCGTGTTGCCGAACTCGACGATGTCGGGCGCGTCGTTCCCCGACAGGGCGGTGGTGAGCCGCTCGACGAGCCCGGTCCACTGCTGTCGCTCGAGTCGCACGGTCACGTCCGGGTGCATCTCGTTGAACTCGGCGATCGCCCAGTCGACGACCTCCTGGGGCGTGTCGTTGGCGTTGAGCCACAAGCGGATCGTCTCGCCGTCACGGGCATCGTCACCGTCGTCGGCGGGCGCGTCGGTCCCGCTGGGCGCGGCGGAGCTGCCCGTGTCGTCGGACGTCGCCGCAGCGTCGCCCCCGTCATCGTCGTCGTCGCCGCACGCGGTGGTGGCGAGCAGGCTCGCGGCGGCCAGTACCGCCAGCGTCCGCACGGATCGTGTTCTCTTCACGGCGTCCTCCTTGGACGGGCTGGGGTCGGGGCGAGCCGCGGCGCGGCTCCGGAGCGGCCTCGCGCGCGGCGGGGCCCGGGAGGAGCGAGGGAGCAGACGCGCGTGACGCGTGCGCTCATCGGATGCCGAGCTCCTGGTCGAGGACGCGGGCGGCGGCGCCGATGAGCGCGTCGTCGAAGCCGAACGTGCTCGGCCGCACGACCAGGCGGTCGGCGAGCTGGGGCATGGTGCGTGCCGCGATGGCGTCCGCGGCGGCGCGGCGGAACGTCTCGGCGGTGACGGCCTCGGACCCCGACAGCACGACGTCGGTGATGTCGAGCGCGCTCAGCACGGTGGCGAGCGCGGCCCCGAGGTGGTCACCGGCACGGGCGAGGACGTCGGTGCCGGCGCGGCGGGCGATCAGCGGTGCGGCGACCTCGGTCTCCAGGCACCCGCGCTTGCCACAGGCGCACGGGCGGCCGTCGGGCACCACAACCACGTGACCGATCTCGCCGGCCGCGGCACCCGAGCCGGTGTAGAGGCGACCGTCGAGCACGAGCCCGGCGCCGACGCCCTCGTCGACGCGCACGCAGATCAGGTGGCGTGGCGCGACGTCGGCCGGCTCCCCGAACGTGAGCTCGGCGAGCGCGGCGGCGTCGGCATCGTTGATCACGGCGACGGGCAGGCCGAACGCGGCGGTCAGCTCCGCGGCGAGCGGAACGTTCGTCCAGGCGAGGTGCGCAGCCGTGACCACCACGCCGTCGGCGTCGACGATGCCGGGGCTGGCGACGCCGATCCCGAGCAGCGGTCGCTCGGCGTCGGCGACGAGCTCGCGGCAGATGCGCCGCACGAGCGTGCGCGCGAGCCGGCCGGTGCGCTCGGCCCGGTCGTAGGTGCGACGGGCGACCACCTTGCCGGCGAGGTTGACGACGGCGCCGACGAAGCGGTCCGGCTCGGAGAGGTCGAGGCAGACGATGTGGCGGCCGTCGGCGGCGACGTCGACGAGCGTGGCCGGCTTGCCCACCCCGGCGCCCGGGCGGACGCCGAGCTCCTCGACGACGCCGGCGTCCATCAGCTCCCGCACGACGGCGCTCACGCTCGCCCGGGTCAGCCCGGTCGCCTTCGCGAGATCGGCGCGCGACTGCGGTCCCTCGCGGTGCAAGGTGCGCAGCAGCTGCCCCCGGTTCGCCCGGCGGATGTCCTCCGGCGTTGCCATCCCGTTTGTTTGTTTACTCTCCGAACAAATCACCGTCAAGTGCCGGTTCGGCGGCACGCGCTCGCCGGGCGACGTAACGTGAGCAGCCGTGAACGCCCGGCGCTCAGGGTCGGTGCGCCGGCTGGCCGAGGAGCTGACCGAGGACGGCATCTCCCTCGACGAGCCCGACGCACTGCGGCATCTGCTTCACGAGGAGCTCGACTACGCCCGGCGGATCCCGATGTTCGAGGGCCGCCGCCCGCTCTACGGGTCGTTCTCGATGCCGCCGGGCACCAGCATCACGACGGCCGGCGGCATCGCCGACCTCGTGCCGCTCGACGGTCTCCCCCGCGAGATGTTCCGCACGTTCTCCGACGGCCGTTCGACGTTCGTCGTCAACCGTCCCGAGGACCCGCCGCTCCTGGTGTGCTTCGAGCGGCCCGTGCAGTACGAGGCCGAGCTCGTGCAGCTGCAGGAGGTCACGGGCGCGCGCATCGTGCAGCGCACCGCCGTGCTCGGCCAGGTGCGCCTGTTCACCGATCACCGCGTCATCTCGTGGAACGGTGAGAACTGGACCGACCGGGCATCGGCCGCCGCGCTGCTCCCGGCACTGCGTGCGGCGGCACCGGAGCTGGACCCGGCCGTCGCCCACGGGCTGCTCGACCTGGCCGTGCACTGGCTGTCACCGGCGCGGGTCGGTGCGACGATCGTCGTCCACGAGCAGGACTTCGACTGGGCCGCGCTCGACGTCTCGACGAAGTTCCGCTCGCCGCCGCTGTCGATCACCAACCGCCGGCACTTCCCCGCCCTGTTCGCCTCGCTGCTCCAGCACGACCTGGCGACGCTGGTGACCGCCGACGGCAGCGTCCGCTACCTCGGCGTCGGCCTGCGGGCGAGCGCGGAGGCCGAGCGCGCCGTGGACAGCAGCCGCGGCATGCGCCATCGCTCGGCGCAGCGGTTCAGCTACGACCACCCGTCGACGACGATCGCCGTCGTCAGCGAGAACGGCCCGGTGACGATCTTCCGCCGCGGGGCAGCGATCGATCTCACGGTCGCTCGCTGAGCGCGGATCAGATCACGGCGGACTCCGGGTCGCGGCCGAGCAGCAGACGGCCGGCGACCTCGAGGCGGCTCACGCTGAGCAGCACGTGCTGGACCGCCGTGTGCACGTCGCGCCAGGCACGCTCGAGCGGTCCCGGACGGCGGATCCCCGACATGCCTGCCGCATCGTTGACGAGATCGACGACGCGCAGGCCGAGCCGCGCCGCGGTGACCATGCGCAGCCGCAGGCGCACGCGCGCCTCGGTGTCGAACGGATCGCCGCGCGAGCCCTGCGCCCAGATGTCCTCGATGCCGGCGGCGAGGGTGTCCTCCGCGGCGAGCAGCAGACCCCGGCCCTCGCCGACGACCATCTGCGCGAACGACCGGTCGGCGAGCACACCGGCGTTGGCCGTCGGTCGCTTGGCGACGGCCAGCTCGATGAAGCGATCCAGCGCACCTCGGGCCGCTCCCACCACCGTGGCGGCGATCCCGCCACCCAGTTGCACGTGCATCGGGATGTCGCCAACCGGCCCGGCGTCGCGCCGCGGCGCGGGTTCCGGCCAGGCGAACGTGCGCTCCTCGGGGACGAACACGTCACGGTAGACGCAGTCGTCGCTGCCGGTGGCCCGCATGCCGGCGGTGTCCCACGTGTCGACGATCGTGATCCCCTCCATCGGCAGCAGCCCAGCGGTCATCTCGGGCCGGCCGTCGATCCACGACCTCTCGCCGTCTCGGTGCACCCAGGCGCCGGCCATCAGCCACGTCGCGTGGCGGCACCCACTGACGTTGGTCGCCCGGCCGGTGAAGCGGTAGCCGCCGGGCACCGGTTCGGCGACGCCGCCCAGCGGGTTGAGCGAACCGGCCATCACCGCTCGGGGCGCGACGAACACCTCCTCGAACGCGGCCTGCGTCACGAAGGCGCCGAACAGCGGGCCGTTGCCGAGGATCGCGTGCAGCCACCCGGCCGACGCGTCGCGCTCGGACATCGCCCGGAACACCTCGACGCTCTCGGGGATCGTCAGCCCGAACCCGCCGAGGTCGGACGGCAGCAGCACGCGCAGCAGCCCGGTCTCGTGGAACGCCTCGACGACGTCGTCGGTCAGGCGGCCGAGCTGCTCGGCCTCGTGGGCGCGCTCCTCGACGAGCGGCCCGATCTCCCGCACCCGGCTCAGCGCCGCAGGCAACCCCCCGGTCACGCGCAGCACGGTAGCCCTGGCCGCGCGGCGCGACCGGAACGGACGTGCTACGCCGCCTCGTCGGCGAGGCCGGCGGCGTCGAGGCGGAGCACGGTGAACGGCCGGGCGAGGACGGGCTGGGCGACGTTGCGCACCGGGATCCCGCACGGGGTGCGCCCGGCGCGGGTGCCGCGGTGGGCGTGACCGTGGATCGCGAGGTGCGCACCGCCGGTGTCGATCGCTTCCGCCAACAGGTAGCTGCCGAGGAACGGATAGATCTGCAGTGGCTCGCCGGCGAGCGTGTCCTCGACCGGCGAGTAGTGGGTGAGCGCGATGCGCACGTCGGTGTCCAGGGCCTCGAGCGCGGCACCGAGGTCGCGGGCCATCTCCCGGGTCCGGCGGACGAACGCCTTCATCAGCGGTTCACCGAACTCCGAGCACGTGCCACCGGGGAACCCGCCGCCGAAGCCCGGCGTGCCGGCCACGCCGACGGTGACGCCGCCGACAGCAAACGTGACGGCATCGCCGTCGAGCACGATCGCACCGGCGGACTCGACGATGCCCACGACCTCGTGCTCGGCGTCGCTCTCGTAGTCGTGGTTGCCGAGCACGACGACCACCGGCACGTCCACCGTCGCCAGCTCGGCCGCCAGCACCTCCGCCTCCGCCGGGGTGCCACGTCGGGTGAGGTCGCCGGCGATCAGCAGCAGGTCGGCGACCTCGGCGATCCTGCCCGGCGCGCCGAGCACCGGACCGGAGTCGAGCCCGACGTGGACGTCGCCGACGGCGGCGACGCGCACGATGTCGGCCATCAGGGCACGTCCTCGACGTCCGGGTCGGCCGCCAGGTGGACGACCTCCACCTCGTTGCAGATCTCCCAGCCCGGCGCCAGCTCCTCCACGACCCGGACGATCGCATCGCGGCGCGCCTGGGTCGGCACGCTGCCCGCGACGTGGATGCAGTGGGCGTCGGCCCAGACCTGCAGGTCCTGCTCCCCCACGCGCTCGTCGGCGAGCAGCGCCTCGTGGAGATGCTCGGGCAGGTAGCGCTCGTCGGGCGAGGTCACGGCTGGTCCCCGAGGGTGGCGTCGGCGAGGCGGCGGATCACGGGGTCGGGCACGGCGAGGTCGGTGGACTGCGCGTACAGCAACAGGCTGAGCATCCGCCGGGGACCGCGTCGCGCCCGGGTGAGCAGGTAGTCCCAGTCGAGCTCGCGCTTGGCGATGATGGCGAGGGCATCCCACCAGTAGTGCGCGGTCTCCTCCCCGTGGGCGAGCGCCTTGGTGACGACGAGGTCCTCGGGGCCGAGCACGGGCACCTTGCGTGACCACACCTCGGCCCACTCGCCCCGGGCGAGCATCTCCTCGTCCAGGTCGACCGGCCCGGACGAGCTGTAGATGACATCGACGAAGACGTCGTCCTTCCACAGCTTGGTGAGCCACGACGACGGGGCCGGGTCGAGGCGGAACCCGGCACCGACGAGCGCCTCGACGACGGCGGGTTCGTCGGCGCGCCGGATGAACACGTCGAGATCGTGGGTCCACGACGTGCGCCCGTGGACGATCGACGCGATGCCACCCATGAACAGGTACGGGGCGCGTGCGGCCTGCAGCGCGTCGCACGCCAGCTGGAACGCCTCGACGAAGTCGTCCTGGTTGACGCCGGTGCGGGCGCGGTCCGGGTCCACGGGGTGGCCGTACCCGCCGCCGGCCCGCCCGGAACCAGCGGGTCAGCCGCTGGCGGACTGCCAGAGCCCGAGCAGGTTGCCCTCGCAGTCGCGGAAGTAGGCGGCGAACCCCATGTCGCCGACCTGCATCTTCGGCTCGACCACCGAGCCACCCCGAGCCTCGATCTGCCGCAGCGCGTCGTCGATGTCGTCGACGCCGATCGTGATGACCGGCTGGGCGAGGTTCGGCTGACGAGCGAACATGCCACCGTTGATGAACCCCGGCTCGGTCGGCATCCCTTCCTCGCTCACCGGTCCGGTCGTCACGAAGTGGTACTGCAGCTCGGGCACCGGCTGGACCTGCCAGCCGAACACCTCCCGATAGAAGCTCGCCGCCCGGTCGACGTCGTCGTAGGGCACCTCGAAGTGGACCACCCCTCCAGCCATCGCGCACCTCCTGGTCGTTTCGCGAGCACGGCGATGCTACGCCTCGGGGATCCGTTGCTCACCCGGGTTCCCGCCCGTGCCTCGGCTCCTCGGCCGATCGGTTCGCCACGAACGCAAGTTCGTCTCAGCATCTCCCGACGACGGCGAGCTTCCGCCCAGAGGAGCAGGCGTTCGCTTCGCCGCGCCGATCTCAGGGTTCAACCGGAACAACCAGCAGGGGCACCAACAGCGCGAGCGAGCCGGCACCGCCGTCGTTTGCTCCAGGCACTGACGCGAGCATCTCGCTCGGTTAATCTGACGGCTGACCGATTGAGTCGGAGGGGTACGTCGGGGGTGCCGCCGCCAGAGGGCGGCCACGAGCCGCATGAGAGGGGTCGAGCCATGAGCGTCCGCGTTGACACCACATACCGCCTCGAGGATCGCTTCGAGCGGGAGTCCGGTCGCCTGTACCTGACGGGCTGGGATGCGCTCGTGCGTCTGCCGCTCATGCAACGGCGGCGGGACGTCGCCGCAGGGCTCAACACCGCGGGGTTCGTGACCGGCTACCCGGGCTCACCGCTCGGCGGACTCGACACCTTGCTCCGCAACCAACGGGCGATGCTCGCGGAGCACCATGTCCACTTCGAGCCCGGTGTCAACGAGGACCTCGCCGCAACGTCGATCTGGGGCTCGCAGTACCTGAACCACGGTCCCGTGCAGAGTCGCTACGACGGCGTGTTCGGGATGTGGTATGGCAAGGGGCCAGGCCTGGAGCGCTCGACAGATGCCATGCGCACGGCCAGCTACCAGGGAGTCGCCGAGCACGGCGGTGTGCTCGCGCTTGCAGGTGACGACCACAACGCCCGCAGCACGGTCACTGCGCAACAGAGCGAGGTGCTGTTCGTCCACATGCACATGCCCGTGCTCAACCCCGCGACCGTGCAGGAGTACCTCGACTACGGCCTGACGGGATGGGCGCTCTCCCGATTTGCCAGCACGTGGGTCGGCATGATCGCGCTCAACGACACCGTGGACAGCGCGGCGACCGTCGACGTCGACCCGCTTCGACCGGAGCTGGTCGTACCCGACGACGTCGAGCGTCCACCGAAGTTCGGCACCCCCCGGGCCGGCGGTGTCGGGGGTGCAGCACAGCTCGAGTACGAGATCCGCACGCTCCGGCTCCCCGCCGCTCAGGCGTTCGCCCGGGCAAACCGGCTCGACCGCGTGGTGGTCGACGCGAAGCGGCCAGGGCCGACACACCGTGGCCTGGGGATCATCGCGTCCGGCAAGGCCTACCTCGACGTCCTCGACGGTCTCGCGCGCCTCGGCCTGGACGTCGATCGCGCCGCCGCGCTCGGCATCTCCGTCTACAAGGTGGCAATGCCGTACCCGCTCGAGCCGCTCGGGGTCCTCGAGTTCGTCGACGGCCTCGACGAGGTGCTCGTCGTCGAGCCCAAGTATCCGCTGATCGAGGACCAGGTCAGCCGCCTGCTTCGACGTCTGCCGGCCGAGCGTCGCCCCGACATCGTGGGCAAGACAGACGAGCACGGAGCGCCCCTGGTGCCTGAGGTCGGCGCACTCGATGCGATCTCCGTGTCGGCGGCCATCTTGCGGCGCCTGGAGCGGTTCGTCGATCGGGATGTCCTCGAGGCGATGCGCCCTCGAGAGCGACTGGGAGCGCTCACCCTCACTGCGACATCCGTGGCGCAGGACGACGTCGACGAGGAAGACGGCGAACAGCAGGGTGAGCAGCTCGTGCGTGCTGCCGGATTCTGCTCGGGGTGTCCGCACAACACCTCGACGAAGGTGCCGGAGGGAAGCTGGGGGATCGGCGGCACCGGTTGCCATGGCATGGCGATCGCACTCGCTGCGCCTGGGCGCGAGACCCACATGTTCACGCACATGGGCGGAGAGGGTGCGCTCTGGATCGGCATGGCACCGTTCGCCGAGCTTCCGCACGCCTTCCAGAACATGGGTGACGGCACGTACTCCCACTCGGGTTACATGGCGATCCGCGCGGCCATTGCCGCGAACGTCAACATGACGTTCAAGATCCTGCTCAACGGCTACATCTCGATGACCGGTGGGCAAGCGATCCCGGGCGGACTCCCTGCACATCGCATCGCGGCACAGGTGCTCGCCGAGGGCGCGCGGAAGGTCGTCGTGGTCAGCGACGACCCCTCGAAGTACGGGGATCGCCGAGAGTTCCCCACCGGGGTCGAGATCGAGCACCGCGACCGGCTGATCGAGGTGCAGGAGGAGCTGCGCAGGATCCCCGGCGTGACCGTGCTCATCTACGACCAGCCGTGCGCAGCCGAACTGCGTCGGGAGCGCAAGCGCGGCCGGGCCGCCGAGCCGAACAAGCGGGTGTTCATCCACGATGCGGTGTGTGAGGGGTGCGGCGACTGCAACGTGCAGTCGAACTGCATCTCGGTGGAGCCCCTCGACACCGACCTGGGGCGCAAGCGGGTCATCAATCAGTCGACGTGCAACAAGGACTTCAGCTGCGTCGATGGCTACTGCCCGAGCTTCGTCACACTCATCGGCGCGCAGCCGCGGCGCCGCGGCACGGTCGTGCGAGGACGGTCAGCGGGATCGATCGCGAGCGAGCTGCCCGAGCCGGCGATCGCGGCGAGCGACGACCCGTACAACATCCTGGTCGGCGGCATCGGCGGCGGCGGTGTACTGACGATTGGTGCCATCGTCGGCATGGCGGCGCACCTCGAGGGCAAGTCGGCCTCTGTCCTCAACGAGTCGGGATTGGCGCAGAAGAACGGCGCGGTCCAGAGCCATGTGCGTATCGCGTCGGATCCCGGCGCCGCGCTCTCGCCACGTATCGCCGAGCGCTCCGCCGACCTGGTCATCGGAGCCGACATCGTGGTGGTGTCCAGCGCCGGACCGCTCGCAGCGATGGCTGCGGGCCGCACCTGGGCCGTGATCAACGATGAGGTGCGGCCGACCGTCGCATTCTCGCGCAACGGGGACCAAGACCTCAGTCCGAACGGGATGATCAAGACGCTTCGCCGGGCGACCGGTGGCGCGATCGAGTGCGTCGACGCACACCGCCTGGCAACGGCCTTGATGGGAGACTCGATCTACGCCAACCTCTTCTTGCTCGGCTTCGCTGCGCAGCGCGGCCGCTTGCCCGTCAGCATTGCTGCGATCGAGCGGGCGATCGAGATCAACGGTGTGGCCGTCGCCGCGAACAAGGAAGCCTTCACGTGGGGCCGGCTCGCTGCCGCTGACCTCGCTCGCGTCGAGACGATCGCTGCGGACGGTGACGTTCCGAGCGTGATCGTCGAGGATGGGTCGCTCGAGAGCCTCATTGCCCGGCGCCGTGAGCTGCTGACCAAGTATCAGGATCGAGCCTACGCCGATCGGTACGAGCAGGCGGTGCGCCGAGTGATCGCCGTGGAGCGGGAGCGAACGCCGGGCCACGACGAACTGAGCACTGCGGTCGCACGGAACCTCGCGAAGCTGATGGCGTACAAGGACGAGTACGAGGTCGCGCGACTGTTCGTCGATCCCTCCTTCCGGCGGCGCATCGACGCCGAGTTCGAAGGCGACTTCGAGCTGCGCTTCAACCTCGCGCCGCAGATCCTGAACCGGCGCGACGAGCGAACCGGTCGGGCGCGCAAGATCGAGGTGCCTGCGACGATCGCGATGCCGGCGTTCCGCGCCCTCGCTGCTGCTCGCCGGCTGCGCGGCACGAAGCTCGACGTGTTCGGGCGCACACCACATCGTCGTGCCGAGCGCGCCCGGATCGACGAGTACCTGACGATGCTCGACGAGGTGCTCGAGCGGCTCACGCCCGAAACCCATGGGCTCGCCGTCCAACTGGCATCGCTTCCGGACACCATCCGCGGTTTCGACACCGTGAAGGACGAATCGGCACGACAGGCCGCCGAGAAGCAAGCCTTCCTGCTCGACGAGCTGCGTCAGCGCACGTCGCTCGCATCGAGCTGACCTCAACGACTTCATCCATCCACACACCTCGTCCTGATGGACGATTCCGACGACGACCGGAGGCCAACCGATGCCGCTGTTCTCCTTCGAGGGCAAGGTCCCGCAGGTTCATCCCGACGCGTGGATCGCGCCGACTGCCACGGTGGTGGGCGACGTCACCATCGAGGCGGGTGCGTCCGTCTGGTACGGCGCAGTGATCCGCGCCGACGTGTCACCGGTGATCGTGCGGGAGGACGCGAACGTGCAGGACAACGCCGTGATCCACGGCGCTCCCGGTGTGACCACCGTGATCGGTCGCCGGGTCACGATCGGCCACCTGTGCCAGATCCACGGCGCCACCATCGGTGACGACAGCCTCATCGGCAATGGGAGCACGGTGCTCGACGGAGCGCGCATCGGACGCGGCACGCTCGTTGCGGCGCACTCCTTCGTCGGCGCCAACGCTGAGCTCCCCGATGGGGTGCTCGCCGCCGGAGCACCTGCCGCGGTCAAGAAGGAGATCAGCGGCACGCCAGCGGAGGAAGCCGTTCGCGGCAACGGACCGTTCTACGCCGAGCTTGCGCGCCGGCATCGCCAGTCGGCGCCACCTGTCGACGGCTGAGCCCGCCGACGCGTTCGCCACGCTCAGGGGGAAGGATGCCGCGGAGCGCGCGTGTGACGATGAGGGTGCCGACCCCCGACGTGACGATGGGGTCCCGTTCCGTGGTCGTGCATCTCGCCGGCGTCGGTGGTGGTGGTGGTGGTGGTTCCGCTCGCCGCCTCCGGCGGCGGCACCGACGGTGCCATGGCATCAGCGTGGAGACGCGCCACGGTGCGTGCGTCCACGAGCTCGGTGAGGATGCCCATCGTCGTGCGGGGATAGAAGAACGCCGCGGGCGCGTCGGACCCGAGATCGATGCGCTCGAGGCCCTTCCCGATGAGCTCGGCAGCGTGCGCCTCGACATCATCGACCATGTACGCGATGTGATGGACGCTCGGCCCGCGCTTGTCCAACCACTTCCCCATGCCGGTCACCCGATCCTGCGGGAGGAGCAGCTCGATCTGGGTCTCGCCGTCGCCCACCTGGATGAAGTAGATCCGCGCGTTCTCCTGGGGCATGTAGATGCCCTCGGGCATCGGTGTGCGGTGCAGATCCCAGGTGAATCCGAGCGTCTCGAGGAAGAGCTCCTCTGCCTCCTCCAGGCTTCTTGCCACCAGCCCGACGTGATCGATGCGGAGGATCATTCCCAGAGATTAATCTGCTGTCCAACTGATTCAAGGAGGCGTGCGTGGCCGAGCAGCCGCTCATCGAGACCATCGAGGTCTCCGTCGACGAGGTCCGATCCACCATCGAGGGGGCGTTCGGGCGGCTGGTCTCCGACGAGGAGGCGATGCGAATCACGGACGCCCTCGTCGAGGCCGAGCTCGCCGAGGTACCCACCCACGGCATCCTTCGCGTGCCGTGGTACCTCGACGGTCTGCGCGAAGGCGTCTATGCGCCTGCCGGCGAGCTGCGCCTGACGCGGACGTCCGCTGTCGTCGCGGACGTCGACGGCGGCGGCGCGCTCGGCTACCTGCCGACGTGGCGAGCGCTCGATCCAGCAGTCGAGGCCGCTCGGACCCATGGCGTCGGCATCACGACGGTTCGCCGCATCGGTGAGTTCGGTCGGGCCGGCTACTACGCCGCTGCCGTGGCGCAGCAAGGCCTGATCGGCGTCGTCGTGCAGAACACGATTCCGCTGCTCGGCCCACCTGGCGCGACCGCGGCGACGCACGGGAACAACCCCCTCGCCTTCGCGGTGCCCGGCGATGACGGCCCCGCGTTCGACGCCGCCTTCACGCCACGCTCAGGCGGCGAGATTCGCCGCCGTGCCCTGCTGGGGCTGCCGATCCCGGAGGAATGGGGCTACCGCGACGCCGAAGGCCGCCCGACGACAGACCCCGCACGCGTGGTCGGGGCGGTGCAGCCCGCGATCGGCGGGGCCAAGGGATTCGGCATGGCAGTCCTCGTCGACGTGCTCGCCGGCGCGCTCGCTGGGGCGAGCAGTGGGCACCTCGTGCGTCCCGGCCCGAGCGTGGGAGCGTTCGTGCTCGTGCTCGACCCGGCGGCGTTTCCGGGCGGCGAGACGGTCGTCGCAACGATGCACGAGAGTGCGTCGTACGTGAGGTCGGTCGGCGGACGATGGCCGGGCGACCGCTCGCGAGCCGCGCGGGCCCAGCACACCACCACGGGGAGCATCTCGGTGCCGGTTCCCATCTGGGAGGCGATGGCATCGGCGATCCAGCGCCTCGGCTGACCGTGCGAGCACCGCCGTTGACGAGTGGTCCGGCGCTTGCGCGATAATCGGTCTGATAACTGAATATGGCGCACGGGGGATGCGCCGTCGCCCTGGGGAGGTGGCATGACGATCTCGGTGGATTGGTCCGTGGATGAGCTCCCGGCGCCCACGCGCGATCTGGAACGGGCCAAGCGCGATCTCGACGAGTGGGGATACTGCTTCCTTGCCGACGCGCTCTCGCCGTCGTTGCTCGAGCGCGTCCGAACCCGGGTCGTCGAGCAGGCAGCCGCCGAGGTCGAGCTCGGCGTCGCTCGCTTCGACACCGGCAGGCATCCCTCGAAGCACGAGGGCTACGGCGTCAACCAACGGATCCCGAGTCTGCTCAACAAGGGCGAGGTCTTCCACGAGCTCGCACTGCACCCGGAGGTCGCCGTCCTGCTCGAGCACGCGCTCGGTCCTCGCTATCTGCTGTCGAGCTTCACCGCCAACATCACGGCACCGGGCTGCGAGCTCCAGGAGCTGCACACCGACCAGGGCTACGTGACGCGTCCGTTCCCGCAGTACCCCATCGTCACCAACGTCGTGTGGATGCTCGACGACGTCGATGACGTCAACGGTGGCACGAGGGTGGTTCCGCGAAGCCACCTGTGGGACCACGACCTGCCGAGCCAGGATGTCCCGACCGTGGGTGCAGTCGTTCCGGCTGGGACGGCCATGGTCGTGGAGGGGCGGACCTGGCACCAGGCCGGCGCCAACCGCTCGGATCGGCGTCGGCACGTCCTCCTCAGCAACTACTGCCGAGCGTGGGTGCGACAACAGGAGAACCCGTTCCTCGCACTGGCGCCGGAGGTCGAGGCGTCACTGTCCAGCGGGATGCGGCGTCTGCTCGGTTGGAAGACGTGGGGCACGCTCGGGCACATCGGTGAGCCCGGGACGACCGACGAACACGGCTTCGTCCACCGTCCCGAGCGCTTCACGACAGCCTCGAGGCCAGCGGCGCCACCGGTCGCGGAGGCCTGAAGACCTTGTCGCCTCAGCGACGCCGCAGGCGTCAGCGGAAGTTCGGCTTGCGCCCCTCCGCGAACGCGCGGCGTGCCTCGAGGGCCTCCTCCATGCCGGACCAGCGCACCTCGACGCCCCACTTGACGACCTCCTCGGGGAGCTGCGGACGGAGCTGGTGGGCGACCGCCAGCGTGTTCTTCAGCGACGCGGGCGGGATGCTCAGGAGGTGGTCGCACGCCTCGAGCGCAGCGGGGATCAGCTGCTCGGGCTCGTCCACCAGGCGATTGACGAAGCCGACCTGATAGGCGCGCTCCGCCGACATCCGGAACCCGAGCGCCAGCTCGGTCGCCACCGCCCACGGCAACGTGTCGCGGAATGCCGCCTCGAAGGCGCCGATCGCCCAGTGCCGCGCCTCGCTGATCTCGAAGACAGCGTTGCGCGACGCCAGCCGGAAGTCCGACAGCATGGCCATGATGAAGCCGCCACCCATCGCCCAGCCGTTGACCGCGGTCATGGTGAGCTTGTCGAGCGGCTTGCCGTTGGCGAACTGATCCCAGAACGGATCGTCCGGCTTGTCGGGATCGAGGCCCGGTGTGCCGCGCTCCGCTGCCTCCACCAGGTCCTCACCGGTGCAGAAGCCGCGTCCGGCCCCCGTCAGGATGGCGATCTTCTGCGTGTCGTCCTCGACGAACTCGGTCCACACCTTCGCCACGTCGCGCAGCATCTGCGCGTTCATCGCGTTCAACTTCTCCGGGCGGTTCATCGTGATGATCACCACGTCGCCCTCGCGCTCTCGACTGACCTCGATCAATCCCATCAGAACCCCTTGAAGTTCGGCTTACGCTTCTCGGCGAAGGCGCGCCGCGCCTCCATCACGTCCTCCACCGCACCACCGGACGCGGCGAGCTCGGCCCCGCGCGCCTGCACATCTGCCGGGATCACGGGACGCAATCGGCGCGCCGCGGTGATCGTGTTCCGCAACGACGCTGGTGGGAGGCTGAGCAGGTGGTCGCACATCTCGAAGGCCGCCGGAAGCAGCTGCTCAGGTGTGTCGACGAGCCGGTTCACGAACCCGATCTCGTAGGCGCGCTCGGCGCTCATCCGCATCCCCATCGACAGCTCGGTCGCGATCGCCCACGACAGCGAATCGGTGAACCCGAACCTGTACGCACCGATCAGCCAGTGTCGTGCCTCGGAGATCTCGAAGACCGCGTTCCGGCTCGCCAGCCGCAGGTCGCACAGGTAGGTCTGGATGAAGCCACCGCCCATCGCCCACCCGTTCACTGCGGCGATCAATGGCTTGTCCAACGTCTGGTTCCAGAACGGGTCGTACGGCAGTCCGGGCGGGAATCCGGGTGTGCCGCGCTGGGCGGCCTCCACCAGGTCCTCACCTGCACAGAACCCCCGTCCGCTCCCGGTCAGGATGGCGATCTTCTGGCTCGCGGACTCCTGATACGCGGTCCATGCGAGCGCCAGCTCCGTGAGGAGCTGGGTGTTCATCGCATTCAACTTCTCCGGTCGGTTCATCCGGATCACGACCACGTCGCCGTGGTCTTCGGTCTCGACGACAGCCATCGCTCCCCTCACGTGGATGCGCGGTCGGTCTCCGCGGCGGAGTCGAAGCCGAGTGGAGCAGTACCGATGACGTGGTCACGCTCGAGCTCGGCGAGCTCCTCGGCCGACAGACCCAGTTCGCCGCCGAGGATCTCCGTGTTGTGCTCGCCCAGGTACGCCGTGCGGCGGGGGGCAGGCAACGGTGTATGTCGGTAGTGGAATGCCTGCCCGAGGTAGCGCATCGGTCCGATGCCCTCCCGTTCCTGTTCGATGAACCAGTCGGCGAGGTGAAGGTCCTCCAGGAGGTCCTTGCCGTCCATCACCACAGCGGCCGGGACGCCGGCGCGCTGCAACCGGTGCATCAGGTCGAACGCATCACGAGCGCGGGTGCGGTCGCCCACGAGTGCGTCCACCGCGTCCCGGTTCGCCTGACGATCCGCGGACGCCGGGTGCGGCGTCTCGCCACCGTCCAGCTCCGCCCACAGGCGTCTCCACTCGTCGTCGCGGCGGCAGGCGATCGCGATCCAGCGACCGTCTCGACACGGGTACGTACCGTGAGGCGCCCACTGCGGGTGCAAGTTGCCGACCCGGCCCGGATCATCGCCCAGCTGGGCTTCGATCAGCTTCTCTCCGACGAACGCGGTCGACGCCTCGACCTGACTGAGGTCGATGAACTGACCTTCCCCGGTACGACGACGGTGGTTGATCGCCGCCAGCAGCGCCAGGGCACCCATCAGGCCGGCGAGCGGATCACCGAACGTCGTTCCGGTGAAGAGCGGACCACCGTCCGGATAGCCCGTGAGGTGGGTGATCGACGACATCTGCTCGGTCGTCCAGGCGAAGGCGGCGTAGTCGCGACACGAGCCCTGCGTGCCGAAGCCAGGCATCGAGACCATGATCAGGTCGGGCTTGATGGCACGCAGCGATTCGTACGCGAGCCCGAAGTTCTGCATCACCCGCGGCGTGTAGTTCTCGATGACGACGTCGGCAGTGGCGACGAGTCGGCGGAACAGCTCGGCGCCGCGCTCATCGCCGAGGTTCAACGTGATCCCACGCTTGCTGCGGTTGATCCAGTTGAAGAGTGGAGAGCTCTCCCACGGCTTCGGTCCGAGGCGTCCGACACCGCGCCAGCCGTCGAGACGCTGGACCGCCTCGATCTTGATGACGTCAGCACCGAGATCCGCGGCGATGAGGGTCGCCAGTGGCCCGGACATGAACATCGTCAGGTCGAGCACCCGCAATCCGGCGAGGGGCCCACCTGCCGGGCGCACCGCGCTGGTCGGAGTCGGTGGCGGAGGCGCGGCCGCCGCCTCGGCTCGGAGCTCGGCGTCGTTCTCGCCCGGCAGCGGTGCGGGCCTCGGCAAGGAGGGGGTCTTGCTCATGAGGAACGGGACCCGTGGTGCCTGGAACGTGCCCGCCAACGGGTGCTCCTGTGTCACGAGATATCCCCGTTCGGCATGCGAGGGGAGCGTGAGGGCCTGCCGCGGAGACAGCACGAGCCCGAACGGGAGACGCCACGCCTGTGCCTCGGTGAAGACCTCGTGTGCGGAACGGTCACGGAAGGCCTCGGTGAAGACGGCGCGTATCTCGTCGACGTACGCGAGGCGTCCCCAGTAGTCCTTGAAGCGTTCGTCCTCCGCCATGTCGGGACGGCCGGCGAAGAGGCAGGCGGTCTGCCACTGCACCTCGGTGAGTGCGTTCACCCCGACGTAGCCGTCGCGGCACTCGATGTTGAACGACGGACCCGTCATGTAGTCGGAGTGGCGCTCGCTCATCGCCCCGGTCTGCTGATAGGTCCCCGTCGGACCCATCGCACACGTGATCGCCGCCTCCCACGCGGACACGTCGACGAGGTCACCCAGGCCGCCGCGCGCTCGCGCCTCCACGGCTCCGAGTGTCGCCACCGCGGCATACGCGCCAGCGACCGTCTCCGTGGTCTGCCCGCCGATCTGCAAGGGTTCCCGGTCAGGAAGCCCGCAGGTGAGGGCAAGCGTGCCGAGCGCGCACGTGATCAGGTGAGTGGTCTGGTACGCGGCGTAGGGACCGGTCGAGCCGAAGCCCGAGACGAGGGTCAGGATCACCGCCGGGTTGATGTCGAGCAGGGCCTGGTGGTGCAGGCCCTGCTCGACCAGCCGGGATTCCGGCCCGTCAGCGATGACGATGTCGTACGTCCGCACCAAGCCGCTCAGCGTCTGCCGATCCGTCTCATCGCCGAGATCGAGAAGGATGCTGCGCTTGCTCGAGTCGAAGTAGAGCCGGTCTGCTCGTCCTGCAGGGGACTCGTCGACCGTGGTGCCGGGTGACTCGACGCGCACCACGTCAGCACCGAGGTCGCCGAGCAGCTTGGCGCAGAACCGCCCCGCGATCGTCGTTGACAGATCGAGCACGCGCTCGGCGCGGAGGGGTCCGTCATGTTCGATCGCAGAGGCACTCATCTCTCGTCCTTCGCTCGATCAGCTCGTCACGCCAACGCCGCGGATGATCGGATAGTTGGCCACCAGGCTCGGCTGCCAGTTCACGACATTGTCGTTGACGGCATAGATGATCTGGGGACGAAGGAGGATGAGGTTCACGGCCTCCTCGACGACCTTGCGCGTGCCCTCCCGAACGAGCTCTGCTCGCTCGTCCTGATCCAGCGCCGCGAACATCTCCTTCACGAGCTCGTCCATGCCCTCAGGCGTGCCGCCACCCGGGTTGGCGAACGACGTCGACATGAAGGCGCCCTGGAAGAGCTGCGCCGGCTCAGGCACCTGGCCGGCTCCACCGAGCAGCGCGTCGGACTGCTTCTCGGCGAAGTAGGTGGTCGCCAGCTGGCTGATGTCGATGGGGTTCGGGCGCATCGTGATCCCGATGTCCGCGAACTGGGCCTGGAGGAGCTCGGCGAACTGCGGGTACGGGTCCGAACCAGCCGGGATCATCAGCTCGAACTCGAAGCCGTCCTCCAGACCCGCCTCCGCGAGCAAGGCCCGCGCCTTGTCCGGGTCGTACGTGTAATAGTCGTCCGGGATGTCCGGGCTCCCCGCCCAGTAGTCGTCCGGGAACGGCTTGATCGTGGGCTCACAGAAGCCGTAGTAGATGGCCTCGCAGATCGCCTCGCGGTCGACCGCGTACGACAGCGCCTGGCGCACGAGCGGGTTGCCGAACTCGCTGCGGCTGTTGTTGAGGTACACGTTGATGTACCAGAAGCTGCTCTCCGCCACGATGTCGAGCCCGGCCTGCTCGACCTGCGCGACCTGGGACGGCGTGACGTATGCAGCGTCGTACTCGCCGGCGAGCACGCCGTTCGCGCGGGCCTGACCATCAGCGATTCCGGCCAGCACGACCCGTTTGGCAGCGGCAGCCGACGGGTCGCCCCAGTACTCCTCGAAGCGCTCGTAGACGATGCGGTCGCCGGGACGGAACTCGACCATCCGGTACGGGCCAGCGCCGATCGCGTTGGAGTTCAGGTCGACGCCGTCAGCGAGTGCTCGTCCGCTGACGATCATGCCGGCGCGGTCAGCGAGCGAGTACTCGAGCGTGGCGTCCGGCTGGGTCATGTGGAGTGTGACGGTGAGCGGATCAGTCGCCTCGACGCGCTCGATGTTCGCCACGGCGCTGTAGACGGGAGAGTCCTCCATCGCCATCAACCGCTCGAGGTTCGCCTTCACGACCTCGCTGGTCAGCTCACTCCCGTCGTGGAAGGTCACGCCCTCCTGCAGCGTCATGGTGAACGTGCTGCCGTCCTCAGACCACTCCCACGACTTGGCCAGCCCCGGTGACAGCGTGCCATCCGGCGCGCGATAGATCAGGGCGTCGTACACCGGGAAGTTGTACGCGACGTTCTGCACGTTCGGGTTGCGCAGCGGATCGACCGTGTCGAGCGTGAGCTGCCAGGCAACGGTCAGCGTGCCGTTCGGATCGGCCTCGCCACCCGCCGGAGCGTCAGTCCCAGCACCCGCCGTCGTCGCGGTGCCAGATCCCTCCCCTGGCCCCGAGTTGTCCGTCGACTGTTCGCTTGCCGATTCAGAGGAGTCGGCTCGGTCATCGTCATCGTCGTCGCCACAGGCAGCGACGACGAGCGCCGCAGCTACGAGTACGGCCAGCGCTCGTGCGGGCCGCGTTCGCCCGCGCGAAGTCCGGGCAGCAACCATCTCATCCCCCTTGTTGGTGCGGGCTGCAAGAGGCGGCGAGATCCATCGCCCGGCCGACCTTGTGCATGCTGGCGCGCCGTCGCCTCGATCCCCGATATTCAGTTGTCCAGCAGATTAAGGAGCCTTCTGACAAGTGTCAACCCATCAGAAGGCTCCTCGAGGACCCGCGGAACGCTGAGGTGATCAGTCGGTGCGCCTTCCCCGCCGGCTCCGGGTTGCCGATTGAGGTGCCGAAGCGAGTAGTTCACCGGCGAAGAGGCGCTCGAGCCCTCGCGCTGCCGACGCCGCGTTCTCGACGCCTGTGAGACTGATGCACGCGATACCCCAGAACGCCGATCGGAGCACGTTCGCGAGGTGGGTGCGGTCACCGGGGGCGATCGCCCCCTCGGCGACCGCATCAGAGCCGAGGCGATCCATGAAGTCGGTGACGCGCTGTGGGACAGGCAACGGCACAGCGTCACTCTCGTGCTCGACCCACGCCCGGAGAATGAACGACATGCGGTCTGGCCGCGTGCGGGCGTGCTCCCGCGCCATGGCGATGAGCTTGACGAGGCGGGTCCGCACGTCTCGGTGACGATCGAGCACGATCTTGAACTCGTCGTACAGCTCCTCGACGACTGAGACGTACGCCGCGGTGTACAACGCCTCCTTCGTCGAGTAGTGGTGATACAGCGTGCCCGTGGTCAGCCCCGCGGTCTCGGCGACCTCCCGGAGCGTGGTCCGCGAGAGGCCCTTCCTCGCGAAGCAGTGCACCGCAGCTGCAAGCAGCTGACGCCGCGTCTCCTCGCTGTCCCCGTCGACCGGCCTCCCAGGCCGCCGTCGGGCCCGACCGACGCCTGCCGGCGTGGTCCGGGACGTCGCCACAGCAGTCGGTGTGCTCGTCGCCTTGGTCGCCTTCTTCGCCATCGGGTCGACTCTACGGTGGGCCCCGCGATAGAGCCCGGGAGCGTCGCCGGCCCCACCGAGCCAGCGTCCACCAAGGCCGAGATAGATCTCGGCCGATTGGGCGCCAACGCCAGCCAGGACTTTCCACTGCGTCGGGACGCGCGAGTAGTTGAGCCGACGCCAGCGCCCCTTGAGCATCGACCTGCAGAGACGCGCCGAATCGCGAGGACGTCAGCTTCACCGACCTTGACGATCCTGAAGGCCCGTTCGTAGAATCAGCCGGTCGGATGATTTTCCTGCCCACGTTGGCAGGAGACAGTCGGGGGAACGGGGGAACATGAACGTCAGGACACGGTGGTCGCGCGCGCTCTTGTTGATCGGCACCGCCTCGGTCGTCGCCGCCACCTCGTGCGGCAATAGCGACAACGAGAACAGCGACACAGCGCCGCCGAGCTCGCCTCTTGCAAGTGCACTCTCCACCATCTCAGAGACAGCGGACTCCGTGGCTACGCCCGCCGCTCCCGATGATGGCCTCGTTGCCACCTATACCTCGGACGGTGAGGTCGATCCGGACGGCACGGCGCGGATCGCGTACCACTTGACGCCGACCTCCCTCGACCCTCTCGGGCCATCGGTGCATCAGGTGCAGTCCTACCTCTGGCCGATCTACGACGGCTTGTTGCGGCTCTCACCGACGCTGGACGTCGAGCCCATGTTGGCCACCGAGTGGTCGTTCACGGCGGACGGTCTCGGCCTCAACCTCAAGCTCCGCGACGACGTCGTGTTCCACGATGGATCCCGCTTCGACGGCGAGACCGTCAAGGTGAACATCGAGCGGCAGCTCGCCGCGAACGAGTCGCCCATCCGTTCCTTCCTCGCCAACGTCACGGGCGTGACAGTCAACTCCCCCTACGACGTCACGATCAACCTCTCCGAGCCGGACGCCTCACTTCCCGTCGTGCTCGCTCACCGACCCGGGTTGATGATCAGCCCGAAGGCGATCGCCGAGGGCGCCAACCTGGATGAGACGGATGGCGGGTCTGGGCCGTACCGCATGGCGAGTGCCGCGATCGGGGACCGCGTGACGTACGAGCGCTTCGACGACTACTGGGGAGAGCCGGCCGGCACGAAGGGCTTGCAGATCTTCGGTGTGAACGATGGGCAAGCCCGAGTGAACGGGGTCATCTCAGGCGAGTTCGACATGGCGTACCTGACACCGTCCCAGTTGCAGCAAGCGACCAATGGCGGTTTGGACGTCGTGGCCCAGGACACGACGTGGTACATCCAGCTGTTCCAGAACCGCGCTCACTCGAATCTCGACGACCTGAGGGTGCGACGAGCAGTCGCCCACGCGATCGACCGGACGGCCATCTGCGCCGTGATCTATGCCGGGGAGTGCGAGCCGACCTCGTCGATCCTCCCGCAGGGCTATTGGGCGCAGGACCCTTCGATCACACCGGACTACTTCAGGTTCGATCCCGATCTCGCGCGAGAGCTGCTCCAGGACTCCGGACACGTCGGTCAGACCATCAGCATCGCGTTCCCGGCCGCTTCCGACCCGTACCCGCAGTTCGCCGAGTTGCTGCAGGCTCAGCTCAACGACGTCGGCTTCGATGTCAGCGTCGTGCCTGCGGACATCAACTCACTCGGCGACGTCTACCAGGTGAAGCAATCGGTCGACATGCTCCTGGCCGGTGGCGGTCAACACGCCGATCCGGCACTCATGCTGGCGAACCAGTTCACATCGACGGCAACCCAGAACCCCAGCAAGATGGTGCCGCAGGGTCTCGATGAGCTCGTGGCCGAGGCACGGGCCGCGGTCGATCCCGACGATCGGAGGAAGGTGATGCACGAGGTGACCCGGCTGATCGCGGAGGAGGTCGTCGATCTCCCGCTCGTCGCGCCCAAGGTGCTGTTCGCGATCCATCCCGATCGCATCGCGTCGTACACGCCGACCAGGCTCGGCGCCTACCTGTCGCCCCGCAGCGTGACCGTCCACCCGGGCTGATGACGACCGCGACCGCGCCCCGCACGCGAGCGACGACCGACGCCGGGCCGCCTGCCGCTCGTCAGCCGGACGCCATGGCGTAGGCGCCGAGCAGGTCGCGGGCCGACACGATGCCGACGAGGTGGCCGTCCTTCTCGAGCAGCACGTGGCGGACGTACTGCTCCATCATCAGCTCGGCGACCTCGTCGACGGTCGCGGTGTCGTCGACCCACACGATCTTCGTACTGGCGACCTCGACGGCGGGCGTCGTGTCCGGGTCGAGCCCCTGGGCGACGGCACGGGCGAGGTCGCGCTCGGACAGCACCGCGCTCACCTCGCTCGCCGAACCGATGGCGACGATGCCGACCTGCCCCTCGTCGAGGGCGCGAGCCGCCGCGCGCAGGGAAGCATCCGCCGGCACGGTGATGACGGCATCGGTCGCGTACACGGCCACCGGTGCGTTGCCACCCGTGGTCGGGATGGTGTCGGTCTCGTCGTTCACGACTGGATCGTGCCGCCGTCACGCCCGTGCCCGACAGGGGACAACGTCCCGATCTCCGGGCCGATGGTCCCTACCTCCATCGGGTCGATCGGCGTTCACTGGCTGGTGGAGCGGTGATGGTCACGACACAGCGCGCCAGCCGGATCGACCCCGACCGGATCGAGCGCGACCTGTGCGGCACCGCGCCGGTGGGTGCGCCGTTCGACCCGGCCGAGCTCGACGGGCTGCCCGCGCCGGTGCAGCGCTACCTCACGGCCTCGATCGCCGCCGGCACTCCCGCGTCCAGCGTCGCGACGCTCCACATGCGCGGCGAGATCAGGCTCGGCCGCTGGATCCCGTTCACCGCCACCGAGGTGCTCGCACCACATCGCGGCTTCCTGTGGCGGTGGCCTGCTGACCCAGTGGTACGCCAACACCGGCTCGGGATGCCGAAGCCTCCAGGACTTCAAGAAGATCTCGATCCTCGAGGTGAAGGGCTACTGCTACGGGTGGCACTTCTACCAAGCGGCCGATGCCGACCTGGTCATCGCCAGCGATGACGCGCTGTTCGGGCACTCGGCGTTCCGCTACGCGGGCTACGGACCGCGCATGTGGACGTGGGTGATGATGATGGGACTGCGCAAGTTCCAGGAGATGGTCTTCACCGGCCGACCGTTCACCGCGCAGGAGATGTACGACTGCAACTTCGTCAACAAGGTCGTCCCGCGTGGTCAGCTCGAGGAGGAAGTGGCCAAGTACGCACTCGCATGCTCACGCTCTCGGCCCAACGACACCGTGTTCATGCAGAAGGTCTTCTTCGAGATCATGAAGCAGTTCCAGGGTGAGTACATGGGGAGCCTGCTCACCGCGTTCCTCGAATCGGCGGGCGGGGCCGCCCAGCCGGACGATGACGACGACATGCTGCTCGACGACGAGGTCTTCGAGCGCGGACTGGGCCGATCGGTGAAGGACAACGACGAACGGTTCCCGCCCGAGTTCCGGCTGAGCAAGTCCGGCCGTCAGCAGCCGGACTGATCCGAGCCCCGAGCCGCGCCACGACTGCCGCGATGCGACCCAGCGAGACCATGGGCAGTTCCCCCGCACTGCGCGGGTTCCGCGTCGTCGAGCTGGCGACGGGGATCCCGGGCGCCTATTGCACCAAGCACCTTGCGGACGCAGGCGCCGACGTCATCAAGGTGGAGCCGCCCACCGGCGATCCACTCCGTCGGTGGTCGGCCTCTGGAGCGGAGATCCCGAACGGCGACGACGGTGCGCTGTTCTCGTTCCTGGCGTGCAGCAAGCGCAGCGTCGTCGTCGATCCCGAGACCAGCATCGACCCGGTGCTCGCGCTGCTCGCCGAGGCGGACGCGATCGTGTGGACGCCCGGCTGCTCGCTGGCCGAGCACCCCCAGCTGCATCCGTTCGAGCTGCACCAGCGGTTCCCGCACCTGATCGTCACCGCGATCACGGCGTTCGGGTTGGAAGGCCCGTGGAGCGATCGGCCCGCGACCGAGTTCACCTTGCAGGCGTGGTCGGGAGGAACCATCGGACTCGGTCGCGGCCGGCCGGATCGGCCGCCGGTCTCCGTGGGCGGGCGCGTCGGCGAGTGGGTCGCGGGTGCCTACGCCACGATCGGCACGCTCGTCGCTCGCATCCAGACGCTCCGCAGCTCGACCGGCGGGCTCGTCGACGTGTCGATGCTCGAGGCGCTCGCGATGACGCTGACCTACTACCCGGTGACGTTCCGCGATCAGCTCGGTCGCGACATGCGGCCTGGACGCAACGTCCCGACGCCGGGTGTCGTCGCTGCGCGGGACGGGCTCGTCGGACTCGGCACCGGCACCGGCCAGCAATGGCTCGACTTCTGCCTCATGGTCGAGCATCCCGAATGGGCCGAGGACAGCTCGCTGTTCAGCGACCGGAGCCACCTGGCGCCGGTGATCGCGGCGTGGGCGGCCGAGCGCACCGTCGAGGAGATCTGCTCGCTCGCGACCTCGCTCCGCATCCCGAACGCGCCGATCGGGCACGGGGCGAACCTTCCTCAGTTCGAACACCTGCGCCGGCGCGGCGCGTTCATCGAGAACCCTCGGCACGGCTTCGAGCAACCACGACCGCCGTACCGGACCTCGCCGGACGTCCTCGATGCCGTACGACCGGCGCCGCGGCTGGGCGAGCACTCCCCCGCGGCGTGGCACGACCGAACCGCGCCGATCCCCGCATCCCGACCCGAGCAGGACTCGGCGGGCGAGCTGCCACTCACCGGACTCCGGGTGCTCGACTTCACCGGCTACTGGGCGGGGCCGTCGTGCACTCGTCTCCTCGCGATGCTCGGCGCCGACGTCATCCACCTGGAGGGTCCGGGCCGGCCCGACGGGGTGCGCTTCGTCAGCGGCCTACCCCCGAGTGAGCCCGACTGGTGGGAGCGGAGCCCGATCTTCGCCGCGTTGAACACCGACAAGCGCAGCCTCTCCATCGACCTCACGACCAACCGGGGCCGCGAGCTCCTGTACCGCTTCCTCCCCACCTGCGACGTCGTCGTCGAGAACTACACACCACGGGTCATGGAACAGCTCGGGCTGGATCTCCCGACGATCCGTCGGCACCGACCGGATGCGATCGTGGTGCGGATGCCGGGCTTCGGCCTCGATGGGCCCTGGCGGGACATCTCGGCGTTCGCGTTCATCATCGAGGACGCGTCCGGGCTGACGTGGATGACGGGGTATCCGGACGAGCTGCCGGTCGAGCCGTACACGATCGGTGACCCGAACGCAGGCCTCCATGCGCTGATCGGGCTCCTGGTCGCCCTCGAGCATCGCCGGCGGACCGGCGAAGGTGTGCTCGTCGAGGCGGCGATGATCGAAGCCGCGATCAACATCACCGCGGAGCAGGTGATCGAGCACTCGGCGTATGGCGCGCTGCTCTCACGCAACGGAAACCGTGGACCGACCGCGGCGCCCCAGAACCTCTACCCGACGGGTGACGACGAGCCGGACCGCTGGGTCGCCATCGCCGTCGCGGACGACGCGCAGTGGCGCGCCCTCTGCGGGGTGCTCGGCGATCCCCCGTGGTCACAAGACCCCGAGCTCGCGACGGCAGCCGGCCGGCACCGTCACCACGACCGCATCGACGAGCACCTCGCGGATTGGACCTCCGCTCACACGACCGACGAGATCGTGAACGCGCTGTGGTCGGCCGGCGTCCCCGTCGGCGCGGTCACGCCGCCGCACCGACAGCCGGACCTGCCGCCCATGCAACAGCGGTCGTTCTTCGAGGAGCTCGACCACCCCCGCGCCGGACGCGCCCGCTACAGCACCATGCCCATCAGGTTCACGAACGGGCCCCGACGGCACCACCGCACGCCGGCACCGGCCCTCGGCCAGCACAACCGCGAGCTGCTCCGCGAGATCGGCCTGTCAGACGACGAGATCACCCGTCTCGAGCAAGAGGGGATCATCGGCTGCGCGCTCCGCAACGCCCCGTGAACGGCTCAGCACTCCTGTCCTGCGCCTTCGGCCCTCATGGGCTCGAGGTGATGCCGTGCGCCTGCCAGTAGCGGTCGCGGAGGCGTCGCTTGTAGAGCTTGCCCGCGGGTGAGCGCGGGAGCTCGCGCTCGAAGTCGACCGTGCGCGGGCACTTCTGCTTGGAGATCCGCGCCTGGCAGAACGCGATGAGCTCGCGTTCGAGCTCGGGTCCTGCCTGGTCCCAATCGAGCGGTTGCACGACGGCCTTGACCTCTTCGCCGAGCTCCTCGTTGGGCACGCCGATGACGGCGACGTCGGCGACGGCAGGGTGCTGGATCAGGACGTCCTCGGTCTCCTGAGGATAGATGTTGACCCCACCGACGATGATCATGAAGTCCTTGCGGTCGGTGAGGTAGAGGTAGCCGTCGTCGTCGAGGTAGCCGACGTCACCGACGGTCGCATAGCCCTGTTTGCTGTAGGCCCTGGCCGTCTTGTCGGGATCGTGGTGGTACTCGATCGGTCTGCCGCCTTCGGTGTACACGACTCCGACGTGGCCCGGCGGGAGCTCGTTGTGGTCGTCGTCGAGGATGTGGATCTTGCCGATCACCGCCCGGCCCACCGAACCGGGATGCTCGAGCCACTCCTGAGGAGAGATGTAGGTGATCCCGCCGCCTTCCGAGCCGCCGTAGTACTCGTGCACGATCGGTCCCCACCAGTCCATCATCGCCTGCTTCACCGGGACCGGGCAGGGCGCTGCGGCGTGGATGGCGACGCGATGCGAGCTGAGGTCGAACCGGTTGCGGTCGGCCTCGGGCAGCCGCAACATCCGCACGAACATCGTCGGCACCCACTGTGACACCGTCACGCGGTGCCGCTCGATCTGACGCAACGCCTCCAGCGGATCGAAGCGCTCCATGATCACGCAGGTGCCGCCCAGCCGGGTCATCGCCATGCAGAACCTCAGTGGTGCAGCGTGGTAGAGCGGAGCACCCGGCGACAGGTACACGGCATCCGCGTCCATCCCGAACAGCCGGAACATCCTCAACGTTCCTGGCGGCGCATCGGCCGGCGCCCACGGCGGCAACGGCTGCTTGCCGCCCTTCGGACGACCCGTCGTGCCCGAGGAGTAGATCATGTCGAACCCCTCGGCCTCGTCACGCACCGGCGTGACCGCCTGCGCGGCCAGCACCTGCGGCCCCTCCGACCCCTCCACCTCGGCGTCCACGACCACCACCCGCACGCCCTCCAGGCCGGCCACGACCTGCTGGGTCAGCGCGGCGTGACGCAATGAGGTGAACACCACCCGCGCGCCGCTGTCGGCCACCACGTACGCCATCTCGTCGCGCGTCAGGTGCCAGTTGATCGGCGAGTAGTACAGCCCCGAGCGTTGCGCCCCCCAGCACACCTCCAGGTAGCGCGGGTGGTTCTCCATCACGACGGCAACCGCATCCCCCCGCCCGAGCCCGGCGCTGCGAAGGTAGCGAGCGATCTGGTTCGAGCGCTCGTCCAGCTGGCGATACGTGACCACCTCGCCGGACTCCGCCATCACGTACGCCGCCTTGTCCGGCGTCAGCTTCGCCCACGTCCCCGGATACACACTTCCCCCCTTGGAGCGACGGACAGGACCGACCGGCACCGGCGGAATCCGCACGACGTGACGATCTCGGTGATCGCTCCGGCCGCGGTGGTGTCGTTCCCCACAGAGAGAGCTTGCACAGCCGACAAGTCTCTGTCAATGAGCATAGACTTTGCCGAAGCGGCGCGATGGCGTCGCACCCCACGCGAGCTCGGCTCTCGCGTGAGATCCGGCATCGTGATCGACCCTATGTTGTGCGTCAGAGACGGCCAGCCACGACCAGAGGGGGGTAAGGGTGACGGCTCCGTTCACGACCATTCGCTTCGAGGTGGCGGATGGCATCGCCCGAGTGACGCTGAACCGACCGGAGAAGCTGAACGCGATCTCGCCGACGATGCTCCAGGAGCTGCACGACGCGCTCTGGGACGCAGACGATCTCACCTCCGTGCACTGCGTCGTGCTCGCCGGTGAGGGCCGTGCGTTCTGCGCCGGCTACGACCTCACGCCGGCCGCGGGAGGCGCGACCGATGGTGCGCAGCGACGAAGGAGCCGGTCGTTCGACGACGACACGTGGCAGCTGGAGCGAGCGCAGCGCCTCCGGATGGCGCTGTTCGACATGCACAAGCCGGTCATCGCGCAGGTGCACGGCTACTGCCTCGCGGGCGGGACCGACCTCGCGACGCTGTGCGACATCATCATCTGCGCTGACGACGCCCGCTTCGGCTTCCCACCCGCCCGTGACCTCGGCGTGCTGCCGACGCAGATGTGGCTCTATCACGTCGGGCCGCAATGGGCGAAACGCCTGCTCCTGACCGGGGACACGATCACCGGCACCGAAGCTGCGCAGCTCGGGCTCGCGCTGAAGGCGGTCCCGTCCGACCTGCTGTCGGCAGAGGTGGAGGGTCTCGCTCGCCGCCTGAGCCTCATCGACACGGATCTGCTCGCAGCCAACAAGCGAGCGATCAACCTGGGTCTCGAGCTGATGGGGGCGCGCACGATGCAACGCCTCGCGGCCGAGCTCGACGCCCGCGGCCACCTCGCCGAGTCGGCGCACGCGTTCAGGCGCACGGCCCGCGAACACGGCCTCCGAGAGGCGTTGCGTCGCCGAGACGCCCCGTTCGGTGACGGTCGCGCTCGAGTCAACGGCCCAGAGCTCCGCGACGAGCACGGCAACCTCGTCGAGTGAGCGACCGGCGACGGCGCTCGATCGGCTGCCGGTCGCACCCACTTCAGTGTCAGGGACGGTTATGTCTGCCTGTGCTGCTTGACAGAGGCTTTGCTGCGCTGCAGAGTGATGGCGGGAGAGCTCAGGGGAACGCACGCACAGCGCAGACGACCGCGCGCGCCCCTGACCCATCACAGCCAGGGGGTTCAGATGCTTGCTCGGACCAGTGGCGCGCGAGCCGTCACTGCGCTCCTCGCCGTCGGTCTGGCGGCTGTTGCCGCCTGCGGAGGCGACGGGGCTCCGGTGTCGGGGACGGCCACCGACCCCATCGCCAGTGCGGAGCACGAAGGAGACGAGGGTGGCTCGGCGCCGTCCCGGGCCGACACGGTCGGTGTGCTGCGCTTCGGCTACCCGTCTCCGCCCTCACAAGGACTGGACCCGCACCGCTCCTCGCAATCCCAGGACACGACGTGGCTCGCTCCGATCTATGACCCACTGATCATCGAGATGCCCGACAGCTCGCTGGTCCCGGGCCTGGCCACGAGCTGGGAGTTCGTCGACGACGGCGCCGCGCTCGAGCTCACGCTCCGGGAGGGGGTCACCTTCCACGATGGCGCCTCGTTCGATGCCGACGTCGTCAAGGCGAACATCGAGCGGGGCAAGCAGGTGGAGGGCTCCGCGATCGCACCGCTGCTGGCAGTGATCGAGGAGGTCGAGGTCGTCGACACGTACAAGGTGCGACTCCACCTCTCCGGACCCGCCGCGACCTTGCCCCGCGTGCTCGCGGACCGGCCCGGCATGATGATCTCACCGGCGTCGCTCGACGATCCTGACCTCGCGAACAACCCCGTGGGGGCGGGCATGTACCGGCTCGTGGAGTGGCGTCCAGGGGATCGCGCCGAGTACGCGCCCTTCGAGGACTACTGGAATCCCGAGTGGAACCAGCTCGAGCAGCTCCACATCATCCAGATGAGCGACTCGGCAACCCGCTTGAACGCGTTGCGGTCCGGGGAGCTCGACCTTGCGGGACTGGACGCGACGCAGTTCCTCGACGCGCAGGACTCAGCAGAGCTCGTCACCGAGACGTTCCCGTCGGCGGGCACGCTCTTCATGCAGCTGAACCGCACGCGTGCGGCCTTCAACGACGTGCGTGTCCGGCAGGCGCTCAACCATGCTGTCGATCGGGACGCCCTCGTCTCGGCCGTACTGTTCGATCTCGCCCGACCCTCGGCCCAGTTCTACCCACCCGAGATGGAGGCCGGTCACGTCGAGGGCTACGACGATCGCTATCCCTACGACCCCGAGCGCGCTCGAGAGCTGCTGGCCGAAGCCGGGTTCGCGGATGGCTTCAGCTTCGAGCTCGTCGTCCCGACGTCGACACAGTTCCAGTCGATCGGACAGGTCCTGCAGGCGTCATTCGCCGAGATCGGTGTGACGGCCAACCTCCGGTCGGTCGATCCGGGGAACGGCGGGAACCTCTTCTACACGCAGAAGGTCGGGGACGCGCTGCTCGCGCCGTACCCGGGGCGCACCGATCCGTCGATGACCGCCCAGCTCTTCTTCACGGCGGAAGCACACTCGAACCCCGATGGTCACACCATTCCGTCGATCGACGAGGCCTACACCGCCTCGCTCGAGGCGCTGCCCGACGACGAACGCATCCCGCGTCTCCAGGAGCTCATGAAGGTGATCATCGACGAGGCGGCGATCGTGATCCTCGCCCAGTCCCAGAACCTCGTCGCACGCAGCCCGGCGGTGAGCGGCTTCCACTGGTCGCTGCGCGGCCAGCCGGACTTCCGCGGCACCACGGTCATCGGTTCGTGACCGACGTCCACCCCGCCACGGCGGCACCGCGGCACCAGGTGCTACGGCCGCTTCCGTGCGGAGGCAGGTTCCTTGCGACGCCGGGACGCCTTCCGCGCGCCTCGTCGCTCCGCGGCCTCCTGTGCTCGCTGGATCAGGGACTTCAGCGTGTCCAGACCACCGTCGAGATCGAATGAGGGGTCCAGGATCCACTGCACGTGCAGGCCGATGATCGCGGCGTTGAAGACGGCGGCCAACCCGTCGGGGTCCTCGACCGCCTCGAGTGCCTGCGGCGCGTTCATCTCGATGATGAGCCTGGAAGCCTTGCGGCGGCGCTCGTTGAACTCCCGATAGCTGCGAGCCACGTCGCCGCCGACCGTCAGGGCGTGGGCGAGCACGGTGTACCGCATGGCCGCGGTCGGTCGCCGCATCCACTGCTTGATGCTCTCGATCACCGCGTCGAGGTCGCCGGATCCGGTGTCCGTCCGCGCATCGGCGCTGTCGCGGGTCAGGGCGACGTCGCGACTCAGCGCTCGTTCGACGACGGCGAGGATGAGCCCGTCCTTGTTCTTGAAGTGCCACGGGATCGAGCCCCGACTGATGCCCGATCGCTCGGCGATGTCGACGAACGACGTCCGGTCGACGCCCTTCTCGGCGAACAACTCCTCGGCCGCGTCGAGGATGCGTCGCCGGCTCTCCTCACCGATCTCGTCGAGCCGACTGGGCCGCTTCGTCGCCACCCGCCACAGCGTAACCCCGCCTCACACCCGAGCAGAGTCTGTGCTGGACGTTCGCCGAGCGTGCATCGTCGACGGCGCCTCGAATCGACGCAGCGCTCGGCGGCGGCTGTGGATCCACCAGCAGCCGTCGCGGTGCCCCCGGCAGGATTCGAACCTGCGACGCACGGTTTAGGAAACCGACGCTCTATCCCCTGAGCTACGGGGGCGGGCGGGCACGAGCCTACGACCACCGCATCCCATCAGCCCACGCATCCGGGCCGGACCCGTCACGCGCCGGGGGACGGGGGGTCGTCGATCGGGGGGATGTCGTTGGAGATCCGGCGGCGGGTCCGGGCGCGGCGGGTGCGGTCGGGCGGGGTGCCCCGGCGGCGACGCAGCGGGATGGGCGGCTCCAGCTCGTCGTCGTCCTCGTCGGCCGGGTCGATCGCCGGATCACGGAGGCCGCGGCGCCGGTCGGACACGACCGGACGGCGGTCGCGACGACGGGACGGCAGCGGCGACGACACGCCGTCGTCCGCCTCGGCACGGCCGAGCTCGGCCAACAGGCGGGCCCGTTCGGCGGCCAGGCGGGCGGTCTCCGCGGCCAGCCGGGCGGCCTCCTGGGCGAGGCGCGCCTCCTCGGCCCGACGCGCCTCCTCGGCCTGGCGTGCCGCCTCGGCGAGGCGCGCCTCCTCGGCCCGGCGGGCCTCCTCGGCACGGCGGAGCTCCTCGTGGAGCCGCTCGCGCTCGCGGGCGAGCTCCTGGCGTTGCTCCTCGAGCCGGGCGAGCTCGGCGGCCCGGGCCTCCTCGGCGGCACGTGCCCGCTCCTCCTCGAGGCGCTTGGCCTGCTCGGCGGCCTTGGCCTCCTCGGCCAGCCGGGCGGCCTCGGCGAGGCGGGCCATCTCGGTCAGCCGGGCGACCTCGGCCTGACGGGCCTGCTCGATCTCCCGCGCCTCCGCGGCCAGACGCTCCCGCTCGGCCGCGAGCTGGGCTCGCTCCTCCTCCAGCCGGGCCATCTCGGCGGCGTGGGCGTCCTCCGCGGCCCGGATGTCCGCGGCGGCGCGGCGGGCCTCGTCCTCGGCCTGGCGCGCCTCCTCGGCGACCCGCGCGACGTCGGCGACGCGCGCCTCCTCCGCGGCGCGGGTGTCCTGGGCCCGCGCGGCCTGCTCCTCCAGGCGGGCGCGCGCAGCGGCCAGCTGGGCGCGCTCCTCCTCCAGCTGCTGGAGCAGCCGTGCCCGCTCCTCCGCCGCCTGGCGCTCCTCCTCGCTCGCTCGCCGCGCGGCCTCCTCGGCCCGGCGCAGCTCGGCGGCGAGGCGCTCGCGCTCGGCGGCGAGCTGGCGCCGTTCCTCCTCCAGCTGGGCCTGCAGCGCCGCCGTCGCGTCCGATCCGGTCGCCGACGTCGACGTGGGCTCCGCGACCGCCGGCTCCTCGACGGCGGGCGCTGCGCCGACGGTCGGCTCGGCGGTTGCGTCCGCGGCACCGGCCGCTGGCGTCTGGGGCGGCGCTGCCTCGGCATCCACCGTCCGCTGCGCGCGCCGTGCCGCGCGGGCCTGCTTGGCGCGCCGGTCGAGCACGAACCACACCACGAACGAGGCGACGGCGACCAGTGCCAGCACGACGGCGATCACCAGCTGCCCGGTGTCGGCCGCCAGCACGACCGGCTCGGTCCCGAGCACGGGCGCGGCGGATCGACGGCGGTCGCGCGGTTCGCTCGGCGTGTGCTGCAGGAGCATCGGAGCCTCCCCTGCCCTGCCGCCCGTCGTCGTCGAGCGCCGCCCCCTCGCAGGTGGCCCGCCCACTGTTCGCCTGTGTCTAGGCGTTGAGTCCAGGTCTGTCAACTGAGCTAGAGTCTGCCTCGCTCGCAGGGGTGAGATGTGACGGCGAGCGCGAGGGAGCAGGCGGGGGCATGGGCAGCCACCAGGTAGGTGACCGCGGGCATCGACGACGAGCGCGCTGCCCGAGCGCGCCGCGAGGACCGCGCCCCTCGGCACATCGCCACTGACATCGCGACGCGCGTGCCGCGCGTCCCCGGTCTCGGCGCCGGCGGCGGTTCCACCCCCGTCGCCGGCGTCGAACCCACCTCCCGATCGGTTTACGGACTGGCCGGTTCAGATGGGAGAGTCGCACCCATGCGGATCCCGGTCGCGCCCGACGTCTCGCTGGTCGCCGATGCGTACGGCGACCCGTCCGACCCGCCGGTCGTGCTGCTCCATGGCGGGGGGCAGACCCGCCACTCCTGGGACAACTCCGCTCGCTCGCTCGGCGACGCCGGCTGGTACGCGCTGACCGTCGACCTGCGCGGCCACGGCGACAGCGACTGGTCGCCCGACGGCGACTACTCGATGGACCGCTTCGCCGAGGACGTGCGCGCCCTGGCCACCTGGCTCCCTACCAGACCGGCGTTGGTCGGCGCGTCGCTCGGCGGCATGGCCAGCCTGCTCGCGGTCGGCGAGTCGGACGAGGAGATCGCCACCGGGCTCGTGCTGGTCGACATCGCGCCGCGCGTCGAGATGGCCGGCGTCGCCCGCATCCGCCAGTTCATGCGCTCGGGCCTGCAGGGGTTCCCGGACCTCGAGTCCGCCGCCGACGCGATCGCCGCCTACAACCCGCACCGGCCGCGCCCCAAGGACCTGTCGGGCCTGACGAAGAACCTCCGCCAGAAGGAGGACGGCCGCTGGTACTGGCACTGGGATCCGCGGTTCATGGGCCTCGCCGACGAGGACCCCGGTCTGGACGGCATGCCGTCGCGTCGGATGGCCAACCCCGAGCGCCTCGAGGACGCCGCCCGCCGCCTGCGGCTGCCGACGCTCATCGTGCGCGGCGGCTCCAGCGACCTGCTCAGCGAGGAGGGCGTCCAGGCGATGCTCGAGCTCGTGCCGCACGCCAAGCACGTCGACGTCGCCGGCGCCGGGCACATGGTCGCCGGCGACCGCAACGACCGCTTCAACGCCGCCGTCGTCGAGTTCCTCGAGCGCGACGTGCGCCCGCTGCTGCGGCGCTGAGCCAGCGCCGTCCCCCGGCGCAGCCACCACGCGCCGGCCGTAGCCTGGACCGGCCCCCGAACGACAGGACCTCACTCGTGCAGACGCGCGCCGACCTCCGCAACGTGGCCATCGTGGCCCACGTCGACCACGGCAAGACCACCCTCGTGGACCAGATGCTCTGGCAGTCCGGCGCGTTCCGCGCCAACCAGGACGTCGCCGAGCGGGTCATGGACTCGATGGACCTCGAGCGGGAGAAGGGGATCACGATCCTCGCCAAGAACACCGCCGTCACGTACCGGGGGCCGCACGGCGACGTGACGATCAACATCGTCGACACGCCGGGGCACGCCGACTTCGGCGGCGAGGTCGAGCGGGCACTCTCGATGGTCGACGGTGTCCTGCTGCTCGTGGACGCGTCCGAGGGACCGCTGCCCCAGACGCGGTTCGTGCTGCGCAAGACGCTCGAGGCGAAGCTGCCCGTGATCCTCGTGGTCAACAAGGTCGACCGGCCCGACTCGCGCATCGCCGAGGTCGTCCACGACGTCGAGGAGCTGTTCCTCGACCTCGACGCGGACGTCGAACAGCTCGACTTCCCGATCGTCTACTGCGTCGCCCGCGAGGGCAAGGCGTCGCTGGAGCGGCCCGCCGACGGTGCCGGCCTGCCCGACGGCGCCACGCTACAGCCGCTGTTCGACGTCCTGCTGGAGCGCATCCCGGCACCGACGTACGACCCGGGGATGCCGCTGCAGGCGCTCGTCACGAACCTCGACGCCTCCCCGTACGTCGGGCGCCTCGCGCTGTGCCGGATCCGCTCGGGCACGCTGCGCAAGGGCCGGCCCGTCGCGTGGTGCCGCACCGACGGCACGATCGAGCGGGCCAAGGTCGCCGAGCTCTACACGACCGAGGCGCTGGACCGAGTGCCGACCGACGAGGCAGGTCCCGGCGAGATCGTCGCCGTCGCCGGCATCCCCGACATCACGATCGGCGAGACGCTCGCCGACCCCGATGACCCCCGCCCGCTGCCGGTCATCCACATCGACGACCCGAGCCTGTCGATGACGATCGGCATCAACACCTCTCCGCTCGCCGGCCAGGAGGGCACGCTGCTCACCGCCAGGCTGGTGAAGAACCGCCTCGACGCCGAGCTCGTCGGCAACGTCAGCATCCGCGTGCTACCGACCGAGCGGCCCGACACGTGGGAGGTGCAGGGTCGCGGGGAGCTGCAGCTCGCCGTGCTCGTCGAGATGATGCGTCGGGAGGGGTTCGAGCTGACCGTCGGCAAGCCGCGAGTGCTCACCCGGGAGATCGACGGCGTCGTCCACGAGCCGGTCGATCGCGTCACCGTCGACGTGCCCGAGGAGTACCTCGGGGTGATCACCCAGCTGCTCGCCCTGCGCAAGGGGCGCATGGAGCAGATCATCAACCACGGCACCGGCTGGGTGCGCCTCGACTATCTCGTGCCCGCGCGCGGGCTGATCGGCTTCCGCACCGAGCTGCTCACCGAGACCCGCGGCACCGCGCTGCTGCACCACGTGTTCGAGCGCTACGAGCCGTGGGCGGGCCCGATCCGCGCCCGCACCCGCGGCTCGCTCGTCGCCGACCGGCGCGGCCCCACGACGGCGTACTCGCTGCTGTCGTTGCAGGAGCGCGGCCAGCTCTTCGTCGGACCGAGCGTCGAGGTCTACGAGGGCATGATCGTCGGGGAGAACGCCCGTCCCGAGGACATGGACGTCAACCCGACGAAGGAGAAGAAGCTCACGAACATGCGCTCCTCGACGGCGGAGGCGTTCGAGAAGCTGATCCCGCCGAAGCCGCTGTCCCTCGAGCAGGCGTTGGAGTTCATCGCCGAGGACGAGTGCGTCGAGGTGACGCCGAGGTCGGTGCGCTTGCGCAAGGTCGTGCTCGACCAGTCCGAGCGCGCCCGCGCGGCCAAGCGCGCGAAGTCGGGCGCGCCGGCCCCGGCCTGACTCGTAGCCTCGTCGCGCATGGTCGAACGGCGGCGACGATGGGGCGCGGGCGCGCTCGCGCTCGTGCTGGCGGTGACGGCGTGCAGCGGTGACGACGACACGGCCCCGACCACGGCGACGCCACCGGACGACCCGGTGACGACGACGAGCCCGAGCGGCACCAGTGTCCCGCCGACGGCGCCGACCACGAGTATCGTTGCACCATCAACGAGTGTGCTCCCCGAGGATCCGGGTGAGCTCGGCATCCTCGACGCCGCCCTCACCGACGAGGGCACCGTCGATCTCGACGACGCACTGTCGCTCGTCGCCGCCGGCTACGGCCCGATCCCCGGCGTGACCCCGGCGGAGCGACCGCTCGCCGAGGGCGGCCCTGCGCTGCGCACGGTCCTCGCCAGTGCCACCGACCTCGCTGCCGAGCAGCGCGACGTGGTGACGGCCATCGCCGCCCGGGGCGGCATCCCGCTCGCCGAGGCGGCGGGCTCGTCCCAGCCCCGCCTCGCCGCGGCCGCCGGGATCGTCACCGAGGCCCTGGAGACGTTCGGGCACACACCCTCCGAGGTGCCGATCTCGCTGCTCGAGCTCCCCTACGACAACGGCGACGGCACGTACAACTTCTCCTCCCCCGACAGCCTCGCAACCGCCGTGCTCGTGCGCGCGGACGAGCGCGACGACTGCCGCATCCGGATCAACTCGACCGGCAAGCTGGACAAGGAGCGCGCTGTCGAGGACCCGGCGTTCGTCGCCGCAGTCGCCCGCGAGACGTTCCACTGCATCCAGTACGTGCGCAGCCCGGCGATCGAGGACGTGCCGGTGTGGGTCGTGGAGGGTGCGGCCGCGTTCGCCGCCGAGCAGGTCGCCGGCGCCAACCCCGTGTCGAGGCTCGGTTGGGAGCGCTGGATCAGCCAGCCCCAGCGCCCGCTGGCCCGCCGCAGCTACGACGCCATCGGCTTCTTCGCGCTCGTCGCGGAGGCGGCGAACGCCTATCAGTTCGCCGAGGCGCTGCTCGGCGACCCGAGCCCGGCGAGCGTACGGCGGCGCCTCGAGCTGACCGCGGTGTTCGACCTGTGGGGTCAGCGCTACGCGATGCAACCAGGCTGGGGCGAGGGCTTCGCGTTCCAGGCGCCGAGCGCCGCCGGCATGGAGGCACCGGTGACGCCGGTCGAGCTGCAGGTCGACGGTGAGCCGATCACGATCGGTGGCGGCAGCGAGCTCGCCGCCGGCTCCTACGGCGTCCGGGTGCCGGGCGACGTGCTCGTCGTCACCGCCACCGCCGGCGACCGCGGCGTGATGCGCACACCAGACGGCCAGGCCACCCCGCTCGCCCAGGCGAACCAGTCGATCTGCGTACGGCCGGGTGGCTGCGCGTGCCCCGGCGTCGACCCCGACGAGCTCGGCATCACGACCGTCGAGGGCACCGATGTGTGGTTCGGTATCGGCCCGTCCTCCGGCCCGGGCGTCAGCGTCGCAGCCCGGTCGCTGCCGCGGTGGTGCCAGGAGGTCGCCCTGCCGCCCCCGGCCGACGCCATCGACCCGTGCCTCGTGGGCACCTGGGAGACCCGCGCCTACGTCGCACCGGGGCGACCCGGCGTCGCCCAGCAGGTCACCGGTGGGACCGGCGCCACGATCACGTTCGAGGCCGACGGGACGGTGCGCGTCGACATGAGCGAGATGGAGCCGGTGGTGATCACCACGTCCGGTCCGTCGGGCGAGGAGTCGACGACGACGCTCGGGTACCGCGGCACCGGCACGGGCACGTGGCGGGCCGACGACGGCGTGGTCGAGGTGGCGGGCGTCGACCCGGCGCCGTTCGGCATCACGCTGACCGTCGCCGGCGCCGACGGCTCGATCACCGGGACCGCCGACCTCGCCGCGACCGACGTGCGCGCGGCGGGCTACGCCACCCTGCTGGGCACCGCCCGCTACCTCTGCACCCCGGTGTCGCTGACGCTGACGCACGTGCTCCCCGGCGTCGGCGAGGTCGCCGGCTTCGAGCTCGTCCCGTCGTGATCCGCCCGGGACGCACCGCGTGCGCGAGCAGGCGCGCACCGGGGCCGACGCTCACGCGGTGCCGTGGGTGGTGGTGCCGGTGGCGACGTCGACGCAGTCGCTCCCGGCGCGGCGGCCGTCGGGGCCGGCGGCCGGGCGGTGGAGGATCGCCTTCGTCGGCACGACCGTCACCGTGGTGCCGTCGATCGTCGCCGTGCCGTCGACGAGCAACGTGTAGTCGCCGCGCTCGGTCGGCGGGAACACGAGCGTGACGTCCGGATGAGCGGCCGCGTTCGCCTGCGTATGGCGGCCGACGCCGGTGACGACGATGCCGGCGTCGGTGGCCTCCGGCCAGACCGACAGCACGTGCGCACGAGCCTCGTCGGAGACGGTGACGAGGTAGGCGACGTCGTAGTCAGCGAGCTTGCCCGCCAGCTCTCCCAGCTCGACCTTCACGCTCATGTCGCCACCGTACCGACCGCCGCGGAATCGGACGCGCGGCCTCGGCAGGTGCGCTACGGTGCTGCCCTGGCGGGCGGGCGCCGCGGTCCACCAACGCGGCGCCCGAACTGCCGCCCTCCCCCCATCTCCCTGCCCGAGCGTCGCGGCGTTGCGGGACGGCGTTCCCCCGATAACCGACATACCCGATCGGCGGAGTCGGGATTTGTCGCTACGCTACGCCCCCGGTCGGTCGCGCGATCGGCCCCGGCACCGCCGGACACGGACACGCGCGGAACACCACCGCCAACACGGAATCAGGAGGGCGAGCAGATGGGTCTTCGTCTCGGGGATACAGCCCCCGACTTCACCGCACAGACCACGCAGGGGACGATCAACTTCCACGAGTGGCTGGGCGACTCCTGGGGGGTCCTCTTCAGCCACCCGAAGGACTTCACCCCGGTCTGCACCACCGAGCTCGGCTACCTGGCGAAGATCGCCCCCGAGTTCGAGAAGCGCAACACCAAGATCATCGGGCTGTCCGTCGACCCGGTCGACCGCCACGAGGCGTGGGCGGACGACATCGAGGAGACGCAGGGGGCCCGGCCGACGTACCCGATCATCGGCGACAGCGACTTCAACGTCTCCAAGCTCTACAACATGCTGCCCGCCGAGACGTCGGGGGACCCGCTGCAGCGCACGCCGGCCGACAACCAGACGGTCCGCAACGTCTTCATCATCGGCCCGGACAAGAAGATCAAGACCATCCTCGTCTATCCGATGTCGACGGGCCGCAACTTCGACGAGGTGCTGCGCATCCTCGACTCGCTCCAGCTGACGGCCAAGCACTCGGTCGCGACGCCGGCCAACTGGAAGCAGGGCGACGACGTCATCATCGGCGGCACCGTCTCGGACGAGCAGGCCAAGCAGCTCTTCCCCGACGGCTGGAAGGCGCCGAAGCCGTACCTGCGGATCGTCCCGCAGCCGAAGGACTGACGAGCCCGACCCACCCGAACGGCCGGTCCCGCCCGCTGGCCCTCAGATCCAGTTCGCCTCGACCCACGCCCGCACCGGCGGTGCCAGCATCGCCAGGTGCGCGGCGGGGTCGTTGCGGACCATCGTGGCGCTGATCGGGACGTTGACCCGATCGGCATCGACGACCACTGGCTCGGCGTCCAGACGCCGAGCCAGTTCCGCGACGTAGGGGTCGCTCGAGCAGACGATGTGCGGCCCGGTCGCCAGCGGCCAGTGCGCCCGGAACAGCTCGATCCACCGCTGCCAGAGCGCCTCGTCGCCGAAGTCGGTGTGCAGGTCGTGGACGACCTCGATGACCGTGACGTCGGGGTGCAGCTCGGCGAGCCACTGCGCCCGCAGCGCCCCCGGTGCCGCGTCGCGGCGGGCGCTGCTGTTCACGTAGACGACGAGCTGCTCGCAGCGCTCGGCCGCCGACTCGATGAGGAACGAGTGGCCGAGGTGCGGCGGATCGAAGCGTCCGACGATCAGGCCGGTCGGGGCGCGATCGGAGGCGGGCGGCTCGTCGTGCATCGCCCTCCAGGCTGTCGCGCCGCGCCGGCCGACGCGAACTCCGCGCGCCGCCCCCGCCGGCCCGATGATGCGCGATCGGGCACGTCAGGCACGCCGTCGCTCATGATCGACGTGCGTGCCCGGCCGATCATGCGCGTTGCGGCGCCCCCACGACCCCAACGCTCACCTTCGGCCTTGGCGCCGCGCCAATCATGCGCGTTGCGGCGCCCCCACGGACCACACGCTCACCATCAACCCGGCCGCCCAGCCGAACATGAGCAACACGGCACACCCACGGCCTAAACGCTCACCTTCGGCAAGGGGGCTCCGGCCGGGGGCGAGCGTGGCGGGTCGCCGCCAGCTCAGGCGGCGACCACGGCGTCGACGATGCGGCGCCAGCCGGGCGCCAGCGACGAGGCGTCGGCGGCACCGTCACCGCCGGCCGACGGTCGCTCGGCGAGCAGCTGGGCGATCGCCACCAGCACGACGTCACCCACCGACGACGCCAGCGCGCCGAGCTGATCGAGCCAGTGCCGGCTCGCCGTCTCGTCCCCGCCCCGGCCGGCGGCGAGCACGCCCGCCAGGCGCCCGAGGGCGAGGTCGAAGTAGCTCGCCCCGCGCGTCGTCTCGACCTCCGCCGCGTCCACGAGCGCCTGCTGGACGTCGCCGGCGAGCGCGCGCACGAGCGCCCGGGCACCCAGCCCGAACGGGAAGTCCTCCACCCTGACGTGCTCGATCGCCGCCATCGCCTCGTCGACCTGGCCGAGCTGACAGCGCGCCAACGCCATCAGCACGTGCGCCTCGTTCTGGTTCGTGCCCGTCTCCTCGTGGCGCTCGATGACCTGCTCGGCCAGCGTGAGCGCCTGCTCGCCGGCACCGAGGTGCATCGCCACGCCCGCCGCGCCCTGCAGCGCGAGGCCGAGCTCGCCGAACGTCTTGCCCAGCGCGATCGCCTCCTCGACGCCACGCTTGGCGTCGGCCTTCTTCCCCAGCCCCGCACGTGCCCGGTTCAGCGGCCCGAGTGCCTGCATGATCCCATAGCGGTCGTTGAGCTCGCGGAACCCGGCGAGCGCCCGGTCGGCGAGCTGCTCGGCCTCGGCGAGCCTGCCGGTCCAGAGCCGCAGGTTGGCGAGCAGCGTCTGCATCATCAGCCGTGCCCAGCGGTCCGCACGCCGGCGGGCGTCGCCCTCCACCGCGGTCGCCAGCGCCTCGGCCTCGTCGAAGCGGCGCTGGAAGTAGCACACCCAGGCTCGCAGCCCATCGGCCCACAGCAGGCCGTTGGCGTCGCCGAGCTTGTCGAAGTGGGCACGGGCCTTGCGCAGCTGGACCTCGGCCTCGTCGAACTGCCCGCTCTGGAACGACACCCACGCCAGGTTCTGCTGCGTCCAGGCGTGGCCGCGCTCGTCGTCGAGCTGCCGGTACAGCTCCATCGCCTCGCCGAGCAGTCGGCGGCCGTCGTCGAGCGAGCCGCCGAACACCTCGGCGAAGCCCCGCGCCCGCACCGCGCCGGCGAGGTGGGCGAGATCGCCGGCCGTGCGGAACAGCTCGACCGCCAGGTCGAGCTCGCGGCGCGCCGTCGCCAGGTCCCCCTGCATCTGGGCGACGACGCCCAGGCGCTGACGCGCCCCGCCCTCGTGGATCACGTCGCCGTCGGCGAGCGCGCCGGCGAGCACCTCGGTGGCATCGGCGCTGGCCTGGGCGAAGTTGCGCCGCTCGAGCTCGGCCTGGGAGCGGATGAGCAGCAGCGCGCGCACGACCGTGGGGTCCGGCGGGTGGAGATCGAGCGCCCGGCTCGCGTGGCGCGCCGCGGTCTCGTAGCGACCGGTCTCCACCGCCGCCGACGCCGCCTCGCGCAGCGCCTGCACGGCCTGGGCACCGATCGTCGGGCTGACACCGTCGACGTGACCGAGCTCGGCCAGCAGCTCGGCGGCCGTGGCTGCGTGGTGGGCGACGTCGTCGATCGGCGCCCCGCGATCGGCCATCACCGCGGCGACGCCGGCGTGGCGCTGGGCGCGCACGCGCTTGGTCAGCGTCTGGTAGGCGACGTCGCGGACGACGGCGCTGCGGAACCGCCACCACTTGCCCTCCACGTCGAACAGCCCGGCGGCGACGAGCTCCTCGAGGTCGACCTGGCGGAACTCCTGGCCCATCGCCAGGGCGAAGCGGACCAGCGACCCGATCGAGTCGGCGGTGCCCAGCACCGCGGCGTTGTCGATCATCGCCCGCTGCGGCGCGGGCAGCTGGTCGAGGCGCGCGGCGATCAGGGCCCGCAGGGTGCCGGGCAGCTCGTCGCTGCACGTGGCCGCGAGCGCAGCGAGCTCGACGAGGAACAGCGGGTTGCCGCCGCCGCGGGCGACGATGTCGGCGACCACCCGCTCGGTGTGCTCGTGGCCACTCTGCTCGAGCACCGCCGACACCAGCGCCGTCGCATCGGCACGCGAGAGCGGCCCGAGCGGCACCTGCAGCACCAGCGGCCGCTCGACCGGTGGTGGCCAGGCGATCGACCCGTCGGGCCGCTGGGTGGTGATCAGCAGGAACGGCAGGTCGGCCAGCGTGCGCACGATCACGCCGAGCTGGTCGCGCAGGGACTGGTCGGCCCAGTGCAGGTTGTCGACCACGACCACCGTGAGGCGGCGCATCGCCTGGCGCCGCACCATGTCGGTGAGCGTCACCTGCACGGCGTCGCGGGCGCCGGCGGCGTCGAGGCGGTCGAGCGACGAGGGGTGCCCCAGCAGGTGGGCCGCGGCGTCGAGGTAGCGGCCAAGCGCAGGGTCGTCGGGCTGCAGACCCCACAGGTCCTCGGCGCGCGCGGTGATCGCCGCGGCGAGCTCGTCGGGGGTGGCGTCGATGTCGACGCCGAGCAATGTGGCCAGCCCCGTGATGATCGGTGCCCACACGTTGAGGTCGCCGTAGGGCGCGCACGCCGTGCGCACGACGATCGCCTCACCCTCGAGCGGGGCGACGACCTCGTCGGCCAGGCGTGACTTGCCCGACCCCGCCTCGCCGATGATCGACACCACGCCGCCGTGGCCGCTGCGCACGAGCTGCACGGCGGCGTCGAGGACGGCGCGCTCGTGGACCCGGCCGATGAACGGCACGTCGCAGCGCAGCGGCCGCGTCCCGGCGGCGTCGGCGCCGGTGATCAGCCACGCCTGCTCGTCCTGGTCGCGGCCGCGCAGGCGGGTGACGCCGAACGGCTCGCACCGGATGGTCGGCGGGCACAGGGCGATCGTCGCCGAGCCTGCCAGCACGCCACCGGGTGGGGCGAGCGCCTGCAGGCGGGACGCCGTGTTCACGACGTCGCCCATCGCCGTGTAGTCCGAGCCGGCGAGGATGCCGACGAGCACCTCACCCGTGTTGAGGCCGATGCGCATCCGGATCGGCTCGTCGAGCCCGGTCTCGGCGACGACCCGGGAGAGGGTCTCCTGCATCCGCAGCGCGGCGCGCGCGGCGCGCTCGGCGTCGTCCTCGTGGGCGACCGGCGCGCCGAACAGGGCGACGATGGCGTCACCGAGCAGCTTGTCGACGCGGCCGCCGAACGCCTCGATGTCGGCGACGAGTCGCTCGAAGCACGTGTCGACGAGGCGCTTCACCCGCTCGGGATCGAGGTGCTCGGCGAGTGACGTGTACCCGACGAGGTCGGCGAAGAGCACGGTGACGACGCGCCGCTCCTCGAGCGCGTCGGTCTTCGCCACCGGGGTGCCGCACGACGGGCAGAACCGCGCCCCCTCCGGCACCGGATGGCTGCACGTGACGCACGCGACCACCCCCATTGCACGGAGCCTACGGCCGGGGTGTGACAGCGCGTGGCGCGTTCCACACCTCCACCGCGGGCGGTGGCGGCGTCCGCTCCGGGGCGGACCGGCGTCCACCACGGGGCGGATGCCCGGTCGCGATCGGCTCGGTAGCGTCGGGGCCCATGACGGGTGTCGTCGAGCTGACGCGCCGGCCGCTCCGCTGGCTCCGCGAGCACCCCTTCGCCGCCGACACGATCCTCGCCGTCGCCATGGCCGCGCTGTCGCTCGGCATCCACCTGACGACGTCGAACCTCGAGACGGACCGCCCGATCGCCGATCCCACGTGGTGGACGTCGCTCCTCGTGCTCGGCGCGACGCTGCCGATCGCCTACCGGCGGCGGGCGCCGATCGCCTCGGTGTTCGTGGCGCTCGGTGCCCAGTTCCTCTGCGAGTGGTACTACGTCATCGGCCCGGGCTGGCTCGGCGTCCTCATCGGCACGTACTCGGTCGGCGCGCACGCCGACGGACCGCGCCGGACGCGCGCCTCGGCCGCCCTGGGGGTCGCCGTCGCCGCGATCATGGTGGCCGGGCTGATCGAGGACGAGCTCACGATCCTCGAGGCGATCTCCTCGCTCGGCCTGCTCGCGGCCGCCGGCGTGCTCGGCGACAACCTGCGCCGGCGGCGACAGAACATCCTCGACCTCGCCGACCGGGCCGAGCGCGCCGAGCGGGAGCGGGACCTGCTGGCCCGCGAGCGCGTCGCCGAGGAGCGCAACCGCATCGCCCGCGAGCTGCACGACATCGTCGCCCACTCCGTGAGCGTGATGACCATCCAGGCCTCCGCGGCCCGCCGCAACCTGGAGACGCGGCCCGCGGAGGCGGCGGCCATGCTCGAGAACATCGAGCGCACCGGGCGCCAGACGATGGACGAGCTGCGCCAGGTGCTCGGGGTGCTGCGCGACTCGGCGAGCACCCCGGACGCCATGCCCCTGCCGACGCTCGCCGACCTGCACACTCTCGTCGAGCAGTCGGGCGGCCTCCCGGTGCGCCTGGCCGTGACCGGCCTGACGGAGCAGGTGCCGGCCGGGGTCGCGGTGTCGGTGTACCGGATCGTCCAGGAGGCGCTGACGAACGCCAACCGCCACGCCGGGCCCGGCGCCACCGTCGACGTGCGGGTCACGTGCGGGGCGTCGGAGGTCCAGGTGGTCGTCGTCGACGACGGTCGCGGCGCCTCGAGCCAGCCCTCGGGCGAGATCCCGGGTGAGCCGTCCCGCCAGGGCTACGGGCTCGTCGGGATGCAGGAGCGGGCGGCCGCCGTCGGTGGCACGCTGCGCGCCGGGCCGCGCCCGGGCGGCGGATGGCGGGTCGTCGCCACGCTCCCCTACTCGTCCCACGCGGCGACCGCACCGGCGGCCGCGGCCACCACACTGGCGTCGTGACGCGCATCGCCCTCGTCGACGACCAGGCGATGGTGCGCCAGGGCCTGCGGATGATCCTCGAGGCCGAGCCCGGGCTCACCGTCGTGGGTGAGGCAGCCGACGGCCTCGAGGCCGTCGAGCTGGTGCCGCGGGCCAAGCCCGACGTCGTGCTGATGGACGTGCGGATGCCGCGCCTGGACGGGATCGAGGCGTGCCGGCGGATCCGGGAGGCGGCCGACGGCGCGCTGCCGTACGTGCTGATGCTGACGACGTTCGACCTCGAGGATTACGTGTACGCGGCGCTGCGCGCGGGAGCGAGCGGGTTCCTGTTGAAGGACGCGCCCGCCGAGCAGCTCGTCGCCGCGATCGAGGTCGTCGCCCGTGGTGACGCGCTCCTCGCCCCGCAGGTGACGCGGCTGCTCATCGAGGAGATCGCCCGTCGGCCCGGCCCGCAGCCGGCGGCGGTGCCGGGCATCGACAAGCTCACCGAGCGCGAGTTGGAGGTGCTGCGGCTGATGGCCCGCGGGCTGTCGAACGCGGAGATCGCGACCGAGCTGTATCTCGGCGAGGCGACCGTGAAGACGCACGTCGGCCGGGTGCTCGCCAAGCTGGGCGCCCGCGACCGCGTCCAGGCGGTGGTCGCCGCCTACGAGTCCGGCGTCGTCGAACCCGGCGCCGCCCGCTGACCGACGCGCTCCCGAGCGCGGGGTGGACTCAGGTCACCTCGGCGAAGGCGGGTGGGGAGACGACCGTGCCGCGCCGCGACTGGTCGTACGCGCACAGGCACCGGACCCGCAGGCGACGACCGCGCGCGAGCGCCGAGCCGATGCCGCTGCCCTGCAGCTCCGGCGCCACCGCGAGCGGCGCCCGGCCGAGGATCGGCCGGTCGACCTCGCCGTCGCGCAGCGTGACCGCGTCGACCATCACGCGACCCATGACATGCAGACCGAGCCCGGCGACGAGCGCGTCGCCGGGCACGTCGTGCGGTGACGCGCGGATCCGCTCGACGAGCCGCGGCGTCGTCGTCCTTCTCCGGGCGGATCGTCACCGACGCGTCCTCCTCGCTCACGGCGGCTCATCCCCCACGGGTCGCAGCCTGACCGGGCGCGGAGGTGCACGTCGAACGAGCTCACCGCGCAGCGCGACCGCCGCGTCGGAGGATGCGGATCAGCCGAAAGGAGGACGGCATCCCGACACCACCGCGTTACAACGGTGCCATGAGCCAAGCCACCGTCATCTCGACCGCGCCCGCACCTCGGGCGGCGGCCGGCGCCGTCGACGCCGTGAAGGTCTACGGCGTCGGTGACAACGAGGTCCGGGCGCTCGACGGGGTCACGATCGCCTTCGAGTCCGGCAAGTTCACCGCCATCATGGGCCCGTCGGGCTCGGGGAAGTCGACACTGATGCACTGCCTCGCCGGGCTCGACTCGTTGACGAGCGGCGCGGTGTACATCGGCGACACCTACCTGGCGGCGTTGAACGACAAGGAGCTCACTGAGCTGCGCCGCTCCAAGGTCGGGTTCATCTTCCAGGCGTACAACCTGATCCCGACGCTCACCGCCAAGGAGAACATCCTCCTGCCGTTGATGCTCGGCGGCGACGACGGCGACACGGACTGGATCGACGAGGTCATCTCCACCGTCGGCCTCAGCAACCGGTTGAAGCACCGGCCGAGCGAGCTGTCGGGCGGGCAGCAGCAGCGCGTGGCCGTCGCCCGTGCCCTGGCCGCCAAGCCCGACATCATCTTCGCCGACGAGCCGACGGGGAACCTCGACTCGCGCTCGGGTGCGGAGGTGCTCGACTTCATGCGCCGCGCCGTGCGCGAGTACGGCCAGACCATCGTCATGGTGACCCACGACCCGGTCGCCGCGAGCTATGCGGACCGCGTCGTGTTCCTCAACGACGGGCGGATCGTCGACGAGATGCTCGAGCCCACCGCCGAGCGAGTGCTCGACCGGATGAAGGCGTTCGGTGACTGATGTCCACGCGCGCCACTGCTCTCATCGCCCGCCGCAGCATCCGTGCCCGGTTCGGTCGGCTCATCGCGATCTCGCTCGCGATCCTCGCCGGCGTCTCGTTCGTCGTCGGCTCGTTCGTGCTCGCCGACAGCCTGCGCAAGACGTTCGACGACCTGTTCACCGAGATCAGCCAGAACGTCGACCTGCGCGTCCGGTCGCAGGTGGCGTTCGGCGAGGACGACTTCCAGACCCAGCGCGACCCGATCCCTGACGAGCTCAACGATCAGCTCCTCGCCCTCGACGAGGTCGCGGCCACCGAGCCGGTGCTGTCGCGCTACGCACAGCTCGTCGCACCGGACGGTGATGCCGTGCGGACCCAGGGTGCGCCGACGCTCGGCGTGGCGTGGACCGGCAACGAGGAGCTGTCCGGGCTGATCATCAAGGGCGAGGGCCGGCCACCGTCGGGGATGGACGAGGTCGCCATCGACAAGGCGACCGCCGACCGCGAGGGGTTCGAGGTCGGCGATCGGATCGAGGTGATCACCGACACCGGCACCTACCCGTTCACGATCACCGCGCTCGTCGGGCTCGGCGACAGCGACGGCTTCGCCGGGGCGACGGTCGCCGCGTGGGACGTCGAGACGGCGCAGCAGGTGACCGGCGCGATCGGACAGCTCGACGGCATCGACATCCAGCTCGCCGAGGGCGTCGACCCCGACGCGGCGACGGCGCGCATCGAGGAGCTGGTGCCCGACAACACCGAGGTCGTCACCCGCGACGTGATCGTCGACGAGGCCAAGCGCGGGCTGAACGAGATCATCGGGCTGTTCGGCAACGGCCTGCTCGGGTTCGCGTTCGTGACGGCGTTCGTCAGCGCCTTCCTGATCAACAACGTGTTCCAGATCACCATCGGCCAGCGCCTGCGGGAGCTGGCGATGATGCGGGCCATCGGCGCCCGCGGCGGGCAGGTCCGCCGGATGATCTACCTCGAGGCGGTGATCATGTCGTTCGTCGCCACCGTGCTCGGCATCGTCGGCGGCGTGCTCGTCGCCCGCGGCCTGCTGGCGGTGTTCAACTCCGCCGGCGCCGGCTTCCCGAGCACCTCGACGGTGCTGCAGCCGCGGACGGTCGTCTTCGCGTTCCTCGTCGGCATGGGCATCACCATGCTGTCGGTCGTGGTGCCTGCCCGCCGGGCGGCGAAGATCCCACCGGTCGCGGCGATGCGCCCGGAGCTCGGCTTCGAGGCGCTGAGCGCGAAGCGCCTCATCGTGGGCAGCGCCGTCACCGTCCTCGGTGTCGTGCTGTTCCTGCTCGGGCTGTTCACCCGCACCGGCGGGACCGCCGGCCTGCTCCTGCTCGCCGGCGGCGGCGCACTGCTGCTGTTCCTCGGCGTCGCCAGCGTGTCGTCGACGGTGGCCCGTCCGGTCACCCGGGTCCTCGGCTGGCCCGTCGCCAAGCTGTTCAAGACGCCGGGCATGCTCGCCCGGGAGAACGCCGGACGGTCGCCACGGCGCACGTCCGCCTCGGCCGCCGCCCTGATGATCGGCGTGGCCCTGGTCAGCGCGGCGACGGTGTTCGCCTCGTCGCTCCGCGCGACGTTCACCGAGATCCTCGAGCGCGGTGTCAAGGCCGACTACATCGTCACCGACGAGTCGTTCCAGGGGCTGCCCCCGACGGTCGCGGCGACGCTCGCCGAGGTGCCCGAGGTGGCGGCGGTGACGGCCGTGCGCGGCACGATCGCCCTCGTCGAGGGCGACCAGAAGGCCATCGGTGCCGTCGACCCGCTCGCCTTCGAGCAGCTCGTCGACATCGACCTGCGCGAGGGCGACTTCCAGGCGATGGAGGACGGCGGGGTGATGGTGCACACCGACCCGGCCGACGACCTCGACCTCGAGATCGGCGACACCGTCGAGATGACGTTCCAGAACGGGACGGTGCTCGCGCTGCCGGTGGCCGGCATCTACGGCGACGCCTCGCTGGCCGGCCACTGGCTGATCTCGTTGGAGACGCTCGAGCAGGTCAACCCCGCCTCGACGAACCGGGACTTCTTCGTCGCCGCCAAGCTCGCCGAGGGCGTCACGGCCGAGCAGGGCGACGCCGCGGTGCGCGCCGCGCTGGAGCCGTTCCCGCAGGCGAAGGTGGAGACCAACGCCGAGTTCCGCGAGTCGCAGGAGGAGCAGATCGACCAGCTGCTGATCGTCATCACGGTGCTGCTGGCGTTCTCGATCATCATCGCCGTGCTCGGCATCTCGATCACCCTGGCGCTCGCCGTGTTCGAGCGGACCCGGGAGATCGGCCTGCTGCGGGCGGTCGGCATGAACAAGCGCCAGACCCGCCGCACCGTGCGGTGGGAGGCGGTGATCGTGTCGATGTTCGGAGCGATCGTCGGCGTGGTCGTGGGCACGTTGATCGGCATCGCCCTGTCCCTCGCCGTGCCCGACACGATCATCGACCAGCTGGCGTTCTCGCCGGCGATCATCGTCGGGATCCTCGTCGGCGCGGTGATCGCCGGGCTGGTCGCCGCCCTGTACCCGTCGTACAAGGCGTCGAACATGAACATCCTCGAGGCGATCGCTACGGAGTGACGGTGCGCGCCCCCGGGACCGGTCCGCGCCGGGCGGGCCCGGGGGCCGTCGGCGCGGCGGGTCAGCCGGCGCGGTGCCAGTGACGCTCGGCGAGGAACCGGCGCGCCGCGGGGTGGGGATCCATGACGAGCTCGGGCTCGTCCATCCACTGCGTGTCGTCGCGCCGGCTGCGGCGCGGGTCGAAGCGCACCTGGCAGCCCGGGCACCAGTACAGGATCCGGGACTGCTCACCGGTGCGGCGGGACGCGATGGTGTCGCCGCACCGCCAGCACCGCTGGCCGGGGCGGCCGTACACGGCGAAGCGCTCGACGCCGGGCACGGTCGGCCGTGATGCCTGCGTGAGGTTCGCCCGCACGAGCTTGGCGGCGACGTTGACGAGGCGCACGGCGTCGGCCTGGGGCAGGTCGCCGACCCGGGCGAACGGGCTGAGCTGGCCGGCCCAGAGCACCTCGCAGCGGAAGACGTTGCCGACCCCGAAGAACACGAGCGGGTCGAGGAGCACCTCGGCGAGCGTGGCGTTGGGATCGTCGTAGGCGCGCAGCAGCTCGACGCAGCGGTGCAGGTCGGCGTCGGGGCGGCTGAGGTCCGGGCCGACGCCACGCAGGCCGGGATGGCGCAGGGCGTCGGGCACCCGGTAGGTCTCGACCACGGGGGCGTTGAAGCACACCGCGCGCCAGCCCTCGACCTCGATGAGGGCGCGCACCTCGCGGTGTGGCAGCTGCCAGCTCTCGCCGGTGCGGTACAGGTGCCAGGAGCCGCTGAGGCGCAGGTTGGTGTGGAGGATGATCCCGTCGTCCCAACGCACCTCGAGGTGGCGGCCGTGGCTCTCCACGGCCTCGATCGTCCGGCCGGCGCGGGGGACGACGCCGATCAGCCGAGGCGCCTCGAAACGCACCATCTTCTCGTCGACGAGCGCGGTGCGCATCGCGGCGGCGGTCCGGTGGATCATGGTGCCCTCCGGCATCGCCCGCGTACGGTACGCCGCCCACGTGCCCCGCTCGCGGATCCCCGCGGCCCCGTGACCAGGCCGGTTCGGTCCGCCACCTGCGGCCGTCGTTGCGTCCCACCCGCCAACTTTCCGGTGTGACGGACGATTTCCGTCCGCCACACCGGAAAGTTGGCGGATCGCGGCTTACGGGAGGACGCCGGTGTGGGCGAGGGCGAGGCGGATGAGGCGGTCGTGGCCGCCGGTCATCTCGTTGCGGACGCGCTGGCTGACGGCCTCCTCCGGGCTGAACCAGGCGAGGTCGAGCGCCTCCTGGGTCGGCTGGCAGTCCCCGTCGACTGGCACCACGTAGGCCAGGCTCACGGCGTGGTGGCGGGGGTCGTGGAACCCGGAGCGGTCCGGGTCCGGGAAGTACTCGACCACAGCGAAGGGCGTGGGGTCGGCCGGGAGGCGGGGCAGGGCCATCGGGCCGAGGTCCTTCTCCAGGTGGCGGATCAGGGCGTCGCGGATGCGCTCGCCGAACAGCACCCGGCCGCTCACGACCATCCGGCTGATCGACCCGTCGGCAGCGACGCGCAGCAGCATGCCGACCTCGGTGACCCGGCCCAGCCCGTCGACGCGCACCGGGACGGCGTCGACGTAGACGAGCGGTACGTGCGCACGCACCAGCTCCAGCTGGTCGGGCGACAACCAGCCGGTCGCGGCCTGGGTGGGGGCGTCGAACTCACTCATCGCGGCCGCCGAGTCTCGCACACCCGACCGGCCCGCCCCCGCCCTTCGCGACGGGTCGCGTCAGCGGCCGGACCAGACCGGGGCGCGCTTCTCGGCGAAGGCCTTCGGGCCCTCCTTGGCGTCCTCGGACGAGAACACCTCGCGCACGAACGGCTTCTGGTACTCCCACGCCTCGGCGTCGGTCATGCCCTGGGTGTTGCGCATGACCATCTTGCTGGCGGCGACGCCCAGCGGGGCGTTCTTGGCGATCCGCTCGGCGAGCTCGAGCGCCACCTCGACCGCCTTGCCCTTCTCGGTGACCCGCGACAGCAGCCCGTACTCCTTGGCCTGCTGGGCGGTGATCGGGTCGCCGGTCAGCGCCATCTCCATCGCCACGGCGTAGGGCAGGAACCGGGGCAGGCGGAACACGGCGCCGCCCGCGGCGAACAGGCCGACGCCCACCTCGGGGATGCCGAGCTTGACGTTCTCGGCGGCGACGAGGAGGTCGCACGTGAGCGCCAGCTCGAGACCACCCGCCAGCGCGAATCCCTCGATCGCCGCGATCAGCGGCTTCTTCGAGCCGTTCTCGATGAACTGGTCGAAGCCCACCGGCGGGCCGCTCTGGGCGAACGCCTTGAGGTCCATGCCGGAGCAGAAGCCCCGCCCGGCACCCGTCACCACGCCGGCGGTCAGCCCGGGATCGTTGTCGAGCTGCTCGACCGCGCGCAGGAGGCCCTGGGCGAGGTCGGTGTTGATGGCGTTCATCGCCTCCGGGCGGTTCAGCGTGATGAGGAGCACCCGGCCCCGGGTCTCGGTGAGCACGGCGTCAGACTCAGACATGCAGCGGACGTTACGCGGCGAGCGGGCACCGCTCCCACCCGGCACCCCCACCGACGCCCGGCCGTGGATCCGGACCGGGTGCGCGGCCCGGAGCGCCAATAACGTGGGCGCCGATGTTCACCGGGATCGTCGAGGAACTGGGTCGGATCGAGCGGCGCGAGGGCGGCCGGATCCGCATCGCCTGCTCGACCGTGCTCGACGACGCGGCCATCGGCGACTCGATCGCCGTGAACGGTTGCTGCCTCACCGTCGTCGCCCTCGACGAGCACGGCTGGGAGGCCGACATGTCCGAGGAGACGCTGCGCCGCACGAGCCTCGGCGACCTGCAGCCGGGCGACGAGGTCAACCTGGAGCGGCCGGTGCGCCTGTCGGACCGCCTCGGCGGGCACCTCGTGCAGGGCCACGTGGACGGCGTCGGCGAGATCGTGCGTCCGGCCCCGGACCTGCAGGTGCGCTGCGACCGGGAGCTGCTGCGCTACGTCGTCGAGAAGGGCTCGATCACCGTCGACGGGATCAGCCTGACCGTGGTCGACGTGCTCGACGACGGCTTCACGGTGGCGATCATCCCCCACACCCTGGAGGTCACCAACCTGCGCTCGAAGGGCGCCGGTGCCCGCGTGAACCTGGAGGTCGACGTGACCGCCAAGTACGTGGAACGGCTCCTCGCCTGGAACAATTCCTGACATGACTGGCCTCGCGCGGATCGAGGACGCCATCGCGGCGATCGGCCGCGGCGAGATCGTCGTGGTCGTCGACGACGAGGACCGCGAGAACGAGGGCGACCTGATCATGGCGGCGGAGTTCGCCACGCCCGAGAAAATCGCCTTCTTCCTCCAGCACACCTCCGGCGTGATCTGTGTGACGCTGACCTCGGAGCGCGCCCGCGAGCTGCAGCTCGACCCGATGGTGCAGCAGAACACCGAGAGCCAGCGCACCGCCTTCCTCGTCACGGTCGACTACCGCTACGGCACCACGACCGGGATCTCGGCGGCCGACCGGGCGGCGACGATCCGGGCCCTCGTCGACCCGAACACCCGCCCCGAGGACCTGCTCCGCCCCGGCCACATCTTCCCGCTGGAGGCGCGCGACGGCGGGGTGCTGCGCCGTGCCGGGCACACGGAGGCGGCCATCGACCTCGCCCGGCTGGCCGGCTGCAAGCCCGTCGGCGTGCTGTGCGAGATCGTCAGCGAGACCAAGCATGACATGGCCCGCCGGCCGGAGCTGGAGCGCTTCTGCGAGCAGCACGGCCTGCTGATGATCTCGATCGCCGACCTGATCCGCTACCGGCGGCGCACCGAGAAGCTCGTGCGCCGGGTCGGCACGACGCGCCTGCAGACGACCTGGGGCGAGTTCGACGTCGTGGCGTTCGAGTCCGTGCTCGACGGCGAGCGCCACGTGGCGTTCGTGCGCGGCGATCTCGGCGCCGTCGAGCAGCCGCTCGTGCGCGTGCACAGCGAGTGCCTGATCGGCGACGTGTTCGGCTCGGGGTTCTGCCAGTGCCACGCCACGCTCGACGCGGCGATGCGGCGGATCGTCCAGGAGGGCACCGGCGTGCTCGTCTACCTGCGCGGCAACGAGGGCCGCGGCCTGGGCGTCGCCCACACGATCGACGGTGCGGGTGCGGTCGACCCGGCGATCGACTCGGCACCCCCGGGCGATAGCCGCAAGTACGGCGTCGGCGCGCAGATCCTCACCGATCTCGGTGTGTCCCGGATGCGCCTGATGACGAACAACCCGGCCCGCTACGGCGGCCTGGAGGGCTTCGGGTTGGAGATCGTCGAGCGCGTCGCGCTCGACCTGTCCCGGGCCACGTCGGGCTGAGGGCCGTGGCCGAGGACGTCAAGGGCGACGCGCCGCTGCCAGTGCTCGACGGCGCCGGGCTGCGGGTGGCGATCGTCGTCGCCCGCTTCAACAGCCACGTGACGCTGCGCCTGCTCGACGGGGCGCGCCGCGGCCTCGCGGGTGCCGGGGTGCGCGACGAGGACGTCACCGTGACGTGGGTGCCTGGCGCCTTCGAGATCCCCGTGGCCGCCCAGGCCGCGGCGGCCCACGCCGATGCGGTGATCTGCCTGGGCTGCGTGATCCGTGGCGAGACCGCGCACTTCGAGCACGTCGCCGGGCAGGCGGCGAGCGGGATCATGCGAGTCGGGCTGGACACGGGCAAGCCGGTGCTGTTCGGGGTGCTGACCACCGAGAACCTCGACCAGGCGCTCGCCCGCTCCGAGCCCGAGCCGGGCGGGCACAACGTCGGCTTCGAGTGCGCCGAGGGTGCGGTGGAGATGGCCGGCGTGGTGCGCCGGCTGCGCGAGACCGCCGCCGGTTGATCCGCCGCCGCGCTGGGCCGTGACCACGGGGTCGCGGCGGCTCGGTACGTTACGGCCCATGCAGGTGACCGTGCTCGGGGCGGGATCGTGGGGCACCACGGTGGCGTCGCTGATCGCACCGCGGCACCCGACGATGCTGTGGGCGCGGAACCGGGCGGTGGCCGAGGAGATCGACGGCAACCACACCAACGAGACCTACCTGCCCGGCTTCACGCTGCCCGAGCAGCTGATGGCCACCGACGATCTGGAGAAAGCGGTGCGCCACGCGGAGCTGCTCATCATCGGGGTGCCGAGCACAGCGATGCGCGACACCGCGCGGCAGGTGCGCGAGTGGATCCACCCGTGGATCCCGATCGTCAGCCTCTCCAAGGGGCTGGAGCAGGGGACGCTGCTGCGGATGACCGAGGTGATCGCCGACGAGGTGCCCGGCCATCCCGTGGCGACGCTCACCGGGCCGAACATCGCCCGCGAGATCATGGCCGGGCAGGCCGCGGCGAGCGTGATCGCCACCGCCGACCTGAAGGTCGCCCAGGCGATCCAGTCGGTGCTCACCCGTGGCCTGTTCCGCATCTACACGAACCACGACGTGATCGGCTGCGAGCTGGCCGGCGCGCTGAAGAACGTCGTCGCCATCGCGTGCGGTATCGCCCAGGGCCTCGGCGTCGGGGACAACACCCGGGCGATGGTCATGACCCGGGGACTCGCCGAGCTGACCCGCCTGGGCGTGGCGATGGGTGGCGAGAGCCAGACGTTCGCCGGCCTCGCCGGGATGGGCGACCTCGTCACGACGTGCCTGAGCCCGTTCAGCCGCAATCGCACCGTCGGTGAGCAGCTCGGCCTCGGCCGCTCCTTGGAGGAGATCACCTCGGAGATGAGGATGGTCGCCGAGGGCATCAAGACGGCGGTGACGGCCCACGAGCTGGCGCAGCGCTACGGCGTCGACATGCCGGTGCACGAGGAGATCTACCGGATCGTGGTCGGCGAGTCGCGGGCCGCGGACGCGTACCGGGGGCTGCGGCGGGTGGCGCCGGGCCACGAGGCCGAGCCGGGCTGAGCGGCGATGGTCGAGGCGGATCTCGCCACGTTGGAGGAGATCCAGCGGCGGGTGCTGTGGCTCGCCGTGCGGATGGTCGACCACGCCAACCGCGAGCGCCCGCCCGGGGAGATCAAGGTCGGCGGCCACCAGGCGTCGTCGGCGTCGATGGTCGGGATCATGACCGCGCTGTGGTTCGGCCACCTCAACCGCGCCGACAAGGTGGCCGTGAAGCCGCACGCGTCGCCGGTGTACCACGCGATCAAGTACCTGACCGGCGAGCTCGACCGCTCCTACCTCACCCGCCTGCGCGCGCTCGGCGGGCTGCAGTCGTACCCCAGCCGGACCAAGGACCCCGATGTGTTCGACTTCTCGACGGGATCGGTCGGCCTCGGGGTCGTGGCACCGTTGTTCGCCGCGGCGACGCGCCGCTACCTCGACGCTCACGCGAGCGTGGCGGGCGCGCCGACGGCACCGCCGGCGCGCTTCATCGCCCTCGCCGGTGACGCCGAGCTCGACGAGGGCAACGTCTGGGAGGCGATCACCGACCCGGCGCTGCAGGGGCTGGGCAACGTGATGCTCGTCGTCGACACGAACCGTCAGAGCCTCGACCGGGTCGTGCCGGGCCAGAAGATCAAGAAGCTGATGGAGTTCTTCGACGGCGCCGGCTGGCACGTCGTCGAGGCCAAGTACGGACGGCTGCTGCAGGAGGCGTTCGCCCGCCCCGGTGGCGAGGCGCTGCGGGCGCACATCGAGGAGATGTCCAACGAGGAGTACCAGTCGCTGTTCGGGCACACCGGCGCAGCGCTGCGGGAGCGCTTCTGCGCCCACGCCGACCAGGCCGTGCGGCGGCTGATCGACGAGGTGCCCGACGACGAGCTCGCCCCGCTGGTGCACAACCTCGGCGGCCACGACCTCGGCGTGCTGCTCGAGGCCTACCGCGCCTGCGACGCCGAGCCGGACCGGCCGAGCGTCGTGTTCGCCTACACGATCAAGGGGTGGGGCCTGCCGATCGCCGGTGACCCGCTGAACCACAGCGCCCTGCTCACGGCCGAGCAGATCGACGAGCTGCGCGCCGCGGTCGGGTTGACGCCGGAGACGGAGTGGGACCGCTTCGACCCGGAGTCCCCCGCCGGACGGATCTGCGCGGCCACCGGCGGTGAGCTGAACAACGTCCCGGTGCCGCCGCGGCCGGTGCTGCCGATCCCGGTCGCCACGGGCGTGCCCGCTGCGGGGAAGACGTCGACGCAGGAAGCGTTCGGGCGCGCCCTCACCCGGCTCGCCGACGTGGCGGGCGTCGCCGAGCGCATCGTGACGACGTCACCCGACGTGAGCGTCTCGACAAACCTCGGCGGGTGGATCAACAAGGTCGGGGTGTTCGCCCCGACCGAGGAGGCCGACTACGTGGGCGAGGGCCGACTGCTGCGCTGGCGGCAGTCCCCGTCCGGCCGTCACATCGAGCTCGGGATCAGCGAGATGAACCTGTTCCTGCTGCTCCACGCACTCGGCCTCGGCCACGATCTCCACGGCCACCACCTGCTGCCGATCGGCACGGTGTACGACCCGTTCGTCTGCCGCGGCCTCGACGCCCTGATCTACGGCCTGTACTCCGGGTCGCGCTTCGTGGTCGTCGGTACGCCGTCGGGCATCACGCTCGCGCCGGAGGGCGGTGCGCACCAGTCGACGATCACACCGTCGATCGGGCTGGAGCTGCCGGGGCTGACCTACGCCGAGCCGGCCTACGCCCGGGCGCTCGACTGGTTGTTGTGCGACGGGCTGGCCGATCTCGCCCGCCCTGACGGCACGTCGCTGTACCTGCGCCTGTCGACCCGGCCGATCGACCAGGCGCCGTTCGCCGCCGCCGTCGAGCGCCTCGGTGAGGAGCGGCTGCGGGCCGACGTGCTCGCCGGCGGCTACCGGCTGCGGGAGCCGGCCGACGGGCCGGCTGCCGTCGTGCTCGCCACGTGCGGCCCGGTGCTGCCCGAGGTGCTCGCTGCGGCCGAGCTGCTCGACGCCGAGGGCGTGCCGTCGGTGGTGCTCGACCTGACGTCGCCCGACCGGCTGTTCCGTGGGTGGCGTGCGTCGCTGCGGCACGCGGCCCGCGAGGGCCGCTCCGCGGAGCCCGACCACCACCTGGCGGCGCTGCTCGCCCCGGCGGAGCGACGCCTGCCGATCGTCACCGTGCACGACGCCGCCAGCCACCACCTCGCGTGGCTCGGCAGCGTGTTCGGCGCGCCCGTCGTGCCCGTCGGCGTCGACGAGTTCGGGCAGTCGGGGAGCATCCCCGAGCTGTACGCGCTGTTCGACCTGCTCCCCGATCAGCTCGTCAACGCCGCACTCGTCGCGATCGACGCCGCCTGAGCGCGAACGACGCGGTCAGGTCGTGACGGTGCCGTGGTCGCCGGCGGCGCCGGGGTCGTCGGTGACGGCGGCGCGCACCAGCGCGATCGCCGCGCCCAGCCGGCCACTCGGCGTGTCCCAGTACTCGCCGCCGTGCACCTCGTAGCGCAGCACGGCGAGTGCGGGGTCGTCCTTGCCGTCGAAGTACGCGCCGGCCGCCGGGCTCCAGAGCCGCTCGATCTCGCTGCGGTCGGGAGTGAGCGACGCCGTGCCCGGCAGCGACGCGTACACGTTGCGGCGCACGTCGGCGAGGCTGAGATGAACGGCGGTGCCGGGCTCGTCGATCGCCTCGGCCCAGTCGGCGGTACGGTCGACGAGCATCTCGATCGTCCCGTCGGTGACCGCGGCGACGGTGAGCGGGCGGGAGGAGTGCTCCTCGCCGACCATCGTCATCAGCATCACGATCGAGCCCGGTTCGACGAGCTCGGCGAGGTCCTTGGTGGTCTCGTGTTCGGCCATCCCTCGCCTCTGCCCGATCGGCGGCCGATCACACGTCCACGTTCGGGTGAGCCGCGTCCACGTGCCGGCGCCGCCGGGCCCGTCGACCAGGCGGGTGCGGACGCCCGTACGCTGGCGTCATGACCGTCGACAAGGACGAGGACCTCGCCGGCCTCGAGCTCGCCGGACGTGCCGTCGCCGAGGCACGTGACGCCATGCTCGCCGCGGCGGCGCCGGGCGTCACGACCGCCGATCTCGATGCCATCGGTCGCGAGGTGCTCGATCGCCACGGGGCACGACCCGCCCCGCCGACGGTCGGGTTCCCCGCCGCCACGTGCGTGAGCGTCAACGACGAGGCCGCCCACGGCATCCCCTCGCCCGACCGGGTGCTGCGCCAGGGCGATCTCGTCAACGTGGACGTGTCGGCGGAGCTGCACGGCTACTGGGCCGACACCGGCGCGAGCCGGGCGGTCGGCACCGTGCCGCGGCGTGCCCGCCAGCTGCTCGACGCGACGCGGCTGGCCAACCGCGACGCGCTGGCCGCGGCGCGCGCCGGCCAGCCGCTGCGGCACATCGGCCGGGCGGTGCAGCGCCGGGCCCGCCGGCACGGCTTCAGCGTGATCCAGAACCTCAACGGGCACGGCACCGGCCGGAACCTGTGGGAGCGCCCGAGCGTGCCGAGCTGGGAGGACGTGCGCGACGAGACCACCCTGTGGGAGGGCCTCGTGCTGGCGATCGAGCCGTTCCTGTCGACGGGCGGGGTGTGGGCGAACGAGGCCGACGACGGCTGGACGCTCATGACGCCCGGCCACCTCACGGCCCAGTTCGAGCACACCATCGTCGTCACGCGCGACGCGCCGGTCGTCCTCACCACCTGACATGGCGATGCCGAGCCGGCCGCGAGCCGCCGGGCCGCGATGACTGCTCGGCAGCGCGTGGTCGCCGCGCTGCTCATCGGTGCGGTCGGGTTGGCCTTCGCCGACGCGTCCGTCGTGGCGCTGGCGCTACCGGACCTCTACGCCCAGTTCGACACGTCGATCGTCGGCGTGTCGTGGGTGCTGACGACGTACGCGCTCGTCGTCGCCGTCGTCGCGGTTCCGGTCGCGCTGCTGCACCGGCGGGTTCATCCGCTCCCCCTCACCGTCGCGGGTGTGGCGGCGTTCGCCGCCGCGTCGGTGGCCGCGGGTGCGTCGTCCGAGCTGGGCCTGCTGTTGACCGCCCGTGCCGGCCAGGGTGTCGGCGCGGCGCTGCTCCTCGCCGGATCACTGCCCGTGCTCGCGGCCATCGTCCCCGGCGAGGGCCGGGCGCGGCGCTGGTGGGCGCTGGCCGGCGCGGTCGGCGCGGCGATCGGACCCGCCCTCGGCGGCGTGCTCACCGAGCTGTTCGACTGGCGGGCGATCTTCTTCGTCCAGGCTCCGATCGTTGCAGCAGCACTGATCGTCGCCATCGAGCCCGCCGCCCGGGCGATGCGCCACGAGGGCCACGTGCACGGCGTGCCGGGCGTCGGCACACGCGACGTCGTCACCGCCAACATCGGCTTCGCCCTCGTCTTCGCCGCGCTCGTCGCCGCCCTGTTCCTCGGCGTGCTGCTCGCCATCGAGGTGTGGCGCTACAGCCCGGTGCAGGGCGCCGCGCTCGTGAGCGCGCTGCCCCTGGGCATGGCGATCGGCCGCCGGTGCAGCGCGGCCCCGGCACACGTCGTGGCCGGCGGCGGCGCGCTGCTGCTCGCCGCCGGTCTCGCGGGGCTGGCGCTCATCCCGGGTGCCGAGCCGGTGATGGCGGCGATCGCGTTCGCGGTGTGCGGTGCAGGTTTCGACCTCGTCCACGAGGTGCTCGACCAGGCCGCCGTGCCGGCCGACGGCCCGGCGGTGCGGGCGAGCGCCGTCTCGATCGGGGCGCGCCACGCCGGGCTCGTGCTCGGGCTGGCCGTGATCGCCCCGGTGCTGTCGACGAGCCTCGAGGCGGGGGTCGAGCGGGCGACGCTGAGCGCGACACAGACGATGCTGACCACCGACCTGCAGCTGCGCGACAAGCTGCCGGTCACGTGGGCGCTGCGCACGGCGATCGAGGAGGCGCCGCGGGGCCAGGTGCCGGACCTCGCCGCCGAGTTCGACGAGCGTGGCGCCGAGGGCGCCAACGCGATGGCGCGGGCGCGCGACGCGCTGATGGACGCCGTCACCGACGCCGTGACCCGTGCGTTCCGCCCGGCGTTCTGGATCGCCGGCGTGCTCGCCGCACTTGCGGCGATCCCGGCCCTGCTGGTCGCCGACCGTGCACCGGCGCCCCGGCTCGCGGGCGCGCCGCGCCGACGGCGGGCGACCGCCGGGGCCGCGCTGCTCGGCATCGTCGGCGTGGGCCTCGTCGGCGCCGAGCTGGGCAACGGGGCGCGCGACATCGGCGAGTTCGTCGCCGAGGACCCGTGCACGGCCGGACCCGACCCCTACCCCGGCGGCGGCATCGATGCGGCCGTGCAGCGCATCGCCCTGTCCGCGCTCAACGGTGCGGCGTGCGAGCTCGGCACCACCCGGGAGCGGCTCGTGCTGTCGCTCGACGACGACAGCGGCTTCGACGTCGACTGGGACCGCGACACGCTGGAGCACGCCCTGCGCGTCGGGGCGCACCGGGCGATCGACGATGCCGACGACCGCGACGCGATCCCCGGGTGGGTCGCCACGGCGCTGGGGTTCGTGGTCGACCGGGCGCCGATCGGCTGGCTCGTCGGTCGGATCCCGATCCCCGGGCTCTGACGGGGCGTGCCGCCGTCGCGGGTCAACCGTCGAGCAGACGGCGGCCGAGCTCGTAGGCGGCCCACAGGTCGTCGCCGGTGTAGTGGACCGCAGCAAGGTCGCGGAGGTGCTCGTCGGCGTTGACCGCGACGGTGTGGCGCAGCATCCGGAACAGCGGGGCGTCGGACATCGAGTCACCGAACGCCACGCAGCGCTCCGGTCCGAGGCCCGCCGCAGCGAGCTCGTGGCCGACGAGGCGCGGCTTGTCGTGCGGCGTGAGGATCCCGCTCGGGTCGAACACCACCCCGGCGTACGGTGGCGCCGGGAACCGCGAGGCGTGCACGGCGTCGCAGCCGAGCTCGTGGAGCCGGGTGGCGTAGAAGTCCGGCGACATCGTGATCACGAGCGAGCGCTCCCCGCGGGCACGGATGTCGGCGAACACGTCGGCGACGCCGTCGAGGAGGCGGGACCCGGCGAACGCCGCGGCGACCTGCTCGGCCTGGAGGCGACCGAACAGGTCGTGCACCGAGGCGGCGAACTGACGCGTGTCGAGCGCACCGGCGGCGAAGGCGGCCTCGAGGGCGTGCAGCTCGTCGACGGCACCGAGGGCCGCGGCCAGCTCCAGGCTGGCCGTCGAGCCGGGCAGCAGCGTCCCGTCGAGGTCGAACACGAACAGCGCGCGCACGGCCGCCATGGTGTCGTCGAGGGCCGGCGGGACGGGCGGCGGTTTCCTCAGGCGGTGGGCGCCGATCGCGCCCGGGTCAGAGCCCGTAGCGCTTCTTCTCGACGGGGTCCGAGAAGTCGATCGGCGGGTGACCCTGGGCCTGGCGGTTGCGGCTCGCCTGCTCGGGGTTCTCGCGCACCAACCGGGCCTCCTCCTCGGTGACACGCCCACGGTGGAGCTGCCCGAAGCGATCGGGTGCCGTGTAGTCGATCTTGCCGGGGCGGTCGCTGCGGCTGCGGGACGAACCGGCCGCGCGGCGGCCCGGGCGCTGCGACGGCGGCAGCGCCGACAGGTCGGCTCGACGCGCCCCCTCCAGGACCTTGTCGAAGTCGACGCCGCTGAACAGCTTGTCGAGGACCTTCGTCTCCATCTGCAACGACCGCGGCGGCTTGTTCGGCTCGAACACGGTCATCGACACGAGGCGCAGCGTCGTGTTCGTGAGCTTCGCCGCCTCCTCCGTGCTGACGTCGATCTCGACCGGCACCGGGATGTCGGGGTGCTGGACGATCACGCGCGCGTGGTCGTCGTCGGAGAGCTCGACACCGCTGATGTCGCTGACGACGACTTGCTTCACTGCCATGGAACGGCCCTCCTCACGAGTTCGGCGCGACCGACGATGATGCCGGGGCGACCTCTGGTGCCACAACGCTGGCACGACCACGCGTCGCGGGCGGTCCCTGGGGTGACCCGGGACACGGCCGCGTCGGCGTCGAAGATGAGCGATCGGTCCATCAGCACACCCGACTGCTCATGTTCACCGCCGAGCCTCGTCACAGCCACCCCCGAAGATGAGCAACCGGCCCACCAGCACACCCGACTGCTCATGTTCGGGCAGCCGGCCCGCCGGCGTGATGTCGATGATGAGCAATCGGACCGCCTGGGGCGCACCTCGCTCATCTCCATCCCGACCCACGTGCAAATCGGTGGACGGCGAGGCACCGGCGGGCGACACTGCGGCACCCGACCAGCTGCTGCCTGATGCGAGCGAACGGCCGGGTGAGGGGTCAGCGGTCTGCGTGTCACCGCTGACCCCTCCGAGGGCCGCCACCGGGCGACCGGCCACCGATGAGCCCGGCTGCGTGGGATCGTCTGGGCCTGCGGACGCCACCCGGGACGCACGCTGGCGACGCCCGGCTCCACCGCGATCACCTCGCGCGACGGCGTCATCGAGGACGAGACCAGCCGGTTCGACGGGGCGGCGAGCGACGATCCGCCGACGGCGTCGTGCATCTCCACCACCGCGTGCGCCATCGGCGACGACGAAGTGTGACGATGATGGTGTCACGTCGGCGCCTCGGGCGGTGTCGTCGTGCCGACGACCGACGAGGAGGCCTCATCCCCATGACGAGAGACGACCGCCGGGCGCACGACCACCTGCAGGGAGCGGCATGACGGAGGATCCCTTCCACCGGCACCGCCGGCTGCTGTTCACCGTCGCCTACGAGATGCTCGGATCCGCGGCCGACGCCGAGGACGTCGTCCAGGAGACGTGGCTGCGCTGGTCGAACGTCGACCACGCAGAGGTCCGCGAGGCGCGTGCGTATCTCGTGCGGATCACCACGCGCCTCGCGCTGAACCGGCTGCGGACGCGGGCCCGGCGACGGGAGGAGTACGTCGGCGAGTGGCTCCCCGAGCCGCTGCTCACCGCGCCGGACGTCGCCGGTGACGTCGAGCTCGCCGAGAACGTGTCGATCGCCATGCTGACCGTGCTCGAGACGCTGGCCCCGATCGAGCGGGCCGTGTTCGTGCTGCGCGAGGTGTTCGACGTCCCCTACGACGAGATCGCCCGGGTCGTGGACAAGTCGCCCGCCGCGGTGCGCCAGATCGCCCATCGCGCCCGCGAGCACGTCGCCGCCCGGCGGCCGCGGATGGAGGTGACGACGAGCGAGCAGCAGCAGGTCGTCGAACGGTTCCTCGCCGCCGTGCGCAGCGGGGACCTCGACGGGCTGCTCGCCGTGCTCGCGCCGGACATCGTGCTCGTCGCCGACGGCGGCGGCATCGTGCAGGCGGCGCCACATCCGATCCATGGCGCCGAGCGGGTGGCCCGCTTCCTCATCGCCGTGCAGAGCGGGCGGGACTTCGACGCGCGCGCGGTGCTCATCAACGGTTCGCCGGGGATCCGCATCGACGTGGGCGGTGCGCTCGACACGGCGATGAGCTTCACGGTGGAGGGTGGACGGATCACCGGGCTGTACGCGATCCGCAACCCGTACAAGCTCGTCTGGCTCGACGACACCGCCCCGATCGCGCGGCGCTGAGCGGGGGGAGGCACCGCGCCCGAATGCGGGGCGAACCCGTCAGAAGTCGATGCCCTTCTTGGCCCGGATGCCCGCCTCGTAGGCGTGCTTGACCTGGGTCATCTCCGTCACGGTGTCGGCGATGTCCACGATCGCGGCGGGCGCGTTGCGGCCGGTGAGGATCACGTTGACCTGGCTGGGCCGGTCACGGATCGTGGCGACGACCTCGTCGAGGTCGATCCACCCCCAGTTGATCGGATAGGTGACCTCGTCGAGCACGACGAGCCGGTGCTCACCGGCGCGGATCAGGCCGCGGGCGTGCTCCCAGGCGCCGGCGGCGACGGCCTGGTCGACGGAGAGGTCCTCGGACTCCCACGTGAAGCCCTCACCCATCGCCCACCAGTCGACCCCGAGCGCGCGGCACACCTTCTCCTCGCCGGTGCGCCACGTGCCCGACTTGAGGAACTGCACGACGCCGACGGGCCAGTCACGCGCGACGGCGCGCAGCACGACGCCCATCGCCGCCGACGTCTTGCCCTTGCCGGGGCCGGTGTTCACGAGCACCAGCGAGGGCGCTCGCCGCAGGTCGTCCGGACGGGGGTCGTCGGTGGGGATGTCGTGGGCCTCACGTTCGGGCATCACGCCTCCTTCGCTCGTCGGGCCGGTCGAGCATCGCAGCAACGGGCGCAGGTCGTCTCGATCGGCGGCCGGGGGTCACGGCTCGAACACGCCCCAGCAGAGGTGATTGCGGCGACGCTGGTCGTCGAGCACGAGCTCGCGGATCGGGTCGGGGAGCTGCTCCCGCTGCCAGCGGCACTCGCGCCGCCCGGCGCGCACCGCCTCGTGGGGCGGGACCGCCGCTCGCACCGCCTTGATCGCGTAGGCGGCGGCGCCGAGGTCGTGGGCGGCGACGTGGGCCACACAGGCGGCCTGACCGGCGGCGAACGCGGCGAAGCGGGGTGCGCCCCGCAGCACGCGCGCCGCCGCCATGGCGTGGCCGCCCGCGGCGCGCGACGCCATCATCCGCACCTCGCCACGGGTCCACGCCCGCACGGCCTCGATCGCCTGCCGCGGACGCGGGTCGCCGGGCTGCTCCCCCTCGAACAGGTGCAGCACGTGCTCCGCGCAGGTTGCCGCCCACAGCGCGAGCAGGTGGTGGTCCTCGTCGGTGAGCAGGCCGCCGCGACGGATGGTGATCAACCGCGGGTCGCGCTCCTTCGAGAAGATCACACCGCCACGGTAGGAGCACCCGGTCCGGCGGCGGTCAGTGCTCGGGCTCCCTGCCCGCGCGGGCGAGGTCGATCTTCTTGGCGTCGCCGCCGCTGCGCCAGTCGAAGTGCATCATGTCCTTCGCCCTGCCGTACTGGCCGCCCCAGGTCAGCCCGGCCTCGACGGGGGCGACGACGACCGCCTTGGCGAGGTCCATGTAGCCGGTCTTGGCGGCATACCCGTGGTGCTTCTGCTCCGAGAAGTCGTACTCGTCGGCCAGGGGCACGTCCTTCCTGACGCGCTCTTTCCACCACTCCACGTCGTTCCACCAGTCGGCGCTCGCGGGCTGATCCCACCGCACCCCCTTGGGCGGTTCGGGGCAGCGGCGGACGAGGTCGGCGAAGGAGTCCGATTCGAGGTCGTCGGCGAGCGCGAGGTAGGCGACGAGCGCGTCGGATGCCTCGCGGTGGCGCTCCCACGCCTCGCCGACGTCCTTGGGCGCTCTGGGCACCGCGTTCGAGGTCTCGACGTCGAAGGCGGTGCCCTTCAGCAACCACATCGCCCGCTCGACGAGCCGCGGCGTGCGCGCCGCCACCTTGGCCGGGGTGCGCTTGCCCTTCACCTGCTTGTTGCCGATGAAGACGTTGCCGGCGTAGTTGAGGTCGACGGCGAGCCCGAAGGTGTGCAGGCTGAGCTGGGAGCCGCCCACGGCCGCCTTCGGCGGACGGAGGTCGGACGTCGACTGGTACATGCCCAGCTGCGCGCCGAGCTCGGCGGCTGGGAGGCCGCCCGGGTTGATCGTCGTGTCGTTGACGAGCTTGTCCTGGGCCTTGTCGAAGCACTCGGCGAGCTCCTTGTGCACACGCAACGAGATTCCGAGGAACTCTCCCTTGACGATCTGGGAGTACCACCCTTCGACGGTGAACCCGGCCCGGGCGAGCACGCCTCCGGCCTCGTCCTTGGCGGCGGCCTTCACCCGGGTCTCGAGCGCTTCGAGCTCGGCGAGCTCGGTCTTCTCGGCGTCGCTGGGCTTCTTCTTCCGGCGCAGTTGCGCCAGGCGCTTCGCCTTGGCGGCGAGCTCCACCTTGTCCGCCCGGCGCTCGGCGGCGTTCTCGGGCAGGACCGCCCGCTCGGCCTCGGTCAGCGCGTACTGCGCGGTCGCGTCCGCGGCGCGCCAGGCCCTCGCCTTGGCCGCGGTCCCCGTGCTGCCCGGCGCGGGTGCCTCCGTGGTGGGAGCGGCCGGCGCCTCGGTGGTCGTCGGGGCCGGTGCCTGCGCCGGTGTCTCGAGCGGCTTCTCCGTCGGAGCCTCGGTCGTGGGCCGCGCAGGCGCCGGGGCCGGCACCGTCGGCGCAGGTGCGCTCGGCGCGCCTGCGGGCTTGATCTCGAAGTGGTTGCCGGGGTCCTTCGGGTACGGGATGTACTTGGCGACCCGCTTGCCCTCCTCGGCCCTGGCCGCGTCGTTGAAGGCCCGCCTGGCGGTGTCGTCACCGAGCGAGCGCGGGCCGACGTCGAACACGTTGAGCACGGCGGGGTCACCGCAGTGGCGGGAGACCTTCGACGGGCCGATGGCGAGGATCGCGTCGCGCATCCCGTCCCTGATCTCCTGCGCCGGCTTCCCGGCGTCGCGGAGCTGCTCGTAGACGTCGATGACCCGGTCGCCCGCCGGGCCGTAGAGCGCCCGCTGCTTGTCGACGCCCTGGGTGACGAGGTTCTGGTACATCGCCCGCGCCTGGTCCGTCGCGGTGCGCGCGGTGCTCGTGATCGTCGCCTTCCTGAGCCCGGCGGCACGGAGGACGTCCTTCAGGACCTCGATCGAGGTCTCGGCGACGACGTCGCGCCGGGCGTTCGCACCCCAGCTGATGGTGACGTCGCTGCTGCCGGTCGCCGCCTGCCGCGGTGGTGGGGTGGTCGTCGGCGTGGTGCCCGTGGTCGTCGCGCCTGCCGCCTGCTCGGTCGTCGGCCCGGCCACGGTCCGCAGCTCGGGGATGGGGCCCGCCGTGGGGTCCTCGACCGCCTTCAGTGCGTCGGTGACGCTGCCGGCGTAGGGCGCCTTGGTGTCGGTGCGGGCGTGTCCGCGCACGATCTCCTCGTGGCCGACGCCGGCGACGCGCACCACGCGGAAGAGCGCCGCGACGCGCTCGTACCAGCCACCGAGGACCTGCCGGTTCGTCCGCCGCTCGTCGCCCTTGAAGGGCTGGTTGAACCACGCCCGGAGCGCTTCGTCGAGCAGCCGGTGGGATTCCGTGTAGCTGCGCCCGTAGTACGCGCGCAGCGTGGGCGTGGCGCGGATCGCTCCCTCCTTGACGGCGGGATCTGCGTTCGTGTCCATCAGCGCGGCGAGCCGGTCGAGGTGGCTGTAGGCCCAGCGCCGCACCGTCGTCCAGTTGCCGCCGTCGAGGTGTCCCTCGAACAGCGCCACACCGGCGATCGGCAGGCCGGCGGTGGACTTCCCGGTGACTGGTCCGCCGGCTGCCTGCGCCATCGACGCCTCGAGCATGCTCCTGACGGTGAACCAGCCGCCGCTGTGGGCGCCGAGGACGACCCTGGCCGCGGCGCTGGAGATCTTCGAGGCGGTGGCGCCGACGTCGGCCAGTGCCTGGAACACCTGGTCGAGGTACGGACCGCCGGCGAAGCTGCCGTACGTCTTGGCGAACAACGACCGCCCGACGCCGACCGGCAGCACGCCGAGGACCTGTGGATCCCCGGCCGCCTCGATCTGCTGGGCGATCTGGTCGTGGGCGACGTCACGCACCTGTCGCGTGCGCTTGTGCTCCCGCCAGCTGGCGTACGGGCGCCGGGCCGTCTCGGCGTGCCCGTGGAAGTGCAGGAGGACGGTGACCGGCTTGGTCGGGTCGAGGCCCGCCGGCACCAGTGCGATCGCCCGGTGCTGTGCCGACTCCGTGGTCAGCGACGCGCTCACCTCGTCGAGGCCGGCACCCTCGAAGCCCCCGGAGGCGAGCTGCAGCGGGTAGCGGCGGACGTTGCCCACCTCCCGCATCGCCGCGTTCCAGAAGTGCCCCTGCTCCGCCGCGTCCGCCCACCCGGCGTCGGCCCGCTGCACCATGACCCGCTGGAGCAGCCCGGCGACGGCCGCGTTCCCGGCCATGCGCTGCAGCCGCAGCAACCCCGCGCCCGGCCCGGTGCGCTCGTTGGATCCCTGCCGCTCGACCCGCCCGCGCCGCTCCAGCACCCCCGTCCGACCCCGCGTCGCCATGACGCAAGCTTCCTACGAGCCGCCGTGGGGAGCAACGCGCAATATTGCGAGACTGCCCGCTCGGGCAGCGTTCTCGCGCACGCTCATCCAGCCCCGCGCGGGGCGAGCGGTGCCGCCGGATCGCGGGTCGCAGGTCAGCCGGCGCGCACGGACCGGCCGGCAGCACAGTCCACGCACTTCGTCGGCTTGCGCCCGGGGGTCACTGGGCGGGACCAGCTCCGTCCACACCGCTCACAGACCAGGACCTCGGCGTCGCGCCGCCGAGGGCCGTCGTGCCACTGGTGGTCCGCGGTGCGAGCCGGTCGGCCACGCAACGGATCACGAGTCGAGGTGGCGTGAGCGCTCGGTTCGGCATCCAGCGCTGCGGGCTCGTCGTCGGGGCCGTGGCTCGCGACCGACCACGACGGCCGCGCGTCGTTGCTGCGGGCGACTCGCCGGGTGGGAGCAGGACGCTCCGACCGGGCGAGCGCATCGAGGATCGCGCGGACGTGTCGCTCAGGGTCGTCGTACCACTCCGATGCGAGGACTCGGTAGAAGCGCCATCCGATGCTCTCGAGGGTGCGCTGACGGTACAGATCGGAGCGGATCTGCGCGTCCGAGCTGTGCCAGCGATCCCCGTCGCACTCGACCGCGAGACGGTGTCCGTGCTCGTCCTCGAGCACGATGTCGATCGAGTAGCCGAGTGCCTCGACCTGGGTCCTGAGCACCAGGTGCCCGTCCGCACCCGCCAACGCCGCGACCACATCTCGCTCGAACTGGGACTGGCAGGCGCGCAACTGCTCATCGAGCGTCGGAGGATCGGGCACGCTCGTGTCGAAGAGCACGGCGCGGGCGTCCTCCGGTGCGAGCTGGACGGGGTCGAACGAGTGGAAGATCCACAGCTGGTCGCGCGCCCTCGACACCGCGACGTTGAGCTGCTGCACGTTACGGCGGTTCCGACCGGTGTGCTCGTGTGGCCAGATGCGGATCCGCTCGCCTGGCGCCGGAGCGACGACGAGGGAGAGGAACATGACATCCCGCTCCGCACCCTGGAACTGGCTGGCCGTGCCGACCTCGAGATCCCGCTCCCCGATGGCCTGCGGTCCCAACTGCTCGAGCAAGCGGGAGCGAAGCAGCTTCATGTGGGCGGTCGGGCTCGGGCCGACGACGACGACCCCGAACGTCATGCCCGCGTAGGCCGGGTTGGAGTGGCAGCGGACCACCTGTGCGACGATCGCGTCGACCTCGGGGACGTTCGCCGCCGAACCCAGGCGTTCGCCGGCAACCCGGACGTGGATGATCGGCTGCAACGCGCCTGGTTCCCGGACCCGGGACGGCTGCAGCCTGCGACCCATCGGGGCGTACGAGAGCCGGTTCGAGATCTCGACGATCTCGGGCACGCAGCGGAAGTGATCGACCATCATGTCGGGGCCGGTCATGACCTCTGCGACGTCGTACAACGACAGGTCGTCGCCGACTCGGTCCTCGAGGCGGTGGCCCGGGATGTGCTCCCGGGCGATGGCCGCCAGCTGCTCGACGCTCACGATCGTCGACGCGGGCGACGTCTGGAGCTTGTCGCCCACGACGATGACCTGATCCGCGATCGCATACAGGAAGATCGCGGGGAACCAGGCCTGCGACGCCTCGTCGATGATGACGACGTCGAAGCGCTCGTCCTCATCGGGATAGCCGAGCACCTCTGCGACGCGGTCGACCGTCATCACCCAGCAAGGGATCGCCGGCGCTGCGTCCGCCGTCGCGTTGCGCAGCGCGCGCATCCGCGCCGGATAGGACTTCGCGGTTCGCGTCTTCGGGACGGCGTCCATGGCGTTGCTGAGCGCCGACAGGGCGGATCGGAGCTCGCGCCGCGCCTGCAGCCGATCGACGGCCTTGTTCCAACAGCGGATGCTCGCGAGTCGCTGCTCGGCCCGACGGGCGTCGTCGTGCAGGCGCCGCAGCTCGTCGTGGATGCGGGCTGCGGAGCCGATCTCGTCCAGCCACGTGCGGACGGTCCGCTCGTGATCCCGGAGTTGCTCGTAGGACCGGATGTCGGACAGCACCGCGATGGCGTCATCGTCGTCGAGGTCGAGCGCCTGGAGCAGCTCAGGGTGTGCGCGCTCCAGCGCGGCGCGTGCCTCGTCGAAGCGTCGCGCCTCGGCTGCCTTGCGGATCTCGGCCTCGAGCGCCACCACCGCCCGCCGGTAGGCGATCGGGTCCTCGTCCCGGACCGCTGCAGCGATCGCCTGCGTGGCCGGCGACTGAGGCACGCAGCCCACCAACGCCCGGCGGAGCCCGCCGATCACGCGGTCGTGCTCGGCGAGGAGCCGGGCCCTCCGGCAGTCGCGTTCTACCCGCTCGGCGATCGAGGTCACGGCACTCGGGGTCAGCTCCGACGTGCGGGCCGGCCCCGGGATGGCAGCGGCGGCCGCAGCGATCTCGAGCATCTCGGCCAGCAGGTCATCCCGCCCGTCGAGGGCGTTGCACCGCTGCTGCCACTGCGGTGGCAGAAGTGCGTGACATGCCTGTCGCTCGAGGATCGCGTCCAGCGCGCGTCGGGCACGTTCTGCCTCGTCACGGCTCGCAACCGCATGGCCGCCGACGAGGAGCCTCGGAGCGCAGCGCCCCGCCTCCGCCAACCCCTCGAGCGCGCTGACCGTGTCCTTGGAGATGGTGGCGAGTGCCGCGGTCAAGAACGCGCTGGGATCGTCGGGAGCGCTCCCGAACGGGAAGCGCACCAACTGGTCGGCGAGCCTGCAGGCCGCACGGATCTGCTCGGACGCTGCTGGGACAGCGACGATCGCGGTCAGCCAGTCGTGATAGGAGATGTCGTCGGGGCGCGTGAGCCCGTGGCCCGCGGCCCAGGCGTCGATCGTCGCGAGCCGGGCTCGGAATCGGAGGTGGTCGCGAGCACGCTCAGCCTCGCCGAGCGTGTCGATGGCCGATCCTCCGACCCTCACGTAGCGGATGAGCTCCTCGGCGTCGCGGACGGCCTTCGGCGTGCGGAGGAGCCCGGTCATCCTCCCGCCGCCGGCCAGGTGCGCGGAGAGCTGCTCTGCCTGCACGGCCAGCTCATGCACGGCGGGCGCCCCGCTCTCGATGGTCACATCGAGGCCGATGGAGTCCCGGCTGCCCTCGACGAGGGAGGATGCTTCGTTCACGAGTGCGTCGACGCTGCTGTGCCCGTGCACGCGGTGATCCTGCACGTGTCGGGCGAGCAGGCCCGAGCGGTCCCGCCGCAGCAGGTCGAGCGCCTCCTCGCAGACGCGCGTGAACTCCTCGGCGCGGGGCTGCCAATCGAACTCGCCGTGGACCGTCGACCGAGCTGCGTGGGCGATCGCCTGCGCGTGGCGATCGAGCAGCCGCACGACCGGCTCGTCGAACCGGCGCTCGTCGAGCGCCAGGTACTCCTCGCACAGGCGCAGCGCCTCCGTCGTGGCATGTGGTGGATCCAGCGCGACGCCGTGATCGAGCCTGGCGGCCGCAGCGGCTGCTCGCTGCGCGGCAGCCGTGTACTCCTCGGTCGTACGAGTGAGCGAGGTCCACGGAGCCGGCGGGACTCGCTGCAGACGCGTCGCCAACCGCGTGAGCGCCGGAATGGAGTCGGCCAGCGGTGCGTGATCGAACTCATCGGGATCGCCGAGCAGCGCGAGCTGCGAGCGGTGCTCGTCGAGCCACGCCGCGAACTCGGCCGGTTCCATCAGCCCGTCCGGGAACCGGTGCCTGGCGAGATCCTGGTGTTCCTCGGCCACCGTCGTCCGCAGCTCGAGCACATCGCGTGCGTCGTCGGCAGACACGGCCCCGTCCGCGGAGAGGTAGCGGCGAACGAGCTCCAGCTCTGCGGCCCGCTCGCCCAGCGCGATCAAGTGACCGTCCACGGGCATCGTGAGGCCACCGAACGTCCTCGGTCGGCGGTCCTCGTGGGCGATCGTCCGCAGCTGCTCCTGTGCTGCAGCGATCTGCTGCTCGATCAGCTCGAGGTGCTCGAGCGCCTCGTCCTCGCGCTGGGTGCGGACCTCCGGTGTGGTCGTGGCGCTCGCCTCGGCGGTCAGGGCGTTGACGGATGCCTGGAGCGCGCCCGTCCCGCGCTCCTTGAGCATCGGCAGCATCAGCGGCTGCATGTCGGTGGGCAGCTTCGCCTGCACCTCGGTCAGCGCACGCTCGGTCTCGGCCGTGACGAGCACCCGGCGTCCCTCGGCCATCAGGACGGCCGCCAGATTCGCGATGGTGTGCGTCTTGCCGGTTCCGGGTGGACCCTGGATGACCAGGTGGGCCTCGCGACGTGCGTTGTCGATCATCAGCCGCTGCTCCTCGTTCGCTGCGAGGGGCAGCGCGGCGCGCTCCGAGAGGACCGGTCGCGGATCCGGGCTGAAGCTCGACGAGACGAGCATCTCGAAGGGGTCCGACACGAACCCGCCGGTTGCCATGTCGTCCGCCATGTCGCGGAGCAGCTGCAGCACGTAGGAGCTGTCCCGCTTCCGCAGCAACAGTGCGGGCAGGACGCCGATGCCGACCTGGTCGTTCGGCGGCGTCATCTTCGGCTCGATGAGCTCGACACCGTGCGTGCCGAACGACGCCCGGACCCGACGTGTTGCCTGCTCGGCGTCGCCGAGGGATTGGGACTCCTGCAGGTCACGCAACGACTGCGCCGCGTCGCCCAGGGTCGATCTGGTGGCGGCGTCGAGCCAGTTCAGCTCGAGCCGGGGCGCGTCGCTGATCTGCACGCGCAGCGTCTGCGAGCTCCGGTCGAGCTCGACGTCGACGGCGGTCGTGACCACGTGACGGCGGATGACCTCGCCGCCGACGCGACGGGCCATCAGGCCGACGGCGAAGACGAGCTCCATGTCCTCGGCCGGCGTACGGGCGGCGAAGAGGTCGTCATACAGCTCCTTGTGGGCCAGCCACTGAGCCCGCTGCTCCTCGAACCTGCGCAGCTCCTCGTCGTACGCCCTGCGCTTCGCAGCTGTCAGCCCTTCGAGGTCGCGCTGCGAGAGATGACGCGGCGCCGTCGGCTCCGGATCCCTCGGCGGTTGGATCTCCAGGACGGACGTCGGTACCTCGGTCGGCCGGTCCATGTAGGGCGACCGGATGCCAGGGCGCTCGGGGAGGTCGGTCAGCCAGAGCGCGAAGCCGCTCGCTGTCTGCGATTCGACGGTCGATTGCTGTCGCGTCGTCGCCTCCATGACGTCGCGGAGGAAGGCGGCCATCGACGCGGCCGTCGGCGCAGCGTTCACGAGATCACGCCACGCGAGCGCACGAATCCACCACAGCCCGTCTCGATCATCTCCGCCAACTCCACGAATCTCCCTCCGACGCGTGGCACGCGCCGCTCCGCCGGCGTCGAGGATAGGAAACCGACCGGCTCGGTGGATCCGGGGAAGCCCGTGCGTTCGGCATCCATCGGGCACACCCACCGAACAGGCACGTCGAGGTTCGTTGCTTCGCGACGCGTTCGGGTCGGACGATCACCGAACGCGAAAGAACGTCGCCTGCCGCGAGCACGGAGTGCGGGGCTCGCGGCAGGCGACGCTGCAGGGAGGTCGTCGGCGCTGCTGAGTGCTCAGAGCACCCGCAGCGTGGCGACCATGCCGAGGTCCTTGTGGCCGGGGACCTGGCAGATGACCTCGTAGGTGCCCGGCGCCAGGCTGGACACGTCGAACGTGGCGCTCCCGCCGGCGGGGATGTCCGGCGTGCGCAGGTCACCGACCTCCAGGTTGTGCACGGTCGAACCCTCGTTGACCACCTCCAACGTCGAGCCGGCGACGATCTCGATCTCGGACGGCGAGATCTCGAAGTCCGTCAACGTCACCGTCACGGGACCGGCCGCGGTGGCCGTCCCGGCGGCGGCGATGCGGTCCTCGGCGGTCTCCACCGCCCGCAACGCCACGCCGACGGCGATGATCGCACCGATCAACGCCATCGCCGCGAGCCCGATGGCGAAGAACGCCAACGACTCGCCGGCGCCACGCCGACCGTTGCTCGGCTCCAGCTCGGGGTGGGGACGCTCCTCGGTCGCCGGAGGCGAGGCGACCTCAACGTGTTCGTCGATCGCGGTCATGGTGATCAGTGCTCCGCGTGCGTGGACGCCGTGACGGCGCCGGTGGTCTCGGTGCTGGTGCCGGCGGACTCACCGGCAGAGGTGTCGCCCGACTCGGCGGGCGCCGCGTTCGGGTCGTTCACGACGAGCGCGGTGACCATGCCGAACATGCCGGTCGGACCTTCCGCGTGGCTGAGGATGTGGCAGTGGAACGCCCACACGCCGGGCAGCTCGGCCTCGACGATGACGTCCCAGCGCTCACCCGGTGCGATGTTCAGCGTGTCGCACATGAACGGCTGGGGCAGCGGCCATCCGTCACGGGCGAACACCCACATCGGCATGCCGTGCAGGTGCATCGGATGGATCAGCTGGCCCTCGTTGAAGAAGCGCAAGCGGATCCGCTCGCCGAGGTCGGCGACCAACGCCTGCGTCGCCGGCCACCCCTTGCCGTTCAGCGTGTAGCCGCCGAGCGAGTCGTTGAGGATCAGCATGTAGTCCCGGTCGTACTGCGGGTCGACGCTCGGATCGGCCGGCTCGACGATCAGCGCCCCCAGCAACCCCTTGCCGACCTGCTCGGTGGAGTTGTGGTGTGAGTGGTACATGTGCGTCCCGGCAGGGCGGGGCACGAACTCGTAGACGAACGTCTCACCGGGCCGGATCGGCTCCTGGGTCAGGAACGGGACGCCGTCCATGTTGTTGGGGACCATCTGCCCGTGCCAGTGCACCGACGTCGACTGGCTGAGCTCGTTCTTCACGATCACCCTCACCGGCTGTCCCTCCTTCACTCGCAGCGTCGGGCCGGGGACCATGCCGTTGTAGGCGAACGCCGGCAGCTTCATGCCCGGCGTGACCTCCCACTCGATCTCCGAGCAGGTGAGCTCGAAGACCCGCGTGTCGCCGTCCATCGTCCACTCGGCATCGACGGCGCCGACGCCCTCGGTGATCGGGTTCTCCATGTTGGCGAGGAACTGCTCCACCCCTTCGCGGTGGTGGGCGTTCATCTCCTCGTCGGTCATCCCGGTCTCGTCGGCACTCGTCGGCGCGGTGGCGTGGTCGGCGCCCTGCGGTGCCGCGCGCTTGGGCCAGCCGAACCCGGCGGTTGCGACGATGCCACCGACGGTGGCGGTGCCGAACCCGACGCCCGCGAGGAACGCACGTCGGTTCGCACCGCGCCGTGGCTGGCGCTCGATCTCCGGGGGCGACGCGTTTGCCTTGGGCGACATCACTGTCCTTTGGGGGGTGGGACCGTCTCGAGCTGTGTGCCGCGACCGGCGCTGCCGGCGGAGGTCCGAGGGGGGTCACGGGCCTCCGACGGGTCATCGCTCGATCGCTTGGGCTCGAAGGTAAGACGGGCTTGAGAACGCTCATAGGGACCTTGGTCCCGACGAGCGAGGGTGTGACGAATCAGCGCGCGTCGAGGGCAGCGACGGCGTCACAGGCCGTGGTGGACCGGCCGCCCGGACGCCCGGATCAGCGACCATCCCGTCCCCCGGCGATCAGGCCCGACGCCGTGTCGCGTCGGTCGACCACACCTCGGCGACTCTCCACCAGGAGGCACCTGGAAGCTGTTCCCCACGCCCGGCGGCGTCACGAACACGAGCAACCATGGGGCGCGAGGCCTTGCACGGGCCTCTGGCCAAGCTCGCCGAGGTGACCACCGTCGGGTGACGGCTCCGCCAGTGTCGGGAAGCGGGGATCCATCCGCCAGCGACGCCCGTTCGGCCCCGTCCGAGCCGGAACCTCCGGGCGCGACGACGAGATGAGGTCCACCCGTGCCCTTGACACCGTATGCAGTAGGCCCTCGGCCGGCGCGTTGCACCTCGGGCAACGGCGGGGCGACGCGCGGTTTCGAGACCGAACTCAGCGCGTTGCGAAGAAGGCGCGGTCGTTAGTGTCGAAGCTCATCATGGCATGACCGATCAACACGAGCGTCTCGACGTCCGCGACGGGGACCTCGAACACGACGTTCCCCGACAACGACCCGCCCTGGAACACCTCCGTGAACATCGAAAGCTCGTCAGGGGCGACGGCCATCGCCTGCGAGATCGCCGTGTTCGTCGCCGCACCAAGTGCTTCGAACGTCACACCCGCAGCGTCACTCGGCTCGGACCCGTTGTAGGTGATCGTCACGTTCGCGAGCACGTACACCTTGCCCTCGGCCGGCGGCTCGTTGAACTGGTTCGCCGCAGCCACCTCGTCATTCGCGTCCAGGTCCACCGAGTTCACCACCACCGTCCAACCGGCACCCACCTCGGCCGGCTGACCCAACGGCACCGGGTTCGAACGAGTACCCACCGCACCGGTCGTCGCGGACACCTCGGATGGCGCGGTGGTCGCCGTGGAACGCTCGGTCGCAGGCACGCTCGGCGCGGCCGCTGCCTCGACGGGCACCGTCTGCGTCGACGCCTTCGTGAGTTGGCTTCCGGACTCAGAAGACTCGCTGTCGCCACAGGCCGTCAGTGAGAGCGCCGCCAGCATGACCATCGACACCGTCCGCTTCACAGATCCTCCCTCCCACGCAGCGGATCCAGTTGCAACGACCTGGATCGTACGGACTGCTCCTCGGAGGGGAATAGGGGGAACCCCGTGATCGCGAAGGAGCGCTCCCCAGCTGAACCCAAAGGCGTGGGTCCTCGCTGAGCAGATCCACGCGCTCGCGACGAGCCGCCCTCCGGCGGTCTTGTCGGGTCGCCACCTGGACCGCCGGCGTTGCGCCGAGCAGTGCCAGCCGTCGAGCACTGGAGCAGCCGCATCGACCCGGCCCACGGCCCGATGAGTTCAACGGCGTCGAGCCCGCGACCACGATCAGGGATTGATGGCGGGTGGGTCGCCCGGGATGCACCGAATCAAGCGGTGGTACGGCGAGCTCGGCGATCGCCCGGCGAGCTACTCGATGCGCATGCCGCTGATCGCGCGGCTGATCACGAGCTGCTGGATCTCGCTCGTGCCCTCGAAGATCGTGTGGATCTTGGCGTCGCGGTGCCAGCGCTCGACCGGGTACTCGCGCGTGTAGCCGTAGCCGCCGAGGATCTGGATCGCTTCCTCGGTCACCCACACGGCGACCTCGCTCGCCTTGTACTTGCTCATCGAGCCCTCGGCGTTCTTGTACCCGCCGTTGCGGGCGAGCCAGGCGGCCCGCCAGATCAACAGACGGGCAGCGTCGATCTCGGTGATCATGTTGGCGAGCTTGAAGGCGATCGCCTGGTTCATGATGATCGGCTTGCCGAACGCGTAGCGCTGCTTCGCGTAGTCGAGCGCGTACTCGTACGCCGCCCGGGCGATGCCGATCGCCTGCGCGCCGACGGTCGGGCGGGTCGCCTCGAACGTCGACATCGCCGGCTGCTTCTCCCCCGTCCGACCCTGCTCACGGGCGCGGGCGAGCTTGGCGTCGAGCTTCTCCTTGCCACCGAGCAGGCAGCGGCCCGGCACACGCACGTCGTCGAGCACGACCTCGGCGGTGTGGGAGGCGCGGATGCCGTGCTTCTTGTACTTCTGGCCCTGGCTGAGGCCCTTGGTGCCCGGCGGCACGACGAAGCTGGCCTGGCCGCGGCCCTTGAGCTCGGGGTCGACCGCGGCGACCACGACGTGGACGTCGGCGATGCCGCCGTTGGTGATCCACGCCTTGGTGCCGTTGAGCACCCACTCGTCCTTGGCCTCGTCGTAGACGGCACGGGTCCGCAGCGACGACACGTCGGAGCCGGCGTCGGGCTCGGACACGCAGAACGCACCCAGCTTCACGTCGTCGGCGGTGCCGTAGCACTGGGGCACCCACTCCATCACCTGCTCGGGCGTGCCGTTGCCGGCGATGGCGGCCGCGGCGAGGCCGGAGCCCATGATCGCCATGCCGATGCCGGCATCACCCCAGAACAGCTCCTCGACGGCGACCGGCAGCGTGAGACCGGTCGGATCGGCCATCGCGTTCATGAGGAAATCGACGCCGTAGAGGCCGATCTTGGCGGCCTCCTCGACGATCGGCCAGGGGAACTCCTCGCGCTCGTCCCACTCGTGGGCGGCGGGACGGACGACCTCCTCGGCGAAGTCGTGGACCCACTGCTGGATCTGCAGCTGGTCCTCGTCGAGGCTCAGGGAGAAGGCAGCCATGGCGGCATGTTACTCGCCGGTAACCGCGCAAGCTACCGGTCGGTAACAACAGGGGGACGCTCGCCGGGACCAGGGGCGCGGCCGGTCCCGGCGAGCGCCGGGGGTCAGGCGGAGCGGCGGCTGGACTTGCGTCCGCTGGCGCGGCGGGCGCCCTCGGCCTCGGTCTTGGCGCCGGCCGTCGCCAGCTCGCCGCCCACGTTCTCGAGGTGGGCGCGCACGAACCAGTGGAACAGCTCGAGCTTGCTCGCCTGGTCGATCAGCATGTCCTGGGTGACCGGGTCGGTCTCCTCGGTGGCCTCGATCGCCTTGCGGTGGCTCTCGATCACGCCCGTGTAGACGACATCGAGGGCGCCGAGGTGCTCGAGCGCACCGGCGCGACCGATCTCGTAGTCGTCCCAGCTGCGCGCGGCGACGAGCGCGCCCGGCGTGCCGACCGGCGACACCCCGAGCGTGGCGATGCGCTCCGCCGTCTCGTCGACCATGGCCCGCACCGCCTCGACCTGCGGGTCCAGCATCTTGTGGACGGCGATGAAGTGAGGCCCGACCACGTTCCAGTGGATGTGCTTGAGGGTGAGCGCCAGGTCGTTGAGCGCGTGGAGCCGCTCCTGGAGGATCTCCGCGACCTCCGTGCCCGTCGCCGTGTCCAAGCCGGGGACCGTGTACTTCGCTGCAGCAGACTGCTTCCGTGCCATGGGGCGCACGTACCCCCACCCGGGGACACCGAAACGACCCGCACCCGCCCCGATCTGGGCGGGATCCCCGCCAGCTGTTGGCAGGAATCCCGGCCAGATGACGAAGAGGCAGGGATCCCGCCCAGATGGCGGGGCCGCGACGGCAGGGCGGTCAGCGCGCCAGCAGGGCCGGGGCGATGGTGTCGAAGATCAGCTTGGCGCCGGGCTTGTAGACGTGGACGCCGTCCCAGCGCATCGCCGTGTCGGTGGCGACGGTCTCGTCGGCGCACCACGCGTCGGGGCCCTCGACGAACGTCGTCGTCGCGGCGTTCTCGGCGGCCACCGCACGGAACAGCTCGTTGATGTGGGCGACGCGGGCGTCGTCGGCACGCTCGGGCAGGGGCGGCACCGCCGCGCCCTCGACGGAGATCGGCCGCATGCACGGCACCTCGAGGATCGCCACCTTCGCCCCGGCACCGACGAGCGCGTCGATGCCCCGCTGCAGCCGGGCGCGCAGATCGGCGTCCCACTCCGGCGTCCCGAAGCGCAGCACCCGGCCGTCCGCGGTCTCGCGGTCGAAGACGTCCCACGCGCCGAGCACGACGAGGGCGACGTCGGCCTGGTGGCGGGTGACGGCGTCGGCCCACTTCTGCTCCCAGCCGGCGCACAGCTCGAAGTAGTTGCGGAACGAGGTCCGGGCACTGCGCACGCGGCCCTCGTCGTACACGCTGCAGCCGTCGAGCGACCCGTCCTCCACGTCGAACGCCGACTCGATCCCGTCGGGCAGGTTCACGGCGAGCGAGTGGGCCTGTGAGTCGCCCACGATGGCGAGGCGAACGACCGGCGGCGCCGGCGTGGTCGCCGGGGCGGCAGGCGCCACAGCGGCGGATGGGGCGGTGGTGACCGGCGCGGCGAACGTGGCGTCCCCGCCGCCGGCGGCCGGGTCGTACGGACGCACCGCGGCGTAGCACCCGGCGAGCACGAGCACCCCGCATCCCGCGGCGAGCAGCACCCGCTGGCGCGCCGGACGCTCCGCCCGGTGCCACCACCGGCCGATCGCGCCCTGACGGGCCGGGGTCTCGACGAAGCGGTACGTCAGCTCCGAGACCGCCACCGTCACGGCCATCGCCGCGGCGAAGCGGGCGACGGAGCCGTCGGTGGCGCCGACGAACACGAACACCGGCCAGTGCCACAGGTACCAGCCGTAGCTGCGCCGGCCGACCTCGACCAGCGGCCGCCAGCTCAGCCAGCGGCGCACGACCTCCGACGCCGGGTGCACCGCCACGAGCACGGCGACCAGCGCCAGCACCGACACGATCGGCAGCAGCCACTGGTACACGTAGCCGTCGGTCAGCGTCGCCGAGGTCCCGATGCACACCAGCAGGGCGAGGGCGACGGCGCCCGCGTGGTCGAGGATCCGCCCGGCACGCGGGCCGTTGCCGACGTACCTCCTGCCGGGGCGCCACACGAACGCCGCGGCGCAGCCGAGCAGCAGCCCGCTCGCCCGGGTGATCGTCGACAGGTACATGAAGTTCACCCGGTCCGCACCGCCGAGGGACATGATCGGCCCGGGCCCGCCGGCGTGGACCACGAACGTGACCACCATCGACGCCAGCGCGGCGACGGCGAGCAGGCGGGCGATCGCGACCGGCCGCAGCCGGGCGCTCGTGAGCAACAGGAAGGCGAACGGCCACAGCAGGTAGAACTGCTCCTCGATCGCCAGGCTCCACAGGTGCCGCAACAGCGGCAGCTCGGTGGCGTAGTACGGGATCTCGCCGGTGATCTGCCCCCAGTTGGAGAGGTAGACGAGCGCCCAGGGCAGGTCGCGGCGCACCCCGGCGCGCTCGGCCGCCGAGCCGATGACCAGCGTGGCGGCGGCGACGGCGGCGAGCACCACGCCGAGCACGGGCAGCAGGCGCCGGGCACGGCGGATCCAGAACTGCCGGAGGCCGACGGCGCCGGAGCCCTCGCGCTCCTCGATCAGCAGCGTCGTGATCAGGTAGCCGGAGACGACGAAGAAGATCTCGACGCCGATCCAGCCGCCGCGCAGCCAGCCGAACCCGGCGTGGTAGCCGAGCACGGCGAGCAGGGAGAGGGCGCGCAGCCCGTCGAGCCCGGGCTGGTAGCCGAGACGCCCGGGCAGCGCGGGCCGGCGACGCCGCGGCGAGGGGTGTCGGGCGGTCGCCGGGCGCGGCCGGACGAGCTGGCCCGTCTCCGGGTCGGTCACCAGCTCGGCGAGCCGGCGACTGGCGCGCTCCTCGACCTCCTCGGCCCGGCGCAGCGACCGCGGCGTGAGATCCGGCCGCAGCATCCGCCGCAGCGTCGGCGTGTCGTCCGCCAGGTCCTCGGGCAGCTCCCGTGGCCGTTTCCGCGAACTTTTCGCGATTCCGGCCCCATTCGGTCCGTTTTCGCGAACAGTTCGCGAAAGCGGACGGTCGGCGGCGGGGGCCGGGGGGTCGTCGGGCGAGGCGGACCAGGCGGGCGGGCGGTCGTCGTCGACGGGCTCGGCCAGCGGGAGGTCCTCCACCGAGACGGCGGGGAGCTCGGCGGTCGCCGTGGCCCCGCCGGACGTCGGGCGCGCCGGGTCGGGAGCGGCACCGCCGAGGAGCGGGTCGCCGGGAACGGGCGGCTGCGGCGTCACCGTCGGACGGTGGTCCCGGCGGGCGTCGTCTCCACGATCCAGCCAGCCGCCTGGAGCTCGGCGCGGATCGCGTCGGCGGTGGCGTAGTCCTTCCGCGCCCGGGCGGCGTCCAGCTCGGCCGCCCTGGCCCGGACGTCGTCGGGCACCTCGTCCGTGCCGCCCAGCTCGAGCCCGACGGCCTCGGCCATCGAGCGCACCGCGGCGACCAGTGCACCGGCCTCGGGTGCCCCGGCGTCCAGTGCGGTGTTCGCCCGGCGCACCGTGTCGAACAGCACCGCCATCGCCTTGGGCGTGTCCAGGTCGTCGTCCATCGCCGCCTTGAACGCCTCGATCACCTCCGGGTCCGGCTCACCGTCGACCCCGGCGCTGCGCGCGGCGAACGCGTCGAGGCCTTCCAGCGAGCGCTCCGCCGCCCGGAGGTTCTCCGCGGTCACCGTGATCGGGCTGCGGTAGTGGCTCTGCAGGAGCAGCATCCGGAACGTCCGGGGGTCGTACTGCTCCAGCAGGTCGAGCAGGTTGGCGACGTTGCCGAGGCTCTTGGACATCTTCTCGCCCTCGGCATCGACGATGAACCCGTGGTGCATCCAGTGGTTGGCGAAGCGCTTCCCGAGCGCCACCGCCTGCGCCCGCTCGTTCTCGTGGTGCGGGAAGCGCAGGTCCTCGCCGCCGCAGTGCAGGTCGAAGCCCTCGCCGAGCAGCCCGAGGCTCATCACGACGCACTCGCTGTGCCACCCCGGGCGCCCGTCACCCCACGGTGACGGCCAGGACGGCTCGCCCGGCTTGGCGAACTTCCACAGCACGAAGTCGGCCGGGTGCCGCTTCTGCTCGGCCCCGACGAGCTCGCGCTCCCCGCCGCCGGCGAGCATCTCGTCCACCGACTGGTGGGCCAGCAGGCCGTAGTCCGGCACCGCCTCCACGGACATGTACACACCGTCGTCGGTGAGGTAGGCGGCGCCGCGCTCGATCAGCTCGCCGATCATCGCGATCATCTGCTCGACGTACTCCGTGGCGTGCGGGACGTCGTCGGGCCGGGCGACGTTGACGCCGTCCATCGCCTTGAACCACACCTGCTCGCAGCGGGTGGTGATCTCCTGCCACGGCCGCCCCTCGCGGTTGGCCCGCTCGATGATCTTGTCGTCGATGTCGGTGATGTTCGAGACGAAGTGCACCTCGTACCCGCACCAGCGCAGGTAGCGGACGAGGATGTCGTACTCCAGGGTGGCCCGGCCGTGGCCGAGGTGCGGTGGGCCGTAGACCGTCGGTCCGCACAGGTAGATCGACACCTTGCCGGGCTCGCGCAGGGCGAGCGGGCGTACCTCCCTCGTGGCCGTGTCGTACAGGCGGATCACACCGCCAACGCTACGGGTGCCGTGGGATCGGCTCGCGGATGCTCCGCACCCCAGCCGTATCCTGGCCCGATGCGCCAGATCCCGGAGAAGCCGACGCTGGATGGCATCGAGGCGCGCTGGATCGAGCGCTGGGAGGCGGAGGGGATCTACCGCTTCGACCGCACCGCCAGCCGCGCCGAGGTGTTCTCGATCGACACGCCGCCGCCGACGGTCTCCGGTTCGCTGCACATGGGCACCGTGTTCGGCTACACGCAGACCGACGCCATCGCCCGGCAGCGGCGGATGGCGGGCAAGGCCGTGTTCTTCCCGATCGGCTGGGACGACAACGGGCTGGCCACCGAGCGGCGCGTGCAGAACTACTACGGCGTGCGCTGCGACCCGAGCCAGCCCTACGACCCCGACTTCGACCCGCCCTACCGCGGGAACGTCCCCAAGGACCACCACGAGGTGCCGATCTCGCGGCCCAACTTCGTGGAGCTCTGCCACGAGCTGACCGCGGCCGACGAGGCCGTGTTCGAGGAGCAGTTCCGCCGCCTCGGCCTCTCCTACGACTGGTCGCTCAAGTACGAGACGATCAACGACCACAGCCGGCGCACGAGCCAGCAGGCCTTCCTGCGCAACCTCGCGCGGGGCGAGGCCTACAACGCCGAGGCGCCGACGGTCTGGGACGTGGACGACCGCACGGCCGTCGCCCAGGCGGAGATCGAGGACCGTGAGCGCCCCGGCGCCTATCACACGCTCGCCTTCCACGGTCCCGACGGCGACATCCTGATCGACACGACGCGGCCCGAGCTGCTCGTCGCCTGCGTGGCCCTCGTCGCCCACCCCGACGACGAGCGCTACAACGGGCTCGCCGGGGCCACGGCGCGCACCCCCGTGTTCGGCGTCGAGGTCCCCGTGCTCCTCCACCCCCTGGCGCAGCCCGACAAGGGCACCGGCATCGCCATGGTCTGCACGTTCGGTGACACCACCGACGTCACCTGGTGGCGCGAGCTGAACCTGCCGACGCGCTGCGTGATCGGCCGCGACGGCCGCTTCGTCGAGTTCGAGCCGTCCTGGCTGACCACCGACGAGGCCAAGGCGGCCTACGCCTCGCTCGCCGGGCTGACCGTCAACCAGGCGCAGCGGCGGATGGTCGAGATCCTGCGCGAGACCGGTGAGCTGCGCGGCGAGCCGCGCCCGATCACCCACCCGGTCAAGTTCTACGAGCGCGGCAGCCGGCCGCTCGAGATCGTCACCAGCCGCCAGTGGTACATCCGCAACGGCGGGCGCGACGCCGACCGGCGCGAGGCGTTCCTGCTCCGGGGCAAGGAGCTGAACTGGTACCCGGACCACATGCGCCATCGCTACGACCACTGGGTCGAGGGGCTGAACGGCGACTGGCTGATCAGCCGCCAGCGCTTCTTCGGGGTGCCGATCCCGCTGTGGTACCCGGTGCTCGAGGACGGCACGGTCGACTACGACCACCCGATCGTCCCGACCGAGGACATGCTGCCGATCGACCCGTCCTCCGACGTGCCGCCGGGCTACGACGAGTCACAGCGCGGCCAGCCGGGAGGGTTCATCGGCGACCCCGACGTGATGGACACGTGGGCGACGTCGTCGCTGACCCCGCAGATCGCCGGGCACTGGGTGGACGACCCGGACCTGTGGAGCCGCGTGTTCCCCATGGACCTGCGCCCGCAGGGGCCCGAGATCATCCGCACGTGGCTGTTCTCCACGGTGGTCCGCTCGCACTACGAGCACGGGACGCTGCCGTGGAAGAACGCCACGATCAACGGCTGGATCCTCGATCCGGACCGCAAGAAGATGTCGAAGTCGAAGGGCAACGTCGTCACGCCGGCGGCGCTCTTCGACCGCTACGGCACCGACGCCGTCCGCTACTGGGCGGTCTCGGCCCGGCCCGGCGTCGACACGGCCTTCAGCGAGGAGCAGATGAAGGTCGGCCGCCGCCTGGCCACCAAGCTGCTGAACGTCACCAAGTTCGTGCTCGGCATCACCGGTGACGCCGCGACGGCGGGGGCCGAGGCGCCGCCGGCCGACGGGGTCACCGAGCCGGTCGACCTGGCGATGCTCGCCCGGCTCGACGCGGTGATCACCGAGGCGACCACGGCGTTCGAGGGCTTCGACTACGCCCGGGCCCTCGAGCGCGCCGAGGCGTTCTTCTGGTGGTTCTGCGACGACTACGTGGAGCTGGTCAAGGGCCGCGCCTACGGTGCCCGCGGCGAGGGACCGCAGGCCTCGGCGCGTGCCGCGCTGTCCGTCGCGCTCAACGTGCTCCAGCGGCTGCTCGCCCCGACGCTGCCGTTCGCCACCGAGGAGGCGTGGAGCTGGTCGCACGACACGAGCATCCACCGAGCCCCGTGGCCGGTGCCGACGGGCGTCGCCGACCCGGGGGTCGACCTCGACGCGGTGAGCGAGGTGCTGCAGCAGGTGCGCCGGGCCAAGACCGAGGCCAAGCGCAGCCAGCGCGCCGAGGTGGCCGCGGTGACGATCACCGCGCCGGAGGGGGAGCTCGCCGCGATCCAGACGGCGCGCGAGGACCTCGTCGACGCGCTGACGATCCGTCAGCTCGAGCTCGGCACGGGCGAGGCGCTCACGGTCGGCGTCCGGCTCGACTGAACGTCGTCGGGACCGCGCGCGGTCAGGGTTCGACGAGGCGCAGCAGCGCCGGGACGGCGTCGCCGACCGGCTCGAGGCGCACCCGGCGGCTCCACGTCGGCTGGTCGACGACGAGCAGGTCGGGGACGACGCTGACCGCCTTGACGACCTCACCGCTGGCGGTGAACACCAGCAGGTTGCCGGCGTCGTAGTAGCGGGTGTCGCGGATCACGGGGTCGCCTGCCGCACCCTCGATCTCCTCGCGCGTCGCGCCCTCCGCGAAGACGTGCACGACGTCCCAGTCGAAGTCGGTGAGGTCGGCGAGCGACCCGCTCGCCCCGGTCTCGGCGAGCAGCTGCAGCCCTGCGGCGAGTTCGTCGTCGGTCGTGATCGTGATGGTGCTCATGGTGCTGGTCACTCCTCGGGCGACACGTGGGGCGTCGTCGCGGCAGGCCGCGGACGTGATCGCCGTGGCGACGATCGCGGCCGTCACGGCGAGGGTGGTGCGACGGCGTCGCATCGACGGTCTCGTCACTGGCCGCTGGTGGTCGTGCCGCTCTCGTCGTCGGCGCCTCCGGGGTTGTAGCCGCCCGACCAGTCGGAGTCGGTGTCCGGGTCCGGCTGGCGGCCGTTCGGGTTCGGCGGGGCGTTGTCGGCGCGGCCGGTGCCGCCGGGCTCGACCTGGTCGCTGAACGCGAGCTCACCGTTCTCGTCGATCACCACGGCCTCGCCGTTCTCGATCGCTTCCTGGATCAGGTCGGCGAGCTCCTCGGGCGAGGCGTCGGGATGCTCGGTGGCGATCCGCCGGCCGAGCTCGTTGTTGTAGAGGTCCATGGCCTCGCGCGGCGCCGGGTTGCCGGGGAGCTGCTCGTGGGCGGTGGCGTAGTCCCGCGCCCACGCCTCCCCGAAACGCTTCGTCATCAGCGCGTTCCAGTAGGCGTGGCGGAAGGCGTCGTTGTGCCCGTCCTCGCGGCCCTGACCGGGGAACCGCTCGTCGGCCTCGGCGAACGCCAGGTCGTGGATGTCCAAGAAGTCCTTGCGCCCGAACGTGCCGATGTCGTCGAGCATCCTCGCCTCCTGCTCCGTGATCTTCCGCGGGTCGGTGAGGATGCTCTCCGGCCACGGCGGCTCCCACTGCACCGTCTCGGCGTCGGCGACCTGGTAGCGCTCGAGGATGTCCTGCAGCGTCTGCCCCTTGGCATCGGTGCGCGGCGGCTGGGGCGGCTCGGGTTGGCGGCGCTGCTCCCACGGCGACGGGCGCTTCGGGAACGGCCATCCCTGCCCGGGCGGGCGACAGGAGATCGCATCCGGCCCCGGGCTGCTCGCCGCGCGCTGCTCGCGCGCCTGGCGCACCAACTCGGCGGACTGCTCGCGCAGGAGCGCCCCCAGACGCCCGAGCGTCGGTGCCATCTTGGAGCGCCAGTCACCACGGAAGCGCTCGGCGTCCGGGCCGAACCACGTCACCGTGGCGAGGGCCGCCTGGAGGCGGTCGCGGGTGGCGGTGAGGCGGGCCCCCTCCCGCTCGAAGCCGCGACCGAGCCGTTCGAGCTCGTCGACGTCGGCACCCAACTGTCCCATGCGGCCACCGTACGGATGGAACCGGTGGCCGACCAGTCGGGAGCGCTCCCCACCGGCACGCATCTGCAGGAACCGCGCGCGGGCCCGCGGGTAGATTCTGCGGCGCCATGGCCACGTCGGGACAGCGATCGCACCGACACGGCCGGACGTGGTTCGAGCGAGCCGTCATCACGGCCACGATCGTCACCGCCGTGCTGTGCTTCGTGTCCGCCGGGTCGCTCGTCGCCGGCTACGTCGTCCTGCGCAACCGCGACGTGGTGGCGATCACGAACCCTGCCGACGAGGAGGCGCCACCGGCCTCCGACGACGCCCCGCCGCGCACCGCCGCGCCCGGGGAGACGCTGCCGCCGGCGTCGCCGTCGACCGAGACGTTCCCGCCGGCCGACGCGCAGGCGTCCAACTTCCTCATCACCGGGGCGGACAACGGGGCGTGCGTCGACCCCGACTCCCCGTTCGCCGGCGCCTTCGGCGACGCCGAGTCCGGCCGGGTGGGCGAGCGCAGCGACACGATCATGATCATGCGCGTCGACCCGGCGGCCAAGCGCGTCGCCGTGCTGTCGTTCCCCCGCGACCTGTACGTGCGGATCTCCGGTGCCGGCAACCGGGCGCGCATCAACTCGGCGTACCGGCGTGACGACCCGCAACGTCTGATCAACACGATCTACGAGAACTTCGGCGTCGGCACCGACCACTTCATCCAGGTCGACTTCTGCACGTTCAAGACGCTCGTCGATGCGGTCGGCGGCGTCACCGTGCCGTTCGAGTACCCCGCGCGCGACGAGCACACCGGGCTCAACGTGCCCGAGCCGGGGTGCTTCACGTTCGACGGCGACCACGCCCTGGCCTACGTGCGGTCCCGCTACTACGAGTACGAGGACCCGCCGGGCAGCGGGCAGTGGCGCCAGGACCCGTCGTCGGACCTCGGACGGATCTCCCGCCAGCAGGACTTCCTGCGCCGGACGTTGCGCAGCGTGCTGTCCAAGGGGCTGCTCAACCCGAGCGTCGCCCGCGGCCTGATCGACGCGGCGACGAGCGGTGACGTCGTCACCTCCGACGACCTGTCGCCCGCCAAGCTGATGGAGTTCGCCGGGGTGCTGCGCGACATCGAGCCCGGGGCGATCCCCAGCTACCAGATCGAGGCGGTCCCGCGGATGATCGGTGGGGCGTCGGTGCTCGAGCCGCGGATCGACGGCGAGAACATGCAGGCGGTGCTCGCCATGTTCCGCGGCGAGACGTCGCTGGCCGACGCACCGGTGCAGTCGTTCGAGCCGACGACGACGCCGGTCCAGCGTCCCGGCGAGCCGACGACGCCCGCCACCGCGACGACCGTCGCACCTGCAACGACCGCTCCGACCGACGGCCCGCAGGAGATCAACGTCGGCATCGTCCCGCCCCGCAACGTCGAGTGCCCCTGACGGCCGCCGCACCGTCTGATCCGCGTCTCTGACGCGTCCGGGATCTCGCGGACGGGGACGGTGGCGGTCGCGTAGGGTGGCGCGTCGTCGAGCGAGTGCGAGGAGAGCACATGACCACCTTGGCCAACCGCCCGAACACCGCCCTGCTGGTGATCGACGTGCAGAAGGGCGTGATGGCGATGGCGCACCGGCGCGACGAGGTGATCGAGAACATCAACCGCCTCGTCGAGCTCGCCCGGGTCGACGACGTGCCGATCATCTGGGTGCAGCACCACGACGACGAGCTCCCCACCGGCAGCGAGCCGTGGGAGTACGTCGACGAGCTGCGACGCTGGGACGCCGAGCCGCTCGTGCACAAGCAGTACCGCGACTCCTTCGAGGCCACCGACCTCGAGCAGCACCTCGCTGCGCTCGGCGTCGGTCGCCTCGTCGTCACCGGCGCGCAGACCGACTTCTGCGTGCGATCCACCCTCCACGGCGCGTTCGCCCGCGGCTACGACGCGCTGCTCGTCGGCGACGCCCACACCACCGAGGACCTCACGCAGTGGGGCGCGCCGCCGCCGGAGCTCGTCATCGCCCACACCAACCTGTACTGGGAGACCCAGACCGCGCCGGGGCGCGCGGCAGGGGTCGTCGCCACCGAGGACGTCGACTTCAGACGCTTGACGGCGGCCTGACCACCGCCGCCCGCCGGCGACCGGCCGGTCAGTCCAGCGCGTTCGCCGCGTACAGCTCGCCGAGGCGCTCGTCGTCGTAGCCGAGCTCGTTGAGCAGGATGTCGACGGTGTCCTGGCCGAGGAACGGCGGCACCCCGGTCACCTGCGCCGGCGTGTCCGACAGCCAGATCCGCGAGTTCTCCACGGTGATCGTGCCGTGGTCCGGGTGCGGGAGCTCGACCCAGTGCCCGACGTGCTGGAGCTGCGGGTCGACCATGCACTCACCCGAGTTCTGCACCGCGTGCGCCGGCACGCCCGCGTCGATCGCCGCGTGCATCGCCTCGTCCGGTGTCCGCGTCGAGGTCCGCGCGGCGACGGCCTCGTCGAGCTCCTCGCGCCGCGCCAGGCGCTCGGGGGCCCGCAGCCCGGCGAGGTCCGCGCGCCCGATCAGCCCGGCGAGGGCCTGCCAGTCGGCGTCGTCGCGGCACGCGATCGCCACCCAGGCGTCGTCACCTGCGCTCGGGTACACCCCGTGGGGCGCCATCTGGATGTCGGCGTTGCCGTTGCGCATCACGGCGCGGTGGTTGACCGACTGCTCGAGGATCGCCGGGCTGAGGAAGTGCACGCACGCCTCGGCCTGGGCGAAGTCGAGGTACTGCCCCTCGCCGGTGCGACGCTTGTGGTCCATCGCGGCGAGCAGCGCGCACAGCGCGAAGCGGGGGGACGGGTAGTCGCTGTAGGCACCGAACGGGCCGCACGGCGGGCGGTCCGGCCAACCGGTGAGGTGGAAGAACCCCGACAGCGACGCCCCCATCGTGCCGAACCCGGCGTAGCGCTGCAGCGGGCCGGACTGGCCGAACAGGCACGTCGACATCATGATCAGGCCGGGGTTCAGGTCGCGCAGACGCTCGTACTCGAGGTCGAGCACGGCCCGCCCGCGCGGCGAGAACGACTCGACCAGGACGTCCGCCCAGCGCACGAGGTCGTCGAGCACCTGGCGCGCCGCCGGCTGGCGCAGGTCGAGGCTCATCGAGCGCTTGCCGGTCGTCATGTTGAACAGCAGGCCCGACGAGTCGTTGCCGGGGACGTCGTTGACGAACGGGCCGATCGTGCGGGCGACGTCGAGGTGATGGCTCGTCTCGATGCGCACCACGTCGGCGCCGAAGTCCGCCATCACCCGCGTGATCGCCGGCCCGGCCATCGCCCACGTCAGATCCAGCACACGGACGCCCTCGAGCGGCCGCCGCCGCTCCCCGTTCGGCGCCGGCGCGGCGGGCATCCGTGGCGGCTCTGCCAGCATCTCGGCGGTGTGCTCGCCGAGGCGTGGTGCCCGGCCCAGCGTCGGCAGCTGCACCGCCGACGACCGCACCCACGTGCCCGGTGCGCGCACCGGCTCGTCGGCGAGCAGCTCGTCGTCGACCTCCTCGATGTAGCCGCGGGCGGCGAACTGGGCGCTGTTCAGGACGTCGTCGGGCGTGGCGATCGGCGCGATCAGCAGGCCCCGCTGGCAGGCCTGCTCGAGCAGCTCCGCCTTCGTCTTGATCGCGCAGAAGTCGGCGACCACCTGCTTCAGGCGCTCGTACTCCTCCATCGGCTCGCGGCCGTCATAGAGCTGGTTGGCGTAGTCCAGCCAGTCCTTGTCGCGCGTCGCCTCGTCGCAGTAGCCCTCCTCGTAGATCCACTCCATGAGACGGCGCGTGAACGGGCCGATCGACGCGCCGAACAGGAACGTCACCGACACGAACCCGTCCTTGCACGGCCACAGCAGCTTGACGTCGAGCCCACCGGTCTTGACGCCGCCGGCGGTGCGCTGGGCGGCGGCGCCGCCCAGCGGCACGGCGAGCGCGTAGCTCTGGGTGGCCTGCATCATCGAGACCTGCGCCGACACCTCGACGTGCTGACCGCGACCGCTCCCGGCGCGCTCGGTGAGCGCGAGCAGCGCACCGGCAGCGGCGTCCGCACTGGCGTGGAGGAACGCCTGCGGCACCCACGTGCGCACCGGGGCGCGATCCTCGTCGCCCGTGATCGCCAGCTGGCAGCCGGCGGCGTTCACGGTGAGATCGGTGGCCGGCCAGTCCGCCTTCGGCCCGCTCGAGCCGAACGGCGTGATCGACACCGTGACGAGCGCCGGGTTGGCCGCGCGCAGCGCGGCGAGGTCGACGGGCACCGCACCGCTCTCGAACACGACGTCCGCGCCGGTGCACAGCCGGGCGAGCTCGGCCTGCCCCTCGGCGGTGTCGAGGTCGAGCACGACGCTGCGCTTGCCGCGGTTCCATCCCCAGAACGTCAGGGAGTGCTCGCCGTCGTCGACGTCCCCGGCGAACGGGCCGCGCCGTCGTGCGGCGGACCCACCCGGTGGCTCGACCAGGATCACGTCGGCGCCGAGCCCGGCGAGCATGAACGCGGCGAGGTTGCCCCGCTCGTCGGTCAGGTCGATGACCCGGTAGTGCCCCAACATCTGCCACCCCCCACGTCGGCATGTCGGATCCCCCGATCGTAGGCCCGATGCACCACCCGCCTCGGCACGGACCCGCCGCCCCGTTGAGCGTGCGCCCACGGACGCTCGCCGACGACGAGGTTGGGAACAACCTGAACGTCAGCGGGCAGCCAAGCCGGCACCCGCTCGCCAACTTTCCGGTGTGGCGGACGGATATCGTCCGCCACACCGGAAAGTTGGCGGAAACGGACGGTCGGACGATCGCGTCGAGGGTTCAGGTGAGGACGCGGGTGAGGGCGTCGGCGGCGGTGGACGGACCCGACACCGTCGTGATCGTCGCCCCGACGGCGGTGGCGAGCGCCACCGCCGCCTCGTCGTCACCTTCGGGCGCGACGATCGCCAGCTCGTCGAGCGCCGCCGCGGCCTGCTCCACGTCGCCCGGCTCGGTGGCCCGGCAGTCCGACAGCAGCACGACGATCTTGCGCCCTGCGTTGGAGCGGGCGAGCTGCTGGGCGGCGACCTGCAGCGCGCCGGCGAGGTCGGTCGTGCCGTGGCCGCGCAGGGCGAGCACGGCATCGACGATCGCCTCCACCGGCGTCGTGCCGTCCTGCGACTTCACGACCACGGCGTCCTTGGCGAACGACACGACGCTGAAGTCCTCCGGCGCACGGAACGCGACGGCGGCCGCGGCCACCGCGCTCGTCGCCAGCGGACGTCCGCCCATCGACCCGCTGCGGTCGACGAGCAGGCACACCGCCGTGCGCGGCTGCACCCACCGGCGCACGTGCAACCGCTCGGGGTCGACCGCCACGCCGGCGGCGCGCGCCTCCACGATCGCCTCGGTACTCGCGTCGATGTCGAGGTCCCCGGCGTCGGGCTGGTAGCGGGCCGTGGCGATGCGCCCGGTGCCGCGCGGCCGCGCCTTGCCCCGGCGGGCGACGTCCAGCATCAGCCGCCCGGCGAGGCGGCGCGCCAACTCGCGCAACGCGGGGTCGGTCGCCCGGGTCATGTCGGCGAGCATCGCCATCGCCTCGTCGGCGTCCTGGCCCATCAGCTCGTCGAACGCCTGCTCGTCGAGCTCGCCGACCTCCGGTGACACCTGCTGGAAGTTCGGGTGACGCGCCAGCTCGCGACGCGAGACCGTCGAACGCTTCGCCTGGTTGATCGCGTCGAGGGCCTGCTGGCCCTCCTTCAGGCCTGGGAAGCCCCCGTCGGGGCCATCGCTTTTCCCGCGCGCGGCTGGTCGCCCTCGGGGTGGGTCCGGCCGAACACCTCACCCCACAGCTCGGTGATGATCTCCTCCGCCGTGCGCAGGCAGCCCTCCCGCAGCCGCACCCGGCCGGACAGGGCGACGAGGATGGCGTCGAGCCCGACCGACGGGGTCGACACCGGCTGCTCGCGCAGCGCCGACAGCGACCGCACGATCGCCGTGGCGTCGATCGCCCCACGCACCGACGAGCCGACGCGCAGGTCGGGGTGCGTGCGCGTGCGCCGCACGAGCTCGACGATGTTCACCAGCCACCCCGGGTCGACGCCGGGCACCGCCCGGGCGACGATCGCCTCCTCCTCCTCGGCCGACTGGTAGTCGACGCTGAGGCGGCACACACGGTCGTACACGGCACCGGAGATGCGCGCCGTGCCGACCGCGTCGAACGGGTTCATCGCCGCGACGAGCCGGAAGCCGGACGCGGCAGGGATCCGCCCGAGCCGCGGCACGTGCAGCTCGCGCTCGCTCATCACGGTGATGAGCACGTTCAGCGTCTCCTCGGGGACGCGGTTGAGCTCCTCGACGTACAGCAACGAGCCGTCGCGCATCGCCGTGACGAGCGGCCCGTCCACGAACACGTCGGGGTCGTAGCCCTCCGACAGCACGCGGGCCGGGTCGAAGTGGCCGACGAGACGGGCCGGCGTCAGCTCGGCGTTGCCCTCGACGAACTCGAAGCCGACGCCGAGCTCGGCGGCGACGGCGCGCAGCAACGTCGACTTGCCGGTGCCGGGCGGCCCCTCGATCAGCACGTGCCGCCCGGCGTCGAGGGCCGCCAGCACGAGCTCGAGCTCGCGCTGGCGGCCGACGAGACGGTCCTTGAGGTTCGCGAGTGCGGCGCTCGCCGGAACCCCGAGATCAGTCATAGACCAGCACGCCGCGGATGTTCTTCCCGGCGCGCATGTCCTCGTAGCCGTCGTTGACCCCCTCGAGCGGGTACGTCTTGGTCACGAGGCTGTCGAGGTCGATCTGGCCCTGGCGCCACAGGTCGAGCAGCTTCGGGATGTCGAGGCGCGGGTTGGCCGAGCCGAACAGCGAGCCGACGACCTGCTTCTCCATGACCGTGAGGTCGAAGAAGTTGATCTTGGCGTCGAGCTGCAGCGCCGGGTGGATGTTGGTGACGACGACGCGGCCCCGCTTCGCGGCCAGCGCCAGCGCGTCCGCCATCAGGTCACCCGAGCCGACGCCCATGGTCAGGATCACCTTGTTCGCCATGCGGCCCCAGGTGGCCTCCTGGATCGCCGGCAGCGCCTCCTGCATCGACGGCGCGGTGTGCGTGGCGCCGAACTCCATCGCCTTCTCCCGCTTGTTCTCCAGCGGGTCGATGGCCCAGATCTGCTTGGCGCCGGCGAGCTTGGCGCCCTGGATGGCGTTGGCCCCGATGCCACCGACGCCGACCACGGCGACGACGTCCCCGGGCTCCACCTCGGCGGCGTAGACGGCGGAGCCCCACCCGGTGACGACGCCGCAACCGAGCAGGCAGGCGCGGTCGAGCGGGATGTCCGGGTCGATCTTGATGCAGCTGGCCTCGTGGACGACGGTGTGGTGGGAGAACGTGCCGACGAGGCACATCAGCCCGAGATCCTTGCCGCGGGCGTGGTGGCGGGCGGTGCCGTCCGAGATCTGCCGACCGCCCGCCTGCGCGGCGCCGAGGTCGCACAGGTTCTGGTGACCGCTGGAGCAGGAGGGGCAACGACCGCAGGCCGGGATGAACCCGAAGACGACATGGTCACCGGGCTGCAGCCAGCTCACGTTGGGCCCGACGGCCTCGACGATGCCGGCGCCCTCGTGGCCGCCGATGATCGGCAGCTCGAACGGCAGGTCACCCGTCACGAGGTGCTCGTCGGAGTGGCACAGCCCGGAGGCGGCCATCTTGACGAGGACCTCGTTCTCCTTCGGCGGGTCGAGCTCGATCTCCTCGACGCTCCACGGCGTATTGACTTCCCACAGGATGGCGGCCTTGGTCTTCACGGTGTCTTCCCCCCAGAGGAATCGAGCGTTGCCAGGGCCCTGAATGTAGCGACGGCCCCACGGTGCGGATGCCATCGGCCGCCCGCCCGGCGGCACGCCCGTCCCCTGCCGCCACGCCGACGGAGACTTCTGACGCGACTTCGGTCCGCTGGGCGGACCTAACTCGCGTCAGATGTGGGACCGGGGGATGGGGCCGGGGGTGGTGGCAGGACGGGGTCGATCACGGGGGACCAGTCGACGTCCTCGGTGGAGGTGCCGGCGGAGCGGACCGCGGCGCGGCGGCGCTGCAGCTCCAGGGCGAGGGCGACGACGTCGTCGGTGAGCAGCTCGGCGGCGCGGTCGCGCAGGCGGCGGGCCAGCGCCGGGCTGGCGCCGCCGGTGCTCACGGCGATGGCGAGCGGGCCGTTGCGGGCGATCGCCGGGAGGATGAACGAGCAGTCCTCGGGCTGGTCCGCGGCGTTGACCCACACCCCCGCCGCGGTCGCCGCGGCGGCCACCGCGGCATCGACCTCGCGAACGCCCGTCGCGGTCAGCACGAGGCGCATCCCCTCGACGTCCGTGGGCTCGAACGGGCGCTCGCGGACCTCGGCGACGCGCGACCGGTCGAGGGCGGCGGACACCTCCGGCGCGACGACCGTCACGCGTGCGCCCGCGGCGACGAGCCCGGCGACCTTCCGCGCGGCCACCGGTCCGGCGCCGACGACCAGCACCGGCACGTCGCGGAGGTCCAGGTAGACGGGGTAGTCGAAGAACCTCACGGGCAAATTCCTGACAATGTTGATGAAACCACTCGGGATTTGGTTGACTGGGCAGGGTGTTCGAGGACGCTCATCCCCTGGAGATCCTCCGTTGGGCGGGTGAGGAGTTCGGCGACGGCCTGGTCGTGACGGCGAGCTTCGGCGACGCCGTGCTGGTCCACCTCGTGAGCCGGGCGATCCCGGACGCGGACGTGGTGCTGCTCGACACCGGCTACCTGTTCGCGGAGACGCAATGGTACGCCGAGCACCTGCGCGAGCAGTTCGGCCTCAACCTGCGCATCATCCGGCCGCCCGACCACGCGCCGCGCGACCTGTGGCAGACCGACACCGACGCGTGCTGTGCGGTGCGCAAGGTCGCCCTCCTCGAGCGTGCCCTCCAGGGCAAGACGGCGTGGGTGAGCGGCCTGCGCCGCGCCGACTCGCCGAGCCGGGCGAACACGCCGATCGTTCACGACGACCTGCTGCGCGGCGTGAAGAAGATCAACCCGATCGCCACCTGGACCGACGAGGACGTCGAGCACTACCGGGCGATGGAGCTGCTCCCCGAGCACCCGCTCACCTCGCGCGGCTACCCGTCGATCGGCTGCTGGCCGTGCACGGAGCCGGTGCGACCGGGTGAGGATCCCCGCTCCGGTCGCTGGGCCGGCAGCGCCAAGACCGAGTGCGGCCTCCACGTCACGACCCCCGTGACCGAGGTGACGCTGTGAACCCGTCGCGCACCCGGAGCACGGCGAGCGGGGGAGCGCAGCGGAGGAGCGAGGTCGGAACATGAGCGTCGAGGACATCAAGCGCAACAGCGGGTTCCTGCGCGGCACGCTCCCCGAGCAGCTCGTCGACGGCACCGACTCGTTCGACCACGACAACCAGGTCCTGCTCAAGTTCCACGGGATCTACCAGCAGGACGACCGTGACGTCCGCCGCGAGCGGGCCATGAAGAAGCTGCCCCTCGCCTACTCGTGCATGGTCCGGGCGTCGGTGCCCGGCGGTCGCCTGACCGCCGAGCAGTGGCTGGCCCTCGACCGCATGGCCGACCTCGCGGGCGGCACGCTGCGGCTCACCACGCGCCAGGGCGTGCAGTTCCACCTCGTGCACAAGGGCGAGCTCAAGGAGCTCGTCGCCGGGATCAACCGGGCGCTGCTCACCACGCTCGCCGCGTGCGGCGACGTCGTGCGCAACACGATGGCGTCGCCGTGGCCGGACGAGCGCCAGGAGGTGCTGCAGCCGCTGGTCGCCGCGATCGTCGCCCGCTTCCGCCCGCGCACCGAGTCCTACTGGGAGCTGTGGGTGGACGGCGAGAAGGCCGTCACGGCCGCCCCGCCGCCCCTCCCGCGCAGGGGCCCGCTCGGGCGCAAGCGCTCGCCGGAGCCGATCTACGGCGACGTCTACCTGCCGCGGAAGTTCAAGATCTGCATCGCCTGGCCCGGCGACAACAACGTCGACGTGCTCGCCAACGACGTCGGGATCGTGCCGATCCTGAGCAACGGCACCACGGGCGACGTCACCGGGTTCAACCTCTACATCGGCGGCAGCATGGGCATGAGCCACTCGCGCGAGGAGGACACCTACCCGCGCCTGGCCGTGCCGCTCGGCTGGGTCCCGCCCGACAAGCTCGTCGACGTCATCGAGGCCGTGGTCACCGTCCAGCGCGACTGGGGCCGCCGCGACGACCGCCAGCGAGCCCGGCTGAAGTACACGATCGAGGAGCGCGGCATCGACCGCATCCGCGCCGAGGTGGCCCGCCGGGCGCGCACCGAGATCGGCCCGCTCGCCGAGCAGGTGCCGTGGTCGGTGGAGGACTACCACGGCACGCGCGACGGCGTGATCGGGCTGCCGGTGCCGTCGGGCAAGGTGGCCGACCGCGATGGCGTCAACCTGCGCACGGCGCTGCGCGAGGTCGTCGCCGAGGGGCTCGTCACCGAGCTGACGGTGACGGGCCGCCAGGACCTGCTGCTGCACGGCATCCGCGACGGCGGCACCGGCGCGGTGGAGGACCGGTTGCGGTCGCACGGGGTGAAGCTCGCCGGTGACGTCAGCGCGATCCGGCGCCTGTCGATCGCCTGCCCGGCGCTGCCGACGTGCGGGCAGGCGCTGGCCGAGGCCGAGCGCGTCCTGCCGGACATCGTGGCGGACCTCGAGAAGGCGCTCGCCGACACCGGCAACGGCGACGCGCCGATCCGCCTCAACATGACCGGCTGCCCGAACGGCTGCGCCCGCCCGTACAACAGCGAGATCGGCATCGTCGGGCGGACCAAGAAGGGCTACGACATCTACGTCGGCGGCTCCCCCACCGGTGACCGCATGGGCACGCGCATCCGCACGGACGTCCCCCGCGACGAGCTCGCCGCGACGCTGGCGCCGATCTTCGCCCGGTACGCGAAGCGTCCCGACGCGTCGACGTCGTTCGGCGACTGGGCCCACCAGGTGGGCCCCGAGACGATCACGGCGTGGCTGCCGGAGCCGACGGTGCGCCGCCGCGCCCGCGCCACGAGCGAGACGGCGTGACCCCGCGCGTCGCCCTCGTCGGTGCCGGCCCGGGCGATCCCGATCTGCTGACGGTCAAGGCGGCACGGCTGCTCGCAGCAGCGGACGTCGTGGTGCACGACGCGCTCGTCGGTGACGGCGTGCTCGCGCTCGCCGCGCCGCACGCCGAGCTGATCGACGTCGGCAAGCGGCCCGGTCGGCCGGTGCCGCAGGAGCTGATCTCCAGCCTGCTCGTCGAGCTCGGGCGCTCCGGGAAGCGCGTCGTGCGGCTGAAGGGCGGCGATCCGTTCGTCTTCGGCCGTGGCGGCGAGGAGGCCCAGGCGTTGCTGGCCGCGGGGATCGCCTTCGAGGTCGTTCCGGGGATCACGTCAGCCGTCGCGGCGCCTGCGGCCGCCGGCGTCCCGGTGACGCACCGCGGCGTGGCGGCGTCGTTCACCGTCGTCACCGGACACCGCCGTGCCGGTGAGCCCGACGTGGACTGGCGGTCGCTGGCCCGGGTCGGCGGCACGGTCGTCGTGCTGATGGGTGTGTCCGAGCGGGCGACGATCGCCGCCGAGCTGATGGCCGGCGGGCTCGACCCGGCGACGCCGGTCGCCGCGGTGCAGTCGGCGACGACGTTCGATCAGGTCGTCGCTCGGTGCCGGCTCGACGAGCTGGCGGCGACACCGATCGAGCCGCCGGCGACGATCGTGATCGGCCCGGTGGCGGCGCTCGCCCTCACGACCGACGCCGTCCGGGCCGGTGCGCGCTGACGGTCGTCAGCGCGCGGCAACGACCCGCGTCGAGTGCATCGCGGCGAGCAGTGCCCGCGGTGTCGCTCCGGCGTGACGGCGCATCGATCGCGTGAGGTGCGCCTGGTCGGCGTAGCCGTGCTCGGCAGCGACGGCGGCGAGTGGCCGCTCCCCCAGCGCCCGGAGCGCGCGCCGGAACCGGAGCACCTGTTGCAGCGACTTCGGTGCGAGGCCGACCGCGGCGAGGCAGTGCCGGCGGAGCTGGCGCGGGCTCCAGCCGACCGCGGCCGCGACCCCCTCGACCGTGGACCCGGCGCAGGCGAGCAGGTCGACCGCGGCGGCGAGGCGCGCGTCCGGCGTCCGCAGCCGGGCCCGGCACGTCACCGCATCGAGCAGGCGGGCCAGACCAGTGTCGGCGGGCAGCTCGGCGAGCTGCTCCTCGAGGCGCACGGCGGCATCGCCCCACACCTCGCGCAGCGCCGTCGGCGCCTGCAGCTCGTCGGCGGGCAGCCCGAGCACCGCGCCGGCAGCGACGGGCCGGAGTCGCACGCCGACCGTCGCCGACCCGGCACCCACCTCGACGCGCCGCACGACCTCCGCCGCAGGCGTTGCCGTCAGGGCAACACCGTCCCACGCGACGTCGACGCAGCCGTCGGGCAGCACGCGCAGCGAGCGGCGCCACCCGGCGACGCCGTGCCACGTGCAGGCGACGACGTCGCGGCTGGGCGCGGGCGCCGGCCGCTCGACGTACGTCGACTCGCGCCGCTCACCGTGGCGCGTGAGCCGCACGACGGGGACGAGCGGGATGGCCACGACGCCCAGTCTGCCGGTTGCCGGCGAGATGACCGATCCGTTCAAGACCCGTCGCTGCCGGGCGGCCCACGATCGCGCCATGGCCACGACCACTCCCAGCGCGGTGTTCACCGCTCCCGCCGAGTACGTCGACAGCGACCACCCGACGATCGTCGCCTGCGCGACCGGGCTCCTCGCCACGGCGACCGGCGATCCCCTCGTGGCGCTCTACGAGCTCGTCCGCGACCTGCCCTACGCGGCGGGTGAGCTCGAGGAGCTCGACACGTACCGGGCGAGCACGACGCTCGCGGCCGGCCACGGCCACTGCGTCAGCAAGGCGGCGCTGCTCGCCGCGCTCGCGCGCGCCGCGGGCCGCCCCGCGCGGGTCGGCTACGCCGACGTGCGCAACCACCTCGCCTCGCCGCGCCTGCTCGCGGCGATGGGCACCGACGTGTTCGCCTGGCACGGCTTCACCGAGCTGTGGGTCGGCGACCGGTGGGTGAGGGTCAGCCCGACGTTCGACCGTGCGACGTGCGCCCGCTTCGGTGTCCCGCCGCTCACGTGGGACGGCGTCCACGACGCGCTGCTGCAGGCGTTCGACGGCGGCGGGACGATGCAGTACGTGGCCTGGCACGGCTCGTTCCACGACGTCCCGGCACGATTCCTGGCCGCGGAGATGTGCCGCCGCTACCCGTTCGTGCGCAACGGCGGCATCAGCAGGTTCCAGCGGGGTGACGCCGCGTGACGGCCACGGCGCTGCACGTCGTGCTGGTCCAACCGGACGCGTGGCGTCCCGACGGCGGACGCAACCTGGAGACCGTCCGCCGCTGCCTCGATCACGCGCCTGCGCTCGGCGAGCAGCACATCGTCGTGCTGCCCGAGCTCGTCGGGGCGACCATGCCGACCGACCGGTACGCGCACGAGATCGCCGGCCTCGCGCGCGCGTGCGGGGCGTGGGTGATCGGCGGGTCGCACCACGCGGCAGGCGCACCCGTCGTCAACGGCGGCGTGGTCGCCGATCCGAACGGCACGATCGTCGACCACTACGAGAAGCGCAACCCCTACGGCGTCGAGCACGATCACGGCGTGGCGGCGGGCCAGCGCGCCGCCACGTTGACCATCGCGGGGCGACGCGTCACCGTCCTGCTCTGTGCCGACGCCTGGTTCGCCGAGCTGCTCCTCGCCGCGGGCGACCCGGAGCTGATCGTCGTGCCCAGCTTCACGATCACGCGCCGACCGCCGGCGTTCGCCCGCGCGCTGTGGGAGCACCTCGCGGTGGCCCGGGCGTACGAGTTCGGCGCGTACGTCGCGCTCGGCGACTGGCGTCCACCCGCGACCTATCACGAGCAACCGGCCGCCGGCGTGAGCGGCGTCGCCGACCCGTTCCCCACGGCACCGGGCGGATTCTTCACACCGGCCACGCCGGCGCCGGTGTCGGTGCATGCGCTCGACCTCGACCGTCTCGACCGCCACCGCGCCGACCGACGGGCTCGGCGGTTCATCCGTCCGACGAGCACCGACGGCGTGGACGCCACCGCCCACCGCTCGCCGCTCACACCTCACGTCCACCCGGATCTCGGTTGCAGTCGCAACTGATCCTCGGATCGAGGCGCGACTGGACGAGGTCCGTGAGCGCGGCCACCGACGTGACGACGTGCAGCCCGTCGCGCTCACGGAGCCAGTCCCGGTTGCGCACGTGCACGTCGTCGGCCGGGTCGAAGCGGTTCAGCACCACGACGACCGGCGCCGCTGCGTCGAGCGCCGCCATCGACAGCCGCACGGCGTTGATCGTGCCGAGTGCGGCGTGGGCGACGAGCACGACGCCGTCGGCACCGAGGCGGGCGGCGAAACCGGCACTGTCGGCATCGTCGGTCATCGGCGACCGGACCCCGCCGACCGTCTCGACGACGGCGACGTCGACCCCCGGCGGGCAGGCGAGCTCGGCGAGCAGGTCGTCCGCGGTGAACGACGCGGTGCCGAGCACGTCGGCGGCCATCGGCGGCGCCATCGGCACGGGCAGCGAGCGGTGCGGCGGGCAGACGGCATCGGGCTCCTCACCCGTCGCCGCCGCAAGCACCTCGGCGTCGGTCGACGTGTCACCGGGATCGAACGACTGCACGGGCTTGCGCGCGGCGACGCGCCGGCCACGGCGGCGGAGCTCGGCGAGCAGGCCCGCGGCGACCCACGTCTTGCCGATCCCGGTCGCCGTGCCGAGCACCGCGAGGAGCAGCGCCGGGCGGTTCACGCCGCGGCCAGGCCGAGCTCGTCGAGCGCGTCGACGAGGTCGTCGATCATCTCGTCGGTGTGCGCCGCGGACAGGGCGATGCGCAGCCGCGACGTCCCAGGCGGCACGGTCGGTGGCCGGATCGCCGGGATGAGGATGCCGCGCTCGAGCAGCGCCGCGGCGGCCTTGACGGCGCGCCGCTCGTCGCCGAGCACGACCGGCACGATCGGCGACGGATGACCCGGCCGCACCCGGTCGACCACCGCCCGCAGGCGGGCGACGAGCGCGTCACCCTCGGCGCTGCGCAGCACGCGCAGCGCGGCGAGCGCGGCCGCGGCGTCGGCCGGGCTCAGGCCGGTGGTGAAGATGAACGAGCGGGCACGGTTCACGAGGAGGTCGGCGAGCGGGCCGGGCGCGGCGACGAACCCGCCCAGCGCACCGAGCGTCTTCGACAGCGTGCCGACGCGCAGCAAGGTGAGCCCATCGAGGTCCGGCACCGGGAGGTCGAACACGGCGTGGGCCTCGTCGAGCACCAGCAGTGCGCCGTGCGCCGCGCAGAGCGCGGCGAGCTCGTCCACCGCGGCGACGTCACCGTCCATCGAGAACACCGCGTCGGTCACGACGACCCGCCGACCGGTGGTCGCATCGAGCTGTGTGGCGAGGTCGTCGAGGTCGTCGTGACGGTAGACGCGCACGGCGGACCTGCTCAGACGGCAGCCATCGATGATCGAGGCGTGGTTCAGCTCGTCGCTGAGCACCGTGACGTCCGGACCACCGACCACCGAGAGCACGCCGAGGTTGGCGGCGAAGCCCGACGGGAACACGACGGCGCGGTCGGTGCGCTTCCAGGCCGCGAGCTCGGTCTCGAGCTGCTCGTGGCACGGCCGGTTGCCGACGATGAGGCGCGACGCGGTGGCGCTGCTCCCCCACCGCTCGATCGCGGCGATCGCCGCCGCGGCGACGGCCGGATGGGTCGACAGCCCGAGGTAGTCGTTGGACGCGTACGAGACGACGCGCCGGCCGTCGAGCAGGCCCGTCGGTCCGTGGGCGTCGAACGAGCGCGTCAACCGCCAGCGCCCGGCGGCACGGATCGCGTCGAGCTCACGCGCCGCCCACCCGAGCCAGTCCATGGGCCGCCACCCTGGCACGACACTGCTCGCGCCGCCATCTGGACCACCCCGACGAGACGAACGTCACGTCATGCATTGGGCGCCGCGCGCGCGAGCGAGGCAGATTCCTCGCATGGACGTGCGCTACGACTGGACGGTGGACGAGGCAGAGGCGCTGCTCGCCCGGCCGTTCCACGACCTCCTCTTCGAGGCCCACCGGATCCATCGGGAGCGCTTCGACCCCGGCGTCGTCGAGGCGGCGATCCTGCTGTCGATCAAGACCGGCGCCTGCCCGGAGGACTGCGCCTACTGCCCCCAGTCGGCGAAGTACGACACCGCCGTCGAGCCCGAGCGGCTGATGGCGACCGAGGAGATCGTCGCCGCCGCCCGCAACGCGCAGGCGAGCGGGGCGACGCGGTTCTGCATGGGCGCCGCGTGGCGCGCGCCGACGGACCGTCAGGTCGGGCTCGTCGCCGAGGCCGTCCGGGCCGTGCGCACCCTCGGCATGGAGACGTGCGTGACCCTCGGCATGCTCACCGCGGAGCAGGCACAGCGCCTCGCCGAGGCCGGGCTCGACTACTACAACCACAACCTCGACACCTCGCCGGAGTTCTACGGCCGGATCATCACGACGCGCACCTACGAGGACCGCCTCGAGACGCTGGCCAACGTCCGCCGCACCGGCGTCAAGCTGTGCACCGGCGGCATCGTCGGCATGGGCGAGTCCCGTCGTGACCGGGCCGGCCTGCTCACCGAGCTCGCCCGGCTCGAACCGCACCCCGAGAGCGTCCCGATCAACCTGCTCGTGCAGGTCCCCGGGACGCCCCTCTACGGGACGGAGCAGCTCGACCCACTGGAGCTGGTGCGGACGATCGCCGCGGCGCGGATCATGATGCCGGACTCCGTGATCCGCCTGTCGGCCGGGCGGGCGCAGATGACCGACGAGCTGCAGGCGCTGTGCCTCCACGCTGGCGCGAGCAGCATCTTCCTCGGCGACCGACTGCTGACCACCCCGAACCCCGGCGACGACCACGACCGCGAGCTGCTCGAGCGCCTGGACACGACGCTCGCCGTCCTCGACGACCGCGACCCGGCGGCTCAGGAGCCGGGCGTCACGCAGGTGACGGTGTCGACCATGGCCGCGCAGATGCGGGCGACGTCCTCGTCGGTCGACACGTAGGGCGGCATCGTGTAGATCAGCCGGCCGAACGGCCGCAGCCACACCCCGTGGCGCATGGCGACCGCCTGCATGGCCGGCATCGGCAACGGCTCGCGGGTCTCGATCACCCCGATCGCGCCGAGCACCCGCACGTCGGCGACCTGCTCGACCTCACGTGCGGGGGCGAGCCCCTCGCGGAGGGCGGCCTCGATGCGCCGCACCTCCTGCTGCCACGGCCCGCCGAGCAGCAGGCGGATCGACGCCAGCGACACGGCAGCGGCGAGCGGGTTGCCCATGAACGTCGGGCCGTGGTTGAGCGCGCCCGACCCTGCACGGTTCACGCCGTCCGCGACCTCTGGGGTGCACAGCGTGGCGGCCATCGACAGATAGCCGCCCGTCATCGCCTTGCCGACGCACATGATGTCGGGCGACACACCGGCATGGTTGCAGCCGAAGAGCTCGCCGCTGCGCCCGAAGCCGGTGGCGATCTCGTCGACGATCAGCAGCAAGTCGTGCTCGTTGCACAGCGAACGAACTGCCGAGAGGTACTCGGGAGCGTAGAAGCGCATGCCGCCGGCGCCCTGGACGATCGGCTCGAGGATGACCGCGGCGATCTCGTCGTGGTGCGCCTCGAGCAGTGCAGCGAGCTCGGCGACGTGGGACTCGTCGAACGGCTCGCCGTACGCGGGCGTCGGCGCCGGGGCGAACAGCTGCGGGGTGAGCACCGACGAGAACAGCTGGTGCATGCCGGTGACGGGATCGCACACCGACATCGCGGCGAACGTGTCACCGTGGTAGCCGCCGCGGACCGTCAGCATGCGGTGGCGACCCGGCCGGCCCCGCCCGAGCCAGTACTGGATCGCCATCTTCATCGCCACTTCCACCGACACCGACCCGGAGTCGCTGAAGAACACGTGGGCGAGGCCGGGCGGCGCGATCTCGACCAGCTGCTCGGCCAGCTCGACGGCGGGGCCGTGCGTGATCCCGCCGAACATCACGTGCGACATGTTCGCCAGCTGGGCGCGCACGGCCTCGTCGAGCACCGGGTGGCGGTAGCCGTGGATCGCCGCCCACCACGACGACATGCCGTCGACGAGCTCGCGGCCGTCGGCGAGGCCGAGGCGGGCGCCGCGGGCGGCGACGACCGGCACGGCCGGCATCGTCGCGGGCATCGGTGCGTACGGGTGCCAGACGAGGGTGCGGTCGCGCGCGACCAGATCGGTGGGGGGTGCCACGCCCGAACCTCTAGCCCACCGGCGGGTGACGCTCCCAACGCTCACGCAGGCGGACGGGCGATGCCGCGGAAGCGGACCGGACGCTCCTGCAGCTCCTCTTGCAGGTGCGCGGCGAACCCGGCGATGCGGGCCACGGCGAACAGCGGGACCTCGGCGGGCAGGCCGGCGACGAACGTCAGCGCAGCAAGGCCGAGGTCGACGTTGGGGCGCCGCGTCATGTGCACGCCGGCGGCGGCGAGCACGTCGTGCACCACCTGGAGGCGACCGGCCGGATCGGGGAGCTCGGCGACGGCCTCGAGCAGGGGTGCGAGCCGCGGATCGTCGCCCTTGTAGACCTTGTGCCCGAAGCCGGGCAGCCGCTCGCGCGCCTGCAGCCGTCGCACGACGACCTCGGCCGCGTCGCCCACCCGCTCGCACTCGGCGAGCAGGTCGTGTACCTGCGCCGACGCACCGCCGTGGTGGATCCCCTGGATCGCCGCCAGCCCCGCGGCGTAGGCGGCGGAGGGACCCGGCCACGTCGAACCGGCGACACGGACCGCCAAGGTCGACGTGGCCAGCTCGTGGTCGGCGAGCAGCACGAGCGCGCGGTCGATCACCCGGACGAGCGCCGGCGACGGGTCCGTGCACCACGCCGCGGCCAGGCGGCTGGCGAGCGCACCGGTGGATGGGACGGCGGTGCGCGAAGAGGTGCGCACGGCGATCGGTGCGACGCCGAGGAGCCGGCGCGCCGCCGTGGCCGGGTCGTCGCCTGGGTGGTGGACCCCGAGCGCGGTGGCGACGGCGACGAGGGCCGGCACGCCCTGGGCACCGATGGCCCGCGTGACGGACGCGGCACGGCGCTCGTCGGCCGCATCAGGTGCCGGCCAGGTGACCTCCGGGGGCAGCGTTCCGGTCCACAGCAGCTCGCACACCTGCTCGTAGGTGCACGTGCGGGCGAGCGCGGCGACGTCGTGGCCCCGGTAGCGCACCCCGGTCTCGTCCAGCGCCGTCACGCCGGTGGAGATCTGCACGTCGAGCGACGGTCGCTCCCGCGGCTCGCGGGTGCGTGCCCGGCGCGCCAGGGCCTCCAGGTCGTCGACCGAGTAGAGCGACGTGCGTCCGTCGACGGCGACGCGCCTGCCGATCAGGCCGCGACTGACGTACGCGTACAGCGTCGCCCGCCGCACCCCGAGCATGCGGGCGGCCTCGGCGGCGCCGACGTAGCGGGACACGGGCCGATGGTAGTGCCCGACGTGGATTCGTCAATGTTGATCCGATCAACGTTGATTCCATCCGGTTGACGGCGGACGATGAGGTCATGACCACCCTCATCGACGTCCCCGCCGGGCTCAACGGCGTCGCCGTCACCGAGACGTCCATCGGCGACGTCGACGGTGAGGCAGGGCACTTCCACTACCGCGGGCTCGACGCCACCGAGCTCGCCCGCCGTGAGTCGTTCGAGGCGGTGTGGCACCTCGTCGCGCGCGGCCGTCTCCCGTCCGCCACCGAGCTCGCCGCGTTCCGCGCCGAGGTCGCCGCGGCGCGAGCGCTGCCGTCGTCGCTCCTGCCCGTGCTCGAGCCGCTCGCCGTCGCCACCGGGCCGACGCTCGGTCGGGTGCGGGCGGCGCTCTCGATCGCCGCCGACGAGCTCGGGCTGCGCCCGTTGATCGACCTCGACCCCGAGGAGCGGGCCGCGCAGGGTCTCCGCGTCGCCGCCGTGATCCCGACGATCGTCGCCGCGCTGCATCGGGTCAGCCTCGGCCTCGATCCCGTCGACGGTGGCGAGGAGCTGGCGCCGGCGGCCGCGTACCTGCGCGCGGTCACCGGCTCGCCGCCGGCACCGGCCGCCGCCCGGGCGCTCGAGCAGTACCTGATCCTGACGATCGACCACGGCTTCAACGCCTCGACGTTCACGGCCCGCGTCGTCGCCTCGACGGGGGCGGACCTCGCCGACGTGGTCGGCGCCGCGCTCGGCGCGCTCGCCGGGCCGTTGCACGGCGGGGCACCGAGCCGCGCGCTCGACGCCCTCGACGCGATCGGCGACCCCAGCCGCACCGAGGCCTGGGTCGAGGCCGAGCTCGCCGCCGGCCGGCGGATCATGGGCTTCGGCCACGCCGTGTACCGCACCCGCGATCCGCGCTCGGCGCTGCTGCGGGAGGTCGCCATCGGGCTCGGCGGCGAGCTCGTCGAGCGGGCGATCGAGGTCGAGCAGCGGGTGCTGGCGACGCTGCGGCGGCTGAAGCCGGATCGGCCGCTGCCGAGCAACGTCGAGTTCTTCGCCGGCGTGGTGATGGCGTCGGCGGGGCTCCCTCGGGCGCTGTTCACGCCGACGTTCGCCGTCAGCCGCTCGATCGGCTGGGTGGCCCACGCGGTCGAGCAGGCGGCGATCGGCAAGCTGATCCGCCCCAGCGCCCGCTACGTCGGCCCCGTGCCCACGTGAGCGCGAGCGATCATGAGCAACCGGGCACGTCAGCGACCCTCATGCTCATGATCACGTCCGCACCGGCCCCGAAGATGAGCAACCGGGCGCGCCAGCGACCCCGATGCTCATGAACACACCGGCGGTCGCTCGGATCATGAGCAACCGGGCACGTCAGCGGTCGCATCGCTCATCTTCGGGCTGGACGCGTGCGAATCACACGTCGGCGAGCGCCGGCGTGGGGGCCGGGGACGTCGTGACGAACGCCAGCTCCTGCACGGCACGGGTGATCGCCACGTACAGCAGGCGGGCGCCGCGTGGGGTGTCACCGAGGATGGCGTCGGGCTCGACGACCACGACGCCGTCGAACTCGAGGCCCTTCACCTGCTCGGGCCCGAACAGCGGCACCTCGTCCGGGTGGAGCTGGTGCAGATGGTCGACGGCACGCTGCCCGGCCCGCGCCAGCGCCGCCTCGATCGCCTCGTGCAGCGTCGCCGGCGCGACCACGCCTGTGAGGCGATGGCGGTGCCGGAGCTCGCGCACCACCGACGCCACCGTGGCGCCGAGCTGCTCCGCGGTCGTGTGGTGCCACGCCGGCGCCCGGCCCTCGGCGCGAACGCTGCGGCTCGCGCTCGCGTCGACGCCGGTCAGCGGGAGCAGGCGGTTGGCCACGGTCAGGATCGGCTCCGGCACGCGGTAGCCGATCGTCAGCTCGGCCACGTCGCCCTTCACGGCCTCCCCGAGCGACAGGTGTTCGAACACGTCGGCCCAGCGCTCCTGGCCGGCAGGCGCGGTGGACTGGGCCACGTCGCCGACGAGGGTCATCGAGCCCGCCGGGCTGCGCCGGCCGATCACGCGCAGGGCGACCGCCGAGTGGTCCTGCGCCTCGTCGACCACGACGTGCCCGTACACGAGCGGCGGTCCGTTGAGGATCGAGTTGGCCTCGTCCACGAGCAGCTGGTCCGCCGCGGTCCACGCCCGGCGCTTGCCACGCGGCCCGGGGAGCAGGCGGTCGACGAGCCGGATCGGCTGCTGCGTCGGCCACGCCGCGTCGAGCGCCTTGCGCAACGGCGCGGCCTGCGACCACGCGTCGTCGGTCCCGGTGCGCCGGCGCAGCTCCTGCTGGGCGATGGCCCGCAGCCGCTGGCGTCGCTGGTTGAACGGCACGACGCCGTCGGCGGCCCGCTCGAGCCACTCGCCGATCTCGGCGGCGGAGAACACGATCCGCCGCACGCCGATCGGCACGACGACGTCCTCGGTGGGCGGCTTGATCGCCTGCCTCGCCGCCCGCTCCAACGCCTCGAGCATCGCCGCGTCACCCTTCGCCCGCGCCGTGTCGAGATCGTCGACCCCGGTGATCTCCACCTTCGGCACGCACAGGTCCAGCACCGTCGTCTGGCGGACGCTGCGCTCGCCGAGCGACGGCAGCACGTTGCCGATGTAGTCGAGGAACGCGCGGTTCGGCCCGATCACGAACACGCCGTCGCGCGACAGGCGGCGCCGGTGCTCGAAGAGCAGGTACGACGCGCGGTGCAGGGCGACGGCCGTCTTGCCGGTGCCGGGTCCGCCCTGGACGATCAGCACCTGGTCGAGCGGCGCACGGATCACGAGGTCCTGCTCGGCCTGGATCGTCGCCACGATCTCGCGCATCGCGCCGGTGCGCGCGGCGCCGATCTCGGCGAGGACGGGGTCCGGGATGCCCCCGGCGACGTCCGCGGCATCGGGGTCGTCGAGGTGCTCGTCGAGATAGGCGGTGAGCTCGCCGTCCTCGAGCGTGAAGCGGCGGCGCAGGTGCACGCCGAGCGGATCCGCCGCGGTGGCGCGGTAGAAGGGCGCGGCGACCGGGGCCCGCCAGTCGACGACGACGGGCTCGTGGCGGTCGTCCTCGATGTGCCGGCGCCCGATGTACCACCGCTCGCGCTGCGGCCCGTCGGTCGTGTCGATGCGCCCGAAGAAGTCGCCGGCACCGGGCGAGCGGAGGTCCTCCAGCGCCTCGGCCACCGTCATCTCGACGTACTCGGCGGTGATCTCGTCGGCCGCGCCCTGCGGGTCGACGCGCCCGAGGCGCTCGATCATGCGGTCCCGCGAGGCGCGCGCGAACGCCAGCCGCGCGCGCTCGTCCGCGAGCTCGGGAAAGGGATCCGCGTCTGGCACAGGGGGAGTCGACGCTACCCATCAGGTCCGGACGGATCCGGTCGGTTTCGCGCGCGCCCGGGGATCACCTGCTGGGCGGCCTGGCCGGGCCGCCCGCGCGCCCGCGTCGGCCCGGTCCGCCCCCGGGCAGTACGCTCACGGGCATGGAGAAGGACACCGCGACGCTCGAGCAGGCTGCGGCCGCCACCGAGTCGGACGCCCCGCTCGTCGAAGAGGAGCTGCTCGTCGAGGAGATCTCGATCGACGGCATGTGCGGCGTCTACTGACGACCCGCCCGACACCGTGCTGGACCGCCGGCTGGCGCTCGATCCCCAGGTCGCGCTGCGACCGGAGCCGTTCGGCGCGCTCGCGTACCACTACGGCAACCGCCGGCTGGTCTTCCTGAAGCATCCCGACGTCGTGCGTGTCGTGCGGGCGCTGGGCGACCACGCCACCGTCGCCGACGCGCTGCGCGCCTGCGGGATCGACGAGGCGCGCTGGCCCTCGTTCGTGCGTGCCCTCGAGTCCCTGGAGCGCTCGCACCTGCTCGTGGAGGTGGTGGCGGCGTGAGTGCGACCGACCTCGTCCGCCAGCTCAAGCGCGGTCTCGACGCGCCGATCTGCCTGACGTGGGAGCTCACGTACGCCTGCAACCTGGCGTGCGTCCACTGCCTGTCCTCATCGGGCCGGCGCGACCCGCGGGAGCTCACCACCGACGAGGCCAAGGCCGTGCTCGACGAGCTCCAACGGCTGCAGGTCTTCTACATCAACATCGGCGGCGGCGAGCCGATGATCCGCAAGGACTTCTTCGAGCTGATCGGCTACGCCGTCGACCACGGCATCGGCGTCAAGTTCTCGACGAACGGCACCTTCCTCGACGAGGAGGCGGCGCGGCGCCTGGCGGCGATGGACTATCTCGACGTCCAGATCAGCCTCGACGGCGCCACGGCCGGGGTCAACGACCCCGTGCGCGGCGCCGGCTCCTACGACGCCGCCCGGCGGGCGATGGACCATCTCGCCGCCGCCGGGTTCGGGCCGTTCAAGATCTCCGTCGTCGTCACCCGCCACAACGTCGCCCAGCTCGACGACTTCAAGGCGCTCGCCGACTCCTACGGCGCCCAGCTGCGGATCACCCGGCTGCGTCCGTCGGGCCGCGGGGCCGACTCGTGGCACGAGCTGCACCCGACGAACGACCAGCAGCACGAGATCTACCGCTGGCTGCTCGCCCACGGCGAGGACGTCCTCACGGGCGACTCCTTCTTCCACCTCAACGCGATCGGCGAGCCGCTGCCGGGGCTCAACATGTGCGGCGCCGGCCGCGTCGTGTGCCTCATCGACCCGATCGGCGACGTCTACGCCTGCCCGTTCGTGATCCACGAGGAGTTCCGCGCCGGCTCGGTGCGCGACGAGGGTGGCTTCACGCGGATCTGGCGGGAGAGCGAGCTGTTCCGGTCGCTGCGCGAGCCCGGGTCGGAGGGAGCGTGCACGAGCTGCGGCAGCTACGACGCGTGCCAGGGTGGCTGCATGGCGGCGAAGTTCTTCACGGGGCTCCCGCTCGACGGCCCGGATCCCGAGTGCGTGAACGGCCACGGTGAGGCGCTGCTCGCGGGCGTCGGCGCCACTGCGTCCGTGCCGCGCCCGGCGATGGACCACTCGCGCCGCACCCCGGTTACGAGCCCGGTCCGCTTCGTCCGCCGCTGACCGGCGCCGCCTCCCCGTGGTGCACGTGCGACCCGGCGTCATGCTCCGGCGTTTGGTCCCGGGCGGAAGCGCGAGCGACACTCCGCTGAGCTGACAGGCTGCGGGATCGACATGCGGTTGCTGGAACCCTTGACCCTCGGGACGCGCACGGCGCCGAACCGCGTGCTGTTCGGTCCCCACGTGACCAACCTCGGCGACGGCGACCGCCGCTTCACGCCCCGCCACACCGCCTACTACGAGCGCCGGGCCCGCGGCGGGTGCGGGACCATCGTCGTCGAGGGCGCCAGCGTCCACGAGTCCGACTGGCCCTACGAGCGCGCCCCGCTGGCGAGCGTGGCGGTGCCCGGCTGGGCGGCGATCGTGCGGGCGTGCCGGCCGCACGGGGCGCTCGTCATCGCCTCGCTCGACCACGCGGGCGGCCAGGGCTCCTCCGCGTACAGCCAGCGCGAGCTGTGGGCCCCCTCGCGAGTGCCGGAGGTGGCCACGCGCGAGGTCCCGAAGTGGATGGAACCCGAGGACATCGACGCGGTGATCGCCGGGTTCGCCGACGCCGCTCGTGGCGCGGTCGAGGCCGACTGCGACGGGGTCGAGATCAACGCCGGACAGCACAGCCTCGTGCGCCAGTTCCTGTCCGGGCTCACCAACCACCGCGGCGACGAGTGGGGCACGGACCGCGCCCGGTTCGCCCGCTGCGTCGTCCAGGCGGTGCGCGCCGCCGTCGGCCCGGATCGCATCGTCGGGCTGCGCCTGTCGTGCGACGAGCTCGCCCCGTGGGCCGGGATCACGCCGGAGATGGCGCCGGGCATCGCCGCCGACCTCGTCGCCGCCGGGGTGGACTACGTCGTGGTGGTGCGCGGGGCGATCTTCTCCGCCGAGCAGACCCGACCCGACTTCCACCAGCCGACGGGGTTCAACGTCGAGCTCGCCGCCGCGATCTCGGGCGCCGTCGACGTCCCGGTCGTGCTGCAGGGCTCGGTCGTCGACGTCGGCCAGGCCGAGTGGGCGCTGGGGGGCGGGGATCGGCCAGCGGTGTGCGCGGCCGTGGAGATGACACGGGCGCAGATCGCCGATCCCGACCTCGTGGCCAAGGTGCGCGCCGGGACCCCCGAGCAGATCCGGCCGTGCACCCGGTGCAACCAGCTGTGCCAGGTCCGCGACGTGCGGAACCCGATCGTGACGTGCATCGGCGAGCCGACGTCGGGCCACGAGACGGACGACCCCGACTGGTACGTTCCGGCACGCATCGCTCGCGAGATCACGGTGGTCGGCGGCGGCCCGGCCGGGCTGGAGACGGCACGGGTCGCCGCGCGCCGCGGGCACCGGGTGACGCTGATCGAGCAGGCCGACACCCTCGGCGGGCTCGCCGCCGTCGCCGGGCCGAACCGGCCGCTCGTCGACTGGCTCGTCGCCGAGGTGACCCGTCTCGGCGTCACGGTGCGCACCGGCACGGCCGACGTGCCCGCCGACGGCTGCATCGTGCAGTGCACCGGCAGCGTGCCCGGCGAGCGGGAGTACGAGATCGCCCCGGGGGCGGTCGTGCTCGACGTCGCCGACGTGCGTCGCGGGGTGGTCGAGGTCCCGGCGGAGGGCGACGTGGTGCTGTTCGACCCGATCGGCGGACCGATCGCCGTCGCCCTCGCCGAGGAGCTCGGGGCGCGGGCGATCCTCGTGACACCGGACAACGTGGCCGGCAACGAGCTGGCGCGCACCGGCGACCTCGCCCCGGCGAACGTGCGGCTGGCACAGGCCGGCGTGCGCATCGAGAAGCGGAGCCTGCTGCGGGCGGTCACCCCCGACGGCGTGACGTTGCGTGACAGGTTCACCGGGGCCGAGCGGGTCGTGCCCTGCGTGGCGGTCGTCGACTGCGGCTTCCGCCTGCCCAGCCCGCCGCTGCCGAACGCCGCCGCCGCGGCGGGCGACTGCGTCGCCCCGCGGACCGTCCACGAGGCCATCCTCGAGGCCCGCCGCGTCGCCCTGTCCCTCTGATCGGCGTTTCTGACGCGAGTTTGGTCCGCAGAGCGGACCGAAGTCGCGTCAGATGTCGGAGGGGGGTGGGGTGCCGTGGTCGCGGAGGGCGGTGCGGGCGGCGTGGTAGCCGCACATGCCGTGGACGCCGCCGCCGGGGGGCGTGGACGACGAGCACAGGTAGACGCCCGGCACCGGGGTGCGCCACGGCCGCGGCGCCAGGATCGGCCGGGACACGAACTGACGCCAGTCCGTGAGCCCGCCCGTGATGTCGCCGCCGATGCAGTTCGGGTTGTACGCCTCCAGCGCCGGCGACGTCGTCACGTGCCGGGCCAGCACGACGTCGCGGAACCCCGGTGCGAACCGCTCGATCTGCGCCTCCACGGCCTCGGTCATGTCGACGTCGGAGCCGTGCGGCACGTGGCAGTACGCCCACAGCACGTGGCGCCCCGCCGGCGCCCTCGTCGGGTCGCACACCGAGGGCTGGGCGACGAGCACGAACGGCCGCGACGGGTGACGGCCGCGGGCGACGGTGGCCTCGGCGTCGGCGACCTCCTCGAACGTGCCGCCGACGTGCACCGTCCCCGCCCGGGCGACCGCCGGATCCGCCCACGGCACCGCCTCCGACAGCGCGTAGTCCACCTTGAACACGCCCGGTCCGCGCCGGAAGCGCTGGTAGCGGCGCCGGACCGGCGGCGGCAGGCGGTCCCCCGCCATCGCCACGAACGCCTCCGGGGCGACGTCGGCGAGCACGACCGCGCCGGGCGGCAACGCCCGCAGGTCGTCGACCCGCTGGCCACACTCGACGGTGCCGCCGTGGCGGCGCAGGATCGCCACGAGCGCGTCGACGATCGCCTGCGAGCCACCCTCGGCGACCGGCCAGCCGACGACGTGCGCGTAGGCGGCGAGGACCAGGCCGACGCCCGCCGACAGCCACCGGTGCAGCGGGAGCACGGAGTGGGCGGCGAGGCCGGCGAGGAGCCCACGCCCGCCCGGCGTCGCGAAGCGCCGTTCGGCGAGCCGGTCGGCGCCGCGCAGGCCGGAGGCGGCGAAGCGAGCCAGCCGCACTGGGTGCCGGGGCACCGACAGCGGCGACAGCAGGGCGTCCAGCACCCCGAGCCCCCCGCCGACGAGCGGCGCCATCACGTGCCGCCACGCCTCCCCGTCGGCACCGAGCCGGGCGGCGGTGTCGTCGAGCGAGCGGTGCAGCAGCGCCGCGCCACGCGGCAGCGGATGGGCGAGGGGGATCTCGGGGTGGCGCCAGATCACCCCGTGCTCGGCGAGCGGCAGGTCGCGCAGCGCCGGCGAGCCGATCCCCATCGGGTGCACGGCCGAGCACACGTCGTGCCGGAAGCCGGGCAGGGTGAACTCGGCGGTCCGGCAGCCGCCGCCCGGCTCCGGCGCCGCCTCGAGCACCGTGACGGGCCACCCGGCCCGGGCCATCGTGATCGCCGCCACCAGGCCGTTGGGGCCGGAGCCGATCACGTAGCACTCGGTGCGCACGGCGGGGGTCACGTCCTCAGCCTCGCATCCGCGGCCACCGCACGCCGCTCATGCCGCGTGGCGGACCGTGCGCCGAGCATGCGGCGCACGGGACGATCAGCCCGTCGTGGTCGGCGTCGCGGCGCTCGTGGCCGTCGCGTCGCCCGCCGTCGTCGCCGACGGCTCACCGGCGACCGTGGTGCCGGTGGCGTCCGACGTCGGAGCGCTGCCCGGCGTCGTGGTCTCGCTGGACTCGTCGGGCGGCTCGGTCTGGCCCATGTCGATGGCGCCGAGGCGCTCGAGGTCCTGCGCCCACGGCGGCATCTCGATGTCGGTGCCCCGCGGCTGGAAGGCGATCGTCAGCACGAGGCTGTTCTTCGACATCGGGATGTCGTCGAAGTCCGAGATGTAGACGTCACCGCGGCCGGTGTCCTCGGGGTTCTGCCACACCACGACCGACAGCTCGCCGTCCTTGCCGTCGGGGCACTTCGTCTCGCCCTCGACGTACTCGCGCAGGCCGTTCACGTTCTGACCCTCGGGGAACCGCAGCCTGTCGTCGCTGAGCTCGACGCCGTAGTTGTCGAGGAACACCCCGAGCTTGGCGCGCCGGCCCACGGCCGCCGACGTGAACGCGTGCCAGTGGATGACACCGTCGTCGTGGCTGTGCACGCCGGTGCGGATGTAGTCGTTGTACCCCTCCTCGCCGGGGGTCTCGAGGGCGCCGTTGAGGTAGATGAACTCGTCCGGCTGGTCGCACAGGGAGAACGCGTAGGCCATGTGCCAGTGGTCCTCGATCGTCGGCGGCGACGCGTCGGCGGCCGGCACCGTCGAGCGGGCGTAGACGATGATCCCGAGGCCGAGGACGAGGATGACCAGCACGGCCATCGGGAACAGGGTGCCACCCTGGAACCGGACGCGCTTGCCCTTGCCCTTCTGAGCGAGGCGAGCCGCCCGCTTGGTCGACGAGGAGGACACCACGGGTCCGAGAGGCTATCCCCGGGCCTGATCGAAGCCTCCGCGAGGCGCCCCCGCCCGCCGCCACGGCGGCGGTACCGTCACGGCCCCATGGTCGCCCGCGTGCTCGCCGCCCTCGCCCTCGTCCTCGTGGCGTGCAGCGGTGACGAGGCGGCCACGCTGCCGACCCGCCCGGGCGAGTCCACCACCCCGGCAGCCACCGACGTCGGGACGGTCGGCAGCACCGAGGAGACCAGCGCCGACACGCCGGCGACGGTCACGACCGAGGCCGCGCCCACGACCGAGGCCACGCCGACCACCGCCCCGCCGACCACGGCGGCGCCCACGACGACGGCGGCACCGACCACGACCGCGCCGCCCACGACGGTGGTCCCGACCGTCGACGCCAAGGCGTGGGCCGTGTACGACACCCGCACCGGGAAGTACCTCACGTCCCACGAGGCCGATGCGCGCCTGCCCGTCGGCAGCCTGATCAAGCTGCTCACGGCGCAGACCGCCTACGCCGCCGGGGAGCCGACGAGGATCGCGACGGCCCCACCGGGGCTGATCATCGACGAGGCGGAGTCCCGCATCGGGATCTACGAGGGTCAGGAGCTGCCCCGGGACCTCCTGATCCGGGCGCTCCTGATCGTCAGCGCCAACGACGCGGCGCGCATGCTCGCCATGGACATCGCCGGCGGTGAGGCCCAGTTCGCCGAGCTGATGAACCAGCAGGCGGCGGCACTCGGGTTGGAGAACACCCACGCCGTGAACGCCACCGGCCTCGACGCCGACGGTCAGTACTCCTCCGCCGCCGACATGACCCGCCTGGCCGCGCTGCTGATGGGCAACCAGACGTTCCAGCTCACCGTCGCCCGCCGCGACGCGACGTTGAACGGCCAGACGCTGCCGGCCACCAACGACCTGCTGCGCTCGTACCCGGGGGCGGACGGCGTCAAGACGGGGCACACGACGGCGGCCGGCTGGTGCATCGTCGCCTCGGCGACGCGGGAGAACCGGCGCATCATCGCCACCGTGCTCGGCGCGCCGTCACGCGAAGCGCGCGACGCGGCGGCGACGGCGCTGCTCGACTGGGCCTTCGCCCAGCCGCTCTGAACCCGCGGCCGCAACGGCCGCCGCCGGGTCGTACGGTGCGGGCATGGCCGCACCCGTCGCCGAACGCCCGCACATGCCCGACTACGGCGTCGACACGCCCGCCTGGGAGGCGCTGCCGTGGTCGTGGGCGGCGGAGCGCCTCGCCCGGTCCCGGAACCTCTGGGTCGTCACGGTGTCGGCGACGGGCCGTCCCCACGCGCTGCCGGTCTGGGGCGTGTGGGACGACGACCGTCCCGCCTTCATGTGGTCCTGTGGGCCGCGCTCGCGCAAGGTCGCCGACATCGCGGCGAACCCGCAGGTGTGCGTCATGGCCGACGACACCGTCGAGTGCGTCTCGATCGAGGGGCACGCCGCACGCCTCGAGGACGAGGCGGCGATCGCCCACTGGGTCGGCCGCTACCTCCACAAGTACGAGGGCGAGGGCATCACCGCCGGGTTCCTGCGCGCCAACGCGATGTTCGAGCTCACGCCGGAGCGGGCGTTCGGGATCGTCGAGCGCGAGGACGAGTTCAGCACCCGCGCCACGCGGTGGCGCTTCGCCTGACGGCGACCGGCGCGTCCCACTCGTTCGGTACCGTCGGGCCATGGCTGACGCCCACGGGGAGCACGCATCACAGCGGGACCTGCCGCCGGGCATGAAGGCACAGCTCGACCTGCCCCACGCCGGGCTGGTCTCGTTCGGGCAGCGCCCGTTCCTGACCGAGCCCGAGCAGCTCGACGCCTGGCGGCCCGACGTCGCCATCGTCGGCGCCCCCTTCGACGTGTCCACGACCAACCGACCCGGAGCCCGCTTCGGCCCCCGCGCGATCCGTGCCGCGGCGTACGACCCCGGCACGTACCACCTCGACCTCGGCCTGGAGATCTTCGACTGGCTGGAGGTCGTCGACTACGGCGACGCCCACTGTCCGCACGGCCAGACCGAGCGGTCCCACGCCAACATCCGCGCCCGCGTCCACGAGGTCGCGTCGCGGGGGATCGTGCCGATCGTGCTCGGCGGCGACCACTCGATCACGTGGCCGGCGGCGACGGCGGTGGCCGACGTCCACGGCTACGGCAACGTCGGCGTCGTCCACTTCGACGCCCACGCCGACACCGCCGACGTCATCGAGGGCAACCTCGCGTCCCACGGCACGCCGATGCGCCGGCTGATCGAGTCGGGGGCGGTCCCGGGGACGCACTTCGTGCAGGTCGGCCTGCGCGGCTACTGGCCGCCGCAGGACACCTTCGAGTGGATGCTCGAGCAAGGCATGACCTGGCACACGATGCAGGAGATCTGGGAGCGCGGGTTCCAGGCGGTCATGGCCGACGCCGTCGCCGAGGCGCTCGCCAAGGCGGACAAGCTCTACGTCTCGGTCGACATCGACGTGCTCGACCCGGCGTTCGCCCCCGGCACCGGCACGCCCGAGCCCGGCGGGATCCCGAGCGCGGACCTGCTGCGCATGGTGCGCCGGCTGTGCCACGAGCACGACGTCGTCGGCGTGGACGTCGTCGAGGTCGCCCCCGCCTACGACGTCAGCGACCTCACGGTCAACGCCGCCCACCGGGTGGTGCTCGAGGCGCTCGCCGGGATGGCCGCCCGGCGCCGCGACGCCGCCGGTGCCGCACCGGGACCGCCGGCGACGTGACGCTGGTGCGGTTCCGTGAGCCACGGGGCCGCTGGGTGCTGCTCGCGACCGTGCTCGGCTCGAGCATGGCGCTGCTCGACGGAACCGTCGTCAACCTCGCCCTGCCGCGCATCGCCGACGACCTCGACGCGTCGTTCGGCGGGCTGCAGTGGATCCTCAACGGCTACACGCTCGCCCTCGCCGCGCTGATCCTGGTCGGCGGCGCGCTCGGCGACCGGCTCGGGCGGCGGCGGATGTTCCTCGTCGGCGCAGTCGGGTTCACGGGGGCGTCGGTGCTGTGCGCGCTCGCCGTCGGCGTCCCGATGCTGGTCGCCGCGCGGGTAGCCCAGGGCGCGGCGGCCGCGCTGCTCACCCCGGCGAGCCTGGCGATCATCGAGGCCTCGTTCGTCCGTGAGGACCGGGGCCGGGCGATCGGGGCGTGGTCCGGGCTGGGTGGCGTGGCGACCGCGGTCGGCCCGTTCCTCGGCGGTTGGCTCGTCGAGGCCGCGTCGTGGCGCCTGATCTTCGTGCTGAACGTGCCGCTCGGGATCGCCGTCGTGGTGATCGGGCTGCGCCACGTGCCCGAGTCGCACGATCCGTCGACCAGCGGGGGCCTCGACGTGGCCGGCGCCGTCCTCGGGGCGGGCGCCCTCGCCGCGCTCACGCTCGGCCTCGGCGAGTCGTCGTGGCCGGTCGCGCTCGCCGGCGTCGTGACCCTCGGCGTGTTCGTCGTCGCCGAACGGCGCACGCGCGACCCGCTCGTACCGCTGTCGCTGTTCCGCTCGATGACGTTCAGCGGCACGAACGTCGTGACGCTGCTGCTCTACGGCGCGCTCGGCGTCGTGTTCTTCCTCCTCGCCCTCGTCCTGCAGGGACCGCTCGGGTTCTCCCCGCTGGCGGCGGGGGTCGCCACGCTGCCGGTCACGGCGGCGATGCTGCTGCTCTCGTCGTCGGCCGGCGCGCTGGCCGAGCGCATCGGCCCACGCCTGCCGATGACGATCGGCCCGGCGGTGATGGCCGGGGCGCTGCTCCTGCTCACCGGGATCGACGCCTCGAGCCGCTACTGGCCGTCGGTGTTCCCGGGCGTGACGCTGTTCGGCCTCGGGCTGGCGCTCACCGTCGCGCCGCTCACCGCCGCCGCGCTCGGCTCGGTCGACGACCGCCGCGCCGGTGTCGCCTCCGGCGTGAACAACGCGGTGGCCCGCACGGGGCAGCTGCTCGCCGTCGCGGCGGTCCCCGTGATCGCCGGCTTCGCCCCGGGGGAGGCGGTCGGCGCCGACGCCCTGCTCGACGGCTTCCGCACCGTGATGCGTGCGGCGGCCGGCGCGGCCCTGGCCGCCGCGGTCATCGCCTGGCTCACGGTCCGCCGGCCGGCACCGCCCGAGGAGCTCGTCGGGCCGCCGACGTGGCACTGCGCGGCGGCCGGGCCACCGCCCGCCGCCGAGCCGGCGTCGTCGCGTCCGGGGTGACGAGAAGATCCCGACGCGGGGTGTCGGACCTCGGTGCTGCGGGACGATGACAGGATCGTGGTCGTGCCGTCCGTCGACGCAGGGGATCAGGCGGCCGCGCTGCTCGCCCTCTACGACGAAGCGGTCGGCGAGGTCTACGGCTACCTCGTCGCCCGCTGCCGCAACCGGGCAGTGGCCGAGGACCTCACGTCCGAGGTCTTCATGGGCGCGGTCGACGCGATCGTCCGCGGCACCGTCCGGGAGGTCAGCACCGCCTGGCTGATCGGGATCGCCCGCCACAAGCTCGTCGACCACTGGCGCCGGCTCGAGCGCGAGCAGCGCCGCCTCGACGCCGTCACCGACGAGACCGAGGCCGGCGGGAGCACCGAGGATCCCTGGCAGGTGGAGCTCGACGTGCTCGCCGCCCGCGACGCGCTCGAGCGGCTCGGTGCCCACCACCGCGCGGCGCTGACGCTGCGCTACCTGGACGGCCTGAGCGTGCCCGAGGTCGCCGCCGTGCTGGACCGCACGGTCCACGCCACCGAGGCGCTGCTCGTGCGTGCCAAGCGCGCCTTCCGCGCGATCTACTCCAACGAGGTGGGGCGATGACGAGCGACCCGTTCGAGCAGCTCCGCGTCCCGGACGACCCGGCGGCGCCGGACCCGCGCTTCGTCGCCCGGTTGCGCAACCGCATCGTCGCCGCGCTCGCGGACGCCGGGTTGGCCACCGTCGACCTCCCGGCGCCGGGGGACCGCAGCGACACCGGTGACCCCGGTGCGGCGCCGCCCCGCGCCGACGTCACACCGACGATCACGCCGTACCTGTGCGTCTCGCCGGCCGCCGAGGCGATCGACTGGTACGTCGCCGTGCTCGGCGCCGTGGAGGAGATCCGCTACACGGGCGACGACGGGCGCATCGGCCACGCCGAGCTGGCGATCGGCCCGGCCCGCTTCATGCTCTCCGACGAGTACCCCGAGCTCGGCGTCGGGGTGGTGTCGCCGACCACCCTCGGCGGCACGCCGATGACGATGCACGTCGTGGTGCCCGACGTGGACGCCGTCTACGCCCGGGTGCGCGCCGACGGCCGGGCCCGGATCGGGCGACCACCGCACGACGAGCCCTACGGCGCCCGCACGTTCGACATGATCGACCCGTTCGGGCACCGCTGGATGATCCAGACGCCGATCGGCACTCCGACGATCGCCGAGATCGAGGCGCAGATGGAGGGCTACACGATCACCGGTCGGGACGAGGCGACCGACGAGTGAGCGCGGCCGGCGGTGGGCGTCAGCGCAGCCGGCGGACCGCCTCGAGCGCGCTCTCGGCGAGGCGCTCGGTGCCCTCCTTCATGCTGTCGAGGTCGGCCTGCGTGAGGCCCTGGTCGCCCATCGCGCCCTTCAGGTACCGGGCGTAGACGCCCTCGCTGATCACGGCGAGGCGCCACGACGAGAACGCCACGTAGTAGTCGATGCCGCTCAGGTCGCGCCCGGTGCGCCGGGCGTAGCGCTCGAGGAGCTCCTCGTAGCGGGGGAAGCCGCCTGCGCTGGTCGGGTCGTTGTGGCGGCCCTCCTCGCCCGGGTTCGCCCAGTACACGCGCAGGTAGCCGACGTCGGCGAGCGGGTCGCCGAGCGTGCACAGCTCCCAGTCCAGCACCGCGGCGATGCGGCCCGCCTCGACGTCCGTCAGGCAGTTGCCGAAGCGGTAGTCGCCGTGGGCGATCACCGAGCCCTGCTGCTCGGGGATGCGGTCGCGCAGCAGCTTGGCGACCTCGTCGATCGCCGGCAGCTCGCGGGTCTTGGAGTTCTCCCACTGGGTCGTCCAGCGCTTCACCTGGCGCTCGATGTAGCCGTCCCGGCGGGCCAGGTCACCGAGGCCGACCGCGTCGATGTCCACCGAGTGCAGGTCGGCCAGGACGTCGATGAGGTGGAAGCTCGCCTGCTGGCGCAGCGGCGGGGCGAGCAGGTCGGCCTTGGCCGGGCTGTCGAGCACGACGCCCTCGACGTAGGACATCACGTAGAACGGCGCCCCGTTGACCTCCGGGTCCTCGCACAGCCCGAGGGTCCGCGGCACCGGCACCGACGTCTTGCCGACCGCCGAGATGATGCGGTGCTCGCGCGCCATGTCGTGGGCGGTGGCCAGCACGTGGCCGAGCGGCGGGCGGCGCAGGACGAACGTGGTGCCGTCGCTGCCGACCACCTTGAACGTCAGGTTGGAGCGGCCACCACCGATGAGGGTGGCCTCGAACGGACCGACGGCCCCCTCGACGTTGGCCTCCAACCACGGGCCGACCTTGGCGAGATCCAGTCCTTCGAGCACGGGGTCACGGTAGTGGCGGGCACCACCGCGGCCGAAGGCCGGGCCGGCGCCGTCAGCCGGGGCGGCCGACGGCGACGACGTTGTTCCAGTTCACCGGCGCCACCTTCACCACCGTGCCGCTGTTGGGGGCGTGCACGTGCATCCCGTTACCGAGGTAGATGCTCACGTGGCTGATCGGCGAGTAGAAGAACAGCAGGTCGCCGGGCTGGGCTTCGCCCTTGGGGACGTGCGGCACGGCGGCCGCCTGCGCCCGCGACTGGTGCGGCAGCGACACGCCGGCCTGGGCCCAGGCCCACTTGGTCAGGCCGGAGCAGTCGAAGGCCACGCCGGGCTGGGAGGCCGCGAAGCGGTACGGCACGCCCTGCTGGCTGAGCGCCGCGGCGACGGCCGTGCCGGCGCGTGAGGACGCCTGCGGGATCGAGGGTGCGGGGCGCGTCGGCTGGGGCGCGGCGATCGCCTGGGCGCCACCGCCACCGCCGCCGCCACCTCCGCCACCGCTGTTGCTGCGGCCACCACCGCCGTTGCCGCCACCGTTGGCGCTGGTGGTGGCGTTGGCCGCCTGCTGACTCGCTGCCCGCTGGGCCGCGGCGGCGGCTGCCTGCTCGCGGGCGCGGGCTGCGGCGGCGGCGGCCTCGGCGGCCTTCTGGCGCTCGTAGGACTCGCGGGCGCGCCGCTCCTCCTCTTCGCGGATGAGCTGGCCGAGCTCGGCCTCCGCCTTGCGGCGGGCCTCCAGGTACTCGGCCTTGCGCTGCTCGGTCGCCTCCTTGGCCGCGGCGACCTCCTCGGCCTTCCGCTCCGCCTGCTCGCGGGCGGCCTCGAGGCGCTCCTGCTCCTCCTCGAGATCGGCGAGCGCCTCGTCCAGCTCGTCGGTGGTCGCCGTGCCGGCGCTCATCGCCACCCGCGCCAGCTGGTCGCGGGCGAGGCCGTCGGTGATGTCAGCCGAGGTGTTGAACATCGGCCCGAAGCCGTTGGTGCCGGCGCCGAGGTAGGCCTGGACGGCGACCTGTGAGAGCTGCTCGCGCAGCGCGTCGACGGCGGCCTGCTTCTCGGCGACCTTCTGCTCGGCCTCGGCGACCTCGGCGTCGAGGCGGTTCTTCTCGTCGATCGCCGCGACGAGGTCCTCGGCGAGGATGTCCGACTGGCGGGCGAGCGCTTCGAGCTGGTCAGTGATCCGGGCGACTTCCTCCCGCTTCTCGTCGATCGGGGATGCGGACGTGGTGGAGGGAAGCGCGGCTGGAGACAGCGCCACGGCCAGGGCCACGACGATGCTCCGCCCCACCCAGTTGCGGCGGCGGTTCATGACGGACCCCGAGCATAGCCACACGTTACGAACCGATTGCGAAACGGGGATCGAACTCGTCACAGACGCGCGCTCGTGTGACGGCGTCACTCCCACTCGATCGTGCCGGGTGGCTTCGAGGTGATGTCGTAGACGACGCGGTTGATCCCGGGCACCTCGTTGGTGATCCGGTTCGACAGGCGCTCGAGGAGGTCGTAGGGCAGCCGCGCCCAGTCGGCGGTCATCGCGTCGTCGCTCGTGACCGCTCGGACGATGATCGGGTGGCCGTAGGTGCGCTCGTCGCCCATCACGCCGACGGAGCGGATGTCGGCGAGCACGGCGAAGGCCTGCCAGATCTCCCGCTCGAGGCCGGCGGCGGCGATCTCCTCGCGGACGATGGCGTCGGCCTCGCGCAGGAGGGCGACCTTGTCGGGCGTGACCTCGCCGATGATGCGCACCGCCAGCCCGGGCCCCGGGAACGGCTGGCGCCACACCATCTCGTCGGGCAGGCCGAGCTCGGTGCCGAGGCGGCGCACCTCGTCCTTGAACAGCTCGCGCAGCGGCTCGATCAGGCGCAGGCGCATGTCCTCGGGCAGGCCGCCGACGTTGTGGTGGCTCTTGATCACGGCTGCGGTGCCGTCGGCGCCGCCGGACTCGATGAGGTCCGGGTACAGCGTGCCCTGCACCAGGAACTCGGCCTCCACCAGCCCGCCGGTGTGCTCCTCGAACACGCGGATGAACTCGTCGCCGATCGCCTTTCGCTTGGCCTCCGGGTCGGTGATGCCCGCCAGGCGGGCGAAGAAGCGGTCGGCGGCGTCGACGTGAATCAGCTCGATCCCCATCACCCGCCGGAACGTGTCGGTGACCTGCTCGCTCTCACCCTTGCGCATCAGCCCGGTGTCGACGTAGATGCACGTCAGCTGGGGGCCCACGGCGCGGTGCACGAGGGCCGCGGCGACCGACGAGTCGACGCCGCCGGAGAGCGCGCACAGGACGCGGCCGTCGCCGACCTCGGCGCGGATGCGGGCGACCTGCTCGTCGATGATCGACGACATCGTCCACGTCGGCTCGCACCCGGCGCGCTCGTAGAGGAAGCGCCGCAGCACGTCCATGCCGTAGGGCGAGTGCACGACCTCGGGGTGGAACTGGACGCCGTAGATGCGGCGGGCGTCGTTCTCCAGCACGGCGACGGGCGCGTCGTCGGTCGCGGCGGTCGCCGTGAAGCCCTCGGGCACCGCGGTGATCGCGTCGAAGTGGCTCATCCACACGTCGTGGACGTCGGGCGCCGACTCGGGCAGCAGCAGCGACGGGGCGATGCGCCGGAGCTTGGCCCGGCCGTACTCGCCGCGCAGCCCCCGCCCGACGGTGCCGCCGAGCTGCTGGGCGATCAGCTGGGCGCCGTAGCAGATCCCGAGGATCGGCACCCCGAGGTCGTAGATCGCCGGGTCCAGCGCCGGGGCGCCGTCGACGTGGACGCTCTTGGGGCCGCCGGACAGGATCAGCGCCGACGGGCGGCGGGCGGCGACCTCCGCGGCGGTGATGCGGTTGGGGACGATCTCGGAGTACACCGACAGCTCGCGCACGCGCCGGGCGATGAGCTGGGCGTACTGCGCACCGAAGTCGACGACGAGCACGGCGTGCTCGTGCTGCGGCTGGCGGGCGGTCGTGGCCGCGCGATCGGCGTCGGCGGGGGGCGGAGCGTTCAAGCCACCGATGGTATTCGCCGCTGGTAGAAAGACTCACGGAAGCGGCCCGTCGCTCCCCCAGGAACCCCGCTCGATGTCCCGTCGCGTTCTCGTCACGCTGGTTGCGACCGTCGTCACGTGGCTCGCCGTGCCGGCCGTGCCGGTCGCCGCGTCGCCCGCTGCGACCTGGTCCGCCGTGGACGCCGTGACGGTGCAGCCGGGCGAGGTGCCGCCGCCGACGGTCCCGGTCGACGAGGCCGTGGACAACCCGTTCATCCCCGAGGGCCGCGACCTCTCGGAGTGCATCAGCGCCGTCCCGAAGCCGGGGTGCGGCAGCACGGCGCGTGGCGGCTGGCGCCAGGGGCTGGTGTTCGGCGTGATGGTGGCCGGCCTCGCGGTGATCGGGTGGCAGGTCACCCGCACCGTCCGCCGCGCCCGGCAGGCCGTGGAGCGCAACGAGGGCGCCGACCGCGCCGACGACAAGGAGCCGGCAGCACACCGTGGACCATGAGGAGTTCCGCGCCCGCGGGCACGAGCTGATCGACTGGATCGCCGATCACCTCGAGGGGATCGCCCGGCTGCGGGTCGCCCCCGACGTGCAGCCCGGTGACATCCGGGCCCGGCTGCCCGAGCACCCGCCCGCGGCGCCGGAGCCGTGGGAGGCGGTGCGCCGCGACCTCGACGAGATCGTCGTCCCGGGCCTCGTGCACTGGCAGCACCCACGCTTCTTCGCCTACTTCCCGTCGAACATCTCGTACCCGTCGATCCTCGGCGAGCTGCTCATCGCCGGGCTCGGGGTGCAGGGCATGAGCTGGGTCACCTCGCCGGCCTGCACCGAGCTGGAGACGTTGATGCTCGACTGGATGGTCGAGCTGCTCGGGCTGCCCGACCGCTTCCGCTCGACGAGCGCCACCGGCGGCGGGGTGATCCAGGGCTCGGCGAGCGAGGCGACGCTCGCCGCGGTCCTCGCCGCCCGGCACCGGGCGACCGAGGGCGCCGTGAACCACGACGGGGACACGACCCGCCTGGTCGCCTACATGACCTCACAGGCGCACTCGAGCGTCGAGAAGGGGTTGCGCATCGCCGGCTTCGGCACCGAGCGCGTGCGGGTGGTCCCCCACGACGCCGGGTTCCGCATGCGCCCGGACGCGCTCGCCGAGCTCGTCGCCGCCGACGTCGCCGCAGGGTTGCGGCCGTGCTTCGTGTGCGCGACGCGCGGCACGACGTCGTCGCTGGCCTTCGACCCGGTCCCCGAGATCGCCGAGATCGCGCGCGAGCACGGCATGTGGCTGCACGTCGACGCGGCGATGAGCGGCATCGCCGCGCTCGCACCGGAGCACCGCTGGGTGAACGACGGGCTCGACCTCGCCGACAGCTACTGCACGAACCCCCACAAGTGGATGGGGGTGAACTTCGACTGCGACCTGTTCTGGACCGCCGACCGGGGGGCCCTGCTCGGGGCGCTGTCGATCCTGCCGGAGTACCTCCGCTCCGCGGCCGCCGAGTCGGGCGCGGCGATCGACTACCGCGACTGGCAGGTGCCGCTCGGGCGCCGCTTCCGCGCGCTGAAGCTGTGGTTCGTGCTGCGGCTCGATGGCGTGGCGCCGATCCAGGCGATGATCCGCCGCCACGTCGAGCTGACGCAGCGGCTGGCCGCCGTGGTCGCAGCCGACGAGCGGTTCGAGATCGTCGCCGAGTCCCCGTTGAACCTGCTCGTGCTGGCGGTGCGCGACGACGACGTCGAGGCGGCCAACGCGCGCACCGAGAAGCTGATCGAGTCAGCGAACGCGACCGGCGAGGTGCTCTTCACGCGCACCGTGCTCGACGGCCGGGTGGCGCTGCGCGTCTCGATCGGCGCCCGCACGACCGACTGGCCCGACGTCGAGCACGCCTGGCACCTGCTCCAACGCCTGGTCTGACCGTCGCGGCCCCGCCGATCTGGGCGGGATCCGTGCCCTTTCCCCATCTGGGCGGGATCCCCGCCACCTGTTGGCAGCGCACCCGCCCAGATCGGGTCGGCCCGGTGCGCTCAGTGCTGGGCGACGCGGCGGTACTGGCGGACGGCCAGCGAGGCGAACACGGCGATCAGGCCGACGACCCAGATCAGCGTGTACAGCTCGGCGTTGGCGAGCGGCCACGCATCCGGCGCCGGGACGTCGTCGGGGATGTTGCCGAACAGCTCGCGGCTCGCCTGCGTCACCGCCGACACCGGGTTCCACTCGGCGAACGTGCGCAGCACCCGCGGCAGGTTCTCCGCCGGCACGAACGTGTTGGCGATGAACGTCAGCGGGAACAGCACCATGAACGACGCCTGGTTGATCACCTCGACGCTCGGCACGAGCAGCCCGATGTACGCCATCACCCACGAGAACGCGTACGCGAACAGCAGCAGGAGGACGAACCCGGCCACGGCGTCGAGCACCGAGCTGCGGATCCGCCAGCCGACGAGCAGCCCCGACAACGCCATGATCGCGATCGACAGCACGTTGTAGATCACGTCGCTCGCGGTGCGCCCGATCAGCACCGCCGACTGCGACATCGGCAGCGAGCGGAACCGGTTGATGATCCCCTTCTGCATGTCCTCGGCCAGGCCGGCGCCGGTGAACGTGGAGCCGAACAGCACGGTCTGGGCGAAGATGCCGGCGATCAGGAACTCGCGGTAGCTGCCGCCGGGCACGTCGATCGAGTTGCCGAAGACGTAGGCGAACAGCAGCACGAACATGATCGGGCTGAGGAGCACGAAGACGAGCACCTCGGGCACCCGCTTGATCTTGATGACGTTGCGCTTGGCGATGACGGCGCTGTCGGCGAGCGCGCTGGTCATGCTCATGAGCGGGCCTCCTCGGGGGTCTGGTCGGCCGTGAGCCGGCCGACGCGGGCACCGGCGTCGACGGCGTGCTCGGCGTCGCGCCCGTCACGGCCGCTGCCCTCGTCACGATCCTGGTCACGACCGTCGTCACCGTGGTCCTCGGCCGTGTGCCCGGTGAGGGTCAGGAACACGTCGTCGAGCGTCGGCCGGCGCAGACCGATGTCGTGGATGGTGACGCCGGCGGCGTCGAGGTCGTCGAGCACCTGGCGCAGCGCGGTGGGTCCGTCGCCGGTCGGGGCGAGCACTCGTTGCATGTGCCGCTCGACCGTGACCTCGCCGAAGCACCGGGCGCGCAGCACCTCGACCGCCTTGTCGAGGTCGCCGTTCGCCGTGACCACCTCGATGCGCTCACCGCCGACCTGGCGCTTGAGCTCGTCGGCGGTTCCCTTGGCGATCGCCCGACCGTGGTCGATGACGAGGATCTCGTCGGCGAGCTGATCGGCCTCCTCCAGGTACTGCGTCGTGAGCAGCAGCGTCGTGCCGCGGGCGACGAGCTCGCGGATCAGCGCCCAGAGGTCGTTGCGGCTGCGCGGGTCGAGGCCGGTCGTCGGCTCGTCGAGGAACAGCACCGGCGGCTCGGCGACGAGGGCACCGGCGAGGTCGAGCCGGCGGCGCATGCCGCCCGAGTACGTCTTCACCGGGCGATCGGCGGCATCGGCCAGCGCGAACCGCTCCAGCAGCTCGTGGGCGCGCTCGCGTGCCCGGCGTCGGCCGAGGTGGTACAGCCGCCCGATCATGTCGAGGTTCTCGAAGCCCGTGAGCGCCTCGTCGACCGCCGCGTACTGACCCGACAGCCCGATGCGCGTGCGCACCTCGCGCGGCTGGGTGCGCACGTCGAGGCCGGCGATGGTGGCGGTGCCGGCGTCGGGCGCGAGCAGCGTGGTCAGGATCGACACGGCCGTCGTCTTGCCGGCGCCGTTCGGCCCGAGCAGGCCGAGCACCGTGCCCTCGGGGACGGACAGGTCGAGGCCGTCGAGCGCTCGGACGTCACCGAAGTGCTTGACGAGGCCGGTCGCGGTCACGATGTCAGCCAACTGGGACCTCCGGGTGGGGGGACGTGCATGGTCTCGACGGCACCCGGCAGGAGAACTCATCGGTCCCCGAACCGAGCCGGTCGGCTCCGTCGACGCTACGCGGCCGTCGGCGCGATCGTCGCCGGCGTTTCAGGCTGATGATGCGTCGGCGATCCGCGCCAGCAGGTCCACGAGCATGAACGCGGTGGCGCCCCAGACGGTCTCGTCCTCCAGCTCGAAGAAGTGCAGCAGCCGATCCGTCGGGCTCCGCCCCCACCGCTCGGAGTGGTACGTGTCGGGACGGACGAGCTCGGCGAGCGGCAGCCACATCACCCGCTCGACCTCCGGGCTCGCCGGGCCGAGCGGGATGACGGACGGCAGCCGCCCGACGACCGGGACGATGTGGCTGCGGCTGACGACCGTGCTCAGGTGGTTGAGCTCGGCGAACACCGTGACCAGCGCGGGGTCGAGGCCGACCTCCTCGTGCGCCTCGCGCAGCGCCGTCTCGACCGGCGTCTCGCCGGGATCCATGCGCCCGCCGGGGAAGCTGATCTCGCCCTTGTGGTTGCGCAGCGCACGAGATCGACGCGTCAGGAGGACCTCGGCACCCTGCTCGCCGTCGGCGAGGGCCACGAGCACGGCCGACGGGCGGGCGTCGGGGAACGTCGGCGTGATCGGCCGCCCCGGGGTGGCCGTGGCCAGGGCGCGCTCGATGTCGTCGACGGTGACGTGCAACGGGTGCCGGGCGGGCGGGGGCAGGTCGCCGGGCTCCCAGGCCGCGGGGCGCGGGATGATCTGCGCGCCACCCCGACGCCGGGCCGGCCGTTGCTCCGCCGTGCTCATGTGCCGACCACCGTCGTCAGGACCGTGGCGTCCAACCCTCCTCCACGAGCTGCTTGAGCACCTCGGGGAGGCCGGCGGTCTTCAGGTTGGCGAGGACCCGGCCGGGCGTCTCCTCGCCGGCCTCGAACTGCTCCCACGCCGCCACGAGCTTCTGCAGGTCCGGGGCAGGTCGTTCGAACGCCATGGCGACGACGCTATCGGCGACCGTCGCACGGTGCCCGGCCGGAGCACCGCGAGCGCTCGCACCGTCAGCGCGGCAGTCCGTGCTCGGCGAGCCACCGCTGCGCTCGCCGGGACGATGCGCGCGACAGCCAGGCGTCCTGGATCAGCTCGGCGAGCTCGTCGCGGGTGATCTCACCGAGACGGCTCGCCCGCACGAGCACGGACGGATGGCCGTCGAAGTGCGGGGTCGTGAAGAACGGTGTGCGCGGGTCCTGGACGAGCGCCTGCTTGTCGTCCTCGGACTCGACCCAGATGACGATCACGTCGTCGTAGCGCTCCCCGGTCGCCGGGTCGACAGCGTCGGGCCGGGGGTTGCGGAAGAACACGAACGACCTGCCGCCGACCTGGTACACGGGCTTGTGCTCGGTCTTCGGGTACACGGTCACGTGCGGCATGGCGAGGGCGAGCTCGTGGACGTCGTCGACGCACGCTGGCCGCGACCGTCGTGGCGCCATGGCGAGACGGCACCGCGCGCCACGGACCGCCGACGGCCGGGCGACGCATCCGGGCCGAGGCCGTGGTTGGATGTGCCCGTGCCTCGCACCGACCGAGTCCTGCGGCCCTTCTGGCTGCACCAGTGCGCGGAGTACCTCATCGGCCTGGTGCTCGTGGCGATGGGGCTGCAGTCGATGGAGCCGGCCGTCCCGACGATCGCCGGTGGCCTCGTGCTGCTCAACGCCGCGCTCGTCGACGGGCCGCTCGGTGCGTTCCGCCTGTTCTCCCGGCGCGGCCACCGCGTCGCCGACGTCGTCGTCATCGCCGGCCTGGCCGTGGTGGCGGTGCTGCCGGGGCTCGACCTCGACGCCACGTCCCGCGTGCTGCTCGGCGGGTCCGCCGCGGTGCTCGCCGTGGTCTGGTGGAACTCGGCGTTCGAGACCCGCCGGGCGCGCACCGCCGCGGGTGACGCGGCAGCTCCACCGCAGGACCGCGCCGAGGCGATCGGTCGCGGCGCAGGGCGCCTCGCCGGCCACATCGCCAAGGCCGTGCGCGACCGCTCGAAGTCGGATTGACGTCGGCGACCGGACCGGCGTGACCAGGAGCCGAGCTCCTCGGCCGGGGCGCGACAGGGCCCGGGCCGCTGCCGGCCCGGGCCCCACCGTGCGTGTGTCCCTCGCGTCGAGCGCTACATCATGCCGCCCATGCCGCCTGCGCCGGCACCGGCCGGCTGCGCAGGAGGCTCGGGCTTGTCGGCCACGAGTGCCTCGGTCGTGAGCACCATGGCGGCGATCGACGCCGCGTTCTGCAGCGCCGCCCGGGTGACCTTGGCCGGGTCGATGATGCCGGCCTTCATCAGGTCGGTGAGCTCCCCGGTCGCCGCGTTGAGGCCCACCGGGCCCTCCTCGGCCTCGACCCGCTGCACCCACACCGAGCCCTCGAGCCCGGCGTTCTCGGCGATGGTGCGGGTCGGGGTGGCCAGGGCCTCGTAGACCGAGCGGGCACCGGTCGCCTCGTCACCCTCGAGCGACTCGACGACCTTGCGCACCGCCGGACGGGCCCGCAGGAGGGCGGTGCCGCCACCGGCGACGACACCCTCCTCGATGGCCGCCTTGGTCGCCGACACGGCGTCCTCGATGCGGTGCTTCTTCTCCTTGAGCTCGACCTCGGTGGCCGCGCCGACCTGGATGACGGCGACACCACCGGCGAGCTTGGCGAGGCGCTCCTGCAGCTTCTCGCGGTCCCAGTCCGAGTCCGTGTGCTCGATCTCGGTCTTGATCTGCTTGATCCGGGCCTGGACGTCCTCGGGCTTCCCGCCACCGTCGACGATGGTCGTGGTGTCCTTCGTGACGATGACGCGCTTGGCCGTGCCCAGCATGTCCAGCGTGACGTTCTCGAGCTTGAGGCCGACGTCCTCGCTGATCACCTGAGCGCCCGTGAGGACCGCCATGTCCTGGAGCATCGCCTTGCGCCGGTCGCCGAAGCCAGGGGCCTTCACCGCGACGGCGTTGAACGTGCCGCGGATCTTGTTGACCACGAGCGTCGCCAGGGCCTCGCCCTCGACGTCCTCGGCGATGATCGCCAGCGGCTTGCCCGTCTTCATCACCGACTCGAGCACCGGCAGCAGCGACTGCACCGAGGAGATCTTCGCCTGGTGGAGCAGGATGTACGGCTCCTCCAGGATCGCCTCCTGGCGCTCCGCGTCGGTGACGAAGTACGGCGACAGGTAGCCCTTGTCGAACTGCATGCCCTCGGTGAACTCGAGCTCGGTCCCGAAGGTGTTCGACTCCTCGACGGTCACCACGCCGTCCTTGCCGACCTTGTCGATCGCCTCGGCGATCACCTGACCGATCGCCGGGTCGGCGGCCGAGATCGTGGCGACGTTGGCGATGTCGGACTTCTCGTCGATGTCCTTGGCCTGCTCCCGGATCGCCTCGACGGCCGCCGCGACGGCCTTCTCGATGCCCTTCTTCAGGCCCATCGGGTTGGCCCCGGCGGCGACGTTGCGCATGCCGAGGTGGACGAGCGCCTGGGCCAGCACCGTGGCCGTGGTGGTGCCGTCACCAGCGACATCGTTGGTCTTGGTGGCGACCTCCTTGACGAGCTGAGCACCCATGTTCTCGAACGGGTCCTCGAGCTCGACCTCCTTGGCGATCGACACACCGTCGTTGGTGATCGTCGGGGCGCCCCACTTCTTGTCGAGCACCACGTTCCGGCCACGCGGGCCGAGCGTCACCTTGACCGCGTCCGCGAGCTTGTCGACACCGGCCTCGAGGGCGCGGCGCGCCTCCTCGTCGAACTTCAGTACCTTCGCCATCTACGTCACTCCACCACCGCGAGCACGTCGCGGCTGGACAGGATCAACAGCTCCTTGCCGTCGACGGTGACCTCGGTGCCGCCGTACTTGGAGTACAGGACGGTGTCGCCGACCTTGACGTCGAGCGGGATCAGCTCACCCGTGCTCTCGGCACGCTTGCCGGGACCGACGGCCAGGACCTTGCCCTGCTGCGGCTTCTCCTTGGCGGTATCGGGGATGACCAGGCCGGAGGCCGTCGTCTGCTCGGCCTCGTTCGGCTCCACGACGATGCGGTCATCGAGCGGCTTCAGGGACATGGGCAAGCCTCCATTGGCTCTCGGGTTGGACGGACTGTCGCTGGGCGGGGACCGAGCGTTAGCACTCGGGCCGTGTGAGTGCCAATGGTACGGCACCGACCAGCCCATTAGCAACCGCGCCCCGCGAGTGCTAACGCCCTGGTCAGGGCACGGCCGGGGGGACCGACGGCGACCACGCGCCCGCCGCCTGGAGCATCCGCGCCACGGTCGTGAGCGGCAGCCCGACGACGTTGCTCACGCTCCCCCGCACGGCCTCGACGAACACCCCGCCGGTGCCCTGGATGGCGTAGGCGCCGGCCTTGTCGAACGGCTCGCCGGTGGCGAGGTACCACTCGATCATCGGGGCGCTCAGCGCGACGAACGTCACGACGGTCGTGACGGTGTCCGCCGCCTGGTGCTCGCCGCGGCGCAGTGCCACACCGGTGTGCACGTGGTGCGAGCGGCCCGAGAGCCGCCGCAGCATCCGCCGGGCGTCATCGGCGTCGAGCGGTTTGCCGAGGATCTCCCCGTCGACCTCGACGACCGTGTCGGCGGCGAGCACGGTGGTGTGCGGGGCCTCGTTGTCGAGCGCCGCGGCCACCGCGGCCGCCTTCTCGGTCGCCAGCCGCCGCACGAGGGCGCGCGGCGACTCGCCCGGGCGGGCCGACTCGTCGACGTCCGGGACGACGACCCGGAACGGCACGTGCAGGTGAGTGAGGAGCTCGCGCCGGCGCGGCGAGCCCGAGGCCAGGACGATCACGACGCGCCGGGCGCGGCCGGGAGCGCCCAGCGGATCAGGCGGGTCACCGAGGCGCCGACGAGGCGGCCGACCGTCGCCTCGGTCACGGGCATCCACGGCAGCCGCAGCGGCCAGCGCGCCCACACCGGCAACAGCCCGACGGCCGCCGCGGCGATCGGGAGGTACGCCGGGCGCAGGGCGAGCGGGAGCGGCGGGTTGACGACGAGGTAGCGGGCGGTCGAGCGGGCGGCGGGTGTGCTGCGCAGCTCGGGCCGGTAGGCCTCGAGCAGCTCGCCCACCTCGCGCACCGTGGACGGCACGTCGGCCGCGCCGAGGGCGGTCGCCACGCGGGCCGTCTGGGCGACGTACTCGTCGGCCTCCTCGGGCGTGAGCCGGGACGCGCCGTAGCGCTGGTAGGCGCGCAGGAAGCAGTCGACCTCGCACACGTGGACCCACGAGAGCAGGTGCGGGTCGGAGGCCGAGTAGGGCCGGCCGTCGGGGGCGATCCCGGTGACGCGGCGGTGGATGGCGCGCACGGTGGCGATCTCGCGGCGCGCCTCGGCGGGCGTGCCGTAGGTCGTGACGGCGAGGAACCTGCTCGTGCGGGCGAGGCGCCCCCAGGGGTCCCCGCGGTAGCCGGAGTGCTGCTCGACGCCGGCCATCGCCAGCGGGTGGAGGGACTGGAGGAGCAGCGCGGCGAGCCCGCCCGGGAACATGGAGGCGTCGCCGTGGACGCGGGCGATCGGGCTGTCGGGCGGGAACCAGCGCTCCTCGGCGGGGCGTGACCGCAGCGTGGCGCGCACCGTCGCCCCGTCGGCCCCGGCGACGCGCTCGAAGATCGCCCCGCCGATCACCCGCCGCACGTCGTCCACGACCATCCGTCCCAGTCTGCCTGCCGCCCCGCCGGCGCGATCCGGGCGGGATCCCTGCCAACTGGTGGCAGGAATCCCGCCCAGACGGCGAAAAGGCAGGGATCCCGCCCAGAACGTGGGGCCGCGGGGTCGGGTCGCGTCAGGGGGCGCAGCCGCCGAGCAGGTCGGTGTCCAGCCAGAGGCGGCCGATGGCGATCCAGGCTGCGCCGTAGTAGGTGGGGTGGCGGGCCTGCAGCTCGTCGGCGCGGTCGAGCAGCGCGCGCGACGCCGCCTCGTCGCCGGCGGCGCGCGCCGATGCCGCCGCGGCCACCAGCGCCAACGGGTGCGTGGCCGTCGTGGCGCCGCTCCCGTCGAGCCGGTAGGCGGCGTTCACCGTGCCGCCGTCGGCGGACTCCCGGGCGAAGTGCGGCCACGCCCGGGCAGCGAGCTCCCGTCCCGCCGGGTCGCAGTCCACCGCCAGCTGCACGTACGCCCGGCCGGCCTCGTACCCGGACAGCGCCTCGCCACCGCCCGGCGCTCCACGCGGGGCCAGGGCCGTGCCGTCCGCGCTGACCGTCGCCCAGTCCGGCACGAGGTGCGGCGGCTCGGCGGTCACCTGGGCGAGCAGGTGGCGGGACGACGCGGCGACGTCGCGCCACCCCCACTCGCCTGCGCGGTAGAGGCGCGACATCAACGGCAGCACGAGGTAGCTCGGGTTGACCACCCGCCACGGCGTCGCCCACGGTCCGGCGACGAGGACGTCGGCGCGCCCGTACGTCGCGACCTCGTGCTCGAGCACCGCGGCGCTCAGCGTGCGTCCCTCGGCCACGAGCGAGGGGTCGTCGAACCGCTCCCCCGCCAGCACGAGCGCGCCGGCCGCGACCAGGTCGGCGTCGGCGGCCGGGTTCCGGTCCGTGACGGCGCCGTCGGCCCAGCGCCAGGCGAGCAGCCCGTCCTCGCGCTGGAGCTCGGCCGCGGTCCACGACCAGATCGTCCGGAACCGCTCCTCGTCCGCCATCCCGGCGGCGACGAGCATCCCGTACGCCTGACCCTCGCTCACGGTGTCGCCACCCTGGTCGTGGCGGATCACGCGCCCCTCCGGCGAGACGTAGTCGTCCAGGAAGGCCGCGGCCGCGGCGCGCGCCCGACTGTGCGGGTCCGCGCTGTCCGCGCCCGTGCGCCACACGGCGAGGAGGACCGCGCCGAGCGCCACGACGACCACCAGGGCCGCCGCGGTGAGGAGGCGGTGGTGCCGACCCACGGCCTAGGCGGCGACCTCGTCGAGCTCGTCGACCGCCGGCGCCGCCGCCGGCGTGGCGAGCTCGGGCAGCACGGCACCGAGCACGCCGTGGAACAGGACCGAGACGTGCAGGGCGGCGAACGCCACGTTGTTCAGCGTCGCCGCGTCGCGGCTGCGCAGCAAGCCGAAGAGCGCCCCGCCGACGAGCACGGCGACGACGAGCAGCGTCGGCGCCGCCGGGCGCAGCTGGCGGCCGGTGTCACCGGACTTCGGCGTGACGACGAACCCGCGCGACCTCCCGCGCAGCACCTGCCACGTCGCGTGCAGTTGCACCCAGAACGTGGACGTCGCCAGCGAGTACGCCGCGAACGTGTAGCGGCCGCCACCGACGCTGGCGACCGTCGCCAGCGACAGCCCGAAGTACGGCGCGAACGCAGCGAGGAACGTGTCGGCCTGTGAGCCGGCGAGCGGCTGGATGCCGAACAGGATCCGCACCAGCGGCAACGTCAGGTACACGGCCACCGTCCAGCCGCTGAGGAAGTACCCGGCCGACAGCAGGTACTGGGCCTTGCGCCGCAGCGACAGCCTCGCCCGCACGATCCGGCCCAGCGTGCCGAGGCAGCCACGCGCCCAGCGGTGCTGCTGGCTGACGTAGGCGGCGAGGTCCTCGGGCCCGAGGCCGGCGGCGAGCGTCTCGGACACGTACGCCGACTCCCAGTGCCGCTCGTGCAGCTCGATCGACAGGGCGAAGTCCTCGGTCAGCGAGTCGGTCGGGAACCCGCCGACCGACTCGAGCGCGGCACGGCGGAACACGACGTTCGTGCCACAGCAGATCATCGAGCCGTGGGCGTCCTTGCCGCGGGCGATCGGCCCGAAGAACAGCGCCTGCTGGCTCCAGGCCGCCCCGGCGAGGCGGTTGACGCCGCTGTTCGCGTAGTACTGCGGCGACTGGACGAACGCGACGCGCTCGTCGGCGAACGCCGGCAGCATCCGCTCGAGCATGTGCGGGTAGGGCACGTGGTCGCAGTCGAGGACGAGCACGAACGGCGCATCCGTCAGCCCGAGTGCGTGGTTGATGTTGCCGGCCTTGGCATGGACGTGCTCGTCGCGCCGGATGTAACGGGCGCCGAGGCGCTTCGCCAGGCGGGCCATCTCCGGGCGGTCGCCGTCGTCGAGCAGGGCGACGCGCACGCGGGCACCGCGCAGGCGCGTCGCCGCGGCGACGGTCGCCTCGACGACCTCGGGCGGCTCGCTGTAGGTCGGGATGAACACGTCGACGGCCGGCACGACGCGCCCGTCGGGCACGTACAGCTCGCCGGGCGGTGGGGTGGGCCGCTGCCGCCGGCGACCGCCCAGGCAGGTCCACCAGAACCCGAGCGCCTGGGCGACGTTGAACAGCTCGGCGGCGAGCAGCACCGCGAACAGCACCGGGTTGCCGACCCGCTCCGGGCGCAGCAGCCAGTGGAAGTACAGGACGAGCGCGACGGTGCTGCCGAGGGCGAGCAACGTCGCCCGCCAGCGCGCCGCGCGCGACAGCGGCTCGGCGTGCCACGTGGGCGGCTGCAACCGTGGGTCGTCCGGCGCGGTGTGCACGAGCGTGGTCATCGCGCGGGCTCCAGTCGCCAGACGGTCACGTTCGGGAATGTCGCCTTGTCGACGAGCGTCCGGTGCCGCTCCAGCTCGGCGAGCTCGGTGCCGAGCTTCGCGGAGGACTGCTTCTGCTCGAGGACGCGCTCGGTCGCGAGGACCCACACCGTCACGTCGTCAGGGACCTCGGCGCCGGCGACGCGGGCGTCCAGCCCCGGTCCGTAGTAGTGGACGACCTCGGCGAGGTAGTCGGGCTCGAACAGCACGACATCGTCGGGTCCGGCGCTCGCCGCGATGTGGTCGAAGGCGCCCTTGAAGTCGTACAGGCGCGGGTTCGCGCCGTTGAGCTGCTGGTCGACCAGGCCGACGACCATGACCGCGGTGAGCACGCAGCCGGCGACGGCGACCGCGGCCCGGCGCACCGTCGTCGCCGTCACGACCCGAGCGGCGAGCAACAGCATCGCCGGCACGGCACCCGAGAAGTAGCGCAGCTCGAAGAGGTCGTTGCGGATCGAACCGATCGCGAAGAGCGTTCCCATCGGCATGACCACGAGGCCGAACAGCAACAGGCTGGGTCCCGAGCGGCCGCGGCCGAGGAGCACGAACCCGAGCAGCATGAGCAGCGGCCACAGCGCGGCGATCTGCACCATCGGCCCGTCGGCGTGGTAGCCGAGGAACGCCCAGATGAGGTTCGCGCCGACGGCGTAGATCGAGATCGTGCCGCCGATGTCCGAGCTGCCGGCGCCGGCCTGGCTGGGAACGAGGCCGATGCCGCGGTTGCCGTACGCCTCGAGCTGGGCCCGGAGGACCGACAGCATCGGCAGCACGAGCACCGCGATCACGAGCGACGACAGGATCCAGCCCTGGATCACGCGCCCGGCCGCGGCACGATCCCGACGCCGTGACCACACCGCCCAGGCGAAGGCCGCCTGCTGGACGAGGATCGGCATGAGGGCGAAGTACTGCGTCCACAGCATCAGCGCGGTGGACAGCGCGTAGAGCCCCCAGTCGTACCAGCGACCCCGCCGGACGGCGAGCACCTGGGCGCCGATGGCGACGGCCGCGAACAGCATGAACTGCGAGTACATCCGCGCTTCCTGCGAGTACCAGACGCAGAACGGGGCGATCGTCGCGAGGACCGCGGCGATCCAGCCGGTGCGGCGGTTGTAGAGCGTCGTGCCGACCCAGAACAGCACGGGCACGAGGGCGACACCGGCGAGAAGCGAGGGCAGGCGCACGGCGAACTCGGACGTGCCGAACACGCGCACCGTCACCCACAGGATCGCGTGGTGCAGTGGCGGGTGGACGTCCGTGGTCCGCATGTCGGCGAGCATCTCCCCGAAGGGCATCTGGGCCTGATCGACGCTGATGGCCTCGTCGACCCACAGGCCCCGGCTGGTGGCCATGCGCACGCCGGCGGCGACCACGCACAGCGCCGTCATCGCCCACACGGTCCGCACGGAGCGGCGGGCCAGCGCCACCGTCGCCGCCCGCCGCCGCGCCACGTACGGCAGCTCGATGACGACGGCCAGCCCGGCGGTGGTCAGCAACGTCGTCGCCACGACGGTGTCGGGGTGGTGCGCCCAGCCGGTGACGACCACGCCCTCGGTGAGGATCGCCGCGACGATCGCCCCGCACGTCCACACCTGGTCTGCTCGGGCGGCGGCGCTGCGCCGGGCGAGCTGCACGCGGATGACGCCGAGCAGCGCCATCGCCAGCAGGTACGGCCCGACGAGCCGGGCGAGGTGCGCGTACTCCTCGCCGAACGCCCGCGGGAGGTACACGGGCGCGAGCAGGCCACCGACGGCGGCGATCGCCAGCCCGACACCGGCGGTCAGCGCGACGGCCGCGGTCTCGGCGTGCGCACGACCGCGGACGACCGACGGCATCAGCACGAGCGGGATCGTCGCGGTGGCGAAGAAGGCGGCCCCACCGAGCGTGGACAGCACGCCGAAGCCAGCGGCGTCGTCCGCGTCGAGCACGCGGTTGGCCACGAGCAGGTCGACCGACTGCAGTGCGGCCACGGCGACGAACGACACGCCGGTGGCGAGCGCGTCACCGCGGCTGATGGCGCGCCGCGGCGCGGGGACCGCGTCGGTGGCCGCCCCCACGTCGATCCGCGCCCAGCGCGCCACGGTCGTCGCGGGCAGTGTGCACACGGCGAGTGCCGCGTACCCGGCGAGGACGGTCCCGATGGCGGCGCCGGTCGGGCCGATGAGCAGCGCCAACGACACACCGGCGACCACGCGCACCGCGGGCTCCGTCACGAGGCTCGCCGTGACGCGACCGAGCTCCTCGCGCCCGTATGCCAGGCCGCGGTGCAGGCTGAGCAGCCCCGCTGCCGGGGCGGCGATGCCCAGCGCGATCACGACGTTGGGCGGCAGCCCGAGGAGGCCGCCGACCGGGGCACTCGCCACGATCACGGCGACGCCGACCGCGGCCCCAATCACCGCCACGCGCGGCGTCAGCTCGGCGAGCCGGTCGGGTGCGAGTGCGCCCGCCGCGCTGAGGGCGATGCCCGGGACGTGCAGCAGCACGAACAGGGCGAGGAACGACACCACGTCGGCGTAGCCACCGGGCGTGAGGACGCGCGCCATGGCGACGGCGAACGCGAGGTTGCCGAGCCCGGCGACGAGCTGGCCGCCCATCACCGTGAGCTGCGGGCGGATCGCCCGCTGTACGGGCGCGAGCCGCTGTCCGAGGGTGACGTCGCTCACGGCGCTCACCACTGGCCGAGGCCGTGCGACAGGGGCAGCCCGGCGATGCGCTCGGGCTCGTCCGTGGCACCGCCCGTCAGCAACAGCCGGAGGAGCCCGAACGTGCGCTCCGCAGCGGCGATCTCGGAAGCGACGGCCGCGCGGGCCGCCGGTGGGTGGGCGAGCGCGTGGGCGATCGCGGCGTGGACGACCTCGGTGGTCGCGTGCGTCGGGAACGAGACCTGGCCGAGCCGCCGCGTGAGCCCGGCGAGCTTCGGCTCGTGGGCGGCGGCGACGACGCGCGTGCCGGCCATCCCGGCGGCGACGACGGCGTGGAAGCGCAGCGCGACGACGAGGTCGTTGCCGGCGAAGCTCGCCACGGCGGCGCCGAGGCTCTGGGGTGCGTCGAGCACCTTGGCGTCGGGTCCGATCTCCTCGCGCAGCGCGTCGGCCAGCTCGGCGTCGCGCCCGCCGGCACCCAGCTGCCAGGGCTGGAGCTGGATGGTGTGGGAGGTGGCGAACGGAGCGAGCGCGGCGCCGAGCCGGGCGGCGAACCCGGCATCCCCGGCAAGGTGGCTGAGCGCGACGGTGATCGTCGGCTCGCGACCGGGGAACGTCTCGACGCCGCCGAGCTCGGCGGCGAGCACCCACGCCGGGTCCGCACCGATCCAGCACGGCATCGGCGCCCCGGCCGCGGCGAGGACCGCCGCGGACTCCTCGTCGCGCAGGACGAGCAGATCGCACCGGCGCACGAGCCAGCGGGCGAGCAGCTGGGCCTCGCGTCCGTGCAGGTCGTCGGCACCGACGCCGACCATCGCGACCTTGGTCCCGCGCAGACGAGCACCGGTGACGAGCGCCGCGGTGTTGCGCAGGAGGCTGTTCGCGTGGCGTCCCGTCGAGCGGTGCAGCGACTTGAAGATCGTGCCACCGCCCACGACGACGACGTCCGACGTCATCGCCGCGCGCGCCACGGCGACCGCGCTCGCCGGCACCGCCCGCACGCGGTGGCGACGCGCCGTGTCCGCCGGGTCACTGCTCACGACGATGAGGTCGTGTTCGCGGAGCGCATCGCAGAACGCCGCGCAGAGCGCTTCGTCGCCCGGGTTACCCTGCCCGAACGCGCCGACCAGCGTGACCGTCGACATCGAGCACCTCCTCGTACAGCTCGGCGTGGCGTTGTGCGACGGCGTCCCACCGCCGCCCGGCGGCGAGCACGCTCGTCCAGCCGCGCAACTCCTCGAGTGCGGCGGGGTCGCGGACCAGCGCCGAGATCCGCCGCGCCAGTTGGCGGGGCGTCATCGGCGCGGTCACCACGTTGGGCGCGCCGGCACAGCGGGCGAGCGCCGGCGACAGCAGCACCGGGGTGCCGTGGGCGAGGGCGAGGGCGAGCACGCCCGACGACGCGAACGGCTTCGGGTACGGGAACACGGCGAGGTCGGCAGCGCCGAACCAGCTGGCGACGTCCTCGTCGGGGACCCACCCGGTGAAGCGGGCGATGTCGCCGTAGCGGGCGCGCAGCTCCGCGCCGAAGCCGCCGCCCGACTCCATCCGCGGGTGCTCGCCACCGGCGACGACGACCTGGGTTCCACCCGGCAGGTGCCGCGCCACCTCCAACACCAGCTCGATCCCCTTGTACGGGGCGAGGAAGCCGAAGCAGAGCACGACGAAGCGGTCGTCGAGCCCCAGGCGGGCGCGGGCGGCTGCGCGCTCGACGGGCATGGCCTGCTCGATGCCGTGCGGGATCACGGTGGCGCCGGGCAGTACGCGCCGGAACGGCTCCTCGTGGACGACCGTGGCCGCCGAGGCCCGGGTGATCGCGGCCTGCACGGCGGCGATGCCGCCGCGGGCGACGGGCGCCGGTGCGCTCACGCGGTGCAGACGCGTGTAGCGACGATCGATGGTGGACGGCGCGACGACCTGGTGCATCGTCGTCACGAGTGGCGCGCCCTGCAACGATCGCCCCGCGGTGGCGAGTGCCGGGAACAGACCCACCAACGACGGTGGGCCGCCGTACAGGAACAGCTCGAACTGGAGGTGCGCGACGCGTGGCGAGCCGGCGCCGGCCGCGCGCATCGCCGTCGGCAGCGCGCGCGGGCCCATCGGGAACGCCCGGTGCACGCGGATCGGCCCGTCGTCGAACGACGCCGGGTCGCCGTCGAGCTCGGGCGCGACGACCTCGACCGCGAGCCCGACGTCGGCGAGCCCGTGGGCGAGGTTCGCCGTGTAGGACGCGACGCCGCTGTGGCCGCCGTGGCGTTGACCGGCGGGGGGATACGGCGCGATGAGCGTGACGTCAGGCCGCATCGGCATCCAGCGAGCGGGTGAAGGTGACGTCGAACGTCGTCGCCACGGGCGGGCGGGTGGGGACGGCGCCGGCGGCCGGTGCGACGGGGAGCGTGCGGTGGTGCACCCACAGGCGCAGCGCGCTCTTCAGCATGCGCGACGCGTCGCGGCCGGCGGACAGCTTGGAGCCCTCCTGGTCGATCCACACCGTCGGCACCTCGAGCACCTCGAAGCCGAGGCGCTGGGCGACGAGGAGCAGGTCGACGTCGAACAGGAAGTCGCGCGACGACATCAGCGGCACGGCGCGCTCGGCGACCTCGCGGCGTAGCACCTTGGCGCCGCACTGCGTGTCGGCGAAGGGCAGGTGGAACAGGCGGCGCACCCCCCAGGCGAACCCACGGGACGTGAGCGAGCGACTGCGCCGGCGCGGGCACGGCGTGAACGACGCCGGCAAGCGGCGGCTGGCGATCACCGCGTCAGCCTCTGCCGCGAGACGCGTGAGGCGGGCCAGCTCGGCCGGGGGCGTGGCGCAGTCCGCGTCGACGAAGGCGACCAGGTCGGCGTCGCAGCGCCGGAACGTCTCCATGAGCACCCCGCCCTTGCCGAGCTTGGGGAACTCGTGCAGCAGCACGCGCCCGTCCTCGGCGGCCTGGCGGCGGACGACGTCGCTCGTGTGGTCCTCGCAGCCGTCGAGCGCGACGCGGAAGCGCACGTCCTCCTGCGGGAAGCCGCGGCGGTAGGCGCGCAGCGTGCGAGCGATGCGGTCCTCCTCGTTGTGCGCGGGGATGACGATGTCCAAGGCCATGAACGGGTCTCCTTCGTTCCGGCGAGCGGGCGGCGCGGACGACGCGGCAGATCGGGGGGTGCTGCCCGTCATCCGGCGCATCGGCACCGTGCGCCGATGTCCGTGCAGACCGTCTGGCGTGGAGCGTCGCGGTCACGGCGCTCCGCACGACGGAACACGAATGTTCGCTGGTCGTTCTGATCGGTCGTCACGAGACCGTAACCCTGGAGCGGGGCGCGATGGGCGCGAACCCGGCGGTCTTGGACGAATCTTCGACGAGCGTTGGGTCGTTGCTCGTCGTCGCACCGGGCGCCGGGACGCCCGTCACACGACGACGGGGATCAGCCGCCGGACAGCGCCATCACGTCGTCGTCGTCCGGCACGGTGACGTCGTGCTCGAGCGCCTCGAGGTCGTCGAGGAAGCCGTCGGGCAGCGCGACCTTGATCGGCCCGTTCGTGTGGCCGCGGCGGATGCGCTCGCCCCCCGGCACGATCATTGCATCTGCATCGAGCCCGGCGACGAGATCCTCGAGCTCCGCCAGGCTGGAGACCTGGGCGAAGCGTCGTCGCGCCTCGCTGCCCACCGGGTACCCGGTGAGGTACCACGACGCGTGCTTGCGGAAGATGCGCATGGCCAGGTGCTCGCCGCCGTCGTCGGCGAGGTGCGCGGCGAGCGCGCGTGCATGGTCGACCATCACCGCTGCCACGACACCCAGGGGCCGCGAGGGCGGTGCCGGGCGACCTGCGAGGACCTCGACGAGGTCACCGAACAGCCACGGCCGCCCGAGGCAGCCGCGCCCGATGACGACGCCGTCACAGCCGGTGGCCTGCATCATGCGGACCGCGTCGGCGGCCTCCCAGATGTCACCGTTGCCGAGCACCGGGATCGACGTGACGTGCGCCTTGAGCTCGGCGATGGCGTCCCACTGCGCTTCGCCCGCGTAGTGCTGCTCGGCCGTGCGGGCGTGCAGGGCGATGGCAGCCACTCCCTCCTCCGCACAGATCTCACCGGCGCGCAGGTGCGTGCGCAGGCCGTCGTGGATGCCGATGCGGAACTTCGCGGTGACGGGCACGCCGTACGGCGCAGCGGCGCGCACCGCGGCGCGCACGATCGCCCGCAGCAGCGCCGGTTTGGCGGGGACAGCGGCTCCCCCGCCCTTGCGCGTCACCTTCGCGGCCGGGCACCCGAAGTTGAGGTCGATGTGGTCGACGAGCCCCTCGTCGCACACGCGATGGACGGCGCGGCCCATCGTCGCCGGGTCCGAGCCGTACAGCTGCAGGCTGCGCGGGTGCTCGTCGGGGCCGAACGTCATCATCCGCCTGGTCTTGGCGTTGCCGTGCACCACGGCAGTGGCCATGACCATCTCGTTGACGTACACGAGCCCGGGCCCGAACCGGCGGCAGAGCGCGCGGAACGGCGCGTTCGTCACGCCCGCCATCGGCGCCAGCACCACCGGCGCCTGCGGCACGAAGTCACCGAGCCGGAGCTCCACCCCGGTCAGGCTACGGTCGGCACCCGGCGGCGGGTCAGGCCTCGACGCGCAGGCGCAGGTTCGGGTAGGCGCCGGTGTCCAGCGGGCTCGGACCGTCGAGGCGGAGGCGGTGCCAGCCGGCCGCGGCGATCATCGCCGCGTTGTCGGTGCACATCGCGCGGCTCGGCAGGTAGGCGTGCAGCCCGTCGGCCGCGCAGGCGTCGAGCAGGTCCTCGCGCAGCTTCGAGTTGGCGGCCACGCCGCCGCCGAGCGCGATCCCCCGGGCGCCGACCTCGGTCGCCGCGCGCCGCGCCTTCTCCACGAGCACCTCCACCACCGCCGCCTGGAACGACGCGGCGACGTCGGCCGTGTCCACGTCGGGATGGTTGCGGACGTGGTTCATCACCGCCGTCTTCAGGCCCGAGAAGCTGAAGTCGAACCCCTCGTGGCGCATCGCCCGCGGGAAGTCGATCGCCGCCGGGTCGCCGTCGGCGGCGGCCCGCTCGATCGCCGGCCCGCCCGGGTAGCCGAGCCCGAGGAAGCGGGCGACCTTGTCGAACGCCTCCCCGGCGGCGTCGTCGATCGTCTGGCCGAGCAGGCGATAGCGACCGAGCTCGCGCATCTCGACGAGCAACGTGTGGCCGCCCGACACCAGCAGCACCACGATCGGCAGCTCGATCGACGGGTCCTCGAGCAGCGCGGCGTAGAGGTGCGCCTCGAGGTGGTTGACCGCCACGAACGGCACGTCCCACGCCAGCGCCAGCGCCTTGCCGGCGGCGACGCCGACGAGCAGCGCCCCGATCAGCCCGGGACCGACGGTGCAGGCGACGGCGTCGATGCGCCGCTCGTCCACGCCGGCCTCCACGATCGCCCGGGCGATCACCGGGTTGAGCAGCTCGAGGTGGGCGCGGCTGGCGATCTCCGGCACCACGCCGCCGAACGGCACGTGCAGGTCGATCTGCGAGCTGACGACGCTGGAGACCACGTCGCTGCCACCCATCACGAGGGCGGCGGCGGTCTCGTCGCAGCTCGTCTCGATGCCGAGGACGAGCGTGTCGGGTCCGACCTCCACGTCGCGCACTGCGTCCGTCTCCTCGATGCTCATCGCCGCAACCGCGCCAGCCGCGCCGCGTACTCGGGCGACTGGATGTCGTGGCACCACATCACGATGGCGTCCTCCGTCCCCTCGTAGTACTTGGCGCGGATCCCCGCCGGGGCGAAGCCGAACGCACGGTACAGCGCCTGTGCTCCGTGGCTGCTCGCCCGCACCTCGAGCGTCCACGCCTCGCACCCGCGCTCGATCGCCACCTCGGCGAGGTGCAGCAGGATCCGCGTGGCGATGCCCTCACGGCGCCGGTCGGGGTGCACGGCGATGTTCGTCACGTGCGCCTCGTCGACGACGAACATCAGCCCGCCGTAGCCGACGACCGACCGGCCCTGGCGGGCCACGACGTAGTACCGCTGCCCGCTGGGGACCTGGTCGAGCTCGTCGTGGAGCACCGTCGTCGTCCACGGCCGCGGGTACGACGCCCGCTCGATCTCGAGCACCCGCGACACGTGCCGGCGACGCATCGGCTCGAGGACGATCGCACCGGCGTGGTCGCGCTCGAGGAACCGGGCGAGCACGCTCACGTGTCGGCGACCTTGCTCGCTCGCGTCGCCCAGTTGATCTGGGCGTCGGGCTGGCGGAGGTAGATCGGGCGGATCTCGCCGGGGCTGACCCACTCCTCGCGCAGCGCCCGGGCGTGGGCGAGCTGCACGAGCGGGCCCGCGGACGGGTGCGCGTCGTCGGCGATCTCGCAGTGGTAGCCCTCGAGGATCTCGTTGGCGTAGCGCAGCGCGCCGTCGCCGACGCACAGCGCCTCCTGGCTGCGCGCCAGCAGGTCGGCGACGAGCTCGTCGACCGGACCGACCGTCGGCTCGGCCACCTGCTGCAACCCGCCCGGCACCTGTCGGTACATCGCGTAGAAGACCTCGCCCTTGCGGGCGTCGACGACGGGCACGATCACCCGGTCCGAACGGCGGTGCGGGAACGCCAGCAGGTCGAGCGACGAGATGCCGATCATCGGGATGCGCAGGGCGAGCGCCAACGCCTTGGCCGTGGCCAGGCCGACGCGCATCCCCGTGTACAGCCCGGGCCCGACGTCGACGGCGATCACCCCGAGCTCGTCGAGCCCGATGTCGGCCTGTGCGCACACGAACTCGATCGCCGGGGTGAGGATCTCGGCGTGACGCCGGCCGCGGCAGACCTCGAAGCGGGCGATCACCCCCTCGTGGCCACCGAGGGCGACGCTCACCTGCTCGGTCGCCGTCTCGATGCCGAGGATCAGCACGGCGTCACACTCCGACCTCGTCCGTCACTTCTGACGCGACTTTGGTCCGCTCTGCGGACCAAAGTCGCGTCAGATGTCGCCGGGGTGAGGGCGCGGGGATCCACCCCGCGTCGGGCACTGGGAGACAGGGGCGCGGCGGGATCATGCGGCGTACTCCGCGAGGGCGGCGGACAGGGCCTCCCAGCGCCGGGCCCACGACGCGCCGACCGGCGTGATCGTGATCATCCGGCTGTCGAGGTCGCCGTCGACGAGCTCGAGGCGCACGACGAGGTGGTCCCCGAACGTGAACTCCACGACGTCGCCCCACTCCACCAGCACGATCCCGTCGAACTCGGCCAGCTCGGCGAGCGCGAGGTCCGCGACCTCCGCCAGCTGGTCGAGGCGGTACAGGTCGGCGTGGTGCAGGGTGGGGCCCGCCGTCTCGTAGCTGTGCACGAGCGTGAACGTCGGCGACGTGATCGGGTCGGTCACCCCCAGCGCCCGCCCGAACCCCTGGGCGAACGCCGTCTTGCCGGTCCCCATCTCACCTGCCAGGAGGATCACGTCGCCGGGCCTGCACAGCCCCGCCAGCGCGGCCGCGATGGCGTGCGTCGCGTCGAGCGACGTCGCGCGCAGCGAGAGGCGAGGAGGCGGCGACATGACCGTTCGATGATATTGGGGACCGTCAGCCTCCGATCACAGGTCGGCGAGCACCCCCGGCAGGGCGTCGACGACGTCGCCGGCGACGAGGCCGTTGAACGGCCGGCGCCTGGCCGCCTCGGCGTGCAGCCACGCGGCGGCAGCAGCGGCGCGGAACGGGTCCATCTTCGTGGCGAGCAGCGCGCCGAGGATCCCCGAGAGCACGTCGCCCGTCCCGGCCGTCGCCAGCCGGGCGTCGCCGTTGGCGACGACGAGGACCTCGCCCCCCGGTTCGGCGACGACCGTCGACGGCCCCTTGAGCAGCACGATGCAGCGCAGCTCGGCCGCCATCCTGCGGACCGCACCGAAGCGGTCGGCGTCCGGGCGCCGGCCGCCGGCGAGGAGCCCGAACTCGCCGTCGTGGGGGGTGAGGACCGTCGGCTCGCGCCGCGCGTGCAGGACGGGAGCGGCGCCGGCCGCATCCCACGCCAGCGCGAAGAGCGCGTCGCCGTCGACGACCGCGGGGACCGCGGCGTCGCGCAGCGTCGCCCGCACGGCGGCGACGGTGAACTCCTCGCGGCCCAGGCCCGGGCCGATCACGAGGGCGTGGTAGCGGTGCAGGTCCTCGAGCACCGCCGGCGCCCAGTCGAACGCCGGCAGGCGGCGGCGCACGACCTCCGGCGGCGCCGACGGCTCGACACCCGGCGACGACAGCGCGACGTACCCGCTGCCGGTGCGCTGGGCGGCGGCGGCAGCGAGGTGGGCGGCGCCGGTCATCCCCGGGCTGCCGGCGACGATGCGCACGGCACGGGACCACTTGTGGGCGGTCGGCGGGCGCGGCCGCCACCACGCGGCCACGTCCTCCGCCTCGACGAGATGGGCCGACGCGCGCACCGGGCCCGTCTCGGTGTCGAGGCCGATGTCGACGACCTCGACGTCGCCGGCGAGGTGGCGTCCGGCGCCGAGCAGCAGCCCCGGCTTCAGCGCGGCGAACGTGACGGTGCGGTCGGCGGCGAGCACGCCCGGACACGCCTCGCCGGTGAGGCCGTCGACACCACTCGGGATGTCCACGGCGAGCACCGGCGCGCGACCGACGCGCGGCGCCCGCCACTCGCCGCGGAACCCGGTGCCGTACGCGGCGTCGATGACGAGGTCGGCGTCCGGCAGGCGCGGCGGGCAGTCGGCGGCGTCGAACATGCGAACCCGCACCCCCCGCTCACGCAGCCGGGCGGCGGCTGCCCGCCCGTCGTTGCCGTTGTTGCCCTTGCCGGCGATCACGTTCACGGTCCGCCCGTACGTGCCGCCCATCATCTCCCTGGCCAGGCGGGCGACGGCCGCCCCGGCCCGGTCGATGAGCACCTCGACCGGCTCCGGCGCGGCGGCGTCGATCGCCCGCATCTCCTCGGGCGTGACGATCGGGATCACGCCGTGGACGTTACGTGCAGGTCTACTCGGCGACGACCATCGCGACCGCGACCGGTCCGTCGTGGCTCAACGACACGTGCCAGCGGACCACGCCGCGCTCGATCGCCAGCTCCCGCGCCCGCGCCGTGACCGCGAGCCGCGGCGCACCGGAGGGCAGCAGCTCGACCCACACGTCGTGGAACCCGAACGCGCCGAGCCCGAGCCCCAATGCCTTCATCACCGCCTCCCGGGCGGCGAAGCGCGCGGCGAGCGACGGCACCGGGTCGGCCTTCGACGCGACGTCCGCGAGCTCCATCGGGGTGAAGATCCGCTCGCGCATCGTCGGCGTGCGCTCGAGCGCCTTGCGGAAGCGCTCGATGTCGACGACGTCGACGCCGATGCCGATCATCCCACCACCCGAACGGGCCCACACGCCGTCACGCCCGGGAGCGCCAGTGATCGGCCATCTCCGAGATCGGCTCGATCAGCAGCTCCTCGACGGACAGCTCGCCGAGGAGGCGCTCGTCGAACGTCCCCTCCGTCTCCGACACCCAGTCGACGAGCCGGTCGTAGCGGCGGTCGTAGCCGACGAGGACGCTGCGCATCGTCGCCGCGTCGAGACGCTCGTGGAAGCGGACGTGGAGCAGCGTGATGCCCGTGGACGTCCCGTTCTTCACCTCCGGCACGAGGATGAACGTGCGCCCGTCGCTGCGGCCACGGGCGACGAGGACCTCGCGCTCCATCGCCACCCGGCGCTTCGTGCCGACGAGCGCCGGGTTGCGCTCCACGCGGCTCGGGATCTGGTTGGAGATCCCGCCGCGGTCGACGACCGTGATCGTGTCGCCGTCGATGCCGTACCGGGTGAAGCCGGTGATCTCGGCGACCGCCGGGTCGAGGTCGGCGAGGACCTTGAGGGTGCGGTAGCTGAGCACGTCGCGGCCGGCACCGGCGTCGAGCACCGCCTGCACGAGGGCCCGGTCCATCACCCCCTCGTCGCTGCGCGAGATGCCGACCGTGACGGTCTTGGCCTGGTGCTTGATCGCGTCGACCGGACGGGTGAGCTCGTCGATCGCCCGGGTGAGGGCGAGCGCGAGGTCGTCGAGCAGCGCGGCGGGTGAGCCGACCTTGCCGGTGCTCGCCTGGTACTCCTCGACCGGTCGCTCGGAGCGGACGTCGCGCAGCAACCCGGCGAGGTGCACGGCGGTGCTCGCCTCCAGATGGCCGTCGTAGCGGTGGCTGCGCAGCCCGTCGAAGTACTCGTCGGCGTGGCGGCCGATGTCCTGGCGCACCCGTTCGAGGGCGACGTCGGCGGACGGCGCATCGGAGACGGCGTGCTCGATGAGGTCCATCGCGGCACGCAGCGGTCGCGCCGACGCGTCGACCGCCAGCGCCGCCTCGTAGCCGAACAGGTGACCGGCCATCGCCGACAGCACGAACCCGAGCGCCGGGTCGACCGACGGCACGGGGATGACCGTCGCGCCCGGGAAGTGGTCGTCACCGTCGTCGGCGATGACGATCGGCACCGCCTTGTGCGCCCGGAAGATCGCCACCTCCTTGCCGACGTCGTCGGCGGTGCTGCCGGCCAGGCCGGCCGCGCACACGAGGATCAGCGGCTCCGAGGACAGGTCGATGTGCTTCTTGTCCTCGATGACGTCGCAGGCGATCGACTTGTAGCAGAGCTCGCTGAGCTTGATCCGGACCTCTTCCGCGGCGACCTTGTTGGCGCCGCTGCCGACCACCGCCCAGTAGCGCTTCGTCGGCGCCAGGCGCCGCGCCGCGTCGCCGATCTGCTCGCGACGGGACAGCACCTCGCGCATCGCGTCGGGCAGCGCGCGCAGCGACGCGAGCAGCTCGTGGCGCCGCCGGTCGGTCCCGACGCCGGCAGCCGCGCTGATCGCGCACGCCAGCAGCGCACCGGCGGCGACCTGGGCGTAGAACGCCTTCGTCGACGCGACGCTCATCTCCACGTCGCGGCCGTCGGACGTGTAGAGGACGCCGTCGGCCTTGTCCGTGAGGTCGCTCGAGCGGCGGTTGACGATGGCGAGCACGACGGCGCCGCGGGCGCGCAGCAGGTCGACGGTGCGGTTGGTGTCGGTCGTCGTGCCGCTCTGGCTCACCGCCACCGCCAGCGTGTCGCTCATGTCGCGGCGCAACCCGAACCCGGACAGCTCGGTCGCGGTCATCGCCGCGACGTCGAGCGCGCCACCGGCGAGCTCGTCGAGGATGGCCGCCATCGACTGCCCGGCCACGGCCGCGGTGCCCTGCCCGATGACCCTGATGCGCGTGATCTCACCCGCGGCGAGGCGCTTGGCGATCGGCTCGGGCAGCGCCCGCGCACCGACGCGCGCCCGCAGCAGCCCCTCCTGCTCGACGATCTTGCCGCGCAACGTCTTGCCGAAGCTGTCGGGCGACTCGGTGATCTCCTTGAGCAGGAAGTGTGGGAAGTCGCCGCGGTCGATGTCGCGCGTGGTGACCTCGGCGGTGACCACGTCGGCCTCGGTCACCGGCTGCAGCGAGCCGTCGTAGCCGCGGCGGTCCATCCCCTCGATCGTCCCGGCGACCCGGGCGTCGAGGGCGAGGATCTGCCCGCCGTGCTCGCCGTCGAGGCGGACGTACCGCGACGTCTCCTCGACGACCCCGTAGGGCTCGCTCGCGACGACGTAGCGGTCCTCGGCCAGTCCGACGTACACACCCTGGCCGCTGCCGTGCAGGGCGAGCAGGAGCCGCCACGGCTCGTCGGCCGACGCGGCGCCGATGGCGACAGAGCCCTCGAACGACGCCACCGTGCGTCGGAAGGCCTCGAACAGCTCGACGGACTCGGCGTGGCGGGCGACGATCGTCGGGATCACCTTGGCGTCGGTGGTGATCGGCCCGGGGATGCGCAAGCCGTGCTCGGCGCGCAGATCGGCGTGGTTGTCGACGTCGCCGTTGAGCACGCCCACGACGAACGGGGCGGTGCTCCCGCCCGGGCGATCGAGCTCGTCGCTGTTGACCGGGTGGGCGTTCGGCTCGGAGATGATGCCCACGCTCGCCCAACGCGTGTGGCCGAGCACCGCCACCTGGGCGCGCTCGCCGCGCAGCGCCTGGCGGAGCAGCTCGTCCTCGGTGATCGCGGCGCGGATGCGGCGGACGTTGTCGCCGAGCTCCCCGATCTCGGCGGCCGCCTTGTAGACCACCGAGAGGCAGCGACCCGTGAGCCGGGCCGCCCCGGACTCGAACAGCATGTCGCCGTGGCGCTCGGCGAGCACCGACTGGACCCAGGGGTCGTCGACGGCGAGGCCGTGGTCCCACACGAACACGTGGATGCCGGCCGAGTCCCGCCCGCGCACCTCCATGCGGTCGATCGCCGACAGTGCCTGCTGGATCGACAGGTAGCCGGCGAGCGCGGCGTCGTTGGTGGCGGCACCGGCGAGGTCGACGACGGCGGCGGCGGTGCGGAGGCGGTCCCGGCGGATCGCCCACAGCACGTCGCGCAGGGCGATCAGCTCGGCGCTCGCCCGCTCCAGCTCGTCGGCATCCAGCGTGGCCGTCGCCAGCCCGGCATCGATCTCGGCTGCGAACGCGTCGAGCTGGTCGAGGCGGGCCGTGATCGCCGCGGGCAGGTCCCGGTCGCGCACGAGCGCGAGGAGGCCGGGCACCCCGCGGAGTGCGGTGTCGACCTGCTGCAGGGCGGTGGTGACCGCGGGGACGTCGCCGCGCGCGGCCACCGCGGCGTCGAGACCGGCGAGCAGCTCAGCGGTCGTCGGGACCGGACGCGTCGGAGGTCGACTGACGATGCCGACGATGCCGCACATCGGCCCAAGCGTACTGACGGGACGGTGGCTGCCCCGGTCAGCCCGTCGTCACATCTCGCACCGCGTCGGCGAGGCGGGCCGCGATGGTGTCGGCCTGCTCCTGCGTCGGCGCCTCGACCATCACGCGCACCACGGGCTCGGTGCCGCTCGGCCGGACGAGCACGCGCCCGGCGCCGGCGAGCTCGTGCTCGGCCGCGTCGATCGCATCGGCGATCCGCGTCGCGGCGTCCGGCATCGGCGAGCCGACCGGCACGTTCACCAGCACCTGCGGCAGCCGGGTCATCGCTGCGGCGGCCAGCTCGGCGAGCGGACGACCCGACCGGACGACGGCGTCACACAGGATCACGCCGGTGAGCAGCCCGTCACCGGTCGTCGCGAGGTCGCGGAAGATGATGTGCCCGCTCTGCTCGCCGCCCAGCGACAGGTTGCCGGCGTCGAGCGCCTCGAGGACGTAGCGGTCACCGACGGCCGTCTCGATCACCTTGATCCCGGCCGCCTCCATGCCGAGGCGGAACCCGAGGTTCGTCATCACCGTGACGACGACGGTGTCGTCGCGGAGCCGGCCGCGGGCGTGGAGGTCGATCGCGCAGATGGCGATGATGTGGTCGCCGTCGACGAGGGCACCGGTGTGGTCGACGGCCACGAGCCGGTCGGCGTCGCCGTCGAGGGCGAGCCCGAGGTCCGCACCATGGGCGCGCACGGCCTGCGACAGCGACGTCGTGTCGGTGGCCCCGCAGCCGGCGTTGATGTTGCGGCCGTCGGGCCGGTCGTGGATCGCGACGACCTCGGCGCCCGTGCGGCGCAGCAGCGGCGCGGCGATCGCGCTCGCCGCCCCGTTGGCTGCGTCGACGACGACCTTGAGGCCGTCCAGGCGGCGGCCCTCGATCGCGGCGAGGACGTGGTCGACGTAGGCCGGGCTGGTCTCCGCGGCGAGCAGCGGCGCAGGGTCACCGGACGGCGGCGGCAGGGCCATCACGTCGGCCTCGATGCGCGCCTCGATCTCGTCGCTCAGCTTCAGCCCGCCGGGCGCGAACAGCTTGATGCCGTTGTCCTGGTAGGGGTTGTGCGACGCCGAGATCACGGCCCCGAGGCAGGCGCGGCGGGCGGATTCGAACGCGACGACCGGCGACGGGGCCACGCCGAGGCGGTGGACCAGCACGCCCTCGCTGGCCAGGCCGGCGACGAAGGCCGCCTCCAGCATGGCCGTCGAGATGCGCGTGTCACCGCCGACGACGGCCTCGGTACCACCGAGCACACGTGCGGCGGCGCGGCCCAGGTCGAGCGCGAACGAGGCGGTCAGGTCGCTGTTGGCGACCCCGCGGACGCCGTCGGTCCCGAACTTCACCGCGGCTCCCCGCCGGGTCGTCTCGATGGCACCATCCGCGCGGCGCCCCGGTGCCCCGCTGCGGTCAGCGCTTGGTGAACTGCGGCGCCTTGCGGGCCTTCTTCAGGCCGTACTTCTTGCTCTCCTTCTTCCGTGGGTCACGGGTCAGGAGGCCGGCCTGCTTGAGGACGGTGCGCGACTCGGGCTCGATCTCGGCGAGCGAGCGGGCGAGCGCCAGGCGCAGCGCGCCGGCCTGGCCGCGGATGCCGCCGCCGGTGATGGTGGCGTCGATGTCGAAGCGCTCGGTCGCACCCTCGACGACGCGCAACGGCTCGGTGGCCTCCATGCGGTGGGCCGGCGTCGTGAAGTAGGACTCGAACGGTCGCCCGTTGACGGTGATGTTGCCGGAGCCCGGGCGCAGCCGGGCACGGGCGACGGCCTCCTTGCGGCGGCCAGTCGTCTGGGTGAGCGGGGTGGGCATCAGATGCCTCCTCAGCGTGCCTTCGCCGCGGACAGGTCGAGCGGCTGCGGAGACTGCGCCGCGTGCGGATGGTCGGGACCCGCGTACACCTTCAGCTTGCTCAGCATCTGGCGCCCGAGCGGGCCCTTCGGGAGCATGCCCTTCACCGTGCGACGGATGGCGTCCTCGGGCTTGCGGGCGAGCAGCTCGCCGTACGTCTCGGAGCGGAGACCGCCCGGGTACCCGCTGTGACGCCACACGCGCTCCCGGTTCGCCTTGCCGGAGGTCAGCACGACCTTGCTGGCGTTGACGACCACGACGTGATCGCCGGTGTCGAGGTGCGGGGCGAAGATCGGCTTGTGCTTGCCGCGCAGGATGCGCGCGATCTCGGAGCACATCCGGCCGAGCACGAGACCGTCCGCGTCGACGACGTGCCACTCGCGCTGGATCTCGCTGGCTTTCGGGGAGTAGGTGCGCATGCTCGTAAGACCTTCGAGAAAGGGAACCGGGAGATGATATCCGCGGGGCCCATCGGCCCCAACGGGCCGCAGGATGACCGGCGATCGTCGATACTGCGGTGATGGCCAGCAGCGAGACGGTGCGCACGGTGACGGTGACGGGTGTCGCCACGGCGACGGCGGTCCCGGACCGGGCCACGCTGTCGCTCGGGGTGCAGTCGCGACGACCGTCCGCGCAGTCGGCGCTGCAGGTGGTGGACGAGCGGGCGGCGACGCTCGTCGCCGCGCTGCGCGACGCCGGGGCACGTGACGAGGACCTGCGCACCACGGGGTTGAACCTGTGGTTCGACCAGTCGGCCCGCGAGTACGTCGGGTCCTACTCGGTGAACGTCGCGGTGCCCGCCGACGACGCCGGCCGCGTCGTCGACGCGGCGGCCGAGGTGGCGGGTGACGAGCTCACGCTGCACGGGATCACGTTCTCCGTCGCCGACCCGGCCTCGGTCGTCGCCCCCTTGCGGCCCGCCGCGGTCGCCGACGCCAGGGCGAAGGCGGCGACGCTCGCCGCCGCGGCCGGGTGCGAGCTCGGTGAGGTGGTGTCGATCGCCGAGTCCGGTCCCGGCGGGGCGGTGCCGCTCGCCCGGGCGAGCGCCAAGCTGGTGATGGCCGCGCCGGTGGAGCCCGGCACGGAGACGCTGGCGCTGCACGTGACGGTCACCTGGGAGCTCGTCGGCCAGTGAGCGGCCCGTGCGGTCGGCGCCGACGATGAGCGCCCCGCGCTCCCGGCGGACCCAGTGCCCATGATCGACAGCCGGCGCCACCGCCCAACCGGCCAAACATGAGCAACAAGCGCACCCAGCAGACCGAACGCTCACTTTCAGCAGCAGGCCCCGGCCAAACATGAGCAACAGACGCACCCACGGACCCGAACGCTCACCATCAGCCACGGCACCCGGCCGAACATGAGCAACAAGCGCGGCTGGCGGGCCGGATGCTCATCGTCGGGGCGGGTTGCGGCCCGCCGGTGCCGTCACCAGGGGAGCTGGCGGCCGTCGCGGAAGAAGCCGCCGGTCGGTCCGCCATCGGGGAGGTCGAGCGCCCAGATGACGCGCTGCGCGCCGAGCTCGACCGGGGCCCCGCCCGGGCCGCCCATGTCGGTGGCGATCCAACCGGGGCAGACGGCGTTCACCAGCACGCCCGCGCCACGGAGGTCGGCGGCGAGCAGGCGGGTGATCGCGTTGAGCGCCGCTTTCGACACCGCGTAAGCCGGCGTGCCGGCGCCCATCTCGCTGATCGAGCCGACCTCGCTGCTCACGTTCACGATCCGCGGGTGGGCGCTGCGCCGCAGCAGGTCGAGCAGGGCGAGCGTCACGCGCCACGCGCCGAGCGCGTTCGTCTCCAGCGCCTCGGTGACGACCCCGAGATCCGCACGCGACGGTCGCTGCCACGTGTCGTAGTGGATCGCGGCGTTGTTGACCAGCCCGTCGATCGCGCCGAACCGGGCGCCGAGCTCCGCCGCCGCGGTGTCGACGCTGGCGGCGTCGCGCACGTCGAGCACCACGCCGTGGGGGCGCCGCCCCGTGGCCGCGGCCAGCGCGTCGACGGCGCCCCCGACCGCCGCCGGGTCACGACCCGTGAGCACCGCGTCGTCCCCGCGGGCGAGGAGCTGGCGGACGATCTCGTGGCCGATCCCCCGGGTCGCCCCCGTGACGACGACGATCACGACACCCCCGTGCGGACGTGGCCGGCCGCGACGCGCTCCCGGGCGAGGTCGACGACCCGGCGGTCACCCTCCTCGGCCATCGCGCGCAGCATGATCGCACTGATCGCCCAGCCGCGCTCGCTGCGCGTCAGCCGCACGACGTAGCGGCCGATCACCTCCCAGCGCTCGCGGCCGCCGCCCGCGGTGACGATCCAGTGCCCAGCGCGCACGTTCGTCGTGCACGTGACCTCGTCGGGGCGCTCGCCGATCACGAGGATCGGGCCGATGTGGTGGTGCGTGGCGTCGAAGCCGGGCAGCAGCTCGCGCCACCCCGCGATCAGCTCGTCGGGCGCGAGCCGGGCGGGCGCGCCACCCCACAGGGACGTGTAGTCGGTCTCCACAACCGGCGCGAACGTCGAACGGGCGACGTCCCACGCGAGGTCGTCGACGGCGTGGAACATCGTCACGAGCACATCGAGGGGTCGTTGCATGCGCGCACGATCGCGCACCGTGACGGGTGGCGCGCCAGCGTTTCGTGGGGCCCCGGTGTCGGTCGGGTCAGAGCGACGCGGCGAACAGGTCGGCCGGCCCGGCCGTGACCGCCGGCAGCAGCCCGTGCACCTTGGGCAGCACCTGGGTGACGAAGAAGCGAGCGGTGACGAGCTTCTGGGCGAGGAACTCGTCACTGAAGCCGCCGCCGTCACCCGCGCGGAGCGCAGCCGCGGCGAGCGCACCGCGCGTCAGCACCCACGCCCCGGTGACGATCCCCGCCAGTTCCAGGAACGGCGTCGCCGCGGCGAGCGAGTTGTTCGGGTCCTCCGCGGCGTGCTCCAGCAGCCACGTCGACGCGGCGCGCAGTGTCGACGCGCCGTCCGCGAGGCGCTCGCCGATCACCGCCAGCTCGCCGCCGGCCGCACGCGCCTCGTCGGCCGTCGCCGCGATGCCGTCGACGAGCTCGGCGAACGCGGCGCCGCCGCGCATCGGGAGCTTGCGGTTGACGAGGTCGATCGCCTGGATCCCGTTGGTGCCCTCGTAGATCGGGGCGATGCGGATGTCCCGGTAGTGCTGGGCGACCCCGGTCTCCTCGATGTAGCCCATCCCGCCGTGCACCTGCACGGCGAGCGATGTGAGCATCACCCCGACGTCCGTGCCCCACCCCTTCGTGATCGGGGTGAGGATGTCGGCGCGCTCACGACCGGCGCGGCGCACCGCCTCGTCCGGGTGTGCCTTGGCCAGGTCGATCGCCTCGGCGTTGAGGTAGGCGATGCCGCGCAGCGCCTCGATGTGCGCCCGCATCGTCAGCAGCATCCGCCGCACGTCGGCGTGCTCGATGATCCGCGACGGTCCCGACGCGCCCGGCGCCCGGCCCTGGACCCGCTGCTTCGCGTAGGCCACCGCCTGCTGGTAGGCGCGATCCCCCACGGCGAGGCCCTCCACGCCCACCGACAGGCGGGCGTTGTTCATCATCGTGAACATGTACCGCATGCCCTGGTTGGGCTCGCCGATCAGGTAGCCGACGGCACCCTCGTAGGCCATCACGCACGTCGGGCTGGCGTTGATGCCCATCTTCTGCTCGAGCGACACGCACTCGACGGCGTTGCGCTCACCCAGCGAGCCGTCCTCGCGCACCAGGTACTTGGGCACGATGAAGCAGGAGATCCCCTTCGTCCCCGCCGGCGCCCCCGGGACGCGCGCGAGGACCATGTGGATGATGTTCTCGGCGAGGTCGTGCTCGCCGTAGGTGATGAAGATCTTCTGCCCGGTGATCCGCCAGGTGCCGTCGTCGGCGGGCTCGGCCCGCGTCGTGAGCGCCCCGACGTCCGAACCCGCCTGCGGCTCGGTCAGGTTCATCGTGCCGGTCCACTCACCGGCGACCATCTTCGGCAGGTACAGCTCGCGCTGGGTCTCGCTGCCGTAGTGCAGGAGCATGTCGATCGCGCCCTGCGTCAGCAGCGGGCACAGCGAGAACGCCATGTTGGCGGCGGTGATGAACTCCTGCATCGCCACACCCACGACCCACGGGAACCCGCCCCCGCCGTACTCGGGCGGGAACGGCACGGCCGGCCAGCCGGCCTCGATGTACCGCCGGTACGCCTTGACGAAGCCCTCCGGGGTGGACACGGACCCGTCGGAGTTGCGGCGGCTGTGCTGCAGGTCACCGACGCGGTTGAGGGGTGCGAACTGCTCGGCGAAGAACCGCCCGGCCTCGTCGAGCAGCCCGGCGACGGTCGCCGGGTCGGCGTGCTCGTAGCCCGGCACCTTCGTGAGCGCGGCGAGGTCGGCGATGTGCTGCAGGGTGAAGCGAGCGTCGTCCACCGGCGGGACGTAGTCGGCCATGGCTCCAGGCTATTGCGGCCGGCTGCGGCGCCGAGCCGGTGCCCCGGCCGACCGCGGGACCAGGCCGCGTCGGTCGCCCTCGCCGCCGTCAGCCGTCGGTCGGGGTGCAGGACCGGCAGCGCCCGACGATGGCGAAGTGCGATCCCTCGAGCACGAAGTCGTGCTCGCGCACGAGGCGCTCCTGGACCGGATCGAACACGTCCGCGGGCACGGTGACGTGGCGGCCGCACACCTCGCAGACCAGGTGGCGGACGTCGACCGAGCCGGCGTGCTCGTACAGCGCCGGGCCGTGCGACAGGTGCACGTGGCGGATCGCCCCGATCTCCTCGAGCAGTCCGAGCGTCCGGTACACCGTCGACACGTGGACCCCCGGCACCGCCGCCGCGAGCTCCTCCGCGGTGAACGCGCCGGTCTGGGCCCGCACGGCGTCGACGACCGCCCGCCGGGGACGGCCGACGGAGTGCCCCGCGGCGCGCAGGGCGGCGACGATCTCGTCCGGCTCGACCAGCTGGTCGGCCCGGGCGTGGCGGACGGTCGTCACGCGCCCGCCGGGCCCGCCGGGCGCGGCCTCGGATGGTCGACGCTGCTCATCCCGCCGACGAGCCTAGGGCCGACTCGGGATAGCCGACCTCCCACAGCACGAGGCCGTGCGGCGGTGCGACCTGGCCGGCGGCGCCGCGGTCGCGGGCGAGGAGGATCGCCCGCATGTCGCCGGGCGACAGCTTGCCGGTGCCGACGTCGACGAGCGTGCCGACGATCGAGCGGACCATCTGGTGGCAGAACGCCGTCGCCCGGATCTCGAAGCGCAGGTGCGCCGGGTCCTCCAGCCGCGACCAGCGCGTCCAGAGCACCCGCCGGACCATCGACGGCGGCGGGGCGTCCGGGGCGTCCTTGCGCACCGGCGGGCGCCGGCAGAACGAGGAGAAGTCGTGCTCGCCGATCAGCGGATCGCACGCCGCCTCCATCGCCCACACGGCGAGCGGCTGGGGCACCCACCACGTGCGCGCCGCGAGCAGCGGGTTCGGCGTCGGCGCGTTCCAGATCTCGTAGCGGTAGTGGCGGTACGTGGCCGAGTGCCGGGCGTCGAAGTCGTCGGCCACCCACCCCGCCTCGCGCACCGCGATCGCCGGTGCGCACAGCTTGTTCAGCCGCCGCACCAGGTCGTCCAGGTCGAGCCCGGCCGGCAGGTCGCACGACACGACCTGACCCCACGCGTGCACGCCCGCATCGGTGCGCCCGGCACCGGTGAGGTCGACCGGGCGACGCACCACCTTGGCCATCGCCGCGGCCAGCTCGCCCATCACGGTGCGCACGCCCGGGTTCGGGGCGAAGCCCCGGAAGGGGGCACCGTCGTAGGCGATGATCAACCGAGCCCGCGGCATCGGGCGTCAGGGTACGGGCCCGAAAACGGCGAACTGCCCTTCACCAGCGGCCACATCGGTCACTGCTGAAGGGCAGTCCGGGGCAGCGCGGTGCCGCGCCGCGGTTCAGACCAGCTCGATGCGGGCCATCTCGGCCGCGTCACCTTGGCGCGGGCCGAGCTTCAGGATCCGCGTGTAGCCGCCGTTGCGCTCCATGTAGCGCGGGGCGACCTCGTTGACCAGCTTGTGGGTCATCTCGCGGTCGCCGAGGAAGCCCTGGATCTGGCGGATCCGGTGCACCCGGGCCGGCCCCTCCTCCTGGGCCTTCTTGGCCTTGGTGATCAGCTTCTCGGCGATCGGGCGCAGCGCCTTGGCCTTGGCCTCGGTCGTCACGATCGCCTCGGCGGCGAACAGCGACGCCGCCAGGTTCGCCATCATCAGGCGCTGGTGAGCGGCATCACCGCCGAAGGAACGCGCCTTGCGCGGGGTGGGCATCTCAGGATCCTCCGTCAGCCGCGCAGCGACAGGCCGCGCTCGTCGAGCTTCTGCTTGACCTCGTCCAGGCTCTTCTGGCCGAAGTTGGTGATGTTGAGCAGGTCGTCCTCGGTCTTGGTGAGCAGCTCGCCGATCGTGTTGATCTGCGCCCGCTTCAGGCAGTTGGACGGCCGCTCGGAGAGATCGAGGTCCTCGATCGGCAGGTCGAGATCCGGCGAGCTGGCGGCGGCATCGGCGACCTCGCCCAGCTCCAGGCCCTGGGGCTCGTCGCTCATCGACGCGACGAGATCGGCGAGCGAGCGCAGCGTCGCGCCGGCCGAGGCGAGCGCCTCGGCGGGGCTCAGCGAGCCGTCGGTCTCGATGTCGAGCACCAGGCGGTCGTAGTTCGTCGACTGCTCGACGCGGGTCGGCTCGACCTCGTAGGTCACGCGCCGCACCGGCGAGAAGATGGCGTCGACCGGGATGACGCCGATCGTGCGGTTCTCCGTCTCGCGGTCGCTCGACGCGTACCCGCGGCCCTGCTCGACCGTCAGGTCGACGGCGAGGCGGCCCTTGCCGTTCACCGTCGCGATGAACAGGTCCTTGTTGAGCACCTCGACGTCGGCCGGGCACTCGATGTCACCGGCGGTGACCGTCGCCGGGCCCTTGACGTCCAGGCGGCACGTCACCGGGTCCGACGACTGCGACCGGACGACCACGTCCTTCAGGTTGAGGATGATGTCGGTGACGTCCTCGGCGACACCGGGGATGGTGTCGAACTCGTGGAGGGCGTCGTCGAAGCGCACCATGGTGATGGCCGCGCCGGGGATCGACGACAGCAGCGTGCGGCGCAGCGAATTGCCGAGCGTGTACCCGAACCCGGGCTCGAGCGGACCGATGGCGAAGCGCTGCCGGTTGCCCGACTCCTCGCCGATGGCCTCGATGGTGGGACGCTGCATGACCAGCATGGGGTGTGTGCTCCTGTGAGTTCGGACCCGACGGACGGGGGTCCACGGGGGTCGTCCCCCCGTGCGATCTGGTTACTTCGAGTAGAGCTCGACGATGAGCTGCTCGCGGACGGGGACGTCGATGTGCTCGCGCTGGGGCAGCTCGCGCACGGTCACCGTCTTGCCCCCGTCGCTGGCCTCCAGCCAACCGACGAGCTGACGGTCGAGCACGTCGAGGTTGTGCTGGATCACGATCATGTTGCGGGCCTTCGGGGAGAGCGACACGACGTCGCCCTTGCGGACCCGGTAGCTCGGGATGTCCACGCGCTTGCCGTTGACCTGGATCAGCCCGTGGTTGACGAACTGGCGGGCCTGCGGTCGGGTCGACGCCCAGCCGGCGCGGTAGGTGACGTTGTCGAGCCGCAGCTCGAGCAGGCGCAGCAGGTTCTCGCCCGTCGGCCCGGCGAGGCGGTTCGCCTCCTCGTAGGTCCGGCGGAACTGGCGCTCGAGGACGCCGTAGATGTACTTCGCCTTCTGCTTCTCCTGGAGCTGGGCCAGGTACTCGCTGGCGTTGTTGCGCCGACGGGTGCGGCCGTGCGCGCCCGGCGGGAACGGCCGGCGCTCCAGGGCACGGCGCCCCTTCTCGTTCTCGAAGATGTTCGTACCGAGGCGGCGGGAGAGCCGCACCTTCGGACCGGTGTAGCGAGCCATGATTCCTCTCAGCCCCGGCGACGCTTGGGGGGACGGCAACCGTTGTGCGGAACAGGGGTGACGTCCTTGATCGACGTCACCTCGATGCCTGCGGCCTGGATCGAGCGCACCGCCGTGTCACGACCCGAGCCGGGCCCCTTCACCTGCACCTCCGCGCGGCGCAGGCCGTGCTCCTGCGCCGCCTTCGCCGCCCGCTCGGCGGCGAGCTGGGCCGCGAACGGCGTCGACTTGCGCGAGCCCTTGAACCCGACCGCACCCGACGACGCCCAGGCGATCACGTTGCCCTCGGGGTCGGTGATGGTGACGATCGTGTTGTTGAACGAGCTCTTGATGTGCACCACGCCGGTGGTGACGTTCTTGCGGTCCTTGCGGCGCGGGCGACGCCCGGCGGACTTCGGCTTGGCCATCCCTTACTTCCTCACGGCCTTCTTCTTGTTGGCGACGGTGCGCTTCGGGCCCTTGCGGGTCCGGGCGTTCGTGTGGGTGCGCTGACCGCGCACGGGCAGCCCCTTGCGGTGGCGGATGCCCTGGTAGCAACCGATCTCGATCTTGCGCTTGATGTCCTGCTGGACGTCCCGGCGCAGGTCACCCTCGATCCGCAGGTTCTCGTCGATGTAGTTGCGGATCCGGGCGACCTCGTCGTCGGTCAGCGCCGACACCTTGGTGTCGGGGTTCAGCCCGAGGTCCGCGCACAGCTTCTTGGCCGTCGAACGGCCGATGCCGTAGATGTAGGTGAGGGAGATCTCCAGCCGCTTCTCGCGGGGGATGTCGATGCCGGCGATGCGTGCCATCGGGTAGCCCTTCTCAGCCCTGGCGCTGCTTGTGGCGGGGGTTCTCGCAGATCACCATGACGCGTCCGTGCCGGCGGATCACCTTGCACTTCTCGCACATCTTCTTGACGCTGGGTCGGACCTTCATGGTGACGTCTTTCTTGCGATCACTTGTAGCGGTACGTGATGCGACCTCGGGTGAGGTCATAGGGGGTGAGCTCCACCTGCACCCGGTCGCCGGGGAGGATCCGGATGTAGTGCATCCGCATCTTCCCGGAGATGTGCGCCAGGACCTTGTGGCCGTTGTCCAGCTCCACGCGGAACATGGCGTTCGGAAGGGACTCCAGGATCGTGCCCTCCAGCACGATGGCGTCTTCCTTGGGCTTGGGCAGGACGTTCTCCTCACCTGGGTCGGGCCCGCCGGACCCGGCAAACCGGGGGGCTGGGCACGGACGAACGAAACAAGGGCCTGCGGACAGGCCGGGCATCTATGCTACCGGAGCCGGGGTCCAACACCAATGCCCCGAGACCTGCTAGAGAGGCACGTTTCGGGTCCGTGCCGGTCGCCGGCAGCCGTGGACGGAGGTCAGATCCGCTGCTCCTTGGCGGCGTCGACGGCCGCCGTCAGCCGGCGGAACACGTCGTCGGGATGGCCGACGCCGTCGACCACGACCAGCTTGTTCTGCTTGGCGTAGAAGTCGATGAGCGGGGCGGTCTGGGTCTCGTAGAGGTCGAGGCGCCGGTTGACGGCCTCGGGGGTGTCGTCGTCGCGCTGCATGACGTCGCCGCCGCACACCTCGCAGATCCACGGGTACCGCTCGTTGCCGGTGGCGGTGTAGTTCGTCCCGCAGTCCCGGCACACCCGCCGGGCGGAGATCCTGGCGAGCACGACGTCCCGGGGCACGTCGAGGTCGATCACCACGTGCACCGGGCGCTCGGCCGTGATCTCGTCCAGGGCCTCGGCCTGGGCGACGGTCCGCGGGAAGCCGTCGAGGATGTAGCCGCGGCCCATCGCGTCGGGCCGGGCGAGGCGCTCGCGCACCAGGCCGATCATGATGTCGTCGCCGACCAGGCCGCCGGCGTCCATCACCTGCTTGGCCATCAGCCCGAGCTCGGTCTTCTCACGCACCGCGGCGCGCAGCATGTCGCCCGTCGAGATGTGCGGGACGACGTAGTGGCGCGACAAGCGAACGCACTGCGTCCCCTTGCCGGCGCCCTGCCGGCCGAGGATGATGAGCCGCGCCCCCGGGATCACGGAGCCGTGGGTCCTACTTCAGGAAGCCTTCGTAGTTGCGGAGCATCAGCTGGCTGTCGATCTGGCGCATCAGCTCGAGCGCCACGCCGACGGCGATCAGGATGCTGGTGCCGGCAAAGCCGAACGTGTTGATGTCCGCCCCCCACACGAGCAGGTAGGGCAGCAGCGCGATCACGGCGATGAAGACCGCGCCGGGGAGGGTGATCCGGTTGACCACCCTCGCAAGGTACCGCTCGGTCTGGGGCCCGGGTCGAACCCCGGGGATGAACCCGCCCTGGCGGCGGATCTGGTCGGCCTGGCGGACCGGGTCGAACGCGATCGAGTTGTAGAAGTAGGCGAAGGCGATGATCAGCAGGCCGAACGCCGTCATGTAGACGAGGTTCTGGCTGTTGATGATGTAGCGGTCGACGAACTCGGCGATCTCCCCGCGCCACGACCCCGGCGAGCCACTGCCCAGCACGTTGGACAGGATCACCGGCAGCAGCAGGATCGAGCTGGCGAAGATGATCGGGATGACTCCGGCCTGGTTGACCTTGAGCGGGATGTAGGTGTTCTGCCCGCCGTACATCCGCCGCCCGACGACCCGCTTGGCGAACTGCACCGGGATCCGCCGCTGGCCGAGCTCGACGAACACGACGGCGACGATGATCGCCAGGGTCAGCACGACCATGGCGGCGAACCAGCCCCACTTGTTGACCTCGAGGATCGACCAGAAGCCGTAGGGCAGCGAGGACACGACCGAGGCGAAGATGAGCATCGACATGCCGTTGCCGATGCCGCGCTGGCTGATCAGCTCACCCATCCACATGAGCAGGGCGGTGCCGGCCACGAGCGTGGGGATGATCAGGTAGCCCCGCGGCCACACGCCGTCGGGCAGGAGCGGCACGGTGGGCGCGGCGGCACCCGAGAAGAACGCCTGGCCGCTGCCGGTGCCGAAGATGAACACCAGACCGGTCGCCTGGAGGGTCGCCAGGGCGATCGTGACGTAGCGGGTGTACTGGGTGATCTTGCGCTGGCCGACCGCGCCCTGCTGCTGGAGCTCCTCCAGCTTGGGGATCACCACGCCGAGGATCTGCATGATGATGCTCGACGTGATGTAGGGCATGATGCCCAGGGCGAAGATCGAGAAGCTGGCGAAGCCGCCGCCGGAGAACAGGTTCAGGAACCCGAGGGCACCCTGGCTGCGCGCCGACTCCTCGAGCTGCTCGACGGCGAGCGCATCGACCCCCGGGACGCGGATCGCGACGCCGATCCGGTACACGGCGATCATCGCGATCGTGAACAGGATCTTGTTCCGGAGGTCCGGGATCTTGAAGACGTTCTTGAGGTTTGCAAGCACTCGCGTCGAGCCCGTTCAGGTTGTGGCCGCACGCCCCCAGGCGGGACCGGTCAGCGGTTGGCGAACTGGTTGCCCTTGACGGGCGGACGGCCCGCCCTGCCCTCGGCCTTGAACGGCAGCGGGATGAGCGTCACCGTACCGCCCGCCGCAGTGATCGCCGCCTCGGCCGCCTTGGACACGGCGTGGGCGTGGACGTCCACCTTGGTGGCGAGCTCACCACGCGCCAGCACCTTGATGTAGTCGCCCTTGCGGGCCAGGCCGTGGTCGACGAGCGTCTGCGGGTCGACGGTGGACGACCCGACGCGCTCGACGAGCTCGCTCAGGGTGTCGAGGTTGACCGCCTTGTACTCGACGCGGAACGGGTTGTTGAAGCCCTTCAGCTTGGGGACGCGCTGCTTCATCGGCATCTGGCCGCCCTCGAAGCCGCGGGCGACCGTGCCGCGAGCGCGCTGCCCCTTGGTGCCGCGGCCGGCGGTCTTGCCGCCCTTGCCGGCGATGCCGCGCCCGACGCGCTTCGGCGACCGGTGCGCACCTGGGGCCGGGGAGAGGTCGTGGACTCGCATGGGTGTGGTTCCGTTCAGCTCGACTCACTCGCGTCGGTGGTCACCTCGACGAGGTGGGAGACGCGAGCGAGCATGCCCCGGATCTCGGGGCGATCGGGCAGGGTCCTGGTCTTGCCGATGCGGCCGAGGCCGAGCGCGCGCAGCGTGCCGCGCGCCTTCGGCTTGGCGTGGGCCCCGGACTTGACCTGCTTCACCGTCAGCTGGCTCATGCCGACACCTCCGCACCGTGGCGGCCCTTCTGCCGCTCGTTGTACGCCCGGAGCAGGCCCTTGGGCACGAACTCCTCGGGCGCGAGGCCGCGGCGGGCAGCGATCTCGTCGGGACGCTGCAGCGCCTTCAGGCCGGCGATCGTCGCCCGGGCGACGTTGATGTGGTTGGCCGAGCCGAGCGACTTGCACAGGATGTCGTGCACGCCGGCCTCCTCGAGGATGATGCGGGCCGCGCCGCCGGCGATGACGCCGGTACCGGGCGCCGCCGGCTTCATCAGGACGCGGCCGGCGCCGGTGACGCCGAGGACCGGGTGCGGGATCGTGTCACCGGCGAGGGGCACCTCGAACAGGTTGCGCTTGGCCTCCTCGGTGCCCTTCTGGATCGCGAGGGGCACCTCCTTGGCCTTGCCGTAGCCGAGGCCGACGCGGCCGTTGCCGTCGCCGATCACGACCAGCGCCGTGAACGAGAACCGGCGGCCACCGCGCACCACCTTGGCGACGCGGTTGATCGTGATGACCCGCGACTCGCGCAGCCCGCCGTCGGTCGACTCGTCGCGCTGGTTGGGGTTGTACGCCATCAGAACTCCAGTCCTGCCTCGCGGGCCGCGTTGGCCAGGGCGGCGATCCGCCCGTGATAGATGTATCCGCCGCGGTCGAACACGACGCGCTCGATGCCCTTGGCCTTGGCGCGCTCGGCGACCAGGCGTCCGATGCGCGTGGCGGCCTCGACCGTCGCCCCGCTGCCGGCGGCGCGCTGGTCGGGCTCGATGGTGGACGCGGCGACGAGCGTGCGCCCGGCGTCGTCGTCGATGATCTGGGCGACCACGTGCTTGTTGGAGCGGTACACGGCGAGGCGGGGGCGCGCGGCCGTGCCGTGCACCTTCTTGCGCACGCGGCGATGGCGGGCGAGGCGCGCCTCGCGGCGGATCTGAGCGATCGAGGCCATGACTACTTCTTCCCTGCCTTGCCGGCCTTGCGCAGCACGCGCTCGCCGGCGTAGCGGATGCCCTTGCCCTTGTACGGCTCGGGCTTGCGGATCGAACGGATGTTGGCGGCGACCTGGCCGACGACCTCCTTGTCGATCCCCGACACGACGATCTGGGTCGGGGCCGGCACCTCGAACGTCACGCCGGCCGGTGCCTTCACGGTCACCGGGTGGCTGAAGCCGAGCGCCAGGCGCAGGGAGTCGCTGCCCTGGGCCTCGGCGCGGTAGCCGACGCCGACGATCTCGAGCTGCTTGCGGAAGCCGTCGGTGACGCCGACGACCATGTTGTTGATCAGGCTGCGCGTCAGGCCGTGCAGGGCGCGGTGCTCGCGCTCGTCGTCCGGCCGCGACACGCGCAGCTCGTTGTCGACCTGCTCGACGGTGATCGACGCCGGGACCGTGCGGGAGAGCTCGCCCTTGGGACCCTTGACGGTGACCTGGCGGCCGTCGATGCGGACCTCGACCCCGGAGGGGATCGGGATGGGGGCTTGGCCGATTCGGGACATCAGGCGCCTCCGATCACCAGACGTAGCAGAGGACTTCGCCGCCGACGTTGCGCTTGCGCGCCTCGCGGTCGGTCATCAGTCCCTGTGAGGTGGACAGGACGGCAACGCCCAGGCCGCCGAGGACCCGCGGCACGTTCGAGGCCTTGCGGTAGACGCGCAGGCCTGGCGTGGAGACCCGCTTGATCCCCGAGATCGTGCGGACGCGGTCGGGCGAGTACTTCATGGTGATCGTGAGCACCTCACCGACACCCTTCGGCGACGGCGTCACCTCGTATCCCGCGATGTAGCCCTCCTTCTGGAGGACCTCGGCGAGGGCGACCTTCTGCTTGGACGACGGCATCGACACGCGCTCGTGCATCGCCACGTTGGCGTTGCGGACGCGGGTGAGCATGTCGGCGATGGGGTCGGTCATCATCGTCGTTCCCTCCTCACCAACTCGACTTCGTCAGACCTGGGATCTCGCCGGCATGAGCGAGCTCGCGCAGGCAGATCCGGCAGAGGCCGAACTTGCGGAAGACCGACCGCGCGCGGCCGCAGCGCCGGCAGCGCGTGTAGCCGCGGACCTTGAACTTCGGGGTCCGCGCGGCCTTGTTGATCAGAGCTTTCTTCGCCATCTCGAGCTACTTCCTCTTGCCACCGCGGACCGGGCCGCGGCGCCGACGGGGCTTGGGGGCCGGTGCGTTGGGGTCGTCGGCCTGGCGGAACGGGAAGCCGAAGGCCTCCAGCAGCGCCTTGCCGCCGGCGTTGTCCGTCGCCGTGGTGACGATCGTGATGTCCATGCCGCGGATGGTGTCGACCTTGTCGTAGTCGATCTCCGGGAACACGGTCTGGTCGGTGAGGCCGAACGTGTAGTTGCCCCGGCCGTCCCACGACCGTGCGGGCAGGCCGCGGAAGTCCCGGATGCGCGGGATGGCGACGGCGATCAGGCGGTCCAGGAACTCCCACATGCGGTCACCACGGAGGGTGACCTTGGCGCCGATCGACTGGCCGGCGCGCAGCTTGAAGCCGGCGATCGACTTGGAGGCCTTGGTGACGATCGGCTTCTGGCCGGAGATCACGCTGAGGTCGGCGACGGCGCCCTCGAGCAGCGACGGCTGCTGGGTCGCCCGGCCCACGCCCATGTTGATCACGATCTTCTCGATCGTCGGGACCTGCATGACGTTCTTCAGGCCGAGCTGCTGCTGCAGCTTCGGCTTGACCTCCTGCAGGTACTTCTCCTTCAGGCGTGGAACGGGGCGCTCCACGGTGGTGACATCGCTCATGAGATGACCTCGGTCTTGCCGCCGCCCAGCTTGGCGACGCGCACCTTCTTGCCGTCGCGGAACTCGTAGCCGACGCGGACGGGCTTGCCCTTGTGGACGAGCATCACGTTGCTCGCGTGGATCGGCATGTCGCGATCGATGATCCCGGCCTTGTCGTTGGGCCGGCGCGCCTTGGCGTGCTTGGTGGCGGTGTTGACCCCGCTGACGATCACCTTGTTCTCGGCCGGGAGGACGCGCTGGATCTCACCCTGCTTGCCTTTGTCCTTGCCGGTGATCACGACGACCGTGTCGCCCTTCTTCAGCTTCATCTCAGAGCACCTCCGGGGCGAGCGAGACGATGCGCATGAAGCGGCGGTCGCGCAGCTCGCGGCCGACCGGGCCGAAGATGCGCGTGCCGCGCGGGGTCAGGTCGTCCTTGATCAGGACGGCCGCGTTCTCGTCGAAGCGGATGTAGCTGCCGTCGGGGCGGCGCTTCTCCTTCTTGGTGCGGACGACGACGCACTTGACGATGTCGCCCTTCTTCACCGCGGCGCCGGGGATGGCGTCCTTGACCGTGCCCACGAAGATGTCGCCGATCGACGCGTACCGCCGGCGGGTGCCGCCGAGGACCTTGATGACGAGGACCTCCTTGGCGCCGCTGTTGTCGGCGACGCGGAGGCGTGACTCCTGCTGGATCATGGTTCGCTCACTTCGCCCTTTCCAGGACCTCGACGACGCGCCAGCGCTTCGTCTTGGAGAGCGGACGGGTCTCCATCACGCGCACCCGGTCCCCGACGTTGACGTCGTTCTGCTCGTCGTGGACGTACAGCTTCTTCGTCTGCAGGACGAACTTGTTGTACTTCGGGTGCCGGACGCGCTCGATGACGGACACGACGGCGGTCTTGTCCATCTTGTTGGACGTGACGATGCCCTCGCGGACCTTCCGCGCGCGTCGGGGGGCCGCCGCGGTGGCGACAGGTTCGGTGCTCATCGCGTTGCCTCCTCGATCTCGCGCTGGCGGATGAACGTGTTGATGCGGGCGATCTGCCGTCGGACCTTGCGGATCTCGGCGGTGTTCTCGAGCTGCCCGGTGGCGTTCCGGAAGCGCAGGTTGAGCGCCTCCTGCTTGGTCTCGCGGAGCTCGTCGATCAGCTCGCTGAGGCTCATCTCGGCGAGCTCGGACTTCTTGCGAGCCATCAGAACCGCTCCTCCCTCGTGACGACGCGCGCCTTCATCGGGAGCTTCTGGATCGCCTTGTTCATGGCGGCGCGGGCCAGCTCCGGGTTCGGGTAGGAGAGCTCGAACAGGATCCGGCCCGGCTTGACGACGGCGACCCACAGCTCCGGGTTGCCCTTGCCGGAGCCCATGCGGGTCTCGGCCGGCTTCTTGGTGACCGGCTTGTCGGGGAAGACGTTGATCCAGACCTTGCCACCACGGCGGATGGCGCGGGTCATGGCGATGCGGGCGGCCTCGATCTGGCGGGCGGTGAGCCAGCCCGGCTCGAGCGCCTGGATGCCGTACTCGCCGAAGCTGATCTCGGTGCCACCCTTGGCCACACCCTTGGTGCGGCCGCGCTGGTGCTTGCGGTGGGCGACCTTACGGGGCATCAACATGGTCGGTCAGTCCTCCCCGCGGAAGTGCGGCGTCTCGTGGCCCTCGTGGGTCCGGCGGGCGATGTCCTCTTCCTCGTCGAGCAGCTTCTCCAGCTCGGGGTCCGCTTCCTTGAGGAGGGGCTGGGTCTCGGGCTCGGGCGGCTCCTGGCGACGGGCCTGCGACGACACCACCCGGCGCGGCTCGGCAGCCTGACCGGACGTCTCGCCGACGGCCATCGCCGCCTCGCGGGCGATCTTCTCGTCGTTGGCCGACTTGTACGGGAGGATGTCGCCCTTGTAGAGCCACACCTTCACGCCGACGCGGCCGCTCGTGGTGCGGGCCTCGCGGAAGCCGTAGTCGATGTCGGCGCGCAGGGTGTGCAGCGGCACCCGGCCCTCGCGGTACCACTCGGTGCGGCTCATCTCGGCGCCGCCGAGGCGGCCCGAGCACTGCACGCGGATGCCGAGGGCGCCGGCGCGCTGGGCGTTCTGCACGGCGCGCTTCATGGCCCGCCGGAAGGCGATGCGGTTGGCGAGCTGGTCGGCGACGCCCTGGGCGATCAGCGCGGCGTCGAGCTCGGGGCTCTTGATCTCGACGATGTTCAGCTGGACCTTCGGGTTGCCGGTGATCCGGGTGATGATCCCCCGCAGCTCGTCGGCCTGGGCGCCACGCCGGCCGATGACGATGCCCGGCCGGGCGGTGTGCACGTCGACACGCACCTTGTCCCGGGTGCGCTCGATCTCGATGCGCGAGATCGCCGCCGACTCCATGCGGCGCATGATCGCCTCGCGGATCTTCCAGTCCTCCGTGAGGTAGTCCTTGTACTGGCGCTCGCTGAACCAGCGGCTCTTCCAGTCGGTCGTGACACCGAGGCGGAAGCCGTAGGGGTTGATCTTCTGACCCATGAACTCAGCTCTCTTCCGTGTCCGTGGCGGGCGGCTCGAACCCCGCCGCCTCGGCGTGCTCGGGGGTGTCGAAGAACAGCTCGGCGATCGTGACGTCGTAGTACCGGCTGCCCGGCACGTGGTACTTCATCGAGGCGCGGTTGCCCTTGATCGGGTAGCCCTCGGGGATGGAGCCGTCCGCGGGGGGCAGCACCGCACCCTCGGGCAGCTCGACCTGCTCTTGCTCCACCTCGGCCTGCTCGGCGGACCCGTCGGCCGCGTCCGCCTGGCGCTCGTCGGCCTGGCGGTCGGCGACGACCTCGCTCTGGTCGACGGCACCGGCGTCGGCCGCCGGCGTCTCCTCGGGGAGCTCCTCGGTCGCCGCCTCGGGCGTCTCCGTGGCACCGGTGCGCAGGCGCTCGGCACGGGCCCGGCTGCGGGCGACACGATCGCGGCGGCTCTGGGCCGACGTCCCGGCACGACGACGAGCGGCCGCCGACCGCGACGCGGCGCGCTGCTGGACGATCTCAAGCTGCTCGTCGCTCATGCGGGTCACGACGATCGTGATGTGGCAGGTGCGCTTGCGGATCCGCGTGGCGCGGCCCCGGGCGCGCGGCCGGTAGCGACGCAGCGTCGGGCCCTCGTCGGCGTAGCAGGCGACGACGAACAGCTCGTCGGCGTCCTGGCCGTCGTTGTGCACGGCGTTGGCGACCGCGCTGGCGAGGACCTTGCGGATGTCCCGGGCGACGTCGCGGGTGACGAACTGCAGCACCTCGTCGGCGCGGCGGACGTCGAGGCCGCGGATCAGCTTGAGCACCTCGCGGGCCTTGGAGGCCGAGCCGCGCACGTAGCGGGCGCTGGCCTTGGTGAGGCGCTGTCCCTCGGGGACGAGGAGCACGCCGTCGTTGAGCTTCGGTCCGGTCATCAGCGGCGTCCCTTCGCGCCCTTCTCCTGGCCGGCGTGGAACCGGAACGTGCGGGTGGGGCTGAACTCACCGAGCTTGTGGCCGACCATCGACTCGGTGATGTACACCGGGACGTGCTTGCGGCCGTCGTGGACGGCGATCGTGTGGCCGACCATGTCGGGGATGATCGTGGAGCGGCGCGACCACGTCTTGATGACGCGGCGCTCGCCGGCGGCGTTCATCGCATCGACCTTCTTGAGCAGGTGTTCGTCGACGAACGGGCCCTTCTTGAGGCTGCGGGACATGGTCTACCTCCGACCCTTGCCGGTACGGCGCCGGCGGATGATGAGCGACTGCGATGGCTTGTTCTTGTCGCGGGTGCGGCCCTCGGGCTTGCCCCACGGGGAGACCGCCGGGCGGCCACCCGACGTGCGGCCCTCACCACCGCCGAGCGGGTGGTCGACCGGGTTCATGGCGACACCGCGGGTCTGCGGGCGGATGCCCTTCCAGCGGTTGCGGCCGGCCTTGCCGAGCTTGATCAGCTCGTGCTCGGCGTTGCCGACCTCGCCGACCGTCGCGCGGCAGTCGATGAGCACGCGGCGCATCTCGGTGGAGGGCATGCGCAGCGTGGCGAACTCGCCCTCCTTGGCGACGAGCTGCACGGACATGCCGGCCGCCCGGCCGATCTTGCCGCCCTGGCCCGGGCGCAGCTCCACGTTGTGGAGGACCGTGCCGACCGGGATGTAGCGCAGCGGCAGGGCGTTGCCGGGCTTGATGTCGGCGCCCGGGCCGCTCATCACGTGGTCGCCGACGCGCAGTCCGCGGGGCGCCAGGATGTAGGCCTTCTCGCCGTCCGCGTAGTGCAGGAGGGCGATGCGGCAGGTGCGGTTCGGGTCGTACTCGATGGCAGCGACCTTGGCGGTGACGCCGTCCTTCACCCGCTTGAAGTCGATGATGCGGTACTGCTGCTTGTGCCCGCCGCCGCGGTGGCGCGACGTCTTGCGGCCGTAGCTGTTGCGCCCGCCGGTCTTCGGCTTCGGGGCGAGCAGCGACTTCTCCGGCTTGGTCTTGGTGATCTCGGAGAAGTCCGACACCGTCTGGAAGCGACGGCCCGGGCTGGTGGGCTTGCGAGAGCGGATCCCCACGGCGACCTCAGTTCTCGAACAGCGGGATCTCTCCCGCCGCCAGGGTGACGATGGCCCGCTTGGTGTCGGGCTTGGAACCGATCCGGTTGGTGCCGCGCGTGCGGCGCCGCTTGCCCTTGCGGTTCAGGGTGTTGACCTTGCGCACCTGGACGCCCCAGATGGCCTCGACGGCGTCGCGGATCTCGGGCTTGGTCGCCGACGGGTGCACCTTGAAGGTGTAGACGCCGTTCTCCATGAGCGCGTAGCTCTTCTCGGAGACGACCGGCGCGATGATGATGTCGCGGGGGTCTTTCACTGTGCAGCCTCCTGTGACCCGTCGGTGTCCGCCGGCTGGGCGGCCTCGCCGGTCGCGCCGGCACCCGTGGCCTGCGCGGTCGGCAGGAGGTGACGCTCGAACACGATCCAGTCGTTGCAGAGGACGTCGTAGGCGTTGAGCTCGCCCGCCTTGATCAGCTGGACCTCGGGCAGGTTGCGGAACGACAGCGCCGCCGGCGACTCGTAGTCGTCGATGACGACCAGCGTGCGCCCCTCCACCCCGAGGGCGGCGAGGGCGGCCTTGGCGTCCTTGGTGCGCGGGCGCTCGAAGCCCCACGAGTCGACGACGACGACCTTGCCCTCGCTGGCCCGGTCCGACAGCGCCGAGCGCAGCGCCAGCTTGATCATCTTCTTCGGCGTGCGCTGGGTGTACTTGCGCGGCTTGGGGCCGAGGGCGATGCCGCCGCCGGTGTAGTGCGGCGCGGTGACCGAGCCCTGGCGGGCGTTGCCGGTGCCCTTCTGGCGGTACGGCTTGGCGCCACCGCCGCGGACCTCGCTGCGGGTCCGGGTCGACTGGGTGCCGGCACGGCGGTTGGCGAGCTGCGCCGTCACGACCTGGTGCATCACCGGGACGTTGGGCTGGATGCCGAACACGGCGTCGTCGAGCTCGACGCTGCCGGCCTCGGCGCCCGTCCTGGTCTTGAGGGTGATCTGGGCCATCGCGCTCAGTCCTTCGGGCTCTTCACGGACTTGCGGACGAGGACGACGCCGCCGTTCGGGCCGGGGACCGAGCCCTTGACCAGCAGCAGGTTGCGCTCGGGGTCCGACTCGACGACCTCGAGGTTGAGCGTGGTCACCTGGCGGTGGCCCATGTGGCCGGCCATGCGCAGACCCTTGAACACGCGTCCCGGGAACGAGCAGGACCCGATGGAGCCCGGCGCCCGGTGGTGCTTGTGGTTGCCGTGGCTGGCGCCCTGACCGCGGAAGTTGTGCCGCTTCATGGTGCCGGCGAAGCCCTTGCCCCGGCTGACCGCCGTGACGTCGACCTTGGTGCCGGCGGGCACGACGTCGACGAGGATCTCCTGCCCGACCTCGTAGCCGTCGACGGAGTCGAGGCGCAGCTCGAGCAGGCGCTTGCCGGGCTCGACGCCGGCGCGGGCGAAGTGGCCGGCCTCGGGCTTGTTGAGCTTCTTGGGATCGCGCCGGCCGTAGGTCACCTGGAGCGCGCTGTAGCCGTCGCGCTCCGGCGTCTTGACCTGCACGATGCGCATCGGCTCGACGCGCAGGACCGTCACCGGGACGACCCTGTCGTCGACCCACTTCTGGCTCATGCCGACCTTCTCGCCGACGATCGCTGTGGTTGCCATTGCGGCTGTTCCTTACTGCTGTTGATCGAGCCGTCCGGGCGGAACGGCTATCCACATGGGCCGGGCTCCGGATGCCCGGCGCTCGGCGTGCAAATGCTCCGCCGGCCCAGGGCCATGCGGAGCATTCCGGTCTGTTGTCGCCGTGAGGTCCCCGGACGCGAGGGGCGCCGGGCGCACACGGACATCGGTTGGCGAACTGTTCCGTACCGTGCCGCGGGGCTGCGCCCCGAGCACGGCCAAGGAATGCTAGCGGGGGCCCCGAAGGGCCACAACCTGGGGGTTCAGGCCCCGCCCGGGGCCCCCGGGTCAGTCCTCGGTGCGCTCGGCGAGGGTGACCTCGAACGTCTCCTGGCGGCCGTCGCGCACGACGACGATCTCGACCTGGTCCCCGGGCGCGTGGTCGCGGATGGCGGCGATCAGCCCGGCCGCCCCCTCGATCGGCGCGTCGTCGATGCCGACGACGATGTCGCCGACGCGGATCCCGGCCTCGTCGGCCGGCGAGTCCTCGGTCACGTCCACGATGAGCGCGCCCTGGCCGCCGTCGGTGCGGTCGTCGAGGGAGACGCCGAGGAAGCCCTCGGCGCGCGGCTCGCCGTCCTCGGCGGCGCGGAGGTGGTCGAGCACCTCCATGACCTCGTCCGTGGAGATGGCGAAGCCGACGTTGTTCGCCGCCGTGGTCGGGTCGCCGCGGGCGACGGCCGTGTTGATGCCGATGATCCGGCCCTGGGCGTCGACCAGCGGGCCGCCGGAGTTGCCCGACGAGATCGCCGCGTCGGTCTGGATCAGGCCGTCGAGCGCGCCGTCGTCGGTGATCAGCGTGCGGTTCAGCGCGGACACGATGCCGAGCGTGACGGTCGGGGCACCGTCGAGGTCGAGGGCGAAGCCGATCGCCAGCACGGGGTCGCCGATGTCGACCTCCGACGTCGGGGCGAACACCGCGGGGACGAGGTCGTCGCGGTCGATGCGCAGCAGGGCGAGGTCGTTGCCGGCATCGGCCGCCACCAGCTCGGCTGGCGTCGGCTCGGTCTCGCCGGCGAGCCGGACGCGGATGGCGCGGGCGCCCTCGACGACGTGGGCGTTGGTGAGGATCTCACCGTCCGCGGTGAGCACGACGCCGGTGCCGACGGAGCGCCCGCGCCGGAGGTCCGCCGTGATCGTCACGACCGACGGCCCGACGGCGTCGACGATGGCGCGCACGGGGACGCCGCCGTCGCTGCGGTCGCCGCCCTCCACGACGATCGGGGCCCGCGTGGTGCCGTCGCCGCCGCGGCCGGCCGTGCCGCCGTCGTCGCCCAGGGCGACGCCGACCAGCGCGCCGAGGAACCCGGCGACCAGGGCGGTCACGGCGACGATGACGACGATGGGCCACCGCGCCGGCGGCCGCCGGCCCGGTGGGCTGGGCGGGCGCGCCCTGGCCCCGGGGGGAGGCGGCGGCAGCACCAACATGAGTGGAGTTCTACCGGGCGGCGGCCCAGGGGACGCCGCCGCCCCTCAACGGGTGTAGCGCAGGGTCGTGTCGCCGCTGGTCAGGGTGAGCGCGCCGTCCGGCCCGAGGGCGAACGTGGCGGCGTCGCCGAGCACCCCGAGGATCGCCGTCTCGACCGACCCGGCGGGGTCCTCGCACAGACGCAGGGTCATGGTGATCGGCCCGAACGTCATCCGGTCGCCCTCGACCGCGTAGCTGCCCGAGCCCTGGTTGCACCCGGTGTCGACCGACACCGTCGTCTCGTCGAACGTCAGCGTCGGCCAGCGCTCGAGGGTCGGCACTGGTTCGGTCGTGTCCCCGGTCGTGATCGACTCGAGCCGCCAGGCCGGCCCGACGAGGCCGCCACCGGCGTCGCCGGTGCCGCCGCCGTCGGCGCCCTCGTCGGGGGCGAGGGCGACGAGGCCGGCGGTGCCGTTGGTGAGCGTGAGCGTGCGGCGTTCGATGGTCACCTGCGCCGACCCGGTCAGCACGGTGGCGATGTGCTGCTCAGTCTGCGCGGCACCCTCGGCGGTGCACGCCATCCGGGTGAGGGCGAGCGGCCCGAACGTCACGGTGTCGCCGTCCAGGGTGTAGTCGGCGCCGCCCCGGTTGCAGCCGGTGTCGACCTGGAGGCGCCCGTCCTGGAAGCGCAGCGTCGGGGTGCGCACGCCGGCCGGGACCGACGACACGACGTCACCGCTGACGAGCGAGTCCACGGTCCAGTCGGTGCCCTCGAGCGGGCGGTCGGGATCGGCGGTCGCGGCGTCCACCAACGTCACCGTCGCACCCTCGGCGGTCACGGTCAACGTGTCGCCGTCGAGCGCGAGCGTCGGTCGCGACGTGAGCACGGCGGCGAGCCAGGTGTCCTGGTCCATGAGCGTGGAGGGCTCGCACGCCATCTCGGTCTGCACCAGCGAGTCCACGACGAGGACGTCGCCGTCCGCGGACCAGGCTCCACTGAGGTGGTTGCAGCCGGCGTGGGCGCCGAGCTGGTCGGCATCGAAGCGGAGCTCGATGCGGGTGCCCTCGACGAGGGTGAACCCCTCGACCGCGGTGGACAGGAAGGTGCGCCCGGGCAGCGCGTCGGCGAGCGACGGGGCGGCGGTGGTCGGCGGCGCCGTGGAGGGTGGGGTCGTCGGCGCCGCGGTGGCAGGTGCCGTCGGCTGGGCACTGGCGGGGGGCGCGGTGACCGGGCTGCCGGCGTCCGGCGCGTCCTCGCCGCACGCCGCGAGGAGGAGCAGCCCGGCGGAGCCGGCGGCGAGGAGACGTGCGGCCCTCATGCCCGTGGGACGCTAGAGCACCGGCTCGCGGTTCCCACGGCATCCCGGACGCGACGAGACCCCCGGCAACGCCGGGGGTCTCGTGCGAGGTGCAGCGTGTCAGCTCACCCCGACCGGCCAGCCGTGGTGGTGGGTCAGCTGGCCTGGATCTTGATCTCGATGTCGACGCCGGCCGGCAGCTCGATGCGCTGGAGGCTGTCGATCGTCTTGGCGTTCGGGTTCACGATGTCGATCAGCCGCTTGTGGACGCGCATCTCGAAGTGCTCGCGGGAGTCCTTGTCGATGTGCGGCCCGCGGATCACCGTGTAGCGGTGCTTCGCGGTCGGCAGGGGGATCGGTCCGCGGACCGTGGCGTCGGTACGAGTCACCGTCTCGACGATCTTCTTCGTCGACTGATCGATGATCTCGTGGTCGAACGCCTTGAGGCGGATGCGGATGGACTGGGCCATGTCGTCGCTCGATTCGCTCGGGGCTTACTTGATGATCTTGGTGACGCGGCCCGCCCCGACCGTACGACCACCCTCACGAATCGCGAACCGCAACCCCTCATCCATCGCGATCGGCTTCTGCAACTCCACCGTCATCGTCACGTTGTCACCCGGCATCACCATCTCCGTCCCCTCAGGCAGACGAATCGTCCCGGTGACATCCGTCGTCCGGAAGAAGAACTGCGGCCGATAGTTGTTGAAGAACGGCTTGTGCCGACCACCCTCCGCCTGGGTCAACACATACACCTGCCCCTCGAACTCGGTGTGCGGCGTGATCGACCCCGGCTTGCACAACACCTGACCACGCTCCACCTCCTCCTTCTTCGTCCCCCGCAACAACGCACCGATGTTGTCCCCCGCACGACCCTCATCCAGGATCTTGCGGAACATCTCCACACCCGTGCACGTCGTCTTCTGCGTCGGCCGCAACCCGACGATCTCGATCTCATCCCCGGTGCGGATCACACCCTGCTCCACCTTGCCGGTCACCACCGTGCCCCGACCCGTGATCGTGAACACGTCCTCGATCGGCATCAAGAACGGCTTGTCCAGATCCCGCTGCGGCTCCGGGATGAACTCATCCACCGCCGCCATCAACTCCAGGATCTTCTCCTGCCACGCCGGATCCCCCTCCAACGCCTTCAACGCGGACACCCGCACGATCGGCGCCTCATCACCAGGGAACTCGTACTCGTTCAACAGCTCCCGGACCTCCAACTCCACCAGGTCCAGCAGCTCCTCGTCATCCACCATGTCAGCCTTGTTCAAGGCCACCACGATGTACGGCACACCCACCTGACGCGCCAACAGCACATGCTCACGCGTCTGCGGCATCGGACCATCCGTCGCCGCCACCACCAGAATCGCACCGTCGACCTGCGCCGCCCCCGTGATCATGTTCTTGATGTAGTCCGCATGACCCGGCATATCGACGTGCGCGTAATGCCGCTTCTCCGTCTCGTACTCAATATGAGCAATCGAGATCGTGATCCCCCGCGCCTTCTCCTCCGGCGCCTTGTCAATCGAATCAAACGGCGTGTACTCCGCCAACCCACGATCCGCCAACGTCTTCGAAATCGCCGCCGTCAACGTCGTCTTCCCATGGTCAATATGACCCATCGTCCCAATGTTCACATGCGGCTTCTTACGCTCGAACTTCGCCTTGCTCATTGCAGTGCAGACTCCAGTGTCTCTCTGTTACGGATCGTGGATTGTCAAGGAACGGAGCTGGTGGGCGGCTACTCGCCGCGCACCCGCTTGATGATCTCGGTCGCGATGTTGTCCGGCACCTGCTGGTAGGAGTCGAACTGCATCGTGAACGTGGCGCGCCCCTGGGTGCGCGAACGGAGAGCGGTACTGTAGCCGAACATCTCCGACAGCGGCACGAGCGCCGAGATCACCTGGGTGTTGCCGCGGGCCTCCATGCCGCCGATGCGGCCACGACGGCTGGACAGGTCGCCCATCACGTCGCCCATGTACTCCTCGGGCGTGACGACCTCGACGGCCATGATCGGCTCGAGCAGCACGGGCTTGGCGAGCTCGGCGGCCTTCCGGAACGCCATCTGACCGGCGACCTTGAAGGCCATCTCCGAGGAGTCGACGTCGTGGTACTGGCCGTCGACGAGCCGCACGCGGACGTCGACCGTCGGGTACCCGGCGAGCACGCCGGACTCCAGCCCGGCCTGGATGCCCAGGTTCGTCGGCTGGATGTACTCCTTGGGGATGCGCCCGCCGGTGATCTCGTCGACGAACTCGTAGCCGCCACCCGGGTTGGGCTCGAGCGAGATCTTGACGACGGCGAACTGACCGGAGCCACCGGTCTGCTTGATGTGCCGGTACTCGACGGCCTCGACCGGCTGGGTGATCGTCTCGCGGTAGGCCACCTGCGGCTTGCCGACGGTGGCCTCCACGCCGAACTCGCGCTGCATGCGGTCGACGAGGATCTCGAGGTGCAGCTCGCCCATGCCGGAGATCACGGTCTGGCCGGTCTCCTCGTCGGTGCGCACGCGGAACGTCGGGTCCTCGTCGGACAGCGCCTTGAGCGCCTTGCCGAGCTTGTCCTGGTCGCTCTTGGTCTTCGGCTCGATGGCGACGTCGATCACCGGCTCGGGGAACTCCATCCGCTCGAGCACGATCGGGTCGTTGCGGTCGCAGAGGGTGTCGCCGGTGGTCGTGTCCTTGAAGCCGAGGCCGGCGACGATGTCGCCGGCGTAGGCGACGTCGAGGTCCTCGCGCTGGTTGGCGTGCATCAGCAGGATGCGCCCGATGCGCTCCCGCTTCTGCTTGGTCGAGTTGTAGACCTCGTCACCCTTGGCGATCGTGCCCGAGTAGACGCGGAAGTAGGTGAGCTTGCCGAACGGGTCGGCGACGAGCTTGAACGCGAGCCCGCAGAACGGGGCCTTGTCGTCGACCTCGCGGACGATCTCCTTGTCGCCGCTCGGCGTCGTGCCGCGCACCGGCGGGATGTCGAGCGGGCTGGGCAGGTAGTCGACGACGGCGTCGAGCATCGGCTGGATGCCCTTGTTCTTGAACGCCGAGCCGCACAGGACCGGGACGAAGTGGCTGGCCAGGGTGCCGATGCGGATGACCTTCTTGAGGTCGGCCTCGGTCAGCGGCTCGTCGCCGAGGTACTTCTCGAGCACCTCGTCGTCCTCGCCGGCGACGGTCTCGACGAGCTTGTGGCGCCACTCGTCGGCCTCGGCCTGCATCGAGGCCGGGATCTCGTCGACGCGGTAGGAGGCCCCCTTCTCGTCGGTGTCCCAGATCAGCGCCTTCATGCGGACGAGGTCCACGACGCCCACGAAGTCAGCCTCGGTGCCGAGCGGGAGCTGGAGGACCACGGGGGTGGCCTCGAGCCGGCTCTCGATCATCTCGACGGTGCGGAAGAAGTTCGCCCCCGTGCGGTCCATCTTGTTGACGAAGCAGATCCGGGGGACGTGGTACTTGTTGGCCTGCCGCCAGACGGTCTCGGTCTGCGGCTCCACACCGGCGACCGAGTCGAAGACGGCGACGGCACCGTCGAGCACGCGCAGCGAGCGCTCGACCTCGACCGTGAAGTCGACGTGGCCAGGCGTGTCGATGATGTTGATGCGGTGGTCGTTCCAGAAGGCGGTCGTCGCGGCCGACGTGATGGTGATGCCGCGCTCCTGCTCCTGGGCCATGTGGTCCATGACCGCGGCGCCCTCGTGGACCTCACCGATCTTGTAGGTCTTGCCCGTGTAGAACAGGATGCGCTCGGTCGTCGTGGTCTTCCCGGCATCGATGTGCGCCATGATGCCGATGTTCCGGTAGCGCTCGAGGGGAAACTCACGCTTGGCCATTACCTGCTCACCTAACTCGCACTTGGGCTGACTGTCCGAACACACGAAAAGGACCCGGCAGCATGGTGCACTCCGGGTCGGGGACCCCGTCGGCCAGCGCGGTACTGGTGTTCAGGGCCTATGAAAGGCTAGCGGCCCTCGACCAGGTCCGCACGGGCCCGTTGCGGACGGCCGTCACGCGCCGTCTGGCGCATCGACTGGCTCGTCACGGGCCCCGGCGGCGCGGGCCGCATCGATGCGCTCCGACGTCAGTGTACCGGCGACCACGGCGGCGAGGAGCAGCTGGGCGGCGCCGGCCACGAGCCACGGCGCCCGCAGCGCCCACTCCCGCGAGAGCGGCCCGTCGAGCACGGCGACGAGCCCGCCGCCGAGGAGCGTGCCGATCGGGATCGCCCCCCATCCGAAGAAGCGGTAGACGCTGTTGACCCGCCCGAGGAGGCGGTCCGGGATGACCGTCTGGCGGAGGCTGACGGTGATCACGTTCCACAGCACGGCGACGAACATCGTCACCCCGAAGAGCACGGCGACGACGACCCACTGCGAGACCAGGCCGACGGCGAGCGCGCCGATCCCGCCGACCCAGAGCGTCAGCCCCACCGAGCGGCCGGAGCCGATGCGGCGCGTGATCGCCGACGCCGACCAGCCCCCGAGGACCCCGCCGGCGGCCACGCCCGTCGACAGCAGGCCGAACTCGAGCACGGTCGTGTGCAGGACCTCCTGGCCGTACAGCACGAGCACGGCCTGGCCCATCGCGCCGAGCAGGTTGAGGCAGCCGAGGGCGACGGCGAACGTGCGGATGAGGTCGTGGTGCCACAGCCAGCGGAAGCCCTCGGCGAGCTCGGCGCGCCACGACGGCCGGGCGCCCGCCGCGTCGAGCGCCGGGGCGGCCCGGCTCGCCCGGCGCAGCCCGCTGATCGACGCGACGAGGGCCGCAGACACCGCGAACGACCCGGCGTCGACGAGGATCGGGAGCAGGAACCCGGTGGCGAGCAGCAGGCTGGCGAGCGGCGGGCCGAGGAACTGGTTGGCGACGAGCTCGGCCGAGTAGAGGCGGCCGTTGGCCCGCTCCAGCTCGGCGGGCTCGACGATCGCCGGCATGAACGTCTGGGCACTGTTGTCGTAGAGCACCTCGGCGGTGCCCGCCAGCACGGTGGCGACGATCACCGCGAGGTAGAGCGACCACGTCGTGCCGACGACGCCGTCGATCTCGTCGGGCGCCGGGATCGTCCCGCTGCGCACGAGCACGGCGACCGCGAGGAGGGCGGTCAGCACCGCCCGTGCAGCGTTGGCGAGCACCATCAGCCGCTGCCGATCGACGCGATCGGTGATCACGCCCGCGGGCAGCGTGAACACCAGCCACGGCAGGCGCTGGGCCACGCCGACGGCGGCGATCAGCAGCGGGCTGCGGGTGAGCGCCGAGGCGAGCCACGGGTAGGCGATCAGCCCGACCCCGTCGCCCAGGTTGGAGATGACCGAGGCGCCGAACAGCGTGCGGTAGCCCGCGCCGAGCGGGCGCGTCATGCCGCTGTCAGCCGGGGCACGACGCGCACCGCCGCCGATGCGTCAGCGCCCGGCGCGCACGTACTCGGCGAGCGCCTGGTTCTCGACCTCGAGCTGGTTGAGCCGTGCCTTGACGACGTCACCGATGGAGATGATCCCGGCGAGCGCGCCGTTGCCGTCGAGGACGGGCAGGTGGCGGATGCGGCTCTCGGTCATCGAGGCCATCAGCTCCTCGACCGAGTCCTCGCCGCGGCACGTGACCACCTCGGTGGACATCACCGACGCGACCGTGCGCCCGAGGGCGCTGGCCCCGTGGGCGGCAAGCGCCCGCACGACGTCCCGCTCGGAGATGATCCCGTCGATGTGGCGCCCGTCGCCCGAGACCACGAGGGCGCCGATGCCCCGGTCACGCAGCTGGGCGACGGCGTCCGCGAGCGACGCACGCTGGTCGATGGTGGCGACGTCCCGCCCCTTGTGCGCCAGGATCGTGTCGACGTTCATGTCGTGACCCCCGGTCTCTGTGCTGGCCCCGTGCACGACGCTAGCGCTTCCGACCGACCCGCGGTGGCGGATCAGCCGTTCCAGCAGCCGCGGGGCGGCGCGGTCACGGCGCGGCCCAGACGCGCAACGTTCGTCCCCGAGCGTGCACCGCGCTCACGACCGGGCCGCCCCACCGAGCAGGTGCCCGGTCCGCTGACGTCAATCCGGCTCGTAGCGGTGGCCGAGGCGCTCGGCCTTGGTCCGCAGGTACGCCGCGTTGTCCTCGTGGACCGGGGTGACCAGGGGGATGCGCCCGGCGATCCTGATGCCGTAGGCGGTCAGCGCGGTGGTCTTGGCAGGGTTGTTGGTGAGCAGCTGGATCTCCTCGACCCCGAGGTGGTGCAGGATCGCCGCGCCGATCCCGTAGTCGCGGTCGTCGACCGGCAGGCCGAGCTCGAGGTTGGCGTCCACGGTGTCGAGACCCTCGTCCTGCAGCTCGTAGGCGCGCAGCTTGTGGGCGATGCCGATCCCCCGGCCCTCGTGGCCGCACAGGTACACGACGACGCCCCGGCCGGCCTCGGCGATCATCGCCATCGCCGCGTGCAGCTGCGGCCCACAGTCGCAGCGGCGCGAGGCGAACACGTCGCCGGTCATGCACTCGCTGTGCACCCGGACCAGCACCGGCCCGTCGCCGCTCGTCAGGTCGCCGCGCACCAGGGCGAGGTGGGTGACCTCTTCGCCCTCGGCCTGGAACGCCAGGCAGCGGAACTCGCCGAACTCCGTGGGCAGGCGCGCGTCAGCGACGCGATGGACGACGGGCCCGTCGGCCATCAGTCGTCCCGCCCGCTGTCCGAGGTCGCCATGACCAGATCCAATCGCAGGTCGTCCCCCAACGGCGAGACGGAAACGAACCGGCCGCGGCGCACGGCACCGATGGTGGCGGCACCCGGGCCCCGGAACAAGCCCCGGGCGTCGTCGCCGCCGAACAGTGCCGGGGCGAGGTACACGACGTAGCGGTCGACGAGCCCGGCGGCGTGGAAGGCGTGGGCGACGGTCGCCCCGCCCTCGACGAGCAGCTGCAGCACGCCGCGGCGGCCGAGCTCGTCGAGCACGTCGCCGAGGTCGCCGGACATCTCGAGGCACGGGTGGACGCGCGCGCCGGCCGGGGCGCGGCCGAGCACGACGCGCAGCGGGTCGGGGCCCTCGACGTGGCGCACGGTCAGCGCCGGATCGTCGGCGCGCACGGTGCCGGCGCCGACGAGCACGGCGTTGCTCTCGGCACGCAGCCGGTGGACGTCGGCGCGGGCCTCGGGCCCGGTGATCCACTGGCTCGTGCCGTCGGGGGCGGCGGTGAACCCGTCGAGCGTGGCGGCGAGCTTCAGCACGACGTACGGGCGCCCGGTGCGCCGGTGGACGAGGTAGGGCCGCAGCTGGTCCTCGACCGCGGCCGCCTCCACCCCGACCGTCACCTCGATGCCCGCCGCCCGCAGCGCGGCGATGCCGGAGCCGGCGACGCGGGGGTCGGGGTCCTCGATCCCGACCACGACGCGGCGGATACCCGCCTCGATGACGGCGTCGACGCACGGAGGCGTGCGCCCGTGGTGGCTGCACGGCTCGAGGGTGCACACGAGCGTCGCGCCGCGTGCGGCCGCCCCGGCGCGGGCGAGCGCGACGCGCTCGGCGTGCAGCCCGCCGGGCGGCTGGGTCGCGCCGCGGGCGATGATCGACCCGTCCGCAGACACGACGACGGCGCCGACCCAGGGGTTCGGCGCCGTGCTCGTGCGGACCTCGGCCGCGGCCTCGATGGCCGCCCGCATCGCGGGGGCATCGCCCACCGCGGGCGTCCTCAGTAGCGGTAGTGGGCGTAGGCCCGGTTGGACTCCGCCATCTTCTGCATGTCGTCGCGCTTCTTCACCGCCGCGCCGAGGCCGCTGGCGGCATCGAGGAGTTCGGCGGCGAGGCACTCGGACATCGTCTTCTCCCGGCGGGACCGGGCGAACTCGACGATCCAGCGGATGGCGAGCGTGGTGGCGCGGCGCGGGCGGACCTCGACGGGCACCTGGTAGGTGGCGCCGCCGACGCGGCGGCTCTTCACCTCGAGCGGCGGCTTCACGTTGTCGACCGCCCGCTTCAGCACCGTCAGCGCGTCCTCACCGGTCTTCGCCGCGACGATGTCGAGCGCCTTGTAGACGATCGACTCGGCAAGGCTGCGCTTGCCGTGCAGCATCACCTTGTTGACGAGCTGGGTGACGAGCACCGAGTGGTAGATCGGGTCGGCGACCAGTTCTCGACGGGGGGCAGGTCCCTTGCGCGGCATTCGTCAGCTCTCTCGGCTCGTCACAGCGGGGGTGGTCACTTCTCGGCCTTCGCGCCGTACCGGCTGCGGGCCTGCTTGCGGTTCTTCACGCCGGCGGCGTCGAGGGCGCCGCGGATGATCTTGTAGCGCACGCCCGGGAGGTCGCGGACACGGCCACCGCGCACGAGCACGATCGAGTGCTCCTGGAGGTTGTGCCCCTCACCAGGGATGTAGGCGGTCACCTCGACGCCGCTCGACAGGCGGACGCGGGCGACCTTGCGCAGCGCGGAGTTCGGCTTCTTCGGCGTGTTGGTGTAGACGCGCGTGCAGACGCCACGGCGCTGCGGCGAACCTTTCAGCGCCGGGGTCTTCGTCTTCGATACCTTCGTGCTGCGGCCCTGGCGGACCAGCTGCTGGATGGTGGGCACGCATCACCTCTACGAGTCGTACGAACTGGGGCTGTGCCGGCGGCCCGCGGGGCGCCTGCGCACAGGACCCTGCAATGTTATGGTCGCCCCGCCCTGGGGACAACACTGCTGGCCATGCGCGTCGTGGCGTTGCTCCGCGGGGTCAACCTCGGCCCCACCCGCACCCTCAAGATGGCCGACCTGCGCGCCGTGGTCACCGCGCTCGGGCACACCGACGTGACCACCTACCTGCAGAGCGGCAACGTGGTGTTCACCCCGGCCGACGCGGGCGCCGATCCCGCCGGCCTCGCCGCCGGGCTCAGCGCTGCCATCGCCGAGCACACCGGGCTGCGCACCGACGTGCTCATCCGCACGGGAGCGGAGATGGAGGCGATCGTCGCCGCCAACCCCTACGACCGTGACGACCCGACGAAGGTCGCCGTCACGTTCCTCGACCGTCCCGTCGATCCCGCCGCCTTCGCCGCCCTCGACCTGCCGTCGTTCGCCCCCGAGGCGCTGACGGTGCACGGCCGCGAGGTGTACCTCGACCTGCCCTTCGGGCAAGGTCGCTCAAAGCTGATGCAGGCGCTCGGCCGCCGACCCGTGGCGAGCGCTGCCGGGACGGCCACGACCCGCAACTGGCGCACGGTGCTGGCCTTGACCGAGCTGACCCGGGGCTGACGGCCGCCGCGCCGGCTACAGCAGCACCCACTCGGTCGTCACGACGTGCGCCCCCTCGTCGCCGATCACGGCGAGCCGGACCGGACCGGGGGCGACGGCGTCGAACGAGAAGCGGCCGAGGCGGTCGGACGTGGTCTCGCGCTGCTCGTCGCCGGCGTGCAGCCGGATCGTGAACGCCCCCGGGGGCACGAGCTGACCGACGACCCGGCGCGACGCCTCGTCGACGACCATCACCTCGATCTCGATCCCGGGGGCGCGGAAGGTGAGCTGGCGGGCGGTGTCCTCACTGCGCACGCCGGTCAGCTCGGCGGCGGAGTCGAAGACCAGTTCGGCGAGCTCCTGGTCGATGGTGCGCCACGTCCAGGCGACGCGGGCACCCTCCAGGACCTGGTCCGGCACCGGGTCGGCGGCGCGCAGCGCCCGGCCCAGCAGCTCGAGCAGTTCGTCGTCGGACACGGGCATCAGGATCCATCCTTCGGGTCGAAGCCGGGCGGGAGGAGCTTCTTCAGGCGCTCGAGGCAGCGGGCCCGGGTCGGGCCGATGCTGCCGATGGGACGGCCGAGGATCTCGGCGATCGTCTGGTAGTCGATCGGCGGCACGGCGCACAGCAGTCGCATCAGCTGCTGGTCCTCGGGGGACAGCTGAGCGAACGCCTGGAGCACGGCGCGCAACGTGGCGTCGTCGCCGACGCGCTCCTCGATCGACGGATCGGTCGGCTCCGGGAGGTCCTCCACCATCTCGTGTGGCGTCTGGCGGTGGTTCCCCCGGATGACGCGCAGGGCTTCGTTGCGCGTCGTGGTCGCCAACCAGGAGGCCAGCCGCTCGGGCTGGCGGATCCGCCCACAGTGCTCGGCCAGACGGAGCCAGACCGTCTGGACGACGTCCTGCGTGGCTGCCGAGCTGAGGCGGAAGGAGCGGGCCACGGACCACACCAGGCCGGCGTAGCGGTCGACGACCTCGTTCCAGGCCCCCTCGTCGCCCGCGACGACGCGGCTCAGGAGCTCCTGCGCCTCCACGACCGGCGAGTGTAGGTCTGGGTCGAGAACGGCGACCTGGTGCACGCTCACATCAACGAGACCGCCGGGGTGGCGCCGAGATACGCGCCATCTACCAACCGGTCAGGCGGCGGGGCCGGACATCGGTCACGTCGGCCCGCCGGGGACGGCCGGATCAGGCCCCGATCACGACGAACGCGGCCGCCACCGGGTCCAGCTCGTCGGCCGCCGCGGCGGCGGCGAGCGCGGCGGCCGGCGCCTCGCCGGCGGCGAGGCGGGCGTGGATCCGGCGCATCACGGCGAGGACCTGCTCGTCGTTCACCGGGGTGAGCGGGGCGATCACGTCGGACGCGCCGAACGCCCCGAGCGCGCTGGACAGGCCGAGCAGCGTGCCACCGTTGATCGTGGCGGACGTGCCCACGCTGCACGCCGACAACACGACCACACCCGGCATCGCCGCGGCGCGCTCGAGGTCGTACACGGTGAGCGGTCCGTCGCCGAGGGAGAGCGTCGAGAACAGCGGGTTGTCGGTGCGGAACGACCCGTGGCAGGCGAGGTGCACGAGCTCGGACACGCCGAACAGCTCGACGACCCGCTCCGCGGTCGATGCCGTCGACGGCACCACGGTCGCCCGCCGGTAGGCGGCGGCGAGCTCGGAGACCTCGGCGTCGGCGAAGCGCAGGGCGGGCCCGGCGACGAACGCCGTCGGCTGGTCGCGGCGCGATCCGGCACGACCGGAGGCTGCCTGGCAGGCGGCGGCCCACCCGCTGAGCGACGGGCTCACCGACACCGGGCGCCCGCGCAGCGGGGCGAGCGCGGTCCACGGCACACCGTGCAGGGCGCCGGTCGGCACGAGCACGAGCGGGCGGTCGCTGCGCGCGAACACCGGCGGCAGCAGCTGGGCGGCGAGCGCGTCGGCCGCCTCCTCGAGCAGCTGGCGGGCGGCGGCCCGCGACGCCTCGGAGCCCTGCACCCGATTCAGCCGGTGCAGGGCGAAGGCGCACACCTCGAGGTGCTCGTCGAGGGCCCCGACGTCGCCCAGGTCGTGCAGCGTGGTCCGCCCCCGGCGCACCCCGACGGCGTACAGGCGGCCGCCGAGGTTGGCGTAGGCGAGCAGGTCCCGGTCGCCCAGGGTGGCGATCGCCTCGTCCACCGCCTCCTCGGTGGTCAGCGCCTCGCCGCGCCGACCTCGGGCGCGGCGCGAGAGCGTGCGGATCTCGCGCTCGATGCGCAGGCGCTGGCGGTCGGCGCGGCTGCGCTCCTCCGGGCCGGCGTCCGGGTCGGCGGCCGCCGCGCTCGCCCGGCGCAGCTCGGCGAGCAGGTTCGCCATCGCCTCGTCGTCCGGGGCGCGCACGAGCGGGGCCCGCCACACCATCGTGCGCATCGCCTCGATGCGGTGGAGCAGCTCCCGGGGGCGACGGTCCTCGACGGCCAGGCGGGCCCCGAGCTCGATCAGCTCGGCACCGTGGTGGGCGGCGTGCGACCGCGCCTCGAGCGAGCCGAGCGCGGCCTGCGAGGCGGCGGCGATCCGCAGCCCGGCGCGCACCGCGCGGCGCGCCGCGGCACGGTCGCGCTCGCGCTCGGCGAGGACGGCGGTGACCCGGGCGAGCATCAGCTGGTCCGCGCCCCGGCCCCGCGCCGCGGCGCGCCCGACGTCCTCGAGCAGCGCCCGCGCCTCGGCGGCACGGCCCTGCTCGGCGTAGAGCAGCGCGGCGAGGAGCATCGACGAGAGGGCGTCGGAGCGCCAGCCGCCCGTGGCGAGCGCGCGCCCGTTCATCACCAGCCCCGCAGCGATCGTGGGGTCCTCGGGGCGCAGCCGCGCCTCGGCGCGCAGCCGGACCCGCTCGGCGACGTGCAACCAGCTGTCGCGCCCCTGGCGCGTGAACGCGGCGACGGCGTTGACCGCGCTGACGTGGGCCTCGTCCGGCTTGCCCTTCGCCAGGTCGATCTCGGCGGACACCAGCAGCAGCTCGGCGTGCTCGAGGTCGTTGCCACTCGCCGCGGACAGCTCGACGGCGCGGTCGATGAGGTGCTCCGCGTCGTCGAGCAGGTTGGCGTCGGCGAGGGCGACAGCGTGATCCGCGTACAGCCGGGGCAGGTCCGACATCGTGTGGGTGCGCCGGAACCCGTCCTCCGCGGCGGCGAACGCGTCCAGCGCCTCGGGCAAATTGCCCTCGGCCGCCTCGACGTACGCGAGGTTCGCCATCGCCGTCGCCGCCCACGACCACTGCTCGTGCTCGGTGGCCACGGACACCGCCCGTTGCAGGTGCTCGCGCGCCGCGTCGTACTCGGCGCGCTGCGCCTCGATCGCGCCGAGGTTGACGAGCACCCGCAGCTCGTCCACGACCGCCCCGGACGCGACCGCCAGCTGCCGCGCGTGGAGCAGTGCGCCCACCGCATCCTCCAGGCGCCCGAGCCGGTACTGCAGGATGCCGCGCTGCAACGCCAGCCAGCAGTGGTCGTCGGGGGCCACGTGGCGCTCTGCATCGTCGAGCAGCCGCAGTGCGCGATGCAGATCGCCCGTGCTGCCGACGTCGAGGGCGAGGCTGATCGTCACGCGCGCGAGCAGCTTCTCGTCGCGCGCCTCCCGGGCGCGGCGGGCCGCCTCCTCGAGCGACGACCGGGCCCGCCCGCTGTCACCGAGCATCCGCTCGGCGAGCCCGGCGATCCACCACAGCGCCGCGGCGGCCGGGCTCGTGCCGTCGTCGGCGGCGAGGTGCTCGCGGACCACCGCCAGCGCGGCCTCCGGGTCGACGTCGACGAGCGCGCGCAGCTCCTCGACCGAAATGGACCCGGTGGACATTGACGTCGAGGGTAGACCTGTGCCTGAACTGGCGGGGCCACGTGCCGGCACCGCCGCGCCCCGTCGCTGGATGAGGGAGGATCCCGTGAGCAACGACAGCCAGGTCGCCGACCACCCCGAGCGGCTCGGTGACCTCGCACCGATCTTCGAGCGACGACGGATCGTGTTCGCCGTCGACGAGCTCGGCCAGCTCGTCCTCGTGCGCCCGGACTCGGTCGTGGTCGACACGGGTGAGACGCCCGACGAGTTCGTCCGGGCCGTCGAGGCGGTCGCCAAGCTCGACCCCAAGCGGGCCGGCGAGCTGCGCGAGCGGGGCCCGCGTCAGGGCGGCCTCGTCAGCGTGCACTTCCAGAACGAGCCGACCAACGTGCAGAACGAGCGGCGCTTCTCGGCCCGGCCGGTGCAGACGGCACTGGACCGGTTGCGCGAGGCGGGGGCGCGCGCGGAGCCGAACCACGTCGTGATCGGCAGCCAGATCGTGCGTGGCGTGCCCGTCGGCGCCGAGGCGCACTTCGCCGGGGGGATGGTGTTCACCGCCGAGCTGATCGACACCCCGATCGGCAAGGTGCTCAAGTCGACGTCCGACCCGGCGCCACCCCCGGCGTGGCTGCCGGAACCGTTACAGCTCGAGAATCACCGTCAGCCACGCATCCTCGTCCTCGACACCGGGTTGCGCACCGACGGCACGGGCACGAAGGTCGAGCACCCCAAGCTGACGTGCGTGAAGTTGCACTCACCCTGGGTGGTGAAGTCCCAGCCCGGGGAGATCGACGACGAGGACGAGATCGACGACGACAACAGCGGCACGCTCGACTTCGAGGCCGGTCACGGCACGTTCATCACCGGCATCATCCAGCAGATCTGCCCCGACGCCGAGGTGCACATCGGCGGCGTGCTGTCGAGCTTCGGCGACGGCGACGTCGCCACCGTGATCGCCACGTTCGAGCACGCCCTCGAGCGGGTCGACAAACCGTTCGACCTCGTCGTGATGAGCCTCGGTTGCTACCTCAACAGCGACGAGGGCGCGCTGTTCGAGGCGGCGCTGCGCCGGCTGCTGGGCAACGGCCTCGGCGTCGCAGCCGCCGGCAACCAGGCCACGTCGCGCAAGTACTTCCCCGCAGCATGCCCGGACATCGTCGGCGTCGGCGGCCTCGGCCAGGCCGACAAGGCCTGGTTCACGAACTTCGGCAGCTGGGTCGACGCCTGCGCCCCGGCCATCGACGTCGTCAGCACGTTCTTCACCCGGAGCCCGCGCCACACGCTCGACGAGCCGCCGTTCACCGGCTGGGCCCGCTGGAGCGGCACGAGCTTCGCCGCCCCGAAGGTCGCCGCCGTGATCGCCCAGGAGATGTACCTGACCAAGCAGGACGCGCGCACCGTCTGGCGGCGCGTGTCGGACTACCGGCGGTACCGCTTCCCCGACCTCGGCACCGTGTTCAACGTCGGACCGTGATCGAGGAGAACGTCGGACCGTGATCGAGGAGCTCGCCGACTACGACGGCCCGCTCGGGCCGTACGCCGACGCCCTCGCCCGCCGGCGCATCGCGGTGGCGGCCGACCCGCACGGCCGCGTCGCCCTGCTCCGTCCCGACTCGGTCGTGCTCGAGTTCGGCGACCGCTACGACGAGGTCGAGCGGCTCGTCCACGACCGCGGGCTCGAGGTGCTCGGCGGTTCGCTGCCCACCGAGCCACCGGCGAGCGGCACGGTCGCCGTGCGCCGCGGGCTGCGCGAACGGGTGGCCACGCGGCCGCCGCGCTGGAAGGCGACGCAGCTGCGCCAGTGGGTCGACGACCTGCAGCTCGACGCGGTCGTCGCCCGCCCCAACCAGGTGTACCTGGCCGACGGCGTCGCCCGGTACTTCGGGCTCCTGGACCAGACGGGTGCCGGCACGCCCGGCGTCACGACCCCGTCGGCCGCGGTGTCGACCGTGCGCCCGGCCACCCGGCCACCGCACCTCCCCGAGCCGCTGAGGCTCCCCGACCGCGAGCCGCCCGACGTCCTCGTGCTCGACACCGGGCTGCGCACGATGGACGACCACTCGCGGCCGGAGCACCCCGACCTGCGCGGCCACTGCATCGTCCACCAGCCGTGGCGCGACCTGCGGACCGTCGGGCGGTGGGACGACGAGGACGAGCCCGACGACGACCGCCTCGGCCAGCTCGACGAGCAGGCCGGGCACGGCACGTTCATCTCGGGGATCATCCGCCAGCTCTGCCCCGACGCGCGGATCCACCACCGCGGCGTGCTCACCAGCTACGGCGACGGCGACGACGCGTCGGTGATCTCGGCGATCGAGCGGGCGCTGGCGACGATGACCGGCTACGACATCGTCGTCATGGCGTTCGGCACCTACGGCGCGGCCGACGAGCAGCCACCGCTCGCCGACGCCGTGCGTCGGCTGCTGCGCGACTCCCTGGTGATCGCCTCCGCGGGCAACGACGCGACGTCGCGGCCCTACTACCCCGCCGCGCTGCCCGGCGTCATCGCCGTCGGCGCGCTCGACCAGGCCGGCCGGGCTCGGTTCTCCAACTTCGGCTCGTGGGTCGACGCGTGCGCGCCGGCCGTCGACGTGGTGAGCACGTTCTTCGACGGCTTCACGGAGCGCTGCGGCTGCTGCGGATCACCGACCCAGACGTACGAGGGGTGGGCCCGCTGGAGCGGCACGAGCTTCGCCGCCCCGAAGGTCGCGGGGGTGATCGCCCAGGAGATGTACCTGCACGGTGGCACGGCGCGCGACGCCTGGGCACGCATCTCGGGGACGACGCGCCACCGTCACCCCGACCTCGGCGTCGTCGTCAACGTGTAGCCGGACGCGGACCGGCCCGGGCCGCGGTTGCGTCCGCAACCGTGACCCGGGCCGGTGACGCGACCTCTGCGCCGGTCAGCCCTCGGACGCCGCGGCCTCGCCGTTGGCCTCGTACGAGCCGTGGATGCTCGACAGCCACGCTGCCGGGTCCTCCTCGGCGTCGCTCGAGTAGAACGTCATCGGCTGGTAGTCCGGCGCCTCGATCTCGAACTGCCGGTAGCGGAGCATGCCCGTGCCAGCCGGGATCAGCTTGCCGATGATGATGTTCTCCTTGAGGCCGATGAGGTTGTCGGCCCGGCCGTCGATGGCGGCCTCGGTGAGCACCCGGGTGGTCTCCTGGAACGACGCCGCCGAGAGCCAGGACTCGGTGGCCAGCGACGCCTTCGTGATGCCCATGATCTCCGGGCGGCCCTCGGCGGGGCGACGCCCCTCCTCGAGCATCCGCCGGTTGGTGTCGCGGAACACCTTGGCGTCGACGCGCTCGCCCGGCAGGAAGTCGGTGTCGCCCGGCTCCTGCACGCCGATGCGGCGCGTCATCTGGCGCACGATCAGCTCGATGTGCTTGTCGTGGATCGACACGCCCTGGTCGCGGTACACCTTCTGCACCTCTTCCACGAGGTACGTCTGGGTCTCGCGCGGGCCCTTGATCTCCATCAGCTCCTTCGGGTCGAAGGGGCCGTCGGTGATCGGGTCACCGGCCTTCACCTCGTCGCCGTCGCGGACGATCGGGCGGGCACCGAGCGGCAGCACGATCTCGTGCTCCTCGCCGTCGTTGCCGACCACCTTGACGGGGATGCCCTTGCCCTCGTCCTCGCCGATGCGCACGACGCCCGACACCTTCGCCAGGCGGGCGGCGCCGCGCGGCGTGCGGGCCTCGAACAGCTCGACGACGCGGGGCAGACCGCCGGCGATGTCCTTGCCGGCCACGCCACCGGTGTGGAACGTCCGCATCGTCAGCTGGGTGCCGGGCTCACCGATCGACTGGGCGGCGATGACGCCGACGGCCTCGCCGAGCTCGATCGGCTTGCCGGTCGCCAGCGAGCGCCCGTAGCACTTCGCGCACACGCCGAGCTCGGCGTCGCACGTGAGCACCGACCGGACGCGGACCCGGTTGATCGCCGGGTCGTCGCGCAGCCGGCGGACCTCGTCCTCACCGAGGATCATGTTCCGCGGGTAGACGGTGCCGTCGCTCAACGTGACGTCGTTGAGCAGCGCCCGGCCGAACAGCTTCGTCTCGAGGTAGTTGCGCCTGCTCGGCGTGTCCGGCTCGACGTTGTCGATCCAGATGCCCAGCGTCGTGCCGCAGTCCTCCTCGCGCACGATCAGCTCCTGGGCGACGTCGACGAGACGGCGCGTCAGGTAGCCGGAGTCGGCGGTCCGCAGGGCGGTGTCGACGAGGCCCTTGCGGGCGCCGGGCGTGGCGATGAAGTACTCGAGGGTCTCGAGGCCCTCGCGGAAGTTCTTCTTGATCGGGCGCGGGATCATGTCGCCGCGGGGGTTCGCCACCAGGCCGCGCATGCCGGCGATCTGGCGCATCTGGGTCATGTTCCCTCGGGCGCCCGACCCGACCATCATGTCGATCGGGTTGAAGCGCTGCTTCTTGAACTCCTCTTCCATCGCCCGCTGGACGTCGGCGGTGGCGTCGGTCCAGATGCGCACCTCCTGCTGGCGGCGCTCACCGTCGGTGATGATGCCGCGCTTGAACTGCGTCTCGACCTTCTCGGCCTGCTCCTCGTAGCGCTCGAGGATCTCCCGCTTCGTCGGCGGCGTCTTGACGTCCTCGATGGAGATGGTGAGGCCGGACTTCGTGGCGAAGCGGTAGCAGAGGTTCTTGATCGCGTCGAGCGACGACGCGATCACCGCCTTCGGGTAGTGGTCCGACAGGCGCTCCACGATGATGCCCATCTCGCGCTTCTTGACGACCTCGGTGATGTGGCCGAAGCGCTCGGTGTAGTCCGGCGGCAGGGCCTCCTCGAAGAGCAGGCGCCCGACGGTGGTCTTGATGTACTCCTTGCGCTCCGCGTCCGGGTCGACCAGGAAGCTCGGCTGGCGCAGCTCGATCAGGGCGTGCAGGTCGAGGGAGCCCTCGTCGTAGGCGCGCAGCGCCTCCCACGTGTGCTTGAACACGCGGCCCTCGCCCTTCAGCCCCGGCAACGCCTCGGTCAGGTAGTAGGCGCCGATGACGAGGTCCTGCGTCGGCGTCACGATCGGGCGACCGGACGCCGGCGAGAGGATGTTGTTCGCCGACAGCATGAGCACGCGCGCCTCGGCCTGCGCCTCCGCCGACAGCGGGACGTGGATGGCCATCTGGTCGCCGTCGAAGTCGGCGTTGAACGCGGTGCACACGAGCGGGTGGATCTGCAGCGCCTTGCCCTCGACCAGCACCGGCTCGAACGCCTGGATGCCCAGGCGGTGCAGCGTCGGCGCCCGGTTCAGCAGCACCGGGTGCTCCTTGATGACGTCCTCGAGGACGTCCCACACCTGGCTGCGGCGGCGCTCCACCATCCGCTTGGCCGTCTTGATGTTCTGCGCCAGCTCGAGGTCGACCAGGCGCTTCATCACGAACGGCTTGAACAGCTCGAGCGCCATCAGCTTGGGCAGGCCGCACTGGTGCAGCTTGAGCGTCGGGCCGGCCACGATGACCGAGCGACCCGAGTAGTCGACGCGCTTGCCGAGCAGGTTCTGGCGGAACCGGCCCTGCTTGCCCTTGAGCATGTCCGAGAGCGACTTGAGCGGGCGGTTGCCCGGGCCCGTGACGGGCCGGCCGCGGCGGCCGTTGTCGAACAGCGCGTCGACGGCCTCCTGCAGCATGCGCTTCTCGTTGTTGACGATGATCTCCGGCGCGCCCAGGGCGAGCAGGCGGCCCAGCCGGTTGTTCCGGTTGATCACCCGGCGGTACAGGTCGTTGAGGTCGGACGTGGCGAAGCGGCCACCGTCGAGCTGCACCATCGGGCGCAGCTCCGGCGGGATCACCGGCACCACGTCGAGGATCATCGCCTTGGGGTCGTTGATCCGCCGGCCGTGCTCGTCACGACGGTTGAACGAGGCGACGATCTTGAGCCGCTTGATCGCCTTCTGGCGGCGCTGGGCGGACAGCGGCTTGCGGCCGGAATCGGGGCCCGGGTCGATGGCCTCGCGGAGCTTGGCCTCCTCCTCGTCGAAGTCGATCCGGTCGATCAGCTGCTTGATCGCGTCGGCGCCGGTGCCACCCTCGAAGTAGTCGCCGTACTTGTCGCGCAGCTCGCGCCAGAGCATCTCGTCGTCGATGATCTTGCGCGCGTGGAGGTTCTTGAACTCCTCCCACGTGCGCGTGACGAGATCGAGCTCCATCTCGTAGCGCTCGCGCAGCGCCTCGACGTCCTTGTCGGCCTCGCGGCGCAGCTTCTTGGTGTCGCCACCCTCGGCCTCGACGCGCTCGGCCTCCTCCTCGAGCTCCTTGTAGCGACGGTCGATCGCCAGCTCGAGCTCCTTCTGGATGGCGTCGCGCTCCTCGAGGTACTCGTTCTCGAGGTTGGGCAGGTCCTCCTGGCGCTTGTCCTCGTCCACCCACGTGACGAGGTTGGCAGCGAAGTAGATGACCTTCTCCAGCTGCTTCGCCTTCAGCTCCTCCTTCGGCTCGATGCCGGCGAGGAGGTAGGCGAGCCACGACCGGGTGCCGCGCAGGTACCAGATGTGCACGACGGGCGCCTCGAGCTCGATGTGCCCCATGCGGTCACGGCGGACCTTGGAGCGCGTCACCTCGACGCCGCAGCGCTCGCAGATGATGCCCTTGAAGCGGACCCGCTTGTACTTGCCGCAGTAGCACTCCCAGTCCCGCGTGGGACCGAAGATCTTCTCGCAGAAGAGCCCGTCCTTCTCGGGGCGCAGCGTGCGGTAGTTGATCGTCTCCGGCTTCTTGACCTCGCCGTGCGACCACTCCCGGATCTGGTCAGCGGTGGCCAGCCCGATCTTGAGCTGGTCGAACATGTTCACATCGAGCATCTCGGTGTCCGTTCTCGCGTGTTCGTCGTCGTTCGTTCCGATGTGACTCAGTAGGCACGCATCGGCCGTGCCGGGCGCTGGTCGTCCTCGTCGCTGCCGCGCTCCGGACGGGAGATGTCGATGCCGAGCTCCTCGGCCGCACGGAAGACGTCCTCGTCGAGCTCGCGGAGCTCGATCTCGGTGCCGTCGTCCGCGAGCACCTCGACGTTGATGCAGAGTGCCTGCATCTCCTTCATGAGGACCTTGAAGCTCTCGGGGACCCCCGGCTCGGGGATGTTGTCGCCCTTAACGATCGCCTCGTACACCTTCACTCGGCCGAGGACGTCGTCGGACTTGATGGTGAGCAGCTCCTGGAGGCAGTAGGCGGCGCCGTAGGCCTCGAGCGCCCACACCTCCATCTCACCGAACCGCTGACCACCGAACTGCGCCTTGCCGCCCAGCGGCTGCTGGGTGATCATCGAGTACGGGCCGGTCGAGCGGGCGTGGATCTTGTCGTCGACCAGGTGGGCCAGCTTGAGGATGTACATGTACCCGACCGTCACCGGGTTGTCGTAGGGCTCGCCGGTGCGCCCGTTGTAGAGCGTCGTCTTGCCGTCGCGGCCGATCAGGCGCAGACCGTCGGGCGACTCGGGGTTGAGGTGCTGGAGGATCTGCTGGATGGTCGGGTGCTTGCCGGCCTCCTCCTCCTCGTCCCAGTGGGCACCGTCGAACACCGGCGAGGAGATGAACGTCGCCGGCGGCGTCGTCGGCCGGGTCTTCGACTCTGTGCCGCGCACCGGCTCGGCGCCGACGCGCTCCCCGGTCTTCGGGTCGACCCAGCCCCAGCGGGCGCAGTAGCCGAGGTGCGCCTCGAGGACCTGGCCGACGTTCATCCGGCTCGGCACGCCGAGCGGGTTGAGGATGATGTCGACGGGGGTGCCGTCGGCGAGGAAGGGCATGTCCTCGATCGGGAGGATCTTGGAGATGACGCCCTTGTTGCCGTGCCGGCCGGCGAGCTTGTCGCCGACGGAGATCTTGCGCTTCTGGGCGACGTACACGCGCACCAGCTGGTTCACGCCCGGCGGCAGCTCGTCGCCGTCCTCGCGGTTGAACACCTTGACGTCGATGACCTTGCCGGACTCGCCGTGGGGCACCTTCATCGAGGTGTCGCGGACCTCGCGCGCCTTCTCACCGAAGATCGCCCGCAGCAGGCGCTCCTCCGGCGTCAGCTCGGTCTCGCCCTTGGGCGTCACCTTGCCGACGAGCACGTCGCCGGCGTCGACCTCGGCGCCGACGCGGATGATGCCGCGGTCGTCCAGGTCGGCGAGGATGTCGTCGGAGAGGTTCGGGATGTCCCGCGTGATCTCCTCGGGGCCGAGCTTGGTGTCGCGGGCGTCGACCTCGTGCTCGTGGATGTGGATCGACGTCAGCACGTCGTCACGCACGAGGCGCTCGGACAGGATGATGGCGTCCTCGAAGTTGTAGCCCTCCCACGGCATGATGGCGACGAGCAGGTTCTTGCCGATCGCCAGCTCGCCCTGGTCGGTGGAGGGGCCGTCGGCGAGGATCGTGCCCTTCGTGACCTGCTGGCCCTCGCGGACCCGCGGCCGCTGGTTGATGCACGTGTCCTGGTTGGACCGGCGGAACTTGGCGAGGCGGTAGACCTTGCGGCCCTCGTTGACGTACTGGACGGTGATCGAGTCGCCGCTGACCTCGAGCACCTCGCCGTCGTCGATCGCCTCGATCAGGTCGCCCGAGTCGCGGGCGACACGGCCCTCGATGCCGGTGCCGATGTACGGCGCCTCCGAGCGGATCAGCGGCACCGCCTGCTTCTGCATGTTGGCGCCCATGAGGGCGCGGTTGGCGTCGTCGTGCTCGAGGAACGGGATCAGCGCCGTGCCGACCGAGACGATCTGCTTCGGGCTGACGTCCATGAAGTCGACCTCGGACGGCGGCACGTAGGCCACGTCCGTGGTGGCGCCGAAGAAGCTCTCCGCCTCGAGCATCTTGCGCAGGTCGTCGAGGCTGGCGGCCTGCGGCGAGCGCCGCACGAGGACGCGCTCCTCCTGGAACGTGCCGTCCGGGTTGAGCGGCGTGTTCGCCTGGGCGATGACGTAGTTCTCCTCCTCGTCGGCCGCCATGTAGACGATCTCGTCGGTGACGCGGCCGTCGACGACCTTGCGGTAGGGCGTCTCGATGAAGCCGAACTCGTTGACCCGGGCGTAGGTGGAGAGACCGCCGATGAGGCCGATGTTCGGGCCTTCCGGCGTCTCGATCGGGCACATCCGGCCGTAGTGGCTGAAGTGGACGTCGCGGACCTCGAAGCCGGCGCGCTCGCGGGAGAGGCCGCCGGGGCCGAGCGCCGAGAGGCGGCGCCGGTGGGTGAGCCCGGTGAGCGGGTTCACCTGGTCCATGAACTGCGACAGCTGGGACGTCCCGAAGAACTCCTTGATCGCCGCCACGACGGGGCGGATGTTGATCAGGGTCTGCGGGGTGATCGCCTCGACGTCCTGGGTCGTCATGCGCTCGCGCACGACGCGCTCCATGCGCGAGAGACCGATGCGCACCTGGTTCTGGATCAGCTCACCGACCGAGCGGACGCGCCGGTTGGCGAAGTGGTCCTGGTCGTCGAGGCGGTAGCCGGGCTCCTGCTTGACCAGGTGGAGCATGTAGGTGACCGCGGCGAGGACCTCGCAGCGGCTGAGCACGTTCTGGTCCTCGGTCGGGTAGTCGAGCAGCTCCTCGGGGAGCCCGAACAGCTCGCTCAGCTTGGCGATCTCAGCGCCGAGCTTGCGGTTGAGCTTGTAGCGGCCGACCCGCGACAGGTCGTAGCGGCGGCTCTCGAAGAAGGCGTTGCGGAAGTACGCCCGGGCGGACTCGACCGTCGGCGGCTCACCGGGACGGGCGCGCTTGTAGATCTCGATCAGGGCCTCGTCCTGGGTCGGCGCGATGTCGCGCTCCTTGTCCCACTGGCCCTGCAGGAAGTCGAAGTGCTGGACGAAGCGCTCGAGGAAGCCCGGGGCGTGCTCCTCGTCGTAGCCGAGGGCGCGCAGCAGCACGAAGATGCCGAGGCGGCGCTTGCGGGCGACGCGGGTGCCGGCGGTGACGTCCTTGCCCGGCTTCTGCTCGACGTCGAACTCCATCCACTCACCGCGGTACGGGTGGATGGTGCCCTTGACGAGCTGGTGCTTGGTGAAGTTGCGGAGGCGGAACCGCTCGCCCGGCTCGAAGATGACGCCCGGGGACCGCACGAGCTGGGACACGACCACGCGCTCGGTGCCGTTGATGATGAAGGTGCCCTTCTCCGTCATGATCGGGAAGTCACCCATGAACACCGTCTGCTCTTTGATCTCGCCGGTGTTCCGGTTCATGAACCGTGCGCGCACGAAGACCGGCGCCGAGTAGGTCATGTCCTTCTCTTTGCACTCCTCCACCGAGAACTTCGGCGGCGGGCGCAGGTCCTCGTCGTCGGGGTCGAACTCGAGCTCGAGCTGCAGCGCCTCCGAGAAGTCCTTGATCGGGCTGATGTCCCGGAAGGTGTTGGCGAGCCCCTCGTTCAGGAACCAGTCGAACGACTCCCGCTGGATCGCGATCAGATTGGGCAGTTCAAGCGGCTCATCCAGGTTGGCGAACGAGTAGCGCTCACGGGACGCGGTGGGAGATGCCACGGATCACTCCTGGGGTCGCGGGGCGTGGTGAGGGCGCGTCGAAGCACAGCCTTCGCAGGGAGAAGGACACGAGGACGCACGGCAACGTTCGATCCTAACGGCCGGGGCGCACTGAATCAACCGACGTCCAGGCAGCGCGAACGGCGCCGCGTCCGGGTCGGGATCCGGTTGGTGACAAGGTAAAGACGGCGACCGGACGTGTCAAGCATCCGTGCGCCACGCCGGCGTGGCGCGGTCGTCCGGGGGCACCACGCGGCGTCGCCGGTCAGGCCCCGCCCCGCGGTGATCATGAGCAGTTGGGCCGCTGCCAGGCCCGAACGCTCACCATCAACCTCCGACCCCCGGCGATCATGAGCAACCGGGACACTGACCGACCCCATCGCTCATCATCGACCCCGACCCCACCGTGATCATGAGCAACCGGGACGCCCACGGACCCGAACGCTCATCGTCGGCACTCGGTCGGATGGCTGCCGGGGCGCCTGGGCCCCGACGCGACACGAGGCCCGGGCACCATCGGTGCCCGGGCCTCGCTGCGTCGCACGCCGCCTGGGGGCGGCGGGAGTGAAGGGTCAGCTCGTCACTTGAGCTCGACGGTCGCGCCGGCCTCCTCGAGCTTGGCCTTGGCGGCCTCGGCGGCCTCCTTGGTGGCCTTCTCGAGCACCGGCTTGGGCGCACCGTCGACCAGGTCCTTGGCCTCCTTGAGGCCGAGGCTGGTGAGCTCGCGCACGGCCTTGATGACCTGGATCTTCTGGGCGCCGGCGGAGGCGAGGATGACGTCGAACTCGTCCTTCTCCTCCTCGGCCGGGGCGGCAGCGGCGCCGCCGCCACCGGCGGCCGGGGCTGCGGCGACGGCCACCGGGGCCGCTGCCGTCACGCCGAAGCGCTCCTCGAACGCGTCGAGCAGCTCCTTCAGCTCGAGCACCGTGAGGGCGCCGATCGCATCGAGGATCTCTTCCTTGGTTGCCATGTCTCGTGTCTCTCTCTGAACGAAGGGGTGGGGTCGTCAGGCAGCGGCGGCCGCCTGCTGGTCGATGAGGGCCTGGAGCCCGTAGGCGAACTTGCGCGGCAGGGCCTGCAGCAGTCCGGCGGTCTTGACGAGCGGCGCCTGCAGGGCACCGGCGAAACGGGCGAGCAGCTCCTCGCGCGACGGCAGATCGGCGAGGGCGGTGACGTCCGCGGCGCCGATGATGTTGGTGCCCAGGGCACCACCGCGCAGCACGAGCAGCGGGTTCGTCCGTGCCGTGTCCCGCAGCGCCTTGGCCGCGCCGACGACGTCGTCACGGGCGAACGTCAGCGCGGTCGGGCCGACGAGCAGCTCCTTGAGCCCGTCGAGCCCGGCCTTCTCGGCGGCGAAGCGGGCCAGGGTGTTCTTGTAGACCTTGTGCTCCGCACCGGTGGGACGCAGCGCGTTGCGCAGCTCCGCCATCGCGCCGACCGTCATCCCGCGGTACTCCGTCACGAAGACGGCCGACGCCTCGCTGAGCTTCGTCGCGATCTCCTCGACGACCGCGACCTTCTCGGGGCGGGGGTTCTCCATCTCGATGCACACCTCCTTTCACATGTCTCGGGGCGGCTCGCACGCAGGCGAGCTCCACCCAGGGGACCTGTGTGGGGCGTGCACCTCGGTCGGCGGGGCGAACACCCCATTACCCACCCCATGGGTGGACCGACGGTCTTCGGCGAGCAACCGTTTCGGATTGACCGCGCAACGTTATCGGCCGCGCAGCGTGACGGGACCGCCGGCGCGGCCCGATCGGCGTCAGGCCTCGGCGCGCAGGCGGTTCGTGTCGACGCGGACGCCGGGGCCCATCGTCGACGACACCGTGATCTTGCGGATGTAGCGACCCTTGGCGGAGGCCGGCTTGGCCCGCTGCAGCTCGTCGATCACGGCCCGGAAGTTGGCCTCCAGGGCCGCCGGGTCGAAGCTGACCTTCCCCAGCGGCACGTGCACGTTGCCGTAGCGGTCGGTGCGGTACTCGACCTTGCCGCCCTTGAACTCCGAGACGGCGCGGCCGACGTCGTTGGTGACGGTGCCGGTCTTCGGGTTCGGCATCAGGCCGCGGGGACCGAGGAGCCGGCCGAGGCGGCCGACGAGCGGCATCATGTCCGGCGTCGCGATCGCCACGTCGAAGTCGAACTTGCCGGCCTCGACCTGGGCCGCCAGGTCGTCGGCGCCGACGAGGTCGGCACCGGCCTCGCGGGCCTCGGCCGCCTTCTCACCGGCGGCGAACACCGCGACGCGGACCTCCTTGCCGGTCCCCGCCGGGAGACCGACGGTGCCGCGCACCATCTGGTCGGCCTTGCGGGGGTCGACGCCGAGGCGGACCGCCACGTCGACGGTCTCGTCGAACTCGGCCTTGGCGATCGACTTGACGATCGTGAGCGCTTCGAGCGGCGTGTAGAATTGCTCGCGGTCGAAGCTCTTCAGGGCATCGGCGTACTTCTTGCCGGACATCACGGTCTCCCTCGTGTGGTCGGACCCGCCGGGCGAGGTGCTCCCGGACCGGGCGGTGGATGGGGATGCGGCCGCGGGAACGGCCGCGGGTGGTCGGCTCCGTCAGCCGACGATCTCGATGCCCATCGACCGGGCCGTGCCGCGCACCTGCTGCTTGGCGGCCTCGAGGTCGTAGGCGTTGAGGTCGGGCAGCTTGATCTGGGCGATCTCGGCGATGTCCGCCTCGGTCACCCGCCCGACCACGGTCTTGCCGGGGTCGCCCGACGCCTTCTCGATGCCCGCCTTCTGGCGCAGCAGCACCGGGGTCGGCGGGGTCTTCAGGACGAACGAGAAGGACCGGTCCTCGAAGATGGTGATCTCGACCGGGACGATCGTGCCGGCCTGGCTCTCGGTGGCGGCGTTGTACGCCTTCACGAAGTCCATGATCGCCACGCCGTGGGGACCGAGCGCGGTGCCGACGGGCGGCGCCGGGCTGGCCTTGCCGGCCGGGATCTGGATCTTGACGGTCGCCGCGACCCTCTTCTTCGCCATGACAGTTCGTTCTTCCTCTGGGTTACAGCTTGGCGACCTGGCTGAAGTCCATCTCGACGAGCGTCTCCCGCCCGAAGATGTTGACCAGGACCTTGAGCTTCATGTGGTCCGCGTTGATCTCCGCGATCTCGCCGGAGAAGTCGGCGAACGGGCCTTCCTTGACCCGGACGCTCTCGCCCACCTCGAACTCGAGGCGCGGCTTGGCCCGGGCGACCTGCTCCGCGCCCTCGGTCTTCGGGGCGAGGAACGTGCGCACCTCGCGCCGCGAGAGCGGGGTGGGCTTCTGACCGTGCCGGCTCTGGCCGACGAACCCGGTGACGCCCGGCGTGTTGCGGATGCAGTACCAGGACTCGTCGTCCATCTTGCAGCGCACCAGCAGGTAGCCGGGGAACACCTTGCGCTGGACGATCTGCTTGCGGCCGTTCTTGAACTCGACGACGTCCTCGGTCGGGATGACGACCTCGAAGATCTTCTCCTCCATGTTCATGCTCTGGATGCGAGCCTGGAGGTTGGCGGCGACCTTCTTCTCGTACCCCGACTGGGTGTGGACGACGTACCAGGAGCCCGGCCTGGTCCAGGGATCGTCCTCGATCTCCTCCTCGACGGGCTCCACTGACTCGATCGCGACCCCCCCCTCCTCGGCGGCGTCGGCGGCCCCGTCGTCGCCCGCCGGCTCGTCGGCGACCGGCTCGTCGTCGGTGGTGCCGGCAGTGGTGCCGGCCACGGCCGCGGGGTCGACGCCGAGGACGTCGTCGAGCTCCTGCTCGTCGGTCGCGTGCGGGTTGAAGTCGTCGCTCATCAGTAGAACCAGTTCTGGAAGACGCCGAGCAGTGCGTCGAGCCCGCCGACGAACGCCGTGTACACGATCACCGTGATGACGACGACGATCGAGTAGCGGACGACCTCCGGCCGCCTGGGCCAGGCGACCTTCCGCATCTCGTCGCGGACCTCGCGCAGGTACTGCCCGGGCCCCACCCGCTCGCGCTTGACGGGCGCCTGTCGCTGGACGCGCGAGGGGGCGCCCTTCTCGTCGAGGGCGCCGGTGCGGCGGAGGTGCCGCTTCTGCTCGCGGTTCAGGTCGTCCAGTGACATTCGTCGTGCGTTCGTTCGTATGGGGCCAGACGTGCAGGGCAGGAGGGACTCGAACCCCCGACCGTCGGTTTTGGAGACCGATGCTCTACCAACTGAGCTACTGCCCTCGGTGGGAGAGGTCAGGCTACCAGCGGGCCCTCGTCGGCCGGCCGGCGCGCCGGATCCCCCACGAGCGGCAGCCGGGCGGGCCCGGCAGCCGGTCGAAGGTGCCGTCAGCGGGTCTCCTTGTGGAGCGTGTGACGACGATCGTGGCTGCAGTACTTCTTCATCTCCAGCCGCTCACGATCGTTGATCTTCGACTTCATCGTGATGTAGTTGCGGCGCTTGCACTCGGTGCACTCGAGTGTGATCTTGACCCGCTTGTCGTTCTTGGGCATTCAGGACCTCCGGTCCGTGCATCGGCACCGCCGCAGCGGCGGTGCCGATCCTGTTCTCGAAACTGTCACGGACGGTTGGGCCCGACCGTGGTGATGACCCCTACTTGATGATCTTGGTGACGCGGCCCGCCCCGACCGTACGACCACCCTCACGAATCGCGAACCGCAACCCCTCATCCATCGCGATCGGCTTCTGCAACTCCACCGTCATCGTCACGTTGTCACCCGGCATCACCATCTCCGTCCCCTCAGGCAGACGAATCGTCCCGGTGACATCCGTCGTCCGGAAGAAGAACTGCGGCCGATAGTTGTTGAAGAACGGCTTGTGCCGACCACCCTCCGCCTGGGTCAACACATACACCTGCCCCTCGAACTCGGTGTGCGGCGTGATCGACCCCGGCTTGCACAACACCTGACCACGCTCCACCTCCTCCTTCTTCGTCCCCCGCAACAACGCACCGATGTTGTCCCCCGCACGACCCTCATCCAGGATCTTGCGGAACATCTCCACACCCGTGCACGTCGTCTTCTGCGTCGGCCGCAACCCGACGATCTCGATCTCATCCCCGGTGCGGATCACACCCTGCTCCACCTTGCCGGTCACCACCGTGCCCCGACCCGTGATCGTGAACACGTCCTCGATCGGCATCAAGAACGGCTTGTCCAGATCCCGCTGCGGCTCCGGGATGAACTCATCCACCGCCGCCATCAACTCCAGGATCTTCTCCTGCCACGCCGGATCCCCCTCCAACGCCTTCAACGCGGACACCCGCACGATCGGCGCCTCATCACCAGGGAACTCGTACTCGTTCAACAGCTCCCGGACCTCCAACTCCACCAGGTCCAGCAGCTCCTCGTCATCCACCATGTCAGCCTTGTTCAAGGCCACCACGATGTACGGCACACCCACCTGACGCGCCAACAGCACATGCTCACGCGTCTGCGGCATCGGACCATCCGTCGCCGCCACCACCAGAATCGCACCGTCGACCTGCGCCGCCCCCGTGATCATGTTCTTGATGTAGTCCGCATGACCCGGCATATCGACGTGCGCGTAATGCCGCTTCTCCGTCTCGTACTCAATATGAGCAATCGAGATCGTGATCCCCCGCGCCTTCTCCTCCGGCGCCTTGTCAATCGAATCAAACGGCGTGTACTCCGCCAACCCACGATCCGCCAACGTCTTCGAAATCGCCGCCGTCAACGTCGTCTTCCCATGGTCAATATGACCCATCGTCCCAATGTTCACATGCGGCTTCGTACGCTCGAACTTCGCCTTGCTCATGGTGGTGTGTGCCTTTTCTCCGGGTCAGGGTGTTGACGGTGGGATCTAGTAGCGGCGATCGGGATCGAACCGATGACCTTCCGATTATGAGCCGGATGCTCTAACCAACTGAGCTACGCCGCCACGGGTTGAGCCATGCGTCTGGTCGAGCCCTCTGTGGGAATCGAACCCACGACACCAGCCTTACCATGGCTGTGCTCTGCCGACTGAGCTAAGAGGGCCTTCTTCGGGGCGCGGTCGACCCGCGAGCCGACGCACGAGCATAGCGGCGCGCGACGGCGGCGACTACGGGGGCGCTGCGCGTCACCCCAGGCCAGCGGCAACGCCGTCGCTATCCTCGCCCGGCGTGGGCGACGTGCGCATCCGGTTGGCCGACGTGGCCGACGCGGAGGCCATCCGCACCATCTACAACCTCGAGGTGATGACGGCGACGAGCACGTTCGACCTCGTCCCGCGCACCCTCGCCGACCAGATCGCCTGGCTGCAGGCCCGCTCGGGGGCGTTCTCCACGGTCGTCGCGGTCGACGGCGACGAGGTCGTCGGGTTCGCCGCCCTGTCCCCCTACAAGGAACGGGCCGCCTACCGCACGACGGTCGAGGACTCCGTGTACGTCGCCCGCCACCGGGCCGGTCAGGGCATCGGCAAGCTGCTGCTCACGCACCTCGTCGACGTGGCCCGCTCGTCGGGGTTCCACGCCATGATCGCCCGCATCGAGGCGAGCGGCGCGGCGAGCCGGGCCCTGCACGCGTCCTGCGGGTTCGAGCTCGTCGGGATCGAGCGCCAGGTCGGGCGCAAGTTCAACCGCTGGCTCGACGTGGCGATCATGGAGCTGCTGCTGTAGCGGCCCGGCGGGCGCGGGCGCCGCGGACCGATCGCCTGGTGGGCCGGGAAGGATTCGAACCTCCGTAGGCGTACGCCGGCAGATTTACAGTCTGCTCCCTTTGGCCACTCGGGCACCGACCCAGTTGCGGGCGGGAAGCGTACCGCCCGCGAGCGCCGATCGGGGCGTCGCGCGGCGATCCGGGCGACGCTCACTACCCTCCCGGACATGCCCAGCTTCGATGTCGTCTCCGAGGTGGACCGCCAGGAGGTCCGCAACGCCGTCGACCAGGCGCAGCGCGAGATCGGGACGCGCTTCGACTTCAAGAACACCAACTCGTCGATCGAGCAGCACGACCTGGTCCTGACGCTGCGCTCGGTGAGCGAGGACCGCTTGGCCGCGGTGCGCCAGGTACTCGAGGAGAAGCTCGTCAAGCGCAAGGTCTCGCTGAAGGGCCTGGAGTACGGCGACGTCGAGGAGGCGGCCCACGGCACGGTGCGCCAGACCGCCACGATCAAGGTCGGGATCTCGCCGGACAAGGCCAAGCAGATCAACAAGCTGATCAAGGAGCAGGGCCCCAAGGGCGTCTCCAGCCAGACCCAGGGCGACATGGTGCGCGTGTCGGGCAAGAAGCGCGACGACCTGCAGGCCGTCATGCAGCTGCTGCGGGAGACCGACCTCGGGATCCCGATCCAGTTCGAGAACCTGCGCAACTGAGCCCCGGCGCCTAGGTTGACGCGATGGGCTGTGGTTGCCTGCTCGTCCTGCTCGGCGCGGCGTTCCCCCGGATCGCCCTGATCCTGACCTGGATCTTCAGCGACCGGGTCGACATCGCCTTCGAGGGCGATGCGCTGCTCCCGCTCGGCGGGCTGATCTTCCTGCCCTACACGACGTTCTTCTACGTGATCGCCTACGCCCCGACCGCCGGGGTGTCGGCGTTCGGCTGGGTGTTCGTGCTCTTCGGGCTGCTCCTGGACCTCGGCTCGTGGTTCGGCGGCGGCCGCGAAGGCCGCCGCCGCTACGTCCACTGACGGCGCTGACCGTCGGCGCCCGCGCCAACTTTTCGCGAAAACGGCACCGATGGGGCCGTCTCCGCGAAAAGTTGACGGAGACGGACGTTGCGTCAGTCCTCCTGGGGGGCCTCGGCGGCCCGCTTCTTGATCTCGTCGACGACGGTCGCGTCGGCGAGGGTCGTGGTGTCCCCCAGGTTGCGGCCCTCGGCGACGTCGCGCAGCAGCCGGCGCATGATCTTGCCGCTGCGGGTCTTGGGCAGCTCCGGCGTGAAGTAGATCGTCTTCGGCTTGGCGATCGGCCCGATCTCGGCGGCGACGTGGTCGCGCAGCGCCGCCGCGTCGATCTCCTCGCCGGCGCGCAGGGTCACGTAGGCGATGATCGCCTGCCCCGTCGTCGGGTCGTTGGCACCGACGACGGCCGCCTCGGCGACCGCCGGGTGCGAGACGAGCGCGGACTCGACCTCCGTCGTGGAGATGCGGTGGCCGGACACGTTCATCACGTCGTCGACGCGCCCGAGCAGCCAGAAGTAGCCGTCCTCGTCGATCTTGGCGCCGTCACCCGCGAAGTACCGGCCGGGGAAGCGGCTCCAGTAGGTCTCCTTGTACCGCTCGGGGTCACCCCAGATGCCCCGCAGCATCGCCGGCCAGGGCCGGGTGATCGTGAGGTAGCCACCGCCCTTGGTCACCGGCTTGCCCTCGTCGTCGACGACCTCGGCGGTGATGCCGGGCAGCGGGAACGTCGCCGAGCCGGGCTTGGTGGTGGTCGCCCCGGGCAGCGGGCTGATCATGATCGCCCCGGTCTCGGTCTGCCACCAGGTGTCGACGACGGGGCAGCGCTCCCCGCCGATGTAGGTGTGGTACCACATCCAGGCCTCGGGGTTGATCGGCTCGCCGACCGAGCCGATGACGCGGAGGCTCGACAGGTCGTGCTTGGCCGGCTCCTGGGTCCCCCACTTCATGAACGTCCGGATCGCCGTGGGGGCGGTGTAGAAGATCGTGACCTTGTACTTCTCGATGATCTCCCAGAACCGGTCGTTGCCGGGGTGGTTCGGGACCCCCTCGTACATCACGACCGTGGCGCCGTTGGCGAGCGGCCCGTAGACGATGTAGCTGTGCCCGGTCACCCAGCCGACGTCGGCGGTGCACCAGAAGATGTCGGTCTCGGGATGCAGGTCGAAGACGTATTTGTGGGTGAACGCGACCTGCGTCAGGTAGCCGCCGGTCGTGTGCATGATCCCCTTGGGCTTGCCCGTGGTGCCCGACGTGTAGAGCAGGTAGAGGAGGTGCTCGGAGTCGAACGGCTCGGCCGGGCAGTCCGGGCTCGCCTGGGCGACGAGGTCGTGGTACCAGTGGTCGCGGCCCTCGACCATCTCGATGTCGTTGTTGCCGCGCTTGACGACGATGACGTGCTCGATGGTCGAGGTCGACCGCAGCGCCTCGTCGGCGGACGGCTTGAGCGGGAACACCGAGCCCCGGCGCCAGCCGCCGTCGGCGGTGATCAGCACCTTGGCGCCGGCGTCGTTGATCCGGTCGGCGAGCGCCTGGGAGGAGAAGCCGCCGAACACGACGCTGTGGGGGGCGCCGATGCGGGCGCAGGCGAGCATCGCCACGGCGGCCTCGGGGATCATCGGCAGGTAGATGTTCACCCGGTCGCCGGCCTTCACGCCCAGCGACTTGAGGGCGTTGGCGAGGCGGCAGACCTCCTCGAGCAGCTCCGCGTAGGTGATCGCGCGGGTGTCACCGGGCTCACCCTCGAAGAGGATCGCCGTCTTGTCCCCGCGGCCGGCGGCGACGTGGCGGTCGAGGCAGTTGGAGGCCACGTTCAGCTTGCCGCCGACGAACCACTTGGCGAAGGGCAGGTCCCATTCGAGGATGGTGTGCCACTCCGTGTCCCAGTCGAGGAGCTCGGCGGCCTGCTTGGCCCAGAAGCCGAGGTCGTCCTTGGCCGCCTCCTCGTACATCCACGTCCCCGTGACGAGCGCATCCCGCTTGATGTGCTCCGGCGGCGGGAACGTGCGGTTCTCGGCGAGCAGGGCATCGATGCCCGCGGCAGCGTCGGTCATGCGATCGACCTTAGTGACGTCGGACGTCACGTCGGTCAACCCTGGTGACCAGGGGGCTCAGGGGTCGAGCGGCTGGATGGTGGCGCTGTCGGGCAGGAACGAGAACGAGGCGATCGTGCTGCCGTCGCAGGCCACGGTCTCGACGTCCTGCTCGACGGCGGCGACGGTGAGCGTCACCCCGGCGCCGGGGGTGATCGGTGCCGCCAGGTAGACGTAGGCCTCGAAGTAGCGGGTCGTGGCCGGGGCGATGCGGATCGTGCAGACCGCGACGTCACCGTCGTTGACGAAGCGTTGCTCGACGGGGACGGCGCCGAGGACGATGCCGGCGGCCGCGGACCCGCGTCCGCTGGTGTCGCGCAGGATGTACTGGTAGGCCCCGGTCTCGAGGACGTCGCCGTCGTCGTCGAGGCACTCGCCGAAGCCGGGCGGTTCGCGGCGCAGCGTGCCGGACGACGCGATGCGCCGGCCGTCGCGCTCCCAGCGCCCCTCGAGGGCGAGCGGCTGGGTCATCGGCACTGCCGCGCAGATGGTGGCGGTGCGCTCGGCGGCGGCGACGTCATGACGGCCGCTGGCGAGCATCTCGTCGATCGCCGCGGCCGCCTCCTCCGGGGTGGCGAGCAGCTCGGGAAAGGCGGCGACGCTCGGCACGAGCTGGGCGACGTAGGGCGGGGCCTCGGGGCTGCTGTCCGGCGTGGTCGTGGCGGGCGGGGACCCACCGGGCGGGGTGGTCGGCCCGGCGGCGGCGAGGGTGGTGGTCGGGGCCGGCGCCGGCGGGACGGTCGTGGGCGGGACGGTCGTGGCCGGTGGTGCCGGCGCCGGGGTCGCGGCGACGGTGGGCGGGATGCCCGCGGTGAGCGTCGTCGCGGGCGCGGCGGTGACGGGCGTCGTCGGTGGCGGCGACGGGAAGCGGGCCTCCTCGCGGGCGAGCTCGTCGAGGGCGTCGTCCCCCCGGGCGAGCCCGGCGAGGATCGCGACGACGGCGACGAGCACGATCACCCCCGCGATCAGGAAACCGCGCCCCTCCGGTGTGGCCAGACCTTCGATGACGGGATGTTCGGGTTCCGGGGCCTCGCCGGACTGCGACACTCGACCTCCTCGGACGGGCGCGGCCGAACCTACCGTGCCGCGGTCACGTGCTGGGGGACCGCCACTCGAGGACGGTGAACCCGCCGAGTCCGGCCGGATCGAGGAGCGCCTCGGCCTCGCTCACGCGGCTGCGCATGGTCAGGGCGCGCACGTCCGGGCGGGCCGCGGCGGCCTGCCACGCCCGGCGCCCCTCCGCCACGAGCTCGTCGATGCCGTGCAGCTGCAGGAACTGGGCCTGGGTGCGCACGGCGTCGGGCTCGGGGAGCTGGTCGACGGCGACGTCGGTGGTGACGTCCTGGTCGCCGGGGTCGGCGAGGTAGTGGCCGCCGCGCTCGTGGCCGCGGTAGGTGCGCAGCCACGCCCGCCACGGGAGGGCGGCGAGCTCGGCCGTGCGCACCCGGGTGTAGTCGACGACGACGACGCACCCCCGCCGCACGAGGGCCCGGGCCTGCTCGACGAACGCCCGCGCGGCGTCCTGCAGCGGGGCGCGCGCCCCGTGGGCGGCGCGCGCCGGCAGCACCGCGGGGAGCGGGTCGAACGGTGCCGACAGGACCTCGGCGAAGGAGCCGTCGGGCAGGGCCGTCACGTAGGCCTCGCGCCACGCGCCGTCGTGGACGGCGATGCGGAACGGCAGGTTGTCGAGCAGCTCGTTGGCGACGACGACGCCGTCGATCGGACCGGGCGGGAGATCCGGGCGCGACTCGACGCCGTCGGGGTGGTGCGCCCGCTGCGCCGCGGAGATCTCGACGGCCACGTAGTGCAGGGCGTCGGTGCAGGCCGGCCGCGCGGCGAGCACGGCACGGGCGAGCGTCCCCGGTCCCGCGCCGGCGTCGACGACGGTGAACGGGTCGGGCCGCCCGAGGCGCTCCCACTCGGCGTCGAGGAAGCGGGCGAGCACGGCGCCGTAGAGCGGTCCGACCTCCGGCGAGGTGATGAAGTCGCCGCGGCGGCGGCCGGCCGACCCCGCGTCGGCGGTGGTGGTGTAGAAGCCGTGCTCCCCGTAGAGCGCGAGCTCCATGAAGCGGGAGAACGGGATCGCCCCGCCCGCGTCCTCGATCGCCGCGCGGATCTCGTCGGCCGCGCGCCCGGCCATGTCAGCGGCCGAGGGCGCCGGTGAGGTCCTGGAGGTCGGCGAAGCGCATCACGAGCCCCGGGAGCACGCCGAGGACGATCGTGCCGGCCGTGGTGATCGCCAGCGCGACCAGCACCGGCTGCGGGGTCACGATCGGGGTGCGGTCGCCGTCGGGCGGCTCGTGCATCCAGACCACCCGCAGCACCCGCAGGTAGTAGGCGGCGGCGATGGCGGTGTTGACCGCACCGATGACCGCGAGCGCGTAGGCGCTGCCGTTGCCCGCCTCGAGCAGGGCCTTGAACGTGTTGAACTTGGCGATCCAGCCACCGAGCGGCGGGATGCCGGTCAGCGAGGCCAGGAACACCGTGAGCATCACGGCGAGGCCCGGGGCGTACTGCAGGAGCCCACCGAAGGAGCTGATCTCGCCGCTGCGCGTCTTGCGGGTCACCGCGATCACCGTGGCGAAGGCGCCGAGGTTCGTCAGCGCGTAGACGAGCAGGTAGACGACGACCGCCTTCAGCACGGTGCCGCCGGCGTCGTTCGTGTTGGCGAACGCGAGCGGCATCAGGATGAACCCACCCTGGCTGACGCTCGAGTAGGCGAGCATGCGCACGATGTTCGTCTGGCGCAGGGCGAGCACGTTGCCGACGGTCATCGTCAGCGCGGCGAGCGCCCACACGAACGGCCCGTAGATGCTGTCCTCGCCGGGGAAGGCGACGAAGATCAGCGCCACGAGGGCGACGAAGCCAGCGGCCTTCGACGCCACCGACAAGAAGGCGGTGACCGGCAGCGGCGCGCCCTGGTAGGTGTCCGGCGCCCAGGTGTGGAACGGCACCGCCGACACCTTGAAGGCGAAGCCGGCGACCATGAACACGATGCCGACCACGACGAGCCCGGTCGTCTCCAGCTCGCCGACCCGCGCGGAGATCTCCGTCAGCTTGGTCGTGCCCGTGGCGCCGTAGAGCAGGCTCATGCCGTAGAGCAGCACGCCGCTGGCGAACACGCCGAGCAGGTAGTACTTCACGCCCGCCTCGTTGCTCTTGCGGTCGCGCTTGCGCCACGCCGCCATCATGTAGGCGGGGATCGACAGCAGCTCGAGGGCCACGAACAGGCTGACCAGGTCGCGGCTCGACGACATCATCACCATGCCGAGCACGCTGCACAGCAGCATCACGTAGTACTCGCCCTGGTAGTAGCCGCCCTCCTCGAGCTCGTTCTGGCTCATCAGCACGATGAGGTAGGCGACGATCAGGAACAGCGCCTTGAGGATGAGCGCGAAGTCGTCGACGACGTAGCGCCCGTCGAACAGCGCGCGCACGTCGGTCTCGCCGACGACGGCGAGGGTCACCACGGGCACGAACGCGGCGAGCAGGACGAACCCGGCGATCGTCGCCGTGGCCCACTTCCGCGTCTCGTCGATCAGCAGGTCGGTCGCCAGGACGACGTTGATGCCGACGATGAGGAGGAGCTCGGGCGCGATGGCGTGCCAGTCGATCTCCGGCGACGTCCAGTCACCGGCCTGGGCGAGGAGTGCCGCGAACATCAGCCGATGTACTCACGCAGGTGCTCGATGACGCCGGACACGGCGGGATCGAACACCCGGAACAGCAGGTGCGGATACACGCCGAGCACGGCGATCAGGATCAACAGCGGGACCCAGGCGACCCACTCGACGGGCCGCACGTCGTGGATGTCGGCGCCGTGGTGCTCGTCGTTGACGGCGGCACCGACGGCGTGGGCGGCGGGCCCACCGTGCTGCCACTCGGCCGGCACCGTGCCGAACGCCGTGCGCTGGTACAGCCACAGCAGGTAGGCGGCGGCGAACACCGTACCGAGCGCCGCGATCACCATCAGCGTGCGGAACAGCGGCTCGGACAGGCCGAAGCCGGGGTTGTAGGCCGACAGGATCGCCGGGAACTCGCCCCAAAAGCCGGCCAGGCCCGGGAGGCCGAGGCTGGCCATGGCGCAGTAGCCCAGCACCCAGCCGAGGCGGGGCATCTGGATGAGCATGCCGCCCAGGCGCCGGATCTCGAGGGTGTGGTAGCGGTGCTTCACCGACCCGGCGAGGAAGAAGAGCATGCCGGTGATGAGACCGTGAGCGACCATGCCGAACATGGCCGCGTTGATGCCGAAGTCGGTGAGCGTCGAGATGCCCAGCATCACGAAGCCCATGTGGGCGACCGACGAGAAGGCGATGAGGCGCTTCATGTCGGTCTGGGCCAGGCAGCACAGGGCGCCGTAGATGATGCCGATCACGGCGAGGATGCCGATGACCGGCGCCCACGCCTTGGCCGCCTCGGGCAGGAACGGGATGGCGATGCGGACGAAGCCGTAGGTGCCGAGCTTCAGCAGGATCGCGGCCAGGATCACCGAGCCCTGCGTGGGCGCCTGCGTGTGGGCGTCGGGGAGCCAGGTGTGGAACGGGAACATCGGCACCTTCACGGCAAAGCCGATGAACATCCCGGCGAAGATCCAGATCTGCACGGTCCGGCCGAGCTCGGGACCGGCCTCCATGAGGTGCTGGAACGAGAAGCTCTCGGCGCCGGTCTGGGCGAACAGGGCCAGGAAGGCCACGAGCATCAGCGCCGAGCCGAACATCGTGTAGAGGAAGAACTTCAGCGAGGCGTACTGCCGGTCCTCGCCGCCCCACACGCCGATGAGGAAGTACATCGGCAGCAGGACCACCTCGAAGAAGACGAAGAAGAGGATCAGGTCCTGGGCGATGAACGTGCCCGCCATGCCGACCTGGAGCACGAGGACGAGCATGAGGAACGCCTTCGTGCTGCCGCCCTCGGGCATGTCCTCGAACGTGTAGATGACGACGAGGAACGTGATGAAGCTCGAGAGGACGTACAGCGGCAGGCTGATGCCGTCGACGCCGATCGTGTAGTTGGCCCGGATCGCCTCGATCCACTGGGCGTCGACGAAGAACTGCAGCTTGTCGGCCTGGTCGTAGTCGAACAGGACGAGGGCGGCGATGGCGAGGGCGAACGTCGCCGCCGAGGTGAGCAGCGCGATCTGCTTGTGCAGCGTCTCGTCCTCGCGCGGGATGAACAGCATCACCAGGACACCGGCGAGCGGCAGGAAGGTGCCGACGCTCAGCACCCAGTTCTGATCGGAGATGACGTCCATGGGTTCCAACAGCCTCACACGTTGACGATGACGAGCACCACCGCGCCGATGGCCGCAGCGGCGAAGAGCAGGGCGCCGTACTGGTTGACCTTGCCCGACTGCACCGGCCGCAGCGCGGTGCCGGTGCCGTCGGCGACCGCACCGGACGCGTTGACCGCGCCGTCGACGACCCGCTGGTCGATGTTGCGGTAGAAGAACGCGCCGACCTTGCGGCCGGCCCACCCGGCGGCGTTGACGATGCCGTCGATGACGTACTGGTTGATCCAGTAGGCGGCTCGGGCGATCGGATAGGCGATGGCCCGGACGATCACCCCCTCGTAGAGGGCGTCGAGGTAGTACTTGTTCGCCAGGAACAGGTAGCCGGCCCGGGCCAGGCGGGACCGCTCGGTGAGGCCGACCAGCGCCCCGCTGCGCCGCGTGTAGAGCACGGTGCAGACCGCCCAGCTGAGCACCAGCCCGGCGGCGACGATCACGAGCGACAGCGCCGCCTTCGACCACTTGAACTCGGCATGGTCCGGCGCCGGGAAGAAGCACACCGCCCCGGCCTCCGGGGCCTCGTGCCCGCAGCCGGTGGCGTGCGACGCGGCCTCCTCGCCCGCGCCGCCGTCCTCGGCGGCGACGGCGTCGGCGACGCGCAGGATCCCGGCGCGGCCCGCCTCGCCGGCGGCCTCCTCGGTGGCGAGCTCCTCGAGCGGCACGGCCTCGGCGCGCGGCTCGACGTACTCCTGGAACTTGTGCCACGACTCGCCGAAGGGCGTGGCGTTGGTGAAGCCGGAGAAGATCGCCAGGAACGTGAGGATCACGATCGGCACGAGGATGAGCTTCCCGGACTCGTGCGGCGGGTGGTGCTCCCCGTGGTCGTCGTGGCCGTGCCCGTGTCCACCGTGGTCAGCGGTGGCGAGGGCGACGGCGCCGTGGTCGTCGGCCTCCAGCTCGCCCTCCTGCTGCACGTCGTGGGTCGCGTCGTGCGAGGAGGTCGCCGCGGCGACCTCGTGGCCGTGGGCCTCGTCGCCGCCGTAGGCCGCGGCGCCGCGGGGTTCACCGAAGAAGGTGAGGTAGGTCGCCCGGGCGGTATAGGCGGCGGTGAGGAACGCCCCGCCGAGGGCGATCCACATGAACACCGTGTAGCCGTTGTGGCCGACGTTGTCGATGATCTCGTCCTTGGAGAAGAAGCCGGCCAGCGGGAACACGCCGGCGAGCGCCAGGGAGCAGATGATCCAGCACGTCGCCGTGACGGGCATCTTCTTCGCCAGGCCGCCCATGTCCTGCTTCATGTCGAAGCTGTGGTGCGACCCGGAGTGGCTGACCGAGCCGGCGCACAGGAACAGGGCGCACTTGAAGAAGGCGTGGGTGAAGATGTGGAAGACGGCGGGCAGCCAGGCGCCGGCGCCGAGGCCGAGCATCATGTAGCCGAGCTGACCGACCGTCGAGTAGGCGAGGACCTTCTTGATGTCGTTCTGGACGAAGGCCAGCAGCGCCGAGATGACGATGGTGATCGCCGAGATCACCACGATCAGGTTCACGCTGCTGTCGGTGATCGAGAAGCCCTCCCAGAACACCGGATAGAGCCGGGCGACCAGGAACACGCCGGCGACGACCATCGTCGAGGAGTGCAGCAGCGACGAGACCGGGGTCGGGCCGGCCATGGCGTCGGGCAACCAGGTGTGCAGCGGGAACTGGCCGCTCTTGCCGATGCAGGCGACGAACAGGGCGATCGACGCCCACAGCAGGACGAGGTGGCTGGCCTCGCCCGACATCGCCCAGGCGGAGATGCCCTCGATGTTGAAGCCGCTGACGCCGAGGTGCTCCTGGGTCCAGGCGTTGGCACCGAAGAAGACGGTCGCCGTGCCGACGAGGAGGCCGACGTCGCCCACGCGCACCGTGAAGAACGCCTTGAGTGCGGCCCGGGCGTTGGGCAGCTCCTCCCACCAGTGCCCGATCAGCATGAACGAGCACAGGCCCATGATCTCCCAGCCGAGGATCAGCTGCACCATGTTCTCGGCGAGGACCATGACGAGCATGCCCGCGGAGAACAGGGTGAGGGCGGCGAAGAAGTGGGTGAACCGGCGGTCGCCGCGCACGTACTCCAGCGAGTACACCTGCACGAGCAGGGAGATGAACGAGACGAGGAAGATCAGCATCACCGACAGGCCGTCGACGTGCTGACCGAACCCGAACTCGACCCCGCCGCTCTCCCACCACGTCCAGGCGCGCACCACCGGGGCGACGAACGGTTCGGCGTGTCCGCCCTCGCTGGCGGCGACCGCCCGCGCCAGGCCGGCGATCACCCCGAACGGGCCGGCGTGCTCGTCGCCGCCGGCGACGGAGTCGGTGCGCTGGATCCACTGGTAGGCGGCGCCCGACGACAGCACGAGCGCGCCGGCCATCGAGAGCAGGCCGAGCTCGGCGCCCTTCATCGGCAGCCGCTTGCCGATCAGGATGATGAGGGCGAACCCGATCGCCGGGATGATCGGGATCACCCACGCGTTCTCGAGGAACCACCCCGTCGTGATGTCAGCTGCGATCGCCATCGTCAATCGTCCACTCGCTCATGAGATCGCTCGTGCACCGCTCAGCCCTTCATCTCGCTGAGCTCGTCGAGGGCGATGGAGCGTCGGTTGCGGTACACCAGCAGGACCATGCCCAGCCCCACGCCGACCTCGGCGGCGGCGACGGCGATCACGTAGAGGGCGAAGACCTGCCCGTCCACGTTGCCGTTCATCAGGGCGAAGGCGATGAGGTTGAGGTTGACCGCGTTGAGGATCAGCTCGACCGACATCAACACCATCACGGCGTTGCGCCGGGCGAGGACGCCGAACACGCCGATGCAGAACAGGACGGCGCCGAGCAGGAGGAAGTTCGCAGCGAGCACGCTCAGTCCTTCCTGGCCAGGACGATCGCGCCGATGGCCGCGGCGAGGAGGATGAACGAGATGGCGAGGAACGGCACCAGGTAGGGGGCCAGCACGTTGTCGGCGATCTCCTCGGTGCCGGTCGGGTTCCGCTCGGGGACCTTGTCGTCACCGACGTGGTCGATGATCGCCCACGACAGCAGGCCGAGCAGCAGCGCGGCCACGGGGATGGCCCAGCCCCACCCCTTGTTGTTGAGGTCGCTCTCCGGCCCGATCTGGGCGCGGGTGAGCATGATGCCGAACAGGAACAGCACCATCACCGCGCCGATGTAGACGAGCACCTGGCTCACGGCGACGAACTCGGCGGCGGCGAGGATGTACTGCGCGGCCACCCCGGCGAGCACGAGGACCAGCCACAGGGCGGCGTGGACGATGTTCTTCGTCGACACCACGGCGATGGCCGCGACGATCATCAGGAAGGCGATGATCCCGAAGCCCACGTTCTGGGCGACGTTGACGCTGTCCGAGGCAGCCTGCGCGATCAGCATGGCCGTCACTTCTTCTTCTCCGCTCCCGCCTCGAGCTCAGGCGGCTCCGGCACCGTCTCCATCCACTCGCCGAGCTTCTCCTTGTCGTGCAGGAGGTCGGCGATGCGGGGCTCGGAGTACTCGTACTCGGGGCTCCAGAACAGGGCGTCGAACGGGCAGACCTCGACGCAGATGCCGCAGTACATGCACAGCGCGAAGTCGATGTCGAAGCGGTCGAGGGCGTTGACCGAGCGCGGCTTGCCGCCCGCCCGCCGCGGCGGGGCGAGCGTCTTGTGGCCCTCGATGTAGATGCACCAGTCCGGGCACGAGCGCGCGCAGAGCATGCACACCGTGCAGTTCTCCTCGCGCAGGGCGATGACGCCACGGGCCCGCGTGGGCGGGGCCTCCTTCTCCTTCGGGTACTGGACCGTCTCCGCGCCCTGGGTGATGGTGCGCCCGAGCGTCTTGAGCGTGACGCCGAGCCCCTTGAACAGGCCGGGAACCTTCGGCTTGCCGATCGCCATCCGACTACACCGCCACCGTCATCATCGTTCCCGGGCCACGCAGGCCGCGGCTGGACCGTCGCTCGCTGGCGCTCACGCCTTCGCATCGGAGCACGACTACACCGCCACCTTCAAGATGGCCGTCACCACGATGTTGGCGAGGCCGAGCGGGATCAGGACCTTCCAGGCGAAGCGCTGGAGCTGGTCCTCGCGGAAGCGGGGGAAGCTGAAGCGCACCCACATCACGAGGAACGACAGCACCATCATCTTCGTGAACAGGATCAGCGGGCCGCCGACGTTCATCCAGTTGTCGACGTCGTCGAGGGTCTCCCAGCCGAACCAGGCGAACGGGACGCCCCACCCGCCGAGGAACAGGATCGAGGCGATCAGCGAGAAGACGCCGACGGTCGCGAACTCGGCGATGAAGAACATGAGGAACCGGAAGCCCGAGTACTCGGTCATGTAGCCGGACACGAGCTCCGACTCGGCGATCGGCATGTCGAACGGCGGCTGCGTGAGCTCGGCCTGCACGGCGACCATGAACACGAAGAACCCGATGAACTGGGTGAGGATGTAGGGGTTCCCGAGGCCGTCCCACCCGAAGATGGCGCCGGCGTTCTGGGCGACGACGATGTCCTGCAGGTTCATCGACCCCGCCTGGATCACGACGCCGAGGGTGCCCAGCACGAGGGGCAGCTCGTAGGCGATCAGCTGGCCGGCGGCGCGCAGGCCGCCGAGCAGGGAGTACTTGTTGGCGCTCGCCCAGCCGGCGACGAGGATGCCGAGCACGCTGATCGAGGAGACCGCGAGGGCGTAGAAGACCCCGGTCTTGAAGTTGGTCAGCCAGGCGTCGGGGCCGAACGGGACGGCGGCGACGAGGAGGAACGTCGACACCAGCACGATGAGCGGCGCCATCTTGAAGATGCGGTGGTCCGCCCGCTCGGGCGCGGTGTCCTCCTTCTGCAGCCACTTGCCGACCTCGGCGACGAGCTGCAGGGTGCCGTAGGGGCCGGCCTCCATCGGACCCAGCCGGCTCTGCATGAACGACATCATCTTGAAGAGGAACACGTAGACGACCGTGCCCGCGGGGAGGAGCACGGCGACGATGCCGCCCAGCACGCGCAGCAGCGACTGGCCCCAGTAGGGGATCTCGACCGCGAGCGACGCGCTCATGCCACGCCTCCCCGGCGTCCGTGCCCACGGCGGTCGGCAACGAGCGGGTGCCTCATCGGTCGATGTCTCCGAGGATGAAGTAGAGGCTCGCCAGGATCGCGATCACGTCCGGCACGTACACGCCGCGGAGCACCCACGGCAGGACGGAGATGTTGTTGAACGAGGCCGAGCGGATCTTCACCCGGAACGGCCCGAGGTCGCCGCGCGAGACGATGTAGTAGCCCATCTCGCCGAGCGGGTTCTCCGTCGACACCCAGGCCTCGCCCTCGGGGACCTTGATGATCCGGGGCACCTTGGCCATGATCGGCCCCGACGGCAGGCCGTCGAGGAGCTGGTCGACGATCTTCGTCGCCTCGCGGGTCTCCTGGAGGCGCACCCAGCAGCGGGCGAAGCTGTCGCCGTCGGGGTGGGTCCAGACCTTCCAGTCGACCTTGTCCCACGCCATCGGCAGCTGCTGGTCGCGGCGGAGGTCCCAGTCGACGCCGCTGGCGCGGAGGTTGGCGCCGGACAGGCCGTACTGCAGGGCGACCTCGCGGGGGATGATGCCCACGCCGCGGGTGCGCTCCTGGAAGATCTCGTTGCCGATCAGCAGGTCCTCGATCTCGTCGCAGAACCCGCGGATCTTCTTCATGACCAGTCGGCACTCGTCGACCCAGCCCTTGGGCAGGTCGTCCTTGAGGCCGCCGATGCGGTCGAAGTTCGGGTGGAAGCGCCCACCGGTGGCGCCCTCGATGAGGTTGAGGACGTGCTCGCGGTCGCGGAAGGCGAAGAACGTCGGGGTGACCGCGCCGAGCTGGACGCCCAGGTCGCCGAGGAACAGCACGATGTTGGCGATCCGGGCGAGCTCGAAGAGGATCGTGCGGATCCACTGGGCCCGCGGCGGCGCCTCGATCTCCATCAGCTTCTCGGCGGCGAGGATGAAGGGCACCTCGTTGGCGAAGCTGCCGAGCCAGTCGATGCGGTTGATCAGCGTCGTGATCTGCGGGTACGTGCGGACCTCGGTCAGCTTCTCGTAGCCGCGGTGCATGTAGCCGCACACCGGCTCGGCCCACACGACCTGCTCGCCGTCGAGGCGGACGACGATGCGCAGGGTGCCGTGCGTCGCCGGGTGCTGGGGACCGATGTTGAGGGTCATGCCCTCGGTCTCCAGCTCCACGTTGAGGCGCGCGTCGGCGGCCTGGGCGGCGATGTACGCGAGCTGCTCGCGCTGCGAGAGGAGATCGGTCACGAGCCACCTCCTTCCTCACCAGAGCGGTCGCCGGGCTCGGCCGGGCCCTCACCACCGGTCTCCCTGGATGCGGACTCGGCCCCGGTGTCCGCCTGGGGTACGGACGCGGCGCCGGGACGCGTGCCCGCACCTTCGGTCGACTCGGTGTCCTCGGGGATGTCGGCGACGACGTCGAGGTGCGCCCCCGAGTCGGTGCGCGCCTCGTCGCCGGGCGGCATCGGCTGGTGGTCCGGCGCCTCCTCGACGCTGTGCGCGACCGCGGCCTGCGCCGCCGCCTCTGCGTCGGGCGCGCTGCCGGTGCCGCCGTCGGCCTGCTCCGGCGTCGGGTTGGTGGGCGTGACCTCGCCGGCCACCGCCTCCTCGGCCGGTGCCTCCTCTTCCGGCATCGGCTCCACGTCGGCGATCCCGGGCCACGGCTTGACCATGCGCGCGAGCAATGGGAAGTCCTTGCGCAGCGGGTACCCCTCGAACTCGCCCGGCAGGTAGATGTGGCGCAGGTCGGGGTGCCCGGCGAAGTTGATGCCGAACATCTCGTGCGTCTCGCGCTCGTGCCAGTTGGCGCCGGCGTAGACGGTGTACCAGGAGTCGATGGTCAGCGTGTCGTCCGGGACGTCGACCTTGACGGTGACGCCCACGTGACGGCGCACGTCGGTGACCCGGGCGAACACCTGGAAGCGCGTGTCGCCCCCGGTGATGCCGGGGCGCGTCTCCGTGTCCCGCTCCGGCGGCGGCTCGTTCGGGTCCTCCTCGCCGCGGCCGTAGGGGGACGGCATCCAGTCGATGGCGGAGAGGAAGCAGAAGTACTCGAAGCCCATGTCGAGCAGGGCTTCGCCCGTCGCCTTCCACGCGTCGGTGCGGACGCGCACCCACAGGTCGTCGTTCGGGCGCAGCTCGGTCGCGACCAGCGCGTCGCCGATGCGGCGGCGCAGGTCGTCGACGATGCCCTCGCGCAGGCCGTCACCGGGGAGCGCCTGTGGCTCCTCCGCCGTCGTCTCACTCAATGGGACCACCGCCGACGACGATCGGCTCCCGCTCCGGGATCACGTCGCCGCCCTCGCCGCGCCACTTCGCGGCCATGTCCTCGTTGCGGATCTTCTGCTGCAGGAGGACGACGCCCTCGAGCAGGGCTTCGGGGCGGGGCGGGCAGCCGGGGACGTACACGTCGACCGGGATGATCTGGTCGACGCCCTTGGTGACCGAGTAGCTGTCCCAGTACGGACCCCCGCAGTTGGCGCAGCTGCCCATGGAGATCACGTACTTGGGCTCGGGCATCTGGTCGTACAGGCGCCTGATGGCCGGGGCCATCTTGTCCGTCACCGTGCCCGAGATGACCACGAAGTCCGCCTGCCGGGGACTGGCGGGCAGCGGGATGACGCCCAGGCGCATGACGTCGTAGCGGGGCGACGCGAACGCCGCGCCCATCTCGATGGCGCAGCACGCCAGACCCCACTGGTACACCCACATGGAGTAGGAGCGGCCGAGGTTGAGGAGCTTGGTGATCGGCCCGGGCAGACGGCCTCGGTCGACTAGACCCACCGGAGCAGACCTCGCTTCCACGCGTACAGGAGGCCGTCGAGCAACAGCACGATGAAGGCCACCATCACGACCAGACCGAAGGTGCCGTAGCGCTCTGCCGCGACAGCCCACGGGAAGATGAACACCGCCTCGACGTCGAAGATCACGAACAGCAGGGCGAAGACGTAGTAGCGGATCTGGCTCTGCGACCACCCGCTGCCGACGGGGTCGACGCCGCTCTCGTAGGCGATCAGCTTCGCCGGGTTCGGCTTCGACGGGCGCAGGACCGCGGCGATGCCCAGCAGGAGACCGCCGAGCAGGAGCGCTGCCAGCGCGAACCAGACGACGGTGAGGTAATCCCGCAGGAAGGGCGACATCGCGGCGCGACGCTACCAAGGTTTGTGAACGCCCTCCCAAACCCGGCCCGGCAGCACATCGGTCACGTCGGGCGGCACCGCGCGGGCCGCGCGAGGCCGATGCGGGCGGCGTGCGGCGGTCAGCCGGCGCGCTCGAGAAACCAGCCGACGAGCTCGCCAGCGGCGCCGCGGCTGCGCGCGACGTGCTCGCGGGTGGCGGCGAGCAGGGCGTCGGGGTCGCCGCCGCGCCGGCGCAGCGAGTCGGCGCCCCCGTCGTCGAGCCAGCCGTGCACCATCGTCTCGGTGGCCTCGGGGTGGAACTGGGTGGCGACGGCGCGGCGGCCGGCGACGAGCTGCGGCCCGGCGGCGGTGCGCGCGAGGACCGCGAACCCCTCGGGGACGGTGAAGACGTCCTCGTGCCACTCCATCCACGGCCCGGCCGCCCAGGCTGGCGCGCCCGGCTCGAGGTCGAGCGCGTACCAGCCGATCTCCGGCGTCGGGGTACGGGTGACGGTGCCGCCGAGCGCGTGGGAGAGGACCTGGGCGCCGAAGCAGATGGCGAGCAGAGGGACGCCCCGCTGGAGTGCGGCGCGGACGTAGTCCGCCTCGGCGGCGACCTCGGTGCGGGTGGCCGGTTCCTCGACGTGCCACTCCGAGCCGAGGGTCACGAGCAGCTCGGCACCGCCGAGGTCCGGCCACGAGGCGGGGTCCTCCCGATGGGCCTCCTCGAAGCGGAACCCGGCGGCGCGCAGGTGGGCACCGACGTACCCGGCGTCCATCGCCGTCTGGTTGCCGAGGAGCACCGCACGCACCCGCCGAGTATGGCCGCCACCGGGTCCGGGTCGCCGAGCACGACCGCCGCTGGGTCCTGTTCGCTCCCGACCCGCGCCCCCGGAGCCACCGCACCACCCTCCAGCGTGACCGGGTCGCCGAGCATGACCGCCGCTGGGTCCTGTTCGCTCCCGACCCGCGCCCCCGGAGCCACCGCACCACCCTCCAGCGTGACCGGGTCGCCGAGCATGACCGCCGCTGGGTCCTGTTCGCTCCCGACCCGCGCCCCCGGAGCCACCGCACCACCCTCCAGCGTGACCGGGTCGCCGAGCATGACCGCCGCTGGGTCCTGTTCGCTCCTGAGAAGATGGTGCCGATGGCTGCCCCGGTCACGCTGGAGGACATCCGGGCCGCCCAGGCCGTGATCGCCCGGGTCGCCAAGCGCACGCCGATCGTGTCGTCGATCGCCCTCTCCCGGCAGGCGGGCGGCGAGGTCGTGCTCAAGGCGGAGAACCTCCAGCGCACCGGGGCGTTCAAGCTGCGCGGGGCGATGAGCAAGCTGGCGTCACTCGGCGAGGACGCCGCGCGGGGCGTGATCGCCGGGAGTGCCGGCAACCACGGCCAGGCGCTGGCGTTCGCCGCCGCCCACTTCGGCGTGCCGTGCGAGATCTTCGTCCCGACGGGGGCACCGATCACGAAGATCGAGGCGTGCCGCGGCTACGGCGCGACCGTCGTCGAGGAGTTCGCCACGCTCGACGAGGCGGTGGAGGCGGCACGGGAGCGGGCGGCGGCGAGCGGGATGGCGTTCTGCCACCCCTACGACGACCCCGCGGTCATCGCCGGCCAGGGCACGCTCGGGCTCGAGCTCGTCGACGACGTCCCCGACCTGTCGTGCGTGATCGTGCCGGTGGGCGGGGGCGGGTTGGCCGCGGGCGTGGCGATCGCCGTCAAGTCGCAGCGGCCCGAGGTGCGAGTGATCGGCGTCCAGGCCGCCGTCTGTGCGCCCTATGCCGGGGCCACCGCGCCGGACGGGCCCGTCGAGACGCTCGCCGACGGCATCGCCGTGAAGCATCCCGGCGCGCTGACGAAGCCGCTGATCGAGACCTGGGTCGACGACGTGGTCAGCGTCGACGAGGACGCCATCGCCGACGCCATGGTCTTCCTGATGGACCGGGCGAAGCTGTACGTCGAGGGCGCCGGCGCGGTCGGCGTCGCGGCGGTGGCGTCCGGGCTCGTCACCCCGGCGGCCACCGGCACGACGTGCGTCGTGCTGTCGGGCGGCAACGTCGACCTCGGGGTCGTGCCCGGGCTGATCCGCCGCCACGAGACGACGGCGGGCCGACGACTGGTCGTCTTCGCCCGGATCCCCGACCGCCCGGGCACGCTGGTCCGGTTCCTCGGCGCCTTCGCCGCCGCCGGGGCCAACCTCGTGGAGGTGCAGCACCAGCGCGAGGGCGTCATCCTCCACGTGCGCGAGACCGGCGTGCACGCGACGTTCGAGGTGCGCAGCCCGGCACACGCCCGCGCCGTGCTCGACGCCGTGCGCGCCGCCGGCTACCCCGAGGTCCGGGAGATCGCCGACAGCTGATCGTCGCGGCGCAACCGGTTTGGATCTACCTACTGGTCGGTAGGCTGGGGCGATGCACGACGCCCAGCTGCTCCGGGACCTCGAGCCGACCGTCGAGCGGCTGCTCGAACGCCACCTCGCCACCACCAAGGAGTGGTTCCCGCACCAGCACGTGCCCTACGGCCGCGGCCGCGATGCCGACCCCGAGGTGCCGTGGACCGAGGATGACGCCGACCTCGGCGGCGCCGTCATCGACGACGCCACGCGCAGCTCGCTGATCGTCAACCTGCTCACCGAGGACAACCTCCCCTACTACTTCCGCACGATCGAGCGGGTGCTCGGCGCCGACGGCGCATGGGGCGCCTGGGCCCGGCGGTGGACGGCGGAGGAGGGACGCCACTCGATGGCGATCTACGGCTACCTGATGGTGACGCGCGCCGTCGACCCGGTGGCCCTCGAGCGGGCCCGCATGCACCAGGTGTCGACCGGTGAGGTCCCCGAGCCGGCCACCCCGATGGACGCCTTCGTCTACGTCGCCCTCCAGGAGCTGGCGACGCGCATCGCCCACCACAACACCGGGCGGCGCCTCGGCGACCGCCCCGGCTACGAGGTGATGAAGCGGGTCGCCGCCGACGAGAACCTGCACCACCTCTTCTACCGCGACCTCACCGAGGCGGCGATCGAGCTCGACCCGAGCAGCGCGGTGCGGGCGATCGAGCGGCAGGTGGTCGGCTTCGAGATGCCCGGCACCGGGATCCCCGGCTTCGCCGCCCACGCCGCGGTCATCGCCCGGGCAGGGATCTACGACCTGGCGATCCACCACGACCAGATCCTCGTGCCGGTGCTCGTGCGCCACTGGGCCATCGACCGCCTGACCGGGCTCGACGCCGAGGCCGAGGCGGCGCGCGACCGCCTGATGAAGCGACTGGTGAAGAGCGAGCGTGTGGCCCGCCGCGTGGCCGAGCGCCGCGCCGCGCTGAACGCGGTCCCCGCCTGACGATCCGACACCCGCACCGGCCCCGGGCGGCGGGTGAAACCGAGGGCGCGCGACGCGCCGCCGTGCACCACGATGGGGCACATGATGTCCGTCACGGTGATGGTGCGCCGTGTCCGTGGCACGGCGCACGCCGGGGCCACGCACCCCGCCGAACCCCTGGGGCTTCCACCGGCTGACGCCTGACGCGGCGCGCCGCATCGTGCGCCGGGCCGGCGTCCGCGCCGGCGACCTCGTGCTCGACCTCGGTGCCGGACACGGCGCGCTCACCGCCGCCCTCGTGGACGCCGGCGCCCGGGTGATCGCCGTGGAGCTGCACCCGGAGCGACTGGCGACGCTGCGCGAGCGCTTCGCCGACGCGCCCGTCACGGTCGTGCGCGCGGACATCGCCACCGTCCGCCTCCCGCGCCGGCCGTTCCGCGTCGTCGCCAACCCACCGTGGGCGATCGCCGACACCGTCCGCGCCCACCTGCTGCGCTCACCGCACCTCGTGCGCGCCGACCTCGTGCTGCCGCGCTGGATCGCCCGCCGCTGGGCGCGGTCGTCCGCCGCCGTCGCCCTGGGCCTGTCGCTGCGCGCCGAGTCGTTCGTGCCGCGGGCGCCGATGGGCGGCACCGTGGCGGTGCTGCTCGGCCCGGGCGCGGCCCGCAGGACACGGCCGGTCACCCGCCGGGGCCGGCCGAAGCGGGCCGGCCCCGGCGGCAGACAGGTCAGCTCAGGAACCCGGTGATCAGCCCGATCGTGCGCTCGGCCTGCTCGAGCTGCGGCAGGTGACCGGCGCCCTCGACGAGCTCCAGGCGGGCGTTGGCGATCGCCGCCGCGAAGTCCTCGCCGTAGGCGGGGTGCACGAGCTTGTCCTCGGTGCCCCACACCAGCAGCGTCGGGGCCTTCAGGCGGTACAGCCGCTTCGACAGCCCCTTGTCCGGCAGCGGCCAGATGAACTGCAGGACGCTCGCCATCGTCATCGACGCCCGGAACAGCGCCTCGGGGTCGTTCGGGTCGGGCCGCGGCAGCATCGCCGCCACCGGTCCCTGCGGATCGGCGAACACGAGCTCGGGGAGTCGCTCGGGCGGCATGCCGGAGATGTCGGGCACCGGGTGGTCGTCGCGCCACAGGCCGATCGGCGCGATCAGCACCAGGCGCTCGACGCGCTCGGGGTTGTTGCAGGCGAGCTCGGCGGCGACCATCCCGCCGAACGAGTGGCCGACCACCTTGGCCCGATCGATGCCGAGGTGATCGAGCAGCTCGTTGTAGTAGAGGACGAGGTCCCACAGGTCCTCGACGTACTCGAGGCCCTGGGACTCACCGGCGCCGGGGTGCTCGGGAGCGACCACCCGGTGGTTCGCCGCCAGGGCGTCCAGCAGCGGGTCCCAGAACAGCCCGCCCGCCCCGTGGACGTACAGCAGCGGGTCGCCGCTGCCGGCCTGGAGGGTGCGGATCTTGAAACGACCGTCACGCAGCTCGAGCACGGACTCGTCGGGTTGCACGTTCACTCCTTCCTCGTCGCGCCTGTCACTCACCGGCCACCGCGGCCGCCGGCGCCTCCTGGCGCGCACCCTGCGGCCACCACTTGTGCTCCCAGCCCTCGTCCTGCCAGAGGCTCCGGAGGCGCGGCATCACCTCGGTGGCGAAGAGCGTGATGTTCTGCTTGGTCAGCTCGTGCGGCATCGAGCCGATCTGGAGCAGGGCGATGAGGTTCCCGACGCGCAGGCTCTTGCACGCCTCGATCAGCCGCTCGGTGACGGTGTCGGGGCTGCCGGCGATGACGAAGCCGCCGTCGACGAGGGCGTTCCAGTCGTCACGGGCCATCGCCGCCGCCGCCCGCTCGGCCGGGGTGTTCGACTTGAGCACGAACTCGGTGCTGCGCTTCGTGCGGTAGCCGGGCGTCTCCATGAAGTACGGCGGGATGTGCAGGCACTTCTTGAAGAAGTACATGACGTGCTCGCGGTAGAGCTCCTCCGCCTGGGCGTCGGTCTCGGCGACGCAGATCTGCTGGGCGAACCCGGCCCGGTACGGGTTGCGGTCGGCGCCGAGGCGGTCGGCCGTCTCCCAGAACGTGTCCATCACCTTCTTGGCGAACTGGTAGCCGAAGAAGCTGAGGAAGTTGTACGTGTAGTCGTGGTTGACGGCCATCTCGTACGTCTCGATCGAGCCGCCACCGGCGAGCCACACCGGCGGGTGCGGCTTCTGCAGCGGGAGCGGCCACGGGTTGACGTAGCGGAGCTTGTTGAAGCGGCCGTTGTAGGCGAACGGACCGGGTTGCGTCCACGCCTTGATGATCAGGTCGTGGGCCTCGTAGAAGCGAGGCCGCGTCTCGGTGGGCGTCACGCCGTAGCAGCGGTTGACGTCCATCGACGTGCCGACCGGGAAGCCGGCGGCGAGCCGGCCCTCGGTCATGCAGTCGAGCATGGCGAACTCCTCGGCCACGCGCAGCGCCGGCTGGTACAGGGCGAGGGTGTTGCCGAGCACGAGGATGGCGCTCTTGTTGGGCGTGCGCCGGGCGAGCGCGGCGGCCATCAGGTTCGGCGAGGCCATGAACCCGTAGGCGTTCTGGTGGTGCTCGTTGACGCCGAGCCCGTCGAACCCCAGCTGGTCGGCGAGCTCCAGCTCGTCGAGGTTCCACTGGTAGTACTGCGTGACCTTGACCGGGTCGCACAGCTCCTGGTTCGGCGGTGTCACCCAGACGCTCTCGTAGCGCTGCTCGAAGTCGTCCGGGAGATCCCGGTACGGCATCAGGTGGAAGAAGATGGACTTCATCCGTTACCCCCAGAGGTGTCGTGATTCCCCACCACGAACCGTACCGGCCCGGTGCGCCGCGCCGTGACCCGAGCGACGTCCGCCCCCGTGGCCGGGGCGGGTCACTCGAGGGGCGGGCGGGCGATGCGCAGCGACTCGCCGGGGTGCACGTGGACGACCTCGCCGCGCGGCTCACGCTCGATCGGCACCGGGTTGCCCTCGAGGATGTGCACCGTGCAGCCCTCCCTGTCGAGCTCGATCTGCATCCGCGTGCCGTGCCGTTGAATGCGGAACGACACGCGCGGCCAGCGCGCGGGGAGGCGCGGCTCGAAGCGCAGCGCGGTGCCGGTGTCGTACAGGCCGGCGAAGCCGAACACGACGGTGCTCCACGCGCCGCCGCACGACGCCACGTGCACGCCGTCGCACGCGTTGCCGTGGGTGTCGGCGAGGTCGACGAACAGCGCCTCGCGGAAGTACTTGACGGCGAGGTCCTCGTAACCGATCTGCGCCGCGGCCAGCGCCTGGACGCAGGCCGACAGCGACGAGTCACCGGTCGTGATCGGGTCGTAGTAGTCGAAGTTGCGCCGCTTCTGCTCGAGTGAGAACTGGTCGCCGCGCAGCACCATCGCCAGCACCACGTCGGCCTGCTTGAGGACCTGGTGCCGGTAGATGACGAGCGGGTGGTACCAGAGCAGCAGCGGGTAGCGCTCCGGCGGCGTGTTGGCGAAGTCCCACGGCTCGAGCTTGAGGAAGTTGTCGTCCTGCGGGTGGATCCCGAGCTCCTCGTCGTAGGGCAGGTACATCGCCTCGGCGGCCCGGATCCACCGCTTGATCTCCCCCTCCTGGAGGTTCACCTTGCGGCACAGCCGGTCGTACGCGTCCGGTGCCCACTCGCGCAGCGACTCGACGACGCGGGCCGCGTAGCGCATGTTGAAGCGGGCCATGACGTTCGTGTACAGGTTGTCGTTGACCACCGCGGTGTACTCGTCGGGGCCCGTGACACCGTGGATGTGGAACGACTCCTCGCCGTTGGTCGCGTAGAACCCGAGGTCCTCCCACAGGCGGGCGGTCTCCACGAGGATCTCCGCCGCCTCGCGGGCGAGGAACGCGATGTCGCCGCTCGCGTCGAGATAGCGCTTGATGGCGAACGCCACGGCCGCGTTGATGTGGTACTGGGCCGTGCCCGCGGCGTAGTAGGCCGATGCCTCGTCGCCGGTGATCGTCCGCCACGGGTACAGCGCCCCGACCTGGTTCAGCTCGGCTGCCCGTTGCCGCGCCTTGGGCAGTTGCTTCCAGCGGAAGCGGAGCACCTTCCGCGCGAGGTCCGGGCTGGTGTACGCGAGGAAGGGCACGACGTACGTCTCGGTGTCCCAGAAGTAGTGGCCCTCGTAGCCGCCGCCCGTCACCGCCTTCGCGGCGATCCCCTGCTCCTGGGTCTGGGCGCTCGCCTGGGCGAGCTGGAACAGGCACCAGCGCATCGCCTGCTGTGCCGGCTCGTCGCCATCGATCTCGACGTCGCTCGCCTCCCAGAACGAGTCCAGCCAGGCGCGCTGCTCGGCGCGGATCGCCTCGGGCCCGTCTGCCATCGCCCGGTCGAGCGTCCGGTTGCACCGATCGGCGAGCTCCTCGGCCGGCACACCGGTCGACGTGTGGTACGAGACGAGCTTGGTGATCCGCAGCGTCTGGCCCTCGTGCATGCGCGCCGTGATCACCGTCTTCGCGAGGTCCTCCCCCACCGTCGTCTCGATCTCGTGTTCTGCCGGGCACTCGATGATGTGGCGGTACGCGCACGCCAGCGTCATGCGGCTGTTCGTGCAGCGGTAGCCGAGCACCACCCGGCCGTCGGCGTCGTCACCCTCCTTGCGGTGCAGGCGCGGCTCGAGGACGCGGTGGTCGAAGGTGCGCATCTTGCGCGGGTCGTTGCTCTGGCCGAGGGCGTGGTAGTCGACGTGGTACTCGTCCTCGCCGTCCTGGCGGTTGAGGAACTGCGAGGAGACGGCGACGGGCGCGCTGCCCTCGAGCATCGTCACCTCGAACGTGAGCATCGCGAGGTGGCGGTGGGCGAGGCTGACGAGCCGCTCGGACCGCACGCGGACGCGCTTGCTCGCCGGGGTGCGCCACACGAGATCGCGCGTGAGCACGCCGGTGCGGAAGTCGAGCACCCGCTCGTAGGACTCGAGGTCGGCCTGCGAGAGCAGGAGCGGCTCGTCGTCCACGTACAGCTTCATCAGCTTGGCGTCGGGGACGTTGACGATCGTCTGCCCGAGCTTGGCGAAGCCGTACGCCTCCTCGGCGTGGTGGATGCGCCACGTCTCGTGGAACCCGTTGACGTAGGTGCCGTGGATGTGCGCCTCGCGGCCCTCCTCCGGGTTGGCGCGCATGCCGAGGTAGCCGTTGCCCACGGCGAACAGCGTCTCCGTGAGGCCGAGGTCCTCGGGGTCGTGCTCGCGCTCGACGAGCCGCCAGGGGTCGAGCGGGAAGCGGTGCAGATCGAGGTGATCCGGTGCCCGCCGCTTCACGACCGCTCCCCGATCAGCTCGGCGAGGTCGTCCACGACGACGTCGGCGCCGTGCTCGCGCAGCACGTCGTGGCCCGCGCCGCGGTCGACGCCGACGACGAGCCCGAAGCCGCCGGCCCGCCCCGCCTCGACGCCGGACACGGCGTCCTCGATGACGACCGCATCCGCCGGGGCGACACCGAGGCGGCGGGCGGCGTCGAGGAACATGTCCGGCTTTGGCTTGCCGGCGATGCCGTGCTCGGCTGCGACGAGCCCGTCGGTGACGACCGCGAACCGGGACGCCAGCCCGGCGGCGGCCAGCACCTCCCGTGCGTTGCGCGACGACGAGACGACAGCGACGTCGAGGCCGCGCTGCTCCACCCAGTCGAGGAAGCGCAGGGAGCCGGGGTACGGGGCGATGCCGTCCTCGCGCAGGATGCGCAGGAACACGTCGTTCTTGCGGTTGCCGAGCGCAGCCACGGACCCGTCACCGGGCGGGTCGTCGGCCCGCCCCTCGGGCAACGTGATGCCGCGCGAGGCGAGGAAGGAGCGCACCCCGTCGAAGCGGGGCTTGCCGTCGACGTAGCGGAGGTAGTCGTCGTCCGTGAACGGTGCCAGCCCGCGGGGGACCAGGAACTCGTCGAACATGGTCCTCCACGCTCGGGTGTGGATGTCAGCGGTCGGGGTGAGGACGCCGTCGAGGTCGAAGAGCACCGCCGCGAAGGCGTCCACGGGAGGTGACGAAGGCATGCACCGCGAACTGTACGGCCGCAGTCGGGAAGGGGCACGGCACATGCCCGATCACACCCGCCCGGCACGGTCCCTAAGGTGAACCCGTGAGTGCGCACCAGCCACTGTGGGGGAAGCAGACCGAGCTGGCGATCGGGAACTTCCCGATCGCCCGCCGCCCGCTGGACGTGCGCGTGGCGCACGCGCTGGCACTGATCAAACGGCACGCTGCCGCGGTCAACGCCGAGCTCGGCGTGCCCGGCGTCGACGAGCAAGTCGCTGCGGCCATCGCCGACGCCGCCCGTCGCATCGAGGCCGGCGAGCTCGACGACCAGTTCCCGGTCGACGTGTACCAGACCGGCTCGGGCACGTCGACGAACATGAACGTGAACGAGGTCATCGCCACCCTGGCGTCGCAGGCGCTCGGGGTGCCGGTGCACCCCAACGACCACGTCAACGCGTCGCAGTCGTCGAACGACACGGTGCCGTCGGCGATCCGCATCGGCGTGGCCCGGCTGCTCGTCGACGAGGTCCACCCCGCCGTCGAGCACCTCGTTGCCGCGCTGCGCGAGCTGGCGACGCGGTTCGCCCGCGTGGTGAAGGCCGGGCGCACCCATCTGATGGATGCGACGCCGGTGACGCTCGGCCAGGAGGCGGACGCGTGGGCAGGCATGCTCGACGCGGCGCTCGCCCGGTCGCGGGCCGACGTCGAGGCGCTCGGCGTGCTGCCGCTCGGTGGCACGGCCGTCGGCACCGGGATCAACGCGCCGCCGGGGTTCGCCGAGCGGGTGATCGCCGCGCTCGCCGCCGAGACCGGCCTGCCGCTGCGGCCGAGCGCCAACCCGATGGTGCAGCAGGGCGGCCAGGTGGCGCTCGCCGAGGCGTCCGCCGGCCTGCGCGGGCTGGCGGTGGCGCTGACGAAGATCGCCAACGACATCCGCCTCCTGGCGAGCGGCCCGTCGGCCGGGCTGGCCGAGCTGCTGCTGCCCGAGCTGCAGGCGGGCTCGTCGATCATGCCGGGCAAGGTCAACCCGGTGCTGTGCGAGTCGGTCAACCAGGTGGCGGCGCGCGTGTTCGGCAACGACGCGACCGTCACGTTCGCCGCCTCCCAGGGGATCCTCGAGCTGAACACGTACCTGCCGGTGATGGCCGACGCGCTGTTCGAGTCCGGCTCGCTGCTGGCGAACGTGTGCCGCGTGTTCGCCGACAAGTGCGTGGCGGGCATCCAGGCGGACGAGGCGCGCTGCCGCGCGTTCGCCGAGCAGTCCCCGGCGATCGCCACCGCGCTCAACCCGCTGATCGGCTACAGCCGGGCGGCCGACCTGGTCCACCGGGCGCTCGACGAGCGGCGCTCGATCATCGACGTGGTGGTCGAGGAGGGGATCCTGCCCGAGGGCGAGGCACGGTCGCTGCTCGACCCGCTCAAGCTGACCGGGAACTGAGGGCGGTCAGTCGCCCGTCGCCGCCGCCTCGAGCGCGTCGAGGAGGCTGCTCGCGCCGAAGCGGAACGTCGCCGGCGTCACCCAGTCCGGCCCCATGATCGAGTCGGCGAGCTCGAGGTAGGTGCGGGCGTCGGCGACGGTGCGGATGCCACCGGACGCCTTGAAGCCGACCGGTCGGCCCGACACGTTGATCGCCTCGAGGATGATCTCGGCGGCCTCCGGGGTCGCCGAGACCTCGGTCTTGCCGGTCGACGTCTTCACGAAGTCGGCGCCGCACTCGATCGCCAGCATCGTCGCCCGGTCGATCGCCGCCGGTCCCGGCAGCTGGCCCGACTCGATGATCACCTTCACCGTCCGCCCCTCGGCTTCGCGGCGCACGACCGACAGCACGTCGACGGCACGCTCGGTGTCGTCGGCGAGCCACGCCTTCCACGGCAGCACGACGTCGATCTCGTCGGCGCCGTTGGCGAGCGCCGCCGCGGTCACCGCACCGACCTGGTCGGCCGGGTCGGTGCCGGCCGGGAAGTTGACGACGGTGGCGACGAGCACCCCGCTGCCCTGGAGTCGGCGGGCGCACTGAGCGACGTACTGCGGCCACACGCACACGGCCGCGACTCGGGCGGCGAGGGCGCGCTCGCACAGGGCGTCGGCCGCCTCGGCGGTGGTCTCCGACCCGAGGTCCGTGAGGTCGAGCAGCGGGATCGCCCGGCGGGCGACCTCGCTGTCGCTGGCGGTGCTGGGCGCTGACATCTGGCTCTCCTTCTCCCCGACCTGCTCCCGCCGCCCGGCTGCGTCAGCCGATGCCGAGGCCGGCGAGGAACGCCTCGTTGCTCGGTGGCCGCCCGAGGAACGCCTCGAGCATCTCGGTGGCGGGCACCGACCCGCCGGGCTCGAGGATCGCGCGGCGGTAGTCGCGACCGACCGCCGGGTTCGTGACGCCCTCGGCGGCGAAGCGACTGAACATGTCGTCGCCGTACACCTTCGACCAGAGGTACCCGTAGTAGCCGGCGTCGTAGCCGGACATCAGGTGGCCGAAGCTGGCCGGCATGAACGTCCCCTCGACGTGGTCGAACAACGACACCGATTCGGCGCGGCGCAGGATCGCGTCGAGGTCGCGACCGCCGTCGGGCGCCGCGCCGTCCTCCGGGCGCCGCGGCCCGTGCAGGCCCATGTCGAGCACACCGAACTGGACCTGGCGCAGTGTGGTCACGCCGACGTTGAGGTCGCGGGCCGCGACGAGCCGTTCGACGAGCTCGACGGGGATCGGCTCGCCGGTGCGGTGGTGCCGGGCGAAGCGGGTGAGCACCTCGGGTCGCCAGCACCAGTGCTCCATGATCTGCGAGGGCGCCTCGACGAAGTCGACCTCGGTGTTGGTGCCCGAGAAGCGCGCCGTCTCGGCCCGCGTGAGCGTCTGGTGGAGGACGTGGCCGAACTCGTGGAACAGCGTGACGACCTCGTCGTGGAGCAGCAGCGAGGGCCGGTCGGCGGTGGGCTTGGTGAAGTTGGCGACGATCGCCGACACCGGTCTGCGGTAGGTCCCGTCGGGCAGCCGCCGGCCGGGCACGAGGTCGAACTGCGCGGCGTGGGAGAACTTGCCCTCGCGCGGGTGGAGGTCCATGTGCACGACGGCGATCGGCTCGCCGGTGTCGCGGTCGACGATCTGGTACGTCCGCACGTCGGGGTGCCACACCGGGACGTCGGTGAGCAGCCGGTACTCGAGCCCGAACACCTCACCGGTGATCTCGAGGAGCCCGTCGATCACCCGCTCGAGGGGGAAGTAGGCCGCGACCTCGTTGCTGTCGACGCCGTACTCGGTCTTGCGCAGCTGGGTGTCGTAGTAGCGCCAGTCCCACTGCTGGAGCACGTCGTCGCCCTCGTCGGCGCGCAGCCGCTCGCTCATGACGGCGATCTCGTCGAGCGCCTTCTTCGTGAGCGGCGGGACGAGCTCCTCGTAGAAGGCCTCGACCGTCTCGGGGTCGTGGGCCATCTTCTCGTCCATCGTGTGGTGCGCCCACGACGGCTGTCCGAACAGCTCGGCGATGCGCTCGCGCAGCGCGACGGCCTCGGCGAGCAGCGGCCGGTTCACGTCGGCCGCCCGGTTGTTGAACAGTCGGGTCAGCTCCCGCCGGCGCTCGCGGTTGCGGGCGTGCTCGAGGACCGGGATGACGTCGGGGTACGACATCGTGATGCGGTAGCGCCCGTCCTCGTCACGGGCGAGGCCGTCGACGTACTCCTGGGGCAGTCCGTCGAGGTCGGCCTCGTCGACGAGCAGCACGTCGGTGACCTCGGCGAGGTGCTGGTTGTAGCGCACACCGATCTCGACCAGGCGGGCCATCGCCTGGCGGACCTCCTCGCGGGCCGCGGGGCCGAGGCCGTGGCCGGCGCGGCGCAGGTCGCGCCGGGTGTGCTCGAGCAGTCGGGCGAGCTCGCCGGTGAGGTTGGCGGCCTCGTCGGTGGCGGCGAGCTCGTTGATCGCCGTGGCGACCCGCTCGTCGAACGGCAGGTCGACGAGCCAGCGCTCGAGCCGCTCGTTGGCCGCGTGACCGGCGGCGCGCACCTCCGGGTCGGGGTGGACGTAGCCCATGAACCCGGCGCTGCCCATCGCCTCGACGATGACGCCGCGGGCGTGGTCGAGCGGCAGCAGCGTGGCCGCCACGGAGCGGGGCGCGCCGGGCGCGGTCGCCGTGGCGACGAGGGCGTCGGCCTCGGCCAGCGCCCGGTCGGCCTCGGCGGCGACGGCATCAGGGGTGGCGTTGGCGACGTCGAACGGCACGGGTTCGACGCTACCCCTCCCGTGCGGAGCGCTCGCCCGCGTTCCCCGAGCCGCCCGCCGCCACGGCTCTGTGTGAGCACACAGTCCCGCGTCGGGTCTGTTCGCTCACACAGACATCCACGCACGATCTGCGTGAGCACACAGACCGGGGTTGGGTCTGTGTGCTCACACAGACGGCGGGTGCGCCGGAGTCAGAACAGGGTCTGGCCGACGGTGTGGATCAGGAGGCCGGCGAGGCCGCCGACGACGGTGCCGTTGATGCGGATGTACTGGAGGTCCTGGCCGACCTGGAGCTCGATGCGGCGGGCGGTGTCGCGGGCGTCCCAGCGCTCGACGGTGGTGGCGATGAGGTCGGCGACCTCGTTCTTGTAGTTGTCGACGACGTAGGCCAGCGTGCGCTCGAGCCAGGCGTCGACCTTGTGCTGCAGCTCGGCGTCGGCGACGAGGCGGGCGCCGAGGGACTGCAGTCCGTTGGTCAGCCGGACGCGCAGCTCCGAGTCGGGGTCATCGGCGGCGGCGAGCATCGTCCGCTTGACCGACCCCCACAGCGAGCCGATCCAGGCCTGCACCTCGGGATGCGCGAGCAGCTCGTCGCGGAGCTCGTCGACCTTGGCGATCATCGCCGGGTCGGTGCGCAGCTGCTCGGCGAGGCGGACGATCCGCTGCTCGATCGAGCGCCGCACCTCGTGGTCGGGCACCGCCCGGACGTCGGTGAGGAAGCGCTGCACCCCGCCGAAGATCTTGTTGAAGATGCGGTCGTCGATCGGCTCGGGCACCCACCACGGTGATTCCTGTTGCAACCGGGAGCGCAGCGTCGACCGGTTCTCGTCGAGGAACCCGGACAGACCCGTCAGCACGGCGTCGAGCAGCCGCTGATGGTGGCCACCCTCGACGGACACGTCCACCGCCTTGGCGAGGAGCGGGGCGGCGTCGACCTGGCGCAGCCGCCGCTCCACCATCCCGCCGACGGCGTGCTGGACGTCGCGGTCGTCGAGCACCTCGATGACGCCGCGCATGGCGTCGCCGGCGACGGCAGCCGCACGGGCGGCGTGCGCGGGCTCGGCCAGCCACCGGCCGAGCCGCTCCCCGGCGTGCACGGACGCGAGGCGCTCGGCGAGCACCTCGCGGGTGAGGAAGTTGCCCTGCACGAACTCGCCGAGGCTGCGACCGATCTGGTCCTTGCGTCGCGGGATGATCGCCGTGTGCGGGATCGGCAGCCCGAGCGGGTGGCGGAACAGGGCCGTGACCGCGAACCAGTCGGCGAGGGCGCCGACCATCGCCGCCTCTGCCCCGGCGCGGACGTAGCCGACCCAGCCCGGGCCTCCCTCCTCGTTGGCCCGGGCGACGAGGTAGACGATCGCGGCGGCGACGAGCAGGCCGGTGGCGACGAGCTTCATGCGCACGAGGCCACGCCGGCGCGTCGGGTCGTCGGCGAGCGCGCCGACCGCCAGGTCACCGGGAGGAGTCACGGTGTCAGGCATGCCGCGCCACGGCCGCTCGTACACACCGAGCGCCGGCCGTGACGAGCCCCGGCCGCTCGGGCACGGCGGCTACCTGGCGAACTCGGTCGTGCGCTCGGCGGCCTCGAGGAGCCAATCCGGGAAGATGCCGACGAACAGCGTGAAGCCGACGGCCGCGGCGATCGCCACGCCGGCCGCGAGCGGGATCCGCACCGGGCCCGCGGCGACCTCGTCGTCGGTCGGATCGGCCATCCATGCGCTCACCATGATCCGCAGGTACAGGAAGGCGGCGATGACCGACGCCAGCATCGCGATGAGGGCCAAGGCATAGCTGCGCTCGTCGACGCCCGCGCTGATCACGCCGAACTTGGCGATGAAGCCCGACGTGAACGGCACGCCGGCCTGGGCGACGAGGAACACCGTCAGCGCCAACGCCAGGACCGGCCGGGTCTTGCCCAGCCCACGGAAGGCGTCGAGGTCGGTGCGCCGGTCGCCCTGCCGTGCCACGAGCGTGACGACGGCGAACGTGCCGGCCACCATCACGGCGTACGCGAGCAGGTACACGAGGGCGCTCGGCACGCCGAGCCCGGCGTCGGCCTCACCGGCGCGGTGCCCCGCCGCCTCGACGCCGACGAGGATGAACCCGGCGTGGGAGATCGACGAGTAGGCGAGCATGCGCTTGACGTCGGTCTGCACGACGGCGAGGACGGAGCCGATGACCAGCGACAGCACGGCGAGCAGCCACACGGCCGGGCGCCAGTCGTCGCGGTAGAAGGGCAGGCCGACCACGAACACCCGCAGCAGTGCGGCGAACGCGGCGACCTTGCCGACCGACGCCATGAACCCGGTGATCGGCGTGGGCGCGCCCTGGTACACGTCGGGCGTCCAGAGGTGGAACGGCACGGCCGCGACCTTGAACCCGAGGCCGACGAGCAGCAGTGCCACGCCGGCGAGCACGAGGGCGTCGTTGCGCTCGACGGGCACGTTGCCCGAGATCGTCTCCACCATCTCGGAGATGTTCGTGGTGCCGACGGCGCCGTACAGCAGGGCGATGCCGTAGAGCATGAACGCCGACGAGAAGCCACCGAGCACGAAGTACTTGAGGCCGCTCTCCGCGCTGCCGGCCTTGCGGCGGTGGCTCGCGGCCAGCACGTAGAACGCCAGCGACAGCGTCTCCAGGCCGATGAACAGCACGATCAGGTCGTTCGCCGCCGCCATCACGACGCCGCCGGTCGCGGCGACGAGGAACAGGGCGTAGACCTCGGGACCGTCGAGGTCCTCGCGGCGCAGGTAGTCGTCGGAGATCATCGCCAGCAGCAGCACCGCCGCGCAGATGGCGATCGTGACGAACTGGGCGAACGTGTCGAACGCCAGCGCCCCGCCGACGAGCGTGTCGGTGCCCTCGTCGGAGATGTCGTCCCACAGGACCATCGCCAGTGCGCCGGCCGCGCCCGCGGCGACGGCCGTGACGAACGCGTACAGGCCACGCGGCCAGGTGGGGGTCAGCGCCCCGACGACGAGCAGGAACAGCGCCGCGCCGACGAGGACCAGCATCGGCGAGAGCGCGAACCAGCTGACCTCGGGTCCGGTGAACGTCTGCGCCAGCATCAGTCCGCCGCTCCGTCTTCGGTGACCAGCTCGACGGGCTCCTGCGGCACCGGGATCTCCTCACCGGTCCGGGCCTCGACGTGCTCGATGAGCTCGTCGACGCTCGGCTCGATGCGCTCGAGCAGCGGCTTCGGGTAGATGCCGATGAACCCGATCAGGCCGATGAAGGACAACAGGACGAGGCCCTCCTTGAGGCTGATCTCGCGGAACGACCGGTTGTCGTCGTCGACCTCGCCGTGGAACACCCGCTGATATGCCCACAGCAGGTAGAGGGCGGCGAGGATCACGCCGGTCGCGGCGACCACCGTGTACCAGCGGGACGTGAGGAACGACCCGATCAGGATCAGGTACTCGCCGATGAACCCGTTGAGGCCGGGCACGCCGATCGACGAGAGCATCACGACCATGAAGCCGGCGGCGAAGATCGGGGCCACCGACTGGATGCCGCGCAGCTCGGCGATCTGGCGCGTGTGCCGGCGCTCGTAGATCCAGCCGACGAGGAGGAACAGGGCGCCGGTCGACAGGCCGTGGTTGACCATCTGCAGCACGCCGCCCGACAGCGACTGGCTGGTGACGGCGAACGTGCCGAGGACGATGAAGCCGAGGTGGGCGATCGACGAGTAGGCGACGAGGCGTTTCAGGTCCTTCTGCATCGTCGCCACGATCGCCCCGTAGGTGATGCCGACGACCGCGAGCACGAGGAACAGCGGCCGGGCCCACCAGGCGGCCTCGGGGAAGAGGTAGATGCCGAAGCGCAGCAGGCCGTAGGTGCCGAGCTTCAGCATGACGCCGGCCAGGATCACCGAGCCGGCCGTGGGCGCCTGCGTGTGGGCGTCGGGCAGCCACGTGTGCAGCGGGAAGATCGGCACCTTCACGGCGAAGGCGATGGCGAAGGCGAAGAACAGCCACCGCCCCGTCGACGTGGCGAAGTCGGCCTGCTCGGCGAGGATCGTCAGGTCGAACGTCGTGAAGCCGACGCTGTCCCGGGCGTGGAACACCGTCGCCACGATGCCGACGAGCATGAACGCCGATCCGAACATCGTGAACAGGAAGAACTTCAGCGCCGCGTACTGCCTGCCCTCGTAGCCCCAGCCGCCGATGAGGAAGTACATCGGCACGAGGACGACCTCGAAGAAGATGAAGAACACGAAGAGGTCGAGGGCGAGGAAGCTGCCGAGCACGCCCGCCTCGAGCAGCAGCAGCCAGGCCAGGTACGGCTTCTCGTCGTGGTGCGGGTCGGCGCCGAGGATGGCCAGCGGGAACAGGATCCCGGTGAGCACCACGAGGAACAGTGAGATCCCGTCGACGCCGAGGTGCCAGGAGATGCCCCAGGCGCCGATCCACTCGTGGCGGCTGACGAACTGGAAGCCGTCCTGGCCGGGCTCGAACTCGACGAGCATCCACACCGTCAGCGCGGCGGTGGCCACGCTGGCGACGAGGGCGAGCAGCTTGACGAGCTCGGGACGGCGCCTGCCGACGATCGAGACCGCGAGGGCCCCGGCGACGGGCAGCAGGATGATGGTGGTGAGGATCGGGAACCCGATCGACGACGGCGTGTGCACTACAGGATCCCCCGCACCACGACGAACCAGGCGAGCAGCCCGACGACTCCGATCCCGATGATCGCGGCGTAGCCGCGCACGAAGCCCGTCTGCGTCTTGCGGACCCCACCGGCCGTGGCCTTGACGACCTCGGCGACACCGTTGACGGCGCCGTCGACGACGTTCTTGTCGAACCAGGCGGCGCCCTCGAAGGCCTGGCGCCCGGGCCCGCCCATGAAGTCGGAGATGGCCCGGTCGTAGTACCAGCCGTTGGCGAGGATCGCCGGCTCGGGGGCCTTGACGCGTCCGCGCTCGTACACGAGCCAGGCCACGACGATGCCGATGACGGCGGCGGCGGTGGCGATGAGCATGAGGATGGTCTTGTTGTCGTCACCCCACGTCCCGTCGATGTGCGCCTCACCGAACTCGATCACCGGCTCCAACCAGTGCTCGAGGCGGTGGGTGATCGAGTCGGGCAGCCACGTCACGCCGGGCAGCTGGATGATGCCGCCGACGACCGACAGGGCCGCGAGGACGACGAGGGGGATGAGCATGACGGGTGGGCTCTCGTGGGGCCTGAAGTCGCCGTGTGCGCCGTGCTCCTCCGCCTGGTCCTCCCACCGGGCCCGCCCGAAGAAGACCAGCACCACCTGGCGGGTCATGTAGTAGGCGGTGAGCAGCGCGGTGACGAGGCCGATCACGTAGAGCACCGGGCTCTTGGCGAGGGAGAACAGGAGGATCTCGTCCTTCGACCAGAAGCCGGCGAACGGGGGGACGCCGGCGATGGCGAGCCAGCCGATGATGAACGTGATCGCGGTGACCGGCATGAACCTGCGCAGCAGGCCCATGCGGCGCATGTCCTGCTCCTCGTGCATGCCGTGGATCACCGACCCGGCACCGAGGAAGAGCAGCGCCTTGAAGAAGGCGTGGGTGACCATGTGGAAGATCGCTGCCACGTAGGCGCCCGAGCCGACGGCGAGGAACATGTAGCCGAGCTGGCTGACCGTCGAGTAGGCGAGCACCTTCTTGATGTCGTTCTGGGCGACGGCGATCGTGGCCGCGAACAGCGCCGTGATCACGCCGACCCAGGCGATCATCGTCGGCACCCAGTCGGCGGCGACGGTGAGCATCGGGTTCATGCGCACCATCAGGAACACGCCGGCGGTGACCATCGTCGCGGCGTGGATGAGCGCCGACACGGGTGTGGGGCCCTCCATCGCGTCGGGCAACCAGAAGTAGAGCGGCAGCTGGGCGCTCTTGCCGACCGCGCCGACGAACAGCAGGGCAGCGATGCCGGTGGCCGTCGACTGGGCGAGCAGCCCGGCCTCGGCCGCCTCGTTCAACCCGGCGTAGCTGACCGTGCCCACGGCCTGGAACGCCAGGAACATCGCCAGCATGAACCCGAAGTCGCCGACGCGGTTGGTGACGAACGCCTTCTTGCCGGCCGTGGCCGCCGACTCGCGGGTGTGCCAGAAGGAGATCAGGAAGTACGAGCAGGTCCCGACGCCTTCCCAGCCGAGGAACGTGACGAGGAGGTTCTCCCCGAGCACGAGCATCAGCATCGAGAAGACGAACAGGTTCAGGTACAGGAAGAACTTGGAGAACTTCGGGTCCCCGTGCATGTAGCCGATCGCGTAGAGGTGGATCAGCGACGAGATGCCCGTGACGAACAGGCACATCGTCAGGCTGAGCGGATCGGCGAGGAAAGCCATGTCGATGTGCAACGACCCGACGGGGAGCCACTCGAACAGCGTCACCACGTTCGCCCGCTCCTCGGCCGGCATCGACAGGAGGTCGACGTACGCGGCCACGGTGGCGACGAACGCGGCGCCGGTCATGACCGTCGCCAGGTAGCCGGCGAGCGGCTCGCCGAGGCGACGCCCGAACAGCAGGATCAGGAGGAACCCGGCCAGCGGCAGGGCAGGGATCAGCCAGATGATGTCGGTCACCGTCTCGCCCTAACCCTTCAACTCGGCGAGGTCGTCGGCAGTGGCTCCGGGGCGCCGCCGCAGGATCGACACGATGATCCCGAGGCCCACGACGACCTCGGCGGCGGCCACCACGAGCACGAAGAACACGGCGGTCTGCCCGCCGATGTCACCGAGCCGCGTCGACAGGGCGACGAAGCTCAGGTTGGCCGCGTTCAGCATCAGCTCGATGCACATGAAGATCACGAGCGGGTTGCGGCGCGAGACGACGCCGACCGCACCGATGCCGAACAGCACGGCCGCGAGCACGAGGTACCAGGTCGGGGTGATCTCCACGGCGATCACGACGACACCCCCTCGTCGGCGGTGTCACCCTCGCGGCGCTTCTCGCGCCGGGTCAGCACGACGGTGCCGGCGACGGCGACGATCAGCAGCACGGACGTGAGCTCGAAGGCGAACACGTTGTCGCTGAAGAGGTTGTCGGCGAGCTGGCGGATGTTGGCGTCGTGCTCGACCAGCTCGCCCGTGTCGGCGTTCGCGTTGGCGACGGCGAGCCCGTCGCCGACCGACAGCGGCGGCGTGTCGCGCGTGTCGACCACGGCGGCGATCAGCAGGGCGACGACGCCGACGCCCATGATCGCGGCGAGCGGCCGTTGGATGGGCAGGCGCTCGGAGCGCAGCTCGTCGACGCGGTCGACGCCGAGCAGCATGATCACGAACAGGAACAGCACGACGATCGCGCCGGCGTAGACGATCACCTGCACCGCGGCGAGGAAGTGCGCCTCCATCGCGACGAAGTGCACGGCGACGCCGAACAGCGTGAGCACGAGGCTCAGCGCGGCGTGCACCGGGTGGCGGAAGGCGACGACGCCGATCGCGCCGCCCAGCACCATCGCCGAGGCGATGACGAAGACGATGACCTCGATCACGCGCCCACCACCTCTGCGGGGTGTGCGGCGCTGGTCCGAGCGCCCAGGTGCGTCACGGCGCCGGCTCCTCCGGCGGGCGCACGCCGTAGCCGAGCTCACCGCTCCAGCCGACCTGGCCGACGAAGTCGGCGTCGCCGCCAGGTGCAGTTGCACGGACCCAGCCGCTCGTCTTGAGGTCCTCGCCCTCGCGCCAGTCCTCCCAGGGCAGGCGCTTCGGCTTGCCGTCGTCACCGACGAGCAGCTCGTCCTTGGTGTAGATGGCGTCGTTGCGGTTGGTGAAGGAGAACTCGAACAGCTTCGTCTCCGTGATCGCCTCCGTGGGGCAGGCCTCGACGCAGAGGTCGCAATGGATGCAGCGGAGGTAGTTGATCTCGTAGACGAACCCGAAGCGCTCCCCCGGCGACGTCGGGTTCTCGGGGTCGTTGTCCTTGCCCCGCACGTAGATGCACTTGGCCGGGCAGACGCCCGCGCACAGCTCGCAGCCGATGCACTTCTCCATCCCGTCCTCGTAGCGGTTGAGGACGTGGCGGCCGTGCATGCGCTCCGGCTTGGGCGCCTTCACGTCGTCGGGCGCGTCCGGCGGCGCGAGCTCACCGCCCTGCTTGCGCAGGCGCTTGCGGGCCGCGCGGCCGCCCGAGTACGTGCGGGTCAGCCGGTCGCCGCCGAAGAGGCGGTGCTGGCGCAGCGTGACGAGGAAGCCTTCGAGGTAGCCCATCAGGTCGTCACCTGCTCACGGTTGCGGGCGCTCACGCGCAGGGCGGCCAGCATCAGCGCGCCCGACACGACGAGCACGCCGAGCGAGACGGCCACGGTGAGCACCGGGTTCCAGTCGTTGTCGTCGCCGAGGCGGATCGCCGCGAGCAGCAGGAACCAGCCCAGCGCGACGGGGATCAGCAGCTTCCAGCCGAGATCCATCAGCTGGTCGTAGCGCAGGCGGGGCAGCGTCGCCCGGATCCACACGTAGGTGTAGAGGAACAGGAACGTCTTGAGGAGGAACCAGACGGTGCCCTCGATGCCACCGGGGATCAGCGGGATGTCGAACAGCGGCTGGGGTCCACCGAGGAACAGCGTCACGATGATCCCGCTCATCGTGATCGCGTTCATGAACTCGGCGAGGAAGAACAGGGCGAACCCGAACGCCGAGTACTCGGTGTTGAAGCCGCCGACGAGCTCCTGCTCGGCCTCCACGAGGTCGAACGGCGGGCGGTTGAGCTCCGCCGTGGCGGCGATGATGAAGATGACGAACGGCACGATGCCGGTCGCCACCAGGTTCCAGTCGGCGAAGGAGTCCTGCACCGCCACGATCCCGGACGTGGCGAGCGTGCCCGAGGCGAGGAGCACGGTGGCCACGCTGAGGCCCAGCGCCGCCTCGTAGCTGATCATCTGCGCCGAGGCGCGCACGGCACCGAGCAGCGGGTACTTCGAGCCGCTCGACCAGCCGGCGAGCATGATGCCGTAGACGGCGATCGACGACAGGGCGAGCACGAGCAGGATGCCGACGGGCGGGTCGGCGAGCTGGACCCGGGTCTCGTGCCCGAACCAGGTGACGATGCCGTCCTTGCCGTCGCTGAAGTCACCGCCGAGCGGGATCACCGACCACACGAGGAACGCCGGCACGAAGGCGAGGAACGGGGCCAGCCGGTACACCCAGCGGTCGGCCCGCGCCGGCATGAAGTCCTCCTTGAAGATCAGCTTCATGCCGTCGGCGAGCGTCTGCAGGAGGCCGAACGGGCCGGCCTTGTTCGGGCCGATGCGGTTCTGCAGGCCGGCGATGATCTTGCGCTCGAACCAGACCATGAACATCGTGCCGACGAGGGCGACCGTGAAGATCACGATCACCTTGACGAGCACGATGACCAGCGGCGTCCAGCGCAGCGGGCCGTCGAGCAGCGGGTCGAGGGCGAGCAGCGCGCTCATCCCTCGCCCACCCGGACGATGCACGAACCGATCACAACCGCTCCACCCGTACGTCCACGGCCGCGGCGGCGGCGTCGACCACGTCGGTGATCGCCGCGCCGGGCGCGTTGAAGGGGACCAGCACCGAACCGCGCGGGACGCGCGGATCGCTCTCGACCGGCAGCACGACCGTGCCCTTCGCGGTGACGACGCGCACCTCCGTGCCCTCCTCGATGCCGATCAGCTGCTCGAGGTCGACGGGGTTGAGGTGCGCCGTGGCCCGCTTGGCGAGCGGCGCGAGTGACGGCGACTGCGCCGTCGTGACGGCCTGGTCGTACATCGTGCGGGCGAGCACCAACCGATAGTCGTAGCTGACGCGGTCGGGTGCCGCCGCAATCTCCGGTCGGAACGCGTCCGGATCCGGCGCCGGCACGGCGAGCACACCGTCGGGCGCGGCGCGCACCGCGTCAGGAGTCGCCCCTGCGTAGGCGGGCACGCTGGCGGCGATGCGCGCGGTGATCGCGTCGACCGACGTGAGCGTGTCGGCGAGGTCGACGAGGTCGAGGCGCTCGGCGAGCTCGGCGGCGATCATCCAGTCCGGGCGCGCCGTCCCGGCGACCGAGACCTTCTGCCCCACCGGCGACACGCGGCCCTCGAGGTTCGTCGTGGTGCCGGACTTCTCTCCGAACGCCGCCGCGGGCAGCACGACGTCGGCCATCGCCGTCGAGTCGGTGAGGAACGTGTCGATGCTGACGACGCGCCGGGCGCCGGCGAGCGCCCGCCGGGCGAGGTCGCCGTCGGGGAAGTCGTCCAGCGGGTCGGCGCCGAGCAGCACGAGCAGGTCGATGCGCCCGTCGGCGGCGGCGGTGAGGATGCCCTCGGCGTCGAGGCCGCCGTCGCGGGGGGTGAGGCCGAGCTGCAGTGCGCCGACGACGTTGCCGCGTCGCAGCGCGGGCAGGACCTTGGCGCCCGGGCAGGCGTCGAGGACGGTGCGCAGCGTCGCTGCCGCGGTGGCCGTCGACTCGGCGAGGTTGGCCCGCCCGGCCACCACGACCACCGGACCCGAGCGCAGCTGGTCGGCGATCTCCGGCTCGGCGAGCGCGGTGCGCACGGCGTGCAACGACCCCGACTCGACGCGGAGGCTGCGCCACGCATAGCGGGAGAGGCCGGTCTCGATCGGGCTGATCTCGAGCAGCTTGACCTTGCGCTGCACCGCGGCATGGCGCAGGCGCAGGTACAGGACGCCGAGCTCCTCCTTGAGGTCGGGGCCGAGCAGCACGACCGTGGCCGCCTGCGTCGCCTCGTCGATCGTGGCCCGGGGCAGGGCGAGGATCTCGGCCGGCAGACCGTCACCGAGCTGTGCGTCGCGGTTGGTGATGCCCAGCGCGTCGGCGAGCGCGGCCCAGGCGTAGGCGTCCTCGTTGGTGCCGCGGGCGCCGCCGAGGATGGCGACGCGCTCGGGGCCCCCGCTGTCGAGTGCCTCGCGCAGGAGCTGCGCGGTCGCTGCCATCGCGACGTTCCACGACGTCTCGGCGAGGCCGCCCTCGCCGCGCACGAGCGGCACGGTCAAGCGGTGCTCGGAGTTGGTCGCCTCGAAGTCGAAGCGCCCGCGGTCGCACAGCCAGCTCCAGTTGACGGCATCGGAGTCGACGCCGAGCAGGCGCACGAGCTGGTCACGCGACGACTGCACGACGACGCGACAGCCGACGCTGCAGGTGGTGCACGTGCTCTCGACCTGCTCGAGGTCCCACGGCCGGGCCTTGAAGCGGTACGGCGTGGCGGTGAGCGCGCCGACCGGGCAGATCTGCACGGTGTTCCCCGAGAAGTACGACGAGAACGGCTCGTCGGGGAACGTCATCACCTGGGTCTGGTTGCCCCGGCTGACGAAGTGGATCAGCGGGTCGCCGGCGACCTCCTTGGCGAAGCGCGTGCAGCGGTCGCACAGGATGCAGCGCTCCCGGTCGAGCAGCACGAGGTCGCTGATCGGGATCGGCTTCTCGAAGTGCCGCTTCTCCTCGACGTAGCGGCTCTCGCCGGGGCCGTGCGTGAACGCCTGGTCCTGCAGCGGGCACTCGCCGCCCTTGTCGCAGACCGGACAGTCCAGGGGGTGGTTGATGAGGAGCATCTCGAGGATGCCCTCCTGCACCTCCTTGGTGACCTCGGACTGCGTGTCGATCTTCATGTCCGGCGCGACGGTCACCATGCACGACGGGGTCAGCTGCGGGCCACGGCCGCTGTCGATCTCGACGATGCACTGGCGGCACATGCCGACCGGCTGCATCCGGTTGTGCCAGCAGAAGCGCGGGATGTACGTGCCCGCGCGCTCCGCGGCGGCGATGACCAGCTCGCCCTTGCGCGCCATGAACGGCTTGCCGTCGAGGACGATGGGCACCGCGTCGGGATCGGGCTCGGGCTCGTGCACCTCCTCGCCGGACTCGGCGATGGTCTCGTCGACCGGCTCGGTGGTCTGCGCCTCCTTGGCCTGCTCGGGCGAGCCGACCTCACCCGGCTTCGGGTGCTCGCCGGTCTGCGGCACGGGGTCCTTCTCGTCGGCTGCCATCAGTGCGCTCCTCCGGCGGCCGCGCCGACCGTCGCGGGTGACGGCGCGTCGGCGGCCGTGACCGGGATGCGCACCCGCGGCTTGATCTTGGCCTCGTACTCGTCACGGAACAGCGTCAGCGACGAGTGCACCGAGTTGAACGCGGACGGGCCGACGAAGCAGATCGTCGTCATCTTGAACGGGAACGGCGTGGCCGCGATGCCGAGGCGGCTGCTCGCCGCGTGAGGGTACGCACCGGGGCAGATCGTCGAGCCGGCGGACAGCAGCAGGTCGAGGTCCTCGGGCGCGCCGTAGCCGTCGCAGATCCGGGAGAGGATGCGCTCCAACCAGGTCCCGCCCTCGCGGCACGGCGTGCACTTGCCGCACGACTCGTGGGCGTAGAACCGCACGAGCGACAGCGCCGCGCGCGGGATGTCGGTGGTCTCGTCCATCACCATGATGGCGCCGGAGCCGAGCATCGACCCGGCCGCGCCGACGAGCTTCGACTCGAACGGCAGGTCGAGCTGGTCGGGCAGGAACCACGGCGCCGAGCCGCCACCGGGCACGAACGCCTTGAGCTCGCGGTCGTCGCGGATGCCCTGGCAGAACTCCTCGCCGTAGATCAGGTCGCGGAACGTCGTGGTGCCGTTGATGATCTCGAACACGCCGGGCCGCTTGACGTGCCCGGACACCGCGACCATGCGCGTGCCGGGGGACGTCTCGGTGCCGATCGCCGTGTACGCGGCCGCGCCGTTGCGCATGATCCACGGCAGGTTGGAGATCGTCTCGACGTTGTTGACGATCGTCGGCTGGCCGTACAGGCCGATCGCCGCCGGGAAGTACGGCGGCTTGAGCCGCGGCATGCCGCGGTTGCCCTCGAGGCTCTCGATGAGCGCGGTCTCCTCACCGACGACGTACGCGCCGGCGCCCCACGCCATCACGATGTCCACCGAGAAGTCGGTGCCGAGGATGTTCTTGCCGACGTAGCCGGCGGCGTATGCCTCGTTCAGCGCCGTGGCGACGCGCTCCTGGGCCAGCGGCATCTCGCCGCGGATGTACAGGAAGCACTGCGACAGCCCGACCGCGTAGCAGGCGATCAGGCAGCCCTCGATGAGCTGGTGCGGGTCCAGCTCCATGAGCAGGCGGTCCTTGTACGTGCCCGGCTCGCTCTCGTCGCCGTTGACGACGAGGTAGCGCGGCCAGACGCCCTCGGGCATGAGGCCCCACTTGACGCCGGCGGGGAAGCCGGCGCCGCCGCGGCCGAGCACGGTGGCGGCGCGGACCTCGTCGTGCACCTGCTGGGGCGTCTTCTGCAGCGCCGCGCGCAGGCCCTCGTAGCCGCCGGTGCGCTCGTAGACCTCGAGCTTGTAGGAGTCCTCGACGTCGAAGCGCGACGTGACGATGCGCGGGCGATCCCCGGCGATGAAGCCGGGCGCGCGCGGGATCGGGGTGCCACTCATGCTCCGACCTCGCTCCGCTCGGCTCCGAGCTCGCTGCGCTCGCCGTGCTCCGGTGGTGCGAGCGTCATGAACCACTCCCTTCGGCAGCCGGTGCCGGCATCCACGGCGGCGGCTCGTTCACGTCGTCGGGGTCGCGCGGCCCGACGCCGCGATCGGCCGGGATGCGCTGGCGCACGCGGGCCAGCGTCCCGTGCGGCGGGATCTCCCCGTCGAGCTGACCGGCGCGCAGCCGGTCGATCAGCTCGTCGAGCTTCTCCGGCGTCATCCGGTACTGGTGGCGGTAGTTGACCTGCAGGCACGGCGCCTCGGTGCAGGCGGCCTGGCACTCCGCGCGCTCGAGCGTGATCAGCCCGTCCTCGGTGGTCCCACCGACCTTGATGCCCAGGCGCTCCTCGGCGTGGTGGATGAGCTCCTCGGCCCCCATCAGCATGCACGACATCGTCTGGCAGACGTTGATGAGGTACTTGCCGACCGGCTCGAACTTGAACATCTCGTAGAACGACGCCGTGCCGAGCACCTCCGCGGGGGTGTGCCCGATGAGCTCGGCGATGTGCTCCATCGCCTCGGTCGTCAGGTAGCCGTCCTGCTCCTGGGCGAGGTGCAGGAGCGGGATCAGCGCCGACTTCGGCCGCGGGTAGCGGCCGATGATCTCCTTGGCGATCGAAACGTTGGCATCCGTGAGGCGCGCCATCAGCGATCCACGTCTCCGAGCACTGGGTCCACCGACGAGATGATGGCCACCGCGTCCGCGACGAGGCCACCGCGCATCATGTGCGGCAGGCACTGGATGTTCACGAAGGACGGCCCGCGGATGTGCATGCGGTACGGCTTCGCCGAGCCGTCGCTGACGAGGTAGCAGCCGAGCTCGCCGCGCGGGCTCTCCACCGCGACGTAGACCTCGCCCTCGGGCACCTTGAAGCCCTCGGTGAAGATCTTGAAGTGGTGGATCAGCGCCTCCATCGACTCGTCGATGCGCGCCCGCGGCGGCGGGGTCACCTTCTTGTTCTGGATGCGGTAGTCGCCGGGCGGCATGCGGTCGAGGATCTGACGCACGATCCGCATCGACTCGCGGACCTCGTTGAGGCGGATCGCGTAGCGGTCGAACGCGTCCCCGTAGGTCCCGACGATCACGTCGAACTCGACCTCGTCGTACTTGAGGTAGGGCATCCCGCGGCGCAGGTCCCAGCTGATGCCGGTCGAGCGCAGCGTCGGGCCGGTCGCGCCGAGCGCCACCGCCTCCGTGGGCGTGATCACCCCGACGCCCTGCAACCGGTCGCGCCAGATCGGCTGGCCGGTCATCAGGGTGTCGTACTCCTCGAGCCGCGGCGGGATGATGTCGAGCAGGCGCAGCACGTCGTCGCGCCACCCGGGCGGGAGGTCGGCGGCGACGCCACCGGGGCGGATGTAGTTGTGGTTCATCCGCAGGCCGGTGACCTTCTGGAAGAAGCGCAGCACCTCCTCCCGCTCGCGCCAGCCGTAGATCATCATCGACACGGCGCCGAGGTCCATGCCGTTGGTGGCGAGGAACAAGAGGTGGCTGGAGATCCGGTTGAGCTCGCACATGAGCATCCGGATCCACGTCGCCCGCTCGGGGATCTCCTCGCTGATGCCGAGCAGCTCCTCGGTCGCCATGGAGAACACCAGCTCGTTGAAGAACGGGCTGAGGTAGTCCATGCGCGTGACGTTCGTCGGCCCCTGGAGGAACGTCAGCTGCTCACCGGTCTTCTCCATCCCGGTGTGCAGGTAGCCGATGACCGGCTTGCACCGCAGGACGGTCTCGCCCTGCAGCTCGAGCATGAGGCGCAGCACGCCGTGCGTGCTGGGGTGCTGCGGCCCCATGTTGATGATCATCGTCTGGTCCTCGTCGGGGTCGACGGGGAGATCGCCGAGCCTGGCCACCTCGGCCTCGCTCATGCGCAGGACGGCGCCGACCTCGCGCATCAGCTCCTTGGCCGTGACCTGCGAGCGCGGCTTGAGCTCCTGCTCGTCCTCGGAGGTCTGGCGGATCAGCTCCTCGCGGGCGATCGTGCGCTGGGCGTCGCTCACGACGGCGCCCCCTTGAACTGCACGGGGATGGAGCCGACCTCGTAGTCCTTGCGCAACGGGTGCCCCTCCCAGTCCTCGGGCATGAGGATCCTGGTGAGGTCGGGATGGTCGGTGAACGTGATGCCGAACATGTCGTACACCTCGCGCTCCATCGCCTCGGTGCCGGGGAAGAGGTCGAACAGCGTCGGCAGCGTCGCGTCGTGCTCGGGCACCTGGACGCGCAGCCGGATGCGCCTGCCGGCGTCGATGTCGAGGAGGTTGACGACGACCTCGAAGCGCTCGGGGGTCACGCCCTCCGGCAGCGACCGGTCCGGGTGCGTCAGGTAGTCGACCGCGGTGAGGTCGGCGCACATCGTGAAGCCGTCGTCCGCGAGCGCCTTGACGGTGTCGAGGTAGGTCTCCCGGGACGGGTGGAGCACGAGCTGGCCACGGCGCTCCGTGTACGGGCAGCCGTAGCGCTCGGCAGGTGCGTCCTGCTCCTCGCTCACGGAGCCGGTGCGCGGGGTGTCCTCCGCATCAGCCACCGGTCACTTGCTCCCGAGGAGGACCGGCACCGGCTGCGCGGCCGGCGGGATCTCGGTGACGTGGATGTTGGCCCCCCGCCCCCCGCTGCGCCGCCGCAGCAGCTCGCCGTCCTCGATCAGCTGGTGCAGCGTCTCGATCGCGTGCACCAACGTCTCGGGCGTCGGGGGGCAGCCCGGTGCGTACACGTCCACCGGCACCACCTGATCGACGCCCTGGACGAGCGCGTAGTTGTTGAACATGCCCCCCGTCGACGCGCAGACGCCCATGGAGATGACCCACTTGGGCTCCATCATCTGGTCGTAGACTTGGCGCAGCACCGGCGCCATCTTCTGGCTCAGGCGTCCGGCCACGATCATGATGTCGGCCTGCCGCGGCGACGCCCGGAAGACCTCCATGCCGAACCGGGCCAGGTCGTAGTGCGCGCCGCCGGCGGCCATCATCTCGATGGCACAGCACGCGAGGCCGAAGTTCGCCGGCCACGAGCTGCGCGAGCGCGCCCACTTGACGAGCTCCTCGACACGCCCGGTGATGACGTTGTGCGTGAGCCCGGCCAGGCCCTCCTCGCGGATGTCGTCGACCAGACCCATGGCTATGCCGCTTCCCCGGGGAGCTCGCGCCCATCCGTGCCGACGCGGCGGATCGTGGTCCGCAGGGTCCGCGTCGGCGCGATCTGGGCGGCGTCGCGGGACAGGTTCCGGAACCGCTGCAGCGGCCCCCAGTCGAGGCCGCCGCGCGCGACCTCGTAGACGAACGTCAGGAAGAACAGCGCCGAGAAGATCAGGATGGCGACGAAGCCGTACGTGCCGAGCGACCCGTGGGCGACCGCGTACGGGTACACGAAGATGATCTCGATGTCGAACATGATGAACAGCATCGCCACCACGTAGAAGCCGACGGGGAAGCGCTCGGGCGGCTCCCGGCTCGGCACGATGCCGCACTCGTAGGGCGCCTCCTTCGCCGCCGACGGTCGCTTCGGGGCGAGCAGGTGGGACATCAGCAGGCTGATGGCGCCGAACACCACCGCCAGAATCATCAAGACGACGACGGGCAGGTACTGGCTCATGACCGTCCTCCTTCCTACCCGGCCGGGACGGGTGCCGCGCTCCGGTTCGCGATCAGGATCCGCTCACGGCGGTGCAGCAGCCAGCAGAGGGCGGCGAAGATGATCCCCGACCCCAGGGTCAGCACCAGCGCCGGCTGCCGCCGGGCGCCCAGGTCACGGATCATGTAGACGTACTGGTGCTGGCGGGTCTCGTCGATCACCGCCGACGCCGGGGCCCGGCCCGGCTCCTCGCGGGTGGGCACGAGCGGGGCGGCCTCGACGACCACGTAGTGCGGCTTGTGCCAGAACGCGAGCAGGTCGAAGTCGCCGATCATCGGGTAGCGCTCGCCACCGATGTCGAACACCCGGATCGCCTGGTACTCACCGGCGCCGAAGGCCCCGGTCTCCTCGAGCAGCACGCCCGCGGCCGACGCCGCCTGACCGAAGCTCGGATCCTCCTCGCCGAGCTGCACCCAGCCCTCCTCGGCGAACTGCTGGGCGACGATCTCGGCCTGCTCCGGGAACGACGTGCCCTCGGGGATGTCGACCGGCTCGTCGAGCACGCCGGCCTGGTACAGCGCCGAGCTGTCCTGCAGCACGGTGCGCCCGGGGACCGGCTCCCACGTCGGCGACGGGCCGACGAGCCCGATGCCGTAGATGGCCCAGATGATGCCCATCAGGAACATCCACCCGGCGAGCCCGGTGAGGGCGACGAGGAACCCGAGGCGCACACCCAGGTTGGTGGCGAGCAGCAGGTACACGCTGCCGCACAGCACCACCACCGAGATGATGACGATGAGGACGCCACGCAGTTCGGGCTCCCACCCGATGGCGAGAAGTTGGCTGGCCACGCTGGCTGCTCCGGTCACTTACAGGCTCCGCACGTACTCGACGATCGCTGTCAACTGCTCGTCGGTCAGCAACTGGCCGAAGCCAGGCATGCGGCCGCTGCCCTGCGACTGCGGCGCATAGCCGGCGCCGTTCTCGGTGCCGGCGGCGACGAACTCCTTCATGGCGTTGAGGTCGGGGAACTTGGCAGCCGTGCTGCCCCCGGTGAGGTTCCAGCCGAACGCGCCCTGGCCGGGCACGCCCGGGTCACCCCAGCTCCAGCCCTTGGTGTGGCAGCGCGCGCAGCTGTAGGCGCCACCCGCCAGGTCGAGGTTGAACAGGGCCTCGCCGTAGCTGTCGTAGGTGCCGTTCTCCACCGCCTGGCGCGCGGCCGTCTCGATGTCCGCCTGGATCTCGGCGGGGAGGTGACCGCTCGGGCAGTTCGGGTCGTCGGCCTCGTCCGGGATGCAGTCCTCGCGGGGGATCTGGATCGACTCGATGTAGGCGATCAGCGAGTCGATCTGCTGGGCGTTGAGCGGGCCACCGCCGTCCAGGCCCCATGCCGACATCGGCGAGCCCGGGCGACCGTAGGTGATGATGAACCGCACCTCGTCCTGGTCGAAGCGGTACAGCACGGTGTTGAGCGCCGGGGCGATCCAGTTGACCGCCTTGACCTCGCCGGTGACCTGGTCGGTGACCGTGTACGGGGCCACACCACCGGTGGCGTTCATGCCGCCGTGGCAGCCGGCGCAGTTGAAGCCGCCGTCGGCCGTCGGGGCGAACAGGTCGGCACCCCAGCTGATGAGGCGGTTCTGCTTGCCCTCCTGGGCGCCCGCCTGCCGGCTCGGCTCGAGCACCCAGTACAGCGGCAGGCCGATCACGATCACGATCAGCAGCAGCACGCCGAGCAGCTGGACGCGCTCGAGGCGCTTGCCCTCCAGGGTCTCGTCGTCGTAGTAGGGCTTGCGGTTCGCCGCCAGCTCGATCTCCGCGCCGACCTCGCGCCGCGTCGATGCGCTGTTGAGGAGGGCGTAGACGATCCAGCCAACGACGACGATCACCAGAAGGACCCAGGCGATCGACGTGGTCGCCAGTGCGATCATGAGGACGCTCCTGCAGGCGGGGTGGGGGACTCGGCCGGCCGGGGCGCGCGCCGACGGACAGGGGGGTTCGCCATGGTCAGTGGTCACCCCCGCCGGTGATGCAGTGCGGGCCGGCGGCCTCCTGGCCGGTGGTGTTGGTACCGATCGGCGGACCGGTGACGATGATGCCGGTGTTGACGATCACGTCGCCGTTGGCCGCGACGGTGAGCGGGAAGCGGTCCATGCCCCGCGGGGCGGGACCGGCCTTCTTCTCACCGACCTGGTTGTACTGCGAGCCGTGGCACGGGCACTCGAACCACTGGCTGGTGACGCACTGCGGCACGCGGCAGCCGAGGTGCGGGCACTTCTGGTACAGGGCGACGAGGCCCTGCTCCATGCCGGCGAGGATGTTGTCCGGGTAGACGGCCCGGGCGTTGGGCAGCGCGTCGGCCGGGTACTCGGTGACCCAGGTGCGGGCGGCCGGGGCGTAGAAGAACCCCTGGCCCTCGCGGATGCCGTCCTTGACGTCGTCGATCTTGCCGATGTTCACCGGCTGGCCGAACCCGCCGGTCGCCGTCGGCCACAGGAAGGCGACGAAGCCGGCTGCGGCGAAGGCGCCGATGCCGGCGCTCGTCAGCGTCACGGTCGCCCGGTTGAAGAACTGCCGGCGGCTGACGCCGATGGCCTCGGGGTCCGGCGGCGACCAGGGCGCGACGGCCGTCTCCTTCACCGTGGCCACCGCGCCGCCGTAGCGGGCGAGCTCACCGGCGCGCTCGGCCTCGGCCCGGGTCTGGGCCGGTGGGACGACCTCCTCGAGCGGCTTCTCCCGCCGCGCGGCGGCGTCGCGGCGACGTGTCTCGGCGGAGAGCGCGCCGGCGCCCCGGACGTCGGAGCGGCGGGCGAGCGTGACGAAGCTCAGCGCGGCGAGGACGACGACGACCGCGACGGCGATGGCGATGATGGCGGCGGCAGACATGGCGTTCCCTCTTCGATCAGAGCTCGAAGAACAGTCCGTCCTTCCAGGGCAGGGTGAAGTTGAAGCCGGGACCGCGGAAGAACGAGCCGATGATGACGAGCACCGCCCAGAACATGAGGTGGATCGTCATCAGCGACGTGGCGAACTTGCGGTCCTCGGGCTTGTTCGACGGGTTCTTGTCGATGTAGGGCGCGAAGATCAGGACGATCAGGCCGACACCCGGGATGGTCACGCCGGCGACCATCGGGTGGAACATCGTCAGCAGCTCCTGCAGGCCGAGGAAGTACCACGGGGCCTTCGACGGGTTCGGCGTCTGGTTCGTGTTCGCCAGCTGCAGCAGCGGGGCGTTGACGAAGATCGAGAACACGAACGTGAAGGTGAGGCACAGCAGTGCGGCCACGAACTCGGCGACGAGCAGGTGCGGCCAGGTGTGCACCTTGTCGACCGGGGTCGCCTTGACCTCCTGGATCGAGCCGCTCTTGACGACCGTAAGCAGCCGCTGGGTGTGCCCACCCGGGCCGGCGCCGATCGGCACGCCGCCCTGCGCCGGGGTCGCCTGGACGACGGACGCGACGCGGTCCTGCACGGCGACGGCACCGCCGCCCCCGCCGGCCGCCTCGCCACCGGCGTCGCCGCCCTTCTGGGCCCGGGCGGCACGGCTGCGCTCGAGCAGGTGGGCCGGGATGCGGCCCTCGGCCTCGCTCGCCGCGCCGGACGACGCCGAGCCGGCCGCCGACTCGGACCCGCTCGCCGACGACTCCGCCGGCTGGGACGCGGCGGCCTTCTCGCGTGCGGCCTGGGCTCGCTTGAGGAGGTGTTCGGGGATCTCGGTCATCGACGTCTCCTCCCGGTCACAGCGGACCGGAGATGCCTCCGTCCTTGCGGACCCGCCAGAAGTGGATCGCCATGAAGATGACGATCACGAACGGGAAGAACAGGACGTGGAGCACGTACCAGCGCAGCAGCGTCTCCGGGCCGATCTCGGCGCCGCCCAGCAGCACGAACCGGACCTGCGACCCGAAGACCGGGGTGTAGCCCATCATGTTCGTGCCCACGGTGACCGCCCACAGGGCGAGCTGGTCCCAGGGCAGCAGGTAGCCGGTGAACGACAGCAGCAGGGTGAGCGTCAGCAGGATGACGCCGATCACCCAGTTGAACTCCCGGGGTGCCTTGTAGGCGCCGTGGTAGAAGACCCGCGCCATGTGCAGGAACACCGACAGCACCATGAGGTGGGCACCCCATCGGTGCATGTTCCTGACGAGGAGGCCGAACGTCACCGACGTCTGCAGGTTGGAGATGTCGTTCCAGGCCGCCGTCGCCTCCGGGCGGTAGAAGAACATCAGGAAGATGCCGGTGACCGTCAGCAGGATGAAGAGGAAGAAGCTGAGGCCGCCGAGGCAGAGCGTGTAGCTCACCTTCACCGCGTGCCGCTTCACCTTGACCGGGTGCAGGTGGTACAGCACCGAGTTCATGATCACGTAGGACCGGTTCCGCGGGCTGTCCGTGTAGCCCTTGCGGAAGATCGAGCCGGGCCGGAAGATGCTGCTCCAGACCTGGCTCCCCTGGACCCAGTCCATCGACTTCGCCAGACGGTCCTTGACCGTCGGACGGGGGCGCTCGTCGATCGTCCTGGCCATCAGACCGCGTCCCCTCGCCGCGCGGGCACTCGCTGGGCGTTCACTCGGAACCTCACGTCGCTCATCAGAACCTCATGCCGTAGGCGTAGCCGTGGCTGTTCGTGCGGGTGTGCGGATCACCGGTCGCGCCGGCCGCGCCGGCCTTGCCGAGGATGATCACGCCGGTCGGGCACCGGTCGACGCACAGCGCGCACCGCGTGCAGATGTCGTCGTCGATGATGAAGACCACGTTGTCGGACGGGTCCTCACCGGGGCGCTCCGTGCCCACCGCCTCGGCGATGGCGGTCGGCTTGACCATGTGGATGCACTTCCACGGGCAGATGTCGACGCAGCCCTCGCACATGATGCACTCGGTCTGGTCGATGTGGATGAACTGCTTCGGCTTGACGGCCTTGGTCAGGTAGTCCGCATCGACCTCGACGAGGGTGTACTCGTCGGTGTACGGCATCATCGGTGGGTTCGCGTCGGTCCGAGCCATCAGCGGCCCTCCTCTGCGTGGGTGGGCGCGATCGAGCCGGCGGGCGCCCGGTCCGCCGCCGACAGGTGATCGCGCAGGACAACGGTCGTCATCGTCAGCTCTTCTTCACCAACGGACGGCCGTAGGTGCTGGTCTCGATCTCGGCCCGGGCGGCGGCGGCCTGGCCACGGCGCTGCCACCAGAGCCACAGGTAGATGATCAGGCCGAAGAAGATCGCGTGCAGGAGCACGACCACGATGTCGCGGACGGCCTCGTACTGCAGCGTGATCGGGTTCCAGCCGCCGAGCGACTCCGGCTTCAGGATGCCGCCGGGGCCGTAGATGATCTTGTCCTTGCTCCAGCCCAGGTTCTTGTCGGCGTGGTCGATCCACTGGTGGGGGACGATGCCGAAGGCGAGGAACATCACGCCGAAGGCGTAAACGGCGGCGATCATCGCCTCACCCCACGACAGCGGCTTGCCGACCGGGCGGCGCTTGCCGTACGGGATGACGGCGAGGGACAGCACGATGGCCGCGATGAACGACGTGAGGAACGCCACGTTCATGCCGGGCCACTTCAGGATGTCGATGGCGAGCATCGTGCTGGCGGAAGCCTTTCAGGATCTGGGGCTGTGTCGTTCGTGCGGTCTCGGTGCCGACGATGCCGTCGGTCCGGTGGCGACTGGCCGCTCGTGAACGATTGCACGAACCGTAGTCGCACCGCACGTCTGGCTCGAAGTGCAGTCTGGCACCCCAGTGTCACGGTTCCTGGAGGTTGTGCACAAGTTCCGGGCCCGGAGCGGGCGCGGGCCGCTCCTGTTTGTCCGGGAAGTCCACCTCCCGCCTATCGTGGCGCCGCGTGACGGAGATCCCCGAACACCTGCTGAAGCGATCACGCGATCGCCGCCGCGCGCTCGGCCTGGGCGGGGGCGACGAGCCCGCGGCACCCAGCGGCGGGGATGCCCCGGCCGCCGCGGCGCCCGCCACGAGCGAGGCCGCCGCGCCGGCTGCACCGGCTGGCCCGGCGCCGCGCAAGGCGGCTGCGGCTCCTCCGCCCCCTCCGCCGCCGAAGCCGGACCCGCCCTACGTCGCCGCGGCCAAGTCCCGCAAGAAGATCCCCTTCTGGGCGATGCTCACGCTGAGCCTCCTCCCGGTGTGGATGTTCATGTACGTCCGGGCGGTGACCGAGGCGCCGGAGGAGGTTGCCGGCCCGCTCGGTCTCGGCGCGGAGACCTACGGCGGCTGCGCCAGCTGCCACGGCTCCGCCGGTGAGGGTGGTGCCGGGCGCCAGCTGAACAACGGCGAGGTCCTCCTCACGTTCCCGCACATCGAGGACCAGATCCGCTTCGTGACCTATGGCACCGAGGGCTACAACCTCGCCGGGATCAGCAGCTACGGCAACCCCGAGCGCGAGGGCGGCCCGCACCTGGCGGGTGACTTCGGGGTGATGCCGGCCCAGGCCGGCGAGCTCACCGACGCCGAGATCCTCGCGGTCGTCTGCCACGAGCGCTACACGCTCGGTGGCGCCGACCCGGGCAGCGAGGAGTACGCCGAGGAGTTCGAGAGCTGGTGCTCGGAGGAGTCGCCGGTCTTCGAGGCGCTCGAGTCCGGTGCCGCCACGCTCGCCACGCTGCACGAGGCGGGCGTCGTCGGCCCCGACGGCGAACCGATCGAGATGATCCCGATCGGTGACGGCCCGGCCGAGGGCTCGCCCCCGGCCGAGTGACCCGGCACACGGTTCGAGTGATGCGGTGAGCGACGCGACCCCTGGGTCGACGCTCTCGACGGAGGTCCTCGTCGTCGGCGGTGGCCCCGCCGGTGCGGCGGCGGCCTACTGGCTGGCCCGCGACGGCCACGACGTGACGGTCCTCGAGAAGAAGACGTTCCCGCGCGAGAAGACGTGCGGCGACGGGCTCACGCCGCGGGCCGTCAAGCAGCTCACCGACATGGGCCTCGCCGACGAGCTGGCGCGCTACCACCGCTTCCAGGGCCTGCGCGCCACCGGCATGGGTCGCGAGCTGGAGCTCGCCTGGCCGTCGCACCCCGTGTACCCCCAGCACGGCTACGTCGTGCGCCGGCGCGAGCTCGACGGGCTCGTCGCCGCCAACGCGGCGCGCGCCGGGGCACGCGTGCTGGAGGGGCACGAGGCGGTCCACCCGCTCATCGAGCGGGGGTTCGTGCGCGGCGCCCAGGTCCTGCGGACCGTGGACGGCCCCGCCGGCCCGGCCGGCTCGACGTTGACGGTGCGCGCCGAGTTCACGATCGTCGCCGACGGGGCCAACAGCCGCTTCGGCCGGGCGATCGGCACGTCACGGACGCGGGAGTGGCCCTACGGCACGGCGATCCGCACCTACTGGCAGTCGCCGCGCCACGACGAGCCGTGGATCGAGTCCGCGCTCGACGTGCAGGACCGCAACGGCAACCCGATGCCGGGCTACGGGTGGATCTTCCCGGTCGGCGACGGCAGCGTGAACATCGGCGTCGGGCTGCTGTCGACGTTCCGTGACTTCAAGAGCGTCAACACGACGCACCTGCTGAGCGCGTACGCCCACCAGATCGCCGAGCGCTGGCAGATCGACCCCGACCGGCCCGAGGCCCGCCCGGTCAGTGGGCGCATCCCGATGGGCGGCTCGGTCGGCCCCAAGGCGGGGCCGACGCACCTCGTCGTCGGCGACGCCGCGGGCAGCGTCAACCCGTTCAACGGCGAGGGGATCGACTACGCCTACGAGACCGCCCGCATGGCGGCCGAGGTCATCCACGAGGCGCTCGTCGACGGGGACCTCGGCGCGCTGCAGCGGTACCCGAAGCTGCTGGAGGACACCTACGGGCAGTACTTCAAGGTCGCCCGCCTGTTCGCCCGGGTGATCGGCCGTCCGCTGCTGATGCGCGAGCTGACCCGGGTCGGGATGCACAGCCGCACGCTGATGGAGTGGGTGCTGCGGATCATGGCCAACCTGCTGCGCCCGGACGAGCTCGGCCCCGCCGAGGCCGCCTACAAGGCCGCCGCCGCGCTCGTCCGCCTCGCCCCCAACGCCTGAGCTCGCGCCGCCCTGGCCGCGCCCGAACGTGCGCGAGCGGGCCACCAGCAGCGCAACTTGCTCATCTTCACGGCAGGGACCCGCCCAAACGTGAGCAAGCGGACCGCAGACAGCGCACACCGCTCACCTTCACGGCAGGGACCAACCTGGACATGAGCGAGCCGACCACCAGCAACGCACACCGCTCACCTTCACGGCGCCGCCGCACCGACCCGGCCCGACGTCACCACCCCCACCGCCCGAACATGAGCACCCGGACCACCAGCAACGCACACCGCTCACCTTCAGGGCGGCGACCAACCTGAACATGAGCAAGCGGACCGCCGACAGCGCCCACCGCTCACCTTCGGGCCGGCGGGCGTTCTGCCCGCGGGGGCCCGCTCAGAAGTGGGGCTGGGCGGACTCAAGCAACGCCGCAGGGGCGGCGCGCAGGGCGTCGGTCGCCGCGCCGGGGGGCAGGGCGTCGCAGGCCTGCTCGGCGGCGGCGACGTACTGGCGGGCGGTCTCGGCGGCGCTCTCGACGCCCTCGTTGGCCCGCACGATCGCCAGCGCCTTGTCCCGCTCGGCCGCGTCGAGCGGCCGGCCGAGCAGCGAGGCGAGCTCCTCGCCGACCCCGTTGCCCATCCCGAGTGTGCGCAGCACCGGCAGGGTGTAGACGCCCTCGACCATGTCGTGGCCGGCGGGCTTGCCGAGCTGCTCGCTCGTGTCGGTGATGTCGAGGATGTCGTCGACGATCTGGAACACCATCCCGAAGGCGTGGCCCCAGGCGGTGAGGGCGTCCACGATCTCGCGGTCGAGCCCGGCGACGAGCCCGCCGATGCGCGCCGCGGTCCCGTACAGCGACGCCGTCTTGCCGCGGATCGACAGGTAGTAGCTCTCCTCCGGCCGGTGGATGTCGAACATGTGCCGGAGCTGCTCGATCTCGCCCTCGCACAGCCACCCGATCGTCCGCGCCAGCAGGCCGGCGACCTCGGTGCCGAGCGAGGCGGCGATCTCCGACGCCCGCGAGAGCAGGAAGTCGCCGGCGAGGATCGCCTTCAGGTTGCCCCACTTGGCGTTGACCGTCTCCACCCCGCGGCGGGTGTCGGCCTCGTCGATCACGTCGTCGTGGTACAGCGACCCGAGGTGCACGAGCTCGCACGCCACGCCGCCGAGCACGACCTCGTCGGAGGCCGCCTTGCCCGACACCTGGGCGGCGGCGATGGCGACCATCGGCCGCAGCCGCTTGCCGCCGGCCAGCACGAGGTGCGAGGCGATCTCGGTGAGGTAGGGGTCGCCGCTGCGCACGGCGCGGTGGATGGCCGCCTCGATGCGCTCGCGATCCTCGGCCATCGACGCCAGCGAGAACAGTGGGGAACGCACCGAGGCGTCGGACACGCCGGCCAGGCTAGTCGGGGCGCCGCCGACGACACCCGGTGGGGGCGCGACGACGCCGGTGTGACGCTCGGCGCCGGACTTGACACGGTGGTTCCCAGCCTCCCCGCCCGGACCCCCGCCGGTACACTGACTGGACGTCGTCCCCCTCTGGAAAGGGCGCACATGTTCGAGAGATTCACCGACCGAGCCCGCAGGGTCGTCGTCCTCGCCCAAGAGGAAGCGCGCCTGCTCAACCACTCCTACATCGGGACTGAGCACATCCTCCTGGGTCTCATCCACGAGGGCGAAGGCGTCGCGGCCAAGGCGCTGGAGAGTCTCGGGATCTCCCTCGAAGCCGTCCGGAGCCAGGTGGAGGAGATCATCGGCCAGGGCGGCTCGTCGCCGTCCGGGCACATCCCGTTCACGCCGCGCGCCAAGAAGGTGCTCGAGCTGTCGCTCCGCGAGGCGCTCCAGCTGGGCCACAACTACATCGGGACCGAGCACATCCTGCTCGGCCTGATCCGTGAGGGCGAGGGCGTGGCCGCCCAGGTCCTGGTCAAGCTCGGCGCCGATCTCTCCCGCGTCCGCCAGCAGGTGATCCAGCTCCTGTCGGGCTACCAGGGCCCGACCGGACGCAGCGAGAGCTCGTCGTCGGGGACGGCCGGCGCCAGCGTCGGCGGCTCGACGAAGGAGCCCGAGGACAAGGGCAACAGCCAGATCCTCGACCAGTTCGGGCGCAACTTCACCCAGCTCGCCCGCGAGCGCAAGCTCGACCCGGTCATCGGCCGGACGCGCGAGCTCGAGCGGGTCATGCAGATCCTCTCGCGGCGCACGAAGAACAACCCGGTGCTGATCGGTGAACCGGGCGTCGGCAAGACGGCGATCGTCGAGGGCCTGGCGCAGAAGATCGTCGCCGGTGACGTGCCCGACACGCTGCGCAACAAGCAGCTCTACACGCTTGACCTCGGTGCGCTGGTGGCCGGCTCGCGCTACCGCGGCGACTTCGAGGAGCGCCTGAAGAAGGTGCTCAAGGAGATCAAGACGAGGGGCGACATCCTGCTCTTCATCGACGAGATCCACACGCTCGTCGGTGCCGGCGCGGCCGAGGGGGCGATCGACGCCGCCTCGATCCTCAAGCCGATGCTCGCCCGCGGCGAGCTGCAGACGATCGGTGCCACGACGATCGACGAGTACCGCAAGTACGTCGAGAAGGACGCCGCCCTCGAGCGCCGGTTCCAGCCGGTGAAGGTCGAGGAGCCGTCGCTGGCGCACACGATCGAGATCCTGAAGGGCCTGCGCGAGCAGTACGAGGCGCACCACCGGGTGACGATCACCGACCAGGCGCTCGTCGCCGCGGCGAACCTCGCCGACCGCTACATCTCCGACCGCTTCCTGCCGGACAAGGCGATCGACCTGATCGACGAGGCCGGCAGCCGGCTGCGCATCAAGCGCATGTCCACCCCGCCGGACCTGCGCGAGATCGAGCAGAAGCTGATCGAGGTCCAGGAGGCCAAGAAGGCGGCCGTCGAGGAGCAGCGCTTCGAGGAGGCCGGGCGCCTGCGCGACCAGGAGAAGGCCCTGCTCGAGGAGAAGGCGGCCAAGGAGCGCGAGATCAAGGCCAAGGGCGTCGACCTCTACGACGAGGTCGACGAGGAGGCCATCGCCGAGGTCCTCAGCATCTGGACGGGCATCCCGGTCTACAAGCTGACCGAGGAGGAGACCCAGAAGCTGCTCAACATGGAGGCCGAGCTGCACAAGCGCATCGTCGGCCAGGACGATGCGGTGGCCGCGGTCTCCCAGGCGATCCGCCGCACGCGCGCCGGGTTGAAGGACCCGAAGCGCCCGAGCGGGTCGTTCATCTTCCTCGGCCCGACCGGCGTCGGCAAGACCGAGATGGCCAAGACGCTGGCCGAGTTCCTCTTCGGCGACGAGAAGGCGCTGATCACGCTCGACATGTCCGAGTACATGGAGAAGCACACGGTCAGCCGCCTCGTCGGCTCGCCGCCGGGGTACGTCGGCTACGAGGAGGGCGGCCAGCTCACCGAGGCCGTGCGCCGCCGGCCGTTCTCGGTGGTCCTGTTCGACGAGATCGAGAAGGCCCACCCGGACGTCTTCAACACGCTGCTGCAGATCCTGGAGGAAGGTCGCCTGACCGACAGCCAGGGCCGCTCGGTGGACTTCCGCAACACCGTGCTGATCATGACGTCCAACCTCGGGACGGCCGACCTGCGCAAGGCCAACATGGGCTTCACCAAGACCGACTCGGCGATGACCTACGAGCGGATGAAGGAGAAGGTGATGGATGCGCTCAAGCAGCACTTCCGTCCCGAGTTCCTGAACCGCATCGACGAGGTCATCGTGTTCCACGAGCACGACCTGCCGGCGATCGTCCAGATGGTCGACGGGATGACCAAGCGGCTGGCCCAGCAGCTGGAGGGCCAGGGGCTCGGCATCGAGCTCACCCAGTCGGCCAAGGAGTTCCTGGCCAAGCGGGGCTACGACCCGTCACTGGGTGCCCGCCCGCTGCGCCGGGCGATCCAGCGGCTGGTCGAGGACCCGCTGTCGGAGATGCTGCTGTTCAAGCAGTTCCACGCCGGCGAGATCATCGTCGTGGACACCGAGGACGATCCGGACCACCCCGGCGAGCAGCGGCTCAAGTTCTCGAGCGTCGAGGGCTTCGTGCCGCCCTCCGCGGTCGAGCTGGCCACCACCGCCAGCGACGCCGAGGGGGGCGATTCCACGCCGCCGTCGGAGTAGCGCTTCGCCAGCTCCTCGTCAGCACCGCCGCCGCCCGCTCGGGCGGCGGCGGTGGCGCGTCCGGGCCGCGCTCGGCCAGCGCAGGCGAGACCGGTGTCGTCTACGGTTCGGCGCCATGCGCTTCGCCGTGTGGCCCAACGCCGCTCAGCCCTGGTCCGACATCGTCGAGGTGGCCCGTCACGCCGAGGCCACCGGCTGGGACGGCGTCTACATCGCCGACCACTTCATGGGCGACAACGAGCGTGCCGGGGGCACGGTCTCGCCGACGTTCGAGGCGACCGCCCTGTTGGCCGCGCTGGCCGAGGCGACCGATCGGGTGCGGCTCGGCTCGCTGGTGTTCGGGATCACCTACCGCCACCCGGCGGTGCTGGCGAACTGGGCGAAGACGGTCGATCACATCTCGAGTGGCCGTCTGTTGCTCGGGGTCGGCGCCGGCTGGCAGCTCAACGAGCACGAGCAGTACGGGATCGAGCTCGGACCGCCGAAGGTGCGCATCGACCGCTTCGTCGAGGCGCTGGACGTGCTCACCGGGCTGCTGCGCTCCCCCGTCGCCAACGTCCGCGGCTCGTACTACACGCTGACGGACGCGGTGATGGAGCCCAAGCCGGTGCAGGACCCCCTGCCGATCCTGATCGGGGGCAAGGGCGACCGGATGATGCGCGTCGTCGCGCGCTACGCCGACGAGTGGAACATGTGGTCCGACCCGGCCACGTTCAAGGAGCGCTCGGGCGCGCTCGACGCAGCGTGCGCGGCGGTCGGCCGGGACCCGGCGGCGATCGCCCGCTCGACCCAGGCGCTGTTCTTCATCGGCGACGACCTGGCCAAGATCGAGGGCCTGATCGAGCGCGTCAAGCCGCGCCCGGCCATCGGCGGTCCGGCCGAGCGCCTCGCCGAGGCGGTGCAGGCGTGGCAGGACGTCGGTGTCGACGAGGTGATCGTGCCGGACTTCACCCTCGGCAAGGGCGCCCAGAAGCTCGAGGCGCTCGACCTGATCATCGAGCAGGTCGCCCCGGCGTTCCGCTCCTGACGCCGCCCCGACCCGCCGGGCGCGGGGCGACCCGTCCTCGGCGCGCGGACCGGCATCGGCCATCCTGTCCGGGTGCCACGCCGTGCCCTGGTCCGCCTGCTGCTCGCGCTCGCCGGGCTGGTCGCCCTCACCGCCTGCCAGCTCGACGCGAGCGTCGAGCTGGTGATCGACGCCGACGGGACAGGCACGTTGACGGTGACCGCCGTCGCCGACGCCGAGGTCGTGGAGGCAGCGCCGGGTCTCGCCGAGGACCTGCGCCTCGACGACGCGGTCGCGGCCGGCTGGATCGTCGAGGGGCCGGCCGAGACCGAGGAGGGCGGCCTGCGGCTCGTGCTGCAGCACCCGGTGACATCGGCGGCGGAGGCGACGAACCTGCTGCGCAGCCTCGGGCCGCCGTTCGCCGGGATGGAGCTCGCCCGCGACGTGTCCGCGGACGGGCGCACCGTGACCACCACCCTGAGCGGCCAGCTGGTCCTCGACGGAGGGTGGGACGCGTTCGCCGACGGCGACCTCCTCGCCGCGGTCGGTGGGACGCCGTTCGCCACCGAGCTGGCGGCGGCGGGGGCGTCACCCGCCGAGTCGATGACCGTGACGTTCCGGGCGGCACTGCCCGGCGACGTCGACGACCGCTCGACGGGCCGTGCCGTCGACGGCGGGCGCGAGTGGCAGGCGCCGCTCGACGGCAGCACCGCCGACGTCCAGCTGCAGGCCGTGCAGCGGCCCGGTGGCGGTGGGTGGTGGTCGTTCGTCGCCACGGCGCTGCTCGTGCTGCTCGTCCTGTGGGCGGTCGCGGCGACGGCGTTCATCGTGTCGGTGGTGCGCGCCCGGGCGCGGCGGGCCCGGCGTCGCCGGCGTGCCCTCACGCGCCTGCGCTGACCCGCTGGCATCATGGTCGGGGTGGGAGCCGAGCGGGCCCGAGGCGCGCCGGCGGCGGAGTACGTCGACTGCGAGCTGCGCGACGACAGCTTCCTCGGCCAGGACGTCAACGCCTGGACGTCGCTCGGCTACGTCGCCGGCGGGCTGCTCGTCGCCGCCGTGGTCGTCCGCCGTGGCCTGCCGCGGGCGTTCCTGGCGCTCGCCGCGGCGAGCGTCCTGGCCGGCGCCGGCAGCGTCGCCTACCACGGCGGCCGGGGTGACGCGGCCCAGCTCCTGCACGACGTCCCGCTGCTCGCCGCGCTCGGGTTCGTCGCCGGCTGGCACGCCGGCCGGCTGACCAGGCGCCCGCCGGTCACCGCCGCCGCGGCGCTCGCCGGGCTGGCCGTGGGCGCGGGCGCCGGCGGCCTCACGTGGTGGCTCGGCGCCGGCCCGAACGTCGTGGTCGTCGCGCTCGTGGCGATCGTCGTCGCCGCCGAGCTCGCCGCCTGGCGGGCCGGACACGACCGGATCTGGAACGTGCCGCTGCTGACGCTGGGCGTCGCCGCCCTGGCGACGTGGGCGGCGGGCACGTCGTCGAGCCCGCTGTGCGACGCCGAGTCGTGGCTGCAGCCGCACGGGTTGTGGCACGTGCTGTCGGCGCTCGCCGCGCTCGGCTGGGTGGACCAGGCGCTCACCGCGGCGGATCCGCTGCGCGCGCCGCGCCTCGCCCGCCGGGCGACGGACCGGCTACTGGGCCTGGCGGCCGTGCTCCTCGCCCGCGCCTTCTTCCGGTCGATCGAGGTCGTCGGGCGCGAGCACCTGCGCCGGGACCGGCCGACGCTGATCGTCGCCAACCACGGCAACGGCTTCGTCGACCCGGCCGTCGTGACGGCGGTGCTCGGCCGCCTGCCGCGCTTCTTGGCCAAGGCGTCGCTGTGGCGCATCCCCGTCGCCCGTCCCTTCCTCGCCATCGCCGGGGTGCTGCCCGTGTACCGGGTCGCGGACGGCGACCGCAGCGGCAACCGCCGCGTGTTCGAGGCCTGCCACCGCGAGCTGGCGCGCGGCGCGACGGTCGCCATCTTCCCGGAGGGGACGACCGGGGACCGCGCCGGGCTCGACCGGGTGAAGTCGGGCGCCGCGCGCATCGCGCTGGGTGCCGTGCCCACGGCGCCGGACCTCGTCGTCGTCCCGATCGGGCTGGCGTTCGAGAGCCGCACCGAGACCCGCGGCCGCACCCTGGCGATGATCGGTTCGCCGATCGAGGTGGCGCCCCGGGCCCGGCACCCGGTGCTCGACCCGGACCGGCCGCCCCGTGCGGACGTGCGGGCGCTCACCGACGACATCACCGCGGCGCTGGAGGCGGTCTCCCCCGAGTTCGCCGACGTCGAGGAGCGCGAGGTCCTGCGCGCCGCGGCGCGGGTGCGGCGCAACGCCGAGACCGCCCACCGCGAGGCGCGCTTCGGCGTGGTCGAGCAGCTCGCCCGCCGGCTGGCCACCGCGCCGGGCGAGGAGCGCCGGGCGGTGATCGACGCCTACGCCCGCTACGCCACGCAGCTCCAGCTGATCGGGCTGTCGGACCGGCAGCTCGGTCCGGCGTCGATGTCGCTCGCTCGCGTGGTCGGCTCGATCGCCGCGCTGCTCGTGCTCACGAGCGTCGTCGTCCCGGCGACGCTGATCCACCTGCCCGCGCTCGTGGTCGTGCTCGCCGCGACGATGGCGGTGCGCTCGCCGACGACCAAGGGGACCGTGCGGCTGCTGGTCGGGCTGGCCGCCTTCCTGCTCACGTGGATCGTCGCCGGGGTGGTGCTCGCCGACGGCTGGCGGGCGGTCGCCACGGCGGTGCTCGTCGCCGCCGAGGGGACGCTGGCGCTGGTGGTGTGGGTGCCGATGACCCGCCTGGCGGCGACGCTGTGGGGGCGCCTGCGCGCCCGCGACCGGGCCGGGCTGCTGCCGCCGGTCCACGCCGCGCGGGCAGAGCTGATCCGGGCGGTCGACCGGGCGGTCACGGCCGCGCTCCGGACGACCGCGACCGAGCCGAGCGAGAGGCGTCGTGTCGTCGCCGACTGACGTCCCCGTCGACGGCACGGCGCGGACCTCGCCGTGGCGGATCGCGCTGCGGGTGGTGCTGGTCGTCGCCGCCCTCGTGCTGTCGGCCACCGTCCTGGCGACCGCCTTCGAGGAGCTCGATCCGGATGCGATCGTCGACGCGCTGGCCTCGCTCGGTGACGCCGAGCTGCTCGCCCTCGGGGCGATGTGGGGGCTGTGGCTCGCCGCCCAGGGCCTGCAGACCGCGGCGCTCGTCCCGCGGCTCCCGGTGCGCCAGGGGGTGCTGGCGTTCGTCGCGCCGGCGGCGGTGGCGTCGATCGTGCCGGGTCCGAGCGACCTGCCGGTGCGCTACCGGATGCTGACGTCGTGGGGGCTGGGCGGCGGCGAGGCGACGGTGGCGGTCGCCGCGGGCGGGGTGTTCAGCATCGGGATCAAGCTCGTGCTGCCCGTGGTCGCGGCGATCGGCCTGCTGCTGTCGGACTCGCCGGTCGAGGGGGCGATGGTGTCGGTGGTCGCTGCGGCGCTGGTCATCGGGGCGCTGGCCGGGGCGTTCGCCGTCGTGTTCAGCTCCGAGGCGCGCACGCAGCGCATCGGCCGGGTGCTCGACCCGCTGTGGCGGGCGGGGCTGCGCCTGCTGCGCCGCCCCGAGCGCGAGGAGCTCGGCGGGCGGCTGGTGGCGGCCCGCGCCCGCGCCGTGCACGCGCTGCGCGAGCGCTGGCTGATCGCGACGTGGGGCACGCTGCTCGCCGCCGGGGCGCGCTTCGCCCTGCTGCTGCTCGCGGTGCGCTTCTGCGGGGTGCCGTCGGGTGAGCTCGGCTGGCCGCAGGTGTTCGTCGCGTTCGCCCTCCAGCAGGGGCTGACGGTGATCCCGATCACCGCGGGCGAGGCCGGGGTCAGCGAGGTCGCGCTCATCGCCCTGCTGACCGCCGCCACGGGGCCGGACCGGGTCAACGAGGTGACGGCGGGGGTGATCGTCTACCGGTTGCTCACGTGGCTGCTGATCATGCCGCTCGGCCTCGTCACGCTCGCCCTGTGGCGCCGCGTCGTGCGCCGGGAGGCCGTCGGGGTCGGCTGACGGTCACCGAGCGCGCTCGTCCACCGCCGCCTTGTCGACGACCGTGGCGATGCGCCGGGCGCGGGTCTCGGGCCGGCCGGCGGAGATCACCCACCACAGCATCTGCTTGCGAGCGCTCGGCGGGAAGGCGTCCCAGTTCGCGCGCGCGGCCGGCGTGGCGTCGAGCGCGGCGGCGAGGTCGATGGGCTCGAGGAGGTCCTCGACGACGTCGTAGATCGTCCACCAGCCGTTGGCCTTGGCGGCCTCGATCACCCGGCGCCCGGCGTCGGTCATCAGCCCGGCCGCCTCCATCGCCGCCGCCCGCTCCCGGTTGAGGCGGGTCCAGGAGCTCTTCGGCTTGCGCGGCGTCATCAGCTGCAGCGCCCGCTCCTCGTCGAGCACGTTGACGGTCGAGTCGATCCAGCCGAAGCAGATCGCCTCCTCGACCGCGTCGGGGTACGGGCACGACGGGCGCCTGGTGTGGCTCCGCCACGAGCACAGCCACACACCCCGCGCGACGGCGTGGTGGTGCTCCAGCCACGCGCGCCACGCGGCGCGGCGCTCGGCGTGGAAGATGGGGAAGCCGTAGGTCCACGTCGCGGGGTGCTCGGAGGCGGAGCGGGGGACCGCGGCCATGGGCGCGAGATCGTAGGGGCCCCGGTGGGCGCCCGCTGTGACACCCCCTGGTCATGATCGGGACCGATGACCAGGAGCAGGACGGTGCACACGTGCAGCGAGTGCGGGACCGGCCATCCCAAGTGGTCGGGCCAGTGCGCGGGCTGTGGGGCGTGGAACACCCTGGTCGAGGAGCTCCCCCGGGACGCTGCCCCGGCCGGGGCGCCGTTGCCGATGGCGGAGGTCAGCCTCCTGCACGACGTCGACGCGATGCTCGCCGAGCCCCGGCCGACGGGGATCGCCGAGCTCGACCGCGTGCTCGGCGGCGGCATCGTGCCGGGGTCGGTCACGCTGGTGGGCGGTGAGCCGGGCATCGGCAAGAGCACGCTGCTGCTCCAGCTGCTGGCGTGGTGGCCCGGCACGACGCTGTACGTGAGCGGTGAGGAGAGCGCGCAGCAGGTCCGGCTGCGGGCCGAGCGCCTCTGCGCGGTGCGGCGCGACCTGTGGATGGCGAACGAGACGTCGCTGCCCGGTGTGCTCGACGCGATCGAGCGGACGTCGCCGTCGCTGGTCGTGGTCGACAGCGTGCAGACGATCGCCGACCCACGCCTGCCCGCCGCGCCGGGGTCGGTCTCGCAGGTGCGCGAGTGTGCCCAGCAGCTCGTGGTGGAGGCCAAGCGGCGCGGCGTGGCGATCGTGCTCGTCGGCCACGTCACCAAGGACGGCTCGCTCGCCGGGCCGCGGGTGCTCGAGCACGTCGTCGACACCGTGCTGTCCTTCGAGGGCGACCGGCACCACGCCCTGCGCCTGCTGCGCGCGGTGAAGCACCGCTTCGGCTCGACCGACGAGCTCGGCCTGTTCGAGATGACCGGCGCCGGCCTCGTCGGGGTGCCGGACCCCTCGAAGCTGTTCCTCGCCGACCGCCGGCCGGGCGTCGCCGGCTCGGTCGTCACGGCGACGATGGAGGGTCAGCGCCAGCTGCTCGTGGAGGTCCAGGCGCTGACGCTCCCCTCTCCGCCCGGCGTGCCGGGGCGGCGCAACGCCCAGGGACTCGACGGCGGCCGCCTGTCGCTGCTGCTCGCCGTCCTCGAGCGCCGCGCCGGGTTGCGCGTCACCGACCAGGACGTGTACGCCTCGGCCGTCGGCGGCGTGCGGCTTGGTGAGCCCGGCGCCGACCTCGCGGTGATCACGGCGGTGGCCAGCGCGGCCGTCGAGCATCCCGTCGGCGAGGGTGACGTCGTCCTCGGGGAGGTCGGCCTCGGCGGCGAGGTGCGCCAGGTGACCCATGCCCGGCGCCGGCTCGCGGAGGCGGCGCGGATGGGGTTCCGCCGGGCGATCGTGCCCGCCTCGTCGCCGGCCGTGGAGGGCATCGCGCTCTCCCGGGTCCGGACCGTGGGCGAGGCCCTGCGAGCGGCGGGTATCGTCAGCAGCGGTCGCCGGTGAACTGCTGACGACGCGCGTCCGGCGCGCCGGTCTCGCGCTCAGGAGATCGGCTCGGCTCACGTAGGATCCACGAATGCCCAACCGGTACCGAGGTGCCAACGACGAGATGCGCGAGGCGTTGGCACGGGTCGCGCCCGGCACCCCGCTCCGTGACGGCATCGATCGCGTCGTGCGGGCCAAGACCGGCGCCCTGCTGGTCCTCGACGACGGGCCCGACGTCCTCGCGATCTGCTCGGGTGGGTTCCTCGTCGACGCCCCCTACAGCCCCCAGCGGCTCTCCGAGCTGGCCAAGATGGACGGGGCGATCATCATCTCCACCGACGGCAGCCGGATCGCCCGGGCCAACGTGCACCTGGTGCCCGACCCCACGGTGCCGACGAGCGAGACCGGTACCCGTCACCGCACCGCCGAGCGCGTGGCCCGGTCGCTGCGCGTGCCGGTCGTGTCGGCGAGCGAGGAGATGGGCGTGATCAACATCTACGCCGGCGGGTCCAAGCACCAGCTGCAGGACGTGAGCCGCCTGCTGGACCGGGCGAACCAGGCGCTGCAGACGTTGGAGCGCTACAAGATGCGCCTCGACGACGCCATCGCCAACCTGACCGCGCTCGAGCTGGAGGACGTCGTGACGCTGCGCGACGTCGCCGCCGTGGTCCAGCGCGGCGAGATGGTGCACCGCATCAGCGACGAGATCGAGACGATGATCATCGAGCTCGGCGTCGATGCCCGGCTGCTGCGGCTGCAGCTCGACGAGCTCTACGGCGACATCGACGACGAGCTCGACCTCGTCGTCGCCGACTACCTGCCGGCGGGGCGCACGGTCGCCGAGACGCAGTACGAGATGTCCCGGTTGAGCGACGACGACGTCCTCGACCTGCGTGTCGCGGCGAGCACGCTGCACCGCGAGGGCGACAGCCGCGACCTCGACCAGGAGGTCGCCCCGAAGGGGCTGCGCCTGCTGCACCGCGTGCACCGCCTGCCGGCGGACCTGGCGGTGAAGATCGCCGACCACTTCGGTGGGCTCGCCAAGCTCCAGCGGGCGACGATCGAGGACCTGATCGAGGTCGAGGGGGTCGACCGCGAGCTGGCGCTGGCGATCAAGGAGACCCTCGAGCGGGTCACCGAGTCGACGATCCTCGACCAGTACAGCTGACGCCGGCCGGGCGATCGCGAGAGGAGCGTCCGACGTGCGAGCGGTGATCGTCGGGGGCGACGCCGCGGGGATGTCCGCGGCGACCCGCATCCGGGCCCAGCGCCCCGACGCCGAGGTGATCGTGCTGGAGCGCTCGCGGTTCACGAGCTACTCGGCGTGCGGGATCCCGTTCCTCGTCGGCGGCGAGGTGGCCGGCGGTGTCGAAGCGCTCGTCGCCCGCTCTCCCGAGGAGCACCGCGCCCGCGGCATCGACGTGCGCACGCACCACGACGTCACGGCGATCGACCTCGACCGGGGCGAGGTGGAGGTCCACGACCAGCACGCCGGCGCGATCCGCCGGATCGGCTTCGACGAGCTGCTGCTGGCGACCGGCGGCGAGCCGGTGCGCCCTGACCTGCCGGGCATCGACCTGCCCCTCGTGCACGGCGTGCAGGACCTGACCGACGCCGAGCGGCTGCTGTCGCTCGGCGAGGAGGGCTGTCGGCGCATCGTCATCGTGGGCGGCGGCTACATCGGCCTGGAGATGGCCGAGGCGTACGTCAACCGGGGGTGCACGGCGACGGTGATCGAGCGGGGGGCGCAACCGCTCGGGGTGGTCGATGCGGATTTCGGCGCCCGGGTGGCCGACGCGATGCGCGGCCGGGGCATCGACGTGCGCTGCGGGACGGCGGTGGAGGGCTTCGAGCCCGATGCCGTGCTCACCGCCGACGGCCCGGTGGCGGCCGACCTCGTGGTGCTCGGCATCGGCGTCGGGCCGCGCTCGGGGCTCGCCCGCGACGCCGGGATCGAGCTCGGTGTGAGCGACGCCGTGCGCGTCGACGACCACCAGCGCACATCCGCCCCGCACGTGTGGGCGGCGGGCGACTGTGCCGAGGTCACCCACCTGGTCACCGGCCGCCCCGTGCACATCGCCCTCGGCACGTACGCCAACCGCCACGGCCGGGTCGCCGGGCTGAACATGGCCGGCGGCGACGTCGTCGCTCCCCGGGTGCTGGGCACGGCGATCACCAAGCTGTGCAGCCTGGAGGTGGCGCTCACCGGGCTCCGCCCCGACGCCGCGCGGGAGGCGGGGTTCGATGCGTTCGCCACGACGATCGAGGCCACCACCGTCGCCGGCTACCTCCCCCACGCCGAGTCGATCACCGTCCGCCTCACGACCGAGCGGGGCTCCGGCCGCCTCCTCGGCGCCCAGCTCCTCGGCGGCCCCGGCAGCGCCAAGCGCGTCGACACCGTCGCCACGGCGATCACCGCCGGCATGACCGTCGCCGACGTCGTGGACCTCGACCTCGCCTACGCCCCGCCGTTCTCCTCGGTCTGGGACCCGATCGCCGTCGCCGCCCGCGAGGCCCTCAAGGACGTCTGAGTCCCCGACCGCCGGACCGCCCCCGTCGCACCGACCTCGGGGTTTGTGTCACCGCATCTGCGGTCGACCGCGGATGTCGTGACACAAACCCCGAGGTCCCTCGCTGGCTGCCGGACGGGCCCGGCCGCCGCGCCCAGGGTTTGTGTCACCGCATCCGCCATCGACGGCGGGTGCGGTGACACGAGGCTTCTGTGTGAGCGATCAGACGCGCTTCGCGTCTGATCGCTCACACAGACGCCGACCTCGGGTCGGCGGCGACGGTCAGGACGACAGGAGCTCGCGGCGGAGCGAGACGAGCTTGGCGGCGGGTTCGCCGTCGCTCCACGGGTCGGCGTGGAGGACCCGCTCGTAGCTCTCCCACTCCTGGCGGACGCCGGCGAGGTCACCGGTCCGCGCGTGGGCGCGCATGCGCAGGGCGATGAGCTCCTCGTGCCCGGGCAGCACCCGCAGGCCGCGGTCGGTGGCCCAGAACACCCCGTCGGTGTCGCCGATCGACAGGTAGTGGGCGGCGAGCCCGGTCGCCGCGCTCGTGGCGAGCAGCACGAGGTTGGACGTGATCCCCTCGGCGTCCGGCCACAGGTACCCGGTGCCGGCGAACGGGGCGTCACGGATGAGCTCGACGGCGGGCCGCAGTGTCTCGATCGCCTGCTCCGGTGGTTGCACGCGCGCCGCGTCGAGGCGGCAACGGAGCACGTCGACGTCGGCGACCACACCGCGATGCAGCGGGAGCACCTCGGTCAACGTGCGCCCGAGCCACTCCTCCCCCGGCGGCGGCTCGACGAGGCGGGCCATCGCCCGGCGGGCGTCGGACACGACGTTCGCGAACGTGGCGTCACGGACGTCGAGCTCCCACAGTGCCGTGCGCGCCGCGGCGCGTGTCGCGCGCTCCCGGTGCAGCGCGAGCCAGGCCACGAGCTCGAGCGCCTTCGACCGATCGAACGACGCGGCCGTCCCCGATGCATCGACCACGTCCACGCCGCCGAGCAGTCGCACCATCAACGACCACGGCTCGTCCGGCGCGGCGTCGCCCCCGACGGACGGCGTCGGCGTCTCCGGGACCTCCGGCTCGTCGTCCACCAGTGGCGCCACCGCAGCGGTGACGACGGCGTGGAGCTCCTCGACCGCCTCGGGCGCGAGCCCGACCGGCACGAGCTCGATGCCGAGCGGTTCGAGCCGCCATGCACCACCGTCCGCGCGCAGCGTCCACGGTGCCGACTCGATCGGTCCGGCAGCGACGACCGCGATGCCGCTGCCGCCGGTGGTCGCCGCACGCACGACCTCGGGGGTGACCTCACCGGCGAGCGCGGACCCGACGAACACGACCGCCGGCTCCCACGCCTCGCCGCTGGTGTGGCGAGCGCGGCGCACGAACGTGGACTGTGACGACGCGGCCGTGGAACCGAGCACCGTCGCGCAGAGCTCGAGCGCGCCGTCGACGCTGGTGACGCGGTGCGCGTGGCGGTGCTCGAGCAGCACCTGCTCGTCGACGCCGACCGCGACGAGGTGCGCCACCTCGGCGAACAACGACGAGGCGACGGTCGCAGCGATGCCGTGCACCACCGCGTCGGCCACGTCCGCCGGTGCATCGATCGCCAGCACGCCGAGCGCCTCCAGGTCGGCCAGCACCTCGCAGCCCGCGCCGTCCACCCCGAGCTGGGCGAGCGCGAGACACGGCGCGCCGACTCCTCGCGCGGCGTCGGCGAGCAGCTCGATCGGCCTCGGACCGGGCAGCCGCCAGGTCGGGCCCTCACCCGTCCACGGTGCGGGCAGCATCGCCGGCGCCGTCAACGACAGCTCGATCGCGCCGTCCGTGCCGACCCGCACCACGGCGATCTGCGCCGCGCCGCGCACCAGTGACCCGGCCGCCGCCCGCACGGCGACGTCGACGCGCAGCAGGCGCTCGCCGGCGTCGACCGACCGGAGCCGGCGCTCTGCGTCGACCACCTCGGGTGCCGGCTCCGGCACTCGCGCCCGCGGCCGCGCGGACCGCAGCCGGATCCGCCGCCGCGACGCCAGCAGCGCGGCCACGCCCGCCGACAGCAGCGCGGCCTCACCCAGCCCGATCGGCGCCGGGCTCGCCGACGGCGAGTGCTCGGCCGGGACCGCCGGCGCGTCGCGACCCGCCGACCGCACGGGCGTCGTGGTGGTCGTGGTGGTCGGCGACGACGGAGTGGACGGCGACGGCGTCGCCGGCGGGGCGGCACGGCTCGCTCCGGGCGTCGTAGGAGCGGCCGGCGCGAGAGGTGCTGCCTCCGCGCGCCCGCCGACGGCGACCTCCTCGTCCGGCACGGCCTCGGTCGGCGGCACCACGTCCGGCGGCGCGGGAGCCGGCGGTGCGGCCGGCGCGGGAGGTGCTGCCTCCGCGCGCCCGCCGACGGCGACCTCCTCGTCCGGCACGGCCTCGGTCGGCGGCACCACGTCCGGCGGCGCGGGAGCCGGTGGCGTGCCCACCGCGGGGAACCGGAAGCGCTCGCCGGGATGGATCAGGTCGGGATCCTCGACGACGTCCGGGTTGGCTGCGACGACGTCACGCACGTGCGCGGCGACCGCGGTGTCGTCGTGGGGCAGGCCGGCGTCCCGGAGGCGCGCGCGTGCGAGGTCCCAGAGCGTGTCGCCGGGCTGGATCGTCACCTCTGCGGCCGGCACGTCCGGTGGCGCCTCGGTCGGCTGCTCGGCGGGACGCCCGGGTGCGGCGGGCAGCACGAGGCGCCAGCCGACGCGCAGCAGGCTCGGGCTGGTGAGCCGGCCGCCGTCTGGTTGCACCACGTCGCGGTTGATCTCGAAGATCTCCCGCCACCGGTTCGCGTCGCCGAGATGGGTGCGGGCGAGGCCGATCAGCGTGTCCCCGGGCTCGACCGTGATCGTCGGCGCCGCCGTGGGTGCCGGGGCCGGCGGCGCGACCGGCTCGGAAGGTGTCGCCGCGGCGACGACCGGGACGACGGCAGGTGCCGGCGCCGACACGGCAGGGGCGGCGACAGCGGGAGGCGACGAGCGGGTCGTCACCGGGACGAGCACGAGGATCGCGGCCACCAGCTGCTGCGCGAACCGGCCGATCCCGGGACGCGCCGGCGGTGGCGTCAGCGGGACGGCGCCCGTCCCGGCGACCGCCGCGCGCTCGATCCGCGTCCGCTCCACCAGCTGCCGCCGCACTTCGTCGACGACCAGCGCCGCAAAGCGCGCCCAGACGAGCCAGGCGAGCAGGGCGAGCACCCCGACGGCGATGGCGACCTCGTCGCCCAGCTCGAGCCGGGTCCGGCCCGGCCACGGGTTGCCGACGAGCACGACGAGTGCGATCGGCACACCGACCACGAGCGCGGCCAGCGCGACGGCCGCCGCCACGCCACGCACGAGACGTCCGGTCATGGCACTGCCCCCTGGGTGATCCCGCCCTGCGGCTCGGCGCGCGACGTCGCCGTGACCGTGCGCGCCCCCGGCAGGATGAGGTGCTCGACCGACGCCGTCACGGTCACCGTGACGCCTCCCGGGTCGACCGCGACGACGCCCTGGTGCCCGGCGGCCTGCAGCCGGGCCTGGCCGCGGTCCACCGCCAGCGCCGGGTCGAGCTGCTGCGCGAACGCCTCCGCCTCCGTGAGCTGCACGGCCGCGCGGGCCGCTGCGGAGGCCGCCGCGGCGGCCTCGCGACGCGCCGCGAGCTGCCGTCCACCGTCGAGCACCAGGCCCGCTGCCATGAGCAGCGCGGGGAGGAGGATCACGACGAGCAGCGACACGCTGCCGCGCTCGCCACGGCATCGCGGCCGAGTCATCCGCCACCCCTCGAGCGGTCGATCACCTCCGTCGCCGACGCCTGCAGCGTCCGTGAGCCTGGCAACCAGCCGATCGACGTCAGGTCGCCGAGGCCGACGACGCACGACACCGTCACGGTCACGCTGCCGCCGGGCGTGAACACACCGGACACGGTCGGTGCCGAGCACGACATGTCCACCTGCGCGAGCGCGTCGGCAACGACGTCGTCGGCCAGCTCGGTCGCCCCGCCGAGCGTCTGCGCGCCCGCCGCGGCGCGTGCGCCCACGGCCGCGGCGTGGGCGACGTGCTCGCTCGCCGTGGTGGCCCGCCCGGACGCGACGACCAGCGCGAGCGCGAGCAGGACGACGGGCACCAGGAGCACCAGCTCGATCGGGCCGGCATCGCCACGGCTGCCACGCAGGCGCCGGGTCATGGTCGCTCCGTCTGCGGGACGAAGCGCTCGATCGGTGCCGACGCCGACACGGCGACGTCGAACTCGCCGATCGGGAACACCTGCAGGACGTCGGCGCGCACGGTGACGGTGATCTCGCGGACCCCGACGACCGGCTCGACGGTCACGTTTGACGACATCGACGCAACCGACGCCATCACCTCGCCCGCTGCGGCGTGCGCGTCGCCGTCACCGGACGCGGCAGCGAGCGCCGCGTCCTGGGCCGCGGCCAGCGCCGCGTGGCGCACGTGCGCGGCGATCGCGTACTGCAGCACGAGCCAGAACGACAGCAGAAGTGCGGGCAGCACGATCACCGTCGCCACCAACCCGGCGTCGCCACGACCACGACGGGCGGCGCCGCCTACCCCGGCACCTTCGAGGCGTTCGAGTTGAGCTTGGCGATAATCACCACCGCCACCGCCGCCGCGGCCACGGCGAGCGCGGCGAGGAAGATCACGTTGCCCGTGAGCTCGCCGCGGTCGTCCGCGGCGCTGCTCCGCGCCCGCTGGACGGCGTCGACGGCACGCTCCCGCAACAGCAGGAACGCACTGATCACCTGGACCTGGATCGGCATGATGGTGCTCCTCGTGGTGCTGGTTCATCCGGACAGGAACCTCGCCAACGCGGGGTAACCGATCAGCACCACGGCCGCGATGGCCATCAGTGCCGGCGCCACCCCCATCGTCTCCGACGCCTTCTGCGCCTCGGCCTCGGCGTCGGCCAGCTGGCGCACGCGCAGCGCGTTCGCCTTGGCCAGCAACGTCTCGCGGATGCGCGAGCCCGACTCGGCGGCGAGGTCGACCGCCGAGGCCAGCTCGCGCAGCGCGGCGATGTCGCACTGGACGCCGAGCTCGTCGAGGGCGTGCCAGAGCTTGCGCCGGCGCGTCTGTGCAGCGCGCAGCACGGCGTCGAGACGCTCGAACTGCGGGCCCGTGCCGGCCCGCGCCGCCACCATCAGCGCGTCCTCGACGCCGGCACCGCCGGCGAGCGAGATGCCGACGATGTCGACGTACACCGTGAGGGCCTCCGCCCACGCCCGCCGCGCCACCCGCGCCCGCGAGCGCACCTCGACGTCGGGGTAGCACCAGCCGGCACCGGCGAACAGCAGCACGCCGAGCGCGGAGGTCACGAGCGGCACGCCGACGTCGAGCACGGGGAACAGCACCGCCGGCACGAGCGCGAGCCCCAGGAAGATCACGGCGTAGCCGAGCTTGTCCATCGTGTGCCGCTCGGGACTGCGGCCGAGCACGGCGAGATCGGCGGCCAGGCGTGGTGACATCCCACGGCTCCACCGCGAGGCCAGCACGTGCCAGCGCCGGGCCAGACCAGAGCCAGCCGCCGGCGACAGGCCCTGGGTGCGCGGCGCGGCGAGCTCGTCGGCCAGGACGCGCAGCGGACGTGGCGGCGGCGCGAGTGCCCGCAGGATCAGCAGGCACCCACCGGCGAGGCCGGCGCCGAGGACCGCCGCCCAGATCACCGCGGCGCCTCCGGCTCCTGACCGGCCCGGAGCAGCCGCGTGGCCCGCGCCGGCCGCGACAGCACGACCATCCCCCAGCCCGCTCCGGCGACGATGGCACACACCGCGATCAGCACGAGCTGGCCCGTGAACGTGCCGAACGGAGCCATGTAGTCACGGTTCGTCAGCACGAGGGCGCCGATGAAGAAGGCGACGATCCCCGCGATCAGCTGAGCCGTGCGGTAGGTCCGGGCCCGGGTGGCGTTGATGCGCAGTTGCATCGCGACGGTCTCGCGCGTCGAGGTGGCGACGGCGGCGAGGAGCTGGCCGAGGTCGGACACGGCACGCTGATCCGCGATGTGCAGTGCGGTCACGACGGTGTCGGCCACGGCATCGTCCATCTCGTCGGCGAACCGCCGGAGCGCCGCGCCGAGATCGCCACGCTGGGCGCGCACGTAGAGCGCCCGCACCTCGGGGCGGATCACGTCGGGCACGACGCGCGCCGACTTGCCGATCGCCTCGTGCAGCCCCGCGTTGGTGACGAGCAGGTCGCGCAGCATCTCCGCCCACGCGGCGATCGCCTCGGAACGAGCGAGCTGGCGCCGGCGGCGGGCACGCACGCCGACCAGCGACGGTGCCAGCCAGCCGACCATCGCCGTCGCAGCGGTGACGACGGGCCAGCGCGTCCACCACGCGGCGAGGGCCGCGCCGCCGATCGCCATCACCGCCCGCAGCAGGAGGGCATCGACGTGGGGCCGCCACCGCCACAGGGCGCGCCCAGCGGGCTCGTCGACGCCCACCCACCCCGCGACCGCGAGGAGGATCCCGAAGCCGCCGCCGGCGCCGACGAGCGCGGCGGTGAGCGGGGTCGCCGTCACGAGTGCCACCACCCCGCCTCGTGGAGCAGCAGGTGGTCCTCGAAGCCGTGGTCGCACAGCTTCGCCCGCCGCAGGTCGGTGAGGTGCGGCTGGGGGATGCCCCGCCCGTCCGGTCCGGGCACGAACAGCCGGTTCAGCTGGACCTCGGCGCCGTTCCAACCGGCGACCTCGCAGATCTCCGTCACGGCGCGGCGGCCGCTGCGGTCGCGCCCGAGGTGGACGAAGAAGTCGACGGCATCGGAGATCAGCAGCGCGGCGATCGCGAACTCGACCGCTTCCGATCCCTGGGCCACGTACTGAGCGAGCTTCTTCCACGCTGACAGCGCCGAGTGGTGGTGCACGGTCGACAGGCTCGGGTGCCCGTGCTGCATGGCCAGCAACATCTCCCGCGCCGCGTCGCCGTCGCGGACCTCACCGACGATCAGCCACGCCGGGTTGAACCGCAGTGCGTGGCGCACGAGCTCGCGCTGGGTGATCTCGCCGACGCCCTCGATGTTCGCCTCGCGCGTCTCCCACTCGAGCACCGACGACGCCCGCCGCGGGTCGGCGCCCAGGTCCAGCTCACGAGTGTCCTCGATGACGACGATCCGGGTGTCGGCCGGCAGCACGTTCGTCATCGCCCGCAGCAACGTCGTCTTGCCGGCGCCGGTCTCGCCCGAGACGACGACGCGCATCCCGGCGCGCATCGACGCGGTCAGGAGCGAGTGCATCGCCCGGTCGATCGTGCCGCGCGCCTCGAGGTCGTCGAGCGTGGCGTCGGGGAGCACGTTGCGGCGGATCGCCACCTGGGGGACGGGCGAGACGTTCATGATCGCCGCCAGGCGCGACCCGTCGGGCAGGCGCAGGACGAGGATCGGCTTGGCGTCGTCGAAGCGCCGCTCCGTGCCGCCGGCGCGACGTGCGAGGTGGGCGACCTCGTCGCGCAGGTCGTCGGCATCGGCGAAGATCGGCTCGTCGTAGCGCTCGAGCGTGCCGTCGACGCGCTGCAACCAGATGGCGTCGTGGCCGTTGACCATGATGTCGGTGACGCCGGGCAGGTCGAGCAGCGCCTGGAACTTCCCGGCGTGGAAGTAGGCGGCGATCGCCCGGCGGATCAGCTCGTTCTCCGCGCTGATCGGCATCGGCGTGGCCCCCGCCTCGATCGCCTCGCGGGCGCGTCGCGCGACGTACGCGGTCGCCGCGTCGTGGGCGAAGGCCTCGCGCTCGAGGTCGTCCCAGCGCCGCGCCTCCCCGCTCGCCTCGGCGGCGACGAGCGCCTCCTGCACGGCCTCGATGACGTCCTCGAGCCGGACGGTGTGGGCTCCGAGCTCGCTCCCTCGCTGCGCTCCCCCGCTCATCGCACCCCACCCACGCGACACGCTCACCTCCCGACCTCGCTGCGCTCCGTGACGCTCGCGTCGTGCTCGGCGGCCTGGAGGTAGCGGGCGGTCGCCTCGACGCGCCGCCACCAGGGGCGCCACGCGCTGGCGCTCATCGCGGCGATGCCCTCGCGGCGCGCAGCGACGCGCGGGACCACCGTCACGACGTCCGCGCCGACGAAGTCGGCCACCTCCTCCATCGGCCAGGGCAGCGGCTCGACGACCACCACGCCCGGCCGGCAGCCGGCGGTGCGCAACGCGTCGACCCGGTGGGGAACGAGCTGCAGCGCGGAGAACGAGCCGGCGGTGACGATCAACGTGTGGTCGGCCGCCTTGGCGAACGGGAGCGACGGCGAGCGTGGAGCGAGACGTCCGGCGTCGACGACCCAGACCGTGCCCTCGTCCGCGGCCATCGTTGCGGCGAGCGGCGCGGCGGCATGGACCAGCGCGGAGTGCGCCTGCTCGGCCGACGGTGGTGCCGGGATCACCGACCACGTGCCGAGGTCCGCGGCGCCCTGCTCGACGAGCGCGGCGCCGCTCAGCTGCGACGTGCGCACAGCCAGGGCGAGTGCCATCAGCCCCGGCTCCACCCCGATGCCCAGCTCGGCGCCGAGCCGGCCACCGTCGGGATCGGCCTCGACCACGACCCGCCGGACGTCGGTCGGCCAGGACACCGCCAGGCCGACGGCCAGGCTCGTGGCACCCGGGGATCCGGCCACCGACCCGACCGCGACGACCGTCATCCCGGCTCCCCCACCAGCGCGACGCGCAAGCGGTCCTGCGCGGCGGCGAGGGAGACGGCCATGCCGACGTCCCGCTCGACCCGCACCGACAACCAGAGCTGGCCGGTGGCGACCGGCTCGACCGCCCACACCGTCCCGCGGCCGATCGGACGGGCCGCGTCCGCGGAGCCCGTGTCCTCGCCTGGTCGGCCCAGGGCGACCTCGATCAGCTCGACTGCGGCCCCGACCTCGACCGCGGTGAGCGGTGCCTCCCCGGGATCGAGCGCGGCACCCACCACCATCTCGTCGGCCGCGAGCGGGATGGCTGCGTCGAACATCGTCGGCGACAGCAGCGTGCCGGCGGGGATGCGGCCGGTCGGGTGCTGCCCGACGAGCTCGGCAGCCGCCGCGGCGGGCACCGAGCGCACGCCACCGCTCACCGCGACGCGCTCGATGCGCAGGTCGTCGAGCCCGACGGCGCGACCCGGCTCCAGATCGGTCGCCGCGACGAGCACCTCGGCGCGGTCGTCGGCCGAGGTGAACAGCAGCACGCCACCGAGCGCGCTGAGCAGCACGAGCAGCACGCCGGCGACCATCCACGTCGGGTTGCGGTGCCGTGGCGCGGCGACCCGCCCCGGGTCGAAGCGCGCGGCGGGGGCGGCGCTCACGCCCCGGCGCCGGCTCCGGGTCGCGAGCGGTGCGGCAACGCGGGGTTCGGCGTCCTCGACGGTCATCGCGGCTCCAGTTCGACGAGGCGGCCGACCACCAGCGCGGCGAGCGCGCCGCTGACCAGGAACGGCCCGAGCGGGACCGTGCGGACCCGGCGCGCGAGGCCCCACGTGCCCGCCGTGCCCAGGCCGAGGAGCAGCGCCAGGGGCGCCAGCACGAGCGCGGTGGGGGCGAGTGCGGCGCCGAGCACGGCACCGGCCTTCACGTCACCGAAGCCCATGCCCGCCGGCGTGACGAGATGGGTGAGGAGCAGCGGTCCGCCGACGACGGCCGCGCCGGTGGCCGCGGCCGTCAGCGCACCGAGATCACCGCGCGCGATGGTGACACCCACGAGCGCCACGCCGAGCGGCACGGCGCCCAGCGCGACGAGCACGTTCGGCAGCCGGTGCTCGACCGCGTCCACCGTCGCAGCCGCGGCGAGCACGAGCACCGAGGCGCCCGATGCGAGGACCCAGGTCGTCTGTTGCAGCCACCACGCCGTGACCACGACGACGGCGGCGACCCAGGTCACCGCGCCGACGCGGCTTCCCGCGCCGAGCGCGCGCCACGCACCCACGAGTGCTCCGGCCGCTCCGCCCCGCCGCCGCTCCCGATCGCCGCCCGCCGCATCGTCGTACACCCCGATGACGGCAGTTCGCCCCAAACGTGGTCCCCTTCGCTGTCGGTTCAGCCCCCCAGGCCGGTGCCGGCCGACTGTAGACCGTCGCCAGCGGGCGCCGATCCGAAACCTGGCGGCGGCAGTGCGCGGCGGACTCCCCATGCCCGCCTGGGTGCGGCGGGAAGCCCGAAACGGAAACCCCGTATCCTGGACTCGATGCGCACCCTGGCCAACCCACCTGCCACGCTGCCGCAGGCGAACGACCCCTGCTGGTGCGGGAGCGGGCGCAAGTACAAGCGCTGCCACAAGCGCACGGAGGGGCGGGTGCTGCCGGGCGAGGTCTCGCCCATGCGGACGGTGCCGCCCCACATCAAGCGTCCGTCGTACGCCGAGACCGGCGAGCCGGAGGAGTGGGACGAGCCGCGCGTCAAGTCGCCCGAGGTGATCGCGCGCATGCGCCGCGCCGGTGCGGTGGCCGCCGAGATCCTGCGCCTGGCCGGTGAGATGGTCCGCCCGGGGATCACCACCGACGAGATCGACGCCTACGTGCACCAGCTGCACATCGAGCGCGACGCCTACCCGTCGCCGCTCAACTACCACGGCTTCCCGAAGAGCGTGTGCACCTCGGTCAACGAGGTGATCTGCCACGGCATCCCCGACTCGCGCCAGCTGCAGGACGGCGACATCGTCAACATCGACGTGACCTCCTACGTCGACGGCGTGCACGGCGACACCAACGCCACGTTCCTCGTCGGCGACGTGGACCCGGTGAGCCGCCAGCTCGTGCGCGTCACCGAGGAGTGCATGTGGTACGGGATCGAGGCGGTCCGCCCCGGCCGCCCGATCAGCGACATCGGCCGGGCCATCGAGGACCACGCCAAGAAGTACCGCTACGGGGTGATCCGCGCCTTCATCGGCCACGGTATCGGCGAGCAGTTCCACACCGACATCCAGGTGCTGCACTACTACGACTCGCGGGCGTCGATGATCATGCGCCCCGGGATGACGTTCACGATCGAGCCGATGATCAGCCTCGGCACGTGGCAGCACAAGATGTGGGACGACGGCTGGACCGCGGTGACCGCCGACGGCAAGCGGACCGCCCAGTTCGAGCACACGATCCTCGTCACCGACGACGGCTACGAGGTGCTCACCGGCGGCCCGGGCGCGGTCTCCCCGACCGCCCCCTGGAACCGCTGACCGCACCGTGACCCGCCGACCGGGCGCCGCCCTCGCGGCGCTCGCCGCCGCCGTCGCCCTGGGCGCCTGGTCCTGTGGCGGCGACGACGACCCCGAGGGGCTGCGCGTCGAGGGCGCGTGGGCGCGCGCCACCCCGCCGGGGGTCACCGTCGGCGCCGTGTACCTGCGGGTCACGAGCAACGTCGACGACGAGCTGCTCGGCGCGGACGTCGACGAGTCGGTCGCCGCGGCGGTGGAGTTGCACAGCACCGAGCAGGCCGCCGACGGCACGACGCGCATGGTGGAGCAAAAGACGCTGCCCGTACCCGCCGGTGACGAGCTGGTGCTCGAGCCGATCGGGCACCATCTGATGCTCGTGGACCTCGCCGACCCGCTCACCACGGGTGAGACGTTCGACCTGACGCTGCACTTCGCCACCGCCGGCGACCACGTCGTCGAGGTCGAGGTGCGGGAGGACGCCCCGTGAGGCGCCTCGCCGCTGCGCTCACCGTCGTGGCGGCGTTGGCGGCCTGCAGCGGGGACGGGGACGACGACGCCCACCTCCCCGACGTCACGCTCGAGGCGCTCGACGAGGGCGGCGCCCCGCTCGCCCTCGTCGACCTCGAGGGACCGGCCGTCCTCAACCTCTGGGCGACGTGGTGCGCGCCGTGCCGGGCCGAGCTGCCGGCGTTCCAGGAGGTCAGCGAGGCGCGCGACGACGTGCGCTTCATCGGCGTGGACATCGCCGAGGACCGGAGCACGGCACGACGGTTCCTCGACGAGCTCGGCGTCACGTTCGAGCAGTACGTGGACGACCGCGGCGTGCTGTCCGACGAGCTCGGGGTCGCCAGCCTGCCGGTGACGATCGTGCTCGACGCCGACGGCCGCATCAGCACCAGCCACATCGGGCCGATGGACGTCGCCGACCTCGAGGACGCGCTCGCCGACGCCGGGGCCTGATGCCCGTCAGCCCTGGGCGCCGAAAAGGTGGGCGATCGAGGCGACGAGCTCGGCGGCGCGCCCGTCGTTGCCGATCGCCGAGTTGACGACGATCACCAGGTCGGCGGCCGGGAACACGGCCACGTGCTGGCCGCCGAGGCCGATCGCGCTGAACTGGGCGCCGGTCGGGCCGAGCCACCAGTGCAGCCCGTACTGGGGGTTCGTCGGCGACGGCGTCCGCTCGGCGTCGATCCACTCGGTGCGCACGACCTGGCGGCCGTCCCACCAGCCGCCCCGCACGTTGAGCAGGCCGAAGCGGGCGAAGTCCCGTGACGTCATGTCGAGGCCGAGGCCGCCCACGAAGCAGCCGCTGCCGTCGGTGGTGATCCGGGCGGTCGTGATGCCGATCGGCTCGAGCAGCCGCTCGCGCAGGTGGGCGTCGAGCTGCGCGCAGCCGCCGAGGGCGTCGGCGGCGATGCCGGCGATCAGGGCGCTCGTGCCCGTCGAGTACTCGAACGCCGTGCCCGGCGGGCGCTCGAGGGGCTGTTCGGCCATCACGGCGGCGGCGCTCGGGCTGGCGAGCATCGTGAAGCCCATCGTCGCCAGGCTGCGCACCTCGTCCCACTCCAGCCCGCTCGACATCTGCAGGAGGTGGCGCAGGGTGATCTCCCGGCGCGGGTCGCCCTCGGGCCACTCCGGGCGCTCGATCGGCGCATCGAGGTCGAGCAGGCCGTCCTCGACGAGCTGGCCGACGAGCGTGGCGAGGAAGCTCTTGGCCACCGAGTACGACGCGTGGACCTGGTCGGGGCCGCTCAGCGGGTGGTAGCGCTCGTAGACGATCTGCCCGCCGTGCACGACCACCACGGCGCGGACCCGGTTGTCGGCGTCCGCGGGGCCGAACGCCTCGTCGACGACGGCGTCCAGCTCGTCGCGGTTCACCCAGTCCGGCAGCGGCGCGGTCGGCCAGTCCGCGCCGGGGAACGGCACGCCCTCGGGCTGGGGCGGGTAGCCGGGCGGTGGGGGCACGGTGTCGCCGGGCGGTGCCGGCGCGTCGCTCGGGAGCGGTGCCGTCGCCTCCGGCGAGGATGCGGCCGACCCGACGCCGGGTGCGGGTGCGGTCGACGCGGGTGCGGTCGGTGCAGGCGCACTCGCCGACGGCACGGTGGAGGCGTCGGACGCCGCCGGATCCTCGCTGCTGCACGCGGCGAGGGCGGCCACGGCGAGCAGCAGCAGGATCCTCCGCACCGTCGCGACCCTACGGGGACGAGCCCGCCGCCGGGCAGCGCGCTCAGGACTCGGCGGGCGGGAGGCGGAACATCGCCACGCCGGCACCGACCGCCGCCGCGGCCGCCACCACCGCGGTCGCGGCCATCACCCCGCGGTCGAGCCAGAACGGGGCGTCGGTCGGGATCACGGCCCGGAACGCGGCGTCACGGCGCACCCACAGCCACACCGCCAGCTGCAGCGCGGCGAGCAGCACGAGCGCGTGGCCGACCAGACGCCGGCCGACCAGCAGGCCGAGCAGCAACGACCCGGTGGCCGTCGCCGGCAGCAGCCACCACACGAGCATCGGCCCGGTCTCCGGCGGGAGCGACCAGTACTGCCACGCCCCGATGCCCGTGGCGGCGAGCGCGGCGGCGGTCAGCGCCCACGCCAGCCGGACGTGCTGCAGCAGGGCGACGAGCACGAGCACGCCGCCCACGACGGCCCCGACGACGAGTGGCAGGCGCGACGGCGGCTCGAGCCACGTGGTCGTCACCGCCACGGTCACCTCCGTGCCGTCGACGAGGAGCGGCACGGTCGAGGACTGGATCTCCTGGCCCGGCTCGGCGTCGGCGGGTGGCTCCGGGCTCATCCAGTGCGCCCGGTGGTCGTGCCACGACCACGCCCCGCCCGAGCCGATCTCGCGCCAGTTGGGCGGCAGCTCCGGGTCGGCGCCGGCAGGGACCGCGCCACCGCCGTAGCGGTCGGCGTTGAGGTAGGTCGCCGGCGACCGCTGGTTCTCCTCCACCACCCCGTCGGGGCGGATGCGCAGGTACGGCTCCTGCTGATAGCCGAGCACGATCACCTCGATCCCCGGCTCGACCTCGATCCGCAGGAACGAGTCGCCGCCGATCACCGACACCTCCACGCCGTCCACCTCCGGCGTGACCGACGTGATCGTCGACTCGTAGTCGGTCGGGCCGGCGGGGTCGGCGAACGCCACCCCGGCGGGGGCCAGCACGCCGGCTGCAGCGACGAGGACGGCGGCGACCCAGCGGCTCATGCCTCGAGCAGCTGGCGGATGTCCCCGACGAGGTCCCGCACCGAGACGCGCTCGTCCTGGTCCAGGCCCACGGGCCAGGTGAGCACGAGCCTGCCGGTGTCGTCCACGGCGAACAGATAGCTGGAATGGGCGACGTCGACCTCGCCGTCGGGTCCCGTCGTCACCTGGTAGCTGACCCCGAACGGCGCGGCCAGCGCCTGCAGCACCGCCGGGTCCTCGGTGGCGATGGCATGCGCGCCGGGCACGAAGCTCTGCACGTAGTCGACGAGCACGGGGATGTCCCGCTCGGGGTCGACGCTGACCATCGCCACCTCGACACGCTCGGCCTCCTCGCCGAGCTCGGCGAGCGCCGCCTTCACGTCGGCCATGGTCGTCGGGCAGACGTCCGGGCAGTTCGTGTAGCCGAAGTACACGATGAGCAGCCCGTCCTCGGGGGCGCGCATCTCGAACGGTGCGCCGTCGTGGCTGAGGTCGGGCGCGGCGACGGTGTCGACCTGCGGCTCGGGGTCGCGGGTCAGCCCGACCAGCTCGCGGTCGTCGCTCCCACACGCGGCCAGGGCGACCAGGACGACTGCCAGCAACCGTCTCATGCGTCCTCGTTCAGCGCCAGGATGTACGCGACCAGGGCGTCGACCTCCTCGTCGGACAGCGAGGTCTTGGGCATCCTCGTCGAGGTCCCCTTGGCGACCTTGGCGCCGGGGTCGGTGATCGACTCGCGGATGTAGGCCTCGTCGACGACGACGGTGGAGCCGTCCTCGAGCTCGATCTCGGACCCCAGGCGGGTCCACGCGGGGCCGACCCCACCCTGCCCGTCGGCGCCGTGACAGGCCGCGCACCCCTTCGAGCGGGCAAGCTGCTGGCCGCGCCCGGCGGCACCCTCGAACGTCGTCGACGGCTCGTCGCTGCCGCACGCGGCGAGGCTCGCCAGCACCAGCGGGACGCCGACGCCCAGCACCACGGACCAGGAGCGCCGGCGCATCATGATCCCGAAGTCTGGCAGCGGAATCCGCCGAACGGGCCGCCGAGGCGCTGTGACGGGTGTGCGGGAACTCAGCGCCGTCGCGGCAGGCGCTCGAGCCACCAGCCGAGGGCGGGATCGTCCGGGGCCAGCCCGTAGGCGGCGTGGACGGCGCGGCCACAGGCGGCGACGTCGCCGGCGCGCAGGGCGGTGACCGCCCCGGTGAGGTCACCGGCGGGCCACGGCAGCTCACCCAGCCAGCGCGGGCCGAGGCGCACCGTGTGCGCCGACAGCCCCGTGCCCGCGGCGCGGTGCCACGCCCACACCGTCGCCACGGCCGACGTCAGCACCGCCGCGATCGCCCAGCGGTCGGCACCGTCGAGCGGCCGGGCCGTGATCACCGGTACGCCGGGCAACCAGGTGCCGTCGTCGTCGACGACGGCCTCGATCACGGTGGTCTGGTTGGCGACGAGCACCTTCGGCACGAGCAGGTCCTCCGCCCAGCGGCGCATCGCCGGGCTGAGCGCGGCGAGGTCGACGGTCGGGCGCTGGTAGCGGCGGCGGGCGAACGTGACGCGGCGCCGCCCCCACGCGCAGTGCGCCGGATCGACCAGCCCGCACGTCACGAGACGGGGGCCCGGGCCGTCCTCGACCACGGCACCGACGAGGCCGTAGTACTGGTCGCGGAAGTTCGCCGTCAGCCGCGCCCGCCCGGCCAGGCAGCCGTCGCTCGCCAGCTCCCCCGGCGTGGGCACGGCGAGCGTGGACGTGACGATCTCCGTCCATGCCGCCGGCGGGGCCGGGCGGGCCGCGGCGGCTGCCTGGTCGATCTCGGCGACGATCGCGCACACCAGCACCTGGGCGTCGAAGACCGGCTCGGGTGACCACCAGGACCAGGTGATCCGCCCTCGGCCGTCGAGCTCGGCCCGCACCGGCGCCGCGTCGCGCGAGGCGAGCACCGACTGCGGCAGCACGAGCCCGAGGCGGCCACCGTCGCGCACGAGCCGGGTGGCGAGCGCCAGGAACTCGACGGCGGTGTCCGCGTACGGGCCGCCACCGAGCACGCTCGCGCCGCCCCGCGACGTGGCTGCGGCGAGCTGGTTCAGGTACGGCGGGTTGCCCACGACGACGTCGACTCGCGGCGGCCAACGCTGAGCCCGGGCGTCGCCGCACGTCAGCTCGACCGTGGCGTCGGGATCGGCGGCCGTCACCGCGGTGCATGACGCGGCGATGCTCGCCGCGTCGATGTCGACGCCGACCAGCACCGGCCGCCCGCCGAGCGCCCGGACGCGCCGGGCCGCGGCGACGAGGAACCGCCCGTCACCGCACGCCGGGTCCACGACGACGACCTCACCGCCGGGCGACGAGGCGACCACCGGCTCGGCGACCGCCTCCGCCACGACGGCGTCGACGAGCCAGTGGGGCGTCGGGTACGCACCGCGATGCTTGCGGTCGTCCAGGGCCGATTGCAGCAGCGGCACGGGGCGAGCGTAGGGTCGTTGCCGTGACCGAGGCCGGGAGCCGGTTCCTCACCATCGAGCGCGAGGACTGGGCTGCGCTACGAGCGGCCACGCCGCTCACCCTCCGCGAGGACGACCTCGCCAAGCTGCGCGGCATCAACGAGCGGATCGACCTCGAAGAGGTCACCAAGATCTACCTGCCGCTCTCGCGCCTGTTGAACCTGTACGTCAGCGCGTCCCAGGACCTCGCCCGGGTGTCGTCGACGTTCCTCGGCACGATGGCCCCGCGGGTGCCCTACGTCATCGGTGTCGCCGGGAGCGTCGCCGTCGGCAAGAGCACGTTCGCCCGCATCCTCCAGGCCCTGCTCGCCCGCTGGCCGGACCACCCGCAGGTCGACCTGGTGACCACCGACGGGTTCCTGTACCCGAACAAGATCCTCGCCGAGCGCGGGCTGATGGACCGCAAGGGCTTCCCCGAGAGCTACGACACCCGGCGCCTCCTCCAGTTCCTGCGCGACCTGAAGAGCGGCGCGGAGGAGGTCCGCGCCCCGGTGTACAGCCACGTGATCTACGACATCGTCCCCGGGGAGGAGACGGTGGTGCGCCGCCCGGACATCCTCATCCTCGAGGGGCTCAACGTGCTCCAGGTGTCGACCGACCGGCCCGAGTTCGTCAGCGACTACTTCGACTTCTCGATCTACATCGACGCCGAGGAGGAGCACATCCGGGAGTGGTACGTGCAGCGGTTCTTCGCCCTGCGCGAGACCGTGTTCCAGGACCCCAACAGCTTCTTCCGGCACTACGCCCACCTCTCCGAGGAGGAGGCGCGCAAGACGGCCGAGTCGATCTGGGACAACATCAACGGCCGCAACCTGCGCGAGAACATCCTCCCGACCCGCGAGCGGGCGAAGCTGATCCTGCACAAGGAGGCCGACCACCGGGTCTCCGCGGTGCGCCTGCACAAGCTGTAGCGGTCAGCCGGCCGCGTGGGCCCGCAGCGCAGCGGGCAGCTCCTTGATCGACGACAGCTCGTCGAGGTCCTCGTCGTGGTCGACGTGCTCGTGCTCCCACAGCAACGGGTACGGGATGTGCACGGCGTGGGCGCCGATCGCCAGCACGGGGAGGATGTCGCTGCGCACGGAGTTGCCGACCATGCAGAAGCGCTCGGGCGGCACGCCGAGCTGGCGCAGGATCCGCGCGTAGGTGGGCGGATCCTTCTCCAGGACGACCTCGATGAGCTCGAAGTGGTGGGCGAGGCCCGACGTCTCGACCTTGCGCGTCTGGTGGACGAGGTCGCCCTTGGTGATCAGCACCAGCCGGTGGTCGCGCGACAGGTCCTCGAGCACCGCCGGCACGTCGGGCAGCAGGCGGACCCGCTCGGTCAGCATCGCCATCCCGGTGTCGACGAGCTGGTCGATGACCGTCGCCGGCACCCTCCCCTCGGACACGACGACGGCGGCCTTCACCATCGCCAGCGTGAACGCCTTGACGCCGTAACCGGAGATCGGCAGGTGGGTGCGCTCCATCGCCCGCAGCGCGGCGGCCGCGTCGACGCCCGGCTCGACGTACGGCGCCATCAGCTCGACGAAGTGCTGCTCGGCGAGCGCGAACGAGTCCTCGCTGTGCCAGAGGGTGTCGTCGGCGTCGAGCCCGATGACCTCGAAGCGGTTGCGGCGGGCGGTCATGAGCGGTGGATCGCGTTCAGGTAGTTGTAGACGGTGATCCGGCTGACGCCCATCGCGTCCGCCACCTGCTCGACGGCGCGCCGCAGGGTGAACGCCCCGCGCTCGTCGAGGAGGCGCACCGCGATCTGCTTCTGCTCGCGGCTCAGCTCCGGGAGGCGCCCGCCGAGCTCGGCCTCGACCGCGTCGATGAGGCGGTCGAGCGCGCCGTGCAGGGGCGGCAGCCGCACGGCGGCGACGACCTCGCCCTCCCAGACGAGCGGCACGTCCGCGGGCTCGCGCTGGTCCGCGGGCACGAGCGTCGCGCCGACGGCGTCGAGCACGGGCCGCACCGCGACGACCAGCGGGTGGTCGTTCACGCCTCGTCCACCCTCGAGACGTGCATCGACACGTGGGTGGCCCCGTGGTCGAACGCCGCCCGCGTGATCGCCGCGACGACATCGGGCATCAGGTCGTCACCGACGCGGCACGAGGACCCGAACGGGCCGACGTCCACGTCCGCCCCGGCGTTGATCGCCGCGTCGATGGCCGCGGTGACATGGGGCCCCGGGCGGCCCTCGACGAACGGCTCGACGGTGAACTCGAGCTCCTGCACGCCCCGGATCGTAGGGGCCCACGGCGCGGACCGGCCCGCTGCGGGCCGCGACGCCCCGCAGCGGCTACTGCGCCATCGCCGCGTGCAGCGCCGCTGCCCGGCTCTTGCACTCGTTGCCGGCGGCGACGAACGCCTCCTTCATCCGCCCCAGCGCCGGCTCGAACGAGCTGCGCCACTCACCCTCGAAGCGGTCGCGGGCCGGGCCCTGCCACACGGTGGCGCTCAGTGCGCCGCGCACCGTGCTGATGATCTGGTCGATGTCGGCCTCCTTGCGTTGCAGGTGGTCACCGAGCTGGTGCAGCTGGTCGACGTCGCCGCCGATGAGTCCGCTCACGTGGTGCTCCTTCCGTCGCTGGTCCGTCTCCGGTCGCGCCGATCGCGTCACCGGATGGGTCTCCCGACACGAGGTCGGCTACCGGACCTGGGTGTCGCCAGGACCCGGGAACGGAAACAGCACGTCCGGCGGGAGCAGGGTGGTGCTGTCGGGCACGAAGGGCGCGCTCGCCAGCAGCTCGGTCAGCTCCTCGCGGCCCACCCACCGGGCCTCGGCCACCTCGCCGTCGACGAAGCGCACCGGGCCGTCGTGGACGGCCCGGTAGCAGCGGGCGACGAGGTCGACGTCGTCGTCCGCGTACGCGCCGGCCGACAGCGGCACCGGCTCGGCATCGACGCCGATCTCCTCGGCGAGCTCCCGGCGGGCGGCCGCGTCCCACGACTCCCCGGCGGCCACGACCCCGCCGACGGCCACGTCCCAGCGGCCCGGCCAGAGGTCCTTGCCGGCGCTGCGGCGGTGCACCAGCAGACGCCCGGCGCGGTCGTTGACCACGACGAACACCGCCCGGTGACGCAGCCGGCGCGCCCGCATCTCCCGGCGCGTCACGGTCGCCACCACCCGGTCCTCGGCGTCGACCACGTCGACGAGCTCGTCGCCGGGATCGCCGCGGTCGCTCGGCGCGCTGGCTCCCACACCGCCTGCCTACCATGACGCATGCCTGTCGACGCGGCCGCCCTGCTGGAGGAAGCCAAGGACCTGCTGGCACCGACGATCCAGCTGCGCCGGACCCTGCACGAGTGGCCCGAGCTCGGCAACGAGCTGCCCGTCACCCGCGAGACCGTGCTCGCCGCCCTCGAGGGCCTGCCGCTGGACGTCACGCTGCACGAGACGACGAGCGGCATCGCCGCCCTGCTCACCGGCGCCCGCCCCGGTCCCACGGTGCTGCTGCGCGGCGACATGGACGCGCTGCCGCTGCGTGAGGAGACCGGCCTGGAGTTCACCTCGCGCACCGAGGGGGTGATGCACGCGTGCGGTCACGACACGCACACGGCGATGCTCGCCGGTGCGGCCAGGCTGCTCGCCGCACACCGCGACGAGCTGGCCGGGCGGGTGCTGTTCATGTTCCAGCCCGGCGAGGAGGGCCACCACGGCGCCCGCCACATGCTCGAGGAGGGACTGCTCGAGGTGCCCGACCTGCCCGACGGCACGCCGTCACCGGTGACCGGTGCGTTCGCCCTGCACATCACGTCCGCGCTGCCGACGGGCTGGCTGAGCTGCCGCCGTGGGGCGCTGATGGCCTCGGCGGACAAGCTGATCATCACCGTCACCGGCAAGGGCGGGCACGCCAGCGAGCCGCACCGTGCGCTCGATCCGATCCCGGTGGCCTGCGAGATGGTGCAGGCGCTGCAGCTGATGATCACCCGCTCGATCGATGTGTTCGACCCGGCCGTGCTCACCGTGGGGCGGATCACCGCCGGGACGACGAACAACATCATCCCGGAGACCGCTCACATCGAGGGCACGATCCGCGCCGTCAGCGAGCGGACGCGCACCAAGGTGCACGACGGCGTCCGCCGAGTGGTCGAGGGGATCGCCGCCGCCCACGGCTGCACGGTGGAGGTGGTGGTCGACGCCGGCTACCCGGTCACGGTCAACGACGACGACTTCGCCGACCGCGTGCTCGGCGTCGCCGACGAGGTCGCCGGCACGGACAAGGTCGTGCGCCAACCGCACCCGGTGATGGGCGCGGAGGACTGGAGCTACGTCCTGCAGCGTGTGCCGGGCGCGATGATGTTCCTCGGCGCCACCCCCGAGCACCGCAACCCGGCGACGGCGCCGCCGAACCACTCGAACCGCGTCGTGTTCGACGAGGCGGCGATGGCCACGGGGATCGCCACGTACGCGGCGGTGGCCCTCGACCACCTGAGCGACCAGGCGGCCGAGTACAGCTAGCCGAGCGCCGCCGGGTCGGTGGCCGCGGCGCGCGTGAGGCGCAGCGTGAGCAGCTCGAACGGGCGCAGCGTCGTCGCCACGATGCCGTCGCTGACCTCGTAGGCGCCGAGCGGTTCCTCGAGCAGGTTGCAGCGGCTGGCGGCGAGGATCCGCCGGTCGGCTGCCACCGTGACCGGCACGCGGTCGCCGCACGCCTCGTGCAGGCGCACGATCAGGTCCCCGGAGCCGTCGTCGGCGACCTTCACGGCGTCGACCTCGATCCCCGTGCCCGTCACCGACACGACCGGTGCCGGCGCGCGCTCGGCACGACCAATGACGATCCGCACCGGCAGGTCCAGGCGCTCCGCCTCGGCGACGACGTCGGCGAGGCCCGGCCCGTGCGGCAGCAGGCTGATCGTCACGGCGTGCCGACCCTGGTCCGCGTCGGGGTCCGGGTAGCGGGCGCCGCGCGCCAGGCTGACGCGCACCCCACCGCCGAACACGTGGTGCCCGTAGCGCCCGTCGTTGAGCACGGCGACGCCGAACGACGGCTCGGCGACATCGACATATCGGTGCGCGCACACCTCGAACTTCGCCGCATCCCACGGGCTCGACGGGTGCGTCGGCCGGCGCACCGCACCGAACTGGATGCCGCACGTCGCCTGGTCCGCGTGGACGTCGAGCGGGAACGCCAGCGACAGCAGGTGCTCCCGGTGGTGCCAGTCGAGCTCGATCTCGACGTCGAGGCGCGGCGAGCCGGCGCGCAGCACGTACGTCAACGTCGCCGCCGACGGGCCGAAGGACCGTTGCACGCGCACCATCCCGACGAGCGGCCCGGTCTCGACGACCTCGACGTGCTCGGCCGTGAGCAGTCGCTCGGGGTCGTCGCGCACCCACGACTCGAGGTCCCACGCGTCGTAGCGGACCGGGCGATCCGGCGCCAGCTCGAGCACCGCGCCGAGTGCCCCGACCGGCAGCAGCTCGCGCCGGTGCGTCACGTCGATGACCGAGCGCAGGTTGCCGTCGGGGTCCCAGGCGACGGCGAGGAGGCCGTTGGTCATCGTGCGGTCCGTGACCACCACCCGCTCGGCCGTCGGCACGGCGACCGCGACGGCAGGAGCGAGGCCCAGCCCGGGCACCCGCGCGCGGAACGCCACGCGTCCGTCGGCCAGCCGCTGGACCGGCCCGTCCACGCTGGTGTCGCAGCACACGACCTCGTCACGGGCGACCGTCGCCGGGTTCGCCAGCGTCGGCACACCGGGGGCGAGCTGCTCGAGCGTGGCGGCGACGTGCGCCTCCAGCTCGGCGGCGATGCGGGCGTGGGCGGCCTCGGCCTCCTCGTGCACCCAGGCGATCGACGAGCCCGGGAGGATGTCGTGGAACTGCAACGTGAGGACCTCGCGCCAGTGCTCGTCGAGCGCGCCGGGTGCCGCGCCCACCGTCGCATCCCACAGCTCCGCCTCGCGCAGCAGCCGCTCGCAGCGCCGGTTGCCGAGCTTGGTGCGCAGCTGGCTCGTCAGCGTGCCGCGGTGGTTCTCGAAGTACAGCTCGCCGTGCCACACCGGCACCGGGGCGCCACGTCGGATCTCCTCCTCGACGCGGGCGAAGAAGTCCGCCGGCGCACCCTGTTCGACGCGTGGCATGCCGTCGAGGTCCGCCAGCCGGCGCAGCCGCTCGAGCATCTCGCGCGTCGGTCCGCCCCCGCCGTCCCCGTACCCGAACGGCATCAGCGACCACTGGCTCCAGCCGTGCTCGGCGAAGCGCCCGAGCGACGCGGCGAGCTCGGCGGGCTCGACCTCGGCGTTGTAGGTGTCAACAGGCGGGAAGTGCGTGAGGACGCGGGAGCCGTCGATGCCCTCCCACCAGAACGTCGAGTGGGGGAAGCGGTTCTGGCGGTTCCACGACAGCTTCTGCGTCACGAACCGCGGCATGCCGCCCGCCAGGAACACCTGCGGGAGGCTCGCCGGGTAGCCGAACACGTCGGGGATCCACACCTCCGTGCAGCGGCGGCCGAAGTGCTGCTCGAAGAAGCGCTGCCCGAACACGATCTGGCGCACGATGCTCTCGCCGCTCGGCAGGTTCATGTCCGGCTCGACCCACATGCCGCCGACCGGGATCCACTGGCCGGTGGCGACCTTGTCGGCGATGCGCGCGAACAGCTCCGGCCCGCGCTCGGCGACCCACGCGTACTGCTGGGCCTGCGAGCACACGAACCGGAAGTCCGGCGCGTCGTCCATCAGGGCGACCGCCGAGGCGAACGTGCGCGTGCACTTGCGCACCGTCTCGCGCAGCGGCCACAGCCACGCCGTGTCGATGTGCGCGTGCCCGGTCGCGACGATCCGGTGCGCGCTCGCGCGCGCCGGCACGGCCAGCGCCGGGGCGACTGCGGCGCGCGCCGCGTCGAGGAACCCCGGCGACGGGCGGGCGACGATCTCGAGCGCGCGCACGATCGCCGTGCGCAGCTGCGCCCGGCGCGGATCGTCCAGCGGCAGCGCCCGCATGACGCCGTCGAGCACGTACAGGTCATGGAACAGCGCCTCCGCGGTCGGGTCGACGCGGACGAGCTCGGCGCGCCTGAGCCGGTACAGCTCGGCCGTCCCCGCCGTCGCCGGCGACCCGAGTGGTGACGGGCGGAACTGCGGGAACATCGGGTTCGCCGCCGCCTCCACGACGAGCTCCACCGGCCCCGGCTCGGCGCGGACCGGCACTGCCTGGCGGCGCGGATGGATCCCCTGCACGGGGCGGCCCTTGGCGTCGCGCACCAACCCCTCGCACTGGAACCCCGGCGCGTCCGCGGCGAACCCGAGGTCGAGCAGCGCCTCCACGCGCCCGCCCGCCCACGCCGCCGGCACCCCACCGGTGAAGCGGAACCACGTCGTCGACCACGGCGCGCCCCAGCGGCCGCCGATCTCGAACGGGGCGAGCTCGTCGAGCGTCGGGCCCGCCTCGACCGCGAGCGGCACGCGCTCGGGATGGACCAGCGGCAGCACCCGCTCGGTCAGCTCGCGGGCGATCCGCTCCTCGACGAGCGGGCGATCGTCGTACATCGCGCCATGTTCCCAGAGCCGCGTCGCGTGACTCGCGGTCCTCCAACGCGACCTACGCTTCGCCACGATGTCCGCAGTCCGGGACGATCCCCGGTCGAGGGAGCGGGCGGACGTGGCGCTCGCCCACCGGCTGACGCTGGTGGTCGCCGCCCCAGGCTGGGGCAAGTCGACGCTGCTGCGTTCCCTGGCTCGCACCGCACCGTCGGTCGAGGTCGCCCGGCCGCCGATCGGATGGACGCCCCTGACGCTGGCGCGCCAGCTCGTCACCGCGCTCGTCCCAACCGCCCCGATCGACGACGTGCTGCCGGTGCGCGTCGCCCCCGACACCGTCGACCAGGCCGGCTCGGCCACGGCCCTCGCCGCCGCGGTGTGCACGGCCGCCGCCGCGGTCACGGCGGACACGCTCGTGCTGCTCGACGACGTCGACGTCGAGCCCGGCGACCCGCTGTGCGACTTCCTCGAGGCGCTGGTCATGCACCTGCCGGCACGGCTGCACGTCGTGCTCGCCGCGCGGCGGGCGCCGCCGCTGCGCCTCGCCCGCCTCAAGGCGGCCGGCGAGGTCGTGCGCATCGGCCAGGACGAGCTGGCGATCACCGCCGCCGACATCCCCGGGCTCGGCGACGACGAGCGCGCCGCGGTCGACGAGATCGCCGCGGCGACCGGCGGGTGGCCGCTCGCCGTGCGCCTCGCCGCGGACATCCAGCGCCGCGGCGGGCCGCTCGACCACCGCGCCATCGTCGACCGGCTCCTCGACCCCGACGCCGTGCTGTTCGAGTACCTCGCCGAAGAGGTGCTGGCGACGGCGTCGGAGCACGAGCGGGAGCTGCTCGCCCTCGCCGCCCACGTGCCGTTCCTCGACGCCACGCTGCTGCGGCACATCGGATGCGGCGAGCTCGCGTCCCTGCTGCGCTCCTCGGGGCGGACGAACACGTTCATCGAGCGAGAGCACGGCCCGACCGAGCGCTACCGCGCGACGCTCGTCGGCGGCGAGTTCGCCCGCCGCGCCCTGCCGGCGCCGCCGTTCGACCTGCTCCGCCGCGCCGTCACCGAGCTGTGCGACCGCGGGGAGCCCGGCGCCGCGCTCGAGCTGTGCACCCGGCTCGGCGACCCCGCCCTCGCCCGTGAGGTCGTGCTCGCCGTGGAGCGCCCCGATCTCGTCCCGCGCCCCGTGCTCGATGCGGCGCTCGCCCTCGCCGAGCAGACCGGCGAGGACAGCCGGCTCGCCGAGCTGCGCGGGGACCTGCACTACCTGCGCGGGGCGTGGGAGGACGCCGTCGCCGCGTACGGGCGGGCGGCCGCGCTCGGGGATCCGGCGGCGCCGCGGCTCGTGCGCAAGCGGGCGATCATCCTCTACCTGCGCGGCCAGCTCGACGACGCCCAGGTGATGTGCGAGCAGGCCCGCCTCGACGGCAGCGACCTCGCCGAGGAGTCCAAGGTCCTCGCCTGGCACGCCGCGATCCGTTGGATCCGCGGCGACATCGACGGCTGCCACGTCCTGCTTGAGGGCGCCGAGGAGCTCGGCGTGCGCTCCGGCGACGACGCCGCCCTGGCGACGGTGCACACGACGCGGGCGATGCTCGCCGCGCTGCGCGGGGACCGCCACGGCAACGCCGAGTCGTACCGCCTCGCGATGCACCACGCGCAGCGCGCCGGCGACGTCGTGCAGATCGTGCGCATCCGCACCAACCGCGGCAGCCACTTCATGGAGGAGGGCGACTACGCCCAGGCGCTCGGCGAGCTGGAGGCGGCGATCGAGCTCGCCGAGCTGATCGGCTCCGAGACGTTCGCCGCGTTCGCGTTCTCCAACCGCGGCGAGACCTTCCGCCGCACGGGCCGCCTCGACGCCGCCCTCGAGGACCTGCGCCGGGCCGAGGGGATCTGGCGCCGCGCCGGCTCCGACGACGTGCACTACGCGCTCACCGCGCTCGGCGACGTGCAGGCGTTGCGCGGGCAGCGCAGCGAGGCGGTGGCGCTGTACCACCAGGCGATCGACCTGGCCGAGCAGCAGGGCGACGCGCAGGGTCTGGCGCCCGCGCTCATCGGGCTCGCCCGGCAGCTGCGCGACGACGACCCCGACGCCGCGCTGGCAGCCACCGAGCGGGCCGTCACGATCAGTCACGCCGTGACCCGCCCGCACGCCGAGCTCACGGTCGGCTGGATCGAGCTGCGCCGCGGCGATCGGCCGGCCGCCCGTGCCCGCGCTGAGCGGGCGCTCCAGCTCGCCCAGGCGTCCCAGAACCGCCCGGCCGTCGCCGAGGCGCTGCTCCTCAAGGCGTCGCTCACGGACCCACCCGACCGGGCGCTCGCCGCCGAGTCGCGCATGCTGTGCCGCGACCTCGGCGACCCGATCGGCGAGGCGCGCGCCCGGCTCCTGATCGCCCGGGCGTCCAGCGGGCGGACCCGGGAGCAGGAGATCGCCGCCGCCGAGCAGCAGCTCACCGAGGCCGGCGCGTGGGGGGTGCTCGCGGAGCTGCGCGCCACCGATCCCGCCACGGACGCCCCGCCCGTCGCCATCACCACGCTCGGCGGGTTCCGGGTGTCGCGCGCCGGCGAACCCGTCGAGGTCAGCCAGTGGGGCTCGAGGAAGGCGCGCGACCTGCTCAAGCTGCTCGTGGCCCGGCGCGGTGCACCGGTCGTGCGGGAGGAGGTCGAGGCCCTGCTGTGGCCCGACGACACCGATCGCTCCGCCCGACGGCTGTCGGTGCTGCTGAGCACGATCCGTGGCGTGCTCGACCCGACCAAGTCGATGCCGCCCGACCACTTCGTCGGTGCCGACCACGACACCGTCTGGCTCGTGCGCGAGCACGTCGAGATCGATGTCGAGCTGTTCCTCGCCGAGGCGGCCGAGGGCCGCCGCCTGCTCGCCGCCGGCGACGTCGACGCGGCCGAGACGGTGCTGTCGCGCGCCGCGGCCCGGTACCTCGGCGACTTCTGCGCCGACGACCCCTACGCCGACTGGGCGGCGGGCACCCGCGAGCTCGCCCGGCACACGTTCGTCGAGATCGTCGCCGAGCTCGGCCGCCTCGCCGACGCTCGCGCCGAACACGCCGAAGCGGTGCGCCACCGCCTCCGCATCCTCGACGTCGACCCCTACGACGAGGAGGCCCACCTCGACCTGGTGCGCGCCCTCGTCGCCCAGCGCCGTCACGGCGAGGCCCGCCGCGCCTACCGCACCTACTGCGCCCGCCTCGCCGAGCTCGACCTCGAACCGGCGCCCTTCCCGTAGCCAGCGGGGACACCCCCGGGCGGGGTGTCCCCGACGCCGGCGGAACACGACCTGAACACCGTCCGAACCGCCCTCGCCATGCTCGGACGCCGTGGCGCACAGGACGGGCGCGGGGGGACCGGCGCGTGGCGAGGCGGGGCGCCGGTCGCCCGGGGGGTCCCGACGCGGGCACGTGACCCCCTACGCGCTGGCGGTGCGGCCACTGGCCGCCGCCCCCGGCGCGACCCCCGTGGTCGACCTGCGCACCACGTTGCGTGCGGTGCCGGAGGGCGGCGGCACCACGGGCGCCTGGGACCTCGCCGTCGACTACGTGTGCACGTGCGTCGACGGCGGAGCCGGCGCCGCGGCGGCGGCCGAGACGATCAAGTCGTTCGATCGCCGCCGCGGCGCCGACCAGGCCCAGCTCGACGCCGTCGTCGCCGCCCTCGACTCGGGACGACCCGTCGCGTTCTACGGGTGGTGGCCCACCCGCGAGGCGGCGGCCACGACCGAGATCCTCGGCGTCGACGCGATGGAGGTCCCGCCACCGGACCGCAAGGGACGCGAGCTCGTCGACGGGCACGCCGTCGTGATCGTCGGCTACGGCCGCCATGCCGCGTTCCCCGGCGGCGGGTACTTCATCGTCCGCAGCGGCTGGGGTGCCGACGGCTGGGGCGACAACGGTGACGGCTACATGCCCTTCACCTACCTGCGCACGTACGCGATCGAGCTGTGCACGAGCCGGACCACCCGCGGCGGTGGCCCTGGCCGTGACGGCGACGGTGACGGGCCGTCGCGCGACGACCGGCCGGCGGCGGGCCAGCCCCGCCTGCCGGCGGTCGCGGTGCGCGACGCCGTCGACCAGCAGATCGACCGCGAGGCCCGCTGCGCCGACCCGCGGGCGTCGCTGACCCACCTGTTCTTCTCCGACGACCTCGTCGAGCTGGCCCGGGCACGCGCCATCTGCAGCCGCTGCAAGGTCAGGGAGCTGTGCCTGCGCCGGGCCCTGCAGCGGGGGGAGCCGTGGGGCGTGTGGGGTGGCGAGCTGCTGATGGACGGCGTGGTGATCAGCGACAAGCGGGGCCGCGGTCGGCCACCGAAGGTGCCCCGCCCGCGGCTCGTCGTCGACGAGGTCACCGGCGCGCCGCTGGTCTCCAGCGTGGCCTGAGCCGGCACCGGTCACGTACCGTCACATCGTGACCGCTCCACTCGAAGGCATCCGCGTCCTCGACTTCTCCCGCGTGCTGGCCGGGCCGCACTGCACGAGGGTGCTCTCCGACCTCGGCGCGGAGGTCATCAAGCTGGAACCGCCCGCCGGTGACCTGACCCGCTTCGCCAGCCCGCGCGTGAACGGGCTGTCGACGTACTTCGTGCAGCAGAACGCCGGCAAGCGCAACATCAGCGTCGACCTGTCCACGCCGCAGGGCCAGGAGCTGGCCGCCGAGCTCGCCGGCAGGAGCGACATCGTGGTGGAGAACTACCGCGCCGGGGTGATGAGCCGCCTCGGGCTCGGCCCCGAGCAGCTCACCGCGCGCTTCCCGCACCTCATCTACGCCTCGATCTCCGGCTACGGCGCCACCGGGCCGTGGGTCCACCGCCGTGCGTACGCGTCCGTCGTCGCCGCCGAGGCGGGGATCACCAAGCTGCAGGGCGACGCCCGCGGCGGCGTGTACGCCAACGATCCGTTGAGCCACGCCGACACCTACACGGGGATGGAGCTGACGATCGCCATCCTCGCCGCGCTCCACCAGCGCCAGCGCACCGGTCGCGGCCAGATCATCGACGTGTCGATGGCCGAGACGATGCTGTTCGTCAACGATCACCTGAACGGCGAGCTGTGGGACGGCCCGGAGGACCCGCAGAACGTCAAGAACTTCGCCCCCGGCGAGTACATCGTGTTCGAGCTCGCCGACGGTGAGAACGCCATCGTGAGCGGCCACCCGGCCGAGCGCGGCACGTTCACGATGTTCCTCAAGGCGTTCGGCATCGAGCACGTCGCCGACGACCCGCGCTTCGCCGACGTCGCGCTGCGCAAGCAGCACCTCGCCGAGCTGCGCCAGATCCTCCTCGACGCGGCGAAGCAGTTCGACTGGCCGGCGTTCGAGGAGGCGTGCCACGGCAACGGCCTTGCCGTCGGGCGCATCCGCTCCGGACGCGACCTCGCCGAGTCCGAGTGGGGCCGGGCGCGCAACGTGCTCGCCGAGGTGCCCGACCGGGCCGGCGGCGTGATCCGCATCCCGAATCCGCCGTGGCACTTCAGCGACGCCGAGGTCGGCCTGCGCGGCGGGGCCAAGTACCGCGGCGAGGACAACCGCGAGGTGCTGCGCGAGGTGCTCGGCTACGACGACGCGACGATCGACCAGCTCGAGTCCGACGGCGTGCTGTCGAGCCGCATCCCGAGCGGCGCGTCCTGACCACGCCGCGTGGCGCGGGGTGACCGCGCCGCCACCTGGCAACCTGGGGTCATGGTCCTGAGCTTCCCGGTCGCGCCGATGAAGGCGACGCTCGGGACCCTCCCGACCGACGACAGCGGCTGGGCCTACGAGGTCAAGTGGGACGGGTACCGGACGATCGCCTTCATCGAGGGTGGCCGGGTCCGCCTGCAGAGCTCGAACCTGCTCGACGTCACCCGCCGCTACCCCGAGCTGCAGCCGCTCGCCGAGGCGCTCGGTGTCGAACGCGCCGTCCTCGACGGCGAGCTCGTCGTGCTCGACGACCGCGGCCGGCCGCGTTTCGAGCTGATCCAGCGCAAGGAGATCGACCGGCGCGAGGCCGCCTACTTCGTGTTCGACGTGCTGTCGATCGACCGCCACGACACGATCGCCCTGCCGTACGAGGAGCGCCGCCGGCTCCTGCGCGAGCTCGTCGAGGACGGCCCCAACTGGCAGGTCCCCGCGCACCGCATCGGCGACGGCCACGCGCTGCTGGAGGCCACCGCCGCGCAGGAGCTGGAGGGCGTGATGGCCAAGCGCCTCGGCACGCCGTACCGGCCCGGCACCCGCTCCAAGGACTGGCGCAAGGTCAAGCACCGGCGCCAGGCGGAGGTCGTGATCGGCGGCTACACGCCGGGCACCGGGAACCGGGCCTCGACGTTCGGCTCGCTGCTCGTCGGGCGCTGGGTCGACGGCTCGCTGGCCTTCGCCGGCGGTGTCGGCACCGGGTTCACGCAACGCCGTCTCAAGGAGCTGAAGGCGCGGTTCGACGAGCTGCGCACCGACGAGTGTCCGTTCGACCCGCCACCGCCCTCCGCGTACCGGCGCGGCGCGGTGTGGCTGCGCCCCGAGCTGCGCGCCCGCGTCGAGCTCACCGAGTTCACGAACGAGGGCTACGTGCGCCAGTCGAGCTTCGTCGAGCTGATCGAGCCGTGATCGGTCGCGAGGAGGCCGAGGCGCTGGACGCGGCCGACCCGCTCGCCTCGTGGCGGCGCCGGTTCGTCACACCTGAGGGGCTCGTCTACCTCGACGGCAACTCGCTCGGCATGGCACCCATCGCCGTGCTCGAACGGCTGGCGACGGTGGCGGGCGGCGAGTGGGCCGAGGGGCTGATCCGCTCCTGGGACCACTGGGCGGAGCTGCCGCGGCGCGTCGGCGACCGACTGGCACCGATCATCGGGGCCGCACCGGGATCGGTCGTCGTCCACGACTCGACGACGGTGAACCTCTACCAGCTCGTCCACGCCGCGCTGGCCCGCGCCGGCGCGGGCGCACTGGCGTGCGACGAGCGGGACTTCCCGACGGACCGCTACGTCGTCGCCGGCATCGCCCGGATGACCGGGCGGGAGCTGCGCACGAGCCTCGACGACCTCGACGGCGTGGCGGCCGTGGTGCGCTCGGCAGTCGACTACCGCACGGCCGAGCGCGTCGACCTCGCCGCGGAGACGGCGCGCGCCGCGGCGGCCGGGGCGACCACGGTGTGGGACCTGTCGCACGCCGCCGGTGCGGTCGAGGTCGACGTCGACGCCGCCGGCGTCGAGCTCGCCGTCGGCTGCACGTACAAGTTCCTCCACGGTGGCCCGGGCGCGCCGGGGTGGTCGTACGTGCGTCCCGGCGTGCCGATCGAGCAGCCGATCTGGGGCTGGTGGGGGCACACCGCACCGTTCGAGATGGGTCCGGCCTACGAGCCCCGCGCCGACGCCCGTGCCCTGTTGCTCGGCACGCCGGGCGTCCTCGGCCTCGCTGCCGCGGAGGTCGGCATCGGGATCGTCGCCGAGGCGGGGATGGCCGCGATCGCGGCCAAGAGCCGTGCCCTCACCGGCTTCGCCCTGCGCCTGTACGACGAGCTCGGGCTCGAGTCGCCGACGCCGCGCGACGACGACCGCCGCGGCGCGCACGTCTCGGTGCGGGTCCGCGATCCCGCTCGCGTCCACGCCGAGCTCACGCGTCGCGGTGTGATCACGGACGTGCGCCCGCCGGACCTCGTCCGCCTCGGCTGTGCCGCACTCACCACTCGCTTCGTGGACGTGTGGGACGGTGTCCACGCGTTGGGCATGATCGGGTCATGAGCGTCGTCAAGATCAATGCCATCGCCGTGCCGCCGGGGGCGGGCCCCGAGCTCGAGGCGCGGTTCGCGGCGCGGGCGCGCAGCGTGGAGCAGATGCCGGGCTTCGAGGAGTTCCAGCTGCTGCGCCCGACCGAGGGCGAGGAGCGCTACTTCGTGTACACCCGCTGGGACAGCGAGGAGTCCTTCCAGGCGTGGGTGAACAGCCAGGAGTTCCAGCACGGCCACGCCCGCGCCGAGTCCGCCGACGGCAAGCCGGTGGCCACCGGCGCCCAGCTGCTCGGCTTCGAGGTCGTCCAGCGCGTGACCGCCCCCGACGCGTCCAGCTGACCGCGCCCCGCGTTCTGGGCGGGATTCCTGCCTTTTCGCCATCTGGGCGGGATCCCTGCCAGCAGTTGGCAGGGATCCCGCCCAGATGGATGTCGAGCCAGATCGGTGTCGAGCCGGTGCCGTGCGGGCCGGCGTCGGCGGCCGACGACGCCCGGGAACGTCCCGGAAGGGTTCCTACGCGCGCCGGTAGGCTCGCGCTCCCGTGGCCCTGATCGTCCAGAAGTACGGCGGCACCTCGGTCGCCGACCCCGATCGCATCCGGGCCGTGGCCGAGAACGTGCAGATCACGAAACGACACGGCAACGACGTCGTCGTGGTCGTCTCGGCCATGGGCAAGGCCACCGACAACCTCATCTCCCTCGCCATGCAGGTCTCCCAGACCCGGCCCGGGCGGGAGATGGACATGCTCCTCACGACGGGTGAGCGAGTGTCGGCCGCGCTGCTGACGATGGCCCTCGCAGACCTCGGCGTGCCGGCGGTCAGCTTCACCGGCAGCCAGGTCGGGATCATCACCGACAACGTGCACGGCAAGGCGAAGATCCTCGAGGTCAAGGGCGACCGGGTGCGCGAGGCGCTGGCCCAGGGCAAGGTCGCCGTCGTCGCCGGCTTCCAGGGCGTGAGCACCGACAAGGAGATCACGACCATGGGCCGCGGCGCGTCGGACCTCACGGCGTCCGCGCTCGCCAAGGCACTCGGCGCCGACGCGTGCGAGATCTACACCGACGTGACCGGCGTGTTCTCCGCCGATCCGCGCATCGTCCCCCGGGCCCGCAAGCTGGCGCGGGTCAGCTTCGACGAGATGCTCGAGATGGCCGGTGCCGGCTCCAAGGTGCTCGCCCTCCGCTCGGTCGAGTTCGCGCGCAACCACGGCGTGCCCCTGCACGTCCGCTCCGCGTTCACGTGGGAACCCGGGACGTGGGTCACCGACGAGCCGATCGCGTCCGGCGACAAGGAGGTCCCGATGGAAGATCCGATCATCTCGGGCGTCGTCACCGACGCCAGCGAGTCGAAGGTGACCGTGCTCGGCGTCCCCGACCGTCCGGGCATCTCGGCGAGCCTGTTCGAGCCGCTGGCCGAGGCGAACATCAACGTGGACATGATCGTGCAGAACACGTCCACGGACGGCACGACCGACATCAGCTTCACGGTCCCGTCGGCGGACATGGAGGTCGCCGAGGAGATCGTCAAGCGCGTGGCCAAGGAGATCGGCGCCACGGGCGTGACCCACGACGACGACATCGCCAAGGTGTCGCTCGTCGGGGCGGGCATGAAGACGACGCCGGGCATCGCCGCGAAGATGTTCCGCACGCTCGCCGACGAGAACATCAACATCGAGATGATCTCGACCTCCACGATCCGCATCTCGGTCGTGCTGGCGGCGAACGAGATGGAGCGTGCCGCCCGCGCCCTGCACACCGCGTTCGGGCTCGACAGCGGCAGCGACTACACGGCCCCGCTCCCCGAGCGGCGCTGAGCCCTCCGACGCGCGTGTGCACGAGCCCGCTCCGCACGTCCGGCTCGGCCATGATGTCGCCATGAAGACGTACGTGGTCGGGACCGACGGATCCGAGACGGCCGCGCGGGCAGCCCACCGGGCCGGTGAGCTCGCCCGGGCCACCGGGGCCGCGGTCCACGTCGTGTGCGCCTACGCCAAGGGCGGCGGGGCGACGTCGCTGCGGGTGGGTTCGGACGAGTTCCTCGCGTCGAACCTCACGGCGGCCGAGCAGATCGCCGAGCAGCAGGCGGCGACGTTCCGCTCCCAGGGGATCGAGGCGACGTCGGCGGCGATCGACGCCAAGCCCGCGGACGCGCTGATCGCCGAGGCCGAGCGCCTCGAGGCCGAGCTGATCGTCGTGGGGAACCGGCGCATGCAGGGCGTGAGCCGCGTGCTCGGCTCGGTGGCCAACGAGGTCGCCCACCACGCCCCCTGCGACGTGTTGATCGTCAAGACCGTCTGAGCTCCCCCGCTGCGCAGCCACCGGCGAGGCGGATCGTCCACGCCCGGATGGGCGACGCGTGGCGCCGCGCGCGGCCGTGCCTCCCGCCGCGTCGGGCCCGAGGCCGCTCAGATGGGTCCCGAGGCGAAGCGGCGGGCGATGTCGAGCGCGGCGAGCTCGGGCTTGTCGAACTTGAGCTGGCGCCGGTGGGCGCGCGAGCACAGCACCAGGTGAAGGCACCGCACGAACCGCTTCACGTTCACCGTCGCCGCGCGCGTTCCGGGATCGAGGTCACGGCTGCACTCGGCGAGCCACGACCCGAACCGGTCGATCCAGTCGCACAGCTCGTCGTCACCGATGGTCTCGCGGCCGAGCACGTCGACCACCACGAGCGCCAGGCGGTCCTCCTCGTCGTCGACGAACACCGGGCCGATCGGGCGCGTGAGCAGCGTCTGCACCGCCTCGAGCACGCGGCGGTGGTCGTCGGCGTCGGTGAGCGGGTTGCGCACGAGGAACTTGAGCAGGTCGGCCGAGTGGGCGGTGGCGTTGATCCAGCCCAGCCCGGGCACGTGGCCCCGCCGGTCGGGCTCCTCGAGCAGGTACGTGACGGCGGCATCGAGGAGGGCGTGCACGCCCTGGTGGTCGAGGAAGTGCTCCTCGACGTCGCGGTAGGCGAGCAGCGCCAGCGCGAGCGCGGAGTACGAGCGGCGCACCGCCGCCTGGTCCGGGTCGAGCGTGGCGTCGCCGTCGAGGCCGAGGCGCAGGTCCGGCTTCAACCGGTCGACCGCGTAGCGCAGGTCGTCGCGCGTGAGCAGGTGGTCCTGCACCACCCAGCGGGCGAGCACGCCGTAGCCGACGGTGTCGCGCAGCCAGGGGTCGTCGGATCCGAGCAGGTCGAGCAGCGACGGCAGGAGCTCGGAAGCGGTTCGGCCCGGCGGGACCTCTGCGTCGGCGTCGACGATGGATTCCCAGAGGGCACGATCCGCGACGAGGTTCATGCACCGTCAGTGTGGCACCCCCGCGAGGACCGAAAATCCACGCCGCGATCCGCACGGCGCCCCCCTCGCACTTCTGACGCGACTTCGGTCCGGTATGCGGACCAAACTCGCGTCAGATGCGTTCCGGGCGGCGTGTCCAGTGGTCGAGGCGGGGCTGGTGGGAGTTCACCTTCCGGCGCGGCGACGCCATACTTGACCAGATGCGCCGCCGCCCGGAGCTGATCCCGTGGAAGATGGCCGGGCGCGTCACCGAGGAGCAGCCCAGCGCCGACGACGTCGTGCAGGCCACGGGCTGGGTCTTCAACAACGAGACCGGGGACTCCCTCACTCTCGCCGAGTTCGTCGCCACCGGCGACAGCGAGGTCGCCGTCTACGTCGACAAGTTCGGCCTCGACGAGGGCGACGCCGACCGGCGCACGCTCGTCGAGATCGGCTGCGGGATCGGCCGCATGACGTGCGCGTTCACGCGCCGCTTCGGCACCGTCGTCGCCTGCGACCTCGACGCCGGCTTCCTCGAGCGCTGCCGCGAGGCCGTCGCCCGCTTCGGCAAGGTCGAGCGCCTGCGCACCGTCGAGGTCGCCGACGGGCGCACCCTGAACGTCCCCGACGACAGCGCCGACGTCGCGTTCAGCTACATCACGCTCCAGCACTGCGATCGCGACGACGCCATGGCGCTCGTCGCCGAAGCCATCCGGGTCGTGCGCCCGGGCGGGCAGATCGCCCTCAACTTCCGGTCGTGGTCCGGCCTCGACCCGCTGATCCTGCCGCTCGGCGCCGCCGTCCGCGCCCTGTTCCGCGCCCCGCTGATCGGGCCATGGCTGACCCGCAAGCGCTTCGCCACCCGCCTCGCCTGGCAGGCCAACCGCCTCGACCCGCACCAGGTGATCGTCCCGATCCAGGACCGCATCACGGACGTCGTCGTGTGGCGCAACCCGGTGCGCAACGCGCCGCTGTGGGGGGTGTCGCACGCGGTCGCCGAGCACTTCGACTTCATCAACCGCAACCACTGGTGGCTCGTGGCCCGCGTTTCCTGAGGCGCTGCGGCCACCAGGCGTCGTTAGCCTGACCGCCCATGCGAGTCGGAGTGGTCGGCGCCACCGGTCAGGTGGGCGGAGTGATGCGGCGCTTGCTCGTCGAGCGCCAGTTCCCGGTCGAGGAGGTGCGCTTCTTCGCGTCCGCTCGGTCGGCCGGCACCACGCTGCCGTGGAAGGACGGCGAGGTCACCGTCGAGGACGCCGCCACCGCCGATCCCCGCGGGCTCGACATCGCCCTGTTCTCCGCGGGCGCCACGACGTCGCGCGAGGTGGCGCCGCGATTCGCCGAGGCCGGCGTCACGGTGATCGACAACTCCTCCGCGTGGCGCATGGACCCCGACGTGCCGCTCGTGGTGGCCGAGGTCAACCCGGAGGCGATCGCCGACGCGCGCAAGGGGATCATCGCCAACCCCAACTGCACGACGATGGCGGCGATGCCGGTGCTCAAGCCCCTCCACGACGAGGCCGGCCTGATCCGCCTCGTCACATCGACCTACCAGGCGGTGTCCGGCGGCGGGCTCGCCGGCGTCGACGAGCTCGACAAGCAGGTCCGCCAGGTGGTCGACCGGGCCGCCGCGCTCACCCACGACGGCGAGGCGGTGACGTTCCCGACGCCGGAGAAGTTCGCCCGCCCGATCGCCTTCAACGTGCTGCCCCTCGCCGGCAAGCTCGTCGACGACGGCTCGTTTGAGACGGACGAGGAGCAGAAGCTGCGCAACGAGAGCCGCAAGATCCTCGGCATCCCGAACCTGCTGGTGTCGGGGACCTGCGTGCGCGTCCCGGTGTTCACCGGCCACTCGCTGTCCATCAACGCCGAGTTCGAGCGGCCGATCAGCGTCGAGCGGGCGATCGAGCTGCTGCGCGCCGCGCCCGGCGTGGAGCTCAGCGACATCCCCACGCCGCTCCAGGCCGCGGGCAAGGACCCCAGCTACGTCGGGCGGATCCGCCGCGACGAGGGCGTGCCCGACGGGCGCGGCCTCGCGCTGTTCGTGAGCAACGACAACCTGCGCAAGGGCGCGGCCCTCAACGCGGTGCAGATCGCCGAGCTGCTCGCCGCCCGCGGCTGAGCGCGGCGCTCACCCCGCCGGCTGCCCGTCGCCGCCCGAGCCGGTCGACGAGCCCGACGAGCCGGACGGTCCCGACGACGCCGATGCTGCCGTCGCCGCGAGCGCCGTGCGGTCGCCGCTCGCGAGGCGCTGGAACATCGCCGCCAGGTCGACGCCGAGCAGGTCGCTCGCCAGCTGCACGCCCTGGGTGACGTTGGCGGTGACGCGCTTGGTGACGTCGGACGCGCCGTCGGTCGAGATGACGGTCATCGTGTCGATCGCGCCGAGCGGTGCCGCGGCCTCCTTGACGAGCTTGGGCAGCATCGTCGCCAGCAGGTCGAGCACGGCGGCGTCGTTGTACTTGCTGTAGGCGTTCGCCTTCTGCACCATCGCCTCGGCCTCGGCCTGCCCACGAGCGAGGATCGCCGCGGCCTCGGCCTCGCCCTCGACGCGCAGCGCCGCGGCGGCCGCCTCGCGCCGGGCCCGCTCCGCCTCGGCCTCGCGCAGCGCCTTGGTCTTGGCCGCCTCGGCGGCCGTCTCCACCGCGTAGCGCTGGGCGTCGGCGGGCTTGCGGACCTCGGTGTCGAGCTGCCGGTCGCGCAGCTGGGCCTGGCGCTCGGCCACCTGCTCCTGGGCCGCGAGGACCTCCTGGTCGCGCGCCGCCTTGGCGAGCGGTCCGGCCGCCTCGGCCTGGGCGAGCGCCGCGTCCGTCTCCGCCTGGATCGCCGCCTTGCGCAGCTGCAGCTCGCGGTCGGCGAGGAGGATCTCCTCCTCCGCCTTCAGCCGCGCCTGCTCGGCCTCCCGCCGGGCGATCGACTCGGCGATCGCCGCCTCCTTCTCGGCTCGCGCCATCTCCGGGCGCCCGAGGTTGCGCAGGTAGTCGCCCTCGGTCTGGATGTCCTGGAGCTGGAACGTGTCGAGGACGAGGCCCTGGTTGGTCAGCGAGGCCTCGGCCTCCTCGGCCACCTCCCGGGCGAACGCGGCGCGGTCCTTGATGATCTCCTCGACCGACAGCCGGCCGACGATGGAGCGCAGCGAGCCGGCGAGCACCTCCTGCGTGTAGTGCTCGATGTGTTCCTGCTGACCGAGGAAGCGTTGTGCCGCGGCGCGGATCGAGTCCTCGTCACCGCCGACCTTCACGATCGCCACGCCCTCCAGCGAGCACTTGATCCCCTGGGCGGACACCGCCGAGCCGACCGCCACCGAGATCTGCCGCGACGACAGGTCGATCGACGCGAGCTTCTGGATCACGGGCAGCACGAACACGCTCGCGCCCATCACGACCTTCTGGCCGGAGAGGTCGGTGGAGACGGCGCCGGTCTCGGGATTGGTCACCGGCTTGCCCTTGCGGCCGGTGACGATGAACGCCTCGTTGGGGCCGGCGACCTTGATGCGCGACATCACGAGGACGACGACGAGCGCCAGCAGGAGGATGAAGAGGATCACGCCGACGGTGATGGTGCCCATGGCTGCCTTTCTGTGGTTGGTGGACGAGCGGTCATCGCTGCCAGAAGCGCTCCGCCGACTCGACCCGCACGCGGGTGGTGGACTCGACGGCGATGACGACCACGGTCGTGCCGCGCTCGAGCGGCTCGGCGGCGGTCGCGCTGAGCTTCACCGGCTGTCCGCCGAGGCGCACCAGCACCTCGCCGGTGCCACCGGCGCTGACGGGCGTGACGACCCTGGCCTCCTGGCCGACGAGCGACGCCATCGTCGGCGTCGGGTCCGTCGGTGAGTGCAACAGCGCCTTGGAGAGGCGGTAGGCGAACCAACCGACGCCGACGCCCCCGGCGATGCCGACGAGCGCGGCGACGAGCCCGGGTGCGTCGAAGCCTGCCTGGCTGACCCAGCCGAACAGGCCGAACGCGGCGAGGAACGCGCCGATGACCGGGCCCGAGATCCAGTCGGTGTCGGGCAGGATCCCCTCGAGCACGTCGTCGAAGACGAGGAAGACGACGAGCAGCAGCGCCCCCGCGACTCCCACCACGACGAACATGGGGTGTCAGTGTGGCAAATCGTCCGCGCACCCCGGAGCGGACCCGCCCGGGGACCGCTCCCCGCGGACGCGCGGCGAGGCCGGGACGCCGCGCCTCAGCGGGGCGGGGTCTGCCACTCGGCGGCGTGGGCACACGTGCACGGCACGGCACCGCAGCGCGGGCAGCCGTTCGCGTAGCGCTCGGTGGCGGCGTCGAGGTCGATGCCCATCTGGTTGGCGAGCGACGCCAGCCAGGCCAGCACGTCGGCGAACTCGTGCTCCTGCTCGGCGACCGACCCCTTGCGCACCGCCTGGGCGAGCTCGCCGACCTCCTCGGCGAGCCAGGCGACCGTCGCCGCGACGCCACGTGCCCGGTCGTGGTGACCGTAGGTGGTCTCCATCAGGGTCTGGAACGCGCGGAGATCCATCAACGGCCTGCCGATCCCAGGTTGCGTGGCGTGCGCGGCGTCGTCATCACTCTCCCTTGTAGTTGAGGATCTGGCGCAGCTCGGCGACGACCTCGACCAGGTCGCGCTGGGCCTCCATCACCTCGTCGATGTCCTTGTAGGCGGCGGGGTGCTCGTCGATCAGCCGGCGCGAGCGGTTCCACGCCTTGCCCGCCATCGCCCGCTCGAGCGACGCGTAGCTGAGCCGACGCTTGGCCTCGTTGCGTGACATGCGCCGCCCGGCACCGTGCGAGCACGAGCAGTACGACGCCGGGTTGCCGAGGCCGCGCACGATGTACGACCGCGTGCCCATCGACCCGGGGATCACCCCGAGGTCACCCTCGCGGGCACGGATCGCGCCCTTGCGGGTGATCCACAGGTGCTTGTCGCCGTGGCGCTCGCGCGCCGCGTAGTTGTGGTGGCAGTTCACCCGCAGCGTCGGCGTGACCGCGCGCCCGAGGAACGCCTCCACCTGCCTCCAGAGGGTGTCGAGCATCCGCTCCCGGTTCCCCATCGCGTAGTCCTGTGCCCACAGCAGGTCGCCGATGTAGGCCTCGAACTCGGGGGTGCCCTCGACGAGATAGGCGAGGTCGGGGTCGGGCAGCTGGGCGAGGTACTCCTTCATCACCCCCTTGGCGGCGGCGATGTGGCGCTCGGCGAGCTGGTTGCCGATGCCCCGGGAGCCCGAGTGCAGCACGAGCCAGACGTTGTCCTCGGTGTCGAGGCACACCTCGACGAAGTGGTTGCCCGACCCGAGCGTGCCGAACTGCTCGTTGGCCGTGCGCCGCTGCTGGGGCGTCAGCTCGGTGTGCGGCTCGCCGATCACGTCGAACACGTCGACCGTCACGCGGTCGTGGCCCTTGCCGACGCCTGACGGGATCGTCCGGGCGATCCGGGCGTGGAGACCGTCGAGGTCGTCGGGCAGCTGGTGCGACGTGATGTCGAGCCGCATGGCGATCATCCCGCAGCCGATGTCGACACCGACGGCGGCCGGGATGATCGCGCCCTCGGTGGGGATCACCGACCCGACCGTCGCCCCCTTGCCGAGGTGAGCGTCGGGCATCAGGGCGACGTGGCCGGCGATGAACGGCAGCTCGGACGTCCGGCGGGCCTGGCGCTCGGTCTCCGGCTCCAGGTCGGACGCCCACGAGACCAGGCGGTCAGCGAGCTTCTGCGGCATCACACATCGACGGAGGACTCGTGTGGTCGGACGTGCGCCTCGACTCCCAGGATGCCGTCGCCGCACCCGCTCCGCTCCGCTCGGGACGCCGCCGACGTGCCGGCGTCTGGTCGGGGTGAGAGGATTTGAACCTCCGGCCTCCACGTCCCGAACGTGGCGCGCTAACCAAGCTGCGCTACACCCCGTAGCGGCCGGTCAGCCTACCGGTCGCCGTGCCGTTCGGAGCAATGCGATCCGCGCCGCCCGCCGGTGGTGCCGGCAACGGGTCACCGCGACGGGGCGTCGACGACGTCGGCCTGGCCGACCGGCGCACCGGTCTCGGGGATCTCGGCGAGCGCCGCGGTGCTCGGCTGCACGCCGCGCCGACCGTCGACGAGGCCCTCGCGGTAGGGCTCGCCGCGCAGGACGGCCCGCACCGCCCGGCGCAGGCGCAGCGGGTCGAGCGGCTTCACCAGCCACCCCTCGGCACCGGAGCGCTTGGCGAGGTGGACGTCGGCGACGCGGTCGAGGAGCATCAGCACCGGCACGGAGGGCAGCCGCCCGGCCGACTCGTCGAGGCGCATCGCCATCGTCACGGCCATCCCGCCCATCGAGCCGATCTGCAGGTCGAGCAGCGCCACGTCGATCTGCTCGCCGGCGGCGGCCTTGGCGGCGATCGTCTCGGTGACGGCGCGGCCTTCCTTGCACACGATGAACGACGTGTCCGGGCCGCCCAGCGCAGCCGTGATCTCGTCGACGAGCCAGTCGGCGTCGGTCGCCAGCAGCACCTTCACGCCGGGGGACGGTACCGCAACTCAGGCGCGACCGAACAGGTGACGGCGGACCTCGTCGAGCCCGGACAGGTCGTGCACGTCGCCCGCCAGCAGCGGCACCGTCGCCAGCGGCGCATCGCCCAGCAGCTCGGCGAACGGGGCCAGCTCGGCGTCGGCCGCCTCGGCCAGCGCCTGCAGCTCGGCCAGGTTCCGCCAGAGCGCGGCGAGGTCGCCGTCGCTGGCGTCGGCCCGCGCCGCGGCCTCCGCTGCCGTCACGTCCCCGAAGCGCGGGTGCACCCGGTTGGCCACCCCGCACAGCCGCGTGATGCCCTGCTCGGCGAGCTTGCCGACGAACCACACCGCCTCGGCCACGGTGTCGCGGTGCGGCGACGCCACGATCACGTAGCGCGTGGCCTCGGAGCGCAGCAACCGGATCACCTGCTCGGCCCGGTCGCGGAAGCCGCCCTCCATGCCGGCGAACGCCTGGAAGAAGGCGACGGCGTCGGCGAGCACGTCGCTGCCGACGACGCGCCCGATCGCCCGCAGGACCGGCTGGGTCGCCGCGTTGACCACCTTCATGCCCCGCCGCGCCGGGAGCATGAGCAGCTTGAACAGCCGGTGATCGAGGAAGCGGGCGAGCACGCTCGGTGCCTCGATGAAATCGAGTGCGTTGCGGCTCGGCGGGGTGTCCACGACGACGACGTCGAAGCGGTCGTCGTGGTGCAGCTGGTGCAGTGTCTCGGCGGCCATGTACTCCTGGGTGCCGCTGAGCGCGCCGGTGATGTTGCGGTAGAAGCGGTTGGTGAGGATGCGCTCGGCCTGCGTCTCGTCGGCGGCGTTGGCCAGAACGATCCCGTCGAACGCGGCCGCCGTGTCGAGCATCATCGCCCACAGCTCTCCGGGCGCGTCCGGCAGCTCGATGCGCTGCGGCGACGACGCCAGCCCGTCCGACAGGCCGAGCGCGTCGGCGAGGCGCCGTGCCGGGTCGATCGTCACGACGACCGCGCGCCGGCCGGCACGTGCCGCCTCGAGTCCGATCACCGCCGCGGTGGTCGTCTTGCCGACCCCACCGGAACCGCAGCACACCACGACCGCCGCGCCCTCCAGCGCGGCGTCGAGTCGCGACGCCCCGGCGTCGCCGGTCACGGGCCGGGCCGCATCGACGCGGCGAGTGCAGCGACGTCGCCGGCACCCAGACCGGCCACCGGCAGCATCGGCAGGTGCCACTGCTCGAGCGCGAGCTCGGTGCGCAGGCGGGCGATCTCGTCGCGCTGGAGCTGCACGCGCCCCCGGCGGAACGCCGCCGCCGCGGCGAGGTGCACGGCGTCGTCCCCGGCCGACGCGAGGTCGACGCGAGCGGGGTCCGGGATGTCGGGCGCGGCCAGCACGTCGACGTGGTTCACCACCACCGGGCCGAGGTGGACGCCGACCCGGTCCTCGAGCGCGTAGGCGGTCTCGATCAGCTCGTTGACCGGGGTGGTCTCGGGCAGGGTGACGAGGATCACCTGGGCGCGCGACGGATCGCTCAGCAGGTCGACGACGTCCTGGGCCTGGGCCCGCACGGGGCCACCACGCACGGCGTCGAGCAGCCCGCTCGCCGAGGTGAGGAACGTGATCGCGTGGCCTGCCGCGGGGCCGTCGACGACGATCACGTCCCACTCGCCGCTGCGCTCGAGCTGCTTGATCCTGCCGAGCACGACGAGGTCGTCGATGCCCGGTGCGGCCGTGGCGACGATGTCGATCACCCCGGTCGTCGTGAGCCGTCTGGCGATGCGCCCGAAGCCGTGCTCGCGCAGGTACGCCTCGAGGGCGACCGGCCCGGAGATCGCCTCGCACGCGACGTCGCCCACCAGCTCGGCGAGCAGCGGCTTGCCGTCGAGCTCGACGGCGAGCACGCGCAGCCCGGCGTCGGCGGCCGCTCGCGCCAGGACTGCCGTTACCGTGGTCTTGCCCACTCCCCCCTTGCCCGCCACGATGGTGACGCGAGCGGCGGTGAGCTGCGGCACAGGATCGACGAGCTCCGGAGGCACCCTTGCGCAGACTAGCGATCGCCCTGTTGGCGGTGGCCGCCTGCCTCGGCGTCCTGTCGCTCGGTGGCGGGCCCGCCGCGGCGCAGGGCGACGAGGCGGCGCCGGGCACGGTGGACGTGCTGCAGGTGAGCGGGCTGATCGACCCGATCGTCATCGAGTCCATCGACGACGCCATCGCCCGGGCCGAGCGTGACGGTGCGCAGGCGCTGATCCTGCAGATGAACTCGCGCGGCGCGGTCGTGAGCCGCGACGAGATCGAGTCGCTGATGGAGCGCATCGCCGCGGCACCGATCCCGATCGCCATCTGGGTCGGGCCGTCGGGCGCCCGCCTCTACGGGACGCCCGGGCAGCTGCTCGCCGTGGCGGACGTCACCGGGATGGCGCCGGGTGCACGCGTCGGGCACTTCGGCGTACCGCTGCGCCCCGACGGCGTCGCCGTCGAGTTCGGCGAGGCGACGAACCGGCTGCGCGACGGCTCGCTCGGGTTGAGCGAGGCCCGCCGCCTCGGCGTGTTCAAGCAGCGGATCCCCGACGAGGGCATCCCGACGATCGTCAGCATGGTGCACGCCCTCGACGGCTACGAGGAGAACGGCGTCGTCCTGGAGACGACCGAGGAGTCGGTCGCGTCCGACGGCACACCGCGCCGGGAGACCGTAGCCACGGTCCGCTTCGCCAAGCTCGGGCTCGTCGACCAGCTGTTCCACACCGTCGCCAGCCCGGCGGTGACCTACCTGCTGCTGCTGATCGGCCTGGGCCTGTTGATCTTCGAGTTCTTCACCGCCGGCGTCGGCGTGGCCGGCGTCGTCGGGGCGGGCAGCCTGGTGCTCGCGTGCACCGGGTTGGCGACGCTCCCGGTGCGCGGCTGGGCGGTCGGGCTGCTCCTCGCCGCGTTCCTCGCCTTCGCCGTCGACGTGCAGGTGGGCATCCCGCGCTTCTGGACCGGTGTCGGCATCGTCCTCACGACGTTCGGCAGCCTGATGCTGTTCGAATCGCTGCCGGGGACGACGTTGCGGCCGTCGTGGATCACGTTGCTCGCCGGCATCGGCGGCACGGTCCTCGCGTTCGTGGTCGGCATGCCGTCGATGGTGCGGACGCGCTTCGCCACGCCGACGATCGGTCGCGAGTGGATGATCGGCGAGCTCGGCGAGGTCGTCGAGGACGTCGACCCCGACGGCGTGGTCACCGTCCGCAACGGGCGCTGGCGGGCGCGCACGAACCGGGCGACCCCGGTCGCCGCCGGGCAGCAGGTGCGGGTCGTGGCGATCGACGGGGTGACGTTGGAGGTCGAGCCGCTCGAGGGTGCCGCCCGCGACCCCCGGGAGCGCCGGCGCTCGAGAGCGGGCTGAGCGAACTGCTCGTCACCGCGGGTTTCCGGGCAATGAACCCTGTGTGAACAGGCCCTCCAGGGCATTGAAGGCCCGAGGTGCCGTTCGTACGTTGAGCCCCGTGAAGGGGCTGTCCTTGACCTGGCAAGAGAGCGGTGCGTGCCGCACGGTCGGCAACCAGGCCGACTTCTACCCGCCGATGCACACCGAGCGGAAGCACGAACGGCTCGCGCGGGAACGCCGGGCGAAGGCGGTGTGCGCGACGTGTCCGGTGCAGATGCAATGTCTCGAGCACGCCATCGCGACCGACGAGCGCTACGGCATCTGGGGTGGTCTGAACCAGGACGAACGGCGCCTGCTGCGGGCCTCAGCCTGACGGCGAACCCGGCCCCGGTCCGGGCATCCGGGGCCCGGCGATGCGCAGGTCGCCGCGCCGGCGGGTGATCCCGCGGGCGTCGAGCTCGGCCAGCAGCGGCACGGCGTGCTTGCGCGTGATGCCCGCCGCCTCGCGGAACTCGCTCACGGTGAACCCCGTCCCGGCGCGGGCGAGCAGCTCGGCGGCGAGCCGGGCCGCGGCGTCGATCGCGTCGGCGTGCCAGTAGATCCCGTCGCGCTCGACGAGCGCACCGCGCCGGACGAGGTCGCGCAGCTCACCGCGGGAGATCCCCTCCGGCGCGGGCGGCGCCAGCCCGCCGGCAGCGAGGGTGGCGACCACCGGGTGCTGCGCGAGGTCCGGCGCACTGCCCGCGAGGTGCGCCTGCACGCCGTCGACGACGACGTCGTCGAGCACGTCGAGCAGCGCCCGCTCGCGCTCGTCCAGCGTCGCCAACGCGATCGGGAGGCGGGCGCGCAGCGCCTCCGCCGCCCGCGCCGCGGCGTCGGGGTCGACCACCCACCGACCGATCGTCGGCGGGCGGCGCTCGCCGGTGAGGCGCTCCAGCTCGTCGGCGTCGACCCAGCCGCGCTCGGCGACGACCCGCTCGACGCGTCGATCCGGTCGCGCCCGCGAGGCAGGCAGCACCGGGGCGACGTCGAGCACCTCACCGCCGCCGACCGTCTCGTCGCGCCCGGTCTCGCGCAGCACGAAGCGGTCCCCGGGCAGCAGTGGCACGGCGGTGCCGAGGTGGATCCGGACGAGCGCGTCGGTGCCGGGCCGGATGGCGTCGGGTCCGAGGACGCGCAGCCGGACGGCGTGCTCGCCCGAGCCGAGGTACGCGAGGTAGGCGCCGCGGCGGGACACGGTGTGGTCGAGCGACGCGAGCACGTGCAGCCGGGCGTCGAAGCGGTCCGTGAGGTGCCACTGGCCCGGCGCCACCACGGCGTCGCCGCGCGCGAGCTCGGTGTGCTCGATGCCGCTCAGGTTGAGCGCCACCCGGTTGCCCGGGTCGATCCGCTCGACGACGACGCCGTGGGTCTGGATGCTGCGCACGCGCACGCCACGACCACCCGGCTCCACGACCATGCGGTCGCCGGTCGCGATCGCTCCACCGGTCAGGGTGCCGGTGACGACGGTGCCGCTGCCGCGGGCGGCGAAGACCCGGTCGATCCACAGCCGCGGCCGGCCGCGGTCCACCGCCGCCGGCGTCGTGCGGGCGAGGCGGCCCAGCGCGGCGCGCAGCTCGTCGAGCCCGGTCCCCGCCGGCGCGGCGACGGGGACGACCGGCGCGCCGTCGAGGAACGTGCCTGCCACGTGCTCGGTGACGTCGAGCGCCGCCAGCTCGACGAGGTCGGGCTCCCCGGCCAGGTCGACCTTCGTCAGCGCGACGACGCCGTGGCGGATGCCGAGCAGCTCGAGGATGCGCAGGTGCTCCTCGCTCTGGGGCATCCACCCCTCGGTGGCGGCGACGACGAACAGGCAGGCGTCGACGCCGCCGACGCCGGCGAGCATGTTGCGCAGGAACCGGACGTGCCCGGGGACGTCGACGAAGCTGATCGGCTCCCCGTCGATCACGGCGTGGGCGAAGCCGAGGTCGATCGTCAGCCCGCGGCGCTTCTCCTCGGCGAAGCGGTCGGGATCGGTCCCGGTGAGCGCCCGCACGAGCGTGGACTTGCCGTGGTCGACGTGGCCGGCGGTGGCGATCACCCGCATCGCAGCCTCACGCCGTGGCGGCGCGGATCGCAGCGATCAGCTCGTCGTCGTCGGCCGGCTCGACGGCCCGCAGGTCGAGCGTCGTCACGCCGTCACGCGCCCGGGCGATGACCGGCACCGTGTGGGCGCGCAGCGCGGCGAGGTGGTCGCCCGGCAGGCAGACACCGGCGGACGGGATCGTGGCCCCGGGTGCCGACCCGGCGCCGGGCACGGCGTCGGTGTCGACCACCTCGGCGCCGGTCGCCGCGGCGATGGCCGCGGCCCGCCGACGCAACGCCTCCACGGGTGTCGCGGCCATCCGCCAGAACGGCACGCGCGTGACGACCTCGCGCGACAGGTAGGCGAGGGCCAGCTCCTGGAGGGCGTTGAGCACGAGCCCCCCGGGGCGCAGCGCCCGCGCGAGCGGGTGCCGGGCGCAGCGGGCGACGAGGTCGGCGCGCCCGGCGATGATCCCGGCCTGCGGTCCGCCGAGCAGCTTGTCGCCGCTGAACGTCACGAGCGCGGCGCCGGCCTCGAGCGTCTGGCGTGCCGCCGGCTCGCCGGCGAGCCATGGCGGCGGCGGGCCCGGCCACCAGGGGCACGTCGCGTCCAGCAGGCCGCTGCCGAGGTCGACCACGACCGGCACCCCGAGCGTGGCCAGCGCAGCGACCGGGGTCGCCTCGACGAACCCGTCCACGCGGTAGTTGCTCGGGTGGACCTTGAGCACGAGGGCGACGTCGCCTCGCTCGACCGCCCGGCGGTAGTCCTCGAGGCGCGTGCGGTTCGTCGTGCCCACGTCCACGAGCCGGGCGCCGGACTGCTCCATCACCTCCGGCACGCGGAAGCCGCCACCGATCTCGACGCTCTCCCCGCGGCTGACGGGCACGTCGCGCCCCGCCGCCAGCGCCGCGAGCACGAGCAGCACGGCGGCCGCGTTGTTGTTCACGACCATCGCGTCCTCGGCACCGCACAGGCGGGCGACGAGCTGTCCGACGGCGCGCTGGCGGGATCCCCGCGCGCCGGTCGCCAGGTCGAGCTCGAGCGACTGGGCACGGGCCTCCTGGTGGTGCGCCAGCGGCGCCCGGCCGAGGTTCGTGTGCAGCAGCACCCCCGTGGCGTTGATCACCGGCGTGAGCAGCGTGCGGCGCAGCGCCTCGGCGCGGCGCGGCGCGTCCTCGACGGCGCCGTCGGCGATCGCCTGGCGGGCGACGTCGACGAGCAGCGCATGCGGGAGGCCGGTCGCCGCCAGGGAACGGGCGAGGCGGTCGACCGACGGCGGGCGCTCCATCGACGGCGAGGGTATCCAGCACCGGCGCGCCACACCGGCGCGGCGGTGGCCGCAGCACGGCGCCGCCGGCTCCGTAGGCTCCGGGCGATGCCGCTCCCGGTCCCGGTCGTCCGCCTCGATCCCGAGCTGCCGCTGCCGCGCTACGCCCACACGGGCGACGCCGGCCTCGACCTCCACGCCCGCGAAGAGGTCACGCTGCGCGCGGGTGGTGGCCGCGCGCTCGTGCCGACGGGCATCGCCATCGCCCTGCCGATGGGCTACGCAGGGTTCGTGCTGCCGCGCAGCGGCCTCGCCCTGCGCCATGGCATCACCGTCGTCAACGCTCCCGGCCTCATCGACGCCGCGTACCGCGGCGAGCTGAAGGTCGTGCTGATCAACACCGACCCGCACACCGACTACACGGTGCACCGCGGCGATCGCATCGCCCAGCTCGTCGTGCAGCGCGTCGAGGAGGTGACCTGGCAGGAGGTCGACCAGCTGGAGGGCGAGGACCGCGGCGGCGGCTTCGGTCACACCGGCCGCTGACGACCTGCGGCCGGGCCGGCCTACTTCCAGGCGAACACCGGCTGCTCGAAGTGCGCCACCGGGTCGGCGCGGCCCTCGAGCGCCAGCCACCGGAACTGCACCAGCACGGCGGCCGTCGGGGCGTGGATGAGGTCGTTGCCGAGCGGCAACTGGACCACGGGACGGTCGCTCTCCGGGATCGACACGAACCGCGGCGAGTCCGCGCGGCAGAGCTGGTGCAGGCCGACGCGGTACGCGGCGAGCACCTCGCCGGGATCGGGACGCAGCTCCGTGCGCCCGCCACCCCACAGCACGACCGGCGTGATCACGTACCCGGAGCGCGTCGCGTAGTCGTCCATCAGGCCGAGCACGCTGTCGGCGCCGAGGCGGATCCCCAGCTCCTCCTCCGTCTCGCGCCGCGCCGCGAGCTCCGGGGTCTCCCCGTCGTCGAGGCGCCCGCCCGGCAGCGCCCACTGCGAGGCGTGGCGGTTGAGGCCCGCCGCACGACGGCACAGCAGGAACGCGGCGCCCCCGCTCACGTTCGTCATCCGCCCGTCGAGCCCTTGCGCCCCGCCCGGGATCTGGTCCATCGCGTCCTGCGACGGCTGGTAGGGATCGACGCGGTCCTCACCCTCCTCCGAGTCGACGACCACGACCGCGACGGCGGCGTGGCGGCGGCCCTCGAGCGGCACCGCCCGGCGCCGGTGCGCGGCGAGGTTGGCGGCGATGCGCTCGCGCAGGGCGTCGTCGTAGGGCAGCGGCGGTGGGACCGGCGACATCGCCTCCATCGTCGCCGCCCGGCGGGACAGGGGGCGAACCGGCCCACGTCAGTAGCGTCGGCGCCCGTGCGCAAGCTGGTCATCCACGAGCTCGGCTCGCTCGACGACCTCGTCGTGGTGGAGGAGCCGGACCTCCACGCGGCACCCGGACAGGTCGTCGTCGACGTCGAGGCGGCAGGCGTGAACTTCGTCGACGCCCTGATCGTGCAGGGCCGCTACCAGTTCACGCCGTCACTGCCGCACACGCCCGGCACCGAGGTCGCCGGCCGGGTCGCCGCGATCGGCGCCGGCGTCGACGGGTTCACCGTGGGCCAGCGCGTCCTCGCCACGCCGCCCGCTGGCGGCTACGCGTCGCAGGTCGCCGTCCCCGCCGCGGCCGTGCACCCGCTGCCGGGCTCGATCACCGCCGGGCAGGCCGCGGCGCTCGTGCAGAGCTACGCCACCGCGCTGTACGCGCTGACCCGGCGCACGACGCTGTCCGCCGGCGAGTGGGTCGCCGTGCTCGGCGCCGGCGGTGGCGTCGGGCTGGCGTGCACCGACCTCGCCACCGCGCTGGGTGCCAAGGTCGTTGCGTGCGCGTCGAGCGAGACCAAGCTCGAGCTCGCCCGCCGGGCCGGCGCGGCGGCGACCGTCGCCTACGAGGACACCGACCTGAAGACGGCCATCCGGGAGATCACCGGTGGCGGCGCCGACGTGGTCGTGGACCCGGTCGGCGGCGACAAGGCCGAGGCCGCGCTGCGCAGCCTGCGCTGGGCGGGGCGCTACCTCGTCATCGGCTTCGCCGGCGGCGGGATCCCGCGGATCCCGCTCAACCAGGTGCTGCTGAACGGCCGCACGGTCCTCGGGGTCGAGCTCGGCGGCTGGGTGCGCCGCGACCCGTCCGGCTACCACCAGCTCATCCGCGAGCTGCTGGACCTCGTCGCCGCCGGCACGCTGCACCCGATCGAGCCGATCGCCCGGCCGCTCGCCGAGGCACCCGCGCTGCTCGCCGAGATGCAGGCGCGCGCCGTGGCCGGCAAGGCCGTCCTCGTACCCTGACCCGCGTGGTGAGGGCGCTGCCCTCGTCCGCTTCCTCCGTCAGGAGCGGTAGCCGTTGGTGACCGGCATCCGCCGGTCACGGCCGAACGCCTTGGTCGTGACGCGCACGCCCGGCGGGTACTGGCGGCGCTTGTACTCGGCGACGTCGACGAGCCGGGTGACGCGCCGGACGACTGCCTCGTCGCAGCCCATCTCCACGATCTCCGGGACCGTGCGGTCCTCCTCGACGTAGGCCTCGAGGATCGGATCGAGCACCTCGTAGGGCGGCAGGCTCTGGTCGTCGCGCTGGTCCGGGCGCAGCTCCGCGGACGGCGGCTTGGTGAGCACCGACTCGGGGATCAGGGCGAAGCCGGCACGCTCGTTCACGTACCGGCACAGTGCGTAGACCTCGGTCTTCAGCACGTCCTTGATCACGGCGTAGCCGCCGACCGAGTCGCCGTAGATCGTGAAGTAGCCGACCGCCGCCTCGCTCTTGTTGCCCGTGGCGAGCACCATCCAGCCGAACTCGTTGGAGAGCGCCATGAGCACCTGGCCGCGGCAGCGGCTCTGCAGGTTCTCCTGGGTCAGCCCGGGCGGCCGCCCCGCGAAGCTCTCCTCGAGCATCTCGAGGAACGCGCCGAACGCCGGCTCGATGGCGATCGTCCGGTAGTCGATGCCCAGGTTGTGGGCGAGCTGCGCGGCGTCCGACCTGGAGTGCTCGCTCGAGTAGCGCGACGGCATCGACACGCCGTGCACGTGGTCCGCGCCCAGCGCGTCGGCGGCGATGACGGCGACGAGCGACGAGTCGATGCCACCGGACAGACCGATCACCACGTCGGTGAAGCCGTTCTTGTGGCAGTAGTCGCGCGTGCCGAGCACCAGCGCGCTGTACAGCTCGCCGTGCGCGTCGCGCAGCGGCACGATCTCGTTCGTCACCGGCTCGCGCCCGGCGGTCTGCGACTCCGACACGTCCACCGTCGGCAGCGACATCTGCGAGACCCGACCGCGCGGGTCGAGCAGGCGCTGGCGATACACCGCCGGCACCGGCACGTCGACCACCATCACCGTCTCGGTGAACTGCGGGGCGCGGGCGATCAGCTCGCCCTCGGCGTCGAACACGAGCGAGCAGCCGTCGAAGACCAGCTCGTCCTGGCCGCCCACCTGGTTCACGTACACGAGCGCCGAGTGGTTGTCGGCGGCGCGGGTGGCCAGCATCTGCTCCCGGTACGCGGCCTTGCCCCGGTGGTACGGCGAGCCGTTGATGTTGATCGCCAGCTCCGCACCGCCGTCGGCCTGCAGCGCGAGCGGCCCGTTCGGGCTCCAGATGTCCTCGCAGATCGTGATGCCGACCTTGACGCCGCCGATGACGTACAGCTCCAGCGGATCGGTCTCGTTGCCCGGCGTGAAGTAGCGGGCCTCGTCGAACACCCCGTAGTTCGGCAGGTGCCGCTTGCGGTAGGTCCCGAGGATCTCGCCGTTCGCGCACACCGCCGCGGCGTTGAACAGGTCGCGGTCCTCCTCGACGAAGCCGACCACCGCCGCGCAGCGCCGGGTCCGCGCCGCCAGCTCGGCCAGCGCCGCCTCGTTGTCGGCCACGAACCGCGGCTTGAGCACGAGGTCCTCGGGCGGGTAGCCGGTGATCGACAGCTCGGGGAACGCGATGACGTCGCACCCCGCGGCCTCGGCCTGCTCGTAGGCGTCCAGCAGCTTGGCCAGGTTGCCCTCGATGTCACCGACCGTCGGGTTGAGTTGCGCCAGCGCGACGCGGAGCACGGTCACGGCACGCAACCCTAGAGGGGCGACCGCGAGCGCGTACGGTGCGGCCTGTGACGGACCTGGTGGAGCTGACGGCGGTCGAGCAGCGGCGCCTGCTCGGCGCGCGCGAGGTGTCGGCCAGCGAGCTCCTCGACGCCCACCTCGCCCGCATCGAGGCGGTGAACCCGACCGTCAACGCGATCGTCGCCCTCGATGCCGACGTCGCCCGAGCGCGGGCGCGGGCGATCGACGACGCACTCGTCCGGGGTGACGACCCCGGACCGCTCGCCGGGCTCGTCACGGCACACAAGGACCTCGAGGAGACCGCCGACTTCCCGACGACGTACGGGTCACCGCTGTTCGCCGGACACCGGCCGAGGACCGACGGCCAGGTGGTGGCGCGGATGAAGGCGGCGGGCGCCGTCGCCGTGGGCAAGACCAACACCCCCGAGCTGGGCGCCGGGTCGCACACGTTCAACCCGGTGTACGGCGTGACGCGCAACCCGTGGGATCCCGGCCGCTCGGCGGGTGGGTCCAGCGGCGGCGCCGCGGTGGCGCTCGCCTGCCGGATGGTCGCGACGGCCGACGGCAGCGACATGGGTGGTTCGCTCCGCAACCCGGCGGCGTGGAACAACGTGGTCGGGTTCCGGCCCTCGGCCGGTGTCGTGCCCGACGTCGTGCAACCGAACGGCTGGCTGCCGCTCAGCACGCGCGGCCCGATGGGCCGCACCGTCGAGGACGTCGCCCTCCTGCTCCGCGTCCTCGCCGCCCCCGACGGTCGCGACCCGCTCCACCGGCCACTCACGATCCCCGACGAGCTCGGGCCGCCCGGGCGGCCGCTGCGGGTCGCGTGGTCGGACGACCTCGGCGTCCCCGTCGAGCGCACCCAGCGCGACGTCCTCGCGACCGCCCGCCGGACGATGGTGGAGCTCGGCTGGGAGGTCGTCGACGCCGCGCCGGCACTGACTGCCGCACGGGACTGCTTCCGCGTCCTGCGCGCGTGGTCGATCGCCAACGGCCCACTGGTGCGCGCCGCCGCGGACCGGCTGGACGAGATCAAAGCGACCATCCGCGACGAGGTCGCCCGCGGGCGCGCCCTCACCGCCGCCGACGTCGCCACCGCCTACGCCCAGCTCACCTCCCTGTGGCGGGAGGCGGCCGCCTTCTTCGACGAGGGCTACGACCTCCTCGCCTGCCCCGTCACCCAGCTCTCGCCGTTCCCCGCCGAGCTCGAGTACCCGACCGAGGTGGACGGCGTCGCGATGGCGACCTACATCGACTGGATGGCGACGTGCTGGCGGATCACCGTCACCGGGTGCCCCGCCCTGTCGCTGCCCGCAGGATTCGACACCGACGGCCTGCCGGTCGGGCTCCAGCTCGTCGCCCGCCAGGGCGCCGACGTCGCGCTGCTGCGCGCCGCACGCGCCCTGGAGGAGGCCACCGGCTTCGCCGCCCGACGACCCCCGATGGTGCACCCATGACCACGACCTCCCCGCTCGTCGACCGCATCCGCCGACACGGCGACCGCCTCGCGATCGTCGATCCCGCCGGCGCCTGGACGTTCGGCGCGATCGACGCTGCCGCCGTCGCCCTGGCCGGTGCGCTCCCCGTCGAGCACGGCGACCGCGTGGCCATCCTCGCCACCCCGGGCCACGACTTCGTCGTCGCCCTGCTCGCCTGCTGGCACGCCGGGACCATCGCCGTGCCACTGCACCCGCCCCACCCCGACGCCGAGCTCGCCTACGTGCTCGCCGACAGCGGCGCAGCGGCGGTCATCGCCTCCCCCGCCCACCAGGACGCCGCGGCGCGCCTCGCCGCAGGCGCCGGGATCCCGGTCGTCGACGTCACGCAGCGCGGCGTCGTCCACCGCTTCTCGCCCGGCCTCGACCGGCCGGCGCTGATGGTGTACACGAGCGGCACGACCGGCCGCCCCAAGGGCGCCGTGCACACCCACCGCAGCCTCGCCGGGATGGTCGACGGGATGGTCGCGGCGTGGGGGTGGACGCCCGACGACCGCACGGTGCTCGTGCTGCCGCTCAACCACGTCCACGGCCTCGTCAACGTCACGCTCACCCCACTGGCGATCGGCGCGTGCTGCGAGGCGCCGGGCGGGTTCGACCCGGTGCACGTGTGGGAGCGCCTCGCGTCCGGCGAGGTCACCGTGTTCATGGCCGTGCCGACCGTCTACGCCCGCCTGACCGCGGCGTGGGAGGCCGCTGACCCCGAGACCCGCGGGCGCTGGTCGCGCGGTGCGGCCGGGCTGCGCCTGATGGTGAGCGGCTCGGCGGCGCTGCCCGTCTCCACGCTCGACCGCTGGCGCGAGCTGACCGGGCACACCCTGCTCGAGCGCTACGGCATGACCGAGCTGGGGATGGTGCTCTCCAACACGCTCGACCGGCGCGTGCCGGGTCACGTCGGCGAGCCGATGCCCGGTGTCGAGGTGCGCCTGGTCGACGACACCGGCGCCGACGTCCCCGACGGCACGCCCGGCGAGCTGCTCGTGCGCGGGCCGCAGGTGTTCGCCGGCTACTGGCAGCGGCCCGATGCGACCGCCGAGGCGTTCGTCGACGGGTGGTTCCGCACCGGCGACGTCGGGGTGCGCGAACCGGAGGGCTACCGGCTGCTCGGGCGCTCGTCGGTCGACATCATCAAGACCGGCGGGGAGAAGGTCTCGGCACTGGAGATCGAGGAGGTGTACCGCACCCGGCCGGACGTCGCCGACTGCGCCGTCGTCGGCCTGCCCGACGAGGAGTGGGGCCAGCGGGTGGCGATCGCCGTGGTGCCCGCCGGCGGCGCACCGCTCGACGCCGACGAGCTGCGGGCGTGGGGCAAGCAGCAGCTCGCCGCGGCGAAGGTCCCGACGCGGTACGTGTTCGTCGACGCGCTCCCGCGCAACACCCTCGGCAAGGTCACCAAGCCCGACGTCGTCGCGCTGTTCGGCTGACCCGTCCCGTTGCCCCGGCCGTCGGTTGCCGGATGGGGTGCGACGCGCACCGCGCTCGTACGGTGGCGGCATGTCGTTCACCGAGATCACCTACGAGGTCGACGGTCCCGCGGCGATCATCACGCTGAACCGGCCCGAACGCCTCAACGCGTTCACCCACACGATGATGCAGGAGATGATCGCGGCCCTGGACCAGGCCGACGCCGACGACGACGTGCGCGGCGTGATCGTCACCGGTGCCGGGCGCGGCTTCTGCGCCGGTGCCGACCTCGGGGCGGGCGGCGACACGTTCAACTACGAGGCCCGCGGCACCGCCCCGGCCGAGCCCGAGCGGGCGCCGCGCGACGGCGGTGGCGTCCTCACGCTGCGGATCTTCGACAACAAGAAGCCGGTGATCGCGGCGATCAACGGGTCGGCGGTCGGCGTCGGGCTGACGATGACGCTGCCGATGGACATCCGCATCGTCGCCGAGAACGCCAAGCTCGGGTTCGTCTTCGCCGGGCGCGGCATCGCCCCCGACGGCGCGGCGAGCTGGTTCCTGCCGCGCATCGTCGGCATCAGCCAGGCGCTGGAGTGGGTGCTGACCGCCCGCATCTTCACCGCCCAGGAGGCGCTCGAGGCCGGGCTCGTCAAGCAGGTGCTGCCCGCCGACCAGGTGCTCGACGCGGCGAAGGCGCTGGTGCAGGAGATCGCCAACGGCGCCGCGCCCGTGTCGGCGGTGGTCTCCCGGCAGCTGCTGTGGCGCATGCTCGGCGCCGATCATCCGATGGTCGCCCACCGCGCCGACTCGGCGGCGATCTTCGAGCTCGGGCGCATGGACGACGCCAAGGAGGGCGTGATGGCGTTCCTCGAGAAGCGCACCCCGCAGTGGAAGCTCAAGCCGTCCACCGACATGCCCCCGTCCTACCCCTGGTGGGACTTCCCGACCTACGAGGGCGACTGACCCCCGTTCCCGGTTCCGGATTCGTCAACTTCTCGCGAAAACGGCCCGATGCGTGCCGTTTTCGCGAAGAGTTGGGGCGGCGGACGGTGAGCGAACGCCCGGATTCTCCGGCGGCTCGGGGCCGGATCCGCCAACTTTCCGCGAGAACGGACGCATTGGGTCCGTTTTCGCGAACAGTTCGCGAGCACGGACCCTCAGGCGTCGAGGGCGAGGGTGAGCGGGAGGACCGCGGTGGCGCCGGCATGGCGCAGGACGCGGGCCGCGACGGTCAGCGACCAGCGGGAATCGGCGACGTCGTCCACCAGCAGCACCGGACCGATCAGCGGCGCCAGCCCGGCGGCGACGTCGGGCGGCACGACGATGCGCTCCCACACCGCCGCCAGCCGGTGCGCGCTGTTGCCGCCGTGCCCGCCCGTCGGCCCGCCGTGGGCGTACGCCAGCGTGCCGAGCAGCGGCAGCGTGCCGATCCGGGCGATCCGTGCGGCGAGCGACCCGATCAGCTGCGGCCGCGTGCGCGACGGCATCGCCACTACCGCCACCGGCCGGTCCAGCCACCCCCAGCCGCGCAGCACGGCCACGACGGCCTGCACGACCGCATCCGGCACCGGTCCGTCCACGCTGCCCGGCCCGACCAGCTCCCGGATCCGGGCGCCCCAGCCGATGTCCGACAGCCGGGCGACGGCGCGGCCCGTGCCGGCCTGCTCGTCGGCCGGGATGCGTCCCTTCACGTCCACGCCCAGCGCCGCCATGCCCGTCGGCCACTGCGTGCGCGGCTCGAGCTCGACACCGGGGCGGTCGAGCGCAGCGCGCGCCGACACCACGGCGTCCTCGGACACGTCCGTCGGGAACCACACGCCGGCGCACACGTCGCACCGCCCGCACGGCGCGGCGTGCGGATCGTCGAGCTCCCGCCGCAGCAGCTCCATCCGGCACGTGCCACCCGCCAGGTAGCGCCGCATCGCCTCCTGCTCGGCCGCCCGTGCCGCGGCCACGCGTGCGTAGCGGTCCCGGTCGTACGCCCACGGCTGCCCTGTGGCGATCCACCCGCCGGCCACGCGGCGGACGGCGCCGTCCACGTCGAGCACCTTGAGCATCATCTCCAGCCGTCCCCGGCGCAGCGGCACGCGGGTCTCCAGCACGGCCGTCGACAGCGGTCGGCCCGCAGCGGCGAGGGCATCGAGCGTGAGGCGCACGACGTCCTCCTCCGGGAACGCCAACGAGCCGAAGTAGCGCCAGATCGCCTCGTCCTCGCGGCCCGGCAGCAGCAGCACGTCGGCGCGGTCCACGGCCCGGCCGGCACGCCCCACCTGCTGGTAGTAGGCGATCGGCGACTGCGGCGCCCCGACGTGCACGACGAAGCCGAGATCAGGCTTGTCGAAGCCCATGCCCAGGGCGGACGTGGCGACGAGCGCCTTCACGCGGTTCTCGACCAGCGCCCGCTCGGCGCCGAGGCGCTCGTCGGTGTCCGTGCGCCCGGAGTAGGCGACCACGTCGTGGCCGGCCGAGCGCAGGTACGTCGCGAGGTCCTCGGCGCCGGCGACGGTGAGGGTGTAGATGATCCCGCTCCCCGGCAGGTCGTCGAGGTGCTCAGCGAGCCACCCCAGCTGGTGGGCGGCGTCGGGCAGCCGCAGCACGCCGAGGCGCAGGCTCTCCCGCTCCAGCGGACCGCGCTGGACCAGCACATCGTGGCGGGTGCCGTCGGCGCCGAGCGCCAGCTGCTCGGCGACGTCGTCGACGACGCGCTGGTTCGCCGTCGCCGTGGTGGCGAGCACCGGGACGTCCGGGCGCAGGCGCGCCAGCGCCTCCCGGATGCGCCGGTAGTCCGGGCGGAAGTCGTGGCCCCAGTCCGAGATGCAGTGCGCCTCGTCGACCACGAGCAGCCCGATGCGCGCCGCCAGCGGGGGCAGCACGCGGTCCCGGAAGTCCGGGTTGTTCAACCGCTCCGGGCCCACCAGCAGCACGTCCACGCCGTTCGCGTCCAGCGCCCCCTCGACCGCGGTCCACTCCTCGGTGTTCGACGAGTTGATCGTGTGAGCCCGGATCCCGGCCCGCGCCGCGGCGTCCACCTGGTTGCGCATCAGCGCGAGCAGCGGCGACACGATCAGCGTCGGACCCGCTCCGCGCGCCCGCAGCAGCCCGCTGGCCACGAAGTACACGGCGGACTTGCCCCAGCCCGTGCGCTGCACGACCAGCGCCCGACGGCGGTGGACGACGAGCGCCTCGATCGCCGCCCACTGGTCGTCGCGGAGCGCGGCATCGTCATGCCCGACGAGCGCACGCAGCAGGTGCTCGGCCTCGGGGCGCAGCGACGTCGACATGACGGCGACCGTACCGAAGGGGTGTCACGACCCCACCCGCCACCGGTGCCGCGCGGTTAACACAGCGTTCACAATCGGGACACGGATGGGCAACGGGTGCCCGAAAGGATGAGCCCGCACGGTGGCGACCAGTGCGCCGTTCGTGCCCCTACCCCAACGATTCCCCTACTGGTCAACGAAACGAGGGCACCTGTGGTCTACAAGGCTGAGTACATCTGGATCGACGGCTCGGAGCCGACGTCCAAGCTGCGATCCAAGACGAAGATCCTGCCCGATGGCACCGAGCCGCCGGAGTGGGGCTTCGACGGGTCGAGCACGAACCAGGCCACGGGCGATCGCAGCGACTGCATCCTCGTCCCGGTCTTCGTCTGCCCCGACCCCATCCGCGGCGGCAACGACAAGCTCGTCCTCTGCGAGGTCTACTCGGCGGACGGCAAGCCGCACCCGACCAACACCCGAGCGGCACTGGTCAAGACGGCCAAGAAGTACGCCAAGCACGAGCCGCTGTTCGGCATCGAGCAGGAGTTCACGTTCTTCAAGGACGGCCGTCCGTACGGCTTCCCGGTCGGTGGCTTCCCGGCCCCGCAGGGCGGCTACTACTGCGGTGTCGGCGCCGACGAGATCTTCGGCCGTGACATCGTCGAGGAGCACCTCGACAACTGCCTCGCCGCGGGCCTGTCGATCAGCGGCATCAACGCCGAGGTCATGATCGGTCAGTGGGAGTTCCAGGTCGGGCCGCTCGGGCCGATCGAGGTCTCCGACCAGCTGTGGGTCGCCCGCTGGCTGCTCTACCGCACGGCCGAGGACTTCGACGTGTCGGCGACGCTCGACCCGAAGCCGGTGAAGGGCGACTGGAACGGTGCCGGCGCGCACACCAACTTCTCCACGAAGGAGATGCGCGAGGAAGGCGGCTACCAGTACATCGAGAACGCCTGCAAGGCGCTCGGCAAGAAGTGGGAGCTGCACGTCCGCAACTACGGCCACGGCATCGAGGATCGCCTCACCGGTCACCACGAGACGGCGCCGTGGAACAAGTTCAGCTACGGCGTGTCCGACCGCAGCGCGTCGATCCGCATCCCGCTGCACGTCTACAAGGCGGGCAAGGGCTACCTCGAGGACCGTCGACCCAACGCCAACGCCGACCCGTACGTGGTCACCCGGCTGTTGATCGACACCGTCTGCTCGGCGCTCTGACCGGACGCGACCCCGCTTCCCGGACGAAGCCGCCGGCCACGGTGCCGGCAGTTGACCACGGAACCGACGCTCGTTGGGTCCCTGGGGCGTGTGCCCACGCGACACACGCCCCGGGGACCGCGAGGGCGGATGTCCGGGACCGAACCTCCAGACTGGTGGCGTGAGCGAGATGCTGGACCAGCAACGCGAGTACGTCCTGCGCAGCGTCGAGGAACGGGGGGTCCGGCTGATCCGCCTCTGGTTCACCGACGTCCTCGGGAACCTGAAGAGCTTCGCGATCAGTCCGGCGGAGCTGGAGAACGCGCTCGAGGACGGGATGACGTTCGACGGCTCGTCGATCGACGGCTTCTCGCGCGTGCAGGAGTCCGACGTGCTGGCCGTTCCCGACCCCGACACGTTCGAGGTGCTGCCCTGGGGTGACCCGAAGGTCCCTGAGGCACGGGTGTTCTGCGACATCCACAACCTCGACGGCACGCCGTTCGACGGCGACCCGCGGCAGGTGCTGCGCCGCCACGTGCGCGCCCTGCACGAGCAGGGGCTCACGTTCTACGTGGCGCCCGACATCGAGTTCTTCTACTTCCTGCCGCCCGAGCCCGGGCAGCCGCCACGCCCGATCGACGAGGGCGGCTTCTTCGACCTGACCACCAACGACATCTCCGGCTCGGTGCGCAAGCAGACGATCCGCACGCTCGAGATGATGGGGATCCCCGTGGAGTACAGCTTCCACGAGGACGCGCCGAGCCAGCAGGAGATCGACCTGCGCCACACCGACGCCCTGACGATGGCGGACAGCGTGATGACGTTCCGCCTCGTGGTGCGCGAGGTCGCCGCATCCCACGGGCTGCACGCCACGTTCATGCCCAAGCCGATGGAGGGCGTGCAGGGGTCGGGCATGCACACGCACCTGTCGCTGTTCCGCGGCGACGAGAACGCGTTCTTCTCCGCCGACGACGACTACTACCTGTCGGACTTCGCCAAGTCGTTCATGGCCGGGCTGCTGCACCACGCCGCGGAGATCACGGCGATCACCAACCCGACGGTGAACTCCTACAAGCGGCTGGTGCCGGGCTTCGAGGCACCGGTGCACATCTCCTGGGCGCGCAACAACCGCAGCGGGCTGATCCGGGTGCCCATCGCCAAGAAGGGCAACCCGCTGGCGACGCGGATCGAGTACCGCTCGCCGGACCCGACCTGCAACCCGTACCTCGCCTTCAGCGTCCTGCTCGCCGCCGGCATGCGCGGCGTCGCCGAGGGCTACGAGCTGCCTCCCGAGGCCGACGCCAACCTGTTCGAGATCGGCGACGACGTGCTCGCCAAGCTGGGCATCGAGCAGCTGCCACAATCGCTGTCCGACGCACTGAAGGCGATGGAGCGCTCGGAGCTCGTGCACGACGCCCTCGGCAGCCACATCTTCGAGTGGTTCCTGCGCAACAAGCGCACGGAGTGGCGCGAGTACAAGACGCACGTGTCGACCTTCGAGATCAACCGCTACCTCAAGGCGCTGTAGTCCCGTGTCGGCCAAGGAGACCGAGCTCCTCGTCGTGTTCGGCGAGCCCGTGAGCCCCGACCTCGCGCGCACGCTCGACCTCGGCGGCTACCGCTGGAAGTCGGTCGCCAGCGCCGACGAGGCGGCCGAGTTCGAGCCGTCGTCCGGCTGGGCGGGGGCGATCATCGACTGCAGCACCGACGCCAGCGGCGCGTGGGCGTTCGCCCGGGCCCTGCGCAAGCGGGAGCCGGGCAACCCGCCGGTGCTCGCCCTCGTGTCGGGCGCCCAGCTCGGTGACCTCGAGCTGCGCGACGAGCTGTACGACGACTTCTGCCTGTCGCCGTTCCACCCCGCGGAGCTCGAGGCCCGGTTGCGCCACCTGCTGTGGCGCGTCGGCGGGGGCACCCGCCCGGACGTGATCGAGTACCGCGAGCTGTCGCTGAACCTCGAGACGTACCAGGCGTCGATCGCCGGGCGCCCGCTGGACCTCACGTACATGGAGTACGAGCTGCTCAAGTTCCTCGCCCAGAACCCGGGCAAGGTGTTCACCCGCGAGATGCTCCTCAACCGGGTGTGGGGCTACGAGTACTACGGCGGTGCGCGCACCGTGGACGTGCACGTGCGCCGCCTGCGCGCCAAGCTCGGCGAGGAGCACGCCGGGCTGATCCAGACGGTGCGCTCGGTCGGCTACCGCTTCGGCCAGTCCCGCTGGGGCAGCTGACCAGCGCCGACGTTCCGCTCGCCGGCGGACCGGAACAGACCCTCCATCGCACCGACTACGGTGCGCGCCCGAGCGGTCATGGGGACCGCACCGACACGGGGAGATGACGATGGGGATCAGTCCACGAGCCCGCCGCGTGCGCCTCGGCGCCTTCGCGGCGCTGGCGCTGACCGGCGCCATGCTGCCCGTCACGGCGGCCGCCCGACCGGCCCTCAACGGGTGCGAACGGCGGGTGAACAACCACTACGACAAGCTGCTCGAGTGCGTGCGGGTGGAGGGGGTGTTGGAGCACCTCGCCGCGTTCCAAGCGATCGCCGACCGCAACGGCGGCAACCGCGCCGAGGGCACGACCGGCTACACGGAGAGCGTCGACTACGTCGTGGCGACGATGGAGGCGGCCGGCTGGGAGGTCGAGCGGGTGCCGTTCACGTACCCCGGCTCGGACAATCTCCTGCAGATCGAGCCCGACGGCGAGTCGTTCCCGGCGATCGACGCCGAGGGCTCGGCCGAGGGTGAGGTCGTCGGCGTCGTCGTCCCGGTCGACATCAACCTCGACGGGGACCGCCAGAACACGAGTGGCTGCGAGCCGACCGACTTCGCCGGGTTCCCGGCGGGAGCGATCGCCCTCATCCAGCGCGGCACCTGCCCCTTCGCGGACAAGGCGCTGAACGCCCAAGCGGCGGGCGCGAGCGGCGTCATCCTGTTCAACCAGGGCGACTCGATCGGCACCGGTGACCGCTTCGGCCCGGTCAACGCGACCCTCGGCGGCCCGGGCGTCGCCGCCATCCCGGTGGTCGGCACGTCGTTCGACGCCGGCGTCGCCCTGAGCGAGGGGAGCCCGACGGTCCGGCTGCGGGTCGCCTTCGTCGACGTCGAGTCGGAGAACGTGATCGCCGAGCTGCCCGGCCGCAACGACGACAACGTCGTGATGGCCGGCGCCCACCTCGACGGGGTGCCCGCGGGGCCCGGGATCAACGACAACGGCAGCGGCAGCGCCGTCCTGCTCGAGGTCGCCCAGCAGCTCGGCCGGGTGCGGCCGGAGAACACCGTCCGCTTCGCCTGGTGGGGCGCCGAGGAGCTCGGCCTGGAGGGGTCGACGGCCTGGGTGAACGCCCAGCCGCAGGAGGAGCTCGACCGCATCGCGCTCTACATGAACTTCGACATGGTCGGCTCGCCGAACTACGTGTTCATGGTCTACGACGCGAACGAGTCGTCGTTCGAGGCGCCGGTACCGGTGCCCCCGGGCTCCGAGGCCATCGAGGCGACGTTCGAGTCCTTCTACACGTGGGCCGGCGTGCCCTACGACGACACCGAGTTCAGCGGGCGCAGCGACTACGAGGCCTTCATCCTCAACGGCATCCCGTCGAGCGGCCTGTTCACCGGAGCGGAGGTCGTCAAGACCCCGGAGCAGGCGGCGATCTGGGGCGGCGTCGCCGGTGCACAGTTCGATCCGTGCTACCACGCGGCGTGCGACACGCTCGGGAACGTCGACGAGGAGGCGCTCGCGATCAACGCCGACGCGGTGGCGTTCGCCGTGCTGACCTACGCCTACTCGACCGAGGCGGTGAACGGCGTGCCCGGCCGGCGCATCCCGGGGAACTTCCCGGTCCCCGAGCCGGCAGGCCCGGAGCACACCTTCGCGGGGCCGCTCGGCGGCGACCACCACGACGTGCACAGCGCCGTCGAGGTGAGCTGACCGCCACCGCACGCGGCGGATCCAGGGGCAGGCTCCATGGGTGCTCCACTGCGCCCATGGAGCCTGCGACGCACGTTCGAGCCGCGAACTGGGCGGGGTTCCTGCCAACTGCTGGCAGGGATCCCGCCCAGATGGCGAAAAGGCAGAGATCCCGCCCAGATCGGCGGGCCGGGGCGCGTCAGATGTACTCGCCGACGGCGGCGGTGACGCGCCGGGCGAACTCGGCCTTGCCGGCGCCGGAGGGGTGCACGCCGTCGGTGAGCAGGCCGTCCTCGCCGGCCACCGAGTGCCAGTCCACCACGGTGGCGTTGCCGCGCTCGGCGAGCACCTGGCGCAGCGTGTCGGCGAACGCCGCCGAGCGGGTCCTGTAGTCCTCGACGTAGCAGTCGACCCACACGAGCGGTTTGTCGGCGGGGATCGCCGCCAGCAGCTCGCTGATCGCGTCGTCGTAGTCCTCGACCGCGTAGTTGGCGAGATCGTTCGTGCCGAGGGCGACCACCCACAGGTCGGGCTCCTTGCCGTCGGCCAGCACCTCGGCGATGCCGTCCAGCCCGGACGTGATCCCGCCGTCGAGCACCATCCGCCGCCCCTGCTCGGCGTTGATCTCGACGTCGCGCACGCCGATCGCCGCGAACGCCGCGAGCAGCTCCTCGGTCGCCCCGACCGTGATCGAGTCACCGACCACGGCCACGTGCTCGATCGACTGGCCGGATCCGACGGGCGCACCGTCGACGCTGGCGGCCACGGCGACGGTGTCGGGCGGGGGCGCCGACTCGGCCTCCCGCTGCGCCGAGCACCCCGCGCCGGCGAGGAGCACCAGGGGCGCGAGGAGCGCCGACCCGCGCGCGATCGCCGTGGTTCGTGCTGCCATGGCCCACCAGTCTGGCCGCCGGGGCGGCGCGAACGCGGTCACCCGCCGGGCGTCACGCCAGGCCCTGGAGGCGGGCCGCGACCGCCCGATGGGCACGGACCCGCTCCTCGACCGCGTCGTGCACGAGCCGGCCGTCGCGCACGACGAACCGGCCGTGGACGACCGTGTGCACCGCCGACGCCGGCCCGCAGCGCAGCCACGCCTCGATCGGATCGGCGATCGCACCGGCGTACCGGGGCCCGTCCAGCGACCACACGGCCACGTCACCGACCGCGCCGGGCGCGAGCACCCCGAGCTCACCGGTGCGCCCGAGGCAGGCGGCGCCGCCGAGGGTGGCCATCTCGAGCGCCGTGCGCGCGGTCGCGGCGGCAGCGCCGTCGCGCAGCTTGGCGAGCAGCATCGCCTGACGGGCCTCGAGCCACATCGACCCCGAGTCGGCCGACGAGGAACCGTCGACGCCGAGCCCGACGTGCACGCCGGCGGCGCGCAACGGGATCACCGGGGCGATCCCCGAGGCGAGGATGAGGTTGCTCGACGGACAGTGGGCGACACCGACCCGGGCACGCCCGAGGCGGACGACCTCGTCGTCGTTCGGCATCACGCAGTGCGCCAGCCATGCCCGGTCGGTCATCCAGCCGGTGCGCTCGAGATACTCGGTCGGCCGGCAGCCGAAGCGCGCCAGCGAGTACGCGTCGTCCTCGGCGTTCTCGGCGAAGTGGGTGTGCAGCCGCACGTCGACGCGCTCGGCGAGCTCGGCCGAGCGGACCATCAGCTCCTCGGTGACGGTGAACGGCGAGCACGGGGCGAGGGCGATGCGGACCATCGCCCCGTGGCTGCGGTCGTGGTGGCGGGCGACGGCCTCCTCGCTCGCGGCGAGGATCGCGTCGTCGTCGGCGACCACGTCGTCGGGGGGCAGCCCGCCGTCCTTCTCCGACAGCGACATCGAGCCGCGGGTCGGGTGGAAGCGCACGCCGAGGTCGCGGGCGGCCTCGATCTCCGCGCCGAGCAGGTCACCGGCGCCGTGCGGATGCAGGTACAGGTGGTCGGTCGAGGTCGTGCAGCCCGACAGCGCCAGCTCGGCGAGCCCCACCCACGCCGACAGGTACGCCCCCTCGGTGTCCAGGCCACGCCAGATCGGATAGAGCGACTGGAGCCACCCGAACAGCGGCTTGTCGGTCATCGGCGGATACGCCCGGGTGAGGTTCTGGAACAGGTGGTGGTGGGTGTTCACGAGGCCCGGGGTGACGAGGCAATCGGTGGCGTCGACGGTGGTCGCGGCGGGCGGTGGCGTGCCGGTGCCGACGGCGCTGACGAACCCGTCGGTGATCGCCACCCATCCGCCGGCGAGCTCGGTGCGCTCGGCGTCCATCGTCGCCACGCAGCGGGCGTTGGCGATCACGAGGTCGGCCGGCTCGCTGCGCTGCTCGGTCATGCGAAGGTCGCCAGGCTGTCGACGATCGCGGCGAGGTCGTCCACGGTGGTCAGCGGGTTCACGATACACCAGCGCAGCACGGTCTCGCCCTGCCATGCGGTCGGTGTGACGAACGATTGCTGCGTGGCCAGCTGCTGGTCGCTCCACGCCTGGTACGTGGCCGCGTCCCAGCCGCGGCGCCGGAACAGCACCACCGACAGCTCCGGCTCGAGCAACAGGTCGAGGTGCGGTGCGTTGCGGACCAGCTCGGCGCCCTCGCGGGCGACGCGCAGGGTGGTCTCGATGGCGTCACGGTACGCGTCGGTGCCGTGGGTGGCGAGGCTGAACCACAGCGGCAGCCCGCGGGCCCGCCGGGAGAGGTGGTGGGCGAAGTCGGACGCGTTCCAGGGCCGCTCGGGCCCGTGCTCGTGGTGGAGGACGTCGAGGTACTCGGCGTGCTGGGTGTGCGCCCGGCGGGCGACCTCCGGCTCCCGGTAGACCAGGGCGCAGGAGTCGAACGGGGCGAACAGCCACTTGTGCGGGTCGACGATGAAGCTGTCGGCCGCCTCGATGCCGGCGAAGCGGTCGCGGACGCTGGGGGCGGCGAGCGCCGCGCCGCCGTACGCGCCGTCGACGTGCAGCCAGGTGCCCAGCCGCGCGCTCGCTGCGGCGGCGGCCCGGAGGTCGTCGATGACGCCGGCGTTGGTCGTGCCGGCGGTGGCGACGATGGCGAACACCCGGTCGCGGTCCTCCGGCGAGAGCGTGGCGATCGTCGCGTCGAGCGCGTCGGCCGTGAGCCGGCCGACCGGGTCCGGGGGGACGAGGACGACGTCGGCGTCCATCGCCCGGGCCGCGGCGGCGACCGACGAGTGCGCACCGCCCGACGTGATCATCAGGCCCCGGGTGCGGTCGTGCCGGCCGCCTGCCCGGTGCCGCCACCGCCACCGGGCCGCGATCAGGGCGCTGAGGTTGCCGGCGGTGCCGCCGCTGACGAACACGCCACCGGCCTCGGGGGGCAGCCCGGCCAGGTCGGCGATCCACCGCAGCGCCTCGTTCTCGGCGAAGACGGCGCCGCCGCCCTCCAGCCACGACCCCGCGTAGATGCTCGACGCGCCGACGACGAGGTCGAACAGGATCGCCGCCTCGGTCGGGGCGGCGGGCACGAACGACAGGAACCGCGGGTGGTCGATCGAGATGCACGCCGGGGCGAGGACGTCGGCGAAGATGCGCAGCGCCTCCAGCCCGCCGATGCCCTGCGGGGTGATCGTGGTGCCCGCCGCGGCGCGCAGCTCGGCCTCGGTGCGCGGGCCGTCCAGCGGTGGCGGGTCGAGCGCGACGCGCCACAGCGCGTACTCGACGATGGCGTCGGTCAGCTCGGCGATCGACTCGTCACGCCGATGCACGGCAACGGCTCAGTCGGTGAGCTCGAGCAGCTCGCTGCCCTCGTGGCGGGCCTCGGCGTCGCGCTCGAGCACCTCCCCGAGGATGGCCGATGCCACGCCGCCGCTCATCAGCACGAGGACCGGGATCAGCAGGAGCACGACGACGATGATGATCGCACCGGCCATAGGCCCCTCACGCTAGTGCCGCACACTCGTGATGGCGGAAACACGACACCAGGTGGTCGTTGACCAGTCCGCACGCCTGCATGAGGGCGTAGCAGATGGTCGGGCCGACGAACCGGAAGCCGCGCGTGCGCAGCGCCTTGCTCATCGCCGCCGACGCCGCCGTCGAGGCCGGGATCTCGGCGAGGGTGGTCCAGTGGTTCTGGATCGGCACCCCGTCGACGAACGACCACAGGAAGCCGGCGGGGTCGTCGAGCTCGAGCCAGGCGCGGGCGTTGTCGACGGCGGCGGTCACCTTGGCCCGGTTGCGGACGATGCCGGGGTCGGCGAGGCAGCGCTCGATGTCGTCGGCGGTGAACGCGGCGACGGCGACCGGGTCGAAGTTCGCGAAGCAGCGGGCGTAGCCGGCGCGCTTGTGCAGGATCGTCGACCAGGACAGCCCCGCCTGGGCACCCTCGAGCACGAGGAACTCGAACAACCGCCGGGGGTCGCGCTCGGGCACACCCCACTCCTGGTCGTGGTAGGCGACGTACTCGGGATCGCCCTCGCACCAGCCGCAGCGCGGCTTGTCGTCGGGCAGCGTCATCAGGTCAGGCCGGCTTGTGGGCCCACGCCTCGATCTCGACGGCCATCCCGCCCGGGAGCGCCGAGACCTCGACCGTCGAGCGGGCCGGACGGTGGTCGCCGAACGCCGCCGCGTACGCCTCGTTGAACTCGGCGAACGTGCCCATGTCGGTGAGGAAGCACAGCGTCTTCACGACGTCCTGCAGCGTCGCGCCGGCCTCGGCGAGGACGTCGGCGATGTTGGCGATGGCCTGCGTCGTCTGCGCGGCGACGCCACCCTCGACGATCCGGCCGTCCTTGATCCCGCCCTGCCCGGAGACGATCACGAGGTCGCCGGCGCGCACGAACGGGCTGTACGGTCCCATCGGCTTGCTCATGGCCCCGGAACCTAGTGGCCCGCCGGACGCCCCGTTCCGGCCACCCGCCGCGGCCGTCACCCCGTCGGCCGCGGCAACCGGCCGCCCACGCTTCAGTGTGAGCGATCAGACGTGGATCGCGTCTGATCGCTCACGCAGAACCTGACGTCACAGTCTGTGTCACCACCGCCGCGATCGACCGCGAGATCGGTGACGCGAACGCTGCGGACCCCGCAACCGGCCGCCCAGGCTTGTGTGTGAGCGATCAGACGTGGATCGCGTCTGATCGCTCACGCAGAACTGGCGTCAGCGGGTCAGGCCGTGAGGGGCCAGCGTGGGGGGAAGCCGGCGGCGCGCCAGGTAGCGGCGGCGACGGCGGCGAACACGGCGTCGGAGCCGTTCACGGGCGGGCCGTCGTCGGGCTCGATCTCGACGTGGATCGGCGGCACGTCGCTCGCCCGGAGGATCCCGAAGGAGCGGATCGTGAGGTCCACCGGCACCCCGTGCTCGTCGAGCGCCAGGCCCTCGCTGCGCACCCACCCGAGGGCCATGTGCGCGGCGCCGGTGCAGTAGCTGCGCAGGACGACCTCGTCGAGCGGATCGCCACAGCGCACCCGGACGTGCACCCCGTCGGCGTCGACCGTGGCCGTGGCCCGGCCGCCGCCGGGTGCGACGACCGTGTCGGGCCCGTCGCCCAGCGAGGCGAGCAGGATCGCCGCCTCCGCCCACCCCGCGGCCCGCAGGGCGCTCGACGTGCGCGGACCGGCGACGTCGACCTCCTCCACCGTGAGCCCCGGTGCCACCGACGTGATCGCCTCGGCGATCCCGGGCGTGCGGCAGACCCGCACGACGCCCGTGCCGTCGCGGCGGATCCCCGCGGCGATCGGCGGGCGCTTGGGGCCGAGGCGCACGACGTCCTCGCGCGTGTACAGCACCCGCACTGGGCGGCCGTGCTCGTCGGCCAGCCGGCGGGCGACGGCGGGGACCTCCGAGTCGACCTTGCCGCCGAACGCGCCGCCGTTGGCGAGGGGCGTGGCCGGCTCGCCGCCGGGCGTGCACCACGAGGCGTCGGGTTCGAGGTAACCCGGCTCGACCCACGTCGTCTGCAACGTGCGGTCCCAGTCACCGGGCGGGACCTCGAGCGGCCACGTGAGCGGCGCCGTCGAGCGACGTCCCTGGATGCGCCCGGCCAGGCGGCGGGCCTCGGCGACCGACTCGGCGACGTGCCACGTGCCCGCGGCGTCGCGGATCGCGACGAGCGCGTCGGGCGGGGCGGTGTCGTCGGCGAAGCCGCCCGCGCCGGCGCAGACCTCGGGGCCGACGCGCTGGGGGGTGTGGCCCTCGATCGCCGCCCGCCGCTCCGCCGCCACGCGCGCCTCGGCAGACGGTGCGGCCACGGGCTGCTCGGCGGGCTGCTCGGCGCCGAAGGCCGTCACCGCCTCGACGATCGGCTGCCAGCCGGTGCAGCGGCACAGGTGGGCGGCGAGCGCGCGGTGGACCGCCGCCGGCTGGGTCCGCGCGGCGGGGGTGAGGGCGGCGACGCGCATCAGGATCCCGGGGGTGCAGAAGCCGCACTGGGCGGCGCCGTGGCGGGCGAACGTCGCCGTCCACGCGTCGGCGTCGGGGAGCCCCTCGAGGGTCGTGACCTCACGGCCGGCGACCCGCGCGATCGGGGTGACGCACGAGACGCGCGGCTGACCGTCGACCCAGACCGTGCAGCACCCGCACTGGCCCTGCGGGCTGCAGCCGTCCTTCGGCGTGCGCGCGCCGAGGCGGCGCAGCGCGTCGAGGAGCGAGCCGCCGTCGTCGGGAACCTCGACGGGCCGCCCGTCGAGGCGGAACGGGATCAGCTGAAGCTCTGCCCGCAACCGCAGGTGCGGGTGGCGTTCGGGTTCGTGATGGCGAAGCCGGACTGCTCCAGGCCGTCCTTGTAGTCGAGCGTGGCGCCCATCAGCAGCTGGGCCGACGCGGGATCCACGACCACCTTGACCGAGTTGTCCGGGCCGAAGGTCGCCTGCTCGTCCTCCTCGGAGATGTCCCCGTCGAAGAACATCTCGTACGAGAACCCGCTGCAGCCACCAGGGCGCACGGCGACCCGCAGGGCGAGGTCCTCCGCACCCTCGGCGGCGAGGAGCTCCTTGACCTTCTTCGCGGCGCTGTCGGTGAGGGTGATCACGGCGTTCCTCCTGATCCTTGCTGGACTCAACGTTAGCGGGTGGTCACCACGACTCGGCAGGGGGTGCGGTGGGCGAGCGGGCAGAACTCGGTGACCTCGGCGTCGCCCATCCCGGCGAGGAAGCCGGTGACCAGGCCCTGGTGGAGGGCACAGACGAGGTCGGAGTGGGAGCGGGCGAAGTCGGCGAACGGGCAGTTGGCGAACGCGACCACGGCGCGCACCGGGGCGTCGGGCTCGTCGGTGACGGTGGCGTCGTCCTCGGTCACCACCGGGTCGAAGCCGAGCCGGTCGAGGTCGGCGACGAGCGCCTCGAGCGCCGACGGCGCCGCCTGGTAGCGCGTGGCGCGGGCGGTGCCCTCCACCTCGCCGACGGCGATCGCGTCGGCGGGGTCGGCGCCGACACGTCGGGCCACCTCGAGCACCATGCGGGCGAGCATCGGCATGACCGGCGGCTCGAGCCCCAGCGAGGGCGCGTCCGGTGCCAGCGAGTAGCGGTGCTGCGGGCGACCGACCTCGCCGCGCGGATCGGTCGTGACCTCGAGCAGGCCGACCTCGCGCATCCGCTCGAGGTGGGGGCGGACGGTGTTCGGGTGCAGTCCGAGCGTCTCGGCGATCTCGGCGGTGCCGAGAGGCCGGGCCGAGCGGGCGAGCTCCAGGTAGATGGCGTAGCGCGTGTTGTCGCCGAGCACCCGGAGCACGTCGCGCGGGGGCAGGGTGGACACCAGGCTCGCCGCCGCTGCCGACGGTGGTCCCCCATTCCCAGCCATCTTCACAGATTACACGGTCCGCACCGGTAAAATGGCCGGCATGGCAGCCACGCCCCCGAGCCGGGACGAGGTGATGGCCGTGCTCGAGTCCATCGTCGACCCCGAGCTCGGCGCCGACATCGTCTCACTCGGCATGGTGCCCGCGATCACCGTCCACGACGACGGTGCGGTCGAGGTCACCGTGAAGCTGACGATCGGCGGGTGCCCGCTGCGCGCCGACATCAAGCGGGAGATCGAGTCGCGCCTCGGGATCCATCCCGGCGTGCGCGACGTGCGCATCGAGTGGGGCGAGATGACCCCGGAGGAGCGCAGCGAGACGATGCTCAAGGCGCGCTGGCGCGCCCGGCAGCGGGCCGGCGACACCCAGGTCCCGGCATCCGCGCGCGTCCTCGCCATCGCCAGCGGCAAGGGTGGCGTCGGCAAGAGCTCGGTCACCGTCAATCTCGCCGTCGCGCTCGCCCGTCAGGGCCGCACCGTCGGCGTGCTCGACGCCGACATCTGGGGCTTCTCCGTGCCCCGCCTGCTCGGCATCGGCGAGCGGATGGAGGCCGAGCGCGTCGAGGGCAGCGAGCGGCCGCTGATCATCCCCAACGAGCTGCGCGTGGGGGACGGCCTGCTGAAGGTCGTGTCGACGGGGTTCCTCGTCGACGAGGACACCGCCCTCATGTGGCGTGGCCTCATGCTCACCAAGGCCGTCGAGCAGTTCCTGCGCGACGTGCACTGGGGCGACCTCGACGACCTGCTCATCGACATGCCACCGGGCACCGGGGACGTCCAGATGGGCCTGGCCCGCCTGCTGCCCCGCGCCGACATGGTGATCGTCACGACGCCGGCGCTGGCCGCCCAGAAGGTCGCCCAGCGGGCGGCGGACATGGCCCGGCGCAGCTTCGTGCGCGTCGTCGGCGTGATCGAGAACATGACCGACTTCGAGTGCGCCCACGGCGAGCGCTACCCGCTGTTCGGTGCCGGTGGCGGCGCCGCGCTGGCGGAGGCGATCGGTGTGCCGCTGCTCGGCCAGGTCCCGCTCGAGCCGGCGGTGTCGGCAGGCGGCGACGCCGGCCGGCCCGTGGCGCTCAGCGGCGACGGTGCCGCGGCGGCCGCGTTCCGGGCCATCGCGGCCCGCCTCGACGAGGTCGCCCCGCAGCCCGGCGACGGCGAGGGACCGGACATGGCCGGCTGCTCGGCGCGCCTGCTGCAGGCGGTCGAGACCGCGCTCGGCGAGCCCGTGCGGGCGACCTGACCGACCCGGATGACGACGGCTCAGTCGAGCTCGTCGTAGTCGGGGTCGCCGGGGAGCGACACGCCCGCCGGCCTGCCGTCGGGACCGCGGCGGATCTTGGGCAGGACGCGTGGCGGCGTGCCGACCGAATCGGCGAGCGCCAGCGCGGCGGCGGTGTTCTCGCAGCCGGCGACGAAGCGCAGGTTGGCGATGGTCGGCGGCATCATCAGCAGCTCGCCGGCCTCCGCCTTGGCGACCGCCTCGGCGGGGTTGACCCACATGCTGTGCACGAGCTCCTGATCGTCGTGCACGCCCTCTTGGTCCTCGGGTGCCCGGGCGAGGAAGAACCGGGTGTCGAAGCGGCGCGGTCCCTCGCCGACGGGGGTCACCCAGTGGGCGATGTAGCGGATCTCGGTGAGGTCGAGGACGAGGTCGTCCCGGCGGCAGAGCTCCTCCATCGACAGCTCGCCGGCGTGCACGGCCCGGCGGTCCTCCTCGCGGACGACGAGCGGGGCGCCGTCGCGGCGGCGAGCGAGCAGCACGCCGGCCTCCTCGAAGCACTCGCGCACGGCGGCCACCCAGAACGCCAGCCCGCCCTTCTCGATGCCGAGGCGGGCCGACGCCGTGGCGTCGTCGAGACCGTCGCAGTAGGGCTCGAGCGCGGCGGCGTGGTCCATGTCGTCCACGCGGCCGCCGGGGAACACGTACATGCCCGCGGCGAACGCGGCGCTCGTCGTGCGCTGCTCGACGAAGACCTCGATGCCCGTCGGGTGGGCGTCACGGACGAGCAGGACCGTCGCGGCCGGCCTGGCCGGCACGACGCCGGGGCGGTTCTCTGGGTTGGTCGGGTCAGGTGCTGGGCTCACGCGCCGCCGACGCTACCGAACTGCTCGGCCCGGAGCGCCGTCGGACGGCCACGTACGCGAGCGCGGCGAGCACCACGGCGGACAGGACGAGGGCGACGAGCTGCCAGTTGTCGTTGAGCGACGACGCCAGCCGCGACTGGAAGTTCGTCATGGCCCGGTCGAGCGGGCCGGAGTCCTCGTTCACGTCGACGACCCAGAAGTAGTAGAGGAGGTAGACGCCCGACAGCAGCACGAACGCCCCGGCGAGCAGCTGCACGTGCTGCATCGCCGCGCGCAGCAGCCGCAGCAGGGCCTGGTTGGCGACCGCCAGGGTGATCGTGAGGGCGGTGACGAGCAGCCCCATGCCGAGCGCGAAGGCGGCGCCGTTGACCACGCCGGCGCCGACGCTGCCGCGCTCGAAGAGCATCGGCGTGAACAGGTACAGCGTGCAGCTCAGCGACACGGTGGCGTAGACGACGCCGTAGACGAACATCGAGCGCACGGTGGTGTCGCGCCGCCCGGCGGCCAGGACGGGCACGGCGACGCGCAGCTGGAACCCGAACAGCATGGCGATGCCGAGCACGACGAACGCGACGCCGGCCAGCCCGGTGACGTACTTGGCGTTGGCGAGCACCCAGTCCGTCGACCACTTCGTGACGGCCCCGACGACGACGAACACGGCCATGAACCCGGCGGTGACGGCGGCCCCCACGAGCAGGGCGCGGCGCACGCTGGCCCGTTCGGCCTCGCCCCGCCGGGCCGCGCCCGGCTCGGCGCCTCCGGGCACGCCGCGGGCGGCCTCCAGCCCGAGGAAGTACATGAGGTACGTCGGCAGGAGCACGAACCCGCACGGGTTCACGGTGGCGATCAGGCCACGCAGGAACGACAGCCCGACGTTCACGGCCAGAGCTCGGCGATCCGCTCCCGCAGCCCGCGCTCGTCGATCACCCCGGTCGACGCGAGGATCGTGCCGTCCACGTCGACGAACAGCGTCGCCGGGTAGGCGACGACGTCGAGCTCCTCGCCGAAGCGTCCGCCGGGATCGCGCAGCAGCTCGTAGTCGACGCCGCGGTCACCCGCGAAGCGCAGCATCACCTCGGGTGAGTCGACGGGGTTCACGCCGACGAAGCGGATGCGGCTGCCGAGCGCCTCGTCGGCGGCGGCGAAGTCGACGAGCTCACGGGCACACGGTGGGCACGTCGAGTACCACAGGTTGACGACCATCGGCCGGCCGTCGGGCACGAGGCGCACCTCGTCGCCCTCGGCGTCGAGGAGCGGGATGTCGGGGAGGTCGCCGTTGGCGAACGACGGGTTGGTCACGAGCCCCGGCAGGACGTAGTTGCCGGGCTCGTCGAGGACGACGTCGGGCTCCGGGTCCCCGCCGGCGGCGTACTGGCTCCAGGCCACGGCGCCGAGCGCCGAGATGACGACCGCCGCGGCGACCACCAGCAGGCGGAACCGGGTCGTCACGGCCACACCGAGAGGCTACCGAGGCACCCTCGCGGGCCTCCGTCGCGCGCCGGTCACAGCGGTGCCCGGAGACGACGGTGCCGGGCCGGTGTGGACCGGCCCGGCACTGCGCTCGGGGTCGTGCTCAGGCGACGCTGCCGACCACGCCCATCTCGTCCACCACGAGGGGTGGGCGAGGGTGCTTCGGCGGACGACCGCACGGCCGCTTGTTGCGCACGATCCGGCCGTTCTGGAGCAGCTCGCCACCCCAGACTCCCCAGGGCTCCTCGCGCTCCTGGGCCCCCTTGAGGCAGGCAGCCGTCAGCGGGCACTTGGCGCAGATGGCCTTGGCGCGAGCGATGTCGATGAGATCGTCGGAGAAGAAGAGCGGGGTCAGCGTGCCGTTGCCGTCGGCACAACGCGGGGCCGGCCGACGCACGGCAGCAGGTCTGGCTTCGGGCTGGGGGAGTTCGTAGATGGCGTGCATTGGTCCGTGTCCTTCTCGCTGCTCGTCTCGTTCGTCTGTGTGTCGCTGCCGGTCGTCAACCCGAAAACCAGAAAGGCCGCCGGGTGGGGGTTCCCGGCGGCCTCAGGTCGATCTCGGCGATGGCTATGCCGAGGGTCTCCTGAGGTGCCGGGTGGAACGCTTGGCCGTGAAGCCGGTGCTGCCGTGGTTGGCGCCGATGCACGGGTCCACCTGCACGCCGAACCACATCGGGGAGAGGTCGCCGAGCACCGGGACGACGCGCGCCGCGGACGGCATCACTGCCATCTGCTGCGGAGCGGCGATCCGGATCATTGCTGGGTTCTCCTCGGACGTGGTGGGGTGCGTGAGGGCCCGAAAAGGGCGCAGGGGCCATGAAACTACGACGGGGTGTCCCCGTCAAGGGGCTTTTGTCATCAAGATGTCACAACCCGGTGCGGCCCGTGCCGGGCGCCAGGCTCACGCGACGTCGGGCACCTCGTCGACGACGAGCGGGGGCCGCGGGTGCACGGGTGGGCGGCCGCGGCGCCGCTTCTCGGCGACGACCTTGCCGTCGACGAAGATCTCGCCGCCCCACACCCCCCACGGCTCCTGACGTGCGAGCGCCCCGGCGAGGCACTCCTCGCGCACGATGCAGCGCGAGCAGATCGCCTTGCAACGGGCGATGTCGACCGGCTCGTCGGAGAAGAACATGGCGTTGAAGGAGCCCCGGCCGTCGTTGCACCGGGCGTACCGCTTGATGTCCACGTCCTTCAGGAGTCGCACGAGGCTCCTGTGAGACGCGTGAATCGCGAAAATCGCTGGCGCCGCGCTCAGCCGGCCTTCACGTACTCGTAGCCATGGGGCAGCTCGCGCCGTTCGAGCTCGCCAGCGCGGCGGAGGTGCTCGAGGTGGGCGAACGTCTCGCTGTCGGCCATCGGCCCGAGGGCGCGCGGCGAGAAGAGGAACGTCGACAGCTCGTGCACGCTCGCCGGCCGACCGAGCTCCTCGGTGGCCTTGCGCAGCAGGTCGAGCCGGTGGACGTGGTGCTCCTGGATCGCCTTGGCCCGTCCGGCGAGGTCCTCGAAGGGGTGGCCGTGCGCCGGCAGCACGATCTTGGCGTCGGGGCCGTAGGCGGCGACCTTGTCCAGCGACTCGAAGAAGTCGAGCAACGGGTCGCCGAGCGGGTTGAAGCCGCCGATGTGCGGCGTGATCGTGGGCAGCACGTGGTCGCCCGACAGCATCACGCCCTCGGCCGGGTCGAACAGGCACAGGTGGTCTGCGGTGTGCCCGGGCGTGTGCAGCGCGACCCACTCGCGCCGCGCCAGCCTGATCACCTGGGCGTCGCTCAGCCGCTTGGTCGGCACCGGCGTCTTGAACAGGCGCGGGGCGATGCTGGCGGCGCGCATCCGCAGGCGCCGACGGAACGAGAAGCGGTGCCCCTCGCCGCCCCACGGCGGGGGGTCCCAGGGCCGGCGGCGCAGCATCGCCTCCGCCTCGCTCAGCTCGGCGACGTCCTCGACGTCGAGGTCCGGTGGTTCGGTGCGGTCCCAGATCATCCGGAACCGTTGGTGGGTGACGATGTCCGCGCCCGTCTCCCGACGGACCCACTCGGCGCCGCCGAAGTGGTCCGGGTGGCTGTGGGTGACGATCACCGTGTGCACCCGCGACAGCGGGATGCCCGCGCTGGCGAGGCGCTCGATCAGCTTCTGGAACGGCCGGCGACCGGACAGGCCGGGATCGACGATGGCGACGCCGCGCTCGTCCTCGAGGACGTAGCAGTTGACGTGCCCGAGGCCGGGCATGTCGATCGGCAGCTGCGCGCGGAGCACACCCGGCGCCACCTCGGTGACCTCGCGGGCCGCGCGCTCCTGTTCCTGGCGACGGGGGCGATCGGCCATCAGGCAAGTGTATGAATCGGGTCACGCCGACGCCTCACCAGGCTGCCAACCTCGGCGCGTGCGCTGGGCGCTGTTCGCGGTGGGCTGGACGGCCGGGTGGCTGCTGCTGTGGGCGCCGCGGCGCCTCCCGCCACCCAGCGGGGCACGACCTCCGGTGGCCGTCGTCGTGCCGGCGCGCGACGAGGCCGCCGCGCTGCCGGGGCTGCTCGTCGCCCTGACAGCGCAGCTGCGTCCGGGCGACGAGCTGGTGGTCGTCGACGACCACTCGGCGGACGCGACCGCGGCCGTCGCGACGAGCCACGGCGCACGGGTGATCCGCGCGCCGGCTCTGCCGGACGGCTGGCTCGGCAAGCCGCACGCCTGCACGGTCGGTGCAGCCGCAACGACGGCACCGGTCCTGGTGTTCGTCGACGCCGACGTGCGCCCGGGCCCCGGCCTCCTGGACAGCGTCGCCGCGGTGGTCACCGACGACGTCGTGGTGTCCGTGCAGCCGTGGCAGGACGCCGAGCGCGTCGCTCAGCGGCTGACCGTCCTCGCCAACGTCGTGGCCCTGATGGGCAGTGCCGCGTTCACACCTGCCGGCGAGCACGTCCGCCCCGACGTCGCGTTCGGGCCCGTCCTCGCCGTCACGCGCGCCACCTACGAGCGCGTCGGCGGTCACGCCGACCCGGCGGTGCGGGCGAGCCGGACCGAGGACATCGCGCTCGCCGCCCGGGTCGGTGCGAGCCGGGTCTTCAGCCATCGGCGCGACGCGACGTTTCACCCGCGTGGGCTGCGGGCGACCGTCGACGGCTGGTCACGGACGATGGCGGCCGGGATCGCGTCGACGCGGTGGTGGGCGCTGCTCGGCACCGTGGCGTGGGTGGCGTCGCTCGCCGGCGGCCCGTTCGTCGGGTGGGCGGCCGTTCCGCTGAGCGCGCTGCAGGTCGCCGTGCTGGGGCGGCGCGCCGGTCGCACGGGCATCGTCGCCGCGGTGTACCCGCTGCTCGTCGTCGTCCTCGTGGTCATCGTGGCGCGCGCCGGCTGGGCGCTGCGCCGCACGACGTGGAAGGGCCGCTCAATCGCCTGACGGCGCGCGCACGTCGAGGAGGATCTTGCCGACGTTGGCGTCGGCCTCCATGTGCGCGTGGGCGTCGGCGATCGCGTCGAGCGGGAAGCGGCGGTCGATGACCGGCCGCAGGGCGCCGCTCGTGAACAGCGGCAGCACCTCCTCGGCGAAGCGCCGGCAGATCGCCGCCTTCTCCTCGGGCTGGCGGCCGCGCAGCACGGTGCCCACCCAGTGGGCCCGCTTGGCGAGGAGCTGCCCGATGGTGACCTCGGCACGGGCCCCGCCCATCAGCCCGACCTGCACGATCGTCCCCTTCGGGCGCACGGCGCGCAGGTTGCGGTCGGCCTCGGCACCACCGATCACGTCGAGGATGGTGTCGACGCCGTCGGTCCGGCCGTGCGCGGCGAGGCCTTCCTGGAGGGCGGTGAGCCAGTCGGCCGGCGAGCGCTCGAGCACGAGGTCGGCGCCGAGCTCCTTGCAGGCCGCCATCTTCCCGGCCGAGCACGTCACCGCGACGTTGGCTCCGATCGCCTTGGCGATCTGGATGCCGGCGGTGCCGACACCCGAGGCGCCGGCGTGGATCAGCGCCCAGCGCCCGCTCGTCAGGCCGCCCTGGACGACGAGCGCGTCCCAGGCGGTGATGAACACCTCGGGCACGGCAGCAGCGTCGGCGAGGTCGAGGCCGGGCGGGATCGGCAGGGCCTGGCGGTGGTTCGTCACGACCTGCTCGGCGTGGCAGCCGCCCGACTCGATGCCCATGACGGGGTCGCCCACGGACCAGCCCGTCACCCGCTCCCCGACGGCCGCGACGCGCCCCGCGTACTCCAGGCCGGGGATCTCCGGCGACGGGTCACCCGAGCGCCGGCGCGGATCGGGGTAGCCGCCCATCCGCTGGATGATGTCGGCGCGGTTGAGCGCGCTGTGGTGGACGTCGATCAACAGGTCGTCCGGTCCCGGCACGGGCGGGTCCACCTCGGCGATCCGCAGGACCTCGCGCCCGCCGTAGCCATCGAGCACCACTGCACGCATCACGCCTCCTCCCTGTCGGCGGCCGTCTCGGCGACGGCGCCCTGCTCGTCCGTGCCCTGATCGTCGCCACCCAGATCGTCGGTGCGTTCTGGTGGCACGAAGACGCGCTCGCGGTAGTAGCGCAGCTCCTCGATCGAATCGCGGACGTCGTCGAGGGCACGGTGGTTGCCCACCTTCTGCGGGCGCTCCTGGCGGACCTTCGGGTACCAGCGCCGGACGAGCTCCTTGATCGTCGACACGTCGATCGAGCGGTAGTGCAGGTGGTTCTCGATCTCCGGCAGGTACTGGGCGAGGAACCGGCGGTCCGTCCCGATCGAGTTGCCGCACAAGGGCACCGTCCGCGGCTCGGGCACGTGCTGGCGGATGAAGGCGAGCGTCTGGGCACCGGCCTCCTCCAGCGTGACCGTCGAGGCGCGGATCGCGTCGAGCAGGCCCGAGCGGGTGTGCATCTCCACCACGAACGGGTCCATCCGGGCGAGCACGTCGTCGGGCTGGTGGACCACGAGATCGGGGCCCTCGGCCACGATGTTCAGCTCGTCATCGGTGACGATCGTGGCGATCTCGACGATGACGTCGCGGGTGTGATCGAGCCCCGTCATCTCGAGGTCCATCCACACGAGCACGACACCGGACACTACCGGTGGCACCATGATCGACATGGCGTCCGGCGGCTCCCACCGTTCGCCCTTCCACCGGGCCCTGGCCGTTCCCGGCGTCGTCGAGCGGGTCGCGCTGCGCAGCCGGTTCGGCTTCATGGCGTTCCACGGCGGGGCGCTCGAGCGGCAGACCGACCGCATCGCCGAGGCGGCGGCCGAGGCTGCCGGCGCGTCCCTGTACACCGTGACGCACCCGGGACCGGCGCCGGCGCACTTCCCGTCGACGTCGGTGCGCGGCGACGCGTCCCCGAAGCTGCGCTTGTTCCTCGAGCACGTGCGCGTCGTGGTCACGGTGCACGGCTACGGGCGCGACGGGATGTTCACGTCGCTGCTGCTCGGTGGGAGCAACCGCGAGCTGGCCAAGCTGCTCGGCACCGAGCTGGCGGCCGCGCTGCCCGACTACGACATCGTCATGGACCTCGAGGCGATCCCCCGTGAGCTGCGCGGCCTGCACCCGGACAACCCGGTGAACGTCCCGCCCGAGGGCGGCGTGCAGCTGGAGCTGCCACCGCGCGTGCGTGGACTCGGTCCGCGCTGGGCGCACTGGACCGGCGACGGCTTCGTCCCCCCGACCGCCGCGCTCGTCGACGCCCTGGCGCGCGTCGCGCGAACGTGGGACGAGGCGGCCTGACGTGCCGGGTCGTCGAGCCGCACTGGCGGCGATCGTCCTCGCCGTCGCGCTCGGCGCGGGCTGCGCGGGCGAGGACGACGACACGCTGACGCCGCTGTCGATCGCCGGTCCGGCGCCGACGCCGCCCGGTTCGGCGGTGACGACGGTGGCAGCGGGACCGACGACACCGGGTGGTCTCCCCCGGCCGACGGCCGGGACCACGAGCGTGACCACCAGTGACGAGACGGCACCGACCGGGGACTGGGACGGCGTCGCCTACGACGTGGGCAGGATCGAGCGGATCGGGACGGAGGGCGCGTACACGACGATCGACCTCGACCGCTGGTCGTACCGCGGCGGGGACGGCCCGCCCGTCGACGCGACCGGCCTGACGAGCGAGCCCGTGGTCGGGTGGTGGCGGGAGCGCCCGTTCACGAACCAGAACGTGCGCCTCCGGACGTTCGTGCTGGCGCCCGACGTCGAGATCCTGACGCTCGACCCCGCCGGGCGGGCCGCGGCGTGCAGTCGCGCCACCGACCCGCCGCCGGCGTCGGACCTGGCCTGGGTCGAGGCGGGCAGCGACGCGCTCGACGACGCCACCGACGAGGGCACGTTCGCACTGATCACCTACAGCGACACCGGCCAGGTCGCCCGTCTCCGTCTGACCCACGGCTGCTGACGCTCCGCCGGGCTGCGGAGCGACCACGGCGGCCGGGCGCGCACACCGCGCGCCGTGCCGGCACCGCGGGCCGGCGCGAACGCCGGTGGTCAGGGGGCCAGGCGCTCGATGATCCAGCGCTGCGGGTCGGCCGGATCGCGGCGGTAGCGGACGCGGTCGTGGAGGCGGTTGGCGCGGCCCTGCCAGAACTCGATCTCGTCGATGCCCAGGCGCCAGCCGCCCCAGAAGTCCGGGCGCGGCACCTGCTGGCCCTCGAACCGGGCGGCGACCGCGGCGATGCGCGCCTCGAGGTCGGCGCGGTCGATCAGCACCTGGCTCTGCGGCGACGCCCAGGCGCCGAGCTGGCTGTCGCGGGGCCGGGACTCGAAGTAGGCGTCGCTCTCCTCCGCGCTCACGCGGTGCACCGGGCCGCGAACGCGGACCTGGCGGTGCAGGTCGATCCACGTGAACACGCCGGCTGCCCGCGGGTTCCCGGCGAGGTGGCGGCTCTTCGGGCTCTCGTAGTTCGTGTGGAAGACGAACCCGTCGGCGTCGACGCCCCGGATCAGCACGTAGCGGGCGTCGGGCTCGCCCGCCGGCGACGCCGTCGCCAGCACCATCGCGTTCGGCTCGCGGACCCCGGCGCTGCTGGCCTCCTCGTACCAGCGCTCCCACTGCTCGATCGGGTCGGCCGCGACGTCCGCGACGTCGAGTCCGGCCGTCTCGTACTGGACGCGCCGGGCGAACAGCTCCTGGCGCACGTGCGCGTCGAGCGTCGCCTCGGCGCCCGCCGGCGCCGGGTCGCCCCCGGCCGGCCGATCCGTGCTCATCGCGCCGGGATCACCGTGTGGCCGCGCATGTACGGGTGCAGCACCTCGGGGATGGCGATCGACCCGTCGGGCTGGCGGAAGTTCTCGACGATCGCCGCCCACACGCGCGGCACCGCGAGCGCGGACCCGTTCAGCGTGTGCACGATCTCGGTGCCCTTGGCGGGCTTGCCGTCGGGGCCGGTGCGGCGGAAGCGGATGTTGGCCCGCCGCCCCTGGTAGTCGGAGAACCAGCTCACCGAGGAGACCTCCAGCCAGGCGTCGGCGCCGGGTGCGTACACCTCGACGTCGAAGCTGCGGTGGTGGCTCTGGCCGAGGTCGCCGGCGCAGATCTCGACGACGCGGTACGGCAGGCCGAGCGCGTCGATCGTGCCCGCCGCCCGGTCCACCATCTCCTCGAGCAGCGCCGGGCTCTGCTCGGGCGTGGCGAGGCAGAGGATCTCGGTCTTGTCGAACTCGTGGGAGCGCAGCATGCCGCGGGTGTCGCGGCCGGCCGACCCCGCCTCCCGGCGGTAGCACGGGGTGGCGGCCATCAGCCGGATCGGCAGGTCCGCCTCGGCGAGGATCTCGTCGCGGTACAACGAGGTCAGCGGCACCTCGGCGGTCGGGATGCACCACAGGTCGTCGCGCTCGACGGCGAAGGCGTCGTCGGCGAACTTCGGCAGCTGGCCGCTCGCGGTCAAGGTCGCGGTCGTCACGAGCGACGGCGGGCGGACCTCCTCGAACGCGTCGGCGTTGCGGTCGAGAGCGAGCTGGCACAGCGCCCGGCCGAGCGTAGCACCGAGCCCGCGCGTCATCGTGAACATCGAGCCGCTGATCTTGATCGCCCGCTCGTTGTCGAGGATGCCGAGCGCCGGGCCCGACTCCCAGTGCGGGACGCGCTGGTGCGCGGCGAACTCCTCGGGCAGGTTGAACGGCCCGCGCACGACGGGGTTGTCGGCGTCGCTCTTGCCGTCGGGGACGTCGGGGTGGATGAGGTTGGGGAAGCCGAGCAGCAGCTCGCGCAGCTCGGCGGACACGCGCTCGTGCTCCTCGGCGAGCGCCCGCTCGTCGTCACCCAGGGCGCGGCTCTCGGCCTGCTTGACCTCGGCGGCGGCGACGTCGCCGCTGCGCCGGAGCTGGCCGACCTCCTTGGACAGCTCGTTGACGCGCGCGCGGATGGCGTCGCGGCGGGCGGTGATCTCGCGCAGGCGGCCGTCGAGCTCGGTCGCCCGGTCGAGCTGCTCGAGCAGTGCGGGATCCCCGCGCCGAGCCGTCGCCGCACGCACGGCCTCGGGGTCGCTGCGCAGGAGGCGGACGTCGATCACGAGTCGGTGACGCTACCGGGCGCGCCGGGTGGGGTCCGCTGCGGTTCGTGCACGGCCGGCACCCGGGCGAACTCCCGGGCCACCTCGTCGTAGGTGAGCGGGTCGTCGTCGTGACCGACGATCTCGGCGGCGGGCATCAGGCGTCCGCGTCGGTAGTCGTACTCGCGGTGGTTGGAGGCGGCGAAGCGCGTGAACCAGATGACGACGATGATCGTCCAGAGGAAGATCGAGCCGCCGGTCTTCATGATCGCCCCGGCGAGCTGCTGGTCGGTCGTGACGGACAGACCCCACACCCGCAGCGGCTTGTCGTAGGCCTTGTACACCGCGCCCTCGGCGAAGGCGAGCCAGCCGGCCGGGACGGTGGGGATCACCGACTGGGCGAACAGGTAGACCATCTTGCCGGCGGTGCCCAGGTGCAGCTCGCGGAACGGCCCGCAGACCGGCATCCACATCAGCAGCGACGTCACGACCACCATGACGTGCACGAGGTAGTGCGGCACCGGGCTCGGCGAGGACACCGAGGTGTTGACGACGCCGGGGATGTGGCTGACGATCACCGACAGGTTGAAGGCGATGCCGGCCACGACGGGATGGCACAGCCAGCGCAGCACGGCGTAGGCCCGGCCCCGGCCGATCAGCACCCGCAGGAGCCACTCCGGCGTCGCCAGCAGCGCCAGCGGCGGCAGGAAGTAGCTCAGCATCATGTGCTGGAGCATGTGCAGCGAGTAGAGGTAGTCCTCGCCGAGGTCGTGCAGCGGCCAGTCGCTCCCGATCCACAGCATCGCCATCGCCGCGACGAAGCTCCAGACGTTGCGCCGGGTGACGACCGGTTGGCCGGCGGGCACGGCGTGCGGGCCGATGCGGCGCACCATGTACACGTAGGCGCCGATCAGGAAGCCGACGAGCAGCCAGACCTCGGGGTGGGCCCTGAACCTGAAGGGATCCTCCAGGACCTGTGCGAGCACGTGCCCAGTCTGCCCTCGTCAGCCGCCGCGTCCAAGCGGCGGCAGCGTGCCGGTGGTCAAGGCCGCGGTGGCCGCGCCCGGGGGCGCGGCGCGCTCACCGCAGGAAGAACTCGAACGTCGCCAGCGTGCCGACGTAGACGCCGATGGCGAGCACCAGCCCCATGTAGAACATGAAGCTGAAGATCTTGTGGTCGAACTTCAGGTGCATGAAGAAGCTGACCACGATCAGGAACTTCGCCACCATCATCACCAGCAGCGCCGGCAGGAACAGCCAGCCGACGTCGACGTAGCTGAGCGTCACCTCGGCGGCGGTGATCACCGCCAGGATCACGGCGATGACGATGTACTGCTTGTCGGTCGCCCCGTGCTGACCGTCGTCGTGGTGGACGTCGTGCCCGGCGTGGGACTCGAGGTGCGTGTCGGTGCTCATGGGATCAGGCCGGGATCAGGTAGACGAGCGTGAAGATGACGATCCACACGATGTCGACGAAGTGCCAGTAGAGCCCGACGAGCTCGACGACCTCGTGGCGGTCACCCGGCACCCGGTTCCGCGACAGCATCCCGACCAGCGACAGCAGCATGATGATGCCGACGGTGACGTGGACGCCGTGGAAGCCGGTCAGCGTGTAGAAGCTGGACGAGAACAGGCTCGTCGTGAAGCCGAGGCCCTCCCGGTAGAAGGACGTGAACTCGTAGGCCTGGCCGCCGATGAAGGTGGTGCCCAGGAGGGCCGTGATCACCAGCCACAGCTTGGTGTTGCGCAGGTCGTTGCGTGACGCCGCGGAGACGGCCAGCACCATGGTGAGCGAGCTCATCAGCAGGACGAAGCTCGACACCGAGGTGAACGGGATGTCGAAGATCTGGTCCGGGCCGAGGCTGCCGGAGTGGCGGCCGCGGTAGAGCATGTAGGTGCTGATCAGGCCGCCGAAGAGCAGGCACTCCGAGCCGAGGAAGAGCCACATCGCCAGCTTGTTGTTGGAGATGCCGGTCGACGTGGCGTGACCGCCGTGCTCGTCGCGCTGCTCGGGCGCGCTCGGCATGTCCGTGAGGCCGGTGCCGGTGCCACCGGACGCCGGGCCGGGCTCGGGCACCCCGCCCATGGGGATCTCGTCGAGCGTCTCCACCACCCGGTTGCCGGCGTCGGAGGGCTCGTTGCCGAGGTCGGGGGCGCCGTGGCCGGGGGTCTTCTCGTCGGGGGGCGTCCCGCCAGTGGTCTGTTCGTCGCTCATTCAGCACCGCCAGTGGTCGCGAGTGCGGTCCCGGGACCGTCACCGGAGGGCAGCTCCGGCTCGTAGTCGGAGTCCTCGGCAACCGACGGTTCCATCGCCCAGCCGTACGCCGCCAGCACGAGGATCAGCACGCCGACGACGCCGATCAGGCGGTTGTAGATCACGCCGTAGCCGATCAGCGGCAGCGAGAAGGCGAGCACGATCGGCCAGTACGACGGCGACGGCATGTGCAGGTGGTGGTCGGCGTTGGCCTCCTGCTCGGCGAGCAGGTCCTCGGCCGTGGCCACCTGCCGGAGGTCGTGACTGTCACCCTCACCGACGTCCTCGTACTTGCGGTGGAAGAACTCGTCGAGGGCGTGCACCGTCGGGAGGCTGTCGAAGTTGTGCACCTTCGGCGGGTTGGTCGTCATCCACTCGAGCGTGCGGGCATCCCACGGGTCGAGCGGTGCCGGCGGCGCCTTGCGGTGCGTGTACCAGACGTTGATCAGGAACATCAGCACGCCGAGGGCGAGGATGAACGAGCCGATCGTCGAGATGAGGTTCCAGAACCCGAGGTTGAAGAACCCCTCGCCGGCGCGGGCCTCGGTCCACACGTACATGCGGCGCGGCTGGCCCTGCAGCCCGATGATGTGCATCGGCCCGAACGTCATGTTCATGCCGATCGCCATCAGCCAGAAGTTCCAGCGACCGAGCTTCTCGTTCAGGCACTTCCCGAAGATCTTCGGCCACCAGTAGTAGAAGCCGGCGAAGAAGCCGAGCACGGCGCCGCCGAAGAGCACGTAGTGGAAGTGGGCGACGATGTAGTACGTGTCGGTCTGCTGCGTGTCCGACGGAGCCACGGAGTGGGTGACGCCCGACAGACCGCCGATCGTGAACTGCACGACGAGGCCGATGGCGAACAGCATCGCCGTCGTGAAGCGGAGCTTGCCGCCCCACATGGTGAGCGTCCAGTTCACGATCTTCACGCCGGTGGGCACGGCGATCGCCATCGTGGCGACGGAGAAGACCGCCACCGACACCGGGCCGAGGCCGGAGGCGAACATGTGGTGCGCCCACACGCCCCAGCCGACGAAGCCGATCGCGGCGCCGGAGAAGACGACGAACGGGTAGCCGAACAGCGGCTTCTTGGCAAAGACCGGCAGGACCTCGGAGACGATGCCGAAGGCCGGCAGCACGAGGATGTAGACCTCCGGGTGCCCGAAGATCCAGAACAGGTGCTGCCACAGCAGCGGGTCGGCACCCTCGGCCACCGAGAAGAAGGTGGCGTCAAACTCGCGCTGGAAGATCAGCAGCACCAGCGCCACGGTGATCACCGGGATGGCGAACAGCACCAGGAACTGGACGACCAGGATCATCCAGGTGAACACCGGCATGCGCATGAGCGACATGCCCTTCGTGCGCATGTTGAGCACCGTGACGATCAGGTTGATCGCGCCGGTCTGCGACGAGATGCCGGTGATGATCAGACCGATCGCCCAGATGTCGATGCCGTGACTCGGCGAGAACGGCACGCTCGAGTTCGGCGCGTACATGAACCAGCCGCCGTCGGCCGCACCGCCGAGGAACCAGGCCGTGTTGACGAAGATGGCGCCGAAGAAGAAGGCCCAGAAGCCCAGTGCGTTGATGCGCGGGAACGCGACGTCACGTGCGCCGATCTGCAGCGGGATCAAGTAGTTCGCCAACGCCGACGCCATGGGCATCGCGAAGAGGAACACCATGGACGTGGCGTGCATGGTGAACATCTGGTTGTAGAGGTCCGCCGACAGCACCTTGCCGTCGGGGCCGGCGAGCTGGGCTCGGATCAGCAGGGCCTCGATGCCACCGACGATGAAGAACGCCATCGCGGTGACGCCGTACATGATCCCGAGCTTCTTGTGGTCGACCGTGAACACCCACTCGCGCCAGCCGCGGGCGGCGACGGGCCGGCGGAACACGCCGAGCGAGGTGCTCGGGGTGACGGCCGGCGCGGGGGTCGTGGTCGCCGGGATGGGACGTTCGATGATCGCCATTACTGCACCCCACTGAACCGCGCCGTCGTGCGGGCGGTCAAGGTCGGCATGGTCGTGTCACGCACGGTGGTCACTTGCGCTCCAGCAGGTAGGCGATGAGCTGGTCGATCTGGTCCTCGGACAGCGCGAGGTACGGCATGCCCCGCGTCTTGCCGTCGGTCGGCCCGAGCTCGGTCGCCTCGGTGTACATGGGCTTCTTCGCCGGTGCGTTGCGCAGCCACTCGCGGAGGTCGACCTCGTTCAGGCACTCGGGGGTCACGCCCTCGAGGTACCGCTCGCCGAACTCCTCGGGCGGCGCGTTCCACACGCGGTCACGGCACTCCTTGGTCAGCAGGTCCCACGTCGCCCCGGCGAAGGTGTTGCGCGACATGAGGTGCGTCAGGTTCGGCGCCGACTCGGAGTAGACGAACTGCTCCGGCGTGGCGATGACCGGGTTGCCGTCGGCGTCGGTGAGACCGTCGATCTGGTGGCAGCGCGAGCACTGGGCGATGAACGTCTGCTCGCCCTGGGCCGCCAGGGTGCCGGGCTCGGGTGGTTCGTACGGGGCGAGCTGGTTGGCCTTCCAGCGCTCGAAGTCCTCGGGCTCGAGCGCCACGATCTCCATGCGCATGTTGGCGTGGGAGAGGCCGCAGAACTCGGCGCACTGCCCGGCGTAGATGCCCGGCTCGTCGGCCTCCAGGCGCAGCGTGTGCACGCGTCCGGGGACGACGTCCTTCTTGCCGTTGAGGCGCGGGACCCAGAAGCTGTGGATCACGTCACGGCTGGTGCCGCGCATGAGCACCTTGGTGCCGGTGGGGATCACCATCTGGCCGGACGTGACGATCGGCGTGTCGATGCCGCCGCAGCCCTCCTGCACCGGGTAGTCGTACTCCCACCACCACTGCTGGCCGGTGACGTTGACGTAGCACTCGGTGTCGTCGGTCTTGGCCAGCGCCATCAGCGTGCCGACGGTGGGGATGGCGACGCCGATGAGGATGACGGCCGGGAGGATCGTGAGCCCGATCTCCAGGGCCGGGCGACCGTGGGTCTGCTTCGGGATCGGCTGGCCGCGGTCGCGGAAGCGGATCACGCAGAACAGCACGGTGGCGGCGACCGTGAGCAGGATCAGCCCGGCGATCGAGAAGACCGGCCACTGCAGGTTGTGGATCTTCTGGGCGTTCGGGCCGGCGGGATCCCACGTGTCCTGCGGCGCATCCTCGGCGCACGCGGCAGCCAGCACGACGAGGCTGCTGAGACCGGTGATCGCGACGGTGCGACGGCCCGGGAGCAAGCGGCGGGGCACGCGGCCGACCATATCGTTGCGACCTTCCAGGACCTTTTCTGGCTCGTGTGACATCGACTCGTCCGCGGCGCCCTGGCGCACGACACCGTCATGCTTGGTCGTCCGCATGCTCACGACACCGTCACGCTTGGTCGTTCGCATGCTCACGACACCGTCACGCTTGGTCGTTCGCATGCTCACGACACCTCCACGATGAGCTCGGCCGTGTCGACGCCGGGGACGATGAACCGGTAGGGCGTCTCGGCGTAGATGCTCGGCGTGGGGATGGAGAACGTGAGCAGCTGGCTGCCGCCCTCCTCGACGAGCTGGGTGCAGAGCTGCGCCGGTGCGGCGCCCTCCTCGCCCTCGGCGCTCGACCCGAGGTCGAGCACGAGGCGGCGCGGCTCGTCGGTCTCGTTCACGAAGCGGATGTTGGTGATGTTCGCCCGCTGCGTGATGACCCGATCGGTGATGCCGCGCAGGCCGATGTTGCGGGCGACCAGGGTGCCGTCCTCCCGCAACGTGACGACCGCGGCGATGCTCGACTTGGCGGCGACCGACTGCGAGGCGTTCTCGTCGGCGCCGGTCTCCTCGGTGGTCGTGCACGCGCCCTGCTCGGCGAGCTCCGCGGTGGTCTCGACGTGGTGCATCTCGCGCTCGCCCTCGAGCGCCGCGGCCGCACCGCCGGCCACGAGGCCGATGGCGGCAATCGCGGCGACGACACCGATCGCGGTCGAGCGGATCGTCGGGACGAAGGCGACGACGAACCCGACGGCGAGGATCAGCGCGGCGAGCACGCCGAAGGCGGCCGGGCCGCTGGTCTTGGAGAGGAACAGCATGATCCGGCTGAACGAGTAGACGAGGATCGCCACCCCGACCGCGGCGAGGATCGGGAACTCGAGCGGGTGGGCGATGCGGGCCCGGATCGTGGCGTTGAAGCCCTGATCGGCGGAGGCCCGCTCGGCGTAGGCCTGGATCATCCAGTCGACCGTCGCGGCGAGCAGGGCGATGATGCCGAACACGAAGACCGGCGGGTAGGTCACGAGGCCGACCGCGATGAGCACGCCGCCGAGCCCGGCGACGAACGGCCAGACGCTGGCCCCCGGCGGGGTGGCCGCGGCGGCGGACTCCGTGAGCGCCCCGGTGTCCATCGCCGAGACGTCCGCCTCGCGGATGTAGATGTAGATGCCAGTGAGGAATGCGAGCGCGGCGGCGGCGCTGATCAGCCCGACCGTGCCGAGCGCCCCCTCCTGGGTGAGGCCGTAGACGACGGCGGCGACCGTCGCCAGGACGGTTCCACCGAGCAGCAGCTTGGATCCGGTGGGAAGCATCACTTCGTCACGTACACGATGAGCCACACCGCCGAGAAGGCAGCGGCGAGGACGTACCAGAACAGGGCGTGGGCGGCCACGATCTCGCGGTCCATCACGCGCCCGCCGAGGTAGCGGAAGGCGCTCACCCCGGTGAACACGAGCCCGGCGACGAACAGGGCGATCATCGTCCCGGTGACGGCGTAGAACATCGCCCCGTAGCCGGTCTCGTCGGCGACCGGCAGCTCCATCTGCGAGTAGACGAACGCCTGGGCGTTGATGATGGCCGCGCCGACGACGCCGACGAGCCCGAGCGCCAGGCCGGCGTGCACGCGGTCGTCGCGCCGGGCGGCCCACGCCGCCCACTGGGCGAACACGCATAGGCCCCAGATGCTGATGAGCATCACGTTCGAGGGGACCTCGGGGATCGTGACGCCGTCCGGCACCCAGGAGCTCCCGGCGTCGAGGGCGCGCTCGCGCTGGAGGATCCAGACGGCGAGCATGCCGCCGACGAGCGTGACGACGCCGGCGCCGGCGAGTGCGGTGCCGACGAAGACCTGGCGGCGGGGCGGCGGCGGGGGGGCTGGAGGTAGGGCGTGCATCAGCGTTCGGCTCCCTCGGGCCCGTGCAGGTCGAGGACCGGCTCGGGCGACATCACGGTCGGGACTTCCTGGAAGTTCACCGCGGGGGCCGGCGACGTGGTCAGCCACTCGAGCGTGTGGCCGCCCCACGGGTCGTCACCGACGCCCTGGGTGGCGGCGCGGCCCCGGGCGGGGCGCAGGGCCAGGCCGGCGAACCCGAGCACGACCAGGGCCATGAGCCCGTGGCCGACGAGGGCGAGGGTGTTCCACAGCGCGGACGGACCCTCGTAGTCGTACGTGCCCGTGGCGGCCGGCTGGTCGGCGAACCCGGCGATGTAGTACGGCAGCGCGGCCAGGATCGTGGCGAGGACGCCGAGCAGGGCGAGGCCCATGGCCGGGCCGCTGGGCACGACCCGCCCGGACCACTTCGGCAGCCACCAGGCGATCCCGCCCAGGGCGCCGAGCACGCCGCCGTACACCACGTAGACGGTCGCGGCCTCCTCGAACACCGTGCCCTGCAGGCCGAGGTCGGTGATCGGCAGCAGTGCCCCGCCGACCATCCCGACGAGGATCATCCCCAGGCCGAAGAAGGCGAACAGGAACGACGGGGTGAGCCTCGGGCTCGTCCCCTCCGGCTTGGCGGCCAGGGCCCCGAGGGCGAGCACGATCACCGCGCCGAGCAGTGGCAGCAGCATGAACAGGGCGTACGGCAGGAGGTCGCCGAACTTCGTGCCGAACTCGTCGAAGCTCAGGCCGGACCCGGACCAGGGCAGCTCGTGCAGCGGCTGCTGGGTGACGATCGACAGGGCGGCGACGCCGACAAGGGCGAGGCCGGTGAGGACGACCGGGCGCAGGGGCATCCGCTTGCGGAACGTGACCGGCACGATCTCGGCGAACACGCCGATCGCCGGCAGCGCGAACAGGTACGTCGCCGGCTGGGTGAGGACGAACGCGGTCCACGAGCCGACGCCGGTGTTCCCACCGAACAGCGCCCGTGCGTAGTGATGGTCGACGTACAGGTAGATGACGACGCCGAGGGCGACCGGCAGGGCGAGCACGAGGCCGACCGAGGCGATCAACGCCGACCAGGAGAAGAACGGCACCCGGCTCATGCGCATCCCCGGGGCCCGGGTGGTGAGCACCGAGGTGGCGACGCACATGGCGACGGCGGCGAGGCCGATCAGCATCAGCGCCTGCGCGGCGAGGTACAGGTCGACCATGTCGGCGTTGCCGCCGCCCGGGCCGCCGTTGTCGGCGAGGGCGACGATCGTGAGGATCAGGCCGCCGAGCCAGGTCCAGAAGCCGGCGGCGGCGACGCGGGGGAAGGCGAGCGAGCGGGCCCCGAGCTGGAGCGGCACGACGGCGACGGCGATGCCGAGCAGGAGCGGCACCAGCACGCCGTAAACGAGCCCGACGCGGTACGCCGTGAACAGCTGCGGGAGGGCGTCGGCGTCGATCAGCGAGTCGGCGCCGTCGATGCGCTCGGCGCCGAGCAGGGCACCGACGACCGCCGTCGCGAGAAGGGCGAGCAGCGAGGTGCCGATGAGGTTGCGCCCGATGACCTTGGAGTCGGCCGTCGTGAACCAGGTCGCCAGCGCGCCGAGGCCGCCGGCGCGCGCCGCCTCATCGGACGGGACAGCGGACGTGACGGCGGTGTCGGTGATGTCGGTGGTGCTCATCCGTGTTGCGGGTGACGGTGCGGCTGGCGGTGTTGGTGATGACGGCCCTGGGGGGCGACTGCGATCGGCCGCCGCCGGGACACTACTGGCCAGGTCTCGTGCAAGCCGAAATCCGCGCCGGCGGGGTGGCACGGGACGGGCCGCGGACGGGGCGCGCGCGAGGCGCCGGAGCGCTCCATCGCCCTCATGCCGAGCTGACCAGGACGTCGACGGTCAGCGCGGCGAACAGGATCGTCACGTACGTGATGCTGAACGTGAACACGCGCATGCTCGCCGCGGGGGTCGGGATGCGCGACAGGGCGAACGTGGCGAAGAGGAACCCGAATCCGAGGACGGCTGCAGTCGACGTGTAGATCCAGCCGAGGTCGGCGACGGGCGTCAGCACGAGCGTCGACGCCACGAGCGCCGCGGTGTAGCCGATCATCTGGCGTGCCGCCTCCGACACCGGGGCGACGGCGGGCAGCATCGGCACGTCGGCGGCGCGGTAGTCCTCGGCGTAGCGGATGGCGAGTGCCCAGAAGTGCGGGGGCGTCCAGCAGAACATGGCGACGAACAGGACCACCGGCGCCCAGTCGAGGGAGTCGGTGACGGCGGCCCAGCCGACGAGCACCGGCACCGCGCCGGCGGCCCCACCAATCACGATGTTGTGGCGGCTCGTGCGCTTGAGCCAGAGCGTGTAGACGCCGACGTAGAACGCTGCTGCGGACAGGGCGAGCACGGCCGAGAGCAGGTTGGCGCCCCACCACAGCACGACGAACGCGAGCGCCTCGAGGGCGAGGGCGAAGACGAGGGCGTGGCGCGGCTCGATCACACCGGTGACGAGCGGTCGCCCCTGGGTGCGCTTCATGACCGCGTCGATGTCGCGGTCGACGTACATGTTGATGGCGTTGGCACCGCCCGCGGCGAGGGTGCCGCCGACGAGGGTCCAGACCACGAGCGCCAGCGGTGGCCAGCCACGCTGGGCGAGCACCATCGTCGGGACGGTGGTGATGAGCAGCAGCTCGATGATCCGCGGCTTGGTCAGCGCGACGTACGCCCCGACCACGGTCCGTGGGGTCCGCCTGACGCCGTGGGCCCGTTGCAGCGCCCGGCCGGGAGCCAACCGGGAGGGGACGAGAGGTCGGCTGCCGACGGCCATAGCGCGGCCCAGGTTACGACCCGTGCCGACGGGCCGGGCAATCCGCTCCCGGTGTCACCAGCCGATGTCACATCCTGCGCGCGGCCCGCGACGCCGCCGGTGACGCTGCGCGGCGGGCCCGATCACGGGACACCCGGCGCGGCGCGGCGGTGGTTGAATTGACGTCGTGCCGATGCCCTCAGTGCTCGACGTCCCACAGCTGGACGAGACCACCGCGGAGGATCGGCCGTGGGTGGTGATCGTCTGGAACGATCCGATCAACCTGATGAGCTACGTCACCTACGTGCTCCAGAAGCTCTTCGGCTACGACCTGGAGAAGGCGACGGCGCTCATGCTCGACGTCCACCACAAGGGCCGCGCCGCCGTGGCCAGCGGCACCCGTGAGCAAGCCGAGCTGTACGTCTTCCGTCTGCACGAGCACGGGCTCTGGGCGACGCTGGAGCACGACGAGTAGGCGATGGTCGGCGCTCGCAAGGTGGTCACGCGCGCGGGCGCCGGCTACACGCTGCACCTCGACGCCCAGGAGCGCGCCGTCGTCGCCCGGCTCCTCGGCGAGCTCCGCGACATGCAGACGGATCCGGAGGCGGCCGAGGCCGTGCGCCGCCTGTTCCCCGTCGTCCACCCGGGCGACCCGGACCAGGAGGCCGAGTACCAGCGGCTGATGCGCGAGGAGCTGATCGCCAGCCGGGCCGCGGCGATCGACACGGTCGTGGGGGTGCTCGGGCGGCCCGGGCGCAAGGTGAGCCTGAACGAGGACGAGATGTCGGCGTTCGTCAAAGCGGTGAACGCCGTACGCCTCGTGCTCGGCACGCTGCTCGAGGTGACCGACGACGAGGACGAGGTGCGCCCGGAGCTCCTCGAGAGCCCGGAGTACGGCCTCTACGGCTACCTGTCGTACGTCTTGGACGCCTGCATCCGGCTCCTGTCGGCCGACGTCTGACCGCCGCGCGACCCCGTCGGCGGCCGCACGTGGCGAGTGTCACTCGCTCGGTGGTCCGTTCGGCTGCCGCAAAGTGCCGATCAGCTTGGCCGGTCGCGGCAGCGACGCTGCTAACGTCTCGGTGCTCTCAACGAGATGAGGCCTGCCCCCATCGTCTAGTGGCCTAGGACACCACCCTTTCAAGGTGGCGGCACGGGTTCGAATCCCGTTGGGGGTGCATACATAGCGTGCACGGTCCCGTGGTGAAGTCTGGAGTTCACGCCGGCCTGTCAAGCCGGAGGTCGCGGGTTCAAGTCCCGTCGGGACCGCCAGCATCATCGCCTGTCGCGACTGGCCCTCGAGGGCCGCGTCGAGGCATGGTGGAGGTGCGAACCCGGTCGAGTAGCTCAGTCGGCAGAGCGTCCGCCTGAAAAGCGGAAGGTCACCGGATCGACGCCGGTCTCGACCACCACCGACGGCCCGCCGAGTGCGGGCCGTTGTCGCGCCCGGGCTCGGTGCCCGCCACGCGACGAGCGTCGGGCCCCCGGGCGAGCACGACGCTCACCTCCGTGCCGACCGCGCCGCTGGGACCGGATGCCGAGCCCGGGAGCCACTGGGTCCTGTCCGCTCCGGCGTCGCGACCGGAGCCGCCGTGCCGACCACGCCGCTCGGACCGGATGCCGAGCCCGGGAGCCACTGGGTCCTGTCCGCTCCGGCGTCGCGACCGGAGCCGCCGTGCCGACCACGCCGCTGGGGCCGGACGCTGAGCCCGGGAGCCACTGGGTCCTGTCCGCTCTGGGAAGATGTCCGACGTGGCCGACACGTTCTTCACCGTCGAGAAGCGCGCCGACGGCACGGAGTGGTTCCGACCGACCGACCACGCCCGGGGCCCGTGGGACCCCGACGCCTGCCACGGCGGGCCGCCGACCGGCCTGCTCGCCCGGGCGCTCGAGCGCACCGTGCCGGACATGCGGCTCGCCCGGCTCTCGGTGGACCTCGGCCGCCCGGTACCGATGGCGGGCTTCGCGATCCACACCGAGGTCGTGCGCGCCGGGCGGACGACGGCGAACACGACCGCCACGCTCGTGGACGCCGAGGGCAAGGTGCGGGCGACGGCGTTCGGGATGCACCTCGCCGCGGCCCCGACACCGCTGTTCGAGCAGCGCCTCGACAACAGCGGCACCGTGACGCCCCGCCTCGCGGACGCCGTCCCCGGCGAGTTCCCGTTCGAGCGCGCCACCCACGGGCTCCCCGGCTTCCGCGGCGGGGTCGAGCTGCGCTACCCACCCGGCGAGGACCCCGAGCCCGGGGCCACCACGGTCTGGATGCGCGCCCTGCCGCTGCTCCCGGACGAGGAGACGTCGCCGTTCCAGCGGATCTGCCCGCTCGCCGACTGCGGCAACGCGTTCGGGCGCCACGCCGACCCCGACGTCGTGCAGTTCGTCAACACCGACCTGATCATCGCCCTCCACCGCGACCCCGTCGGCGAGTGGCTGGGCAGCCGGGCAACCTCGGTGTGGCAGCCGAACGGGCACGGCCTCTCCGACGCCCTGCTGTTCGACGACGAGGGACCGGTCGGGCGGGCGCTGCAGACGTTGCTGCTGCGCCGGCCGTGAGCAGCCTGCGCGACGACCTCGTCGAGGTGGTCGGCCCCGACCACGTGCTCGACGACCCCGACCTCACCGCCTCCTACACGACCGACTGGACCGGCCGCTTCCGCGGCGAGGCGCTCGTGGTCGTCCGGCCCGGCTCGACAGCCGAGGTCGCCGCGGTCCTGCGGGCGTGCTCGGCGCGCGGGGCGCCCGTCGTGCCCCAGGGCGGCAACACCGGCCTCGTCGGCGGGAGCGTGCCGCGCGGCGAGCCGATGGTCGTGCTGTCGACGACCCGCCTCGACGAGCTCGGCGACGTCGACACGGGCGCCGCCCAGGTCACGCTCGGTGCCGGCGTCACGATGGCCCGTTGGCGCCGCCACGCCCGGGCGGCCGGGCTGGACGCACCCGTCGACTTCGCCAGCCGGGACTCGGCGACGGTCGGCGGTGCGGTCGCCACCAACGCGGGCGGCTCGCGGGTGGTGCGCTTCGGCACGATGCGCAGCCAGGTCGCCGGCCTGACGGCCGTGCTCGCCGACGGTTCGGAGATCGGGTCGCTCGCCGGGCTGCCGAAGGAGACCGTGGGCCTGCACTGGCCGTCGCTCCTGACCGGCAGCGAGGGCACGCTGGCGGTGATCACCGCGGTGCGCCTGAGGCTCGTGCCGTGGTACCGGCACACGGCCACGGCGATGGTGGCGACGGCGACGCTGGACGACGCAGTGGCCGTGCTCGCCGCGCTGCGAGCCGGGGTGCCGAACCTCGACGCGGTCGAGCTGATCCTGCCCGAGGCGATGGACGTCGTGGCCACCCACCTCGACAGCCCGCCGCCCGTCGGCACCGCGGGCACCGGTGCCTACGTCGTGGTGGAGCTGGCCGATCACACCGATCCCACCGAGGACCTGACCGCCGCCCTCGGTGGGCTGCCCGCGGTGCGCGACGCGGCGATCGCCACGGAGGGTCCGGCACGCGAGCGGCTGCTCGCGTTCCGTGACCGCATCACCGAGTCGATCAGCGCCCAGGGCGTGCCGTTGAAGCTGGACGTCGCCGTGCCGGTCGCGGCGCTGGGCGAGCTGATGGCGGCCGTGCGCGCCTCGCTCGCCGTCCACGGTGGGCGCCTCGTGCCGTTCGGGCACCTCGCCGAGGGCAACGTGCACGTCAACGTGCTGGAGCCCGGCGACCCCGAGGCGATCACCGCCGACGTGCTGCGCGCCGCCACGAGCCTCGGCGGGACGATCTCGGCCGAGCACGGCGTCGGGATCGCCAAGCGCCGGTGGTTGCACCTCGTGCGGTCACCGGCCGAGCTCGCCGCAGCCGCGGCGGTGAAGCGGGCCCTCGATCCGCACGGGATCCTCAACCCGGGGGTGCTCTCGCCGGACTGAGATCAGGACCCCACCAGGCGCCACAGCAGTGCCGTGTCGAGGTGGGCGTCGACGGCATCGGCAAGCCGCTCGAAGGTCTCCTCGAGCACCGGCGGCGGCCGGCGGCCGACGAGCCGCTCGACGACGTCGGGGTCCTCGAGCAGCCCGTGCACCGTGGTGGCGAGCACCCGCCCCGAGGCCCACACCGGCCCCTCACCGTCGCCCGTCACGCGTCCGGCGCGGATCTCGTAGCCGCTCGCGCGCGCCCCGCGCAGGGCCGCCCACGGGTCGGGCAGCCCGGTCGGGAACACGACCTCACGGCGCCGGGTCAGCTTGTCGGTGCTCAGGACCGTGTCGAACGGCAGCAGCCCCAGCCCCGTCTCCCGCGCCGGCCGGCCTCCCTCGACGCCCTCCGGGTCGTCGATCGTCCGGCCGAGCATCTGGCAGCCGCCGCAGATGCCCAGCACGCGGACATCCGACGAGACGATCGCGCGGTCGAGGCCGCGGTCGCGCAGCCACCGCAGATCGGCCACGACGTGCTTCGACCCGGGCAGGATCACCAGGTCGGCGCCCTCCAGATCACTGACGTGGTCAGCGAACGCGACGCGGGCGGCACGGCCGAGGAGGTGCAGCTCGTCGAGGTTCGAGCCGTACGGGAAGCGCAGCACCACCACCCGGCGGGCACCGGCCCCCGGATCGGCGCGGACGGTCGCGCCCTCCTCGTCGGGGAGCTCGTGATGCAGCATCGGCACGACGCCGGCGCACGCCATGCCGGTCAGCTCCTCCAGACGTTCGGGGCCCGGCGCCAGCAGCGATGCGTCGCCCCGGAAGCGGTTCAGGACGAACCCGGCCAGGCGGGCGCGGGTCGCGTCGGGCACGAGCGCCCACGTGCCGTAGAGGTGGGCGAACGCCCCGCCGCGGTCGATGTCCGCGACCAGCAGCGCCCGGGCGTCGGCGTGCGCCAGCATCCGGTTGTTCACGAGATCGGGGAGATTGATCTCCGCCGGGCTGCCGGCGCCCTCGAGCACGACGAGCTCGTGCGCCGCGCGCAGGGCGTCGAACGCGCGCGCCATCGCCGACCACAGCGCCTCGCCGCGCTCGCGCCACGGGGTCGCGGTCAGCTCGGGTGACGCGCGGCCGGCGACGACCACCTGCGAGCGCGTGTCCGCCTCCGGCTTGAGCAGCACGGGGTTCATCCGCACATCGGGCTCGACGCCGGCGGCGCGCGCCTGCAGCCACTGGGCCACGCCGATCTCCCCGCCGTCGACCACGCGGGCGTTGTTCGACATGTTCTGAGCCTTGAACGGCGCGACGTCGACGCCGTGGCGGGCGAACCACCGGCACAGGGCCGTCACCAACCAGCTCTTGCCGGCGCCGGACGTGCAGCCCAGCACCATCAGCGGGCGCACGGCGCTACGTCCCGTACTCGAACCCGAGGTCCGGCGCGGTGAGCAGCGGCCGGTACGGGATACCGGCCGCCTCCGCCATCGCCGCGCACGTCCCACCGCGATCGACGATCACGGTGATGAACACCGGCTCGGCGCCGAACGCGCGCACGACCTCGACGGCCTCCATGATCGACGTCCCGCGGGTGACCGTGTCCTCGGTGATCACCACGCGGTCGCCCGGCTGCAACGCACCGGCGAGGCGCCCGGTGACGCCGTGGTCCTTGGCCTCCTTGCGCACGCTGAAGCTGCGCAGCCCGCGGCCACGGGTGGCGGCGATCGCGGCGACGCCGAACGCCACGGGATCGGCGCCCATCGTCAGCCCGCCGATCGCGTCGGTGTGGTCGGGGATCACCGACAGCACGGCGTCGGCGACGAGGAGGATGCCGTCGGGGCGACAGGCCGTCTGCTTGGTGTCGAGGAACCAGGAGCTCTTCGCGCCGGACTTGAGGGTGAAGTCGCCGCGCCGCAACGAGTGCGCGAGGACGTGCTCGCGGAGCGCGGCGAAGGGCTCGGGAAGCACGGGCAGGGTCGGCGTCGCAGCGGGATCGGACATCGCCCGCCGACGGTACCCAGCCGGCGACGGAGGGCATCGGTCGCGGGCACATCGGTATGGTCACGGCGTGTTCTCGATCGAGCAGCTCCGGATCTTCACCGAGCCCCAGCAGGGCGCGACGTACGACGACCTCCTGGCCGTGGCCCGCCGCGCCGAGCAGCTCGGCTTCGGTGCGTTCTTCCGCAGCGACCACTACCTCGCGATGGGTGGGGCGCTGGAGGCCGGTGGCCTGCCCGGCCCGACGGACGCGTGGACCACGCTCGCCGGCCTGGCCCGTGACACGTCCCGGATCCGGCTCGGCACGCTCGTCACCTCGGCGACGTTCCGCCTGCCCGGGCCGCTCGCGATCACCGTCGCCGGCGTCGACCAGATGTCCGGCGGCCGCGTCGAGCTGGGCCTCGGCGCCGGCTGGTACGAGGCAGAGCACACCGCCTACGCGATCCCCTTCCCGAGCACGGCCGAGCGCTTCGCCCGGCTCGAGGAGCAGCTGGCGGTCATCACCGGCCTGTGGTCGACACCGGTCGGCGAGCGTTTCACCTTCGAGGGCCGCCACTACCGCGTCGCCGACTCACCCGCCTTGCCCAAGCCCGTGCAGGAGGGTGGCATCCCGGTCATCATCGGCGGTGCCGGCGCGCAGCGGACCCCGGCACTCGCGGCACGGTTCGCCAGCGAGTACAACACGCCGTTCCTTCCCGTCGAGCGCTTCGTCGAGCAGCGCCAGCGGGTGATCGACGCCTGCGCGGCGATCGGCCGTGACCCGTCGACGATCCGCTTCAGTGCTGCCCTCGTCGTCTGCATCGGCGCCGACGAGGCCGAGCTCGCGCGGCGCGCCGCGGCGATCGGCCGTCAGCCCGACGAGCTGCGCCGCAACGGCGTCGCCGGCACGCCCGACGAGGCGCGCGCCACCCTCGCCCGCTGGGCCGAGGCCGGCGCGGAGCGCGTCTACCTGCAGGTGCTCGACCTCAGCGACCTGGATCACCTCGACGCGATCGCCGCGCTGCTCTGACGTCGGGCGCTCGTCATTTGCGCGAATTCAGGGGACGACTGCGCCGCACAATTGTGACAAGCGTCATCTCGTTCCCGGTGTCGGTTCACGTACCAGCGCCTCCTGGGCGAACGACGCCACATGGGTGCCGTCCGCGCGGAACGCGTGGCCGAGGGCGAGGCCGCGGCCACCGCTGTACGCGACGCACGACACGTCATAGAGGTGCCATTCGTCGACGCGCGGCGGCTCGTGGAACCACACGCTGTGGTCCAGACTGGCGATGAATCGACCGTCGACCCCCTCGATCGCCTGCCGCCGCGGATGCGCACGCACCACGGAATCACATGGCAGATCGTCGGAGAGGTACGCCAGCCAGCAGCGATGCAGCAGGTCGTCGGGCTCGAGCGGCACCGTCACCTTCATCCAGGCGATCATCCGCCCGGCGCCCAATGCCGGTGGCGGCGTCGCTTCCTCGGGAACGAACCGGCGGGCGAAGTCGTCCGACCAGGAGGACTCCTCCAGATCGTCGGCTGCGGGCACGTCCGGCATCGTCACGGGACGGACGGTCGGTGACGCCTCCGGGCGTTGATACGACGCCTCGAGGTTCAGGATCGCCCCGATCGCCTGGCGGGCGACGACGCGACGCGTCGAGAAGCTCCGCCCGTTGCGGATGCGGTCGACCTCGTAGCGCACCGGCTCCGACGGATCACCGCGTCGGATGAAGTACGCCCGCAAGGAGTGCACGATCTTGCCGGAGTCGGGTGAATCGACATCGATCGTGTTCGATGCTGCACGAAGGGCTTGCGCCACGATCTGGCCGCCATAGAGACCGCCCCATGGATATCGAGGACCCGTGCCGACGTACGTGTCTGGCCCATGTTGGACGAGATCGAACACGAATGGAGTCTATGAATGACGGCACCCGCGGTCCTATATTCCTCTCCATGCCCACGAAGCGAGGCCGTAAAGGACCAATGAGTGCCGAGCACAAGGCGGCACTCGCGCGGGGACGTGCAGAAGGCAAGGCCGTGCGCGCCTATCTGGATGCACTCCGGGCGAACAAGCCGAAGCGCGGGCGTAAGCGCACGCCGGAATCGATCAAGAAGCGACTCGAAGCGATCGAGGCGCAGCTGCCGAATGCCGATCCGTTGACCGAGCTGAAGCTGATCCAGGAGAAGCGGGACCTCAACGCCGAGCTGCAGCAGATGGCCAACGCCGTCGACATGGCGGCGCTCGAGGCCGCCTTCATCAAGGTCGCCAAGTCCTACAGCGAGCGGCAGGGGATCTCCTACGCCTCGTGGCGCGAGATCGGCGTCGAGGCCTCCGTGCTCAAGAAGGCCGGCATCAGCCGGTCCTCGTGACGCGCCACCACCGCGTGTGACGAGCGACGAGCGCGTCGCACGTCACACACGGTGGCGCGTCACGCCGGGCGCAGCTCGTCGAGCGCGACGGCGATGCGATCCAGGTGGCGCAGGGAGCGTTCGAGATCGAACGCCTCGTCCAGCGCCTCCTTGCTCAGCGTGACGTCCGGATCCTGCTCGAGCAGCGTGCGGAAATCGCGCCGCTGCTCCCACGCCGCCATCGCGTTGCGTTGCACGATCCGATACGCCTCGTCGCGGGTCGCGCCGGCCGCGACCAGGGCGAGCAGCACCGGCTGGCTGAACACCAACCCGTGGCTGGACCACAGGTTCTCGCGCATCCGCTCGGCGTCGACGTGGAGGCCGTCGAGCAACCGCTGCAGTCGCTGCACCATGTAGTGCACGAGCAGCGACGAGTCGGGCAGCACGATGCGCTCGACCGACGAGTGGGAGATGTCACGCTCGTGCCACAGGGCGATGTCCTGCAGACCGGCGAGGAGGTTGCTGCGCACGACGCGCGCCAGCCCGCTGATCGTCTCTGCCGAGATCGGGTTGCGCTTGTGCGGCATCGCGGACGAGCCCTTCTGTCCCGGCTTGAAGCCCTCGCGCACCTCGCTGACCTCGGTGCGCTGGAGGTGCCGGAGCTCGACGGCCACGAGCTCGCACGTCGCCGCGATCGACGCGTACGCGTAGAGCAGCTCGGCGTGGCGATCCCGGGCGATCACCTGCGTCGCCGGCACCGGCCGCAGCCCGAGCCGCTCGCCGACGTAGGCCTCGACCGCCGGGTCGATGTTCGAGTACGTGCCGACGGCGCCGGACAGCTTGCACACGGCGACCGTCTCGCGCGCCGCGCGCAGGCGGACGCGGTCGCGCTCCAGCTGCAGCGCCCACAGCGCGACCTTGGCGCCGAACGTCGTCGGCTCGGCGTGGATCCCGTGGGTCCGGCCGATCATCACGGTCCGGAGGTGCCGCCGGGCGAGGTCGACGAGCGTGCTCAGCAGCGCGTCGGTCGCCTCGAGCACGAGATCGGCGGCGTCGCGCATCGCCCAGCACAGCGCGGTGTCGACCACGTCGGAGGACGTGAGGCCGTAGTGGATCCACGAGCCGGCTGGCGGGCCGATCGCCGCCTGCACCACGTCGACGAACGCGGCGACGTCGTGATCGGTCGTCCGCTCCCGCTCGAGCACGGCCCGGACGAACGCCTCGTCGACGACCGGGGCACGCTCGCGGCACGCGGCGGCATCCTCGGCGGGGACCAGCCCCAGCGCCGCGTGTCCCTCCGTCGCCAGCAGCTCGACCTCGAGCCACCGTCCGAACCGGGTCGTGTCGGCCCAGACGGCCGCCATCTCGGGGGTGGTGTATCGCTCGATCATCGGGGACCCGGGTTCACGACTGCCACAGCACGTAGTCGTCGCGCTCGGCGCCGACGCCGACGACGCGCACCGGCACGCCGACCTCGCGCTCGACGAGCTCGATCAGCGCCCGGGCCTCGGCCGGCAGGTCTCCGGGCTCGCGCACGTCCTGGAGCGCGCTGCCCCACCCGGGCAGCGTCTCGTAGATCGGCTCGACGCGGGCGAGCACCTCGGAGCGGTCGGGGTAGGCCCGCAGCCGCTCGCCGGCCAGCCGGTAGCCGACGCACACCTTGATCTCGCCGAAGCCGTCGAGCACGTCGAGCTTCGTGAGTGCCAGCTCGGTGAGGCTGTTGAGGCGCACGGCGTGGCGCAGCATCACGCAGTCGAGCCACCCCGCGCGGCGACGGCGGCCGGTGACCGTGCCGAACTCGCGACCGACGTTCACCAGCGCGTCGCCGTGCTCGTCGGTCAGCTCCGTCGGGAACGGTCCGGCGCCGACGCGGGTGGTGTAGGCCTTGGAGATCCCCACCACCCGGTCGATGTCGCGCGGGCCGAGCCCGGTGCCGGCGCACGCCCCGCCGGCCGTCGGGTTCGACGACGTGACGTAGGGATACGTGCCGTGGTCGAGGTCGAGGAACGTCGCCTGTGCGCCCTCGAGCAGCAGGTGCTGGCCCTCGTCGAGGGCGTCGTGGAGCAGCGTGACGGTGTCGGTGACGTACGGAGCGAGGCGGGCGCCGAGCTCGGTGAACCGCTCGACGACGTCGTCGACGTCGATCGGCTCGCCGCCGGCCGCCTCGATCTGACGGTTCTCCGCGACGGCCCGCACCTTGACATGGGCGGCGAAGGCGTCGAGGTCGAGGACGTCGCCGGCGCGCAGCCCGACGCGGCGTGCCTTGTCGGCGTACGCCGGCCCGATGCCCTTGAGCGTCGTGCCGATCTTGTCGTCACCGCGCATCGCCTCGGCGATCGCGTCGTGCGCCTGGTGCCACGGGAAGATCAGGTGCGCCCGGCTCGACACCTTGAGGCGCTCGCAGGAGACGCCGCGCGCCTCGAGCGCGTCGATCTCGGCGAACAGCGTGGGGAGGTCGACGACCACGCCGTTGGCGATCACCGGGGTGACGTGGTCGTAGAGGATCCCGCTCGGGACCAGCTGCAGCGCGTAGCGATCGCCGCCGACGACGACGGTGTGCCCGGCGTTGTGGCCGCCCTGGTAGCGCACGACGTAGCGGTGCTCCTTGGCCAGCAGATCGATGACCTTGGCCTTGCCCTCGTCACCCCACTGGGCGCCGACGACGACGGTGACGGGCATGAGACGCTCCCCGGACGACCTACACGGTGGATGGACGGAACGTGGGCCAAGTGTACGTGCCGGGTCCGCCGCGCCCCCACCGCCGACGGGACCGTGACCAGGGAGCGGGACCCGAACGGGCACGCGGACCGAGCCGGGCGCCGGTACCGTCGGAGGACGATGACGACGACGGTGATGCGCCGGCTGGAGTGGTCGGCGATGGACGACGCCGCACGCGACGCGCTGTGCGCCCGCGGGCTCGGCGACATCTTCGACCCGGCGCTGCGCGAGTCGATCGCCGCGCTGATCGAGGACGTCCGCGTGCGCGGCGACGCCGCGGTGTGCGACGCGCTCGCCCGCTTCGACGGCATCACGTTGACGCCGGACCGGCTGCGCGTCACGGCCGAGGAGATCGACGCGGCCACGGTGTCACCGCAGGTCGACGCCGCCCTGGACGACGCCATCGCCCACTGCCGGGCGTTCAACGAGCAGGTGCGGGCGCGGGCGAGCGACTGGAGCTTCGAGCCCGAACCCGGCCTGCGCGTCGGCGAGAAGATCACACCGATCACGTCGGCCGGGCTGTTCGTCCCGTCCGGCAAGGCGAGCTACCCGAGCGTGGCGTACCAGCTCGGCGTGCCGGCGGTCGTGGCCGGCGTGCCGCGCATCGCCCTCGTCGTGCCCCCGGTGCCCGGCGGGGCGGGGGAGGTCGACCCGGCCGTGCTCGTCGTCTGCCGCAAGCTCGGCATCCGCGACGTGTTCCGGGTGAACGGTCCGGCCGGTCTCGCCGCGCTCGGCTTCGGCACCGCGTCGATCCCGCGCGTGCGCAAGATCGTCGGTCCCGGCTCGCCCGCCGTCACGTGCGCCCAGGTCGAGCTGCAGCGCCACGGCGTCACCACGATGATGCTGCTCGGCCCGACGGAGAGCCTCGTGATCGCCGACACCTCGGCCGACCCGGTGCGCCTCGCCGCCGACCTGCTGATCGAGGCCGAGCACGGCACGGACTCGTCGGTCGTGTTGGTGACGCCGTCGGCCGCGCTCGCCGAGGCGACCGACGCCGAGCTGGCGCGCCAGCTGGCGGACCTGCCGCCGGTGCGCGCCGAGGCGGCGCGCGCGTCGCTCGGCACGAACGGCGGGTGCGTGCTGGTCGACGATCTCGGCGTCGCCGTCGAGGTCGCCAACCGCTTCGCCCCCGAGCACCTGCAGGTCGCTGTCGCCGACGACGCGGTCGATGCCGTGGTCGACGGCCTGCGTCACGCCGGCGAGATCCTCGTCGGCCAGCACACCCCCTTCAGCGCGGCGAACTTCGTGATCGGCTGCCCCGCATCGCTTCCCACGTCAGGATTCGCGGAGGTGTCGTCGGGCATCACCGTCGAGGCCTTCCTGAAGCGCACGGCCGTCGCCCGCGCCGATGCCACCGCGCTCACCCGGATGGCCCCGTCGATCACCGCGCTCGCCGACCACGAGGGCTTCCCGGCCCACGCCGCGGCGATCCGCCGCCGCAACGGCTGAGCCTCACCGGGCACGGCGGCGAGGGCGTCGCGCGGTCGGAGGTGCGCGAGCGCGCCGCCCGGCGACCACCTCGCTCATCTTCGTCGCGGCGCCCGCGCCGAACCTGAGCGGCCGGGCCTGCGAGCGACCCCACTGCTCATCGTCGACGTGGTCGTGCCGCGCGACGAGCTGACGCCCGCACGACCCACCGCAACGGCCGGGCCTCAGCCGAGCTCCGCGGCGAGGGCACCGAGCCGGCGCTCGCCCTCTGGCGTCTGCCCGCCGCGTTCGAGGAAGTGCCGCATCGCGGCGCGGGCCCGCGGCTCGCTTAGCGTCCCCGAGAAGGCGTGGGCCTCGGCGAGCAGCTGCTCGACGACGCCGGCCTCGGCGCGCACGACGCTCGCCTTCGCCGCCGCGACGGCATGCGGCGGGAACGACGCGATCCGTGCGGCGAGGCGGTCGACGAACGTCGCCAGCTCCTCGGTCGCTAGCACGCGGTTGACCCATCCCCAGCGCTCGGCGGTCGCCGCGTCGATGTCGTCACAGCCGAGGATCGCCTCGAGCGCCCGGCTGCGCCCGATGAGCCGAGGCAGGCGCACCGTGCCGCTGCCACCGGGGATGATGCCGAGCGCCACCTCCGGCTGGTTGAACACCGCATCGGGGCTGGCGAAGCGCATGTCGCAGCTCAGCGCGACCTCGCTCCCGCCCCCGCCGACGCGTCCCTCGATGACCGCGATCGTCGCCTTCGGCATCTGCCGCAGCTGCTCGCACATGCGGTGGAACGGGTTGAGCTCGGTCGGCGGCGGACCCTGCTCGGTCGGGAACTCGAGGATCGCGGTGACGTCGAAGTGGGCGATGAACCACTCCGGGTTGGCCGAGCGCAGCACCACGACGCGGACCGCCTCGTCCTCGGCGAGGCGGTCGACGGTCTCGGCGAGCTCGAGGTAGAGCGGCACCGTCATCAGGTTGATCGGTGGGTGGTCGATCACCACGGTGGCGACGCCTTCGTGGGTCGAGACGACGAGGTTCCCCATGGCGGCGACCGTAAACCCCGGGCCGCCGCGCCGGTGATGCGGAGCCCGGGACGCGCCACGGGCGCCGGCGAGTGCCGGCGCCCGTCGCGGTCGCGGTGGGTCAGGCGGTGACGGTGAGCTGACCGTCGGCGACGTCGACGTGGATCGTGCCGCCCTCGGTGACCTTGTTCTCGAGCAGCAGCAGGGCGGCGCGGTCGCCGATCTCCCGCTGGATGATCCGCTTGAGCGGACGAGCGCCGAAGGCCGGGTCGAAGCCCTCCCGCGCCAGGTACGCCATCGCCGCGTCGCTGACGTCGAGCTTGATGCGCCGCTCGCCCAGGCGCTGTCGCCACCGGTCGAGCTGGATGTCGACGATCTTCGCCAGGTCCGCCTCGGTGAGCGGCTGGAAGCGGATGATCTCGTCGATCCGGTTGATGAACTCCGGCTTGAAGAACTCCAGGGGGTCGCCGGGCAGGTTCGACGTCATGATCAGCACGACGTTGGTGAAGTCCACCGTGCGGCCCTGCCCGTCGGTGAGCCGTCCGTCGTCGAGCACCTGGAGCAGCGTGTTGAACACGTCCGGGTGCGCCTTCTCGATCTCGTCGAGCAGCACCACCGAGTACGGGCGGCGCCGGACGGCCTCGGTCAGCTGGCCGCCCTCGTCGTAGCCGACGTAGCCCGGGGGCGCACCGATGAGCCGGGACACGGAGAACTTCTCCATGTACTCGCCCATGTCGATGCGCACCATGGCCTGCTCGTCGTCGAACAGGAACTCCGCCAGCGCCCGGGCCAGCTCGGTCTTGCCGACACCCGTCGGGCCCAGGAACATGAACGACCCGATCGGCCGGTTGGGGTCCGACAGGCCCGCCCGGCTGCGCCGGATGGCGTTGGCGACCGCGGTGACCGCGGCGTCCTGGCCGACGACCCGCCGGTGCAGGTGCTCCTCGAGGTGGATCAGCTTGGCCGCCTCGGCCTCCATCAGCCGGCTGACGGGCACGCCGGTCCACTTCGACACGACCTCGGCGATGTCCTCGGCGTCGACCTCCTCCTTGAGCATGCGCCGCTCGGACTGCAGCTCGTTGAGGTGCGCCGTCGCCTCGTTGATCCGCCGCTCCAGCTCGGGGATGCGCCCGTAGCGGATCTCCGCGGCGACGTTCAGGTCGGTCTCCCGCTCGAGCTGCGTGCGCAGCGACTCGAGCTCCTCCTTGAGCGTGCGGATGGCGCTGATCGCCTCGCGCTCGGCCTCCCAGTGCCGCTTCATCTCGGCGGACTCGGCGCGCAGCGCGGACAGCTCCTCGCGCAGCGCGGCCAGCCGCTGCTTGGAGGCCTCGTCGGACTCCTTCTCCAGGGCGACCTGCTCGATCTCGAGCTGGTGGATGCGCCGCTCGACGATGTCGATCTCGGTCGGCATCGAATCGATCTCGATGCGCAGCTTGCTCGCCGCCTCGTCGACGAGGTCGATCGCCTTGTCCGGCAGGAAGCGGTTGGTCAGGTAGCGGTGCGACAGCGTCGCGGCGGCGACGAGCGCGGAGTCCTGGATGCGGACACCGTGGTGCACCTCGTAGCGCTCCTTCAGGCCGCGGAGGATGCCGATGGTGTCCTCGACGGACGGCTCGGCGACGTACACCTGCTGGAAGCGCCGCTCGAGGGCGGGGTCCTTCTCGATGTGCTTGCGGTACTCGTCGAGCGTCGTCGCGCCGATCATCCGCAGCTCGCCGCGAGCGAGCATCGGCTTGATCATGTTGCCGGCGTCCATCGCCCCCTCCGCCGCCCCGGCGCCGACGATCGTGTGCAGCTCGTCGACGAACGTGATGATCTCGCCGGCGGCGTCGGTGATCTCCTTGAGCACGGCCTTGAGCCGCTCCTCGAACTCGCCGCGGTACTTCGCCCCGGCAAGCATCGACGCGATGTCGAGGGCGACGAGACGCTTGGACTTGAGGCCCTCGGGCACGTCCCCGTCGGCGATCCGCCGGGCGAGCCCCTCGACGATGGCGGTCTTGCCGACGCCGGGCTCACCGATCAGCACGGGGTTGTTCTTGGTGCGCCGGGACAGCACCTGGATCACCCGCCGGATCTCGTCGTCGCGACCGATGACGGGGTCGATCTTGCCCTCGCGTGCCCGGGCGGTGAGGTCCGTGCCGTAGCGCTCGAGGGCCTGGAACTGGTCCTCGGGGTTCTGCGAGGTGACGCGGTGGGAGCCGCGCACGTCCTGCAGGGCGCGCAGGAGCTCCTCGGTGCCGACCCCGAGGCGGTCGTGCATCGCCAGCAGCAGGTGCTCGACGGAGAGGTAGTCGTCGCGCAGGTCCTTCTGGAACTGCTGCGCCCGCTCGAACACCTGGTTCAGCTCGCGGCCGAGGCGCGGCTCGTCGCCGCCGTAGGCCTTGGGCAGCCGGGCGACGGCCTGCTCGGCCTTGTTGCGCACCATCAGCGGGGCCTGGCCGAGCTTCGCCAGCACGGCCGGCACGATGGTGTCGTCCTGCGCGGTCAGTGCAGCGAGGAGATGATCCGGGGTGAGCTCGGGGTTCGCCAGGCCCTTCGCCGTGTCGATGGCCGCGGCCATCGCCTCCTGGGTCTTCAGCGTCCACTTCTTGGGGTCGAGGGCCATGTCGTCAGTCTACCTGGCGAGGGGAAACTTGAGTAGCTTCATATCAACTTTCTCGTATGCCTTCGCGCAGGTTCTCAGGATGTCGGCGAACGTCCAAGAGTCGTCCAAGAATCGGGCCGATCCCGGGACCGCCGTCGACCCCGCCCTACGATCTCGTGCCGACGAGCGGGCGATCGTCCGGCCCGTCGGATGCGGGCGGTGACTGACACAGGAGGTCCCGTGCACACGTCCCCCGACCAGCGCCCGCTGGTGCCCCGACCCGCCACACCCCGCCGGCGCCGGGTCCGCAGCTACGGCATCGCCGGCATCGCCGGCCTGACGATGCTCGTCGGTCAGTGTGCCCCCACTCAGCAGTGCGCACCCGCACCGCCGCCCGCGCCGGCACCCGCTCCGTCGGCCACCCAGCGCGTCGTCGAGCTGACCAACCAGCGCCGCGCCGAGGCCGGCCTGCCGGCGCTGCGGGTGAACCCCAAGCTCACCGCTGCTGCGCAGGCGCACTCGGCGGACCAGGCCCGGCGCGACCAGATGACCCATGTGGGCAGCGACGGCTCGAGCGCCGGTGCCCGCATCCAGGCGCAGGGCTACCGGTGGACCGCCTGGGGCGAGAACGTCGCCGCCGGCTACGCCGACGCGGCGGGCGTGGTCGCCGGCTGGATGGGCAGCAGCGGCCACCGCCAGAACATCCTCAACCGGAACTTCACCGAGATCGGTGTCGGTCTCGCCTACGCGGCGGACGGCACCCCGTTCTGGACCCAGGTCTTCGCCCGGCCGTAGCGCCGTCGGCGCCGCGCGGGTCCGGCGGCGGTGTGACACCCCCTCGGTAGGGTCGGCTCGTGTCGAGCCTGCGCCCGCGATGGGCCCCTGCGCCCCGCCGGTGGCCACGCGCGACCGCCCGCCGGCCGGCCCCGCGCATCGTCGGGTCCTGGTGCGGCGACGCGCTGCACCTGTGGGGGTGGGACGGCCGCCACACCGCCCTGCCGGGCGCCGTGTACGCCGCGCTGCGCGGGCCGGAGTGGGACGGGGCGCCGAACCCCGCTGCCACGGGTCACCTCTCGTCCATCGAGATCACCCTCCCGGACGGCACCGCGATCCGCCCGGCGTCGATCCGCGTGCCGGCCGCGCGGGCAGCGCGCTGGCTGCACACCCTGCCGGACGGTGCCCCGCTCACGCCATCGGTCGCCTGGCTCGCCGCGGTCGCCCGCCTCGCCGTCGACACGGTGCGCGCCGGCCTCGTCGCGCCCGCGCTGCGCACCGATGGCGACCGCGCCATCGCGCGGTGGGTGCCGGTCGCCGACGCGGTCGTCACAGACACGCTCGACGCGCTCGCTGCCGCGATGCCGCCGATCTGCACGCCCGGCCCCGACGACGCGCCCTCCGCCGCCGACATCCACGCCACCATGGTCGACGCGCTCGCCCGCACCCGGCTGGCCGAGGCCGACTGGCGGCCACCGCTGCCGAGCAGCCGCGATCCCGCCACCATCACGGCTCGCGCCGTGCTGCGGGCGCTCGCCGCACCCGACCCCGCCGTCGCCGGCAGCGGCCTCGCCTACCCCGAGGAACTGGCGGCCCTCGGCGCCCGCTTCGAGCGGCACGCCCGCCGCCTCGCCGGTGAGCCGGTCGTGCTCCCCCGGGCCCGGCTCGTCGTCCCCGACGATCCGTACGACGACTGGTTCGTGCAGCTGGAGCTGGTCGACGAGGTCGACCTCGGGCGTTGGTGCACGGCCGAGGACGTGTGGGACCGCTCGCCGCTGGCCGTCGAGGTCGCCGGCGGCGAGGAGCACCTGCCACGCCTCGCGGAGGCGGTGTCGGCACTGGCCGTGACCCTCGCCGAGTCCGTCGACCTCGCCGCCGACCTCGCCCACGAGCACGAGCCGGTCGGGCTCGAGCTGACGGTGGAGGAGGCCGAGACGTTCCTCGAGCAGGCCCCCGCCGCGCTCGCGGCGCGCGGCGTCGAGCTCGTCGGGCCGGAGCGGCTCGTGCGCGCCGGGATCACGGTGCGCGGCCACGCCACCCCGCGGGACCCGTCGGATCACGCCGGCCGCTTCGGCCGCGACGCCGTCGTCACGTGGACGCTCGTCGTGGCCGACGGCGACGAGGCCACCGCGATCTCGGAAGCCGAGCTGGAGCGGGCGGCGCGTGCCGGCGCCACGCTGCTGCACAGTGGTCGCCGCTGGGTGCGCATCGATCCCGCGGCGCTGCGGCGGGCCCGCAAACGCCTCGAGGAGCACGTCCGCGACCACTCGGTCGTCGATGCGGTCACGCTGCTGCGCCTCGCCGGGGAGGGCGACGTCCGGCCGGCCACGACCGCGCCGTCCGCGGCGGACGTCCGCCCGTGGACCGAGGCGCTGCTCGCCGGGCTCCCCGACGAGCAGCTGCGCGAGGAGCGCGAGCCGGGCGGCTTCGCCGGCGAGCTGCGCCCCTACCAGCGGCGCGGGCTGGCGTGGCTGCGCTTCCTCGACCGGCTCGGCCTCGGCGGCTGCCTGGCCGACGACATGGGGCTCGGCAAGACGGCCACGACGCTCGCCCACCTGCTCGGCAAGCCCGGGCCGCACCTCGTGGTCTGCCCGCTCTCGGTGGTGCACAACTGGCAGGCCGAGGCGCGGCGCTTCACCCCGTCGCTGCGCGTCGTCGTCCACCACGGGGCGGAGCGGGCCGGGGAGGAGCTGGCCGGCGCCGATCTCGTCATCACCACGTACGGGTTGTTGCACCGCGACCTCGAGCACCTGGGCGCGATCACGTGGTCGACGGTGGTCGCCGACGAGGCCCAGCACGTCAAGAACCCGGCGACGCACGCGGCCAAGGCACTGCGCGCCGTGCGCGCCGGACAGAAGCTGGCGCTCACGGGCACGCCGGTCGAGAACCGCCTGGGCGACCTGTGGGCGATCCTCGACATGGTCAACCCGGGCATGCTCGGCAGCCGGGAGCGGTTCCGCCACCGCTTCGCCAAGCCGATCGAGCGCGACGGTGACGAGGAGGCCGCCGCCCGGCTGCGCCGGATCACCCAACCGTTCGTCCTGCGGCGCACGAAGGCGGACCGCTCGCTCGTGCCGGACCTTCCCGACAAGATCGAGCAGATCGCGTACGCCGCGCTGACGCGCGAGCAGGCGGTGCTCTACCAGCACGTCGTCGACCAGCTGCTCGCCGACGCCGCGTCGACCAGCGGGATGAAGCGGCGCGGGCTGGTCCTCGCCGCACTCACGCGCCTCAAGCAGATCTGCAACCACCCGGTGCAGGCCCTCGGCGACGGCTCCCGGCTCGCCGGCCGTTCCGGCAAGCTCGTCCGCTTCGACGAGCTCGTCGACGAGCTGCTTGACGTCGGGGAGCGCGCGCTCGTCTTCACCCAGTTCCGCGAGATGGGCGAGCTGCTCGTGCGTCACCTCGCCGAGCGCCTCGAGCTGCGCGTGCCGTTCCTCCACGGCGGGGTGCCGAAGGCCCGACGCGACGCGATGGTCGCGCAGTTCCAGGAGGGCCAGGGCGGGCCGTTGCTGCTGGTCTCGCTGAAGGCCGGCGGGACCGGCCTCAACCTCACCGCCGCCAGCCAGGTCATCCACTACGACCGCTGGTGGAACCCCGCCGTCGAGGACCAGGCGACCGATCGGGCATGGCGCATCGGCCAGGGGCGAACGGTGCACGTGCACAAGCTGGTGTGTGAAGGGACCGTCGAGGAGCGCATCGCCGAGCTGATCGACCAGAAGCGGGCACTGGCCGACGCCGTCGTCGGCACGGGCGAGGCCTGGCTGTCGGAGCTGTCCACCGAGGAGCTGCGCGAGCTCGTCCGGCTGGAGGCGCCGGTGGGAGGTCGCCCGTGAGCACGCCGCGGCGCACCGTGGGCACGAGCCAGGCGGGGCGCCTGCCGGCGACGATGCTGCGGGCGCTCGCCGCCGAGCTGGCCGACCCGGGGCGCTTCAGCCGAGCCAAGGTCTACGCCCGCGACGGGGCGGTCGTCGACATCGACGTCCAACCGGGCGTGGCACGCGGCGTGGTGCAGGGCTCGCGCGCCGACCCGTACGCCGTGGCGCTGCACACCGAGCCGGCCGCCGAGGGCGAGGGACTGCTCGGGCTCGTGCCCGGTGCCGACGAGATCGCCCTGGAGTGCAGCTGCCCGGACGCGGACACGTCGGGCGCGTGCAAGCACGCCCTGGCCGTGCTGCTCGTCCTCGCCGACGAGGTGTCAATCGAACCGGCCGTGCTCGAGCGGTGGCGGTCGGCGGACGCCGGCGAGGGTGCGGGTCGCGCCACCGAGGAGCCCGAGGTCGACGTGCTCGCCGACGCGATGGCGGCGCCTGCACCCCTGCCCGAGCTGCCGGCGCTCCCCCGCCGCGTCCCCGTGCCGATGCCGGCGGCCCCCGGCTCCCGCGACGCCGACATCGCCGCCGCCGTCACCGCCGCGATCACCGTCCTGCGCGCCACCTGACCCGCGCCGGCGTCAACTTTCCGCGAAAACGGCACAGATGGTTCCGTTCTCGCGAAAAGCCGGCACCCTGCCCAGCGGGCGAACGCGTCGGCCTCGTACCAGCTCACGTGCAGCACCGGGGCGGCCGGGTCGACCGGCTGCAGCCCGTCGAGCCCGAAGCGGAGCCAGCCGTCGCCGTCGCGGTGCCAGTAGCCGGGTGCCTCCCAGGCGTTCGCCTTCACCGTGTGCCAGCCGTCGGACATCCACAGCTCGGGGCGCCGGTAGCCGCCGTCGTCGATGAACGCCAGCCACTCACGACACGTCACGAGCGACGCGGCGATCCGGAACGGGCGCAGCAGCACCTCGTGGCGCGGCCCCTCGTTGTCGAACGCGAACCCGTCGCCGGCGTGACCGACCTCGACGATCCCGCCCGGGTGCTCGTGCCAGTCGTCGCCGGCGACCGGCACGGGCGTGGACCACGGCAGTGCGCCGTAGGCCGGCTGCAGCGGGTTGCACGACAGGACGTGCTGGATGTCCATCACGAGCAGCTCCTGGTGCTGCTGCTCGTGGTGCAGGCCGAGCTCGACGAGCCGCGCGGTCTCGGGCGCGAGCTCACCGGCGAGGAGCTCGCGCATCGCCGCGTCGACGTGGGCGCGGTACGCGGCGATCTCGGCGATGCCGGGGCGCGTGATCAGGCCGCGCTCGGAACGGGCGTGCCGCGGCCCGACGACCTCGTAGTAGGAGTTGAACAGGTAGGCGTACCGCTCGTCGTAGGGCCGGTACCCGGGGCCGAGCACGAACGTCTCGAAGAACCACGTCGTGTGGGCCCGATGCCACTTCGTCGGGCTGACGTCGGGCATCGACTGCACGGTCTGGTCCTCGGCGCTCAACGGAGCGGCGAGCCGCTCGGTGAGCTCGCGCACGGCACAGAAGTCGTTCATCGCACTGCCAGGGAGAGGGCGAAGTCGCCGGCGGGATCGGTCCACCAGCGACGCGGCTGCAGACCGGCGGCGCGCAGCTCGGCGTCGACGCCGTCGCGGCGGAACTTGGCGCTGATCTCGGTGCGCAGCTCCTCGCCGTCGGCGAGGTGCAGGGTCAGGTCGAGGGCGGGCACCGTCACCTCCTGGTCACCGTTCGATGCGAGGCGCATCTCGATCCACTCCTGCTCAGCGTTCCACACCGCACGGTGGGTGAAGCGCGACGGATCGAAGTCGGCACCGAGCCGGCGGTTGAGCACGGCGAGCACGTTGCGGTCGAACTCGGCGGTCACGCCGGCGGCGTCGTCGTACGCGGCGACGAGCCGGGCGGAATTCTTCACGAGGTCGGTGCCGAGGAGCAGCGCGTCGCCGGGGCGCATCACCGCGACGAGCGAGGCGAGGAAGCCGGCGCGCTCGGCCGGGGCGAGGTTGCCGATCGTGCCGCCGAGGAACGCGAACAGCCGTGTGCCGGACCGGGGGATGGCGGGTAGGTGGCGGCGGAAGTCACCGACGACGGCGACGACGTCGATGTCCGGATGGGTGTCGGCGATCGAGCCGGCGGCCTCGAGGAGGGTCGGCGCGGCGACGTCGAACGGCACGAAGCGCCGGAGCCGGCCGGTCCCGGCGAGCGCGGCCAGCAGCAGACGGGTCTTCTCCGACGTGCCCGAGCCGAGCTCGACGAGTGTGTCGGCGCCCGACAGCGCGGCGATCTCGTCGGCGCGGGCAGCGAGGATCGCCCGCTCGGCACGCGTCGGGTAGTACTCCGGCAATCGGGTGATGGCGTCGAAGAGCTCGCTGCCATGCTCGTCGTACAGCCACGTCGGGGCGAGCCAGCGGGGACGATCGGTGAGGCCGATCCGGGCCTCGCGGCGCAGCTCGGCATCGAACGCCTCGGCGTCGAGGCGGACGTCGACGGTGACGCGCGGGTGCGCCACGTGCAGGGTGCGGGTGGTCATCGGTCCTCCGGTGCGCAGGGTCGTCGGTGGGCGAGGTGCGGTGACCGGAGGGCTCCGGTCGCTCGACGTGGCCGGCCGCGGACCGGCGGGGGCGGCGCCGCGCCGGTCCACGGGTGCGGGCGGGCGGATCGGCCGGTCGGGCACCGCGCCACGGCCCGCGGTGCCCGACCGATGGCCGGCTCACGCCGCGTCCGGCGGGGACCCGGGGAGGACGGTCCGTGGCGGACGACGGCGGAGCCGGCGACGCCGGGCGACCTGCCGGAGCAGCTGCTCGCGGCGGTCGTCGGCGAGCTGGAAGGCGGTGTCGACGGCGTAGAGGTGCATGCGGGTCTCCGGACGGTGAGCGGGACGTTCGAGCTGGTCCACGTCGACGAACGTACGACCGATTGTGGACAGATCAGGTCCTCGTTCTCTGGCAAGATGCGGCATCGACACATCCGCTCGACTCCTCCGGTTGCTGGTCCTGTTCTCGGCACGACCGTCCTGGTCTGCCCAGGAGCTGACCGACCGACTCGAGGTGACGCCGCGCACGCTGCGGCGGGACATCGCCCGGCTGCGCGACCTCGGCTACCCGATCGAGAGCACCACGGGCCGCTACGGCGGCTATGCCCTCGGCGCCGGCGGTCGCCTCCCGCCGCTCCTGCTCGACGACGACGAGGCCGTGGCCGTGTCGCTCGGGCTGCGTGAGCTGTCCGCGACGGTCGACCCCAAGCTCGGCGAGGCGGCGATGAGCGCGCTGGCCAAGCTCGTGCAGGTCATGCCGAGCGCGCTGCGCGAGCGCGTCGACACCCTGGGCGAGGTGATGGTGCGGCTGCACCGCGGGCGCGGCCGCGGGGACGAGGTCACCGACATCGGGGTCCTCATGACCCTCGCCCAGGCGGCGCGGCGCATGGACCGGTTGCGCTTCGAGTACCGCACCGGGGACGACCGCACGAGCCGCCGTCACGTCGAACCGCACCGGCTCGTGTCGCTGCGCAACCGCTGGTACCTGGTCGCGTTCGACCTCGACCGCGACGACTGGCGCACGTTCCGCGTCGACCGCATCACCAGGCCGGTCGTCACCGGCTTCAAGGGGATCCCCCGGGACGCGCCCGACGCCGCCGGGCTCGTCGCCGAGGGCCTGGCCGTGCGCGTCTACGACGTCCAGGCGACGATCCGCTTCCCGGTGCCGCCCGAGGTGGTGGAGGCGGAGATCCCGCCGACCGTCGCCGTGATCCGGCGCGACCGATCCGGCGCCCACAGCACCACCGTCGAGATGGGCGGCGACATCGACTGGTTCGCCCGCTACCTCGCCAGCCTGCCGTTCCCCTTCGAGGTCCTCGAGCCCGAGGAGGTGCGCGTCGAGATCGCCACCCACGCCCGGCGCCTGCTGTCGTACGTCGGCGAACCGGCGACACCGGTACCCTCCCGTCCATGACGTGCCCGATCGACGACGCGCCGCTGTCGGTGTCGTCGCGTGACGGGGTCGTGATCGACGTCTGCCCGCAGGACCGGGGCGTCGGGCTCGACCGCGGCGACGACCGGGACCGCGGCGACGGCGGCCGGGTGCGCCCGCGGTGCAGCTCCCTCGACGACCTGTTCGACGTCCACGTCGACTGACCGCGGGCGATGACGGCGCCCCCGCCCCCCGGCCCGGTCGAGCGGCGCATCGAGCGCCTCCACCACGAGCTGGTCGACGAAGGGATCTGGCTCCCGCCCGACGAGGAGCTGCTCGCCCTGCTGCTCGCCGAGCTCGACTACGCCCGCCACCCGCATGCCCACGAGGGCGTCTCACCGCGCTACGGGGCGCTGCTCGCCGGTGCGGACGTGCTGCTGCAGCCCGACGAGCAGCTCGAGACGATCGACCTCCGCGGGATCCCCCTCGACGTGTCCCGGCGCCTGGCCGACGGCCGCTCGTCGTTCGTCGCCCGCCTGACGGGCCGGCCGGACCTCCTCGTGTGCTTCGAGCGGACCCGGGAGTACGAGACGTCGGCGGTCGAGCTGGCCACCGCGACGGGGACGCTGATCGTCCAGCGATCGGCGCGCGGCTGGATCCGCCTCACCACGCCGCACGGTGTCGCGGTGTGGGACGGCATCAGGTGGATCTCCAAGCCCCTCGCGCGGGTCCGTGCCGCCGAGCTGGCCGCACGCGTGCCCGAGGCGGACCCGGCCGTGCTGACGAACCTGCTCGAGCTGTGCACCCACTGGCTGGCGGCCGGGCGGGTCGGCGCCGCCCTCGTGTGGTGCCTCGAGGGGGACCCCACCGCGCTGCACGGCATCGGCCTGCAGGCGTCGGTCCGGATCCCGACGCTCGACGTCAACCGGCGCTCGCACTTCGCCGCGCTGCTCAACGCGCTGTCCCAGTACGACCGCGCCGCGCTCGTCCACCCCGATGGCCGCATCGACCGCGTCGCGGTGCACATGCGCTCGTCGGACCGGTCGCGCAGCGAGCTCGGCCCGTACCGGGGCACTCGCCACACCTCCGCGCTGCGGTTCTCGTGGGACGAGCCCTCGACGATGGTGTTCGTGGTGTCGTCGAGCGGCACGCTGGCCGTGTTCCGCCGCGGCGCCCTGCTGTGACGCCGCTCAACGCAACCGCAGCACCGTGCCCGAGACCAGGCGGGCGGCGTCGCTGCACAGCCAGGCGATGACCTCGGCGACCTCCGCCGGGGTGGCCACGTGCTGGTGCACGGCCGAGGCGGCGACGAAGGCGCGGACCTCGTCGGTGACCCAGCCGGTGTCGGTCACGGGCGGGTGCACGATGTTGGCCGTGATGCCGAACGGCGCGAGCTCGGTGGCCGCCGACATCGTGTCGTGCTCGAGGGCCGCCTTGGCCGCCCCGTAGGACACCTCCTCGGGGAAGCCGTCGCGACCACCGGACGTCAGCCCGACGATGCGGCCCCACCCCGCCCCGCGCTCGACGTGGCGGCGGGCGAGCTCGGCGATGAGCAGGGCGGCGCCGCGCGCGTCGACGCCGAGGTTGCGGTCGATGGTGGCCGGGCCGACGCCGGTGAGCTCCCGGCCGAGGCGGTCGGCACGAGCCGGGTGAACGTGTCGGCCACCCAGCCACTCGCGTTGTCGACCAGGATGTCCACCGGGCCGAGGTGGCGCTCGGCGGCGTCGAAGATGCGCGTCGCCGCGTCGTCGTCGCGCAGGTCGACCTCGATGGCGACCGCCCGGCCGGGGAGCGGCTCGATGCGTGCGAGCACGTCGTCCGCGCCCCTGGCGCGCTCGGTGCGGTACCGCTCGGGCGTGCCGGGGTCCGGCGCAGCCGCGAGGCGCAGGGACGTCACGACGACGTCGATCCCGCGCGCGGCGAGCGCGACGGCGGTCGCCGCGCCGATGCCGTGGTTGGCTCCCGTGACGACGGCGACGTGCCGAGGTGGAGGTGTCGGAGCGGGCTGGGGCACGACGATGGACCGGGCGTGCGCTCTTTCGTACAAGCTCGGGCGCGCACCGTTGTGCGCATGATGCTCGCATCGACGGTGCCGACGATGGCGACCGGCTTGCACCCCGGGGGCGCGACGCACCGTCGGCGAGTGACGGAGGGGTGATGATCGAACGATTGCGGGGCCGCCAGGAGTGGGCGCTGGCACGCGCGCTGCGCCGCGCCGCGCCGGGGCACACCGTGGCGTGGTGGATCGGGCTGGTCGTGCGCGGCACGCTGCCGGCCGGCATCACCGTCACGTCCGGCTGGCTCATCGCCGCGGTCGGCGACGGCGAGCCGCTGACGTGGCCGCTGTCGACGCTGGCGGTGCTCTTCGTCGGGAGCCAGGTAATCGGGCCGCTGCACGAGGCCCTCGGCGCCGACCTCGGCAACCGCACCGCGACCTCGCTCAACGATCGGCTGATGGCGGCGACGCTGGACCCGCCGGGGATCGCCCACCTCGAACGACCGGATCTCGCCGACGATCTGTCGATGGCGCGTGACTTCGACCTCGGCATCACCGGGCCGCCGCTGTCGTACAGCATGAACTTCATCGCCGACGGCCTCGTCGGGCTGTTCTCCGGGATCGCGTCGGCGGTGGTGCTGGCCTGGTACGGGTGGTGGCAGGCGATCCTGCTCGTGGTGGCATGGTCGTCGACGCACTGGTTGCTGCGGGAGAGCGCGGTGTGGCACGACCGGCGCACCCCGGCCGTGATGCGCGCCCAGCGCCTCGCCGACTACTCGTACCGGTTGGCCGTCGACCCGCCGGCGGCGAAGGAGGTCCGCCTCTTCGGACTCGCCGACTGGGTCATCGACCGCTTCACGCGCCAGCGCCGGCACCTCTACGACCTGCAGTACGCGGCGACGCGCCTGCGCGAGCGCTCGGTGGTGCGGGCGCTGGCGATCGTCCTCGTCGCCAACGCGCTCACGTTCTGGTCGCTCGGCTCGCGCGCCGCCGACGGTGACCTGTCGGTCGCCGCGGCGATCGTGGCGCTGCAGGCGGCGATCGGCGTGAGCGCCATCGCGTTCGGTGGGCTCAACTGGTCGCTCGACGGCGCCGCGGCGCCGGTGGCGGCCGTCGAGAAGCTCGAGGCCGTGATGCCCCCGGCGGGTGCGCTCCCGGCAGGCGGGACCGCCACGATCCCACCCGGCCGCGGCCCGGAGCTGCGCTTCCGGGACGTCTCGTTCGGCTACCCCGGCGGGCCGCTCGTCCTGAACGGCGTGGACCTGACGGTCCCGGCCGGCACGTCGCTCGCCATCGTCGGCCAGAACGGTGCCGGCAAGACGACCCTCGCCAAGCTGCTGTGCCGGCTGTACGACCCGACGAGCGGCACCATCGAGGTCGACGGCGTCGACCTGCGCGACCTCGACCTCGCCGACTGGCGCCGTCACGTCACGGCGGTGTTCCAGGACTTCGTGCGCTTCGAGCTGCCACTGCGCGACAACGTCGCCCCGGCCGGCGCGCCCGAGGACGACATCCACGCGGCGCTCGCCGCGGCGGGTGCGGCGGACCTCGTCGGCCTGGACGTCCCGCTGGCGAAGGGCTACCCGGGCGGCACCGACCTCTCGGGCGGGCAGTGGCAGCGCGTCGCCCTGGCCCGGGCGCTGTGCGCGGTGCGCAACGGTGCCGGTGTCGTGCTGCTCGACGAGCCGACCGCCCAGCTCGACGTCCGCGGGGAGGCGCAGATCTTCGAGCGCATCCTCGCGGCCACGCGCGGCCGCACGACGATCCTCGTCTCCCACCGCTTCTCCACCGTCCGCCACGCCGACCGGATCTGCGTGCTGGAGGGCGGCCGGGTCGTGGAGCTCGGCAGCCACGACGAGCTGATGGCGCGCGGTGGGCGCTACCGGACGATGTTCGAGCTGCAGGCCTCGCGGTTCGTCGAGGTCGACGAGCACGGTCAGGAGGTGCACCTTGAGCAGCTCTGACGCCGCCACGCCGCGCGACCTGCCGCCGGCACTGCCCGCACTCTGGCGGACGTTCCGCTTCGGGTTCCGCGCCGAGCCCCGCCTGCTGCTCGCGTCGCTCGCGACGACGATGCTGCTGATGGTCCCCGACGTGCTGCTGGCGCTGTGGTTGAAGCTGCTCACCGACGGCATCGGCGACGGCGACCGTGGGACCGTGCTCGCCGCGGCGGCCGGGCTCGCCGCGTCGGCGACGGGCACGTGGTTCCTCGACGTCGTGCGGACCCGGGTCGACCGGCGCTTCCGCGACCGGCTGGCGATCGCCCTCGAGGCGCACATCGCCGAGCTGCAGGCCACGGTGCCGACGATCGAGCACCAGGAGCGCCCGGAGTACCTGGACCGGCTCGCCGTGCTGCGCGAGCAGTCGTTCGCCCTCGACCACCTGTTCCAGTCGCTGCTCACGAACGTGTCGTGGATGTTCCGGCTGGTGCTCACCGCGGCACTGCTCGCCTCGGTCCACCCCGCGCTGGCCCTGCTCGTCGTCGCCGGCCTCCCGGCCGTGGCCACGGCCCTGTGGCGGCCCGCGGTCGAGCGCGCGGTCGAGGAGTCCGTGGCCTCCCACGACCGACTTGCCCGCCACCTGTTCCTCGTCGGCACCACGGCGGGGCCGGCCAAGGAGGTGCGCGTCACGGGCATCGGCGACCGGCTGCGTTCGCAACGGATCGACGCACGCGAGCGCTGGCGCGGTCCGATCGCCGCGACGCGGTGGCGGTCGGCGCTGTGGTCGGCGTTCGGCTGGGCGCTGTTCGGGCTCGCCTACGTGGCGGGGATCGTGTGGGTCGCGCGCGGGCTGGACCGCAGCGTGGGCGACATCGTGCTCGTGGTCGTCGCCGGCCAGCGGCTGTCGCAGTACATCGCCCAGTCGGTCACCGAGCTCGGGTTCCTGCGCGGCGTGTGGCTCGACTCGTCGCTGCGCCTGACGTGGCTCGAGGACTACGCCGCGGCGCTGGAGGAGCAGGCGACGAGCGAGCCGCCGGAGCGGCTGCGCGAGGGCATCCGCTTCGAGCACGTCTCCTTCCGCTACCCGGGCACGGACCGGCTCGCCCTCGACGACGTCGACCTGCTGCTCCCCGCCGGCGCGGTCGTCGCGGTGGTCGGCGAGAACGGTGCCGGCAAGACCACGCTCGTGAAGCTCCTCGCCGGCATGTACCGGCCGACGTCCGGGCGGATCACCGTCGACGGGGTCGACCTGGCGTCGATCTCCACCCGCCGGTGGCGGTCGCGGCTGGCCGGCGCGTTCCAGGACTTCTTCCGCTTCGAGTTGATCGCCCGCCACAGCGTCGGCGTCGGCGACGAGCCACGCCTCGACGACGTCCCGGCCGTCACCAGCGCCGTCGACCGGGCCGGTGCCGACGACGTCGTGCACGCGCTGCCGGCCGGTCTCGACACGCAGCTCGGCCGCACGTGGGACGACGGCGTCGAGGTCAGCTTCGGGCAGTGGCAGAAGGTCGCCCTCGCCCGCGGCTTCATGCGCGAGCGGCCGCTCGTGCTCGTCCTCGACGAGCCCACCGCGGCGCTCGACGCCGAGACCGAGCACGCCCTGTTCGAGCGCTACGCGTCCGCGGCGCGCGACACCGACGACGACGGGCGGATCACCGTCCTCGTGTCACACCGCTTCTCGACGGTGCGCATGGCCGACGTGATCGTCGTGCTCGACGGCTCCCGCGTCGTGGAGGTGGGCACGCACGACGAGCTCGTCGCGGCGGGTGGCCAGTACGCCGAGCTGTTCGCGATCCAGGCGGGCGCCTACCGCTGAGGTGCCCGCCCGTAGGCTCGCGCCGATGGAGCACCCCACCGTGGACGACGAACTGCTCAACCGCGTCACGTGGAAGATCCCCAACGCCCTCGCCCTCGTCGGCAGCCGGGCCGGTGACGAGTGGAACGGGATGACCACGAGCTGGATCACCCAGGTCTCGATGGAGCCCGTGCTGATCGGCGTCGGCGTCGACAACACGGCGGTGACGCACCGGCTGATCACAGCGGGTGGGTCGTTCACCGTGAACCTCTGGAACGCCGACGACACCAGGGTCTTCGTGAAGTTCTCGAAGCCGGCGACGTTCGATCCGGCGGCGTCGACCCTCAACGGGCGCCCGGTGCGCACCGGCGTGACCGGCGCACCGATCTTCGCCGATGCCGTCGCGTGGATGGACTGCGCGGTGCGCTTCTCCCACGACTTCGGCACGCACACGTTCTTCGTCGGCGAGGTGGTCGACGCGGGCATCAACGACGACGATGCCCGCGTCGCGGCGATGAGCGACACGCGCATGAAGTACGGCGGCGTCAAGCGGCACTAGTCCAGGGTGGGACAGGACCACCGCGCCACGGACCCCGGCAACCGATCCGTCACCGCGCCGGCACCACGGAGGCTCCGGCGCGCCGAGCGCGAGCATCGCCGGGTGCATCGAGCGGGGGCGCCTGATCGACGTTCGGTACCGTCGGCACGATGACCGGACCGCTGGTGCTCGGAGCCACCGGCGTCGCCGCTCGCGACGTCGTCACGGTCGCCCGCCACGACCGGCCCGTCCGCCTCGGCGACGAGGCGCGCGCGGCACTCGAGCGATCGGCCCGTGTCGTCGACCGGCTCGTCACCCGGCCCGAGCCGGTGTACGGCGTGTCGACCGGGTTCGGCGCACTCGCCAACACCGTGATCCCCACCGAACGCTCGGCGGAGCTGCAGGTCGCACTGTTGCGCTCGCACGCTGCCGGCATGGGCCCGCCGGTCGAGCGCGAGGTCGTGCGGGCGATGATGCTGCTGCGGGCCCGCAGCCTGGCGATGGGCTACTCGGGCGTCCGCCCGGCGGTCGTGGAGGCGATGCTCGGGCTGCTCAACGCGGGAATCACGCCGGTCGTCCACGAGCACGGATCGCTCGGCGCGAGCGGTGACCTCGCCCCCCTCGCCTCGGCCGCGCTGGTGCTGCTCGGCGAGGGCGCCGCGCACCTGCCCGACGGCACCCTCGTCGACGGCACCACCGCCCTCGCGGCGGCAGGGATCGCACCGCTCGCGCTGCGCGCCAAGGAGGGGCTCGCGCTGATCAACGGCACCGACGGGATGCTCGGCATGGTGGTGCTGGCGCTCGCCGACCTCGACGTCCTGCTGCGCGTCGCCGATGTCGCCGCGGCGATGTCCACCGAGGCGCTGCTCGGCACGGACCGCGCCTTTGCCGCCGACCTCGTCGCGATGCGCCCGCAGGTCGGACAGGCGGACAGCGCGGCGAACCTGCGCGCCCTGCTCGCCGGCTCGGCCATCGTGGCCAGCCACCGCTACGGCGACGACCGCGTCCAGGACGCCTACTCGCTGCGCTGCTCGCCGCAGGTGCACGGCGCCGCGCGGGACACGGTGGCACACGCTCGCGCGGTCGCCGACCGCGAGCTCGCTGCTTGCATCGACAACCCGATCATCCTGCCGGACGGCCGCGTCGAGTCGTGCGGCAACTTCCACGGCGCACCGGTCGCCGCGGTGGCCGACTTCCTCGCCATCTCGGTGGCCGACCTCGGTGCGATCAGCGAGTGCCGCACGGATCGCCTGCTCGACCGCGCCCGCTCGCACGGGCTCCCGCCGTTCCTGTCGCCGGATGCGGGCGTCAACTCGGGCCTGATGATCGCGCAGTACACGCAGGCGGCGATGGTGACGGAGAACCGCCGCCTGGCCGTGCCGGCGAGCACCGACACGCTGCCGACGAGCGCGATGCAGGAGGACCACGTCTCGCTGGGGTGGGCGGCAGCGCGCAAGCTGCGCACGGCGGTCGCCAACCTGACGCGGATCCTCGCGGTCGAGCTGGTGGCCGCGGCGTGGGGGCTGGCGCTGCGTGCGCCACTGCGCCCGGCCGCCGGCACGGCCGCGGCGGCCGAGCTCGTCCTCGACGCCGTCGGCCCGCCCGGACCGGACGAGTGGCTCGCCCCGCGGCTCGCCGCCGTCGAGCGCCTCGTCGCCGACGGGTCGATCCTCGCCGCGGTGAACGCTGCGCTCGACACGCCACTGCGCTGACGCGACCACGCCGTGACGCGCGACGGCGCGAGCGGCCGGGGGCGACGTGCCGCCGGCCGCTCGCCGCCGCAGGAGCGTGTCGGGACCGAGTCCGGGAACGTGGAGGCGTCAGGCCTCGGTGACGACGAACTCGCCGTACATGCCGGCCTCGTAGTGCGGCTGGCCCTCCATGAGGTCCGCCGGAGCCTCTTCGGGCGACGCCATCGCCTCGCGCAGGGCCTCGGGGTCGGCGCCGATCGGGATGTAGCACACCACCGCGTAGCGGCCGGGCTCGGTGATGACACCGTCACCCACCACGGTGATGCCGTCCTCGCCGGGACCCGCGACGGCGACGAGCGCCGGCTCCAGGTCGCCGAAGATCGCCTCGCTCTCCTCCGGCGAGAGCGCCGCGAGCTCCTGGACGGACCGCGTCTCCTCGTCGGGGATCCGCACGACGATCATCTCGTGGAACTCCTTGTCGGACACGTTCCGGAACGTGATCCGCGTGCCGGCGGGGATCTCCGCAGGGAGGTGCTCGTAGCCGTAGTCGACGCCGTCGACCGTGACCGTCGGGTGGTCGTCGTGATCGGCGTGATCGGTGGTCTGCGCCGTGGGGGGCGGCGCGGCGTCGGCCGTGTCGTCGTCTTCGTCGCCGCACGCGGCGAGGGAGAGGGCCATCACGCCCGCGATGGCGATGGCCGCGACGCGTCGGGTGGAGCGATGCATGGGGGGTTGTCACCTCTGCGTTGTCGGTCGGACCGCCCGTTGGCCGGTCTCGGGTCACCGACGGTGACGTCGCCGGCATGTGGGCGGAGTGTGAACCGCTGGCCCGACGACGTGAGAGGTCGCACCGACCGCGTGAGGCCGGCGCGAGCCGATGCGCTCAGCGCGGCTCGCGCGGCAGGCCGAGCAGGCGCTCGCCGATGATGTTGCGCTGCACCTGGCTCGTGCCGCCGGCGATGCGCCCGGCCGGCGCCGCCAGCAGGGCGGCGGTGTCGGGGCCGGTGAGCATCGCCTCGGCGCCGATCGTGTCGGTGCGCAGCGACGCGATCTCGAACGTCATCTCCGAGATGCCGAGCTTGAGCAGCGAGCTGCCGGTCGTCGCGATCGCACCGCCCTCGTCGCGCTGGCGCTGCGCGAGCGCCATGTAGGCGTTGCCCTTGGCGATGAGCGCGGCGAGGCGCTGGCGGGCGGCCGGGTCGAGGTCGCGCTCGGCGCCGAGCTCGCTGAAGCTCTCCAGGCGCCGCTCCAGCGAGACGATCGCCGTCCCGATGTGGCCGCGCTCGTTGGTGAGCACGCTCATGCCGACGCCCCAACCGCCGTGGAGCGGACCGAGCAGGTGCTCGGCGGGCAGCTGGACGTCGGTGAAGAACACCTCGTCGAACTCGGCACCGCCGGTCATCTGCTTGAGCGGCCGGACCTCGATGCCCGGCAGGTCCATCGGGCACAGGAAGAACGAGATGCCCTCGTGCTTCTTCGCCTCGGGGTTGGTGCGGGCCATGAGGATGCCCCAGTCGCTGACGCGGCCACCGGAGCACCACACCTTCTGGCCGTTGACGACGAAGTGGTCGCCGTCCCGCTCGGCGCGCGTCGACAGGCTGGCGAGATCGCTCCCGGCCCCGGGCTCGGAGAACAGCTGGCACCACACCTGCTCGCCGCGCAACGTCGGCAACAGGTGGCGCTCCTTCTGCTCGGGCGTGCCGTACATCAGGATGGCGCCACCGGCGAGCACGAGCCCGACCATGTTCAGCACGGGTGGCACGGCGGCCTTCGCGCACTCCACGAGCCACGCCGCGTTGTGCTCGGGCGTGAGCCCCCGGCCGCCGTACTCGACGGGCCAGTGGATGCCGGCGAACCCGGCGTCGAACAAGCGCCGCTGCCACGCGCGACCGCGGTCGATCAGCTCCGGCGGGCAGATCGCGCCGTAGTCCGGCGGGGCCTCGTCCTTGTGCGCGGCCAGCCACTCGGCGGCGGTTGCTGCGAACTCCTCGACGCTCGGCGTGCTCACGCCGCCGAGCATGGCAGCTCGATCCCCCGCCACCCAATGGGGCCACCCGCGACATCTGACGCGACTTCGGTCCGCAGAGCGGACCGAAGTCGCGTCAGAAGTGCCGGCGGGCGCGCGAGGCCGCGCCAGGTTCGTCGACTCCTCGCCGGCTGCGCGCGCCGCGCCGACGCGTGCTCAGGCGTCGGAGCGCACGCGTCGGCGACGGGTCTGCTGCTCGAGGTCGCGCAGGAAGGGCGGCTTCTCGCCGAACACCGCCAGCGCCTGTCGCAGCGGGACGAGCCCGCCGGCGTTGCGCGCCCGCTCGGCGGCGCGCTTGGCCTCCCGCCGCGCCTCCTCGAGCTCGGCGCGCAGCCGGGCGTTCTCGGCCTCGAGCTCCATCACGCGCTTGATGCCCTCGAGGTTCATCCCCGAGTTGGCGAGCTCGGAGATGCGCCGCAGCGTCTCGATGTCGGCATCGCTGTAGCGGCGATTGCCGCCCTGCGTCCGGGCGGGCGAGAGCAGCCCGCGACGCTCGTAGATGCGCAACGTCTGCGGGTGCATGCCCGCCAGCTCGGCAGCGACGGAGATGACGTAGACGGCTTGGTCCCGTCCGCGGATCACGACGCCTCCTGTCCAGCGGCGACCGTCGCACCGGCGCTCGCCGCGGCGAGCTGCTCGACGGCGGCACGCTCTGCATCGGACAACGTGGTCGGCACGACGACGTCGATCGTCACGATCAGGTCACCCGTGCCACGCTTGGTCTTGATGCCCCGACCTCGCACGCGGTAGCGGCTCCCGGGCTGCGTGCCCGGCTTGATGCGCAGCGTCACGGTGGATCCCTCGAGCGTCGGCACCTGGACGTCGGCGCCGAGCGCGGCCTCGGGGAAGCTCACCGGCACGCGCACGGTGAGGTCGTTGCCGTTGCGACCGAAGCGCGGGTGCGGCTTCACGTGGACGAGCACCAACAGGTCGCCCGGCGGCCCGCCGTTGCGACCCGGCGCGCCCCGTCCCTTGAGACGGATCGTCTGGCCGTCGTCCACGCCGGCGGGGATGCGCGCCTGCACCTCGCGCGGCCGCTTCTCGATCCCGGTGCCCCGGCACGTCGGGCAGGGATCCTCGATCACGGTGCCGGCACCGGCGCACCGCCGGCACGGCGAGGAGAACGAGAACAGGCCCTGGTTGTCGTCGATGACGCCCCGCCCGCCGCAGAGCGGGCACAGCTTCGGCGTCGTGCCCGGACGCGCGCCGGAGCCGTGGCACGTCGAGCACTGCGCGTCGCTCGTCAGGTACAGCGTCGTCGTGACGCCCCGGGCGGCATCGACGAAGTCGAGCGTCAGCTCGGCCTGGAGGTCCGCGCCGCGGCGCGGGCCGACGCCCGACGCGCCCGGACCGGCCCGACCGCCAGTGGTGCGGCGGCCGAACATCTGGTTCAGCAGGTCGCCGAGGCCGCTCGCCGCGGCGTCGTCGAAGCTGAACGTGAACCCGCCCGGGCCCCGGGCCCCGGCCATCGGACCGAGCCGGCGGACCTCGTCGTACTCGGCGCGCTTGGCCTCGTCACCGAGCACCTCGTAGGCCGCAGAGACCTCCTTGAAGCGCTCCTCGGCCTCGGGGTTGCCGGGGTTGCGGTCGGGGTGCAGCTCGCGCGCGAGCCTGCGGTAGGCCTTGGTGATCTCCTTGGCGGTCGCGGTCTCGGGGACGCCGAGGATCTTGTAGTAGTCCTTCTCGAACCACTCACGTTGCGCGGCCACGCACCCCTCCCTTTCTGGACCTCAGTCGCGCGTGCGCACCATCGCCGGGCGCAGCGTCCGCCCCTTCCAGGTGTAGCCGCTGCGGAGCACCTCCGCCACGATGACCTCGCCACCGCTGCCGTGGTCGTGGGCGACGGCCTCGGCGACGTTCGGGTCGAACGGCTTGCCCTCGAGGTCGACGGTCTCGAGGCCCTGCTTGCGCAGCTCGGCGAGCATCGCGTTCAGCAGTGGCCCGACCTCGTCGGGGTGGCGGAGGTACGCGGCCTCCGCGGCATCGAGCACCGGCAGCAGCGCCTCGGCCATGCGCGCCGCGGCGCGCTCGGCCTCGTCCCGGATCTGCTGGTGCACGCGCTTGCGGTAGTTCTCGAAGTCCGCCTGGACGCGCTGGGCGATGTCCCGGTACTGGTCGCGCTCGGCGGCCAGCTCGGCGATCTCGGCGGCGATCTCCGTGGCCAGCCGGTCCTCGTCCGACGACGGCTGATCCGACGACGGCTGATCCGACGACGGCTGGTCCGTGCCGGCCGGCTCGGTCTGGGGCTGCTCCGCGGCCTGGTCGCCGCCCTGCGCCGCCGCGGCCGTGTCAGCCGGCGCCGCCGCACCGGCGGCCGAGGGGTCCTGCCCCGCGGGCGGCACAGGCACCTCGGCCGGCTGGTCCGGCGTCGCGTCCGCGGCGACCGGTCGGTCCTCCGGGTTGGACGTCACTTGCGGTCACCGTCCTCGTCGACGATCTCGGCATCCACGATCTCGGCATCGTCCACCGAGCCGGCCCCGCCGGTCTGGCCGGAGGCGGACGTCCCGGCGGCGTTGGCGTCGCGCGCCGCCGCCTCGTAGAGCTTCTGGCTGAAGGCCTGGCTGGCCGACATCAGCTTCTCGGACGCCTCCTTGATCGCTGCCGTGTCGCTGCCCTCGAGCGCCTTCTTCAGATCGGCGAGGGGCTGCTCGACCGCGGCGCGCTCCTCGGCCGAGACGCTGTCACCCTGCTCGCGCAGCACCTTCTCGGTCTGGTACACGAGCGAGTCGGCGTTGTTGCGGATCTCGGCCTCCTCGCGGCGCCGGCGGTCCTCCTCGGCGTGCGCCTCGGCGTCCTTGATCATCCGGTCGATCTCGTCCTTGCTGAGCGCCGACTGACCGGTGATGGTCATCGACTGCTCCTTGCCCGTCGCCCGGTCCTTGGCGGACACGTGGACGATGCCGTTGGCGTCGATGTCGAAGGTGACCTCGATCTGCGGCACGCCACGCGGCGCCGGCGGCAGGTCGACGAGCTGGAACTTGCCCAGCGTCTTGTTGTACGCGGCCATCTCGCGCTCGCCCTGGAGCACGTGGATCTCCACCGACGGCTGCATGTCCTCGGCCGTCGTGAAGACCTCGGTGCGGCGGGTCGGGATGGTCGTGTTGCGCTCGATCAGCTTGGTCATCACGCCGCCCTTGGTCTCGATGCCGAGCGACAGCGGCGTGACGTCGAGCAGGAGCACGTCCTTCACGTCACCGCGCAGCACGCCGGCCTGGATGGCGGCGCCGATGGCGACGACCTCGTCGGGGTTCACCGACTTGTTCGGCTCGCGCCCGGTCAGGTCGTAGACGAGCTCCTGGACCGCGGGCATGCGCGTGGAGCCGCCGACCAGGATGACGTGGTCGAGGTCGCCCTTGGAGAGGCCGGCGTCCTTCAGCGCCTGCTCGAACGGGATGCGGCAGCGCTCGAGGAGGTCGGCGGTCATCTCCTGGAACTTGGCGCGCGTCAGCGTCTCGTCCAGGTGCAGCGGCCCGTCCGCGGTGGCCGTGATGAACGGCAGGTTGATCTGGGTCTGCTGCACCTGGCTGAGCTCGATCTTGGCCTTCTCGGCGGCCTCCTTGAGGCGCTGCATGGCCATCCGGTCGGTGGAGAGGTCGACGCCGTGGGCGGCCTTGAACTGGTTGACGAGCCAGTCGATGATCCGCTGGTCCCAGTCGTCACCGCCGAGGTTCGTGTCGCCGTGCGTCGCCTTGACCTCGAACACGCCCTCACCGATCTCCAGCACGGACACGTCGAACGTGCCGCCGCCGAGGTCGAACACGAGCACGGTCTCGTCCTGCGCCCGCTTGTCCAGGCCGTAGGCGAGCGCCGCCGCGGTCGGCTCGTTGATGATCCGCAGGACCTCGAGCCCGGCGATCTGGCCGGCCTCCTTGGTCGCCGTGCGCTGGGCGTCGTCGAAGTACGCCGGGACCGTGATGACGGCCTGGGTGACGGTGTCACCGAGGTACGCCTCGGCGTCGCGCTTCAGCTTCATCAGCGTGCGCGCCGAGATCTCCTGGGGCGTGTACCGCTTGCCGTCGATCTCCTCGGACTTCCAGCTCTGCCCCATGTAGCGCTTGATCGAGCGGAAGGTGCGGTCGGGGTTGGTGATCGCCTGCCGCTTGGCGACCTCACCGACGAGCACCTCGCCGGACTTGGAGAACGCCACGACCGATGGCGTCGTGCGCGAACCCTCGGCGTTGGGGATGACGACGGGGTCACCGCCCTCCAGGACGGCGACGACGGAGTTGGTGGTACCGAGGTCGATACCGACGGCCTTGGGCATGGGTGTGACGCTCCTGGTTGATCGATGTGCTGCGCGGGTCAGCCGGCGAACTGTCGTTTCGCCGTCAAGGCTACGGAACGCAACCGGCTTGAGCAACCTCGGTTGCAGAAATCTTGAGTCGACTCAACTCAACTTCGCTGTCGGTCGCGCCTGTCGAGGTTGCCTGCTCCGAACGCCGCTGGCAAGAGCTCACCCAACGTGAACGTGCGCCGCACGCCCTGCGGCCCGGCGGCGTGCACCGGGACGTCCGGACCGGCGAACTCGCGCAGCCGCTGGCGGCACCCCCCGCAGCACGTCGTCAGCCGCTCGCCGTCGGCGACCGTGAGCACCTCGACGATCTCGCGCTCGCCCGCCGCGACCATCGCCCCGATCGCTGCCGCCTCGGCGCAGATGCCCTCCGGGTACGACGCGTTCTCCACGTTGCAGCCGACGTAGATCCGCCCCGACGCGGCACGGATCGCCGCACCGACCGCGAAGCCGGAGTACGGGGCGTGGGCGTGGACCTGCACCGCGCGCGCAGCGGCGAGGAGGTCGTTGGGACCGTCGGCCATGGCGTGCAGCGTACGGCCGGCCCGCGCGGCCCCCCGGCCGTGCCGGCAGCGACGGCGCCCGGTGGCGTCGCTAGGTTCGGATCGATGGCGGCGCAACCAGGCCACGGGCAGCAGGCGTACCGACAGCTGCGGTTCCGGCGCCCGCCAGGCGCCACCGAGCTCCTGCTCATCCGCCACGGCGAGTCCGAGCCGATGGTGCCGGGGCGGCCGTTCCCGCTCGTCGACGGTCACGGCGACCCGGCGCTCGCCCCCGAGGGCCACGAGCAGGCCGAGCGCGTCGCCGCCCGCCTCGCCGACCACCCGATCCACGCCATCTACGTGACCCCGCTGCGGCGCACCGCGCAGACCGCCGCGCCGCTCGCCGCGCGCACGGGGCTCACCCCGATCGTCGAGCCCGAACTGCGCGAGGTGCACCTCGGCGAGTGGGAGGGCGAGCTCTACCGCAAGCACATGAGCGAGGGGCACCCGATCGCCCTGCGCGTGATCCAGGAGCAGCGCTGGGACGTCATCCCCGGGGCCGAGTCCGGCGAGTCGCTGCGCGCCCGGGTCCGTGGCGCCCTCGAGCGGATCGTCGACGCCCACCCGGGGCAGTGCGTGGCGATCTTCACCCACGGCGGCGTGATCGGCGAGATCCTCGCCCAGGTCACCGAGGCGGGCCGGCCGTTCGCGTTCCTCGGCGCGGCGAACGGCTCGATCTCCCAGGTGGTGGCCGTGCGCAGACGCTGGATCCTGCGCCGCTTCAACGACACGGCGCACCTCGACGGCGACCTCGACCGCGAGCTCGAGCCGGACCCGCTCCCCGACCTGCCCGGCTCGTGACGCGGCCCGGCCGGGTCGATCGCGGCCCGCGCCGTGCGGCAACCTGGCGGCGGGGATCCAGACGATTCGAAGGGGGTCACGATGACGTACGCCGGCGACCGGGTGCTGCTCGACGCGGACAGCCACGTGATGGAGCTGCCCGACTTCCTCGCCGCCCACGCCGACCCGGACATGCGCGACCGCATCCCGCCGATCAACTTCGCGTCGGGTGGCAAGCTCGAGCGCCAGCTGGCGGCGTACGCCGCGCAGCGCCACCACGACCCGGCCGTCGTCGAGGAGCAGCGCGCGCTCGGTGACCGGCTGCTCACGGGCGCCAAGGGCTACGAGGCGATCGGCGCGTTCGATCCGGCCGAGCGGCGCCTGGCCCTCGACCAGCTCGGGTTCGAGCGGCAGTTCGTGTTCTCCACGTTCTCCGCGTCGGTGGTGTTCGACGCCCAGCTGGCGCCCGACGTCGCCGCCGCGGCGGCGCGTGCGCACAACCGGGCGATGGCCGAGTTCTGCGACGGCGAGCCGCGCCTGATCGGCGTCGGTGCCACCGCGCTCGACGACGTCGACGCGGCCATCGCCGAGGTCGACCACATCGCGTCGCTCGGGCTGGGCGCGGTCTGGGTCCCGCACCGCGCACCGGGTGGCCGCTCACCCGGGCACGACGACCTCGACCGGTTCTGGGCCAGGGTGGCCGAGGCCGGGCTGCCGGTGCTGCTGCACGTCGGCGGGCACAACCTGCAGATCGACCCGGCGTTCATGAACACCGGGCGCCCGGTGCCCGGTGACTGGCTGGGCGGCGGCGAGAACGTCCGGGGCAAGGACATGGTCGGCCTGCACCACGCCGCCGAGCTGTTCGTCGGGACGATGGTGCTCGACGGCGTGTTCGAGCGCCACCGCGGCCTGCGCCTCGGTGTGATCGAGCTGGGCGCCGGCTGGGTGCCGTCGCTGCTGCGGCGCCTGGACCAGGTGGCCGGCATCTGGCGGCGCTCCGAGCCCGAGCTCGCGGCGATGACCCGGCCGCCGTCGCAGCAGCTCATCGAGCAGGCGGCGTTCACGCCGTACCCGTTCGAGGACGTCGGGGCGCTGGTGCGCGAGTCGCACCCCGACCTGTACCTGTTCTCGAGCGACTACCCGCACATCGAAGGCGGCCGGGACCCGCTGGGCCGGTTCCTGACGAGCCTGGACGGCTGCACCGACGACGTCCTGGAGCGGTTCCTCGCCGGCAACATGCGTCGCCTCCTCGCCCCGGCCCACGCCTGACCTCGCCGGCCACCCTCCGGACTCGTCGGACGAACCGCCACGGGGCGAGCGGTCTCCGACGGGTCCGGGAGGCGTCAGTCGGGATCTCCCGGTGCGATGACCGGGAGCCGTTCGGCGGCGAGCCACTGGGTGGGGCTGGCGCCGGCCAGGGCGCGCCACTCGCGGGCCATGTGCGCCTGGTCGGCGTAGCCACACTCGGCGGCGATCGTCGCCAGCGTCGGACGGTCCGGGCGCAGGAACAACGCCTTGGAGCGCTCGAAGCGCAGGACCCGCGCCATCTCCTTGGGCCCGACGCCGTACTCGGCGCTGAACTGGGCGGTCAGGTGGCGGCGGCTCCAGCCCACCTCCCCTGCGAGCGTGCGCACGTCGACCTGTCCGGCCGACACCACGAGCCGGCGCCACGCCTCGGCGGTCTCGGGCCGCATCCCCGAGGGGGCCTCGGCTCGGCCCGCCGCGGCGCGCATCAGCACCTCGTCGAGCACGGCGAAGCGCGTCGGCCAGTCCGGTGTCAGCGCGAGCCGCTCCACGAGCTCGCCCCCGATCGGCCCCCACACGGCGTCGAGCGCCACCACGTCCGCCACGACCTCGCGTGCCGGGATCCCGAACAGCGCCCGCGCCCCCTCCGGCGTGAGGTGCAGCTGCACCCCGTGCTGGTTGCCGTCGTGGCGGATCACAGCCGGCTGGGTGTGCAGGCCGCTCACCAGCGCCTCGAAGCGGTGCGGGCCGGGCCGCCCGCCGGGGTCCACGGCCATCTCGAGCGGGGCGTCGAACTGCACGATCATCGTGAGGTCGCGCGACGGCAGGCCCATGTGCTCACCTGCCGGGAAGCCGCAGAGGCGATAGCCGTCGTACCACCGCACGTAGCGGCGCAGCAGCGGATGCGGCTGGGCGCGGACGCTCTCGGCGATCACCGGCATCCGCCAAGTCTGGCGGACCGTCAGGACCGGCGGATCTCGCGATACGGGATGTCCCGGTCGACGGCCGGCTCCCGCGGCAGCCCGAGCACCTTCTCGCCGATGATGTTGTGCTGGATCTCGTCGGTGCCGCCGGCGATCGACTGCGCCGGGACCGACAGCAGCACCTCGGTGACGATCCCGTCGAGCAGCCCGTCGGCGCCACGCAGCTGGCCGTGCGCGCTGGCGAGCAGCGAGTGGGTGCGGGCGGCGCGGCGGGCCACCTCGCTGGCGGCGAGCTTGCCGAGCGAGCCCTCCGCGCCGGGCGTGCGTCCCGCGGCGCGCGCCGCCTGGGCACGGCGAGCGGTCCACTCGTGGGCGCGGCGCAGGGCGACGAGCCCGGCGATCGCCTGGCGGGCGATCGGATCCCCGGTGCGGCCCTGCAGCTCGGCCACCTGTGGCACCAGATCGGCGCGCCCCGCGCGCTGTGGGTACCAGGAGTACGTCTTGTAGTACTCCTCGGCCTCCGCTGCCGCTTCCGTCGCCGCCCGGCCGCTCGGCGCGGTGGTCGACCGCGGGCGGACGGTGGCGAACTGCCGCTCGAACGCGAGCGTGGTCATGGCGATGCGCCAGCCGTCGCCGGGCCGACCGACGAGGTTGTTCACCGGCACACGGGCGTCGGTGAGGAACACCTCGTTGAACGACGCGTGGTCGTTCATCTGGCGCACGGGGCGGACCTCCACCCCGGGCTGGTGCATCGGCAGGATGAAGTAGCTGATCCCCTGGTGCTTGGGGACGTCGGGGTCGGTGCGCGCGAGCAGCAGCCCGAAGTCGGCGTGGTGGGCGCTCGTGCTCCACAGCTTCTGGCCGTTGACGACCCACTCGTCGCCGTCGAGCTCGGCGCGCGTCGCGAGTCCGGCGAGGTCCGAGCCGTTGGTCGGCTCGCTGAAGAGCTGGCACCACGTGTCCTCGCCGGTGATCGCCCGCGGGAGGAAGCGGTGCTTCTGCTCGTCGGAGCCGTGGGCGAGCAGCGTCGGCGCGGCGAGGCCCATACCGGCGCCGACCGCAGGTCCGACGGCGCCTACGGCGGCGAACTCCTCGTGGACGATCGGCTCCGCCCACCCGGGCAGGCCGCGCCCGTACCACTCCGCGGGCCACGTCGGCGTCGCCCACCCGGACTCGACGAGCCGGCGGCGCCAGTCGAGCAGCGACAGGTCCGGGTCCCAGTTGGCGGCGAGCCACGCGCGGACCTCGGCGCGCACCTCCTCGGGGGTCGGGGTGCTCATCGGGGCAGACCCTCCAGGAACGAGCGCAGCACGCGGTTGAACTCCTCGGGGTGGCTGACCGGCGGGGCGTGGCCGGCGCCCTCGATCACGGCGAGCGTGGCGTTCGGGATCTTCGACGCCATGTAGTGCGAGCCCTTCACGAACGGGGCGTCCTCGCTGCCGACCACGACGAGCGTCGGGGCGGTGATCGAGGGCAGCCCGTCGATGACGTGCGCGTCGCGCTGGGTGAGCACGTGACGGGCGGCCAGCGCCAGGCCGGCCGCCGACCGGTGCACGCCCCTGCTCAGCTCGGCCCCGGCGGGGAGGCCGTCCAGGCCGTGCCGCTCGAGGTTCTCCGCGTACTGGAGGGCCATCTTGTTCCAGTCCTCGCGACCGGCGTCGCTGCGGTAGCCCGGGCCGGTGTCGACGAGCACGATGCCGGCGACGTGATCGGGGTGGGCGAGGGCGAGCTCGAGGGAGAGGTAGCCGCCGAGGGAGTGACCGAGCACGACGGCGCGCTCGGCACCGGCGGCGTCGAGCATGCCGAGCATGGCGTCGAGGAACGACCGCACCGAGTAGTGCGCCGGATCCTCCGGCGCGTCGCTGCGTCCGTGTCCGGGCATGTCCCAGACGATCACGGTGTGGTCGGCCGCCAGGGCCGGGACCGTGCTGGCGAACATGTGCGACGAGGCGGCGAATCCATGCGTCAGCAGGACGGCCGGGCCGGTCCCGCGCACCTCGCTGTGGACGTGCAGCTCCCCTGGTCGAACGCTCACGTCGTCATCCTGGCCGTCCGGACGCCCCCGCCGAGACTCGAGCGCCCGCGCCACGGCCCGATCTGGGCGGGATCGGTGCCAACAGCTGGCAGGAATCCCGCCCAGATGGCGAAAAGGCAGGATTCCCGCCCAGAACGGCGGGTCAGCGGGCGGGGACGACGGCGAGGACGGCCGCCACCTGCTCGGGGAGCGGGGCCGGGCGCAACGTCAGGTCCGGGGCGAGCGGGGGTTCGTAGGGGTCGTCGATGCCGGTCATCCCGCGCAGCTCGCCGGCGCGCGCCCGGGCGTAGAGGCCCTTCGGGTCGCGCTGCTCGCACAGCTCGAGCGGCGTGTCCACGAACACCTCGACGAACGGCAGGCCGGCCGCGTCGTGGGCGGCACGCACCCGGTCCCGGTCGGCCCGGTACGGGCTGACGACCGGCACGAGCACGACGAGGCCGGCGTCGGCCATCAGCCGGGCGACCTCGCCGATGCGCCGCACGTTCTCGGCGCGGTCGGCGGCGGAGAACCCGAGGTCGGCGTTGAGCCCATGGCGGACGTTGTCACCGTCGAGCACGTACACCGCGCGGCCCTGGCCGAGCAGCTCGGTCGCCACCGCGTCGGCGATGGTGGACTTCCCCGAGCCCGACAGCCCGGTGAACCACACCGTCGCCCCGTGCAGCCCGGCCGCCGCCCAGCGCGCGTCGCGCGCGACCGTCGCCGGGTGCCAGAAGACCTCGGCCGTCACGGCGCCGTGCGCAGCATCCCCGCCGCCGCCGTCTGGTTCGTCGCCTCGTCGATGAGCACGAAGCTGCCCGTCGTGCGGTTGCGGCGGTAGTCGTCCCCGAACAGCGGCGCCGTCGTGCGCAGCCTGACGCGCCCGATCTCGTTGAGGGCGAGCTGGGTCACGGTCTCGTCCCGGGCCAGGGTGTGCACGTCGAGGCGGTACGCCACGTCGGTGACCATCGCCCGCACGGTGCGCGTCGTGTGCTTGAGAGCGTAGATCCTGCGCAGGGCGAGCGGCTGGTCGGCGTCCATCCAGGCCACCATCGCCTCGAGGTCCTGGCTGGGCGCCGGACGGTCGTGCGGGTGGCAGATCATGTCGCCACGGGACACGTCGAGGTCGTCGGCCAACAGCAGCGTGACCGCCATCCCGGCGCGGGCCACGGGCACCGGCCCGTCGGGCGTGTCGATGCGCTCGACGCGGGTGTGCAGCCCCGACGGCAGCACGACGACCTCGTCGCCCGCGGCCACGGTGCCCGCGGCGACGCGACCGGCGTAGCCGCGGTAGTCGAGGTGCTCGGCGCGGTGTGGGCGAACGACGTACTGCACCGGGAAGCGCAGCTCGACCTGGTGGCCGTCGTCGTCGGTCTCCACCGTCTCGAGGTGGTGCAGCAGGGTCGGGCCGTCGTACCAGTCCATGTGCGCCGAGCGCTCGACGACGTTGTCGCCCTGCAGCGCCGAGATCGGGATGAACGTGACCTCGCGCAGGTCGAGGCGGCGGGCGAACGCCTCGAACTCCTCGCGCACCTCGGCGAAGCGGGCCGCCGAGTAGTCGACGAGGTCCATCTTGTTGACGCACAGCACGAGGTGCGGCACGCCGAGCAGCGACATGAGCAGGCTGTGGCGGCGGGTCTGCTCGACGACGCCGTGGCGGGCGTCGACGAGCACGATCGCCAGGTCGGCCGTCGACGCACCGGTGATCGCGTTCCGCGTGTACTGGACGTGACCGGGGCAGTCGGCGATGACGAACGAGCGGTGCGGCGTGGAGAAGTAGCGGTAGGCGACGTCGATGGTGATGCCCTGCTCGCGCTCGGCGCGCAGGCCGTCGGTCAACAGGGCGAGGTCGACGTAGTCCGTGCCGCGTCGCCTGCTCACCGCCTGGATGTGCTCGAGCTGGTCCTCGAAGATCGACTTCGAGTCGTGCAGCAGCCGGCCGATGAGCGTCGACTTGCCGTCGTCGACGCTGCCGACGGTGGCGAAGCGCAGCGGGGCGAGGCGGGTCTGCGGCTCCAGGTCGACCAACGTGATCACCGGCGTGGCTCCACGGCGGACGGGCGGGGGGTGACCGTCGGCGTGGGCATCAGAAGTACCCCTGCCGCTTGCGGTCCTCCATGCCGGCCTCGGAGATCCGGTCGTCGGCGCGCGTCGCGCCCCGCTCGGTGACCCGGGCGACGGCGGTCTCGGCGATGATGTCCTCGACGGTGTAGGCCTCCGACAGCACCGCGGCCGTGCACGTGGCGTCGCCGATCGTGCGGAAGCGCACGGTGGCCTCGAACGGCTCCTCGCCCTCGAGCATCTGCACGTGGCGGTTGACGGCCATGAGCATGCCGTCGCGCCGGAACACCTGGCGCTGGTGGGCGAAGTAGAGCGAGGGCAGCTCGACCTTGCGCTCGGCGATGAACCGCCACACGTCGAGCTCGGTCCAGTTGGACAGCGGGAACACGCGCAGGTGCTCGCCGCGGTGGTGACGGGTGTTGTAGAGGCCCCACAGCTCCGGGCGCTGGTTCTTGGGGTCCCACTGACCGAACTCGTCGCGGTGCGACACGACGCGCTCCTTGGCGCGGGCACGCTCCTCGTCGCGGCGGGCGCCGCCGAAGACGGCGTCGAAGCCGTGCTCGGCGATGGCGTCGAGCAGCGTCACGGTCTGCAGCGCGTTGCGCGAGGCGCGTGGGCCGGTCTGCTCGCGCACCCTGCCCTCGTCGATCGAGCGCTGCACCGAGGCGACGATCAGCTCGACGCCGAAGTCGGCCACGGTGCGGTCGCGGAACTCGATGACCTCGTCGAAGTTGTGCCCCGTGTCGACGTGCATCACGGGGAACGGGATCCGCGCCGGCCAGAACGCCCGGTGGGCGAGGTGGAGCATGACGACGGAATCCTTGCCACCGGAGAACAGCAGCACGGGACGCTCGCACTCGGCGGCGACCTCACGGATGATCGTGATGGCCTCGTCCTCGAGCTGAGCGGTGGACGAGACGGTCGGAGACGGTGCGGTGACGGGGGCGGCGCTCGACACGAGCGCAGATGGTAGCCGCGATTGTTGTCAAACCTGATCGGGAAAGTCAGGTATCAGCCGGCGGCGGCCAGTCGGACCTCGGCGATGCGCTGACCAGCGCGTTCGTGGCGCGCCGTGACGCGCGCCACGGTCCCGGCCGGGGCCCGGATCACCCAGCTGGCGAGCACGCGGTCGGGTGTGCCGTCGTGCCAGGAGGAGAACCGCATCGCCGAGCGCCCGGCCAGCTGGCCGAGCTGGACCCGCGCCGGGCCGCCGATCACCTCGATGCCGTCGCCGCTGAGCTCGGCGACGATCGGGCGGGTGAGCTGCTCCTTGGCCGCCCGGGCGGTGACGTGGGTGGGCAGCCACCCGGTGTTGGCGATCCCCGCCTCGACCCGCCACGCCCCCTCACCGAGGTCGACGACCCGGGTGTGCACGAGCTCCAGGCGCGGCGAGGCCAGCGCCTGGGCCACCGCGAAGCGGGCGTGGGGGGCGACCTCGTCGCGCAGCAGGGCCGGCGGCGGGTTCGTCCAGATGCCGAGATGGTGCCAGCCGCCGAGCTCGACGGGGCCGAGCTGCGGGTGCTCGAACGGGTACCACGCGACGTACTGGTCGGGCACGTGCTCGTCGACCCAGCGCAGCACGGCGAGCACCTGCTCGTCGGTCGGCCCGAGGTACCAGAAGTCGGTCGACTGCTTCTGCCCGGTCGCCGCGTGGACGACGTCCCAGAACTCGGTGGTCCAGCCGTACACGCCGAGGTGCTCGTAGGCCCAGTCGTCCGCCGCCCCGCTCATCGTCTCGGACTTGTCCCACGTGAAGTCCTCGTAGACGGAGTGCACCGGGTAGCCCGTGAGGCGCCGGCCGATCTCGCCGAGCTGCTGCCACACCCACACGTCGACCGGCGGCAGCGAGGAGTCGGGCGCCGTCGAGGACGGGCGCAGCAGCACGCCCCCGGCCGTGTGGAAGGCGTTGTAGCCGCAGATGTTCGGCCGGGCGACGATCGCCCGCACGAGGGCGTCGATCTCCGGCTCCGACAGCGGATGGTCGCCCGAGCCGCGCACCTGCCGCCCCCAGCCGGCCGGGAAGTTGCGGTTGAGATCGAGGCTCTCGGGTGGCGGTGGCGTCGGGATCGTGAAGCCGTCGAAGTCGACGACCGTGCCCTCGTCGAGGAGCCGGTAGCGCGGTGTCCCTGCGGGCGCACCGTCCGGTGGCACCGGCACCAGCAGGCGGGCGTCCTCGGGGTGTGGCATCCAGGCCCCGTTCGGGTCGGCGAGGCGCATCTGCAGCACCCGGCCGTCGCCGTCGACGTCCTCGACGTGCACGCCAGGCCAGCGATGCCGGTCGGGCCACGGCCACGGGCGCGTGCTGGAGCGGCGGAACCGCGGCGGATCCCCCAGGGCCCACTCGGCGCCGTCGGGGTTGACCCGTGGCGCGACGTAGAACGTGCGCGTCCGCAGCGCCTCGGTGACCGTCGGGTCGCCGGACCTGGCCCCCTCGACGAGGTGGTGCAACAGGTACAGCGCGGCGACCGTGCCGGTGAGCTCGACGGCGTGGATGGACGCGTCGACCCAGTGCGCCGGCTTGGTGTCGTGGCTGCCGGTGGAGGCGTCGGTGACGGTGACGAGCCACAGCGGCCGGCCCTCGTAGCTGCGCCCGTACTCCTCGACGGTGACGAGGCCGGGGTGCGCGGCGGCGAGGCGGTGCAGCCAGTCGGTCAGCTCGTCGTGGCGCAGGAACCGGTCGAAGACGTCGTCCACGCCTGCCGACGGTAGGCGCGCGCCGGTGCGATCGCGCCCGCACCGGCGCTGCGCCGGTGGCGGCTCAGACGAGGGCCGGTGCCAGGCGCCGCCACTCCTCGGCCGGGAACGCCTGCGGGTCCTCGGTCAGCACCTGGATGCACACGTGGTCGGCACCTGCGTCGCGGTGCTCCTTGACGCGCGCGGCGATGCGCTCCTCGTCACCCCACACGACGAGCGCGTCGACGAGCCGGTCGCTGCCGCCGTCGGCGATGTCGTCCTCGGTGAAGCCCTGGCGCTTCCAGTTGTTGGCGTAGTTCGGCAGCCCGAGGTAGGTGCGCAGGTGCTGACGGGCGATGTCGCGCGCCCTGGACCGGTCGGTCTCCAGGACCACCGCCTGCTCACTGGCGACGAGGCGCTCGGGACCGATCCCCGCCCGCGCCGCCTTCGTCAGCTCGGGCGTGACGAGGTAGGGGTGCGTGCCGGCGGTGCGGCGACGGGCGAGCTCGAGCATCTTCGGACCGAGAGCGGCGAGGACGCGGTCCTGCTCGGCCAGCGGCGGGTCGGCCGCGTCGAGCGCGTCCAGGTAGGCGGCCATCTTCTCGACCGGCCGCTGGTAGGTGCCGGGCTCCTTGACCCGGTCGATGAAGGGGCGGTGGCTGATGCCGAGGCCGCACAGGAATCGCGGGCCGTGCTCGGCGGTGAGGCGGGCGTGCTCGGCCGCGGTCTCCTCGGGCGTGTGCATCCAGACGTTGAGGATCCCGGTGGCGACCGTGATCGTCTTCGTCGCGCCGAGCAGGTTGGCGAGCGGGCCCCACAGGTCACCGCCGATGTCGGGGACCCACAGCGCCGTGTAGCCGAGCTCCTCGAGCTCGGCGGCCCGTTCGGCGGCCTCGCCGGCGTCGCCGTAGCGGAGGGTGCTGCTCCAGATGCCGGTCCCAGCCAGTCGCGTCGTCATGTGCGCAGCCTGCCAGGCGGACGACCACCAGCATCCATCCGAATCGCACGCGGTTCCTACACTGGCGCCGTGGAGGACGCGCGGTCCCCGCTGGAGGTCAGCCAGCGCTGGTGGGACGAGATCTGGCGGGACGGCGACGTCGAGGCGATCGACGAGCTCTTCACCGAACCGCTGGTCCGCCACACCGGCAGCGGCACCGAGACCACGACGCGCGCCGCGTACAAGGCGCGCATCGCCGAGTTCCAGCGCGTCCTGTCGCGCGTGACCACGACGATCGACGACCGCGTGGTGGACGGGGACAAGGTCTGGACGCGTGCCACCAGCCGCGGCATCAACCGCGAGACCGGCGAGCTGACGGTGCTGACGTGGTTGCTCGTGCAACGCATCGAGCACGGGCGCATCGCCGAGCAGTGGGTGGCGACGTTCCCGGGCGTCGACTGGACCGCCGGCCACTGAGCCCGCGGCCGGGCGGATCCGTCACGCCGGCTCGACGCCGACCAGCTCGCGCCGGTGCTTGGCACGGCGCAACATGAACGCACCGCTGACCACGAGGACGACGGCGCCCATCAGCGCGAGCGTCACCTCGAGCGTCACCGCGTCGGCGAGCAGGCCGAGCGGCAGCGCGGCGAGCCCGAAGCCGCTGAAGCCGAGCACGACCATGCTCTGCATCCGGCCGTGGTAGTCGACGTCGGAGAGCGTCAGCATCAGCGACTGCGTCGTCGTCTGGAACACGAGCCCGGCGGCACCGATCAGGACCAACGCGCCGAGCGCGATCGCGTAGGTCACCGCGATCGCCAGCACGACAAGCGAGAGCCCGAACCCGATGCCGGACACGGCGACGGTGGCCCAGGGGCGGCGCACCACCCACCGTGAGCGCGGCGTGAGCAGACCGGCGAGCACGGCGCCCAGCCCGGCGGCCCCGGACATCACGCCGTAGCCCCCGGCGCCCACGTGGTAGCGCTCGTCGGCGAGCGTCGGCAGGAACGTCATGTAGGGGAAGCCGAGGATGACGACGCCGATGGTCGTGGCGGCGACGAGGCCCAAGGCGCGGCGCCGGCGGACATAGCGGTAGGCGTCGACCATCTCCGACAGCGGGCTGCGCGCCGGGGTCGCCCGCGGCGTCCCCACCGGCAGACCGACCAGCACGAGCGCGGCGATCGCGCTGGCGCACGCGGAGAGGAGGAACACCCCGCCCGAGCCGAACCACGACAGGCCGACGAGCACGCCCGCGAGCGCCGGGGCGACGACGCGCATGGCCTCCTGGGCCGTCTGGCTCAGCGTCACCGCCTGGCCGATCTGCTCGGGCTCGACCACCTCGGCGATGAACGCGATGCGCGCCGGCAGGTAGGCGGCGAACGCGGCGGCCTGCACGGCGCTCGCCAGCAGCAGCATCCAGTAGTCGATGGTGTCGGTGACCACCGCCAGGCCGGTGAAACCCGACGAGGCAACCAGCATCAGCACGCTCGTCAGCAGCACCGTGCGCTTCGGGAAGCGGTCGGCGGCCACACCACCCCACGGCGTGGCGATCAGCATCGACACCCCGAAGGCCAACATCACGCCGCCGAGGCCGGCATTGGAACCGGTCAGCTCCTTGGCCAGCCAGCCCCGGGCCACGGCCTGGCCCATCACACCGAAGATGACGATCGAGGCGCTGATGAAGAGCCGGCGATAGCCGTCCGACTCCATCACCGACCACATCGGGCGCCAGGGTACGGTCAGCGCGTCGCCGAGCAGGTGCCGGACGAGCCGGAGGAGTTCAGATGCGCTACGTGAGGCTGGGGTCGACAGGCCTCGACATCTCGCCGATCTGCCTGGGCTGCATGAGCTACGGGGTGCCGGACCGGGGCACCCACCCGTGGACGCTCGACGAGGACGCCGCCCGGCCGTTCATCCGCCAGGCCCTGGAGGCCGGGATCAACTTCTTCGACACCGCCAACGTCTACTCCGACGGCACGAGCGAGGAGATCCTCGGGCGGGCGCTGAAGGAGTACGCCAACCGCGACGAGGTCGTCGTGGCGACGAAGGTCCACGGCCGGATGCGCAAGGGCCCCAACGGCGCCGGGCTGTCGCGCAAGGCGATCCTCACCGAGATCGACCACAGCCTGCGCCGGCTGGGGATGGACTACGTCGACCTGTACCAGATCCACCGCTTCGACCCGCGCGTGCCCGTCGAGGAGACGATGGAGGCGCTGCACGACGTCGTGAAGGCCGGCAAGGCCCGCTACATCGGCGCCTCGTCGATGTACGCGTGGCAGTTCGCCAAGATGCAGCACGTCGCCGAGCTGCACGGGTGGACGCGGTTCGTCTCGATGCAGAACCACTACAACCTCCTCTACCGGGAGGAGGAGCGGGAGATGTTGCCGCTCTGCCTGGACATGGGCGTCGGGGTGATCCCGTGGAGTCCGCTCGCCCGGGGCCGGCTGACCCGGCCGTGGGACGCGAAGACGGCACGCAGCGAGACCGACGAGTTCGGCAAGACGCTGTACCAGCCCGACGACGAGCGCATCGTCGAAGCGGTGGCCAAGGTGGCCGAGAACCGTGGGGTGAGCCGGGCGCAGGTGGCGCTGGCGTGGGTCCGCCGTCACCCCGCCGTGGACGCGCCGATCATCGGGGCGACCAAGCCCGAGCACATCACCGATGCGGTGGCCTCGCTCGAGCTGGAGCTCACCGACGAGGAGGTCGCCATGCTCGAGGCCCCCTACACCCCCCGCCCCATCGCCGGCCACGCCTGACGCACTGCGGCCGACCGGTGGCACTCCCCTCCGCCGAAACGGACACCGCCGTGGGCACCGAGCGGGGGACGGCCGGTCAGGTCGGGGCGGGGGTGAGGGCCACGAGGCGGTAGGCCGGGTACGTCAGGCCGTCCTTGCCGGTGCACGTCAGCGGGGTGGGCGCCGGGACCGCCGTGCGCTCGATGGTGACGTCATAGGCGGCCGGCACACGGCCCTCGGTGACGTGGACGCGCAGCGTCCGGTCGTCGACGCGCTCGATCGCCCGCACGGCGTCCAGCGCGCGCAGGCCGCGCTCGGTCCGCACGAAGTGCTCCGCCGCCTGCTCGGTGAGCCGGAACGACGACCGGCCGCGGAACCCGTCGAGGTCCAGCTCACCGGCGTCCAGCGCGGCGAGGAGCCGCTCGGCCGAGGCCGGGTCGCGGCGCCCGAAGTACAGACCGTCGGGCAGCACGACGATGTTGCCGGCGAAGCGGTCACCGCCGATGTGCGAGCACTCCCAGATCTGCGGCGCCCAGCGGGACGTGCGCAGGCCGCGCACGAGCGGGCGGCCGAACGTCGCACAGCACGGGTCGTGCCGGCCGTTCGTGCACACGAGCACGTATCGGTCGTGGTCCTCCACCCACTCCGGGCCGAGCGGGTGGCCGGAGGTGAGCGGCTCGGTCACCGTCACGAGGTCGTGCAGCTGCTCCATCTCGCAGCGCCACGCCGAACCGGCGACGGTGCCGGGACGCGCCGTGACGACGTGGACGACCCGCAGCGGTCCCTCCCCGTGGTGCAGGTCGCGGCGGATCGCGATCACGCGGATCCCGCGTCGGCGCATCGCCTCGCGCCAGACGCGTGGTGCGTGGGGGCCGAGCGCACTGTCGGCGACGGCGTCTCGTCCCCACGGCCCGTTGACCTCGACGAGCAGCCACGCCGACACCTGCGACGCCGTGGCGAACAGCGGCTCGTCGCGCGCGACCGACGCCACCGCGCAGGCGAAGCGTGCCCGGTCAGCCATCGGCGGGAGCCAGGAGCCCTTCGACGACGAGGCGCTGCACGACGGTTCGCGCGGATTCGGCGTCGAGCCCGCTCGCGTCGCGCAGCCCGGCGATGGTGACCGGGCCCTCCGATCGCAGGACGGCGACGAGCAGCGGGTGCGCCGCAGCGGGCATCGTCAGCACGCGGTCGCCGAGACCGAGCTGGGCAGTGTCGGCGGCGCAGTCGAGCCAGACGAGCGGGCCGGGTGTGACGCGCAGGGGCGTGGTGTCGTCGGGCCGGGCGGGCGCGAGCGGCCGGAGGCGGGTGGCCGGCTGGCGCCGCCAGATCGAGCGGAGGCGCCACCGCTCGATCGCCACGGGGTCGAGCTGCTCGGCGAGCAGCGCCAGCGACGGTGGCTCGGCACCGGGTCGGACCGAGCCCCGCAAGGCGCCGGCGGCAACGGCCTCGTCGAGCGCGTGGCGCATCGCCTGCTGCCACGTGGTCGCCAGGATCCCGATCGTCAGGTGCGCGGAGGAGCGCTCCAGCGCGGCGGCCGCGTGCGGGAAGCCCCGTGGGAGGTAGAGGCAGTCACCGGCGGTCAGCGTCAGCTCGAGCGCCGGCTCGCCGAGCTCGTCCCACGTGGGCATCGGCACGCGCGCCTCGCGCACGGGGTCACGGGTGCGCTCGAGCGGCTCCCACACCCGCCAGTGCTTCTCCCCGTCCAGTTGCACCACGAACACGTCGTGGTAGTCGAAGTGCAGCTCCAGCCCCCGCGCCGACGCCGGGGTGAGGTAGGCGTTGACCTGCACCGCCTGGTCGAGCTCGAGGGCGAGGTTGTTGGCGACCCGGGCGAGGTGCGGATCGGTGAACTGGAGCCCCTGGAGCACCACCGTCGCCCCCTCCGCGTACAGCTCGAGCACGCGGTTGGGCTGGATGACGTCGTCGACGCTGCCGTGACCGATCCCCGCCCGCCGGCAGTAGCTCGACGCAGGCAGCGTCGCGCCGTCGCGCACCAGCCGGAACCCGGGCGCGCGCGTGCCACGTGCGAGCAGATCGGCCCACAGCGCGTCCACCGACGCGAAGCGGGCGGCGCGGGTCGCATCACCGGTGGTGCGGATCGCCCGCCGGAACAGCGTGGTGCGCCGGAACGCGTCCGGCTCGGGGACGAGGTCGGCGAGCCGGGGCGCGTCGGGATGTGCTTCTCGCCGCGTCAGCCACGCGGCAGGCTCAGCGCTCAGGGCGTGGAGTCGGCCCCGTCGGCGTCCGCGCCGCTGTCGGCGCCGTCCGTGTCGGAGCCGTCGTCGCTGCCGTCCGAATCCGAGTCGCTCCCGTCCCCGTCCCCGTCCGTCGGGCCGCCGTCACCATCGCTGCCGTCGCCGTCGCCCTCGAGCTTGACGACCAGCTGGTCACCAACCTCCCAGTCGGCCTTGATGTCGTCGTTGGTGATGCTCATGCGCCGACGCTACCCCGTCCGCGCGACGTGCCGCGTGCCGTCGTCGGGGAGGTTCCGGGCCGTTGCTCCTACGATCAGTCGCCATGCCTGGGACGCTGGTGCTGCTCCGCCACGGCGAGAGCGAGTGGAACCGCAAGAACCTGTTCACCGGCTGGGTCGACGTCGGCCTGACGGCGCAGGGCGAGGCCGAGGCCCGGCGCGGTGGCGAGCTGCTCGTCGAGCACGGCCTGCTTCCCGACGTCCTGCACACGTCGCTGCTGCGGCGGGCGATCCGCACCGCCGAGATCGCCCTCGACGCAGCCGACCGCCTGTGGATCCCGGTCCGGCGCACCTGGCGGTTGAACGAGCGGCACTACGGGGCCCTGCAGGGCAAGGACAAGGCGCAGATCCGCGAGGAGTTCGGCGAGGAGCAGTTCATGTTGTGGCGCCGCTCCTACGACGTGCCGCCGCCGCCGCTGGACGACGACGACGAGTACTCCCAGGTGCACGATCCTCGCTACGCGACGCTGCCGCCGGAGGCGCGGCCGCGCACCGAGTGCCTGGCCGACGTCGTCGTGCGGATGCTCCCCTACTGGTACGACGCCATCGTCCCGGACCTCCTGCGCTACCGCACGGTGCTCGTGGCGGCCCACGGCAACAGCCTGCGCGCCCTCATCAAGCACCTCGACCAGATGAGCAAGGAGGACGTCGTCGGCCTCAACGTCCCCACGGGCATCCCGCTGCGCTACGACCTCGACGACGACCTCCGCCCGGTGAGGCCCGGCGGCGAGTACCTCGACCCGGAGGCCGCCGCAGCGGCGATCGAGGCGGTGAAGAACCAGGGCCGCGCCACCCCGCCGACGGGCTGAGACGTTCGTCACGCGCGGTGGTCGGGGCGCGCGTACAGTGCGGCTCTTATGGCGAGCAAGAAGGCCTACGTCGACCACCTGAAGCGCGTCCCGCTCTTCGCCGCGTGCACGCGCAAGGAGCTCGAGCTGATCGCCCGCTCCGGGGACGAGATCCAGATGACGGCCGGCACGGTCCTGGTCGATCAGGGCCAGACCGGCCACGAGGCCTTCGTCGTCCTCGACGGCAAGGTGACGGTGCGCCGCAACGGGCGCAAGGTCGCGACGCTCGGTGAGGGCTCGATCGTCGGCGAGCTGTCACTGCTCGACCACGGGCCGCGCACCGCCCGTGTCGAGTGCGAGACGGACTGCACCCTGTTCGTGATCTCCCAGCGGCACTTCCTCGCCGTGATCGACGAGGTCCCGTCGCTCGCCCACAAGCTGCTCGCCGCGCTCGCCTCGCGGATCCGCGAGCTCGACCGCGCCTACTACGGCTAGGCCCCGCTCGTCACCGCGGTGTGCCACGGTGGTCGCCCACCGGGGTGATCGCCGCGGGGTCACGCGTGGCAATACGGGCGATTTCGGCTGCGGGCATTAACGTCCCGGGTGCTATGAGCACGCATGCCGACACGGACGCGCCCGACGCCGCTGCCGGGACGACGGGCCGGATCCGCCCCCATCACCTCGCCATCGCGCTCGGGGTCGGCATCGCCCTGTTCACGGTGGTGTCCGGCGTGCTGCCCCTCATCACGGACTGGCACAACGAGAACGAGCTCCACCGCGAGGTCTTCTACAACATCCCCGGGCCGCTGAAGCTGGCCTTCTACACGGTGATCCCGGTGATGCTCGCCTGGGGCGCCTTCCGCTTCGCGGACCGGATGAAGAACTGGGAGCGGGGCAAGCCGGCGCCGAGCCGCCGCACCACCCTGACGAACGCGAAGAAGCGCTTCGGTGACTTCCGCGCCGGGGTGTACATGCGCACGCTGCTGCGCGACCCGGCCGCCGGCCTGATGCACTCGATGATCTACTTCGGGTTCCTCGTGCTGCTGGCGGTCACGACGGTGCTCGAGATCGACCACCAGATGCCCGAGGACCTCAAGTTCCTGCACGGGCGGACCTACCAGGCGTACGCGCTGGTCGGCGACCTGGCGGGCGTCGTGTTCACGGGCGGTGTGATCTGGGCGCTCGTGCGCCGCTACGTCCAGCGGCCCTACCGGATCCGGATCAAGTCGAAGCCGGAGCACCTGCTGATCCTGCTCACGTTCCTGGCGATCGGCCTGAGCGGCTTCGGTTCGGAGATGTTCCGCATCGCGCTGCAGACGGCGCGGGGCGAGAACATGGACTACGAGAAGTGGAGCTTCATCGGCTGGCCGCTCTCGCAGCTCGTCGACGGCTGGTCCGAGTCGACGCTGCACACCGTGCACCAGTGGTGGTGGGTCGGCCACGTCGCCACGTTCATCCTCTTCCTGGCGATCCTGCCGATCACGATGCTGCGGCACATGTTCACGTCGCCGCTGAACATGTACCTGCGGCACAAGGACCGCCCGAAGGGCGCGATGAAGCCGATGCCGAACCTCGCCGAGACCGAGCTCGAGACGTTCGGGGCCTCGGTCGTCGAGGACTTCACGTGGAAGCAGCTGCTCGACACCGACGCCTGCACGATGTGTGGCCGGTGCACGAGCGTGTGCCCGGCGCACGCCACGGGCAAGCCACTCGATCCCCGCGAGATCGTGCTCAAGACCGGCGAGGTCATGGCCGCCACCGGCAACCCCGTCGTGTCGCCGCCGCTGGGCACCGATCCGGAGATCAAGATCGGCGCCAACTCGCTGTTCGAGCGGATCACGTCGGAGGAGATCTGGTCCTGCACGACGTGCAAGGCGTGCGACGAGATCTGCCCCGTCAACATCGAGATCCTCGACAAGATCCTCGACATGCGACGGTACCTGTCGCTGATGGAGTCGGACTTCCCGTCCGAGCTCGGCATCGCCTACCGCGGCATGGAGAACCAGGGCAACCCGTGGGGCATGAACCAGGGCGAGCGCGCCGACTGGGCGAAGAACCTGGACTTCGTGCAGGTCGTCGACCCGGGTGAGCCGCTCCAGGCGGAGTACCTGTACTGGGTCGGTTGCGCCGGCAGCTTCGACGACAAGAACAAGCGCGTCACCCAGGCGATGGCGAAGCTGCTGCACCGCGCCGGGATCACGGTGGCGATCCTCGGTCCGTCGGAGATGTGCACGGGCGACTCCGCCCGCCGCTCCGGCAACGAGTACCTGTTCCAGATGCTCGCCATGCCGAACATCGAGATGCTCAACGGCATGGGCGTGAAGAAGATCATCACGCAGTGCCCGCACTGCTTCAACACGCTGCTCAACGAGTACCCACAGCTCGGCGGGCACTACGAGGTGATCCACCACACCCAGCTGCTCGAGGAGCTGATCGCCGACGGCCGCCTCGACGTGAGCATGGCGACGCTTGAGGAGCGGATCACCTACCACGACTCCTGCTACCTCGGTCGCCACAACGACGTGTACCTCGCGCCGCGCAAGGTGGTCGGCTCGATCAAGGGCATCGAGGTCGTCGAGATGCCGCGCAACGGCACCAAGGGCATGTGCTGCGGTGCCGGCGGGGCGCGCATGTGGATGGAGGAGTCGATCGGCACGAAGGTCAACGACGAGCGGGCGCGCGAGGCGCTCTCGACGGGGGCCAAGCGGATCGCCACCGCCTGCCCGTTCTGCTACATCATGCTCGACGACGGCACGAAGGCTGCGGGGGCGGACGACGACGTGAAGGTCGGTGACATCGCCATCCACCTGCTCGACGCGATCGAGGCCGGCGAGCGGGCATTCGACGAGCCGCCGAACCCGCTCGGGCAGATCCCCGTCGCCGGCGACTGAGCGACGACCGGTCCGGATACGGCCGCCGCGGCAGGTGCTGCGGCGGCCGTGTCGCGCGTCGGGCGTGGATCGGCGCTCGCCGGGGTACCGGCGGCGCTCGTGGAGACGAGCAGGTGAGCGCGATGACCGACGAGGCGGTGTTCGACCGGGCGGCGCAGCTGCGCGTGGCAGCGGTGACGCACCTCGGGCTGCGCGACGAGGAGCGCATCGCCGGCCTGGTGACCGGCGCCGGCTACCCCGACGCGCTGGATCCGATCGTGGACGCCCTGGCCGCCGTGACCGGGCCGGTCGCGGACGTCGGAGCCGGGCTCGGCGCGGCGTCGGCGTACCTGGCGGTGCGCGGCAGGTGCCGGGTGGTCGCCGTCGAGCCCGAGTCGGGCGCTGCCGGCCTCGCTGCGGAGCTGTTCCCGGAGCTGGTGACCGTCGTCGGCGAGGCGGCCGCGCTGCCGCTCGCGGCCGGTCGCTGTGGCGCGATCACGTTCCTCGGGGCGCTGTCGCTCGTCCCGGACCTCGACCCGGTGCTCGGCGAGACCGCGCGGGTGCTCCGCGCCCACGGGCGCCTCGGCCTGACCGACCTCTGCCTCACCGGCGAGGCCATCGAGCGGACGACCGACGCCAACGTGTTCCGGTCGGTCGGATCGCTGGTCGCCGCCCTCGACGACCACGGCTTCGACGTCGACCTCGTGGAGACGATGCCGGCGAGCTGCGAGACGCGCTGGACGGCGATCTCGGCGCGCGTGGAGGAGGCGATGGAGGAGCAGTTCGGCGACCACCCGGTGATGGTGGCGTGGCGCGAGGACGGCGCCGGGCTGCACGACCTCATCGCGTCGGGCACGCTCGAGGTGGCGACGATCCTGGCGACCCGCCGGGTGACCGAGCCACGGTGACGATGCGCGACGTGGTCGCGCCGAGGCGCACTCGCGCAGGTTCGACGCCGGACCGATGGTGATCAGGAGCGATGCGGTCGCCGGTGCGCCCCGATCGCTCATCTCCGGTGTGGGTCCGGTGGCTCAGCGCAGCAGCTCGAGCACGGCCCGCTCGATTCGGTGGCGTGCCTCCTCGGGCCGCCGGCGGCGGGTGGCGCCGAGACGCTGCAGCGTGGGCGCGATCGTCGACCCGCCCTCGTAGGCGTCGATCACCCGCGGGTCGACGTACGAGCTGCGCGCCACCGTCGGGGTGTTGCCGAGGTACGCGGCCACGTCGCCCATCGCCGCGCGGATCGCCTTGCGCCGGCGCGTCGGGGACGTGACGTGGTCCAGGCGCTCGGCGAGGGCGACCGCGGCGAGCACGGTGCCGTGCCACGTCCGGAAGTCCTTCGCCGACACCTCGCCGCCGACGACCTCCTTCACGTAGGCGTTGATGTCGACCGAGGTGATGTCCCGCCACCGCCGGCCGTCGCGGTAGGCGAGCAGCTCCGGACCGCCGCCGCGGCGCATGCGCAGCGCACAGACCGCCTCGATGACGGCGTCGTCGGCGACGGCGATCAGGCGCTCCTGGCCGGACTTCGCCGGGTACTCGAACGTGATCTCGTGGTCGGCGACGCGGACGTGCTGCTTCTGGATCGTCGCCAGGCCGTAGCTGCCGTTCTCCTCGGCGTACTGCTCGCCGCCGACGCGGAAGAAGCCGAGGTCGAGCAGGCGGAACGCGGTGCCGAGGGCGCGCTCGCGGGGCATCCCCGGCAGGGCGAGGTGGTCGGCGACCACCGCACGTGCACGAGGGAGCCGCTTGGCGACGGTGAGCACGCGGTCGTGCTTCGCCTTGTCGCGCAGCTCACGCCAGTCCGGGTGGTACAGGTATTGCCGGCGCCCGGCGTCGTCGGTGCCGACCGCCTGGATGTGCCCGTTGGGCGCCGGGCAGATCCAGACGTTCGTCCACGCCGGTGGGATCACGAGGGCCTTGCAGCGGGCGACCTCCTCCGCCGGCAGCGGCCGGCCGTCGGCGTCGACGAAGGCGAACCCCTTGCCGCAGCGACGGCGCGTCCAGCCGGGCTGGTCGGGGTGGACACGGCGCAATCGAGGCATGGCAGGGCGGGCGGTACCCCACCCCCGCGGGCGTCAATCGTCGGTCGAGCGGAAGTTCTCGTAGTAGCGGCTCGGCGTCGGGCCGCGCTGGCCCTGGTACTTGGAGCCCTTGGCCCCGCGGCCGTAGGGGTGCTCGGCGGGGGTGGTCATGCGCATGAAGCTGATCTGGCCGATCTTCATCCCCGGGTACAGCGTGATCGGCAGCGTCGCCACGTTCGCCAGCTCGAGCGTGACGTGGCCCTCGAAGCCGGCGTCGATGAACCCGGCCGTGCTGTGAATGAGCAGCCCGAGGCGACCGAGCGACGACTTCCCCTCGATGCGGGCGACGAGGTCGTCGGGCACCTGCACCCGCTCGAGCGTCGACCCGAGGACGAACTCGCCCGGGTGGAGCAGGAACACGCCGTCGTCGGGGATCTCGACGAGCTCGGTGAGGCCCGTCATGTCCTGCTTGACGTCGATCAGCGGCGCCGTGTGGTTGCGGAAGACCCGGAAGAACCGGTCCAGGCGGACGTCGATCGACGAGGGCTGGACCATGTCGTCGTCGAACGGGTCGATGGCGATGCGGCCGGCGGCGATCTGCTCGCGCAGGCTCCGGTCCGACAGGATCACGGGAGCGCACCCTAGCCAGGTGCCCCGGCCACGGACCCGCCGCCGCGCGTGGCCCGCGCCGGGCCGCTGGCGTTATCCTGTGGCCCCGCAGGCGGATGTAGTTCAATGGTAGAACATCAGCTTCCCAAGCTGAGAACGGGGGTTCGATTCCCCTCATCCGCTCTCGGAGAATGACCAGGCGCTGCGCCTGGTCACCGTCGTTTTCAGCGGCGCCCACGCCTCCGGTCACCCGCCGCCACGCCGGGGCGCGATGCCCCGGTCGATCCTCGAGCGAGTACCCGTGCGCAGCAGGGCGCGATCGATCGCGGCGTTCAGCGTCGCTTGCAGCGGATGGCCCCGGAGCATCTCACGCGCTTCGGCGAGCCCTCGCCCTGTCCAGGCGCCAGCCCCGGAGAAGTTCTTCCGACGCCCACCGGGCCCTCGAGGAACGCGTCGTTGGCGAGGTCATGGACGTGCAAGGAGCTCGCACCACGCCCTCGTCCGCCTCGTACGTGGGCACGTTCCAGGCCGCCTCCTCTCGTGGCGAGCGGACCGTGCTCGACGTCTCCTGCTGCTCCTGCCGCCGCTCCTCGCCTGACGCAATTGGGTCGCGATCGCCTGAGCCCGCTGCGGCACGCGCGCGCCGCGGCGTCGATCTCGCCTGCGCGACTCCTCGGTCGGCACCTGCCGCTCACCGGACTCGCTCGACCCCCACCGTCGACCTCCCTCCGCTCGTGGCCCGCGCCAGAAGATCCTGCGCAGCGACCCGTGCCGACGCGATCGCTGCTGTCCCCACACGCACCCGCGGGGTGATCCAGCGCGATGCAACGGTATTTCGGTGCTATGACGCGCGTATCAGCGTCGTGCGGTGCGCACTCGCCTCTGCAGTCGCAAGGGGGCGACTGATCACTCACAGAGGGAGGATCCGCATGCGTTGGAAGCGTGCCGCCGTCGTGTCCGTCCTGGTGGCCGCGCTCGGGTTGAGCGCCGCACCGGGAGCCCCGGCCTCCGCACAGGAGGACCGCAAGGACGCCAGCGAGGAGATCTACGCCGCGCTGGAGCGCGACCTCGGGCTGAGCCGCAAGCAGGCGGAGGAGCTCGGCCGCCAGCAGGAGCGGGCGACCCGGCTCGATCTCGAGCTGCAGAAGTCACTCGGCGCCGCGTACGCCGGGGCGTGGTTCGACAGCACCACCGGACGACTCGTCGTCAACGTCACCGACAAGGCCGCCCTGGAGCAGGCACGGGCGGCCGGTGCCGATGCCCGCCTGGCGAAGCACGACCTGCGCAAGCTCGAGTCCATCAAGGCCGAGCTCGACGCGATGGCGGGCGTGCGCGCCGACAACCTCCGGCGCCAGGCGAGCACGGGCCGCGACATCGGGCTGTCCGCGTGGACCGTCGACCCGGTCACCAACACCGTCGAGGTCCTGGTGACGCCCGAGCAGGCCGGCCGGGCCAAGGAGCTGCTCGCCCGCTACGGCAGTGCGGTGACGCTGACCGAGGTGCCGACGGCCCCGGAGGTCGCGGCCAACTTCATGGACGGCGGCGACGAGATCAACAACCGGACGTGCTCGGCCGGCTTCAACCTGCGCAACCCGACCACCAAGATCGGCTACCTGCTGACGGCCGGGCACTGCGTCTCCGCCGGCTCGACGCTGCGCGGGCAGGGCAACGTCGTGTTCGGCAAGGTCCTCGAGAGCTGGTTCCCGACCTTCGACGACGCCATCGCCCGCAACGACAACCCGGGCTACTGGATCCAGGGTCCGTGGGTCGACACGAACCCGTCGAACGGTGGCGTGGTCACGTCGAGCGGCTTCACCGACGGCCCGGTCGGCACGGTGATCTGCAAGTCCGGCATCACGACCAAGTGGACCTGCGGCAAGATCACCGCCAAGAACGAGACCGTCACCTACAGCGGTGGCTTCACCGTCCACGGTCTCACGCGGCACGACGCCTGCGTCGAGAAGGGCGACTCCGGCGGCGCCAACATCTCGGTCAACGGCTCGATCCGCCGGGCCGAGGGCGTGACGAGCGGTGCGTCGCTCATCAAGTGGGACGGCAAGCTGCGTTGCATCGGCGCCATCTTCGGGTGGCTCGGCATCAAGAGCGTCTCGTGGTACTTCCCGATCGCCGACAGCCTCGCCTACTACGGGCCGCGCTACGGCGTGACCACCTGGTAGTCAGCTCCGAACGGCACACGTCAGGGAGGGGCCGGTGTCGTCGCACCGGCCCCTCGGCACGCCCGGATGGCGTGCCGCTGGACCAGCCCGGCGGGCGAGCGTCCTCGTAGTGTCGGTCCGCGTGTTCCTGAACGAGTTCGCCGAGGACCTCGAGCCGCGCGACATGCGCGGGTCGGCCGAGTTCGCCAGCCTCCTGCAGAGCGCCGCCGAGCTCGGCATCCCCCACGAGCCGTCGGTGCGCTACGTGTCCCGCCAGACGGTCCTGCGCGGCCAGCGCTTCCACTTCCTCGAGTGGGGCGACCCCGACGCGCCGCCCGTGGTGCTGCTGCACGGGGGGAACCAGTCCTGCCACTCGTGGGACCTCGTGAGCCTGCACCTGTCGGACCGCTTCCACGTCTACGCCCTCGACCAGCGTGGCCACGGCGACAGCGAGTGGAGCCGCGAGCTCGACTACTCGATGGAGGCCATGGCCGCCGACCTGCTGGCGTTCATCGCCAGCCAGGGCATCGAGCGTCCGATCATCTTCGGGCACTCGATGGGCGGACGGGTGACGATGCAAGCGACGCTCCAGTGCCCGGACCTGCCCCGCGCGCTCGTCCTCGTCGACGTCGGTCCCGAGGTGTCGGCCAAGGGCGCCAAGGTGATCGGCGACTTCATCGCCCACAACGTCGAGTTCGACAACCTCGAGGTGTTCATCGACCGGGTCGCCAACTACGACCGGTTCCGGCCACGGGAGCACATCGCCCGGACCGTCAAGTACAACATGTTGCAACGCGTCGATGGCAAGTACGTCAGCAAGGTCGACCACCGGCGCCTGCCGAACCGGATGAGCACGATCACGCTCGACGACGTCGCCGCGATCACGTGCCCGGTGCTGCTCGTGCGTGGCGCGGAGTCCGACGTGCTGCTCCCCGATGCCGCCGCGCGCTTCGCCGACGCGCTCCCCCAGGGCCGCCTCGTCACCGTGCCCGACGTCGGCCACAACGTGCACGGCGGCAACACCCCGGGGTTCCTCGACGCGATCGGCCCGTTCCTCGACGCGCTCGGCGCCTGAGCGACCGCCCGCGGTCACGCCCAGCGCGACAGCACCGCACCGCGGCGGCGGAACCAGGCGGCCCGCCAGGCGAGCCGATCCGCGTCCGCGCCGCCGGAGCCGCTCGCCCGCCAGTGGGTGACGGTGTCGTCGAGCACCACCGCGGCCGCAGCCGGGAGCCGGCGTCGCTGGGACCCGTCCATCCCGTAGCCGTCGGCGATCGCCTCGAACGCGGCACGGGTCGCCGACTCGCGCCGCTCGTGGTCGGGCGCGTCCGGTCGGGGCCCGCGCACCGACAGCGCGAGCAGCGCCGCCGGGTCGCACAGCGCGTCGGCAGGTGCGGCGAACTCCCAGTCGATGAGGGCGGTCGGTCGCGTCCCGCGGTACACCACGTTCGGGTAGCCGGGATCGCCGTGCGTCCACGTCATCCCGGGCAGCGGGAGCGGACGCCGCGGCGCCGCGTCGCCGGGTGGTGCGAACGATGCCGTCGCCGCGTGCACCCGGTGCAGCAGGCCCGCCAGCTCGCCCAGCCGCACGGCGTTGACCTCATCGTCCAGCTGCCACGGCGGCTGGCGATGCACCTCCCCCGGTACGAACGTGAGGACCTGCCGTCCCTCGCCGTCGACCCCGAGGAAGCGGGGCGCGGCGTCGAAGCCGACCGCGGCGAGGTGCACGAGCAACGCCTCGACCACCTCGGCACCGGCACCGCGCGGCCGGCGGATCGTGTCGCCCACGCGGACCACCTGCCCGGCGTGCTCGTGTCCTCCTGTGAGCGGACCGTCCACGCGCCGAGCCTTCACCAGCCAGGCGGCGTGCAACCACGTCCCGGAACGCGCTGACGGCCGCCGCTCGACGCGGCGGCCGTCCCCAGGACCGGTCGGATCCGGTCGCGATCAGCGACGCCGACGAGGCGGCGGGAAGAGCCGCGCCGCGGGGTCCCAGTTGGCGTAGAGCCCCTCCTCGGTCGTCATGCGCATGAACTCGCGCATCCGTTCGATCGCCCGGTCGTTGCCGTTGGTGCTCTCCTGCAGCAGCGCGTGCAGCTCGTACTTCGCCGACGCGGGGAGCCGGGACGAGGCGATCTCGTCGAGCCGCTCGCGGGCCTTGAGCAGCGTCCGCGGGCGGAAGCGGGTCGGCCACAGGTCCTTGCTCGGCTCGTAGTCCTTGAGCACCTGGCGGGCGAGCGTGACCTTGTGCACCTCGGTCGGGCCGTCCGCGATGCCCAGCCAGTCCGTCCCCCGCGTGATCGGCAGCGTGTTCGTCGTGCCGAGCGCGCCGTGGATGTGCACGGCCTTGTGCGCCATGTCGCGCTGCACCTCGGCGGCCTTGATCTTGCACGCCGCGACGTAGCGGCGGGCCGCGGCGTAGCCGTGCCGCTCGATCACCCACGCCGCCTGCAGCACGAGCAGCCGGAACTGCGTCAGCTCCAGCCAGGCGTCGGCGATCATCTCCTGGATCATCTGCTTCTCGGCGAGCATCTCGCCCTGCGTGTACCGGGACAGCGCCCGCTCGCAGATCATCTCGAACTCGCGCTTGGCCAGGGCGACCGCCCGCATCGCGTGGTGCATGCGCCCGGCGCTGAGCCGCCGCTGGGCCATCTCGAAGGCCTTGCCCGGCTCGCCGATCAGGTGGTCGGCCGGGACCCGCACGTCCTGGTAGCGGATGTACGGGTGGTGGCCGAAGCCGACGCCGTGGTCGTCCTCGTCGTCACGACCGCCGAGGCGGCCGAAGATCCGCACGCCCGGGGCGTTCGTCGGCACGATGAACATCGACATGCCCTGATACGGGCTGGCATCGGGGTCGGTCACCGCCATCAGGAGGATGAGGTCGGCGTTCTCCGCGCCCGACGAGAAGAACTTGTCGCCGTTGATGACCCACTCGTCACCGTCGCGGACCGCCTGGCACCGGAAGCCGGTCGGGTCGGCGCCGCCGTGCGGCTCGGTCATCGAGTAGATCATCGTGATCTTTCCCTCGAGCAGCGGGTACAGCCAGCGCTGCTTCTGCTCCTCGGTGCCGAACACGGCGAGCACGTCGGACTGCCCGCTGCCGGGCGTCCCCGGGCCCGTGGCGAAGATGTACGGCGCCCAGTAGGACCGGCCAATCACCTCGTTCAACAGGGCGAGGTTGACCTCACCGAAGCCGGCACCACCCTTGTCCTGGGGCAGGTGCGCGGCGTACAGCCCCTGGTCCTTGACCTCCTGGCGCCACTGCTCGAACAGCGACGCCATCGCCCCTTCCGGCCGGCCGACGTCGACCACGTCGTAGAGCAGCGACTCGACCGGCTCGATCTCCTCGGCGACGAACCGGTCCGCCCAGTCCAGCTTCGCTTGCACCTCGGGATCGGTGCAGAAATCCCATGCCATGGATGCCTCCCGTCAGAGCTCGTCGGCCCGATGCTGGCACCGCCGGGCGGCCCGGCCCCAAGCGAGCTGCCCGACGTCTGCCGCCGGGGTCACGTCTTCCAGTGGAACTGCTGCGGCTTGCGGTCCGCATCCGGCGCGATCAGGACGTGGACGACCGACGGCTGGCCCGAGGAGATCGCCTTGTCGAGCGCCGGTCGCAGCTCGGCGGGGTCCTCCACGTAGTACCCCTGGCCCCCGAACGCCTCGACGACCCTCTCGTAGCGCGCGGTCCTCGACAGCGCGGACGGCGGCAGGGGCCGGTCCGCCGGCCAGTCCTCCACACCACCGCCGATGCCGCCGTTGTTCAGGACGATGGTCGTGATCGGCAGCCGGTAGCGGCAGATCGTCTCCAGCTCCATGCCGGAGAACCCGAACGCCGAGTCACCGACGACGGACACGACGGGACGTTCCTGCTGGACGACGGCGGCGGCGATGGCGAAGCCGAACCCGACGCCCATCGTCCCGTAGGTCCCGGCGTCGAGGCGGGTGCGCGGATCGCGGTTGTCGAGCTGGGTGCGCCCGATGTCCATCGTGTTCGCGCCCTCGCTGACGATGATCGCGTCGCGCGGGATGGCCTCGCGGATGTCCCGGAAGGCGCGGTAGTAGTTCATCGGCACGCGGTCGTCGGCGGCCATCGCCTCCACCGAGCGGCGGTTCTGCTCGATCTTCTCGGCGATCTCCCGCCGCCACGGCGTGTCCTCCGGGTAGCGCCACGGGTCGGCGGCGAGGGCGGCGTTGAGCTGGGCCATGACGGCCTGGCCGTCGCCGACGAGGGCGACCTCCGCCGGGACGTTGTGGGAGACCTGCTCGGCGGCGAGGTCGAGCTGGATGATCCGCACGTCGGGCCGGAACCGCGGCGGGCGGCCGAAGTGCATGATCCAGTTGAGGCGGGCGCCGAGCAGCAGCACGACGTCCGCCTCGCGCAGCGCGTGGGAGCGCGCCGCGCCGACCGACAGCGGATGGCCGTCGGGCAGCACGCCCTTGCCCATCGGCGAGCTCAGGAACGGCAGCTGCGTCGACTCGATGAACGCCCGCACCTCGGCCTCGGCACGGGCCCAGGCCATCCCCTTGCCGACGATGACGAGCGGCCGCTCGGCCTCGCGGAGCACGGCGAGCGCGGCGGCGACGGCGGCCTCGTCGGCCTGACTGCGCGGCGGCGGCGCGATCGTCGCCGCCATCTGCACGTCCGCCTCCTCGACGCGGCCGGTGATCACGTCGTCGGGCAGGTCGAGGTACGAGGGGCCGGGCCGGCCGTACCACGCCGTGCGCAGCGCCTGCTCGACGTAGAACGGGATCCGCTCCACGCGCTCGACGACGTGGCTGTACTTCGTGAACGGCGTCGTCGCCAGCACCTGGCGCTCCTCCTGGAACGCCCCCATGCCGTTCTGCTCGGTGGCACTGGCGCCGCCGAGGAGGAGCATCGGCCAGCAGTTCTGCTGGGCGTTGGCGAGCCCGGCCAGGGCGTGGATCACACCTGGGCCGCTGACGACGAGGCAGGCCTGGGGCCGACCGAGCAGGTAGCCGGCGGCCTGCGCGGCGTACGACGCCGCCTGCTCGTTGCGCATCCCGATGAACGTGATGCCCTCGCGCTGGGCCGCCATGGCGATCGGCACGACCGGGAACCCGACGATGCCGAACATGTGGTCGACCCCTTGCTGCTTCAGGGAGCGGGCGATCAGCGTGGCGCCGGAGATCGTGGACACGGTACAGCTCCTTCGGTCGCGGCGGCGGGCCACCGGGTCCGTCGGCGCGACGCTAGCCAGCATCGTCTCACGGTCTCGCGGCGGGACGCTGGGGGTGCTCGGGGGATGCGGTATCGACCAGGCGATTCGTGGGTAGCAGCCCTCAATCGAGGTCACCGATCTCTCCGAAGGGAACCCCATGACGTTCAGCCCACTCGAGCAACAGGGCATCCCGGTTGCGGACCAGTTCCGCAGCTGGCGTGAGCTCAACGTGTCGCCCGTCGACATCGAAGGCGGCGATCCCTACACGCGCTGTCGCATCGTGCTCATGAACGGGATCGAGGTCGAGTCGATCATGTTCAGCCACCAGTTCGCCCGGCACACCGACAATCCCGAGGTGAAGCGGGCGCTCGCCCTCAGCCGGCGCGCCGAGCAGATGCAGCAGAAGGCCGACAACTGGCTGTTGCCCGGCTCCGACGGCCCGATCGAGACGACGATCGTCTACGAGCAGGTCGCCGTGGACCTCACCGCGTGGCTCGCGCGCATGGAGCCCGATCCCTACCTCAAGCAGGCGTACGACTTCGGGCTGCTCGAGGACTTCGACCACCTGTACCGCTACGCCAACCTGCTCGACCTGATGAAGGGCAAGAAGGGGGAGTCGATCACCGGCACGGTCACCGAGATCATGCCCGGCCGCCCGAACCCCGAGGAGTTCCGCCACCCGCACGACGACCTGCGCCGGCACTACGACAAGCACACCGTCGACCCACGCTCGCGGCTGCACGTGATGACCCTCGTGGCCGCCGAGCAGCAGACGATGAACTACTACATGAACGCCGGGAACATCCCGGTGGATCCGATCGCTCGTGGCCTGTACCTCGAGATCGCGATGATCGAGGAGCAGCACGTCACCCACTACGAGTCGCTGCTCGACCCGCTCGAGACGTGGTTCGAGCAGTGGCTGTGGCACGAGTACCTCGAGGTCTGGCTGTACCACTCGTTCATGCAGCAGGAGACCGACCCGCGGGTGAAGGCGATCTGGGAGCTGCACCTCAACATGGAGATCGAGCAGCTGAAGGTGGCCGCCGACATGCTCGCCCGCTACGAGGGCAAGGACGCCGCCCAGCTGCTGCCCACCGAGCTGCCGCCGGCGATGACGTTCGAGCCGAACAAGGAGTACGTCCGCGAGATCCTCGCGACCCAGGTCGGCTACCGCGCCGACGGCCTCGACATCGTCGACGCCGACGGGCGGGTCACCGCCGACACCGAGCGCTACCAGTCGATCGTCAACGGCGACGGCAACTACAGCCTCGACGTCATCGACCTGCACGCCGACCAGTTCGGCAGCGACTACCGGCTGCAGCCCGAGGGTGAGCATCCGATCGACCACCAGCCCGCCACCCAGTCCGCGGCGACGGCGTCGCGGTCGTGAGGAGCACCCCGATGACCTTGATCCCGACCCACGACACGGGCGCCCGCACGATGCCGCTCTCGATGACGGTGTGCGAGCCGGCGCGGGCCGTCACGCCGGAGGCGCTGGAGGAGCAGGTCCTGCCCGGCTCCGGCCTGAACGTGCCGTTCATCGCCGGCGCGCTGAGCGCGTTCCTCGCCCACGAGCGCGCCGGCGCCACACTCTACCGCGTCGCCGCCACGCACACGGAGAACCCCGAGCTCGTCGACAAGTACGAGGAGTTCGGGCGGGAGACCGAGGAGCACATCGCGATCTACGAGCAGCTCATCGCCGACCTCGGCGGTGATCCGCAGTACGTCAGCCCGGCGGCGCGGATGGCCGAGCAGTTCGGCACCAAGCTGCTGGAGGGGCCGGTGTCGCTGGCCGGCTCGGTGGACCTGGTGACGCTGGAGACGGCGTTCCTCGAGGCCGTCGTGCTCGCCGAGCACCGCTGCCACGACAATTGGCAACTGCTCGCGCGCATGGCCGAGTCCCTGCCGGACGAGGCCCGTCGCCACGTCGAGGCCGCGGTCGCCCAGGTCGAGCCGCAGGAGGACGAGCACATCCGCTGGGCCGCCGAGACGTGGGTGACCCTGGCGATGACCAACGCCGAGCACCCCGCGGCCGAGGGCCTGATGGGCCTCGTGGAGCGGACTGCGCAGAAGGTGAAGGACACGCTGTCGTGATCCGGCGACCGACCAGGCCCGCGCCGTGATCGTCGTCGAGCCGGGTCGCCCCGGCTGGGCCCTCGTCACGTTCCGCCACCGCGCGTCGGGGCACGCGGTCGCCGTGGCGGGGGACTTCAACCAGTGGCGCCCGATGGTGCCACCCGGGACGATCGCCGGCGACGAGTGGACGGCGACGCTGGAGATCCCCACCGGCGCGCGGTACCGCTTCCACTATGTGCTCGACGGCGAGCACTGGGAGCCCGACGACGCCGCGGATGGAGCCGTCCCGAACGAGCGCTACGGCGAGGACTCGCTGCTCGACCTGCGCCACGACGGGCCGCACGCGGACCGCCTCGGGCTGGCCGACTCCCGCGACGTCGACGCCCAACGCGGCGACGGCGCGCCACCGCTCGACACGTCGATCTGACGCGGCGCGGCGCCGCTCCCCCGGGACGGCGCGCGTGACGGGTCAGACCCAGCCGCCGGCGAAGCCGACGAACTGCCCGGTCGTGAACCGGCTCGTGCCGTCGAGGAACGGCATCGCGAGGTGGGCGAGCTCGTCCATCGTGCCGAGCCGGCGCATCGGCACCATCGCCTCCACGCGCGCCCGACCCTCGGGGTCCTCGGCCCGGTTCGCCTTGAGGAAGCCCGGGAAGTCCATGAAGTTGGTGCCGATCGCGTTGATCTGCACGTTCTTGTCGGCGACCTCGGCGGCGACGTTGCGCACGAGCATGTTGGCCCCGGCACGTGCTGCCGAGTAGAGCGACGCGCCCGGTGTCGGGCGGGCACCTGCCGCGCTCGTGAAGAGCAGGACCTGTCCCCCACCTCGCTCCACCATCGCCGGCACGATCGCCCGGAGGAAGAGGTACGGCGCCTCCATGCACCCGGTGAGCACCGTGCGCAGGTCCGCCAGCGACGAGCGCAGGAAGCGGCCGGTCACGATGGAGCCGGTGAACGCGGCCGCGGCGTCCAGGCGACCGTGGTGCTCGAGCGCGGCGGCGACGAGCTGCTCGGCCGCCCCTTCGCGCGCCAGATCGCGCACCCCGTCGACGACCGTGACGGCCGCGCCGCGATCGCGCAACCGCGCCACCAGCTCGGGATCGGGATCGCCGAGCACGAGGTCATGGTGCTCGGCGAGCAGCGTAGCGAGGGCCGGGCCGACGTAGGCGTTGGCGTCGGAGATGACCGCGACGCGGCGCTCGCTCACGACGCACCCCGAGAGTCCAGACCTGTCATGGCGCCGACCGTAGAGGCTCGTCGCCCGCCGCCGCACACGGGGTTCACTCGAGCAACCGGTCGCGCCAGGTGGCGAGCTGGGCGGGGTCCACGCCGTGCTCGGTGAAGTAGCCCGCCGCGCCTCCCCACCGCTCGTGCAGGTGGTCGAGCACCCGGGCCATCGTCTCGGGCACCGCCATCGCCGTGAACGCGGCGAGCTGCTCGTTCATCATCTCCGACGCCCGTTCCGTCAGCCACCGCTCGATGATCGGTGCCATCCGCTCCCCCGACCGCCCGTAGTCGGCGGCGATCTCGTCGCGATCGACACCGGCGGCGTCGAGGAGCAGCGCACACAGGACACCGGTGCGGTCCTTGCCGATCGCGCAGTGCACGAGCACCGGCGAGCCGCCCGGTTCGATGATCCGCCGGAACGCCTCGGCAAAGGCCACCGCGCCGAGCTCGAGCAGCTCGATGTAGCCGTCGCTCAGGATCTGTGCCGGTGGCAGCCCGGCGGCGAACGCCTGGGCGCGCGCCGCGGCGCGACGGGCGAGGTCCGCCGGGCCGATCACCTCGACCTCGGTGTAGCGGACGTCGGTGTCCCCGAGCGGGCCGCGGCCACGCTCCATCCGCTCGTGCGCGGAGCGCAGGTCGACGACGTGGGCGAGGCCGATGCGGCCGACGAGCAGTTCGACGTCCTCGGGCGTCAGCTCGTCGAGCGCGTCCGACCGCAACAGGACACCGTGGCGCGTCCGCCGCGGACCGGCGCGCAGCCCACCCAGGTCACGTGCGTTGTGCGCACCGGCCAGCTCGATCCACGTCATGGCGTTGATCTTGGCGTCTCGCCGCCCACCAGGTGCAGTCGCCCGCGTCGCGGCCCGTCGCCGACCGCTCAGATCGGGGAGTCCGCGCCGTCGGAGTGGTCATGCAGACGACCACACCGGGCGCGGATGGCAGGCTGGCGCCGTGACCACCTACGAGGTCGGGGGGCGCACGATCGAGATCACCCATCCCGATCGGGTCCTGTTCCCCGACGACGGCATCACCAAGGCGGATCTCGCCGCCTATCACCACGCCGTCGCCGACACGTTGATCCGCCACCTGCGCGACCGTCCGTTGATGTTGCAACGGTTTCCGAACGGCATCGGCGGCGACGGCTTCTACCAGAAGGATGCCGGCAGGACGCTGCCGCGGTGGATCCGCCGGGTCACCGTGCCCAAGGAGGGAGGCACCGTCGAGCACCCCGTCGTCGACGACGAGGCGGCGCTGCTCGCCCTCTCCAACCTCGGCACCATCTCGTTCCACCGCTGGCCCAGCCGTGCCGACGACCTGCGCCACCCGGACCTGCTGATCATCGACCTCGACCCCTCCGCCGACGACCCACCTGCCGTCGTCCAGGCCGCCCGGTGGGCACGTGAGCTCCTCGAGGAGCTCGACCTCGCCGCCTACGTGCTGGCGACTGGGTCACGGGGGCTGCACGTCGTGACCCCGCTCGACCGCAGCGCCGACACCGACGAGGTGCGTGCGTTCGCCGACGGGCTCGCCGCCGCACTCGCCGCGCGCCACCCCGAGGCGCTCACCACCGAGTTCTCCAAGGCCCAGCGCGGTGACCGCATCTACCTCGACACGGCTCGCAACGGCTACGCCCAGATGGCGATCGCGCCGTACTCGGTGCGGCCGCGGCGTCGTGCCCCGGTCGCCACGCCACTCGAGTGGGAGGAGCTCGACGACCCCGGCTTCCGCGCAGACCGCTGGACGATCACCGACATCCCCGACCGCCTCGCCACCCGTGGCGATCCGTGGGCCGACATGCACCGCCACGGGCGCTCACTGCCCACGCGACGCGAGCGCCTCGCCCGCCTGCTGCGGGCGGCCGGCTGATCCACCGTCACGACGCCTCGAGGGCGAGCAGGGCGCGCTTGGCCTCGGTGCCGCCGCGGTACTGGCCGATCGACCCGTCACTGCGCACGACGCGGTGGCACGGCACCACGAGCGGCACCGGGTTCGTGGCGCAGGCCGTGCCGACCGCGCGCACCGCGCGTGGTGAGCCGGCGGCCCGCGCCACACCGGCGTAGCTCTCCGTGTGGCCGAACGGGATCGTGCGCAGGTGCGTCAGCACGGCACGGCGGAACCCCGACGCCAGGCGCAGGTCGACCGGGACGTCGAACGCCCGGCGGGTGCCGGCGAAGTACTCGTCGAGCTGCCGCACCACACCGTCGAGCCGGCGCGGCGCCCACAGCACCCGCGGGCTGATCGCCCGGGCGAGCGACTCGAGCACGCCGTCGTGGTCCTCGCGCGCGAAGGCCACCCGGACCAGTCCCTCCGGGGTCGCCGCGAGCAGCAGCGCACCCAGCGGACTGTCGTGCGTGCAGTAGGCGACGTCGAGCACGCCCGCGCGCTCGGCACGCGCGGCCAGGTCGGCACGCAGCCGCTCGAGCGTGACGTCGTCCGGGGCGGCGATCCCGCCGAGCAGCTCAACCATCGTCCCCTCCCGTCGACGGTGCATACGTGGTGCGCAGCCGGGCGATGCCGTCGGCCGCGCTGCGGCGGGCGGCGTCGACGCTGCCCCCGAGCTCGCGGGCCACGTCCGCGTACGGCAACCCGGCCACGTGGTGCAACAGGACCGCGGCACGCTGCTTGTCCGGCAGCGCGGTCACCGCGGCGCGCAGCGCGTCGTCGGCGACGAGCTCGCCGTCGGTGACCGCCACGTCCGGCACCTCCCCGGTGGGCACGGCGCGCCGCGCCCGCGCGCGCAGCTGATCGAGGGCCTTGCGGTGGGCGATCGTCACCAGCCACCCGCGCACGTTGCTGCCGGGGCGCAGCTGCGGGTAGGCGCGCAACGCGGCCAGGAACGTCTCGGACCAGGCGTCCTCGGCCTCCGCCGGGGGCAGGAGGGCCCGGCACACTCGCATCACGACCGCCCCGTGCTCGCGCACGACGTGGTCGAACGGTCGCACCGCCACATGATGCCAACGCTGCGGACGGGCCGGACGTGAGGTCTCACAGCCCGGTCTCCCGCACGGTGATGCTCAGCCGGCCCGGCGGCAGCCCGAGCTCTGCCGGCCCGGTGCCGGCGAGCACCTTGGGCACACCGTGGTACACGCGCCGGTTCACGCCGCCGAACACGAGCAGGTCCCCCGAGCGCAGGACGACGTCGGTGAACGGACCGGTGCGTCGGTCGACGCCGGCGAGACGGAAGACGGCGTCGTCCCCGAGGCTGATCGTCACGACCGGTGCGTCGGACGGCTCCTCGGCGTCCTGGTGCAGGCCCAGCCGCGCACCGGGCGCGTACAGGTTGACGATCGCCGCGTCGGGCGCGTACCGCTCGGCCGCGTCGGCACCGAACGTGTCGGCCACCGCCCGCCGGGCGAGCGCGATCAGCCCCGCCGGCATCGGCTTGACCGGTGCGCCGTCGGTGTCGTCGGCGGTGCGGCGGTAGGCGTACGGCTGCCAGTGCCAGCCGAGGCACACCGACTGCACGGTCATGAGGTGGCCCGACGGCACGCGCGGGCGGCGCAAGCCGGCCGGCGGCCTGGCCCACTCACGGAAGTCGGCGGCGAGGCGGCACTGCGCGGCGACATCGAGCCACCCGCGGACGTGCACGACATCGGGCAGCACGTCGCGCCGCACCGGTGCCGGCGGATCGACGGCGAGCGGCAACCCGAGCTGGCCTCCCGCCCGCGCTGGAGGCAACACGGTCGGCACGCCGCCGAGCCGGCTCGTGCCCATCCGGCGGCGCCTGGAGATCACACCCACATCGTGTCAACGCCGCACACCGCCGGGACGTGAGGTGCGCGGGCAGGGTGCCGTCAGCCCGAGATCAGGGACGCGAGCGCCCAGATCGCGGCGACCAGGCCGAGTGCCCCCATGGCCAGGCTGCGCGCGAGCGGCGCCCGCTCGAGCATGCCCTCCTCGCGGGGCTTGTCCGGCGGGCGCACGATGGCCACCACGTTGCCGACGAGCAGCGCGCCGCCGAGCGCGAGCACGAGCCAGGCGAGGAGGTCGTCGCCGAGCGGGTTCACGCCCACCAGCATGGCGCCCCGGAACCCGGACGCCTACCGGCGGCCAGCCGGAGCAGACTGCTCCCCCGTGGCGCCACGACCCGACGTCCCGCCCGCGTGGATCGAGCGGTTGGACACGTTCTTCGCCACCCTGCCCGAGTGCCAGCGCGAGGTCGCCTGGGTCGGCGTCCGCTGGCGGGTCGGCAACGCGACCGTCGCCCACGTGTTCGGCGGAGAGGACCAGCGCTTCCGCATCACGTTCCGCGCCGAACCCGACGAGGCGTTCGCCTTCGAGCATCTCGGCGAGCCGTACTTCCGCGCCGGCTGGGGCCACAACGTCGTCGGCCTCCTGCTCGACGAGCACACGGACTGGGAGGAGCTGACGGAGCTGCTCACCGACTCGTACTGCATCCAGGCCCGGCCCGCCTGGCCGAGCAGGTGCCCCGCCCCGGCTGACCGGTCAGACGCCGCGCGCGGCGTTGTCGAAGCGCGTGTACTGGCCGAGGAACACGAGGCGCTTGGTGCCGATCGGGCCGGAGCGGTGCTTGGCGATGATCACCTCGGCCGAGCCCTTGTCCGGGGAGTCAGGGTTGTAGACCTCGTCGCGGTACAGGAACATCACGACGTCCGCGTCCTGCTCCAGCGAGCCGCTCTCGCGCAGGTCCGACAGCATCGGGCGCTTGTCGGCGCGGGCCTCCAGGTTCCGGCTCAGCTGGCTCAGCGCGACGATCGGCACCTCCAGCTCGCGGGCGAGGATCTTCAGGTTGCGGCTGATCTCGCTGACCTCGAGCTGGCGGTTCTCGGGGTTCCCGCCACCGCTCATCAGCTGCAGGTAGTCGATGACGATGAGCGCGAGACCGCCGTAGCGCGCCTTCAGGCGGCGCGCCTTGGCGCGGATCTCCATCACCGTCACACGCGGGTTGTCGTCGAGGAACAACGGCACCTCGAGGCGCCCGATCGCCCGCCCGATGGCGCTCCAGTCGGCCTCGCTGAGTCGGCCGTTGCGCAGCTTCGACGAGTCGACCTTCGCCTCGCTCGACAGGATGCGCTGGGTCAGCTCGTTGTGCCCCATCTCGAGGGAGAACACGAGCACCGGCTTGAGCGTCGTCTTGGCGACGTGCACGGCCATGCCCAGACCGAACGCGGTGTTGTGCAGGTACACGTCACTGGCGACGAAGTTGTGCAGTCCGGGCACGGTGAAGTCGACGACCTCGGTCTCACCCACCGGGGTGATCTCGACGAGCCGGTCCCACGCGACGTCGGGTGACGCCCACCAGCGCAGCTGGTCGTCGTCGAGCACCTCGGCCAGACGGGCCACGGCGTCGCGGCGCAGCCGGCACCGCCGCGGCTGCCAGTCGGGGCCGAGCGCCGCGCCGAGGCGGCGGCCGAGCTCCTCCCACGACAGCTCGCCGCGCGCCTTGTCGATGTCGTGCCAGACCTCGAGGGGCACGGTGTCCCGGGCCCGCTGCGCGGCGGCGACGCGGCGGACGTCGGCCAGCGGAGGCCGGCCGTGGATGCCGATCTCGTCGACGAAGCGGACGAGCGCGGGCCCGTCGGTGATCTCGACGTCGTGGCGCCACTCGCGCTGTGCCGTGCGGTGCCGGCGGCGCGTCGTGGTGATCCCGAAGCGCAACAGGGCATGGGCCACGTGGAGGGCGAGGCGCTCGTCGACGGTCGACAAGCGCACGCCGGCGGCGCCGTGCTCGACCCGGACCGTGCCCAGCGCGCCGAACAGCCGGGCGAGCAGCCCGGCCAGCGCCGCGCGGCGCAACCGGAAGGCTGCGGGTGGGAGGCCGTTCGCACGCAGGCACTGGCGTGCCAGCGCGTCCAGCTCCGCGTCGTCGGCGTCCGCGTCGCCGAACACCGGGAGCGCGGTCGGCACGGCGATCTCCTCGCCGGGGGACAGCTCGGCGAGCGGCTGCCAGCCCCGTGGCGTGAGGAACGGGTGCGACGCCGTGACCGTGACGGTGCGGCCGGTCTGCGTGCGCACGCGGAACACGGGCTTGATGCCGTCCTCCACGCACGCGCTCACCGCGGCCGTGCGCTGACGGCCGTCGGTGCCGAGAGCGCGGACCTCGAGGCGCCCGCGCCCCGCGGCGCGCTCGACGAGCTCACGCGCGGTGACCAGCTCGCCGGTCGTCACGTCCACCACCGGGGTGTCCGCGGCGACGCACTTGCCCATCGCCGGACGGGCGCCGACGATGTTCAGCGTCGAGGGCTGGAGGCCCGACAGCAGCTCGTCGATGTCGTGGTAGCCCGTGGCGACGCCGGTGATCGTGTCGCCGCGCGCATAGGTCTCCTCCAGCCGGTCCATGACCGTCTTGATCGACTCGCTGAGCAGCTGCGTCGAGTCGGCGACACGCTCCTCGGCGACCTTGAAGATCCTGGACTCGGCCTCGTCGACCGCCTTGGTGACGTCGTCGGGCTCGCCGTAGGCCATCTCGGCGATGTCGCTGGCGACGTGGATCAGCCGCCGCAGGATCGCCGTGTCCTGCACGATCTTGGCGTAGTGGGCGGCGTTGGAGATCGCCGGCGTCGCGTTCTGCAGCTCGTGCAGCCGCTCGGTGCCGCCGACCTGCTCGAGCAGGCCGTTGCGCCGCAGCTCCTCGGCGACGGTGATCGTGTCCGCCGGCGCGCCCGCCGAGTACAGCGCCCGGATGGCGTCGAAGATGTGCTGGTGGGCGGGGCGGTAGAAGTCCTCCGGCCGCAGTCCGAGCTCGCTGACGGCGCCGATGGCGTCGCGGGAGAGCAGCATCGCGCCGAGGACGGACTCCTCGGCCTGCAGGTTGTGCGGCGGGACCCGCCCCGAGGACGGGTTCCGCCGCTGCTGCTGGTCACCGCGAGCGCCACCGCGCCGCCCGTCATCCCGCCGTTCCGTCACGACGGCACCTTCTCAGGCGGGGCTTGGGGATCGCCAGAGGGCGAATGCTGTGGGTAACACTCGGCCGGATGTGGACGGGGTGTGGACATCGGCGTCCACCACCCCATGGTCACTCGGGGACGATCTCGACGGTGATCGGGAACGTCACCTCGGCGTGCAGCTTCGCCATGACGGTGTGCTGCCCGAGGGAGCGCATCGGCTCGGCCGTGAGCTGACGACGCTCGAGCTCGATGCCCGTCTGCTCGCGCACCGCCTCGACGACGTCGGCGACGGTCACCGAGCCGAAGAGCTTGCCCTCCTGGCCGGCCTTGGCCGGGATCGTGATGATCTTCGGCACCAGCGTCGTGGCGATCGACTGCGCCGCCTCGCGCGCCGCGGCGTCGCGCAGGTCGCGCGCCCGCCGCATCCGCGCGGCCTGCTCCACCGCGCCGGGCGTGGCCTTGAACGCCAGCCCACGCGGCAACAGGTAGTTCCGGCCGTAGCCGTCGGCGACCTCGACGATGTCGCCGCGCTTGCCCAGCCCCTCGAGATCGCTGCGCAGGATCAGCTTCATCAGGCCTCGACCTCCGTCGTCTCCTCGGCGCCCTGCGTCGCCTCGGTCGTCTCCGTCGACTCGGTGCTCTCGGTCGTCTCGGTCGTCTCGGTGTCGCGGGCGGCGCGGGCCGCGCGGCTGCGCTGCGTGGCGACGCGGCGGGTGTACGGCAGGAGCGCCATCTCCCGGGCGATCTTGATCGCGTTGGCGACCTCACGCTGCTGCTGCACGTTGTTGCCCGTGACGCGCCGGTTGCGGATCTTGGCCCGGTCGCTCATGAACCGGGAGAGCAGGTCGACGTCCTTGTAGTCGACGTAGACGACCTTCTCGGTGACGAGCGGGCTGGTCTTCTTCTTGTACTTGCGGGGCGCGGCGTCCTTCGACTGCCGAGCGCGGTTCTTCTTGCTGGCCATGGTTCGCCTTCGTCTTCTGCCGTGGGGGTGCTCAGAACGGCTCTTCGTCGCCGTAGATGGGATCGGGGATGCGGCCACCCGCCGGGGCGGCGGCGCCGCCCTCGGGGCCGGTGCGCGAGGTCTTCTCGACGTGCGCCTGCGCCCAGCGCAGGCTCGGGCCCAGCTCGTCGGCGATGACCTCGACGACCGAGCGCTTCTCGCCGTCCTGGGTCTCCCAGGAGCGCTGCTCGAGCCGGCCCGCGACGATCACCCGGGTGCCCTTCGTGATGCACGCCGCGGCGTTCTCACCGAGCGTGCCCCACGCCACGACGTTGAAGAAGGAGGTCTGCTCCTGCCACTCGCCGTTGACCTGGTAGCGACGGTTCACGGCGAGGCCGAAGCTGGCGACGCCGCGGCCGCCCGTGGTGTAGCGCAGCTCGGGATCGCGCGTGACGTTCCCGACCAGCGTGACGGTGTTGTCTGCCATCAGAGGTTCCTCTCGACGCGCCGCATCAGGCGGCGAAGCCCGCCATGCCGCGGCGTGCCGCCTCGGCATCCGGCAGGCGGATCAGCTTGTGGCGGACGACCTCGTCCGCGAGTCGCAGGGTCCGCTCCAGTTCGTCGAGCGAGCCGGCTGGCGCCACCGCCTCGACCACGAGGTAGTAGCCGGTCTCCTTGCGCCTGATCGGATAGGCGAACTGCCGCTTCCCCCACCAGTCGGGTCGGCCGTGGACCGTGCCCCCGGCAGCCGTGATCGCATCCGTGATCGTCTTGATCCACGTCTGCGCCTTGGGGTCGTCGACGTCGCCGTCGATGATCACCATCAACTCGTACGCACGCATCATGTGCGAGTACCTCCCTTCGGACCCGACCGCGGGTGCGGGGCGGGGCCCCGTGACGGGGCAGGGCGAATAGGACCCGACGAGTGTATCGGGGGCACTCGTTCATGGCCCCAGCATGACCAGGGGGTGTCACACTCAGCCGGCGGCGACCGGACACGGCGCGTCCAGCACCTCGAGGCGGCTGCCCGGGCCGATGCCCAGCTCGCCCAGCGTGCCCAGCGGCACCTCGATCGCCGCCGCGTACGCGCCCGCCGCGCGGTAGCGGGGGCACTCGGCGTCCGGGGTCGGCGCGAGGCACGGCGTCATGTCCGCCGCCGACACGAACGACCCGTCGCCGGCGAAGAAGGCGATGCTCAGTGGCATCGGCGTGTCGCGCATCCAGAACGCCCCGGTGCTCGGCGCCGGCCACGTGAACAGCATCCCGTCGGCGCCCCCGAGGTCCGTCACGCCCATCAGCCCCTGGCTGCGACGCGCCGCGGAGTCGGCGAGCCACAGGCACACGTCGCACGTCGAGCCGTCGGCGGCCGTGATGCGCGCCGCGACCAGCTCGAAGCCGACCGGGGTGACCGCCGCCGTCGTCGCCGGCGCGGCCGTGGACGGCACCGAGGTGGCGACCGGCGGCGGGTCCGTGACGGCGGTCGGGGCGGGCGTGGTCGCCGGTCCGCGCCCCGCGGTCGTCGGCGTCACCGAGGCGCGCACCGTGCTCGCAGTCGCCTCCCCGGCCCCGTCGTCACCGCCGCACGCCCCGAGCAGGAGCACGCCGGCGGCGATCAGCCACCACGACCGCCTCGGGGACCGCCACGACATCCGTGCCACGGGAGGCGTAGCGTGGCACGTGGTGGCGAAGACCTGTGAGAGCTGTGGGGCGACCGAGCAGGTGCTGTACGCCGTGCACCGGCAGTACATCACCCCGGCGGACTGGGACACCCCCGGGCGGGAGGTGACGCTCGAGGAGACCGAGCTGTGGTGCTTCTCGTGCTGCACGCACTACCCGCACGTGCCCGTCGAGGAGTGAGCCACCCGGGCCTCACCGGCCGCCGACCGGCAGCACCATGCGCAGGTGGTGCCAGTGGCAGGACACGCACGCCTCGACCACGTAGGCGGACAGGTCCTCGCGTCGCCGGTTCAGCGCCTGCATCTCCTTGGCCGTGGTCACGCACTTGCCGTGCGCCGGCAGGCGCGGGCCGAACACGTAGGTGACCAGGCGCAGCTGGTCCTCCTCGCAGATCGGACACGGCGTGGAGGTGTCCGTCCCGACGTTCTTGGCGGCCCGGATCAGCTCCGGGTGCGCGTCGCAGATCTGGTCCTGGCGCAGCCGGCCGCGCTTGTACTCGTTGACCAGGTGCTGGCGCGCGAGCCGGTGGTCGATCAGCCCGCGGCCTCGTGCCGCACCGCGCAGCACATCGACCGAGAGGCTCATCGCCCAACGAGGCTAACCACGCCGAGCGACCCCGAGCTGACGAATCCCCCGGGAACGGGTCGGTCGCGGCCACACTGGCGGGCGTGAACGTGACGTACGGGCCGGCCGGGGTCAGCGACGAACAGTTCCACCTGCTCGGCGACGTCTCCGGTGGCCGCCGGGTCATCGAGCTGGGGATCGCCGGCAACGCCATCGCCCTCGCCCAGGCAGGGGCCAAGGCGATCGCGCTCGACCCCGACCCCGACCGCATCGCCGAGCTGCGCGGCGCGGCCGCCTCCGCCGGGGTGGCCGTCGAGTGCCACGAGGGCGAGCTCGCCGACCTCGGGTTCGCGCCGAGCGGCACGATCGACGTCGTGCTCGCCAACGGCACGCTCGACGAGGAGCGCGACCTCGGCCGCACGCTGCGCCAGGTGCACCGGGTGCTCAAGCCCGGCGCCCCGTTCCTCCTCGTGATGGCCCACCCCTTCGCCGCCGTCGGCTCGGGCCGGACCCGCCGCTACGGCGAGGGCCACCGCACCGTCGGCGACCTGCTGACCGCGCTGGACCGGGCCAACTTCCGCATCGAGGCGTTCCACGAGCTCGGCGTCGACGACGACCACCCGTATCCCACCACCCTCGTCGTCAAGGCCCGCAAGCAGGGCTCCTGACGCCACCGACCGCATTTCTGACGCGACTTTGGTCCGCTCTCCGGACCAAAGTCGCGTCAGATGCGCGAGACGGCGGCTCAGTCCTGGATGGTCAGGGTCGCCAGGGCGTGGTCGAGGACGACGGCGTCGGCAGGGTCGACGAGCTGGGCGAGGAGGAGCACCGTCGACGACGAGCCCGGCGGGCGCACGGCCACGGTGACGATGTCGGTGTCGGTGCCGCCGCACTGCCACCACACGTCGTAGGCGCCCTCGCGCCCGGCGGACCGGAACGGCGCCCGGCCACCGGCCACGCACTCCTCGTGGAAGTCGTAGGTGTCCAGTGCCTCGTCCGGGTCGCCGTCGACCACCACCGCGGTGACGCCCGGGGCCCCGAAGCCGTCGAGGAAGGCGGTCATGTCGGGCGCCGCCGACAGCGACGGGACCACCCGCCCGTTCGCCCGGGCCGGGACGGTGCGGACGTCCGTCCACGCCGCCGGGACCGCCAGCTCGACCCGCCCGGTGTCGTCGACCAGCAGCTGCGACGGCGGCGGCACGAGCTCACGCGCCAGCCCGCCGACCTCGACGGCGAACGACGTCCCCGCGTCGACGGCCGCCCGCGCCGTCGTGGCCGGCGCGGTGCCCTCCCCGGTGCCGTCACCCCGCGGCGGGCTCGACGAGCCCGGTGCCGTCTCTGCGACGGTGCCCGGCGCCACCGTCGACGCCCCTGACGGCGCCGCCGACGTCCCCGGTGCCGAGGGCAGCGCACCGGGGAGGCGGCCCACCGGCACCGTCTCCCGCGGCGCCGCCGGTGGCTCGGCGTCCGGCGCGCACGCCGTCGTCGCCACGAGGAGACCGAGCGCGACCAGGATCCGGCGCATGTCGGGCGAGGATCGTACGGGCAGCACGGCGCCAGGACGCGGCGGAGCCGGGCCCCGTCGGGCCCGGCTCGTCGCCTGCTCCTGATGTGGACGGGCTCAGGAGACGCTGTTGAAGGTGTTGAAGGCCTGGTCCAGGGCCTCGAGATCGGCGTCCGTCACGATCTGCGCCTGGATCACGGCGAGGTAGCTGCTGTCGGCCGGCACGGCGACGAGCGTCACCACGTCGTGCGTCGTGCCGCCGCAGTCCAGCCACACCTGGTACTTGCCGGTGAACACCGGGTCGGCATAGTCCACGATCCCGCCGTCGGTGCAGCTCTCGCCGAAACCGAACTCCGCCAGCGCGGTGTCCACGTCGACCGCCGCCGGCAGCTTGGCGAACACCAGGCCGGGCTCCTCCCAGCCGTTGATGAAGCCACCGAGCTCGGTCGCCGCGGCGATGTACGGGGCCTCGGTGCCGTCCTCGAGCACCAGCGGCGTCGTGTCGCGATCGCCCCACTGCACCGGGACCGTCACCCGGATCGAGCCGGTGTCGTCGACGATCGACTCGTACTCGTACACCGGCGCCGCCCCGTCGTCGCTGCCGACGTCGTCGCCGACCTCCTCGGCGAACGAGAACGCCAGCTCGAGCTCCTCGTCGCCGCGCAGCTCACCCTTCAGCACCTCGGAGGTGTCGAAGCGCAGCACCTCGACGGCGATCGGCTTGTCGCCCGCCGTGCGGATGACGTCGCAGTAGTCCTTGAACGTCCCGTCCATGCCCATCGGCAGGCCGTTCAGCGCCGTCACGATGTCGCCCGGCAGGAGGCCGACGTCGGCGGCCGGCGAGCCCGGCGCCACCCCGGCGACCCAGATGCCGGAGATGCCGGCCTCCTCGTCGAGCACGGCCCAGCCGTTGATGCCGAGCGACTCGAAGTCACCGTTGCGCAGCTGCTCCACCACGGGCTGGGCGAGGTCGGAGGCGATCGCCCAGAACTGCTCCGTCGTCGTGCGCCGCGCGCCACCCGCGTAGTTCACGGCGACGACCCTGCCCTCGGCGTCCACGAGTGGACCGCCCGAGTTGCCGGGCTGGATCGCCGCGTCGTGCTCGACGGTGTGGTCGATCGACGACGTACCGGTGATGTCGCCGTCGGCCTCGGCCTTGGCGATGATGCCCCGGGTGAGCGTGAACTCCGGCTCGCCGAGCGGGTAGCCGGCGGCGTACACGTCCAGCCCGGCGCGGATCTCACCGTCGTACCACTCGAGGTACGGCATGTCGTCGGGCCCGTTGATGTCGATCAACGCCAGGTCGTTGCACTCGGAAACACCGAGCACGGTGGCGTTGTAGCTCTTGTCGTACTCGCCGCCGACGTACACCTCGAGGGTGGCCGCGCCGGCCACGACGTGGTTGTTGGTGACGGCGAGGCCGTCGGGGCTGATGATGAAGCCGCTGCCGGCGCCGGACTTGCCGGCGAAGCCGATCTCCGGGTCGCGGAACGAGCCGCGCGCGAGGATCTGCACCACGGCCGGCTGCACCTCGTTGAACGAGCGGATGCCGAGGGGACCCGCGTCCGGGTCGCTGGTCGGCGTGTCGGTGCTCGGCGTGCCGGCCGTGTCGGGGGTCGTCGGCGCAGAGGTCCCCTCGGTCGCCGGCGTCGTGGGGGTGGATGCGGCGTCGTCGTCGTCACCGCCGCCACAGGCGGCCAGTGCCACGACGAGCGGCATGGCGAGCAGGGGCAGCGCGCGCCGCCTCGTGCGATTCATGTCTCCTCCAGCTGGGCTCATGGCCCGTCCTCATGGCCCGCTCGTGCGGGAACGCCGCTACTGAGCCGGGGCGTCCTTGTGGCGGTCGTGAGGCCGGCATGAGTGATGCGCTCACGCGCTTGAAGCCGGCGGCCGGAGCCGCGGATCTCGGCTGTGGCGGCGGCCACCGCCGGGTCGGTCGCGCCTGGTCAGCAGATCGTCGTGACCACGTATCGTTGCAGATGCACGCAGATCGTCGCGGGCGCTAGACCCGCTCGGCCTCCACCAGCGACGCCGGCCGCGGCCGTCCGAACAGGTAGCCCTGGCCGCGGTCGCAGCCGAGCTCGCGCAGCCGGGACAGCTGCAGCGGCGTCTCCAGGCCCTCGGCGATGACGTCGATGCCGAACGAGTGACCGAGGTTGACGACCGCCTCGACGATCGTCGTGTCCTCGGTGTCGAGGCCGAGCCCGGCGACGAAGCCGCGGTCGATCTTGATCGCCTCCACCGGGAACCGCTTGAGGTAGGTGAGCGACGAGTAGCCGGTGCCGAAGTCGTCGACGGCGAGGTGCAGGCCGAGGCTGCGCAGGTTGCGCAGCGCGACCGTCGACGCCTTCACGTCGGCGAGCAGGGCGGTCTCGGTGATCTCCAGCCACAGCGCGTCCGCCGGGATCCCGGTCTCGGCGAGGACCTCCGCGACGAGCTCGGCGAAGGCCGGATCGACCACCTGGCGCGTGCCGACGTTCACCGAGATGGTGCCGTTGGCGAACGGCAGCTCACGCGCCCGCCACTGCGCGAACTGGGCGAGGGCGTCCTTGAGGATCGTCGCGCCGATCTCGTTGACGAGACCGGTCTCCTCCGCCATCGGCAGGAACTGGTCGGGGGCGAGCAGCCCGCGCTCGGGGTGCAGCCAGCGCGCCAACGCCTCGAACCCGGTGACGTGGCCGGTCGTGAGCTCGACGATCGGCTGGTAGTAGGGCACGATCTCACCGCGCTCGAGGCCCCGGCGCAGCTCGGTCGCCGTGCGCAGCGCGAGCACCGTCGTCTCGTGGGTCCCCGGGGCGAACGCCTCGACGCAGTCGCGGCCGCGCGCCTTGGCCCGGTACATCGCGGCATCGGCGTCGCGCAGCAGATCGGCGGCGGTCACGCCCTCGCGATCGTTCACGGACACCCCGATGCTCGTGCTGATGAACAGCTCGGTGCCCTCCACCTCGACGGCGTCACGCACCGCCGCGCGGATCTCCTCGGCGACGCGCATCGGGTCCCGGCTGCCGTCGGGGAGGACGACGATGAACTCGTCGCCGCCGAAGCGGGCGAGCTCCGCGTCCGGGCCGACGACCTCGCGCAGGCGCACGGACATCTCCGTGAGCAGGGTGTCGCCGATGCCGTGCCCGAGGCTGTCGTTCACGGACTTGAAGTTGTCGAGGTCGATGAACAGCACCGCGACGTCGCCGACCTCGGCAGTCTCCAGCATCGCGTCGATGCGCCGGATCAGCTCCGTGCGGTTCGGCAGCCCGGTCAGGTCGTCGTGGGTGGCCGCCCACTGCAGGCGCTCGGCGGTGCGCCGCTGCTCGGTGACGTCCTCGATGTGGGTGATGGCGAGCGGCACGCCCTCGTCCTCGGTGACCGCGACACGCGTCCGCGCCCACACGTACTCGCCGTCGCTGCGCCGGTAGCGCTGGTCGAGCAGGTACGTGTCGGTGATGCCGAGCTCCAACCGGGCCCGGTACGGCGCCGCCGCGCGCAGGTCGTCGGGATGGGTGAGGTCGCGGATGCTGCGGCCGACCAGCTCCTCGATCGGGCGGTCCAGCATCTCGGCCAGCGACCGGTTGGCGTCGATGATCGTCGAGTCGTCGAGGCGCACGAGTGCCATGCCGGTCGGCGCCGAGTGGAACGCCTGCTGGAAGCGCCGGCGGGCCTGCTCCAGGGCGCGCACGCGCTCCTCGCGCTCGGTGACGTCGCGCAGGCGGACGATTACCCCGGCGTCGGTCTGGCGCGGCCGGTCGGCCGTCGCCTCGACGAGCGTCGTAATCTCACCGTCGACGTGCGGCAGGCGCAGCGTGATCGGGTCCGCCGCCCGCTCACCGCGTGCGGACGTGAGCCACGCCCCGAGGTCCATCCCGCGCGGCTCCTCGACCAGCTCGGTGAACGGCACGCCGACCAGCGCCGAGGTCGGCAGCCCCACCAGCTCCGCCGCCTTCGCGTTGGCGCCGCGCACGACGCCGTCCTCGTCGAGCGACAGCACCGCCTCGGGCAGATCGTCGAGCAGCAGGCGCAGCTCCGCCTCGGTGTCGATGAGCCGCTCGATGGTGCGGTTCAGCTGACGCGTGATGCGCCGCGACTCGAGCCACGTCACCGTCACCGCCGCGGCGGCGAGCACGGCCGTCGCGACCGCGGCGACGAGCGCGCCGGTGGAGCGATCGGACTCCAGGCGCAGCACCACGACCACCAGCGCGACGAGGAGCGCGGCGGCGACGACCACCGCCAGCACCCAGCGCCACATCGCCGCGCGGCGCTTGATGCTCAGACCGTCGGTGATGTCGTCACGCACCAGGCGCCTCCCGTCCGGGACCGTGCCGCGAGCAGGCCGTCAGGACTGCTCCTGCTCCTGCTCCTGCTCATGGCGTGCCTTCCACCACGCGTCGAGTCGGGCCACGGCTTCATCGTGGCCGATCTCGCCCTCCTCGAGGCGGATCTCCAGCAGGTAGGCGAGTGCCTCACCGACCAGCGGCCCCGGGCCGATGCCGAGGTGCGCCATCACCTCGTTGCCGTCGAGCTCGGGACGGATCTTCGCCAGCTCCTCCTGGGCCGCGAGCTCGGCGATGCGGCGCTCGAGCTCGTCCATCCGCTTGGCCAGCTGCGCCGCCTTGCGCTCGTTGCGGGTCGTGCAGTCACAGCGCGTGAGCACGTTCAGCTCGGCGAGCAGGTCGCCGGCGTCACGCACGTACCGGCGCACCGCCGAGTCGCTCCACCCCATCTTGTAGGTGTGGAAGCGCAGGTGGAGGAACACCAGCTCGGACACGGCGGCGACGTCCGCTGCGGGGTAGCGGAGGGCCTCCATCCGCTTGCGCGTCATGCGCGCACCGACGACGTCGTGGTGATGGAACGTCGTTCCCTTCCCCGGCAGGTAGCCGCGGGTGCGCGGCTTGCCGACGTCGTGGAACAACGCCGCCAGGCGGGTGATGCGGAAGTCGAAGTCGCCGAGCTCCGGCTGCACGTTCTCGACCACCGCGATGGTGTGGCTGAGCACGTCCTTGTGCCGGTGGATCGGGTCGTGCTCGAGGCGCAGCGCCGGCAGCTCGGGGAGGAAGTGCTCGGCGAGCCCGGTGTCGACGAGGAACCACAGCCCCGGCGCCGGGTGCGGCACCACGATCAGGCGGTCGAGCTCGTCACGGATCCGCTCGGCCGAGACGATCTCCAGGCGATGGGCGCGCTCGCGCACCGCCTGGACGAGCTCGGGAACCGGCGTCAGCTCGAAGCGGGCGATGAAGCGCGCCGCCCGCAGCATCCGCAACGGGTCGTCCTCGAAGCTGATCTCCGGGCTGAGCGGCGTGCGCAGCGTCCTGGACGCGAGGTCGGCGGCCCCACCGTACGGGTCGACGAGCGTGACGTCGCCGGCGCCGAGCTCCAGCGCCATCGCGTTGATCGTGAAGTCCCGCCGGGCGAGATCCTCCTCGACGGTGTCGGCGAACGTGACGTCGGGCTTGCGCGTGCGCCCGTCGTAGCGCTCGCCCCGGAACGTCGTGATCTCCACGTCGAGCGGCGGGCCGTCGGGCCGCTCCCGACGGGCCCCGATCGTCCCGAAGCGCTCCCCCTGGGTCCACACCGCGTCCGCCCAGCCCTTGAGCAGGCGCTTGATCTCGTTCGGGCGGGCGTCGGTGGTCAGGTCGCGGTCCGCGGCAGCCCCGTCGACGCCCAGCAGCAGGTCGCGCACCGTCCCACCGACGAGGTAGAGGCGGTGGCCCGCGGCGGTGAAGCGTTCGGCGAGGGGCGCGAGCTCCTCGAGGACGGGGGCGAAGCGGGCGGGGACCATGGCGCGCGGAAGGCTAGGGCCGACGGTCGCCGACCACTGCCGTCCGCTCAGCTCCAGATGCGGCGACAGGCGTCGACCGCCTCGGCGCCCGGGCCGCCCTGGCTCGGCGCCTCGGCCGGCTCGACGTCCGCCCCGGCGAGCGCGGCGATCACGCCGGCCGAGCTCCTCGACAGCGCGTCGAGGTCGTAGCCACCCTCCAGCATCGCCACACACCGCCCGGGGGGCACGAGCTCCAGGGCCCGCCGGGTGAGCAGGGGGTAGTCACCCGCCGTCAGGCCGAGCTGGGTGAGCGGGTCGTCGCGGTGGCCGTCGAACCCGGCCGAGATCAACAGCCACGTCGGCGCGAAGCGCTCCACCACCGGCGCGATCAGCTCGTCGAACGCCCGGAGGTACACGTCGCCGGTCGCCCCGGGCGGCAGCGGGATGTTCATCGTCGTGCCGGCGCCGGCACCCGTCCCCGTCTCCGTGACCCGGCCCGTGCCGGGGTAGAGCGGCCACTGGTGGAGGCTGACGAACAGGACCCGCGGATCCTCCTCGAAGACCGCCTGGGTGCCGTTGCCGTGGTGGGCGTCGAAGTCGAGGATCCACACCCGCTCCCCCTGGTCGGCGAGGGAGGCGGCGACGATGGCGATGTTCGAGACGAGGCAGAAGCCCATCGAGTCGGTGGGGGTGGCGTGGTGCCCGGGCGGCCGGACGGCACAGAACGCGGCGGTGCCCCGGCCCTCGCGCAGCGCGGCGACGGCGGTCAGCCCGGCCCCCGCGGCGAGGTGCGCGGCGGCCGCCGACCGGGTGCTCAGGTAGGTGTCACCGTCGATCCACCCGCCACCGGCCTCGGCCATGTCCTCTAGCCGGTCGAGGTACCAGCCCGGGTGCACCCGTTCGAGGTCGGCGCGGGTGGCGGGGACCGGCTCCAGCGGGGTGATGGCCTCGGCGACCGGCCCCTGCTGGGCGCCGTTGATCACCGCCCGGAGGCGGCTCGGGCATTCCGGGTGCCCGGGACCCGTGAGGTGCTCGAGGTACGCCGGGTGCGTCGCGAACAGCACCGTCATGAGGTCACGATACGCCGCCGCACCGTGACCCGGGTCACCGGCGGGTCGTTGCGGTCGCCGCGGCGTGGCCGATGCGGCGTGAGTCCCACCGCGGCGCAGGCACCCGGTACCGTCCACGGGCGGTGAAGGTCCGACGGCATCCGGTGCACGCGGGGCTGGGGACACGCGTCCGGGTCCGCCCGTGGGCGTTCGACCGCGACGTCGTCCAGCTCGCCCTCGCCGACCAGGGGATCGTGCCCACGGTCGAGGAGATCCGGGGCTGGGTCGCCACGCTCACGGCACGTGAGCCGGGGCTGCGCGCCGTGCGCACCGGGGCGCTGTTCAGCGCCGCCGCCGACCGCTTCGCCCTCGCCGGCTTCGAGGTCATCGACACCCTCGCCCTCTTGCGCGTCGACCTCGACGAGATCGACCGGCGGGCGCTGCGCCGGGCCGCCCGGGCGGCACCGACGGCGCGGCTGCTCGCCCGTCGCCACCCCGAGGCGGCACGCGTCGACCGCGCCGCCTTCGGGGACCCCTGGGGCAACGACACCCGGGACCTCGCCGACATCCGCCGGGCCACGCCGGTCCATCGTGCCCGTGCCCGCTTCGTCCGCGCGGGTGGACGGCGCGAGCTCGTCGCGTTCGCCATCACCGGCGCGGCATCCGGTCACGGCTACCTCCAGCGGCTCGCCGTCGCCCCCGAGCACCAGGGCCACGGCCACGGCCGCGCCCTCGTGCTCGACTCGCTGGCGTGGATGTGCCGGCGCCGGCTCGGCTACGGGCTCGTCAACACGGCCGTCGACAACGAGCGGGCGCTCAACCTGTACGAGTCGTCCGGCTTCCGCCGCCTCCCCGACCAGCTCGTCGTGATGGAGCTGGAGCTCGCGGCGGCCAGCACGGCCAGGCGATGAGCGCCCGACGACTGCTCGGTGTCGTCGTCGCCGTCGCCGCGGTCACCGCACTGGCGCCAGCGCCGGCCGTCGCCGCCCAGCTCCCCGACCAGGCCACGCCCGGCGACGTCCGCCTCGTCCTGCAGTCCCAGACGTTCGCCGTCGCCCCCGGCGACCCGTGGACCGTGACGTTCGTCGTCGAGGGCGACCTCGGCCTGCCCCCCGCCCCGACCACCGCCGCGACGACCACGACGACCCCGAGCACGACCACCACCTCGGGCGCGACCACCACCTCGAGCACCACGACGACCACGGAGCCGGCGTCGGGGACGGCGCGCTCGACCACGACCACGGCACGCCCCACCACCACGGCGCGGGCGACCACCACGACCACGCCGGCGGCGCTCCCGAGCATCGCGGCACGCATCAACGCCCACCCCCGCGTCGAGACGCCCGACGAGCTCGCCGCGGCGCTCGAGCAGACGGCCGACGCGGTGCTGTCGCGCATGGTCGTCCCAGCGTCGATCAGCAGCACCGCCGACGGCCCGGCGGTGACGTTCACCGTGCCGACGACCGCCGACCCCGACACCGGTGAGGCGCTGCTGCTCTCGCGCGAGGGCCTGTACCCGATCACCGTCGAGCTCGTCGCCGACGACGAGATCGTGGCCCGCCACCGGACGTTCCTCGAGCGCCTGCCGACCGTCCCCACCGACGCGCCCCCCGTCAACCTCGCCGTGATCGCCGACGTCGAGGACCCCGGGCCCGCCGCCGACGCAACGGCGCGCTCGACGGCCCGATCCGCCATCCGCACCGTCACCGCCGCCGCCGACGCCCTCGGCGGCGCGCTCAGCGTGCGCCTGCCGCCCACCATCGTCGAGCAGCTGCCGGGCCCGACCCGCGAGGACCTCGCGGCAGCACTCGACGGCGGTGAGGTCCTCGCGACGACCCGCCTCGCCCTCGACCCCTCACCCGCCGTAGCGGCGGGCGAGGGGCCGACGTTCTCCTCCGAGCTGCGCGCCGGCGAGGACGTCCTCGGCGCCGCGCTCCCCGACCGTCTCCCGGTGCGCTCCGGCTGGCTCGTCGCCGACACCGGCCTCAGCGCCGCGGCGGGCGCCATGCTGCGCGAACCGCTCGGCTTCGACCTGCTGGTGTTCGAGCGCGACACCTACAACCAGCTCGAGGGCGGCATCGGCGGATTCCACGACCCGACGCTCGCGTTCGACGTCGACCTCGGCGACGACAACACGCTGCCCGGGATGATCGTGAGCCCGCTCAGTCGCTGGCTCGACCCCGCCGAGCTCGACCGGCTCGGGATGAGCCCGGCCGACGCCGCCGTCGTCCTGCTCGCCGAGCTCACCGCGTGGCGCCGCACGTACGGCGACGACCTGCGCCGCAGCGTCGTCCTCGAGATGCCCACCGATCGCGCCGACCCGGCGATCCTGGCGGCCCTCGCCGCGCTCGTCGACGTCACCCCGGCGTTCCGCCTGACCACCCTCTCCGCGCTCCCCACCGCCACCGACACGATGGACATCCCCGGCCGCGGCAGCGAGGTCGTCACGCTGCCGGTCCGTGCCGGGATGGACCTCGCGACGCGCGTCGAACGCATCAACCTGACCCGGCTCCACGCCGCCGGCGCCGGCTCGATGCTGATGGACGACACCCGCATGGACGCCTGGGAGGCTCGGCTCGACGAGCTCCTGTCCACCCGGCTGGGGGACGAGTACGTCGACGCCGAGCTCGCCCGCATCTCCGCCGAGGCACAGGAGATCTACGACCGCGTCGAAGCGCCTCGCCCGTTCACGTTCACGCTCACCGGGCGCACCTCGACGCTGCGCCTGAACCTCACGAACCACGGCGACGAGGACCTGCGCGTCGTGATCCACCCGACCTCGCCCAAGCTCACGTTCCCCAACGGCGACGTGCACCAGACCCTCGCCGCCAACGACGTCACCGAGGTCGTCATCGAGGTCGAGGCGCGCACCAACGGCACGTCGTCCATCGCCATCGAGGTGCTGACACCGGACCACGGCCTCAACGTCGAGGGGCCGATCGTGCTCACGGCGCGGGTCAACGCGCTGTCCGGCCTCGGCCAGGTCGTCAGCGGTGCGGCACTGCTGATCCTCCTGTCGTGGTGGTACCAGCACTTCCGCCGCCGGCGCCGGGAGCGCCTCGCGCTCCCCACGACCGCGACGCCGACCACCCCCGCCACCGACGTCTCCCCCGACGCCGCCGAGGCCACCATCAGCGCACCTCCCACCGATAGCGTCTCCGAGCCATGATCGGCATCGTCACCGACAGCTCGTGCGACCTGCCCGACGACCTCGTCGAGTCGCTGGGCATCGAGGTCGTCCCGCTGAGCATCCGCTTCGGCGACGAGGAGCTGATCGACCGCGAGCAGCTGACCACCGACGAGTTCTGGGCGCGCTGCGCGACGGCGTCCGAGCTGCCCTCGACCGCGGCGCCGTCACCGGGCCGGTTCGAGACCGCCTATCGGCGCCTCACCGAGCGCGGCGCCACCGGCATCGTCGTGGTCACGCTCTCCGCGGCGCTGTCGGCGACGATGCAGAGCGCCGAGCTGGCCGCCCGCACCGTCGCCGCCGAGGGCATCGACGTGCGCCTCATCGACAGCCGCTCGGTCTCCCTCGGCCTCGGCACGATCGTCCAGGCGTGCGCCGAAGCGGCGCGCGACGGCGCCGACATCGACACCATCGAGGCGCTCGCCCGCGACCTCGTCGACCGCACCCGCATCTACGCCGCGCTCGACACGCTGGAGAACCTCCGCAAGGGCGGCCGCATCGGCAACGCCAAGGCGCTCCTCGCCACCGCGCTGTCCATCAAGCCGCTGATCGAGGTCAAGAACGGCGTCGTCGAACAGCACGGCAAGCAGCGCACGCGCTCCAAGGCGTTGAGCTTCCTCGTCGACAAGGTGGCGTCCTACCGGGGCCGCATCGACTACCTCGCGGTGCTCCACGCCGACTGCAGCGACGTCGACGCGTTCGTCGAACGGCTCCGGCCGCTGACCGACGGCGACATCGTCGTCGGGCAGATCGGCCCGGTCATCGGGACCCACGCCGGGCGCGGCGCGATCGGCGTCGCGTTCCACGAACGACGCTGAGCACGCGACCCTCCCCGAGTTCGGCGAGCGGCGCAACTAGCGTTCGGTCCGGAATGCCGGCGTCGACCTCCCAAGATCCTCCGAGCGCGCGCCCTCCCGGCGACGACGAGCCGACCGTCCTCGCCGGGCGGTACCGGCTCGAGCGCCGCCTCGCCCAGGGCGGGATGGCCGAGGTGTGGCTGGCGACGGACCTGACCCTCGATCGCAAGGTCGCGCTCAAGTGGCTGAAGCCGAGCCTCGCCACCGACCCCATCGTCGCCGAGCGGTTCCGTCGCGAGGCCGTGGCGGTCGCCGGCCTGACCCACCCGAACATCGTCGCCGTCCACGACGTGTTCGAGGACCAGGGCCGTCAAGCGGTCGTGATGCAGCTCGTCGACGGCAAGAGCCTGCGCCAGCTGCTGGACGTGCAGACGCGCCTGTCGCCGGAGCTGACGATCCACATCGGCGCGTCCGTCGCCGCCGCGCTCGACCACGCGCACCGGGCCGGCTTCGTCCACCGCGACGTCAAGCCCGGCAACATCCTCATCACCACCGACGGCCGCGTCCTGCTCACCGACTTCGGCATCGCCAAGGGCCTCGACAGCTCGGGCGACGACCTCACGAGCGACAACGTGATGATGGGCACGGCCAAGTACCTGTCGCCCGAACAGGTCCGCGGCCGGCGTCTCGACGGCCGCGCCGACCTGTACTCGCTCGGGCTCGTCCTCTACGAGTGCCTCGCCGGGCGGGTGCCGTTCCTCGGGGAGACCGACGCCGACACCGCGCTCGCCCGCCTCCAGCGCGACCCGACCGACCTCGCCCGCCTCCGCCCGACGCTGCCACGCGGCCTCGTCAACCTCATCCACCGGCTGCTCTCCCGGAACCCCGCGCACCGCCCGGCCACCGGCGCCGAGCTGCGCGCCGAGCTGCTGCGCGTGGCCGAGGAGCCACCCCCCGACCTCACCCCGCTGGGCACGCCGCCGGCGACGTCGGGCCCGAGCCCGGTCGGGCCGTTCGTGCGCGCCCCCCGGCACACCGGCCAGCAGGCCCGCACGACCGGCCAGCACGCCCGGACCACCGGCCAGCAGCCCCAGACGACGGGCCAGCACCGCACACGGCCCGGCGCCCCGCCGATCCCGGGCGAGGCGACCCCACCCGTACCCCGCCGGCCGCGCGACCCGACGCCGCCCGCCGGCCCCGGCCTGCGCGGGCGGCCGGCCCGCGGCATGCAGTCGCGCACCGGCCCGTCGATGGTGCTCGTCATCGGGCTGCTCGCGCTCGCCCTCGTGGTCGCCCTCCTGCTGTGGATCACGATCGGCCGCGGCGACGGCAACCCCGCCACCACGACGATCGGGGACGCCACCGCCGGCACGACCGTCAGCGGTGGGCCGGTGACGATCGTGGGGGTCCACACGTTCGACCCGGACGGCAACGGCGAGGAGAACGACCAGCTCGTCAACGCCGCGCTCGCCGACGGCGACCCGACCACCAACTGGCAGACCGTGTGCTACCTGCGCAGCACGATGTCCAAGTCCGGTGTCGGGCTCGTCGTCTCCCTGTCGGCGTCCACCATCGGCCAGCTGTCGTTCGAGGCCGGCAACCCGCCGTTCCAGATCGAGGTGTTCGGCTCCGACGCCGAGCAGTACCCGACCACGTTCACCGGGTGGGGCGCCCCGCTCGCCAACAAGATCGTGTCCGACGAGGCCGGTCGCTTCGACGTCGTCACGCCGGTGCCGGTGCGGCACCTGCTGATCGTGCTGCGCGAGATCGGCCGTGACCCCGGCTGCTCGGCGGCGAACCCGCACCGCGGGTCGATCGGCGAGATCAGCTTCGGCTGATGACCGAGGCGCCCGACGACCGCACCCTCGTCACCGCCGCCCAGGCGGGCGACACGGCCGCGCTCGAGCAGCTGCTGCGGCGCCACTACGACCGGATCCACGCCGTGTGCCGGCGCATCGCCGGCTCGACCCGCGACGCCGACGACGCCGCGCAGGAGGCGATGATCAGCATCGTGCGCGGCCTCCCCCGCTTCGACGGACGCGCCCAGTTCTCGACGTGGGCGTACCGCGTCGCCACCAACGCCGCGCTCGACGAGTTGCGCCGGCGCAAGCGTCGTCCCGCCCTGCACGTCGTCGGCGACGACCAGGCGCAGCCCGATCCGGTCGATCCGCTCGCCGAGCGGCGCCTCAGCGGGGTCGCCGACCGGATGTCGATCGACGCCGCACTCGACGAGCTCCCCGAGGAGTTCCGCGCCGCCGTCGTGCTGCGCGACGTCGCCGACCTCGACTACGCCGAGATCGCCGAGACCCTCGGCGTCCCGGTCGGCACGGTGAAGTCCCGCATCGCGCGTGGGCGCAGCCAGCTCGCCGCGCTCCTCGGGAACCAACACGGCGCGCCGCAGCGTCCGACACCTGGCACCACCCCGGGGTCCGGGACCGCCGGTCCTCCCCCGCCGACCGCACCGCCATGACCGACGACCAGCTCCTCCTCGCCAGCGCCTACCTCGACGGCCGGCTCGACGCCGCCGGCGTCGCGCGCGCCGAGGCGGACCCGGAGGTGATGGCCGAGGTCGAGCGCCAGCGACGCGTGCGCGAGCTGCTGCGCGCCGTCGAGCCGCCCGACCCGCACCGCCGCGATCAGGCGATCACCGCCGCCCTGCGCGCCGCCGAGCCCGCCGCACCGACGCCCGCCGCGGTGGCACCGCCGCCCCCGGTCCCGCTGCCACGGCGACCGCGGCGCACCTGGTGGGGCTTCGCGGCGGCCGCTGCGGCCGTGGTCGTCGTCGCCGTCGGCGTGGTCGCCGCCCTCGGCGGTGGTGGTGCGTCCGACGACGACACCTTCGAGGCCGCGCCAGCCGCGACCCGAGCGGCGATGGACGCGACCGAGGACCGTACGCTGGCCGCACCGGGCGCCGCCGACACCGCCGGCAGCGAGCAGGAGTCCGAGCGCGACGGCGGCACCGTCGCCGCCGACGAGGCACCGCCGGCGTCCATCGCGGTGGGCGCGGCGCCCAGCGACCAGCTCGTGCCCCGGCTCGCCACGCCGGAGGAGCTGCGCCGGTACGCCGCCGGCGCGTCGCCGGCGACGGGCCTCGCCGCCACAGCCTCGTGCGAGCACGACGGCACGTTCGTCGGCCAGGCCACCTACGCCGGGCGCGCGGTCGAGGTCTTCCGGGACGACGCGACCGTCACCGCCCTCGACGCCACCACCTGCGAGGTCGTCGAGACGATCGACCGCTGAGCAGGCACCGTCCCCGACCTGCGCCGGAGCCACCACCTACACTCCGCCAGATGGCCGGGAATCCGCTCACCGACCCGAACTGGCCCGCGGAGCTCGCCGACACCGTCGTGCGCGTCGTCGGCACGGTCAAGGAGAAGACGACGAAGCCGGCCGTCCGGGTCACCAGGGGGATCGTCTTCGGACTGCTCGCCGCGTTCCTCGGGGTCGTCGCGCTGACCCTGTTCCTGATCGGCCTGACCCGCGGCATCCAGGCACTGCTCGACCTGTTCCTCACACCCGAGCGGGCGGTGTACGTGAGCTACCTCCTCGTCGGGGGAATCCTCTGCCTGCTCGGAGCGTTGTGCTTCCGGAAGCGCCACTCCCCCGACCACTGAACGCGAAATCGGACATCCATGACCACCACTGAGCCCCGCAACGTCATCATCATCGGTTCCGGCCCGGCCGGCCTGACCGCGGCCATCTACACGGCCCGCGCCAACCTCGCCCCGCTCGTCATCGAGGGCGAGCCGTCGAGCACGAGCGACCAGCCTGGCGGCCAGCTGATGCTGACGACGGAGGTGGAGAACTTCCCAGGCTTCCCCGACGGGATCATGGGCCCCGAGCTGATGGCGAACTTCCGCCGCCAGGCGGAGCGCTTCGGCGCCGAGTTCCTCACCGCGAAGGTCACCAAGGTGGACTTCTCGGTGCGCCCGTTCCAGGTGTTCGTCCGCGACACCGTCTACGAGGCCGAGGCCGTCATCGTCAGCACCGGCGCCCGCTCGCTGATGCTCGGCCTGGAGGCCGAGTCGCGCCTGCTCGGCCACGGCGTGTCGACGTGTGCCACCTGCGACGGGTTCTTCTTCCGCGGCCAGCACATCGCCGTGGTCGGGGGTGGGGACTCCGCCCTCGAGGAGGCGCTGTTCCTCACCAAGTTCGCCGAGAAGGTGACGGTCATCCACCGGCGGGACGCCTTGCGCGCCTCGAAGATCATGCAGGAGCGGGCGTTCGCCAACCCGAAGATCGAGTTCCTGTGGGACACCGTCGTCGAGGACCTGATCGGCACCGACCGCCTCGAGGGCGTCATCGTCCGCAACGTGAAGACCGGCGAGACGTCGCGGCTCGACGTCACCGGCCTGTTCGTCGCCATCGGGCACCGGCCGAACACCGACCTGTTCAAGGGGGTGCTCGACATGGACGAGAACGGCTACCTGATCACCGCGCCGGGCTCGACCGCCACGAACGTCGAGGGCGTCTTCGCGTGCGGCGACGTGCAGGACCACACCTACCGCCAGGCGATCACCGCCGCCGGTTCGGGCTGCATGGCCGCGATCGACGCCGAGCGCTGGCTCGAGCATCACCGCCACACCGCCGCGCAGACCACGGGGTGACCTCGACGCCGTTGCATCACAGCGTGATGCAACGGGCGGTGTGCGACACGCGGTCCTCGACACCGCGCGCCCGCGTGACTGGCCCCGGGGTACCCGGGGTACGAGTGCTGCCGGGAATGCGGGCGCTCCGTTCCCGGTTCCACCATCAGTAAGCTCTCATCCGCCGTCACAGGCCAGACACAGAAGGAACGTCGCCCCCATGGCCATCGTCAACCTGTCCACCTCGACCTTCGACGAGACCGTCAGCAGCTCGGACAAGCCGGTCGTCGTCGACTTCTGGGCCGAGTGGTGCGGGCCGTGCAAGAGCATCGCCCCGATCCTCGGTGAGCTCGCGGAGGAGCTCTCCGATCAGTTGACGATCGCCAAGGTCAACGTGGACGACAATCCCGACCTGGCGATGCGCTTCAACGTGATGAGCATCCCCACCATCCTGGTCTTCAACGGTGGCGAGGTGCAGAAGCGCCTCGTCGGCGCCAAGGGCAAGTCCCAGCTGCTCCAGGAGCTCGACGAATTCCTCGTTTCCACGAGCTGACCCCCGGTCAGCACGGCGACGCGATCCGCGATCTGCAGCGCCGTCTCGGCACGGCCGGCTTCCCACCGGTCGGCGCCGAGCCGGGTGTGTTCTGCCCCGCGACCGAGCGCGCCGTGCGCTCGTTCCAGCGTCACCGTGGCCTGCGCGAGCACGGTCGCTGCGACGAGGCGACCTGGCTCGCCCTGGTGGAGACCACGTGGCGACCTGGTGACCGGCCGTTACGCCTGGTGTCGCCACACCTGCGCGGTGATGACGTCGCCTGGCTGCAGCAGGCGCTCGGGCGCCTCGGCTTCGACTGCGGGCGCGTCGACGGCATCTTCGGCCCCGCCACCGCGCGCGCCCTCGAGGAGTTCCAGCGCAACTGCGGCCTCGAGCCCGACGGCGTGTGTGGTCCCGCCACCCTGCGTGCCCTCCAGGTGAACGGGGCGCGCACCGGGTCGGGACCCGGCGTGGCCACGCTGCGCGAGCTCGAGGCGCTGAGCGCCGTGGGCTCGTCGCTCCACCAGCTGCGCGTGGTGGTGGGCCAGTTCGGCGGACTCGGCACGCTCGCCCGGCACGTCGCCAAGTCGCTGCGTCAGCAGGGTGCGCGCGTGATCACCGCCGACGAGCTCGACCCCTCGCTCCACGCGGCCGCGGCCAACCGCTACGAGGCCACGGTGTACCTCGGCTTCGAGCCGCGACCCGACACCGGCGCGGATATCGCCTTCTACGCCACGCCGGGCTTCGAATCACAGGGTGGGCGCACGCTCGCCAGCCGGCTCGTCGAGGCCTTCGCCACCCGGGAGGGCCTGCCACCGGCGACCGCGCGCGGCATGCGGCTGCAGGTGCTGCGCGAGACGCGGATGACCGCCGTCGTGTGCACGCTCGGTCCGGTCCAGCGCGTCGTCGATGCCGCCCCGACCATCAGCGACGCCGTCGTCAGCGCGCTCACGGCGTGGGTCGCCTGCCCGCTTCCCCAGCGCCCCGATCCCGCTCGCACCTGAGGTTGTCCACAGCCCTCACCCTGCACCATCAGGGCAGGTTGCGGGTTCGTCCACAGCTCCTGGGGATTTCCTCGCTCACCTGGCGCACCGTTGTCCACAGGGTTGTCCACGGCTGTGTGTAACTCTGGACCGCCGGTGGAGGGTCCCTCCAGCCGCAGTGGAGGTTGAGTCGAGGCGGCCGCCCGAGCCAGCCCCGCTGCCCGGCCGGTCAGGCGTGGGTCGTCATCGGTCACCGACGATCAAGCGGTAGATGCGCTCGAGGTCCTCGAGGTCGGCGAACTCGATCGTGACCCGGCCTCGCTTGGCGCCCATCTGCACCCCGACGCGGGTGTCGAGGTAGTCGGCGAGGAGCTCCTCCAACTCGAGCAACCCGGGCGGGCGCAGCCGCGTCGCCGCGGTGATCCCCGCGCCGTCGATCGGCTCGGGCACCGGTGCCGGCGGCGGGGTCGGCTCGGCGTCCGGCACCGACGTCTCGCGGGGGTCCCGGCCCCCGTTGCGGACCCACTCCTCCACCGTGCGCACCGACCAGCCCTCGGCGACCGCCTGCCGGGCGAGGCGCTCCTGGAGCGCCCGGTCGGGCGTGCCGAGGAGGGCGCGGGCGTGCCCGGCCGAGAGCTTGCCGTCGGCCAGGAGGTGCTGCACCGCGGGCGGGAGGCCGAGCAGGCGCAGCGTGTTGGTGATCGCCGAACGGCTCTTGCCGACGCGCTGGGCGACCTCGTCGTGGGTCAGGTTGAAGTCCTCGATGAGCTGCTGGTAGGCGGCTGCCTCCTCCAACGGCGTGAGGTCCTGGCGATGGAGGTTCTCGACGAGCGCCTCCTCGACCGCCCGCACGTCGTCGGTCGGCCGCACGACCGCCGGGATGGTCGCCAGGCCGGCGCGGCGCGCGGCGCGCCAGCGCCGCTCGCCGGCGATCAGCTGGAACTTGTCGTCCGCCGGGCGCACGAGCACCGGCTGGAGCACCCCGAGCTGGGCGATCGAGGCGGCGAGCTCGGACAGGGCCTCCTCGTCGAAGTGCGCCCGTGGCTGGTGCGGGTTGGGGACGATGTCGACGACGGGCAGCTCGACGAGCGTCGGACCCTCCCCCGGCCGCGGGATCGCCGCCGTGGCGTCTGCCATCGGGATGAGCGAGCTCAGCCCCTTACCCAACCCGCTGCGCCGAGTCACGGTGCACCTCCTTGGCGACGTCCCGGTACGCGTACGCGCCGCGGGACCTGGGATCGAACGTGATGATCGGTTGGCCGAACGACGGCGCCTCCGACAGGCGCACCGACCGCGGCACGATCGTGCGCAGCACCTTGTCCCCGAAGTGCTCGCGCACCTCGCGGACCACCTGATCGGCGAGCTTCGTGCGGGCGTCGTACATGACGCAGACGATCGTGGACACCTCGAGTTGCGGGTTCAGGTTGCGCCGCACGAGGTCGACGTTCCGCAGCAGCTGTCCGAGTCCCTCGAGCGCGTAGTACTCGCACTGGATCGGCACGAGCACCTCGTGCGCCGCGCTGAGCCCGTTGACGGTGAGCAGACCGAGCGAGGGCGGACAGTCGATGAGCACGTAGTCGTAGTCGTCGAGGACGGCCTCGATGGCGCGCTTCAAGCGGGTCTCCCGGCTGAACGCGGGCACCAGCTCGATCTCCGCGCCGGCCAGGTCGAGGCTGGCGGGCGCGACGAACAGGCCTTTGACGTCGGTGGGCTCGATGCAGTTCTCGAGCGGCACGTCCTGCATCAGGACGTGGTACATCGACGTCTCCAGACCGCGGTTCTCGATGCCCAGACCGGTCGATGCGTTGCCCTGGGGATCGAGATCGATGATCAGCGTGCGCTGCCCAAGCTCGGCGAGGCAGGCCCCGAGGTTGATGGTGGTCGTGGTCTTCCCGACACCACCCTTCTGGTTGGCGATGGCGATGACCCGCGGCAGCGGCCGGCGGGGCACGTCGTCAGCGGACGCCTCCGCCGTGGTGATGTCCGTGTCCGCGGGCGTCGTCACGCTGGTCGCGTGGATCGAGTCGGTCGCGTCGGGGGGCGGCGGTGAGTCCGCCGTCGCGGGCACCGCCTCGTCGGAGAAGCTCATCGAGACTCTTTCGATCGGGCGCAGGCAGACGGGCGTCGGCCCGGCACGACAGCCTGGCGCGGGGGCTGGGGAGGGGTCAAGCACCGGGCCACGACAACCCTCAAGTTTCACGTGAAACATCGCCCGGACCAACCCCGGGGGTCCGCGTCAGGGGCGGCGAGGCCGATCAGGTTTCACGTGAAACACGGCGACCCGGCGGTCCGGCCACGGCAGGCGTTCGAGCCCGAGCTCCTCGAGCATCGGCGTCGGCCACCGCGCCGGGTCGGGCTCGGGCGGCTCGCTCGTCACCAGCCGGCCACCAGGACGGAGCAGGCGAGCGGCCGTGGCGGCGGTGATCGCCGGCGGACCGAAGCCGCGCGCGACGACCGCGTCGGCGGGGGAGGGGAGGACCAGCCTCGCCGCGTCACCGGCCCAGACCTGCACCCGCTCGGCGAGGTGCAGTCGTCTGACGAGGCGTGTGACGTGGTCGGTGCGCGCCGTGCGCCGGTCGACGAGCATGAGGCGCAGGTCGGGACGATGGACCGCGATCACGAGCCCGGGGACGCCACCGCCGGTCCCGAGATCGACCACGGTGCCGGTGACGCCCTCGAGGGCGCCGACGAAGGCCAGCGCGTGCTCGACGACCTCGGGCACCGGACGGTCCCCGAGGTACCCGAGGCGCTGCGACGTGGCGAGTGCAGCGAGCAGCTCGCCGTCGGTCACGCCGGCGTGACGACCACGCGGCGGTAGGGGTCCTCGCCCTCCGACCGACTCGTCACGCCCTCGATCGAGGCGAACACGTCGTGGAGGATCTTGCGGTCCGCCGAGGGCATCGGGTCGAGCGAGCGCGCCACGCCCGTCTCCTTGACCTGCTGGGCGACGTCGGTGGCAAAGCGCACGAGGGCCTCACGCCGCCGTTCGCGGTAGCCGGCGACGTCGACGCGCAGCCGCGTGTCGTGGTCACCAAGGCGGCGCTGGGCGGCCACGCGGGTGAGGTCCTGGATCGCGAGGAGCGTCCGCCCACCGGGCCCGATCAGCAGGCCGAGTGAGGGGCCGTCCACGCGGACCTCGATCTCGCTGCCCTCGACGACGGCGGTCACCTCGGCATCGAAGCCGAACGCGGAGGTGAGCCCGGACACGAACCCGAGCGCGGCGGTCCGCACCGCTTCGACGTCGGCGGTGCTGGGCGCCGGCTGGTCCGCAGTGCCGGCGGCCCCCTCCGAGGCGGCCGCGGCGTCATTGGTGGTCATGGGAGCTCCCTCCACGGTGTCGGTGGTGGCGGCGCTGGCGCGCTCGCCCTGGCGGCGCCGGCGCCGGCCACGGCCGCCCCGGCGACGGCGTGACCGCGGGCCGGCCGGGCGACCGTCGGCCGGCTGCGTGCGCACCGCCGGCTCCTCGGAGCCGGCGTCGGTCACCGTCGTGGTCACACTCGTCGCGTCCGTGTTCGCCGGTCCCTCGGCGGCGTCCGACGGGGCAGCGGCGTCCGGCGCAGCCGTGCCGGTGGCGTCCGTCGCCGGCCCACCGCCCTGGGCACCGCTGCGATCGTTGGTGCCACCACCACGGTCGCCACCACTGCCCGAGCCGCCGCTGCGGCGGCCTCGACGGCGATCCTGCTTCGGGCGCACCGGCGCCGGGCGTACCCGGGCACGCACGCGCGCCTCACCGCGCAAGCGGCCGAACAGGCCGTGCCTGGGCTCGGCGAGGATCGTGAACTCGGCCTCCTCGGCGAGCACGCCGAGCTGGTCGAGGGCGGCCTCCTTGGCCTCCTCCAGCGTCCGCCCGGTTGTCTCGACCCACTCCATCGTCACTCCGTGTCTTCGTCCTCTGGTCCACGGGCCGCCCCCGCGGCCCGGCGCAGCTGCATCGCGTGCTCAGCGACGGCGCTTGCCGCCGCTCCTGGCCCGCGCGCCACCCGGTCGACTCGACGGCGGGCGCGACGCCGCGGCCTTCCCGGTCGGCGTCGGACGACCCTTCGGGGGGGTGGTGCGCTTGGTCGGCGCCGGACGACCGCCCTTCGTCGCGACGCCCTTCGAGGCCCCCTTGGCCTCGCGTGACGCGGCGGCCTGCTCCCGCGCCTGCGCGAACAGCCCACCCTTCTTGCCGTCGCCCGCCGACTCCTTCTCCGCCTTGGCCAGCTCGCGCGCCCGCTCGCTCGCCCGCTGCGCCTGGCGACCGAGCGCCTCCTCGTGGCCGTAGAAGCGTCGCGTGATGTAGGCCTGCTGGCCGATGCGCAGCACCGCCTGGGCCATGTAGTAGACGATCAGGCCGGCCAGGAAGAACACCTGGAAGATGGCGAAGCCGACGGGCAGGTACTGCATCAGCTTCTGCTGCCCGGGCGACATCGTCGGGCTGACGGCGGCGCGGGCGGCGACCATCCGCTGCTGCAGGAAGTAGAGCCCGGCGAGCGCCACCACGAGCAGGGCGTAGACGAGGCCGGTCCCGAAGCTCTGGGCCAACGCCGTCGCCGGTGACTTCGCCAGGTCGAGCCCGAACGAGGTCATCTCCGTCTGCCCGAACAGGCTGCGGTACAGCTCGCTCGAGTGGGAGAGGTAGCGGGGCACGAACCCGATCTCCTCGGGCACCGGCCGGCCGGCCCCGGCGTACACCGCCCGCACCACCGGCGCCACCTCACGGGTCGGCGTGTAGGTCAACCCGTGGAGGATCCGGAACATGATGATGAAGACCGGCATCTGCGCCAGGAGCGGCAGGCACGAGGCCAACGGGTTGACCTTGTGCTCCTGGTAGAGCTTCATCATCTCTTCGTTCAGCTTCTGGCGGTCGTTGCGGTACTGCTGCTGCAGTCGCCGCATCTCCGGCGCCAGCCGCTGCATCTCGAGCATCCCCTTGGTGCTCTTCAGCGTGAGCGGCGTGATGATGAGCATGACGACCACCGCGATGAGGGCGATCGACAGCACGTAGTTGCTGGTGAGGCTGTAGAACCAGGCGAGCAGCCAGGCGGGGAGCTCGAACATCAGCGATCCTTCGTCGGGCCGCCGACCTCGTCGTGGTCGACGGCGCACGGGTGGTCATGGTCGGGCGGCAACGGGACGGGGTCCCATCCCGAGGGGCCGAACGGGCGGCACCGGAGCAGTCGCCGGACGGTCAGCCAGAGACCCCGGCGCGTGCCGTGCACGAGCAGGGCCTCCTTGGCGTAGGCGGAGCAGGACGGCGTGAAGCGGCACGGCGACGGCCGCCCCTCGGCGGCGCGCTGGTACCACTCGATCAGGCGGACCAGCCGGGGTGGGCGCAACGTCGGTGCGGGATGGGTCATGGCGCCTCGCTCACCGGCGCACGAGTGCGCGCGGCACGCAGGAGGGCGTCGACCTCCTGGGCCAGCGCGTCGAACGAGAGTTCGGCAGCCGCTGGGTGGGCGCCGACGAGCAGGGCACCGTGGCTCAGTCGTGGGGGATCGTCCGTGGCCGCGCGCCGCAGCAGCTCGCGCAGGCGGCGGCGCAGGCGATTGCGGGTCACGGCCGTGCCGACGGCGCGCCCGATGGAGAACGCGACTCGAGGCGGGACGACGGTGGGGTCGTCGAGGTATCGGCACCAGAGGGCGTCGGTGCGAGCGCGGCGGCCATGGCGGGTCAGTCGTTCGAACTCACGACGCTCGCTGATCCGACCGATCAAGCCGACAGCCGAGCACGACCCTTGCGTCGACGGGCCTTGATGATCGCCCGGCCTGCCCGCGTGCGCATCCGGGCGCGGAAGCCGTGCTTGCGGGCGCGGCGGCGGTTGTTCGGCTGGTAGGTGCGCTTCACGTCATGCTCCGGACATTGCTACGAGGTCGGCTCAGCAGGGAGGCCGCGACCGGCGCCGGCCTCCGCGGGTGCGCCGTCCAGCGGGACGTGACGCACCGACCCGTCAAAGCTACCGGACGGGGGGTGTCGATCGGCCAGGTGCGCCGGGTGGGGAGCGGTCCCGACGTGGCGCGAGTCGCCTTCGCCCGGCGCGGCGCGTACGGTTGACGCTCAGCGCGAGGACGCCGGCTGTCACGCCCCCGTAACGTGTCGTTCAGGGGCGTGGTAGCGTCGTCCACCCGACCGGACTCGATGTCCACAGTTTGTGGACAAGTGTGTGGATCTCGGCTGGGCGGAGAGCAGGAGATGCAGGTGAGCGACCATCAACAGGTGTGGAAGGCGGTCGCCCACCAGTTGCGGGACCAGCTCACCGAGGCGGTGTGGTACTCGACCTTCGAGGGCGTGGTGCCCCTGGAGGCCAACGGCCAGTACCTGCGCATCAGCGTCCCGAGCAACCACGTCCGCGACCGCATCCTGACGCGGTACCTGCCCCTGGTGACCGAGGCGCTCCACGACGTCGTGGCCCCGGGCTGTGAGCTGGACATCGTCGTGGCCGACCCGTCACCTGACGACCAGTCACCCGATCAGGCGTCCCCTGCACCCCCGCAGCCGGGCTCGCCCGAGGAGCCACGGCGGGAGCGCCCGTCGTTCCACGTGGTGAGCTCGCTGTCCACCGGGCCCGACGGCTCGTCGTTGCTCGACGAGGCGGGGCTGAACCCGCGTTACACGTTCGAGACGTTCGTCAAGGGAGCGTCCAACCAATTCGCCCTCGCCGCCGCCCTGCGGGTCGCCGAGACGCCGGCACGGTCCTACAACCCGCTGTTCATCTACGGCGCCGCCGGGTTGGGCAAGACCCACCTGCTGCACGCCATCGGGCACTACGTCCACCACAACTACCAGCACCACGAGGTGCGCTACGTCTCCACCGAGACGTTCCTCAACGAGTTCGTCGACGCCATCCGCACCAACACCGGGAACGCCTTCAAGCGGCGGTACCGGGAGATCGACGTCCTGCTCATCGACGACATCCAGTTCCTCGAGAACCGCGAGGGGCTCCAGGAGGAGTTCTTCCACACGTTCAACTCCCTGCACGGCGCGAACAAGCAGATCGTCATCTCCTCCGACCGCGTGCCGGATGCGATCCCGACGCTGGAGGAGCGCCTGCGGGGCCGGTTCAAATGGGGCCTGATCACCGACATCCAGCCCCCGGACCTGGAGACCCGGCTCGCCATCCTGCGCAACAAGGCCGAGCGCGACCACGTCGAGGTGCCCGCCGAGACCCTCGAGTTCATCGCCACGAAGATCTCGACGAACATCCGCGAGCTCGAGGGCGCGCTAATCCGCGTCACGGCCTACGCCAGCCTGAACAACGTCCCGATCACGACCGAGCTGGCGCAGCAGCTGCTCGCCGACCTGCTGAGCGAGTCCACCCCCCGCCAGCGCACCGACGAGGAGCTGCTCGCGGAGATCGCCGACTTCCTCGGCTTCGACGTCGCCGCGTTGAAGGGCAAGAGCCGCCAGCGCCCGCTGGTGACCGCCCGGCAGATCGCGATGTACGTGTTCCGCGAGGTCACCGACCTCAGCTACCCGGGCATCGCCCGCATCTTCGGCGGGCGGGACCACACGACGGTGATCCACGCGGTGGAGAAGATCCAGCGCCAGATGAGCGAGCGCAAGCAGATCTACGACCAGGTCACCCAGCTCCAGCAGCGTCTCAAGTCATGAGCGCGGCCCCCACGGGCGCGCCTGGGGTTCGCGGTCTGGACATCGTGTGGACAGCCCGTGGTCACCGGGGGGACAACCCGCCATCGTCCACCGAAGCACACCCGCGTCATTCGCCGGCTGGGGATCCCCGTGGACAACCGGGCGCGGTCACACCCACGCTCTACGCTGCGGCAACGACGAGTTGTCCCCAATCCACAGCCCCTATTACCACTCCTACCTTCGTGCACACACCTGATGTGGGAAAGGCCGATCTGTGAAGTTCCGATGCGAGCGTGAGGTCCTGGCCGACGCGCTGGCCACCGCCGGCCGGGCGGCGACAAGCCGGACCGGCACGCTCCCCGTGCTGTCGGGCCTCCGCCTCGAGGTGCGCGGCGACGAGCTCACCGTGACGGGCACCGACCTGGAGCTGTCGATCCGCCTGACGGTCACCGTGGGCGGTGCGCGCGACGGCGCGGCCGTGGTGCCGGCCCGGCTGGCCGCGGACATCGTCCGCTCGCTGCCGTCGGGCGCCGTCGAGGTCGAGCTCACCGACGACGGCAACACCGAGGCGGTGAGCATCAGCGCCGGGCGGTCGCAGTTCTCGATCCGGCCGCTCGGGCTCGACGACTACCCGGTGCAGACCGAGCCCGACACCGAGCCGGTGACGCTCTCGTCGGCCGCGGTCGCCGAGGCGCTGCGCCAGGTCGTGCGGGCGGCGAGCACCGACGACGCCCGGGCGGTCCTCACCGGTGTGCTGATCACGGCCGACGACCACGGCGTGCAGATGGTCGCCACGGACTCCTACCGGCTCGCCGTGCGCAACCTCCCCGAGACATCGATGCTGGCGAGCGGACAGAGGGTGCTGGTGCCGAGCCGGGCGCTGCAGGAGCTGCAGCGGGTGCTGGGCGGCGTCGAGGAGCTGCAGGTCCGGTTGGGCACGCGCGACGCGGTCTTCGAGGCGGGCGGCACGCGGCTCACGACCCGGCTGATCGAGGGGGAGTACCCGAACTACAAGAACCTGCTGCCGTCGGGGTACCCGAACGTGCTCACCGTCGGGCGCGAGGCGCTGCTCGAGGCCTTGCGCCGCGTGAAGATCCTCGCCCAGGACGCCACGCCGGTGCGGCTCCACCTCGGCGGGGAGACGCTGGCGCTGTCGGCGGTCACCCAGGACGTCGGCACGGCCACCGAGGAGCTCGATGCGACCTACGAGGGCGCGGAGATGACGGTGGCCTTCAACCCCGACTACCTCGCCGCCGGTGTCGACGCGGTCGACACCGAGGAGGTGGCGCTCTCGACGCTCGACCCGATGAAACCGGCGGTGGTCAGACCCGTCGGCCGGGACGACTACCTGTACCTCCTGATGCCGGTGCGGGTGCCCTGACCGGGAGGGAGATGCGGGCGTGATCGTCGAACGGCTCGAGCTCGTCGACTTCCGGAACTACGCCACGGCGGTGTTCCGGTTGACGGCGGGCACGACCGTGGTCGTCGGCGACAACGGACAGGGCAAGACGAACCTGGCCGAGGCGCTCGCGTACCTCGCCACCCTGTCGAGCTTCCGCGGAGCGCCACCGGAGGCGCTGGTGCGCGTCGGGGCACGCAGCGCGATCGTGCGTGCCGAGCTGCGTGACGAGGACGGGCGGCTGTCGCTGATCGAGGCGGAGCTGGTGCCGGCCGGGCGCAACCGGATCCAGGTGAACCGCCAGCGCCTCACCCGGGCCCGCGACCTCCTCGGCATCGTGCGCGTCACCGTGTTCTCGCCCGACGACCTCACCCTCGTGAAGGGTGCCCCGGCGGATCGGCGGCGGTTCCTCGACGACACGCTTGTGGCGCTCGCCGTGAAGTACGACGCGCTGCGACTCGAGCTCGATCGGATCATCCGCCAGCGGAACATGCTCCTGCGCCAGGCCGGCGGCCGGCTCGACGAGGACGCGACGATCACCCTCGACGTGTGGGACGCCAAGCTGGCCGAGGTGGGGGAGCGCTTCGGGCACGCCCGGGCAACGCTCGTGAAGCGGCTGCAGCCGTTGGCGAGCGCCGCCTACGAGGAGCTGGCCGGGCGCCCGACCGAGGTGCGCCTCGAGTACGCCCCGCCCTGGCGGGAGACCGGCCTCGCCGCCGCCCTGGCCGCGGCGAGGGACACCGACGTGCGTCGGGCGGTGTCGACCGTCGGTCCGCACCGGGACGAGGTGCAGCTGTCGATCAACGGGTTGCCGGCGCGCACGCACGCCTCGCAGGGGGAGCAGCGCACGCTGGCCCTGTCGCTGCGCCTGGCCGCGCACCGGCTGGTGGCCGATCGCACCGGGTCGACGCCGGTGCTGGTGCTCGACGACGTCCTGTCCGAGCTCGACCCGTCGCGCGCCGCGGCGCTGCTGGCGCACCTGCCTCAGGGCCAGGTGGTGATCACGACCGCGTCGGGGGTGCCGGCCGCGGCGCGCCCGGACCGGGTGATGCGCGTGGCCGAGGGCCGCGTGGTCGCCGACGACGTCCCGCCGTCGGTCGTGGTGGAGGCGGTGCCGCGGTGAGCGACGAGCCGATGCCGCTGAGCGCGGCGCTCGACGGCGTGCTGCGCTCGCTGCGCGGGGGTGCCGGGCGGGCCGAGGTGGGCGGCGTGTTCGGCCGGTGGGACGACGCCGTCGGCCCGACCGTGGCGGCCCACGTGCGGCCGGTTCGGCTCGACGCCGGGACGCTGCTGGTGGAGGTCGACGACCCCGCGTGGGCGACCCAGCTTCGCTTCCTCGACGAGGAGCTGCGCCGGCGCCTGGCCGAGGTCAGTGGGGTGCACGTGGAGCGCCTGGAGGTCCGCGTCGCCCGTCCCCGCCGGTGAGCTCCGTCGGGCTGCGTGGCCCGGGTTTTCGCCGCTTTCCGCGGGCCGGCGACACCCCCTTGGTAGACTGATGACATTGCTGACACGTCGCCTCCGGCCCTTCTGAGCTGCTTCGGAAGTGGAGCCGGAGGGGTGGTGGACGCCCGTCAGCCGCCGCCTCCGCCGACCCCCGCGCACGAACGGAACGCACCGATGACGCCGACGCTGAACCTGGAACGAGCTCCCCGTGTCCGCTGACCACACCACCGACACGACGCGGGGGACGGAACGCCTGGCCGGCGACTACGGCGCCAAGGACATCCAGGTCCTCGAAGGCCTGGACCCGGTGCGCAAGCGGCCAGGCATGTACATCGGCTCGACGGGCCTCGCCGGCCTCCACCACCTCATCTGGGAGGTCGTGGACAACGCCGTCGACGAGGCGATGGCCGGGTACTGCACCCGCATCGTCGTGACCCTCCTCGCCGACGGCGGTTGCCGGGTCGAGGACAACGGCCGCGGCATCCCGGTCGACCCGTACCCGTCGGGCCCGCACAAGGGCAAGAGCGCGGCCGAGGTCGTGCTCACCGTGCTGCACGCGGGCGGCAAGTTCGGCGGTGGCGGCTACAAGGTCTCCGGTGGCCTGCACGGCGTCGGCGTGAGCGTGGTGAACGCGCTGTCCGAGCGGCTGATCGTCGAGATCGACCGGGACGGCAAGCGCTACCGCCAGGAGTTCGCCAAGGGCGGCAAGCCGCAGGGGAAGATGGAGGTCGTCGGGCCCACCCCGGCGCGCGGCCGCAAGACCGGCACGACGGTGACGTTCTGGCCGGATCCCACCGTCTTCGTCGCCGAGGGCACCGAGTTCGTCGCCCGCACGGTGCTGGAGCGCCTGCAGACCATGGCGTTCCTCAACCGCGGCCTGGAGATCGTGTTCGAGGACCAGCGCCCGGGCAAGGAGCAGAAGGTCACCTACCAGTACAAGGGCGGCCTGGTCGACTTCGTCAAGCACCTCAACGCCTCCAAGGAGGCGCTGTTCTCGAAGGTCTGCCACTTCGAGGAGGACGACGGCGACCAGCAGCTGGACGTCGCGATCCAGTGGAACACCGGCTACTACGAGGGCATCCACGGCTACGCCAACGGCATCTCGACCACCGAGGGCGGGATGCACGTCGAGGGCTTCCGCACCGCCCTGACGACGGTCGTCAACAAGTACGCCCGGGCCAAGGGCCTGCTCAAGGAGAAGGACGACAACCTCCTCGGCGAGGACATCCGTGAGGGCATCACGGCGATCGTCTCGGTGAAGCTGCGCGAGCCGCAGTTCGAGGGGCAGACCAAGGCCAAGCTGGGCAACGTCTCGATCCGCTCGTTCGTCCAGAAGGTCACCCACGAGCGCCTGTCGGAGTGGCTCGAGGAGAACCCGACCGAGGCGAACAAGATCGTCAAGAAGGCGCTCGCCGCGGCGCAGGCCCGCGTGGCGGCGAAGAACGCCCGCAACGCGATCCGGCGCAAGACGGCGCTGTCCGGCGCAGGCATGCCGGACAAGCTCAAGGACTGCTCGAGCCGCAACGCCGCCGAGAGCGAGCTGTTCATCGTCGAGGGCGACTCGGCGGGTGGCACCGCGGTCGACGCCCGCGACCCGCGGACGCAGGCGATCCTGCCGATCCGCGGCAAGATCCTCAACGTCGAGCGGGCCCGCGTCGACCGGATGCTCAAGAACAACGAGATCCAGGCGCTGATCACCGCCATCGGCGCCGGCGTGGGCGACGAGTTCGACCTGTCGAAGGTCCGCTACCACAAGGTCATCGCCCTCGCCGACGCCGACGTCGACGGCAGCCACATCCGCACGCTGCTGCTGACGTTCTTCTTCCGTCAGATGCGACCGCTGGTGGAGGCGGGGTACGTGTACATCGCCCAGCCGCCGCTGTACTCGACGGAGCTCGGCAAGCAGAAGATCTACCTGAAGGACGACGCGGCCAAGGCGGCGTTCCTCGAGGAGCACCCGAACCACAAGAAGGAGTTCCAGCGCCTCAAGGGTCTCGGCGAGATGGACTGGGAGGAGCTGCGCGTGACGACGATGTCGCCAGAGACGCGCACGCTGCTGCGGGTCACCGTCGAGGAGGCCGCGCTCGCCGACGAGGTCATGAGCGTGCTGATGGGCGACGACGTGGAGTCCAGGCGCGAGTTCATCACCACCAACGCGCGCGACGTGCGCAACCTGGACTTCTGAGATCGCTGAGCGAGTGAGCAACCATGCCTGACGACGTCACCCCGGACGTGCCGGCCGAGCCGATCCAGCCGATCGAGCTCCAGGACGAGATGGAGAGCTCGTTCCTGGACTACGCCATGTCCGTCATCATGTCCCGCGCCCTGCCGGACGTGCGCGACGGGCTCAAGCCGGTGCACCGCCGGATCATCTGGGACATGGACCAGCAGGGGTTCCGGCCCGACCGTCCGTACGTGAAGTGCGCCCGCGTGTCGGGCGACACGATGGCGCGGTACCACCCGCACGGCGACAGCGCGATCTACGACGCGCTCGTGCGCATGGCGCAGCCCTTCTCCCTGCGCCACCCCCTGATCGACTTCCACGGCAACTACGGCTCGCCGGACTTCGGCCCGGCCGCGTCGCGCTACACGGAGTGCCGTCTGCACCCGATCGCGATGCAACTGCTCGCCGGCATCGACGAAGAGACCGTCGACATGATGCCGAACTACGACGGCACGGCCGAGCAGCCCGTCGTGCTCCCGGCGCGCTTCCCCAACCTGCTGGTGAACGGCAGCCAGGGCATCGCCGTGGGGATGGCGACGAACATCCCGCCGCACAACCTGGGCGAGGCGATCGACGCCACGATCCACCTCATCGACCACCCCGACGCCACCCCCGACGACCTGATGCAGTTCGTCAAGGGCCCGGACTTCCCGACCGGCGGGAGCATCCTCGGCCGGGCCGGGATCATCGAGGCCTACCGCACGGGTCGCGGCAGCGTGAAGATGCGCGCCACCGCGGAGATCGTCGAGGGCAAGCGTGGGCAGACCGAGATCGTCGTCAGCGAGCTGCCGTACCAGACGAGCTGCTCGGCGATCGCGGCGCGCATCCAGGAGCTCGTCGACAGCGGTGAGCTCGAGGGGATCGCCGACGTCAACGACGCGTCGTCGGGCGGTTCGACGCACCTGGTGATCTCGCTGAAGCGCGACGCCAACGCCAATGTCGTGCTGAACAAGCTCTACAAGCTGACCCAGCTGCAGACGAGCTTCGCGATCAACATGGTCGCCCTCGTCGACGGCGTGCCGCGCACGCTCAACCTCAAGCAGCTGCTCGACGGCTACGTCGCCCACCAGATCGACGTCATCACGCGGCGCTCGCAGTTCCGCCTGCGCAAGGCGCGCGACCGCGAGCACATCCTCGAGGGCCGCATCAAGGCCCTCAACGTGATCGACGAGATCATCGCCCTGATCCGCGGCAGCGACGACGCCAACGCGGCGAAGCAGGGCCTGATGGCGCCACCGTTCGAGTTCACCGAGCGCCAGGCCGTCGACATCCTCGACATGCAGCTGCGCCAGCTGACGCGCCTGTCGCGGATCGACCTGGAGACCGAGCTCGAAGACGTCCGGGCGCGCATCGCCGAGCTGGAGGCGATCCTCGCCGACGACGCCAGGCTGCGCGGGGTCATCAAGGACGAGCTGCGGGCGATCAAGGAGGAGTTCGCCACGCCGCGGGTCTGCCGCATCACGCTCGACACGGGCGAGATGTCGATCGAGGACCTGGTCGACGACAAGGAGCTCGTCGTCGTGATGACCGACGCCCAGTACGTCAAGGCCGTGCCGGCGGCGTCGTTCAAGACGCAGGCCCGGGGCGGGCGCGGGGTGAGCGGCGGCAAGCTCAAGGCCGACGACATCGTCCGTCACGTCATCTTCACGACGGCGCACGCCTACCTGCTGTTCTTCTCGAACCGCGGCAAGGTCTACCGCCTGCGGGCGCTGGAGCTCCCCGAGCGCGATCGCACGGCCAAGGGCGTGCCGATCGTGAACCTGCTGCCACTGGCGCCGGGGGAGAAGATCCAGGCGATCATCGACACCCGCGACTTCGCCGGCGAGCGCTTCTTGTTCTTCGCCACCAAGCAGGGCACGGTGAAGAAGACGGCGTTCGACGAGTACGACTCGAGCCGGCGCGACGGCCTGATCGCGATCAACCTCCGCGACGGTGACGAGCTCGTGCGCGTGATCGAGACCAGCGGCGGCGACGACATCTTCATGGTCAGCCGCAAGGGCATGACCATCCGCTTCAACGAGGACGAGGTGCGGCCGATGGGCCGCTCCGCGGCCGGTGTGCGCGGCATGAAGCTGCGCCCGGGCGACGAGGTCGTCTCGGTGGACGTCGCCCGGGACGACACGGCGATCCTCATCGTCACCGAGGCCGGCTACGGCAAGCGCACCCAGCTCGACCACTACCACACCCAGGGCCGTGGCGGGCAGGGCGTCATCGGGATCAAGCTGACCGGGCGCAAGGGTGAGGTGGTCGCCGCGTTCATGGTCGGGCTCGACGACGAGATCGTGGCCGTGTCCTCGGCGGGACAGACGATCCGCATGCCGGTGCGCGACATCTCCTCGCAGGGCCGCAGCGCGACCGGGGTGCGCCTGATGAACCTCGACGAGGGCCAGACGGTCGCCTCGGTGGCTCCGATCCTCTCCAACGACGACGCCTGATCGCACCACCCTGATCGCGAGGGTGTCGCTCGGCGGTTCGCGCCGCCCACGTGAGAAGCGATCCGCCACGACGTGGCGACAGGGAGGGACAGATGTCCCGACGAACGCGCGATCGTGATGATCGCCATGGTGATCGTGGTCAGGCGGTGCCGCTCGTGGCGGCCGTGCTCGCCGTGGCCGTGGTCGTGACGCAGGCGGTGGGGACCCTGGCCGGCGACGTCGTCGACGCCGCACGGGCCCGGTCGGCCGCGGATGCGGCGGCACTGGCCGGTGTCGAGCGCGGACGGGTGGCGGCGGAGGCGTTCGCCGAGGCCAACGGCGCCACGCTGCTGTCCTGGCGACGGGACGGCGGGTCCGTGACGGTGACCGTCCGCGTCGGCCGGACGACCGCCACGGCGCGCGCGGCGAGCGGGTGAGCCTGCCCCTGCTGCTCGCAGAGCGAAGCGTAGACTCGGGCGTCGTGACTCCGAGCAAACGCGCCGGCGACACCGTCGATGCCATCGTCGACGACCGCCAGGGGCGCGCGAGCGGGACTCGCAACGGCGCCGCCCGCGCCTCCAACGGGGCCGGCGCCGCGGACGGTGACGTGCCGCGCCGGCCGACGCCGCGGCGGCGCTCGGTGATCTCCGCCGGTACCGCCGTGAAGCCCGCGCGGGGGACGCGCTCCCGGCGGGGGATCTCCTCGAGCTCGATCACCAGGCGTCCGGCCCAGCGCTTCCCGGAGGACGGACGCCGGCGCCGTGCGACTGCCGCCACGACCAGCCCGGCCACTGCGGCGAAACGTTCGGACGCACCGTCGCAGCCGGCTCCGACCCGCGATGCCGGAGCGAGGGCCGGGTCGACCCGTGGCGCGGCACCCACGGCCGACGCCCCGACGACCGCTCCGAAGGTCGACGTCCCGGTGGCGAACGGGCCCTCGCCCGAGTCACCGGTGCCACCTGAGGCGGCCACGTCGGCCGCGGCCGCCTCGGCGCCGGCAGGTGCGCCGGCGGAGGAGCGCGCCACGCCGGCCGAGGGCGCATCCCTCGCACCGCCGCCACCTCCGGCGGCGCGCGTCGACCCCGAGGCACGACGCCCGACGACGGGTGGCGACGCCGGTGGAACGGGTACGGACACCGCTGTGATGCCGATGCCCGCGCCGGTGACCGTCCCGACCGAGCAGTCGCCCGCCGGGCGGGAGACCACCGAGCTGCCCCGTCAGGACGAGGCACCGCCGCAGGCCGGGCCCTCCGTCGCCCCGACGCTGGCGGCGCACGACGTCGCGCCGGTGCCGCGCCTGCTCGGCCGGCGGCCGCGGGTGCGCCGGGTCACCCGGGTGGTGCGTCACGTCGACCCGTGGAGCGTGTTCAAGGTCGGGATCGTCTTCAACCTGGTGCTCTACGGGATCCTGCTGACCTCGGGCGTGCTGCTCTGGAACGTCGCCTACGCCACCGGCACGGTGGACAACCTGGAGCGGTTCTTCGAGTCGTTCGGCTGGGAGGAGTTCGAGTTCAACGGCGGCGAGATCTACCACGCCGCCTGGATCGCCGGGATGTTCGGGGTCGTCGGGCTGACGGGAGCGATGGTGCTCGGGGCGACGCTGTTCAACCTGATCACCGACCTCGTCGGTGGTGTGCGGATGACCGTGCTCGAGGAGGAGGTCGTCGAGCGGACCGCGGCGCCGATCCGCCGCTTCGTGGTCCGTCGCCCGACCAGCTCGGGTGACCCGTCGGCCGGGCTGCGCCGCGAGGTCGACCGGCTCCCCGCCCGCCAGGACGACGACCCGGAGTGATCGTCACGCCGACGGCGGTTGGCCCTCGGCGTCGCAAGAGGTAGCGTTCCGCCCGCCAGCGGGGCTATAGCTCAGTCGGTTAGAGCGCATCCCTGATAAGGATGAGGTCGCTGGTTCGATTCCAGCTAGCCCCACCGCACGCCCAGGTCAGGGGCGACGAGCCCGACCGGCGCGTTCCGGGGCCCGTCAAGGCGAGCAGTGCAGTCGGTTGCGCCGCCCGGGGTGGGAGGAGACTCGACAGCCGGACTCGCTGTTGACCGCGGACACGGTCGAGGGCGTTCGTCCGCTGCGTCCTGCGACCGTCGAGTCGAGTGGCGTTGCGAACCTCGAGCGATGACTCGGCGGTCTCGGCCTGATCAGCTCGACCACGGAGGGCAGTCCGCGACCAACTGAGCCGCTGGTCGGAGCACGGAGCGACCGTCGAGCAGGGCCGGCTTTTCGCTCCCGAGAAGGCTGTCGTCGCTCCTTCGGTCCCGTCTCGCCCCAGGTGCTGTCGGGTCCGAGCCCCGATCCGCTTCCCGTGTTCATCCTGCTCACCGGTGTCGCCGACCGGGTGGTGCGACGTTGTCGGCCGGAGAGCCGGCTCGCTGCGCCTCGCCAGCTCATGGTCTCACCGTGGCGCTCCCGGCGTCGGGGGGTTGACAGCGATGACACAGGAGGAGTAGTTAGACCAGAGATCATTAGAGATCTGACTATCTAGCCTCTGACAACTGAGCGAGGGGGGTCACATGGAAAGGCGGCGACGGAGGGGATGGGACCCGACGACGGTTGCCGACGTGCGGTTGTCTCGTCGGTCCGCCCTGCGCCTCGGTGCGATGAGCGCCGCCGCGATCGGGTTGGCCGCGTGCGGCGACGACGATGACGACGGACCGTCGGCGCCGGCGACCGAGCCGACGTCCGCACCACCCGCGTCGGCGAGCGGCACCGCCACGACCGCTGGTGCCGGCGCCACGTCGGTGCCGGCAGCCCGTGTCGGCACCCTCCGCTACGCGACGAGCCTCGGCCCGGCGGGATTCGACCCGATCAAGCAGACCAACTCGATCCAGAACGTGTGCGTGTTCCCGATCTTCGATCGGCTGGTCCACCTCTCACCGGAGGGCACGGCGATCCCCGGGTTGGCCGAGTCCTGGGAGTTCCGGGACGACGGCCGGGTGCTCCGCATGCAGCTCCGCGGCGGGGTCTCGTTCCACGACGGGACACCGTTCGACGCCGAGGCGGTCAGGGCCAATCTGGAGCGAGCGAAGACGACCGAGGGCTCGGTGGCGGCAGGCGACCTCGCGGGCGTCGAGACCGTCGAGATCGTCGACGACCACACGGTGGACCTGAGGCTGACGGCGCCCGACGCATCGTTGCCGCTCAAGCTCAGCGATCGTGGCGGCTGCATGGTCAGCCCGGCCGCGTTCGACACGGTCGACACCTCACCGGTGGGGACGGGCGCGTTCCTCCTCGACGAGTTCCAGCAGGACGTCTTCGTCCGCTACGTGGCCGCAGACGACCACTGGAACGCATCCGAGGTGCACATCGAGGCCCTCGAGATCTCGGTGATCGCCGACGGGCAGGTGATGCTGAACGGACTCCAGACCGGCGCCCTCGACGCCATCCCCATCGATCCCAAGCTCATCCGTGACGCCGAGCGTGCCGGCTTCACGGTGCAGCGGTACCCGACGACGTTCATCGATCATCTCTGGATCAACCGCTCCGAGCCACCGCTCTCGGATGTCAGGGTGCGCCGGGCCCTCAACCATGCGATCAACCGCGAGGGTCTGTGCGAGGCCCTGACCGACGGCCAGGACCAGCCCGCGTACCAGCTCTTCGCCGACGGCTATTTCGCGGCCAGTCCCGATCTCGGTGAGGCCAAGTACGAGTACGACGTCGAGAAGGCCAAGACGCTGCTCGCCGAGGCGGGTTACCCGGACGGGTTCGACCTCGACGTGTGCACGGTCACGCTGCCGCAGTACGTCGTGCTGACCGAGGCCGTCCAGGCGATGCTCGCCGACGTCGGCATCCGGGTCCACGTGAACCAGCTCGACATCACCCAGATCCTCGAAGAGTTCCTGGAGAAGCAATCGGATCCCGCACAGGTCGGCTCACTGACCGGGCGAGCGGATCGGTCGCAGTCCTTCTCGCTGCTGTTCACGTCGGGCGGCTATCTGAATCCGGGCGGTCACTCGACGCCCGAGTTCGAGGAGAAGGCGAGGATCGCCCTCGAGACGCTCGACCCGGCGGCCCGGACCATCGCCCTGCAGGAGGCGAGCCAGCAGCTGATGGTCGACGCGCTGGCCGTGCCCCTCAAGTTCCCGACCAACGCGATCGCCATGACGGACAAGGTCAAGGCGTTCCCGATGGCGTTCTCGCGCAAGCCCGAGTTCACGGGAGTCGTGCTCGATGGCTGACGAACTGGTCTCGTTCGGCGAGCAGCTCCGCCGCCTCGCCGCGCAACGCCCCGACGAACGGGCGATGGTGATCGTCGCCTCCGATGGCACCCGCGACGAGCTGACGTGGTCCGAGCTCGACGCCCAGTCGAACGCGGCAGCCCGACTGTTCGCGAGCGCCGGGCTGGGTGTCGACGACGTGCTCCCGATCGTGATGCTGGCATCCCGGTGGCACGCGATCTCCGTGTACGGCGCGTGGAAGCTCGGCGTCAACGTGATGCCGCTGTCGGACCGGCTGCCACCACACGAGCTCGGCGAGATGCTCACCTGTGCGGGAGGTCCGGCCGTGGTCGTGGCGCGTCCGTCGCCGACGATCGACGCGCTCGGGGCTCGCTTCGAGCGCGTGATCGGCCCTGACGACCTCGCCGTCGCCGTGGCCGAGTTCGACGCGGGCGCGCTCCCCGACGCCGTGGCGCCGCGAGCCATCCTCTTCGCGTCGGGCGGTTCCACGGGGCGGCCGAAGATCGTCAACTCCTACGGGGCAGGGGCGAAGGTCCCAGGGAAGACCCTGCCGGTCGGGGAGCAACTCGGTCAGCGGCGCGGCCAGCGGACGCTCGTCACGAGCCCGATGTACCACGCCATGGGCTTCAGTAGCGCGTACCTCAGCCTGTTCGAGGACCGCCACCCGATCGTCATGGAGCACTTCGAGGCCGGGCTCGCGCTGCAGCTGATCGAGGAGTACCGCATCAACTACGTGCTCGCGGTCCCCACGATGATGCAGCGGATGATCCGCCATCCCGACATCGAACGGCGCGACCTGTCGTCGGTCGAGACCTTGCTGCACGCCGCCGCACCGTGCGCGCCCTGGCTCAAGCGGGCATGGATCGACCGGCTCGGCACGTCACGGGTCCGGGAATTCTACTCGGCATCCGAGCAACTGGGGTTCACGATCCTCGACGGCGACGAGTGGCTCGCTCACCCGGGCAGCGTGGGACGACCCGTCAACTCCGAGCTGCGGATCCTGGACGACGACGGCAACGAGCTGCCGCCCGGCGAGGTCGGCGAGATCTTCATGAAGATCGCCGGCACCGACGGTCCGATCTTCGAGTACCTCGGGGAGCAGCAACCCCGTGTCACCCCCGACGGCCTGGCCAGCGTCGGGGACCTCGGGTGGGTGGACGCCGACGGCTACCTGTACATCGCCGATCGCCGCACGGACCTGATCATCACCGGCGGCGCGAACGTGTACCCCGCGGAGGTGGAGGCGGTGCTCTCCGAACGCCTCGACGTGCGTGATTGCGTCGTCGTCCCGGTGCCGAGCGAGGAGTGGGGCAATCAGGTTCATGCGATCATCGAGCCGGCGGATCCGGCGAACCCACCGAGCGTGGACGACCTCATCGCCCACTGCCGCAGCAGACTGGCGCCGTACAAGGTCCCCAAGAGCTGGGAGATGATCGCAGAGATGCCACGCAACTCCGCCGGAAAGGTGCGCCGCAGCGCCCTGGCAGCCGAACGCCGCTCACGGTCCGCGGCCTCATGACCGGCCCCTCCGCCGATGACAGGAGCGACCACTTCGAGGACCTCATCCGCAAGGTTGCCGGGCAGCGCAACAACCAGCGCGACGTCGACACGATGGTGGCGGTCATGCAGATCGTGCGTGCCGCCAACCGCATCTCCCAGGACGTCGATGCCAAGGTCCATCGGCCCCTGGGGTTCTCCATCGCCGGCTTCCGCGTGATGTCGGCGATCTACATGGACGGGCCGGCGGAACCGGCCCGCCTGGCCCGCCTCGCGGGCGTGTCCAAGGCCAGCATCTCGAGCGTCCTCAACACCCTCGAGAAGGACGGGTTCGTCGTTCGGGAACGCCGTTCTGCGGACCGGCGCATCGTGACCGTCTCGTTGACCGAGGCCGGAGCAGCGGCGTGCCGCATGGCGACCGACCGCCAGCTGGCCCTGGAACGAGCCTGGCTGGCCCCACTGAGCGAGGAGGAGGTCCAGACCCTGCTGCGCCTCCTCCGCAAGATCCTCACCGGCCGTTCCCACACCACTGACCAGCCGTCTCGCCCAGAGGAGGAGCCGTGACGACCTACGAGGACATCATCGTCGAACGCGACGTCGCACCTGGGGTGACGCTCATCAGGCTGAACCGCCCCGCCCGGCTCAACGCCATGCGCTTCCAGTCCTACGCCGAGCTGACCGACGCCCTGACCGGGCTCGAGACCGGCGCGCTCGTGATCACGGGCGAAGGGCGGGGCTTCTGCTCCGGTGACGACGTCGAGGCCGTGTTCAACCGGGGCGAGGGGGATGGCGTCGACATGGGGGAGAACCCGGGCCTCCAGAGCGTCGCCGCGCAGCTCCTGTACGCCCCGTACCCCATCGTTGCCGCCGTCAACGGCGTCGCGGTCGGGTGGGGCATGGAGCTCGCCTTGATGGCCGACCTCCGGCTCGCGAGCACCACTGCCCGGTTTGCCGAGTTCTTCGTGCTCCGCGGGCAGATGGCCGACGTCGCCAGCCTGGTGCGGCTGCAACAGCTGATCGGCCGCGAAGCTGCGACTCGGCTGCTGCTGACGGGTGAGATGATCGACGCGCAGACGGCTCGGGAGCTCGGCCTGGTGACCGACGTGGTCGAGCCCGACGCGCTGTTGCCGGCCGCGCTCGACCTCGCGACGACGCTCGCGTCGCGTGCGCCCCTGGCGGTTCGCGCGATCAAGGAAGGGTTGCGCCGGGCGAGCGAACCGGACTGGCACGAGTTCGCGTCATGGGCCGCGCCGACACACGCCCGTCTCTTCAAGACCGCTGATCACCGCGAGGCGGTCAAGGCCTTCCTCGAGCAGCGCGAACCGCACTTCACCGGAAGCTGATCGACGGTGCCGACACCCCCCACCCTCGAAGCGTTCGCCGCCGAGGCGATCGAGTTCCTCGAGCGCCACGCGACCCGACGCGCCGTGAGCCTGCCCGCGTGGGGCGACGGGCCGGACCACCTCGGTCTCCTCGGGGACGACACGGATCCGGACGACGCCATCGCCCGCGCGAAGGCATGGCAGGCGACGAAGTTCGCCAACGGCTTCGGGTGGCTCACCGGGCCCGCGGAGCTCGGCGGCCGGGAGCTCCCGCTCACCCACGACATGCTCTTCCAGGAGCTCGAAGCGGAGTTCGACGTGCCGCAGGGTGCCCTCAGCGTCGGGCTCGGCATGGTGCTGCCGACGATCGCGCGGTGGGCGAATCCGGACGTCCGGCAGCGCTACGCCCTGGGACTGGTGCGCGGTGAGCTCGTCGGCTGTCAGCTCTTCTCGGAGCCTGACGCGGGCTCCGACCTGGCGAACATCAGCACGGCCGCCATCCCCGACGGCGACGAATGGGTGATCAACGGTCAGAAGGTGTGGACGTCGACGGCCCGCCACGCCGATGTCGGGCTCCTGCTCGCGCGGAGCGACCCCCACGGGCAACGCCACCGGAACCTGACGGCCTTCGTCCTCGACATGCACGCACCAGGCGTCGAGGTCCGGCCGATCCGTCAGATGAACGGCGGATCGGAGTTCAACGAGGTCTACTTCACCGATGTCCGCGTTCCCGATGCCCATCGGCTCGGACCCGTCAACGGCGGGTGGCGTGTCGCCATCTCGACGCTGATGAGCGAACGCTCGTCGATCACGTCCGGGCGCTCGGGTGGCATCGTCAACCTGGACCGGCTGTTCCAGCTCGTCGAGCACGAGGCGCCGGGGGACGCGCACGCGCGACGGCTCGCAACGCAGGCCTACATCACCCAGTGGCTGCTGCGACAGGTCGGCCGGCGCATCGCCGCGACGCTCGTCGCCGGGGGCGAGCCCGGCCCGTTGTTCTCGATCGGGAAGCTGCTCATCGCCCAGAACCTCCGGGAGGTCGCGGCGTGTGCAGCGGCCGCGCTCGGTCCCGCGCTCGTGGCCGACACGGGCGAGTGGGGCACCTATGCCTGGAGCAAGGTGCCGCTGAGCATCTGGGCCTACTCCGTGGGCGGTGGCAGCGACGAGATCCAGCGCAACATCCTGGCCGAGCGATGTCTCGGTCTGCCTCGTGATCCGCGTCCGGAGCGCTGACCCGGCGGAACTCGGCGCGGGCGTCGTGCCCGGGCTGCCTAGGCTGGCCCTCGTGCGCGCATGGTTCCGATGTTGATCTGAGCTCGCCTCCCGGGTGCCGGCGACCCTCGTGTCGGCACTGTTGGTGGTGCGACTGGTCGACGAGACGGTCGCCTTCCTCCCGTACGGCGCGCTCGAGCCGATCCGCGCCGACCTCGGCCTGACCTACACCCAGGCCGGCGTGCTGCTCGGTGTGTACCCGGGCGTCGCGCTCGTCGGGACACCGATCGGCGCGCTCGCCGACCGGGTCAGCCGGCGGGCGATGGCCAGCGTCGGCGCCCTGGGCTACGGCGCCGGGCTCGCGCTGTTCGCCCTCGGCAGCGGCTTCTGGCCGGCCTTGGTGGCCGTGTGCGTGATGGGCCTCGCCGGCGATGCGATGGTCCGCGGCGTCGAGGTCGCCCTCGTCGACGTCGCCGGTGACCGGCTGGATGCGGCCGTGGCCCGCACGACCCTGCTGGCGACGATCGGTGACCTCGCCGGTCCTGCCCTGCTGGCCACCGCCCTCGCCACGGGGCTCGGCTGGCGCGGTGCGTTCGTCGTGACGGCGGCCGTGCTCGTCGCGTACGGGGTGTGGCTGGCGATGGTGCCGATCCCCCGCCCGGCCGATGCCGCGGACGAGGATGCGCCCCGCCACGGGCTGCTCGCCGTCGTACGTGACCGGCGGGTGCTGCGCGCCGGGTTGCTCGGCATCGCCCTCGACGTGTTCGACGAGCCGTTCTTCGCCTTCGCCATCGCCTACCTGGTCACGTCGCGTGACTGCCCGCCGGTCGTGGCCACGCTCGCCGCCGGCGCCAGCGTGGTCGGTGGTGTCGCCGCCTCCGCGATCGCGTCGCGGCCCCGCCGTCGCCCGCTGCGCATGGTCCACGGGGCCTGGCTGCTGGGCGCCGGCGCGCTGGGGATGGTGCTCGCCCCGCACCCTGCCGTGGCGGCCGCCGGCGCCGCGCTGCTGGGGGCCGGCCTCACGCTGGCGTGGATCGCCCTCCAGGGGCACGTCCTCACGTTGCGGCCGGGTCAGGCCGGCGCGACCTCGGCGATCGTCGGCGCCGTGTCGCAGGTGGCCATCGCGGTGCCCGTCGTCGTCGGGCGGGTCGCCGATCGCCACGGCATCGCGCTGGCCATGACCCTGTACCTGGTGGTCGCCGCCGGCTTCGTGCTCGCCGCGGCCCGTGAGCGGCGGGCCGGCACCGCGCCGACGACATGAGCGGGCGCCCGCCCCGGTCCTGCGGTTCCGGGCCGGCCGCTGCGTACGCTCCCGGGCATGTCGGATCATGGTGCAGCAGCCCGACGGATCGTCGTCGGCGTGGACGGTTCGGAACGCGGCCGCGCCGCGCTCGAGCGAGCGGCGATCGAGGCGGCCGCACACGACGCCGTGCTCGAGGTCGTGCACGCGTGGACGTTCCTGGACCAGCCGGGTCCGCAGTTCGACCCGCACTACGGCGAGGACCGGGCGCGGGAACGCATCCAGGCGTACGTCACCGACGTGCTCGGCGCGGAGCCGCCGGTGCCGGTGACGCTGCGGCTGATCAACGATCACCCGGCGCCGGCACTGATCACGGCTGCGGAGGGCGCGTTCACGCTCGTCGTGGGCGCGCGCGGCCTCGGTGGCTTCAAGGGGTTGGTGCTCGGCTCGGTGAGCCGCTACGTCGTCGCCCACGCGCCGTGCGCGACGCTCGTGGTGCGCTGAGGCACGCGCCGGCGCACCGGTGGTGAGCGGTGCGCCGGCGCGGCCGGGCTAGACCGATCTCCTGCCGAAGATGCTGTACCCCCCTGGCCCGATGAGTGCGGCCAGCACGAGCAAGATGATCCCCCAGAGGATCGATCCGCTGATCAGGACGATGATCCCGATGATGGCGACCACCGCAGCGATGATCCAGAGCAATGTTGCGGACATTCGTGACCTCCCGACACTCAGTCCGACCGTCACCGTAGCCCGCTGCAGCGGCACCGCGGTGACACCCGGCGAGCGACGGCTACCGTGATGATCCTGATGTGGCGAGGCGACGCGCAGTGAAGATCCTCCGACGAGCGCTGTTCGCGCTGTGGCTCGCCGGCGTCATCGCCGGTGCGATGCGCCTGCGCGGACGCGGTGGTGTGCCACCGCAGCACGGCGGGTGGCAACCGATCGACGTCAAGGAGGGGTGACGGCCGCCGTCGGCCTGGTCGGTGGCGGCGTCGTCGCCGACCGGCTCCGCAGCATCGCCCGCAACCGCTACCAGTTCGTGTCGCCCGACGTCGACGCGCCGATCGTGGTGCTGGCGATGGGCGGCCCCCACGCCGAGCTCGCCGAGCGGTTCGTGCGCCGCGGTACGCACGTGGTGTCGACCTCCGGATCGAGCGCGGACGTGCGCGAGCTGCTCGAGCTCGACGACACCGCCCGCGACGCCGGCGTGAACCTCGTCGTGGGCGCCGCGGTGTCACCCGGCTTGAGCGGGCTGTTCGCCCGGCACCTGGCCGCGCGCCTCGCCCGCTGCCACGAGCTGCACATCGCGATGCACGGCACGGCCGGACCGGCGTGCGCGCGCGAGCACCATCGTGCGCTGCGCGGCTGGGCGATCGGCTGGCACGACGGGCACTGGATCGAACGCCCCGCCGGCACGGGCCGCGAGCTGTGCTGGTTCCCCGAGCCCGTCGGCGCCCGGGACTGCTACCGCGCCGAGATGCCCGACCCGTGGTTGTTGCATCGCAACTTTCCCGAGATCGAGCGGATCAGCGTGCGCCGTTCGGCGACCCGGCGCGACCGCTTCACGGCGCGCCTGCCGATGCTGAGTCCGCCGCACCGCGAGGGTGGTGTCGGTGCGCTGCGCGTCGAGGCGCGTGGCGAGGACCACACCGGCGCCCGGACCACACTCGTCATCGGCATGGCGGAGCTGATCGGCACGGCGGCCGCAGCGGTGGCCGGCGCGTTCGTCGACCTGCTCGCCGGTGGCGGGGTCGCGCCCGGGGTGGTGACCGCGGGCGACGCCCGCCTGCCGAACACCGAGCTGCTCGCCGCCGTCGCACGCGGCGGGGTGCGCGTGCAGGCGTTCACCGGCGTCCCGTCGGGCTAGCACGGCGCGGGCGGCGGGTCACGGCGACCAGCGCGGATCCCGCCCGAGCATGCCGAGCACCCGGTCGAGCAGCGGGGCGTCCGCCGGGACGGCGACCTCGGGGCCGAACGCGCCGTCGCGCTGGTCCTCGGTGCCCGGGCCGGAGAACGAGGCGGCGAACGCGGCGACCGCCTCCAGCGAGCGCTCGTCGACGTGGAACGGCTGCCCGGTCGCCACCGCGAGGTCCCAGCCGTGGACGACGAGCTCGTCGAGCGCGACGAGCCCGCAGACCTCGCCGGGGAGCTCGATGCCGCCGGCCTTCGTCATGCCCGTCCATGCGTCGGGGTCGCGCCAGGCGGCCGCCAGCGTGTCCAGCGCCGCAGGGATGCGCGTCCGCCAGTCGTGGCCGAGGCGGGCCGCGTCACCCGACGGTGCGGCGTCGGGAAGGTCGACGGCGTCCTTGGTCGCGGCCCACGTGAACGCGAGGGCCAGGCCGTCGATGTGGTCGAGCAGGTCGCCGACGCGGTAGTCGGGGCACGGGGTGCGGGCGGTGAGGTCGCTCTCCGCCACGTTGCGCACGAGCTCGGCGAGGTGGGTGGCGGCGGGACCGAGGTCGACGTGGTCGGGGTTCATGCGCACTCCGACGACGCGAGGGTGGAGAACTCATCGGCGGTGCAGCTCGGTACGTCCGGGACGGCGGCGTCTCGGTACGTTCGCGGGTGGTCACACGAACCATGGGGGGTGGTGGTGGCACTCGATCACGCGACCAGGCAGCTCCTCGAGGAGCTCGCCGGCAGCGGCGGACGTCCGCTGCACGAGAGCACGCCGGAGGAAGCCCGAGCGCTGTCGGCCTCGCTCGCCTCGATGGCCGGCCCGGCACCGCGCATGGCGCGCAGCGACGACCTCGTGGCCCCGGGACCGGACGGTCACGACGTCCCGGTGCGGGTCCTCGTCCCGCCGCAGGGCGCCCGCGGGGTGATCGTCTACCTGCACGGTGGCGGCTGGGTGATCGGCACGATCGACGAGTACGACACGCTGGCCCGCAAGCTCGCCGAGCGGACGTCCTGCGCGATCGTGCTCGTCGAGTACCGGCTGGCGCCCGAGCACCGGTACCCGGCCGCGGTCGAGGACTGCGCCGCGGCGTTGGGGTGGGCTGCATCGCACCGCAACGACATCGCAGGACGCGACGACGTCCCGCTGATCGTCGCCGGTGACAGCGCCGGTGGCAACCTCGCCGCCGTGGTCGCCCGGCGCGCCCGCGACGCCGGCGGACCACGGATCGACCTGCAGGTGCTCGTCTACCCGGTGACCGACGCCGACTTCACGCGGCCGTCGTACACGGATCCGGAGAACCAACTGCTGCTGACCCGGGAAGCGATGGAGTGGTTCTGGGACCACTACGTGCCCGACGTCGCGCGCCGAGCGGAGCCCGACGCCTCACCGTTGCGCGCGCCGTCGCTCACCGGGTTGCCACCGGCCCTGGTGCTGACGGCCGAGCACGACGTGCTGAGCGACGAGGGCGAGGCCTACGCCGAGCGCATGCGCGAGGCCGGCGTGCCCGTCGAGCACCACCGCCTCGAGGGCCAGATGCACGGCTTCTTCACCCTGCTGATGCTGCCGGGCAGCGAGCGGGGGTTCCAGCGCGTGGTGCGTGCGGTGCGCGCGTGCATCGCCACCCACAGCAAGCAGCGGGCGTTGCAGGCCGGCTGAGGGCCGGCCACACGACACCGGACACGAGAGGAGACAACGATGGGGGTCAACGCAACGCCGGTGACGGGCGACGTCGACGCGGTGGTGATCGGCGCCGGCTTCTCCGGGCTCTACATGAACTACCGGTTGCGCGACCAGATGGGCCTGCGCGTGCAGGTCTTCGAGGCCGGTGACGGCGTCGGCGGGACGTGGTACTGGAACCGCTACCCGGGCGCCCGCTGCGACTCGGAGTCGTACATCTACTGCTACACGTTCGACAAGGACCTGTTGCAGGAGTGGGAGTGGAGCGGGAAGTACCCCGAGCAGCCCGAGATCCTGCGCTACCTCGAGCACGTCGCCGACCGCTTCGACCTGCGCCGCAACATCAAGTTCGGCACCCGCGTCACCGGGGCCCGCTGGGACGACGAGACGCGCCGCTGGAGCGTGGAGACCGACCAGGGTGACGTCGTCACGGCCACGTACCTCGTCACGGCGGTGGGCTGCCTCTCGAGCGGGCAGATCCCGAACATCCCCGGTCTCGACGGCTTCCAGGGCGAGTGGTACCACACCGGCTCCTGGCCGCACGAGGGCGTCGACTTCTCGGGCAAGCGCGTCGGCGTCATCGGCACGGGCTCCAGCGGCATCCAGTCGATCCCGGTGATCGCCAAGCAGGCCGGCCACCTCACCGTCTTCCAGCGCACGCCGCAGTACACGGTCCCGGCGCGGCACGGCACGGTCGACAAGGCGTTCCTCGACGAGGTCAAGGCGCGCTACGACGAGATCATCGAGAAGTGCCGATGGTCGCTCGCCGGCCAGCCGTACACGCTGATGGAGCGCTCGGCACTGTCGGTGAACGACGAGGAGCGCGACGCGATCTACGAGGCGGCGTGGCAGGAAGGGGGCTTCAAGTTCATCCTGTCCACGTTCAACGACATCAGCACCGATCGCCGCGCCAACGACACGGCGTCGGAGTTCATCCGCCGCAAGATCCGCGAGATCGTGAAGGACCCGGAGGTCGCCGAGAAGCTCGTGCCGGTCGACCACCCGTTCACGTCGAAGCGACCGCTCATCGACACGGACTACTTCGAGACCTACAACCGGGACAACGTCACGCTCGTCGACATCCGCCACTCGCCGATCGTCGAGATCACCCCGACCGGCATCCGCACCGAGGACGCCCACTACGAGCTCGACATCATCGTGTTCGCCACCGGGTTCGACGCGATGACCGGCACGTTCAACCGGATGAACATCGTCGGGCGCGACGGGCAGCTGCTGCGCGACAAGTGGGCCGGTGGCCCGCTCACCTACCTCGGTGTGGCGACGGCCGGCTTCCCGAACCTGTTCATGATCACCGGTCCCGGCTCGCCGTCGGTGCTCAGCAACATGCCGGTGTCGATCGAGCAGCACGTGGAGTGGATCTCCGACCTGATCGCCCACATGCGGGCCAACGACATCGCGACAGCCGAGGCCGACCCGCAGGCCGAGCAGGAGTGGGTGGTGCACGTCAACGAGGTCGCCGCCCAGACCATGTACATGCTCGCCGACTCCTGGTACCTCGGTGCGAACATCCCCGGCAAGCCGCGGGTGTTCATGCCCTACGCCGGTGGCGTCGGCCCGTATCGGCAGAAGTGCGACGAGGTGGCGGCGGCGGGCTACGAGGGCTTCGTGCTCACCGCGGCCGAGCCGGTCGCCGCCTGAGCGACAGACGCTGACGTCCGCCGTGGGCCGTCAGGCGCGGTCCACGGCGGCCAGCACACGGCCGACGACGTCCGCGCGGGCGGCGTCGCGGATCCCCATGTGATCCACGCCCGGGTACGTGCGCAGCTCGACGTGGTCGAGGCGAGCGGCGAGATCGTGGGCCCAGGTGATCGGCGCGTCGCGATCGGCATCACCGTGCACCAGCAGGACCGGCGCGGCGCCCGGAGCGCGGCCGGCCGACTGCCGCTCGAGCGCGGCCGACCACGCCGGCGTGCGGAACCCCTCGGCGACGACCCACCGGGCCGGATCACCGCCGAAGCGTCGGTGCAGCCCGCTGAGACGCTCCCGCTGCAACACGCCGATGCGGTCGCGTGCGGCGGGGGTCAGCACGGCGTCAGCGTCCACCGGTTCGACCTCGGGCCACGTCGCGGCGACCTGCACGGCGCAAGCGGCCATGCCGGGCGTCGTGGCATCGTGCGCCATCGCCGCGGCGAGATCGGAGATCGCCGACATCGCGACCACGAGACGGAGATCCAGGCCGGCGCCGTCCTCACCGCACGCGAGCTGGTTCGCCCACAGCACGGCGTGGCCGCCCGCGGAGTGACCGATCAGCGCGAGCACGTTGCCGGCGCCGGCCGCGGTGAGCTCGGCTGCGGCGCGGGCGGCGTCGAGCACCGAGTGCCCCGCGGTCGTGCCGTGGAGATAGGGGTGCGCCCGGCCCTCCATGCCGAGACCGGTGAGATCGGGCGCCGCGACGACGATCCCGGCGCGGATCAGGTCACCCGTGTACCACGCCTCGAGCCCACGGCGTGACGGACCACAGCCCGGCGCCACGCCGACGGCACCGTGCACCCAGACCACGACCGGCCGCGGTGTCGGCGTGATCCCCGCTGGTGCAGCGAGCGCCATCGAGGCCGTCACGGGTCGTCCGGCGGCGTCGAGCGTCCGATAGCGCACGCGCCAGCCGACGGCGTCGGGCCGCACCGTCAGCGGCTCGGTGCCGAGCACCTCGCCACGGGGGCCGGGGCCGGGATCGAGCGGTGCGTAGAAGCCGGTGGGATCCGGGGTGGGCGGCGCCGTGCCCACACGGCGTTGCCACGCCCGGAGCGCACGACGACCCAACGAGCTGACCTGGGCGAACCGCGGGTGGACCACGGCGCGAGCGTACGGCGTCCACCCTGCCCCGAGGTCCGGTGGCGGAGGTCGTCGGTACCCTGGCCCAGGTGACCGAGCTCGTCCTGCCGTGGGTGCCCGAGGGCAGGCTCGTGCGCGTCGAGGGGCGGGGTGAGCTGTTCGCCCGCCTCCATCGGCATCCCGATCCGCAGGCACCGGTCGTGCTGCTCCTGCACGGGTGGACGGCGTCGGTGGACCTCCAGTTCGCGATGGCCTACCCGGCACTGGCCGAGCGGTACTCGTTCGTCGGCATCGACCACCGCGGTCACGGCCGCGGCGGCCGCACCCCGGACCCGTTCCGGCTGGAGGACGTCGCCGACGACGCCGCCGCGCTCGTGCGCACGCTCGAGCTCGGCCCGGTGGTAGCGGTCGGGTACTCCATGGGCGGGCCGATCGCTCTCCTGCTCGCCCGGCGGCACCCGGAGCTCGTGCGGGGCCTCGTCGCCCAGGCCACCGCGCTCGACTGGCGCAGCACCTGGCGCGACCGGCTGCTGTGGCGGGTGCTGCCGGTGTTCGGCTCGTGGCTGCGCACGAAGGGCTACCGGCGGCTGCTCAACCGTGCCGTGCCGTGGGTGCTCGGCGCTCGCCGGCGCGACGCCGGGGGCGAGCACCCGGTCCAGCCGTACCTGCCGTGGCTGCTGAGCGAGATGTCGCGCAACGATCCGTTCGTCATGGTCGAGGCCGGACGCGCCCTGTCCGCGTTCGACGCCCGGCCGTGGGCCGGGGACCTCGCGGTGCCTGCCGGCGTGCTGATCACCACCGCGGACCGGCTGGTGTGGCCGCGGCAGCAGCAGTCGCTCGCCGCCGCCCTCGGTGCCGAGACGCGCATGCTCCACGCCGACCATTTCGCGACGCTGTCGCACCCGGAGGACTACGCCGCGCTGACCGTCGAGCTGATCGACGGCGTCGTTCAGCGCTCGTCGGTGGGAGCTGCGGGGTCGCTCGCCGGCTCGGCGGTGTCGTCGGCCGCGGAGACCTGAGCGGCGAGCTCCTCCACCCGCCGGTTGAGCCGTTCGAGGGTGGCCGACAGCTCCGCCAACTGGTCGCGCAGCTCGTCGCCGGTCACCGCGTCGGCGAGCAGCAGCCGTACCCCGGCGATCTCCCGGGCGAGGAACTCGGTGTCGGCGCGGGTCCGCTCGGCGACGGCACGGTCGTGCTGCGCCTGGGTGCGGTCACGTGCCTCCTGGCGGTTCTGGGCGAGCAGGATCAGCGGCGCCGCGTACGACGCCTGCAGTGACAGCACCAGGGTCAGGAGCACGAGGCCGCGGTCCCACGGGTCGAACTGGAGCCGCCGCGGGGCGAGCAGGTTGAACCCGATCCAGACGACGATGATCACCGTCTGCCAGACGAGGAAGCGCGCCGTCCCGAGGTAGTGGGCGATCGACTCGGCGAAGCGCCCGAACGCCTCGCGGTCGTACTGGACGTCGAGGCGGCGCTCGGCACGCGGCGTGGTGAGGTCCTCGTACCGCTTCACCATGGCGATCCCACCGTGGTCCTCGCGGTCATGCCGACCTCGCTCGCGTCGTCACCCCCCGATGACGCTGGCGCCACCCCACGCCGAGCAAGCGATCGAGCACGTCGTCCACGGTCACCGCGCCGAGCAGGTGGTCGGCCTCGTCGACGACCGCGACGGCGAGCATGTCGTAGCTGGCGAGCAGCTCGGCGACGGTGCGGTCCGAGGCGTCGGGCGCGACGACGGGATCCATCGACAGGCAGTGGCGCAGCTCGGTGCTCGGCGGCTCGCGCAGCAGCCGCTGCACGTGTGCCGTGCCGAGGAACTTCCCCGTCGGCGGCTTCAACGGGGGCTGGCACACGAACACCTGTGCCGCGATGCTCACCACCCGATCCGGTTCGCGGATCTCGGCGAGTGCCTCGGCGACGGTGGCGGTCGGGCCGAGCACGATGATCTCCGGGGTCATCATGCCGCCTGCCGTCGCCTTCTCGTAGGAGAGCAGGTCGCGGATGACGTCGGCGTCCTCGGCGTCCATCGCCGCGAGGATGCGGCCGCGCTCCTCACTGGACATCTCGCCGAGCAGGTCGGCGAGGTCGTCGTACTCCATCTCCTCGAGCACCCCGACGAGGCGGTCGAGGTCGAATCCGCCGATCAGGCGGATCTGCTCGGGCTCCGGCAGCTCCTCGAGGAGATCCGCGAGCCGCTCGTCGTCCATCGCCGCGGCGAGCTGGCGGCGCTGGGCGAGGGGCATGCTGCGCAGCAGCTGGGCGACCTCGGAGGGGTGCACGTCGCGGAGCCGGGCGGCTTCGGCGGCGTACTCGTCGATCTGGGGGAACAGACCGGGCACCTCGTCGATGTCGACGAGGCGGAAGCTCGGCTTGCGGCGCAGCAGGTTGCGCCGCGCCAGGCGGACCTTGGCGATCTCGTACTCGGTGCCGCGGGGCCCCTCGACGATCCGGATGGCGACGTCCGACACGGTCTCGTCACCGACGCGGTGGTCGATCACGTCGCGGCCGATGAGCACCTCGTCGGGACGCGCCTTGAACGGGTTGAGGTCGACGTCCCAGCTGCGCAGCCGCATCCCGTCGCCCTGCAGGTCGGCGACGCGGTTGGCATTGACGAAGATGCGGCGGCGCTGGCTCTCGGCGACGAACCCGGTGACCCGTGGCGGCTGGCCCTTGGCCCCGGGCACGGCGACGATGTCCTGGACGCGGCCGATGGTGCCGCCTCCCGCATCGCGCAGGGGCAGCCGCATGACGCGGAACGCCCAGATCAGATCGCCGGCCACGGGCGGAGCCTACCCCTGGCTCCTGCCCGGGACCGGGGGTGCCGGGGTGCGGCGCGCGGCGCGTCAGGCCGGCGCGACCTGCACGAGCGTGTCGCTGAACGCGACACCGCCGCCCCAGTCGGTGAGCGTGTCGTTCGTGAGCGCGTTCGCCGGCGTGCCGTCGGGATGGTGCATCCGCCACCACCCCCAGGGGATGGCGACGACGCCCGGTCGCAGCCGGTCGCTGATGCGCACCGGCAGCGTCAGGGCGGCGCGGTCGTTCCACACGCGCGCCGGCGCGCCGTCGGTGAGGCCGCGCTCGGCGGCGTCGGCCGGGTCGAGCTCGACGAACGGCCCGCCCTCCGGGGGACCGTGCCTGGGCAGGTGGGCGTAGCCGGAGTTGAGGAAGCGCGGGTGGTGCTTGGGGGTCAGCAGCTGCAGCGGGTAGCGGGCGAGCAGCTCGGGGTCGCCCCCGGGGCCCTCGCGTGCGGGGATGTAGGTCGGCAGCGCCGGTTGGCCCATCGCCGCGAGGCGCTCGCTGCGCAGCTCGATGCGCCCCGACGGCGTCGGGAACACCCCCGAGGCCCACGGCCGGCCGTCGTCCGGGTACGGCACCTTCACCCACCCGACGCGTCGCAGCTCGTCGAGGTCGACCTTCGCCCCGAGCGCCTGGCGCAGCAGCTCCTCGTCGCTGTCGTACAGCGAGGGCTTGGTGAGGCCCATCGCCCGGGCCAGGCGGCGGAACAGCTCGGTGTTGCTGCACGCCTCGCCGCGCGGGGCGATCGCCGCCTCGTTCCAGCCCAGCCACAGGTGCCCCCAGGCGGGCACGACGTCGGTGGCCTCGAGCTGGGTGGTCGCCGGCAGCACGATGTCGGCGCAGCGCGCCGTGTCGGTGAGGAACTGCTCGTGGACGACCACGAACAGGTCGTCGCGCAGCAGGCCCTGGTGCACGAGCCCGGCGTTCGGGTTCGAGACCGCCGGGTTGACGTTCCAGACGATCAGCGCCGCGATCGGCGGGTCGAGTGCGGGGTCGGTGAGCGCCGCGCCGAGACGGCTCATGTTGATCGTTCTCGGCTCGCGCCCGGCGAGCAGCTCGGGACGTTCGAGCGCGGCCATGTCGATGACCGCCTCCTGCCACCCGCTCGTGCTGCGCGCGAGCCCGCCGCCGCGGTCACGCCATGCGCCGACGAGGGCCGGCAGGACGGCGAGCGTGCGGTGGAACATCGCCCCGTGCTCGTGGTGCTCGGCGCCGATGAGGGTGCGGATCGCGGCGGGGCGGATCGTGCCCCAGTCGTGGGCGAGCTGCTCGATCGCCGCCGGCTCCACACCGCAGATCGCCGCGGCCCGGGAGGGGGTCCAGTCGGCGACGTGCGCGGCGAGGTCGGCGAAGCCGACCGTGTGCGCGTCGACATAGGGTCGGTCGACGAGGTCGTCGCGCACGAGCACGTGCATCATCGCCAGCATCAGCGCGACGTCCGTGCCCGGCCGCGGCTGCACGAACACGTCGGCGGCCTCGGCGGTCGCCGTGCGCACCGGGTCGATCACCACCACCTTGGCGCCGTCCGCGCGGGCCGCCGCGATCGTCGGCCACAGGTGACGGTTGGTGAGCCTCGTGTTCGAGCCCCAGATCAGGATCAGCTTGCTGTGGCGCAGCTCGAGCGGGTCGAGGGCGAGGCCCGAGCCGTTGGTCATGCGCACGCCGTGGCCGACCGTGGGCCCGCAGATCGCGCGCTTCAGGCGGCTGGCGCCGAGCACGTTGAAGAACCGGCCGTCGAGGCCGGACATCGCCAGCAGGCTCTGGTTGCCGGCGTCGCTGAAGGGCAGGATCGCCTCGGCACCGTAGGTGGCGATGACGTCGTGCAGGCGCCGGGCGATCTCGTCGAGGGCGTCGTCCCACGAGATCTGCTCGAAGCGGCCCGAGCCCTTGGCGCCGGCGCGTCGCAGTGGGTGCAGCACGCGGTCCGGGCTGTACACGCGGTCCAGGAAGCGGTTGACCTTCGGGCACAGCTCGCCGGCGCTGTAGGGATGGTCGACGCGGCCGCGCAGCTTGACCGCCACGCCCTGCTCGACGGTGACGGTCCACCCGCACGAGTCCGGGCAGTCGTGATGACACGTGCCGTGGACGATCGTCGGCGGCATGGGCTCAGGCTAGGCACGGGCGGGGCTACCCTCGCCGGCGATGCCGACGACGCTGGCCAACTGGGCGGCGAACCAGCGGTGGGTGGCCGCGAGGGTCGCGGCGCCGCGCAGCACCGAGGAGGTCGCCGTCCTCGTGCGCGAGGCGGCGGCGGTGGGGCAGCGGGTGAAGGCGCTCGGCGGGCGGCACTCGTTCACCGCGGCGGCCGAGACCGACGGGCTGCAGCTCACCCTGGACCGGATGCACCGGGTGCTCGAGGTCGACCGCGACCGCGGCCGGGTGCGCGTCCAGGGCGGCATCCGCCTCCACCACCTGAGCGAGGCGCTCGCCGCGGTCGGCCTGGCGATGCCCAACCTCGGCGACATCGACCGGCAGTCGATCGCCGGGGCGATCGCCACCGCGACGCACGGCACCGGCCTCGCGTTCGGCAACCTCGCGACGACCGTGGTCGGCATCCAGCTGGTCGACGGCCGCGGTGACGTCGTCACGGTCGACGAGACGACCGACCCCGACCTGCTGCGCGTGGCCCGGGTCGGGCTCGGCGCCCTCGGGATCGTCACCGAGGTCACCCTGCAGTGCGTCCCGGCGTTCAACCTGCACGCCCGCGAGACGATCGAGCCACTCGACGACGTGCTCGACGGGTTGCTCGAGCACGCCGCCGCCGTCGACCACTTCGAGTTCTACTGGATGCCCGGGGGCGGCAAGCGCTGCCAGGTGAAGCGCAACCGGCGCACCGACGAGCCACCGCGCCCGCAGCCGCGCGCCGCGTACGTGCGCGACAAGTTGCTCGGCGAGAACCTCGGGTTCGGGCTCGTGTGCCGCGTCGGCCGGCGCTTCCCGACGGCGGCGCCGCGGGTCGCCCGGCTGGTGACGAGCGCCGCCGCGGAGCGCGACCTGATCGACCGCAGCGACCGGGTGTTCTGCAGCCCGCGCTGGGTCCGCTTCGTGGAGATGGAGTACGCGATCCCCGTCGAGCACCTCGCCGACGCCGTGCGCGAGGTGCGCGCGGCGACGCGCCGGCTGGCGACGCCGATCCTGTTCCCGGTCGAGGTCCGCGTCTCCGCGGCCGACGACATCCCGCTGTCGACGGCGTCGGGCCGTACCACCGGGTGGATCGCCGTCCACCAGTACCGGGGCGCGCCCTACGAGGAGTACTTCGGGCTCGTCGAGCGGATCCTCGACGGCGTCGGTGGTCGGCCGCACTGGGGCAAGCTGCACACCCAGCGGGCCGAGACGCTGGCCCCGCGCTACCCGGGCTGGGCCGAGTTCCAGGCGGCCCGCGACCGGTTGGACCCGGACCGCACGTTCGCCAACCCCTACCTCGACCGCGTCCTCGGCTGACACCGCCGCAGCGCTCGCCACTGGCCCCGGTGTGGTGAGCCTCGCCGGTTGCCGTCCAGTTCATGAGCGACGTGGTCGTTGGGGGGCTCGGTTGCTCATGTTCGGCCCTCGTCAGGAGCTCGTCGGGTGGCCACTCCACAGGGGAGGCCGCTCAACTGCGCAGGTCGCGTCGGCGTGGCCCGGACGACCGCTACCGTCGCCGGCATGCAGGTGACCTGCCCCCGCTGCGGCCGTGACGTCGACGAGCGCTTCTACGGTCCGTGCACGACGTGCCGCGACGAGCTGCGCGCCACGTACGTCGGCGAGGCACGCGTGGTCGAGGTGGCCGAGTACGAGCCGAAGATGAACGTGACCCCCAACGCCGTCGCCCTCAAGGACGACTGACCGGGGGAGCCGGCGCCCGGGCGCCGGTAACGTGTCGTGTCCCCGGGGACGTGGCGCAATTGGTAGCGCATCGCCTTTGCAAGGCGGGGGTTGCGGGTTCGAGTCCCGTCGTCTCCACCCGACCCGGCTGGTCGCTCCCCACGGTCGCCGCTCCGATCCGTCGGGCGCCTCGCGCCGGACGTACCGTGCCGCGATGACCCGGCTGCGATTCGGTGCCTTCCTGGCACCACATCACCCGACGGGCGAATCGCCCACGTTGATGTTCCAGCGCGATCTCGCGCTCGCCCGCCACCTGGACGAGCTGGGCTTCGACGAGTTCTGGTGCGGGGAGCACCACTCGTCGGGGTGGGAGACGATCGCGTCGCCGGAGATGTTCCTGGCCGCGGCCGGCCAGGTGACCCACAACATCAAGCTCGGCACGGGCGTGGTCAGCCTCCCGTACCACCATCCGTTCAACGTCGCCCAGCGGATCGTCCAGCTCGACCACATGACCCGGGGGCGGGCGATCTTCGGCTCCGGCCCCGGGGCGTTGCCCTCCGACGCCCACACCCACGGCATCGACCCGGTGCTCCTGCGCGACCGCCAGGACGAGGCACTCGGTGTGATCATCCGTCTGCTGCGCGGTGAGGAGCGCTTCTCCTACACGTGCGACTGGTTCGAGCTGCACGACGCCCAGCTGCAGATCCTCCCGCTGCAGGAGGAGCTGCCGATGGCCGTCGCCTCGTCGATCTCGCCGTCGGGCATGCAGCTCGCCGGCAAGTACGGGATCGGCGTGCTGTCGATCGCGTCGAACTCCACCGAGGGCATCAACGCCCTGCCGACGCAGTGGAGCTTCGCCGAGGAGGCCGCCGCCGAGCACGGGCAGACCGTGCGCCGCGAGGACTGGCGGGTGCTGATCTCGTTCCACCTCGCCGAGGACAAGGAGCAGGCCCGGCGCGAGGCGGTGCACGGGCTGCACCGCTGGCACAACGAGTACAACGTGTGGACCCTCGGGCGCCCCGGGGCGGAGGCCGTCGACGATCCCTGGGAGCTGCTCGACCGGCTCGCCGGCGACGGCGCCGAGGGCGCGGGCGCGGCGGTGATCGGCACGCCCGACGAGGCGGTGGCGATGATCCGCCACCTGCAGGAGATCACCGGCGGCTTCGGCGTGGTGCTCGGCTTCGCCCACGACTGGGCGAACCGCGAGGCGACGCTGCGGTCGTGGGAGCTGTTCGCCCGCTACGTGATCCCCGAGCTCACCGGCGCCACCCGCAACCTGCGCGCCTCGCAGCAGTTCCTCCACGACCACCAGGCGGAGCTGATGGGTGGGGCGAGCCGGGCGGTGATGAGCAAGATCATGGCCCACGAGCGGGCGGCCAAGGCGTTGGCGACGACGATGGAGCAGATGGCCAAGCGCCGCGCCGGTGATGACGCCCCGTTCCGGCCCGGTGCCGGGTTGCCGCCCGGCAAGTAGCGAGGGCTCAGCGCAGCGGGCTGACGTGGCCGAACGCGACGGCAGCCGCGTGGCCGACGTTCAGTGAGTCGACCGCCGGGCTGATCGGGATGCGCACGCGGCGGCGCGCCGCGGCGAGCGCGGCGGCCGACAGGCCCGGTCCCTCCGCACCCAGGAGCACCGCCACCCGCGGCGGCCGGCGCAGCGTCCACAGCGACTCGGCGCCGGCCGCCGGGGTCAGCGCCCACGTCTCAAACCCGGCATCGTGGAGGACGTCGAGGTCGCCTGGCCACGACGTCGCCCGGGCGATCCGGAGGTGGAGGATCTCACCCATGCTCACCCGCACGGTGCGCCGGTAGTAGGGGTCGATGCAGCGCGGGTCGAGCACGAGCGCGTCGACGCCGAACGCCCGTGCCGAGCGGGCGATGGCACCCAGGTTCTCGGCGTCGTTGAGCCCCTCCAGCACGGCGATCGTGTGCGCCGTGGACGCGACCTCCACCAGCGGGGGCAGCGGGCGCCGGTCGGCTGCGGCGACCGCGCCGCGGTGCAGGTTGAAGCCGACGGTGGCGGCCAGCACCTCCATGGGCGCCACGTACACGGGGGCGTCCAGGCCCTCGAGGCGTGGCCCGAGCTTGGCGAGGGCCTTCGGGGTGACGAGCACCGAGCGCACCCGGTGCGGCGAGTCGAGCAGGCGGGCGATCGCCGTCACGCCCTCGGCGATGAACAGCTCGTCGCGCTCGAGCCGCCGCCGGGCGGCGGGGTCGGGGAGAGCGACGTAGTCGGCGAGGCGCGGGTCGTCGGGGCGATCGATCGGCACCGGCACGACGGCAGTCTGCTCGGCCCCTTGACCTGAGGCGCACGCCGCGCGACCATCGAACGCATGTCCGCGAACGTGTGTTCCCGACCAGCCGAGGACCTGCTCGCCGGCATGCACCTGCAGGCCTCGCTGTTCGGTGCGGTCGAGGAGCCCGCCGTGGACACGTCGTTCGCCGGCGTGCGCCGCATCGGGCTCGACGAGCGGTCGTGGGTCGACCACCTGCCCGGGTGGCTGCACGGCGAGCAGGCGGTGTTCGACACGTTGATCGCCACGCTGCCCTGGCGCCAGCGCACGGTCACGATGTGGGACCGTCGCCTGCCCGAGCCGCGGCTGACGTGGTGGTGGACCCCCGAGCTGGGCCCCGAGCCGCTGCCCGTCCTGGCGACGATCCGCGCCGCGCTGTCGCGCCGCTACGCCGAGGCGTTCGACTCGATCGGCTTCAACTGCTATCGAGACGGCAACGACTCGGTCGCCTGGCACGGCGACCGCCACCGCCACATCGTGGACGACCCCGTCGTCGCCATCGTCAGCGTCGGCGCGCCGCGGCCGCTGCGGCTGCGGCCGCGCGGCGGTGGCCCGAGCCTGTCGTTCGAGCTCGGGCGGGGCGACCTGTTCGTGATGGGCGGGGCGTGCCAGCACGACTGGGAGCACTGCGTGCCCAAGGTCCGCACCGCCGAGCCGCGCATCAGCATCACCTACCGCCACGGCGCCCGCTGACGCCGCGATCGCTCGACCCGCTCGCGACCCCCGCCCGTCAACTTTTCGCGCTGGCGGACGCATGCGTTCCATGTTCGCGGAAAGTTGACGGATGCGACCCCCTGGCGTCGCCGACGGCGATCGGGGTCCGCCGCGAGCAGGTGGGGACGCGGGCAGGTGGGGAGTGGTCCCCGCTGACCCGTGGGGACCCTGTGGATACCGTCACCGGGCATGGAGCTGCTGGTCGAGGTGGTCCATGGGGACGCCTCGACGGACGTCGCGCTCGAGCTCGAGCCCGGTGCGACGTTCGGTGACGTCGCGGACGCGCTCGCGTTCCTGCACGGCGTGCGCGACGGCGCGACGCTGACCATCGCCCGCACCGGTCAGACGCCCCGGCGCGACGACCGCGTGGCCGACGTCGACATCCGCTCGGGTGACCGCCTGACGCTCGTCGACTCCATCAACGCGCTGTTCTCGGTGACGCCGCACGCCGTCGGCGCGACGCTCGTCGTGACGTCCCCGTCGGGGAACGAGATGGAGTACCCGCTGCGGTACGGGGACAACATCGTCGGGCGCGACCCCGACTGCGACGTCGTCATCAAGGACCAGCAGGCCTCGCGGCGGCACTGCCGGATCAACGTCACCGACGTCATCACGATCACGGACCTCGGCTCGAAGAACGGCGTCGTCGTCGACGGCACTGCGATCACCACCCCCCACGTGCTGCGCCCGGGGCAGGACGCCTACATCGGCGACCTGCGCCTGTCGATCCGCGACCACCTGCGCGCCGTCGAGGCCGTCGCCTCGCGCAACCGCGTCGAGTTCAACCGCCCGCCGCGGGTCACCCGGCCCTACGAGGGCATCAAGGTCGAGCTCCCCGCGCCCCCCGAGAAGCCCCGCAAGCAGCGCCTGCCGGCCATCTCCGCGGCCATCCCGGTCGTCCTCGGCATCGGCATGTACTTCTGGCTCGGGCCGTTCGGCGCGATCTTCATGCTGCTGTCGCCCGTGCTGCTCCTCGGCAGCTGGATCGAGGCCAAGCGCAACGGGACGTTCGAGTTCAAGGAGAAGCTGGCCGAGCACCAGCAGCTGCTCGCCGAGCGCGTCGCCCTGCTCGAACGCGAGCGCGACCTCGAGGTCGTCAGCCGCTTCCGGGAGTCGCCGGGGGCCAGCGAGCTGCACGCGCTCGTGCGCACCCTGTCGGACCGGTTGTGGGAGCGCGCCCCGGACGACCCCGACTTCCTGCGCGTCCGGCTCGGGACGGCGCGCCTGCCGTCGCGCACAGAGATCACCGTCGCCCAGGGCGGCGACCGCGACCTGCGCCGGGAGGTCGAGGCGATCCCCGGGCGCTTCCAGCTGCTCGACGACGTGCCCCTCGCCGTCGACGTGCTGCAGCACCGCGGGGTCGGCATCGCCGGCCCGCTGCACGCCAGCCGCGCCCTCGCCCGGTCGCTCGTCATGCAGGCGGCGACGCTGCACAGCCCCACCGACCTCGGCGTCGTCGCCCTCGTCGGCGAGGGCGGCCTGGCCGACTGGACGTTCCTCAAGTGGCTGCCCCACGCCCGCACGCTCGGCGGGTCCCAGCTCGCGTCGACGTCCCATCACGCGCTCAGCATCATCAAAGGCCTCCTCGACGAGCGCGGCGGCCGGCGCGAGGGGATGACGCTGCCGGCCGTGCTCGTCGTCATCGACGAGACCTGCCCCGTCGAGCGGCGCCGGCTGATGCCGCTGCTCGAGGCCGGCGCGGCGAGCGGCATCACGTTCGTGTGGGTCTCGTCGGCGCGGCACCGCCTGCCCAAGGCGTGCGGCGTCGTCGTCGAGATCGACCCCGACCACCTCTCCGCCCGCACCGGGTTCACGTCGTCGGGCATCACCATCGCCCCGACGCGCTGGGAGGGCATGTCGCTCGCCGATGCCGCGGCGTGCGCCCGCGACCTCACGCCGATCATCGACGTCAGCGGCCGCATCGACGACGACACCGAGATCCCGAGCTCGGTCGCGTTCGCCGACCTCTACGGCGGGCCGCAGATCCTCGACGACCCCGCCGCGATCCTCGAGCTGTGGCAGCAGCACGAGACCGGCGGCCACGAGCACGGGCTGCGGGTCCCGGTCGGCATGCAGTCCGGCGCCCCGTTCGTCCTGGACCTGCGCCAGGACGGCCCCCATGCCCTCGTCGCCGGCACCACCGGCGCCGGCAAGTCCGAGTTCCTGCAGGCGCTGATCGTCGGCCTGGCGACGATGCACAGCCCGGAGCGGGTCACGTTCCTCCTCGTCGACTACAAGGGCGGCGCGGCGTTCAAGGAGTGCGTCAACCTGCCGCACACCGTCGGCATGGTGACCGACCTCGACCGCAACGAGGTGCGCCGGGCGCTCGTGTCGCTCAACGCCGAGCTGCACCACCGCGAGCTCCTGCTCCAGAAGGCCGACGCCAAGGACCTGCTGGAGATGGAGCGCAAGGGCCACCCCGACACGCCCCCGAGCCTCGTCATCGTCGTCGACGAGTTCGCCGCCCTGGCCAAGGAGATCCCCGAGTTCGTCGACGGCGTCGTCGACGTCGCCCTGCGCGGCCGCAGCCTCGGGCTGCACCTCGTGCTGGCCACCCAGCGGCCGGCGGGCGTGATCACCGGGCAGATCCGGGCGAACACCAACCTGCGCGTCGCCCTGCGGATGGCCGCGGACGACGAGTCCGAGGACGTCGTCGGCTCCCCGGTCGCCGCGGCGATCGAGCGGCGCCTGCCGGGTCGCGCCGTCGCCCGCATCGGCCCACAGGAGCTGGTGCCGTTCCAGAGCGCGTACGTCGGCGGGCACACCCTGGCGAACGTGCAGCCGCCGATGGTGCGCGTGCGGCTGTTCGGCTTCGACCACGACACCCCCGTCGCCGAGGAGCGGCGCGTCGTCGTGCCGCCCGACCACCCGAGCGACCTGCAGCGCCTCGTGGCCACCCACCGGGCGGCGTTCGAGCTGCTCGGCGCGCCGCCGCCGCGGCGGCCGTGGCTGCCGCCGCTCGCCGCCAACTACGACCTCGGGCGGCTCCCGCGCGCCAAGGACGACACGGCGATCGTGTTCGGCGTCCGCGACGAGCCGGCCAAGCAGGTGCAGACGCTGATCCACTTCCGGCCCGACGTCGACGGCGGGCTGCTCGTCCTCGGCACGGGCGGTTCGGGCAAGACCGTCGCCCTGCGCACCATCGCCGTCGCCGCCGGGCTGGCCGCCGAGGCGAGCGGCCACCCCGTGGAGGTCCACGCCCTCGACTTCGCCGGCCGCGGCCTCGACGTGCTCGAGGGCCTGCCCCACGTCGGCTCGGTGATCGCCGGCGACGACACCGAGCGGGTCACCCGCCTGCTGCGGACGCTGCGCGAGCGCATCGACCAGCGCGCCGTCGAGTTCGCCGCGGTGCGCGCCTCGTCGCTGCCCGAGTACCGCCGCAACGCCCCGGACGCGTCGGGGACGAGCAGGATCATCGTGCTGCTCGACAGCTACCCCGGCTTCCAGGCCATGCACGAGCGGATCGAGGCGGGGCGCTGGCTCGACGTGTTCACCCGGCTCGTCGCCGACGGCCGGCAGGTGGGCGTGCACTTCGTCATCACCGCCGACCGGCGCACGTCGGTGCCGATGGCGCTCGTCAGCTCGCTGCCCCGGCGGATCGTGCTGCGCATGGCCAGCGACGACGAGTACGCCAACTGCGGTGTGCCGGCGGGGATCCTGTCGGCCAACAGCCCACCGGGGCGGGCGGTGATCGACGGCCAGGAGGTGCAGATCGCCGTCCTCGGCGGGTCCGGCAACGGTGAGCGTCAGGCGGACGCCATCGCCGCGCTCGCCGCCCGGCTGCGGGCGCGAGGCGTGCGGGAGGCGCCCGGGGTGGGCGTGCTGCCCGACGAGATCCGCCGCTCGGCGCTCGGACGCGACTCGACGCCGGAGGAGCTCGTGTTCGCGATCGGCGACAGCGACCTCGGGCCGCGCGGCCTCACGCTGGAGCGCGGCCACGTCCTCGTCACCGGGCCGCCGCGCTGCGGCAAGACGACCACGCTGGCGACGCTGGCCCAGGCCGCGTCCGCCGTGCGCCTGCCGCTGTTCCACATCCACGTGCGCCCGACCCCGCTCGGCCACGCCCCGTTCTGGGGCAAGGTGGCCAAGGGTGTGGAGGAGGGCGCGGCGCTGCTCGAGCGGGTGGCCCAGGCGCTGCCGAAGCTCGGCAAGCGGGTGATCGTCGTGATCGACGACCTCGGCGAGCTCGCCGACACCGAGGCCGACACCGCGCTCGTCGAGCTGCTGCGGCTGGGCCGCGAGCACCCCCTGACGGTCATCGCCGCGGTGGACAACACCGTGGCCCGCCGTCAGTACTCCGGGGCGATCCCGGAGATGCGCAAGGACGGCATCGGTGTGCTGCTCGACCCCGATCCCGACAGCGACGGTGACATCGTCGGCGCGGCCCTGCCCCGCCGGACCCGCGGCGCCTGGCCGGAGGGCCGCGGGTACCTGGCGGAGCGGGGCAGCGCCGAGCTGATCCAGGTCGCCCTGCCC